>Ga0268257_1000009_pt1 | contig 945258 bp, 887 predicted proteins | sample AgamicAtPrz_FD_200249 | JGI IMG/M metagenome (GOLD analysis project Ga0268257, IMG submission 200249) | Agave microbial communities from Guanajuato, Mexico - At.P.rz (v2) (version 3) | ecosystem: Host-associated > Plants > Phyllosphere > Phylloplane/Leaf | place: Guanajuato, Mexico | collected...
ACAGTAGAGGGATAGCGGTTAGATGAGCGACCTTGCGAGAGAAATTACACCGGTTAACATCGAGGAAGAGCTGAAGAGCTCCTATCTGGACTATGCGATGTCGGTCATTGTTGGCCGTGCGCTGCCAGACGTCCGCGATGGCCTGAAACCGGTACACCGTCGCGTACTTTACGCCATGAACGTATTGGGCAATGACTGGAATAAAGCCTACAAAAAATCTGCCCGTGTCGTTGGTGACGTAATCGGTAAATACCATCCCCATGGTGATACGGCGGTGTATGACACCATCGTTCGTATGGCGCAGCCGTTTTCGCTGCGTTATATGCTGGTCGATGGCCAGGGTAACTTCGGCTCGGTAGACGGCGACTCCGCCGCAGCGATGCGTTATACGGAAATCCGTATGTCGAAAATCGCCCACGAGCTGATGGCCGATCTGGAAAAAGAGACGGTCGATTTCGTTGATAACTACGACGGAACCGAACGCATTCCAGACGTCATGCCGACCAAAATCCCGAACCTGCTGGTCAACGGCGCGTCCGGTATCGCGGTAGGGATGGCCACCAACATTCCGCCACACAACCTGACGGAAGTGATCAACGGCTGCCTGGCCTACATCGACGATGAGAACATCAGCGTTGAAGGGCTGATGGAGCACATTCCAGGGCCAGACTTCCCAACGGCGGCGATCATCAACGGTCGTCGCGGTATCGAAGAGGCCTATCGCACCGGCCGCGGCAAGATCTACATTCGCGCGCGCGCGGAAGTGGAAGCCGACGCGAAAACCGGTCGTGAAACCATCATCGTGCACGAAATTCCGTACCAGGTGAACAAAGCGCGCCTGATCGAGAAGATTGCCGAGCTGGTAAAAGATAAGCGCGTCGAGGGCATCAGCGCCCTGCGCGACGAGTCCGATAAAGACGGCATGCGCATCGTGATTGAGATCAAACGCGACGCGGTGGGCGAGGTGGTGCTGAACAACCTCTACTCCCAGACGCAGCTGCAGGTCTCCTTCGGTATCAACATGGTTGCGCTGCACCATGGTCAGCCGAAGATCATGAACCTGAAAGATATTCTTTCTGCGTTTGTGCGTCACCGTCGTGAAGTCGTGACCCGTCGGACCATTTTTGAACTGCGTAAAGCCCGCGATCGTGCGCATATCCTTGAGGCGTTGGCGGTTGCGCTGGCGAACATCGACCCGATTATCGAGCTGATCCGCCGTGCTCCGACCCCGGCCGAAGCGAAAGCGGGGCTGGTGGCGCAGGCGTGGGATCTGGGCAACGTGGCGGCCATGCTGGCAGGCGCTGGCGATGATGCCGCGCGTCCAGAGTGGCTGGAGCCCGAGTTTGGCGTGCGTGACGGTAAGTACTACCTGACCGAACAGCAGGCCCAGGCGATCCTCGATCTGCGTCTGCAGAAGCTGACCGGCCTGGAGCACGAGAAGCTGCTCGACGAGTACAAAGAGCTGCTGGCGCAGATCGCCGAGCTGCTGCACATTCTCGGCAGCGCCGATCGTCTGATGGAGGTGATCCGCGAGGAGCTGGAGCTGGTTCGTGACCAGTTTGGCGACGCGCGCCGCACCGAGATCACCGCGAACAGCTCTGATATCAACATTGAAGATCTGATCAACCGTGAAGACGTGGTGGTCACGCTGTCGCATCAGGGCTACGTTAAGTACCAGCCGCTGACCGACTACGAGGCCCAGCGCCGCGGTGGTAAAGGCAAGTCTGCGGCCCGTATTAAAGAAGAGGACTTTATCGATCGTCTGCTGGTGGCCAACACCCACGACACGATCCTCTGCTTCTCCAGCCGGGGTCGTCTCTACTGGATGAAGGTCTACCAGCTGCCGGAAGCAAGCCGTGGTGCGCGCGGTCGTCCGATCGTCAACCTGCTGCCGCTGGAAGCCAACGAGCGTATCACCGCGATCCTGCCGGTGCGCGAGTACGAAGAGGGCGTCAACGTCTTTATGGCGACCGCCAGCGGTACGGTGAAGAAAACGGCGCTGACCGAGTTCAGCCGCCCACGTTCTGCCGGTATTATTGCGGTGAACCTCAACGAAGGCGACGAGCTGATTGGCGTGGATCTGACCTCCGGGTCTGATGAAGCGATGCTGTTCTCTGCCGCCGGTAAAGTGGTGCGCTTTAAAGAAGATGCCGTTCGTGCCATGGGTCGTACTGCGACCGGCGTGCGTGGTATCAAGCTTGCGGGTGAAGACAAAGTCGTTTCTTTGATTATTCCTCGTGGTGAAGGCGCCATCCTGACCGTGACTAAGAACGGCTACGGTAAACGTACCGCAGAGACCGAGTACCCAACCAAATCGCGCGGTACTCAGGGCGTTATCTCCATCAAGGTCACCGAGCGCAACGGCTCCGTGGTGGGCGCGGTGCAGGTTACCGACACCGACCAGATCATGATGATCACCGATGCCGGTACGCTGGTGCGTACTCGCGTGTCGGAAGTGAGCGTGGTGGGCCGTAACACCCAGGGCGTGATCCTCATCCGTACCGCGGAAGATGAGAACGTAGTGGGTCTGCAGCGTGTGGCCGAGCCGGTAGATGACGAAGAGCTGGACGCAATCGACGGCACGGTGGCAGAGGGCGATGACGATATCGCCCCGGAAACCGACATCGATGATGATGCAGCGGACGATAGCGAAGAGTAATTCTGCGCAGTCACTCTGAGCATTGATGAAAGGGCCGGCAATCCGGCCCTTTTTCTTTGCGGTCTGCCCGTTTTACCGCTACCTTATCGACATCCTTTTTTGACCCTGACGGCGGAGCATCGCCACGTTGAAATACCTCGTCTCTTTTCGTACTACACTCAAAGTTTCACGCTACCTGTTTCGGGCGCTGGCGCTGCTGCTTTGGCTGCTGATTGTTCTCTGCTCGGTGTTCTACATCGTCAACGCCCTGCACCAAAAAGAGTCTGAAATCCGCAAGGAGTTTAACCTCAGCTCCGATCAGGCCCAGCGCTATATTCAGCGCACCTCAGACGTGATGAAAGAGCTTAAGTACATCGCGGAAAATCGCCTGACGGCAGAGAACGGCATTCTGGCCTCTCGCGGCCCGAATACGCAGAACGACGTTCCCGATTTTCAACCGCTGTTTCCAGACTCTGACTGTGCGGCGATGGGCACGGCCTGGCGCGGCTCGCTGGAGTCGCTGGCGTGGTTTATGCGCTACTGGCGGGACAACTTCTCCGCTGCCTACGATCTCAACCGGGTATTTTTAATCGGCAGCGCAAATCTTTGCATGGCCGACTTTGGCCTGCGTGACGTGCCGCTGGAGCGGGAAAGCGCCCTGAAAAACCTGCACGAGCGCATCATGAAGTATCGCAATGCTCCGCAGGAAGAGCGTGGCAACAACATCTTCTGGATAAGCCAGGGCGCGCGTCCGGGCATCGGCTACTTCTACGCGTTGACGCCGGTTTATCTGGCTAACCGCCTGCAGGCGCTGCTGGGCGTTGAGCAGTCTATCCGCATGGATAACTTCTTTACCCCGGGTACGCTGCCGATAAGCGTGACCATTCTCGATGAGAACGGCCATGCGCTGATCTCTCTGACCGGGCCGGACAACCGCCCGGAGATCGATCCGCGCTGGATGCAGGAGCGCTCCTGGTTTGGCTACACCTCTGGCTTCCGCGATCTGGTGCTGAAGAAGAGCCTGCAACCCTCATCTCTGAGTGTGGTTTACTCGGTGCCGGTGGATCTGGTGCTGGAGCATATCCGCATGCTTATCCTTAACGCGGTGCTGCTTAACGTGCTGGTGGGGATCGCGCTCTTTACCCTGGCGCGGATGTATGAGCGACGCATCTTTATTCCGGCGGAGGCGGATGCCCAGCGCCTTGAAGAGCATGAGCAGTTCAACCGCAAGATTGTCGCCTCCGCGCCGGTGGGGATCTGTATTTTACGTACCCAGGATGGGACAAACATTCTGAGTAACGAGCTGGCGCACAACTACCTTAATATGCTGACCCACGAGGATCGGCAGCGGCTGACGCAGATTATCTGCGGTCAGCAGGTCAACTTTGTTGATGTGCTCACCAGCAACAACACCAACCTCCAGATTAGCTTTGTTCACTCGCGTTATCGCAATGAGAACGTGGCGATCTGCGTGCTGGTGGATGTCTCCTCACGCGTAAAAATGGAGGAGTCGCTGCAGGATATGGCCCAGGCGGCAGAGCAGGCGAGCCAGTCGAAATCGATGTTCCTGGCAACGGTTAGCCATGAGCTGCGCACGCCGCTGTACGGCATTATCGGTAACCTCGATCTGCTGCAAACCAAGGCCCTGCCGAAAGGGGTGGATCGGCTGGTCACGGCGATGAACAACTCCTCCAGCCTGCTGCTGAAGATCATCAGCGACATTCTCGACTTCTCAAAAATTGAGTCGGAGCAGCTGAAGATCGAGCCGCGAGAGTTCTCCCCGCGCGAGGTGATGAACCACATTACCGCTAACTACCTGCCGCTGGTGGTGCGTAAGCAGCTCGGGCTGTACTGCTTTATCGAGCCGGACGTGCCGGTGATGATGGAGGGCGATCCGATGCGCCTGCAGCAGGTGATCTCCAACCTGCTGAGCAACGCCATCAAATTTACCGACGTGGGCTGCATCGTGCTGCACGTGCAGCGCTCAGGGGAGTATCTCTCTATTCAGGTACGCGATACCGGCGTCGGCATTCCGGCCAAAGAGGTGGTTCGCCTGTTCGATCCCTTCTTCCAGGTGGGAACCGGGGTGCAACGCAACTTCCAGGGTACCGGGCTGGGGCTGGCTATCTGTGAGAAGCTGATCAGCATGATGGACGGCGATATCTCTGTGGATACCGAGCCGGGAATGGGAAGCCAGTTTACCGTGCGTATCCCGCTCTACTCCGTTCAGTCTCCGCAGGCGATTGACGTTGACGGCCTGGCCAACACCCGCTGCTGGCTCGCGATCCGCAACGCTTCCCTGTGCAGCTTTGTAGAGTCGCTGCTGGCCCGCAACGGCATCCGCACCGAGCACTACGAAGGGCAGACCCCGGACGCGGACGATACGCTGTTGACCGATGACGCCCTCGACCAGCCCTGGCAGGGCAGGGCGGCGGTGATCTTCTGTCGTCGGCATATCGGCATTCCGCAGGAGCGCAAGCCCGGCGAGTGGACGCACAGCGTGGCGTCACCGCACGAGCTGCTGGCCCTGCTGGCGCGCATCTACAGCGTCAAGGTGGATACCAGCGAAACCGCGCCGGTACTCTCTGCCGAGACGCAGGATGCCCATAATGACGACATGATGATTCTGGTGGTGGACGATCATCCGATCAACCGACGTCTGCTGGCGGATCAGCTGGGCTCCCTGGGCTACCAGTGCAAAACGGCGAATGACGGCGTGGATGCCCTGAACGTGCTCAGTAAAAACCACATCGACATTATTCTCAGCGACGTCAACATGCCGAATATGGATGGCTACCGCCTGACGCAGCGCATTCGCCAGCTGGGGCTGACTCTGCCGGTGGTGGGCGTGACGGCTAACGCGCTGGCGGAAGAGAAGCAGCGCTGTCTGGAGTCAGGCATGGACAGCTGCCTGTCGAAACCGGTAACGCTGGACGTATTGCAGCAGACGCTGGCGATCTATGCGGAGCGGGTGAGAAAGACGCGGGGATAAGGCAGAAAGAGTAAGCCGGGCAAGCGCAATGCGCCGCCCGGCTTAACGGTCAGAAAAGATTAATCTTTGTCCGCCGGGCTCAGGGTCACGGAGGAGAGGTAGTTCAGCAGGGCGATATCGTTATCTACACCCAGCTTCATCATCGCGGACTTCTTCTGGCTGCTGATGGTTTTAATACTGCGGTTCAGCTTCTTGGCAATCTCGGTGACGAGGAAACCTTCGGCGAACAGACGCAGCACTTCGCTCTCTTTCGGTGACAGTCGCTTGTCGCCGTAGCCGCCAGCGCTGATCTTCTCCAGCAGGCGAGAGACGCTCTCCGGGGTAAACTTCTTCCCTTTCTGCAGCGAGGCCAGCGCTTTCGGCAGGTCGGCTGGCGCACCCTGTTTCAGGACAATCCCTTCGATATCCAGCTCCAGCACTGCGCTGAGGATGGCCGGGTTGTTGTTCATGGTCAGCACGATCACCGACAGGTTCGGGAAGTGGCGCTTGATGTATTTAATCAGGGTAATACCGTCGCCATATTTATCACCGGGCATGGAGAGGTCGGTGATCAGGACATGCGCATCCAGTTTGGGCAGGTTATTGATAAGCTGTGTTGAGTCTTCAAATTCACCGACTACATTCACCCACTCGATCTGTTCAAGTGACTTGCGAATACCGAACAGTACAATCGGATGGTCATCGGCAATAATTACGTTCATATTGTTCATGTATAAGGCTACCTTGCTACAGCAAGCTTTTGACGTAGGCGTCAATGTCGCTGATGTATTTTTCTATGCCTGAAACATCTTTCTCTCGAATTAAATGTTCCAGCGTTTCACATAATTGCTTGCCGGGAACCAAATTTAGCATGGCAAACACCCCTTTGAGGCGGTGCGCTGTCTGTGCCAGCGCCGCGAAATCGCTTACAGCCGCTTCAGTATACAACCTCTTAACATCGTCGGGTACTGTATCGACAAACAGGGCATAATAGCCGCTGGCATGCAGTTCGGCATTTTCATTTCCGCCCATTGGTGAGGGAGAGACCTCATCCTGCGCCAGCTGTTCTTCGATAAGCTGCAGTATCGCTTCCTGCATGGCAGTACTGATATTAAAGTTCACCCGCAGCTGGCCTGGGCCAATTTTCCGCACGGCGGCCTCATCATCGCTTAAAAGCAAGCCCGAGGCTGTAAGATTAGACGGATTATCCGTCAGGAACAGATCGTATTCTTGACTTATTAGCCTTTCATCAGGCGTGATGCAGCTTGCCCCCCAATTTTCCAGCTGGCGAACCACGATATGGCGAATTTCGTTGGAGGTAATGTCGATCATCGCCACTACGTCGTCCAGCAGCTTCTCTTCGGATTCAACGTCCTGTGCCTGGGCCGCCATCTTCACATGCAGCGTATAGCGGGTGCCTAAGCTTTCGCGTGCTTTAATGTTCAGATGTCCGCCGAGCTTACGCGCCAGCTGATCGCACAGCCAGAAGGTGAGGGCGTTGGCTTTGCCGTAGCGATCGCTCTGGGTATCGTTAAGGAACGGGAAGTGCAGGTTGTCCACCTCGCTGGCCGTGACCCCCTCGCCGGTATCGAGAATACGGAAAGTCAGGCGATCGTCCGCCGACTCATCGGTATCGACCTCAAGAGTAATTTTGCCGATCTGCGTGGTGGTCACCGCGTACTGGATCAGCATCAGCAGGATGCGCCTCAGCGCCTCGCGATCGCCGTGCCGCTCTTCGTTAGCGGGCAGGTTATTATTGATCAGCAGCTGCAGGCCTTTACGCTTGATGGTCGGCAGCACCTGGGGCACCACTTCATCAATCAGATCCTGAATCGAGAACTGGGTCAGCGTTCCTTTCCAGCTGTCGGTCTCCAGCATGTTTGCCAGCTGAATATCCTCTACCAGCTGCACCAGCGTCTGGGCGTGCTGCGCCAGATGATGGCTCTCATCGCTGTCGATGGCTGCGGCTTCTCCGGCAAGAGCCTGCATCGGCAGGCGGAGCGCATCGCCGATATGATGCATAAACGCCGAGCGGCCCTGCTGGTTTTTCTCATACAGACGCTGGGCCTGCTTGAGCTTTTTATTCACCAGTACCTCACGGTCCTGATCGCGAATAATAAAGATCTGCGTTCTCGGCACCACCTGACTGCGGAACTGGCGGATCTCATACAGCTCGTTGTTGACCGTCGCCTGGATCACGCCCTGGTGCTGATCCGCCATGCTGGTGATGTTTTGCAGGTTCAGATGCGGCAGCAGGTGATCGGCAATCTTGTTGCTAATCACCGTCCGGTTGGCCTCCTGGTCGTGCACCAGCAGCCCCAGCGGCAGCACGGAGACAATCTCCTCGTTCAGGGCGCGCAGCAGGCGCAGCTCGTTATTGGCGCCCGGCGAGGGCTGACCGTCAAGCTGGCGGCCCGGCTGATGGCGGAAGGTGGTAAAGCCAAACAGCGCCAGCGCCAGCAGGCCAACGTTAAGCAGCAGCGGCAGAACGATATTCTGTAGCGTCTCCAGCAGCAGGGTACCGAAAGGCACCTGCCACACCAGGCGCATATCCGTCGAGTTCAGCGAGGAGGAGATCTCAATCTTCGCCCCGCTAAAGTTGATCGAAACGCTGTCCGCCGTCTCTTTGTCCGAGGTACGCAGGGGAGCAGGGCCGTTGTCCGCTTCGAGGCGGAAGCTGTCCATCGGCATACCGGGAGGAATGAGGTCGTTAATCGGCAGATCGAACGCCACCACCGTCGCCAGATGGCCTGGCTGGTTAAAGGTGGTGCGCAGGGTAAAGTAGTAGCCGTTTTGCCAGCTCAGGCTGCGCAGCGGAGAGAAGCTCTCCCGCTCGTCGAGGGCGTTAGCCTGCTGCAGCATCTCTGCCCGGCGAGAGTCGACGATATTGTCGATGGTCGACTCCTTGAAGCCCGAAGAGAGATCCTTCAGCGGCAGGGTCGAGACCAGGATCATGCTGTTATCCTGGCCGTTAAGATAGTACATCGACCAGGGCACGGTCTCCGCGCCCCAAAGGGTATCGAGATAGGTCGAGATGCGCTGCGTCATCTCAAGAGTAGAGCTGTCGTGTGAGCCAAAGATCAGCGCTTCGGTTTTACGCCGCGGCTTCTCAAGGTAGTAGACGTCCTGCTTTAAACGCGTCTCCTGCAGACCGTCTGCGGGGGCGGCAGGCGCGGCGGCGATATTGTCGTAGATCTGCCACGTCGCATAGCGCCAGGTATCGACCCGCTTGTGCATCGCATGGGTGATGTCGACGATTTGATAGCTCTTATCCTTCAGCCATGCATTGACGGCGCTTTGCACCATGACGCCCAGGGTGACCAACAGAACGATAATCAGTAATAGAAAGAAACGGGTAATGTTGCCTGGTATCAGGGAAAACTTGCCAGGGATCATGCTGTCGGATCGACTCATCAGTGTGTCATCAGGCTGGTAAAAGTTAAGCTACTGGGTGGCGTACAGCAGGCAGTATAAAGGGTAATGCATGAATTTCCAGACTCTCTTCACCTCGGAAGCGGAACAAAACGCCAAAAACGCTATTTCAGCGTAGCGAAACGGCAAACCTGTACAGGGTTTAAGCGATGGTATAAATATTCAACGAGAAGTGCGGGGAAATTGTACGAAATAACAAGATATTGTCGGAGCCTAACCTGGAGCACATTTTGTTTACTTTCCGTGATCATTAGTTAATAGTCGTTATGATTTCGGCACGGTAGCACATAATTGCACGATCAACGTAAAGAAAGGTAAAAAAAAGCCGAATGCAGAGCATTCGGCGAGAATTGGGGTAAACGGACATTCAGAGTCGAATGACGGTAATAAATAAAAGTTAATGATGATAGCGAGAGTTATTTTAGTAGCCCATCCACGATTTGTTTTGTCTTTCAGTGCTATGCTTTAAAAATCTTATAACTTATTGTTTTTTAAGTTATAAAATTATTTTTTGATTATTAGTGCGATATTTTTTAGCGATTGGTGCTGAAAAAAGTTCCCCAAAATTTACAAAATGAAACACCTATCACCCTCCCTGAAACATATTAAAAGTTTTAGTAGCATTTTCTTGTTGGATTATTCTGTATTTTTTAGGAGAATGGCTGAGCCGACTGATTTGACGCTCAATCAGTAAGCAGTGGCAACTATAAAAAGCATATAAATGAGGGTTAATAACATGAAAGTTAAAGTACTGTCCCTCCTGGTACCGGCTCTGCTGGTAGCAGGCGCAGCGAATGCGGCTGAAATTTACAACAAAGACGGCAACAAATTAGACCTCTACGGTAAAGTTGATGGCCTGCACTATTTCTCTGATGACGACGGTAGCGATGGCGACCAGACCTACATGCGTCTCGGCTTCAAAGGCGAAACCCAGGTTAATGACCAGATCACCGGCTACGGCCAGTGGGAATATCAGGTACAGGGCAACACCGCTGAAAGCGAAAACCAGTCCTGGACTCGTCTGGCGTTTGCCGGTCTGAAATTCGGCGATGCGGGCTCTTTCGACTACGGTCGTAACTACGGCGTAACCTATGACGTTACTGCCTGGACCGACGTTCTGCCTGAGTTCGGCGGCGACACCTACGGTGCCGACAACTTCCTGCAGTCCCGCGCGAACGGCGTGGCGACCTACCGCAGCACCGACTTCTTCGGCCTGGTTGACGGCCTGAACTTTGCTCTGCAGTACCAGGGCAAAAACGGCAGCGCCAGCGGCGAAAACGACACCGGTCGTAGCACCCTGCGCCAGAACGGCGACGGCTACGGCGGCTCTCTGACCTATGATATGGGCGAAGGCTTCAGCGTAGGTGGTGCCATCACCACCTCTAAGCGTACGGCTGACCAGAACGCTATCGGCGTCTACGGCAGCGGCGACCGTGCTACCGTTTACACCGGCGGCCTGAAATACGACGCGAACAACCTGTACCTGGCAGCACAGTACTCCCAGACTTACAACGCGACCCGTTTTGGTAACTCTCAGAACGACTCCACCGTATACGGTTTTGCTAACAAAGCGCAGAACTTCGAAGTGGTTGCTCAGTACCAGTTCGACTTCGGCCTGCGTCCGTCCATCGCTTACCTGAAGTCTGAAGGTAAAGACGTAGACAACGGTTTCGTTAACTACGGCAACCAGGATCTTCTGGAGTACGTCGACGTTGGCGCGACTTACTACTTCAACAAAAACATGTCTACCTACGTTGACTACAAAATCAACCTGCTGGATGACAACGACTTCACCCGCCAGGCTGGTGTTAGCACCGATGATATCGTAGCTCTGGGTCTGGTTTACCAGTTCTAAGTCGTTACATACATACGTGCATGAAGGGGCCGCGCTGGCCCCTTTTTTTATCGATTCTTTTCTGGACAGACACACTTTTGGTGTACGCTTGCGCGCATTGCGTAAGGGAATCATTGCTATGGATACCACTCTTTTTCGCGCCGCCCTACTGGCGCTTACCCTGATCCTCACCGGCTGCGATCCGACGCCGCCTGCGCCCCAGCCTGATGCTGCCGTTACCGTGCTGGAAGGCAAAACCATGGGCACCTCCTGGCGCGTCAGCGTTGTAGATAGGGATAAAGCCGAGACCGATGCCCTACGGGAAAAAATCACCGCCCAGCTCGACGCTGATGACATGCTGCTCTCGACCTGGAAGAGCGACTCGGCCCTGAGCCGCTTTAACGCCTCCACCAGCACCACGCCGTGGCCGGTTGATGCCGCGATGGCAGACATTGTTACCCTCGCGCTGCGTATAGGCATCAAAACCGACAGCGCCATGGACATCACCATAGGCCCGCTGGTTAACCTGTGGGGCTTTGGCCCGGATAAACAGCCCAATACGACGCCGACGCCAGCGCAAATTGAGGCAGCAAAAATGCGCGTGGGCCTGCAACACCTGGCGGTCTCTTATCAGGCCGGGCAGCAGTTTTTGCAGAAGGATATTCCCGACCTCTATGTCGATCTCTCCACGGTGGGCGAGGGCTACGCAGCCGATCACCTGGCGCGGCTGATGGAGCAGGAGGGGATCCCGCGCTATCTGGTGTCGGTAGGCGGCGCGCTGGTGAGCAGGGGTATGAACGGCGAAGGCAAACCCTGGCGAGTGGCGATCCAGAAGCCGACCGACCGTGAGAATGCGGTGCAGGCGGTGGTGGACATCAATGGACACGGCATTAGCACCTCCGGCAGCTACCGCAACTACTATGAGCTGGACGGCAAACGCCTGTCACACGTTATCGATCCGCATACCGGGCATCCTATCGATCATAACCTGGTGTCGGTGACGGTGATCGCCCCGACGGCGCTGGAGGCCGATACGTGGGATACCGGCCTGATGGTGCTGGGCCCGCAGAAGGCTCGCGAGGTGGCGATGCGTGAGGGGCTGGCGATCTATATGATCACCAAAGAGGGGGATACCTTTACGCCCTGGATGTCGCCGCAGTTTGCCGCCTTTTTGCAGAGCAAATAAAATTAAAGCGCAAGATTTCAGGTGAAGGTAGCCTGGCCCCAGGGCATAGTCGGGCTAAGCTAAATAGAGGAGCCTGATATGAGCGTAACAACCTTTATTGAAGACGAGCACCGCTGGCAGGCGGTGCTTGAGCGGCGTGCTGACGCAGATGAACGTTTCGTCTTTGCCGTCATGACCACCGGCATCTTTTGCCGCCCTTCGTGTCGGGCGCGTCACGCCCTGCGCGAGAACGTGCGCTTCTTTCCCGATGCACAGGCGGCGCAGCAGGCGGGGTTTCGTCCCTGCAAGCGCTGCCAGCCTGACAGACCCGCAGACAAGCACAGCCTGGCGCAAAAAATTACCGCCGCCTGCCGTCTGCTGGAGCAGGAGACGCCGATAACCCTGGAGATGCTGGCGCAACAGGTGGGCCTTAGCCCGTACCATCTTCACCGCCAGTTTAAAGCCGCTACCGGCATGACGCCCAAAGCCTGGCAGCAGGCCGCCCGGGCGAAGCGCCTGCGCAGCGCGCTGCCCCACAGCGCCACCATTACCGACGCGGTGCTGGCCGCTGGCTTCCCGGACAGCGGCAGCTACTACCGCAAGGCGGATGCGTCGCTGGGTATGACGGCCCGCCAGTATCGTCAGGGCGGGGAGGGGACGGCGATCCGCTATGCGTTAACGCACTCTACGCTGGGCCGCTGCCTGGTAGCCGAGAGCGAGCGCGGCATCTGCGCGATCCTGCTGGCCGACTGCGACTCGCTGCTCACCGCCGAGCTGCACACGATGTTCCCGCAGGCTCAGCTTATGCAGGACGACGCTGAATTTAGTACCCGCGTTGCCGAGGTGGTGACGACGATTGAAAATCCCGCCCGCCCGCTGGCCCTGCCGCTGGATCTGCGCGGCACCGCTTTTCAGATGCAGGTCTGGCAGGCGCTGCAGGCGATCCCGGCAGGGGAGACCGTCAGCTATCGCACTGTTGCCAGCGCCATCGGCAAGCCGCAGGCGATCCGCGCCGTAGCCAGCGCCTGTGCGGCTAACCGCCTGGCGATCGTGATCCCCTGTCATCGCGTGGTACGTGGGGATGGCATGCTCTCCGGCTACCGCTGGGGAGCTGCGCGCAAGGCACAGCTGCTGGCGCGCGAGTCGTTAAAAGAGGAGTCATAATGCTCGATCTGTTTGCCGATGTTGAACCCTGGCAGGAGCCGCTCGCGCCGGGGGCCACCATCCTGCGTCGCTTTGCCCTTGCCGACGCCGATGCGCTGCTGGCCGACATCCACGCAGTCGCCAGCCAGTCGCCGTTTCGCCAGATGGTCACCCCCGGCGGCTATACCATGTCGGTGGCGATGACCAACTGTGGCCGCCTGGGCTGGACGACCGACGCGCGCGGCTACCGCTATGCACCCGGCGATCCGCTCACCGGCCAGCCGTGGCCAGCTATGCCGCCCGCCTTTGCCGCGCTGTGTCAGCACGCGTCGACCGCGGCAGGCTACAGCGATTTTCAGCCGGACGCCTGCCTCATCAACCGCTACCTGCCGGGAGCCAAGCTCTCTCTGCATCAGGATAAAGACGAGCCGGATCTGCAAGCGCCCATCGTTTCGGTCTCGCTTGGCCTGCCTGCTGTTTTCCAGTTCGGCGGCAGCCGACGCAGCGATCCGCTCAAGCGCCTGCTGCTGGAGCATGGCGACGTGGTGGTGTGGGGCGGCCCGTCCCGGCTCTTCTACCACGGCATACAGCCGCTTAAGCCAGGCCAGCATCCCGCGACCGGGGAATGCCGCTATAACTTAACCTTTCGCCGGGCAGGTAATTAAGAATATAAATCAGAATTATTCTTGATTCGGAGCAACAGCAGTTTACACTGCGGGCTGATTTTTCTTGCCGGATCGCTCTCATGGAACTTCTTCTTCTTGTCTGGCGGCAGTACCGCTGGCCTTTTATTGCCGTCATCCTGTTGACCCTGCTTAGCGCGGCGCTTGGCATCGGCCTCATTGCCTTTATCAACGCGCGGCTCATCGAGAACGTGGATATCTCCCTGACGGTGCTGCCGGAGTTTCTCGGCTTGCTGCTGCTGCTGATGGCGGTGACCCTCGGCTCGCAGCTGGCGCTGACCGCGCTCGGCCATCACTTTGTCTACCGCCTGCGGGGCGAGTTCATCAAGCGCATCCTCGACACCCAGGTAGAGCGCGTGGAGCAGTTAGGCAACGCCGCGCTGCTGGCCGCGTTGACCAGCGACGTGCGTAACATCACCATCGCCTTTGTGCGCCTGCCGGAGCTGGTGCAGGGGATCATCCTCACCGCCGGATCGGCCGCCTACCTGGGCTGGCTCTCTGGCAAAATGCTGCTGGTCACCGCCCTGTGGATGGCGATTACCATCTGGGGCGGCTTTGTGATGGTGTCGCGGGTCTATAAGCATTTAGCGAGACTGCGTGAAACCGAAGACAAGCTGCACCATGACTATCAGACGGTGCTGGAGGGGCGTAAAGAGCTGACCCTCAACCGCGAGCGTGCCGAGGCGATCTTTAACAACGCCTACCTGCCGGATGCCCAAGAGTATCGCCACCATATTATTCGTGCCGACACTTTCCACCTCAGCGCGGTTAACTGGTCAAACATCATGATGCTGGGGGCGATTGGCCTGGTGTTCTGGATGGCTAACGGCCTTGGCTGGGCGGATACCAACGTCGCGGCAACCTTCTCCCTGACCGTGCTGTTCCTGCGCACGCCGCTGCTGTCGGCGGTGGGGGCGCTGCCGACCCTGCTCAGCGCTCAGGTGGCGTTCAACAAGCTTAAGCAGTTCTCGCTTGCGCCCTATAACCCTGCGTTCCCACGCCCGACCGCCTTTAGCGGCTGGCAGACCCTGGAGCTGCGCGACGTTACCTTTACCTATCAGGAGGGCGCTTTCTCCGTTGGGCCGATTAACCTGACCCTGAAGCGCGGCGAGCTGGTGTTCCTGATCGGCGGCAACGGCAGCGGGAAATCAACCCTGGCGATGCTGCTGACCGGTCTCTATCAGCCGGTGTCGGGCACCATTCTGATCGACGGTCAGCCGCTGGCCGCCGGGCGTGAAGAGGACTACCGCAAGCTCTTCTCGGCAGTGTTTACCGACGTCTGGCTGTTTGATCAGCTGATTGGCCCGCAAGGGAAGCAGGCGGATCCGGCTATCGTCGACAGATGGCTGGCGCAGCTGAAGATGACCCATAAGCTGGAGCTGGATAACGGCAAGATCCTTAACCTCAAGCTGTCGAAAGGGCAGAAGAAGCGCGTGGCCCTGCTGCTGGCGCTGGCAGAGGAGCGCGATATCATCCTGCTGGATGAGTGGGCCGCCGATCAGGATCCGCACTTCCGCCGCGAGTTTTACCAGACGATCCTGCCGCTGATGCAGGCCGAAGGCAAAACCATTTTTGCTATTAGTCACGACGACCACTACTTTATACATGCCGATCGTCTGCTGGAGATGCGCAGTGGCGTACTCTCAGAGCTGACAGGAGAAGAACGAACGCTCGCGTCCCGCGACGCCGTTTCACGCACCGCATAAGGATTAAGGATAAGGAGTCGTTAATGTCCGCCACCCCTAAAAATAGCGCCCGCCTTCGTGACGAGGAGCGGGCGCGCCTCATCTGGCTGCTGAATACCAACAGCGCCATCACCTCGCAGATCCTCGGCAAGCTGACCCTGGTTGAGCAGTTCGACGGCAGTGCGTTAAACGATGATATTGCCGAAGTTGGCGTGCTGGTATCGCATCTTCCGGCCCCGGACCTGGCGGATACGCTGGAGGCGCTGCCCACCGAGGAGCGCCGGGCGCTGTGGCGTCTGGTTGACGATCTCAAGCGCGGCGACATCCTGCTGGAGGCCTCGGACAGCGTGCGCGAGGATCTGATTGAGGAGATGAGCGACAAGGCGCTGCTGGAGGCGCTGCGCGGGCTGGATATCGACGAGCAGATCTATCTGGTTAAGCGCCTGCCGCGTAACCTGACCGGGCGGCTGGTGGCCTCGCTGCCGCCGGACGATCGCGCCCGCGTGCATCAGGTGATGAGCTACGAGCAGAACAGCGTGGGTGCGCTGATGGAGTTTGAGGTGATCACCGTCCGTTCGGACGTCACCCTGGAGACGGTGCAGCGCTATCTGCATCGCCTCGGCAGCATGCCGCAGAACACCGATAAGCTGTTTGTGACCGATCGCGATGCGCTGCTGCTGGGCGAGCTGCCGCTGCAAACCATCCTGCTCAATGATACCCAGACGCTGGTTAGCGAGGTGATGGAGGCCGATCCCGTCACCTTCTCGCCCCATGACGATGCCGAGAAGACCGCCCGCACCTTTGAGCGTGACAACCTGGTAAGTGCGCCGGTGGTCAACCCCGACGGCAAGCTGCTGGGACGCGTGACCATCGATGAGATCGTTAACGTGGTGTATGAGGAGAGCGATAACGACATGCGGCTGATGGGCGGTCTCAGCCCGGAGGAGGATGTTTTTGCCCCGGTCGGCAAAGCGGTCAAGAACCGCTGGGCGTGGCTGGCGATCAACCTTTGCACCGCCTTTATCGCCTCACGGGTAATCGATGGCTTCGAGCATACCATCTCCCAGCTGGTGGCCCTGGCCTCGCTGATGCCTATCGTCGCCGGGATCGGCGGCAATACCGGCAACCAGACCATCACCATGATCGTGCGCGCGCTGGCGCTACAGAATATTCAGCCGGGGAACTACCGTTTTCTCATCTTCCGTGAGCTGGGCGTAGCGCTGATCAATGGTCTGGTGTGGGGCGGGATTATGGGCGGCGTGACCTGGTGGCTCTACGACGATATGGCCCTCGGCGGGGTGATGACCCTGGCGATGGTGCTGAACCTGCTGCTGGCTGCCACCATGGGGGTGCTGATCCCGATGATCATGGTACGGCTGGGGCGCGACCCGGCGGTCGGCTCCAGCGTTATGATCACCGCCCTGACGGACACGGGCGGCTTCTTTATTTTTCTGGGTCTGGCGACGATTTTTCTGCTGTAGCGCGTTTTTTACGGTTAAAGACCGGGGGCAGCAGGAACATTAGCGCTACTCCGGCTACGACGCCAATCGCCAGGTTCCCGGTGGTGACGGTAGCAATCACCGTCACCAGCATCACCAGCGTCTCGGCTACCGGGGCGCGTTTGAGCTGCGCAGGCTGAATGCTGTGCCAGTTGAAGGTCTTCACTGCCACAATCACCATGATCCCGGCCAGCACTGCCATTGGGATCTTCGCCATTACGTTGCTCAGCGCGGTCACCAGCAGCAGCAACATTAGCCCCGCCGCGACGGTCGAGACGCGGCTGCGCCCTTTACCCATCTCAACGTTGACAATGGTCTGGCCGATCATCGCGCAGCCCGCAATCCCACCGTAAAAGCCCGCCAGAATGTTAGCGATGCCAAGACCCGCGCTCTCGCGGCCCTTGTTTGACGGCGTTTCGGTGAGGTCGTCCACCAGCTTCGCCGTCAGCAGCGACTCCATCAGGCCGACAAAGGCGATGCTCAGCGCGCAGGGCCAGATGATGCTCAGCGTGGACAGGTTGAACGGCACCAGCCACTGGGTCAGGCCGGGCAGGCCGCCCTGCATCGGGCCTTCATCGCCCACTACCGGCAGGATCTGTCCAGAGAAGACGGTAAACAGGGTCAGCACCACGATGGCGACCAGCGGGGAGGGAATGCTCTTCAGCACCTTCGGCAGCCAGAGCACAATCAGGATCGTCAGGACAAACAGCCCGAGGATCAGCGGATCGCGGGTCCAGAAGTGGGGCACCTGCGCAAAGAAGATCAGGATCCCGAGGGCGTTAACAAAGCCGGTCATGACCGTGTGCGGAATAAAGCGCATCAGGCGCGCCATCCCCGTCAGGCCAAAGACAATCTGGATCACCCCTGCCAGTAAGACGGCGGGCAGGATGTACTCCACGCCGTGCTGGTGCACCATCGGGCCGATCACCAGCGCCACGGAGCCTGCGGCAGCCGTGACCATCGCCGGGCGGCCCCCAAGGAAGGACATGCCCAGACAGAGCACTACGGAGGCGATCAGGCTCACGGTCGGGTCGACGCCCGCGATCACCGAGAAGGAGATCACTTCCGGGATCAGCGCCAGGGCGGTCATCACCCCGGCCAGAGTTTCACGCATTAGCAGGGACGGCGAGCGCAGCACCGTGGCAACGCTTCCCGCTTGTACAGGAGTTAAAGCTTTTTGGGCATCAGGCATAGAATTTCACAGAGTCAAAGCGGACGGAAAGTGTGCAGTGTAGCAAAGCGAAGAATAGTAGCGATGCAGCGCAGGAGATACCAGTTTTTTTGTCAAAGCCGTTATAAAAATCTAACTTTTTGTTAACATCTATCAACTTGCTGTGTACTATCTCAACAATATTTAAATTCTCGGATGAGGGTGGTAGGTTAGTTGTCCGGGTAATTTCACTCCAATAAATTCCAATAAAGCAGTACTAATTGTAGGGCATTATCATTATGAAAAAAATGCGTGCCGTGCTCTCTTCTGTGGCTACGGGTAGTCGCGCTGCCTCACGGACAGGGAAGGCCACTGCGGCGAAGAAGCGAGAAACTGATGTACTCCTCCTGGGTGGCGGCATTATGAGCGCTACGCTGGGAACCTATCTGCAGGCGCTGGAACCAACGTGGTCGATGACCATGATTGAACGCCTGGATGAAGTCGCAAAGGAGAGCTCCGAGGGCTGGAACAACGCCGGCACCGGGCACGCTGCATTAATGGAACTGAACTACACGCCGCGGAAGGCTGACGGCAGCGTAAGCATTGAGAAAGCCGTTGAGATCAATGAGGCATTTCACCTCTCCCGCCAGTTCTGGGCGCATCAGGTGAAAGTGGGCGTGCTGAACAATCCCCGCTCCTTTATTAATACCGTGCCGCACATGAGCTTTGTGTGGGGCGAAGAGAACGTCAACTTCCTGCGCGCCCGCTACGCTGCGCTTCAGCAGAGCAACCTCTTCAGCGGTATTCGCTACAGTGAAGACCACGCGCAGATCAAACGCTGGGCCCCGCTGGTGATGGAAGGGCGTGACGCGAAGCAGAAGATTGCCGCCACCCGCACCGAGCTGGGGACGGACGTCAACTTCGGTGAGATCGCCCGTCAGCTGGTGGCCTCCCTACAGAAAAGCGACAGCTTCTCCCTTAACCTCAGCACCGAGGTGCGCGCCATCAAGCGCAACGCCGATGGCCGCTGGGCGGTGACCGTTGCCGACGTCAATCATCCCCGCAGCACGCGCACCATCGTGGCGAAGTTTGTCTTTATCGGTGCGGGTGGCGCGGCGCTGAAACTATTACAAGAGTCGGGCATTCCGGAAGCGCGTGATTTCGCTGGCTTCCCGGTGGGCGGCCAGTTCCTGGTATCGGACAATCCAGAGGTGGTGAATCGCCATCTGGCGAAGGTCTATGGCCAGGCATCGGTTGGCGCGCCGCCGATGTCGGTTCCGCATATTGATACCCGCATCCTAAACGGCAAGCGCGTGCTGCTGTTCGGACCGTTCGCTACCTTCTCCACCAAGTTCCTCAAGAACGGCTCGCTGTGGGATCTGCCGCGTTCAACCACGCCGTCTAACCTGATGCCGATGGTGAAGGTGGGGCTGACCAACTTCAGTCTGGTGAAGTATCTGGTAGGGCAGGTGCTTCAGAGCGACGATGCGCGCTTTGCTGCCTTGCGGGAGTACTATCCGCAGGCGAAGAAAGAGGAGTGGCGTCTGTGGCAGGCGGGGCAGCGAGTGCAGATCATCAAGCGCGATCCGCTCCTGGTCGGGGTGCTGCGCCTCGGCACCGAAGTGGTAAGCGACCGACAGGGCACCATTGCCGCACTGCTTGGCGCATCGCCGGGGGCCTCTACCGCCGCACCGATCATGCTGGAGCTAATGAAGAAGGTCTTTACAGCCCAGTTCGCCTCACCCGCGTGGCAGGCGAAGCTGAAGGATATGATCCCGAGCTTCGGCACGCAGCTCAACGGAAACGTTGAAGCCACCCAGCGCGTATTGCAGCAGACCAGCGACGTATTGGGCCTGACGTATGAGCAGCCGCAGAGGGTCGACGTGGTTCCTGTGCCAGCCCAGCCGCAGAAGCAGCCGCAGGTTGAGATTGAGGCGGATTTGGCTTGATAGAAAAAACTGCACCGGCTGTAAGGCCAGTGCAGAGCCATTTGAATTATAGAACTCAGGTTATACTATTGATATTAAATTGGCCGTCAGTCATGCCTACTTCAATATTTAGAAGATTTCCAAACTGATCAACTACAGAAAATGAAGCGGTACTTTTTTTATTTGAAAAAGTTTCATCTGAAAACAATATATCTCCCCAAAGTTTAATTAAAATTAGCTCATTGGGCTCTTGAGTTACAGTAACACTTACAGTAATAAGACTCCCTCCATCGCCGTTATAATCAAAGTTAAGGACAGTATTATATGAAACATATCCTTGATTAATTTTATTATCCGTTGGGATATAGGCTTCATTTGCCGCATATCTGTAATGACCGACAGATTCTTGACCGGCAGAGGAACCATCTATATAAAACGGATGATTTGATGGTATATCGTTTGATGTCACAAAATTGATTATTCTAAAATAATTGTCGTCGATTCTCAGGCTATAAATTTCAGCGCTGCTGTCTTCTATTTCATCGATGTTTTGAGTCTTGTTCGTTACTTGGTATTTTGGTTTGTCATCTTTTAGTGTTATAATAACCGGCGTTGATGCTGAGTCAGACGTGCCATATTTCTTCGGCGGATACACCGTTACCGCCACATAGCTTTGCGACTTGCTACCGCTGGCCGTCTGATAGTCAATTTTATTGCCATTGCCGTCAATATAGGTCAGAAGCAACGCCACCTTTTCAGAAGCATAGTTCTCATTAATAGTACTATCGCTGGATAGATAGTAATCAACCTCATACTGATATGCACCCGTACCGCTGGCGTCAGTATCTAAAACCTTCACAGAGCTAACTTCATTCGGCTGATAAACGTATGCATATTCACCTTTATCGCCGGTTTTGAGGTGGGAAATACCCGCCCCGGTCTCAAAATCAATCAGGCTTAGTGCGGTTTTTACCTCTTCATATGTAGGTCCTTCACCCGACAGGCTTAAGCTTACGCCGATGGTGAGTTTTACCTGATGATTGCCATTAGCAAACAGGTAGGCCTGAGTCATATCCGGATTATCCGTCCAGATTTGCACGGAGCTAACCCCTTCTACATTATCCCATGACATAATTTATTACCTCTATTTTATTTATAAAAGATTAGCTTACGCTTTTTACATAATTACCATCAGTATTAAAAGCTATAACTATATACATACTATTGCCAAATTGATCGTAAGCTCTTAGATACTGATAGTAGTTACAGGTCCAGTTGTAGCCAGTTCTTTTAGCATCAGTTTGTGCCGCAGCAAATATAATTTGATTTTCTTTCTGACTTATGGGGATATCTGCATGAAAAAGCTGATAGTATGAGTCGTAGCTTAAATTAGACCGCACTGCTACGGTAACAGTATAATTTTTTTCACCACATTGTATATTTGGGAAAAAAGCGTTATTTACACCATCCCACATTACGGAATCTTTATAGATGCTGATAAAAATGGGCGTAAGTTTACTAAGATCGTCAGGTTCTTGTGCTGCATCCAGATAAAACATTCTGAAATAGGAATCATCTATAGATACGGCTACAGAAAAGCATTGATTGCCTGATGTTTCATAATGTTGGTCATAATAAGTAACGTTACTGACAGCGGATTTTACAGATGTTATACTTGTACGGTTTTGATTTTCCTTGCCGTAAAGTTTTGCCAGGTAACATACAACAGTTACATAGGTTTTGGTATAATAATTCCCTTTTGCTGACGTCTCTTTTACTACAACCGTCGTTGTTCCTTCATCATTTGTTTTAGAATACTCTACTCGCAGCGCTACGGATTCAGAGTGGATCTCAGCATTAAGATTTGATGGACTGGATACATAGTAGGTAAACACAAAATCATAAATGCCATCATCAATATCGTTTTGGGGATCGATACTAACGTGATTTGGGTCATACACAGAAGTATATCTTCCCGCTTCTACTATACTTAAGTATTTTAGCGGACCGCTATCCTGGTTATTGATTAGCGATAGGGCACTATGTACTTCATCCTCAGTCGGCCCCTCAGTCTCTCCGGGATCTAAGGTGAAAGAGATACCTACATTTAATTTCAACTGGTGATTATCATTAACAAACAGATGCCCCTGAGTCGAGTCAGAGTAATCTGTCCATATTTTAATGTTTTTAACATCTGAAACATGATTCCATGACATAATTTATTACCTCATGTTATTTGCGATCACAGTGATTTCTCACCTATAGCATGAGGGAAATTCAGCGGTTAGAAAATGTACTATTAAGAGTCACCGGTGTGTGGTTGAGGATAACATCCTTGTAATATTACGTTCCAGGCTGGGATCCTGCCGGTAGGTGCTGAAGTAAGCCGTCAATGGTCGTAGTAGCTCCTGCCACCGGTATGCCTATACAGCCGGGGCTGACCGTGCGCACCCTTAACTGGAATCGCAATAACAGCACAGAACCAATGCGCCTGCTGATCGGCCACTCTTAAGTGAATGATTGCAGCCAGCTAACAGCGCATCGGGATTCTCGTCTGTTTGCCGGCTGGTCGGCTGACAATACGGCTCCGGCAAATCTACGTAATACTTCTTCGTAAACAGGTTAGGTGCTGCGGCAGCAAGACGCTGACAGTGGAGAAGAAGTGATGTTATTCGATGCGGCGGCCAGTATCCGGATGTTGCACTGAGGTAAGGGCATCAAATGCCTGGTTGCGGATGTCAGCGGTATGGCTTCGGAGGCGATTGGCGCGACGATAGACTGCACAGAATCTGCAATGGCTGCAGCAAACGATTTTCTCCAGGTTTAAGACCGCGTTTAGCCACTATTTTCTGGGGGAAGCGGACAGGTTATAGGATCGCACGCTGAACTGGAAAGGGTGAAAATTGAGTTGGCAAGCATGCGGTGGTCAATATAACTTCTTGCCGGGCATCTTTGCTTACATAAAAAATCACGCTCCAGATTTGCACGGAGCTGACCCCTTTTACATTATCCCATGACATAATAAAGCACATTAGCTTTCTGACTAATGTGCTTTCGATTAAAATAGCACCATTTATATCTAATTTACGCTTTTTAAAATCAACTTATTGCTACTAACGCCTACTGTAGCATTGATTTCATTCCCGAACTGGTCGAAAATAGTGAGCGAAACACTACCTTCATTATTGGTTATTTTGTCATTGTCAACAATAATGTCACTTGAGAAATGGATTAAAATTAGTTCATTTGGCTCTTGATAACCGTCAAAATTAACCGCTAATAAAGTATCAGTAGATGAGTCTTTAATAGCGTCAACTTCAATGTTATATTTCTGCGTTCCTTTATTAAGTGTGCAGTTGGGAAGGAAAAAATTATTTAATGTAATGAAATACTCTAAACTATTTTCACCGGTTAGTTGAGATTTGTTGTAGAATGGACCATGAGCGTTTGGAGGTGACGGTATTTGTGCTGCAATTATTCTATAATACCCATCATCAATCCTTAAGCTGTAAATATTCCCACTGGAGCTCTCAATGCCATCAATGCTCTGGTCCTCAGTCGGTATTGTATAGTGCGGTTTATCGTCTTTTAAAGGTATAATTAATTGCGTTGTCTCTGTGCCATCCATGCCATATTTCTTCGGCGGAGACACCGTTACCGCCACATAGCTTTGCGACTTGCTACCGCTGGCCGTCTGATAGTCAATTTTATTACCATTGCCGTCAATATAGGTCAGAAGCAACGCCACCTTTTCAGAAGCATAGTTTTCATTGATAGTACTATCGCTGGAAAGATAGTAATCAACCTCATACTGATATGCACCTGTACCGCTGGCGTCAGTATCTAAAACCTTCACAGAGCTAACTTCATTCGGCTGATAAACGTATGCATATTCACCTTTATCGCCGGTTTTGAGGTGGGAAATACCCGCCCCGGTCTCAAAATCAATCAGGCTTAGTGCGGTTTTTACCTCTTCATATGTAGGTCCTTCACCCGACAGGCTTAAGCTTACGCCGATGGTAAGTTTTACCTGATGATTGCCATTAGCAAACAGGTAGGCCTGAGTCATATCCGGATTATCCGTCCAGATTTGCACGGAGCTAACCCCTTCTACATTATCCCATGACATAATATCACCTTTCACATAATTGTTAACTGACACTCAATACGTCCGATGATTTAGATTCAGATGTTATGACTACGTAGGCACTGTTGCCAAATTGATCATAGATGTTTAAATATACTCGGGAGCTTGTAGGCTCGTTATAATTCAGATGTTCAGCTTTAGTATATGCATGGATAAAAGAAACTTGGTTTTCTTTTTGATGCACAATGACATTGGCACGAAAGATAGGCCAATAATGATCAGGGTTTATTGTATTGGTTACGGATATCTGAACTGTATAATCGAACTCACCACATTTTATGTTTGGAAAATGAGAGTTCTTGATATAGTCCCACATTGTGCTTGCTTTGTTACAGGAAATAAAATAAGGATAAACTAGTCTGTCCGTATCTTTGCCTGGATTAGGATCTGTATCCGGCTCTTGGCCACCTTCTAAATAATATATTTTAAAATAAGAATCATCAATATAAAGCCACTGTACCTCGAGAGAATCTTCTTCATGGTTATAATTACTAAGAATAATATGATAATCGGTTGATGCTAAATCAGTTGTACCCATTTTTAAATTAATACGATGTTGACCACTTTTACCATAAAGCTTTTTTGAGTAACATATAATATTAACACATGTTTTAGTATAATAATTCCCTTTTGCTGACGTCTCTTTTACTACAACCGTCGTTGTTCCATCAGTATTTGTTTGAGGATACTCTACTCGCAGCGCTACAGATTCAGAGTGGGTCTCAGCATTAAGATTCGATGGGCTGGATACATAGTAGGTAAACACAAAATCATAAATGCCATCATCAATATCGTTTTGGGGATCGATACTAACGTGATTTGGGTCATACACAGAAGTATATCTTCCCGCTTCTACTATACTTAAGTATTTTAGCGGGCCGCTATCCTGGTTATTGATTAGCGATAGGGCACTATGTACTTCATCCTCAGTCGGCCCCTCAGTCTCTCCGGTATCTAAGGTGAAAGAGATACCTACATTTAATTTCAACTGGTGATTATCATTAACAAACAGATGCCCCTGAGTCGAGTCAGAGTAATCTGTCCATATTTTAATGTTTTTAACATCTAAAACATTATCCCATGACATAATTTATTACCTCATGTTATTTGCGATCACAGTGATTTCTCAACTACAGCATGAGGGATTTTTAACGAGGGGAAAATGCACTTTAAATAGTCAGCGATGTCAGGCGGAAAAGGACTGGACTGAAATGCAGGCATAAAAAAACCAGCCTTAAAAGGCTGGTTCTTCTGGAGTTTTTTGGTCGGCACGAGAGGATTTGAACCTCCGACCCCCGACACCCCATGACGGTGCGCTACCAGGCTGCGCTACGTGCCGATCTGTGGCGCTAATACTACCCTTTTCACCACCGATTGCAAGCGCTGGCAAACTGACTGATTTATAATTAATCAATCAGTTAGCGATAAAGCGTTTTTCATCCGTCAGAACCTGGAGCAGCAGGCTGAGCTGCGGCTTCTGGTCGCCTATCTTCTCGCCTTTCAGATTGTAGGTCTGATAGGTGCCGTTATGCTTCAGTACCAGCGTCATCTCCGGCGTGGTGACCGCCAGCGTGTTGTTATCCGCAGCGGTTACCCAGTTATGGCGGCGCGCAGCGTTAAATAGATCCTGGCCCTGCGAGTATTCGTTTGCTGGGGTGCTGACGTGCAGCAGGCGCTGCATCAGGGTAGTCATGACATCTTTATGATCGGTCAACTTGCTGATGCGCTGAGCAGGCGTACCCGGCCAGTGGATCACCAGCGGCACGTGCAGATCGCCCCGTGACCAGCCCTCGTCCATTTCACTGTTCTCAGTGGCAACGCCGTGGCCTGCGGTGACGATCACCACCGTTTTATCCAGCTTGCCCGCATCGCGCAGGGCAGTCAGCACGCGCGCTATCTGCGCATCGACGTTACCTGCTGCCTGGGCATAGCGGCGATCGGCGTCCTGTCGCGCAGTATCCAGCGACGTGCCGTTAAACGACACCCACGAGAACCAGCGGTTATCTTCCTGCGCGTAGCGATCCAGCCAGTTAATCCACTGATCGGCGGTTTGCTTATCGGACTGCGCCTTGGCGGCAGGCAGAGAGAAGTCAGAGAGCAGGGCCTGGCGATAGAGCGAACTGCTGAAGCCGTCCGAGGAGAAAAGGCCCAGCTGATAGCCCTGCTGATTAAGCGCGGTCACCAGCGCAGCCGGAATACGCGCCGACAGCACCCCGTCCATATAGGAAGGGGATATACCGTAGAACAGGCCGAACAGGCCGTTATCGGTATCGTTACCGGCACTCATGTGCTGGGTAAAGGTGATGTTTTCAGCGGCAAAGCCTGCCAGCGACGGCATCTCTTTTTCGTAGCGGGAATAGTTCAACGCATCGACGGTGATGAGCAGTACGTTCTGACCCGGCCCCATATCGCGGTAGCGCAGATCGCTCAGCGGATACTGCACCGAAACCGCCTCCGGGTTCCCCTGTTCAACCAGCCGGCGCTGATACTCCTGCGCATCCAGCAGGCCGTGCTTCTCCAGGAACCGGCGCGCGGTCATTGGGTAGGAGAGTGGCAGGTTGGCGCGCTGCATGGTGATCGGCCGGTAGAAGTTCGCATCGGCCCAGATATAGGTCAGGTGCGACGCGATAAAGGCGGTAAAGAACAGGGCGGCTACCGGCTTGGCGTAGCGACGACGGCGCGTCAGGCTACGCAGCTTCTGCCAGCTCCAGTTCGCAAACAGCAGCTCCACCAGCAGGATCACCGGCACGCTGATAAACATCAGCTGCCAGTCGCGGGCCATCTCGTTCTGGTCCGGGTTGATCACCAGCTCCCAGACAATGGGGTTCAGGTGCAGGTGGAAACGGGTAAAGACTTCACTGTCGATCAGCAGCAGCGTCATGCCGATGGTGGCCAGCACGGCGGAGAACGCACGCATCAGCCGCTGTGACATCACCACAAAGGTCAGCGGAAAGAGGATCAGCAGATAGGTGGCAAACACCACAAAGCTGAAGTGGCCGATGACGCTCAGCCAGGAGTAGATCCTGCCGCCAAGCGTGGTCGGCCAGTCGGCGACGAACAGGTAACGACTGCCAAGAACCATGGCCAACAGAATGTTGAACAGGGCAAACCAGTGCCCCCAGCTAACCATCTGGGAGACTTTTTCTCGGTAGCGTTGACGATGAGTCACCATAAAATGCCGTCGTTGTCCTTAATGCGCTTTATCGTCAGCCACGGAGGACTGCAACGCCTGAGCGAAGGATTTCGCAATAGCCTGCCGCTGTGCCGGGGCAACGCTGGTGTTGATCAGGTTGGTGACCATGTTTCCCAGCACCATCAGGGAGAGATCGGTCGGAACCTTGTGTTTTTCCAGCACGTTCGCCAGCTCGCTCAGGAGTTGTTCAACGTGTTCATCACTATAACGGGAAATCTGTGGCATAAAATCAGAATCAGTCTCTTTATGAAAGGGCAACATATTACCGTAGCAACAGCTTTTTTTCTGCTTTTTTATCTCTGGTTTGATCTCTGGTTTGATCTCTGGTTGCGCTGTTACCTCTGCGGTGGTTGAATACCGCCGGTCTAACAGGAGAGTTTATCATGAGTCTGGATATCAACCAGATTGCCCTGCACCAGCTTATCAAGCGTGATGAGCAAACCCTTGAGCTGGTGCTGCGCGATTCATTACTGGAGCCGACGGCCACCGTTGTAGAGATGATGGCCGAGCTGCACCGGGTCTACAGTGCAAAAAATAAAGCCTACGGTCTGTTTAGCGAAGAGAGCGAGCTGGCCGAGACGCTGCGCCAGCAGCGCCAGGGCAACGACGATTTCCTCGCCTTTAGCCGGGCGGCAACCGGACGCCTGCGCGACGAGCTGGCAAAATACCCCTTCGCCGATGGCGGTATCGTGCTGTTCTGCCACTATCGCTACCTGGCGGTGGAGTATCTGCTGGTGGCGGTGCTGAACAACCTCAGCAGCATGCGCGTCAACGAGCAGCTCGATATTAGCTCGACCCACTATCTCGATATTAACCATGCCGATATCGTGGCGCGGATCGATCTCACCGAGTGGGAGACCAATCCAGAGTCGACCCGCTACCTGACCTTCCTGAAGGGCAGGGTAGGGCGCAAGGTCGCCGACTTCTTTATGGATTTCCTCGGGGCCAGCGAAGGATTAAACGCCAAGGCGCAGAACCGTGGCCTGTTACAGGCGGTGGATGACTTTACCGCCGAGGCGCAGCTTGATAAAGCCGAGCGCCAGAGCGTGCGTCAGCAGGTCTATAGCTACTGTAACGAGCAGCTACAGGCCGGAGAGGAGATCGAGCTGGCGTCGCTGTCGAAAGAGCTGGGGGGCGTCAGCGAGGTAAGCTTCCAGGAGTTTACCGCCGATAAAGGCTACGAGCTGGAGGAGAGCTTCCCGGCGGATCGCAGCACCCTGCGTCAGCTGACCAAGTATGCCGGTAGCGGCGGCGGGTTAACCATCAACTTTGATGCGATGCTACTCGGCGAGCGTATTTTTTGGGATCCGGCCACCGACACCCTGACCATCAAGGGTACGCCGCCCAACCTGCGCGATCAGCTCCAGCGCAGAACGTCCGGCGGCAAGTAAGCGCTGATAACAAAAAACCCCGCCGAAGCGGGGTTTTTTTTCAACACGTAAGCGATTAAGCGCGAACGAAGTCGATGTGAGTCAGTTTAGGTTTGTACGGGTGACGCTGTACAGCCTGAACTTTAACTTTTACTTCAGTACCGTCAACAACCAGAGTCAGAACTTCGCCGTAAAAACCTTCTTTAGCCTGCATGTTCATAACTTTGTCGTGATCCAGTTCGATAGCGATCGGGGCTTCAGTGCCACCGTAAACGATCGCCGGGAACTTGTTCGCGGTACGCAGGCGGCGGCTCGCACCCTTACCCTGCTCTTTACGTGCTTGTGCTTCGATAGTGAACATATCAATTTCTCTTCAATAATTCCTGCTACAGGCGACCCAGCAGCAGGCAGATTTCTGGCTTTACGGATGTAAAGCGGGCGATATAGTAGCCCTGAATCGCTTTTTCTTCAACGAAAAGTACGCTAACCGCGCAATTCGTTTGCCCGACGGAAGCGACCTTCATAATCAAACACCTTCTCCCGCACCTGCCAGTACTGGCCCTTCAGGCGCGCCACGACAAAATCAGGGTGGCGCAGCAGCGCCTGCTGGGCTTTGATATCGGCGGCCACGATCCAGCGCAGCGGCACACCGGGCGTGCGGGTATGCGGGCGGATAAAGAGCTGTTCAAAGGCGGTGCGCTGGGCAGGGGTATGCAGGCGGAAGCGCTCGCTGACGTCGGCCCCGTCCTCGTCGTAGTAGGTGATCTTCAGCCACTCGCCTTTATCGTCCGCGCCGTGCTGCAGATCCATGCCGCTGCAGCGCAGCACCAGGGCATCCTTCAGCTTCAGCGCCGCCTTCAGCATATCGTCCGGATCCACCAGCACCGTGTTGCACTCCCGGCAGCGGCGGGCGGCAATGTCGTTTTCGGCATTGCACTGGGGACAGTTTTTAAAGCGGAAGCGGTAGCTGCACTGCTCCCGATGGCCCTCGTCATCCTCAAAAAAGCCCTGGCAGCGGCGACCAAAGTGCTCAATCAAGGTGCCGTCAGCGGCCATCTTGCCCCAGAAGGTATTAGCAAAGCCGCAGTCGGGGCAGAAGACCTGCACCGGCACGTTATCACTTTTCCCTTTTGGCTCCCCGACCTCGGGAGCATAGAGATCGTGCGGGTTACCGGCATAGTCGAGGATCAGACAGTCGGTTTTACCCGGCGCAAGACGCAGGCCGCGGCCGACAATCTGCTGATAGAGGCTGACGGACTCTGTCGGGCGCAGAATGGCGATCAGATCGACGTGCGGCGCATCAAAGCCGGTGGTCAACACGGAAACGTTCACCAGATAGCGAAAACGCTTACATTTGAACTCCTCGATCAGCGCATCGCGCTCGGGCCCCGGCGTCTCGCCGGTGATCAGCGCTGCCTCGCCGGCAGGCAGCAGGCCGGTGACCTCCCGGGCATGCTCCACGGTGGCGGCAAAGATCATCACCCCCTGGCGCTCGGCGGCAAACTCGACGATCTGGCTGACGATGTGCGGGGTAATACGCTGCTGCTTTTTCAGCTCGCGGTTGAGATCCGCCTCGCTGAACAGACCGCTGCTCTGGGGCTGCAAACGGCTAAAGTCATACTGCACGATAGGCATATCCAGCCGCTCGGGAGGCGTCAGGTAGCCGTGCTTGATCATATAGCGCAGCGGCAGCTCATAGATGCAGTCGCGAAACAGCGCCTTGTCATTGCCGCGCACCATGCCGTGATAGTGAAACTGGTAAATCCACCCTTTGCCGAGGCGGAACGGCGTGGCGGTCAGGCCCAGCAGGCGCAGGCGGGGATTGACCTGGGCGAGGTGCGTGAGGATCTGCCTGTATTGGCTCTCGTCGTCATCGCTGATGCGGTGGCACTCATCGACGATCAGCAGGGAGAACTCGCCCTGGAAGTGGTCGAGGTTGCGGGCTACCGACTGCACGCTGCCAAACACCACCTTGCCGTGGCTCTCTTTGCGCTTCAGCCCGGCGGCATAGATATCCGCCTCCAGCCCCAGCGCCAGATATTTGGCATGGTTCTGCGCCACCAGCTCTTTGACGTGGGCGAGCACCAGCACGCGACCACGGGCCACGCGGGCAAGCTCAGCGATCACCAGGCTTTTGCCCGCGCCGGTAGGCAGGACGATCACCGCTGGCTCATGGCGATGGCGAAAGTGGGTGAGGGTGGCGTTTACCGCATCACGTTGATAGGGGCGTAGCGTAAAGGTCATTGTCTCTCGGCGTTCATTAGTCTGGTAATAGTATGCCATGATTTTTTCGCTTGAGCGCTGCTGGCAGGCCGTTATACTGAGAGATTCACAATTGCTTCTTTTTTTCGGACTTTTGTCCGACTCCGGCACTCTTTACAGGCTAATAAGACTTCATGCGACTTGATAAGTTTATCGCTCAGCAACTCGGCGTCAGCCGGGCTATTGCCGGGCGTGAAATCCGCGGCAGCCGCGTTACCGTGGATGGCGATATTGTTAGAAACGCCGCCTTCAAACTTCTGCCCGAGCACGAGGTAGAGTACGACGGCAATACCCTCGTGCAGCAGACCGGCCCGCGCTACTTTATGCTGCACAAGCCGCAGGGGTACGTCTGCTCCACCGACGATCCCGATCATCCGACGGTGCTCTACTTCCTTGACGAGCCGGTAGCCCATAAGCTGCACGCCGCCGGACGGCTGGATATCGACACCACCGGGCTGGTGCTGATGACCGACGACGGCCAGTGGTCACATCGCATCACCTCTCCGCGCCACCACTGCGAGAAAACCTACCTGGTGACGCTGGAGTCCCCGGTTAGCGACGACACCGCTGCGCAGTTCGCGAAAGGCGTTCAGCTGCATAACGAACCCGATCTGACCAAACCTGCCGTGCTGGAGGTGATCACCCCCACAGAGGTGCGTCTGACCATCAGCGAGGGGCGCTACCACCAGGTTAAGCGCATGTTTGCTGCGGTAGGTAACCATGTTGTTGGCCTGCACCGCGAGCGCATCGGAGAGATTGTTCTCGACGCTGACCTGGCCCCGGGCGAGTATCGTCCGTTGACCGAAGAAGAGATCGCCAGCGTTAGCTTAACGTCCCGCTAAATCCCAGGAGCCCGTAGTGACCACCAGGCAGCACTCTTCCCTGCGCATTGTCTTTATTCTTGGCCTGCTGGCCATGCTGATGCCGCTCTCGATCGATATGTATCTGCCCGCGCTGCCGGTGATCGCCCAGCAGTTTGGCGTTCCGGCCGGTAGCGCCCAGATGACCCTGAGTACCTATATTCTTGGCTTTGCGCTGGGTCAGCTGCTCTACGGTCCGATGGCGGACAGCATTGGCCGTAAGCCGGTGATCCTCGGCGGCACCCTGATTTTTGCCGCGGCGGCGAGCGCCTGTGCGCTGGCCCAGAGTATCGATCAGCTGATCGCCCTGCGTTTTTTCCATGGCCTGGCCGCGGCCGCGGCGAGCGTAGTGATCAACGCCCTGATGCGCGATATCTATCCGAAAGAGGAGTTCTCGCGGATGATGTCGTTTGTCATGCTGGTGACCACCGTTGCGCCGCTGCTGGCCCCGATGATCGGCGGTGCGGTGCTGGTCTGGTTAAGCTGGCACGCCATCTTCTGGATCCTGGCGATCGCCGCCCTGCTGGCCTCGCTGATGATCTTCTTCTTTATCAGCGAGACGCTGCCGGTGGAGCGACGTCAACCGTTTCACATTCGTACCACCCTGGGTAACTTCGCCACGCTGTTTCGCCACAAGCGGGTGCTGAGCTATATGCTTGCAAGCGGTTTCAGCTTCGCGGGCATGTTCTCGTTTTTAAGCGCCGGGCCCTTCGTCTACATTGAGCTTAACCACGTTCTGCCGCAGAACTTTGGCTACTACTTCGCGCTGAACATCGTCTTCCTGTTTATCATGACCATCATCAATGGTCGATTTGTGCGGCGGGTGGGGGCGCTAAGGATGTTCCGCGCCGGGCTGTGGATCCAGTTCGTGATGGCGCTGTGGATGGTGCTGAGTGCCGCGTTTGACGTGGGCTTCTGGGCGCTGGTGGTGGGCGTCGCCGCCTTTGTTGGCTGCGTCTCGCTGGTGGCGTCAAACGCGATGGCGGTGATTCTGGATGAGTTTCCACACATGGCGGGTACCGCTTCGTCGCTGGCGGGAACGTTCCGCTTTGGTATCGGTGCCATTGTAGGTGCGCTGCTCTCCCTCGCGACCTTTAACAGCGCCTGGCCGATGATCTGGTCTATCGCCTTCTGCGCTACCAGCTCCATTCTCTTCTATCTCTACGCCAGCCGTCCTAAGCGCGGCTAGCGTCTCTCTCTAAGGGGCAAAACTGCCCCTTCATTGATACACATCATCACAATCTATTGTGAGATTGCTATCATTTGTTTCTTTTATGTAAAATCCATTTGTGTAAATGTCACACTGTTGTAGTTAAAAAGGTTGAGTTAGATCGCAGAAACGGGTACATATACCCCCAAAAGGTGAGGTAAGACATCATCCACCCACCCTAATAATGAGGCTGCTAACCTTGTAATTTCAAGGATGTAAGCGGTTACTGCGTCGTGACAGGCAGAAATGTCAATGATGTGTTAATATAGTTGTAAATGAATTGTGAAGTGATTGCTTCGGGGAAGAACATGAATAGCTTAAATCTCTCTATTGTGCATCGGTTACCCCAAAGTTACCGCTGGCTGGCAGGCGCTGCCGGCTCGCAAGTCGAACCGATCCCCTCTAACGGCCAGAGCGGTGACAACTGCCTGGTGGCGTTAAAACTGCTGAGCCCGGACGGCGATAAAGCCTGGCCGGTGATGCATAAGCTTAGTCAGGCGCTAAACGATATCGAAGTCGACTGCTCCGTGCTGGAGTGTGAAGGTGAGCCGTGCCTGTTTGTGAATCGTCAGGATGAATTTGCCGCCACCTGCCGCCTGAAAAACTTTGGCGTGGCGATTGCCGAGCCGTTTGCCAGCACTGCCACTGCGCCTTTCTAAATGCTAGCTCAGCGCTAGCAGCTGGCGCGTATAGTCGTTCTGCGGATCGGCAAACACGCGCTGGCACTCTCCCTGCTCAACCACTTCCCCCTGCCGCAGGATAATCACCTGGTGGCACAGCGACCGCACCACCTGCAGATCGTGACTGATAAACAGATAGGCCAGCCGATGCTTCTCCTGCAGCGACTTCAGCAGAGCGAGGATCTGTGCCTGCACGGTGCGATCCAGCGACGAGGTGGGCTCATCCAGCACGATCAGCTCCGGCTGTAAAATGAGCGCCCGGGCGATGGCGATCCGCTGGCGCTGGCCGCCGGAGAACTCTGCCGGATAGCGGTGGCGAGTGTCAGGATCGAGACCCACCTCCTGCATCACCGCAATCACCCGCTCCTCGCGCGCCTGCGGGGTCAGCGCGGGCTGATGCACGCGCAGCCCCTCCTCAATAATCTGCTGCACGTCGAGGCGGGGATTAAGCGAGGAGTTGGGATCCTGAAAAACCACCTGCATCCGGTGACGCACCGGCAGCATCTGCTTCCGCGCCCACTGATGCAGCGGTTGACCGTCAAAGTTAATCGTTCCCTGCGAGGCGATCAGGCGCAGCAGTGCCAGCCCGGTGGTGCTCTTGCCCGAACCGGACTCGCCCACCAGGCCCAGGGTTTCTCCTGCCCGCAGGGTAAAGCTCAGATCCTTGACTATCGGCTTCTGGCCAACGACGCGCTTAAAAAGTCCCTTACGCAGCGGGAAGGCGACGCCGAGGCGGTCCACCTCCAACAGCGGCGGGGCATCGGATGGCAGCGGAACCGGCGCACCCGCTGGCTCGCTATTCAGCAGGCGCTGGGTATAGGCGTGCTGCGGGGCATTAAACAACGCTGCCGCCCGGTTCTGCTCCACGCAGCGGCCGTTATGCATCACCGCTACGCTGTCCGCCAGCCTGCGCACAATATTGAGGTTATGGGTAATAAACAGCAGACCCATGTTTAGCTCGTCACGCAGCTCGCGCAGCAGCTGTAAAATTTGCGCCTGCACCGCCACGTCCAGCGCGGTGGTAGGTTCATCGGCGATAAGCAGCTCTGGGCGGGTCAGCAGGGCCATGGCAATCATCACCCGCTGGCGCTCACCGCCGGAGAGCTGATGGGGGAAATCGCCCAGCCGCGTGCGAGCGTTACGGATCCCTACGCGATCGAGACAGGTCAGGATCTCAGCGCGCGCCGCTTCCCGCCGCATGCCGCGATGCAGGGAGAGCACCTCATAGAGCTGCTTCTCCAGGGTATGCAGCGGGTTAAGCGATACCATCGGCTCCTGGAAAATCATGGCGATCTTATTCCCGCGTACGCCGCGCAGGGTCTGCTCGCTGGCGTGAAGCAGCGATTCGCCATGAAAGCGGATATCGCCGCTGGGGTAGACCACCGGCGGGGAGGGGAGCAGGCGCAGGATCGACAGGGCGCTCACGCTTTTGCCGGAGCCGGACTCGCCGACCAGCGCCAGGGTCTCACCGGCTTCGACCTGGAGCGACAGATCGCTGACCACGGTGCGCAGCTGGTCCTGATGACGGAAGGCGACCGAAAGCGAATCAATGGTGAGGAGGGGAGTCATATCAGAGCGCCTTGTTGGGATCAAACGCGTCGCGCACGGCTTCGCCAATAAAGATCAGCAGCGAAAGCAGCACCGCCACCGACAGGAAGGCGGCAATACCCAGCCACGGAGCCTGCAAATTATTTTTACCCTGTAACAGCAGCTCTCCGAGCGAAGGCGAACCCAGCGGCAGGCCAAAGCCGAGAAAGTCGAGCGAGGTCAGGGTAGTGATAGAGCCGCAGAGGATAAAGGGCAGGAAGGTGAGAGTGGCCACCATGGCGTTCGGCAGCATATGGCGGAAGATAATCCCGCGATCGCTCACCCCTAGCGCCTGCGCCGCGCGGATATAGTCAAAGTTGCGGGTACGCAGGAATTCCGCCCGCACCACGCCCACCAGGCTCATCCAGCCGAAGATCACCGTGATCGCCAGCAGCCACCAGAAGTTTGGCTGGATCACGCTGGAGAGCAGGATGATCAGAAACAGCGTCGGCATCCCCGACCAGACCTCAATAAAACGCTGGCCCCAGAGGTCGATTTTACCTCCGTAGTAACCCTGTAACGCCCCGGCCAGCACGCCAACCACGCTGGAGCAGAGGGTCAGCATCAGGCCAAACAGCACCGAGATCCGCGTTCCGTAGAGGATGCGCGCCAGCACGTCGCTGCCGTTGGCATCGGTTCCTAGCCAGTTCTGCGCCGAAGGGGGAGAGGGGAAAGGCGTATCGGTCGCAAAGTTAATGCTGGTGGCCCCAAAGCGGATCGGGGCCCATAGCGCCCAGCCGTGAGTCGCAATCTGCTGTTGTAGCCACGGATCCTGATAATCGGCCGGGGTGGCAAACGCGCCGCCAAAGGCGGTCTCGCTGTAATCCTTGAGCACCGGGGCATACCAACGATCCTGATAGTGCACCAGCAGCGGCTTATCGTTAGCGATCAGCTCTGAGCCGAGGCTGAGGATGAATATCACCGCAAAGATCCACAGCGACCAGTAGCCGCGGCGGTTATGGCGAAAGCGCGCCCAGCGGGCCTGGTTGACGTGGCTTAATCGACGCATCAGCGACCCTCAAAATCGATACGCGGATCGACCAGCGTATAGCTGATATCGCTCAGGATATTCAGCAGCAGACCAATCAGCGTGAAAATATAGAGCGTACCAAACATCACCGGATAGTCTCGCGACACGGTCGCCTCATAGCCCAGCAGGCCAAGGCCGTTGAGGGAGAACATCACCTCGATCAGCAGCGAGCCGGTAAAAAACATGCTGATAAAGGTAGCCGGGAAACCGGCGATCACCAGCAGCATGGCGTTACGGAAGACGTGGTTACGTAAGATCGCCCGCTCGCTCACCCCTTTCGCCCGGGCGGTCACCACATACTGCTTGCGGATCTCATCAAGAAACGAATTTTTTGTCAGCATGGTCAGCGCCGCGAAGCCGCCGATCACCGTTGCCAGCACCGGCAGGGTAATATGCCACAGGTAGTCGGTTATTTTTTGATACCAGGGCAGAGCGTCAAAGTTGGCGGACACCAGCCCGCGCAGCGGGAAGAGATCGTAGTAACTGCCGCCCGCAAACAGCACAATCAGCAGGATAGCGAACAGAAAGGCGGGAATAGCGTAGCCGATGATGATAAACGCGCTGCTCCAGATATCGAAGCGGCTGCCGTTGTAGACTGCTTTGCGGATCCCCAATGGGATCGACACCAGATAGATAATCAGCGTTCCCCATAGCCCGAGGGTAATGGAGACCGGCATGCTGTCTCTGATCAGCTGTAGCACCGAGGCGCTGCGAAACAGGCTGTCGCCAAAGTCAAAGCGCACGTAGTTCCACAGCATGGTGAAGTAGCGTTCATACAGCGGCTTATCAAAGCCGTAGCGTTTGGTGATCTCGGCGATCACCTCTGGATCCAGCCCGCGTGCGCCGCGATACTGGCCTTCGCCCACGTTGCCGACCCCGGTGCGGGCGTGGGTAGCGCCCATGCCTTCACCGCCGCCGCCCGGCATGCCGCCCTGCTGTCCGAACTCAATGGCGGCAATCGCCTGGTCCACCGGCCCGCCGGGCGCGATCTGGACAATAAAAAAGTTAATGGTGATGATCGCCCACAGGGTGGGGATCACCAGCAGCAGGCGGCGGATCAGATAGGCACCCATCGTCTCGTATACTCCTTAGCGCCTGTCGGCAGGCAATTTTGCCGCTTTATTTACGTCGTACCACCAGGTATCAAACCCGAGGGAGTAGATCGGGCGCACCTCGGGCATCGAGAACTTATCCCAGTACGCAAGGCGGTCGGCCGCCATAAACCACATCGGCAGCATGTAGTAGTTCCAGGTCAGGACGCGATCCAGCGCGCGCCCGAGCGGCACAAGCTTCTCTTTATTCCCCTGGTTGGCAACGATCTGCCCCAGCAGGGCGTCGATCACCGGACTACTGACGCCAGGCGTATTATAGGTGGAATCAAGGTATTGCGACCCCCAGGAGATTTGCAGGTCGGTACCGGGCCACGGCGTCGCGCGCACGGTGCGCGGCATCATATCAAAGTCGCGGCTGCGCAGACGATTGGTCAGCTGGGAGTTATCTACCTGGCGAACGTTCATGACGATCCCAAGACGCTTTAAGCTGTGCTGAAACGGCATTACCCATAGATTGTTAGCCCCGGCAGGCAGCAGCAGTTCAAAGCTAAAGGGCTTGCCGGTTTTAACGTTCACCCGCTTCTGGTTTTTCAGCACCCAGCCCGCGTCATCCAGCAGCGTGCTGGCCTTCAGCAGGTTAGCGCGGTCGAAGCCGTTGCCCTTTGACACCGGCGGCTGATAGATCTGAGTAAATACCTCCGGCGGCAGGTCGGCCTTCATCGGGGCGAGCAGGGTGAGTTCTGCCGCATCCGGATAACCGCGCGCGGCGTACTCGGTATTCTGGAAATAGCTGTTGGAGCGGCTGTAGGCGTTATAGAACAGCGCCTTGTTCATCCACTCAAAGTCAAAGGCGAGGGTAAGCGCCTCGCGTACGCGACGGTCGCTAAACAGCGGGCGCTGGTTATTGAATGCCAGCCAGCGCGTATCCTGTGCCGATTCGTTCTTCAGCTCCTGTTTAACAATCTGGTGATTGCTGAAGTTTTTACCGCTGTAGCGGGTGGCCCAGTTCTTGGCATCGCCTTCGGTACGCATGTCGAATGCGCCCGCCTTAAAGGCTTCAAAGGCGACGTTATCGTCGAGATAGTAGTCGTAGCGGATCGTATCGAAATTCCAGCGGCCGCGGTTAACCGGCAGATTAGCTCCCCAGTAGTCCTTCACCCGGCTGTAGACGATGTATTGGCCCATGCGCCATGTGGTAATGCGGTACGGTCCGCTGCCCAGTGGCGGAGTGGCGAGGGGATCGCTGAGCTTGTGATTTTTCCAGAACTTCTCCGGCATTACCGGGAGGGTGAGCAGGCTGAGCATATCCTCTTTGCCCGGCTTCGCCAGCTTGATGCGCACCGTGAGCGGGGCGATGGCTTCCATCGTTGTGCCTTTATAGATCAGGCGGAACTGCGGCACCCCTTCAGTCATAAATTTATGGAAGGTGAAGGCGACGTCGCGGGCGGTAATGGGCGAACCGTCGTGAAAGGTGGCGCGGGGATTGAGGGCGATCTCCATCCACGAATAGTCATCGGCATAGCGTGCAACCTCAGCAATCAGCGGATAGTAGCTGCCGGGTTCATCGTCAGAGGTGGTGTAGAGCGAGTCATAGAGCGACTCGGTGCGCACGCCGGCATTGCCGCGCAGGGCAAAACGGTTGAAGTTATCGAACGTGCCAATCACCGATAGCGTTACGTTGCCGCCTTTGGGGGCCGCCGGGTTCACATAGTCAAAGTGGGTAAAGTCGATAGCGTATTTCGGTTCGCCAATGACGGCGAAGGCATAGTTCTCTTTAATAGCCTGTGCCTGGCAGGTAAAGCAGATCAGGGCCAACAGCAGAGCAGAGAGGCGCGCAAACGTCATCAGGCAGTGTCCTTTTACCGAGCGCTAAGATTCAGTAAATGATAAGTGACCTTGAGGATATTGTGAATATCAATCGCGCGCTATTGCATTGGGTAGAATTTGCCTGGCAACAGGGCAAAAAAAAGCGCTGCCGGAGCAACGCTTTCATTTATTATTATGTTTTCGCGATACCGGCCAAGGGAAAACCGATCCCGAGAAGTTTGCCGGGTACGAATTAGCTGCGAGCTAAAACGCGGCGCGCTTCATTGTAGCGCTTCTTCCAGTATGGCTCATCCATGTTGGAGATCATCACACCGCTGCTGGTGGACGCATGAACAAACTGGTTGTTACCGATATAGATGCCAACGTGGCGGCCGGTAGAGCCCGCGCGGAAGAGAACCAGGTCGCCGGTACGCAGGCTAGTGCGCGAAACCGATTTACCCATCTCCTGCTGTTCGTAGGTCGAACGCGGCAGCTCTAAGCCAAACTGTTCACGGAAAGTGCGCTGGACGAAACCAGAGCAGTCGATGCCGCGCTTGGTATCACCGCCAAGACGGTAACGCACGCCTTTCCAGCTGGCGTATTGATCCATAATTCGCGATTTAACGTCGAGATTACGAACCATACTTTCAAATTCATCCTGAGAGGCTTGCAGTGAAGAGGCATCTTCCATGCCCACAACATGCGTCTCAGGGTGCATATTCTTTGCGGTATTTGTCGAACAAGCTGAAAGCAGTGCCGCTACTGCAATCGCGGGGATAGCCCGCCAGAGATATCTCAGGAACGGTTGAGATTTGACCATGTTGCTTATTTTCCCTTGAAGTCCTTAACGATAAATAATCGTTATAAAATGCCAAACGTGACGAGACTAATTACTTGCGCACTGAGAGACAATTCCTCTTGGTCAAATCTGTGGAGAAACGCACAAATTAATTCACAGCGGGAATATTTATCTCTGTGGGGCGAAACGTCATCGAGATTAACCGATCGTATCCCCCATTGCGAGTAGTTTTATAGGATTTTTTATAAGAAATTATGATAGACAAAGTGAAAAAAATGATTTGAGCGAAAAGTGTGCGATTTAGCTTAAAAACCATTCAACCTACTAATTTGTAAACAAAATTAAATGACAAATTGATGACAAACTGCGGCGAGAGGTAAAAATTTGTGTCAGGGATCCTAATGAATCCCTGATGTCCAGTGTTAATATTAGTTTTTTAAATGTTATTAAATTGTATATTTTTATTAGGCAAGTAATGGTTAAAGCGTGAAATGACTTTGTCGCTTAACGACGTAAGCAGGATCCACGGCAGGCCAATAAGGACCGCAGAAAGGGATCCCACGGCGATATCGCTAAACCAGTGCGCGCCGATCATTACCCGTGGGAAGGCAAAGACCACAAAAATAATCAGGGCAACCGCGAAGGTTTTGCCACCAAAATAGCGCCACATAAATGTGGAAAAAATAAGCAGCATCATGCCGTGATCGCCAGGGAAACTGTCTTTAGAGGCGTCCTTAGTGGATATGTCTAACAGTTCGCTCACGCGCCAGATATCGCTGAAATAGAGGGTAGGGCTGGCGCGTTTAACCGGATAGAGGTGCTGCGCCAGCTGGTTCACGATCAGCGCCGTGAGCAGCATCGTTAAGCCGATAGCCACAATGCGTTGACGACCCGCGCCGTCGGCTTTTAGCCAGAACGCGAGCATGACGCAGCCCATGGCCAGCAGCGAGCAGGCGTCAAACCCCCGGTTATTGGTGATGGCCACCAGCCACAGGAAGGCGCGGCTCTCCACCAGCAGATGATTGAAAAAATGAAAAATCGCGGAGTCCAGCGTAAACCACGCCCCATGATTAGCGGGCAGGTACCAGGATAAAAACAGGGCCAGCCCGGCAATGTTAAGCAGTAATATAAGCGGCAGTCGATTTTTCATTATTCCATCACGGCAGATTCTAAAGCCGCAACGTTAATCGCTATCCGCTAAACGAAGCTTCAACAGAGCGGACTGAAGCGCATTCCAGTCCACGTCACCCTCTGCAATCAGCTCAATGCGGCTGTCCGGCGGGGCAACGCTTTGCGTCTCAATATAGAAATCGTCACCCTGGCGATTGATACGTACCAGACCTTCGGCAATGCGCATCACGCCTTTGACCCGTCCAACCGGCGCCAGGCGCGCCCACTCCAGAATGCCCACGGTATCAAACCGCGTTTCGGCATCAAAAATCCAGCCGCAGGCCTGATGGCCCTGACCGCTGTTCAGGTTGCGCCGCCAGCGCTGGTGGGCGGGCAGGTTCAGCGCCGCCAGCCCCTTTTTCTCCGCGTGGCCGTGACTGTGCTCGGCGCTGACGGGCAGTGCGCGACGGTTGCGGCGAGGCAGATCCAGCAGCGCCGGGTCAATCTCGCCTTGAGTGGCGGTAAGCAGCTGGCGATCGCCGCCGAACTGCTGCCACCACTGGGCCAGCGCCGCCTCGCTTTCCGGGGTGGCGCGATCGCTTTTATTGGCCACGATAATATCCGCCGCCGCCAGCTGATCGCGGAAGTTCTCGTTGCTGACCGCTTTTTCATTCAGCAGCTGGCGCGGATCAAGCAGGCAGAGGGTGGCGCGCAGGTCGATCCATGGCTCATACACCTCAGCCGTCAGGATATCAAGGATCTGCTTCGGATGGCCCAGACCGGTGGGCTCAATCAGCAGGCGATCGGGTTTACCCTGGCGCAGCAGGGTATTCAGCCCCACCTGCATTGGCAGGCCGTTGACGCAGCACATGCAGCCGCCGGGGATCTCTTTGAGCAGTGCGCCGCTCTCCGCCATCAGCGCACCGTCAATGCCGACTTCACCAAATTCATTGACCAGCACGGCCCACTTCTCTCCCTCTGGCTTGTTTGCCAGCAGATGCAATATAGAGGTGGTTTTGCCGGTACCCAGGAAGCCGGTAATTAAATTGGTCTTAGTCACATTCACTCCAGAAATAGTCCCGCCCGATAAAAGGCGTAAAAACGATCTCATCATCCTGGCGAAAAAAGAGTGAAAAGAGAAGGGTCAACGCGGACGGGAGCATTTTCCGTCCGCGGTAAAGGCAGGAAAGGTTAATTCTGTAGCGTAGCGATCGTTGCCTGATGCGCGCCCTGGGTGGCGATGCGCTGCCAGGCCGTTTCGATACCGGAGACAAAGGCCGGGTTTTGCGCCAGGTCGCTGCCAAAGATTTCGCTGAGCGAGAGCAGGGCGGCGACGCGCTCCTGCTCGCTGCTCTGGGCGACTTTTTCGCGGAAGGTGGCCGCCAGCGGATCGCGCACGTCTATAGCGTTGCCTGCATCATCAACGCCGCTGACGTAGCGCATCCAGCCCGCGACGCCCAGCGCCAGCAGCGGCCAGGGAGTTCCACGCTGCAGATGCAGGCGAATACTCTCCAGCATGCGCTGGGGGAGCTTCTGGCTGCCGTCCATCGCAATCTGCCAGGTGCGATGCTGTAGCGCCGGGTTGGCAAAGCGCGCCAGCAGGCTCTCGGCATAGTCAGTGAGATCGACGCCGGTAATGCGCAGCGTGGGTGCCTGCTCATCCAGCATTAGACGGCGGGCAGCGGCACGGAAATGCGCGTCGGCCATACAGTCGTTGATGTGGGCAAAGCCTGCCAGGTAGCCGAGATAGGCTAAAAAGGAGTGGCTGCCGTTGAGCATCCGCAGCTTCATCTGCTCCCAGGGCAGGACGTCATCGACCATCTGCACGCCTGCGGCTTCCCACTCAGGACGCCCGGCGACGAAGTTATCTTCAATCACCCACTGGATAAACGGCTCACAGCTAATAGCGCAGGGATCTTCTACCCCCAGCACCTCGGCAATCTCGGCCAGCGAGGCGTCGGTGGCCGCGGGCACAATGCGATCGACCATCGTGCCCGGAAAACTTACCTGCTCGCCGATCCACGCCGCCAGCTCGGCAGAGCGCTGCTGCGCCATCCCCAGCACGGCGTTTTTAACCACGTGGCCGTTGTCGGGAATGTTGTCGCAGGAGAGAACGCTGAAGGGAGGCAGGCCCCGCTCGCGGCGGCGGGAGAGTGCCTCAACCAGAATGCCCGGCGCGGAGTGCGGCTCCTGCGGGTTTTGCAGATCGTGCACGATACGTTCGTTGCGGGTATCCAGTTTGCCAGTGGCGGGATCGATGCAGTAGCCTTTCTCGGTGATGGTCAGAGAGACAATGGCGACCTGCGGCTCGCAAAACTTCTCAATAATGGCCGCCAGCGAGTCGAGCTTGGCATTAAGACACTCCTTTACCGCACCAACGATAATGGCCTGGTTGCCCTCTGCGCCTTTCTCCAGCACGGTAAACAGATGATCCTGCTCCCGGAGCTGGGTCATTAAGGTGTCGCCGCTAAACAGGCTGATCTCGCAGATCCCCCAGTCGCCGCCCCGGGCGTTCAGCACCCGATCGGTTAACAGCGCCTGATGGGCGCGATGAAACGCGCCAAATCCGAAGTGGACAATGCGCGAGCGCAGCGCCTGACGATCGTACTCTGGCCGTTGAACGCTGTCCGCGAGGGCAACAGAGGCAATATTTTTCATGACCAATACACCTGATTAACTAATAATTAACAAAATGCAGTGTAAAGTTATATGACAGCAAATTAAATTGGTGTGCCTCAAAAATCTACGGAACGTGAGCTGGATCAATCAAAGCTAGTGGACCAATTGACCCTAATCGGGAAACATGTATGGTAGTCGTCATCTGTATGAGCCATATTGGTATAACAACTTTTTGTGAGGGTTAGGCGATGGAACACACCTGGCGTTGGTACGGTCCGAACGATCCGGTTTCTCTTGATGATGTGCGTCAGGCAGGCGCAACGGGCGTGGTCACTGCGCTGCACCATATTCCTAACGGTCAGGTTTGGCCGGTGGAAGAGATCAAACAGCGCCAGGCGCTGCTGGCCGAAAAAGGGTTAACCTGGTCGGTGGTTGAGAGCATCCCGGTGCACGAAGAGATCAAAACCCACAGCGGTCAGGTTGATACCTGGATTGCCAACTATCAGCAGAGCATCCGTAATCTTGCCGCCTGCGGCATTGATACCGTCTGCTACAACTTTATGCCCATCCTCGACTGGACGCGTACCGATCTGGAGTATGCGCTGCCGGACGGCTCCAAAGCGCTGCGTTTCGATCAGATCGCCTTTGCCGCTTTTGAGCTGCACGTTCTGAAGCGCAACGGCGCAGAAGCGGACTACAGCGAAGAGGAGCAGCGCCAGGCCAAAGCCTGGTTCGACAACGCCAGCGAGGCCGAAATCGACAAGCTGACCCGCAATATCATTGCTGGCCTGCCAGGAGCGGAAGAGGGCTACACCCTGGATCAGTTCCGCGCTCGCCTGGCGGAGTATGATGGCATCAATAAAGCGCAGCTGCGGGAAAACATGGCCGTCTTTCTGCGGGCCATTGTTCCGGTGGCAGAAGAAGCTGGCGTGCGCCTGGCGGTACACCCGGACGATCCGCCGCGCCCGATCCTTGGTCTGCCGCGCATTGTCTCTACCATTGAAGATATGCAGTGGCTGAAAGAGACCGTGGACAGCATTAACAATGGCTTTACCATGTGCACCGGCTCCTACGGCGTGCGCGCCGATAACGATCTGGTGAAGATGGTGGAAACCTTTGGCGATCGCATTCACTTCACCCACCTGCGCTCGACCTGTCGGGAAGAGAATCCAAAAACCTTCCACGAGGCGGCGCATCTGCAGGGCGACGTGGATATGGTGTCGGTAGTAAAAGCGATTTTGACCGAAGAGCAGCGCCGCAAACAGGCGGGCGACCTGCGTCCGATCCCGTTCCGTCCGGATCACGGTCATCAGATGCTTGACGATCTGCGTAAGAAAACCAACCCGGGCTATTCGGCGATTGGTCGCCTGAAGGGAATGGCGGAAGTGCGCGGCGTAGAGCTGGCGCTGAAGCAGGTGATGTTCCGCGATTTATTATAAGTCTGACGTAGGCCGGGTAAGGCGTTCGCCGCCACCCGGCATTTTTAATACTTATGGCGTTTTAATCCGCGCGGCCCATGTAGCGGCTCTCTTCAATGTGAATGCGGATCTTCTCGCCGGTCGTCAGGTATTCAGGCACCTGGATCACCAGACCGGTGCTCAGGGTCGCCGGCTTGGTGCGTGAGCTGGCCGATGCGCCTTTAATGCCCGGTGCGGTTTCCACAATCTCCAGATCCACCGTCTGCGGCAGCTCCAGCGCCAGCAGCTGGCCATCCCATGTCAGAACCTGCATATCCGGCATACCGCCTTCTGGAATAAACTGCAGCTCTTCTTCAATCTGCTCTTTGGTGAAGATATACGGGGTGTAGTCTTCTTTATCCATAAAGACGTACTCGTTGCCGTCCACGTAGGAGAAGTCAACGAAGCGACGGGTCAGGGTCACGGTATCTACAATGTCATCGCCCTTGAAGCGCTCTTCCACTTTCATCCCGGTACGGACGTCGGCGAAGCGCATTTTATAGAGGGTGGCTGCACCGCGGGCGCTAGGGGATTGAATATCGATATTTTTAACAATCAGCAGCTTGCCGTTGTAGTTCAATACCATACCTTTTTTAATTTCGTTCGCTCTTGCCATGATGGATCCTGTGCGGGAAAAGTGGAAAAAATATCGCGACAAAGTACTCGTGAGGGGCGCAGTTGGCAAGCCTCTTCGCCAGGTTTTGCATCTTGACTACAAAAAGTGTTAGCGTGCGGCAAAAGGTCGGCATTTGCTGCGCGATCGATCGCTAAAAGAGAGCCGTTTATGGAGTGTCGCCCGGACTGCGGAGCCTGCTGTACCGCCCCGTCAATCAGTAGTCCTATTCCTGGGATGCCCAACGGCAAACCGGCCAACACGCGCTGCGCTCAGCTCTCGGCGGATAACCTCTGCAACATCTTCGGTTCGCCCTTGCGCCCGAAGGTCTGCTCCGGCCTGCAACCGTCGCGGGAGATGTGCCTCACCAGCCGCGACGCGGCGATGACGTACCTGCTTACGCTCGAAGCGGCAACCGCACCCTAAACGTCCTTAATCCGCGCCAGGCAGACGGCGGCGATCAGCACCATCACCAGTGCGAACCAGAATACGGCGTGGTAGTTCCACAGCTCTGCCACAATCCCTGCCAGCGAACCGGCGATGATCCAGCCTACGCGTGTGGTGTTGGTATAGAGCGTGGTGGCGGCCCCGGCCTGGCCCGGCATCAGATCCTGGAAGTAGAGCATGCCAATCCCCGCCAGAATGCCGATATAGATGGCGTTCAGCAGTTGGAGGGCCAGCAGCAGGGCAGGGGTATGCACCGTCAGCATCCCGATATAGAACAGCAGGCCGCCCACGACCGCAATACGCATCAGGAAGCGTTTACCGAAGCGCTTTGCGTAGTAACCGGCAATCAGCATCGTCGGGATCTCCAGCCCGGCGGCGGTGCCCATCATCACGCCAGCCAGCTTCTCCGGCAGGTGCAACTCATCAATGATAAACAGCGGCATATTGATAATGTAGAGGCTGTTGGTGCCCCACATCAGGGTGCAGATGGTGAACAGCAGCAAGGCATCGCGGCGGTTGGTGCGCGGGGCTTCTACTACGCCACTGGCGAGGCGCGGCTCTTTGCGCATAGCAGGCAGGAAAAGCCAGACCATCACGCCGCAGACGATAAAAGCGACCCCTGCGCTGAGGTACATAGCGGTAAAGCCAAACCCCATCGCCAGGGCATAGGCCAGCGGCGGACCAATGACCCAGGCGAGTGATACCTGAGCGCGCAGTATCGAGCTGAACATCACCGCTTCCCGGCCGGTTTGGTCAGCGTGCTCGCGGGCGAGGGCAAACATCTGCGGGTTGGCGGTAGAGCCAAAGCTGCTCAGAAAGACGCCGATAAACAGCAAAATAAAGTAGTTGCGGTTCCAGGCAAACAGCACGCAGGCCAACATGCCGAGCAGGCAGCAGAAAACGATCAGGTTTTTGCGGCTCCCTTTGCGGTCGGATCGCCCGGCCAGAAACTGGCTCACCAGGATGCCGATCACCGCGCTGCCGGTGAAGAAGAACCCCACCATCGCCGGGCGAGCGTGGACCTCATTGGTCAGAAACAGGCTCAGGGTCGGGGTCTGTAACGCCCCGGCGATACCGGTTAAAAAGGCAACGATCAGGAACGCGGCAGAGGTGAAATCAACGGGTCTGTGGGCGGCGTCAGCAGGGGAAGTTTGCATCTTTTACTATTGTTTAGGATAGAGAGACGCGGAGTTTACGCTGCTGGAGCAAAAATAGACAGCCATCGCACCGGATTTTGCCACAAAAAATCAAAACGCCATTTTGAAATAATTATCATTAAAGCTGACGTTGCTGAAACATGGCCTTAAAAGCGGGTTTTTGTTCAGCAGCGCGTCGGCAGGTGTTAAAGAAATGTGCATTAGCTCTAAGTTTTTGCAGCCCAATGACGAGTTTCCTTGATCCCTTAAGCGGTCTGAGCAAGACTTCGTGAAACGTTTCAGCGTCATCTGCGCGATCGTTCCCGCATCGATGACGCTCCATTTCACCAGCTAGCTGAAACGATTCAAGTTCAGCAGGAGTGGAGATTCATGTTCCAGTTATCCGTTCAGGACATCCATCCGGGCCAGCAGGCCGGTAATAAAGAAGAGGCGATTCGCCAGATCGCGGGCGCGCTGGTGCAGGCGGGCAACGTGGCTGACGGCTACGTGGCCGGCATGCTTGCCCGTGAGCAGCAGACCTCAACCTTCCTCGGCAACGGCATCGCTATTCCGCACGGCACCACCGACACCCGTGACCAGGTGTTGAAAACCGGCGTACAGGTTTACCAGTTCCCGCAGGGCGTCCTGTGGGGGGAAGGGCAGGTGGCCTACGTTGCTATCGGCATCGCGGCCAGCTCTGACGAACATCTGGGCCTGCTGCGTCAGCTGACCCACGTTCTGAGCGACGACGACGTCGCAGCCCAGCTGCAATCCGCTACCACCGCGGAAGAGCTGCGCGCCCTGCTGATGGGTGAAAAGCAAAGCGCTGGCATGAAGCTGGACAATGAAACACTGACTCTTGACGTCGCGGCCAGCGATCTGGTGACGCTCCAGGCGCTGAACGCCGGACGCCTGAAAGAGGCCGGGGCGGTTGACGTAAACTTCGTGACCCGCGCCATCAGCGAACAGCCGCTGAACCTCGGCCAGGGGATCTGGCTGAACGACAGCGCCGAAGGCAATCTGCAAAGCGCTATCGCTGTCAGCCGGGCGGCAAATGCCTTTGATGTGAATGGCGAGCGCGCGGCGCTGCTGGTGAGCGTTGCAATGACCGACAACGGCCCGGAAGCGGTGCTGAAGCGTCTGGCTGACATGCTGCTGGCAAATAAAGCTGACCGTCTGCTGACCGCTGACGCAGCGACGCTGCTGGCGCTGCTGACCAGCGATGACGCGCTGAAGGATGACGTGCTGAACGCCGAGTTTGTTGTACGCAATGAGCATGGCCTGCACGCCCGTCCGGGTACGATGCTGGTCAACACCATTAAACAGTTTAACAGCGACGTTACCGTTACCAATCTGGACGGCAGCGGCAAGCCTGCCAACGGTCGCAGCCTGATGAAGGTTGTGGCGTTGGGCGTGAAGAAGGGCCATCGCCTGCGCTTTACCGCCCAGGGTGAGGATGCTGAACAGGCGCTGAAGGCGATTGGCGACGCCATCGCAGCCGGTCTGGGGGAGGGCGCATAATGAGCAGACGTGTAGCTACCATCACCCTTAACCCTGCCTATGACCTGGTCGGGTTCACCCCGGAAATTGAACGCGGTGAAGTCAACCTTGTGCGGACTACCGGCCTGCATGCCGCAGGGAAAGGGATCAACGTCGCCAAAGTGCTTAAAGACTTAGGCATTGACGTCACCGTCGGCGGGTTCCTCGGTAAAGATAACCAGGATGGCTTCCAGCAGCTGTTCAGCGAGCTGGGCATTGCCAACCGTTTCCAGGTGGTGCAGGGTCGTACCCGCATCAACGTTAAGCTGACCGAAAAAGACAGCGAAGTTACCGATTTCAACTTCTCTGGTTTTGAAGTGACGCCGGCGGACTGGGAACGCTTTGTCGCCGACTCCCTGAGCTGGCTGGGCCAGTTCGATATGGTCTGCGTCAGCGGCAGCCTGCCAGCTGGCGTGAGTCCAGAAGCCTTTACCGACTGGATGACGCGCCTGCGTAGCCAGTGTCCTTGCATCATCTTTGACAGCAGCCGGGAGGCGCTGGTCGCCGGGCTGAAGGCCGCGCCGTGGCTGGTGAAACCGAACCGTCGCGAGCTGGAGATCTGGGCCGGGCGTAAGCTGCCCGAGCTGAAAGATGTGATTGAAGCCGCTCATGCCCTTCGCGAGCAGGGAATTGCCCACGTGGTGATCTCGCTGGGCGCAGAAGGGGCGCTGTGGGTTAACGCTTCAGGCGAATGGATCGCCAAACCGCCGTCAATGGAGGTGGTAAGCACCGTTGGCGCCGGGGATTCGATGGTTGGGGGGCTGATCTACGGCCTGCTGATGCGTGAGTCCAGCGAGCATACGTTACGCCTTGCGACCGCAGTCGCGGCGCTGGCCGTGAGCCAGAGTAACGTCGGCATTACCGATCGTACCCAGTTAGCCGCGATGATGGCGCGCGTTGACTTAAAACCTTTTAACTAACAGCAGGAGAGCATAATGAAAACGCTGCTGATTATTGACTCCGCGCTTGGACAGGCTCGCGCTTACATGGCGAAAACCCTGCTGGGTGCGGCGGCACAAAAAGCAAATCTGCAATTCATCGACAACCCGAATGAAGCGGAGCTGGCGATCGTGCTCGGCTCCAGCGTGCCAAACGACAGCGCCCTGACCGGCAAGAAAGTGTGGCTCGGCGACGTGAACCGCGCCGTCGCGCATCCGGAGCTGTTCCTCAGCGAGGCGAAAAGCCATGCTGCGGTCTACAGCGCACCGGTTGCCACTGCGTCAGCAGCCGCTCCGGCGGCAAGCGGTGGCGTGAAGCGCATCGTGGCGGTGACCGCCTGCCCGACCGGTGTGGCACACACCTTTATGGCGGCGGAAGCGATCGAAACCGAAGCCAAAAAACGCGGCTGGTGGGTGAAAGTCGAAACCCGTGGCTCCGTGGGGGCTGGCAACGCCATCACCCCGGAAGAGGTGGCCGAGGCGGATCTGGTGATCGTGGCGGCAGATATCGAAGTGGACCTGGCGAAATTTGCCGGTAAGCCGATGTACCGCACCACCACCGGGCTGGCGCTGAAGAAAACCGCGCAGGAGCTGGATAAAGCCCAGGCGGAAGCCAAGCCTTATCAGCCTTCTGGCAAAGCCCAGGCGGCGACGGAAGGGAAGAAAGAGGGCGCGGGCGCGTACCGTCACTTGCTGACCGGCGTCTCCTATATGCTGCCGATGGTGGTCGCGGGCGGCCTCTGCATCGCCCTGTCGTTTGCCTTTGGTATCGAAGCGTTTAAAACCCCTGACACCCTGGCCGCTGCGCTGATGCAGATCGGCGGCGGCTCGGCGTTCGCGCTGATGGTGCCGGTGCTGGCAGGTTACATTGCGTTCTCCATTGCCGACCGTCCGGGTCTGACCCCAGGTCTGATTGGCGGTATGCTGGCCGTCAGCACTGGCTCCGGCTTTATCGGCGGTATTATTGCGGGCTTCCTCGCAGGCTACGTGGCGAAGGCGATCAGCCAGAAGCTGAAGCTGCCGCCAAGCATGGAAGCGCTGAAGCCTATCCTGATCATTCCGCTCTTCTCCAGCCTGGTGGTTGGCCTGGCGATGATCTACCTGATCGGCAAACCGGTTGCGGGCATCCTGACCGGCCTGACCCACTGGCTGCAAACCATGGGTACGGCGAATGCGGTTCTGCTGGGGGCGATCCTCGGTGGCATGATGTGTACCGACATGGGCGGTCCGGTTAACAAAGCGGCCTATGCCTTTGGCGTTGGCCTGCTGAGTACCCAGACCTACGCACCGATGGCCGCTATTATGGCCGCGGGCATGGTACCGCCGCTGGCGATGGGTATCGCAACCATGGTTGCCCGTAAGAAGTTCGACAAGGGGCAGCAGGAGGGTGGCAAAGCCGCGCTGGTGCTGGGCCTGTGCTTCATCTCCGAAGGGGCGATTCCGTTTGCCGCGCGCGATCCGATGCGTGTGATCCCCTGCTGTATCGTGGGTGGTGCGGTGACCGGGGCGATCTCCATGGCAATTGGCGCGAAGCTGATGGCCCCGCACGGCGGTCTGTTTGTGCTGCTGATCCCGGGTGCTATCACACCGGTGCTGGGCTATCTGGTGGCCATCGTTGCCGGTACGCTGCTGGCGGGTCTGGCCTACGCCTTCCTGAAGCGTCCGGAAGCAGAAATGGCAGTGAAAACCGCGTAACACGTGCGGGATCAAAAAGGGCAGCCCAAGGGCTGCCCTTTTTTACGTCCGGCGTTCGCGCATCAAACTGTGGCTGTCTGCACCTGCTGCGCCTTCAGCCACGCAATCTCTTCACCCCAGATATCTGAGTCAATGGTTTCCAGAATCAGCGGAATACCGTCGAAGCGGGAATCCTGCATGATCCAGCTGAAGGCCTCGTGGCCAATATTGCCTTGGCCCAGGCTGTGATGGCGGTCAACGCGGCTGGCGAAAGCGCTTTTGGCATCGTTAAGGTGCATTCCCCGCAGATACTGGAAGCCGACTATGCGAGCAAACTCGGCAAAGGTTTTTTCACAGGCCTCGCTGCCGCGCAGATCGTAGCCTGCCGCGAAGGCGTGACAGGTATCGATGCAGACGCCGACGCGGGATTTATCCTCCACGCCGTCGATAATCGCTGCCAGATGCTCAAACTTAAAGCCGAGGTTGCTGCCCTGACCAGCGGTGTTTTCAATCACCGCCGTGACGCCCTCGGTTTTATCCAGCGCGATGTTGATCGACTCGGCGATGCGCGCCAGGCACGCCTCCTCCGGGATCTGCATCAGGTGGCTACCGGGGTGGAAGTTCAGCAGGGTCAGCCCCAGCTGCTCGCAGCGCTGCATCTCATCGATAAAGGCTTCCCGTGACTTCTCCAGCGCCTCGGCTACCGGGTGCCCGAGGTTAATTAAATAGCTGTCGTGGGGCAGGATCTGGCCCGGACCAAAGCGGTGTTTTTCACAGGCGGCTTTAAACTCGTCGATAGTCGCACCGCTGAGCGCCGCTGCCCGCCACTGGCGTTGGTTTTTGGTAAACAGGGCAAACGCAGTGGCCCCGATCTCTGCCGCACGCACGGCGGCGTTTGCCACGCCGCCCGCCGCGCTCACGTGCGCGCCAATAAATTTCATCTACTACTCCTGTAAAAACCCGCAGGTAAAAGCAAAGGCGTATGATAGCGGGTTAGCCGCAGCAGAATGTAGTGATTTATGCCATGACGTAATGAACCGCCAGGTTGATGACGCCGCCGCCGACAATCAGCCAGATAAAGAGCAGCAGCGCCATCAGCAACGGCCGCGCGCCCGCTTTGCGAATTGCGCTAACGTGGGTCGTGACGCCCAGCGCCGCCATGGCCATCGCCAGCAGCAGGGTATCCAGCGTCACCAGCATATCGACAGCGGCTTTCGGCAGCAGGCCAAAGGAGTTAAACACCGCCACGGCAATAAACAGAAGCGCAAACCACGGGATGGTAATCTTGCTGCGTTGACCGCCGTTAGCCGGGGCCAGCTGCTTCACGCGGGCAGCAAGCAGGATCAGAAACGGTGCCAGCATCATCACACGCAGCATTTTAGCGATGACCGCCGCGCTCTCGGTCTCCGGACTCACCGCGTGGCCAGCCGCAACCACCTGAGCAACCTCGTGCATTGTCGAGCCTATATAGATGCCGTAGCTTTCCGGGGTAAACCAGTGAGCCAGCAGCGGGTAGATGGCCGGGTAGAGGAAAATAGCCAGCGTGCCGAAAATCATTACCGTGGCAATGGCCACCGTGACCTTGCTGGATTCGGCTTTCAAAACCGGCTCGGTAGCCAGCACCGCTGCTGCGCCGCAGATGCTGCTGCCTGCGCCGATCAGCCAGCTGGTGTGCTTGTCGAGGCCGAACACCTTCTGGCCGAGCAGGCACGCCAGTAAAAAGGTGCTGGAGAGCGTCAGCACGTCTATCACGATACCGCTGACGCCGACGTCAGCAATCTGCGAGAACGTCAGGCGAAAGCCGTACAGAATGATCCCCAGCCGCAGCAGGTGCTGTTTGGCAAACACAATCCCGCTCTCGCAGGGTCGCCCAATCTGCGGATAAAGAGTGTTACCGAGCACCATCCCGATTAAAATAGCCAGCGAAAGGGCGCTAAAACCGGCACCGGAAACGGCTGGGATGGTGCCGCTCCACAGCGCCACGCCCGCCACGGCAGCGCTTAGCGCCAGGCCCGGCACCAGATGCCCCATGCGACGATGATGTCTTAATGTCAGTTCAGCCATAACCTTCTCCTCTGTTGGGATAAAAGGTTACGTTGGGCTAGCTTAAAAATAAAATTGATTATATATTTATAATCAATCTATATAAGTGGTAAGCGCGACGCTTGCCTCCCAGGATCCTGACCATGCATATCACCCTGCGCCAGCTGGCCGTTTTTGCTGAAGTGCTGAAAAGCGGCTCGACAACCCAGGCCTCCCAGATGCTCGCGCTCTCGCAGTCGGCAGTTAGCGCGGCCCTGACCGATCTGGAAGGGCAGCTTGGCGTGCAGCTCTTCGACCGGGTTGGCAAGCGGCTGGTGGTTAACGAGCACGGGCGACTGCTCTATCCCCGTGCGCTGGCGCTGCTGGAGCAGGCCACGGAAATAGAGCAGCTGTTCCGGGAAGATAACGGCGCGATCCGCGTCTACGCCAGCAGCACCATCGGTAACTATATTCTGCCGGAGATCATTGCCCGCTACCGGCGCGACTTTCCGGGACTGCCGCTGGAGATGAGCGTGGGCAACAGTCAGGACGTAATTAATGCGGTAGCAGATTTCCGCGTCGATATTGGCCTGATTGAGGGGCCATGTCATACCGCCGAGATCGTATCGGAGCCCTGGCTGGAGGATGAGCTGGTGGTATTTGCCTCCCCGGCCTCGCCGCTGTTACAGGGGGAGGTCACGCTGGAGCGTCTTGCCAGCGCGCCGTGGATCCTGCGCGAGCGCGGTTCCGGTACTCGCGAGCTGGTTGACTACCTGCTGCTCTCCCACCTGCCGCAGTTTCATCTCGGTATGGAATTAGGTAACTCAGAGGCCATCAAACATGCGGTGCGGCACGGGCTGGGTATCAGCTGTCTGTCGCGTCGGGTGATTGCCGAGCAGCTGGAGACCGGCACGCTCAAGGAGATTACTATTCCGCTCCCGCGGCTGGTGCGCACCCTGTGGCGTATTCATCATCGGCAGAAGCATCTCTCTAACGCTCTGAAACGCTTTCTGCGCTACTGTGAAATATAAGGCTTTCTGTGCTTTACTTATAATCCATTAGCGATCATGAAGCTCTCTTATAACCGCATATTTGAGCCAGAAGGATGTGGTGACGTCTGCTACAATCCCGCCTCATTTTTTTGATGGATAGCATTTTCATATGGTTTCCGAAACTAAAACCACACAAGCGCCCACGCTTCGCCGTGAACTTAAGGCGCGTCACCTGACCATGATCGCCATTGGCGGATCGATTGGTACGGGTCTCTTTGTTGCCAGCGGCGCAACCATCTCCCAGGCGGGCCCCGGCGGCGCGCTGCTCTCTTATATCCTGATTGGCCTGATGGTTTACTTCCTGATGACCAGTCTTGGCGAGCTGGCGGCCTATATGCCGGTATCCGGCTCGTTTGCGACCTACGGCCAGAAGTATGTTGAAGAGGGCTTTGGCTTCGCGCTGGGCTGGAACTACTGGTACAACTGGGCGGTGACTATCGCCGTCGACCTCGTGGCCGCGCAGCTGGTAATGAGCTGGTGGTTCCCAGACACGCCGGGCTGGATCTGGAGCGCGCTGTTCTTAACCGTCATCGTGCTGCTGAACTGGATCTCCGTGAAAGGCTTTGGCGAGGCGGAGTACTGGTTCTCGTTAATTAAGGTTGCCACCGTCATTATCTTTATCATCGTCGGCGTGATGATGATCCTCGGTATCTTCCACGGTGCAAAACCGGCTGGCTGGAGCAACTGGGGGATCGGCGACGCGCCGTTTGCCGGCGGTTTTGCCGCCATGATTGGCGTGGCGATGATCGTCGGCTTCTCTTTCCAGGGCACTGAGCTGATCGGTATTGCGGCGGGCGAGTCGGAAGAGCCAGAGAAGAATATTCCGCGCGCGGTGCGTCAGGTGTTCTGGCGTATCCTGCTGTTCTACGTTTTCGCTATTCTGATTATCAGCCTGATCATTCCCTATACCGATCCGAGCCTGCTGCGTAACGATGTAAAAGACATCAGCGTCAGCCCGTTCACCCTGGTGTTCCAACACGCGGGCCTGCTCTCGGCGGCAGCGGTAATGAATGCGGTGATCCTGACGGCGGTGCTCTCTGCGGGGAACTCCGGTATGTACGCCTCTACGCGTATGCTCTACACCCTGGCCTGCGATGGCAAAGCGCCGCGCGTCTTCTCTCGTCTCTCAAAGGGCGGTGTACCGCGTAACGCCCTGTATGCGACGACGGTTATTGCCGGGCTCTGCTTCCTGACCTCGATGTTTGGCAACCAGACGGTTTACCTGTGGCTGCTGAACACCTCGGGCATGACCGGATTCATCGCCTGGTTGGGGATTGCCATCAGCCACTACCGTTTCCGTCGCGGCTATATTATGCAGGGCCATAGCCTGAACGACCTGCCATACCGCTCCGGTTTCTTCCCGCTGGGGCCGATCTTTGCCTTTGTGCTGTGCCTGATTATCACCTTAGGGCAGAACTACCAGGCCTTCCTTGAGGACACCATTGACTGGGGTGGGGTAGCGGCGACCTATATTGGTATTCCGCTGTTTCTGATTATCTGGTTCGGCTACAAGCTGACCCGCGGGACCAAGTTTGTCAGCTACAAGGACATGGATTTCCCGCCCCGGGTAAATAAATAAACGCTTTTATTATCAAGCCCTCTCATTGTGAGAGGGCTTTTTTTTGCCCGCTATTTCTCCATAAACCGCCATCTTGACATAACTTTTAACAATTTAATTGATAATCATTATTATTTGCTTTATCGTTACGCTCGCTCCGCCAACGTAGCGGGGGCTGATAAAACGTGTGAGCAAAACTTCTTAGATTTGTTGTAGTTATCTCATGGAGAAATGGAATGTTTAGGTTGAATCCCATCGTGCGGGGAGGGCTTTGTGCGTCCGCAATGGCGCTGGCGCTGCCAGCTTTTGCCGTCGACAGCGAGTCCGATACGCTGGTCGTGACCGCCGCCGCCACCGAGCAGAATCTGAAAGATGCCCCGGCCAGTATTAGCGTTGTGACCCAGCAGGATCTGCAGCGCCGACCGGTCAATAATCTCAAGGATGTGCTCCAGGAGGTGCCGGGCGTACAGCTCACCAACGAAGGGGATAACCGTAAAGGCGTCAGCATCCGTGGCCTAAGCAGTAGCTACACCCTGATCCTGATTGACGGCAAGCGTGTCAACTCCCGCAACGCGGTGTTCCGCCATAACGACTTTGACCTTAACTGGATCCCGGTGGACGCCATTGAGCGTATTGAAGTGGTACGCGGCCCGATGTCCTCGCTGTATGGGTCTGACGCGCTGGGCGGGGTGGTCAACATTATTACCAAAAAGGTCGGCCAGCAGTGGACCGGCACGCTCTCCGCGGACACCACGATTCAGGAGAAACGCGATCGCGGCGATACCTGGAATGGTCAGTTCTATACCAGCGGCCCGCTGGTGGATGGCGTACTGGGCATGAAAGCCTTTGGCAGCGTGGCGAAGCGCGAGAAAGATAAGCAGGAGCCGTCTGACACCACCGCGACCGGCGAGACGCCGCGCATCGAAGGGTTTACCAGCCGCGACGCCAACGTAGAGTTTGCCTGGACCCCATCCGAAAACCATGACTTTACCGCCGGGTATGGCTTTGATCGCCAGGACCGGAATTCCGACTCCCTCGATCGTAACCGCCTTGAGCGTGAAAACTACTCCTTGAGCCACAACGGTCGCTGGGACGTCGGCACCAGCGAGCTGAAGTTCTACGGCGAGAAGGTAGAGAATAAAGATCCGGGCAGCAAAGGCATCACCTCAGAAAACAACACCGTGGATGGCAAATACGTTCTGCCGCTGGAGATGATTAATCAGTTTGTGACCGTCGGCGGCGAGTGGCGTCACGACAAGCTCAAGGATCCGGTTAACCTGACCGGCAGCAGCAGCAGCAGCACTTCCGCCAGCCAATATGCGCTGTTTATTGAAGACGAATGGCGTATTTTCGAGCCGCTGGCGCTGACCACCGGCATTCGTATGGACGATCACGAAACCTACGGGGATCACTACAGTCCGCGCGCCTACCTGGTCTATAACGCTACCGATACCGTCACCGTAAAAGGCGGCTGGGCCACGGCGTTCAAAGCACCTTCACTCCTACAGCTTAGCCCTGACTGGGCCACTAACTCCTGCCGCGGCAGCTGCCGGGTTGTGGGTAGCCCGGATCTGAAGCCAGAGACCAGTGAAAGCTTTGAGCTGGGGCTCTACTACAGCGGGGAAGAGGGCTGGCTGGAAGGAGTGGAAGGCAGTATTACCACCTTTCAGAACGACGTAGACGACATGATCAGCATCAACCGAACCGCTGATGCCGCTGCCGCGCCGTCCTATTCCAACTTTGTTGGCTTCTATACTAATGCCAACGGTCGCCGCGTACCCACGTTCCGCTATTTCAACGTGAACAAAGCTCGTATTCGTGGGGTGGAAACCGAGCTGAAGGTGCCGTTTGACGAGGCGTGGAAGCTGACGCTGAACTACACCTATAACGACGGACGCGATCTCAGCGACGGTGGTGATAAACCGCTGCAGGAGCTGCCGTTCCATACCGCCAACGGGACCCTGGACTGGCAGGCGATGCAGGACTGGTCGTTCTACGTTTCCGGTAACTATACCGGTGAGAAGCGTGACGTCAGCAACACCGGAAAAACGCCGGGCGGCTACGTGATCTGGAACGCGGGTGGCGCATTCCAGGCGACGAAGAACGTCAAGCTGCGTGCGGGGGTGCTCAATCTCACGGATAAAGATCTCAGCCGGGACGACTACAGTTATAACGAAGATGGCCGACGCTATTTCATGGCGGTGGATTACCGTTTTTAACGGCCAATAAAAAGAGGGGGGTGCCAGCCCCCCTAAAAACTACAACTTATTTCTTATTGTCAGACGTGAAGTAATGTTGAATAACGCCAATAATAAAGGCTCTTATCTTAAAGGGCCCAATAAAACCGGTAATAATCCCTATTAAAGGGAAAAGAAGATGATAGTGGCTGCCGCGAATGAGTACATCTAAAAAGGCCAGCGCGCTAACGACGCAGACCAAACTGCTTATGATAATATTCCCCGGTGAGGCTTTTTCCACGTATCCGGACCAGCAGGAGACGATAAAAGCGCTCAGGCCGCAAAACGTGGCTAATGGATGGTTTGCCAAGAAAAAAAGTAAACTAACGAGATAGCTCATTGCTGGTATGGCCTGATTTCTTTAAATCGGCAAATACCCTGGACATAACCTGCGCCGTCTCTTTATTGTTTTTTGCTTTCCACTGCGAATAGAACCATAGCGTTTTGTTGATGACGCTGCGTTTTAACACCGAAGTGCCGTCAACGTTGAGCAGACTTAACAGCGGCACCGTTGAGATCATTACCGCATGATGGTTGTTAATCTTCGCCATCATATCAATCAGATCGCTGTCGGAAATTTTTTTGATATTTCTGAACTTAATTTTATCCTGTACAAACAGATCGGTCACGCTGCTGTCGGCATCAAAATCATGATACACATCCACTTCTCCTCCGCGGATCATCTTTTCACAGGCGGCGGGGGTAGAGTTGATGTAGATATCAAATGATGCCGGTTCGGAGCGGACATACTGGCTGGGGTAGTTTTTATCTGTAATAACAATGTCATAAAAATGGAGCTCTGAAGAGAGATCGTCCTGCCTTATCTCGTCCGCGAGCGTGAATTCATTATTGATGTCGTTATTATTCAGTGCAACGCTTAGATAGCTTATAATTGAATTTGGTATGTTTTTATTGCACAGTATACGAGTAACCGGCATTCCGTCCTCGGTATGCATGCAGTGCTCAATTTTAACCAGATCGTTATAATACGGGACGATCTTGTTATAAAGGATGGTGCCAAATTTACTGGGTGTCATTCCCTCCTTGGTTCTGATAAAAAGTGGGATCCCCAGCGCCTGCTCAATATCTGAGATGGCCTTGCTCATGGGCGTTCTAGATATGTGCATCCGCTGGCAGGCCTTACTTACGCTGCCTTCCTCCATTACCGCTATAAAGTATTTGAGCTTAGTAGAGATAAAAAGGTTCATTACTCCCTCCGACAGTGTGAATACTGCATCATAGGTAAGTTAGCACTGAACAACATAAAGCAAATGTGCATTTTCTATAGGCATATGCCTGAGAAAGGTGCGGCCATTGTATCGAGATACATTTTTTTAACCTCAAAAAATAAAGATCGATACGATTGATATATTTAATCAATTGGTTTCACTCATTCATTTGATTTGTAAATAAATGAGCCCCTGGCTGGCGCAGTATCTGAGTTTTAAAAAGAGTATACCTCTGAAGTGGTAGCGGAGCGTGAGGGCTATTTCTGGCATTATGTTTTATTTTTTTGCTAGAGCGATCACGGATATATCGGAAGTCGAAAAGAAAATATTTAGCGGCATTATCGGACTTGTTAATTACTATTAAACTACCCCTGCTTCACAGGGGTGATAATATTAGTATGGTACTTAATTAGCCTGTAGATGTTGGGCATGAAAACGCAGGTGGTCTTCAATAAAGCTGGCGATAAAAAAGTAGCTGTGATCGTAGCCCGGCTGTACGCGCAGGGTCAGCGGCCAGTCAGTTTGACGCGCGGCCTCGGCGAGGCGGACAGGCTGCAGCTGTTCGGCCAGGAACGCATCGCCGTCACCCTGATCGATAAGCGTGGGTATAGCATCCTCCGGCTGGCTGGCCTGCATCAGCGCGCAGCTGTCCCATGCCTGCCAGTGGCTGCGGTTATCGCCCAGGTAGGCGCTAAACGCTTTCTCTCCCCACGGAACCTGCGCCGGGTTAACGATAGGCGCAAAGGCCGATACGCTGGTGTATTTGCCCGGGTTTTTTAGCGCCATGATCAGCGCACCGTGACCGCCCATCGAGTGGCCGCTAATCGCGCAGCGGTCGCTGACGTTAAAATGCGCTTTCACCAGGGCCGGCAGCTCATCGCGCAGATAGTCATACATCCGGTAGTAGGCGGCCCAGGGCTGCTGGGTGGCATTAAGATAGAAACCTGCGCCTTTGCCCAGATCGTAACCGGCATCGTCAGCCACGTCGTCACCGCGCGGGCTGGTGTCCGGCATGACCAGCACGATCCCCAGCTCGGCCGCTACGCGCTGTGCCCCTGCCTTCGTTGTGAAGTTTTCATCGTTACAGGTCAGGCCAGAGAGCCAGTAGAGCACCGGCAGCGGCGCATCGTTGGCCGACGACGGCACAAAGACGCTGAAGGTCATCGTACAGTTCAGTACGGCGGAGTGGTGCTGCCAGCGCTGTTGCCAGCCTTCATAGCAGCGGTGTTGTTCGAGCATTTCCATGCTTGTCTCCTCGGATCGTCATACTTTCGTCTGTTTGATTAATCATACAGATAATTCCCCGCACCGGGAGTAACTTTCACTTTCGCAGCAAGACATTATCAAGCATCATAAACGCAACTTTTTATTAACATTTGAGGCGGTTATGGCGGTACGCATTGCGCTGGCTGGTTTTGTTATGCTGATTGTGGCGATGGGGATTGGACGCTTTGCGTTCACGCCTCAGGTGCCGCTGATGATCCGCGACGGCCAGCTTAGCCTGACCAGTGCGGGCCTGGTGGCGGCGATGAACTACCTTGGCTATCTCATCGGCGCGTGGGATGCCATGCGCGCCCGTCATCGGGTTGAGCAGAGACTCTACGTCGGCATTGGCGGGGCGGTGCTGCTGACCCTTCTCTCTGCGCTGGCGGTGGATCCGCTGCTCCACGGCGTGCTGCGGCTGATTATCGGCATAATGAGCGGCTGGGCGATGGTGCTGACCGCCGCATGGGTCGGCGATCGGCTGGCGCGTACCGGCAGGCCGGACCTCAACGCAGCGGTCTTTGCCGGTCCTGGGGCTGGTATTGCCCTCAGCGGCCTGCTGGCGGTGGCCATCCAGGCCCAGGGGCTGTCGGCGGCAGCGGGCTGGGTGGTGTATGGCCTGTTAGCGCTGGTGCTGGTTGCGTTAGTTGCCCGGGATCTGCCCCGTCCGGGCGCGCTGCACCGCAGCGGCGAACAGCCGCAGCCGCTGCATCTGACCGGGAACATTAAGCGGCTGGCGTGGAGCTACAGTCTGGCCGGGTTCGGCTACATCCTGCCCGCCACCTTTCTGTCACAGATGGCGGCGCTGCGCTTTCCCGGCAGCCTGTTTGCCCAGTTTGTCTGGCCGGTTTTTGGCCTCGCTGCGGTGGTGGGGATCGCCCTCAGCGTGGCGCTACGGCATAAAGGAGAGAGCCACCAGCGACTCGCCGTGGTGCTCTGGCTGCAGGGGATAGGGGTGATTGCTGCCTGGCTGCTGCCGGGCATGGCGGGGCTGGTTTGCGGCGCGCTGCTGGTAGGCGGCGGTTTCCTCTGCGCGGTCCAGCTGTCTCTGCTCTATGGCCGCGAGCTGGCGGCAGGGCATGCGCGCTATATGGCCGGGCTGCTTACCACCGGTTATGCGGTGGGCCAGCTGATTGGCCCAATGACCTCGGCGCTGTCGACCTGGCTGACTCACCGCCTGGAGCCCGCGCTGGGTCTGGCTGGCGCGGCGCTTTTTATCGCCGGGGCGCTGGTCTGGCGACGTCATGATGAAAGGTAATAGCAATTTCACTAATTATCATGCTCGCAATACTAGATTCTGTTCGCGTCCTCACGCACAATGATTGCGCACTTTGCCCCGCTAGCGGCAAAGGAGAGCATCACCTGCTGGAGAATAAATAATGCCATCACTCAGTAAAGAAGCGGCCCTTGTCCATGAGGCGCTGGTTGCGCACGGGCTGGAAACCCCGCTGCGTCCGCCTGTCGACCTCGATAACGAATCCCGCAAGCGTCTTATTGCCGGACACATGACCGAGATCATGCAACTGTTAAATCTCGATCTGAGCGATGACAGTCTGATGGAAACGCCGCACCGTATCGCCAAAATGTACGTTGACGAGATCTTTTCCGGCCTCGACTACGCTAACTTCCCGAAGATCACCGTCATCGAGAATAAAATGAAGGTGGATGAGATGGTCACGGTGCGCGATATCACGCTGACCAGCACCTGCGAGCACCACTTCGTCACTATCGACGGCAAGGCGACGGTAGCCTATATCCCGAAAGATGCGGTTATCGGTCTCTCGAAGATCAACCGTATCGTGCAGTTCTTTGCCCAGCGCCCGCAGGTACAGGAGCGTCTGACGCAGCAGATCCTCATCGCGCTGCAAACGCTGCTGGGAACCAACAACGTGGCCGTCTCCATTGATGCGGTGCACTACTGCGTGAAAGCGCGCGGCATTCGTGATGCCACCAGCGCTACCACTACGACATCGCTGGGTGGGCTGTTTAAATCCAGCCAGAATACGCGTCAGGAGTTTCTGCGCGCCGTGCGTCACCATAACTGATCCCGTCAATGACGCGCAGAGGCGACGCCATGGAACGAAATTTTACGCTGGATTTCATTCGTGGCGTCGCTATCCTCGGTATTCTGCTGCTCAATATTAACGCCTTTGGCCTACCGAAGGCGGCCTACATCAACCCGGCTTGGTATGGCGACATTACGCTGCGCGATGCCTGGACCTGGGCCGTGCTTGACCTCTTCGCTCAGGTGAAATTCCTGACGCTGTTTGCGCTGCTGTTTGGTGCGGGACTTCAGCTGCTGCTCTCCCGGGGCAAGCGCTGGATCCAGTCGCGGCTTACCCTGCTGGTGCTGCTGGGCTTTATTCACGGCCTGCTGTTCTGGGATGGCGATATTCTGCTGGCCTATGGGCTGATGGGCTTAATCAGCTGGCGGCTGGTGCGCGACGCGCCGAGCATCAAAAGCTTGTTCAATACCGGCATTATGCTTTACCTCGTAGGCATCGCCGTGCTGCTGCTGCTGGGTTTTATCTCCGGTAACTCGACCAGCCGTTCTTGGGTGCCTGACGCGGCCAACCTTCAGTATGAGCAGTGGTGGAAGACTCACGGCGGCTATGAAGCTATCAGCAACCGAGCGGATATGCTCTCTAACAGTCTGATTGCGCTGGGCGCGCAGTATGGCTGGCAGCTGGCGGGCATGATGCTGATGGGGGCATCGCTGATGCGCAGCGGCTGGTTAAAAGGGCAGTTTAGCCTGCACCACTACCGTAAAACCGGCGTGCTGCTGATCCTTGCCGGCATGGCGATCAACCTGCCGGCGATTATTGCTCAGTGGCAATTAGGGTGGTCGTATCGCTGGTGCGCCTTTTTCCTACAGGCACCGCGCGAGCTTAGCGCTCCGCTGCAAACCATCGGCTATGCAGCGCTGGCCTATGGCTTCTGGCCGCAGATTTGCCGCTGGCGTATCGTGCTGGCGGTGGCCTGCGTCGGGCGGATGGCGCTGAGCAACTATCTGTTACAGACCCTGATCTGCACCACGCTCTTCTATCACCTCGGCCTGTTTATGCGTTTCGACCGCTTACAGCTGCTGGCCTTTGTTCCACCTATTTGGGCCGTGAATATACTCTTCTCCGTCATCTGGCTACGGCATTTCCGCCAGGGGCCGGTGGAGTGGCTATGGCGTAAGCTAACCGCCCGTGCAGCAGGCGTTACACTCTCCCACACATCCAGATAACGATCTGGATCACAATCATTAACAAAACGGATGTAACCGTTTTCAGTGCTGTGACCTTCCTCACGTAGTGCTGCCGCTCCCCCTGCCAGAATAGCGCTCTTGCTAAATCCAGGGGGAAACTGTGAGCTGCTGCAATCTCAATCAGGAGGCCGGGCATGATTACCATTCGTGACGTGGCGCGTCGTGCGGGCGTCTCCGTGGCGACGGTATCCCGTGTGCTCAACAACAGCGCGATGGTCAGCCCTGACACCCGCGAAGCGGTGATGAAAGCCGTAGCGCAGCTGGGATATCGGCCCAACGCCAACGCCCAGGCGCTGGCGACCCAGGTCAGCGATACCATTGGCGTGGTGGTGATGGACGTCTCCGACGCCTTCTTTGGCGCGCTGGTCAAGGCGGTAGACACCGTGGCCCAGCAGCATCAGAAATACCTCCTGATCGGCAATAGCTACCATGAGGCGGAAAAGGAGCGTCACGCCATTGAGATCCTGATCCGCCAACGCTGTAACGCCCTGATTGTTCACTCTAAAGCATTAAGCGACGAGGAGCTGGCCGGTTTTATGGAGCAGATCCCCGGCATGGTGCTGATCAATCGGGTGGTGCCTGGCTACGCCCACCGCTGCGTTGCGTTGGATAACGTCAGCGGGGCGGTGATGGCCACCCGAATGCTGCTCGCTCAAGGGCATCAGCGCGTGGGCTACCTTGGCTCCAGCCATCAGATAGAAGATAACGATCTGCGCCAGCAGGGCTGGCGGCAGGCGCTGGCGGAGCGGGACATCCACGCGCCGGAAGGCTGGGTAGGCGTCGGTGCACCGGATATGCAGGGCGGGGAGGCGGCCATGGTTGAGCTGCTGGGCCGTAATCTGCACCTCACTGCGGTCTTCGCCTATAACGACAGCATGGCCGCCGGGGCGCTGACGGCACTGAAGGATAACGGCATTGCCGTACCACAGCATCTGTCACTCATCGGTTTCGATGATATCCCCATTGCCCGCTATACCGATCCGCAGCTGACTACGGTGCGTTATCCCATTGCTTCAATGGCCCGGCTGGCGACGGAGCTGGCGTTACAGGGGGCAGCAGGGGCGCAGGATCTGGCCGCGACCCACTGCTTTATGCCGACCCTGGTACGCCGTCATTCGGTGGCGCAGCGGCAAACTGTGGCTCCGATCACTAACTTATAACATTGCTGCATGTAACCGTTTTCAATCTGTGAGTAAATTCACAGTATCTTAACAATGCGCTGACTATGATGTCAGCGTTCCAGAGCCTGAAACATTATGTAATACAGGCCGTTCGGTCAGGCATGATGCTTCGCACGGGACAATCAATAAAGCTTTTCTGGAGCGTTACCGTACACGGAAGACCCAATTTTTAGAGTGACCTTCGGCGACAGTAACGTTTCACTATTCTGCTGCCCGCCGATCTTTATTCACAAGAACTACCCTGCATAAACCGGAGATACCATGAATAAGAAGGTTTTAACTCTGTCTGCCGTAATGGCAAGCATGCTTTTTGGCGCGGCAGCACATGCGGCAGATACCCGTATTGGCGTGACCATTTATAAATATGACGACAACTTTATGTCGGTTGTGCGTAAAGCAATTGAGAAAGATGCGAAAGAGACGCCGGACGTTCAGCTGCTGATGAACGACTCGCAGAACGACCAGTCAAAACAGAATGACCAGATCGACGTTCTGCTGGCAAAAGGCGTTAAAGCGCTGGCGATTAACCTGGTTGACCCGGCAGCCGCAGGTACGGTTATCGAGAAAGCGCGCGGCCAGAACGTGCCGATTGTCTTCTTCAACAAAGAGCCTTCCCGCAAAGCGCTGGATAGCTACGATAAAGCCTATTATGTCGGTACCGACTCAAAAGAGTCCGGCATCATCCAGGGCGATCTGATCGCTAAGCACTGGGCGGCGAACCCGACATGGGATCTGAACAAAGATGGCCAGATCCAGTTCGTACTGCTGAAAGGCGAGCCGGGCCACCCGGATGCTGAAGCGCGTACCACCTACGTGATCAAAGAGCTGAATGACAAGGGTGTGAAAACCCAGCAGCTGCAGCTGGATACCGCCATGTGGGATACCGCTATGGCGAAAGATAAGATGGATGCATGGCTCTCTGGCCCGAACGCCAACAAAATCGAAGTGGTTATTGCCAACAACGATGCGATGGCAATGGGTGCGGTAGAAGCCCTGAAGGCACACAACAAATCCTCTATTCCGGTATTCGGCGTTGACGCCCTGCCAGAAGCGCTGGCGCTGGTTAAATCTGGTGCGCTGGCCGGTACCGTTCTGAACGATGCCAACAACCAGGCGAAAGCCACCTTTGATCTGGCGAAAAACCTTGCCGACGGCAAAGGCGCGGCTGACGGCACTAACTGGAAGCTGGAACAGAAAATCGTCCGTATCCCATACGTTGGCGTGGATAAAGAGAACCTCTCTGAGTTCAGCAATAAATAATTCATTGTTCTGCTTTCACTGGGCGCATCTTGATGCGCCCTTTTATAACGCGATGTGCGAGGCCAACAAGGTATAATTATGGTCAGCGATACTACTCAGTCGTCAGGTGAATTCTTGTTGGAAATGAGCGGCATCAACAAGTCATTTCCCGGCGTTAAGGCACTCGATAACGTTAATTTAAAAGTGCGTCCGCACTCTATTCACGCCTTGATGGGTGAGAACGGCGCAGGAAAATCAACGTTATTAAAATGCCTTTTTGGGATCTATCAAAAAGATTCCGGCAGCATTCTATTCCAGGGTAAAGAGATCGATTTTCATTCGACCAAAGAGGCGTTGGAAAACGGGATATCTATGGTGCATCAGGAGCTTAACCTGGTGCTGCAGCGGTCGGTAATGGACAACATGTGGCTGGGGCGTTACCCCACCAAAGGCGTGTTTGTCGATCAGGATAAAATGTACCGCGATACAAAAGCTATTTTCGACGAGCTGGATATCGATATCGATCCGCGCGCCCGCGTGGGAACCCTCTCCGTTTCGCAAATGCAGATGATCGAGATTGCGAAGGCGTTCTCCTACGATGCCAAAATCGTCATTATGGATGAACCGACCTCTTCGCTGACCGAAAAAGAGGTTAATCATCTGTTTAAAATTATCCGCAAGCTGAAAGAGCGCGGCTGCGGTATCGTCTATATCTCGCACAAGATGGAAGAGATCTTCCAGCTTTGCGACGAAATTACCATCCTGCGCGACGGCCAGTGGATCGCCACCCAGCCGCTGGAAGGGTTGGATATGGACAAAATCATCGCCATGATGGTAGGGCGCTCGCTGAACCAGCGCTTCCCGGACAAGCAGAACAAGCCGGGTGAGGTCATTATGGAGGTGCGTAATCTGACCTCTCTGCGCCAGCCCTCTATTCGTGACGTCTCCTTCGACCTGCACAAGGGTGAGATCCTCGGCATTGCCGGGCTGGTCGGGGCGAAGCGTACCGACATCGTGGAGACGCTGTTTGGCATCCGCGAAAAATCAGGCGGCACCATCACCCTGCACGGTAAAACCATTAATAACCACACCGCCCATGAAGCCATTAACAACGGCTTTGCGCTGGTGACCGAAGAGCGTCGCTCAACGGGGATCTACGCCTATCTGGATATCGGTTTTAACTCGCTTATCTCCAACATCCAGAACTACAAAAACAAAGTCGGCCTGCTGGATAACAGCCGGATGAAGAGCGACACCCAGTGGGTCATCGACTCGATGCGCGTGAAAACGCCGGGCCACCGCACGCAGATCGGCTCTCTCTCTGGCGGCAACCAGCAGAAGGTCATTATCGGCCGCTGGCTGCTCACCCAGCCGGAGATCCTGATGCTGGATGAGCCAACGCGCGGTATCGACGTAGGGGCAAAATTTGAGATCTACCAGCTGATCGCTGAGCTGGCGAAGAAAGAGAAGGGGATCATTATCATCTCCTCTGAAATGCCGGAGCTGCTGGGCATTACCGACCGTATTTTGGTTATGAGCAATGGCCTCGTTGCCGGAATTGTTGACACTAAAACGACAACGCAAAACGAAATTTTACGTCTTGCGTCTTTGCACCTTTAAGATCAGGGGCTTCACATGAGTGCGTTAGATAAAAAGAGTTTTCTCACTTACCTGAAAGAGGGCGGTCTGTACGTCGTTCTTTTGGTGTTGCTGGCCATTATTATTTTCCAGGATCCGACGTTCCTGAGTCTGCTTAACCTCAGTAACATTCTGACCCAGTCTTCGGTGCGTATTATTATCGCGCTGGGCGTGGCGGGGTTGATTGTCACCCAGGGGACCGACCTCTCTGCCGGACGTCAGGTTGGCCTGGCGGCGGTCGTCGCGGCAACGCTGCTCCAGTCAATGGAGAACGCCAACAAGGTGTTCCCGGAGATGGCGACTATGCCGATTATCGCGGTTATCGCTATCGTCTGTGTGATTGGCGCGGTCATTGGCCTGGTGAACGGGATTATCATTGCCTACCTGAACGTGACGCCGTTTATCACCACCCTGGGTACAATGATCATCGTCTACGGTATCAACTCCCTCTACTATGATTTCGTGGGCGCATCGCCAATCTCTGGCTTCGACAGCGGCTTCTCTACCTTTACCCAAGGGTTCGTGGCGTTGGGCAGTTTCCGCCTCTCGTATATCACCTTCTACGCGCTGATCGCCGTGGCCTTTGTCTGGATCCTGTGGAACAAGACGCGCTTCGGTAAAAATATCTTCGCTATCGGTGGTAACCCGGAAGCGGCTAAGGTCTCTGGCGTAAACGTGGCGCTGAACCTGCTGATGATCTATGCCCTGTCCGGCGTCTTCTATGCCTTTGGCGGGATGCTGGAGGCGGGCCGTATCGGCTCTGCGACCAACAACCTCGGCTTTATGTACGAGCTGGACGCCATCGCTGCCTGCGTAGTGGGCGGGGTTTCCTTCAGCGGCGGCGTGGGTACGGTACTTGGAGTTGTGACCGGGGTCATCATCTTTACCGTAATCAACTACGGTCTGACCTATATCGGCGTTAACCCGTACTGGCAGTACATCATCAAGGGCGGCATCATTATCTTCGCCGTGGCGCTGGACTCGCTGAAGTACGCGCGTAAAAAATAACCTTACTATTTCAGTACGTTATCAAGGCCCGCCCCTCCGGCGGGCTTTTTTATTACCGTTTATTTATGGAAAGACATATTTTGCAATATTTAACGGTGAAGATATATTTGCCGCTTCGCTTACGTAATATATTTCCTATCTGCTTGATTTCACGTTATAAGGAAAAATTATTGCTCTCGGAATGCTCCTGGTATGCTTCGCTGTTGATATTTCCTTGAGTTTTTGACTTGAAGGCGGGGGAATTATGACTACAGTTAAACATGCCTGACGGGGGAATAACTTCCCTCTATTTTTAACCAAAACTGTATGTGGAAGGAGTATATTATGGCCCAACAACATCGTGGCGGTTCAGGAAACTTTGCAGAAGATAAACAGCGTGCATCTGAAGCAGGCCGTAAAGGCGGGCAGCAGAGCGGCGGGAACTTTAAAAACGACCCGCAGCGCGCATCTGAAGCAGGTAAGAAAGGCGGACAAAACAGTCACAGCGGCGGTCGTTCCTCCTGACCGTAGCACACATATATCTTATTTAATTAACTAAGCCTGATTAAATAAATATATATTGACTGTCGGTGGCAATCCTGTAATTACCTTTACAGGATTGCCACACTTAATTAAGGATCCATCCCGGCGACCTAAAGAGGAATTAATTATGCCAGCGGTAAAAACACTTGAAGATCTCTTTATTCATGAACTGTCAGACATATACAGCGCCGAGAAACAGATAGCGCGCGCACTGCCAAAAATGGCCCGCGCAGCGACCTCAGAACAATTGGTTACCGCGTTTGAAACTCATCTCGAAGAGACTCGCGGACAGATTGAACGAATCGACCAGATTGTTGAAGTAACCGAAGGCCTACGTATTCGCCGTATGAAGTGCCACGCCCTTGAGGGTCTGGTGGAAGAGGCTCAGGAGATCATCGATTCCGTTGCCGCAGGAGAACTGCGTGACGAGGGTCTGATTGGTGCAGCGCAAAAAGTTGAGCACTACGAGATCGCCTCTTACGGTACGCTGCGTACCCTGGCCCTGAAGCTGGGCTACAAAGAAGCGGCTAAGCTGCTGGAAGAGACGCTGAACGAAGAGAAACAGACCGATGTGAAACTCACCGGTATTGCCGAAGGCAAAAAATAAGGAGGCGCTATGCGTACTAACTACTCCCTGAACGTTGAAAAAGACGATCCTTCTGAGTCGCCGGAGTCGGGCGATAAAAAGCCTGAGAAAAAGTAGCTCAGGCTTGAAGAGAACCGGTCAGCTATGCTGGCCGGTTTTTTATTTGCCTGCCGGAATGATCGAGATATGACCGTTCTGTTCCAGAATGGCGTACTTGATATCGGCTAGTTTGTCGATCCCCTGACCGTTACGGGCAAAAGCCATAATATCGTCATAGGAGATGTCGGCCTGCTTCATCTTCTTCTCAAGCAGTCGACCATTTTCAACGAGGATCACCGGCGTGCCGTCAATAGCTGCCTCGACCCCAGGAAGATAGCGCTTCAAATAGCCAAACAGCATGTCCACCACCACCAGGGTAATAATCGTCAGCGCTGCGCCGGTAACCGAGAAGTCGTTGCCCAGCAGGGCCTGCTGCGTCGCCTCGCTGATGATCAGCAGCAGAATAAGATCGAACGAGGTCATCTGCATTAGCGCCCGCCGTCCGGCAATCTTAAACACCACCATTAACACCAGATAGATAGCCAACGCTCTGAGGACCATTTCCATATTGTGCTCCTAGGGATACGTAAACTGCCAGAAAGAGAGGGCCGGGCCGCTGTTAATAGTAATAGTGCTTGTGCTGCTGCCGGGCTGCTGTGGAAGCAGCCCCAGCCAGAGCGTTCCTCCGGAGAGCAGGCTGCTGCGCCCATACTCCAGCACCAGATTTTCGCCCTCACTCCAGGTTTTATCCGGCTGCGGCTGAAGAGTATCGATCTTAAACGTCCGCATAAAGTCCCCGCCCAGCGTAACGGTAAGCGTCTTACCCTCGGCTGCTTTAGCGAAGATTTTCATATCCACATCGCTCTGCTGGCGGTTAAAGCGCTCGTAGCGTAGCGTTAGCGTATTGTCCGCGTTGCTGCGTTCAACGTGGCTAAAGTGACCTCGAGAAAAGAGGCCGCCCAATGCGGCCAGCACGATAAACAGCAGCACAATGAAGCCAATGCGCCGCGCGTTGGCTTCAAAGCTTAACCAGAGGTGCCTTTCCTGCACCGGCGGCGGGTTCCGATCGGGTGGGGACGTTTTCTGCATCGCGCTTTCCTGTTGAGGTTATGCCTGCGGCTCTTCTTTAATACCCATCGCCATGACCTGCGCCGGATCGAATAGCGACAGACTCTCCACCTCATCGAGCAGGATCACCTTACGGAAATCCAGGGCCGACTGCGGCTCGGTATCGAGGTTAATATCGTGCTTGGCATACCAGGCGCTGTAGTTATTCTCAATATTAAGCTGGTGGGAGTGGCGATCCCGGTGGCCGCTGAGCATAGGGATCAGCTCAATATTTCTTACCTCGGTATCGTCAAGCGTAGCGCCGTGGATCATGCCGATATAGACCCGCTGCGACTTCAGGGTGATCCACGCCAGCTGGCCTGTCTCCATACACTGGTAGAGCAGCCCCTCCACACCGTTGCCCCGCGTGAGAAACTTATACAGCTGGCGACGACCGTTGCCGTCGAGACGGGCGCTGCCTGCCCAGTTAGAGCGGTAGAGGCAGAACAGGGTAGCAAAGGCGAGCATGATCACCACCGGTGCCTGAATGCCAAGGAAGCTCCAGTTCATAAAGGTCACCTGGAGACGGTGCTCTTCTGGGCCAAACCACTGCGGTAGCGCATCCATGCCCAGCGATGAAAACAGCAGCAGCAGCCACACCAGGGCGGTAGCAATGATCCCCTGTAGCATAAAGATGCAGCCGTAAAGGGCGACCAAAAAGTAGACGTCCCAGCCAAAGGAGCGCCGCAGTTTAAAGCGGGTAGAGAGATCGCGGCTGGTGTACCAGTAGCCGGAAACCATCAACACCATAAATATTGCTGTCGCCATTTTATGCCCTCTTTAGTGCATCAACATGGCGGATAAAATCCTCCTTCACGGCCTGGCTGCGTACGTTAACCCGCGCTCTGCCGTCCTCATCAATAATGATCCGCTCCCCGTCGTCGATGGATTCCTGAACGTCGCGGTGATCGGTTACCTGAAGTAGCTTTTCCGGACTGGTAAATAGATAGCGTAGAATTCTCACAATGAACACCCTCCTGTGTCACTAACAGTATAGATGCACTATGGGAGAGGTTAAAAAGTAGCGATATGTAACGGCAGATGGCATATTTTACAAAATGATGCAAAGGAGGAGGGTTCATGCACGCTTATGTTCATCTGGGGATCGCGATTGTGGCTGAAGTGATCGGCACAACGCTAATGCGCTACTCCGAAGGTTTCACAAAACTGTGGCCGACGGTGGCCACGCTGGGCTGCTATGCCGTAGCGTTCTGGTTTCTCTCCCAAACCCTACAGTACATTCCTACCGGCATCGCCTATGCCATCTGGTCTGGGGTGGGTATCGTACTGATCAGCGCTGCGGGTTGGATCTTTAGCGGACAGAAGCTGGATCTGCCAGCCATCGGCGGAATGGCGCTGATTTGCGCTGGCGTACTGGTGATCAACCTCTTTTCTAAAAGCGTTGCGCACTAAAGTGTGAGCTAGCGCGGGCTGAGCGCTCGATCTCAGAGGGGATTTAGCTATAGTTAAATTTTGCCGCTAGCATATGCCATGGAGAGGAGTATGTACTCATTTGTTGCGAGACAACCCATTTTTGACAAAAACATGGCGACCGTTGGTTGGGAGCTGCTGTTCCGTGACGGGTTAACCAACCGGTTTCCAGACGTCTCGTCTGAGTATGCGACAAAACAAATTATCTCCGATCTCTTCTTCTCTACGCCGCTGCCCTCGCTGGTGGGCAAGCACGCCTGCTATATCAACTTTCCCGGCGAGATGATCGTCCAGGGCTTTGCCGATGCGCTTCCTCATGACAAGGTGGTTATTGAAATTCTTGAGACGGCAACGCCCAATAACGAACTGCTGGCCGCCGTGCGCCGCCTCTACGCCGGTGGATTTCAAATCGCCCTCGATGACTTCGCCCTTAAAAGCGAGTGGGAGCGCTTTTTTCCCTATATCAGCATTATTAAATTCGATATTCAGGCCCAGACCTTTGATGAGATCTCAGGCTATATTACGCAAAACCGTAACCGTCTAGGCAAGGTTACGCTGCTGGCTGAAAAGGTCGAAACGCAGGAGGAGTTCGATCGGTATCGCGCGTTCGGCTTCGATCTCTTTCAGGGCTACTTCTACAGCAAGCCCGAGGTGTTGCAAAACAAGCGGCTATCGCAAAATAAGGTGTTGCAGCTCCAGCTGATTGCCGAGGTCAACGCCCAGAACCCGGATCTGGCGAAAATCGAAAATTATCTCAAGAGCGACATCAGCCTCTCCTATACCCTGATGCGCTACACCCGCAACGTGGTCTATAACACGCGCGGCATTGAGATAGTGAAAAACAGCACCCTCAAGGACACGCTGCTCTATCTTGGCTTTAACGAGCTGCGCCGCTTTGTCTCGATCTCCTGCCTGACCAGCATCGCCAACGTGAAGACGACCGAGCTGTACCATATGAGTCTGGTGCGGGGAATGTTCTGCGAGCTGCTGGCCAAAGCGGCAGGGCGGGAATCGCTCGCTCACGACGCCTTCTTCTGCGGTCTGTTCTCGCTGCTGGACGTCATCCTTGGCATCGCGCTGGAGGATCTGGTTAAGCAGATCGCCCTGTCGGAGCGGGTTACGCAGGCCCTCACCGAGCGGGAAGGCGTGCTTTATCCGTTCCTGGAACTGGCCCGCCTCTATGAACAGCAGCGCTGGGATGAGGTTAACGCGGCGGCGAAGAGCCTTGGGCTGGCGCCTGAAGCGGTGATAGAGATCATGAAGCGCGCCACCGCCTGGGCAGACAATATCGCCTTCTGAGCACTATTTTTTCGCTTTCGGCTGTAGATCCATCAGCTGTTCCGGCGTGACGGCGGGGTAGCCCTGCGCATCGTCCGGTACATCCTGGAGTGAAGAGATAGGCAGCAGCGGGCCGAGGAAGCGCGGCTCGCGTTTGAAGATATAGAGATCCGCCAGCGCGCCGAGACGTGCACCAAACTCTCGCACCCGCACGGTGAGCATATCTTTCGGCGAAGGCACGGCGTAGCACTGGGCCTGAATACCCCGGTGCAGGGCGATAAACAGCGCACGCTCGCAGTGGAAGCGCTGGGTGATGATAATAAAGTCGTTGGCGTCGAAGACCTTACGGGTACGCACAATGGAGTCCAGGGTACGGAAACCCGCGTAGTCGAGCACGATATCCTGCGGGTCCACCCCGGCGGCAATCAGATCCTTGCGCATGGTGACCGGCTCGTTATAGCTCTGCAGGGCATTGTCGCCGCTCAGCAGCAGGTAGTTCACCTTGCCGCTGTTGTAGGCGTTGAGCGCCCCCTGAATGCGGTAGCGATAGTACTGATTAATCACTCCGGTGCGGTAATACTTGGCGGTACCCAGCACCACCCCAACCTGGCGGTAGGGCAGATCTTGCAAATCGTCGTAGATCCACGGGGAGGTTTTCCAGCTTATCCAGCGGTCAAGAACAAGCGCAGTTAACAGCAGCAAGCCGATGATGACTAACAGGCTGTATAACAAACGCTTTAACATGCAGATAGCTCGATGCGGAGATGAAATTTCATTCAGGCTACTTTACCCGCAGAGGAAGCGCAAGAATCAGCGATTCAACTGCGGGGATTTTCATCACAATCATTTCATTGTGTTATTGCCGTTGCTCAGGCAGGCAGCGCCACACGCTCAACATAGCGGCAGCCCAGCGCTCTCAGCGTGGCGGAGGTCGCGTCCCACTGGGTGAGCGGCGCGTCCGGGCGTTCAGCCAGTACGGCACGGCGCATATCCGGATAATCGTATCCGTTCAGGCTCAGCAGATTGAGCGCCCCCTGTAACGGCGGCAGGGAGGGGTTGAAAGCGGCATTTTCCGCATAGCGCCCGGCGAAAATCTGCCCGTTGCTCAGCTCAATGGCGACGCCGGAGGGGGCGTTGCTGTAAGGCGCATGGCTCTGATTGGCGGCGGTGATGGCCGCTTTGACCAGCGCCTCGCCCTCAACCGTGAAACCGTGATCTTCGTCATCCATCAGCAGGGTATTAATTTCCAGATCCTTGGGACCAAAGGCGTCGGGCAGGTAATCCGCCAGAGTATGCGGATCGCGGCCGGGGAGAGCAATACGCAGATCGAGGCCACTGTTCAGCTCGTTCATAAACTGGCGGCAGTGCCCGCAGGGGGTGTAGTTAACGGTGATAGCCACCAGGGATTTCTCACCCCGCAGCCAGGCGTGGCTGATGGCGCTCTGCTCGGCGTGGACGGTCTGCTGCATGCTGGAGCCAATAAACTCCATATTGCCGCCGAAGTACCATGTGCCGCTCACTCCGCGAGCGATGGCACCCACGTTAAAATGCGAGAGATCGGCCCGGGCGCAGGCTGCGGCCAGCGGCAGGAGCGCAAAGGCCAGCGCATCTTCATCCAGTCCGGTGGCGCTAACCAGCGCCTTCACCTGCTCCGCGCTCAGCATGGCGGGAAAATGGTCATCCGCAAGAAGGGGGGCTAAAGCGGATTGCAGATCCTTCGCAAGGTTAGCGAAAGCCGAGTGAAAACGTGAATGCATGGCGTTGCCTCATAGCAGTGTAATGGGAGCCTAGTGTAAAGAGCGTAAGGCGCTTTATATGTGATTCAAATCACACTGTATATGCAACTTATGAAATTCAAATGAAAAATGCGCGACGCATCGCAAATTTTAGCCCACCAGCGTCAGGATCAGCGGGAAGAGCAGGGGAGCCATCAGCGAGGTGATAATCCCGCAGAGAACCAGCGCCAGCGAACTGAATGCGCCCTCCTGATAATCCAGCTCCGCACAGCGTGCTGTGCCCAAAGCGTGGGAGGCGGTACCCATTGCCAGACCCCGGGCCGCTTTAGTGCGAATACGCATCAGGTTTAGCAGGGTATGGCCAAACACCGCCCCAAGAATGCCGACAAAAATTACGCAGACCGCGCTGATGGCCGGAATGCCGCCGATGCTGCCCCCTACCGCCATGGCAATCGGCGTGGTAACCGATTTTGGCAGTATCGAGGCGGCGATCTCTGGCGAGGCCCCCATTAACAGGGCAACGGTGGTGCCGGTGACCATCGCGACCACGCTGCCGATAAAGCAGATGGAGATAATCGATTTCCAGCGGGCGCGGATCTGATGCAGCTGCTCATAGAGCGGGTAGGCCAGCGCCACTACGGCAGGCTGAAGCAGATCGTTAAGGATTTTGCTCCCGGCGAAATAGCGCTCATAGGGTATGCCGGTCAGCAGCAGGAAGGGGATCAGCACCACCATCGCCACCAGCAGCGGATTGAGCAGGGGCATCTTAAAACGCATCGCCAGCTTGCGGGCCGCAAAGAAGACCGCCAGCGTTAGCGGCAGCGACCACCAGATATTTTCCATCACGATTTCGCTCCTTTCTCACCCGTTACTTTGCGCTCGCCGTGCACCAGGTGCGAGCTCCAGCTCACCACAAGGAAGACAACAAGCGTACTGATCGCGCAGGAGACCACCACCGGCCCGAACTGCGCCCGCAGCACGTCGTAGTACTGCATCACGCCCACGCCGATGGGCACAAACAGCAGCGCCATATAGCGGATCAGCACGTAGCAGCCGGGGTTAACCCATTTTGCCGGCAGGATTTGCAGTGCCAGCAGAAAGAACATAATCAGCATGCCGATAATGCTGCCGGGAATAGTAATGGGCAGCAGGGAAGAGATAGCGATCCCGGCATACAGGCAGGCATAGATCAGCACAAATGCGCGAAGATACTGCCAGATAACGGTCAAGGATTTAGACATGGTTCAAGCCTCTGATGAAACGCATTCATCATACAATTGATTCGATAACTGTGCTATCGATCACATCATGAATTGTGAGCATACCAAATATTCCCAAATGGAACGTCAGGCATTCATACAAGATTAGGCGTAAACCGGGCGATAAAGCCCCTTTCACCCATGGGCCAGAGGCGCTACCATACGCGCCTCTTTTCTGACGGGTAACGTTATGCGTGTATTACTGGCACCGATGGAAGGCGTGCTCGATTCGCTGGTGCGCGAGCTGCTGACCGGGGTAAATGATTACGATCTCTGCATCACCGAGTTTTTACGTGTGGTCGATCAGCTGCTGCCGGTAAAGTCGTTCTATAAGATCTGCCCTGAACTGCATCGCCAGAGCCGGACGCTGAACGGCACCCCGGTGCGGATCCAACTGCTGGGTCAGTACCCGCAGTGGCTGGCGGAGAACGCCGCTCGCGCCGTGGAGCTGGGCTCCTACGGGGTCGATCTCAACTGCGGCTGCCCGTCGAAGCTGGTGAACGGCAGCGGCGGCGGGGCGACGCTGCTCAAAGATCCTGAGCTGATCTACCGGGGGGCGAAGGCGATGCGCGAAGCCGTGCCCGCCTCGCTGCCCGTTACCGTTAAGATACGCCTCGGCTGGGACAGCGGCGCGCGGCAGTTTGAGATCGCCGATGCGGTGCAGCAGGCGGGCGCCACCGAGCTGGTGGTTCACGGCCGCACGAAAGAGGATGGCTATAAAGCGGAGCGCATCAACTGGCAGGCGATTGGCGAGATCCGCCAGCGGCTGACCATCCCGGTGATTGCTAACGGTGAGATCTGGGACTGGCAGAGCGCGCAGGATTGCCTGGCAGTGACCGGTTGCGATGCGGTGATGATTGGCCGCGGCGCGCTGAACGTGCCCAACCTCAGCCGGGTGATCAAATATAACGCACCGCGCATGCCCTGGCCGGACGTGGTTGATCTGCTCCAGCACTACAGCCAGCTTGAGAAGCAGGGCGACACGGGAATGTACCACGTGGCGCGCATCAAGCAGTGGCTGGGCTATTTACGCAAGGAGTATGCCGAAGCCGACGGCCTGTTCAGCGAGATCCGTACCCTGAAGCAGTCGGCGGCGATTGCCACCGCCATCGAGGCGGCGGCTAAGCATATTCGGGAAGAATAGTTCTATTTATATCATTGATAAGGTGAATATTTTTCCGGCTGTGTCTTTTTGTGACCGGCTGTGTTTTGCCACGCTTACCTAAAAAACCGGATAAAAGTGTGTGTACTCTGCAACGCCCTGGTTTAGCAGAGCGTATCTATGAGTCGTCCTTTTATTCTCGCCGCTGCGGCGTGCTTCCCGCTGGTATCCCTTCTTAGCGGATGCGCGCCGATGCATGACAGCGTCGTCCCCCTGAAAGAGCAGGCCCCGGCAGCGGCGGCTACCACTCGTTTACCTCCGGCGCTGGCCGCTGGCTGGCCGCAGAGCCAGTGGTGGCAGGCATATCACGATCCGCAGCTTAACGCCCTGATTGAGCGCGCCCTGGCGCATGCGCCGGATATGCAGGTCGCAGAGCAGCGCATTCACCTTGCCGAAGCGCAGGCGCAGCGCGTCGCCGCCAACGAGGGTCCGCAGGTCGATTTCTCTGCCGACGTAGAGCGGCAGCGCATGTCAGCCGAGGGGCTGATGGGACCCTTTGCCATAACCGATCCCGCTGCCGGAACCACCGGGCCCTGGTATACCAACGGCACCTTCGGCCTCACCGCCGGTTGGGATCTGGATCTGTGGGGGAAAAACCGTGACGAAGTAGCGGCCCGCATTGGCAACGTGCGTGCCCATGAAGCGGAGCGTCAGCAGACGCGTCAGCTGCTGGCAACCAGTGTGGCACGCCTCTACTGGCAGTGGCAGACCGAGGCCGCCATCAGTCAGGTGCTGGACGAGATAGATCGTGACCAGCAGACAATTGTGGCTGCCGACCGCCAGCTTCATCAGGCGGGCATTACCTCCTCGGTGGCGGACGCGGAAAACAGCATCGACGAAGGTAAAACCCGCCAGCAGCAGAGCGAGGCCCGGGGTAAAATGCGGGTGATTGAAGCCCGCCTGATTGCCTTGACCGATAGCAACGCCGCCACGCTGCATCTGCAGCCGGTCGCCCTCCCGAAGGTGGAAGGTAAAATGCCCGCGCAGCTCGGTTACGATCTGCTGGCCCGCCGTCCGGATCTGCAGGCGGCGCACTGGTACATTGAGTCCTCTCTCAGCAGCGTAGAGGCAGCAAAAGCCGCTTTCTACCCGGATTTAAACCTGATGGCATTTTTGCAGCAGGATGCCCTGCATCTGAGCGATCTCTTTCGCCACTCTGCCCAGCAGATGGGCGTCACCGGCGGCCTGACGCTGCCTATCTTTGACAGCGGGCGGCTTAACGCCAGCCTTAACATTGCCGAAGAGGAGCATAACCTCTCTATCGCCAACTATAACAAGGCGGTCGTGGATGCGGTCAACGAGGTAGAGAAGGCGGCGGTGCAGGTCGAAACGCTGGCGGACGAGAATCAACGCCAGCAGCAGATTGAGCAGGATGCGGGACGCATTGTTGCGTTAGCCGAAGCGCGCTTTAAGGTAGGGATTATTCCCGGCATGCGTGTCAGCCAGAGTCGCCTGCCGCTGCTCCAGGAGCAGATTAACGGCATCACCCTGCACGGCCAGTGGCTGGACGCCACGTTGCAGCTCACCTCCACGCTGGGCGGTGGGTATCATCAGGCTTAATCGTTGGAGTGGATAGCTAAACTTTGCCCCCTTACGGGGGCATGTTCAGGCGAACATCTTAGAAAATCATCTTAAACACGCCGGTTACCACCAACAGCCCAATCAGAAAAATAATTAAAATAGCCCAAAGTAAAATTTTCATCGTCCTGTCCTTTTGTCGTGACGTTTTGCTGATACCTCTGAAAGCATAGGCAATTATCTGCCGTTTTGCCTGGTCGACGCAGAAAATGGCCCGCCTCCTTGCGATAGCCGGGAACTCTCTATACTTACTGTTCAGCTTTTTCACGTTCCCCCTATCACTTCTTTTTGCGGAGGCTCTTATGGGCACGACAAACAAGGTTGCTATCGTCACAGCATCAGATTCAGGTATCGGCAAGCAGTGCGCGCTGGTATTGGCAAAGCAGGGGTACGACATTGGCATCACCTGGCACTCGGACGACGAGGGGGCAAAAGAGGTGGCACAAGCCGTTACCTCGTTTGGCCGCCGGGCGGAAACCGTGCAGCTCGACCTGAGTAACCTGCCCGAGGGCGCACAGGCCATTCAGACCCTGATCGACAGGTTCGGACGCATCGACGTGCTGGTGAACAACGCCGGGGCGATGAGCAAGGCCCCGTTTTTGGAGATGGCGTTTGAGGACTGGCGCACCGTCTTTACCGTTGACGTTGACGGCGCGTTCCTGTGCGCGCAGATCGCGGCCAGAAAGATGGTGAAGCAGGGCGAGGGCGGACGCATTATCAATATCACCTCCGTGCATGAGCACACCCCGCTGCCGGAAGCCAGCGCCTACACCGCCGCCAAGCACGCCCTCGGCGGGCTGACCAAGTCGATGGCGATGGAGCTGGTGCAGCATAAGATCCTGGTGAACTCGGTAGCGCCGGGGGCCATCGCCACGCCGATGAACGACATGAAGGATGAAGATGTCGAGGAAGGCTCAATGCCAACCATTCCCCTGGCCCGCCCTGGCCACACCCAGGAGATTGCCAGCCTGGTGGGCTGGCTCAGCTCTGACGATGCGACCTATACCACCGGCCAGTCGTTTATCGTGGACGGCGGCTTTATGCTGGCCAATCCGCAGTACAAACCCCAGTAGGCCATCGGCGGGAGGGGCTACTCTCCCGTCTCTTTGTCTTTTGCCAGCCAGCGTTTGATCGCTGCCCGCAGTACAAAGACGACAACGACCGCCACAATCAGCCATACCCAGTGCTTCAGGTGCTGGTCCAGGGTGTGTAGCCACGGGCCCACCACCTCGCCGCCCACGTAGCCGAGGGTAGTAAAGATCAGCGCCCAGACGATAGCGCCCACGATATTGAGCGGAATAAAAACCCGCGGTGACAGACCGCTGGAGCCTATCAGCAGCGGGCCGATAATGCGAAAGCCATACATAAAGCGGGTGCCGATCACGAAGAGCCACGGCCGTTTTTTAATTAACCGCTGGGCGCGATCGATTTTCTTCTGATGGCGCGAAAAGTGGCCTAACACGCGATCCCCCAGCCGGCGGCCAAGCAGAAAGAGCAGCTGATCGCCGATCATTCCTCCCAGCGCCACCGCCGCGACCACCAGCCAGAAGCGCAGCAGGCCCTGATGCGCCGCCACGCCGCCGAGCAGGGTAATGGTTTCACCTTCTGCCACGCTGCCCACGACGAGCGCGGCGTAACCGTAGTGCGCAATCAGGCTATTGATATCCATGCGGGTTCTGCTTCCTCCAGACAAAAAAGATTGTATAAGCATAGCGTCAGAAGAGAGTGAGCAGTGGACCATCGCGGCAGAGACAGCCTGTTTGTACAAAAAATGATCGGCATTTGCATTATACTAAAGGCGTTATCATCAGGGCTGACAGCAAGGGGGCGTTATGAACCATGTCTGGGGACTCCTGTCCCATCCCGATCGTGAAATGAAAGTGATCAGAGGCGAAAACGAAACGATTTCGCACCACTATACCCACCACGTTCTACTGATGGCGGCAATCCCGGTTGTCTCTGCATTTATTGGTACCACCCAGCTCGGCTGGCACTTTGGCGAAGGTGTCTTCTCACGGCTGTCGCTCTCTACCGCGCTGCTACTCGGTATTCTTTTCTACGGCCTGATGCTGGCTGGCGTGGCGGTCATGGGGCGGGTTATCTATTGGATGGCGCGCAATATCCCCCAGCGACCGTCGCTGGCCCGCTGCATGGTCTTTGCTGGCTACGTCGCCACGCCGCTGTTCTTAAGCGGCCTGGTGGCGCTCTATCCGCTGGTCTGGCTCTGCGCGCTGGTCGGCACGGTGGCGCTGTTCTATACCGGCTATCTGCTCTACGTCGGCATTCCGACCTTCCTGAATATCAATCAGGAGGAGGGGCTGAGCTTCTCCAGCTCGACGCTGGCGATTGGCGTGCTGGTGCTGGAGGTGCTGCTGGCGTTGACGGTAGTGCTGTGGGGTTACGGCTATCGCCTGTTCTGAACCGGGCGCAAACGATGGGTTACGTTCAGCAAAGAATCTTATCTGGCGACAACGCATGATGGCAGCTATCATGCGTTGGCCAGCTTTTGCCATTTTCTGCCTGCAAAAGCGGTGTGCGTCATCACGCGCGTGAATAATCACCAGAAGTCTCACCATGCTGAAATTTCGAGTTTCCCTGTTAAGCCTTGCCCTGCTGCTGGCCGTTCCCGTCGCCCCCCAGGCGCTGGCAAAAACCGCTGCTGCCACCACCACCGCTGCGCAACCTGAGATCGCCTCCGGCAGCGCGATGATTGTCGACCTGCAAACCAATAAAGTGATCTACGCCAGCCATCCGGATCTGGTGCGGCCGATTGCCTCTATCACCAAGCTGATGACGGCGATGGTGGTGCTGGATGCGCACCTGCCGCTGGACGAGCGTTTGAAGGTGGATATCAGCCAGACGCCGGAGATGCGTGGCATCTACTCCCGCGTGCGTCTGAACAGTGAAATTAGCCGTAAGAATATGCTGCTGCTGGCGCTGATGTCCTCAGAGAACCGCGCCGCCGCGAGCTTAGCCCACCACTATCCGGGCGGCTACGGTGCTTTTATTCGGGCGATGAATGCGAAGGCAAAATCCCTGGGCATGGCGAATACCCGCTTTGTGGAGCCGACCGGGCTGTCGATCCACAACGTCTCCACCGCGCGTGATTTGACGAAGCTGCTGATTGCCAGCAAGCAGTATCCGCTGATCGGCCAGCTCAGCACCACCCGGGAAGAGATGGCAACCTTCGCCAGTCCGGCCTATACCCTGCCGTTTCGCAATACCAACCACCTGGTCTATCGCGACAACTGGAATATTCAGCTGACCAAAACCGGCTTTACCAACGCCGCCGGGCACTGCCTGGTGATGCGCACGGTGATCAATAACAAACCGGTGGCGCTGGTGGTGATGGATGCCTTTGGCAAATATACCCACTTCGCCGACGCCAGCCGCCTGCGGACCTGGATTGAGACCGGTAAGGTGCAGCCTGTGCCAGCCTCAGCGCTGAGCTATAAGCGCCAGAAGGCAGCCCAGATGGCGATCAACGCCACCGGTAGCGCGGCGCAAACCGCGCAGAATGATTAATCAGCTAAATAAGTAATTACTCAGGCAGCGTCCAATCTCCATCGTTGAGCGGGCGCTGCATGATTAGCGTATCCCGCCAGTCTCCCTTCTTGTAGCCGACGCTGCGCAGCTGTCCCACCACTTCAAAGCCGTGGCTTTTATGCAGGCGCAGAGAGCCTTCATTTTGATGGCCGTCGCCAATCACCGCCACCATCTGCCGCCACGGACCCTCTTCACAGCGGTCGAGCAAGGCCTGCATCAGCGTACTGCCGATCTGCCGTCCGGTCAGGGTGGACTCAATGTAGATAGAGCATTCAAGGGTATAGCGATAGGCGTGGCGCGGGCGGTAGGGTCCCGCGTAGCAGTAGCCGACGATGATGCCGCGATAGAGCGCCACCAGCCAGGGCAGACCCTCGCCGGTAATTTTCGCGATGCGCTGACGCATCTCGTCGATGGTGGGGGGCACCTCCTCAAAGGAGGCGCGGCCATGCAGAACATGCCAGGCGTAGATCGCTGAGATAGCGTGTACGTCGTCCGGCCTGGCATCGCGGACTTCAACGTCGGTTATGGCTAAAACATCAACAGCAGACATCGCGCTGTACTCCTTTACGACTGGGGCTGGTCAGCGCCTTCGCCCCAGTACTTCCGCTTACTGGTTTTGCCAATGCCGGGATTCATGCTGTTAGTGGGATCGAGCTCGCGATAGTTGCGTTTCAGGCTCTCAGCCGCCTCATACAGATGCCCGACGTTATGTTCAGCCGGATACTGCGCGCCACGCTCGTGCAGCAGCGCCAGCATCTGCGCTTTAAGCTCATGGACATCAACGCCTCGCTTGACGATGTAGTCCTGATGGAAAACGTGACAGAAAAAGTGGCCATAGTAAAGCTTATGCGTCAGTTTGCTGGCGATAGCTTCCGGCAGCGTTTCAAACCACTCGGTGTCGTTGCGCCGCAGGGCGATATCCAGGGCCAGGATCTCCTCGACCTCATCGGCATGCACGGCCTGGTAACGGATGGCAGCCCCCGCCGCCGCGAAGCGGTGCAGGAAGGCTTTGTTACCCTCTTCGGTGGTGCAGGCGAAGAAGCCGCCTTCGGCCTCGGTAAAATACTCCTTCAGCCAGCTCTGCGCTTCGGCGATGCCGTCCCCGGCCATTTTCAACAGCAGATGGTGCTCATACTTGTTGCGCCAGCTTTTCATCCGCGGCGGCAGGTGGCCTGGGAAGACGCTGCCGACCCGCTGCATCAGGCGATCGGTGAAGTGAGGTTTAAACAGCGTTACCTTCTCCAGCATGGCGTCGGCGCGCCCTTTCAGGGTGAAGAGCATCGGCATCTTGTCGGTGCCAAGCTTGTCGATCATCAGGAAGGTATCTTTGCCGTAGCGCTCGGCAATATCGTAGATATCCCGATGCATATACTCAGCCGCCACCGGTAAATTATCAAAGTTGGCCAGCATATGGCGGCGGATCTCCGTCAGTACTGCCGGCTGGTTGGTGCCGATATAGAACACCTGCTGGCGCTTGGCGGCGGCAAAGGTATCGAGGCGCACGGCGAAGACCGCCAGCTTGCCCGCGCAGCCGGAGGATTCAAACAGACGATCTGGATCGGCATTGTAGCGCGCAGGGGTATCGGCCTCGATATCGCGCACCCGCTCCACGTAATCGCTGTCATGGGCGTGACGGCCATCGTGACGCACGTCAGCATCGGTAACGCGCTGGTCGTCGAGCTTGCTGAGGATCTGCTCTGGCGTCTCGCCGAGATCAATCCCCAGATGGTTCACCAACCGCAGCTGGCCCTGCTCGTCAATGCGGGCAAACAGCGACATCTCGGTGTAGGCCGGACCGCGCTGCACCAGCGAACCGCCAGAGTTATTGCATACCCCGCCAATCACCGACGCGCCGATGCACGACGAGCCAATCACCGAGTGCGGCTCCCGACCCAGCGGCTTCAGGGCTTTTTCCAGCGCATACAGGGTGGTGCCGGGGTAGGCCAGCACCTGCTTGCCCTCATCGATCAGCTGGAGCCGATCGAGGCGCAGGGTGCTGATAATCACGATATCGCGATCGTAGTCGTTGCCGCTCGGCGTCGAGCCTTCGGTCAAGCCGGTATTCGCCGCCTGCATTAAAATGATCTTATCGTTACGCACGCAGAGATTGAGCACGTGCCAGAGCTGCAGCAGCGTCTCGGGGAACACCACAGCCAGCGCCTTGCCCTCGCCGGAGCGAAAGCCTTTGCGGTAGCGGGCGGTCTTGGCTGGATCGGTAAGCAGCTGCGCATGGCCTACCAGCCGGGCAAGTTCGCTGAGAAAGAGGGTGTTATTTTGTAGGGACACAGCAGACATTTTCCACTCCTTGTGGCAAGGCCAGAATCATCTGATAAAGCATAGCGCGGGAAAATCTATCCCGGCGAACTAATTGCCAGAAAAATAAGAGAATAACCCTGCAAGGCGCGCTACGATTATGGCACACTGCATTTTTCGCACGATCAGGCCGCTGAGTCGGCTGTTAATACAAGAGAGTGAACGACATGAAATGGCTATGTTCAGTAGGTGTCGCCGTAGGGCTGGCGCTGCAACCCGCGTTGGCAGAGGATACGTCCGCTAACCATCCCCTGACGCCGCAGGCGCGGGATGCATACGTCACGGATTTGCTCAAAAAGATGACGGTCGACGAAAAAATTGGCCAGCTACGTCTGATCAGCGTCGGACCGGATAACCCGAAAGAGGCGATCCGCGACATGATCAAAGCCAGCCAGGTAGGGGCGATTTTCAACACCGTGACCCGCCAGGATATTCGTGCGATGCAGGACCAGGCGATGCAGCTTAGCCGCCTGAAGATCCCTCTCTTCTTCGCCTTCGACGTGGTACACGGTCAGCGTACCGTTTTCCCTATCAGCCTCGGCCTGGCCTCCTCCTTCGATCTTGACGCAGTCAAAACCGTCGGCCGCATCTCCGCCTATGAAGCGGCGGACGACGGTCTGAACATGACCTGGGCTCCGATGGTCGACGTCACGCGCGATCCGCGCTGGGGCCGTGGCTCTGAGGGCTTCGGAGAAGATACCTACCTTACCGCGATGATGGGTAAAACCATGGTCGAAGCGATGCAGGGAAAAAGCCCGGCGGATCGCTACTCGGTGATGACCAGCGTGAAACACTTCGCCGCCTACGGTGCCGTGGAGGGTGGGAAAGAGTACAACACCGTCGACATGAGCCCGCAGCGCCTGTTTAACGACTATATGCCGCCCTATAAAGCGGCGCTGGACGCTGGCAGCGGCGGGGTGATGATCGCCCTTAACTCGCTCAACGGTACCCCGGCCTCCTCTGATTCATGGCTGCTGAAGGATCTCCTGCGCGGCGACTGGAAATTTAAAGGCATCACTATCTCCGATCACGGGGCGATTAAAGAGCTGATCAAGCACGGTACGGCGGCGGATCCAGAGGATGCGGTGCGTGTGGCGATCAAATCCGGCGTTGACATGAGCATGGCCGATGAGTACTACAGCAAGTACCTTCCGGACCTGATCAAGAGCGGCAAGGTCACCATGGACGAGCTGGACGACGCCACTCGCCACGTGCTGAACGTCAAATATGATATGGGGCTGTTCAACGATCCCTATAGCCACCTTGGCCCGAAAGAGAGCGATCCGCAGGATACCAACGCCGAGAGCCGTCTGCACCGTAAAGAGGCGCGGGAAGTGGCACGCGAAAGCATGGTGCTGCTGAAAAACCGCCTGGAGACGCTGCCGCTGAAAAAATCTGCCACCGTTGCCGTGGTGGGGCCGCTGGCCGACAGCAAGCGTGACGTGATGGGCAGCTGGTCTGCCGCTGGGGTGAGTGACCAGTCCGTGACCGTGCTGACCGGGATCAAAAACGCCGTCGGCAGCGAAGGGAAGGTGATCTTTGCGAAAGGCGCAAACGTCACCAACGACAAAGATATTATTACGTTCCTTAACCAGTACGAGCCGGCTATTCAGGTTGACGAGCGCACGCCGCAGGCAATGATTGACGAAGCGGTCAAGGCAGCGAACGACGCTGACGTGGTGGTCGCTGTCGTGGGCGAGTCTCAGGGCATGGCGCATGAAGCCTCCAGCCGGACCGACATCACCATTCCTCAGAGCCAGCAGGATCTGATCACCGCCCTGAAAGCCACCGGCAAGCCGCTGGTGCTGGTGCTGATGAACGGCCGCCCGCTGGCGATGGTCAAGCAGGATCAGCAGGCGGACGCCATTCTGGAGACCTGGTTCGCCGGGACCGAGGGCGGCAACGCCGTGGCCGACGTGCTGTTTGGCGACTATAACCCATCCGGCAAGCTGCCGATCTCCTTCCCGCGTTCGGTAGGGCAGATCCCGGTCTACTACAGCCACCTGAATACCGGTCGCCCGTACAACGCCGAGCACCCGAACAAGTACACCTCGCGCTACTTTGACGAGGCTAACGGGCCGCTCTATCCGTTTGGTTATGGCCTGAGCTACACCACCTTCAGCGTCTCTGACGTTAAGCTCTCTGCGCCGACGCTGTCACGTGACGGCACGGTCACCGCCAGCGTTGACGTGACCAACACCGGCAAGCGGGAAGGGGCCACGGTAATGCAGATGTACATTCAGGATGTCACCGCCTCCCAGAGCCGTCCGGTGAAGGAGCTGAAGGGCTTTGATAAGGTCAACCTTAAGCCGGGCGAGACCCAGACCGTCAGCTTCCCGATCGACATTACCGCCCTGAAGTTCTGGAATCAGAAGATGAAATACGATGCTGAGCCAGGCAAGTTTAACGTCTTTATCGGCACCGACTCCGCCCGGGTAAAACAGGCGCAGTTCGAATTGCAATAATCAGAATAGCAATAACCAAAAGGGTCAGTTTACTGGCCCTTCTTTTTGTGAGATGAGTAAGAGCGACCGCAATTTCAACAAGAATGAGGAAAGTGCAATGGCAATGATAAAAACAACGCTGGGCTCACTGGTATTGATGGCTGCCGTGAGCCTGCCTGCGCTGGCGGCTGAGCCAATCAAAGTCGGCTCGAAAATTGATACCGAAGGGGCGCTGCTCGGCAATATTATTCTGCAAGTGCTGGAGAGCCACGGCGTAAAAACCGTCAATAAAGTTCAGCTGGGAACCACGCCGGTAGTGCGTGGGGCGATTACCTCCGGCGAGCTGGACATCTACCCAGAGTACACCGGCAACGGGGCGTTCTTCTTTAAAGATGAGAGCGATGCGGCGTGGAAAAACGCCCAGCAGGGCTACGAAAAGGTCAAAAAGCTCGATTTTGAGCAGAACAAGCTGGTGTGGCTGACCCCGGCTCCGGCCAACAACACCTGGACCATCGCCGTTCGCAAAGACCTGGCGGAAAAGAACAAGCTCACCTCGCTGGCCGATCTCAGCGCCTACCTGAAGAAGGGCGGGGACGTTAAGCTGGCGGCGTCGGCAGAGTTTATCGAGCGCGCCGATGCCCTACCGGCGTTTGAAAAAGCCTACGACTTCAAGCTGGATCAGAAGCAGCTCCTCTCCCTGGCCGGGGGCGATACGGCGGTCACCATTAAAGCGGCGGCCCAACAGACCTCTGGCGTGAACGCGGCGATGGCCTACGGTACCGACGGCCCGGTTGCGGCCCTTGGCCTGCAAACCCTGAGCGATCCGAAAGGCGTGCAGCCGATCTATGCCCCGACGCCGGTGGTGCGTGAGGCAGTGCTGAAGGCGTATCCGCAGCTGGAAGCGTGGCTGAAGCCGGTATTTGCCAGCCTGGATGAAAAAACGCTCCAGCAGCTTAACGCCAGCATCGCCGTTGAAGGGCTGGATGCCAAGAAAGTCGCCGCCGACTATCTGAAACAGAAAGGGCTGGTGAAGTAACCCGCCCGACAGGACAGGAACGTGTCTATACGCTGTCATAACCGCGTCTTGCTGCTGCTGGTGGCATTAGCCCTGGCGGCAGCGCTGCTGCCTTTTGTCAACTATGCGCCCAATCGGCTGGTGTCCGGCGAGAGCCGGGCGCTGTGGCAGATTTGGCCGCACTCCCCCGCGCTGTGGCTTGTCGTACCGCTGCTCTTTCTCGCGCTCTGCTTTCTGCCCCGGCGCTGGCCGCTGGTGGCGACGCTGGCGCTGGCTGAGCTGAGCTTTATTGTGCTGGTTTGGGGGGCAGGTAAAGCCGCCACCGATCTGGCGCAGACGGGCAGCACGCTGGCGCGCACCTCCATCGGCAGCGGCCTCTGGCTATGGCTGGCCCTGGCGCTGCTTGCCTGCACCGATGCCATCCGCCGCCTTACCGTTAATCCCCTCTGGCGCTGGCTGTTACAGGCTCAGATCTGGCTGGTGCCGCTGCTGCTCCTGCACTTAGGGGCCTTGAATCATCTCTCGCTGATGAAAGAGTACGCCAACCGCCAGGACGTGTTTAACGACGCCCTGGCCCAGCACCTGGTTCTGCTGCTGGGGACGCTGCTTCCGGCGCTGCTGCTGGGCGGCGCGCTGGGGCTGTGGTGCTACCGCCATCCGGCGCGGCAGGCACCGGTATTTACCGTGCTCAACGTTATCCAGACCGTGCCCTCCGTGGCGCTGTTTGGTCTGCTCATAGCTCCGCTGGCCGGGCTGGTTGCGCACTTTCCCGCGCTTAGCCGCATCGGCATCGCCGGAACCGGCCTGACGCCCGCGCTGATCGCCCTGGTGCTTTACGCCCTGCTGCCGCTAGTGCGCGGGGTAGTGGCGGGCCTGAATCAGGTGCCCAGAGACGTGCTGGAGAGCGCCGCCGGAATGGGGATGAGCGCTCGCCAGCGCTTCTTCCAGGTGCGATTGCCGCTGGCCCTGCCGGTGCTGCTGCGCAGTCTGCGGGTGGTAACGGTGCAGACGGTGGGGATGGCGGTGATCGCCGCCCTGATTGGCGCGGGCGGCTTCGGCGCGCTGGTCTTCCAGGGACTGCTCAGCAGCGCTCTGGATCTGGTGCTGCTGGGGGTGATCCCGACGATTGCCCTGGCAGTCGTCGTCGACGCACTTTTTGGCTTATGGATAGCGCTGCTGAAGGTAAAACAGCCATGATCGAGTTCACGCAGGTTAGCAAAATGTTTAACGGGCAGAGCGCGGTCAGCGATCTCAATCTGCACTTCAAAACCGGGGCCTTTTCGGTGCTGATCGGCACCTCGGGCTCCGGGAAGTCCACCACTCTGAAAATGATCAACCGGCTGGTGGAGCACGATGCGGGCACTATCCGCTTTGCCGGGGAGGAGATCCGCAGTCTGCCGCTGCTGGCCCTGCGGCGGCGCATGGGGTACGCCATTCAGTCTATCGGCCTCTTTCCCCACTGGACGGTAGCGCAGAACATTGCCACCGTGCCGCAGCTGCTGAAGTGGCCCCGGGCGAAAATCGATGCCCGCATTGACGAGCTGATGGCGCTGCTGGGGCTGGATCCGCAGCTGCGCGGGCGCTATCCGCACCAGCTTTCAGGCGGTCAGCAGCAGCGCGTCGGCGTGGCGCGGGCGCTGGCGGCCGACCCGGAGGTGCTGCTGATGGATGAGCCTTTTGGCGCGCTGGATCCGGTGACCCGCGGCGTGCTCCAGCAGGAGATGAAGCGCATCCACCGTCTGCTGGGACGCACCATTGTGTTGGTCACTCACGATATCGACGAGGCGCTGCAGCTGGCGGACAACCTGGTGCTGATGGATGAGGGCAGGGTAGTGCAGCAGGGGACGCCGCTGGAGATGCTGACCCGTCCTGCGAATGAGTTTGTCCGCACCTTTTTTGGCCGCAGCGAGCTGGGCGTGCGGCTGCTCTCTCTGCGCAGCGTGGGTGATTACGTTCGCCCCGGCGAGCAGGTAGACGGCGAGCCGCTTGATACGGCCATGACCCTGCGCGACGCGCTCTCCGCGTTTGTTGCCCGTCGCTGCGAAGTGCTGCCGGTGGCCAACGCTGAGGGGGTACCCTACGGCGCGATCCACTTCCAGGATCTGCTTCGCGCGGAGGCCAGCCGTGAAAGCCATTCGTGATCCGCTTCTCTGGCTTATTGCGCTGTTTATCGCCCTGTTGGTGGCGCTGCCCTACAGCGGCGGCCTGTTTAGTGCGCTCTTCCCGGAGCTCTCACGGCCGCTCTATCAGCAGGAGAGCTTTATCTCCCTGACGCTGGCCCACTTCTGGCTGGTGGGCGTCTCCAGCGCGATAGCCGTGGTGCTGGGCGTCGGGGCGGGCATCGCCGTGACCCGTCCGGCGGGACTGGAGTTTCGCTCGCTGGTAGAGACCATCGCTGCGGTTGGACAGACCTTTCCGCCGGTGGCGGTGCTGGCAATCGCCGTGCCGGTGATGGGCTTTGGCAAAGAACCAGCCATTATTGCGCTGACCCTCTACGGGGTGCTGCCGGTTTTGCAGGGGACGCTGGCGGGTTTCGCTGCGCTTCCCGGTGGCGTGGTGAGCGTAGCGGAGGGGATGGGACTGAGCGGATGGCAGCGTCTGTTCAAAGTTGAACTGCCGCTGGCCGCGCCGGTGATCCTGGCCGGGGTACGAACCTCGGTGATTATCAATATTGGCACGGCGGCGATTGCGTCAACGGTAGGGGCAAATACGCTGGGGACGCCGATTATCATCGGCCTGAGCGGGTTTAACACCGCCTACGTTCTGCAGGGGGCGCTACTGGTAGCCCTTGCGGCGATTATCGTCGACCGCTGCTTTGAACGGCTGGCACGCCGTCTTAGCCAGCATGCAAAATAACGGTGTAGCCCGCCAGCATCACGCCGCCGATGCCGCCTACGGCCATCAGAAAGAAAAGGGTAACGATAGAAATTTTGGCTGCGTTCATGATCTGCTCCTTATTTACGCGGATAAGTATAACGTGAAGCGCAGCTGTTAATAAAACATTAAATGCCGAGCGGATAGATAGCATGCCCGGCGGCCTGCCATGTCGCCAGCTGCTGCCGCTGCGCTGGGGTAGGGGCGTCACCGCACCACACCATTAGGGTATGGCCCTCAAACAGATCCGGGCGCAGCTGGTTCAGTGAGTTTGCCAGCACCTCCACGCGCCAGCCCTGCTCGCTAACCCGCCAGCCCTCCAGCCATAGCCGGGTGGTATCGTGAATGTTCCAGCCGACGACCAGCGCATCCTTGCTGTGCTTCTTTCGGGACGCGGCAAGGGAGGCAGAGATGTGGTTGATCAGAATACCGTCAAGCAGGCTGAGCATCGCCAGGAGGGTGGGCTGCTGACAGCGCAGGCGGCGGCGAAGTGGGATCAATAGATGAAGAGTAAGCGTTTCAGCAGGGTAGTCGCGAGTGCGCTCCTTTAGCCACTGGCGCAGGCGGGGAATATTGCCGTTTTGCAGCAGCTGCAGCAGCGCCTCCTGCTGGTCGCGCCAGCCGTTTGAGCCATCCAGCGACTCGTTAACCAGCAGCGCCTGGACTTTACTCACCGGCACGCCGGTGTCGATCCAGCGCTTTATTTCACGGATCAGGTCGATATCCGCATCGTTAAATAGCCGATGACCGCCATCCGTGCGCTGCGGCTTCAGTAGTCCATACCGCCGCTGCCAGGCGCGCAGCGTAACGGGATTGATATCACAGAGCAAAGCCACTTCACCAATCGTGTAAAGCGCCATGATTTCACCTTTGCCAGCAGACTCCATTTCCCGAGGATCGATCCCCAGCCTACCAGAAGGGACCGATCGTTTTATGATCGCTTTGTAACAATTTCGTCAAATGATCGGTGCGATTTTGTGATAGTGAGCACGATTTGCTGAATTATTGCAATGCTTAAAAGAAAGTTACATCCACTCACTGTATGTTACGCGTTTTTACCGGGATGGACGCGCAGGCATGTATGAATTTAATCTGGTCCTGCTGCTGTTGCAGCAGATGTGCGTGTTTCTGGTTATCGCCTGGCTAATGAGTAAAACCCGGCTCTTTATCCCCCTGATGCAGGTCACCGTCCGGCTGCCGCACAAACTGCTCTGCTACGTGACCTTCTCGATTTTCTGCATTCTGGGAACCTACTTTGGCCTGCATATCGAAGACTCTATCGCCAATACGAGGGCTATTGGCGCGGTGATGGGGGGGCTGCTGGGCGGTCCGGTTGTGGGCGCACTGGTGGGATTTACCGGTGGCCTGCACCGCTACTCGATGGGCGGGATGACCGCCCTGAGCTGCATGCTCTCTACGATGGTTGAAGGGCTGCTCGGCGGGCTGGTACACAGCATGCTGATCAAGCGCGGCCGCACCGACTATGTCTTTAACCCTCTCACGGCGGGGGCGATCACCCTGGTGGCGGAGCTGGTGCAGATGCTGATTATTCTGCTCATCGCCCGGCCCTTTGCCGACGCCCTGCATCTGGTAAGCAGCATCGCTGCGCCGATGATGGTGACCAACACCGTGGGGGCGGCGCTGTTTATGCGCATCCTGCTGGACAAGCGCGCCATGTTCGAAAAGTACACCTCGGCCTTCTCCGCCACCGCCTTAAAGGTCGCGGCCTCCACGGAGGGGATCTTGCGTCAGGGGTTCAACGAAGAGAACAGCATGAAGGTGGCCCAGGTGCTCTATCAGGAGCTGGATATCGGCGCGGTAGCCATCACCGACCGGGAGAAGCTGCTGGCGTTTAAGGGCATCGGTGACGATCACCATCTGCCGGGGCGGCCTATCTCCTCCGCCTGGACCAAAAAGACGCTGGAGACCGGCGAGGTGGTCTACGCCGACGGTAACGAGGTGCCGTACCGCTGCTCGCTGCACCCCCAGTGCAAGCTCGGCTCGACGCTTGTGATCCCGCTGCGCGGTGAAAATCAGCGGGTGATGGGCACCATCAAGCTTTATGAAGCGAAAAACCGGCTGTTTAGCTCCATCAACCGTACGCTGGGAGAGGGGATTGCCCAGCTGTTGTCGGCGCAAATTCTGGCCGGGCAGTACGAGCGGCAGAAGGCCCTTCTGACCCAGTCGGAGATCAAGCTGCTCCATGCCCAGGTCAACCCGCACTTTCTGTTTAACGCGCTTAATACGCTGAAGGCGGTGATCCGCCGCGACAGTGACCAAGCGGGCCAGCTGGTACAGTATCTCTCGACCTTTTTCCGTAAAAACCTGAAGCGTCCGTCGGAGGTGGTCACCCTGGCGGATGAGATTGAACATGTGAATGCTTACCTGCAAATCGAGAAGGCGCGCTTTCAGGCCAACTTGCAGGTGACGCTGTACGTGCCCGATGCGCTGGCCCATCAGCAGCTCCCGGCATTTACCCTACAGCCGATCGTTGAAAACGCGATTAAGCACGGCACCTCGCAGCTGCTGGGGGTAGGGGAGATCACCATTCAGGCCAGTCAGGATCAACAGTACCTGGTGCTGGATATTGAAGATAACGCGGGTCTCTACCAGCCGAAAACCGATGCCAGCGGGCTGGGGATGAGCCTCGTGGACAAGCGCCTGCGGGCGCGGTTTGGCGACACCTGCGGCATTACCGTCCAGTGCGAGCCGGATCGTTTTACCCGTGTTACCCTGCGACTACCTCTGGAGGAGAACGCATGTTAAAAGTGTTGATTGTCGATGACGAGCCGCTGGCGCGGGAGAACCTGCGCGTTCTGCTGGAAGATGAGAGCGAAATTGAGATTGTTGGTGAATGTGCCAACGCCATTGAGGCGCTGGGGGCGGTGCACAAGCTGCGTCCGGACGTGCTGTTTCTGGATATCCAGATGCCGCGCATCAGCGGGCTGGAGATGGTCGGCATGCTCGACCCGGATCAGCGTCCTTACGTGGTGTTTCTCACCGCCTTCGACGAGTATGCGGTGAAGGCGTTTGAAGAGCACGCCTTTGACTATCTGCTTAAGCCCATCGAGGCGGCACGGCTGGAGAAGACGCTCCACCGTCTGCGCCAGGCGCGGGGCGTGCAGGACATCTCCCTGCTGCCGGAGAACCAGCAGGCGCTGAAGTTCATCCCCTGCACCGGCCACAGCCGTATCTGGCTATTGCAAATGGATGACGTGGCCTTTGTCAGCAGTCGAATGAGCGGCGTCTACGTCACCAACCACGAAGGCAAAGAGGGCTTTACCGAGCTGACGCTGCGCACCCTGGAGCAGCGTACGCCGCTGATGCGCTGCCATCGTCAGTATCTGGTGAATATGGCCCATCTGCAGGAGATCCGCTTTGAGGATAACGGCCAGGCCGAGCTGCTGCTGCGCGACGGCCACACCGTGCCGGTCAGTCGCCGCTACCTGAAAAATCTAAAAGAGGCGCTGGGGTTGTAACGTTCGGTGGTACACTGTGCGTTTGCGAAAATCACCGCTGAAGAGACTATGCTGAACAACGATATTTTACGTAGCCTGCGCTACACCCTGAAAGCCAACAACACCGAGCTGCAACGGATTTTTACCCTTGGCGGCGCAGAGACCAGCGAGCAGCAGATTGCTGTCTGGCTGCGTAAAGAGGAAGAGGCGGGTTTCCAGGCCTGTCCGGACATCGTGATGTCGACCTTCCTCAACGGGCTGATCTATGACCGCCGCGGCAAAGACGAGTCTGCCCCCGATCTCAAGACCGAACGCAAGCTGAATAATAATATTGTGCTGAAAAAGCTGCGGATCGCCTTTGCGTTAAAAACCGACGATATTCTGGCTATTCTGACTGAGCAGCAGTTCCGCGTATCGATGCCGGAAATTACTGCAATGATGCGGGCCCCGGATCATAAAAATTATCGCGAGTGTGGGGATCAATTCTTCCGCTATTTCCTGCGGGGTCTGGCCGTTCGTCTGCACGCGGCTAAATAATGTGAGACTGCCCGGCAACTGGCGCTGCCGGGCATAAAGCAGATTACTTCACTTCTTTAAAGCCGCGAGACTCCAGCAGCTGTTCAGATTTTTTCATGCTGATACCTTCTTTGATTTCACCGGTAAACGCCGTGCCCTGCACTTTCTGCAGCGCGTCGCGATCAACTTTGGTGTAATCAACGGTTAAGGTCTCAGTGGCATAGGTATCCTGGTAGTCCAGGCTCTCGTCCACGCCTTTAATCTCTTTATACTGCTCGCTGATTGGCCCCAGGCGCTGCATAGCCGCCTCTTTATTTGGGATCCCCAGCGCATCATAGTGCAGGGTATTTTTCGCCGTCTGGCGCAGCACGACGTCGTTTTTATAGTAATAGGTCAGCTCAACGTTGGTTTTACCGTCTGACCAGGTAAAGGTCTTACTCTCCTCTTTGTCGCCACAGCCGCTCAAGGTAATTACCAGCAGTGCAGTAAACGCAGTAGCAATGATTTTTTTCACGATATTCATACTTTTCCCTTATTTAAAATAACCCTGTCCCTAGAATCATAGCGCAATAAAAAAAGGGTGCTCTGTTTACAGCACCCTTTGCGGATTATTTAACCTGTTGTCCCGGCTGCGCACCGCTGTCCGGGCTTAGCAGGAAGATATCCTTCCCGCCAGGACCGGCGGCCATTACCATGCCTTCAGAGAGACCAAAGCGCATCTTGCGCGGCGCAAGGTTGGCGACCATCACCGTCAGGCGACCCACCAGCGCGGCCGGATCCGGATAGGCAGAGCGAATGCCGGAGAAGACGTTACGCTTCTCGCCGCCAAGATCCAGGGTCAGACGCAGCAGCTTGTCGGAGCCGTCAACGAACTCGGCGTTCTCGATCAGCGCCACGCGCATATCGACTTTAGCAAAGTCGTCAAAGCTGATGGTCTCCTGAATCGGATCGTCTGCCAGCGGGCCGGTGACCGGCGCAGCGGCGGCTTTCACCTCTTCTTTCGAGGCCTCGACCAGGGCTTCGACCTGCTTCATCTCGATGCGGTTATACAGCGCCTTAAAGGTATTCACCTTGTGGCCCAGCAGCGGCTGCTGGATAGCATCCCAGGTCAGCTCGGTGTTCAGGAACGCTTCGGCACGCGCGGCCAGCTGTGGCAGCACCGGCTTCAGCCAGGTCATCAGCACGCGGAACAGGTTAAGCCCCATGGTGCAGATGGCCTGCAGGTCGGCATCGCGGCCCTCCTGCTTGGCCACCACCCACGGTGCCTGCTCGTCAACGTAGCGGTTTGCCACGTCGGCCAGGGCCATGATCTCACGCACCGCTTTACCAAACTCGCGGCTCTCCCAGGCTTCGCCAATGCTGGCTGCCGCATCGGTGAAGGTTTTATACAGCGCCGGATCCGGCAGCTCGGCCGCCAGCTCGCCGTCAAAGCGCTTGGCGATAAAGCCCGCGTTACGGGAGGCGAGGTTCACCACCTTGTTAACGATGTCGGCATTCACGCGCTGGACAAAATCTTCCAGGTTCAGGTCGATGTCATCGATGCGCGACGAGAGCTTGGCGGTGTAGTAGTAGCGCAGGCTGTCGGCGTCAAAATGGTTCAGCCAGGTGCTGGCCTTAATGAAGGTCCCGCGCGATTTGGACATCTTCGCGCCGTTCACCGTCACGTAGCCGTGCACAAACAGGTTGGTCGGCTTGCGGAAGTTGCTGCCTTCCAGCATTGCCGGCCAGAACAGGCTGTGGAAGTAGACGATATCCTTGCCGATAAAGTGATACAGCTCGGCGGTAGAGTCTTTCTTCCAGTATTCGTCGAAGCTGGTGGTGTCCCCGCGCTTGTCGCACAGGTTCTTGAACGAGCCCATGTAGCCGATCGGCGCATCCAGCCAGACGTAGAAGTATTTGCCCGGCGCGTTCGGAATTTCAAAGCCAAAGTAGGGCGCATCGCGGGAGATATCCCACTGCTGCAGGCCGGATTCGAACCACTCCTGCATTTTGTTAGCCACCTGCTCCTGCAGCGCGCCAGAGCGCGTCCAGGCCTGCAACATTTCGCTGAATGACGGCAGGTCAAAGAAGAAGTGCTCAGAGTCACGCATCACCGGCGTCGCGCCAGAGACCACCGACTTCGGCTCGATCAGCTCGGTTGGGCTGTAGGTCGCGCCGCACACTTCGCAGTTATCGCCATACTGATCCGGCGACTTACATTTCGGGCAGGTGCCTTTCACAAAACGGTCCGGCAGGAACATGCCTTTCTCTGGATCGTAGAGCTGAGAGATCGTGCGGTTCTTAATAAAACCGTTCTCTTTCAGGCGGCCGTAGATCAGCTCGGACAGCTCGCGGTTCTCTTCGCTGTGCGTAGAGTGGTAGTTGTCATAGCTGATATCAAAGCCAGCGAAATCGGTCTGGTGCTCCTGGCTCATCTCACCGATCATCTGCTCCGGGGTAATGCCGAGCTGCTGGGCTTTCAGCATGATTGGCGTGCCGTGGGCATCGTCGGCACAGATGAAGTTGACGTCGTGGCCGCGCATTCGCTGGTAACGGACCCAGACATCAGCCTGGATGTGCTCCAGCATATGGCCGAGGTGGATAGAGCCGTTTGCGTACGGCAGCGCGCACGTTACCAGAATTTTTTTCGCGACTTGAGTCATAGTGAGCATTACGTCTTCTGTAAAAAAAGGGGTTTCGATATTACCAAATGGGGCACTATTAAGTAAGCACAAACCTTTTTCTTTCAGGTAAACTTGTTACACGAGCTTTTCACCTACAAGAACAGAGGAGTCGGGATGAACTCTCAATCCCAGGCCAAATCACCGGAAGCCCTGCGAGCAATGGTAGCCGGAACGCTGGCGAATTTTCAGCACCCCACCCTGAAGCATAATCTCACCGCATTAAAAGCCGTGCACCACGTTGCCTGGATGGATGATACCGTGCACATCGAACTGCTGATGCCGTTCGCCTGGCGCAGCGCGTTTGAGGAGCTGAAGGAGCAGTGCAGCGCCGAGCTGCTGCGCATCACTGGCGCAAAAGCTATCGACTGGAAGCTGTCCCACACCATCGCCACGCTGAAGCGTGTTAAAAACCAGCCGGGCATCAACGGCGTGAAGAACATTATTGCCGTCAGCTCCGGCAAGGGCGGGGTAGGGAAGTCCTCTACCGCGGTCAACCTGGCGCTGGCGCTGGCCGCCGAAGGGGCCAAGGTCGGTATCCTGGATGCCGATATCTACGGTCCGTCAATCCCGGCGATGCTGGGCACTGAGGGCAATCGTCCGACTTCCCCGGACGGCACCCACATGGCACCGATCATGGTCCATGGCCTCGCAACCAACTCTATCGGCTATCTGGTAACCGACGATAACGCGATGGTGTGGCGCGGCCCGATGGCTAGCAAGGCGCTGCTGCAGCTGCTGCAGGAGTCAATGTGGCCGGATCTGGATTACCTGGTGCTGGATATGCCGCCGGGTACCGGGGATATCCAGCTGACGCTGGCGCAAAACATCCCGGTGACCGGGGCGCTGGTGGTCACTACTCCGCAGGATATCGCGCTGATCGACGCCAAAAAAGGCATCGTGATGTTTGAGAAAGTGGAAGTGCCGGTGCTGGGCATCGTTGAGAACATGAGCATGCACATTTGCAGCAACTGCGGTCATCACGAAGCCATCTTCGGCACCGGTGGCGCAGAGAAGCTGGCCGAGCAGTATCACACTGAGCTGCTGGGACAGATGCCGCTGCACATTACGCTGCGTGAGGATCTCGATAACGGCACGCCGACGGTGATCCATCGTCCTGATAGCGAGTTCACCGCTCTCTACCGTCAGCTGGCCGGGCGCGTTGCCGCTCAGCTCTACTGGCAGGGCGACGTGATCCCGTCAGAGATCGCCTTCCGCGCGGTGTAAGCGGGTCGAATTTGCATGTTGTAGGCCGGGTCAGGCGAAGCCGCCACCCGGCGTTTCTTAAAGCAATTTGTAGTGCAGTAAAAAGTAATCCCCTTCCGGCGCTTCGCCTCGCGCCTCGATATGCCAGCCGTGACGGCGATAAAACGCCAGCGCGGCTTTGTTCTCAGCAAGACACTTCAGCGATCCCGAACTGGTAAAATTCGACTGCACCTTCTTCAGCAGCGCGCTGCCGACGCCCTGACCCTGATACGCCGGGTCAACAAACAGGTTGTGGACGAAATTATCGTTCAGGGTGACCGACGCGAAGCCCAGGCGGTGCCCATCTTCTTCCGCCACCCAGATGCGCTCTCCAAGCGTGGCAGCATCAAAATCTTCCAGCTGCCAGTCGCTACCCTCTTTCCACGTCCAGCAGGTACGGCGGGCATGCAGATACAGCGTGCGTAGGAAGGGGCGATCGCTCTCTTGCCAGGGGCGAATAATCATCGGTGGTAGAAAATCTCGCCGTCATAGACTTTGAGGATCTTACCTTCGGGTTCGGTGATCAGCACATAGTTGCCGCCCATATAGGTCCAGCGGCTGCCGGCATCCGGCGCGGGCAGGTTACGCTGCTGCCACGCTTTGATGTTGTATTCATCGGTGAGGTACATCGGCGGAACGGTGTCGCCGATTTTGAATTTGGTAAAGTCAGCAACAAATTCCTGCAGTTCGTATTTCGATATGCCCGTGGCGGCAGCAGTCTGTGGCGCTGCAAAAGCGGCGCTCGCTGATACCAGCAGTGCACCAAGAAGCATCAGTTTGGTCTTACCCATGGTCTCTCCATATTTTGCCGGGCGGGCTGTTTTCATCTGGCCCTTTAGTATTACGTGCGCGCTATCATCGCTGTGATTTCTCACTGAAAGCAATAGCAAAAGCTATCATGCTCGCGCGTGCTTTGGAAAAAAGTGTAAGCAAATGCGGGAGAAAGCAGAAGCAGCGGATCGCTAAAAAAGCCATCCGCTTGAGAAGGGCGATCCCTTTTGGGATGATTCCTGGCGTTAAAAACCTTCCAGCACGATCTTACCTACCGCCCGGTGGGATTCCAGCAGCCGGTGGGCTTTACGCAGGTTCTCAGCGTTGATTGCGCCGAAGTGTTCGCCCAGGGTGGTCTTAATCACGCCGTCATCGATAAGCGAGGCGACGCGGGTCAGCAGACGGTGCTGTTCAATAATGTCCTGGGTTTCGAACATAGAGCGGGTGAACATAAACTCCCAGTGCAGAGAGATGCTCTTCGCCTTAAGCGGGCGCGCATCGAGCGTCTCGGGATCGTCAATCAGCGCCAGCTTGCCCTGCGGGATCAGCGCTTCAATCAGCTGCTGATAGTGCTCTTCGGTATTGTTCAGGCTGGCGACGTGGGTAACGTGCTGAATGCCGATCCGCGCCAGCTCTTCGGTAAGCGGCTTGCTGTGATCGATAACGTGGTGCGCCCCGAGGTCGGTCACCCACTGCTGGCTTGCTGGGCGTGACGCGGTGCCGATCACCGTCATTTTGGTGAGCTTACGGGCAAGCTGGGTCATGATGGAGCCGACCCCGCCAGCCGCCCCGACGATCAGCAGCACGTCGCCTTCGTTGCCGTTTTCGTTAACGCCGAGGCGGTCGAACAGCATCTCCCAGGCCGTAATGGCGGTAAGCGGCAGCGCGGCGGCAGAGGCATTGTCCAGAGAGCCAGGCTTTAACGCCACGATGCGCTCATCCACCAGTTGATACTCGCTATTGCTGCCTGGGCGAGTCAGCGCTCCGGCGTACCACACGGTGTCGCCGGGCTTAAACAGCGTCACCGCGTCGCCGACGTCGGCCACGACGCCTACTGCATCCCAGCCGAGAATACGTGGCGTATCGGCATTAAAGCCCGCGCGCACTTTGGTATCGACCGGGTTAACGGAGATGGCGTTGACCTGTACCAGCAGGTCATGACCGTGCGCGACCGGTTTTTCAATCTCAATTTCCTGTAGGGCGTCCACGTTGCCGTTGGCCTGCGCCGCAGCGGTAATAGCGATAGCTTTCATAAATACTCCATAGCATGAGTGGCTTCAGATGAATAAGTTTAGGGTAACCAGCGCCTGACACGGGAAACAGCCTCTGATAACAGCAGCACTTATCCTCCGCGAGTGAAAATGGCCTGCGTTTGCGCTACTGTTGAGCCTTACTCATAAATAGTGAGACAGCGTTGATGCTCAAAGATAATTTTAACGATCTCTATTATCTGACCGTGGTGGCGCAGGAGCGGAGCTTTACCCGTGCGGCCGCGAAGCTCGGGGTATCCCAGTCGGCTTTGAGTCATGCTATTAAAGGCCTGGAGGAGCGGCTGGAGATCCGCCTGCTGACGCGCACTACTCGCAGCGTTGCGCCGACCGAGGCGGGAGAGAGGCTTATCAACACCCTTGCGCCACGCTTTAGCGAGATCGAGACCGAGCTCAACTCGCTGACCGAGATACGCGATCGCGTCGCCGGTAATATTCGTATTAACCTTGGAGAGCACGCTCTGCAATCGACGGTTTGGCCAGCGCTGAAGCCTTTTTTGCAGGCATATCCTGACGTAAACGTTGAGCTGACTACCGATAACACCCTGACGGATATCGTTAGCGGTCGCTTTGACGCAGGGGTGCGGCTGGGGGAGCAGGTCGCCAAGGATATGGTGGCGGTCAGAATTGGCCCAGACTGGCGCATGCTGGTGGTGGGCTCTCCGGATTACTTTTCCCGCCACGGCAGACCAGACACGCCGCACGATCTCCAGCATCACCGCTGCATCAATATTCGTCTGCCGACGCTCGGCGGGCTTTACGCCTGGGAGTTCTTCCGCGACGGCCAGGATCTGCGGGTGCGGGTGGAGGGGCAACTGACCTTTAATCATCTTCCCGCCCGCGTCGATGCGGCAATATCCGGTATGGGGCTGGCGTTTGTGCCAGAGGATACGGTCGCGGGCGCGCTGGCCGAAGGGAAGCTGGAGACGGTGCTGGAGCCGTGGTGCGAGCCGTTCCAGGGGTATTACCTCTACTACCCCAGCCGCAAGCAGCACACCCAGGCTTTCGCCCGGCTTATAGAGGCGCTGAGGTATAAGGGGTAGGATGAATCAACATCTTTTTATATTGATGTGATTTCGATAATGGCTATAACTATAGCTATTTACGCGATGTGTTTGTCTATTGTTCGCAAATTATTTTTCAAATGATATAGTTAAACCTGAGCATAGGGTTGTATGGGCCTATTTCTAATGAGCATAGAGCAAGAAATCATTGATTATGTATATGAAAATCACAGCCACAAAAAATATTATTTTTTTGGCAAGCGTTCAGAGGTAACATTAGATACGGAGTTAACTAAAGGCGGTCTGAGTGTTATTTGGGAAGATGCAGAGGATACATTAGATTACTATTTTAAAAATTGGAATGTAAAACTAAACGGTTTTGAAATCATCTATTATTTTGAACCTGATTTTTTAGGCTCTAAACCTCCGGAAAAGCCACTCAAAGCGTTAACGGTACGAATGTTGGTAGAATCCGCAAAAGCAGGCGAATGGTTGTATGATTAATATTTATTGTACTATCTGTATTGACGTGCAGAAGCGATAACCGGAAGCGCACGCTTGCATCAGCAAGCCACTTCCCCTAATCTGGCAAAAAAGTTCAAAGATGTAATCAACATGACTCGGGGTGCCCTTCTTCGTGAAGGCTGAGAAATACCCGTACCACCTGATCTGGATAATGCCAGCGTAGGGAAGTCAGATGCCTGCCGGCGTCCCTTCTTCGCGCCGGGCAGGAGCTGACTATGCAACCTGACCTGCTGAGCCACGCGCACATCGCGTCTGTTTTACAGCACTTTCGTACCCATTCCCCCCTTGTTCACTGCATGACTAACGACGTTGTGCAGACCTTTACTGCTAACGTTCTGCTGGCCCTCGGCGCTTCCCCTGCCATGGTGATTGAGCGCGAAGAGGCCGTACAGTTCAGCGCTATCGCCGACGCGCTGCTGGTTAACGTCGGTACGCTCACCGCAGATCGCGCCGATGCCATGCGCGCAGCAATCCATAGCGCGAATGAAACGGGCAAACCCTGGACCCTTGACCCGGTAGCGGTTGGCGCGCTCGATTTTCGTAGCCGCTTCTGTCGGGAGATCCTCTCTCTACGCCCGGCAGCGATCCGGGGTAATGCCTCGGAGATTATGGCCCTCACGGGCGTGAGCGCAGGCGGGCGCGGGGTAGACACCACCGACTCGGCCAGCGCGGCGCGTCCTGCGGCGGAGCAGCTGGCACGAGAGACGGGAGCGGTGGTCGCCGTCACTGGTGAGGTGGACTACGTCACCGACGGCAACCGCACGCTGAAGGTCATCGGCGGTGCGCCTATCATGACCCGTGTCGTGGGCACCGGCTGCGCGCTGTCGGCAGTCGTGGCGGCAAGCTGTGCGCTGCCTGGCGAGCGTCTCGTTAACGTTGCGGCGGCCTGCGGCCTGTTCGCTCAGGCAGGCGGCGAAGCGGGGTCAGAGAGTCGTGGCCCCGGCTCTTTTGTTGCGGCGTTTCTCGATGCCCTCTATCACCTGGATGGAGGCGCGTCAGCATGAAACGAATTAACGCGTTAACCATCGCTGGCACCGATCCCAGCGGCGGGGCAGGCATCCAGGCGGATCTGAAAACCTTCTCGGCCCTCGGGGCCTATGGTTGCTCGGTTATCACCGCCCTGGTGGCGCAAAACACCCTCGGCGTGCAGTCGGTTTACCGCATTACGCCGGAGTTCGTCGCCGCGCAGCTGGATTCGGTATTGAGCGATGTGCGTATCGATACCACCAAGATTGGCATGCTGGCGGATACCGACATTATCGAGGCGGTGGCCGAGCGGCTGGCGCACTATCGGGTAGAGAATATCGTGCTGGATACGGTGATGCTGGCGAAGAGCGGCGATCCACTTTTAACGCCCTCGGCAGTCGCCACCCTGCGCACCCGGCTGCTGCCGCAGGTCTCGCTGATCACCCCCAACCTGCCAGAGGCGGCGGCACTGCTCGATGCCGATCACGCCCGCAATGAGCAGGATATGCATGAGCAGGGGCAGGCGCTGCTGGCGCTCGGCTGTGAAGCGGTGCTGATGAAGGGCGGCCATCTCACTGACGGTGAAAGCCCGGACTGGCTCTTTACTCGCGAGGGGGCCACGCGTTTCACCGCCCCGCGCATTGCGACCAAAAACACCCACGGCACAGGCTGCACCCTCTCGGCGGCGCTGGCGGCGCTGCGCCCGCGTCACGCGAGCTGGGTCGATACCGTGGCCGAAGCGAAAGCCTGGCTAACTCAAGCCCTGGCGCAGGCGGACTCATTGGAGGTGGGGCAGGGCATCGGCCCGGTTCACCATTTCCACGCGTGGTGGTAAGTATATCGCTATAAATAAATACCCCTTCGGCTTGCGGAGGGGTATGAATATTGAGGTTAATACACTATCTTCAAAAAATGTCGCCGGTTCCTGCAAGCATGAATAAATGATAATGGAGCTGTGAAAATGAAACTACCTGCTTTGCTATTACCTGGCGCACTCGTGTTGTTGAGCGCCTGTGGCGGTAAAGCCCAGTCGCCGTATACGGGCTACATCGGCAGTAAGCATTATGACCAGTATATTTGTTTAACCGTGCCGGAAGACGGCGAGATAGAGGCTTACAACCTAACCTCGTCTAAGGATAATTTTAAATCCACCTATTCCCCCGTAGGCGAAGACCCCATCGCTGTCTATACGCCGGGAGTCTGTTTTTTAGCGCGCTTTGATAAGGGCTATATCTATTCATTTAATTACCAGCTGGAGGGCGACTGGTATCATTTCCGCTTTTTAGTTGACCAAAACGGCAAAACAACTATTTTAAATGCGTCCTGACGCGCTCTTATTACAATAATTTACCGGCTTATTTTTCACTAAGCCAAACGTATCAAAATGCTCTCTGTGCTGGAAAAATCCGCCGCCCGGTACCAGGCTTACTCTGCCTGCGAACTCAGGGCAGGACTAACCACGTTCGCCTGCGGGCGAACCTTACGGGAGCCTCATCATGACTGATATTTCACAGCTGCTTGGCAAAGATGCCGACAGCCTGTTGCAGCATCGTTGTATGACCATTCCAGCTGACCAGCTCTACCTGCCAGGACACGACTATGTCGACCGCGTGATGGTCGATAACAACCGTCCTCCTGCCGTACTCCGTAACATGCAGACGCTCTACAATACTGGCCGTCTGGCGGGAACTGGCTATCTGTCGATTCTGCCGGTTGACCAGGGCGTAGAGCACTCGGCGGGCGCGTCCTTTGCCGCTAACCCGCAATATTTCGATCCGAAAAACATCGTTGAGCTGGCCATTGAAGCGGGCTGTAACTGCGTCGCCTCTACCTATGGCGTGCTGGCCTCGGTATCGCGCCGCTATGCGCACCGCATTCCGTTTCTGGTAAAGCTTAACCATAACGAAACCCTGAGCTATCCCAACACCTTTGACCAAACGCTTTACGCCAGCGTCGAGCAGGCGTTCAATATGGGCGCGGTTGCCGTGGGGGCGACGATCTACTTTGGCTCTGAGCAGTCGCGTCGCCAGATCGAGGAGGTCGCCAGCGCCTTTGAGCGCGCCCACGAGCTGGGACTGGTAACCGTGTTATGGGCCTACCTGCGCAACGCCGACTTCAAAAAGGACGGCGTGGACTATCACGTCTCTGCGGATCTCACCGGGCAGGCCAACCACCTGGCGGCTACCATCGGGGCGGATATCGTTAAGCAAAAGATGGCGGAGAACAACGGCGGCTATAACGCAGTGAAATATGGCTATACCGACGAGCGCGTCTACAGCAAACTCACTACCGATAACCCTATCGACCTGGTGCGCTATCAGCTGGCTAACTGCTACATGGGCCGTGCGGGGCTGATCAACTCCGGCGGCGCGTCGGGAGGCGAGGCTGACCTCACCGAGGCGGTGCGTACGGCTGTGATCAACAAACGCGCGGGCGGCATGGGGCTGATCCTTGGCCGGAAAGCGTTTAAGAAAACGATGGCCGACGGCGTGAAGCTGATCAATGCCGTGCAGGATGTCTACCTGGATAATAAAGTGACCATTGCCTAATTAGTTACAACATACTTTTGGTTGGTTGTAGGCCCGGTAAGCGCAGCGCCACCGGGCGTTGCTGTGCAAAAGCGGCAATGCCGGGCGGCGCTGACGCTGGCCCGACCTACAATATGAAACACCTTTTCATGGTGCGGTTAATATCTCTCCCGATCTGCATCACATTTCCCCTCTCTTTTGTGAAAAGTGTCACTCAGCCCTGTGCTATTGCCCAAAAATCACCCGTCGCTTAGCGGAAATTGTCTGAGGTATTGGCTAAAAATTCTGCATACATTTACATCTGAAACAGCTTTTCAAAATGAAGCAGGCACCTGAGACAAGGATCCGTAATGAAAATTGAATCTGTAAACGTCACCGTATTTCAGTATCCCACCCGTCGTGTTTCCGATAGCGCTGGTCACTCCCATCCGGGCCCGGAGAGCATGGCAAAAATGGCGATGCTGACCATTACCGCTGATGATGGCAGCCAGGGATTCTCGTTTGCGCCGCCGGAAGTGGTGCGTCCCTTTGTCGTGAACACCTTCTTCCGCAAGGTGATGGTGGGTCAGGATCCCTTTAACCGCGAGCGCATCTGGCAGGATCTGGTCCACTGGCAGCGCGGCAGCGCCCATCAGCTCACCGAGCGGGCGCTCTCCTTTGTGGAACAGGCGCTGTGGGATCTGATTGGCCGCAAGCTTAACGTACCGGTCTATAAGCTGCTCGGCGGCTTCCGTGACAAGGTTCCGGCCTACGGCAGCACCATGTGCGGGGACGATCTGCCGGGCGGGCTCTCCACACCGGAAGAGTACGCCGCCTTTGCCGAAACTCTGGTCGCTCGCGGCTATAAGGCGATCAAGCTCCACACCTGGATGCCGCCGGTCTCTTTTGCACCTAACCCGAAAATGGACGTTAAGGCCTGCGCTGCCGTGCGCGAAGCGGTCGGGCCGGATATCGACCTGATGATCGACGGCTATCACTGGTACAGCCGCACCGAGGCGCTCTATATTGGCAAAGAGCTGGAGAAGCTCGACTTTGCCTGGTTTGAAGAGCCGATGGAGGAGGAGAGCATGTCCTCCTACGCCTGGCTGGCTGAGAACCTCTCTATTCCGATTATCGGGCCGGAGAGCCTGGGCGGTAAGCACCACAGCCGCGCCGACTGGGTGAAAGCCGGGGCCTGCGACATTCTTCGCGCCGGATCCAACGGCGTAGGCGGCATCTCACCGACCCTAAAAGTGGCCAGCCTCGCGGAAGCCTTCGGCATGGACTGCGAAGTGCACGGCAACGGCGCGGCCAGCCTGGCGGCGGTCGGGGCGATCCGCAACTGCCGTTGGTATGAGCGCGGCCTGCTGCACCCGTTCCTCGACTACGACGAACCCGCGGCCTATCTCAACAGCATCGTCGATCCCATGGATGACGAGGGCTTTGTCCACCTGCCGCAGCGCCCTGGCCTCGGCGAAGACATTAATTTTGCCTATATCGAAGCGAATACCGTCAGTCACGACTAATAAAAAAGCCAACGCCCGGTGGCGCTGCGCTAGCCGGGCCTACGTCTTACCCTACAAACGGTATACAGAGATGAAAAAAAACGCGTTGAGGGCTAGCCTGCTGGCGCTCTCGCTGATGATGGGGAGCGGGGCGACGCTGGCGGCCACGCCGCCGGATCAGCTCATCATCGGCATGAACATGAATAATCTCTTGAGTCTCGATCCGGCGGCGATGACCGGTAACGAAGTGGTCGGCATTGTCGTCAATCTTTACGACTCGCTGGTAGAGCTCGATCCCGACCAGCTCACCAACGTTCGCCCGGCGCTGGCCGAATCCTGGGCCATCAGCCCGGATGGCAAAACCCTGACCTTTCACCTGCGCAAGGACGTGAAGTTTCACTCCGGCAACCCGCTGACCGCCCAGGACGTGGTGTGGTCGATGCGCCGTCTGCTGCACCTCAACCTCGCCCAGGCCTCGGTGTGGAAATCCTACGGCTTTAGCAAAAAGAATATCGATGATCAGGTAAGCGCCCCGGATAGCTATACCGTGCAGATTGTCCTGCCGAAGGCCAACGATCCGCAACTGGTGATCTACTCCCTCGGCGCGCTGGGCAATCTTGGCGTGCTCGACAGCAAAACGGTGCAGAGCCACGAGGTGAACAACGACTGGGGCAACCGTTGGCTGACCACCAACGAAGCCGGCTCTGGCCCCTTTATGCTGGAGACCTGGCAGGCAAAAGACGTGCTGCGCATGAAGCGTAACCCGAGCTACTGGCGGGAAGAGCCGAAGATGAGCCGCATCGTGCTGCGCCATTTTCAGGAGTCGCAGACTCTGCGCCTGATGATTGCCAAGGGCGATCTTGATATCGCTAACAGCATGGCGGTGTCGGACATCAACGCCCTGCGTAAGGATCCCGACGTTACCGTGGAAGCGGTGCAGCGCGGAACCGTCTACTACGTGGCGATGAGCATGAAGGAGTCACACTTTGCTAATCCCAAGGTGCGCGAGGCGGTGCGCTACCTCATCGACTATCAAGGGATCAACAAGGCGCTGATGCCGGGCTACGGCGTACTGCACCAGCGGCCGATCAAAGCTGGGATGCCGTCGACGCTGCCGGACCCCGGCTACCGGCTGGACATTGCGAAAGCGAAAAAGCTGCTGGCCGAGGCGGGCTACCCCAACGGCTTTGATACCACCCTGCGGGTGCTGGCGGATCAGCCGTTCCTTAATATCGCCATCGCCGTGCAGTCCACCCTGATGCAGGCGGGCATTAACGCCAAAATTATCACCGGCACCGGGAACCAGATCTACGGCGCGATGCGCGAGCGTAAGTTTGACATCCTGGTCGGGCGCGGCGGCAGCGGTGTGGAGCCGCATCCGCACTCTAGCCTGCGTGCGCTGGTCTATAACCCGGACAACAGCGACGAGGCGCGGCTGACCAACTTCCAGGGCTGGCGCACCGGTTTTTACGATAAGCCGCTCAACGAGATGATTGATAAAGCGCTGCTGGAGCGCGATCCGCAGAAGCAGATTGCCGACTATCAGCAGATCCAGACCCGCTACGACCAGCTGATCCCCGCCCTGGTGCCGCTCTCCCAGATGGTGGACTCAGTGGTGGTCCGCAACGAGGTGAAGAACTTCCAGTCTCACCCCTCCGCCACGACATTCCTGCGTGAGGTCTACAAAGAGCCGATCCATACCGGAGGAACCAAAGGATGAGTGTAGCAATCTTAGCGCCCGGCTCCCGCGCCAGGCGGTTCTCAAACCGGCTTGGCCAGGTGCTGATCACCCTGTTTGGCCTGCTGCTGCTGACCTTTTTTATTGGCCGGGTGATGCCGGTGGATCCGGTGCTGGCGATTGTCGGCCCGGACGCCGACCAGAGCACCTACCAGCAGGTATATCAGCAACTGGGATTTGATAAATCTCTGCTGACCCAGTTCGGCATCTACTTCAACAACCTGCTGCACGGCGATCTCGGTAACGCGCTGCTGACCGGTAAGCCGGTAACGGACGATATTCTGCGCGTCTTCCCGGCGACGTTGGAGCTGGCGACGATGGCGATTATCGTCGGCGCGGGCCTTGGCATTCCGCTGGGGGTGCTGGCCGCGGCGCGTCGCAACTCGTTCTCGGACTATGTGGTGCGCATCATCAGCCTGGCGGGCTACTCCACGCCTATCTTCTGGGTGGGGATGATGGGTCTGCTGCTGTTTTACGCCTGGCTGGGCTGGGTCGGCGGGGCCGGACGGCTGGATATGGGCCTTGAGGGGCTGGTTCCGCGCCGCACCGGGCTGTTTACCATTGACGCCCTGCTGGCGGGGAACGCGCAGGTATTCTGGAACGCCATCAACCACCTGGTGCTGCCCGCGTCGCTGCTTGGCTTCCACTCCCTGGCCTACATCAGCCGGATGACCCGCAGCTTTATGCTGGCCCAGCTCTCTCAGGAGTTCATCATCACCGCCCGCGTTAAAGGCTTAACCGAGCGGCAGGTGATCTGGAACCACGCGTTTCGCAACATCCTCGTGCAGCTTCTGACGGTGGTGGCGCTGGCCTACGGATCGCTGCTGGAGGGCGCGGTGCTGATTGAAACCGTCTTCTCCTGGCCGGGCTTTGGCTCCTATCTCACCGGCAGCCTGCTGCTGGGGGATATGAATGCGGTCATGGGCTGCGTGCTGCTGGTAGGGGTGATCTTCGTGATGCTCAACCTGCTCTCCGACATGCTCTACCAACTCTTTGACCCGAGGACGAAATCATGACGGTCTCTCTGGATACGCCCGTAACCGGCGGCGGAAATGAAAGCCGCCTGCGCCTGAAGCGTGCCCTGGCCCGCACCGGGGGTTTTCTTGGCAAGATGGCTCGCAATCCGCTGACCGCCATCGGCGGCGGGATTATTTTCCTGCTGCTGGTAGTGGCCGCCTTTGCGCCATGGATCGCGCCCTATAACCCGCTGGTGCAGGATCTCAACGCCGCGCTGCAATCTCCCAACGCCCAGCACTGGTTTGGCACCGACGAGTTTGGTCGGGACATCTTCAGCCGCCTGGTCTACGGGGCGCGCATTACGCTCTACATCGTGCTGCTGGTGTCGGTCACCGTCGGGCCGCTGGGCCTGCTGCTGGGGGTAAGCGCGGGCTATTTTGGTGGCAAGGTTGATATGGTGCTGATGCGCGTCACCGATATTTTTATCTCCTTCCCAAGCCTGGTGCTGGCTCTGGCGTTCGTGGCCGCCCTCGGCCCAGGTCTTGAGCACGTGGTGATCGCCATTACCTTAACTGCCTGGCCGCCGATTGCCCGTCTGGCGCGGGCCGAAACCCTCTCCCTGCGCCAGGCCGACTTTATCTCGGCGGTGCGCTTGCAGGGAGCCTCACCGGTGCGCGTCCTGTGGCGTCACATCGTGCCGCTCTGCCTGCCGTCGGTGATCATCCGCATCACCATGAACATGGCGGGGATTATCCTGACCGCCGCTGGGCTGGGCTTCCTTGGCCTCGGCGCGCAGCCGCCTGAGCCGGAGTGGGGGGCGATGATCTCCAGCGGCCGCACCTACATGATGGAGTGCTGGTGGGTAGTGACTATTCCGGGACTGGCGATCCTGATCAACAGCCTGGCGTTCAACTTCTTAGGAGATGGCCTACGTGACATCCTCGATCCTCGCAGCGAATAACGCGCCTCTGCTCGACGTGCGCGATCTCCACGTCGATTTTATTAACGGACGCGCCGTCACCAACGCGGTGCGCGGCGTCTCCTTTCAGCTGGGCCGGGAGAAGCTGGCGATTGTCGGCGAGTCCGGCTCCGGTAAATCCACGGTCGGGCGGGCGTTGATGCGCCTGCATCCGGCCAAGGCCCGCATCACCGCCGAACGGATGCACTTCGGCGATATCGATCTGCGCACCGCCAGCGAGGCGCAGATGCGCACCGTGCGCGGGAAGCGGATCTCCATGATCATGCAGGACCCGAAATACTCTCTCAACCCGGTGGTCTGCGTTGGGGATCAGATTGCCGAGGCCTGGCTGACCCACCATCCAGGGCGCAAGGCCGAGGCGAAGGCCAAAGTGCTGGAGATGCTCGACGTGGTGCGTATCCGCCAGCCCGAGCGCGTCTATAACCTCTATCCGCATGAGATCTCTGGCGGGCAGGGGCAGCGCATCATGATCGCCATGATGCTAATCACCGATCCCGAGCTGGTGATCGCCGACGAGCCCACTTCTGCGCTGGACGTCTCGGTGCGTTTACAGGTGCTCGGGCTGCTGGACGATCTGGTCCAGTCCCGCGGGCTCGGGCTGATCTTCATCAGCCACGATATCAACCTGGTGCGCAGCTTCTGCGACCGGGTGCTGGTGATGTACGCCGGGCGGGTGGTGGAGTCAATTGCCGCCTGCGATCTGCATAACGCCCAGCACCCCTATACTCAGGGTCTGATCAGCGCCCTGCCGGAGATCCACCATCGTCGTCCCGTGCTGCCGGTACTGCAGCGCCAGGCCAGCTGGCTTAGCGAGTGAGGAGCCCACTATGATCGATGTGAAGAACCTGAACCTGGCCTTTGGCGAAGGGGAGAAGCGTAACCAGGTGCTGTATGACGTGAGCTTTAACGTGCAGCCTGGGGAGATTTACGGCCTGGTGGGCGAGTCCGGCTCGGGCAAAACCACGGTGCTGAAGTGCCTGGCGGGGCTGTTTACCCACTGGGACGGTGAGCTGGCCATCAACGGCCAGCCGCTGGAGCACCGGCTTAATCCGCAGCGCTGTCGACTGGTGCAGATGGTGTTTCAGGATCCCTACGGCTCGCTGCATCCGCGGCATACCATCGGCGATATTCTTGAGGAGCCGCTGCATATTCACGGTATCGGCGACCGGGATCGGCGGGTAAACCGCCTGCTGGATCGGGTCGGGCTGAATCGCGCCTTTCGCGATCGCTTCCCGCACCAGCTTTCTGGCGGTCAGCGCCAGCGCGTGGCGATTGCCCGGGCGCTGATCCTTGAGCCGCAGGTGCTGCTGCTGGATGAGCCCACCTCGGCGCTGGACGTCTCGGTGCAGGCGGAGATCCTCAACCTGCTGGCGGAGCTGCATCAGGAGTCGAAGCTGACCTATCTGATGGTGACCCACGATCTTGGCGTCATCGCCCACCTGTGCCAGAAGATTGCCGTGATGCAGTACGGCAAGATCCTTGAGACATTGACGGTAGACGATCTGGTGAGCGGTCAGGCAAAAACCGACTATACGCGGATGCTGGTGAATGCCAGCCAGCAGTACAGCCGGGAGATGGCGCGGGCGGTGGCGGCCTATTAGCCGCTGGGTTTTTACGCCGGGTGGCGCTGCGCTTACCCGGCCTACGAACAGCTAGCGCAACAACGGACAATCCGGCGGCAGGCGGCACTGCAACGCGCCGGGCAGGATCTCCATGCGGAAATGCTGGCCGCTCAGCGGCTCGCCGTCGAGGTTAAAGGTGATCTCATGGGGGGAGGTCACCTCAAACCAGGCCGATTCGCCATCCACAATGTTCGGGCTATCTTCCGGCTGGGTGAGGGTGGTAAAGAGCGCGGGCAGAAGCTCGTCTCCGGTAAAAATGCGTATCTGCAGCAGGCCGTCGTTGATCAGCGCGCCCGGGCAGAGCTGCTGTCCGCCGCCTGCCTGGCGACCGTTGCCAATGCCGATCACCAGCGCATCGCCCTGCCAGGAGAAGTTTTCGCCACGGATCTCAACGCTGTCGGCTTTCAGGGTATCCATGCGCATCAGGCCGTGAATGACATAGGATACGCCACCCAGCGCGGCCTTCATCCGTTCCGGCGTTTCGGTCGTGATGCGCGTCCCGAACCCGCCGGTGGCCATATTGATAAAGCAGGTCTGGTCGTTAACCCGGGCGATATCCACCGGCACGGCCCTGCCGACGATTGCCAGCTGCAGCGCCTTATCCAGCGTCTCCGGCACGCCTGTGCTGGTGGCAAAATCGTTAGCGGTGCCGAGAGGTAAAATGCCCAGTGCCGGGACGTTTTCCGCCTTCGCGTTGACCAGCGCCGTAGCCACTTCGTTGATCGTGCCGTCGCCGCCGCCGGCGATCACCGTAGCCACGCCAAGCTCAACGGCTTCCGCCACATAGCGGGCCGCGTCACCCTTTTCCCACGTGACCCTAACGTGCAGCTCGATACCTTCGTTACGCAGCAGGGTAACCGCCTCGCGCAGGGTGTCGTCGCCTGCACTTTTGCCATTCAGAATAAGTAAACTCGACGGATCGCTAGTCATCCTATAACCCTGAAAAAGAGAGAATGAAGAGAGTGTATCTTAGCTGGAACGGGAACGTGTAAGAAGTGGCTGAAAGGCACAAAAAAATTAGCCTTGCTTAACACGATCGCGCCGGGGACGCTTGATGTACTTCCAACCCAGGAACCACCCGACGATTGCGCCAATGATAAACATCACAGGCGTGCCGATAAAAAAGATGGATGCATTAACCGACATCTGATCTTCGCCGTAGATGGGGCCAACGAAGTAGTCACATATCGCTGGCAATAACAGGTACATCAAAAGAGCACCGCAGAAGGCACCGACGATCGCGCAGATGAAGATTTTTAGCTTTCTCATCATTCCTACTACACACTCTTCTAAGTTGTTACACGAGCTATCTAGAGTCCGAGTTTAATTGCAAAAAAATATACTAATGTTTTTTAATGATTTTTCTTCCTAGTAACCAGCCTGCTATAGCCCCTAGTAGAGTGAGTAGAGGAGTACCAACAAGGAAAATAGTAAAGTTCTGCGACATTTGATCGTCTCCGTAAATAGGACCCACGAAGTACGCGCAAACCGCAGGCAGAATGAGGTACATAATCACAGCACCGCATATTGCTCCTGTTAGTGTACATAAGAACAACTTAAAGAATTTCATATCATTCTCCAAAACCATACTTCTTTGGCGTGTGAGTAGCTACTCCAAATACCATCAATATTCATACCCCAGTGAATACGTAGATAACTATTGCGAGCGGTAAGTCTGCTCCCATTCCAAAGATCAATATGATCCCCACTACGGTTACGAAAGCTTTCATCTCCACGCCGCCAGTAATCTTTAAAAAAGATGATACCGGTTCGGTTTTTTAGCACATCTTCAAAATTATCTGCGTGTACTTTTATAACAGGAAATGTACCAGGGATTGGTGTACGTTTGAGCGCATCGGCCAGTTCTTCTGCACGTAAAATATGCCCCGCACTTTTAGGATGCAACCAGCAAAAGTGAACATGAAGCTTTGTTACATCGTAACCACAGCGGGCAAGGGCGGTTCCAAGCCTAATGGCACATTGATCATCAAACGCTGTATGTCCATCACGCCGCCGACAGGGATTTTCATCCCCATTAACTTCAGGATGCGCATTCCAAAGCGCTGAGAAAGTCATACTCATCGGTACTCTCCTGTTACTAAAACAGCTAATAGATACAATAACTTGCCTTGATCTACTATAAGTAAAAGCGATACAGGAGTTTGAACAAAAAACCACAAATATGTTAAGGTTATCTTATTAATCAGATGCGGATAAGCCGAGTAAGTAGGAGGGGTTTAAGGTATCACATAAAAAAATAGGCCTGCGTAAGGGAGATTACACAGGCCAAGGAGGTGGTTCCTGGTAGAGCTAGCATTTATGGGTTATGTTTTTCAGCGCAGGGATAATACCCTTATCAAGCGAAACGGTATGTGATCCGATTCTAAGATTCATATCACCTGAAAAAATAACCCAGCTAAACTACTCGGACGCTAGGCAGCATGCGGATTGCGCGTCGTCTGGCCGTTGAAATTGCGCATTAGCAGACCGTACTCCAGCTGCATATCCGAAGGCACCGGCAGCCAGACGGTATAGCCGTCGCCCGGTGCAACCGGCATCGCTTCGCCTTTGGCGTTCTCCATATGCTCCAGGGTGAAGTTGACGTTGCCGTGCGGGGTCATCAGCTCCATGCTGTCGCCCACGGAGAACTTGTTCTTCACCTTCACCGCCGCCAGCGCGCCGTTGCGCTCGCCGGTGAATTCGCCAACAAACTGCTGACGATCGGAGATCGAGTAGCCCTGCTCGTAGTTCTGGTAGTCGTCATGAGTATGGCGGCGCAGGAAGCCTTCGGTATAGCCCCGGTGCGCCAGCCCCTCCAGGGTTTCCATCAGGCTGGTGTCAAACGGTTTACCGGCGGCGGCGTCGTCAATGGCCTTACGGTAAACCTGCGCGGTACGGGCGCAGTAGTAGAACGACTTGGTGCGACCCTCGATCTTCAGCGAGTGCACGCCCATCTGCGTCAGACGCTCAACATGGGCGATGGCGCGCAGATCCTTCGAGTTCATGATGTAGGTGCCGTGCTCATCTTCGAACGCGGTCATGTACTCGCCGGGACGCTGGGCCTCTTCGATCATAAACACCTTGTCGGTCGGCGCGCCAATACCCAGCGTCGGCTCGACGTTTTTCACCGGGATCGGCTCGTGGACGTGGACAATATTACCCACGGCGTCCTCTTTCCCTTCCTGGACGTTGTACTCCCAGCGGCAGGCGTTAGTGCAGGTGCCCTGGTTCGGATCGCGCTTGTTAATGTACCCCGAAAGCAGGCAGCGGCCAGAGTAGGCCATGCACAGCGCGCCGTGTACGAAGATCTCAAGCTCCATCTCCGGCACCTGCTGGCGGATCTCGGCGATCTCATCCAGCGACAATTCGCGAGAGAGGATCACTCGGGTCAGGCCCATCTGCTGCCAAAACTTCACCGTCGCCCAGTTGACGGCGTTAGCCTGCACCGAAAGGTGAATGTCCATCTCCGGGAAGTGCTCGCGCACCAGCATGATTAAACCGGGATCGGACATGATCAGCGCATCCGGCCCCATCGCCACCACCGGCGCTAAATCGCGGATAAAGGTCTTTAGCTTGGCGTTGTGCGGCGCAATATTGACCACCACGTAGAACTTTTTACCCAGCGCATGGGCTTCGTTGATCCCCAGCTGCAGGTTCTCGTGGTTGAATTCGTTATTGCGTACGCGCAGGGAGTAGCGGGGCTGGCCCGCGTAGACGGCATCCGCGCCATAGGCGAAGGCGTAACGCATATTTTTCAGCGTTCCCGCCGGGGAGAGGAGTTCCGGTTTAAACATGATGTTCTCGTTCTGATGACAGGTCAGATCCGCCGCAGCAAAGTGGGCGGGCAGGGGGTAATCCCCTGTTTTAAGGGCGGGAATTATAGCGCTGCGGGGGTGGCAGGTAAAGCGTCGTCATCCGTAGGCCCGGCCAGCGGCGCGCCGCCGGGCGTAAATATCAGGCTATCCGACCCGCGTCCGCTTCCCAGCGGTAGCCGACGCCGTACACCGCCCGGATAAACGACTGCTCCTCATCCAGCGCCTCCAGCTTGCGACGCAGGTTCTTGATGTGGCTGTCGATGGTGCGGTCGGTCACCACCCGGTAATCATCATAGAGATGATTCAGCAGCTGCTCGCGGGAGAAGACCTTTCCCGGCTCGCTGGAGAGCGTCTTCAGCAGGCGAAACTCGGCGGGCGTCAGATCCAGCGCCTTGCTGTGCCAGCTGGCCTGGAAGCGGCCTTCGTCGATCACCAGCGGACTGACCGCGTCCAGCTCTTTCAGATCGCGCTGGGGCTTGCAGCGGCGCAGAATGGTTTTTACCCGCGCCACCACTTCCCGAGGACTATAGGGCTTACAGATGTAGTCATCGGCACCGATCTCCAGCCCCAGCAGGCGGTCGATCTCTTCAATTCGGGCGGTGACCATCACAATCGGCAGATCGGAGAAGCGGCGGATCTCCCGGCACAGGGTCAGGCCGTCGGTGCCGGGAAGCATCAGATCCAGCAGCATCAGATCCGGCGGCGTCTGGCGCACGTAGGGCAGCACCTTATCGCCGTGGTTAATCAGCGTCGGGGCATAGCCCGCCGCCCGCAGATAGTCCACCAGCAGCTGTCCCAGCTTCGGCTCATCTTCCACGATTAAAATGCGCGGGGTGTTTTCGTCAATGGGTAACTCAGTCATACATCTCTCGGTAAATCGCGTTCCAGCGGTAGTTCAACTGTAATGCTTACCCCGCCAAAAGGCGAATGGGCAGCGGCAATGGTTCCGCCATGGGCTTCAACAATGTTCACACAGATAGGCAGCCCCAGTCCGGAGCCGCCGCTGGCGCGGTTGCGCGAGCCTTCGGTGCGGTAGAAGCGCTCAAACAGACGGCTGAGCTGCTCGTCGCTGACGCCGGGGCCGCTGTCGGCAAAGGTCATTGCCAGGGTCGCGGGCTTCACGGTAGCGCTGATTAACAGCTGCCCCCCGGCATCGGTATAGCGCAGGCTGTTCTCCAGCAGATTATTAAACAGCTGCATCAGGCGGTCGCGATCGCCGAACACGATAGCGCTCTCCGGCAGCGAGACGCTGAGGGTTAAACCCCGGCTGGCGAAGCGCTCTCGAAACGCCCCGGCGGCGATCTCCAGCAGGGTGATCACGTCCATGGGGGCTTTCTGATAGGCCAGCGCCCCCTCGTCGGACATCGAGAGCTGATGCAGATCGTCAACCAGCTTGGTCAGCGTGCCCACCTCGGCCTGCAAGGAAGCTACCGACTCAGGGGTAAACTGGCGCACGCCGTCCTGAATCGCCTCCAGCTCCCCGCGCAGCACCGCAAGTGGGGTACGCAGCTCGTGGGAGATGTCGGCCATAAAGTCGCGGCGCATCTGCTGGTTCTTCTCCAGCGTACTGGCGAGCTGGTTAAAATCCTGGGCAAGCTTGCCCAGCTCATCCGGGCTGGACGTCGCCACGCGGGTGGTAAAGTCCCCGGCCGCCAGCCGGTGCGTCCCCTCCACCAGCCGCTTCACCGGGGCCAGCAGACCGCGCGCCAGCGGGAAGGTCGCCAGCGCCGCCAGCAGCGTGGCAAGGCCGACGATCAGCCAGCTGGTGCGACGCTGCTGACGGTCAAAGTTGATGTCGGTGTTACGGGTCAGGCGCTCCACCGGAGAGGCGATCACCGCGCCCACTTCCGCCCCGTTGACTATTATCGCCCGCCGGGTTCCCTCTTTTGGGATCGGCGATCGCGGGCCTACCAGCACGTCGCCGCTCTGGTCGGTCACCCAAAACTGGGTGCGCCAGCCGTGAGGCGGCATGCCGGGGCCGGGCCGATCGTCGTCGCCGTCGTGCTCAAAGGAGCGCAGGATTTGGAAGACAAAGCGGTCGTTATTGCGCAGAAAACGCCAGTTGCCGTGCAGCGCGTACTGCTCCCCCAGCGCGTCGCCAAGCATCTGCAGGCGCTGCTCGTTACCGTGCTTGATGTAGTCAATAAAGCCGCGCTCAAAGCTGATCCGCACCGCCCAGTGCATGGTGATCAGCAGCGCAATGCAGGTGGCGAGGATCGCCAGAAACAGCTTGCCGGTGATCCCCGGTCGCCAGAATTTCATCGTTCACTCCTTTTGCGCCGGGCAATCACGGTATTGGTGCTGGCGTCATTCGGCACGCGGGCAAAGACCAGCGCGGGCAGGGCGATAATCACCGCCATGCACAGGTAGGTGGAAAAGAAAACGTGGTGTACCAGCGTGCTGTCGGTTGCCAGATGCTGCTGACCAAACAGGCCGAGCAGCAGCCCGGCGACGGTGATGCCGATGCTCATCGACAGCTGCATAATCATCGACAGCAGGCTGTTACCGCTGCTGGCCTGCGCATCCGGCAGATCCTTCAGCGTCAGGGTGTTCATGGTTGAGAAGCGCATCGAGTTGATCATCCCCTGCACGAACAGCACCACCGGCAGCAGAGTGTAGAGGCCCGCCAACGCCGTTGCCATAAACAGCAGGCTCACCAGCGCCAGCCCCAGCGTGCTGGCTACCAATACCCGCCGGTAGCCAAAGCGGTTAACGATCTGCACTACGATCCGCTTCATGCCCATGCTGCCCAGCACCATCGGGATCATCATCAGCCCGGCGTGGAACGGCGAGAAGCCGAGGCCGATCTGTAAAAATACCGGGGTGATAAAGGGCAGCATCCCGCTGCCGATGCGTCCGGCAAAGCTGCCGGCCAGGCCGAGGGAGAAGGAGCGGGTACTAAACAGGCCGAGGGGGAAAAGCGCCGCCTCGTTGCGTCGGGCGTGCCACAGGTAGACGCCCAACGCGAGCCCGCCTGCAACCACCAGCGCCACGAGGGTTAACGTTGAGATGCCTAACCCCTTCTGACCGTCGAGGGCAAGGGTCAGCGCCGCCATGCCGAAGGCCAGCAGCAGGAAGCCGGGCATATCGAAGCGGCGGGTTTGCAGGGTGTAGTTGGGCATCAGCCAGAGGGTGGCAATCGCGCCGATGATGCCCACCGGCAGGTTAATCAGGAAGATCCAGTGCCAGGAGGCGTACTCCACCAGGATCCCCCCCAGCGCCGGGCCGAGCAGGGGGCCAATCTGCCCCGGCAGGGTGACGAAGGTCATCGCCGCCATATACTGCGACCGGGGAACAATCTTCATTACCGTCAGCCTGCCCACCGGCACCATCATAGCGCCGCCGACGCCCTGCAACACGCGAGCCATCACCAGCCCATCGAGGGTACTGGCCTGGGCGCAGAACAGCGATCCCAGCGTAAAGAGCACAATCGCCGTGAAGAAGACGTTGCGCACGCCAACCTTATCAGCCAGCCAGCCGCTGGCGGGGAGCATCACCGCCACCGTCAGCACGTAGGCCACGACGACCATATGCATATGCAGCGGGCTTTCGCCGAGGCTCTGCGCCATTGAGGGCAGGGCGGTGTTAACGATGGTGGTATCCAGCGCCTGCATGAAAAAGCCGAAGGCCACTATCCATAGCTGCCAGCGGACCTGGTTCGGAAGATCGGTCATTTCACCTGCCTCTTTACCCTTTATTCACTCAATTATTCACCCAATAGCGGCTGACGCCTGCGGGCAAAACGCAGCCGCAGCCGGTCAAAGAAGAGATAGACCACCGGCGTGGTGTAGAGCGTCAGCAGCTGGCTCATCACCAGGCCGCCAACGATGGTGATCCCCAGCGGCTGGCGCAGCTCGGAGCCGTCGCCGGAGGTCAGCACCAGCGGCAGCGCGCCAAACAGCGCCGCCAGGGTGGTCATCATGATCGGCCTGAAGCGCAGCAGGCAGGCCTGGAAGATGGCCTCCTGCGGCGTCAGGTTGCCTGTGCGCTGCGCCTCCAGGGCGAAGTCGACCATCATGATGGCGTTCTTTTTGACGATACCTATCAATAACATAATTCCGATCAGGGCGATGAGGCTAAATGGGGCATCGAACAGCTCCAGCGCCAGCAGCGCCCCCACCCCCGCCGACGGCAGGGTAGAGAGAATGGTCAGCGGATGGACGTAGCTCTCATAGAGAATGCCGAGCACGATGTAGACCGTGGCGATGGCCGCGAGGATCAGGATCAGCTGGGAGCGCATGGTATCCTGGAAGACCTGCGCGGTCCCGGCAAAGCTGCCGCGTACGCTGGAGGGCACCCCCAACTGGGTCATCGTCCGGTCAATCGCCTCGCTGGCCTCGGAGAGCGAGACGCCGGTCGGCAGGTTAAAGGCGATGGTCGAGGCGGCAGAGAGCCCCTGATGGTTCACCGACAGCGGCGCGTTAGCGGGCTGCCATTTCGCGAAGTAGGAGAGGGGGATCGGCTTGCCCTCGCTGTTGATCACAAACATCTTGTCGAGGGCGCTAATGTCCTGGGTGTAGCGCGGATCGACCTCCATCACCACCTTGTACTGATTCAGCGCCTCGTAGATGGTCGAGATCTGCCGCTGGCCGAAGGCGTTGTTCAGCAGGCCGTTGGCATCCTGCACGCTGATGCCCAGCCGGGACATCGTCTCCCGGTCATAGATCAGGTTCATCTCCGCGCCGTTATCCTGCTGATCGGAGTTGACGTCCGCCAGCTGGGGCAGGGCCGACAGCGCCTTGCGGATCTTCGGCTCCCACTCGCGCAGGTCGCCGAGATCGTCCGACAGCAGCGCGTACTGATAGCTGGCGTTCGACTGACGGCCACCGACGCGGATATCCTGTACCGCCATCAGGAACAGGTTAGCGCCCGGCTCTTTCGCCAGCTTCACGCGCAGGCGGTCAATCACCTGCTGAGCAGTATCGCTGCGCTGGTCGCGAGATTTCAGGGTGATAAACATCATCCCGCTGTTGACCCGCGAGCCGCCCGTAAAGCCGGTAACGTTATCCACCGCCGGATCGTCGCGAATAATCTTCATAAAGTCCGCCAGCTTGCCACGCATCGCCTGGAAGGAGATGCTCTGGTCCGCCTGGATACCCCCCATCAGCACGCCGGTGTCCTGCTCCGGAAAGAAGGTTTTCGGGATGGCGATATAGAGCCAGACGTTGAGCGCAATGGTGCCGAGCAGCACCACGCCCACTAGCCGGGTATGGTTCAGCACCCACTTCAACGATTTAGCGTAACCCTGCTGAAGGGCGAGCAGCAGGCGGCCAAAGCCCCGCACTTTGCTTTGCGCTTTCGGTTTGCCGCTCTTCAGCAGCCAGCCGCACATCATCGGCGTTAGGGTCAGGGAGACTACCAGCGAGATGCCGATCGCCACCGACAGGGTGACGGCGAACTCCCGCAGCAGGCGGCCCGGCAGGCCGTCCATCAGCAGCAGCGGCAGGAAAACCGCCACCAGCGACAGGCTCATGGAGAGCACGGTAAAGCCCACCTCCCGCGTGCCCTGCAATGCCGCCTGGAGCGGCTTCATTCCGGCCTCCAGATGGCGGGCAATATTCTCCAGCACCACGATAGCGTCATCCACCACAAAGCCGGTGGCGATGGTCAGGGCCATCAGGGAGAGATTATTGAGGCTAAAGCCGCACAGGTACATGGCGGCAAAGGTGCCGATCAGCGACACCGGCACCGCTACCGCCGGGATCAGCGTCGCCCGGCCCGAGCGCAGGAAGAGAAAGACCACCAGGATCACCAGCGCTACGGAGATGATCAAGCTGTGCTCGACCTCATCCAGCGAGGCGCGGATGGTAGGGGAGCGGTCCTGAGCGATCTGTAAGTCGATGGCCGCCGGGATCGTCTCCTGTAGCTCCGGCAGCCGGGCGCGAATGCTGTCCACCGTCTGGATAATATTGGCTTCCGGCAGCTTGCGGATCATCAGCAGGATCGCTGGCTTGGCGTTGGTCATCCCGGCGTTGCGCACGTCCTGCACCGAATCGGTGACGCTGGCGACGTCGCCGAGGCGCACCGCCGCCCCGTTGCTGTAGTGAACGATCAGCGGCTGGTAGGCCTCGGCGGTTTTGATCTCGTCGTTGGTTTGCAGCTGCCAGCGGTGGGTGCCATCCTCGATAGCGCCCTGTGGCCTGCGTACGTTGGCGTTATTAATCGCGCTGCGTACGGCGTCCAGCGACACGCCCTGATTAAACAGCGCCTGCGGGTTGAGCGACACCCGCACGGCGGGCAGGGAGCTGCCGCCCACGTCAACGTCGCCCACGCCGTCTATTTGCGAGATGGTCTGCGCCAGCTGCGTCGAGGCGAAGTCATACAGCTGCCCCTGGGAGTAGGTATCCGAGGTTAACGTCAGGATCATGATCGGCGCATCGGACGGGTTTGCTTTCCGATAGGTCGGACGGCTCGGCATGCCGCTCGGCAGCAGGCTCTGCGCGGCGTTGATCGCCGCCTGTACGTCTCGCGCGGCACCGTTGATGTCGCGATCGAATTTGAACTCCAGAATGATGCGCGTGCTGCCCAGCGAGCTGGAGGAGGTCATCTCATTGACCCCGGCAATGCGCCCGAGGGAGCGCTCCAGTGGCGTCGCCACCGAGGAGGCCATGGTCTCCGGCGACGCCCCCGGCAGGGAGGCGCTAACCATAATGACCGGGTAATCCACCTGCGGCAGCGGGGCCACCGGCAGCAGGCGGAAGCCGAGAATGCCGCAGAGGGTAATCGCCAGCGAAATCAGGATCGTAGCAACCGGGCGGTGAATGAAGAGGGCAAAAAACTTCACTTATGCCTCCTCGCCTTCACGCTCTTCGCGACGGGGGAAGCGGTGGCGAACCCGCAGGGCCAGGCGGTCAAACAGCAGGTAGATCACCGGCGTGGTAAACAGGGTCAGCACCTGGCTCACCAGCAGGCCACCGACCATGCCGATCCCCAGCGGGCGGCGCAGCTCTGCGCCCACCCCGGTGCTCAGCATCAGCGGCAGCGCACCCAGCAACGCCGCAAGAGTGGTCATCAGGATCGGACGGAAACGCAGCAGGCAGGCCTGATAGATCGCCTCCCGGGGCGCCATGCCCTGTTCCCGCTCGGCGGCGAGGGCAAAGTCGATCATCATGATGGCGTTCTTTTTGACGATACCGATCAGCAGAATGATACCGATAATGGCGATCACATCCAGCTCGCTGCCTGCCAGCATCAGGGCCAACAGCGCGCCCACCCCGGCGGTAGGCAGGGTAGAGAGGATGGTGATCGGGTGGATAAAGCTCTCGTAGAGCACGCCGAGCACGATATACATCGCTACCACCGCCGCAACGATCAGCCATACGGTGCTGCCCAGCGCGTCCTGGAACGCCAGCGAGCTGCCCTGGAACTGGGTGGTGATATCCCCCGGCAGGCTGAGATTCTTCTCGCTATCCAGAATCGCCTGCACCGCATCCCCCAGCGCGTAACCGTCCGGAACGTTAAACGAGATGGTGGTAGACGGGAACTGGTCGAGGTGGTTGATCGCCAGCGGGGTATAGCGCTCTTCCACTTTGGCAATGGCGCTGAGCGGCACCACGCCGCCGTCGCTGCTGGTCAGGCGAATGGAGTCTAGTGCCGCCAGACCCGGCGTTGCGGCGGTGTTATGCTCCAGCACCACCCGGTACTGATTAGCCTGGGTATAGATGGTGGAGATCAGCCGCTGGCCGAAGGCGTTGTAGAGGGCGTTATCCACGTCCGCCATCGTAATGCCGAGGCGGCTGGCGCTGTCCCGGTCAACGTTAACGTAGGCGGCCAGCCCCTTGTCCTGCCAGTCGCTGCTGACGTCCGCCAGCTGCGGCAGGGTCTGAAGCTCGCTCATTAGCTGCGGTACCCAGGTGCTCAGGGCCTCAAGGGTCGTGGCCTGGAGGGTAAACTGATACTGGGTGCGGCTGACGGTGGTATCGATGGTCAGATCCTGGGTTGGCTGGAGATAGAGCGCCACGCCGGGCACCTTCGCCACCGCCTGCTGAAGCCGGGCGATCACCGTCTGGACGCGATCGTCCCGGTCATCCAGCGGCTTGAGGTTGATTTGCAGCCGGGCGCTGTTCAGCGACGGATTGGTGCCGTCAACGCCGACAAAGGCGGTCAGGCTCTCTACCGCCGGATCCTTCAGCACGATATCGCTCACCTGCCGCTGGCGCTCCGCCATGCTGGCAAACGACGCCGACTGCGGGGCCTGCAACGTGCCCTGAATGATGCCGTTATCCTGGATCGGGAAGAAGCCTTTCGGGATAGTCACCCACAGCAGCACCGACAGCAACAGCGCGCCTACCGCCACGCTCAAGGTCAGCCACGGATGGTTCAGCACCTTCGTCAGCCCCCGGCCATAGGCGGCAATCACGCGGTCGAAAAATCGCTCCGAGGCACGGGAGAAGCGGTTCTGCTTGCGCAGGGATTCATGGCTGAGCATCCGGGCGCACATCATCGGCGTCAGGGTCAGGGAGACCACGGCGGAGATCAGAATCGCCACCGCCAGGGTGACGGCAAACTCGCGGAACAGACGCCCCACGATATCGCCCATAAACAGCAGCGGGATCAGTACCGCGATCAGCGAGAAGGTGAGGGAGATAATGGTGAAACCAATCTCTCCCGCGCCCTTCAGCGCCGCTGCCAGCGGCTTCTCGCCTTTTTCGATATAGCGGGAGATGTTCTCAATCACCACGATGGCGTCATCGACCACGAAGCCGGTGGCAATGGTCAGGGCCATCAGCGTCAGGTTGTTGATCGAGAAGTCGAGAAACACCATCACCGCAAAGGTGCCCACCAGCGATAGCGGTACCGCCACGGCGGGAATAATGGTCGCCGGGACGTTGCGCAGGAAAAGGTAGATGATCATCACCACCAGGCCGATGGCAAGCATCAGCTCAAACTGGGTGTCATGCACCGAGGCGCGAATGTTGGTGGTGCGATCTGACAGGACCTTCACCGTGACCGACTTCGGCAGGCTCTCGGTAAGCTGGGGCAGCAGGGTACGGATGCTGTCGGCGGTAGAGAGAATGTTGGCGCCCGGCTGGCGCTGGACGTTCATCACAATCGCCTGCTGCTTGTTGGCCCACGCTCCCAGCCAGCTGTTCTCCGCACCCTGCTCAATGGTTGCCACGTCGCCGAGGCGGATCGGTGCCCCGTTCTGATAGGCGACGATCAGGCGGCGGTAATCTTCGGCGGACTGCATCTGATCGTTCGCGGAGAGGGTCACCGCCCGCGTTGGGCCGTCGAGGCTACCCTTCGCCGAGTTCACGTTGTTGTTGTTAATCGCCGTGCGCACGGTTTCGCTGGTCAGCCCGAGGGCGGCGATGGCCTGGGCGTTAAGCTTCACCCGTACCGCCGGCCGCTGGCCGCCGGAGAGCGTCACCAGGCCGACGCCAGCAACCTGAGAGATCTTCTGCGCCACCCGCGTCTCGACCATGTCCTCGACCTGGGTCATCGGCATCGCGGTTGAGGTCACCGCCAGCGACATGATCGGCGGATCCGCTGGGTTAACCTTGCTGTAGACCGGCGGGTTAGGCAGATCGGAGGGCAGCAGGTTGGTGGCGGCGTTGATTGCGGCCTGTACCTCCTGCTCGGCAACGTCCAGCCCCAGCGTCAGCTGAAACTGTAGCGTCACGACCGATGCGCCGCCGGAGCTTTGGGAAGACATCTGCTTGAGGCCAGACATCTGGCCAAACTGGCGCTCAAGGGGCGCGGTAACGGCGGAGGTCATCACGTCCGGGCTAGCGCCAGGATAGAGAGTCACCACCTGAATCGTAGGATAGTCCACCTCGGGCAGGGCGGAGACCGGTAGAAAACGGTAGCCGATGATCCCGGCCAGCAGGATCGCCACCATCATCAGAGTAGTGGCAACCGGACGCAGAATAAACAGGCGGGACGGGCCGCCGGTGGCGCTGGGAGGTAACACCTGCATCAGGAACCCGCTCCCTGTGCGGCGCGCGTGCCGTGGGTCTTCGCCTGGGCGGCAGGGGCGGCATCGGCGCTCTGGGCCGTTACCACCTCAACCTGCGCACCTTCGGTTAAGCGATCGATGCCGTCGGTGACCACCCGGTCGCCCGCCGACAGCCCGGCGCTGATCGCCACCTGCTGGCTGTTCTGAATGCCAGGCGTCACGGTGTGCTTGCTCACTTTGTTCTGCTCGTTCAGCACCCAGACGAAGTGACCGTCGTTACCCATCTGCAGCGCGGCGGTCGGGATCAGCACCGCATTCTGCTCGGTAGAGACCAGCATCCTGGCGTTAACGAACTGGTTAGGGAAGAGGGCGTCGTCCCGGTTGGCAAAGCGGGCTTTCAGCTTGATGGTGCCGGTGGTGGTGTCGATCTGGTTGTCGAGGCTCAGCAGGGTGCCGTCGCTCAGCTTCTGCTTGTTGGTGCGGTCCCAGGCTTCAACGCTAAGGGTCTGCCCGGCCTTTTGCGCCTGCACCACCGTGGCGATATCGCTCTCCGGCAGGGTAAAGACCAGATCGATAGGGTGGGTCTGGGTGATGACCACGATACCGGTGGTGTCACCGCTGGAAATCTGGTTGCCGATATCAACCTGCTTCAGGCCCACGCGACCATCAATCGGGGCGGTGATGCGGCTCCAGTCCAGCTGCAGCTGGGCGCTGGCGACTGAGGCTTCATCTGCCTTGATGGTGCCCTGGGATTCGCTTACCAGCGCCTGCTGGGCATCCAGCTCCTGGCGGGAAACCAGGTTGGTTTTGACCAGCTGCTGATAGCGGGCCAGATCGCGCTGGGCATTAGCCAGCGTGGCTCTGTCCTTCGCCAGCTGGCCCTGGGCCTGGGCGAGCGCCACTTTAAACTGGCTGGGATCGATCTCTGCTAAAAGGTCTCCGGCCTTGACCTGCTGGCCCTCCTGGAAGTGCAGGGCCATCAGCTGGCCGTCAACGCGGCTGCGCACGGTGACGGTATTGGCGGCGGTGATGGTGCCGAGGCCGGTCAAATAGCGGGGTACTTCGCCTTCTACGGCGGTGGCGGCCTGCACCGGGGCCAGCGGCATCCCGCGACGGCCACCTGCTGCGCCACGCCCGGCGTGTGGAGCGTTTGCCCCTGGGGCGGTCTGCGTACCGTTGTGGCTATGCCAGTACCAAAGTGCGGCAATAGCAACAAGCGCCACGCCGATAACCATAGCCCAGCGGGCATTAACACGACCTTTCATTGTTATCCGTATCTCTTCCTGAAACATTTCACAGAATGATACTAGTTTAGTAATGCAACGCCGCAGAAAAATGGAGGAAATATGAAAGACCGTAGGGAATCGTCTGAATGGGACGCGCATTGCACAATGGCGGCATGAAATCGCCGGGTGGCGGCTACGCCTTACCCGGCCTACGGGCACGGAGGCGGTTGTGGGAGCCGTAGGCCCGGCAAGCGGAGCGCCGCCGGGCATTGCACACTGGTGGCATGAAATCGCCGGGTGGCGGCTGCGCCTTACCCGGCCTACGGGCACGGAAGCGGTTGTGGGAGCCGTAGGCCCGGCAAGCGGAGCGCCGCCGGGCGTTACACACTGGTGGCATGAAATCGCCGGGTGGCGGCTACGCCTTACCCGGCCTACGGGCACGGAGGCGGTTGTGGGAGCCGTAGGCCCGGCAAGCGGAGCGCCGCCGGGCGTTACACAATGGTGGCATGAAATCGCCGGGTGGCGGCTACGCCTTACCCGGCCTACAAAGTGCGGAGCGCACTATGGATTTTTAAAACACCACCTGCGCCCAGCGGGCGAGGCCTGCGGTGACCGAGCCAAAATCGTCGCCGCCAGCAATCGGAATGCCGGGCAGGGCCTCGGCCAGCGCCTTTTTGATCAGCGGTGAGCGGGCGCTGCCCCCGGTCAGGTAGATAACGTCTGGCGTCTCGTTACTGCTTGCCAGCGCCAGCTGCACCTGCTCAAGGATCCGCGTCAGCGGCTGGTTGAGGGCAGTCTCCAGTCCCTCCTGGGTGATCGCCGTTGCCAGCTCGTCGCTGATAAACGGCAGACGGGCCTCGGTTTGCAGGCTGTCGGAGAGGGCAATCTTGCTCTCTTCCGCGCTGCGCACCAGGCGGTAGCTGAGGCGCTGACGCCACACCTTCACCAGTCGCGCCACCTTATCCCCTTCCCGTGCGTCGCGCACCAGGTCGTTGAGCAAGCGACCATTAGCGCTGCTATAGAAGTCGCTCTGGGCCGGAACGTCGTTAATCGCTACCGCGTTCCACCACGGCAGGATCGGCAGGGCGATGCCCTTTTCGGTCTGGCCGCCCATGCCCAGCAGCGGCATCAGGTGCTTGAAGGCCAGCGCAATATCGAGATCGTTACCGCCGACGCGGCAGCCGCTGTGACCCAGCAGGCTGGTATCGCGATCCTGGCGCTGGTGCCACTGGGGCCCCATCAGCAGCAGCGAGCAGTCGGTGGTCCCGCCGCCGATATCCACCACCAGCACGCGCTTCTCTGATTGCAACGTGGCTTCAAAATCCAGCCCGGCCGCGACCGGCTCGTACTGAAATACCACCTCATTAAAGCCTGCGCGCTTTGCAGCACGCTCGAGGATCCCCTGCGCCTGGGCATTGGCGTCATCGCCGCCCAGCCCCTGGAAGTTGATGGGGCGGCCAATCACCGCTTGATCGATGGCCTCCGGCAGCTGGCTCTCGGCCTGCTGGCGAATATGCAGCATCATGGCGCAGACCAGATCCTCAAACAGCGCGATCTGCTGCGGCTTCAGGCCGCTGGCACCGAGGAAGGATTTCGGCGATTTAACGAAGTAGACCTCTTCCGGATCCTGAGCGTACTGCTGGAGCGACTGAAGCCCAAACTGCACGCTGCCCGGCAGCACCTCGATATCCTCTTCGCGGTTGAAGTTTACCGCCCGACGCAGCAGCGCCTGGGTTTCGCTCCCGGTGGCGGGGACGTCATGGTGGCGATAGAGCCACTCGCTGACCGCTTCCCGCGTTGGGGCGCAGAGCATTGACGGCAGTAGCGTGCTGCCGTTTTCCATTTTTAAGAGCTGCGGGATGCCGTCGCGCATTACCGCAACAGAGCAGTTTGCCGTGCCGTAGTCAAAACCAATAAACATGAAAGTTCCCCATGCCGGTGAAGAAGGGGGGCGACTTTAGCCGAAAGGATTATGAAAGCAAAGCAAAAAAGTGGCGGGGCGCTTAAGCTGAAGAGAGCGTGAGAGGAGTCACTATGTCTACAACGAGTATGTATACCCTGAGCTGGAAGCCGCCCTACGACTGGGCGTGGATGTTAGGTTTTTTACAGGCGCGTGCGGTGACCGGCGTGGAAGTGGTCAGCGAAGGCCGCTACGTGCGTAGCTTTGCGCTGGGAGAGCACCAGGGGATCGTCACCGCCGAGCCGGACGAGGCTAACCATACGCTGCGGGTCACCCTTAGCGCAGGGCTGCTGCCGGTCGCCGAGGCGTGTCTGGCCCGGCTGGGACGTCTGTTCGATCTCGCCTGCGATCCGCAGGAGATTATTCAGGCCCTCGGCTCGGTGGGCGAGCAGAGGCCGGGCCTGCGGCTGCCGGGCTCGATGGACACCTTTGAACAGGGCGTGCGCGCCATTCTTGGGCAGTTGGTTAGCGTGGCGATGGCGGCAAAGCTGACGGGTAAGGTGGTGGAACAGCTGGGAGAGCCGCTGGCAGACGCGCCAGGCTTTATCTGCTTCCCGACGGCTGAAACTATGGCCCAGGCCGATCCCACGGCGTTAAAGGCACTGGGGATGCCGCTTAAGCGCGCCGAGGCGTTGATAAATTTGGCCCGTGCCACCCTCGACGGCGAGTTCCCATTGCAGGCTCCGGCGGATATCGAGCAGGGCGTGAAGCTATTGCAGCGTTTTCCCGGGATCGGGCGCTGGACGGCAAACTATTTGGCGATGCGCGGCTGGCAGGCGAAAGATGTCTTTTTGGCCGACGACTACGCTATCAAGCAACGCTTCGCGGGCATGACCCCGGCGCAAATCCGCCGCTATGCCCAGCGCTGGCAGCCTTGGCGATCTTACGCGCTGCTGCACATCTGGTACACCCCGGACTGGCAGCCGACTGTTGACGAGGGTCAGTTGATAGCAAAGTAGCTGGTGTTGAGCATCAGATCCAGCGGCTGGGCCTGGGAGATAGTGTCCCCGAAGATATAGTCAATGCCGATGCCGGAGAGGGTATCCATCATCATCGGCTGGTTGGTCGGCCCGGCGATGCTTTTCATCCCCAGGCGGTGAGCGTGGCCCTGCACGATAGTGACCATCATCTCGTCCATCAGGTTACCGTGCACGTTGTTAACCAGCTCCGGCTCCAGCAGGACGTAGTCCGCCATCTGCGGCATAAGATGGTTGAAGATCTCCAGGTCGCGTCCAATGTGGCTGATAATGAGTCGGCAGCCCGCCTGACGAAGCTTAGCGAGACCGTCGCCGATGCTGCTCTCTTCACGCATCAGGGCATCGGCATCGATCACAAAGTGCAGCAGGCGGCCAGGCATTCTGCTCTGTGCCAGCTTCTCAACGATCTCGTTTATGACCGTCCGGCTGGCCAGCCCGGCGCTGGAGAGCGGCAGGGCAACGCTGACCCCTTTACGCACCACCCCGGCAGCGCTGTTGGTAAAGAACTCGTAGATCACCCGCCGATCGAGGGCGCGGATCAGCTCCGGGTCGGCGAGGCCGGAGCGGAAGGCGCGCTCCTCCATGGCTTCCCCTTCGCTGGTCCACAGGCGCAGCGAGAGCAGCCAGAAGTTGCAGGACTCCGGCACTCGTGGGGAGGCGACGCCGCGCGCCACCAGCAGCAGATGGTTGTCGCGGATCATCCGCGACTGCTCCTCAAGGGAGATCAGGCTGCGGTTGTGATGCATATGATCCTGCTGCGGCTCGTACACCGTGACCACGCCGCGACCGTTGTTTTTCGAAGCGTAGCAGGCGATATCCGCCTGGGACATCACCTCCGAGGCCTGGCAGTTGCTCTCATCAATCAGGGTGATCCCGGCGCTCGCGCCGATGCGGTGCAGGCGGCCCTCCCACATAAAGCGGTAGTCGTTGATCGCATGGATGATGCGCCCGGAGATGTAGCGGGCGCTCTCGATATTGCAGTCCGGCAGCAGCAGGCCGAACTCATCCCCGCCGAGACGGGCTAGGATATCGGTAGAGCGCAGCATGCTCAGCATCAGAGAGGAGAGCTCCCGCAGCAGGGCATCCCCTGCCGCATGACCTGCGGTGTCGTTCACCGCCTTAAAGCGGTCGAGATCGATATAGACCAGCGCATGGCGCTGATGCGTCTCCTGCACCGTGTGCAGCAGGCGCTTGAGATGGTTCTCGAAGCTGACGCGGTTCGCCAGATGGGTCAGCGCATCGTGAGAGGCGCTATAGCTCAGCTGACGCAGCATCTTCCGGGATTCGGTAACGTCCTGAATCACCAGCACGAAGCCGATGTTATGCCCTTCAAGGGTGCTGAGTGGCGTCACGCTATAGTGAATATCGTAGGTTCCGCCGTTGCGGCAGTGCAGCACCACGTCCTGCTCGATAGCCGAACGTGACATATCACCGCTATGAATGTTTTCCAGCGCGGGGCCGTTGTCGCCAAAGGTAATGCGCAGCACGTTCAGCAGGGCCTGGCCGATGGCGTGCTCCTGCTGCCAGCCGCTCAATTTTTCCGCCACCGGGTTCATAAAGGTGACGTTCATGTCCACGTCGGTACAGAGCACCGCTTCGCCGATGGAGTCGAGCGTGATGTGCAGACGCTCTTTCTCCTGGAACAGGGCCTCGTTGAGCTGCTTCACCTCGGTCATATCCATATTGACGCCGAGCAGCCGTTCAACCTCACCGTTTTTATTCAGCACCCGGTTCGCCAGGGTACGAATATGGCGAATGCCCCCTTTAACGTGGATGCGAAACTCCAGCTTAAAGGCCACCCTGGCCACCAGCGAGTCGCGGACAATGCGCTCGGTCTCGGCTCTGTCCTCGGGGACCACGCACTCATACCAGAGCTTCCAGGTGGGCTTCACGTGCGGCGGCAGCTCGTAGAGCTCAAACATGCGCTTATCCCAGCTGATGATGTCCGGCTCCAGCTCCCACTCCCAGATGCCAATTCCGCCCGCCTCGTTAGCCAGCGTAATGCGCTCCATTAGCCGCTTGTTGACCCATTCGGTGTGCTTGAGATCGTTGATATCTTCGACCTGAGAGATGAAGTAGAGCGGCGTGCCGTCCGGGTGGCGCACCAGCGACACCGCTAGCAGCGCCCAGACGATATCCCCCGTGCGGGTGTAGTAGCGCTTCTCCATGGAGTAGCTGTCAATGTCGCCGCGCACCAGCGACTCAAGCTGCTCCAGATCGCTATTGAGATCTTCCGGCCAGGTGAGCTGCTGGAAGGTCAGCAGGCGCAGCTCATCCTGGGAGTAGCCGAGAAAGCTGCACAGCGCTTTATTGACCTGTAACCACTGGCCGTCGGTGCCCACCAGCGCCATGCCGATGGCGGAGTACTCCATCGCATTGCGAAAGCGGGCCTCGCTTTCGGTAATGTGCTTGCGCTCGGCACGGAAAGAGTACATCACCATGGTCATCACGTTGGCGGGCAGCAGGATCATCAGGAACGGCAGCCAGGGCGCATTCAGCATGGCGCTGCTGTTGAAGTTGATGAGCTCAATCGGGCTGTGGGTCATGATCAGCGACACCACCATGATGGTGACGAGGAAGATGAGAAAGGCCTCGAGTCGCGGCAGGCGAACGGCGGTCCACATCAGCAGGACGATGACGGCGGTAAAGGGCCACGGCAGATAGGTCATCGAGAGCCAGCTGAGAAAAAGCGTCACGGCCAGCGTCACCAGGGTTTCCAGCAGCAGCTGCGGCTTACGGTGGCGCAGCAGGTAGTGCAGCTTGAACATCAGCCCGAGCGGGACCAGCGCCAGCGCACCGATGGATTCTGAAAGCACCCAGATCATAAAGGTGCGCAGCAGGTTTTCGCTGCTGGACACCAGGCAAATCAGCAGTCCACCCAGCAGGGGAGGGATCACGGCACTGCCGATGGTCAGGCGGATCCAGTCGCTCAGGTTCTGCAGCGGGTTGTACCACGGCAGCATCTTACGCAGCAGCACCGCGCCGGTCAGCGCCTCAATAATATTGATTGCCGGATACCAGAAATTTAATTCACTGGCGGGAAAGAGCAGAAACGACGCGGTCAGGCTGCCCAGCATACAGGCGATGGCGATGCCCGGCCACATGCGCCCGGCGTGGCGGTAGAAGGCCACCATCATAATCGAGGTCGGGAACCACAGCGGCGCAAGAACGGTACCGAAACGGGTCAGCTCAAGGGAAAACAGGGTAAAGATAAAGGTCACCAGTCCTAAACTGAGCAGCCTCAGTAGGGGGTTTGGGGTAGTAACCAAAACGCGCTGGTATTGTTTATTCATTACCGCTTTATCCGCAGTCCCTGTGCCGCCAGGTTCATAACGCCCGGTCGGGTAAAATTGAAATTTGGATTATGCTAGTACAAACAATTTACAATTCCTATCGTGACCGCTCATAATTTGACATCATAGTGTTATTAATCACTTAGTCTGCCAAAAATGGTAGCTGAACGCTGTAAAATTAGACGCTTTAATTTGCGAAAAGGGTAATGTGCCAGATTGGAGCCGTTGTGGCAGACGATTGCGCATTCGACTGGTATCACGAGAGCGAAATCCCTATAATTGCCGCGTTTGACGCTATAGCGTCTCCCTTCTTTACTTCCAGGTTAATCAGGTCGCAAAAATTTATGACTGAGTCCCATCAGTGCGTCATTATCGGCATCGCCGGCGCATCCGCTTCAGGTAAAAGTCTCATTGCCAGTACGCTTTACCGCGAGTTGCGCGAACAGGTTGGTGATGAACATATTGGCGTTATCCCAGAAGATAGCTACTACAAGGATCAAAGTCACCTGTTGATGGAAGAGCGTGTTAAAACGAACTACGACCATCCCAGCGCCATGGATCACAATCTGCTGTTTGAACATTTGCAGACCCTGAAAGGCGGCAACCCCATTGAGCTACCGGTGTACAGCTACGTTGAGCACACCCGTACCAACGAGACTATCCACATTGAACCCAAGAAGGTGATCATTCTTGAGGGGATCCTGCTGCTGACCGACGCGCGCCTGCGCGAGGCGATGAACTTTTCGATCTTTGTCGACACGCCGCTGGATATCTGTCTGATGCGCCGTATCAAGCGTGACGTCAACGAACGCGGCCGCTCCATGGACTCGGTGATGGCACAATATCAGAAGACCGTGCGTCCGATGTTCCTGCAGTTTATTGAGCCATCCAAACAGTACGCCGATATTATCGTGCCGCGCGGGGGTAAAAACCGCATTGCTATCGATATCCTGAAGGCCAAAATCAGCCAGTTTTTTGAATAACCGGGTTTTTTAAACCGTCTGGTTTTGAATAAACGGCGCGAATTGTGTACCGTTCAGAGATAACTTGCCTGCCCAGACCGAACTTAGCCGGACGGGCAGCACCTAAGGAGAAAGTGCTATGCGTTTGTGTGACCGCGATATTGAAGCCTGGCTGGACGATGGCCGCCTGTCGATTACCCCGCGCCCGCCGGTAGAGCGCATTAACGGTGCGACGGTGGACGTGCGTCTGGGCAACAAATTTCGTACCTTCCGGGGCCACACCGCTGCCTTTATCGATCTGAGTGGTCCCAAAGATGAAGTGAGCGCCGCGCTGGATCGGGTGATGAGCGATGAGATTGTGCTGGCGGAAGGCGACGCTTTCTTCCTGCACCCAGGCGAACTGGCGCTGGCGGTCACCTTTGAGTCCGTAACCCTGCCGGCGGACCTGGTAGGCTGGCTGGATGGTCGCTCCTCGCTGGCGCGGCTGGGCCTGATGGTGCACGTCACCGCTCACCGTATCGATCCGGGCTGGTCCGGCTGCATCGTGCTGGAGTTCTACAACTCCGGTAAGCTGCCGCTGGCACTGCGTCCGGGTATGCTTATCGGCGCGCTTAGCTTTGAGCCGCTCTCCGGCCCGGCCGCGCGGCCCTATAACCGTCGTCAGGACGCGAAGTATCGCGACCAGCAGGGCGCGGTGGCCAGCCGAATTGATAAAGACTGAGCGCCTGTTGCGCCGTGTAATAGCTGCTCGTTGAGGATGCCATGAGAAGAGTGTTAACCACGCTGATGATTTTACTGGTCGTGCTGATCGTCGGCCTCTCTGCGTTGGTGCTGCTGGTGAACCCGAACGACTTTCGGGATTACATGGTGCGACACGTTGAGTCGCGCAGCGGTTATCAGCTGAAGCTTGACGAGCCGCTGCGTTGGCACGTCTGGCCCCGGCTGAGCATTCTCTCGGGACGCATGTCGCTGACGGCACCTGGCGCGCCGCAGCCGCTGGTGACGGCGGACAACATGCGGCTGGACGTCGAGCTGCTGCCGTTGCTCTCCCATCAGCTGCACGTTAAGCAGGTGATGCTCAAGGGGGCGGTTGTCCAGCTTACGCCGCAAACCGAGGCATCAGAGCCAAAAGACGCGCCGGTTGCGCCGCAGGAGAACACGCTGCCGCAGGTAGAGACCGATCGCGGCTGGTCCTGGGCTGTCTCCCATCTGCAAATCGCCGACAGCGTGCTGGTTTTCCAGCACAAGGACGACGAGCAGGTGACGGTACGTAATATCCATCTCAAGATGGATCAGGATGAAAAATATCACGCCAGCGTCGACTTCTCGGGGCGGATCAACCGCAACCAGCGCGACCTGACCCTGGCGCTGAAGGCGAGCGTGAACGCCGCCGACTATCCCTATAACTTAACCGCCGCAGTTGAGCAGCTTAACTGGCAGCTCCAGGGCGGCGATATCCCTGCCCAGGGCATTACTGGCCAGGGCAGCTTCCAGGCCCAGTGGCGCGAAGCGCAAAAGCAGCTCACCTTTAGCCAGCTGAATATGACCGCCAACGACAGCGCGGTGACCGGCAGCGGCAGCGTGACGCTGGGGGACAAACCCGACTGGGTGCTGGATCTGGCCTTTGACAATCTGAATCTTGAAAATCTGCTCGGTGCGGTGTCCAACCCGGCTACTAACGCCACCGCCGCGCAGCAGGGGCAGGGTATGATCGCCCCGCCGCGTCCGGTTATCGCCCGGGACATTGACGGCGATGACTACAGCAGCCTGCGCGGCTTTACGGCAAACCTGTCGCTGGCAGCGAAAAAGGTGCGCTGGCGCGGTATGGATTTTACCAACGTAAGCAGCCATATCACTAATAAAGCGGGTCTGCTGACGCTCTCGACCCTGACCGGAAAATTAGGCGAGGGCATGCTCTCGCTGCCGGGAAGCCTCGACGTGCGGGGCAAAATGCCCAAAAGCGCTTTCCAGCCGCAGCTTGATAACGTTGAGATTGGCACGGTGCTGAAAGCCTTTGACTATCCGCTGGCGTTGACCGGCAAGCTGTCACTGGCGGGGGATTTTAAAGGCGACAGGATCGATGCCGAAGCGTTTCGCCGCAGCTGGCAGGGGAGCGCCCACGTTGAGATGGCCAACACGCGGATGGAGGGGCTGAACTTCCAGCAGCTTATCCAGCAGGCGGTGGCCCGCAGCAGCGATGTGCAGGCCCAGCAGAACTACGATAGCGCGACAAAACTCGATAGCTTCAGCACCGATTTGACCCTCGATCGCGGCCAAATGGCCCTCGACGATATGCAGGGGAAATCTGCGATGCTGGCTCTTTCCGGCCAGGGTACGCTCGACCTGGTTAAACAGCTCTGCGATACCCGCTTCAACGTGCAGGTTACCGAGGGGTGGAAGGGCGACGGCAAGCTGATCGAATTCCTGCGCAATACGCCGATCCCGCTGCGCGTCTATGGCAAATGGCAGGCGCTTAATTACAACTTGCAGATAGATCAGGTTCTGCGTAAGCATCTGCAGGATGAAGCGAAACGCCGTCTTAACGACTGGGCGGATCGCAACAAAGATAGCCAGCGCAGCAAAGATATTAAAAAGCTGATTGATAAGCTTTAATATTAGGCGGGTTATGCCCGGCGTGCCTGCCGGGCCTACAACGGCCACCAGACCTCGTAGGCCGGGCAAACGCAGTGCCGCCCGGCGTTATCGCATGGGTAGTTATGCCCGGCGTTACACCTCGTAGTCCGCGTCCTCTGTCTCCAGTGGCACAATCTGTACCTTCTGTACGCGATGGCTCTCTACCTGCAGCGTTTTGAGCAGATAGTCACCCACCTGCACCTCTTCCCCGACTTTAGGAATACGCTGTAAGTACTCCATCAGCAGGCCAGCGATGGTGTGATACTCCCGCTTCTCATCCAGCGGCAGCGGCACATAGTGCACCAGATCCTCCAGCGGCATATGACCGTTTGCCGTCCAGCTGCCGTCGGCGTTTTTCTGGATATCGTGGCGGGCGTCAATCTCCTCTACCTCATTCGGCAGGTTGCCCGCAATGGTCTCCATCACGTCGCTAAGGGTCACAATCCCCTCGATAGAACCAAACTCATCCACCACAAAGGCAAAGTGCGTGCGCGCGTTGCGGAACTGCTCCAGCGCCTGCAACAGCGGCAGCCCTTCGGGAAAGACCAGCGGCTGGCGGATCAGCACGTTGATGTTGAGCGGCTCGCCGCGCAGCGACTGCTGAAGCAGATCGAGAATGTGCACCACGCCCAGCAGATCCTCATGCTCGTCGCCGCCGGTGACCACCATGCGGGTATGCTGGTTTTTATCCAGCAGGGCGCGGATCTCCTCTTCCGGGGCGCTGAGATCGATATACTCAATATCATGGCGCGAGGTCATGATGCTGCTGACGCTGCGCTGGTTAAGGTTCAACACCCGCTCGATCATCAGGCGCTCCTGGGTGTTGAAGATCTGCCTATCGTCGTGATCCAGCAGCAAAGACGAGGTCTCCACGTCCAGCTCGGCATCCTCTTTCTTATTGCTCAGCAGGCGCATTACCGCATCAGTGGTGCGTTGGCGCAGCGTCTGGTTAGCAGAGAGAAAACGGCGGCGGTTGAAGATCGCCAGCTGGTTAAGGGCCTCAATCATTACCGAGAAGCCAATGGCCGCATACAGATAACCTTTCGGGATATGGAACCCGAAGCCGTCGGCAATCAGGCTAAAGCCGATCATCAGCAGGAAGCTGAGGCAGAGGATCACGATAGTGGGGTGGCTGTTGACAAAGCGCGTCAGGGCCTTGCTGGCCAGCAGCATCAGCGCAATGGCAATCACCACCGCCGCCATCATCACGGCCAGATGATCGACCATCCCCACGGCGGTGATGACCGAGTCCAGCGAGAAGACTGCATCCAGCACCACAATCTGCGCGACGACCGCCCAGAACTTCGCCCCGCGCTGCTGGGTCGGGTTGTCGCTGTCTTTCCCCTCCAGCCGCTCGTTGAGTTCGACCGTGGCCTTGAAGAGCAGGAACAGACCACCAAACAGCATGATCAGATCTCGCGCACTAAAGCTGAAGCCGCGTAGGGAGAAAAGGGGTGTGGTGAGCGTCACCAGCCAGGAGATAGAAGCCAGCAGCACCAGGCGCATCAGCATCGCCAGCACAAGACCGGTGACCCGCGCCCGGTCGCGTTGCGCAGGCGGCAGCTTTTCGGCCAGGATGGCGATAAACACCAGGTTATCAATACCTAAGACCAGCTCAAGCACCACCAGGGTCAGCAGCCCGGCCCAGATTGATGGATCGGCAATCCATTCCATAATACGTTTTTCATCCTCCAGAAAAATAACTACCCGACTCGGCGGGAATAGAATTTAGGATATATCGCAGATGTAAGTGTGTCTATTTTTTTTGTCAATATGAAGTAATTCCTAAAAGCGTAAAAATAGCGACTTAATCTTATTCTTAAAAACTGGCATCAGACAAAGCGGAGCCTTGCCTGTAATTCCTTTAGCTGCAACAATTCTTCCAGCGTTAACGCGCTACTTTACTAAACTATTTTGCCGTTGTCCTGCCCGGCGTTGTCTGCCCGTGGTTAAACGTTATGTCTCTGGATCATAAGGGGTATTAATCACCTTCGCTCATGCTATCAATCGGCTGCATTTGACCAGGCGCTTTTTAGGACTGATGCCAGTTATATTTAACAGTAATTAAATGCATTCTGTTAAATGTGCGGCGAAAGCAGCGCTAATTAAATTGCACAGGATAATTACTCTGCCAAAGTGATAAATAATCAATGATGAAATCCAAAATGAAATTGATGCCATTATTGGTATCTGTGGCCTTGATGAGTGGTTGCACGGTGTTCCCCGGAAGCAATATGACCACAATGGGTAAGGATGTGATTAAACAGCAAGATGCTGACTTCGATCTTGACCGCATGGTAAATGTTTATCCTTTGACTCCCCGACTGGTAGAACAGCTTCGACCCCGTCCCACCGTTGCGCAGCCCAATATGTCGCTGGACCAGGAGATCGCCAGCTACCAGTATCGTGTGGGACCGGGTGACGTCCTCAACGTCACCGTCTGGGATCACCCCGAGCTGACCACCCCTGCCGGACAGTACCGCAGCTCCAGCGACGCCGGTAACTGGGTGCAGCCCGACGGCACCATGTTCTACCCCTATATTGGCAGAGTCCACGTCGTGGGCAAAACCCTTGCTGAAATTCGCAGTGATATTACCGGCCGTTTAGCGCAGTACATCGCCGACCCGCAGGTGGACGTTAATATCGCCGCTTTCCGCTCGCAGAAAGCCTATATCTCCGGCCAGGTCAATAAATCGGGCCAGCAGGCGATTACTAACGTGCCGCTGACCGTGCTGGATGCGATTAACGCCGCCGGTGGCCTGACCGATACCGCCGACTGGCGCAACGTGGTGCTTACCCATGATGGCCGCGAGCAGCGCATCTCTCTCCAGGCGCTGATGCAGAACGGCGACCTTAGCCAGAACCGCCTGCTCTATCCAGGGGACATTCTGTTTGTACCGCGCAATGACGACCTGAAAGTGTTCGTGATGGGCGAAGTGAAAAAACAGAGCACCCTCAAGATGGACTTCAGCGGTATGACCCTGACCGAAGCGCTGGGCCAGGCCGAAGGTCTGGATCTCACGGCGTCCGACGCCAGCGGCATCTTCGTGATCCGTCCGCTGAAAGGCGAGGGCGGCCGCGGCGGCAAGATGGCCAATATCTACCAGCTCGATATGTCCGATGCGACCTCGCTGGTGATGGCGACGGAGTTCCGGCTTCAGCCTTACGACGTGGTCTACGTCACCACCGCGCCGGTTACCCGTTGGAACCGTCTTATCAATCAGTTGCTGCCGACGATCAGTGGCGTTCGCTACATGACCGATACCGCCAGCGACGTTCACAACTGGTAACGCTCATGTTTAACAAAATTTTAGTGGTATGCGTGGGCAATATCTGCCGCTCTCCGACGGGTGAGCGGCTGCTGAAACACTATCAGCCTGCCCTGACGGTGGAGTCCGCCGGGCTGGGTGCGTTGGTAGGAAAAGGCGCAGACGCCACCGCGACCAGCGTGGCGCAGGATAACCAGCTGTCGCTGGCCGGGCACAGCGCGCGGCAGATCACCGGGCAGATGTGCCGGGAGTATGACTTGATCCTGGTGATGGAGAAGCGCCATATCGCCGCGCTGTGTGAAATCGCACCGGAGATGCGCGGCAAGGTGATGCTGTTCGGTCACTGGGACGGCGAGCGCGAGATCCCCGATCCCTACCGCAAAAGCCGCGAGGCCTTTGAGGCCGTCTACACCTTACTCGATCGCTCGGCCCGCCAGTGGGCGCAGGCGTTGCACGTTCAGCAGGGATAACCATGACAGAAAAATTACACCATGCTGCTGCCCCACAGACGGGCGGTGATGAGATCGATATTGGCCGCCTTGTGGGAACCGTTATTGAGGCGCGCTGGTGGGTGCTGGGTATTACGGCCCTGTTCGCGCTGGCGGCGGCGATCTATGCCCTGTTCGCCACGCCTATCTATAGCGCCGACGCGCTGGTGCAGATCGAGCAGGATGCCGGCGGCTCGCTGGTGCAGAACCTCAACAGCGCGCTCTCTAACAAGCCTCCCGCCTCGGATGCAGAGATCCAGCTGATCAAGTCGCGAATGGTGCTGGGCAAGACGGTGGACGATCTCGATCTTGATATCGGCGTGACCAAAAACACCTTCCCCATTTTTGGTGCAGGCTGGGATCGCCTTCAGGGCCGCCAGAACGAAACCGTTAAGGTCACCACCTTTACGCTGCCCAAGGGCGCAGGCGGACAGGTCTTTACCCTCAGCGTGCTGGGGCCGAAGCAGTATCAGCTGACCAGCGACGCCGGGTTTAGCGCCCGTGGCGAGGTGGGCAAGCTGCTGCAAAAAGAGGGCGTTACCTTTGAGGTCAGCGCTATCCAGGCGGCGGAAGGCAGCGAGTTTACGGTATCTAAATTCTCAACGCTGGGCGTCATCAACAATCTGCAAAACAACCTGTCGGTAACGGAGAACGGTAAAGATACCGGCGTGCTCAGCCTCAGCTTTACCGGTGAGGATCGCAACCAGATCCGCGCCATTCTCAACAGCATCACCCGTAACTACCTGGCGCAGAACGTCGAGCGTAAGTCGGAAGAGGCGGCAAAAAGCCTGGCCTTCCTTGCGAAACAGCTCCCGGAAGTACGGGCGAACCTCGACGCGGCGGAGAACAAGCTCAACGCCTTCCGTCAGGACAAGGATTCGGTAGACCTGCCGCTGGAAGCTAAGGCGGTGCTGGACTCTATGGTTAACATTGATGCCCAGCTCAACGAGCTGACTTTCAAAGAAGCTGAGATCTCCAAGCTCTATACCAAAGCGCACCCGGCCTACCGCACGCTGCTGGAGAAACGCCGCGCGCTAGAAGATGAGAAGGATCGCCTGAGCGGGCGCGTGTCCGCGATGCCAAAAACCCAGCAGGAGATTGTGCGCCTGACCCGTGACGTTGAGTCCGGCCAGCAGGTCTATATGCAACTCCTGAATAAACAGCAGGAGCTGAAGATCACCGAGGCCAGCACGGTAGGGGATGTTCGCATTGTCGATCCGGCTATCGATCAGCCCGGCGTGCTGAAGCCGAAAAAGGCGCTGATTATTCTCGGCAGCATTATCCTCGGCCTGATGCTCTCCATCGTTGGCGTGCTGCTGCGCTCGCTGTTTAACCGCGGTATCGAAAGTCCGCAGGTGCTGGAGGAGAACGGCATTAGCGTCTACGCCAGCATTCCGCTCTCCGAGTGGCAAAAAGCGCGTGACAGCGTCAATACCCACAAAGGCACCAAGCGCTTCAAACAGAGCCAGCTGCTGGCGGTGGGCAACCCGACCGATCTGGCCATCGAAGCGATCCGCAGCCTGCGTACCAGCTTGCACTTCGCCATGATGCAGGCCAGCAATAACGTGCTGATGATGACCGGGGTTAGCCCGTCAATCGGTAAAACTTTCGTCTGTGCCAACCTGGCGGCGGTGATCAGCCAGACCAACAAGCGCGTGCTGATGATCGACTGTGACATGCGTAAGGGCTACACCCACGAGCTGCTCGAGACCGATAACGTCAACGGCCTGTCGGACATTCTGGCAGGGAAGGGGGATTTCTCCACCTGCGTTAAGCCGACCGCCATTACCCACTTCGATCTGGTGCCGCGCGGCCAGGTGCCGCCTAACCCCTCCGAGCTGCTGATGAGCGAACGCTTTGCACAGCTGATCGCATGGGCCAGCAGCCAGTATGACCTGGTGCTGATCGATACCCCGCCAATCCTTGCGGTGACCGATGCGGCAGTAGTCGGACGGCATGCGGGCACCACCCTGATGGTGGCGCGCTATGCGGTTAACACCCTGAAAGAGGTGGAGACCAGCCTGAGCCGCTTTGCACAGAACGGCATTCAGGTGAAAGGCGTGATCCTTAACTCTATCTTCCGTCGGGCGACGGGATATCAGGATTACGGCTACTACGAATACGAATACAAATCGGACGCCAAATAAGCATCTTAGGCAACCTCGGGGACAAGAAATGACAATAGCCAATTACCCAACGATCTCGATTTACATGCCGACATGGAATCGTCAGCAGCTGGCGATCCGCGCAATCAAATCGGTTTTACGCCAGGACTATCCGCACTGGGAGATGATCGTCGTCGACGACTGCTCGTCGAATTTTGAACAGCTTGAGCAGTATGTCGCTGACCTGAACGATCCGCGCGTGACCTACGTCCGCAACGCGTTCAACTCCGGCGCCTGCGCGGTGCGTAACCAGGCGATTTTGCAGGCGCGCGGCCACTACATCACCGGTATCGACGATGACGACGAGTGGACGCCGGACCGCCTGTCGGTTTTCCTTGCGCACAAGCATCAGCTGGTAACTCACGCTTTCCTCTACGCCAACGACTACGTTTGCGAAGGGGAGGTCTACGCCCAGCCGGCTAGCCTGCCGCTCTATCCAAAGTCACCTTATTCGCGCACGCTGTTCTATAAGCGCAATATTATTGGCAACCAGGTCTTTACCCTGGCCTCGCGCTTCAAGGCCTGCCTGTTTGACGTCGATCTGAAGGCGGCGCAGGACTACGACATTTTCCTGCGCATGGTGGTGGAGTATGGCGAGCCGTGGAAAGTCGATGAGGCCACGCAGATCCTGCATATCAACCACGGGGAGATGCAGATCACCACCTCGCCGAAAAAGTTCTCCGGCTACTTCCACTTCTATCGCAAGCACAAAGATAAGTTCGATCGTGCCAGCAAGAAGTATCAGCTCTTTACCCTCTACCAGATCCGCAATAAGCGGATGACCCTGCGCACGCTGCTGACCCTGTTCTCCCTGCGCAACGGCAAGCGCCTGGCTTATGGGCTACGGAGTAAATAATGCGCCTGGAGGATTTTCGCGCGAACCACTGGAGCCTGCGTCCCTGCTGCATGGTAATGGCCTACCGAATTGCTCATTTTTGCTCGGTGTGGCGCAAAAAAAGCGTCATTAACAATGTGTGGGCCGCGCCGGTGCTGCTGCTCTACCGTTTTATCACCGAGTGCCTGTTTGGCTATGAGATCCAGGCTGCGGCCACCATTGGACGGCGCTTTACCATTCATCACGGCTATGCCGTGGTGATCAACAAAAATGTCGTGGCCGGGGATGACTTCACCATTCGTCATGGCGTCACCATCGGCAACCGAGGCGGTGACAGTCTGGCCTGCCCGGTGATTGGTAACGGCGTGGAGCTGGGGGCGAACGTGGTCATCATTGGTGATATCACCATTGGCAACGGCGTCACCATCGGGGCGGGCAGCGTGGTGCTGGACAGCGTCCCGGACAACGCGCTGGTGGTAGGAGAGAAAGCCCGGGTGAAGGTGAGACAATGAATATCTTACAGTTTAACGTGCGCCTCGCCGAAGGGGGCGCAGCGGGCGTGGCCCTTGACCTGCATCAGCGCGCTTTACAGCAGGGGATGCGTTCGCGCTTTGTCTACGGCTACGGCAAAGGCGGCAAGAAGAGCGTGAGCCATGACCGCTATCCAGAGGTGATCCAGCACACGCCGCGCCTGACCTCTGTCGCCAACCTGGCGCTGTTCCGCCTCTTTAATCGCGATCTGTTTGGCGATCTTAACAACCTCTATCTCGATGTGATCCGCACTCAGGGGCCGGTGGTGCTGCACTTTCACGTGATGCACAGCTACTGGCTGAAGCTGGAGGCGGTGGTGGCGTTTTGTCAGCGGGTCACCGCCAGCCGTCAAGATGTAACCCTGGTCTGGACCCTGCACGATCACTGGAGCGTCACCGGCCGCTGTGCCTTTACCGACGGCTGCGAAGGGTGGAAAACCCACTGCCACTCCTGCCCAACCCTGGATAACTATCCGCCGGTGAAGGTGGATCGCGCCCATAGCCTGGTGGCGGGCAAACGCCGCCTGTTTAACGAGATGCTCGCTCTCGGGTGCCACTTTATCTCTCCCAGCCAGCACGTGGCCGACGCGTTCAACAGCATCTATGGCGCGGAGCGCTGCAAGATTGTTAACAACGGTATCGATGTCGCCACCGAGGCGATCCTCGCCGAGCTGCCGCTGGTAGAGCGTAGCCAGGGCGCGCCCAAAATTGCCGTTGTCGCCCACGACCTGCGCTACGACGGTAAAACTAACCAGGCGCTGGTGCAAAACATGATGTCCTTGGGCAGCGGCATCGAGCTGCACACCTTCGGCAAGTTCTCACCTTTTGAAGGGGAGAACGTCATCAATCACGGTTTTTTAACCGACAAGCGCCAGCTGATGAGCGAGCTGAACCAGATGGATGCCCTGGTGTTTAGTTCCCGGGTCGATAACTACCCGCTGATCCTGTGCGAGGCGCTGTCGATTGGCGTGCCGGTGATTGCGACCCACAGCGATGCGGCGCACGAGGTGCTGCGCAAATCCGGCGGCACAACCTTTAGCGAGAGTGAAGTGCTGGATCTGGTCCAGCGACCAAAAGCGGAGATTGCCGAAGCGGTATTTGGCACCTCGCTGGCGGCATTCAGGGCGCGCAGCCGTCAGGCCTATAGCGGAGAGCAGATGCTGGAGGAGTATGTCGCGTTCTATCAGAGTCTGTAGCTATCTGCTGCTGCCGCTGACCTATCTGCTGGTCAACGTTAAAATCGCTCAGCTGGGGGAGAGCTTCCCCATCACCATCGTAACCTTTTTACCGGTGCTGCTGCTGCTTTTTGTGGATAAGATCAGCGTCAAGAAGCTGCTGATCGCGCTGGGGATCGGTGCCGGGCTGACCATCTTTAACTATCTGTTCGGACGGTCGTTCAACGCCAGCAAGTACGCCACCTCTACAATGCTGTTTATCAACATTGTCATTATTATCGGCATGGTGTGGAGCATTCGCTTTAAGGTCGTCTCACCCCACAACTACCGCAAGATCCTGCGTTTCTTCTACATGGTAGTGGGGGTGATAGTGACCCTGGCGGCGATGGAGATGGCGCAGATCATTCTCTCCGGCGGCAGTAGCCTGATGGAGACCATTTCGAAATATCTGATCTATTCCAACAGCTACGTTTTGAATTTTATCAAGTTCGGCGGGAAGCGAACCACGGCGCTCTATTTTGAACCGGCCTTCTTCGCTCTGGCATTAATCTCAATTTGGCTCAGTATCAAACAGTTTGGTATCAAGACCCCTAAAACTGATGGTATGATTCTGGCAGGGATAGTTCTCTCAGGATCTTTCTCTGGCGTAATGACCTTTATTCTATTTTATTTGCTGGAGTGGGCGTTTCAGTATCTGAATAAAGAGGCGATTAAGAAAAAACTGCCGTTGGCAATAATATCGTTAGCCGTTTTTATGGTCGGTATTGTGTTTGCATTTCCGTATATTTCCGAACGACTCGGCGATCTCGGTACGGAAGGCTCTTCTTCCTATTATCGAATCATCGGTCCGCTGGCGATGGTCGGCAGCGCATTAACCAATATCGATGGCGCGGTACGTTTTGGATCGCTTTATGAATATGTTGCATCATTCGGAATCTTTAACGGTGCGGACGTCGGAAAAACAATAGACAATGGCCTGTATCTGTTGATTATTTATTTTTCCTGGTGCGCTGTAGTACTGACCATCTGGTACATGAGTAAAGTCTTAAAAATGATGGTCAACGCATTTGGTAATAATCAGAATTATCGTGTTCAGCTTTATCTATTTATGCCGGTGTCACTCTTTTTTACCGGTTCGATTTTTAGCCCGGAATACGCATTTTTGATCGTTTGCCCGTTTATTTTGCGCAAGGCGCTCAATATTACTCAATCCTGATGAGGTGAAAACATGCTGCTCAGTGTCATTACCGTTGCCTTCCGTAACTATGCGGGCGTGGTGAAAACGCATGCCTCACTGGCCCACCTGGCACGGGCAAAGGACATCACCTTTGAGTGGATTGTGGTGGACGGCGGCTCTAACGACGGCACCCGTGAGTTTTTAGAAAACCTCAACGGTGAATACAACTTACGCTTTGTCAGCGAGAAAGATAACGGCATCTATGACGCCATGAACAAGGGCGTGGCGCTGGCCGAAGGGCGCTTTGCTCTGTTCCTCAACTCGGGTGATATTTTCCATGAGGACGTGGCCGACGTGGTTCGCCAGCTGGCGGACGAGCGCGAAAAGGCGATGTACATTGGCGACGCGCTGCTGGATTTCGGCGACGGCACCAAGATTCGCCGCAGCGCCAAGCACGGCTGGTATATTTATCACAGCCTGCCGGCGAGCCATCAGGCGATCTTTTTCCCGGTGAGCGGGTTAAAAACCTATCCCTACGATCTGCAATATAAAGTGTCATCAGATTATGCGTTGGCCGCGCGAATGTTTAAAGCGGGCTACCCCTTTAAACGTATTAAAGGCCTGGTATCAGAGTTTTCCATGGGCGGCGTCTCTACCTCGAATAATCTTGAGCTATGCGAGGATGCGCGAAAAGTCCAGCGTAAAATATTGCGCGTGCCCGGCTTCTGGGCGCAGCTCTCTTATTTCTTACGCGTGCGTACCACTGGAAAGACAAAAGCCTTATATCACAAAGCCTAAATATAAGGGATAACCATGCAGGATCTAAAAGGATTCTCGGTACCGAAAGGGTTCCGAGGGGCGAGTGCGATTAAAGTTCAGCTGTGGTGGGCAGTGCAGGCGACATTATTCGCCTGGTCGCCGCAGATTATGTATCGCTGGCGTGCTTTTTTATTGCGTCTGTTTGGCGCAAAAATCGGAAAAAACGTAGTGATCCGACCTTCTGTAAAAATTACCTATCCGTGGAAATTAACCCTAGGAGACTACAGCTGGGTAGGGGACGAAGCCGTTTTATATACGCTGGGTGAGATTACCCTCGGCGCAAATTCGGTAGTGTCACAAAAGTGTTATTTGTGTACCGGCAGTCACGACTATTTAAGCGCGCATTTTGATATTAACGCGACGCCTATCGTGATTGGCGAGAAGTGCTGGCTGGCAACGGATGTCTTCGTTGCCCCAGGGGTCACGATTGGCAGCGGCACGGTGGTAGGGGCGCGGAGCAGCGTTTTTAAATCGCTACCGGCCAATGCCATCTGCCGTGGCAATCCCGCAGTGGTGATACGCGAACGCGTAGAAACTGAATAATTTCTGATAAGTCTGGAGAATAAAATTATGTCTAAAGTCGCTCTCATCACCGGCGTTACCGGGCAGGATGGCTCTTATCTGGCAGAGCTGCTGCTGGAGAAAGGCTATGAGGTTCACGGCATCAAGCGTCGCGCCTCCTCGTTCAACACCGAGCGCGTGGATCACATCTATCAGGATCCGCACGCCAGCAACCCGAAATTCCATCTGCACTATGGCGATCTGACCGACAGCTCCAACCTGACCCGTATCCTGCAGGAAGTGCAGCCGGATGAGGTGTATAACCTGGGGGCGATGAGCCACGTTGCGGTCTCCTTCGAGTCGCCGGAATATACCGCCGACGTTGACGGCATGGGCACCCTGCGCCTGCTGGAGGCGATCCGCTTCCTGGGCCTTGAGAAGAAAACCCGCTTCTACCAGGCGTCCACCTCTGAACTGTATGGTCTGGTGCAGGAAACCCCGCAGAAAGAGACCACGCCGTTCTACCCGCGCTCGCCGTATGCGGTGGCTAAGCTGTACGCCTACTGGATCACCGTTAACTACCGTGAATCCTACGGTATGTACGCCTGCAACGGCATTCTGTTCAACCACGAATCCCCGCGCCGCGGCGAGACCTTCGTGACCCGTAAAATCACCCGCGGTATTGCCAACATTGCTCAAGGTCTCGAATCCTGCCTCTATCTCGGCAACATGGACTCCCTGCGTGACTGGGGCCATGCCAAAGACTACGTGAAAATGCAGTGGATGATGCTGCAGCAGGATCACCCGGAAGATTTCGTTATCGCGACCGGCGTGCAGTACTCGGTTCGCCAGTTCGTTGAAATGGCTGCCGCGCAGCTGGGTATCAAACTGCGCTTTGAAGGCACCGGCGTAGATGAGAAGGGCATTGTTGTTTCGGTCACCGGCCATGACGCACCGGGCGTGAAGGCGGGCGATGTGATTGTTGCCGTCGATCCGCGCTACTTCCGTCCGGCAGAAGTGGAAACCCTGCTCGGCGATCCGACCAAGGCACACGAGAAGCTGGGCTGGAAACCGGAAACCACCCTGCAGGAGATGGTCTCTGAGATGGTCGCGAAAGACCTGGAAGCGGCTAAGAAGCACTCGCTGCTGAAGTCCCACGGCTACGAGGTTGCCATCGCGCTGGAGTCCTGAGCATGAGTAAACAACGTATCTTTGTGGCTGGCCATCGCGGCATGGTGGGGTCAGCCATTGTGCGCCAGCTTGAACAGCGCGACAGCGTTGAGCTGGTTCTGCGCACCCGTGATGAGCTGAACCTGCTGGATGCGGCCGCCGTGAATGCCTTTTTCGCCGAGCAGCGGATCGATCAGGTCTATCTGGCGGCGGCGAAGGTGGGCGGTATTGTGGCGAACAACACCTATCCGGCCGATTTCATCTACGAAAACATGATGATCGAGAGCAACATCATTCACGCTGCGCACACCCACGGCGTGAACAAGCTGCTGTTCCTCGGCTCCTCATGTATCTATCCGAAGCTGGCGGCCCAGCCGATCGCCGAGAGTGAGCTGCTGCAGGGGACCCTGGAAGCCACTAACGAGCCGTACGCGATTGCCAAAATTGCCGGTATCAAGCTGTGTGAATCCTACAACCGTCAGCATGACCGCGACTATCGCTCGGTGATGCCGACCAACCTGTATGGTCCGCACGACAACTTCCACCCGAGCAACTCCCACGTGATCCCGGCGCTGCTGCGACGCTTTCATGAGGCCACCGAGCAGAACGCCACCGACGTGGTGGTGTGGGGCAGCGGCACGCCGATGCGCGAGTTCCTGCACGTTGATGATATGGCAGCAGCCAGCATCCACGTGATGGAGCTGGATCGCGAGGTGTGGCTGGAGAACACCGAGCCGATGCTGTCGCACATCAACGTCGGGACCGGGGTGGACTGCACCATCCGCGAGCTGGCGCAGACCCTTGCGCAGGTTACGGGCTTCAAGGGCCGGGTGGTGTTTGACGCCACCAAACCCGACGGTACACCGCGCAAGCTGCTGGACGTGTCGCGCCTGCACGCCCTGGGTTGGCGACATGAGATCTCGCTGGAGCAGGGGCTGGCAAGCACCTACCAGTGGTTCCTTGAAAACCAGCACCGGTTCCGGGGGTAGGCATGTTTTTGAGTCAGGAAGATTTTGCCACCGTGGTGCGTTCCACGCCGTTGATCTCCATCGATCTGATCGTGGAGAACGCGCATGGCGAGTTTCTGCTCGGCAAGCGGACCAACCGTCCGGCGCAGGGTTACTGGTTTGTGCCCGGCGGCCGCGTGCAGAAAGATGAGCCGCTGGCCCAGGCGTTTGAGCGCCTGACCCAGGCCGAACTTGGCATGCGTCTTCCGCTGACGGCGGGAGAGTTTTACGGCGTCTGGCAGCACTTCTATGACGACAACTTCTCCGGGAGCGACTTCAGCACCCACTACATCGTGCTCGGCTTCCGCCTGAAGCTAAATCAGGCGGATCTGGCCCTGCCGGATGCCCAGCACGAGGCGTACCGCTGGCTGACGCCAGAGGCGCTGATCGCCGACGAGAACGTGCACGACAACAGCCGGGCGTATTTTCTCGCCGACCGTCAGGCGGTTGGCATATGAAAATATTAGTTTACGGCATCAACTACTCGCCGGAGCTTACCGGCATCGGCAAGTACACCGGTGAGATGGTGGAGTGGATGGCCCGCCAGGGCCATGACGTGCGGGTCATCACCGCGCCGCCTTACTACCCAGAGTGGAAGGTGGGTGAACGCTACTCGGCCTGGCGCTATCGCCGGGAAGAGGGGGCGGCCACCGTCTGGCGCTGCCCCCTGTACGTGCCGAAGCAGCCCTCGACTATTAAGCGGCTGGTTCACCTCGGCAGCTTTGCCCTCAGCAGCTTTTTCCCGCTGCTGGCCCAGCGCCGCTGGAAGCCGGATCGCATCATCGGCGTGGTGCCGACCCTGTTCTGCACGCCGGGGATGCGCCTGCTGGCGAAGCTCTCCGGGGCGCGCACGCTGCTGCACATTCAGGACTACGAGGTGGACGCCATGCTCGGCCTCGGGATGGCGGGCAAAGGCAAGGGCGGCAAGGTCGCCAGGCTGGCCAGCGCCTTTGAGCGCAGCGGCCTGCTCGGGGTGGATAACGTCTCCACTATCTCCCGCTCAATGATGAACAAAGCCCGGGAGAAGGGCGTGGCTGAAGAGCGGGTCATCTTCTTCCCGAACTGGTCAGAAGTGGCACGCTTTCGCGACGTCAGCGAGAGCGAGGTCGCCCAGCTACGCGCCTCTCTTGGCCTGCCGGACGACAAACGCATCATTCTCTACTCCGGCAACATCGGCGAGAAGCAGGGGCTGGAAAGCGTCATCGAGGCCGCAGCGCGTCTGCGTGCCGAGCCGTGGCAGTTTGTGATTGTCGGCCAGGGCGGCGGCAAGGCGCGGCTGGAAAAATTGGTCCGCGAACGCGGGCTGGACAACGTCACATTCTTCCCGCTGCAGCCCTACGAGGCGCTGCCCGCCCTCTTGAAAATGGGCGACTGCCATCTGGTGATCCAGAAGCGCGGCGCGGCGGATGCGGTGCTGCCCTCCAAGCTCACCAACATTCTGGCGGTAGGTGGTAACGCGGTGATCACCGCGGAAGCGGATACCGAACTGGGCCAGCTCTGCACTGCGTTTCCGGGCATTGCCGTCTGCGTTGAGCCGGAGTCGGTGGACGCGCTGGTGAGTGGGATCGAGCAGGCGTTAGCCCTGCCTAAAAATAACACGGTGGCACGTGAATATGCCGAACGCACGCTCGAGAAAGAGAGCGTGTTAAGCCAATTTATTGCCGATATCCAGGGATAATCATGAATAAAACAACCCTTTTTCCGGTAGTCATGGCTGGTGGCACGGGTAGCCGCCTGTGGCCGCTCTCCCGCGTGCTCTACCCCAAACAGTTTCTCTGCCTGAAGGGCGAGCTGACGATGCTACAGGCGACCATTAACCGCCTGAACGGCGTCGAGTGCGAAAGCCCGGTAGTCATCTGCAACGAAGAGCACCGCTTTATCGTTGCCGAGCAGCTGCGTCAGCTCAATAAGCTGACCGAAAACATCATTCTTGAACCGGCCGGGCGCAATACCGCACCGGCTATCGCCCTCGCGGCGCTGGCTGCTAAGCGCAACAGCCCAGATGCGGATCCGCTTCTGCTGGTGCTCGCTGCCGATCATGTGATCCAGCAGGAAGAGACGTTCCGCGAGGCGGTGCGTGCGGCGATGCCCTACGCCGAAAGCGGCAAGCTGGTGACCTTTGGCATCGTGCCGGATCTGCCCGAGACCGGCTACGGCTACATCCGCCGTGGCGAGGTAAGCCAGAACGGGATCGATACCGTTGCCTTCGAAGTGGCGCAGTTTGTCGAAAAACCTAATCTGGAAACGGCGCAGGCCTACGTTGCCAGCGGCGAGTACTACTGGAACAGCGGTATGTTCCTGTTCCGCGCCGGACGCTATCTCGACGAGTTAAAGCGCTTCCGCCCGGACATTCTCGAAGCCTGTGAGAACGCTATGCGCACCGTTGATCCAGACCTCGATTTTATCCGCGTTGATGAGGAAGCCTTCCTCGCCTGCCCGGAAGAGTCGGTGGACTACGCGGTGATGGAGAAGACCGCCGATGCGGTGGTGGTCCCGATGGATGCGGGCTGGAGCGACGTTGGCTCCTGGTCCTCGCTGTGGGAGATCAGCCCCCATACGCCGGAGGGAAACGTCCATCACGGCGACGTCATCAGCCACAAAACCGAAAATAGCTACGTCTACGCCGAGTCAGGCCTGGTCACCACCGTCGGCGTCAAGGATCTGGTGGTGGTGCAGACCAAAGACGCGGTGCTGATCGCCGACCGCAACGCGGTGCAGGACGTCAAAAAAGTGGTCGAGCAGATCAAAGCCGAAGGTCGCCATGAGCACCATGTTCACCGCGAGGTGTACCGCCCGTGGGGTAAATATGACTCCATCGATTCCGGCGAGCGCTATCAGGTGAAACGCATCACCGTCAAGCCGGGGGAGGGACTCTCCCTGCAGATGCACCACCACCGGGCCGAGCACTGGATCGTCGTAGCGGGCACGGCAAAGGTGACCATTAACGACGAGATCCGCCTGCTCGGTGAGAATGAGTCGATTTACATTCCCCTTGGCGCGACCCACTGCCTGGAGAACCCTGGCAAGATCCCGCTGGATCTGATTGAGGTGCGCTCCGGCGGCTACCTCGAAGAGGACGACGTGGTGCGCTTCGAAGACCGCTACGGGCGAGTTTAGTACGCATTAACTCAGCCCGGCAGCGTGCGCTTACCGGGCCTATGGAGGCCATTATGGAAAAATTAACCTGTTTTAAAGCCTATGATATTCGCGGCAGGCTGGGCACGGAGCTCAATGAAGAGATCGCCTGGCGCATTGGCCGTGCCTATGGTGAATACCTGAAGCCGGAAACCATCGTGCTGGGGGGCGACGTGCGCCTGACCAGCGAGGCGCTGAAGCTGGCGCTGGCGAAGGGGTTGCAAGACGCAGGGGTAGACGTGCTCGACCTTGGTATGTGCGGCACGGAAGAGATCTACTTTGCCACCTTCCACCTTGGGATTGACGGCGGTATCGAAGTCACCGCCAGCCACAACCCGATGGACTACAACGGCATGAAGCTGGTGCGCAAGGGCGCACGCCCGATCAGCGGCGATACCGGCCTGCGCGACGTGCAGCGTCTGGCAGAGGCCAACGACTTCCCGCCGGTTAATCCGGCGAAGCGCGGCAGCTATAAGCAGATCGATCTGCGCGACGTCTATATCGACCACCTGCTGGGCTATATCGACGTGGCGAACCTCAAACCATTGAAGCTGGTGATCAATTCGGGCAACGGCGCGGCGGGTCCGGTGATCGACGCCATCGAGGCGCGCTTCCAGGCGTTGAAGGTGCCGGTGACCTTTATCAAAGTGCATAACACCCCAGACGGCAACTTCCCGAAAGGTATTCCTAACCCGCTCCTGCCGGAGTGCCGGGACAGCACCCGCGAGGCGGTGATTGCACACCGTGCCGATATGGGCATCGCCTTTGATGGCGACTTTGACCGCTGCTTCCTGTTCGACGGTGACGGCCAGTTTATCGAGGGCTACTACATCGTTGGCCTACTGGCGCAGGCGTTTCTGGAGAAGCACCCCGGCGCGAAAATCATCCACGACCCGCGCCTCTCCTGGAACACCGTAGACGTGGTGACTCAGGCGGGCGGTACGCCGGTGATGTCGAAAACCGGCCACGCCTTTATCAAAGAGCGGATGCGCGCCGAGGATGCGATCTACGGCGGCGAGATGAGCGCCCACCACTACTTCCGTGACTTTGCCTACTGCGACAGCGGGATGATCCCCTGGCTGCTGGTCACCGAGCTGCTATGCCTCTCCGGTCAGCCGCTGTCAGCGCTGGTGCGCGATCGCATGGCGGCGTTTCCGGCCAGCGGTGAGATCAACCGTACCCTCAGCGAACCGGCGCAGGCCATTGCCCGCGTCGAGCAGCATTTCACCAGCGGGGCGCAGGAGATTGATCGCACCGACGGCCTCAGCGTCGCCTTCCCAACCTGGCGCTTCAACCTGCGATCCTCCAATACCGAGCCGGTGGTGCGCCTGAACGTCGAGTCCCAGGGCGACGTCTCGCTGATGGAGGCGAAGACGCAGGAAATTCTGGCGCTGCTCGACAGGTAGCCGTTGCGAGCCCTCTCTTCGGAGAGGGCATTATTGAACAGGAACAACGATGACAAACTTAAAAAAGCGCGAGCGAGCCAAAACGAATGCATCGTTAATCTCTATGGTGCAGCGATTTTCGGACATCACTATCCTGTTTGGCGGGCTTTGGGTGGTCTGTAAGGCAAACGCCTTACCCTTTTTCTATCTGCATCTGCTGATGGCGCTCATGGCGCTGGTGGTTTTCCAGATGATTGGCGGTATGACCGATTTCTACCGCTCGTGGCGCGGGGTGAAGATCTCCACCGAGCTGGTGTTGCTGCTGCAAAACTGGACCCTGAGCCTGATCTTCAGCGCCGGGCTGATGGCTTTCAATTCAGATTTTAATGACGACTTCTCGCTGTTTTTCGCCTGGTACGTGCTGAGCAGTATTGGTCTGGTGGTCTGCCGCTCGCTGATCCGCTTCGGCGCGGGCTGGCTGCGTAACCGTGGATACAACACCCGCCGGGTGGCCATTGCTGGCGATCTGCCGGTAGGGCAGATGCTGCTGGAGAGCTTCCGCAACGAGCCGTGGCTGGGCTTCGAGGTGGTGGGCGTCTATCACGACGTGAGCCCCGAGGGCGTATCGGCGGACTGGGCGGGCACCATCGAGCAGCTTATTGAGGATGCCAAGGCGGCGAAAATTCACAACGTTTACATCGCTATGTCGATGAGCGACGCTGCCAGCATTAAAAAGCTGGTGAGCGATCTGGCGGATACCACCTGCTCGGTGATCCTGATCCCCGACGTCTTTACCTTCAATATCCTGCATTCGCGTATTGAGGAGATGAACGGTATTCCGGTAGTGCCGCTGTACGACACGCCGCTCTCGGGCATGAACCGTGTTCTGAAGCGTCTTGAGGACATCGTGCTCTCCTCGCTGATCCTGCTGATGATCTCCCCGGTGCTGCTCAGCATTGCTGCCGCCGTGAAGTTCACCTCGCCGGGCCCGGTGATCTTCCGCCAGACCCGCTACGGCATGGACGGCAAGCCGATCATGGTGTGGAAGTTCCGCTCCATGAAGGTGATGGAGAACGACAGCGTGGTCACCCAGGCGACGCAGAACGATCCCCGCGTCACCCGCGTCGGTAACTTCCTGCGCCGTACCTCGCTCGACGAACTGCCGCAGTTTATTAACGTTCTCACCGGTGGCATGTCGATTGTCGGCCCGCGCCCGCACGCCGTGGCGCATAACGAGCAGTACCGGACGCTGATCCAGGGCTACATGCTGCGCCATAAGGTCAAGCCAGGCATTACCGGCTGGGCACAGATCAACGGCTGGCGCGGAGAAACCGATACCCTGGAGAAGATGGAGAAACGGATCGAGTTCGACCTGGAGTACATTCGCGAATGGAGCCTCTGGTTCGATATCAAGATCGTTTTCCTGACCATTTTCAAAGGCTTTGTTAACAAAGCGGCCTACTGAGTGAGTACCCTGTGAGCCTGAGAGAGAAAACTTTAAGCGGGGCCAAATGGTCGGCGATGGCTACCGTCACGATCATTGGCCTCGGGCTGGTGCAGATGACCTGGCTGGCGCGGATTATCGACAGCCACCAGTTTGGCCTGCTGACCGTGGCGCTGACCATCATCGCCCTTGCCGATACGCTGTCTGATTTCGGCATCGCCAACTCGATTATCCAGCGCAAAGAGATAAGCCAGCTGGAGTTAACCACCCTCTACTGGCTGAACGTCGGGCTGGGGCTGCTGGTCTGCGTGGCGATGTTCCTCCTGAGCGATACCCTGGCGCGGGTACTGCACAACCCGGATATCGCCCCGCTGATCAAAACCCTGTCGCTGGCCTTTGTGGTGATCCCCCACGGCCAGCAGTTCCGCGCTCTGATGCAAAAAGAGTTAGAGTTCGGCAAAATTGGCGCAATTGAAACGCTCTCCGTGGTGGCGGGCTTTAGCGTGACGGTGATTGGCGCGTGGTTCTGGCCGCTGGCGATGACCGCCATCGTCGGTTACCTCGTTAACACCCTGGTGCGCACCCTGCTGTTTGGCTTCTTTGGCCGCAAAATCTACCGTCCGGGCCTGCACTTCTCCCTCGCCTCGGTCAGCGCCAACCTGCGCTTCGGCGCGTGGCTGACGGCAGACAGCGTCATCAACTACATCAATACCAACCTCTCCACGCTGGTGCTGGCGCGCATTCTCGGGGCCAGCGTTGCCGGGGGCTATAACCTCGCCTACAACGTGGCGGTAGTGCCGCCGATGAAGCTCAACCCCATCATCACCCGCGTGCTGTTCCCGGCCTTCGCCAAAATTCAGGACGATACGGCCAAGCTGCGGCTCAACTTCTACAAGCTGCTGTCAGCGGTGGGGATCATCAACTTCCCGGTGCTGCTGGGCCTGATGGTGGTCGCCAATAACATGGTTCCGCTGGTGTTTGGCGAGAAGTGGCGGGGGATTATCCCGATCCTGCAGCTTCTGTGCATCGTTGGCCTGCTGCGTGCCGTGGGAAACCCGATTGGCTCCCTGCTGATGGCCAAGGCGCGGGTTGATATCAGCTTTAAGTTTAATCTCTTCAAAACCGCGCTCTTTGTGCCCGCCATTATTCTCGGCGGCCAGTGGGCGGGGGCGCTGGGCGTTACCCTGGGCTTCCTGCTGGTGCAGGTGATCAATACCGTGCTGAGCTACTTCGTGATGATCAGGCCGGTGCTCGGCCCGAGCTATCGCCAGTACGTGCTGAGCCTCTGGCTACCGTTCTACCTGTCGCTGCCGATGCTGGCGGTGAGCTATGGGCTGGGTCTGGCGCTGAGCGGCCATCTGCCGCTGGTGACCCTGCTGATCGTCCAGATCGCCGCAGGGGCGCTGACCTTCGCGGTCACCCTCGCGCTGTCGCGTAACGCGCTGGTGGTGGAGATCAAACGCCAGCTTTGCCGCAATGAAAAATTAAGAACGCTCCTGCGGGCAGGTTAATCCTATTTCGTTTATTGAGGTCACTATGAAACTATTGATTCTGGGCAACCATACCTGCGGGAACCGTGGCGACAGCGCCATCCTGCGCGGCCTGCTGGACGCGATTGCCGTGCTTGAGCCGGACGCCGAGGTGGACGTGATGAGCCGCTACCCGGTCAGCTCCTCCTGGCTGTTGAACCGCCCGGTGATGGGCGATCCGCTCTATAGCCAGATGAAGCAGCACAATAACGCCGCCGGACTGATGGGCCGGGTCAAGAAGGTGCTGCGCCGCCGCTATCAGCATCAGGTGCTGCTCTCTCGAGTCACCGACAGCGGCAAGCTGCGCAACATCGCCATCGCCCAGGGCTTCACCGACTTTGTTCGCCTGCTGGCGGGCTACGACGCCATTATCCAGGTTGGCGGCTCGTTCTTTGTCGATCTCTACGGCGTGCCGCAGTTCGAGCATGCCCTCTGCACCTTTATGGCGAAAAAGCCGCTCTATATGATCGGCCACAGCGTTGGGCCGTTCCAGGACGCCCAGTTTAACCAGCTGGCGAACTACGTGTTCGGCCACTGCGACGCGCTGATCCTCCGCGAGCGCGTGAGCCTGGAGCTAATGGAGCACAGCCAGATCACCACCGCGAAAGTGGAGCAGGGTGTAGATACCGCCTGGCTGGTGGATCACGACGAGACGTTCGTGCCGAACTATGCGGTTGCCCACTGGCTTGATATGGCGGCAAAAGAGAAGACGGTCGCCATTACCCTGCGCGAGCTGGCCCCCTTCGACAAGCGGCTCGGCACCACGCAGAAAGCCTACGAGAAGGCCTTTGCCGGGGTGGTCAACCGCATTATTGATGCTGGCTACCAGGTGCTGGCCCTCTCCACCTGTACCGGCATTGACAGCTACAACAAAGACGATCGCATGGTGGCGCTCAACCTGCGGGAGCACGTCAGCGATCCCTCGCGCTATCACGTGGTGATGGACGAGCTGAACGATCTTGAGATGGGCAAAATCTTTGCCGCCTGCGATCTGACCGTGGGCACCCGCCTGCACTCGGCCATTATCTCGATGAACTTTGGCACCCCGGCGATCGCTATCAACTACGAACACAAGTCGGCGGGCATTATGCAGCAGCTGGGCATGCCCGAAATGGCGATCGATATTCGCCATCTGCTGGACGGTTCGCTGGAGGCGATGGTGGCCGACACCCTGGGTCAGCTTCCGGCCCTGGAGCAGCGCCTCAGCGATGCCGTGACCCACGAGCGTCAGCACGGCATGGAGATGGTGGAGTCGGTGCTGAAGCGCGTCCGGGAGGGTAAATGAAGGTCAGTTTCTTTTTGCTGAAGTTCCCCCTCTCGTCGGAGACCTTCGTGCTGGATCAGATCGTTGCCTTTATTGAGATGGGCTACGAGGTTGAGATCGTGGCGATGCATAAAGGGGATCTGAGCAATACCCATGCCGCGTTTCAGCAGTATCGGCTGGCGGAGAAGACCCACTGGCTGCTGGACGAGCCGCAGGGCAAGCTGGCGAAGCTGCGCTATCGCGGTGCGGCGCTGCTGCGCGGGGCAGGGCGGAGCGCAACCTGGCGGGCGCTCAACGTTGGGCGCTACGGCGCCGAGGCGCGCAACCTGATCCTGGCGGCGATGTGCGGCCTTGCGCCGCGCACGTTCCACGCCGATGTCTTTATTGCCCACTTTGGCCCGGCGGGCGTGACGGCGGCCAAGCTGCGCGAGCTGGGCGTTCTTAACGGCAAAATCGCCACCGTATTCCATGGCATCGACATCTCCAGCCGGGCGGTGCTCAGCCACTATACCCCGGAGTACCAGCAGCTCTTTCGCCGGGGCGACCTGATGCTGCCTATCAGCGAGCTGTGGGCCGGACGGCTGATGAATATGGGCTGCCCGGCGCATAAAATTGCCGTCTCGCGCATGGGCGTTGATATGTCACGCTTCTCTCCACGTCCGGTGCAGGCCCCGGCCAACCGGCTGAATATCATCTCCGTGGCCCGCCTGACCGAGAAAAAGGGATTGCACGTGGCCATTGAGGCCTGCCGCCTGCTTAAGGCGCGGGGCATTGCCTTTCACTATCGCATTCTCGGCATCGGGCCGTGGGAGCAGCGCCTGCGGGATAAAATCGCCGAGTATGGCCTGCAGGAGACGATCGAGATGCCGGGCTTCAAGCCGAGCCACGAGGTGAAGGCGATGCTGGATGAGGCGGATCTCTTCCTGCTGCCCTCCATCACCGGCGCGGACGGCGATATGGAGGGGATCCCGGTGGCGCTGATGGAGGCGATGGCGGTGGGTCTGCCGGTGGTCTCTACCGTTCACAGCGGTATCCCCGAGCTTATCGACGCCGATCGATCCGGCTGGCTGGTGCCAGAGAACGATCCTGAGGCCCTCGCGGACCGGCTGGCGGTGCTAAGCGCTATCCAGCAGGAGGCGCTGGTGCCGGTCGTCTCCCGCGCCCGTGAAAAAGTTGAAACCGAGTTTAATCAGCGAATCATTAACCAGCGGCTTGCCACGCTGTTGCAAGCGCTCTAAGCCAGAGGTTATATGCCAGATATCTTACTCTCCCGCCGTCGCTTTATTGGGGCAGGCTCTGCCCTGGCGGCGCTGCCCCTTCTGCACTCGCCGCTGCTCCAGGCTCAGGAGTCTGGCAGCGTTGATATCCGCCGCTACCTGAAAAATGACGTGATCGCCGCGTTTAAGCAGGCCTTTGCCGAGGCCAGCACCGTGCTGGTGCCGGCGGGCGTGGTCTGTGAGAACATCAATACGGCTATCTTCATCCCGGCGGGTAAAACATTGTTAATTCGCGGGGCGCTCAAGGGCAACGGCCGGGGGCGCTTTGTATTGCAGGATGGCTGTCGGGTACGCGGGGAAGAGGGCGGAAGCCTGTATAACATCACCCTCGACTTGCGCGGCTCGGACTGCACTATCGAAGGTGTAGCGATGAGCGGTTACGGCCCGGTGACGCAGATCTATATTGGTGGCAAAGAGAAGCGGGTCATGCGTAACCTGGTCATCGATAATATCACGGTGACCAAGGCCAACTACGCCATTCTGCGCCAGGGCTTTCACAATCAGATCGACGGGGCGCGCATCACCAACGGCCGTTTCAGCTATCTGCAGGGGGACGCTATCGAGTGGAACGTGGCGATTAACGATCGCAACCTGCTGATCTCTGACCACGTGATTGACCATATTGACTGTACCAACGGCAAAATCAACTGGGGGATCGGCATCGGGCTGGCGGGCAGCACCTACGACAACGACTACCCGGAAGATCAGGCGGTAAAACATTTTACCGTGGCCAACATCACCGGTAGCCACTGTCGTCAGCTGGTGCACGTCGAAAACGGCAAGCACTTTGTGATCCGTCACATCACCGCCACGGATATCACCCCTGACTACAGTAAAAAAGCGGGCATTGATAACGCCACGGTAGCCATTTACGGCTGCGATAATTTCGTCATCGACGACGTTAAAATGCGCAATAGCGCCGGGATGTTAATAGGGTATGGGGTAATCAAAGGTAATTATCTCTCGATACCGCAAAATTTCAGACTAAACGCGGTTCATTTAGACAATGCCGAGCAGACGCGGAAATTACGTGGGATCCAGATCTCATCCGGCAATGCCGACTCGTTTGTCTCTATCACCAATCTCAATATTCAGCGCGCGTCGCTGGAGATGCATAATAAACCCCAGCACCTGTTTATGCGCAATATTCAGATCATGCAGGAGGCCGCGACAGGCCCGGCGCTGAAGCTCCACTTCGATCTACGCAAGGACGTACGCGGCCGCTTTATGGCGAAGCGGGATACGCTGCTTTCGTTGGCGAATATTCATGCTGTGAATGAGAAAGGGCAAAGCTCGGTGGATATTGACCGGCTCGATCAGCAGACTATTAACGCTGAAAAATTAAACTTTTCCCTGCCGGCAAAGCGCTCATAATTGTTATACGGCCATTTTGCGAGGATTCCTGGAGCCCAAACTCACGGCTTCGTATTACATCTATGGCAGATGCCTTAATTGATGACTCTCATTCAGCTAAATCGTGCTGGCTAAACGAGATCAAAGGGCTATAATTCAGCAACCATTTTATAGGTGGAAGTGATAATGATTAATTTGAAAGCGGTTATTCCGGTAGCGGGTCTGGGGATGCACATGCTGCCTGCCACCAAGGCGATCCCAAAAGAGATGCTGCCGATCGTCGATAAGCCGATGATCCAGTACATCGTCGACGAAGTGGTTGCTGCAGGGATCAAAGAGATCGTTCTGGTTACCCACTCCTCTAAAAACGCGGTAGAGAACCACTTCGACACCTCCTACGAGCTTGAGGCTCTGCTGGAGCAGCGCGTTAAGCGTCAGCTGCTGGCGGAAGTGCAGTCTATCTGCCCGCCGGGCGTGACCATTATGAACGTGCGCCAGGCGCAGCCGCTGGGTCTGGGCCACTCCATTCTCTGTGCGCGTCCTATCGTTGGTGATAGCCCGTTTGTAGTGGTGCTACCGGACATCATTCTGGACACGTCGACCGCCGATCCGCTGCGCTACAACCTCGCCGCGATGGTAGCCCGTTTCAAAGAGACCGGCCGCAGCCAGGTGCTGGCAAAACGCATGAAGGGCGATCTCTCTGAGTACTCCGTGATCCAGACCAAAGAGCCGCTGGATAGCGAAGGTAAAGTGAGCCGTATTACTAACTTTATCGAGAAACCGGATCAGCCGCAGACGCTGGATTCCGACCTGATGGCGGTAGGGCGCTATGTCCTGTCGGCGGATATCTGGGCGGAGCTGGAGAAAACCGAGCCGGGCGCATGGGGCCGTATTCAGCTTACCGATGCCATTGCTCGACTGGCGGAAACACAGTCCGTTGATGCGATGCTGATGACTGGCGATAGCTATGACTGTGGCAAGAAAATGGGCTACATGCAGGCGTTCGTGAAGTACGGTCTGCGTAACCTGAAGGAAGGGCAAAAGTTCCGCAACAGCATTCAGAAGTTGCTGAACCAAAGTCAGGCCTAGGCCACAATTAAGTAATATTTATTTAATTCGACGGCAAGAGATCGTTCATTATGCGGTAACACATCGCGGTGAACAATCCCTTGCCGTTTTTGTTTTACAACCCCCAAATTCTTGTAGATCAAGGGGTTGTGTTGATTAAACATACAGCAAAACGCTAAGAATTTTCCTTGTTTCTCTACGCGTTTAGGATGACAATTAGCATCTGATTTTTCGCCCAACTGGCACAGTTTGGGTGCGAATTTTTGCACAATCTGGTCTAAATCAGTCCACGGGTAGCTGTTGAGCCTGGGGCGGTAGCGTGTCCGCTCGCGGAGCGGTCATGCTTCGACCTGCAACACACCTCTTCTTATTGAATTGACGGAATTGATAGCGTGAAAATCCTTGTTACTGGCGGAGCGGGTTTCATCGGCTCTGCGGTCGTCCGACATATTATTAAAAATACCCAAGATTCCGTTGTGAATGTTGATAAATTGACTTACGCCGGTAATCTGGAATCGCTTGTTGACGTCGCCGAAAGCGATCGTTATGCCTTTGAGCGCGTGGATATTTGTGATGCCGCCGAGCTGGCTCGCGTATTTGCCGAGCACCAGCCTGATGCAGTCATGCACCTGGCGGCTGAGAGCCATGTTGACCGCTCGATTACTGGCCCGGCTGACTTTATCGAAACCAATATCGTCGGAACTTACGTTCTGCTGGAGGCCGCGCGCGCCTACTGGCTGACCTTAAGCGATGAAGCGAAAAACGCGTTTCGCTTCCACCATATCTCTACCGATGAAGTGTATGGCGATCTGCCGCACCCGGACGAACATCCGCACGGCACGGCGCTGCCGCTGTTTACCGAGCAGACCGCTTACGCTCCAAGCAGCCCGTACTCCTCTTCAAAGGCATCCAGCGATCACCTGGTGCGCGCATGGCGTCGTACCTATGGTCTGCCGACGCTGGTCACCAACTGCTCCAATAACTACGGTCCGTATCACTTCCCCGAGAAGCTGATCCCGCTGGTGATCCTTAACGCCCTTGAGGGCAAACCGCTACCGATCTACGGCAAAGGCGATCAGATCCGCGACTGGCTCTACGTTGAGGATCATGCCCGCGCGCTCTATACCGTGGTCACACAGGGTGCCCCTGGCGAGACCTACAACATCGGCGGCCATAACGAAAAGCAGAACCTGGACGTGGTGCATACCATCTGTGACCTGCTGGACGAGATCGTGCCGAAAGAGGGCTCTTACCGCGACCAGATCACCTATGTGACAGACCGCCCGGGCCACGATCGCCGCTACGCTATTGATGCTGACAAAATCAGCCGCGAGCTGGGCTGGAAGCCAGAAGAGACGTTTGAAAGCGGTATCCGTAAAACCGTCCGCTGGTACCTGGACAACCAGCAGTGGGTGGATAACGTGAAAAGCGGCAGCTATAAAACCTGGATCGAGCAGAATTACGGGGAACGTTAATGATGAATATTCTGCTGTTTGGTAAAACCGGCCAGGTAGGCTGGGAGCTGCAGCGTGCGCTTGCGCCGCTCGGCACGGTGACGGCGGTTGACGTTAAGTCAACCACCTACTGCGGTGACTTCAGCAATCCAGAAGGCGTGGCGGAAACCGTTCGCCGCGTGCGTCCGGATGTGATCGTCAACGCGGCGGCCCATACCGCCGTTGATAAAGCCGAGACCGAGCGCGAATTTGCCGAGCTCTTAAATGCGACCAGCGTCAAAGCTATTGCCATCGAAGCCGAAAAGCTCGGTGCATGGTTAGTCCACTACTCTACCGACTACGTTTTTCCCGGAACCGGGGAGACGCCGTGGCTGGAAACCGATGCCGTTGCGCCGTTAAACGTCTACGGTGAGACCAAGCTGGCGGGCGAGAAAGCGGTGCAGGAGAACTGCACCAAGCATCTGATCTTCCGTACCAGCTGGGTCTATGCGGGTAAAGGCAACAACTTTGCCAAGACCATGCTGCGCCTGGCTAAAGATCGTCCGGAGCTGTCGGTGATTAACGATCAGTTTGGTGCCCCAACCGGCGCGGAGCTGCTGGCCGACTGCACGGCGCACGCCATTCGTACCGCGCTGCACAAGCCAGAGGTAGCAGGCTTATACCACCTGGTCGCGTCCGGTACTACGACGTGGCATGACTATGCCGCGCTGGTCTTCGCTGAAGCGAAAGCGGCAGGTATGGAACTGGCGATTGAGAAGCTTAACGCCGTACCGACCTCAGCTTACCCGACGCCAGCCCGCAGACCGACCAACTCCCGTTTGAATACCGAGAAATTCCAGCGTCAGTTTGACCTGGTGCTGCCTGACTGGCAGGTTGGCGTCAAACGCATGCTGGCTGAGCTGTTTACCACGACCTCATTCTGATTGACATATCTAATGCCCGGGAACGGGCATTTTCTGTATGCAGAGAAAAAAATGACAACACGTAAAGGTATTATTCTGGCCGGCGGTTCCGGCACGCGTCTCTATCCTGTCACGATGGCCGTCAGCAAGCAGCTGCTGCCGATTTATGACAAGCCGATGATCTACTATCCGCTCTCCGCGCTCATGCTGGCGGGGATCCGCGATATTCTCATTATCAGCACGCCGATGGATACGCCGCGTTTCGAGCAGCTGCTAGGCGACGGTAGCCAGTGGGGACTGAATCTGCAATATAAAGTGCAGCCAAGCCCGGACGGTCTGGCCCAGGCCTTTATCATTGGCGAGGAGTTTATCGGTGACGATAACTGTGCCCTGGTGCTGGGGGATAACATCTTCTACGGCCACGATCTGCCAAAACAGCTGGAAGCTGCTGTAAGTCAAGAGAGCGGGGCGACCGTCTTTGCCTACCACGTTAACGATCCGGAGCGTTACGGCGTCGTGGAGTTTGACCGCAACGGCACGGCTATCTCGCTTGAAGAGAAGCCGCTGGAGCCGAAAAGCAACTATGCGGTAACCGGCCTCTATTTCTATGACAACCGGGTTGTGAAGATGGCGAAGAGCCTGAAGCCATCCCCGCGTGGCGAGCTGGAAATCACCGATATCAACCGCCTCTACCTGGAGCAGGGCGATCTCTCCGTGGCGATGATGGGCCGCGGCTACGCCTGGCTGGACACCGGCACGCATCAGAGCCTGATCGAGGCCAGCAACTTTATCCAGACCATTGAAGAGCGTCAGGGACTGAAGGTCTCCTGTCCGGAAGAGATTGCGTTCCGTAAGGGCTTTATCGATGCCGAGCAGGTTAAAAAATTGGCGGCCCCGCTCGCTAAAAATGCTTACGGTCAGTATCTGCTGAAGATGATTAAAGGTTATTAAGCAATGAACGTAATTAAAACCGCTATTCCTGACGTGCTGATTTTTGAGCCGAAGGTATTTGGCGACGATCGTGGATTCTTTTTCGAAAGTTTTAACCAGCGTGTTTTTGAAGACGCTGTTGGCCGCAAGGTTGAGTTTGTCCAGGATAACCACTCCAAATCCAGCAAAGGGGTACTGCGCGGTCTGCACTACCAGCTGGCGCCCCACGCGCAGGGCAAGCTGGTTCGCTGCGTAGCGGGCGAGGTATTTGATATTGCAGTAGATATGCGTAAGTCATCTACGACCTTTGGTCAGTGGGTGGGGGTCAACCTCTCTGCTGAAAACAAACGCCAGCTGTGGATCCCGGAAGGGTTTGCCCACGGTTTTCTGGTGCTGAGCGAGACGGCAGAGTTTGTATACAAGACTACCGACTACTATCAGCCGCAGTCGGAACGTGCCGTACGATATGACGATCCGCAGCTCAACATCCAGTGGCCGTTTACTGACGATCTCAAGCTCTCGCCGAAGGACGAAGCCGCTCCCCAGCTGAATACTATTCCGGTGAATGAGCTATTTGAATGAGCATAATTAAAAATAGCATCTGGAACCTGGTGGGGTACGTTATCCCGTCGCTTGTGGCGATACCAGCTCTGGGCTATCTGGCACGACAGCTGGGACCTGAACTTTTTGGCATCTACACCATCGCCATTGCGGTGGTGGGCTATGCAGGCATTTTCGATATGGGATTAACCCGGGCCATCACTCGGGAAATTGCTATTCATCGAAACAATATTGCCGAGCGGAGAAAAATCATTGCCAGCGCGACCCTGTTTCTGTTGGCGTTAAGTACGCTAGGCGGTTGCGCCGTACTGATCTTCTCCGCTTCCATTGTTCATTTTCTCAACATCTCAGCGGCAGATTTTGTTGATATAAACAACTCCTTTAAGCTGCTGGCGTTAACTATCCCGCTGTTTTTACTTAATCAGCTGTGGATAGCTATCCTTGAAGGCGACGAGAAGTTTAAAGTCGTTAATATCCAAAAGTCGTTTAGCAGCACGTTCATTGCGGGAATGCCTGCGCTGTTTGTTATTTATGATGGAACGCTCTTCTCCGCAATAGCGGGATTGCTGGTGTCTCGTGTCATTTCGCTGCTGATCGCCTTTATGCTGGTGCGCAAAGAGATCGTTCAGTCAGGGATGCGCCTCGATCTGATCACCTTTAAGCGGCTGATCTTCTTCGGCGGCTGGATCACGGTCAGTAACATTATCAGCCCGGCGATGGTCTACTTTGACCGGTTTATCATCTCGAATATGCTAGGCGCTAAGAACGTGGCTTATTACTCTGGCCCCTCGGAAGCCATTGCGCGTTTGGGGATCCTACCTGCGGCGGTAGGCAGGGCCATATTCCCGAAATTGAGCTGCGTAGTCCATAAAGATGAGCTGAAAAGGAATATTATCGTCTCCTGGCTGCTGATGTTTGCCGTCTGTGCGCCGGTAGTGATCGTCGGTATCGTGTTTGCGGAAGACATATTAAACCTGTGGTTAGGGGCAAGCTACTCCGCGCATTCAAAGAATATCCTGATTATCCTGCTCGTAGGTTTCCTGTTTAATGCGCTGGCTCAGGTTCCCTTTACCGCCATCCAGTCGGCAGGGAAAGCAAAAATCACTGCCTTGCTCCACTGCATTGAGATCGTGCCCTACTTCATTATGCTCTATTTTTTAGTACAGCATTATGGGTTGATTGGTGTGGCCTTTGCCTGGAGTATCAGGGTCATCGTGGACTGGGCGATCCTGACGCTGATTAGTCAGCGTCTGCTGAAGCGACAGCTGCGAGCTGATTTAGCTTAGACGTTAAAACCGGCAACGCTGCCGCTGAACTTGTTTACAGATAAAAGATAACTATGAAAGTTAATATTATTGTTGCTCTTTATTATCCCCATTATTATGAAAAAGTGAGAAAAGAGATCTTCTCCATCTTTGCTAACGCACATTTTCATCTTTTATTTGTAGACAACAGCGGTAAGCTGATCCCTGAAAATGAGCCTGCGGCTAACGTTCAGTGGCTCAGGGGAAGCAACGTAGCCGGTGAATTCTCAGCATGGGATGAAGGCTACGCACTCCTTACAGGCAACGGTACAATGGACAATGATGATATCGTTCTTTTTATGAATGATACTTTCTGTCACCACCGCTTCTTTACCTTCTACGACAGGATGCTCTACCGCAAAGCGGTTGCGCACTGTACCCATAACGGCATCTACGGTGAGTTAAACAGTACCGGCACAGAGTTTGCGATCAATCAGTTACCGTTAACTGCATGGATCTCCTCCTACGTTTTCCTGAGTCGTAAGGAAAATATCGACAAGCTCCTGCCCCTGAATAGCGCGTCGGCAATAGGAGACGAGGCACTCGCTCAGATTGAGCGTGGTCTGGCGCAGCGAAAAGTGGATGTGCCTCTCTTCTCGGTAAACCTCAATCAGCATCTTAGCCACTGGCTTTTCCCGATCAATGGCAATGGCTGGTACAACGCGGGTAAAACCTCCCCAGCAATTTTACTGTTCAAGCTTAAAGCTATCATCAATGAGAAGCTGCTGACCCATAAGGCACTGAAAAACGGTCTCGCTGTAAACGACATCTATCAGGGCAAACTCAACAGAATTTATAACTCGCTGCGCAACAGGCTCTACACATTTTGCAAGCGCCATAAATTAGTATAAGTGACGTTAATTCATGAATGCCAATAACACTGAAATAAGCGCACCGGGTAGAAAACACTACAGATTTACAGCCATGTGCTTGCTGATTATTCTTCTGGCGATGACCCTGAACGATCTGCCAGTGCAGGAGTTTTTAGGCACGCTGGGTGCCAGTCCAATGTGGGCAGTGTCAGCGGCAATCTTTATGCTCTTTCTGGTTCATAATAAGTTCTGTCTCTATTTAGATAAGTACAGCCGACTTTTTATGATCTATTTCTTACTCACGTTTAGCGTGTCGCTGATCCAGTGTATCTGGTACTATATCGTTGAAGGGACTATTTTAAATCCTTACGGCGCGTCCGTATTCAGTAAGCACTTTTTTGCTTCGTCTTATTATCTTTTCTATTTCCTGGCTATTTACTGTGCGGGCTATGCGCTGCGTTCTGTACCGGGCAATTTTTTCAAAAAAGCGGTTATTTTTATCGCGCTCTTTCTGACGCTGATTATTGCTATTGAATTTGTTGCGCCTGACGTACTGGCCCCCCTTCATCTGAGCATGGAAGGCTATGGTGTAGGATCGCGCCTGCGGTTACTCTCCCCCGAACCGTCAATAGCTGCCTTTACGTTTAATATCTTCTTGCTGCTGGCGATAACCCTCAGCAACGTTAGCCTGGTCAGACTCATTCTGTGGGGAGCACTGCTCGCGGGTAACGTGCTGATTGGCTCAAAGTCATCGCTAGTGCTGATCATGTTTGGCGCGCTGCTGGTCTTCTACTTCAACATGACGTTAATACAGAAACTGAAGTCACTGATTGTGCTGATCCCGGTTGCCGGGATAGTGGTTTATATTTTTCTGCACACCGTCCTGCCAGCGTTGACCGTTGATATTGAAAATTTCACCAGCGTCAGCACGCGCATGATCACGTCGCTATGGGCCGTCTGTAGCCTGTTCTACTATCCGCTGGGCGAGGGGTATGGAACCTATACTGTCTGGTTTATTCACCCGTTAGAAGCAGCCACAAGCCTGGCCAATAGTCTGGTGCCGTTTCCGCTTAACCTGCTTGAAATTAATGACATGACAGATACCGGCGATTATCTGTCGGCGAAGTCGGGTATCCTCTTTTCAGTCATTCATAGCGGTTTTATGGCCGTCATCTTCTACTTTATCATCTTCAGAAATGCTTTCCGTGATGTTCAAGAGAGCAAGATGGCCTACTATCAAAAAATATTGCTGCGGGTAACGCTTTGGTACTCTCTGCTGTCTATTCTTTTTGCTGTTAACATGGAAGTGCTATATACGTTTTTGTTGCCTTTTATTGTTGTAAATTATTTAAAAACAAATTCATAAACGGTATGTGATGATAATGGAAAAACTGCTGTATATATCAATGTCTCTGGAAAAGTCTAACTATGGCGGAAGCATTGTATCCAGAGCAAATTTAAAGGCATTGCACGCTAACGAACACCTGCAGGTGAAAGAGATAGCGATCGTCAGGAAAGAAGAGGGTGCCTACGCCTGGGAGCTGCTGGCGAAAAGCTCAAAAGTGCAGACCGCGATGAATAATCTTCGTGGTTACGCGGGCAGGCTAAATGCAGATATCTTCAGTCGAGTTAAAGCGATTATTCAGGAGTATCAGCCGACGACGGTATACCTTGATTCAAGCCTGCTGGGTAGCGTGGCAGAGTGGTGCAAGAGTACCCATCCGGCTATCAAGGTGGTTACCTTTTTCCACAATGCTGAAGTCGATTTTGAAATGGATCGCCTTAAGAGCGGCAAAATTCATTTCCTGCCTTCGCTGTTCTCTACAACCGTTGCTGAAAAAAAGGCAGTCAAATACAGCGATGTACTGATCGCGCTGCACCAGGCTGATTCGGACCGGCTTTTTCAGCTCTATCAAAGAAAAGCGGACTTCTGCGTTCCCGTTTGCATTGTAGATGAACCCATTGCTGATGAAGTGCTCTACGGCCACGAGGCTACGCAGGCGAGGCCGTTTACCGTAGGCTTTATCGGAACCGCGTTCTATGCCAACACCGAGGCTGCACAGTATATCTCTCAGCACATCGCACCCGCGTTCATTGACGATAGCCAGGTACAGTTCGTTATCGCTGGCAATGGATTTGAAGGTTACGCGGCTAAGCTCGATAAGCCTAACCTGAAAACCTATGGCTTCGTGGAGTCGTTGGCAGAGTTCTATCAGAGCGTCGATGTAATTTTATCGCCCATTTCCGTGGGTGGGGGTATGAAAGTAAAGGTTGCCGAGGCGCTTAAGTACAATAAAAAAGTCATTGCTTCGCCTTTTACCCTGATTGGCTATGAGCAATCGCTGGCGAGCCCCGACATCATCAGCTGCAGCAATCTCGATGAATATAAAGCAGCCATTAATCATTTACGTAGTACGCGCATGACAGCGTCTTCAACAAGGGTGTTTTTCCAGCAATATTACTCTGACCATGCCTGTGCAGAGTATTTTAAAAAGATATTTCACTAATAAATTGCTTAGTAAGAAGCGAATTCTATTTTTATAAAGAGGTTTAAGTGCGTATTCTCGAAGTAAGTAAACTATATCCTCCGTTTTGGGGTGGAATCGAGACGGTAGTGTACGACATATCAACGGTATTAAAACAAGAAGGTTATGACGTTGATGTGCTATGCGTATCTGAGAAAAATAACTCTTCAGAAGAAGTTATCGATGACGTTAACGTTTATCGCTGCGCTAGCCTTGCTCATCTGGCAAGTACCTACCTCTCTTTCGAATTCATCAAGGTCTGGCGGAAAATTCGCAATAACTATGATGTTATTCATGTTCACTTACCGAACCCGCTTGCGCTGCTTGCCTTTTTCTTATTCAAGCCACGTAAAGACTGTAAAATCATCGTTCACTGGCACAGTGATATCGTAAAGCAAAAGTATCTCAAAATTCCTTTTATCCCGTTGCAGAATGCGCTGTTGGATCGCTGTTACAAGATTATCGCCACTAGCCAGGTCTATGCCGACGCGTCACAGGATCTGAAAAATTACCTCAATAAAATTGCAGTGATCCCGATCGGCATCGACGAAGAGAGGATGGTCGCGGCACCTGAGGCGGTGGCAGAGATTAAACAGCGTTATGCCGGTAAGTTCGTCATTTTCTCTCTGGGCCGTCATGTTTACTACAAAGGCTTTGAGTATCTTATCGACGCGGCTAAGCATCTCGATGAAAACGCTATTATTTTGTTGGGCGGGCAGGGCGAGTTAACGCCGGAGTTAACAGAGAAAATTAAAACACATAATCTCGGCGACCGGGTAAAGCTGCTGGGTCGTATCTCTGCCCAGGAGCTGCCGGCTTACTTTAGCGCCGCAGATGTATTCTGCCTGCCGTCCGTGGAGCGCTCTGAAGCCTATGGCGTGGTGCAGCTCGAAGCGATGGCCTGCGGTACGCCGGTTATCTGTACCGACATTCAAGGCTCTGGCGTCGCGTGGGTTAACAAACATGGCGTGACAGGGCTGGTCGTGCCGGTGAAAAATGCCGAGGCATTAGCGACCAGTTTTAATTATTTGCGTGAGCACCCAATTAATAGAAGTCAAGTGCAAGAGTATTTTACACAGCATTATACTAGGTCCAAAATGGTTAATTATCTCATCAAGGTGGTAGAGGGAGCTTAATATGAAAATATTACCTGTTGTTATGGCCGGTGGTTCTGGAACGCGCCTTTGGCCGCTTTCGCGCTCTCTGTACCCAAAACAATTTTTGTCATTAGTGGACGATGCCTCGCTGCTGCAGGCCACACTCCTGCGTCTCGATAGCCTTGAGTGTAGCATCCCGCTGATTATCAGTAATAACGAGCACCGTTTTATCGTTGCTGAACAGCTGCGTCAGGCCGGCATTACCGATTTTGACATTATTCTGGAACCCGTTGGCCGCAACACGGCTCCGGCGATCGCGCTGGCCGCGCTTCATGCGCTCAAAGACGGTGACGATCCCATTATGCTGGTGCTGGCAGCCGACCACGTTATCCAGAACGTAGACGCGTTTTGCAGCAGCGTTACACAGGCGCAGACGCAGGCGGCGGAAGGCAAAATGGTCACCTTCGGCATTGTGCCATCGCGTGCAGAAACGGGTTATGGCTACATTCGGCAGGGCGAAGCCGTGGCGGACGCAGTCTACCGCGTCGATGCATTCGTTGAAAAACCTGACCTGGCCACGGCAGAGGCCTATCTGCGTGACGGCCACTATCTGTGGAACAGCGGGATGTTCATGTTCAAAGCCAGCGTCTATCTGGCCGAGCTGGAAAAATTCCGTCCGGACATTCTCAACGCCTGTAAGCAGGCGATGGACGGCGCCTCTATCGATCTCGACTTTATCCGCCTTGAGGAGGCCGTATTTGCCGCCTGCCCGGATGACTCCGTTGACTATGCCGTAATGGAAAAGACCAGCCACAGCGTCGTTGTGCCAATGGATGCCCAGTGGTGCGACGTGGGCTCCTGGAGCTCGCTGTGGGACATCTCCACGAAAGACGGCAACGGCAACGTTACGCATGGCGATGTGATCTATCACAACAGCAACAACAACTATGTCTATGCTGAAAACGCGTTGGTCACCACCATTGGCGCGGACGATATGGTTATTGTCCAGACCAAAGACGCGCTGCTGATCGCCAAGCAGGATCAGGTTCAGGATATCAAAAAGGTGGTTGACGTGCTTAAGCGTGAAAACCGCAGCGAGCATATCTCCCATCGTGAAGAGTATCGCCCATGGGGGCGCTACGACTCGGTCGATCAGGGTGGCCGCTATCAGGTGAAACGCATCACCGTTAAGCCAGGCGAGCGCCTCTCCACCCAGATGCACTACCATCGCGCAGAGCATTGGGTAGTCGTCGCCGGTACAGCGAAGGTAACGCGCGGTGATGACGTGTTCCTGGTCTCTGAAAATGAATCAACGTTTATCCCGGTAGGCGTGGTGCATACGCTGGAAAACCCCGGTAAGGTGCCGTTAGAGGTGATTGAAATCCAGTCAGGCACCTACCTTGGCAGTGATGATATCGTGCGTTTCGATGATAAGTATGGTCGTATTAAGGACAATAAATAATGTTAAATTCCAAACAGGTAATTGAAAACAGCAATATTGCGTTTGGAACAAGCGGCGCCCGTGGACTGGTCGTCGATTTTAAACCGGAAGTCTGTGCCGCGTTTGCCCACGCATTTATTGATATCATGGCGCAGGACTTTACGTTTGATACCGTCGCGTTAGCCATTGATAATCGTCCTAGCAGCTATGCGATGGCGCAGGCCTGTGCTCAGGCCATCATCGCTAAAGGTCTGAAGGCGGTCTATTACGGTGTGATCCCCACCCCGGCGTTGGCTAACCAGGCTTTGCAGGACAACATCCCGGCGATTATGGTGACTGGCAGCCACATTCCATTCGACCGCAACGGGCTAAAATTCTACCGTCCAGACGGGGAGATCACTAAGGCCGATGAGCTCAGCATTCTACAGTGCGAGTCTGCTTTTGCCCTTGAGCTACCTTTACCGGAGTTAACCACCTTACCGCTAGCCGCTAACAACTATATTACGCGCTACACGTCCCTGTTTGCTGCCGATACGCTGGCAGGCAAGCGCATAGGCGTTTACGAGCACTCCAGCGCCGGGCGCGATCTCTATGCCAAAATGTTTACCCAGCTTGGGGCGGAAGTCATCAGCATTGGTCGTAGCGACGAGTTTGTGCCTATCGATACCGAAGCAGTTGCTGAAGAAGATAAGGTGAAAGCCCGTAAATGGGCGAGCGAGCTGAATCTCGATGCGATCTTCTCGACCGATGGCGATGGCGACCGTCCCCTCGTGGCCGATGAGCAGGGTGAATGGCTGCGCGGCGATATCCTGGGCCTCCTGTGTGCTAAGGCGCTGCGTATTGAAGCGCTGGCTATCCCGGTAAGCTGTAATACGGCCATTGCCAAATCCGGGCTGTTTAAACATATCGAACTGACAAAAATTGGTTCGCCGTATGTGATTGCCGCCTTTGCCGGACTGAACGCCGAGTATGCCCGCATTGCTGGCTTCGAAGCTAACGGTGGATTTTTGCTAGGCAGCGATGTCTCCTTTGGTGAGGCGACGATTACCGCACTGCCGACACGCGACGCTGTTCTGCCGTTCCTGATGGTATTTGCCAGCGCCGTGACGGCAAATGTCGAGGTATCGCAGCTGCTGGTCGATCTGCCGCAGCGGTTCACCCACTCAGACCGTATCCAGAACTTTGCCACTGCGCTGAGCAAACAGATCATTGCTGATGCCCAGCAGGATCCGCTCGCATTTGTGCAGGCACTCGGCTTTAGCCAGGGCGTCAAAGACGTGGACAGCACCGATGGTCTGCGGATCACTCTCAGCGATGATGCAGTGATCCACCTGCGCCCATCAGGCAACGCGCCAGAGCTGCGCTGCTATGCGGAGAGCAGCAGCGCGTCTGCCGCAGCTACGCTGGTTGAACATACGCTCGAACAGTTGAAAAAGCGTTCTGCGTAATATTTATTAAGTAACTTATATAATAGATACAGGGCAACAGCATATGTTGCCCTGTTTGTTATCAGCTAAGGTAGATAAAATTGATATGATCGCAAAAAGAATGCAGGGGATTGAGGTCCTCAGAGTTTTTGCTATATTTATGGTGGTTTTGATACATTCGACGCCGGAGTATACGCCCGGTGCGGATACAAACTTAGCCGCACTGATACTTCAGTCAGTATCGCGCGCAGGGTTTATCTCCTTTTTTATCATTAGCGGTTATTTTGCGCTTAACGAAAAAATAGTTAGCCTGAAGAAATATTATTACAACAGGTTTGTTGCTATTGTTATCCCGTTTTTAATTTACGCATACATTCATTACTTCATGGTGCACTTTAACTTTGGCCGAGCCGATCATGCTTTGTCAGGTTTCTTTTCCCTTACCACCGTGACTGACTTCCTGCATGCGGTCATTATCGGGCCAGCCTTCAATGGTTCAATGTTTGTCTCGCTTCACTTCTGGTTTGTATATTGGATCGTAGGTGCCTATGTCGTTGCGCCCTTCGTAGGCTATGTCGTGCAGCGCATTGAGCCAGGCGCAAGGCTTAAGGCCATCGCTTTCTTACTCGGCGTTAGCTGGTTCCAGCTCTATATCAACCGCTACTTCCCGAGCGCAAATATTATCAACATACCGTTTATCTCTGACGGCTGGTTTATCTATTTCCTCATCGGCGGGCTTCTCTACGGTCTGGATCTGACCAAATATAGAAAATATGCCTATGCACTTTGCATTACGGGCTATGCGCTTACGCTGCTGTTGACCTGGTACAACTTTACGATTGCGGGCAATAACCAGCCACCGTACGGCATCGATATTAACATGGTGCTCTGCGCTGGCGGATTTTTCATACTGTTCCAAACGCTACGTGAGTCTGGTTTAACGCGCTGGATTACAAAAGCATCCAGGCATACCTATGGCATCTATTTAACCCATGTGTTTATGATGTATTTTGTCAGCGGTTTCACCAAAACGGCCACCAGCAGCGATGTTGTTAACTCCGTACTTACGGCGATAGTCGCCTTTACACTGGCGTTAATATTCTCCTTTATTATCGATAACCTTTTGGTTCTAAGATTGATAAAGAAACTAAAGTTAAGTAAAGCTTGATGATTGTATTTAATATCATCAGTTTTGACGATATTTCTTACCAAGTAAATGCGGGATGATGCTATTCAAATGAGCCTAAGATAGGTTAACATCATAACAACATTTACCTGCGTTATGATTCGCAGTGAACACACTGACAGGAGTATGTAATGTCCAAACAGCAGATCGGCGTTGTTGGTATGGCCGTCATGGGGCGCAACCTGGCGCTCAACATCGAAAGCCGTGGCTATACCGTTTCCGTTTTCAACCGCTCACGCGAAAAGACTGAAGAGGTTGTTGCTGAAAACCCAGGCAAGAAGCTGGTGCCTTACTACACCGTGCAAGAGTTTGTTGAGTCCCTTGAAACACCACGCCGCATTCTGCTCATGGTGCAGGCGGGCGCGGGCACGGATGCGGCCATCAACTCGCTTAAGCCTTACCTTGATAAAGGCGACATCATCATTGATGGCGGCAACACCTTCTTCCATGACACCATTCGTCGTAACCGCGAACTCTCTGCTGAAGGCTTTAACTTTATCGGTACCGGCGTTTCCGGCGGTGAAGAGGGGGCGCTGAAAGGGCCTTCCATCATGCCTGGCGGTCAGAAAGAGGCCTATGAGCTGGTTGCGCCGATCCTCACCAAGATTGCTGCGGTAGCAGAAGATGGCGAACCCTGTGTAACCTATATCGGCGCTGACGGTGCTGGTCACTATGTGAAAATGGTGCACAACGGCATCGAATATGGTGATATGCAGCTGATTGCTGAAGCCTACGCGCTGCTGAAAGGTGGCCTGAACCTCTCCAACGAAGAGCTGGCCCAGACCTTCACCGAGTGGAACGAAGGCGAGCTGAGCAGCTACCTGATCGACATCACCAAAGATATCTTCACGAAGAAAGATGAAGAGGGTAAATATCTGGTTGATGTGATCCTTGATGAAGCCGCAAACAAAGGCACCGGTAAGTGGACCAGCCAGAGCTCGCTGGATCTAGGCGAGCCGCTGTCGCTGATCACCGAATCCGTGTTTGCTCGTTATATCTCTTCTCTGAAAGAGCAGCGCGTTGCCGCCTCTAAAGTCCTGAGCGGACCGCAGGCGCAGCCGGCTGGTGATAAAGCCGAGTTCGTTGAGAAGGTACGTCGTGCTCTCTACCTGGGTAAAATCGTCTCCTATGCTCAGGGCTTCTCTCAGCTGCGCGCCGCCTCTGAAGAGTACAACTGGGATCTGAACTACGGTGAAATCGCGAAGATTTTCCGCGCTGGCTGCATCATCCGCGCTCAGTTCCTGCAGAAAATCACCGACGCCTACGCTGAGACCCCGGCGATTGCCAACCTGCTGCTGGCTCCTTACTTCAAGCAGATTGCTGATGACTACCAGCAGGCGCTGCGTGACGTCGTGGCTTACGCCGTACAGAATGGTATCCCGGTGCCGACCTTTGGCGCAGCCGTTGCTTACTACGACAGCTATCGCTCTGCCGTGCTGCCAGCTAACCTGATCCAGGCTCAGCGCGACTACTTCGGTGCACACACCTACAAACGTACCGATAAAGAGGGTGTATTCCATACCGAGTGGATGGAATAATCTGATTTATTAATTCATTATCAAGCCCGGCTCTGCCGGGCTTTTTTTATTTTGTCTGATTGTAATTTGTTAAAAAAGGTAGGTATCTGCTACTGATTATGAAGCTTATCTGAATATGCAGAGGTTGTATTGACACTGTAATCTGTGTGTCGTTATCGTTAAAGCCGTTCCACTCACTGGCTGTGTCGTTTTCAGACACTACGTTCTTTAACGAGAAAAAGTCAAACGTATGAAAATTACCATCTCCGGTACAGGTTATGTAGGCCTCTCCAACGGCATTTTAATTGCCCAAAATCATGAAGTTGTTGCGCTAGATATCGTGCAAGAAAAAGTAGATCTGCTGAACCAGGAAAAGTCGCCGATTGCTGATAAAGAAATTGAGGAATATCTTAAAACCAAGCCGCTCAATTTCCGTGCCACTACCGATAAGTACGATGCCTATCGCGACGCAGATTATGTCATTATTGCCACGCCTACGGATTACGATCCGAAAACTAACTACTTCTGTACCACCAGCGTTGAAGCCGTCATCAAGGATGTAAATGAAATCAATCCGAAGGCGGTGATGGTAATCAAATCAACGGTCCCTGTCGGCTTTACGCAAAAAATCAAAGAGACGCTGGGCATTGATAACGTTATCTTCTCCCCGGAGTTCCTGCGTGAAGGGCGGGCACTTTACGATAACCTGCATCCTTCCCGGATCGTCATCGGCGAGCGCTCAGCGCGTGCTGAGCGTTTTGCCGCCCTGCTGGTCGAGGGCGCGATTAAAACCGACATCCCCGTTCTGTTTACCGACTCTACTGAAGCCGAAGCCATTAAGCTATTTGCTAATACTTATCTGGCGATGCGCGTGGCTTACTTTAATGAGCTGGATAGCTACGCAGAAAGCCTCAATTTAAATACTCGACAGATTATTGAAGGGGTATGTCTCGATCCGCGTATTGGCCACCATTATAACAATCCTTCATTTGGCTACGGCGGTTACTGCTTGCCAAAAGATACCAAGCAGCTGGTTGCGAACTATAAATCAGTACCTAACAATATTGTTTCGGCTATTGTCGAAGCCAACCGCACCCGCAAAGATTTTATTGCCGATGCGATATTGGCGCGCCAGCCGAAAGTGGTTGGGGTTTATCGGTTGATAATGAAAAGCGGCTCTGACAATTTCCGTGCCTCCTCTATACAGGGCATAATGAAACGTATCAAAGCCAAAGGCGTTGAAGTGATCATTTATGAGCCGGTAATGAAAGAGTCACAATTTTATAATTCTCGCGTCGTGCGTGATATCAATGCGTTCAAGCAAGAAGCTGACGTTATTGTCTCTAATCGTATGGCCGATGAATTGCAGGATGTGGCAGAAAAAGTCTATACCCGCGACCTGTTTGGTAACGATTAATATTTACAATAAGTCATCGCCTGAAACAATCCAGCCTGATGCCTGTCAGGCTGTTTTTTGTACAAAAGTGCCCAGTTTGCATTATGGCGCGCTCACTTTTTGAGCTTAAAAAAATTACATACACTTATGTTATAACCCACCCAAATTGAATTAAACTGAATCCTATAGAAAAAAAGCACGCATTGGGTACACTACGCGTGATATACAAACTATTTGCGCTTTTATCATTAAGGTTGCTATGACGCACAACGACAATAATGCAGTGCTTAAGGGAAGCAATAATCCAGAACAGCTTGATCTGATTGATCTTTTATTGCAGCTATGGCGTGGTAGGAAGACGATAGCGATGTTTACCGTGGCGCTTGTTTTAGCCGCTGTGATTTTTATCTTTGTCGCCCCGCAAAAATGGACATCAACTGCCGTGATTACGATGCCGGATGCGGGACAGATCACCGGCTACACCACGGCGATAAACGTACTTAACGGCTCCTCTACAAGTGATACGACAGAGCTTCAGCAGCGCTTTATTGGGCGTTTCAACGCGGCATTTTCCGCACTGTCAGAGACCCTCGAAAACCAGGAAGAGCCAGAAAAACTGACCATTGACCTGGCGGTTAAAGGGCAACCTTTGCCGCTGAAGCTGACCTACCAGGGTGACTCCGCTGAAAACGCACAGCGTACGCTGGCCCAGTACATTCAGCAGGTGGATGAACAGATTGCTCAGGAGCTTAATCTTGACCTTGGGGTTAATATTAAGTCGCGGACCACCGATCTGGTCTCCTCGCTGGCTACCCAAGAAAAAGTGGCTCAGGAGCAGAAAGACCTGCGTCTGAAGCAGATCTCCCAGGCGCTTATCGTCGCACGGGAAGCCAATATCAAAACGCCTCAGGTTCAGCAAACACAGGAAGTGACCCAGGATACGCTCTTCCTGCTTGGCGACGAAGCGCTGGAGTCGATGATCAAAAACGAATCATCTCGACCGCTGGTGTTTCCTGACAGCTACTACCAGATGCGTAAAACCTTGCTGGACATTGCGCGTCTGAAGCCCGATCCGACGAATATGCACAGCTACCGCTACGTTATGAAGCCGACGCTGCCGGTATGGCGAGACAGTCCGAAACGCGCCTTGACGTTAATTCTGGCCGTGTTGCTTGGACTTATCCTTGGTTCAGGCTACGTGCTCACCCGCAATTCGCTGCGAAACTACCAGCCGAAAGCGTAATAAAAAAACCGGGCTTGCCCGGTTTTTTTTTATCTCTGCGGCGCTACTTGTGCCGCGCTCTCAAATTCTCAATGATGGTCGTCATGTCCAGATCCTGATCCTGCAGCAGCACCAGCAGGTGGTAGATCAGATCCGAGGCTTCGTTAGTCAGCTCCTCGCGGTCGTTAACGGTCGCCGCGAGTGCAGTCTCTACGCCTTCTTCACCCACCTTCTGCGCGATGCGCTTGGTGCCGCTGGCATAGAGCTTCGCCGTGTAGGAGCTGGCAGGGTCGGCGCTTTTGCGCGCCGCCAGCAGCTGCTCCAGCTGGTAGAGGAACAACCACTGATGGTTCTTCTCTTCACCAAAGCAGCTGGTGGTGCCGGTATGACAGGTTGGGCCGACGGGGTTGACCAGTACCAGCAGCGTGTCGTTATCGCAGTCCGGGGTGATGCTGACTACGCTAAGCACGTTGCCGGAGGTTTCACCCTTGGTCCACAGGCGCTGCTTGGTGCGCGAGTAGAAGGTGACCAGCCCGCTCTCTTCGGTTTTAGCCAGCGCCTGCTGGTCCATATAGCCCAGCATTAGCACTTCACCGGACACCGCGTGCTGGATCACCGCAGGCAGCAGCCCATCGGTTTTCGTCCAGTCCAGCAGGCTGCGTTGTTGCTCTGTTAACATATCCTTATCTCCACGCCCTGCAATGCCAGGTACGCTTTCAGTTCACCAATATTAATAATCTGCTTGTGGAACACGGAGGCGGCCAGCGCCCCGTCGACATCCACATCCCGGAAGGCTTCCAGGAAGTGCTCCATGGTTCCCGCGCCGCCGGAGGCGATCAAGGGAACATGGCAGACCTCACGCACCTTCTTCAGCTGCACGAGATCGTAACCGTTACGCACCCCGTCCTGGTTCATCATGTTGAGCACAATCTCACCCGCGCCACGCTTCTGTACTTCCTGCACCCACTCCAGCGTCTCCCACGTGGTGACGCGGGTCCGGGTTTCGTCGCCGGTATACTGATTAACGTGATACTTGCCGGTGGCCTCATCAAACCAGGTATCAATGCCGATCACGATACACTGCACGCCAAAACGGTCGGCGAGGCGGGTGATCAGCTCCGGGTCAGCCAGGGCCGGTGAGTTAATGGAAATTTTATCCGCGCCGAAGGAGAGGATCTGCGCCGCGTCGTCGACGGATTTAATCCCACCCGCTACGCAGAAGGGGATATCGATCGCTTCCGCTACGCGGGAGACCCAGCTCTTATCCACGACGCGTCCATCGCTGGAGGCGGTGATATCGTAAAAGACCAGCTCGTCCGCGCCTTCCTCGGCATAGCGCTTCGCCAGCGGCACGATTTCACCAATGATCTCATGGTTGCGGAACTGCACGCCTTTTACTACCTGGCCGTTGCGCACATCCAGACAGGGAATTATCCGTTTTGCCAGCATTGGATCGCCTCCGTTACGTTAAATTTGCCTTCCAGCAGCGCCCGGCCTACGATCACGCCGCGTACGCCGGTACCGCGCAGGGCGGCTATGTCCTGGAGCCCGCCGATGCCGCCAGAGGACTGGAAGGCGATCTGCGGATAGCGCGCGCAGACCTCTTCATACAGCGAGACGTTGGAGCCGGCCAGGGTGCCATCGCGGGAGATATCCGTGCACAGGACGTGCTTCAGGCCAACGGGCTGATAAGTTTCAATCAGCTCCTCCAGCGAGACGCCGGAGTTCTCCTGCCAGCCGCTGACCGCCACTTGCTTCACGCCCTCGGCATCGATGCGTACGTCAAGCGCCAGCACCAGCGCCTCTGCGCCGAAGCGTGTAAACCAACCTTTAACGACCTCAGGGGATTTCACCGCCGTCGATCCGACCACGACACGGGCAACGCCCGCCGCCAGCAGGGCGGCAACGTCCTCTTCCGTGCGGATCCCGCCACCGACCTGCACCGGCACGTTGACGCCAGCCACCAGAGTTTTAATCAGCGGGATCTGCCGCTTAGCCGGATCTTTCGCGCCGGTCAGATCGACCAGGTGCAGCACCTCTGCGCCTTCGGCAGCATAGCCCTGCAGGCGGGGCAGCGGATCGTTACCGTAGTCGCGCTGCTGCGCGTAGTCCCCCTGATGCAGGCGTACTACCGTGCCATCAATTAAGTCTAACGCTGGAATAATCATTACATCTCCAGGAAGTTTTTCAGCAGCTGCGCGCCCGCTGCGCCGGAGCGCTCCGGGTGGAACTGAACGCCGTAGAAGTTATCTTTCTGCACGGCGGCGGTAAAGGGCGCGCCGTAGTGGCACTGGGCGATGGTCTGGGCGTTCACCGGCATCGCGTAGCTGTGCACGAAGTAGAAGTAAGCCCCGTCCTCAATGCCGCGAAACAGGCGATCGCCCGCTTTCGGGTAGACGCGGTTCCAGCCCATGTGGGGCAGCGGCAACCCGACGTCCTCCATCTTGACCACCGGCTCATCGATAATCCCCAGCAGCTCAACGCCGTGGGTCTCTTCGCTGCGGCTGCCCAGCAGCTGCATGCCGAGGCAGATCCCGAGCACCGGCTGGGTGCAGGCTCGGATCAGGTTGACCAGCTCGCGCTGGTGGATCTGATCCATCGCGGCCTGCGCCGTCCCTACGCCAGGTAAAAAGAGCTTATCGGCGCGCAGCACCACGTCCGGATCGCGACTCACCACCGGCTCATAGCCGTGGCGGGCAATCGCGGATGTCACCGAGTGCAGATTGGCGCAGCCGGTATCGAGGATCACCACGTTCATTACAGCACTCCTTTCGAGGAGGGAAGGGTATCGCCTTCCACACGGATCGCCTGGCGCAGCGTACGGCCAAAGGCCTTAAACAGGCTCTCTACGCGGTGGTGATCGTTCTTGCCCTTGGTCTTCAGGTGCAGGGTGACGGCCATGGTGTAGGAGAGCGAGCGGAAGAAGTGTTCAACCATCTCGGTGGTCAGGTCACCCACGCGCTGGTAGGTAAACTCGGCCTTGTATTCAAGATGCGGACGCCCAGAGATATCCAGCGCGCAGCGGGCCAGGCACTCGTCCATCGGCAGAACAAAGCCAAAGCGGTTGATGCCGCGCTTGTCGCCGAGCGCCAGCTTCAGCGCCTCGCCGAGCGCCAGACCGGTATCTTCCACGGTGTGGTGATCGTCAATATAGAGATCGCCCTTGACCTGAATCTCCATGCGGAAACCGCCGTGGGTGGCAATCTGATCCAGCATGTGATCAAAGAAGCCCACGCCGGTATTGATTTTGCTGCCGCCTTCGCGATCCAGCCACACCTTCACGTCAATCTGCGTCTCTTTGGTCTTGCGCTCGACGTGGGCATAGCGGTCGCGTTTGGTCAACTGGTCGCCAATGGCGCGCCAGTTAAGGGTCTCGCGGTCATAGCGCAGGCCGGTGATACCCATGTTTTCAGCAAGGGTCACGTCCGTCATCCGATCGCCAATCACGTAGCTGTTGGCCTTATCCAGCGCCTCGTCAGCAAGGTAAGCCTCAACCAGTTTTACCTTGGGCTTACGGCAGTCGCACTCGTCGGCGGGCAGGTGCGGACAGATCAGCACCTCGTCAAAAACTACGCCCTGGGAGGTGAAGATCTGCATCATCAGGTTGTGTGGGCCGGTAAAGTGCTCCTGCGGGAAGCTGGCGGTGCCCAGCCCGTCCTGATTGGTGATCATCACCAGCTTAAAGCCCGCCGCCTGCAGCTTAAGCAGCACCGGAATGGCGTCTGGCTCAAAGGCCAGCTTTTCAAAGCTATCGACCTGAAAGTCGCTCGGCGGCTCGCTAATCAGGGTGCCGTCACGGTCAATAAAAAGGTACTTCTGGCTCATACTTGCTCCGCACGTAGGGCGTCGATGACGCGCTGGCTCTCTTCCCGGGTACCGATGGTGATCCGCAGGCAGCCGCTTAAAGAGGGTTGTTTGTTCTGGTCACGTAGAATAATGCCCTGATCCCACAGGGATTTAAATACCGCGCTGGAGGCGGTGATGCGCGCCAGAATATAGTTGGTTTCTGAATCGAATACCGTTTCTACGCAGGGAATAGTGCGCAGCTGCTCGACCAGGTAGCGGCGTTCATTGAGGATCTGCGCCACCCGTCCCTGCATCGCCTCAATGCCAGCCGGGGAGAGGGCCTGAGCGGCGATCTCGGCGACCGGGGTCGAGAGCGGGTAGGGGGCAATCACCTTCAGCAGCAGGGCGATGATCTCCTGGCTTGCGAGGGTAAAGCCGCAGCGCAGACCGGCCAGCGCAAAGGCTTTCGACAGCGTACGCAGGATCACCAGGTGCGGATAGTCTGCCAGCCAGCCGCTGAGCGTCGCCTGGGGGCAGAACTCAATATAGGCCTCGTCGGCAATCACCAACGCTTTGCCACGGGTCATCTCTAACAGGGCACGCATATCCTGCGGGTCGATAATCTGCCCGGTCGGGTTGTTGGGGCTGCACACATAGATAAGCTTCACCCCATCGAGAGCCTCGGCGATGCCCTCCAGGTTGAGCTGCCAGCTCTCCAGCGCCGGAACGGTGCGCGCCTCGACGCCGAAGGTCTCGGCGCTGACGCTGTACATGCCGTAGGTCGGCGGGCAGTAGAGCACTGCGTCCTTGCCCGGCTCGCAGAAGGCGCGGATCAGCAGCTCGATACCCTCGTCCGCGCCGCGGCTGACCAGCACCTGCTCTGGCTGCAGACCGGCATAGCGGGCGTAACCCTCAATCACCGCTTTCGGCTGGCACTCCGGGTAGCGGTTGAGCGACGACTGGGTCAGCTCAAAGGCCACCGGGGTAGGGAACTCGTTGGCGTTCAGCCAGACATCGCCTTTGCCGCCCAGGCGACGAGCGGACTGGTAGGGCGTCAGGTTTCGCACGTTCTCGCGCGCTAATTCTTCGATGCTCATGCTTGCTCCTTGAGGGCGTTAACGCGCAGGGTAACGGCATTCTTGTGGGCGTGCAGACGCTCGGCCGCCGCCAGGGTCTCAATGGTCGCCGCCAGCGCGGAGAAGCCCTCGCGGGAGAGCTCCTGCACCGTCATGCGCTTCTGGAAATCCGCCAGCCCAAGGCTGGAGCAGGTGGCGGTATAGCCGTAGGTCGGCAGCACGTGGTTGGTTCCCGAGGCATAGTCACCCGCCGACTCCGGCGACCAGTCGCCGAGAAACACCGATCCCGCACTGGTGATGCTGTCCACCAGCGAGCGGGCGTCGCGGGTCTGAATAATCAGGTGCTCCGGGCCGTAGGCGTTAGAGATAGCCACGCACTGGGCCAGATCCTTCGCGACGATCAGGCGGCTGGCGGCCAGAGCCTGGCGCGCGGTCTCGGCACGGGGCAGCTCGGCCAGCTGGCGCTCAACGGCGTCGGCGACCGCAGTGGCCATCTGCGCGTCCGGCGTCAGCAGGATCACCTGAGAATCCGGGCCATGTTCGGCCTGGGAGAGCAGATCCGAGGCGACGAAATCCGGCGTTGCGCCGCTGTCGGCAATCACCAGTACCTCAGACGGACCGGCAGGCATGTCAATCGCTGCCCCGTCCAGCCGCTGGCTCACCTGGCGCTTGGCTTCGGTGACGAAGGCGTTGCCAGGGCCAAAAATTTTATCCACCGCCGGAATCGATTCGGTGCCAAAGGCGAGGGCGGCGATAGCCTGCGCCCCGCCCACCTTAAAGACCTCCTGCACGCCACAGAGGCTGGCGGCATAGAGGATCTCATCGGCAATCGGTGGCGGCGAGCAGAGCACGACCCGCTGGCAGCCCGCGATGCGCGCCGGCGTGGCCAGCATCAATACCGTTGAGAACAGCGGCGCGGAACCACCGGGAATATAGAGGCCCACGGAGGCAATCGGGCGCGTTACCTGCTGGCAGCGTACGCCGGGCAGGGTTTCCACATCCACAGGCTGGAGCTTTTGCGCCTGGTGGAAGGTGTCGATGTTCTTCACCGCCACGGCCATTGCCTGCTTGATATCATCTCCCAGGCGGGCGCTGGCGTCAGCGATCTCCTGCGCGGTCACTTTGAGCGCACCGACCTCGGTTTTATCAAATTTAGCGCTGTACTCACGCAGGGCGTCGTCGCCGCGCGCTTTGACATTGTCGAGGATCTCCACCACCGTGCGGGTGATGCTTTCCGAGGCGGAGATGGCCGGACGCATCAGCAGATCGCGCTGCTGCTCGTCGCTACATACATTCCAGTCGATAACGGTATTGAAGCTCATGACCATTACTCCATCATCTTCTCAATCGGCAGCACCAGAATAGAGCTGGCCCCCAGCGCCTTCAGCTTCTCCATGGTCTCCCAGAACAGCGTTTCGCTGCTGACCATGTGCATCGCCACGCGCTGCTGGTCGCCCGCCAGCGGCAGGATGGTCGGACGCTCAGCGCCCGGCAGCAGGGCAATCACCTCGTCCAGACGCTCGGTCGGGGCATGCATCATGATGTATTTTGATTCGCGGGCCTGGATGACGCCCTGAATACGGGTCAGCAGCTTGTCGATCAGCTGCTGCTTGGCCGCTGGCATCTCGCCGTCGCGCTGGATCAGGCAGGCTTTGGAGCGGTAGATCACCTCGACCTCACGCAGGCCATTGGCTTCAAGGGTCGCTCCGGTTGAGACCAGGTCACAGATGGCATCGGCCAGGCCCGCACGCGGGGCGACTTCCACCGAGCCGTTGAGCAGGCAGGATTTAAACGAGACGCCTTTCTGATCGAGGTAGCGCTTCAGCAGGTGCGGATAGGAGGTGGCGATACGTTTACCGTTCAATGCCGCCGGGCCATCCCACGGCTCGTCAACGGCGGTGGCCAGCGACAGGCGGCAGCCGCCAAAATCGAGACGGCGCAGGGTAAAGTAGCGCGGGTCTTCGCCCTGCGCGCGACGGGTCAGCAACTCCTCTTCCAGCACGTTCTCGCCGATAATGCCGAGATCCACCACGCCGTCCATGACCAGCCCCGGAATGTCGTCGTCACGCACGCGCAGAATATCGATGGGCATGTTCTCTGCCAGCGCAATCAGGCGCTGCGTGTGCAGATTGATTTTAATGCCGCAGCGGGCCAGCAGTTCGCGTGAATCATCGCTTAAACGGCCAGATTTCTGCATAGCTATGCGTAAACGGGAGTTATCTAACATTCTACTTATCCTCTTATCCTGCCTGAATTAGGTTCAAAAAAAAGCCCCCGGAAGAGGATCTTCCGGGGGCTTTTTCATGCGTTCATGCACCACTGGAAGATCCAAACGTCTTCCAGCACACATCGCCTGAAAGACTAGTCAGGATGATGGTGATGATGGTGGTGTTTAAATTGAACGCGTGTCATAAAATTTCCAATGAATGCTTATTCATGTCTTGTCAATTAACCTAAACCACTTTGCCCGCTGAAAGCAAGGGCTTTTTTTCATCATTACATCATTTCATGTTGCCTTCAGAATTGTCAGTTGCCGTTGCCTGGCGTAGCCTTAATCCTAACGTATGAAAGCCGGGAGAATTAAGGATGAAAAAAGTCGCGATTGTCGGTTTAGGCTGGCTGGGGATGCCGCTGGCGCTCTCGCTGCAGTCAAAGGGCTGGCAGGTTACCGGCAGTAAAACCACCCAGGATGGCGTCGAGGCGGCGCGCATGTGCGGTATTGAAAGCTATCCGCTGAAGCTCGAGCCGGAGCTGGTATGTGATGCTGACGACCTGGAAGCGCTGATGAACGTGGATGCGCTAGTGGTCACGCTGCCCGCCCGACGGAGCGGCAGCGGGGATACCTTCTATCTACAGGCGGTGCAGGAGATTGTCGACAGCGCGCTGGCGAGGCGTATTCCGCGCATTATCTTTACCAGCTCGACCTCGGTATACGGTAACGCTGAGGGCAACGTCAAAGAGAGCATGCCGCTGCAACCGGTCACTCACAGCGGGCAAACCTTGAAAGAGCTGGAGGAGTGGCTGCACAACCTGCCGGGCACCTCGGTGGATATCCTTCGTCTGGCCGGGCTGGTCGGGCCGGGCCGCCATCCGGGGCGCTTCTTCGCTGGTAAAACGGCACCCAACGGCAGCCAGGGCGTTAATCTGGTGCATCTGGAAGACGTTATCGCCGCGATTACGCTGCTATTGCAGTCGCCGAAGGGCGGCCATATCTACAATCTCTGCGCGCCTAAGCACCCTGCGCGATCCGAATTTTACCCGGTGATGGCACGCCAGCTGGGCCTGACACCGCCGCAGTTTACCGACAGCGACGCGGGCAGCAAGGGCAAGCTTGTTGACGGGAGTCGCATCACCAATGAATTAGGGTTCGAATATCAGTATCCCGATCCGCTGATCATGCCGATGGAGTAGGGCAGCAGCCTGGGGACTGGTCGCACACCCTCTGGGGCGAACATGAAACCATTGCTGGATGTTCTCGTTATCCTTGATGCCCTCGAAAAAGAGGGCAGCTTTGCTGCGGCCTCGGCGAAGCTCTATAAAACCCCCTCCGCGCTGAGCTATACCGTGCATAAGCTGGAGAGCGATCTCAACATCCAGCTCCTTGACCGCAGCGGCCATCGGGCAACCTTTACCCGCACTGGCCAGATGCTGCTGGAGAAGGGGCGAGAGGTGCTGCACTCGGTGCGCGAGCTAGAGAAGCAGGCGATTAAGCTCAACGAGGGCTGGGAGAACCAGCTTACCATTGGCGTGGATGACACTTTTCCCTTCTCGCTGCTGCTGCCGCTTATCGACACCTTTTATCAGCAACACAACGTGACCCGGCTAAAATTTATCAACGGCGTGCTGTCGGGGTCGTGGGAGGCGCTCATTCAGGGGCGGGCCGACGTGATTGTGGGTGCGCTGCACGACCCACCCTCACTGAGCGGGTTTGGCTTTGCCAGGCTCGGCAGTCTGGATCAGGTGTTTGCCGTCGCCGCTCACCATCCGCTGGCCCAGGCGGCAGAGCCGCTGCCCCGGTGCGAGATCAAACGCCATCGCGCTATCGTAGTAGGGGAGGCAAGACCGGGCTGCTCACGCTCCCAGCTACTGCTGGAGGATCAGGAGGCGATCGCGGTTTTTGATTTTAAGGCTAAACTGGATCTGCTCATTGGCGGTCTTGGCTGTGGTTATCTGCCGCGTTATCTGGCGCAGCCGTTTTTAAACAGCGGCGCGCTGGTTGAGAAACAGGTGGTGGCGCACATCTCAAGCGAACCGGTATGGATTGGCTGGAATGAGCAGACAGCAGGGCTAGCAAGCGGCTGGTGGTGCACGGAAATTTTAGCAAATAGTGCGATCGCTGGCGTTTACAAACCGGTGAGTGGCCGTGAATCGGGCGTGAGTTAAAAAAGATGGCCTGATGGGTGTATGCCATCTTGTCATCGCGCCTCAGTTTGGGGCAAAATATGTCGCCTGCAAAAAATGACACTAACCGACGTTAAACGCGTCGGTTATTTTTTTGCATCAAAACGTCATTTAAAACCAAGAGGCCGGGCTTCGTACCGGATAGATACACATTTAAAAACCGACAGTCGTTGTCGCTGAGGAAAGAAACAAAATGGGGCAATTTTTTGCTATTGCGACGGCATTCGCCGTAATGGGGGCTGACCATGTCGCATAACGTTACTCCAAAAACCTCTCGCGTGGAACTGCGTAAATCGCTTACGTTGATTCCGGTTGTTATGATGGGTCTTGCCTATATGCAGCCGATGACGCTGTTCGATACGTTCGGCATTGTCTCTGGTCTGACCGATGGTCATGTCGCGACCGCGTATGCGTTTGCGCTGGTGGCTATTCTCTTTACTGCGTTGAGCTACGGTAAACTGGTGCGTCGTTTCCCGTCCGCTGGCTCAGCCTACACCTATGCCCAAAAATCCATTAGCCCGGCCGTGGGCTTTATGGTGGGCTGGTCGTCGCTGCTGGACTACCTGTTCATGCCGATGATCAACATTCTGCTGGCTAAAATTTACTTCGAAGCGCTGGTACCCAGCGTGCCGTCGTGGATCTTTGTGGTGGCGCTGGTGGCCTTTATGACCATCTCGAACCTGCGCAGCATTAAATCCGTTGCCAACTTCAACACCCTGATCGTTATCTTGCAGATGGGTATTGTGGCGGCTATCGTCGGCCTGATTGTGTACGGCGTGGCGCACGGTGAAGGCGCGGGTACGCTGACCAGCACCCGTCCTTTCTGGTCAGAAGGCGCGCACGTGGTACCGATGATCACCGGTGCGACCATTCTGTGCTTCTCGTTCCTGGGCTTCGACGGCATCTCTTCTCTGTCGGAAGAGACCAAAGACGCCGAGCGCGTGATCCCGAAAGCGATCTTCCTGACGGCGCTGATTGGCGGCCTGGTGTTTATCGTGGCTTCCTACTTCCTGCAGCTCTATTTCCCGGACATCAGCCGCTTCAAAGATCCTGATGCGTCTCAGCCGGAAATTATGCTCTACGTGGCGGGTAAAACCTTCCAGTTCGGCGTGCTGGTCTTCTCGACCATTACCGTACTGGCCTCCGGCATGGCGGCGCACGCGGGCGTTTCCCGCCTGATGTATGTGATGGGCCGCGACGGCGTATTCCCGAGCCGCTTCTTTGGCTACGTGCACCCGAAATGGCGCACCCCGGCCTGGAACGTGCTGCTGGTGGGCGCGATTGCCCTGCTGGCGATTAACTTTGACCTGGTTACTGCAACGGCGCTGATTAACTTCGGTGCGCTGGTGGCCTTTACCTTCGTTAACCTGTCGGTGATTTCGCAGTTCTGGATCCGTGAGAAGCGTAACAAAACGCTGAAAGATCACTTCCAGTACCTGATCCTGCCGCTGTGCGGTGCGCTGACCGTAGGTGCGCTGTGGCTGAACCTGGAAGAGAGCTCAATGATTCTGGGCCTGATCTGGGGCGGTATTGGTCTGGTTTACCTGGCCTGCGTTACCAAAAGCTTCCGCAACCCGGTTCCGCAGTACGAAGACGTTGCGTAACTGCACGAACGCGTAAAACAAAAAAGCCAGCTGAGAAGCTGGCTTTTTTTATGCCCGCAGGCTGCGAATTTAAGGGCAGTCAAAGAAGGCGCGACAAAGCGTAATCAGCTGCGGTTTGGTCATATCAATGAAGGCATCCAGATGCTGATCAGGTGCCCCTATCACGTAGTCCGTCTTTTCGGGCGTATAAAGTCCCACGATCTGTTGGCGAGGCTGGAGCGTGTGCAACGCATCAATATTCAGCAGCCGGGCAAGCTGATTGAGGGTGGTACGATCCCCACAGGCAATGGAGTCGTTGGAGCTGAATATCATGGCGTCATTTTTCTGCTGCAGGAAGCCATTTATCTCCTCTTCCGGTAGCCGCGGTAGGGTACAGGATGGATAGTTATATCTCATTGGGGGCTGGGGTTTAGCTGCAAAAAAATTAATTCCGGGGGCAAGAGGAAGAAAGCTATCTGGTAGCGTGGCGCCGCTGTAATCATAATAATCTTCACCAACGGAAATGCCCACTAAGCCGCTTCGATACAGGCTCGACTTCTGCTTCACCTCTTTCTGTTCAACAATCCCTGCCGTCGTAATATGCAGCTGCTTCACCTCGGACGGAGAGACAATATATGCGCAAATGCCTGGCCGACCGATGCTCATATTTTGACACAGGTTGGCATAGAAGAAGGTATCCTCCGGCTTAATCTGCCGCGCCATCGTTTTGGCAAAGGAGTCAAACCACAGTGACTTAAAGCGACCGTTTTCATTTACGAAGGAGTAGAGCGGCAGTTTATAGCGCTGTGAGCCAATCTGAATGCTGTTCTCTTTCTGAACCATCGGGTCACGCACGGAGGGGTAGTTCCACAGCTCAGAGGCATAGGCAAGATAATCACGCGCATGACCTTTTACGTAGTCGGTAATAAATTGTCCAGGCGTGTTATCAAGCAGGCTTTTGCCAAAACCAAGCGTCTTCCCTGGCAACCCGGCCAGATCAAGAACGGTTGGCCAGACGTCAAGCAGGGTACCCTGAGTACTGTTTTTTATGCCGAGGAGGTCTTTTTTAATGACAATAAAGTTATTACGTCGAGCGGCTTCATCTTTCGCGAGTACTGACGTTGCGCCGTTTGCCATCATCAGGTGATCGGAAACCAGCACCACAATAGTATTGTCGAACCCTGCGCTTTGCGTAATCTTATTGATAAAGCGGCTTAGCATGTAGTCAGAGCAGGCGACTGCCGTAAGCATGGGGTATTCACTGCTTTTCTCAATGTGATTGTCGCACTCGGGAATATAGGTCCCGGCCGGGGGGTGCGTGTCCACGGTCAAAAACGATAGCAGGAACGGTTTTCCGGCTTGGGAGAGACGTTGATACTCATTCCAGGCGTGATCCAGCATCGCATCATCATGAACTCCCCAGCCGCTGATCTGTTCAGGCGTTGCGAGAGAGTGGGCTTCGAACCATGCTTTATCGTGCTGAGCCTGCCAGCCATGCTGCGAGAGAAACTTATCCCCACCCGCAAACTCTTTCTGGCTACCGCGAATAAATTCGGTCTGGTATCCCTGCTGGCTTAACCAGGTAGCAATGCAGTTCGCGCCGCTGAGGAAATGCGACACGTTTGAGCCAGAGTTTCCCTGCGACATAACCAACGGAATACCGCATTGAGTGTTGACAATACCGCCCATTGTCCAGCCAAAGCCCATGTTCAATGGCTGCTGAATATTGGTAAAATCAAGATAGTGATTAGCAAGCGCATCCAGGCCAGGCAGATAATTTTTGCCATCCAGCGCGCGAAACGTATGCTCAAGACTCTCGGCATAGATAAAGACAAAATTATATTTTTTCGGCAGTTCCCCGTTGAGCTTGTGATACTGGCTGCTAACGGCATAGCCATTTCCAGGGGTCAGAAAAGTCTCTTTTATCGCCAGATAGATATTACGTGAAAAGGGCATGCAGGCGGTGGCGATAAGTACCCCTGCCCAGGCGACGTTAGCCCATCGGTTGCCTGAGAAGTGACGCCTTTTAAATTTTATATAGAGCGCAGCCGCGATAGTCGCGAAGATGATAACGATAAATACGGCGGCTACCGCAACTTTGTCGACGATATCGTCAAGCGATGTTCCCTGGGCAGAATTGATCAGGTGGTAAAATACCGCATCCGTCACACCGTTGCCGGTGAACATGTCTGATATATACCAAAAAGCATAAACCAGAATGATAAGAGCGGTGATAATCGCTTTGAAAACTATCCCAAAACGGGAAAGCAGCGTCAATATGACGAGCAAGCAGAGTAAAATAACGGTCATTTTCGGTGTATCAAATCCATTCGAGAGTTAGATAATGTCTTGTGCATACTGATAGAGCGTTTTAATAAGGTTAAGCTTCTCGCTATCCCCCGCGTGTTGCTGGTAAAGCGCCTCCAGCTCCTCCGCCCAGGCCTGCAAAAATTCTGGAGTAAAAACGTTACGCCGATGCTGAAGCCAGCGCTGCTGCTCGTTTTCATCCAGCGTGCCAGGGAAATTACGTGCCCGATAGTTAAACAGCAGTTTCTCGATACGCTTGTCAGCAAAGGTAATATCCAGCGCCGGCAGGTTTTGCGGATCGGTCGCCAACACGATTTTCATCGCCGCACGATCGGCGTCGCTAAAGAAGCCGTTATAGAGCTGAGCGTCAACGTTATCCGACGGCACAAACGGCTCGGCTTCGGCAAAGATAGCCAGCACTTTTTCCCGCACGTCTGGATTGTCGCGCAGAATTTGCAGGTTCGCCAGGCACGCCTGACGGTTGATACCCAGCCGGTCGGCATCTTCCGGACGCAGGGTATTCGCCTGCGCCAGCACTGGGCACTTATTGAGGTGCACCAGCTTCACCGGTACAGGGGACTCATCGCCCAGATCCGCCTTGGGCGTATAGAGACGCTCGCGCAGCGCGTCGGCGTCCAGCTCCAGCAGAGGAGACATATCCCCGGCAAGATCGACCATGATCACCGCGTTTCGGTTTTCGGGGTGCCAGGCCAGCGGCGCAACCCAGCTGGTATTGCCGCGATCGGCGCCGAACATACCGGAGACGTGCACCAGCGGCTTCATCTGCGGCACGTCGATAAGGGTGGTGAGCTTCTGCTTGCTGCGGTAGGTGTAGAGGTAGTTAAACAGCTTGGGCTGGCGGGCTTTGACCAGCTGCGCCATAGCAATGGTGGCATAGACATCCGCCATCGCATCGTGGGCATTGCTGTGCTCAATGCCGTTGGCCTGGGTAAGATGCTCAAGGCGGAAGCTTGGCAGGCCGTCATCGTTCTCCGGCCAGTTAATGCCCTCTGGGCGCAGCGCGTAGCAGGCGCGCATAACGTCCAGCAGATCCCAGCGGGAGTTACCGTGCTGCCAGCTCCAGGCGTAGGGATCGTAGAAGTTACGGTAGAAAACGTTGCGGGTGACTTCATCATCAAAGCGAACGTTGTTATAGCCCACCACGCAGGTTTCCGGCACGGTGAAGATATCATGAATCCGCTTCGCAAAGGCGGCTTCGTTGTCGCCTTTTTCCCGGGCGATCTGCGGCGTAATGCCGGTGATCATCACGGCTTCCGGCTGCGGCAGGTAGTCATCTGCAGGCTGGCAGTAGAACACCTCCGGCTCGCCAATCGGTGTGAAATCCTCATCAGTACGGAGGGCGGCAAACTGCGCCGGTCGATCCAGCGACGGGCTGGTCCCGAAGGTCTCGTAGTCGTGAAAAAGGAAAGTGGGCTGCGCAGCGGAATCTGACACCTGAAATCGTCCTGTTGTTATATGACCTCTTTATGGTAAACCATGCCGCCCGCTAAACAGAAATAAAAGCGCTGTTTTTGCCAGAACTGGGTGACTGCTTCGCCGTGCGCCTCCTCGCTGTCACATTTGTTTGCAATTGTTCCAGGATTCGACACAACATTTTCCGTACAAAGGTCAGCTCTTTTGTCACACCTTAAGGATATCCTCTTGAAACGCCGTTTGTTTATTGCCGCTTCCCTCCTTGCTGTTTGCGTGAATTCTGCGCTGGCTGCCGATCCCGCTTTTGCTGTACAGCCTCCGCAGATCCAGGCCGGTGCCTGGGTATTAATGGACTACACCACGGGGCAGATATTGACCGCAGGCAATGAACATCAGCAGCGTAACCCAGCCAGCTTGACCAAGCTGATGACCGGCTACGTGGTTGACCGCGCTATCGATAGCAAGCGCATTACACCGGACGATATTGTTACCGTTGGTAAAGACGCCTGGGCCAAGGGAAACCCGGTATTTGATGGCTCCTCGCTGATGTTTATCAAGCCAGGAGATCGCATCACGGTGCGCGATCTGAGCCGTGGCCTGATCGTTGACTCCGGCAATGATGCCTGCGTGGCGCTGGCGGACTATGTTGCTGGCGGCCAGCCGCAGTTTGTGAAGATGATGAACAGCTATGCGCAGAAGCTCAACCTGCGCGATACCCACTTTGAAACCGTCCACGGTCTGGATGCGCCGGGCCAGCACAGCTCAGCCTACGATCTGGCCGTACTCTCCCGAGCTATCATTCACGGTGAGCCCGAGTTCTATCACATGTATAGCGAGAAGAGCCTCACCTGGAACGGCATCACCCAGCAGAACCGTAACGGCCTGCTGTGGGATAAGTCGCTCAACGTCGACGGCCTGAAAACTGGCCACACCTCCGGGGCGGGCTTTAACCTTATCGCCTCCAGCGTTAACGGCCAGCGGCGGCTGATTGCGGTGGTGATGGGGGGTGAGAGCCCGAAAGGGCGTGAGGAGCAGGCGCGCAAGCTGCTGCACTGGGGCGATGATAACTTCGATACCGTACAGATCCTGCATAAGGGGAAACAGGTGGGGAGCGAGCGCGTCTGGTACGGCGATAAAGAGAAGGTGGCGCTGGGTACGGACCGCGACTTCTGGCTGGCGCTGCCGAAGGCCGATCTGGACCATATTAAAGCCAAGTACGTGCTGAATGGTAAAGAGCTGGAAGCTCCGATGCCCGCGAACCAACAGGTGGGCGAGGTCGAGCTGTATGATAACGGCAAGCTGGTTGCCCGCTCACCGCTGGTCACCCTGGAAGCGATTGAGAAAGGCGGCGTGTTCTCTCGCCTGAGCGACTATCTGCACCACGTCCTGTAAGAAGCGGCGGGCAGGCTGGCAACTCTGCGAGTCTGCTCGCATACTGAACAGGCCAGGGGTGACAAAGCCCCTAAAAAAAGAGAGTGTATATCCATACAGCAATCATCGCGGAGGCAGCATGGACTACAGTATCAAACAGCTCGATAAGCGCACCATTGCCGGGTTCATCTGGTAGGGCCGTGGGAAAAGACCGTTAAGCAGGGCTTTGAACAGCTCACGCTATGGGTACAAACCAAACATCTCCAGCCGCAGGAGTGGATCGCCGTCTACTACGATAACCCTGACGAAGTCCCGCCGGAGAAGCTGCGCGCCGACACGGTTATTTCGGTACCCGAAGGCTTTATCGTCCCGGAAAATAGCGAAGGGGTGATCCTGAGCGAGCTGCCCGGCGGTCAATATGCCGTGGCCAGGGCGCGGGTCTATAACGAAGAGTTTGAAAAAACCTGGGATCTCTTTTTTGACAGCCTGCTCCCGGATGCCTACTACCAGATAGCGGCCCGGCCCTGCTTTGAGCGCTACCTGAATGCAGACAGCAGCAGCGGCTACTGGGACGTTGAGATGCACATTCCCGTTGAACCCAAATCACGTTAAGCACCTGCTTACCGTTGATCCTGTCGGCCTGTTTACTGATTTTAATCATTTAAAGCAGTTTTTACGGGGCTTTTGGTCACAACGCTGAGGCCCCGGCGCGAAAATTCGCTACAATTGCGCCTTTGTCGTTTTAGCCGGAGAGCGTGGTGCGCACCGACAAATCACTTAGCCCGTTTGAAATACGCCTGTATCGTCACTATCGCCTCGTGCATGGGGCCAGGATAGCGCTGGCGTTTATTCTGACCTTTCTGCTGGTGCGCCTGCTGGACGTGCCGGAGGGCACCTGGCCACTGATCACCCTGGTGGTGATCATGGGGCCGATCTCCTTCTGGGGAAACGTTGTACCGCGTGCCTTCGAGCGTATCGGCGGTACTATCTTCGGCTCAGCGCTGGGGCTGATTGCCCTGAAGCTTGAAGTCATCTCTCTGCCGCTGATGCTGCTCTGGTGCGCCGCCGCGATGTTTCTCTGCGGCTGGCTGGCATTGGGTAAGAAACCCTATCAGGCGCTGCTGATCGGCATCACGCTTGCGGTGGTGGTGGGCGCCCCGGCGGGGGATATGACCATCGCCCTGTGGCGCGGCGGCGATGTGATCTTAGGCTCGCTGCTGGCGATGCTGTTTACCGGCATCTGGCCGCAGCGGGCGTTTCTGCACTGGCGCATCCAGATGGCGAACTACGTCACGCAATTTAACCGGGTCTATCAGGCGGGCTTCTCACCGAACCTGGTGGAGCGCCCGCGGCTGGAGAAGCATCTGCAAAACATCCTCAACGACGTGGTGAAGATGCGCGGCCTGATTGTGCCAGCCAGCAAAGAGACGCACATTCAAAAAGCGATTTTCGAAGCTATTCAGACCGTAAGCCGCAACATGGTGTGTATGCTTGAGCTGCAGATCAACGCCCACTGGGCGTCGCGCGCCAGCCACTTCGTGATGCTTAATGCCCGGACGATCCGCGAGACCCAGACCATGACGCAGCAAACGCTGCTCACCATCGCCCATGCGCTCTACGAAGGCAATCCGCAGCCGATCCTGGCCAACAGCGAGCGGCTTAACGAGATTGTGGCGGAGCTGCGGGAGCTGATCCAACAGCATAAAGATGAGACGCTGGCGGAAACGCCCATGCATGGCTACGTGTGGTTAAGCATGGAGCTGGCGCGACAGCTGGAGCTGCTTTCGCATCTTATCTGCCGGGCGCTGCGCAAATAAGCCGCATCCGTAAGTGAATCAGCAGCAGGTTGTTTCGATTCAGCCAGATTTAGCGTTATGATATTTAGAGGGATAAAATCATTGTCATCAGCAACGGCTGAAAGTATGTTTACCCTATAGCGGTTGCTTTAACGAATCCGAATCCGATATTAGCAGGGGTGTAAAAATGGAAACTACTAAGCCTTCATTCCAGGACGTTCTGGAGTTCGTACGTCTGTTCCGCCGTAAGAACAAATTACAGCGTGAAATTCAGGACGTTGAGAAAAAAATCCGCGATAACCAGAAACGCGTTCTGCTGCTGGATAACCTGAGCGACTACATCAAGCCGGGAATGAGCGTTGAAGCGATCCAGGGCATCATCGCCAGCATGAAAACCGACTACGAAGACCGCGTAGATGACTACATCATCAAAAACGCTGAGATCTCGAAAGAGCGCCGTGAAATCTCTAAGAAGCTGAAAACGATGGGTGAGCTGAAGCACGCCGCGGTTGAAGCCAAAGACGAGTAATCCTTCTAAGCCGGGTCTGGCAACTCTGTCACCCGGCGTTTTACCTCTTCCGCGCCCCCGAATGACCTCCCAAACCGTTTAACTATTGCTCGGCATGAATGGCATTGAGCAGGATATCCATCAGCCCTGGAAAACGGGCGTCGAGATCGTCCCGGCGCAGCGAGATTAAATTTTCCCGGCCCTGGGGACGCTGCCAGATCACGCCGCTGTCGCGCAGCACGCGCCAGTGGTGGGTCATGGTCGATTTTGCCACGTCCTTGCGCAGCGACCCGCAGGCCTGCTCTCCTTCATCCGCCAGGGTTCTGACTATCTCCAGGCGCAGCGGATTTCCCAGCGCGAACAGTACATTTTCGAGACGGATTTTTGCCCGATCGGGATGGCTGGCAATCATAGTGTTCCTGAGTCAATAAGCACAAATAGTGACCAGCGAGCTGGCTAACGCATACTATACCTAAACCCAACGGCGAGTGCCATGCGGCAGCGGCGGCGAGATTATCATCCATAACTATAGCTAAAATAGTTCGAATATACTCGTACAGTTGGACTATGATGAGGACGTTAAACCCGAATGGCCGTACTGGCCGCTAACCGTCAAACTGACTAAGGACGCATCATGCCCCGACCCATCCCCCTCGAACGCTATCGCAACATTGGTATTTCTGCCCATATTGATGCCGGCAAAACCACCACCACTGAACGGATCCTGTTTTACACCGGCATGAGCCATAAATTGGGTGAAGTTCACGATGGCGCAGCGACGACAGACTGGATGGCGCAGGAGCAAGAGCGCGGAATTACCATTACCTCCGCAGCCGTAAGCTGCTTCTGGCCCGGCATGGATCGGGGCTTTGAGCCGCACCGCATTAATATCATCGACACCCCAGGCCACGTTGACTTCACCATTGAGGTGGAGCGCTCCATGCGCGTGCTGGACGGCGCGGTGATGGTCTATGACTCCGTGGGCGGCGTGCAGCCCCAGTCGGAGACCGTCTGGCGACAGGCCAACAAGTATCACGTGCCCCGGCTGGCATTCGTCAACAAGATGGACCGTCCCGGCGCGGACTTCTTCCGCGTGGTGCAGATGATGATCGACCGCCTGAAGGCGAACCCGGTACCGATTGTGATCCCCATTGGGGCGGAAGAGCACTTCACCGGCGTGATCGATCTTATCAAGATGCGGGAAATCATCTGGGACGATGCTACCCAGGGGATGGCGTTCAGCTACGCGCCGGTGCCCGAGGAGCTGCTGGCAACGGCGAAAGCGTGGCGCGAGAAAATGGTCTCCGCAGCGGCGGAAGCCAATGACGAACTGATGGATAAGTATCTGGAAAACGGCGATCTGGAGGAGGCGGAGATTATCAGCGGCCTGCGCGCCCGCACCGTGGCCGGTGAGATCCAGCCCGTTCTCTGCGGCAGCGCCTTTAAAAACAAAGGGGTGCAGCGCGTGCTCGATGCGGTGGTCGAACTGATGCCGTCCCCGCTTGATATTCCCGCCATCAAGGGCGTGGATGAGAAGGGCGCAACCGCCGAGCGCCATCCGGACGATCGCGAGCCGTTCTCCGCGTTGGCCTTCAAGCTAATGACCGACCCCTACGTGGGCCAGCTCACCTTTATCCGCGTCTACTCCGGCGTGCTGAAAAAAGGTGACGCGGTATGGAACCCGGTTAAGGGTAAGAAGGAGCGCATCGGGCGCATTGTGCTGATGCATGCCAACGATCGCCACGAGGTGGACGAGCTGCGGGCCGGGGATATCGCCGCCTGCGTCGGGCTGAAGGATGTCACCACCGGCGACACCCTGTGTGCCCCGGATGCGGCGATCACCCTTGAACGCATGGAGTTTCCCGATCCGGTGATCTCCCTGGCGATTGAGCCGAAGACCAAGGCGGATCAGGAGAAGATGGGCATCGCCCTGCAACGGCTGGCGGCAGAGGATCCCTCGTTCCATCTGCATACCGACGAGGAGTCGGGGCAGACTATCATCTCCGGTATGGGCGAGCTGCATCTGGAGATCATCGTCGACCGCATGCGGCGAGAGTTTGGCGTAGAGGCCAACATTGGTCGTCCGCAGGTGACCTACCGGGAGACGATCCGTAAAACGGTGAAAGATATCGAAGGCAAGTTTGTCCGTCAGTCCGGCGGTAAAGGGCAGTACGGCCACGTGGTGCTAACCCTGGAGCCGCTGGAGGGAGGCAAGGGCTTTATCTTTGAGGATGCCACCAAGGGCGGGGTTGTACCCCGGGAGTTTATCCCCTCGGTGGAGAAAGGCCTGCGGGAGGCGATCAACAGCGGCGTGCTGGCTGGCTATCCGGTGGTCGATATCAAGGCGACGCTGACCTTTGGCTCCTACCATGACGTCGACTCCTCGGAGCTGGCCTTCAAAATGGCGGCGATTTTCGGTTTTAAAGAGGGGGCGAAGCGCGCCGATCCGGCGATCCTGGAGCCGATTATGCACGTTGAGGTAGAGACTCCAGAGGAGTATGCCGGCAACGTGATGGGCGATCTCTCGTCCCGTCGCGGCATGGTACAGGGGATGGATGAGCGGCTGGGAAGCCAGATTATCCGCGCCGACGTGCCGCTGGCAGAGATGTTCGGTTACTCGACGACGCTGCGCTCCATGTCCCAGGGACGCGCCACCTACAGCATGGAGTTCCACCACTACGCGGAAGCACCGCGTAACGTGGCGGAGAGCATTATCGCCAGCAGGGCCAAAACCGCCTAATCCACTGACCGATCCTCGCTAGCCGCGCCCCGGCATGGCCAATCCTGCCGGGGCGCGCTTTTTTTTGCGCAGCGGCAAAATCGCTCAACTCAGTGATCTGCGCTGCAAATTTGTACAAGCGGGGTGCGCAGTCTCACTTTCCCACAGCTATGTTTAAGATTCTGGACGGTCCGGACACCGCGTAGCCCAGCCAGCCATGTGATGGCGACCTCTCCCACGCCGCTGGCGGCGGGTTCTGAACCGTGCTGAGGATTAACACATGTCTATCAAAACGCTTACGTTACCGCTTGCTCTGCTGAGCGGCCTGGGTGCTGCGTTTTATGCGCAGGCGGATATCACCATCGGCGTCGCCGGGCCTTTTACCGGCCCCAACGCCACCTACGGGGCGCAGTACTGGAAGGGCGCAACCCAGGCGGCGGCGGATATCAACGCCGCAGGGGGCATCAAGGGCGAGAAGATCGTGCTGGTGCAGGGGGACGACGCCTGCGAACCCAAGCAGGCGGTGGCGGTGGCGAACCGGCTGGTAGATGAAGAGAAGGTCTCCGCCGTGGTAGGCCACTTCTGCTCCTCCTCTACGATGCCCTCGTCGGAAGTCTATGACGAAGCGGGCGTCCTGACCATCACCCCCGGCTCTACCAACCCACAGATTACCGAGCGGGGCATGCAGAATATGTTTCGCATGTGCGGCCGCGACGATCAGCAGGGCGTAGTGGCAGCAAACTACATTCTCGACGTGCTGAAGGCCAAAAAAGTGGCCGTCATCCACGACAAGGACACCTACGGCCAGGGGCTGGCGGACGCGATGCGCGCGGCGCTGGCGAAGCGCGGCACCAAAGAGGTTCTGTATGAGGGGCTGTCCCGAGGCGAAAAAGATTTCAACGCGCTGGTCACTAAAGTGGGGGCGCTGAAGCCTGACGTGGTCTACTTTGGCGGCTGCCATCCGGAGGCCGGACCGCTGATACGCCAGATGCGCGAGCAGGGCGTAGAGGCGAAATTTTTCTCCGGCGACTGCGTAGTCACCGAGGAGCTGGTCACGGCGGCAGGCGGGGCGCAGTTCACCAACGGCGTGCTGATGACCTTCGGTAAGGATCCCCGTACCATCCCGGCGGGAAAAGCGGTCATTGAAAAGTTCCGCGCCGCAGGCTTTGAGCCGGAAGGCTACACCCTCTACTCTTACGCCTCCATTCAGGCTATCGCTGCCGCCTATAACGCCGTCGGCAAAGACAACGAGAAGGCCAGCGCCTGGCTGAAATCCAACAGCGTCGACACGGTGATGGGACCGAAAGCCTGGGACGGGAAGGGCGATCTCAAAGTCTCTGACTACGTTGTCTATCAGTGGGACGACAAAGGCAAATACCACCAGCTGTAATCTCCTTCACCGGGGCGAGGGCGTTCACCATGGATGCATTCTTCTTGCAGCAGCTTATCAACGGCCTGACGCTGGGCGCGGTGTATGGCCTGATCGCCATCGGCTATACGATGGTGTACGGCATCATCGGCATGATCAACTTTGCCCACGGTGAGGTCTATATGATCTCGGCCTATCTCTGCGCCATCGGCCTCGGGCTGCTGTCGTGGTTTGGCCTGCACTCCTTCCCGCTGCTGATCTTTGGCACCCTAATCTTCACCATAGTCGTTACCGCCGTCTACGGCTGGACCATCGAGCGTATAGCCTATCGGCCGCTGCGCAACTCCACGCGCCTCGCGCCGCTGATCTCGGCGATTGGCATGTCGCTGATCCTGCAAAACTACGTCCAGATCGCTCAGGGGCCTAATCAGCAGGGGATCCCAACCCTGCTGACCGGCGTGCTGCGCCTGGACGTCGGGGATGGGATTGTGCAGATCACCTGGACCAAAATATTCATTCTGCTGGCGGCGCTGGCGGGAATGCTGCTGTTGACCTGGATCATTCAGTTTACCCGGCTGGGGCGCATCTGCCGGGCCACACAGCAGGATCTGCGGATGGCGTCGATCCTCGGCATCAACACCGATCGGGTTATCTCGCTGGTGTTTGTGATGGGGGCGGCGATGGCAGGGCTGGCGGGCGTGCTGGTGACCATGAACTACGGCACCTTTGATTTCTATATTGGCTTTATCATCGGCATCAAAGCCTTTACCGCCGCCGTGCTGGGTGGGATCGGCTCGCTGCCCGGCGCGATGCTGGGCGGCCTGCTGCTGGGGGTCGCCGAAGCGCAGTTCGCCGGGCTGGTTAACTCCGACTATAAGGATGTCTTTTCCTTTGCGTTACTGGTTGCCATTCTGATTTTCCGCCCGCAGGGGCTGCTGGGCCGCCCGGTGGTGGCGAAGGTATGAGGAGCGCGAGCATGACGGATGCAGCGATAAAACCCCGGCTGGATCTGAAGCAGTGCCTGAGGGATACCCTTCTGGCCGGGCTGTGCGCGCTAGTGGTATTCGGGCCGATTGTCGGGGTGGTGCTTAAAGGCTATAGCGTTAATCTGGCCCCGGCACGCGTTGCGCTGCTGGTGGCGATCGTCATGGCCGGACGCTTTCTGTTGAGCCTGGCGCTGCAAACCACGCGCGGGCGACAATTTACCCGCCGCTTTGAGAGCGCCAACGACGGGGTCTTTGTTCGCTCGCCGGATCATACCTCCCATCTGCGCTGGATTGGGCCACTGCTGCTGGTGCTGGCGATGCTGTTTCCCTTCGTTGCCAGTAAATACCTGCTGACCGTAGCGATCCTCGGGCTGATCTACGTTCTGCTCGGGCTGGGCCTCAATATTGTGGTGGGCCTGGCCGGACTGCTGGACCTCGGCTACGTCGCGTTTTACGCCATCGGTGCCTATGGTTTGGCGCTGGGGTATCAGTATCTCGGCCTCGGGTTTTGGGTGATGCTGCCCCTGGGTGCGATCATCGCCGCGCTGGCCGGGGCGCTACTGGGTTTTCCGGTGCTGCGGATGCACGGCGATTACCTGGCGATTGTGACCCTCGGCTTCGGGGAGATCATCCGCCTGGTGCTCAATAACTGGGTGAGCTTTACCGGCGGGCCAAACGGCATCTCCGCGCCCGCGCCGACCTTTTTAGGGCTGGAGTTTAGCCGCCGAGCGCGAGACGGCGGCGTCCCCTTTCATGAATTTTTTGGCATTACCTATAATCCCAACCTCAAGTTTATCTTTATCTACGCGGTGCTGATTCTGGTCGTCGTATTAGTGCTGTTTATTAAGCATCGGCTGACCACCATGCCCATCGGCCGGGCCTGGGAGGCGCTGCGAGAGGATGAGGTCGCCTGCCGCTCGCTGGGCTTAAACCACGTTCTGGTCAAGCTCTCGGCCTTTATGCTGGGCGCCTCCACCGCCGGGATTGCCGGCGTCTTCTTCGCTACCTATCAAGGTTTTGTGAACCCCACCTCGTTTACCTTTTTTGAGTCGGCGCTGATCCTCGCCATCGTGGTACTGGGCGGCATGGGTTCCACGCTCGGCGTGGTGCTGGCGGCGTTTATCCTCACCGTCGCCCCGGAACTGCTGCGGGATTTCGCCGAGTACCGCGTGCTGCTGTTTGGCGTGCTGATGGTGCTGATGATGATCTGGCGACCACGCGGTCTGGTGCGTACAAGCCGGGCGGGATTCGCCGTGCGTAAAGGCGTTGCGCCATGAGCGACGCCATCCTACGCGTGGACAACCTGATGATGCACTTCGGTGGGATCAAAGCCCTTAACGACGTTAGCCTGGAGGTGGAGCGGGGGTCGATCACCGCCCTCATTGGCCCCAACGGCGCAGGCAAAACCACGGTGTTCAACTGCCTGACCGGCTTTTACCAGGCTTCCGGCGGATCGATCCTGTTGGAGACGCGGTCGCGCACCACCGACATCGTGCAGGTGCTGGGCCAGACGCTGCGGGTGGGTGATTTCCTTCATCCGCGCCGATTAATGTCCCGGATTGGCTATAAGATGTTTGGCGGCACCCATCTGGTGAACCGCGCCGGGCTGGCGCGCACCTTTCAGAACATCCGCCTGTTTCGCGAGATGTCAGTGGTAGAGAACCTGTTGGTGGCCCAGCATATGCAGGCCAACCGCAACCTGATTGCCGGGATCCTCAATACGCCTGGCTACCGCCGGGCCGAGAGTCAGGCCCTTGACCGGGCATTCTACTGGCTGGAGGTGGTTGAGATGGTGGAATGCGCCAACCGGCTGGCCGGGACGCTCTCCTATGGCCAGCAGCGTCGGCTGGAGATTGCCCGCGCCATGTGCACCGGGCCGGAGATGATCTGCCTGGATGAACCCGCAGCGGGTCTGAACCCCGTTGAGACCCACGCCCTGAGCCGGATTGTGCGAACTCTGCGCCAGCAGCACGGGGTAACGGTGCTGCTAATTGAGCACGACATGGGCATGGTGATGTCGATTGCCGACTGGGTGATCGTCCTCGACCACGGCAACGTTATCGCGCGCGGGACGCCAGAGGCGATCCAGGCCAACGCCAGCGTCATTGCTGCCTATCTTGGGACCGACGAGGAGGCGATGGATCAATGAGCCAGCCGCTGCTTGAGTTTCACCGGGTCGATGTGTTCTACGGCCCCATTCAGGCTTTAAAGAACGTCTCTTTGACCGTAAACGAAGGCGAAACCGTCTCGCTGATTGGCGCGAACGGCGCGGGCAAGTCAACGCTGCTGATGTCGGTTTTTGGTCAGCCGCGCATTGCCAGCGGCGAAATACGCTATCGCGGAGAGAATATTAGCCATAAATCCACCCACTTTATCGCCAGCAACGGCATTGCCCAGGCGCCAGAGGGGCGGCGCATCTTTCCGGACATGACGGTGGAGGAGAATCTGCTGATGGGCACTATCCCAATTGGCGATCGCTACCAGAAAGAGGACAGGGCGCGGATGTATGACATCTTTCCGTTGCTGGAAGAGCGGCGCAGCCAGCGGGCGATGACCCTATCCGGTGGCGAACAGCAGATGCTGGCTATTGCCCGGGCGCTGATGAGCCGTCCACGGCTGCTGCTGCTGGATGAACCGAGCCTCGGCCTCGCCCCGCTGGTGGTGAAACAGATTTTCCAGGTGCTGCGCGAGCTGACCCAAGGAGGGATGACGCTGTTCCTGGTAGAGCAAAACGCCAACCACGCCCTTAAGCTCTCCGATCGTGCCTATGTCATGGTTAACGGTGAGATCCGCCTGAGCGGCAGCGGCGCGGAGCTGCTGGCCGATCCCGACGTGCGTAAAGCCTACCTGGGCGGGGGGTGAATGTCCTTCACTTTCCTAATAAAGGGACTTAAAACATTAGCACTATAATACTTAAATAAATGCGATGTATTTAAATGCTTTAATAGGTACAGCCATTGTGCATATTTTTTATGATGTCGGCGTGCAATTTTTAGGTGGAACTGAATAAAGTTGAATTTAAATAACGCTCATTATTGTTAATCCTGTCATATAAGATTTTCCTCAACATAAACACATTTATTATGGATGCCGCTGTATAAAATTTAGTTGCCATCTATCTTTTTGTTTTATAGCTATTTTTTCAAATCGTCATGGCGGTATAGTTGCAGTCTTGTTTATTGCGGCGAAACTCATGGTGTTAATTAAAATAAATAGCAATATTGATGTTGATAATTTTTATTAAGTAAATCCTTATTCCATTAAAATTCCATCGACACTCACTGGAGTTCACTATTATGACTCTCTTCGCCAGCCCTGCGCTTCAGCAGGTGGAGTCCGCCCTTAAGGTCTCTCCCGGCAGCTTTACTAAGAACAACTACCGCTCTGTGTTTGACATTGCCCGTACGTCCCGGAAACAGTTTATCGCCGACAATATGTCGTGGTTGGGGCTGCGCGGTGGCAAAGCCTGGGACCTGGCCGTGGGGCAGGCCCAGCATATTCGTCGTCTGTTCCGGGAAAGTCAGCTTACCCGGCAAATCCGTCAGGGTTTGCCGCAGACGCTCAGCGGTCAGCAGGTGGTAAACAGCACTTCTTCAAATAATATTCAGGGTCTGGTCCAGGATGGCCCAACCTGGCGAAACCAGTTTGCCGAAAACTGGCAGGCCTACTGCCAGTCCGGCGCGCCGGAAGCGGTGGATTCGCCGGTGAGCTACCTGACCTGGCTCTATAAGCAGGCATTAACCTTTGAACAGGAGATACAAGCCAGCAGCAGTGCCGATCAGGTTATCACTCTGGCGGAGCGTCGCCCGGACCTTGCTGCCCTGACGGTGGATAACGATGCCATTAACCAGCAGATCCCGGCCTTACAGCTGGTCAACGAGATCCTGGAGAACAACATCGCTACCAGCCTGCCATTAACGCAGAGCGTGGATGAGACGCTGGCGCAGACCCGCTATCCGACCCTGCTGCCGTACCATTTCCCGCATGACCAGGTGGTTCTCGCCTTGCTTAACGCCGGGGTGCCGCTGGAGGAGATGATTGCTCAAACCGCCACCGACTGGCCCTGGTTCCTGAATGACTTATGGCAGGGTGCGCGCAGTAATACCAGTATCGAGCTTGCGAGCGGTCTGGCTCCGGAGCAGCAGACCCTGGTGACCGAGCCGGATCACAGTACTGGCCCAGATCTGACAACGTTCTATAAAACTAATCTTGGGCTGGAGACGGCGGACTATACGCCCTTTGAAGATCTCGACACCTTTACTCATCAGCTAGGACTGACCGTGCCGCAGGTGGAGGGGCTGGTGGCGGGGAGTGCAGGGGGAACATCGGTTATATTATCGGAAAATTGTTCTAAAGAATTCCCCCTCTCGACTGAAGAGGCAATTAGTAGCATTTCTCAGGATACGGGGAGTAAACCCGTTCCATTAACACTTAGCAATGTGGGATTAAGCGCGACTGAAGGAAAATTCTCTGGCGGAATCAGATGCAATGCATTACAGCATGCTTCAATGTATATTGAAGACAATATCAGTACGGATGGCACCAATACTATACCTTTCACTATAGCCTTCTGGTGTAAAATTCCTTCGGATGTGCCGGATCAGGCGGTTATTATTACGAATAAAACAGATAAATATGCACTCTCTTCAAAAGGTATTACGCTGTTTGCCCGACATGATGGAGAGACTTATAGTCTGGAGATTACCATTAGCGATGGTTCAAACGAACCGCTGAGTAAGACTAATACCTTTAAGCCAGATACATGGATCTATATTGCAATAGAAGTAGATGCTAATAACGTTATGTATCTGCTTGGTAGTAATGATGGTAAGACATTAGATATTTATCAGACCCTCAACGTTGAGGACGTTGATCCTATTAATCTGGCTCAGGAGTACTGGGGCTTTAACGGTAATAAAGGGAATCATTACTACAATGCCTACCCGGAGCGCCGAGCAAACATTAAATATGATGATATTGCAGTTTGGAACTCAGGTCTTACATACACAACACTAAGTAACTATATTATCAGCGGTAAGCCGGCCAGTTCTTTGTCAGATGCCATTCATTATTATACCCTTGATACATTTGGTATAGTTGCTAATCAAAGCCAATATGGTGCTGCTTTTATCAACGCTGGTGAAAACAACGTTATTACTTTGGGTTTATCTGCAATGTCGCAACTGGTATTTTCTGATACCACTTTTGTTGCTGGTAAATATAATCAAGGTATACAAACCCGAAGCGCTGATGATAGCTATTTTTATTTTCAGCCTGACGGCAGGGTCGCTCAGGCAATGAAAGGCGATAAGTCCTTTACGTTAGGTTTTTGGTCATATCGGGAGAATACTTCTCAGCTGCCACTCCCTTATTTTAGTAATGGTGCTGATGCAAGAGACCCTTCATATGCGCCTGGGTTTGAACTGACAAGTTACGATAACAATACAGATGTACAATTTGCTGTTACCGATAATACGGGGAAAAATAGTTCTAATAGTTGGAAGTATTACATTGATAAAGGCAAATGGTATTATCTTGCTCTGTCCTGGAATGCAGAAACGCGTCAGGCGGAGTGGTATACCATAGCTGATGGCTTATCGGTCACAGAGCCAACCGTTACTCTGGATGCTTCCGGCCTCGGTGATATCACAACGGCAGACGGCTTTACCTGGGCGTTTAATATCCGAGGCGATTTAACACGTCATAATAGTGCGCCTGATAATGTTCTGAACCTTATCTATGATGATGTCGCGGTATTTAGCGGTGCGCTGACTGCAACGGAAATCAATGCTATTGCTACCTCCGGTAAACCTATTGGCGAAACGGATCTCTCCGGTTTTTCAGCCGACTGCATCTGGTACCCTTCTCTTGACCACGGCCTGCAAAATCTCTCCGATGCCCGCATGGACCGCATCAACCGGATGGTGCGCCTGCAGCGCTGGCTGGGCCTCAGCTACGAGGAGACCGACCTGCTGCTGAGCGCCTGCATCCGCGCTCAGGGCACAGATAACGCAGACTTTTCCCTTAACGCCCATACCCTGCGGGCGCTGGGCGTCTTCCGTCACTGGCAGCAGAAGTACGGCGTTAATGCCTTTGAGTTTGCCGCCGTGCTGAATGAAATTACCCCGTACGCTATTTCGCCAGCGGTGCCGTTCTTCGACCAGGTCTTTAACTCCCCGTCGCTGTTTGACGAGCCGCTCGCTATCACTGGTGACGAGGTCAGCTATACCGAAGTGACCGGGGAGAGCGCCCGCACGGTGCGCCAGATATGTGCCGGGCTGAACATCACCCAGGCGCAGTTCCGGGTGCTGGCAGATAAGGTGGCGGCAGAGCAGGGCAACCCCGGAGCGAAGACCTTTCCGCTGACGCTGCCGGTGGTCTCGGCTTTCTACCGGCTGGTGATAGTGCCGCGCTGGCTGGGACTGTCGTTTGCCGAGGGGGCGGCGCTGCTGAGCCTGGCAGGTGAGGGCGATACAGCCTGGACCATGCTGGCGGGCGTGCCGCAGCTGGCGGCGCTGTCCGGCGGGCAGCCTGCGGGCGGGGATATTCTCGACCTGCTGATGGCCCTGGACGCGGCGGCGGCGTGGGCGGCGGACCACCAGCTGTCGTGGGTGAAAAACTACCTGGCGCTGCAGCCGGAGACGGACGCGCTGGTGGCGACCCCGGCCACGGTGAACTTCGTCAACGGCATCAAACAGCAGCTGCCAGCGACTCTGCTCAGCGAGCAGAGTTTTGCGGCGGTGCCGCTGCCCGCCGGTTCAGCAGTAAGCGGCTGGCTGGCAGTGTTCCCGGACCTGATAGACGGTAACGGCCTGGTACAGGAGGTCGCGACGGATGACAGCACCATCGCGGCAATGGTGGAGGCCGACATCACCAGCGCGGGGATCACCTTTGCCTCAGACGCTGACCGTGAACAGGCCGTCAGCGCACTCTCCGGCATCATCAGCCAGGCCCGTCTGGCGCAGAACGGTATTGCCGACAGCGCCCTGGCGCAGATGTTCAGCACCGGCCAGTCCCTGCCGCCTTATCTGCTGAACTGGGCCGGAGACAGCGAGTACCGCTTACTTTCCGACTCGCTCACCCTGAACAGCGGCGCAGCGCTCACCGACCCGTCTCAGGTTCCGGCCACGTATCTCACCGATCTCTTTGCTCTCGGCCAGCGGGCGGGCATCAGCTCGGCCTTCACCCTGACGCCTGCCGCGCTCAGCGTTTTCCTTGCCCACCCTGACTGGTTCGGGGTGAGCGACACCACGCTTTCGCTGACCCTGCTCTACCGCTTCAGCCGTTACGGCGACTGGCTGAAGGTGGCTGAGGATGAGGACCGGGTGCTGGCGTATCTCAGCTGGGTTAACGGTGCCACGCCGCCGGATGGCGGGCAGGCTGCCAACGCGCTGGCGCTGCTGCTGGGCTGGGAGAGCAGCGAGGTGGCGGATGCCACGGCGGCGCTGCCCGGCGGGCTGGCGAAAACCGTACCGGATGTGGATTACGTGCTGCGCCTGCAGCAGCTCTCGACACAGACCGGGTTGTCGGTGACACCGCTGCTGACGACGGGAGAGCTTGCGCCTGGGAGCGTGACGGAGACCTGGGATGCCTGGCAGTCCGCGGGCGAGTCGCTGGTCGCCGCTCAACAGTAATTCATAAACGGCGCGAATATGTGCGCCGTTACAGAAATATGTTTAACCGGAGATAAATTATGGCTCTTTTAGATAGCCCTGCGCTCAAGCAGGTGGAGACTGCCCTCAAGGTCTCTCCTGGCAGCTTTAACAAGAATAACTACCGCTCTGTCTTTGACATTGCTCGCACGTCTCGCAAGCAGTTTATCGCCGACAATATGTCGTGGCTGGGCCTGCGCGGCGGCAAAGCATGGGATCTGGCCGTGGGGCAGGCCCAGCACATTCGCCGCCTGTTCCGGGAAAAAACGCTGACTCGCCAAATTCGCGAAGAAGTGCAGCGGCAGACTCTGAGCGGGCAGCCGGTGAGGAGAGTGTCCGGCAGTGATAACATTCAGGGACTGGTGCAGAATGGCCCAACCTGGCAGAACCAGTTTGCCGAAAACTGGCAGGCTTACTGCCAGCCCGGCGCGCCGGAAGCGGTGGATTCGCCGGTGAGCTACCTGACCTGGCTCTATAAGCAGGCATTAACCTTTGAACAGGAGATACAAGCCAGCAGCAGTGCCGATCAGGTTATCCCTCTTGCCGAACGCCGCCCGGACCTCGCTGCCCTGACGGTGGATAACAACACCATCAATCAGCAGGTTCCAGCTTTACAGCTGGTGAATGAGATCCTCGAAAACAGCATTGCCCCCAGTCTGCCTTCGGAACAAAGCGTGGATGAGACGCTGGCGCAGACTCGCTATCCGACCCTGCTGCCGTACCATTTCCCGCATGACCAGGTGGCGTTGTCTCTTGAGAACGCTGACGTGCTGCTGGAGGAGATTATCGGCGAGACTGCTACTGACTGGCCGTGGTTCCTGAAAGATTCATGGCAGGGTACGCGCAGTAATACCAGTATCGAGTTTGCGAGCGGTCTGGCTCCAGAGCAGCAGACCCTGGTGACCGAGCCGGATCACAGTACTGGCTCAGATCTGACAACGTTCTATAAAACTAACCTCGGGCTGGAGACGGCGGATTATACGCCGTTTGACAATCTCGACACCTTTACTCATCAGCTGGGACTGACCGTGCCGCAGGTGGAGGCGCTGGTGGCAGGAAACGCGGGGGGAAGCAGCGTGGTGAGCTCAGAGAATGTGGATGCCACAATTTATATCCCTTCCCCTGATTATTATGGCGCAGCATTTATCAATAATGAACGGACATCGATGATCAATGGATCATTTGTCATGCCACAGGGAGGAGAAAAAGTTAGCGGTCATTTTGATAATGGTATTATGCTTAACTCCAAATATGGGCAGGGTGCTTATCTTAATTATGACGTTTTTAGCGATATGACCAAGGATGCCACGCTGGGATTCTGGTATAAGGTCCCTTCTGATATTCCTGTTGGTGCAATTGTTGTCGGTAATATCGAAGGTGCCAGTCTCAACAGTAAGGGGGTGTCGTTATCAATAGGCACATATAACCAGCGTGTTTTGCAGTTGTTCGCTTCTGACGGCAAAAAGACAATCAATAACAACAGCTATCTTACTTATATTAATCTTGGTGAGTGGAATTATGTTGCATTAGTATATTCAGCAGCGGATAAAAAATTAACTCTTTATCAGTCAACCTACGATTCTGAATTTGATGTGTCTGATTTTGAGACTCTGAGTTCCGGTGCGAATACGTTCTGGTTTAACGGTAATGCTAATAATGCCTATTACCAGGCACACCCGGATTATGAGGGGCAGGTAAGCTATGATGATATTACTGTCTGGGAGCGCTGCCTATCTTTAGATGAAATTACCACTATAGTTAACGCAGCTGTTTCTGTCTCGCAGATAGCTGCGCTATCTGATTACACTGATAATATTAGCTTTGCGCCAGCGATTTCTATGGTTGCACCCGAGTCATCAGAAATGATGCTCTCAAACTCAACCTATGTTAACGGGAAATTCGGTCAGGGCATACAGACCCGCAGTACAGACGACAGCTATTTCTATTTTCAGCCTGACGGTAAAGTGGCACAGGCGATGAAAGGAGATAAATCTTTTACGCTGGGGTTTTGGGTAAACCGTCTTCATTATGATGCGCGACGCGTTCCGGTAGTGACAAATGGTGGTGACGCTGATGCCCCTTCCTATTCTTCAGGTCACTCTTTAAGTTGCTACCAAAGCGATGAATCATCAGGCTATCATGCATATGATATTATTATGTATCTGGTGGATGAAAATGGAAATGAAAAAGGTTCTGGGTGGATTACTAATGGTATTGAAAATAATAGCTGGTATTTTGTTGCGTTAACGTGGGATGCTTCAAGCAAGCAGGCAATATGGTATAAATGTAATAATGATATACCATCTTCTTTTGAAATTAATGGTTCAGAGCTGGGTGATATCACCACTGCGCCGGGCTTTACGTGGGCATTTAATGTCCGAGGCGATTTAACGCACGGACGTGTGTCGACAGAAGATGTGCCAAATTTCATTTACGACGATATTACTGTATTTAACGGAGCGCTTACGGCTGAGGAAATTAACATTATAGCCACCTCCGGCAAACCCGTTGCCGAAACGGATCTCTCCGGTTTTTCAGCCGACTGCATCTGGACCTCTTCCCTCGATCACGGCCTGCAAAATCTCTCCGATGCCCGCATGGACCGTATCAACCGGATGGTGCGCCTGCAGCGCTGGCTGGGCCTCAGCTATGAGGAGACCGACCTGCTGCTCAGCGCCTGCATCCGCGCTCAGGGCACAGATAACGCAGACTTTTCCCTTAACGCCCATACCCTGCGGGCGCTGGGCGTCTTCCGTCACTGGCAGCAGAAGTACGGCGTTAATGCCTTTGAGTTTGCCGCCGTGCTGAATGAAATTACCCCGTACGCTATTTCGCCAGCGGTGCCGTTCTTCGACCAGGTCTTTAACTCCCCGTCGCTGTTTGACGAGCCGCTCGCTATCACTGGTGACGAGGTCAGCTATACCGAAGTGACCGGGGAGAGCGCCCGCACGGTGCGCCAGATATGTGCCGGGCTGAACATCACCCAGGCGCAGTTCCGGGTGCTGGCAGATAAGGTGGCGGCAGAGCAGGGCAACCCCGGAGCGAAGACCTTTCCGCTGACGCTGCCGGTGGTCTCGGCTTTCTACCGGCTGGTGATAGTGCCGCGCTGGCTGGGACTGTCGTTTGCCGAGGGGGCGGCGCTGCTGAGCCTGGCAGGTGAGGGCGATACAGCCTGGACCATGCTGGCGGGCGTGCCGCAGCTGGCGGCGCTGTCCGGCGGGCAGCCTGCGGGCGGGGATATTCTCGACCTGCTGATGGCCCTGGACGCGGCGGCGGCGTGGGCGGCGGACCACCAGCTGTCGTGGGTGAAAAACTACCTGGCGCTGCAGCCGGAGACGGACGCGCTGGTGGCGACCCCGGCCACGGTGAACTTCGTCAACGGCATCAAACAGCAGCTGCCAGCGACTCTGCTCAGCGAGCAGAGTTTTGCGGCGGTGCCGCTGCCCGCCGGTTCAGCAGTAAGCGGCTGGCTGGCAGTGTTCCCGGACCTGATAGACGGTAACGGCCTGGTACAGGAGGTCGCGACGGATGACAGCACCATCGCGGCAATGGTGGAGGCCGACATCACCAGCGCGGGGATCACCTTTGCCTCAGACGCTGACCGTGAACAGGCCGTCAGCGCACTCTCCGGCATCATCAGCCAGGCCCGTCTGGCGCAGAACGGTATTGCCGACAGCGCCCTGGCGCAGATGTTCAGCACCGGCCAGTCCCTGCCGCCTTATCTGCTGAACTGGGCCGGAGACAGCGAGTACCGCTTACTTTCCGACTCGCTCACCCTGAACAGCGGCGCAGCGCTCACCGACCCGTCTCAGGTTCCGGCCACGTATCTCACCGATCTCTTTGCTCTCGGCCAGCGGGCGGGCATCAGCTCGGCCTTCACCCTGACGCCTGCCGCGCTCAGCGTTTTCCTTGCCCACCCTGACTGGTTCGGGGTGAGCGACACCACGCTTTCGCTGACCCTGCTCTACCGCTTCAGCCGTTACGGCGACTGGCTGAAGGTGGCTGAGGATGAGGACCGGGTGCTGGCGTATCTCAGCTGGGTTAACGGTGCCACGCCGCCGGATGGCGGGCAGGCTGCCAACGCGCTGGCGCTGCTGCTGGGCTGGGAGAGCAGCGAGGTGGCGGATGCCACGGCGGCGCTGCCCGGCGGGCTGGCGAAAACCGTACCGGATGTGGATTACGTGCTGCGCCTGCAGCAGCTCTCGACACAGACCGGGTTGTCGGTGACACCGCTGCTGACGACGGGAGAGCTTGCGCCTGGGAGCGTGACGGAGACCTGGGATGCCTGGCAGTCCGCGGGCGAGTCGCTGGTCGCCGCGCAGTCTGCACAACAGTAGTACAAATTTTTTACTTTGCGGCACGCATTGCTGTGCCGCGCTTATCTCTTAATTTTAAGGTTGATACATTATGAGCATTAATATAGCGGCATCACTGAATGAACGTCAGCGTAACGCTCTGCTGTCCTATTATATGGGACAGTATATTCCTGCCAGCGGTAATGACGATCTGGTCAATCTGGTGCAAACGCCGGAAGACGTCTATGAGTACTTGCTGATCGACCCGCTGGTCAGCAACGCCGTACCTACCTCTCGCGTGGCGCAGGCCATATCGAGCATTCAGCAGTACATCAACGGCATCACCATGAATATGGAGCCGGGCTACCAGACTCAGTTCCTGGATCATGACAATATCAACAGCTGGAAGGATGGACTCAGCCAGTACGATATCTGGGCGAGTGAGGTGGAGCTGGACACCTATCCTGAGAACTATATTGACCCCACCCTGCGCCAGAGCCAGACCGCCTACTTTAAAGATCTGATCACCGATCTGAACCAGAACACCATCAATAGCGATACGGCGCAGCAGGCGGTTATGAACTACCTAAACAAGTTTGAGCAGGTAGCGAACCTGACGATTGTCAGCGGGTATCTTGACAGCACCGATCAGGCAACGGGAATTTACTATTTCCTGGGTAAATCCACTACCTCACCGGTGCAGTACTACTGGCGCTCGTTTGATATGAGTAAGAACGTGAATAACGTAGTGTCAACCAGCGCCTGGACGGAGTGGTATCCAATGAATACCGCCATTAATGAAGAGGCGTTACTGGGTATACCGCGACTGACCTATTTTAATAACCGTCTCTATCTCTTCTGGTTTGAAAAAAAGACAGGTGGTAATGCTACGGATGATACGGACAATATCTATGAGATCATTACTGCGTACTCTTCTTACTGTGACTTCAGTAATAACTGGTCTTCACCATATGCAATGATGTCAGTAAATAACAACGTCAAAGACGTAGATGAGAATGGTTATCGCGATGATTATTGTGATTCACTATTTACCTCTGAGTTCCTGTGTACCGCCTGCGGTTATAGTAAAAATGAGGATTCTCTTACTATATCATTATATTCACATGATGTTGCAAATTCTCTAAGTTCAGGAGTGAATGTTTATAATGATTTTTCAATGCAGATTGACTATTGGTTTAATATTGTAAAAGTGAAGGCAGAGGGTGAAGATGGGTACGTTACAGTGCTTTCGGAGTTTATTGATTATTATCTTGACGATTCGGCCACCTCCAATAATCAATTAAAAATACAGTCTGTATATGTATATGGCTTATTCGAGCTGATTGGGGTGGATATACAGCCCACGCAAAGTAACGACTCCTGGATTAACTCAGGCGTTACACTCCCTGCGCTAAATAAAAATAGTGCGACAATGAAATATAATGAGGATGGGACGTTCAGTGTCAGTGTTGTTATTCCAAATTCAGTGACTTTGCCTAAAGCGTATAGACAGAATATAGGTTATGAGGAGAATGGCAAACAAGTTAATGTTTGTTTTGACTTAGTGCATTATGACCAGCCTGCTACTGAGCATAGTAATAATATTGGAATGTTGAAATACATATCTTTGGTTATGCAAAATGATTATTCAACCGCATGTGATTTCGTGGCTATAACCAATAATTGTAATGGCAGGGGTTATTCAAATAAATTATCTAAAGTTTATCCTTTTAAGAGCACAGGGTTAGTTCTTGATGGTGAATGGACTCAGTATCCATGGGACTCATATAATGATCTAATTACGATTGATTTTCATACTAATGGAGGAAGCATCAATACACCTGCTTTGGGCTTCTCTAAGAATATTGTAGCCCCTTGGATTCGTAGTGCATATTCCAGTAGTGAAGGGAATTGCTGGAAAAAAGGCATGTTGGCATATACGAAAACAGCAGATGCTTTTATAGCGGAAGATTCCACATGGACATTTTCTATAGAAAATATTCCTGCAGCTGAGTCTGAAGATCTACAGATGGATTGGTATTTCTCATTTGGCTATCTGGATGATTCTGGTTATGGTGTTCAGGATGAATATAAAATAACATTCCAAAAAGCAGCGAGTATGCCTGTTACGCCAACTATATTATCCAGAGCCGATGACTCGCTGGGTAAAGCTGTTTTTTTGCAGTTTAGTGGTAATTTTGCCGATGGTACATCTATTACACCCATCCGTTTAAACACCCTCTTTGCCAAAGAGCTGATCAATAAAGCCAACGTTAGTATTGACGACCTGCTCAATTGGGACACTCAGCTGACCCTGGAGCCCGGTATGACCGACGATATCGCTGTCCCAATGGACTTCAGCGGTGCGAACGGGATCTACTTCTGGGAGCTGTTCTTCTATATGCCATATCTTGTAGCATGGCGTCTCAGCCAGGAGGAGGAGTACAGCGATGCATTAGGCTGGTACGACTACATCTTTGATCCGGCGGCCCGCGGCCGCGACAACAGCAGCGACATCCGTAAACAGTACCCGGAACCCGACTACTGGAGCGTGCGCCCGCTGGTGGAGAGCGCCTCATCTGCCGCCCAGGCCACTGCCGGCTGGTTAACCACCGATCCGGATGCGATAGCCTCAGCCTGGCCGGTTCACTACCAGAAAGCCGTGTTTATGGCCTATATCAGCACCCTGATGGCCGCCGCCGACGCCAGCTACCGCCTGCTGACTAACGACGGCCTGAGCCTCGCCCGCCTGCAGTACGGCCAGGTGAAGGACCTGCTCGGTATTCGTCCGGACTCCCTGATTGTTAACCACTGGACGCCGGAAACGCTGGGGCAGCTGGCAGAGAGCGCAGAGAACAACGTGGCCCTGCTGAGCTATGAGCAGCAGGCCCCGGCACTGCCGGCCTTCGCCGGGAAGCTCAGCGTGGCCGCAGACGTGGCCACCCGCGACAGCTTTATGGCCCCGGTCAACAGCCAGCTGCTGGGCTACTGGAACACGCTGGACTCCCGCCTCTATAACCTGCGCCATCAGCTGACTATCGACGGCCTGCCGATGACCGTTCCGCTGTATGCCCCGCCGGTTAACCCGACGGTGCTGATGGCGCAGAGCGTGCAGGGCGGCTCGCTTATCAGCGCCTCGTCCGGTATGACGGCGACCATTCCGCCGTACCGGTTCAGCACCATGCTGCAGAGCGCACGCTTTGCTGTCTCCACCCTGAGCCAGTTCGGCCAGACGCTGCTCAGCTACTACGAGCGTAAGGAAGCCACCGGTCTGCAGGAGCTGGACGCCCAGCTGGCGCTGGATATCTCGGCCTACACCCTGACCCTGGGGCAGAGCGCCATCGATGCGCTGGACCAGGATAAAACCGTGCTGGAGGCCAGCCGCAGCATGGCTCAGCAGCGCTACGACCACTACTTCGGCCTCTACACCACCGGCGTCTCTGCCGGGGAGACCAGCGCCATGGTCCTGCGCGACAGCGCTGCCGCCTCGATGACCGCTGCCTCACCGCTGATCACTGCGGGTATGGCGATGAAAACCATCCCTAACATCTTTGGCCTCGCAACCGGTGGCGTGGAGGTGAGCGCCCCGACGTTGGCGGCTGGTATCGTGCTGCAGCTGACCGGGGAGATCACCGGCCTTGCCGCCCAGCAGACGGAGATCTCCGAGAGCTACCGCCGCCGCAGCGAAGAGTGGCAGATCATGTACCAGCAGGCACAGTCAGAGATCGACACCATTAACGCCCAGCTTGATGCCCTGGCGGTGCGCCGGGTGGGGGCGGTGACGTCCCTCCAGCTGGCCCGGGCCCAGCAGGATAACCTGAAGTCGACCCTGAACTTCCTGACCACCCGCTTCACCCAGTCCTCGCTCTATAACTGGCTGACCGGGCAGCTCTCGGCGCTCTACTACCAGGCCTACGACGCGGTGCTGTCGCTCTGCCTGAGTGCTCAGGCCTGCTGGCAGTATGAGATGGGGGACATGACCTCGACCTTTATCCAGACAGGGGCATGGAACGACAGCTACCACGGCCTGCTGGTGGGTGAGACGCTGGCCCTCAACCTGCAGCAGATGGAGTCCGCCTGGCTGACGCGCAACGCGCGCCGTCTGGAGCTGACCAAAACGGTCTCCCTGAAACAGCTGGATAGCGAGGCCTTCACCAGCCTGGTGACGGACGGTGTCACGCAGTTCTCCCTCAGCGAGTCGCTGTTCGATAACGACTACCCGGGCCACTACCTGCGGCAGATTAAGTTTGTGACCGTCTCGCTGCCTGCGCTGGTGGGACCGTATCAGGATGTGCGGATGACGCTGACCCAGTCCGGTAGCCGCACGCTGCTGAAGGCGGATATCAACGGCGTGAACTACCTCAACGACAGCACCACGGGCAGCGCCAGCAACATCATCACTAACCTGCGGGCCAGCCAGCAGATCGCCGTCTCATCCGGGTTGAACGACAGCGGAATGTTCGTCCTGAACTTTGGTGACGAACGCTACCTGCCGTTTGAGGGCACCGGAGCCATATCTGACTGGCAGCTGAAGTTTCCGAACGTTAAATCAGCTGAGCAGCAGGCCCTGCTGCAATCCCTGAACGACGTCATTATCCAGGTGCACTACACCGCGCTGTACGGCGGCAGCACCTTTGAGCAGGCGGTGAGCGGAACGCTGTAACAAAAATAATCCGGGCCGTCTGCGGGCGGCCCGTTTCAGGAGATTTTTTATGCAACAACAAAATGATTTTTCTTCAGCGGTTTTCCTCACGCCACCTTCGCTGCCGAAAGGCGGCGGGGCGCTAACCGGAATGGGCGAATCGCTGGGCAACGCAGGCCCAACGGGGCTGGCCAGCATGACGCTGCCATTGCCCATCACCGCCGGACGGGGTTTTGACCCCGGCCTGTCGCTCAGCTACAGCAGCGGGGGCGGCAACAGTGCGTTTGGCGTGGGCTGGTTCTGCGAAACTCTGCGCATTACCCGCCGCACCAGCCACGGCGTGCCGCAGTATGATGAAAACGATACGTTTCTGGGGCCGGACGGCGAGGTACTGGTGAAGACCACCAGTACCGCTGGCGAACCCAATCCGGCCACCTGTTCAGCCTATCGCGACGTCAAATTTCCGCAAACCTATTCGGTGACTCGCTACCAGCCGCGTATCGAGGGATCGTTCAGTCGTCTGGAGTACTGGCACGGCGATAACAACGATGATGCCTTCTGGCTGCTCCACGGCAGCGACGGCACGCTGCATCTGCTGGGTAAAACCGCAGCGGCACGCATCAGCGATCCGCAGAACGCCGCGCATACCGCGCAGTGGCTGCTGGAGGAGTCGGTTAGCCCGACGGGGGAGCATGTTTACTACTCGTACCTCGCGGAAAACGGCGACGGTATTGCTACCCGCGACCGCAGCACCAGCGCGATGCGCTACCTGAGTCAGGTGCAGTATGGCAACGTCGATCCCGCTACCGATCTCTACCTCTGGAGCCGGGATAAGCCTGGCGTCGACTGGTACTTCACCCTGGTTTTTGATTATGGCGAGCGCGGCGTCGATCCGCAAACGCCACCACCATTTTCAGCTTCAGCACCCTGGTCCGCCCGTCAGGATCCTTACTCTCGCTACGACTATGGGTTTGAGATACGCGTCCACCGTCTTTGCCGCCAGGTGCTGATGTTCCATCACTTCCCGGACGAGCTGGGCGAGGCGGATACGCTAGTCTCCCGCCTGCTGCTGGAGTATGACGAAAACCCGGTGCTAACTCAGCTAACCAGCGCTCAGACGCTGGCCTATGAAGCGAACGGCTACGTGCAGTCGCTGCCGCCGCTGGAGCTACAGTTCAGCCAGCCCGAGGCAACAAGCAGTGCCGACTGGCAGCAGATGCCCGCGCTGCCTGGCCTGGAGAGCTGGCCCTACGCGCTGGTAGATCTCTACGGCGAAGGCGTACCGGGGGTGCTGTGCCGCACCGGCAACGAGTGGCGCTACAGCGCACCGCAGCGCGGCGAGGAGGGGGGCGACAGCGTCGATTATGCCGACTGGCAGATACTTCCCAGCGTGCCGGCAATGCAAAACGGCGCAGCCCGGCTGATGGATATCAACGGTGACGGCCAGCTGGACTGGATTGTCGCCCAGCCGGGCATGGCGGGCTTCTTTACCCAGAAACCAGATAAGAGCTGGAGCGGCTTTACCCCATTTAGCGCGCTGCCCACGGAGTTTTTCCATCCGCAGGCGCAGTTTGCCTCTCTGGTCGGCAGCGGTCTGGCCGACCTGGCGCTGATCGGGCCACGATCGGTACGCTTTTATGCCAACGAGGGGGAGAGCTTCAGCATCGGCCTCGACGTTGCGCAGGGAGAGGATGTTACGCTGCCCATCCCCGGCCGCAACGCGCGGGAGCTGGTGGTGTTTGCCGACATGCTGGGATCCGGCCAGTCGCATCTCTGCCGCATCCGCTATAACGAGGTGACCTGCTGGCCTAACCTCGGTCACGGTCGGTTTGGCGCACCGGTGAGCCTGCCGCTGCCCACCATTGATGGTCTGGATGAAGACACCTTTAATCCAGAGGATGTGCTGCTGGCGGATACAGACGGCTCGGGCGCACCGGATATTATCTATATGCAGCACGATCGGGTGCAGATCTGGCTCAACCAGGGCGGGAACGGTTTTGTCACAGGGGAGCCGATCCTCCTGCCGGAAAACGTCTTCTACGATCGCCTCTGCCAGGTGACTGTGGCCGACGTACAGGGTAACGGGATGGCAGAGCTGGTGCTCTCTGTTCCCTATATGACGCCAACCCACTGGCGCTATGCCTTTAATAGCGCCAAGCCTTATCTGCTGAACGGGATGAATAACAATCTCGGTGCCAGCCATACCCTTTGCTATCGCAGTTCAGCCCAGTCATGGCTGGACGAAAAAGCAGAGAACCCGCAGGCGGTACCCGCGCTGCCTTTCGCCATGCAGCTGCTGGTGAAAACGATCACCCTGGACGAGATCACAGGTAATCAGCTCAGCCAGAGCTGCCGCTATTATCAGGGCGTGTACGACGGGCGAGAGCGTGAGTTTCGCGGCTTTGGCTACGTCGAAACGGAAGATACCAACAGCGATGCCCTGCCGGTGGGGGATAACACGCCGCTTGCGGCCACGCTGCTGAGCAAAACCTGGTATCACTGTGGCCGTGAGAAAGATGAAACCAGCCTCTACGGCGAGCCGTGGCAGGGAGACAGCGAGGCGGTGGTGCTCAATCCGACCCTGCTCACAGACTATCAGGATGGACAAGAGCACGTCCTCGATGCGCCGGATGACAACACCCGCTGGTGGCTCTTTCGCGCGCTAAAAGGGTCGGTACTGCGCAGTGAAATCTGGGCGCAGGGAGAGAGCTCAGCCCCGTACTCCTGTACCTGGCAGCGGATGCAGGTCCGTCTGGTCCAGGCCGGAGACGTGCCGATCGTGCTGCCGTTGGGTCTGGAGCAGGTCGCCAGCGGCTACGAGCAGAGGGCGGACGATCCTGTTGTTGTTCAGCAGGTTACTCTGGTGCGGGACGACTACGGCACGCCGCTGCAGCAGGTGAGCGTAGCCTATCCCCGCCGGGCGCAGCATCCGCTCTCTCCTTATCCCAACAATATGCCAGCCGACGCCTGGGATAACACTTACGACGAGCAGCAGCAGAAGCTGCGGCTGACGGAGAGCCTGGTGACCGTTATCCATCTTACCGATCCGCAGGGCTGGCGGCTGGGGCTGCCGGATACCCGCCGCGGCAACCAGCTGGTGTTTGATAGTGTCCCCGCAGACGGTATCAGCTATGAAACGTTAAGCGATCCGAATGGATTGCTGGCAGATACCCAGACGCGCTATCTGAGCGGGCAGAGCGAGGTGGTTTATACGACCACGCCGCCCAACCTGCTGGCGCTGGTGGATCACCAGCGGACCGCCGTGCTGGACAGCACAGCCCTCAAAGCCTATGACGGGGTCGATATTCCGGAAGACTACACGTGGGAGAAGCTCGGCTACGTCTCTATGTCCGACGATACAGTCAATCCGCTCTGGGGAACGGAACATAGCTTTACCCGGTTCACCGATGATAGCGGTAACTATCTGCCGTTTTATCTGCCGCGCAGCAGCCAGTCAACGAAGCTCGTCGCCGCAGTCAGCTATCAGTATGACGACTATTACCTTTGTATAACCGGGCAAAGCGACAGCCGGAACAGCACCTCGGCTGCCTATGACTATCGGTTTCTGACGCCGTGGCAGACGACGGATATCAACGCCAATATTCATGAGGTGCAGCTGAATGCGCTGGGGCAGGCCTGCGGTGGCAGCGTCTATGGCACCGAAAACGGCGGGCAGAAGGTCGGGTTTGGCATGGTGTCTGATTATGCCGTCGATCCGGGGTTGAGCGTAGCGGAGGCAATTGATGCGGCGACAGCGCCAGGTTATCTCCAGCAGCTGGCCACCATCAGCGTGAACGATATGTTCAGCTGGATGGGAACGGTCACCGAGAGCGAGGCGAACGCGGCAGCAGCAGGGGGCTGGTCGTCACTTCTGGATAACCGGTTCATCACCTTTGACGGACATATCCGTCCAGCGGGCCGCCGGTGGGCACAGGAGAATGCCGACGATCCGCTGGCGAAGCTGCTGGCAGAGAGCGACCGGTTCCCGGTGCATAGCGCGGTGCTGACGGCAGATAACTACCCGGATACGCCCGATCCAGACGATGCCGCGAAGCTGCTCCAGCAGACGGCTATCGCCGTAGGTTACAGCGATGGCTTTGGCCGTGCTCTCCAGCAGTGCGCGCGGGTGCCGGACGGGAAAGCCTGGCATCGTGACGAGGATGGCGAGGTGGATATCGTAGAGGTCGATGCCGCGCCACGCTGGGCGGTGTCTGGTCGGGTGGAGTATGACAACAAGGGCCAGGTGGTACGCAGCTATCAGCCCTATTTCCTCGACAGCTGGTTGTATGTCATTGATGCTTCAATGCGAACCCAGGGTTATAGCGATACCCTGTACTACGATGCGCTGGGGCGCAATATCCGCACGGTCACGGCAAAAGGCTACCTGCGGCGTAATACGTGGTATTCGTGGTTTACGGTGGCAGAGGATGAGAACGACACCGCAGGATTACCGGAGGATATAAACGCATAAAAGCAAAAAGCCCGCTAAAAAGCGGGCTTTTTTAAATTTGGCTCCTCTGACTGGACTCGAACCAGTGACATACGGATTAACAGTCCGCCGTTCTACCGACTGAACTACAGAGGAATCGTGTGAACGAGGCGAATAGTAGCGGCGGCGGATCTGCTTGTCAAAGCTTGTCTGTACTTCCCATGCTCGTTTGCTGAGATTTGCAGCAATCTGGCGTATTCATCAGCAAAAGTGATGATGGTGCACCACGCTAGTGCATTTCTACCCCTTATGGGGCAGGGGGAAACAGCGTTAACCGGGTAGAGTATCAGGCAGGTAATCAGAAACGCTTATATTCCAGCCTGTTAGACAGAATTAAAACTACTTTTTAAAACTGGCAAGCATCTTGCAACTCCTCCGACAAGACACTGATAAGCACTCACCCACGCGTTGAGTTCCGGAGGCAAAATGAACTTAAGACGGCTGAAGTATTTTGTAAAAATCGTCGATATCGGTAGCCTGACCCAGGCCGCTGAGGTCTTGCATATCGCCCAGCCCGCGCTGAGCCAGCAGGTCGCCACGCTGGAAGGTGAGATGGATCAGCAGCTGTTAATCCGCACCAAGCGCGGTGTCACCCCGACCGAGGCCGGGAAGATCCTTTATACTCACGCCCGCACTATTTTGCGCCAGTGCGAACAGGCTCAGCTGGCGGTGAATAACGTCGGTCAAACGCTGCGTGGCCAGGTGGCGATTGGCCTTGCACCGGGCACGGCGGCCTCGTCCATCACCATGCCACTGCTGCAGGCCGTACGCAATGAGCTGCCGGACGTGATGGTCTACCTGCATGAAAACAGCGGCAGCGATCTTAATGATAAGCTGCTTGGAGGCCAGCTTGATATGGCCGTGCTGTATGAACGTGCGCCGTCTGCGGGCATTGCCAGCCAGCCGCTGCTGAAAGAGGATCTCTACCTGGTGGGAACCCGAGATTGCCCTGGGCAGAGCGTCGACCTCACCGCCGTGGCGGAGATGAACCTGTTCCTGCCCCGTGACTACAGCGCGGTGCGCCTGCGAGTTGACGAGGCGTTCTCCCTGCGTCGCCTGACGGCAAAAATTATCGGCGAGATTGAGTCCATCACCACCTTAACCGCCGCGATTGCCAGCGGAATGGGCGTGACGGTGCTGCCTGAATCCGCCGCACGATCCCTGTGCAGTGCGGCGAACGGCTGGATGGCACGCATTACTGCGCCTTCCATGAGTCTTCCGCTCTCCCTGAATACCTCTGCTCACGGCTCGCTGTCGCCGCAGGCGCAGGCGGTGAAAGACATTCTGATGTCGCTGGTCAGCCGACCGACGCTGGAGAATCGGGAATTGCTGCTCGTCGGCTAGAGTTATTCCTAAATAGCATAAGTTGCTGGTTTTTATTATTTGTCCTGCCGGGCCTCAGACTTTAACAATAGCGACATGTCTGATGGCTCTGGAGGGCAGGATGAATTTCCAGCAACTAAAAATAATTCGTGAAGCGGCACGTCGGGATTACAATCTGACAGAAGTCGCTAACATGCTCTATACGTCGCAGTCCGGCGTCAGCCGTCATATTCGCGAGCTGGAGGAGGAGCTGGGTATTGAGATCTTCATCCGCCGGGGAAAACGCCTGCTGGGCATGACCGAGCCAGGCAAAGCGCTGCTGGTGATTGCCGAACGGATCCTTAATGAGGCGAGCAACGTTCGCCGGCTCGCCGATCTCTTTACCAACGACACTTCCGGCGTCTTAACCGTTGCTACCACCCACACCCAGGCGCGCTATAGCCTGCCGCCGGTGATCAAATCATTCCGTGCACTCTTTCCCGAGGTGCGGCTCGAACTTATTCAGGGTACGCCGCAGGAGATCGAGTCCTTGCTCAACAATGGCGGGGCGGATATCGGTATCGCCAGTGAACGTCTGAGTAACGATCCGGCGCTAGTAGCATTCCCCTGGTTCCGCTGGCATCACAGTCTGCTGATCCCTAACGATCATCCGCTTGCTAGTGCTTCCCCGCTAACGCTGGAGGAGATAAGCCGCTGGCCACTGATCACCTACCGACAAGGCATTACAGGACGTTCACGTATCGATGAAGCCTTTGGCCGTAAGGGGTTGATCCCAGATGTCGTGCTCAGTGCGCAGGATTCAGACGTGATTAAAACCTACGTGGAGTTGGGCCTGGGCGTCGGTATCGTTGCTGAGCAGTCCGGCAGCGAGCAGGAGGCCGGAACGCTGGTTCGTCTGGATACGCGTCATCTGTTTGATGCCAATACTGTCTGGCTGGGGCTTAAGCGGGGACAGCTGCAGCGCAACTATGTCTGGCGCTTTATTGAACTGTGTAATGCGGGTCTTTCGGTAGAGGATATTAAGCGGCAGGTGATGGAAACTGAGGAAATTGCGATCGATTACCAAATTTGATCATATATTTCGTTTTAATTATCAAAGATGTTTATTTTGATAAAATTGACTAAATATTGACTGGCAACGCTTCTTAATCAGCCCACTTAAAATCGTCTCTCATCGCTATATTCGCCCTATTAAACCACCAGGGCGAATAAAATGAATAAAACCTCTTCCTCTCAGCAGCGATATTCAAACCTAGCGGCCACAGCGTCGCTCTCCATGAACTGTACCACCGGCGCTCCTGCATGGGCGAATACCAGCGCACCCATGAAACCATTTAATACGGTGATGTTATCGGGGCCTGCAGGCGCGCCGGTGACCGTCTCGCTGGACGGTGCCGGTATTTTTAATATCAATGGCTTTAAAACCTGGAGTGGTAACCTGGACACTAACGGTACCCTTGAGCTACAGGTGTTTAGCCTTGAAGTGGGCCTGGTCTCCGTTAACGCCTACCTCAACAATGCGCCAGCAGAAAGCGCATACGGCAGCATGACTTTCAACCGCTATACGCCTGGCGCCGTCGCGCTAACCAGCTATGCCATTGCAACAGGCGCTACCGCGAATGGTGTAATGCGTAACAGCATTTACCTCAACGCCGATCTCACCGCTGGCGTCAGCTATGCCCGTTTTCAAATCGCAAATTCAGATACGGCACGTTTTGTCGGAACGGCACTGCCTCAGGCGGCGACGATGGAACTCTACGATGACGGTACGGCCAGCATCGATCTCACGGATACAAACGCCGAAAGCGTGACGGTGACGCTAAGCCTGCCCGAGGCATCAGGATCCACAGTGATTACCAGCTGCGCCTTTGTGACTTTTCCTCCTTTATCGATTCTGCGTTAAACGCACCATTATTTACTATGTGAGATAATATTATGAAAGAGAATATCAAAGCCGATACCAGCACTTTAGTTTTTTATTCCGAACCTAACGAAGCAGGCGTGCCAATCCAGGTTACGCATGGATTAATGGGTATTATTGCAACGTCAGACAATGACTGGCGAGAAAAATCTGTTTCTATTCTGGGAACGGATAATCTTCATGCCTGGATTAGCAGCAGCGTTGAAACAAGTATCAGTACGAAATGTTATTTTAATCATGTCGAAGAGATGGCAACGCATACGATAAATTTTTTGCAAAATGCATTTCCTTCTCCGCAATACACGCTGGGATTTATGGGCGTTGACAGCGATTTAGCTACGCTGGTCACGCTGGTGCTAGATTCATCTACCATGCCCGATCAGCCGGATGCACTGGCAGCAACCTGGCTTCTGCCAGAGAGCGCCTCTCAGCTTACGACTTTATCGCTACCTGCTCAGCCCGGCGCGTTGGGCTTCGTGGGCACTACACAGGGGAGCAGCACCTTTGTTACCGCCCTGTATGGCATTTTCAGCACCACAACTGGCCAGGTGGCATGGACCGGTAGCGGCTCGCTCAGGCTCAACTGGGATGGTCAGCAGGTCTACCTCAGTGACATAACCGGTTTCCCCTCCGGCTGGACCTTTGGCACACCGGTATTACAGCCCGATGGCAGCTGGCTGGTGGCGTTGGGCAGCGGTCCTGCAGAGGACAGCGGTATTTTATACAGCCAGGTCAATTACGTAGGTAGCGCCCAGTCGCTCTCGCCCCATCAGCTTATTTCGGTTAATACCGGAGCGGGATGGATATGGTCATCGCTTAAACTTAACGACATGCCGACGCTACTCTTTTCGGCCTTTAACCCCATCGATAGCACTTATAGTTTTACCCATTATCAAATGCTACGTCTGATAAACGATACGCCTGACTTTAGCAGCGTATTTGGGACGGGCACGCTGCCAGCCGAGCTGCTCTCTCTCGATAATAGCGACATCCAGATAGATATTCAGCTACATACAACCGGCAGCAGCGATAGCGCATTAATCATGACGCTGCCTTATCCAGTAAGCTTCAGCACCTTTGCTGATACAACAGGTGAGGGCGTACTTGCGATCGTTCCGGCAAGCGGGACGGCGCAAACTATTCAGATAAGCTATGGCTCTTTGAATGCTAACGGACAGTTTGTTATAGCCGGAAAGGGGACGTTGACAGCCAGCTATAACGGCAGCATGCCGGTACTGGTACCGGACAGCACGCTTCCACAGGACTGGATTTTTGGCTCGCCGATATTGCAAGCCGATGGTCGCTGGCTTGTGACGCTAACCGATGCGTCGCAGGCATCGCTAAACGTGATGGGTGCCCGCTCCAGCTATGGCGATAACTGGCTCTACTCCGAGAAGCGCTGTCTTGTTGCGCTAGAGGGGGACAGTGTCGTCAGCGCGACCTGGCAATACGAAGGCGAAACTATTGCCGAGAGTACTCTCTATTTTATTGATACTGAACCACAGAAAAAGCTCACCGTTACAGCATCTTCCGGTGCATCAGTGACACTCAACGAAAGTAATGTATTAGGCAATACCCAAGCCGTTGCGGGTAGAAATGACAGCGGCGTGGTAGCCGGATGGGGACAAAGTGCATCTGGCGGTTTCTCACCCAGCTCTACTTTTAACAGCGATGTTACCACCTTAAGCGCAACCCGTTACGCCTTTGCGGCAATCAACCAGAGCGGCGAGATTTTTGCCTGGGGAGATAGCAGTAAAGGAGGAAGCGTGCCTTCTGTCATTACTGACCGCTACGGTTGGGATCTGATCGTGTCATCTTCGGGAATGTTTGTTGCCCGCAATGCGCAGTCGCCTTATATCGCGGCATGGGGAGATAACACCTATGGACAGCTCGACGTGCCGTCAACCGTTACCGGAATGAGTGACGTCGTACAGATTCAGTGCAACGACTACGCCTGCGTGGTGCTCAACTCACGCGGTCAGGTCTTTGGCTGGGGTGGCGCAAACTACGGCGGAAGCGTACCGCAGGAGATCGCCGACCTGTCGGACATCGTTGAAATTAGCGCCAGCGCATCTGCATTTTGCGCCCGCCGTAGCAACGGCACGGTAGTGGCCTGGGGCCAGAATGCCTATGGCGGCGAAGTACCCAGTAATATTGCTGCTCTGAACAATATTGCCCGGGTATACGGCTGTTACAGCGGTTTCTGCGCGGTACAAACAAGCGGATCTGTAGTGGCATGGGGCGAGTCTGCCATCTTGCCTGCACCAGCATTATATGACGTTGTACATGTCCAGGGTACCGAGTATGCCTTCTGCGTCCTGCGAAGCAACGGCAGCGTCTATGCGTGGGGGCAGAGTTCAGCCGGAGGCACATTGCCAGCAGATATCGCCCAGCTTACGGATATCGTTGCCGTAAGCGCTACGGCAACGGCGTTCGCCGTGCTGAGAAAAAATGGTGCCGTTCATGCCTGGGGAGACAGTGCTGCCGGGGGAAATACATCTGTCGTCGCCTCTTCGCTGGCATCCGGCGTGAAGGGCATCTATTCAGGTGGATCGGTTTTCGTTGCAATTAAAGATGACAGTACGCTCGTTGCCTGGGGAAATAGTAACTATGGCGGCTCGGTAAATACTATTCCTGCAGAGTTACAGGGCCAAACATCTTATTTGTCGGCGTAAGAAATATTATCTCTGTCCATTTATAAATGAAATCTCTGAGAAGGAGTATGTAAATGTCGCTGCCTGGCTGGTTAAATATAAGATCGGTTATAGGGTTTTTTCTGCTATTAACCTCTTCCCTGGCTGGTGCAGCGATCCAGCTGCAACAAACGCGTCTGGTTTATCCGGAAGGAGAGCCCAGCGTGGCTTTAATCATAAAAAATAGTGATGTCACCCATTCCGTTGCGATTGAATCATGGATAGAGTCGGGCCGACATGATATCACGATTACACCAGTTACGATGATCGTTAAGCCAGACAGTAAAAGAGCACTCAATATTCATATCCCCGAACGAAGGCATAATAATCAGGAAAGTCTTTACTGGTTAAATGTTAAAGGCACGCCCTTATCAGGGGGGGCTCGCTCTGAACAACTTAAAATTGCTGTAATAAACAGGATTAAGGTTTTTTATCGCCCGCAAAAGCTGATATCCGGAGCGGCGAATGCTTATGAGCGAATTAGCGTCAGTGCTTGCAGGATGCAGTTGACCATCAAAAACCCAACACCTTATTTTATCAATTTTTATGCTTTTAACGTAGATAATAAGGAGGTCAGCCACGTCCGAACGATCGGACCTTATGAAATACAATCAGTGCTACTGCCCACAGATAAGTACAGTGTTGCTCACTGGCAGGCAATATTAGATACGGGTTTCCACAGTTCGCCCGTTTCTAAAAAAATCAAAACAAATTGCTCAGGATATTAAGCTTTTTCACAGCTGGAGACATTGATATGCAATCATTAAATAAAACCACTCGAGTAAAAAACGTTATTCCGTACTGTCTATTTCTGTTAACTCTGTGCTGGGCCAGTTTTTCTGATGCCTCAGTATATTGTAGCCCGCGCAACGCCAGTTCGATTACAATAGATTTAGGTGATATTACGGTGCCAGAAGACCTACCTGTCGGCGGCGATATTACCGGTGATGAAAGTTATTCTCAAAACCTTATATCACAGTGTGAAGGGGATGGAAAATCTTACGTAACATTATATTCCGATCTTGCCACTGATGCAGTCTATAACGGCCGTACCACATTCAAAACCAATATCCCTGGGGTCGGTATCCAAATGGGGGGGACTGTCAACAATTTATCTGCCTGGATTACCAATGGTAATTCACAGCAGCAACTTGCGGAATTTACCCTGCATTTATTTACCATTCCGATTGAAAACTACCTATATGGTCCGATGTTCAAGTTAGTAAAAATTTCCGATGATATTGAAAGCGGCACGCTGTCAGGACAGGCCAATCATGTCATCGTTTCAGGATCTGCAAAGTCAACAACATATACTGTCTATCTTTCCGGTACGATCAATGCGACACCGCCTCACGTGCCAGGATGTACGGTAGATACCACCTCGACGGCCGTATCATTAGGTAAACATTCTCCCACCGAATTTAGCGGTATAGGTTCAACTACGACATTTACGAACTTCTCCATTCCTTTAACCTGCGAAAGCGATGCACAGATAACTGCACGCGTGGACGCCACCCAGGATTCATCAGGCGCGCAGTCTGTTATTCAGATCCCCGCAGGCGAGGAGAATGCGTCTGGGGTAGGTGTGCAGCTCTACTGGGCCAGTATCAATAATATCGCTAACGTACCGGTCGACTTTGGCAAGGATACATTTGTGTGGACCTCTGGCGGCGGTGCGGAAAAACTACAGTTTGAAGCCCGCTATTATCAGACCCAGAACGCGCTTTACCCGGGCGATGCTAATGCATCGGCTACGGTCACGCTGTCATACCAATAAAAGGAGAACATAATGAACACTAATTGCAAACTGCCGCAGGTTTTAATTTTAGGTGCCGCATTCATCGCCTCTACTTTAGCCTGTAGCGTCTACGCCGCAGATGCCACCATTTCCTTCAGCGGTGAAATTATTCCAGCCTATAACGGCGCGAAAGTCACGGTAAATAACGAAAAGAGCACGCTCTCAACGAATAAGGCAAGCACGAAGGAAACAAACATAAATAAAGGAGAGGAGCATGCAACCCGTTAAAAGCACCGTTGCGCTAAGCGAAACGATGCCCTCTTATCAAACTACCTTGATTGCGCCTGCGGGGACCTATCCATGGCAAATATTAATACGCTTCTATGCGCCATGGGGCGACGGCAGCCCTGAAGGGTGGCAAATATCGCTAACGCCGCCTACGGTGTTGGTAAACGGTGTTGCCTATCCTGTTGACGTGGTTTTTTCTTATAATCAGAGCTATATGGAAGGCCAGCCTTCGCCAGGTTACGATCAGCATGAGCAGTGCTTCGGCGTTTTTATTGGGCAAATTAGAGCGCTAGAAGAGGAGATGTTGATTACCATTTCTGGCGAGTTTCAGCAAGTGGGCTATATGAGCGCCACGCTTTACTTCAATTTGCTGGCTACACCAACGCTGCCAATTGAAGTGATTGATAGCGAAATGACAGCAGTACCGGATAGCGCCAATCCTTATATTCCAGGCAACCCTAGCGTTTTTGCTAACGCAAATAGCGCAAGCGGAAAGATTAATTTCTATCGTCCTGACAAGGTTGACTCCCTCAGTATTTTACCGGATGAGGTCGCTGAAGACGGGTGCAGTAAAGGTTATCTGTTAGGTGACCCCAGCGGCTCGCTGATCGTTCGTTATCGGGATCCTGCTGATGACTGGGTGGGTAATCCCGCAAACGCAGTCTGCTATCTGGATAAGGCCTCGAATCAGCCTGTGACGACAGCGGAGCTGGGAGAGTATTTACCCGAACTGTATGGGGATACGTTAGCGAACTTTTCAGCAGGACATATTGGAGATGTAATAAAGAACCAGGCGTGGCCTGATTAAAAAAGCAATCGCTGAGAGAGTGGCTCCTCTGACTGGACTCGAACCAGTGACATACGGATTAACAGTCCGCCGTTCTACCGACTGAACTACAGAGGAATCGTGTGAACGGGGCGCATATTACTGGCCCCGTATTTTTGTGTCAACACTAAAATTAACGCGCTGATTCAATTGACTAATTAAAGCACAAGCTGTGTTTTTACTGAACGCGATATCGACTCGTCGCTAATGCCGGTGTATTGGCGCGTAGACGTGCCAGCGGATCCTGACGGTAGAACTGGCAGAAACGCTGCCAAAGCGAAGGGAAGCGCGGCGCGAACAGTTCAGGCGCGCTAAAAAAGTACTCGGAGAGCACGGCGAAGCACTCGGCGGGGTCGGTTGCGGCATAGGCGTCAATGCTGGCTGTGCTTTCGCCCACCAGATCGATCTCATCCTGGATATTGTTCATGGCGGCGTGGAGATCGTGCTCCCAGCCAGCCACTTCACGCAGGGTGATCATGGGTACGCCGCTGGCCCGATCGCCGTTGCGGGTATCAAGCTTATGCGCAACTTCATGAATAATCAGATTATACCCTGAGGCATCGAAAGAGTCCTGAATGTCCAGCCAGTTGAGGACAATCGGCCCCTGCTGCCAGCTCTGTCCAGAGTGCACTACCCGCTGATTATGCACCAGGCCAATATCATCTTCCCACTCGTCATCGACAACAAAGGGGGCAGGGTAGATTAACACTTCATGAAACCCGTCGAGCCACTCAAGACCCAGCTCAAGCACCGGCAGGCAAAAGAGCAGGGCAATACGGCAGCTCTTAAGCGCATCAAGATCGAAACCCTGTAGCGGAGCCAGGCGCTTCTGCTGTAAAAAGCGCTCGGCAAGCTGGGCAAGACGCTGCTGCTCCTCCAGCGTCAGGTTTGCCAGAATCGGCATGGCAAGCGCCTCCTGCCAGGGATAATGGATCATCCGTGATGCTTCATTTGCTTTCCAGGGCCACTTAATCATCGTTTTGCTCGCAAACTCGTCACTTGAACTTAATTGACTGGATGAGGACTGTTAAAATGCGCAATATCCTGGCATGATGTCAGTCATCAAAACGGAGAGATGCCGGAGCGGCTGAACGGACCGGTCTCGAAAACCGGAGTAGGGGCAACTCTACCGGGGGTTCAAATCCCCCTCTCTCCGCCACTATTCAAGCACTTACCCGTACCGCTTTCAACGATCCAGATCCCAATGAGAAAATGTGAGAAAATCCGTTGAGAAAAAAGCGGGCTTCAAAGCTCACATTTTTCGGTTCAATGTCGGACTCACCTTCACCTTTCTGTCGTAAACCAACACCTGTGACTCGGTCTTGTGGCCACTGTAAACCTGCTTCTCTCTGCTGGATCCTTCGTAGTCTGAAATGCCTTTTGCTTTCAGATCATGGAAGGTGCAATCGAGCGCCCGCCCCAGTTTTTCACTTGCGCCAGACCGCGCCTTTCTCCAGGCTTCATTAAAACCTTTATACGAATACCTCTCGCCGTACATCGTCCTGATTACCGGCCCTTCATCTCCCCATGGTTTACATATCTCTATGGCAGCCCTTAGCCGGTCATTCCATGCTTTGATCTGCTTAATACCAGTCTTACCTTGTTGGATAAAAATTCCATGATCCATTATCTGATTCCAGTTCATTTTAAGAACATCTGATACCCTTGCTGCGCAAAGGTAGGCTATTTCCATAGCGGCGCGAACAACAGGGGTGGCATGGTCATAGATAGCCAGATACTCCTCGTCGGTGATATAGCGATCGCGCTGAGGTTTTGGAAATTTATCCACGCCAACACAGGGATTACCTGGTACATAACCACGCTGATAGCTCCAGCGAAATACACGGGACATAGAACTATGCTCATGGTTAGCCTGAACGCGGCTTTTTTTACCGCGGGCATCCATGTAACGGCGAATATGCTCAGGCTTGATCAGTTTTGCTTCCGCATCACCGAACACCGGCAGGATGTTTTTTTCGTGCGCGAGATAGTCTTTTTGCGTTCGAGGGGCAAGGTCGGCAAAATCCGCGCTGGCTAAAAACTTCCGCCAGAGCTGCGAGAAGGTGATGCGATTTTTTCTTCCCTCTACCACCTTTTCATAAGCGACCCATACCTCAGCCTTTGTAGCGTTGGCAGCAGCTAATTTTTCCGTAGTACCACCGGGCTTCCAGTAGTAGCCAGAAGGGCGAAAAAATACACCCTTCGGCATCCACTCGTTACCGGGTGCGCGTTTGCGACCCATACGTTATCTCTCTATAGCGTCAAAGTTCATGCCTGGAACAGGCTGATAACCTGCTGGTGGAGCGAGGCGCTGAATAGGATGATTTATGTGGTACCAGGTAGTTTTAATCGAACCATCCCGGCGCTCAATAAAGTAGATCCCATTGCAGGTTAAAACCTCTTTTTGCAGGGACTTCTGGGGCGAGCCCGTGGCCTCTGCTAATTCTTCATCAGTCAGGAAACGATCGCTCATGGGTCATTCTCCACTTAGCCCGGCTGCACCCGGGCGTTAATCAATACTGCTGGTGAAGGACATTATCAGTCCTCGTTCCAGTCTTCATCGTCTTCTTCGTCATCGCCTACATGGTTCAAGAGCGGGTTCATGGCAACGCCTACCTGCTCCGCATACCCCCGACGAGTGAGGTTATGCAAAACGTGGTATACCGAAAACAACTCTACCCGCTCCTCACCAAGATCGGCTGCGCACGCCAACTGATGACAGTCGGATGCCAGCGCCTGTATCTTTCCGTATAGTTCAGCCTTTACCATCACTCACTCTCCTGCTTCGGTGCTGCGGTGAAGTGATTAGTGGCCTTAGCCCAGATATCCTTGATAGTTGTCCAGTCAACAGGGATGGTGTTTGTCCATGCCCCCTCGCCACTACAATCGTCACAGCCCTGACCAAAACACTCGTGGCATGTTAGAGAGTATTCAAGATTGAATTCCCCGATAAGCGCTGCTTTCGCACCGTTCTCAGCGGTTAACCTCTTCGGCACCATAATCCAACCATCCGGAACCGCCGGAGAGTTGAGTTGTTCGGAATTACCGAACGACTGATCGCAATCTCTAAAGCGACGCTCATACTTGATGCCATTAATAGCCAACGCAGCCATCAGCTTTTCGAGCTGAACAACCGGCCCATGCTCCTCGCTGATAAACTCAGGCGGCAGGCTGACTACCGGCGCTGGCGGCGCGGCGTACAGCGCCGTAGCCCTGTTTAGAAACTCATCCAATTTAGGATCATGGGCATGTAGCAAGGTGTAACCACCAACCATATACGCAACAGGCTCCTGCTTATCCCGATCCCGGCGCTCAAGCAGTTCGCGTAATCCATCGGCTGCTGCCAGTAGGTCCTGTGCACCACGCACATCCGTCCACTTTAGGTTTTGTGAGAAGTGTTCAAGCTTTCCTATCACGTTGCCAATTGTTTCTTTGCTCAGTGTCATGGGTTAGTCCTCGATGCAGACGTTGATAGCGAAAACGTTCACCGGATTAGTGCCGAAATGCTTATGGGTTATTTTCTGCTCGCTATACCCGCGATAGGGAACATCTATGCGGCGCTCCATATCATCGGCCCGAGGATAGCCCTTAGTGATAATTAGGCGATCATATTCACGATTTACCAGGCGCTTCCGCCAGTAGTCGTTAAGCAAACGGTATTCGAATTTTTTCTCACCGGATTTCATCTGGTCAAAGTATTCTCCGTTCACCGCCAGTTGCAGGTTAGCCATACTCACTCCCCCTCAATCTTCAGGCTGATGCCAGCAACATGAAGTGCATGCTCGACATCAAACTTGCTGAGCCAGTCCCCGCCGTCTTTAGGCACCATCACATGGCGCTCACCCTCGTTGATCGGATGACCAGCTCGGAATACATAACCCTGCGGCAGCTTAACGGTGGGCGTCCGCGCCTCCAGTTCGGCGATGCGACGCTCTGCGGCCCGGCGCTTTTTGAATTGCGCCTTACGGCTGGCTTTCAGGTTGTGCTTAGCCAATTCGGCCATGTGAAGCTGGTGCTCAGCATTAGCAAGACGTTGACGCACCTCATCGTTTTCCAGCTCAGCGATCCGCCGCTTATCAGCATCCCGCTCTGCCAGCAGTTCGAGGATTACGTCAGGAGCGCATAGCCTAAACAACAATTCATCGGCATCCCCATTGTCGCCAATGAAGCCGTACTCCATGTTTTTGTGGTCTGTTTGCAGCACAAGCGATCCGTCGTAACCCTTGCATTCATATTTAATGCTTCCACTGCCATCAATGCGGTCACCAATTCGCCCCGGTGTTGCCTTCTCAGCCGCCTGTTTCAGCGCTGCGTATTTGTCGCTCATACAGCCTCCCCGTTGCGCAGCTGGGCGGCGAAGTTCTCAGCATCAGCAGCCATACCGGCAGCCTCTTCAGACATCCTCATACTTCGGCTACGCAGAGCCTGCTGTCGTTCTCGCTTATGCGCGGCAAACGCATCCACACCCTTAGCCATCTGCTCGCGCTGCCAGGCGTCGGTGGCGGGGATTTCTTTGAGCACGTAGCAAACGTCATCTGTGCTGCATGGGTCATCTTTACCGCATACCTCGCAGAAATGGACTGACTCACTGTGGGTCTGCACTGCATCTTTCAGCGCCGCATTCTCCGCCGCCAGCTGGTCTCGGTCGCTAATGGCACTGCGAAGGCTATTCATCCCGCCGATATGAGCCAGGTTTAGCGCCTCAAGTCGGGCGGCCAGCTCAGTTACGATCGCAGAGTAGGTATCGATCTGCTGAATGCTGGTGGCATAACTATGTGCCGTTCTGACCAGCTCGATGATGGTCATGTTAGCCAGTTGCTCTTTCATTAGCGGGTCTCCAGCAGTTCGTTAAAGCGGTTCATGAACAGGCCGTAAGCCTGACCTGGGCGGAGCGGGATTATCTGGATTATGTCGGACTCTGGCACCCCAGCAAGAATCGGCCAGGGCGTACCGTCGTCGATCTCCAGATCACGGCGCTCGGTTGCCAGCATGATGAGGTCGGCATACTTGACGGCAGCAGACTGTTGTAACGGCAGGCCGAAAGCAGAGCGGATCAGGTCATCAACCATCGTCTCGATGCGGCGGTAGTCCGGCAGCAGCGCTTTCAGCGGCGCGGGCATGTCCAGGCAATAAGCCTCGGCTGCGTCGTGGAGCAGCGCTTCAAAGGCGAACTCATGCGGGACAATCTGGCTGCACAGAACAGAGTGCTGCGCCACGCTGTAGAACTCCGGCAGGTGGCCGGCAAAGCGGCAGATATTTGAAAGAGCAGTTGCGATATCCTCGATCACCACGTCGTCAGTGGAGGCGTTGAGGTATTCGAAGTGCTTACCGGATGCTGTCTGGATAAAGCTCATTTGTGGTTGTTCTCCATATTACGCGCTGCACCGCGCTGATAGAATTTTTTCAAAACAGCCCGTTCTGGCTGTCTCGTTTGGTTCGTTTACTGGTGGTACGCTCTGTCTGGGTGGTTTGCTTCTCAGCCCACAGCTTCGCGTACCGCAAAACATCATCAAAAATCCTTCCTTTACGACTGGCCTGAGACATGCGGCGGTACATATTGACCGCCTGAAACGCCCCCCCCTGGGCCACCGCCACTGTGAAGCCCTGTCGGATCAGCTCTTCACGTACATGCTTTTCGATAAATTCGATGTGGTTCATCCACCCTCCCGCGCCCTTTGGCACCGATTTTGGAGTGCAGCAACCCAACCCATTGCGATGGGGTGGGTCACTGCTTAGAGGTTATCGTTTGGCTTCGCCGCCGAGCGCCGTAGTCAGGTTATTGAGAAGGGCTGCCAGCTCGCCGGTCATCAGGATGAAGTCAGCATCAAAGCGAAGGGCGGCATCGTCCCGATCAATATCGTCGTTCTGGTCGCGCAGCTCGTCGGCGAACTTAAGGCGCTTAATCGCCGAGTCATCGCTCAGCACAAAATCGACTCGCTGCTGCCAGTCCAGCGCCAGTTTGGTTACCAGCTTGCCAGCTTCCAGATGAGTGGTTATTTCGTCACTGGATAGCTCCTGCTTTTTGAAGCGGCCGATGCCGCCATTTTCCAGGATGGCTTTGAGCTCAGCTTCATCGCCCAAAGCAAAACCCTGCGGCGCGGATCCGGAACGAACCCATTCGGTCAGAGTCAGCTCTATCGGGGTTTCCATAGTCAGCGGTACCACAGGCAGGGAACCGAGAGTTTTACGCAGCAGCGCCAGCGCGTCTTCCGCCCGGCGGGCGCTGGCAGAATCAACCAGCACCAGTTCGTCATTGAGGTTTATCCAAATGCGGATCGTGCTGCTGCGAGTGAACGCGCGCGGGAGCAGGGAGTGAAGCACCTCATCGCGCAGCGAGTCTTTTTCGGTCTTTCTCAGCTTGCGGCCCTGTTCGGCTTCCAGCTTCGAAACCTTCTTCGCTAGCGTCTCGGTGATGACCTGCTTCGGCAGGATCTTCTCTTCGCGACGGATTACCAGCAGAAGCTGGCCGCCGGTGAGGTGGAACAGCTGATCAGACAGCGCGCCCAGCGGCGGTACCCAGCCAGCCTTGGCGAAGTCCTGGCTACCGCAGGGAGTGAAGCGGAACGCCTCCAGCTGCTGCGCCAGCTTCGCGGTGCCGTTGTTGTCGACGATGATCACATCGCGGCTGAGGCGGTAAGCCAACATGTTTTTGAAGAACGGGTTATTCATTAGGTTGTCCTCTGAGCGCCACTGCACAGGCGCTACGGGTTAGTTTCTCCACACAACACAGGAGAGCACCTGCGGTTACCTGCCGCCCGGGTGGATTGGGTTATGAGCCCGTCGCCCGGTGATGCTCTCGTGTGTTGCGTAAAAAAGTGCGGCATCCTCACGGGTAGACAGATGCCGCCAAAGACAGCAATGCAGCTATTACAGGTCTTAGGTTGTTGTGGCCGGTGCTGATCTCCGGCATTCCGTTGGCGCTTAGCAGGGAACCAACGGTGCAACTTGCTTCGCTTTACGTCCACGTGCCACGCATCAGCCTGCGCATTCACCACAACAAAAAGAGCACTACCGCGTTCTGCCGTTCCATCCTGGCTTTTGGTACTGCAACGGCTGCGAGATGTTTTTTGCATGCCAGCGCTCTTTTGGTTATGCCCTCGTCTCTTCCGAGGTGTCACACCGTACCGCCATCTCTAAAAATCGTTTGCGGTGTCCTGCCGGTGAAACTCACGGAGCCACTTTTCCGGGTCATGTTTTTCACGCAACTGGCGCATGCTCCTGCCGATTGACGAGGCCAATGCCAACTCATCATCGTCCACTGCGTCCGCCTGCAGCTGCAGCCACTCGATATACGTTGATACATCGCCCTGCAGTTCGTCTTTACTGCGCAGCACAGCCATCTGTAAACCGAGGTTCTGCACGCGATGAATTGCTGGTTTGGTGAAGATCATCTTAATGCCCTCGTTGACCGGCACTGAATAATTCAGCGAATCATCCCCATCTTCATACGCCTGTGGCGGCTACTGCGTGGGCGTCCTGCCTGTTCGCTGTTGCTGATAGGTACATTATGTACCGTTAGGGTACATTGTCAAGCACAAAAAAACCCGCTTTCGCGGGCTCAAGGTAAAATTAATTTTTGTGTAGGTACCTTCGAGGTTTGCCTGAGAAGATCACCGTACCGATTATCGAGCAATTGCCGTCTATCTTAACGTAAGGCTCCGGCCAGTTTTGATTCAAAGCCTTCAAGTACTTACAGCCACCATCTTCAATCAACCTTTTGAAGGTGGTTTCTCCGGAGTCGTGCATAAGCGCAATGACGTCATCACCATGACCTGCCGGGATCTCGGGGTCCACAAAAATCATGTCTCCGGGCCGGTACTCGTCGATCATAGAGTCGCCAATCACACGCAAGATATACGTCATGGGTCCGCACGGCACAGGGCACGGATAAGTTTCAACACTGTTCAAGTCCACCTCAGCAAAGCCAGCTTCCGTCCATGCTCCTGCCTGCACCCAGGAAATAACCGGAACCAATGTTATGTTTCTATTAGTGTCTGATACATCAGGACTTTTTGCAACGTTAGTAGTTTGGTGTTCCTGATCCAACCATCCTAAAGGCAAATTGAAACATTTTTCAATATGGCGCGCCATCGCATCGCCAATATTTTTAGACGCGCCATCCCCCATAAACCTGCTGGTCTGGGTAGGTTCTCTGTCGATCATGGTGGCGAAGTAAGTGTTCCCGCCGACACCGTCACGCAGTTTTCTGGCGTTTAACCGCCTAATTTCCTGAATCGTTTTCATCCCAGAATTAAACATTGTGTACCTTAAGGGTACAAGTACCTTGTGGGTTCATTTTATTCGTGTAATATGTACATAGGAGGTACATATTATGAAAGAGTATTGGGACTCTTTATCCAAAGAGCAGCAGTGCGAATTAGCAGTAAGCGTCAAATCGACTCCCGGTTACCTGCGCTTGGTTTTCAACGGCTACAAAAAGGCAGGCTTCTCCCTCGCCAAAAAGCTCGAAGAAATCACGTCCGGCGCAATAACCAAATCAGATTTGCGGCCTGACATCTACCCGAAACAGTAACTGTGAAAGTCAAAAAAAGACACCACAGCATCAAGGAGTTAACCGTGGATAACCAACACTGGCAAGTCGAAAAGCAGCCCGCGTGGCTGGTTGCGGCAATCAAGAAGACCATTTCCAGCCTGCCGGGAGGGTACGCCGAAGCAGCTGAATGGCTGGGCGTGACAGAGGATGCGCTGTTTAACCGCCTCCGCACCGGCGGCGATCAGATCTTCCCAATGGGCTGGGCAATGGTTCTGCAGCAGGCAAGCGGCACGAAGCACATCGCCGATGCGGTATCGCGCCAGTCGAACAGCGTCAACGTTCCGCTGGTGGATATCGAGGATGTGGACAACGCGGATATCAATCAGCGTCTGATGGAATCTATTGAGTGGATCGGTAAGCACTCGACCTATCTCCGCAAGGCCACTGCCGATGGCGTGATTGACCAGGCGGAACGGGAGCAAATTGAAGAGAACAGCTATCAAGTGATGGCTAAGTGGCAGGAGCATCTGACGCTTCTGTTTCGTATTTTTTGCCAGCCAGAAAAGGTTGACGCCCGCGAGTGTGCAGCTCCGGGCGCCGTGGCGTGTCGTGTCAGTGGAGAAACTAACGCATGAACAGTGTAACGGTAAATAACCGCTTACCGCAACTTCGGATGATCCCGGTGCCGGGCCTTCCGCTGTTTCGGTATGAGCGCAGAATAGCAAACCGCTGGGTGGCATGTAACCACAGCCGCGCCACTGCAATCGTGGGTGTGTACTACCGGAGAGCTAAGGCGTTATGCGCGAAATCAGCCGCTGGTTCAAAGACCGCCGGGGGATCCCCGTCCGCGTCATCCGCTGGGAACCAGAATCGCAGCGCGTTATCTATCTGCGGACTGGCTACCCACACGAGTGTTTCAGCCCGCTCCAAATTTTCAAACGCGATTTCAGGGAAGTAGAGGCCGATCATGAGCACTAAATTAACCGGCTACGTCTGGGATGCCTGCGCGGCTTCCGGCATGAAATTATCCTCCGTGGCTATCATGGCGCGGCTGGCTGATTTCAGCAATGACGAGGGTATCAGCTGGCCGTCCATCGGTACCATAGCCCGCCAGATTGGCGCTGGTGAAAGCACTGTGCGTACTGCTATCGCGCAGCTGGAGAAGGGCGGCTGGCTGTCCCGTCAACAACGTCGCAAGGGCAACCGTAACGCCTCGAACGTTTACCAGCTGAACGTAATCAAACTGCAGGCGGCGGCATTCTCTCACCTGTCAGATTCTGACCCGTCAAAATCTGACGCATCAAAATCTGACCCATCAAATTCTGAGGCATCAAAAGACGGTGCTGCTGGTGGTTTTGACCCGTCAGAATCTGGTGGGGATCCGTCAGTAAATTCAACTACTGATCCATCAGATAATAAAAACCCTTCTTGTCCGGTTGCTGCGCAACCCGACCCTGATGTGGTGATTACCGATCTGGCGATTGAGGTTCTGGGTCATCTGAACCTGGTCAGCGGTTCACGCTACCAGAAATCAAAAACCTCTCTGGAGAACATCCGGGCACGCCTGCGGGAAGGTTACAGCGTCAGCGACCTGAAGCTGGTCATCGACCTGAAGCATGAGCACTGGCGCAGCAACGACGAACTGTACCAGTACATGCGCCCCGACACGCTGTTCGGGCCGAAGAAGTTCGAAGGTTACCTGCAGAGCGCGACGCGCTGGGAGGCGAAAGGACGCCCGGCACGCGAGACTTGGGACTCCAGGCGCGAGCGAGACGTCAACATGGTCTGCATTCCTGACGATGTTATTCCTGAAGGTTTCAGAGGTGCGGGGACACGCGGATGACAGCTACTGAGCAGGTATTTCAGCACATCAAAACCAACCCAAGCCAGTTGCCTTCCCAGATTGCCGCAGCGCTGCCGGGTGTTAACCGCCGCACCGTGTATAGCGCGATTGATAGCCTCTGGCTCTGCGGAGAGATCCAGCGGTTCGATAGTGGTGACGGTTTTCGTTATTTCGTAGATTCGCAGGCGACCAGTGACAGCAAGCTGACAGCACTGGAGCAAACGGCCGTCGAACTGGAGAGTAAATGCCTGTGGCGCCGCGCTGCAGATGCATGGCTCACCGCCTACGACGCGGCTAAATCCTCTAATGATCGCGAACGCTACCGCAGTCATCGTCTGCGCTGCCTGGGTGGAATGACAACAGGCAATGGTGACGAAAGTTGCGTTGCTGGCCGCTACGTAGGAGATAACTGATGTCGATCTCTCCTGTAGAAGCTGTTGCGCCAGCAGCGCGCACCTGGCAACGTCCGTTCCTGAAATGGGCTGGTGGCAAATACCATCAACTGCCTGATATTGATCGCCTGATCCCCGCCGGGTTGCGCCTGATAGAGCCGTTTGTGGGTGGCGGTTCGGTGTTCATTAACTCCGATAAGCATGCAAGCTTCCTGCTAGGGGACGTCAATGCGGATCTGATTCACCTCTACCAGATGCTGGCGGTGGCACCGGAGGCCGTATTGCGGCACGCCCGCCTGTTGTTCAGCACCATGAACAGCGCCGCCGGTTATGCCGCTGTTGCTGAAGAGTTCAACGCGCAGTTGCTGGGTGGGCCGGAGCGCGCCGCCGCTCTCTTGTACCTGAATCGCCACTGCTTCAACGGGCTGATCCGGTACAACCGGGCGGGGAAATTTAATGTCGGCTGGAACAAAAGCACCAATCCGTATTTTCCGGCAGCCGAGATCGAGGCGTTCTGCGCGCTGGCGCACAACTGCGTATTCATGAACGCCGGTTACCGCCGCACGCTGTCGCTGGCTGGCGAGGGCGATGTGGTTTACTGCGATCCACCGTACGAACCGCTGCCCGGCACTAACGGATTCACAAACTACGCGCCCGGCGGGTTTAGCTGGGACGACCAGATCGCCCTGGCGGAATGCTGTGTTGCCGCCCACCAGCGTGGCGCCCGGGTGGTGATCAGCAACTCATCAGCGCCGCGCATCGTCGAGCTGTATCAGCAGCACGGCTTCGAGCTCAACTACGTACGCGCCCGCCGCGCGATATCCAGCAAATCCAGCACACGCGAAACCGTCAACGACATCGTTGCGGTTCTGTAAGGGGGTAGCAGTGGGAAATAAATCATTAACGGTGCGCCAGCAAGAGGTATTCGATCTGCTGGTGAGATTCTACAAAGAGCGGGGCTATGCGCCCAGCAATGCCGAGCTGGCCCGCATGATGGGGATCGCATCGCCGACCGCAGCGCACCTGATGCTTAAGGCGCTCCAGCGCAAAGGGGTGATCACAATCGCACCGGGTGCCCATCGCGGCATCACTATCAACCACCAGCCAAAGCAGCAGATGATTCAGGTCAACCTGAACAGCACCGTGAAGCTGAAACTTACAGACGACGCGATCGCTGAGCTGAAGCGCCAGCATGACGAAATGATTTCTGACCACACGGGCCTTTCTCTGGAGTTCACTCCGCCTGCTGCTGACGTAAATGGCATGGTGTCTATGCCGCTCTGGTCTGTTATGAGCCACTTTGGATCGCTCTGTTATTGCGGTGCAAACCACCCATTCGAAATGCACCTGGTGCTGGAGGACGAATGAAACTGGTGCTGCCGTTCCCGCCGAGCGTAAACACCTACTGGCGCGCCCCAAACAAGGGGCCGCTGGCTGGCCGCCACCTCATCAGCGCCAAAGGCCGCGCTTATCAGAGTGCCGCCTGTGCTGCGATCGTCGAACAGCTGCGCCGCCTGCCGAAGCCATCCAGCGAGCTCGCAGCGGTAGAGATCTTCCTGTTCCCGCCGGATGCCCGCCGCCGGGATATCGACAACTATAACAAAGCGCTATTCGACGCGCTTACGCATGCCGGCGTGTGGGAGGACGACAGCCAGGTTAAACGGATGTTGGTGGAGTGGGGGCCGGTGACCAAGAAAGGCCGAGTAGAGATCACGATCAGTAAATACCAACCGGCGGTTGCAGCCGCCTGAATAAGTGGAGAAGCGCATGAACGAGTTAACCTACGTTAAAAACGAGCCGGGCTTCCCGGCGATGACCAGCTTGGAGATTGCAGGGTTATGTGATAAGCGGCACGACCACGTTTGCCGTGACATTAAAGTGATGCTGGAGCAGCTCAACATTCAATCTCCCCAAATTTGGGGAGAATACACGGACGACAGAGGCCGCAGCTATCTACTGTTTCATCTGCCGAAGGATTTATGCCTGACGCTGGTGTCAGGTTATAGCGTTGTGCTGCGTAAGCGAATTATCGATCGCTGGCTGGAGCTGGAGAGCGGGCAGCAGGTCAGCGTGCCGAAATCACTGCCGGAGGCTTTGCGTCTGGCCGCCGATCTGGCTGAGCAAAAGCAGCGCCTGGCCGACGAGCTGGCCGCCGCCGCGCCTAAGGTTGAGTTTGTCGATCGCTATGTCGCCGCCAGTGGCTCGCTTTCGTTCCGCCAAGTAGCAAAGCTACTGAAGGCCAAAGAGCCGGAGTTCAGGCTATTCCTGCTGGAGAGCAACATCATGTACCGGCTGGGCGGCGTGCTGACCCCGTATAGCCACCACACCGAGGCGGGAAGGTTTGAGGTCAAAACCGGGACTTCCAACACTACTAATCACGCTTTCAGCCAAGCCCGCTTTACCGCCAAGGGCGTTAAGTGGGTCGGTGGGCTTTGGGCGGCACATCTGGCAGCGGGGCGGGCAGCATGAGGGCGCTACTCAATCCTGTAGTGGTACGCGAGCTGGGGCAGGTTGTGTTTCGTCCAGGATCGCAGCTTATGGCGATGTTCAGCCGGGGCCGCATTCTGCTGGAGAACGAGCCGGAGCGACTGGCCAGCCTGCCTAGCGGGGAAATCCCGCCCGCCGCGCAGCCGCTGGCAGAGGATCCGCTACTGGAGCCGGTATTCGAAAACGAGCGGGTGATCCGCCGCGCTGGTGGCATTCAGGCGCTGGAGGGCTGGCTGATGCGTTCTGCTGGCTGCCAGTGGCCGCATAGCGATTGGCATTCCGATAACCTGACGACACTACGCCATGAGCCAGGCTCTATCCGCCTGTGCTGGCACTGCGACAACCTGCTGCGCGACCAGCACAACAAAACGCTCGGCGGCATGGCGCGTGCGAACGTTGCCGAGTGGCTGCTCTGGTTTATCCGTGGTGATTTCCAGTTTGGTGCCGACCACCAGCTGACGATCCCGGAGGTGTGCTGGTGGCTGACGCGTAACGGCCTCGCCGAGGCTATCCCCGAGAATCTGGCGCGCCATGCTCTTCGTCTACCGGATGAGCCTATCAAATCGGTTTACCGGGAAAGCGAGCTGCGTCACATGCCTGCCGCTACGGAGATCGTGCAGGAGAAGGCAAAGCAGGTGCTTGCACTCAAGGTGGATCCTGAATCGCCGCAGTCTTTCATGCTGCGCCCGAAGCGGACGCGCTGGGAGTGTGAGAAGTACACCCGCTGGGTTAAGGCACAGCCTTGTGCCTGCTGCGGCCAGCAGGCTGACGATCCCCATCACCTGATCGGTTACGGCCAAGGCGGAATGGGAACCAAAGCGCACGATTTGTTTGTGATACCGCTGTGCAGAGCGCATCACGACGAGTTGCACGCTGACATGAAGGCGTTTGAGCAAAAATATGGCACGCAGCCTGAGCTGCTGATGCGAACTTTAGACCGCGCGCTGGCGATCGGCGTTCTCGCGTGATTAGTGGAGTGGAGACCACCATGAATTTAGACGGAATCATTAAATTTTTCGCCCCGAAAGGGATGCATATCTCCGACAGCCCGCGCGCCACGGCCAGCGAGCAGTTAACCGGTACCGACATTATGGCAGCCCTGGGCATGACGCAGGCGGAGGCCGGGATCGGGCTGGCTATGTTCCTGGGTAAGGCACGCATCAGCACCCAGGATAAGGATGCCGCTATTGCATGGCTGGCTGAGTATGCCAAAGAGAAAGCGCCGCTGGCGCTGCGCCGGGCCGCAGGCAAGCAGTTCCCGCTATGCATGCGGATCATCGCGACGTTCGCCTATAACGACTATGCCTCCTCGGCGGCGGACTCCTACGACTGCCCGAAGTGCGCCGGGAAGGGGTTAATCGAAAAGAGCGGCGTGCTGGTGAAGAGTCACTACACGATGCGCCTGCCGCAGTGGGCTAAGGATATGAAGCAGTCGCCATCTGACTTTGAGGTTAAGAGGGAGGTGAAGAACGTGGAGCACCAACTGTGCACTAAGTGCAAAGGTCACGGGAAGATCAGCCAGCGCTGCCAGTGCGGCGGCACCGGAAAGACCATCGACCGGAAGGCCACTGATTTTCAGGGCGTGCCGGTGTACCAGCAGTGCAAACGCTGTGAGGGAAGGGGGTACAGCAGACCTAAATCCTCAGTGGCGTACCGGGCCATTCTGGCGCAGCTCCCAGCCCTGCCGGAGCGCACCTGGCGCTATAACTGGAAGCCGTTCTACGAAAGCTTGGTCACTAAGTGCTTTCAGGAGGAAAGCTACAGTGATACGCAGTTAAAACGGGTTACTGGCTCACCAATTTTGATATAAATCGCAAACTTTAGCGGCATGATGCTTGCAATCTTGCCGTTTTTGTGTAAATTTGACATTAACGATGGGCATTGTGTGTTCATCGACCACAAACCCGCCGCCGAGCGGGTTTTTTATGCCAGAAACATAAACAAAAAAGTTTATAATCCTCTTGCCTGTATAAACAAAAATGTTTATACTTATTTCAAGTTAAACAGACAGGAGGAGGAAGTGAAGCAAAGCGAGTTCAAGCGTTGGCTTGCCGCTCAGGGGGTAGAGTTCAAAGATGGTACTAACCACTTAAAACTCTTCTACCAGGGCAAGCAAACGGTGATGCCGAGGCATCCGGGGAAGGAGATACCGGAGCCACTGAGAAAAGTAATTCTCAAGCAACTCGGCCTGAAATAAAAAATCCAGCCCTTCGGGGCTGGTGCTTGCGGCGGTTCACTTATTCAGATATGCGATATCCAGTAACGTTCGATTGCGATGAAACAGGGTGCGCGGTGTTGTTTCCTGATATCCCGGAAGCAATGACCGGCGGCGATACCAGAGAGGAAGCGTTAGCAATGGCGCAGGATGCTCTGGTAACCGCGCTGGACTTCTATTTTGAAGACCGGCGCGAGATCCCGCCGCCATCCGGCAAGGGTGAAGCGTTCGTGGAGGTGCCCGCCAGCGTGGCGGCCAAAGTGCTGCTGCTCAACGCGGTGGTTCAGAGTGGGGTGAGTAACGCCGAGCTGGCGCGCATGATCGAAACGCGCCCGCAGGAGGTGACCCGCATCCTCGATCTGCACCACTCGACCAAAATCGACACCATCCAGAAAGCGCTGGCGGCGCTGGGTAAAACCCTGGAACTGCACGCCGCGTAATAACATTCAATAACTTCAAAGGCTCGCTTCGGCGGGCCTTTTTTATTCCCCTCGTATGAGAGGACTCACAGTAATAGCGAGGGGGCTTAATGTCCGAACCTGTATCCGGGTCTGTTGTCGCCGGTAGCGCGTTAACAGGTGCCAGCGTCTATGGACTGCTGACGGGCACCGATTACGGTGTCGTGTTCGGCGCGTTCGCTGGTGCCGTTTTCTACGTGGCCACCGCAGCAGACCTGACTATTTTCCGCCGCTCTGCATATTTCATCGTTTCCTACTTTGCCGGGGTATACGGATCCGGGTTGGCTGGTTCTCTGCTGGCCAGCATGACCCAGTACACCGAAAAGCCGCTCGACGCTCTGGGCGCGGTGGTGCTTTCTGCTCTGGCAATCAAGACGCTGACGTTTCTCAGTGAACAGGATCCGCTGACACTCCTGCAGAGGTGGAGAGGAGGAGCCAATGGTAACAAGTGATCCGCTGGTGCTGACCAACGTGGTGACGTGTACTGCGATAGTGTTGCGCCTGATGATGTTCCGCAAGCCGGGCGGGCGACATAACTGGTGGGCGTCATGGATGGCATACCTGATCATCCTGGCGTATGCCTCGGTACCGTTCCGATTCATGTTCGATTACTACCTGCACGCCCACTGGGCATCCGTCACCATTAACCTGATCATCTGCGCCGCCGTGTTCCGGGCACGGGGTAACGTGGCGCGGCTGTTCTATGTCCTGAGGCCAGAATGAACCTAAAACAATTTCAGAGGGCGGCTGACATCAGCGCCGGATTAGCTGCGCGCTGGTTCCCGCACATCGATGCGGCGGTGCGAGAGTTTGGCATTACTGATCCTTTCGTTCAGGCGATGTTTATCGCTCAGGTGGGCCACGAATCGACGGGTTTTACCGCGCTGGTGGAGAACTTTAACTACAGCGTGGCCGGTCTGGCAGACTTTATCCGCGCCGGGCGCATCACGCGGGACCAGGCGAGCATGCTGGGCCGCCGTCCGGATGAAAAAGCGTTACCGCCGGAGCGCCAGCGTGCGATCGCTAATCTGGTCTACAGCAAACGCCTGGGCAACAAAGGCCCACAGGATGGGTGGAAGTATCGTGGCAGAGGCCTGATTCAGATCACCGGGCTGGATAATTACCGCACCTGCGGCACGGCGCTAAAGCTGGATCTGGTTACGGCTCCAGAACTACTCGCAGAAGATGCACATGCGGCCCGTTCGGCGGCGTGGTTCTACGTGTCGAATGGTTGCCAGCGTTATCGGGGCGACGTCGAGCGCGTAACGCTGATCATCAACGGCGGTAAAAACGGACTGGCTGACCGCAACGAGCGATTCAACAGGGCGCGCAAGGCGCTGCTGGCATGAACCGCATATCGTTAGCAGCTGGTGGTGTGCTGATCCTGCTGTGCGTTGCTCTGTCGATAGCGGTTAATCACTACCGGGATAACGCCATCGACTACAAGGCGCAGCGAGATAAGGCCACCAGCGCGCTGAAGCTGGCGAACGACACCATCAACGACATGAAGACGCGTCAGCGTGACGTGGCCGCCCTCGACACCAAATACACCGGAGAACTGGCAGATGCCCAGGAAACTATCGATCAGCTTGAGCGTGATGTTGCTGCTGGCCGTAAGCGGCTGCGGCTCAACGCAACCTGTACAGCGAACGGAACGGCCAGCGCCACCAGCATGGATGATGGCTCCGGCCCCCGACTTACAGACGCCGCTGAAAGGGATTATTACACCCTCCGGCGACGAATCGAAACCATCACCAGTCAGTTAACCGGCCTGCAGGCGTATGTGCGCGAGCAGTGCCTTAAATAGCAGAGAGGGTATATGACTTACATCACCGACCGGGAACGCCGCCGCCGGGAAGAAGATGAGCGCCGCCGCCGTCAGGCTGAGAACAGTTCTTCATCTGGCCTGCTCAATCCACTTAACCCAGCCAGTCCGCTTAGCCCGATCTGGTCTGATTCTTCCTCTTCCTGTGATAGCGGCAGTAGCTATGACAGCGGATCGGGAAGTTGCAGCAGCGATTAAGCATCACAAGGCGCTTTCGAGCAGAGCGCCTGATGATGTTCTCCACTCTGCACAACACGGTTAGCCACGCTGTGAAGCGTCGCGACGCTGGCCCACCTAAAAAGAGAATTCCGGCATGCAAGATAAGCCCCGTATGAAAAACCCACAGCTTAAGGATGTGATGAACAGCCTTCGCATTGTGATGCTTGAAGATGGTTATGAGCTTCACAATGAAGCGGGATCGGCAAAATATGATGCCTACGGTATTCGGGGTGAGGTTCATGGCATTCCGGAATACTTCCCCCTTTCACTTTCAGTCTCTGAGGCGAATGCTGGTGGTGCAAAGCCAGCTCAATGCGTTTACGTCATTAGCGCAGAAGGCGAACCGAGCGATTTTAGCCAGACCATAGCGAAAGCCGCCAGTAGTGCCGTTAAACAAGCACTGGCAACGGGTGGTTTTCTTCGTAGACGTTCGATTTAACCAACTAAAAAACAGGTAAGGAAATGAGCGAAGCAAAACCGCAGGACGGTAGCACCGTTAAGGGCTACCGCACACTAACCCCTTGTGAAATTGAGCGTATGAACCGCCTAAAAGATGTTAGCCGACACTTCTGCAACCTCATTGCTACTGAGCGAGAGATTGTTAGCACGGAACTGAATGCGTCAGGCAACCATTCAGCGGAGGCCCATGAGGCGGGACGCTGTCTGGCGATCGCGCGCACCAAAATGCAGGAAGCCACTATGTGGGCTTGCCGCGCTGTTGCCCGGCCTGACGCTGACTGCTAAGGCATTACAGCAGGCATTCACTGAGTGCCTGTGATAATGTCATTAGTGGCTAGGGTAGCTCCCGAAAAGCGGCATCGTCACCGCCTGCCACAGCGAACCAATGGCGAGCAACTAGACGAGGTTGTTATGAAAATATCATTGGTCGGTGGCCCTTATGATGCGCTGGTTTACGATTGCGGTGTAGATACTAATGGAATACCTGAACTTGATATTCTGTATATGCCGCATCGGTCGACGATTGAGGAAGGGCGTGTGGAACTTCTATCTGAATCTTCGATGTCTCCAGTAAAGGATTTACGCTACCGATTAGTCCGGGTTAATGTGAAAGAATTAGTTAGTGGACGTCTTTGCGATTCTCCAACGAAATGGCGTTGGGAGTATCACTATGAAGACTGATGATTGGATTAGTGTTGATGTCAGTCTGCCAGAGAGTAAAGAAGGGCAGTGGTCGAAAGAGGTAATTGCGCTCAGTGATACCGGTGATGTGTTCAAACTATCCTGCATGGGCTCTTACTGGCAGAGAACAACAGCATTCATTGAATCAGGCTCCAGCAAGATAACCCACTGGATGCCGCTGATGTATCCCGATGATTAAAAAAGATTGAAAAGAGAGGTCGCTTATGCGGCCTTTTTTATTGCCCAAACATAACCCCCTTCAGAGGAATGACCATGGCTATCGAATTAACCGAGGCGGATCAGATCCGCATGAACCTGCTTTCTGCCCTGAACTATGACACCGCGGCGACCGAGAAAGCGGTGGCGTTCGTGCAGGATGACCCGCTGAAGTACCAACTGTTCACCGCCCACCTCAACCGGGTTAACACCGAGACCGAGTATGTGGCCAAGACCATTAAGGCTGTGAAGCTGGCGGAAGAGGCGCTGCCGCTGTTCAAAGCTGAGCAGTCCAGCTAAGGCTGGTGCTATGCAGGTATCTATCGACGGCGTGGAATATGTCCCCGCCAGCCACCAGCAATCGCGCATAGGCATAGTGATCACCACGCATAATCGGCCTGATGTTCTTAGGCAGGCTATCGATCAGCACCTGAGGCATTTGCCCGCTGGCGCGCTGGTGGTTGTAGTGGATGACGGGTCAAAGCCTGCTGCTGTAGTGCCTGAAGGTATTCGTGTAATCCGGCATGAAACATCGCTGGGGATTGTGGCATCGAAGAACGACAGCCTTGCAGCTCTGATGGTTGCCGGTTGTGAGCACCTGTTCCTTTGGGACGATGACGCCTGGCCGACTGCGGACGGGTGGCATCAGCCTTATATCGATTCACCAGAGCCGCACCTGGCCTACCAGTTTCTTGATCTGGCCGGGCGCAATAAGCTCAACGATATGGCGGTGCTTTACCGGGATGAAAGGCACATCGCCTACACCGGGCAGCGCGGCGTGATGCTGTACTACCACCGCAGCGCAATAGAGAAGGTCGGCGGCTTTGACCCGGTCTACGGTCGCGGAATGTATGAGCATCCGGATCTGGCGCTGCGCATTCACAATGCCGGGCTAACCACTTGGGCGTTTGCTGACGTTACTGGCTCTGAAAAGCTAATCCATTCGCTGGATGAGCATGAGCAGGTGGCCCGTTCTGTTCCGCGCCCTGATCGTGAGGCTCTGGTGAGACGTAACGTGGGTATCTTCAATGCCCGTCGTGATAGCGGCTATACCGGTTACGCACCCTACCGGCGACAGCGCGATGTAGTGATCACCACGTTACTAACCAGCCAGCCGGACCCGCAGCGTCCTGTGAAGATGAGCGCGGATCCTTCCTGTCTGCTTTCGTGGTCATCATCTGTGTCTGGTGGAGAAGCTGTAGTGCTGGCGGATGAAATTACCACCGCACCAGCGGGCGCAACATTGATAGCAGTACCGGCAGTAGTTATGAGCCCGTACTTTGCCCGCTGGCTGCACATCTATCAGCATCTGCGCGATCACCCTGAGTATCGTCTCGTCTGGTGTACCGATGGTACTGACGTGGAGATGCTGCGCGAACCGTGGGCGGAGATGGAGCCGGGTAAAATCTACGTTGGCTCTGAGCACAAGACGTATGCCGATGAATGGATGAAGACTAAGCACCACGGCAAAGCGTATAGCGAATTTATTGATCTGTATCGGGATGAGCTATTGCTTAACGCCGGGTTGCTTGGCGGTAGCCGTGAAGACGTCATGGAGTTTGCCCACCGGATCATCAGGCTTTATTACCGCATTGAGAGCCAGCGCTTCTGGAAGATGGAGGCGGCACCCTCGACGCTGGTGGATATGGGCGCGTTCGGTATTGCTGCTAAATCATTCGGCGAACGGGTGGTCACCGGCCCGAGGGTTCACACCATTTTCAAATCCAACGGTATCGGCAAAGAGGTGGCATGGTGGAAACACAAATAAGGTTTGTGGTCGTCGGTCATCACGCCCGGCGAGAGCAGGCCGAGCAGCTCGCTGAATCACTGGGTGCTTATCTGCTGGTGGATGAAGAAGACTTTGGCGCGAACTGGAATCACCGCCGAGCGCTGGAGTGGGCCGCAGGCCAGAACTGTCTTGTAGTGGTGCTGGAGGATGACGCTGTTCCGGTGGATGGGTTTGTGAAGATGGCCAGTGAATGGCTTAATCGCTTCCCTGATTCACTCGTCAGCTTTTATCTAGGCACCGGCCGCCCGCCACAATATCAGCTGGAGATAGCTACAAAGCTGATCGCAGCTGACCGGGAACGAGGTGATTACATTACTCTGCAGCGCCTGGTGCACGCCGTGTGCTACAGCGTGCCGCCCGCTCTCATACCGAAAGTGCTGCACCGTTGGGATAGCAGTAAGCCGGCTGATTATGCCGTGGGTGATGCATGCGGCGGTCCGGTGATTTATCCGTGTTGCTCGCTGGTGGATCATGCTGACGGCGTGCCGGTAGAGAGGCACCCCGACAGGCAGCCACGCCGGGAACGTCGACGCGCATGGAGGTTACATGGCTAAGCTGACCACATTAAAGCCCCGATTAAAGGTTATCGATACGAGCCGCATAAAGCCGGTATACGGTGAGCAACGCCGAATTAGTGGTAGTGCACGCGTCGGCCTTAAGCGCCGCATCTGGGTGCGTGACGGCGGCCGCTGCTGTATGTGCTCACGCCCCTCCGATCTGCACGAGAGCGAGCTTGATCACCGCATAGCCTTGCAATTCGGCGGCGACAACTCTGAACGCAATCTCTGGACGCTCTGTATCGAATGTCATGCCGGGAAGTCAGCGCGCGAGGCCGCCGCCGGACAGCCTGATGAGGAAGCTCTGAAGCACGACGTGCCGGATGACAGCCAAGGTCAGGGCTTCGTGGCTTTCTGATTCAAATGAGAATGGTTATCGAATAGCATCAACAATGATTGCATTTGAAACCATTTCATTTCAAATGATATCAATTATCATCAACCACGGGGGGGTAGGGTTGGTAGTAAACCCTGATCGCGCTGGACACCGCGCCCCCTCTCACGCACAGAAAAAATCCCCTTTTGGAGGGTGTAAACATGTTAACAGGGCAGAAGCGCAAATATGCCATCGCGCTGATGTCCGGCTCATCTCAGAAGGATGCTGCTATCAAGGCTGGTTATTCTGAGAAATCGGCGCGTTCCAAGGGCTCGCAGCTGGCAAAAGACCCGGACGTTATCGCGTTTATACAGAAAAAACGTGGTGCACCAGCGCCCGCTGATCCGCCAGGTGAAGAACCTCAAAATCCGCCGCCGGTTGTTAACAGCACAGTAAAAACCTTTGACGATCCGCTGGAGTTTCTGAAGGCGGTCATGAACGACGTCAGCGAGGAAACTGATGTCCGGAAAGACGCGGCAAAGGCAATGCTTCCTTACATCCATCCCAAGAAGGGAGAGGGCGGTAAAAAAGACGCCCGCAATGCCGCGGCGAAGGTGGCAGCCAGCGCCAGCAAGTTTGGGGCAATGGCACCGCCGAAACTGGTCGTGAATAATAAGGGGTAATTTATGGCGCAGTGGTCTACAGCCTGCATCGACTGGGAAGCGCGTCTGATTGCTGGTGATTCCATCATCCCGCCGCCTATCTTTCCCGACCTTGCAGAGCAGGCGCTGAGCATCTTTCGCGAGCTGCGGGTGTCTGATCTTCCCGGCAAGCCAACATTCGGCGAATGCTCAGAAGAGTGGGTGTTCGACTTCGTTAAGGTGATCTTTGGTGGCTACGATGCGGAGACAGGCAACCAGCTGATCCGTGAATACGGGCTGCTGATATCAAAGAAAAACACAAAATCGACCATAGCGGCGGGCATAATGCTGACCGCGCTGATCCTGTGCTGGCGTGAGGATGAAGAGCATCTGATTCTGGCACCGACAAAAGAGGTCGCCGATAACAGCTTCAAGCCTGCCGCAGGCATGATCCGGGCGGATGACGAGTTGTCGGATATGTTCCAGATTCAGGACCATATCCGCACCATAACGCATCGGGTAACACGAAATACGCTGAAAGTCGTGGCCGCTGATACGGATACCGTGTCTGGTAAGAAATCGGGCCGCATTCTGGTGGACGAGCTCTGGTTATTCGGCAAGCGCGCCAACGCCGAGGCCATGTTCATGGAGGCGCTCGGCGGCCAGGTTTCGCGTAATGAGGGTTGGGTTATCTTCCTCACTACCCAGAGCGATGAGCCGCCGGCTGGCGTATTTAAAGAGCGGCTTGATTACTGGCGTGGCGTTCGTGACGGCCAGATCACTGACGCTAAAACGCTCGGCATCCTGTATGAGTTCCCTGAGCAGATGGTAGAGAACAAGGCGTATCTCCATCCAGAAAACTTCTACATCACAAACCCGAACATTGGTCGCTCGGTCAGCGCCGAGTGGATAGGGGACCAGCTCCGCAAAAACCAGTCAAAAACAGACGGTACGCTACAGCAGTTCCTGGCGAAGCATCTCAATATTGAGATCGGTCTTAACCTCCGCACAGACCGCTGGGCGGGCGTGGATTTCTGGGAGCAGCAGGCAAAGCGCGTCACCTTTGAAGATATGCTCCGTCGTGCCGAGGTGATAACCATCGGGATAGATGGCGGCGGTCTTGATGACCTGCTCGGCTTTTCGGCTGTTGGGCGCGACTCTGAGACGCGGGAGTGGCTTTGCTGGTGCCATGCCTGGGCTCATGAGATAGCCATCAGACGGCGTAAAAGCGAAGAGTCCAGATTTAACGATTTCGTCCGGGCCGGTGATCTGACGATTGTGAAGCGCGTCGGGCAGGACACTGAAGAAGTCGCGGAATACGTCAGCCGCATCCATCGCGCGGAGCTGCTGGATAAGATTGGTATTGACCCTTCCGGCGTCGGGCAAATCCTCGATGCACTGATTGAGGCGGAGATCCCGGCAGATGCAGTTGTCGGTGTGAGCCAGGGCTGGAGGCTTGGTGGTGCTATTAAAACAACCGAGCGAAAACTGGCCGAGGGGGTACTCATCCACGCAGGACAACCCATGATGGCATGGTGCGTGGGTAACGCACGGGTTGAACCAAAGGGTAATGCTATCCTGATCACAAAGCAGGCCAGCGGAAAGGGGAAAATTGACCCGCTGATGGCTATGTTTAACGCTGTTTCGCTCATGGCTCTTAACCCTGAAGCGAAAAAGCAGGATTACCAGGTGCACTTCATATGACAGTTACGTCAGTTAACGACCCGCTTCGGCGGGTTTTTTCGTTTCAGGAGGCAGCTAAATGACGCTTAAACGCGCATGTACCCTCATGACGGTAAAGGCGGTTAATGAGGACGAGCGGATCATTACCGGCATCGCCTCCACCCCATCACCCGATCGTGACGGGGACATTCTGGAGGCGGACGGCGCAAAGTTCGTTAGTGACACGCCATTCCTCTGGCAGCACGACCGCTCCCAACCAATCGGCACCTGCACCCCGAAAAGGGTTAAGAGTGGACTGGAAATCACCGCAAAGCTGGTGAAGCCCACTCCTGATATGCCTTCGCAACTCGCAGCCCGTCTCGATGAAGCATGGGCATCTATCAAGGCCGGGCTGGTGCGGGGCCTGTCTATCGGCTTCAGGCCGATTGAATATTCATACCTGGATGAAGGCGGGGTTCGCTTTCTTGCATGGGATCTGCTTGAGGTTTCAGCGGTGACCATCCCGGCGAACGCCGAATGCTCTATCCAGACCGTTAAATCTTTTGATCGCCAGTTACTCGCCGCGTCAGGCAATGAGAAACCGGTGGTTAAAGCAACTCAACCCGCTGGCGCTACAGCACCAAAAACCAATATCAAAAAAGGAAACAGCTCGATGAATATCGCAGAACAGATCAAAAGCTTTGAAACAAAGCGTGCGGCGCTGGCAGCTTCCCGTGAAGAAATCATGGCGAAAGCGGGTGAAGAGGGCCGTACCCTTGATGCTGAGGAAGAGGAAAGCTACGACAACGCCTCTTCCGAAATCAAATCAGTAGATGCGCATCTGAAGCGCTTGCGGGATATGGAAACCAGCATCGCTCAGACCGCTAAGCCGGTCAACAAAGCTGCTGGTGGTGAAGTGTCCGTGGTGACGACCAGCGCGCCGGGCATCATTCGTGTTGAGCAAAAGCTCGAAAAAGGCATCGCTTTTGCGCGCTTCGCCAAAGCGCTGGCCGCGGCGAACGGCAGCCGTTCGGAAGCCCTGGAGATTGCACGCAAGCAGTATCCGGAAGATTCAAAACTGCACCATGTGTTGAAAGCAGCCGTCGGTGCAGGAACCACCACGGATCCGAAATGGGCGGGCGCGCTGGTTGAATACCAGGAATATGCGCAAGACTTCGTGGAGTTCTTGCGACCGCAGACCATTATTGGCCGCTTCGGGCAGGGAAACATCCCGGCGCTTCGCCAGGTGCCGTTCAACATTCGCATCCCGGCGCAGACCTCTGGCGGTTCCGCTAACTGGGTCGGGCAGGGTAAGGCGAAACCGCTTACTAAGTTCGATTTTGAGTCGATCACGTTCAGCTTCGCTAAAGTGGCCGCTATCGCGGTGCTGACCGACGAGCTGATCCGCTTCTCCAATCCGGCGGCGGATGCGCTGGTGCGTAATGCCCTGGCGGAAGCAGTTATCTCACGTCTTGATACTGACTTTATCAACCCGACGAAAGCTGAAGTAGCCAACGTCTCTCCGGCATCCATCACCAACGGCATTACCGCCGTGCCGTCTACCGGCAATCCGGATGATGATGCGGCTGCCGCATTCGGTGTATTTGTTGCGGCTAACCTCCAGCCGAACGGCGCAGTATGGCTGATGTCCAGCACCACCGCGCTGGCGCTGTCCATGCGTAAGAACGCGCTGGGTCAGAAAGAGTACCCGGAAATGACACTGCTGGGCGGTACCTTCCAGGGGCTGCCGGTTATCGTCTCCCAGTACGTTGGTAGCCAGCTGGTGCTGGTGAACGCGCCCGATATTTATCTGGCTGATGACGGTGGCGTGGCAGTGGATATGTCCCGTGAAGCGTCACTCGAAATGCAGAGCGATCCGACCGGGGACAGCGTAAACGGCACTGGCACCGAGCTGGTTTCCATGTTCCAGACCAACAGCGTGGCTATCCGCGCCGAGCGCTGGATCAACTGGAAGCGCCGTCGTACCGCAGCCGTTGCTGTGATTTCCGGTGTGAACTACGGCACCACTCAGACCAGCTAACCAACCACGGAGGGCGGGGGAAACCCCGCCATTTTGCATGGCAAAAATCAGATATCTGCAGCGCACCCACAACTCTAATCCCGGCGATGAAAAAACCGTGGATGACCAGTGCGCCAGGGTGCTGGTGCTGCTGGGCAAGGCTGAGTACATCGGCGGAAAACGCGCTGGTGGGGGAAGAAAAAATAACAAAGCGGGGAACGGCTGATGTGGAACCCTTTCCGGAGAAAAGAAAAAGCTCTACAGCAGCCAACAAGCCGCGGCGGATGGATGTCACTGATCCATGAGCCTTTCGCAGGTGCCTGGCAGCGCAACCTTGAAATTGACCAGACAACGGTGCTTTCCTTTCACGCTGTGTTTTCCTGTATATCGCTGATTGCGAGCGATATCTCAAAGATGCCCGTGCGGCTGATGCGCCGCGACTCAAACGGCATCTGGAAAGAAAACAACAATGGCAGTACCGCCAGGATTTACACACGCCCGAATGCGTTCCAGAACCGCATGCAGTTTTTTGAGTGCTGGCTGAATTCGAAACTTTGCCACGGTAATACGGTCGTCCTGAAGATCCGTAATACACGAGGGGAAATTACTGAACTGCGTATTCTGGACTGGAACAAGGTCACGCCGCTGGTTGCAGATGACGGTTCCGTTTTTTACCAGATCAACCCGGATAACATGACGGGCGTGGAATCATCGGTGACGGTGCCCGCCCGCGAGGTTATACACGACCGCTTTAACTGCCTGTTTCACCCGCTTATTGGTCTTTCACCAATTTACGCTGCTGGCCTTGCTGCTACGCAGGGACATCATATTCAGCAAAACTCGGCATTTTTCTTCCGCAACGGCAGCAAGCCGAGCGGGGTCATAGAAGTGCCTGGTAACATCACTGAAGAAAATGCGCGCAAGCTTAAAACTGACTGGGAAACAGGTTACAGCGGGGAAAATGCGGGCAAAACGGGGCTTCTGAGTAATGGTGCCAAATATAACCCCATTTCAATGTCTGCTGATGATGCAAAAGTGGTTGAGCAGCTTCAGATGTCAGAAAAGATTGTCTGCTCCACGTTTCACGTTCCGGCGTATAAGGCCGGTGTAGGCGATCTCCCCTCTAACGACAACATCGAGGCGCTTGAGCAGCAGTATTACTCACAGTGTCTGCAGACTCTAATTGAGTCGATAGAGCTGCTGCTGGATGAGGCTTTCGAGCTGGAGGGAGACTCTGGTACCGAGTTCGATGTAAACGCGCTGCTGCGTATGGACAGCGAACGCCGAATCAAAACGCTGGGCGAGGGCGTTAAAAATACCATCCTTACACCCAACGAGGCCCGCCGCAGTGAAAACCTCCCGCCTGTCACGGGTGGTGATGAGCTCTATCTGCAGCAGCAAAACTTTAGCCTGGGTGCGCTGGCCCGGCGCGACGCTTCGGATGATCCTTTCGGCAAGGGAGGCGCGCCCGCTCAGCCTGCGCCAGATGGAAATGAAGGCAAAGCGCTATCGGATGCTGAGCAGGCGGCGGCAAAGTCCATGATCAGAGGATTACTTACCAAATGAATGAGCGTGAATTATCTCTGATAAAGGTGCTGGGCGAAGAGTTTGGGCTGGTGCTCAATGAACTGCGCGATGACTTCAGAAAGAGCCTTGAACAGCAGCAGCTGAGCTTTGACGAAAAGCTAAAGGAACTCACTGAGGCTGTCGAGCGGGTGCAGAACGCCGACCTGCCGGATTTCAACGCCATGGTAAACGCTGCCGTGGCAGCTCTCCCTGAACCTGAAGTACCACAGTTGCCCGATATTGGCGGTATGGTCAGCGATGCTGTTGCGGCGCTACCCAAGCCTCAGGACGGGAAGAGTGTCTCTCAGGAAGATATTTTACCTGTGCTGCAGCAGCTGGTGGATGAGGCTGTAAGCACTATACCCGCCCCGAAAGATGGCAAAGATTTCGATCCTGAATTGCTCAGGCAGGCCGTTGATGAGGCGGTTTCGAACCTGCCGGCCGCTGAGCCAGGCAAGGATGGTACTGATGGTCGTGATGCGCTGGCTCTTGAAATCCTCCCGTTTATCGATGAAGAGAAAAGCTACCCGCGTGGATCTTACGCAACCCATAACGGCGGGCTCTGGCGTGCCTACGAGAAAACGCACGGAATGCGCGGGTGGGAGTGCATTGTGGATGGTATAGCCCGGGTTGACATTGAACGCGCGGATCAGCGCTGCTTTACCATGACGGTCAACCGCGCCAGCGGTACCAGTGAAACTAAATCGTTTGACGTGCCGGTTATGATCTATAACGGCGTCTTCAAGTCCGGAAAAGAATATCTGCCGGGCGACACAGTTACCTGGGGCGGATCGCTGTGGCACTGCGACGAGAAGACGCAGGATAAGCCGGGCGAACCTGGTTCGAAAGGCTGGACGCTTGCCACCAAACGCGGGCGTGACGGGAGGGATAAAACGTGATTGAGCTCGTGACGCTTGAGCAGGCGAGGGAACATCTCCGTGTTGATAGTGACGACGGAGATGCTGATCTGACGCTAAAAATTCAGGCCGGAAGCGCCGCCATTCTTTCCTATGTTCAGGGAAGCCGTGATCGCCTGGTTGATAAAGATGGCAAGCTGATTGAGGGGGAGCCACTGCTACGCACGCAGACCGCGCTTCTGATGCTGCTGGGCTGGATGGACCGTAACCGTGGCGGCGAAGAGGAAGAGAAGCTGAGGCAGGGAGAACTCCCGTACTCCGTGACGATGCTGATCTACGATCTGCGGCGTCCCACAATTATTTGAGGATTCATTATGGCCTGCTCCGGATGCGCCGACCGGCGCGAGTGGCTAAAAAACTGGATGAGGATCGCGTATGAACGAGCAACAGGTAAATCAGCTGCTGGCAGCGCTGGCAGCCCAGACAAAAGCACTGAACGAACAGACCGCCGCGATAACCCGCCTGGCGGAATCTTATGACGAGTTATCTTCGCTGATATTGCAGGATCTGGCTGGCGACGTCGAAGTCACAACGCTTAACGACACTCAGCCACAATACCTCAGCACCAGACCCAGGGGGTAACCATGCAGGCCGGGAAGCTTAACAAGCGTGTCATGCTCCAGCGTCCCGTTAAAGTACAGAGTCCGGTAACGGGGGCTGTTACTGACTCATGGGAGGACGTGAAAAAGTTATGGGCTAACATCACCGACCTGTCAGCTCGTGATTTTATTGCAGCTCAGGCCAGTCAAAGCGAGGTAACAACGCGAATCACCATCCGCTGGCGTGATGATGTGACGGATAAGCACCGTATCCTCCACGGGCCAAAGATCTATAACATCTCTGGCGTGCTGGAGGACGACAAAAGCGGTAAAGAATTCCTTACTTTGCCGTGCTCGCGGGGTGTTAACAATGGCTGATGGCGTTGATTTCAGCATCATCGGTGTTGAGGCGTTGCTGGGTAAGCTGTCATCGGTCAGTGACGACTTGCGGCGTCGCGGTGGTCGGGCCGCTCTTCGGCGCGCCGGTAACGTGATTGTCGAAAAAGCGAAAGCGAACGCCAGCCGAATCGATGATCCACATACTGGTCGAAGCATTGCCGCAAACGTGGCAATGCGCTGGAACGGGCGGGTTTTTAAAACTACGGGCAACCTCGCATTTCGAATCGGCGTTCTGCACGGCGCGGTGCTGAAGAAGCATCCGGATCTTGGTGAAAATGCCCCTACGCCACACTGGCGGCTGATCGAGTTCGGTACCGAGAATGTGCGGGCCCAGCCGTTTATGCGCCCGGCGGCAGAAAGCAGCATCAGCGAAGTGGTGAACGTATTTGCCACTGAATACGAAAAGTCTCTGGATCGCGCCATCAAGCGCGCGGCGAAAAAGGGAGTGCCTCCATGATTGCGCCGATCTTTAGCGTCTGCGCTGCCAGCCCGCAGGTTGTCGCGCTGCTGGGCGGCGACACGCTGCGCCTCTATCCGTTCGGCCTCCAGGATGACGACGTTATCTATCCATACGCCGTATGGCAGAACGTTTACGGCAACCCTGAAAACTATCTGGCCCAGCGGCCTGATGCAGATTCTTTCACGCTACAGGTAGACGTTTACGCTGACACTCCAGACAAGGCGATCGCCGTGGCCTCCGCGCTGCGGGATGCGATTGAGCCGCATGCTTACATCGCCCGCTGGGGCGTACAGGGCAGAGACCCCGAAACCAGGCGCTATCGCTATTCTTTCGACGTCGACTGGATAGTGAAGCGATAACCCTCAATACACCGGCCCCGAGCCGGTTTTTTATATCCGGAGATAACCATGTCTGTAGTGACTCAGGGCACGCAGCTCTACGTTTTTGCAAATGGTGTAGTAAGCGAGGTTGAATGCATCACTGCTCTTAGCCCTGGCGGCAACCCAGCCGACCAGATCGAAGATACCTGTTTAAGCGAGCGCAGCACGCGTACTTATAAAAAGGGTCTGCGTACGCCAGCTGCGGCAACAGTAACACTTAACGCGGATCCGGCGAACCCCAGCCACCTGATGCTGCACCGCATGGCAGAGTCTGACAACCAGGAAGATGTAACCTGGATTGTAGGATGGGCTGATGGTGAATCAGCGCCGACAGTTGCTTCAGCCTCTGATCCTGACGCTGTTGAAGGGCTGAAGCTACCGGAAGATCGCACCTGGTTTGTGTTTAAAGGCAAGGTGACCGACTTCCCGTTTGATTTTGCGGCTAATACGGTTGTGGCCACGTCGGCATCTGTTCAGCGTTCCGGCCCGGCAGTATGGGTGGGTAAAGTACAGGCTGGCAGCTAAACAACGCGGGGCGCATGCCCCGTATAACTTTCAGAGCAGGAAAAATTATGCAACTAACGCTCGATAATCTGAAAAAAGCCGGGGCGTTCACCGGCCGCCCGATTGAAAAAGAGATCACTTGGAAGCAGGGGGAAGAGGAGCTGACCGCAACGGTATTCATCCGCCCGGCCGGTTATCATGCTGCTACGCAGGGCATTCAGGCCAGCGCAGGCAAAATTGATGGCGTAGCTGGTTATATCGCGGCGGCGATTTGTGATGAAGCCGGTAACCCGATTTTCACCGCGCAGGATATCACCGGCGAAGCGGATCCGGATCGTGGCGCGCTTGATGGGGCGCTGACGGTGGCGCTGCTGGTCGCTATTCAGGAGGTGAACGAGCTGGGAAAGACGAGCTCACCGCCGAAGATGAAGTCTGGTGCGAACTCGTCCTCAACGGCATCGGCGGAAGAACGATCGCCGAAGCACAAGAGCGACTCAGCTTCAGAGAGTTCCAGCTCTGGCTCCGGTACCGAAGCCAGTATGGAGGACTAAACCCGATGATGCGGACGGAGTGGGGGGCGGCGCTGATCGCTTCCGTGCTGGCGAACGTCAATAAAGGCAAGGACACCCCCTCGTTCCGCATCAGTGATTTTGCGCCTCATATTGACGAGCCGCCGGTATCGCTGGAAGACGCTATGAAGACGTGGAACTAAATCCACTTCACTTATGCAGCTAGGGTTTTGCCCTATCATGCCAAGAAACTTTTGTTATTGCCTCCATTAGCAAGCGTGCTAGGATTAATCTTATCTAATAAGGTTTTTACGGATGTGATTTATGAAAGGCGCTATACTTTTAGTTATTATGATTATTCTTTATCTTTTGCCAGCCATTATCGCTAGCGTCAGGTCACATAAGAATTCTACAGCGATATGGGTGTTAACTATAATTCTTGGGTGGACGGGGTTAGGTTGGATAGTGGCTTTGATCTGGTCTTTCACAAATCAAGGTGATAACACAGTTATAGTGAATAATCACGAAGCTATAGTTAGTGAAACTAAAAAATGCCCCTTCTGTGCAGAGCAAATAAAGCCAGAAGCTATATTGTGCCGATTCTGTGGGAAAGATTTAGTTTAAAAATCCTTAAGAAACCAAGCCCGCTTATGCGGGTTTTTTTACGCCCGGAGATAATTGATGGCTGGTAAATCGCTAGGAACATTAACGATCGATTTAATTGCGAAAGTCGGTGGTTTTGTCTCCGGAATGGATAAGGCAGAGAGGTCCTCTGCGAAGTGGCGCAAGCAAGTTGAATCGGATGTAAAAGCAGCAGGAGCCGCGATAGCAACAATAGGCATAGCTGTAACAACTGCGGCTATTTCTGCTTCCGCCGCCGGAATCACTTTGCTTAAGTCGACCTCAGAGCAAATTACTGAAACTGATCGGTGGGCTAAATCTTTAAGAGTGTCTACACAAGAGTTACTTGCTTGGCAGTTTGCTGCTGAAAAGGCAGGTGTTTCCGGCGATCAAATGGCGGATATCTTTAAAGATATTGGTGATAAAATTGGTGATGCTGTTTTAAATAAATCAGGAGAAGCAGTAGATGCTTTAGATGCACTTGGTTTATCAGCTGATAAGTTATCAAAAATATCACCTGATAAACAATTGCTGGCAATAAGTGAGGCGTTATCGAAAATAAAAACAAACGCTGAAAAAACAACAATACTCGAAAGTCTAGGAAATGATTTATCAAAGCTTCTCCCTCTATTTGATAATAATAACGCAAAGTTAAAACAATTCATCGAGCAGGCTAAAGATTACGGGGTAGCGCCTGACGAAAAGTCTATAAATGATTTGTTAAAAGTTAGCGAAGTGTTCCAAGATTTAGATCTGCAAGCGAAAGGTCTTAAAATTGAAATAGCTAGCGGTCTGGCGAAAGTTGACTTGAGCCCCATTCAAAAAGGCCTTGACGACCTAAAACAAGTTTTCACAGATCCTGCGGTCTTGGAGGGGTTAGCCAAGCTGGTCGGTGGGGTTGCCGAACTTGTAGGGTGGATGGGTAAGCTTGCATCCGAATCCGCCAATTTCATCAGCCGCATAACTGAAATTCCTGACAGAGTGAAAGCTGGTGGGTGGGTAAATTATAATTTTCAAACCGGCCTAAAAGAAAAAGCACAAAACCTTTTAGGCGATATCAGCACCATTACAGGGCCCCAAAAACCCCAAAAAAATACAAAATTTGAAGATTATACTGGCGGACCAAATGGCAAGCAGCCGGTAGATTCAGCAGCAAAAAAACTGGAAAACGCCTTTAAGGCGACCGAACAGGCATACCAGCGCCAGATAGCGCTGATCGACACCACAGGTAAAAAGGTGGTCGAAATAACAGAGCTTCAACGGCTGCAGTTCGATATTGCAGACGGAAAGCTGGCCGGACTCAACGAGACGCAGAAAACCCGCCTGTCGCAACTGGCTACCGAAATTGACAGGCTGAATGCTGTGCGCCGGGCGAATGAAGAAAACCTCAAACTGGCAGAGTTCACCGCCGGGCTGCAGGCATCCAACCAGAACGAGAAAGCCTCGCTTGATATCGATGTTGCCGGGGGCTGGCTCGGAGAGCAGGAGCGCGAGCGTATGCGCGACCGCCTGCAGATTCAGGCCGACTTCCTCTCTCGCCAGGCGGATCTCCAGAAGCAGTATCAGGCCGGTGATATTACCAAAACGCTGTATGACAGCGAAACGAAGGCTCTGAACGATGCGCTGGCCGAACGCCTGCAGATTCAGGAGGACTACTATCAGCAGGTTGACGATCTGCGCAATAACGGCACTGCTGGTTTTGTTTCTGGACTGGCTACGCAAATAGAAGCCTCTATGGATCTGTACTCCAACATGCAGCAGGTTGGCGCGCAGGCATTCAGCAGCCTGACCGACATGATCACCGAGTGGGCTGAAACAGGAAAGATGAACGTCAAGGACTTCGCTGCCACCTTTATTCAGTCGATGGGCGCGGCGCTGCTCCAGTATGCAGCTGCGCAGGTAGCCATGGCTGCACTCCAGGCGTTTACCAGCATGATCGGCGTGCCATACGTGGGGCCAGCTCTTGCCGGGTCAGCAGCCACAGCAGCGGCAGCCGGTGCGGGTGTGTTGATGCTGGGCGTAAGCACAGCCCTCAAGGGCCAGGCTCATGACGGTATCGACTCGGTACCGGAAACCGGCACCTGGTTGCTGCAAAAAGGTGAACGTGTCACCACGGCTAAAACCAGCGCGAAGCTGGATGCCACCCTGGAGCGAGTCGGCAGACAGTCCACCGGTGGTCAGGCTCCAAATATCACCATCCCGCTGGAAGTACACGGCGATCCGGATCAGCGTACGCTGGCTCTGATAGAGGGTGCAGTGAAGCGCGGCGCGCAGCTGGGCCACCAGATGACGGCTAACGATTTGGCTGGCGGTTCAGGGCAGGCATCAAAAGCGCTTAACAGCGGCTGGACGGTAGGGAGGAAAAAGCGCTGATGGCCATAACAACCAGTATTAACTATCCGCACGATGCACTACCCGTTCCACTCCAGGAGGGATACGGTCTTCGGCCTGTCAGCCCGATAGTCAGGACGCAGATGACCAGCGGCAGGGCACGGCAGCGCCGCCGCTACATTTCGACCCCGACGGTCGCTACTGTTTCCTGGTTGCTGACCGATCTGCAGGCGCAGGCATTCGAGGCCTGGTTCCGCGACGCGCTGACCGACGGCGCTGCCTGGTTCAACATGAACCTGCGCACGCCCGGCGGCGAAGCGCCGAAAGTGTGCCGGTTCACCGACATTTACGAGGGTCCGGATCTGGAGGGCGGAAATTTCTGGCGCTATTCAGCGCAGCTTGAGCTGTTTGAGCGCCCGCTGTTGCCACCGGGCTGGGGCGTGTTCCCGGGCTTTATTACTGGCGCTGACATCATCGATCTCGCAGTTAACAGGGAGTGGCCAGAAGCATGACGGTACTTAACAGGCTCTACGCATCTGGCGGCGACGAGGTGCTGATCCATACCCTACAGATAAACATTGGAGAGGATGTTTTCTATCTGACCCCCGGCTGGGTCGATATAGAAGCTGTTACCGAGGCAGGAGAAAAGGTGTTATTTACTGCATGTGGCATTGATATTGCGCTACCAGCCCGAAACAGTGATGGGACGCAGGATCTACAGTTTGCAATCAGTAATATCGAGGGCGTGGTATCTAATACCATCCGAAACGCGCTAGAGAATATTCAGGGCGCAACGCTGACTTACAGGCTCTATACCGATGACATGCTTACAGCTCCTGCCGCCCGGCCTTATACGCTAAAAATCAGAGGTGGATCCTGGACGCCTACCGTAGTGCAAATAAAGGCAGGCTACGTGAATGTGCTTGACTGGGCATGGCCACGGTTCCGCTTCACGCTTCCCGATTACCCAGGCCTTCGCTACCTCTGAGGTTTCCATGTTCGATATAGACAAATACCGATCTGTTACCTGGCAGATGGGCGGGCGTGTCTGGCCAGTCCTGGACTGTTACGGTGTTGTGCATGAGGTGCGCCGGGATCTCGGTCTTCCGGAATGGCCTGCCTTCGAAGGCGTGATCCGCGATGGTGACACGATGGTAAAAGCTTTTGCAGAGTTTTCCGGGAGCGTACGCCGCACGGCAGCGAAAGAAGGGGCTGTGGCGGCGTGTTACTCAGCTGGCGTTGTCGACCACCTGGGCGTTGTAGTCAACATTGACGGCGCGCTACATGTGCTTGAGTCAAACCCGCACCGTAACGTCACAATCCTGCCGCTGGCCAGATTTGAAAGGCTTTATTCATCCGTGGAGTATTACGAGTGACAATACGTATCTATCCTTCCCGGCTGCCGGGAGAGCCGCTGGAGACGCACCAACACACAGCGATGACTCTGCACCAGTGGTTCACGAAAAACGTGACCAGCTACCATAATGACCGCCAGCAACATCCTGTAGCAGTCGAGGTAAACGGCATACCCGTCCCGTATCAGGAGTGGCCGTTCTGCCAGCTGCGTCCTGATAGCGATGTTCGAATCTATCCGATCCCGTATGGGCCAGCCGTGCCAGCATGGGCAGTATGGACTGCTGTAGCCGTGTCTGTTGCGTCAGCGGCATACAGCATTTACATGATGACCACCATGGATAAAGGCGGCTTGAGCGGTCAGGGCCAGGGCGATCAGATTTCGCTGGACCCGGCAAGAGCCAACGCCGCCCGCCTGGGCGATCCCATTCGGGAGGTATTCGGTCTTTACCGTGTGTACCCTGATTATGTCGTGCAGCCTGTCAGCCGGTTCGTCAACGAACGTGACATGGTAACCAGCATGTTCGTGTGCTGGGGCGTCGGCAATGGCGATATCAAAAAAGAGGATCTGCGCATCGGTGCAACGCCTGTCAGCAGCTTTGGTGATGATGTCAGCTACACCGTATACCCGCCGGGCGCAGATGTCTCTGCCGATCCCCGCTCTGAGAACTGGTACAACTCTACGGAAGTGGGGGGGACTTCCGCTGGTGGCTCTGGTCTGGATCTCGGTACCAGTGGTCCGGCCGCCGTCAGCGTTGACGCCGATGCGGTTCTGGTATCCGGCAATACGGTGACGCTGATTGGTTCTGCGTCATCCGGGGACAGCGACACGGAGATCCCATCCGGCTGGGTGGTAGGAACGCTGATTAACATCGAGGCACCGGACACCTACACGGTAACGAGTACCGCCGGGTACAGCGAGATCGCCGGGTCCGTGGCTGAGCTCGCGCCTGTGGTGGGTATGCCGCTGACGCTGGAAATCAATAACGACCAGTTTGATCTGGTTGTGGCTGCTTACTCCCCGGCGGTTGCGGCCGTTCCCGGCGTGGGTGGCAGCAGCGCCACAGTCAGCGCGAGCGCCGCGCCGCAGACCTACAATTTTAGCGGCAGCCCGCAGACGTTCAGTATCACCTGGAAAAACCGCACGTGGTCTGTGTCGCTGACAGCAAACTACGTGACTATGTCCGGCCTGGTGTCAGCAATTACCAGCCAGCTGAACGGCTCCGGTCTGGTTGCCAATGACAAATCAGGGCGCATTGTTATCAGCGAGGAATCCAGCCCGTTCGCTGGTGGAGCCATCACGTTCAGCTCGTTGCCGGTGGTCGCGTTCGGCAGCGCTCCCGTATCTGTTACTGGCGTGGCTTCCAGCGGTGGTACCGCTGCGAAGTTAGCGAGCCTGCGCCTGTCTTATCCCGGCGGCGCACCGTTCGCCGGGCTGCCTGCCGGGCAGCAGCGATTTAGCCTGACACCCTCAGGCTATCAGTATCAGATTACCGCCATTGATGCGCTGACGATCACCGTAGCGCGCGTAACAGTTACGAAAGACCTTGCCGGTAACACTGTAACGGCTGTGGATCCGCGCTGGACTGGTTTCACCGCACGTACATTACTGGATGCGTCGGTTACCGGCGTTAACGATAACTACGACTGGCTGGGGCCTTTCCTGTGCTGCCCTGACGGCGAAACCACTGACCGTATGGAGGTTAATCTCAACTTCCAGAACGGTCTTGTGCGCTACAATAGCAAAGGCAAACGCCGTTCCGCCAGCGTGGGGATAATCATTCAGTACCGTGCCGCCGGAAGCACTGGCGACTGGCAGCAGGTTGCGCTGGGGTACGAGCGCCAGACAGAGGACCAGATAGGGTTCACTGAGGTGATAGACGTTCCGCCCGCTCAGTATGAAATACGCATGCGCCGCACCGAGCCGCCGGCGGGCAGCAGCACGCGCGATCAGGTTTACTGGCAGGCGCTTCGCTCGCGGTTGCCGCGCCGTCCTGTGCGCTATGAGGGCGTGACCACTATCGGGCTGACCGTCCGGACTGGATCCCGCCTGGCAGCGCAGTCCGATCGCCGCGTCAGCGTGACGTCGCCGCGTATCTATGACAACGGACACCCGGCACGCAGCATCAGCGGTGCACTGTGGCATGTTCTTGACTCGATTGGTATGGAGGCTGACGCCGCGGCGATCGCCGCGGTTGAGTCGGCATACTGGACGCCGCGAGGGGAGACGTTCGACTACGTGGCCAGTGAGTCCGGCAAATCAGCACTTGATATCCTGCAGACGATCTGCAACGCCGGGATGAGCTATTTCCTGCTTTCCGACGGGCTGGCCAGCGTGGGACGTGAAGGGGTGAAAAACTGGGTTGGCGTCATCAGCCCGCAGGAAACCACCGAGGAGCTGCAGACGTCGTTCACCGCACCGACAGAGGATGACTTCGACGCAGTGGACGTCACTTTCGTCAGCAGCCTGACCTGGGCAGAGGAAACCATCCAGTGCAGGCAGGGCAGTGGCATGCCGCGTAAGGTCGAGGACTACAAGCTTTACGGGGTGACAGACCCGGATCGCGCCTGGCGGATAGGGATGCGACGCCTGATGAAGTACCTGTATCAGCGGCTGGCGCACTCTACTTCCACGGAGCTGGACGCGCTGTGCTACCAGTTTGGCGATCGCCTGGTGCTCACCGACGACATTCCGGGCAGCGACACCATCAGCTGCCTGGTCACGGATATGAGCCGCGACGGCGCACTGGTGACACTGACAGTCAGCGAACCGCTTGACTGGACGTTTGAAAACCCCCGGTGCCTGCTGCGCCTGCAGGACGGCAGTGCAACGCCGCTGCTGGTACCGCAGCAGGTGGATGAGTACACGCTGACACTGCCGGAGAGTCCTGCGCTTCGACTCGACGAATGGGAGATGAACAGCCCGTACAGGGAGCCGCCGCGCCTGATCTTCTGCTCATCAAACAGGGTGGGGTACGACGCCACGGTGACCAGTATAGATCCTTCCTCAGAGGGAACCTGCCAGCTCAACGCCGCTCAGTATTCGCCGGTGTATTACCAGTTCGACGACGCCAGCTACCCCGGCGACGCCGCTTAAACAAACGGAACCCACAAACCCGCTTCGGCGGGTTTTTTTATGCCTGGAGCATGCATGACAATCTATAATACCCGTAATCCGCTGGGGTCCACAGATCCGCGTGACCTGTTCGACAACGCACAGAACTATGACATCGCGATTAACAGCATAACTCAGGCGATCTGGCTGGACCGGTTTGGCGTGGCCCGCCGTAGCTGGTATGGGCTGGAGCTGATGGTTACCGAGGCTGCTGCTAAATATGGACTGATCACCCTGACTGGAGTGTCTTTTACCACTGGTGCGACAGTTAATATTAACGAGGCTCTGCTGAATCCGGCTGATAATAACTACTACCAGTGGACTGGCACATTCCCGGTCGGGGGCAAGGTTGTACCGCCGAATTCGTCACCACAGTCAACGGGCGGGCAGGGGCCAGGAAAATGGCTTAACGTACTTGATGGTGCGCTGCGCAGCCAGTTGAATGCCAATGGCGGCGCTGCCATGGTTCGCGCTAATGACGGGCGAACGGTCCAGCAATGGCTTGCTGCAGTTGACGCTGCTGAATTTCGCTCAAAAAATATCTCAAAACTGGCTTCTGTCGATTACTTGGTTCGTTCAAAAGGTAGTTTTAAAGTTTTGTGCCAGGGGGACTCTCTTACTGCTGGCTTTGATACCAAAACCACTGATAGCGTAGCGCCTGAAAATGGTGACTGGGCAAGGCACGCCACCACAACTTATCCAGAGCGACTGAACTCTTTTCTGCTTGAGCAAAGCGGTGCTACAGCAACGCCGGTGATCCGAGCTATTTCAGGATACACAGCAAAGCAGGCCTATGAAAACCCTGACTGGCAGGCTAATCCAGGCTGTGACCTGGCGCTAATCATGTACGCCGTAAACGATGCATCCACTGATACCCAAGCCAATCATGACGAATATATCAGTTACATGGAGCAGCATATCAGGCGTTTCATTAGTTGGGGCATGGGGGTGGTAGTTATTGCTCCAGCGGTAGGAAGCTACGGTCAAATTTCACAGGCGGCTCAGCGCTATGCCAGACAAATTAAGAATCTGGCTACCATTTATGGCTGCGCCTATTTCGACGGCACTGAAGTACATAACAACAAAGAATTCAGCGCAGTCGTTTCTGACGGCATTCATTTCAATTCTCAGGGCTATGCCATTCTCGGCGAGGCCATTGCTGCGATGATGATGGGTGGCGGTCTGCTGCCGTCCTATAAACCTATTTCTGCCGAATTCACGATGTGGCCGGGCATGGGGTCGGATCACATGGGCTATTACAACCCACGTGGAACCGTAGCACTGAATCGTGATAGTGCCGCGTATACCCTACAAAAAATCACTGGTGAGTTTCTGGAGAAAACACCAACGATCGCCAGTTTCAGTTTTTACCTTGACGCCGAGGCAGCTGAGATTGATATGGTCGGCAGCTGGCAGAGCTCGTCTGGTTTCCAGATCGCCATTCATCCCACTACAAAATCGCAGGCTGGCCCGAACGTCACATATTATTATCCAGAGGGTCGTAGCAGCAACAACGCCGAGCGAGTTAACGGTACTAAATATGTGGCATCAATTGGGAATGTGAACACATCCAGTGGAGCGCCAAAACATGTTGGTGTGTTATCGGGCAGAGGTTGGAAAACGGTGACCGTGTACACGCCGCTGGACGGATCAGGTATTGGCGGTGCATTCCTGATGCAGCTAACCATCAGGCCGATACCTCGCTATCTGGCTACCCGACAATCGTCTGCATCAGTTCGTCGCGGCATTACAGAAATGATGGCATACAGCTTGCCATACCGGGACTATAAACCCGCTAACGGTGACATCCCGGCATCATCACCACTCACGGCAGTAGTGTTACCGCTCCCGTTTGATCTGTACGGGGTTGCATTTAACCCGGCGGACCAGTTTTTCGACTGTGGTTTTGCCAAGCTATACATCTCAGGAAATCACCAAAACGGTGGTCCCGTTTATTATGAGGCCGTCATTTATCGAGCCAACGGCGGAAGCACTTACACCGTTAGCGAAATCAAAAAAATCGGCACGCTCGGGACTGTCAGCGCAACATGCGGGACCAAATCACGAAAGATTTCCGTAGCACGGGGAAGCGTGGGAACAGATATGCCACTAGAAAATATTATTGAAGCCGATGATAACTCCTTTACCGCAGGTGGTGTGCCTAACGAGTACGGCTTATTCCTCCGGGTAGCGATTGACTGGGGCGCAACAACGCCACCATCTGGCTGGTACACGGTTTATCTTCAGTCGTTTGCTCGCGGTCTTGGCGGCGCATCAAGCATTTTTGGTGCGGGCTAATTCCTGTATGATGTGCGGCATTGTTAGCTAGGAGAGAAGGCAATTGCGTACATTTATCAACTACACAATCAGGTTTGCGGCGCTACTAAGCGCCGTGAGTCTTTTGTCGATGCTAATTGGATGGATTAGTGTAGACATCAGCACGGTTTCGATTGACGTGATTATGTTGGCGATATGGATATCGACAGAGTATGAAATCAGGGTAAAGGGAAAGGATTCACAGCAACGGTGATGCATCAAGCCCTCAAGTGGACATTATCCATTTTGCACTAATATGATTATTTAGATAAGTATTGCTCATTGTGTATAAAAAAGGCCGCCAAAAGCGGCCTAGTTCTCAATCTTTAATCGTTGCAAGGAATCTGTTCAGCTTTTCTCCAATTTGACCAGCGGCATAGCCTGACACATGATCTGATTCTGAGTACATAAAATGCCCATCCTTACGATGTGTACATTGTTGGCCATCGCACATAATGTCAATTGTATCAAGCGTGAATACCTTTCCAGGGTACTTGCCTTTTATTTCATCTAAGAGGTTTCTATAGTTCTCAGAAAGAGCTAATTGTTTAGCAACACTTATCGAACATTTTTTGTTTTCTGATACCAAAAGCTCATTGACCCAGTTCATGGTCGTTTTGCGTTCAAGACAACTTTCCGGATGAGCCAGTGTAGGGTTATCAACCACAAATAAAACTTTTTTGCCTGATGATATTATTTTATCCACGCCGTAAAGAAGACCATCAAGAGCAAGCTTGTAATTTTTTGTAGATGGCATGTCCTCAATACTATCGTCGCCTTTAAGTTGGAAAATTGCCCTTGAGGCGACAGTGTATACGACAACCTTCAGGTCTGGATTTTCTACTATAGTGTCAATAACAGCTTTGGAGGCAGATTGATAGATTGCATATCTTGGATCGTCAGTGAAGACAGGCATTACAATTCTTGGAGGATTAGTGCTACTGTTGCCACCCATATACATCCAGTAGTTTCCAGGCAAGGCCGTGCGCATCACGCCACCATAAAGGGCCATGGACTTACTGTCTCCAATTAGAACGTAAGAAGCTTTACCCCTCCTGTCATGTTGGCAGAATGGGACGATTTGCATTCGCTCTTTGCTCATGCCACATCCATCAAATGTAAATGGAATATCACCGTCATAACCTGTAGAGCGTGCCGCATTGATGGAGGTGAAAGTCCTGGAAGGGATGCCATTGTTTAGATAAGTACTAATGCCAATCCCAAAGACAACAGCCAGGCCCACTGAGAGGGCGATTGCCTTCTTCTCACCGCTGAATCTAATCTTGAATCGAATTGGTTTTTCTATTAAATAATAGGTTGCAACAGACAGAACGAACGCAAGCAAAAGACAGGCGATAGACGCTATTATTTTGAGTTCGCCGCCATGTATGATTCTTGCGAATGTTATAACTGGCCAGTGCCAGAGGTAGAAGGGGTAACTGATAAGCCCTATGAAAACCAATGGACGAAGTGAAAGGATATTTCTGTTTATAAATGCTTGTTGCCCTGCCGCTATTATCATTAACGATCCAATTACAGGTGCCGTGGCAATGTAGCCAGGGAAACTCATTGTTTCATTAATGAATAATATCGACGCCACCAATATAATAATCCCAGATAAAGATAAGATTCCTTTATATTTATCAAAGAAGTTATTTACTTTACCAACAGAAATGGTTAGGTATGCAAGTGCAACTCCAGCCATTAACTCCCACATTCTTGATAAAGGTGAGTAATAGTTTGCCGTTTTGTCGAAAAACATCGTCCATATGCAATAAGCGAAACTTGCAGCGATCAGCAATGGCAATACTTTTAAAAGCTTAATTTTACGCTTGATAGCAAAAATCAAAATGATAGGCGTAAAAATGTAAAATTGCTCTTCAACACCTAAAGACCAAAGATGTAAGAGTGGTTTAGTCGTCGATGAAGCATCGAAATAACCAGATTCACTCCATAGGACAATATTAGAAACGAATCCCGCACCCGCTGCCATGTGCTTGCCAAGAGACACCAGTTCGGGCTCATATAGTGAGGATATCCCAAATGCGAAGGTAGCTATCAAAACTGTTATTAAAGCAGGGAAGATCCTTAAAGCCCGCCGCTTGTAAAAATTAAGGAAAGAGAAAGAATTAGTGGATATCTCAGTTATTATAATCTTTCCGATTAAAAAACCTGAGATAACAAAAAATATATCTACTCCAACAAAACCTCCATGAAGGAGAGTCGGGAAAAAGTGGAAAATCACGACCGATAAAACGGCTACAGCCCTTAGGCCATCTATATCTGCTCTATACTTTATCATTTCTGTAACTTATCGATTTGACAGGGTTTTTGTTATTGCAACTTTACCACATCACGCATATGGTTCAACAAAAACGCTCGCTAATATTCTTTACGGTGTCACGTTCAGCATCTCGTCTACGGGTGAGGTTAGAGTGTTTGGGATGGCGGGTGCGAAGTCGATACTTACTGGTGGAGTGATAGGAGGAAGTCAAGTCTCTCCTCAGGTCCTGAGCAACGAAAATATTGGGGAGAAGGCAGAGGCCGGACATTCCGATTCATCGATGAGGATTAGAACTTTACTGTAGGGAAAGGAATCACCGCAGAGATAGACCTGTACCGAAGGATTATCACGCAACAAATCTATAGCCCGCCCTGTATTGCATTTTTTAATCCCTCGATTTACTGTATATATATACAGTATCTAACAGGGGGGGGTATAGAATGGCTAAATATTCAGATATCGGTACAGCGTTTGGTGCTGCGGTCAAACGGGAGCCTAGCGGCAGGTTGGTGGTAACTTCCGTCGATTTTGTACGGCAGCTTGAGGTGCTTCATCATCACTGGTCTTTGAGCCAGGCAAATGCATGGATTGAGCGGTACCAGACCTACTTCAGGGACTGCACCGATCATGAGGGCAATGATCGGTGCTATTTCATGATAAGCATGGGGAGGATCATGTAATGGGCTTCCCGTCGCCAGCACAAGACTACGTACAGCGTCCGCTGTGTCTCAACGAGTTATTCAACGTAAACGGTAATACTCTGCTGATTGAGACATCGAGCGGCTGGGCAGTGATCGATAAATCGCGGCGGCCAGATCCCGGCATTGTTCTGCTGGTCAGCGTCGATGGCTTTAATCAGTTCGCCAGGTGGATTGGCGATGCGATGATAACGGAAGAGGGCGAAGCGATAGAGGGAGAAGCGCTCGACGGCGTCATTGTTATCGGGCCGGTGATTGCGCTGATCAATGCTGTAGATAAGGGTGACGATTGCCCCGCACTTTGACTGGCAATTTTGCTGAGAAAAATAGGTTTGATGAGCTCTTAATTTATTGATATCACAAGGGTGGAAAAGTAAACAATTTTCTCAGAAAAGAAGCTAACTTCATGTTTTGTAGGCGGAGTAGAACGGTCTCGAAAACCGGAGTAGGGGCAACTCTACCGGGGGTTCAAATCCCCCTCTCTCCGCCACTATTCAAGCACTTACCCGTACCGCTTTCAACGACGTTCATCACAACTCACTGCTTACATGTCTCTCAAAGGTAGTTCTCTTCTATTCGTAGCGTGAATCATCATTATCCTAATTTAGCTGCCCTAATTGGCACACATCGCAAAGCAGCAGCTAACATACCCAGATAAAATAGACGGCTAATATTTTTCCAGGTAATAATAATCATGAAACTGGACGCACAGCTGCCGTTTGTTACAGCACTGCTCTTTATTTTATCCGTTCTCTTTCCCTTCTTTCCAGAGATCCCGCTACCCGTTAGCGAAGCGAGGCTGGTTAATTGGATTGAGAATGGGCAGGCCTTATGGCTGCTTTTTGGCGCACTGTTCACCCTTTTCTGGATCAAGCCCTGGACGCTGACGCCCGGTCAGAAAGCCTTCTGGCTGTGGTCCGTTGCCTGGTGGGTAGTACTGTTAGGGCGCAGTACCAGCTGGGGCAGGGTCTACTTCCCGGACGAGCCAAGAGTGATTTTCCGTATTATCTCGGTCGTTCTGATTGCGGCACTGGTGCTGCCGGTGATCGTTTCCGCTACGCTGCGTAAAGAGATCGCGCTGCGTTTTCGCCAGGAAACGTTCCCCCTGTGGACTGTGTTGCTGGTGGTGATAACCTTTTTGCTTTCCGATGCCGTAGAGCACCATCGCCTGCTGGGCTCGCTGGTTTTGCAAGATGCGCACGATCAGGATCTGCTGGAGGAGCTGTATGAAATCCCCTTTATGCTGGGGCTATTTATTATTGCCTTTGGCATGATGCAGCGTGATAAAGTGGTCGGTATGCGATTGTCCACCGCGCACTAATAAAAAGCCCGCAGCGAGCGGGCTTTGTTTTTTAAAAAGGTTTTAGAACTGATAAACCAGACCCAGCGCGACAATATCGTCGGTAGCGATGCCGGCATCTTTGTAGAACTGATCGTCGTCATCCAGCAGGTTGATTTTATAATCTACATAGGTAGACATGTTTTTATTGAAGTAGTAGGTTGCGCCTACGTCAGCATATTTCACCAGATCTTCATCGGTATTAGAGCCGTTGTAGTTCAGATCCTTGCCTTTAGACATCAGGAAAGAAACCGCCGGACGCAGACCAAAGTCGAACTGGTACTGCGCGGTAACTTCAAAGTTCTGCGTTTTATTAGCAATCCCGCCAACGTCGGCACCATCAGTGCTGCCGTACGGGGTCATATTGCGGGTTTCAGAATACATCGCCGCCAGGTAAACGTTGTTAGCGTCATACTTCAGACCGGTGGTCCAGGCATCTGCTTTATCGCCGCCAGCATAGGTGCTGTCTGCTGCATTGCCGCGATTTGTTTGATCCGCAGTACGGTCAGATGACGCATACGCTGCACCTACGCTAAAGCCGCTGCCGATGTCATAGGTGGTGGACAGACCCCAGCCGTCACCGTTTTCATGGCGAACGTCGCGCGGGCTGCTGGTACCTTCGTTGCCGTTACCAGCATCTTCATTATTGCCCTGATACTGCACGGCAAATGCCAGACCGTCGACCAGGCCAAACATATTGTCGTTGCGGTAGGTTGCTACACCGTTGGCACGGCCGGTCATAAAGTTATCAGCCTGGGTATAGCTGTCGCCGCCGAACTCAGGCAGCATATCGGTCCAGGCTTCTACATCATACAGCACGCCGTAGTTACGCCCATAGTCGAATGAACCGTAGTCGCCTGCCTTCAGGCCAGCGAAGGCCAGACGCGTCCAGCTTTGGTTGCTGCTGCTTTCGGTGTTATTCGCCTGAACGTTATATTCCCACTGGCCATACCCGACCAGCTGGTCGTTAATTTGGGTTTCGCCTTTGAAGCCCATACGGATATAGGTTTGATCGCCATCAGCGCTGCTGTTATCAGAGAAGTAGTGCAGGCCGTCAACTTTACCGTACAGATCAAGTTTGTTGCCGTTCTGGTTATAGACTTCTGCTGCATGTGCTGCGCCTGCGGCTAATAATGCCGGGACAATAATTGCCAATACTTTTCTTTTCATTATCCATGTCCTATAAATTATAGTTTATGTAAATGGTTGTGAAATACCCGAGTTACAGTCCTGATACTAGCGATTAAGTTCATTTATTTTTAAAAGAATGATGTAAGCAAATGGTATTATTTATTGCTAAACGTTTCATTTCGGTTTGTTATTTATGGGGTGAATGAACATGCTTTCTTTTATTTGTGCTGGTGATGTTTGTCATATTTTTATTGAATGTTTAATGAGGTTTTATTTATTTGGAAAATGACTAACAAAAAAGCAAAAAAAAGCTCAGCGAGAGTCAGCTGAGCAAAGTGGTATCGAGAAGAGTGAGGGTAGTACTTAAACTACATCTTGGATTAATAACGACGAGAATAATCTCATAGCACCTTAAAAAAATCAGTCCACTATTGTTCTCGATGCTAAAATTATTAACCTATTATGAGCCAGGCAGACAGCAATGAGGGAAGAGCATGGCAGACGTGCATGATAAAGCCACGCGCAGCAAAAATATGCGCGCCATCGGCACGCGTGATACGGCCATTGAGAAACGGCTTGCTGCGCTGCTTACTGAGTGCGGGTTGACGTTTCGCGTTCAGGATGCGGCGCTGCCCGGCACGCCGGACTTTGTTGTCGATGACTACCGCTGCGTTATCTTTACCCACGGCTGCTTCTGGCACCATCATGACTGCTATCTGTTTAAGGTCCCGGCCACGCGTACTGAATTCTGGCTGGAGAAGATTGGTAAAAACGTCGAACGCGACCGGCGCGACTGCGCCCAACTGCTGACCGAGGGCTGGCGAGTATTGATTGTCTGGGAGTGTGCGATCCGAGGGCGGGCGAAGCTGAGCGATGCGGATCTTAGCGAGCGGCTTGAAGAGTGGATCTGCGGCGGCGGGGCGGCCGCGCAGATCGACACCCGGGGCATTCAGACCTGCGGCTTGGCTACTTCTCCGCCCCGCACGGCGTAACCGTTGGACGGGCAGGCAGCAGGTACTTACCCAGCGTGACCAGCACCACCGCCAGAATGATAATCCCCAACGCCAGCCACTCAATAGGGGAGAGGCTTTCACCGGCAAACCCTGTCCCCAGCAGCACGGCCACCACCGGATTAACGTAGGCGTAGCTGGTGGCAACCGCAGGCGAAGTATTGCGGATCAGGAACATATAGGCGTTGATGGCAATAATCGAACCAAAAATCGCCAGATAGCTTACGGCCAGCAGCCCAGACACCGTTGGCATCGCCGTGAGCCGCTCACCGGTCAGCCCAGAGGCGGCCAGCAGCACCACGCCTGCGGCAAGCATCTCAATCGCCCCGGCCATCATGCCGTTGGGCAGCTCGATGCGCGAACCCAGAACAGAGCCAAAAGCCCAGCTCAGGGATCCGATGAGGATCATGCCTGCTCCCCACGGATTACCACTCAGGTTACCGCCGCTGTTAAGCAGCACAATGCCCGACAGGCCGATGGCAATGCCAAACCACTCTAGCTTGCGCGTAGCGATGCCGAAAAAGTGGCTAAAGCAGAGGGTAAAGAGCGGAACGGTCGCCACGACCACGGCGGCAATCCCGGATGGAACGTTTTGATGCTCGGCCAGCGTCACCATGCCGTTACCCACCGCCAGCAGCAGAACCCCAATCAACGCCGCGTTAAGCAGCGGGCGCAGGGAGGGCAAACGGTGGCCGGTAATGAGCAAAAAGGCGATCAGCAGGAGACCGGCAGAGAAAAAGCGTACCCCGGCCATCATTAACGGCGGCCAGCTCTCAACGCCGATGCGGATCGCAAAGTAGGTGGAACCCCAAATAATGTAGAGCGCAAAAAGCGCACCAATAAGCGGTAAAAGCTGCCTGAAACGCATACTCCCTCACGACGAAATTGAAATGACGCATAGAGTAAACGCCAAAACAATCAGACTGGCGAGCAATTAATTGTGTTTGTAATGTTAAAGATTTGTTGACGTTAAGGATAAATTTACGCAATGGGCTTTTATGCTCCATAATCTTCCTATTATCAGCAGTTAGAGAAGGATGTTTATTTTGGCAGGAAGTAGTTTATTAACCTTACTGGACGATATTGCCACGTTGCTCGACGACATTTCATTGATGGGCAAGCTGGCGGCTAAAAAGACCGCAGGGGTGCTGGGTGACGATCTGTCGCTCAACGCCCAACAGGTTTCCGGCGTGCGGGCCAACCGCGAACTGCCGGTGGTCTGGAGCGTGGCCAAAGGCTCGTTGCTAAACAAGGTGATCCTGGTCCCGCTGGCGCTGCTGATCAGCGCCTTTATTCCTTGGGCCATCACGCCGCTGCTGATGGTCGGCGGGGCGTTTCTCTGCTTTGAAGGCGTGGAGAAGGTGCTGCATAGCCTGCATGCCCGCAAGCATAAAGAGGATCCCCAGCAGGCGCAGGAGCGGCTAAACGCCATTGCGAAACAGGATCCCAAGCAGTACGAGCGGGATAAAGTGAAAGGGGCGATCCGCACCGACTTTATCCTGTCGGCAGAGATTGTTGCCATCACGCTGGGGATCGTGGCCGATGCGCCGCTGCTTAATCAGGTGCTGGTGCTGTCGGGTATTGCCGTGCTGGTGACGCTTGGTGTTTATGGCCTGGTAGGGATCATCGTTAAGCTGGACGATATGGGCTACTGGCTGGTGGAGCGGCCGGGCGCGCTGGCAAAAACCGTGGGTAAAGGGTTGCTGGTGGTTGCGCCCTGGCTGATGAAAGTGCTGACCATCGTCGGTACGCTGGCGATGTTTCTGGTAGGGGGCGGCATCGTGGTTCACGGCATTGCGCCCCTGCACCATGCCATCGAGCATTTTGCCGCCGAGCAGGGCGCGGTCATTGCCGCGACGTTGCCAACGCTGGCAAACCTGGTGCTCGGATTTATTATTGGCCTGATTGTCGTCGGACTGGTGAAGGGCATCTCGCGTCTGCGCGGAGCCGCCCACTAGCTAACGGCGTTGGCCCGATATGAAGTATGGCAGCAGCGTGCCGATAATAGGTTGGATAACTTCAGCAAAAATCATGGAGACGTCGTGCCACCCTCTACCGCTGCCACAGGCTCGTCGCGACTGAATAGCATGCGCAACTATTTCGTGCCTGCTCGCGTCGTTAATCTCTGCTTTGTGTTTGTGCTGGTCAGCTCAACGTTGCTGACCTGGCGCGAGGTAGTGGTGCTGGAGGATGCCTACGTCGCCAGCCAGCGTAATACCCTTGATAAAGTCTCCAGCGCGCTCGATCGGCAGATGGAGATCGGGGTTAACGCGTTGCTGTTCTTCCGTAATGCGATGAGGGCAGCGGTGGAGACGCCGCTGGCCTCGGACGTGCTCAAGAACGTGCAGGTTGAGTTTGCTCAGCAGCGTCAGCAGCCTTTCTGGCGTATCAGCGTCGATCAGCGGCGCACGCTGCCGATTACCGGCGTTTCTGATGATTTCGTTGCGCGCCATCCTCTGCTTAGCCGTGACGATCCACAGATGCATAATGAGATGACCGCCGCGCTGGAGGTGGGCTACATCATGCGCCTTGCCACCGCGCTACCGGCGATGCCTAAGCACGCATGGTATGTCTCACGCGCGGGCTTTTTCCTCTCGTCACAACCCTCAGCCGCGTCGGCAGAGAGCGTTACGCGTTATGAGAGCCTGCTGGCAGAGCCCTGGTTTACCGGGCAGTCTCACCATGCTAACCGTTTTCGCGGCGTACACTGGTTTACCTCGGCGCACCAAACGGACACGCAGGCGTCGATAGTGACGGTGAGCGTGCCGCTGGACGATGCCCAGCGCTGGTTGGGCGTGCTGGCGATTGACTACGCCTTCTCGTCGGTAAAGACGCTGCTGGAGGAGGCGCTCAGGGATGAAGAGCAGGGGGAGTATCAGCTCTACAATAACCAACTTGAGCGGGTCGTCACCTCGCTACCTATGGGCGTGCAGCCACGGGCGTTTACCCCGGCGCAGCGTCAGGCACTGATGCAGGCCATAGCCCAAAGCAATAGTGGTAGCCTGCGACTTGGCCTATCCTTTGTCGTCTGGCAGAAACTCGACCGCTTTGATGGGCTGCTGCTGCGCATCCATACCCTACGCGAAGGCTTGCAGGGCGATTTTGGCACCATCAGCATTGCCCTTGCGCTGCTGTGGCTGCTGTTTACCGCGATGCTTCTCAGCTCCTGGATCGTCATTCGCCGCATGGTAAATAATATGTATGCCATGCAGCACTCGTTGCAGTGGCAGGCGTGGCACGATCCCCTGACGCGGCTGCTCAACCGCGGTGCACTGTTTGAACGGGCAAAAGCGCTGGCGGAGCTGTGTCAGCAGCAGCACAGGCCGTTCTCGGTGATCCAGCTCGATCTCGATCACTTCAAAAACGTTAACGACCACTATGGTCACCAGGCGGGAGATTTAGTCCTGACCCAGGCCGCACGGCTAATTGGGGGCTGTATACAGGGAGAAGATCTGGCCGGGCGCGTCGGTGGAGAGGAGTTCTGCATCGTTCTGCCGGGAAGCACGCTGCTCCAGGCGCAGCGCATTGCGGAGCGGATACGCGAGCGTATCAGCCGCAAAGAGATCCTTGTCCACAATAGCCAGACGGTGCGCATTAGCGCCTCGCTGGGCGTCAGCAGCGCCGAGCCGAGCGAGAGCTACGCCTTTGAATATCTACAGATGGTGGCAGACAGACGGCTCTATCTGGCCAAGTGGGCTGGGCGCAACCGCGTCTGCGCGGTTGACCCCATTCAGGATGCGCCGAAAACGTGATCCAGCCCCTCATGCCAGCCTGCGGGGCCGGTCTGAGTGGTGCGATAGACCCGGGAGGGATCATCATCGCGTAGCGTCACGCCATCGCGGTTAAATCCCTTCACCACAATGGCAAAGTCGACGTTGTCCAGCATAGGCGCATCGTTAGGACCATCGCCAAGGCCCAGGGTCGTGTACTGCTTGCCCTCATGCTGGCAGTACTGACGCGCCAGCCAGTTCACTGCCTGATCCTTACCGTCGCGCTGATCGATTACGTGCCAGTAGCGTGCGCCCTGGACAAGGCGCAGGCCAAAGCGATTCAGGTCAGCGTCAAATTTTGCCATCCGCTCGTCGCTGTCACGCCAGATTAGCGTCTCAGAGGCTTCATGCAGGCGGGCCAGGCTCGCCTGGGCGGGCGTATAACCGGTTAGCTCAACCAGAGCAGCGACCTCAAGATCGCTAAAGGTAGTGAATTTATATCCTTCATTTTCCCGCAGCGGCGTCAAAACGGTCGTAATCTGATCGTGAGTCGTGCCGTTAAGCAGTCGGGGAGCGTTGTTATGCGCTTCCCAGCGCGCATCAAGCTGGATCACCGCGCCATTCTCCGCGATAAACGGTTGCCCTTGTAACCCTACCATTTTTTGGATCGCCAGGATTTCTGCCGCTGTCATGCTGCTGCATAAGATAACGGGTATCTCATGTTGGCGCAGGCGGGTCAACCACGCCTCGGCTGGCTGCCATTCATGGGTATGACTATCAAGTAACGTACCGTCGATATCGGTAAATACCAGCAGCGTATCGTTAAGGCCGGGCATGGTCTGCTCCTTTGCTAGCGCAACGGGATGGTAAGAAAAATCTCAAATTAATAAACATGCACTAGAAATACCTGATTTAAATAGCCCGCTAAAGGCGATTGCGTCTGGCTTCTCATACATTATTCGTAAAACAGTTATACAAAATAATAATTAGGTTGATGAATATTATCTTGTACCGCAAATAATTTGCATATACATTCATATCCGCATCAGATTTCCTGGTGTAACGAATTTTCAAGTGCTTCTTGCAAACGCAAGCTTTATCCCGGTCTCCCCAGACCGGGATTTTTTCTTTTAGCGGTCCAGCTCCGTTGCGCTGCCGTCTTGAATATCTAGCTCCCAGGCGTTGGCTACCGACTGCTCTTCACCATTGTGCACGCGATCGACGGGGCGCTTCTCGGGGCCGCTGGGATCGATAGCAGCCAACAGCGCGTCAACTTCAGCACTGTTTTCTGCATTGCTCAACGTTTTCTCATGGCGGGTTTTCATCATCGTGACTCCACAGGCCGTTTCCCTAAGTATAGACGGTTGAGAAAAGCAGCAATCATGATGCCAGGGCTGTCAGAGTGCGAGTTTTGTTCTACACTGGCAAAAATGTGACAGGAGGAAAATAATGAAGGTAAACGATCGGGTTACAGTTAAAACGGACGGGGGACCGCGACGTCCGGGTGTCGTGCTTGCCATTGAAGAGTTTAATGAAGGCACAATGTATCTGGTTTCGCTTGAAGATTACCCGCTCGGCATCTGGTTCTTTAATGAAAAAGGGCATCCGGACGGGGTATTTGTAGAGATGCAGGCGTAACGCTATCACTGCCCTCATGCCCTGGAGGGTAAGTGCCTGCTTGCCCTCTCAACGCATATTGACGAAGATGCCGCTGGTGACATAATCCGTCAGACGTACCACGTGGTAGATAACCTGCTTATTATGCGTTTTTATTTTTCTTTTAATATTACCCTTATGTGATGATACCGTTTTGGCTTTAATATTCATCTGGTCGGAGATTTGAATCGTTCCCTGGCCGGACATCCACATCCGCAGCATACTGGATTCAGTACGGCTTAACGATAGTGTAGGAAGATTAATCCCTTTCTGACCCTTCGCTTCTTTATTTAGGTAATCGGCGAGGAACTCATCCAGCGACTCAGGCTTAATCGATTTAGAGCTAATTAATAAGTTTTTGCGCACCAGCAGGTATTCATCAAAATGGATATTTGCTATCGCCATAAACACAATAAACAACGTCTTGGGATGCTGATTAATGATTTGCTTTATATGCTGACTCTGTTCGAGATCGTGGATGAAGCAATCTTCATTAATAAACACCACGGCGGGCCGCCAGGCCTCACATGTTGAGCCGAGCTCGCTGACGCTGGATACGTCTTTGATATCTCGTTTTTTCACTCCGCGACTTGCCAGATAACCGGTTAATCCCAACCGGGTATAGCTGCATAAATCCATAATAATCGTTGACATGGCATACCCTCACTCAATGCGTAACGATAATTCACCACCTGCCTGAGCTACTCATAACAGTAAAAGGATGAAAATATTCTGAAAACCTATGAGCAGGACAGGACTTTCAGGCGAACACACTATCCCGTAAAGTTAGGTATAATTTGCCAGGAAACATCTTAAAGTAAAGTAAACTTTCGGATCTGTGATAATCATAAAAACAAATAAACCGCGTCCCGTATATCCTGGCGGGTATTAATGAAAATCCTTTTTAGGATTATCCTCAATAAAGACCGTTAAAAATCTAGGGACGGGAGGCCTGCGGTAATTCGCTGATGATATCCGCCAGCAGATTAAAAATTTCGCTGAACAGATGTTCACAGAAGGGGGCAATGAGCGGCATCAGGGCCGCCATCAGGACAATGCCGACGCCCAGGGTAATAGGAAAACCTACCGAGAAGATAGAGAGTTGGGGCGCCATACGGTTCAACAGCCCCAGGGAGAGGTTCAGCGTCAACAGCAGGGTGATGACCGGCAGCGCCAGCATCAGGCCGTTGATAAAAATCAGTCCACCTGCACGGGTCAAGGCCAGGAACGCGTTGCTGTTCACCGGCTCGCCACCGATGGGCAGAGTATGGAAGGTATCCACCAGCATCGAAATCAGCCACAGGTGACCGTTAAAGGTCAGGAACAGCAGCAGGGCCAGCATATCCATAAAGCGCGCCAGCACGGGCATATTCAGGTTGCTGCCGGGATCGAAGAAGGTGGCAAAGGAGAGGCCCATCTGTAGCCCAATCAGCTCTCCGGCGGTGCGTATGGCGGCAAAGGCGAACTGCATGGTAAAACCCAGCGCGATGCCAATCAGGATCTGCTGTAGCGCCAGCCACAGCGAGTCACCGGAAAAGATCGGCACGTTAGTGACGGGCAGGGAAGGCGCAATGACGATGGTAATCACAAACCCCAGTCCCAGCTTAACGCGTTTGGGCACGCTACGCTCGCTGAGGATCGGCGCGGTGGAGATCAGCGCCAGCACGCGCAGCAGCGGCCAAAAATAGAGGCTCAGCCAGTGGAGCCACTGATCGCTGGTTACCGACACCATAAGGGTTACTTATCCAATAATATAGGGAATGTTGCTGAACAACGTGCGCATATAGTCCAGCAGCAGGTTAAGCATCCACGGGCCGGCAACGATAATAGCAACGAAAACGGCGATAATTTTCGGGATAAATGACAGCGTCATCTCGTTAATCTGCGTGGCGGCCTGGAGGATACTGATCACCAGGCCGGTGACCAGCGCCACCAGCAGCAGGGGCGCGGCGACCATCAACGCGATTTTCATCGCGTCCGTACCCATCATCATTACCGATTCTGGCGTCATTTCCGCGCTCCTTAACTGTAAAAGCTCTGCGCCAGCGAGCCGACCAGCAGCTGCCAGCCGTCTACCAGCACGAACAGCATCAGCTTAAACGGCAGGGCGATGGTGGCGGGCGGAACCATCATCATCCCCAGCGCCATCAGCACGCTGGCGATTACCAGGTCAATGATGAGGAACGGAATAAAAATGGTAAAGCCAATCTGAAACGCGGTCTTAAGCTCGCTGGTGACGTAGGCCGGGAGCAGAATGCGCATCGGCACCGCTTCCGGGCCGGGCAGCGGACCGCTGTTGGCCAGGCGAGCAAACAGCGCTAAATCGGCTTCCCGCGTCTGGCGCATCATAAACTCTCTCAGCGGCTGTGCGCCTTTCTCCAGCGCCACGTCGATGGAGATCTTGCTTTCGCTAAACGGCTGATAGGCCTCGGTATAAATCTTATCGATCACCGGCGACATAATAAAAAAGGTCAGGAACAGGGCGAGGCCAAGCAGCACCTGGTTAGGCGGCGCGGAGGGCGTGCCCAGCGCGTTACGCAGCAGGCCAAAAACGATGATGATGCGGGTGAAGCTGGTCATCATCAGCAGAATAGCGGGTAGGAAGGTCAGGGAGGTGATAAACACCAGGGTCTGCACCGGCAGGGACCAGCTCTGACCGCCGTTGGCCAGCGGTTGGCTGACTAATCCGGGAAGTTGAGCAAAGGCGCTGGGCGCAACCAGCACCAGGCTAGCCAGCGCAAGGGGTAACAAACGGCGCATCAGGATCTCCCGGAACGCTTGATCAAATTCTTTAACACGGCCTGAAAATCCGGGGTGTTCTCTTTCGGGGCCTCGCTCGCGGGCGGTGCCGGAGGAAGCGTGTGCAGCAGGCTGATTTGTGACGGTGTCACGCCCAGCACCAGTCGTGCATCGTCGACATCAACGATAATCACCCGCTCGCGCGGGCCAACGGTCGTGCTGGCGCTGACCTTCAGGCCACGGGCGCTGGCGGTTTTACCGCCAAAACCCATCCGCTTCGCCAGCCAGGCTGCCGCGAGGATCAGGGCAATAATGCCCAGCAGCGCGCCGCTCACCTGCACCAGCGGTGAACCGTGAACGGCAGAGGGCTGCACAACGGTAGCCTGGGTTTTCATGCTTAGCGGCTCAGACGACGCATACGCTCGGACGGCGTGATGATATCGGTAATACGTACGCCGTATTTGTCGGCGACAACCACAACTTCACCCTGGGCAATCAGATAGCCGTTGATCAGGATATCCAGCGGCTCACCGGCGAGGCCGTCCAGCGCCACCACCGATCCCTGGGTCAGACGCAGCAGCTCTTTAATAGTCATGCGGGTCCGGCCAAGCTCCACGGTCAGCTTGACTGGGATATCCATAATCAGATCGATATCCTGTAGGGTGCCGCTCACGTCACCGCCGCCAAACTGCTGAAACACCGAGTCGGTGGTGCTTTTGCTGCTGGTTGTGGTTTTTTGTTCGTTCAACGCGTCAGCCCACAGATCGTCCATTGCCATACTGTTCTCATCGGACGGATTGTTCATATCACTCATTTGGGCTGTTCCTCATTCAGCGAATTCAAAATCGGGTTGATCAAGTGTTCAACGCGCAGGGCATACTGGCCGTTGATGGTGCCGTACTGGCTGGTAAGCACCGGGACACCATCTACGTGGGCGATGATGCGATCGGGTTTGTCGATCGGCAGCACGTCACCGGGTTGCAGCTTCAGGATCTGCGACAGGCGCAGCGGGACATCGCCGAAATTGGCAATCAGCTCCAGCTCGGAGTGCTGCACCTGACGAACCAGGTTATCGCGCCAGTTTTGATCCTCGTTGCGGGAGTTCTCCAGCGGCGGGTTAACCAGCGTCTCGCGCAGCGGCTCAATCATGCTGAAGGGCAGACAGATATTAAACTCGCCGGTCAGGTTACCAATCTCCACGTGGAAAGGGGTATTGACCACGATATCGTTCGGCGAGGTCGTGATGTTGGTAAACTTCACCTGCATCTCCGAGCGCACATACTCAACGTCCAGGGGATGGATCGCTTTCCATGCGTCGCTGTAGCCTTCCAGCGCCAGCTTCAGCATGCGGTTGATCACCCGCTGCTCGGTATGGGTAAACTCACGTCCCTCAACCTTAGTCGGGAAACGGCCATCGCCGCCGAACAGGTTATCCACGGCAATGAACACCAGGCTTGGCGAGAAGACAAACAGCCCGGTGCCGCGCAGCGGCTTCAGGTGGATCAGGTTAAGGTTGGTCGGCACCGGCAGGTTACGGGCAAACTCATGGTAGGGCTGAATGCGGATCGCCCCCACGGTGATATCCGGGCTGCGGCGCAGCAGGTTAAACAGCCCCATGCGGAACTGGCGCGCGAAACGTTCATTAATGATCTCCAGCGCCTGCAGGCGTTCACGCACCACGCGGCGCTGGGTATTGGGATCGTAAGGACGAATATCACTCTCGCCGCCTTTACCGGGCTGCGGAGCATCGCTCTTTTCGCTGTCGCCGTTCAGCAGCGCATCAATTTCGGCCTGTGAAAGAATGCTATCGCCCATGTCTTTACCGCAAAATGAAAGCTGTATAGAGAACGTCAGTCACTTCCTGCTTTGGCTGGCCAGGGACTAACGGCGGAGAGAGCGTCTCTTTGATGGCGGCGACTAGCTGGCGCTTGCCTTCGTCGGTTGCCAGCTGCGTGGCATCCTGACGGGAGAAGAGCAGCAGCAGGCGGCTACGCACCTCCGGCAGATACTCGCTCAGGCGTGCACGCGTGCCTTCGTCTTTCAGGCGCAGGGTAATGCCAATGTAAAAGACGCGATCGGCTTCGCCCAGGTTAACGGTAAAGGTATCCAGTGCGAAAAAGACCGGTGCGGGCGGCGGCGGTGCTTCGGCTTTCACCTCTTCACCTGGCTGCTGGTGCATGCGCCAGTAGCTATAGCCGGCGGTGGCGCACGCGGCGAGCGTGATCAACACCAACAGCGGGATCCAGATTGAGCGTTTCTTCTTCTTGGTAATGGCGGCGTCAGTCATCTGTTACGTGCTTCCTGTTTCGGTACTGCTTATAGACTGATTATCCCGTGTCCTGCGTCCGTCAAAGGGCGGAAAAGACGGGGATAATCATGCTACCTTTTGCGTTTAGGCAAAGATGTCTACCGCGCCGTTGCCGCGAGCACGCGATTGCAGGCTCGCCGGAACGGTCAATGCATCTTCTTCGTCAGCGGCAAACGTGCCGCCGTGGCCCGATCGAGAGGCCTGTTGTTGCTGGGAGGAGGAGTGCTGCTGTCCAGCGGAGCTTTCGCTGCTGATGCTGCTCTGACCAAGCTGAATGCCGTTTTCCGCCAGCTGGGTGCGCAGTACCGGCAGCGCGGCTTCCAGCGCGGCACGCACGTGGCTGTGCTGGGAAACCATCTGCAGCTGAGCCTGGTTGTCGTCAATCTTCAGGCTAATCTGCACCTGGCCTAAATCTTCCGGATGCAGGCGTAGCTCGGCGCTCTGCTGGCCCTGCCTGGTAAACAGAGTGATATTCTGGCTGATGGTCTGCTGCCATTCGCTGCTGCCCAACGGGGCGCTGATCACCGGCGCGGCAACCGGGGCGCTGGCCTGCGCTGGCGCGGCGGTGGTCACCGCTGGGGCGACGCTGACGCTGGTGTTGACTGCCTGCACGGCGGTCTCCGGGGCATTTTTCAGCGGCGCGGCGGCGGTCAGCTGGCTGGTTTGCGCGTTGCTGTCAACGGCCGCGGCAAAACGCTCGCCGTCGGCGTCATCTTTCGTCGCCGGGCTTAACGTTGGCTCACGGGTGAGAGAGGCGAGATCCGCGCCACGGCCAGCGGCAGTGGTCACCGGTGTGGAGGTAGCAGCGGCATCGCTCTTCGGCACGGCGGGCGTTGCCGTTTGCTGATGCGGCAGCATGGCCAGCAGGGCGCTCAGCCCGGCCAGCTCCTCGTCACTGAGATCGCTGCGGGTGTCGTCATCTGCGTCAGCGGTGGTCGCGGTTGGCTGTACCTGTGAAGCAGTCGCTGTCGATGTCATACCTTTAAGGCCGCCGGTCAGGCTGGCTAAAATACTCTGCGCTTCGCTCTGCAACGGCGTGCTGGTCTGGGCTGCGTCGTCGGTGACGTCTCCCTTAAGGGCAGTTGCCGTTGCAGCGGCAGCCGCAGCGCCTGCTGGCGTACGGGCGAGCAGGGCGGCAAGCTGGACCGCCGGAGAGCGGGTATCGGTCTCATCCGCGCCGCCTTTCAGCAGGCTCTGCTGTAGCGTCGCGCCTGCCGTGCGCAGATCGTTAAGCGTCAAGGGTGCGTCCTCACCTGACGCCTGGGTGCCGGAAAGCGCGCCCGACAGCAGGGCAAGAAAGTCTTCTGCGCCCGTCGCCGTTTTACCTGTTTGCAGGCCGCTGGTAGTATCGGCATCGGTAACAAGCAGTTTTGGCAAAGTGATCACTCTGTTTTCCTCATTGAAGCGCGCTGGGCGAACTCATCCATTTTTTTCTGATCGAGGCGGTTCTCTGCCAGCAGGGCGGCGCTGGTCTGCCGATCCTGTAGGGTTTGCCACGCCTGCAAACGTTGTTTCTTCTCTCGCCAGGCGTTCAACGCCTGTTCGACTTTCGTGGTCCACTGCATCAGCTGCTGGCGATGCTGATCGATGGCTTTTTCCAGCGTGGAGATAAACTGCTGGTAGTTCTGCCAGCGCTGGCTGCCAATGCCCTGGGTCATATCCGTGTTGAGGTTATTGCGGTACTCGTTCTGATAATCCATCAGCATCTTGAGCTGCTCTTCCGCCTGCTGACATCCCCGACGCATCTCGCCGAGGCGTATTGCTGCGTCATCCACCGCTTTTTCAGCCAGATCCTTTAGCGTCGTTAATGCGCTAGTCTGCGTCACGATCGTCGCCCTCCCACTCTTCTGTTACACCGTCGGGAAAATAAGCTCTAAGCCCTGGATGGACTCTTCCCATCCGGCGCGTTCAAAAATGCCCTGCTGGAGATAGGCTTCCAGTTGCGGCCACAGGGCGATGGCTTTATCCAGCATCGGATCGCTGCCCCGGGCGTAGGCGCCCACGCTCACCAGATCGCGGTTGCGCTGGAAGCTGGAGAGCAGCTGTTTAAAATGTCTGACTCTGGCGTAGTGCTGCTCGCTGATTAACGCGGTCATGGCTCGGCTAATAGAGGCTTCAATATCAATAGCCGGATAGTGACCCGCCTCGGCCAGCCGCCGCGACAGCACAATGTGGCCGTCAAGAATGGCGCGAGCGGAGTCGGCGATGGGATCCTGCTGGTCATCCCCTTCGGTCAGCACGGTATAGAAGGCGGTAACGGAACCGCCGCCGTGGATGCCGTTACCGGCGCGCTCCACCAGCGCGGGCAGTTTGGCAAACACCGACGGCGGGTAGCCTTTGGTTGCCGGGGGCTCACCGATCGCCAGGGCGATCTCACGCTGCGCCATGGCGTAGCGGGTCAGGGAGTCCATAATCAGCAGCACGTGCTGGCCGCGATCGCGGAAGTCTTCCGCAATGCGCGTGGCGTAGGCGGCACCCTGCATACGCAGCAGCGGCGAGACGTCCGCCGGGGCGGCGATCACCACCGACCGGGCGCGACCCTCGGCGCCCAGAATGTTTTCGATAAAATCTTTTACTTCACGGCCACGCTCGCCAATCAGCCCGACCACGATCACGTCAGCCTGGGTGTAGCGCGCCATCATGCCCAGCAGCACGCTCTTACCGACGCCGGAACCAGCAAACAGGCCCATACGCTGGCCGCGGCCAACGGTTAACAGGGCGTTGATTGCCCGCACGCCGGTATCAAGCACGTGTTCGATGGGGGTACGCTGCAGGGGGTTGAACGGCTGGGTGATCAGCGCCCCGGTTTCGGTGGTGTCGGGGGAGGGGAGGCCGTCCAGCGGTTTGCCCGCGCCGTCCAGCACCCGGCCCAGCAGCGCGGGACCTAACGGCAGCTGTTTTCCGCTGTGCAAACCGTCGCCGCTGGCGCTGCGGGCGTAGACGCGCGCGCCAGGCAGAATGCCTTCCACCTCTTCCAGCGGCATCAGGAAGAGGCGCTGGCCGTTAAAGCCCACCACTTCACTCTCTACTTCCCGGATGTCGCCATTCTCCTGGCGTTCAATAACGCAGGTGGCCCCCAGCGGCAGCTGCAGGCCCGTCGCCTCCAGTACCAGACCGGTGGCGCGGGTCAGCCGCCCGTAGCGGCGTACCGCGGGAAGCTGCGCCATTTTGCTCTCAAAGTTGTCCAGCGTGGTCAGCCAGCGGGTCAGGCGCGCAGTCATCAGATCGCTCCCGGTGCGGCCAGGCGGCACAGTTCCTGCCAGCGGGTGGCGACGCTGGCATCCAGATCGCCCTCGTCGGCAGAGACTTTACAGCCGCCCGGATGAAGGGTCGGATCGCCCCGCAGACGCCAGCCGTGCAGGCTCAGCGTCGCGCCCAGCATCTCTTCCACGCGCTGCAGATCGTCCGGGTGGACGCGCAGCTGCGGCTTGCCGTTAAACAGCGGCTCCTGCTGAAGCAGCTGCTGGATCTGTTTGATCAGCGCGGTGTTATCCACGCTCGGCGTCTGGCCGATCACCTGGCGCGCCGCCTCCAGCGCCATCTGCATCAGGCGGGAGGCGATCACGCTGTCCAGCGCATCAAGCGTGTACTGGAACTCGCTCACCAGCTGCTGCATCCGGGCATGGATCGGTGCCTGCTGCTGCTGAGCCTGGGCCAGACCCTGCTCCAGGCCCTGAGCCAGACCTTCCTGGTAACCTTTGCTATGGCCGTTCTGCCGACCTTCGGCGAGACCGGCGCTGTATCCCTGCTCGTGGGCCTGGATCTGCAGCTGCGCCAGCTGCTGCTGTTGCTTCTGCTCGTCGGTTAAAACGACCTCTTCGCTCTCCTGCGGGGCGCCGTCGCTGTCGCTATCGTGCGCCACCGCCGGAACGAATTCGCTTACCGGCATCGCCAGATCTTCCGGCGTCCAGATTTTCCACGGCAGCTCGTTAGACATAGGTATCCTCGCCGCTGCCAATTACCATCTCGCCGGTTTCTGCCAGACGACGAACGATAAGCAGGATCGCTTTCTGTTCGTTCTCCACCTGGGAGAGACGCACCGGACCACGGTTGGCAAGGTCGTCGCGCAGAATGTCTGCCGCACGCTGGGACATGTTGCGCAGGAACTTCTCGCGCAGCGGCTGTTCGGAGCCTTTGAGCGCGATAAGCAGGGATTCGGAATCCACTTCCTGCAGCAGGCGCTGGATGCTGCGATCGTCCACCTCGGAGAGGTTTTCGAACAGGAACATCTCGTCGATAATTTTCTGAGCGAGCTCGCCGTCGAATTCACGCACCGCGGTAATAACCGCCTCTTCCTGCTGGGTCTTCATCAGGTTGATGATCTCGGCTGCCGTTCTTACGCCGCCCATTTTGCTGCGCTTGAGGTTCTGGCCGTCGAGCAGGCTGTTCAGCACCTCGGTCAGCTCTGCCAGCGCGGCTGGCTGCACGCCGCCGAAGGTGGCGATACGCAGCATGACGTCATGACGCAGACGCTCATCAAAGAGGGCGAGAATATCCGCCGCCTGGCCGCGCTTAAGATGCACAAGGATGGTGGCGATAATCTGCGGATGCTCGTCGCGGATAAGATCGGCTGCGGTCTGCGGCTCCATAAAGTTGAGGGTCTCGATACCGCTGGAGGTATCGCGCGTCTCAAGAATATCTTCCAGCAGGCTGGCGGCGCGCTCTTCGCCGAGCGCTTTGACCAGCACCGAACGCAGGTAGTCGTTGGCGTTGATATTGAGCGCGGCGAACTGCTCGGCTTCCTGCTCGAACTCTTGCAGAACGTCGGTCAGCTGCTTGTTGGAGATCTGGCGCACGCCTGCCATGGCGGTACTGAGGTGCTGAACCTCACGCTGGGAGAGGTGCTTGAACACCTCCGCCGCACGGTCTTCGCCAATGGTCATCAGCAGGATGACGCTCTTTTCGGTTCCGGTAAGGTTACTCATGCTCTTCACCACTCATCCACTGGCGGATGACCAGCGCAACAACGCGCGGATCGTTATCTGACATTTCGCGAATACGCTGGCTCATCACCTCGGCGCTCAGGCGCTGGTTAGCCCGGCGCTGCTGGGTCTGCTCGTCTTTGCTGAGGCGAACCTCTACGGCTTCCTCTTCCGGCATCTGGCGAGTCTGTGCATTCTCAAGCAGCGCTTTGCGCTCCTCTTCGCGACGCACCAGCTGTGGACGAACGGCTTTGCGCCACAGGATCCAGGCAACAATCAGCACCAGCAGCCAGCGACCGGCGGTCATCAGCTGATCGATAAAGGCCTGCTGTTGCCAGAACGGCAGCTCGCCTGCGCTCTCATCGGTGGCGTTGAACTGGGAGTTCACCACGTTGAGGGTATCGCCGCGCTGCTGGGAGAAGCCCATCGCTTCGCGGGTCAGGTCTTCGATCTGCTTCAGCTGGTCTGCGGTCAACGGCAGCGGTTTGCCATCGGTCAGGGTGCGATAGTTCACCACCACGGCCACGGAGAGACGCTGTACGTCGCCGACGTTCATTTTGGTGTGGCGAATGGTGCGGTCGACTTCGTAGTTGGTGGTTTCGTTGCGCTGCGTATTACGCGGACCGGCGCTGTTTGCCGTGCTGGTCGAGGTGGTCTGCTGCGCATTCTGGTTCTGCTGGCCGTTCTGCGGTGTATTCGCGGTAATCGGCGCGTTGTTAGCTGGTGCAGGCTGGTTAGAGAGCGCACCCGGCACGCCGCCCGGATAGGGGCCGCCCACCTGCTCGCTTTCGTTCAGCTGACGGGAGCGCATCACGGCTTCGGACGGGTTACCGTTCGGATGATACTGCTCTTCGGTCTGCTCTTTATTATCAAAGTCGATCTGGGCGTTAACCTGGGCATGGATGTTGCCATTGCCGACGATAGGGGAGAGGATCGCCTCGATACGGCGCTGCACGCGGCCTTCAACGTCAGCGGCATACTTCAGTTGGGCGTCGTTAAGATCGCGACCGCTGGTGTTGGACTGGGTCAACAGGCGACCGCTCTGGTCGACCAGGGTAACGTTCCCCGGCGGCAGGCCCGCCACGGCGCTGGAGACTAAATGAACCACGGCGCTGATCTGGCCTTCGTCCATGGCGCGACCCGGTGCGAGGTTCACGGTAACGGAAGCCGAGGGGGATTTCTGTTCGCGCACGAACAGCGATGGCTTAGGCATTGCCAGGTGGACACGGGCTGACTTCACCGGCCCGAGGGTTTCGATGGTACGGGCCAGTTCGCCCTCCAGCGCACGCTGGTAGTTGACCTGCTCGCTGAACTGGCTGATACCAAACTTCTCCTGGTCCAGCAGCTCAAAGCCCACCGCGCCGCCTTTCGGCAGCCCAAGCTGGGCGAGGCGCAGGCGCAGCTCGTGCACCTTGTCCGCTGGCACTTCAATCGCGCCACCGGTTTCAGAGAAGCGGTAGGGGATGTTCATCTGCGTCAGCTGAGTCACTATCGCGCCGCCGTCCTGATCGGAGACGTTGCTATAAAGGACGCGGTAGTCCGGCTGCTTCGCCCACAGCACCATCGCAACGATGATGGCAATGGCGGCTGCACCGGCGACAAGCAGTGGAATTCTGGGGTTCGCGCGTAGGCGGTTCATCCATTCGAGAGATTTATTCTGTGATGCGGTTGCTGTCGCACTCATTGCACACCTCGTAACTCAGGGTGGACGGCATTATTCGTGTAATGAAGCAAAACGGACTCCCGGGTCGGCAAACACGACAAAAGTTCCATGTTGATGGCCCAGCCATTATTTGATGATTTGCGATTTTCTATGGGTCAAATAACCTGGTTTTTTGTCGCTATTTACCGCCTTCATCTTATTGACAAACTGGTAACCTCGTCGCCAGTCAAATCATGTAGGGGTTAAATCATGTCTATCCAGGGGATTGAAGGCGTCATCAGCCAGCTGCAGGCCACAGCCAGCGTGGCGAAAAACCAGAGCGTTGGCGCTGAGTCCACCGTTAGCTTCGAGGGCCAGCTGCACGCTGCGCTGGATCGCATCAGCGATACGCAGAACGCCGCGCGTACGCAGGCTGAGAAATTCACGCTGGGTGAGCCGGGCGTTGCCCTAAACGACGTGATGACCGATCTGCAAAAATCATCCGTGTCGTTACAGATGGGGATCCAGGTACGTAACAAGCTGGTGTCTGCCTATCAGGACGTCATGGCGATGCAGGTGTAGTCAGAACTTCCTTAAAACACGCTTACGTCAGCCGCTTCCCCTGACCTCTGCTACACTTTCAGAGTCTTAACTTAACGGTAAGGAGCTGAAAATGGGTCTTTTCAATTTTGTAAAAGAAGCAGGCGAAAAGCTGTGGGACGCCGTCTCAGGGCATGACGACAAGGAAGAGCAGGCGAAAAAGGTGCAAGAGCATCTGAGCAAAACCGGGATCCCGGATGCCGATAAGGTGAACGTGCAGGTCGCCGACGGTCAGGCTACCGTTACGGGCGAAGGCCTGAGCCAGGAAGCGAAAGAGAAGATTCTGGTGGCGGTAGGTAACATCTCCGGTATTGCCAGCGTTGCTGACAACGTTAAGGCCACTGCCGCAACGGATACTGCTGTGAAAGAGAGCCAGTTCTATACCGTGAAATCCGGTGACACGCTGAGCGCCATCTCTAAACAGGTTTACGGTGACGCTAACCAGTACAATAAGATTTTTGAAGCGAACAAACCGATGCTGAAAAGCCCGGAAAAAATCTATCCGGGCCAGGTGCTGCGTATTCCGCAGTAATTCGGTCATACGCCGGGCAAATGCTGCCCGGCGTATACATCTATTTCTGAATTAAATAACGAATGGTCGGTCCATCCTGCTGGATATCCAGCACGGTATAGCCATGATTGCGGGCGTCCAGCGGAATGTTATTAATGGATTGCGGGCAGTCGCTCACCACCTCCAGAATCTCACCCTTTTTTAACTGCGGCATCGCCTCCAGCGTGGCGACGGCAGGGTAGGGGCAGGGCTCGCCCACCATATCCAGGCGGTAATCGGGTACTATTGTTTTGCTCATATTCATACCGCTTCCTTAACCGCCAGCGTGGCGGCGCGCTTAAAGAAATGTTTCTCCCAGGCCACGACGAGCAGCAGGGCGGCCAGCAGCAGGCCGTAGGTGACCAGTAAACCCCCGAGCGGCCCGAAGGTGTTCAGCAGATTGACCTTATCCCAGCGGGTGGCCAGCGACGGAGCCAGATCGTCCCAGAAATAGGCCAGCAGCGTCGAGCCGATCACATTTCCCAGTCCTACCCACCAGTAGTGCACCTGGCCTTCAACGGCACGGTACATCCAGCCGGTTTCACACCCGCCCGCCAGAACAATGCCGAAGCCGAAGAGCAGACCGCCTATTACGGCGTTGGGGCCAGCCCACATGATTTTGGCCTCAACGCCCAGCTGAACGTAGCTGAAAATCCCGATGGCGCTCACCGCCATCCCGAGGATGATGGCCTTCGCCATATGGGTGCGGCCAGTGATCCACATATCGCGGAAGGCAGAGGTGAAGCAGATCTGCGCCCGCTCAATCAGCAGTCCAAAGCCGACGCCGAACAGCATGGCGAGACCGAGCTTAGGCTGATTCATCGCCGTGAGCAGCGCCCATCCCAGCATGCCGACAAACACCAGCATGCCGAGGCGAAAGCGACGGCGCGCCCGGTCAGGCTGCTGCGTCAGCGGCGAGGCGGCGGAGACCTTCTGCATTTTTACCGGGATGCGGAAAAACGGCAGCAGGGTAACGCGCGCGCCAAACCAGCTGCCTACCGCCGTGGCCAGGGCAAAGAACCAGGCGTGGAGGGAAAACTGCGGAATGCCGGTGAAAAACGCCGCCAGGTTACAGCCCATCGCCAGACGTGCGCCGAATCCGGCAATGATGCCGCCGACAATGGCCTGAAAAATACGGATACGGCTGCGGGGCATACGCAGTTTGACGTTATTCGCCCACAGCGCGGCAGCGAAACAGCCGCCAAACATGCCGATAATCATCATGCCGTCGATGCGGGTCAGCGGCGTGCCTTCCAGATGGATCAGCTTGTAGTAACCCCATGTTTCTGCATGGACGCCCATCAGCTGCAAAAGCTGACCGCCCCAGCGGGTAAATTCCCCGGTAACGGCCCAGAAGGTGCCGGTGATACCAAAATAGTAGGTAGAGAGAATGCCAGCGGCGATAACGGCGGGCAAGGGTGCCCAAAAGGTAATCAGCCAGCGCTGTTTGAAGTGTTGCCAGGACATGGTAATAGCCTCTGAACTCAGAAGGTTTATGTAATAAAGCGGAACCGCGATCCTACACGCACACGCGCATTTGCCCAGCGGTAAATGGCATTTATACGGTGCAGATCAAGTAAAGTGCTGAAGGTAATTGCTGGCAGCCGTGGCGCTTTAATGCCAGAATATTTTTTTTCTTCGCGCGCAGGACATTGGATGAAAAAAGTAGCGATTTTAAGCGCATTGCTGGCGTTGACCGGCTGTGCACAGATTGATAACTATAACGAGGTCGTTAAACACCCGGCACCCGCGGAGCTGGTCGGGTACTGGCAATCTGCCGGGCCGCAGAGCAAGCTGGTCAGCCCGGAAGCGATTGCCAGCCTGGTGGTGACCCCCGCTGGGGATACGCTGGACTGTCGCCAGTGGCAGCGCGTGATAGCGCTTCCAGGCAAGCTGACGCTGCGCGGGGACGATTTCTATAATGTGACGCAGAAGGTTGAGGTGTACTCGGTAGAGCGTGATGGTGCCCTGCTGGAGTATGCGGGCATGACGCTAAAACGGGTCGATCGCCCAACCGCCGAGTGCGCTGAGGTATTGGCAAAAAGCCCACTGCCTACGCCGCTGCCGTAAAGCAATAACGCTGAGTGAGGCCTCTCACTCAGCGTATTCGTTTACAGCACGTCCTCCAGAACCCACACGCTGACGCTGCCGCCGTTGCAGGTAAAGGTCCCCGTGCCGTTTTCGTCGGTGGTGACGGTCTCCTCGCGGTTGCCGAGGTAGTCGCGCCACGTCTTATTGCCGTAGTTTTCCCCTAGCTCCAGCGTCTTTTCTCCTTCGTCGCCATTGGAGAGTACCACGACGCAGCCGGGATCCTCTTCGGTTCCGCTTCGGCTAAAGGCGATGCAGTTTGGGTGATCGAACCACAGGGTCTGTACGCCGTGGGCAAAGCGCTGACGGGCCAGGATCAGCTTGTCGAGATGCTCGACGATCGGCATATCGATATGGTAGGTTTCGCCATCGCCGCCGGTATCGTCGTAGCTTGCGCCATAGAGATCCGGATAGAACACCGACGGCACACCGTTTTCCCGCAGCAGGATCAGAGCGTAGGCCAGCGGTTTAAACCAGGATTCCACCGGTGCTTCCAGCGCCTGCAACGGCTGAGTGTCGTGGTTAGTGACCAGGGTGACGGCATGGAAGGGATCGGCCTCCACCAGCGTGCCGGTGAAAATCTGGCTCATGTCGTAGTCACGGCCCTGCAACGATGCCTGATGGAAATTCATCTGCAGCGGGGCGTCGAACAGCATCGTATTGCCATCAACCTGATCGATATACTGCTGCAAGCGTCCGACTTCATGGGCCCAATATTCGGCGACGATGAACAGCGGCTTCGGGGCCACCTCCTGCACGTGATTGATCCACTCTTTATAGAACCAGGCCGGGATATGCTTCACGGCGTCGAGGCGGAAGCCGTCGCACTGGGTCTGCTCCATTATCCAACGCGCCCAGTATTTGATCTCCTCCGTTACCGCCCGGTTACGGAAGTCGATATTGGATCCCATCAGATAGTCAAAGTTACCCAGCTCGTCGTCGACCTGATCGGTCCAGCCGTCGCCGGTGTAATCGTTAACAATTTTGAATATGCCATCTTCGTCGGGATTTTCGATATGGTCGACGCCGCTAAAGCACTTGTGGTCCCAGACAAACTTCGAATATTTCCCCTCACGGGCGGGGAAGGTGTAGCGCGTCCAGGCTTCGCAGGCGATCTCTTCATCATCGATCTGGTTGCGGTCGTGTTCATTTACCCGATTCACACAGATCGACTCTTTTTCATCGGCCCCCATCTTATGGTTGACCACGACGTCGAGCAGCACGGCAATGCCGTTCTCTTTCAGCGCACCGATAGCCGCCAGCAGCTGGGCTTTATCACCGTATTTAGTCGCAACGGTCCCTTTTTGATCAAACTCGCCCAGGTCAAAGAGATCGTAGGAGTCATACCCGACCGAGTATCCTCCCGTCGCCGCTTTATAAGCAGGGGGCAACCAGACCATGTTAATGCCAATATCATTAAAACCAGCTGCACGCTCGGCCACTTCCGGCCAGAGTTTACCGCCATCCGGATAGTACCAGTGAAAGCATTGCAATAAGGTGGGGTTTTTCATCGACCATGCTCCAGAGTAAGTTACTTGAAGTATGGATGAAAATCAGAAAACGAAGCGGGTAAGAACGTTAAAATAGTTCACCCGCCTTGAGACAGCAGCGTTCACAGCTCGCTTGGGAAAAGGATATTACCAGAGAGACGTCCATAGGTTGAGTTCAGGTTCTGTTGGCGGGACGTTTGCCCAACTAAGGTGCGTAGTTCTTCCATGCGCTGGTGCAGCAGCGTTTTAAGCTCAACTTCGTTATCGAGGATCTGTTTTAACAGCGGGCGGAGCCGCCCCTGAATAGCAGGGGCAGTATCTGCGGTATCCTGCAGCTGGGTCAGCTTTTCAACTGCGGTGATATAGTTCACCTCATGTTGGATAAGCTCATCCCAGCGCCCCTCTTTAGCGAGGTTGAGCATCATGTTGCTGGTCAGCAGCAGCTGCTGATAGTGTTGGAGCAACCCGAAATCGGCATCCATTAGTAGGTGTCCCGCGCATTTTGATTATTAGGGCCTATCTCCTTCCAGGCATCTGCAATATTGGTCAGCAGGTTCGTGACCTCATCAATGGCAGCAAGGTCATTGTGCAGATTGGCCTGGAGAAGACGCCGTGTCATATAGTCATAAAGACTGTCGAGGTTTGACGCAAGGTCACCACCGACTTCGTGGTTTAGCCCGGCGCGTAAGCCGTTGGTGATAATGTTGATGGCTTTTGACAACGCCTGTCCTTTACCGGGGATGTCTCCCTGATCGATCAGGATGGCCGCTTTTTTCATGGCGCTTAACGCGCCATCAAACAGCAGCACCACCAGCTGATGTGGGCTCGCGCTGAGTACGGCGCTCTCCACACCCACCTGGGCATAAGCCTGAATTCCCGATTTTGTATACATGTCAAACCTCAACTCTTGGTTCATTAACTATTCATGGCATTAAACTGCTGGGTCAGGTAACTCCCGGTGGAGTCCAACGACGAAATAAGCGTACTCAGGCTGGTAAACTGCGCCTTGTAACGCGCCATTGTCGCGGTGATCTGGGTATTCACCTGATCGTACTTCTCTGACAGCTGCTTAAGACTTTTATTGATCCCGTCGGTGGCGTTCTTCAGCGATCCATCGTTGCCGAGGATATCCTTCAGCTGGCTGCTGGACTGCGTTGCGAAGCCGGTGGTTTTGCCATCGCCGGAGAGAAAATTCAGCACGTCGGTGGGGGATTCGTTCAGCGCTTTGGTCAGCTTGGTGCTGTCGACCGTCAGCTTGCCGTTAATATCCTGAGTGATACCCATCTGCGACAGGGTGGAGATGGGTCCGGTTCCCTGGCTGGTAGAGAGCTGCGAGCGCAGGCGCGTCTGGATATTACGCAGCGTGCCATCGCCCAGCAGGTCGCCGTTCGACGTGCTCTGGCTGGTGCTGCCCTGATCCACCGCCGTATATTTGGTCTGGTTAGTGATGGTGGTCTGCAGCGAGTTATAGGCGTCAACGTAGGCCTGAATCGCCGTCGTCATCGGCTCGTTGTCTTTGACAACCGACAGCGTCTCCGGACTGCCGACGTTGGTTTTGGTCAGCGACAGGGTTACACCTTCTGGCGCATCGGTAATGGTGTTGCTGCTGCGGGTGATGGTGATGTTATTGATTTTAACAATCGCATCTTTTGCCTCCACCTGCTGGGTCATCGCACTCTTTGAACTGTCGGTGGCGTCGTAACTGATGTACTTCGCCAGCTCGCTGTCGTCAGTGCTGATGGTCATTGCATTCGTCGTACCGCTGTCGCGCGAGGTCAGCGACAGGTAATAGCTGTTATCATCTGCTTTAATGATGCTGGCGGTGACGCTGCCCTGTTTGGCGTTGATGGCATCACGCACATCCGCAAGGCTGGTTTTATCGCTGGCCAGCGTCACCGTCATGGGATCTTTCTGACCCGGCTGGGTGATAGTGATTGTCCGCGAGCTCAGGCTGCTGTCGCCCAGATCGGTGTCTTTGCTGCTCGCCTTCGGGCTTAACAGCGACTGCGACGCGGCCAGCTGGCTGACCTCAACGGAGTAGGTTCCCGCCGTGGCGCTGTTGGCAAGTTTAGCGCTGAACGCGGTATTGGTGCTGGAGACCTTGGCCGATGCAATGGCAGAGGTGTTTTTCAGCGCGTCTGCGGCCGTTTGCAGCTTGGTCAGCGCCGTTTGCACCACGCCCCATGCGGTCAGTTTTGCCTTATAAGAGGTCTGTTGCTGAGTAATAGGCGTTAACCGGGTTTGTTCCGCAGACTCCAGCCCATCATATAATGTGCTTAACGACGAACTCATGCTGGTGCCTGCACCGAGCGAACTTACTGTTGCCATAATAACATCCTTTCATTTGAGACAATCACTGGATGCTCTATCGGCAGCGACAGCGAAAAGATTAGTGTCTTTTACAAAAAACAATGGCGGAATAAAGCGGAGAAAAACCAGGCACTTTGCGCCTTTAAAAAAGCGATCATTTTTTCTAAAGGTTATTCGACGGCGGTCGATAATCACATTGACGGTGAGAAAGCCGTAGGCAGATGCCTGAATCTGATAACTTTTTCAAAGGAATACTATCATGGCTGTTATTAATACTAACACCCTGTCGCTGACGACTCAGAACAACCTGACCAAGTCTCAGTCTTCCCTGGGCACCTCTATCGAGCGTCTGTCCTCCGGTCTGCGTATCAACAGCGCAAAAGACGATGCTGCTGGCCAGGCGATTGCTAACCGCTTCACCTCCAACATCAACGGCCTGACCGTAGCGGCACGTAACGCCAACGACGGTATCTCCCTGGCACAGACTGCTGAAGGCGCACTGGGCGAAATCAACAACAACCTGCAGCGTATCCGTGACCTGACCGTTCAGGCGCAGAACAGCTCCAACTCCGCATCCGACGTTGACTCCATCCAGGCGGAAGTTAACGAGCGTATGAAAGAGATCGACCGCGTAACCAAGCAGACCGATTTCAACGGCATCAAAGTGCTGAACACCGGCGCAAGCTCCAGCACCTACAACTTCCAGGTTGGCTCTAAAGACGCTGAAACCATCGGTATCAAAATCAGCTCCAGCGACAGCTTCAACCTGGCTGCTGCAGGCTCTTCTGGCACCACCCTGAACACCAAAACCATGGCGTCCGGTACCGACACCGTGAACGGCAATGCCCGTACCACCGAAGCCGTTGGTTTCGACGTACTGAAAGGCAAAGTGACCGGCGGCGCATCTGGCGCAGCAGCGGGCTCCACCCCGCTGGCAGACGTTGACGCGGCGATCAAAGCGGTTGACTCCCAGCGCAGCCTGCTGGGTGCGTCCCAGAACCGTTTCGAGTCCACCATCACTAACCTGAACAACACCGTGAGCAACCTGACCTCTGCCCGCAGCCGTATTCAGGACTCCGACTATGCGACTGAAGTGTCCAACATGTCCCGCGCGCAGATCCTGCAGCAGGCTGGCTCTTCCGTACTGGCTCAGGCCAACCAGGTTCCGCAGACCATGCTGTCCCTGCTGCGTTAATTCGCACTCAGATCTATTCAAAGCGCCGCCTGTCGGCGCTTTTTTATTTTCCCGCCGGCAAAAAAATTCTTCAGAAAGACTAAAGCTTCGCGACCTCGTGTCGATAACATTATTGAAGGCGATGAGGCCGTTGGGCACATGCCGAAATAGCATTACCACTATTTAAAGAAGGATATTTACCATGGCAGTGATCAACACTAACACCCTGTCGCTGACGACTCAGAACAACCTGACCAAGTCTCAGTCTTCCCTGGGCACCTCTATCGAGCGTCTGTCCTCCGGTCTGCGTATCAACAGCGCAAAAGACGATGCTGCTGGCCAGGCGATTGCTAACCGCTTCACCTCCAACATCAACGGCCTGACCGTAGCGGCACGTAACGCCAACGACGGTATCTCCCTGGCACAGACTGCTGAAGGCGCACTGGGCGAAATCAACAACAACCTGCAGCGTATCCGTGACCTGACCGTTCAGGCGCAGAACAGCTCCAACTCCGCATCCGACGTTGACTCCATCCAGGCGGAAGTTAACGAGCGTATGAAAGAGATCGACCGCGTAACCAAGCAGACCGATTTCAACGGCATCAAAGTGCTGAACACCGGCGCAAGCTCCAGCACCTACAACTTCCAGGTTGGCTCTAAAGACGCTGAAACCATCGGTATCAAAATCAGCTCCAGCGACAGCTTCAACCTGGCTGCTGCAGGCTCTTCTGGCACCACCCTGAACACCAAAACCATGGCGTCCGGTACCGACACCGTGAACGGCAATGCCCGTACCACCGAAGCCGTTGGTTTCGACGTACTGAAAGGCAAAGTGACCGGCGGCGCATCTGGCGCAGCAGCGGGCTCCACCCCGCTGGCAGACGTTGACGCGGCGATCAAAGCGGTTGACTCCCAGCGCAGCCTGCTGGGTGCGTCCCAGAACCGTTTCGAGTCCACCATCACTAACCTGAACAACACCGTGAGCAACCTGACCTCTGCCCGCAGCCGTATTCAGGACTCCGACTATGCGACTGAAGTGTCCAACATGTCCCGCGCGCAGATCCTGCAGCAGGCTGGCTCTTCCGTACTGGCTCAGGCCAACCAGGTTCCGCAGACCATGCTGTCCCTGCTGCGTTAATTTTTCAACGCAAAGTAAAAAACCCGGCGCTGCCGGGTTTTTTTTTGCCTGCGCGCGACCTCTTTTGCTAACGCCGGGAATAGAGGGGTTTTCTAAAACTAATGCGCCAATCGAATCAGGGCATTTTGGTTAAAGTGTTTTTTATTTAATGAATGTGGGCTGCTTTCCCATAACAGCAAGAGAACAGGGTAGGTTGAAAATGTCGATGGCTCATCCAGCGCTCGTCAGTATTATTATTCCAACGTATAAAACGACCTGGTTTGAGCAGGCGCTCGCCAGTGCCATGGCACAGGATTATCCCAACTGTGAGATTATCGTTAGCGATGACTCACCCTATGGCGAACCTGGTGAAATAGTTAAAGCCTGTCAGGGGAAAAGCCGCCATCCGATCCTCTACTCCCGCAATCAGCCTGCTTTAGGCGACGTCGGCAACCACGAGAAGTGTTTCCGTGAGAGCAAGGGTAAATACATCAAGCTGTTTTCCGATGACGATCTGCTTGCGGCTGACTGCGTTTCGGAACTGGTTAGCGCGATCGAAGCAAGCGATGAGATCCGTATTGCGACCTCGCGGCGTATTCGTATTAATGCGGAAAACAAGCCACAGCCCGATATTCTCGCCACGGCCTGCCCGGTAATTGAAGATAGCATCATCCATGGCGATGACTTTTTTGGCTTTCAACAGCAATATACCGTGAACTTTATCGGGGAACCATGCACCGTTCTGATGTACCGGGACGATATCCTTGAATTGATGGATTCGTCGGAGGCAGTGTTTAGCCTTGATGACGAGCAGATGATCTATCTCGAAGATTTGACCCTGTTCACCAAGGTGTTGCGTAAAGGCCATCTTGCATATTTAACAAAACCGCTGAGTCGTTTTCGCGTCTCTCGCAGCCAGAAAAGTGAACTGGCCAGAGCAGAGAAAGATCGTTCAAAACGCAGCCAGGATCGTTACCAACAGTTCGTTGCTACGATAGCCGAGGAACGAAATATTCAGGGCAGCCACGTTCGCGTAGCGCCGCTGCATTCGCCAAAGGATTTTGCTTACCATGACATTTATGAAGCCATGGAGAACGATCTTAAGCAGCGCTATTTTGCCCACTGGCTGGCGGCACGGACGCTGCTGCCGGTACAGGAAAACCTCATTGACGGCTACCTGACGCAGAATAGTTTGAGCACCACGCTGCTGGTGGTCGTTAACGCAACTGATGATGCACAGGACGCGGCGTTAGCCTCTACCCTGGATTCATTACCTCAGCAGAACCGTGCTGGCCTGGCGATAGAGGTCATGGTAATTGGTGAAGCTGCTCCGGCAGGCGTGAGGTATCTCTCCGCCGATCGTGACAGTAAAATGGCCGCGTTCAATACCGTTATTGCTGAGACGCAAAGCGACTGGTTAATTTTTGTTGATGCTGGGACTGAGTTCCATCCGTCTGGCCTGACCGCGTTGACCACTACGCTGACCCAGGCGGGAGAGCTGCTCGCCGTCTACTGCGATGAGAGCTTTACTCTTGATGGCAGAAAGGTAGGAGCGAAGTTTCGTCCTGACTTCAACCTCGATCTGCTGCTCAGTACTCCGGTGAACATGGCGCACCGCTGGCTGTGGCGGCGGGAAGTACTACAGGCTGCTCGCGGGTTTGATCCGCAGCGGGCAGGCGCTTATGAGCTGGATTTGACCCTTAAAATCATCGAAACTCAAGGATTTAATGCGTTGGGTCACCTTGGTGAACCGCTGCTGCATCTGCCCGCGACGGCAGAAAATCACGCTGATGAAATGGCGGTAGTCCAGCGCCATCTGGTTAACCGCGGCTATACCCATGCCGAGGTTGAGCCAGCTGCCTATGGCAACCTACGGCTGCGCTATCACCATGCTGGGTCACCACTGGTGTCGCTGGTGGTCATTGGCGATGACGATACTGCTGCACTTATGTCCTGCGTCTTAACGATTATCGAAAAAACGGCGTGGCTGAACTATGAGCTGATTATGGTCGTTAACGATCGGCAAAGCGATGAGACTCACCGCTGGCTTGACTCGGTTGTGGCAGTGGATCCCGCCCGAATCAGCGTCGTAAGAGAGAGCGGCGAGTGGCGCTACGCAGCACGCGTAAACAGTGGGGCGAGCGTTGCGCGTGGAGAATACCTCTGCGTATTGCACTCGGGCGTGGCCATTATTGAAAATGAGTGGCTGACTAATTTGCTTAACCACGGCGCGCGGCCGGAGGTAGGCATCGTTGGTGGCAAGCAGGTTTATGCCGATGGAACCGTCCGCCATGCGGGTTACGTGCTGGGTGTCAATGGCGTAGCGGGTGAAGCCTTCTACGGTATGAACGATGCGAGCAAAGGGCACATGCAACGTCTGCATGCCGATCAAAACTACTCTGCGGTCTCCGGTGATTTTATGCTGGTACGTCGGGAGGTGTTTAACAATGTCAACGGTATGGATGAGACGCTGCACCACTATAGCGATGTCGATTTCTGTCTCCGTGTTCGGCAACTGGGCTATCTGACGGTATGGACGCCCTATGCGCGCGTATTACGCAGCGTGGCGGCCAGCAAACCGCAGGATGAAAAAGCACGTGAGAAGCTCGACCTGCAGGCTGAGCGGGATGACGATGAATTATATCGACGCTGGATGCCCCTTATCGCGAACGATCCCGCTTATAACGTCAATCTCTCCCTGACCGGCGAGCAGTTTAACGTCTGTCCTGATAGCCTGCTGAGCTGGCGTCCGTTGGACTGGAAGCCGCTGCCGGTGGTGCTGCCGCATATGGGCGACTTCGCAGGCTGCGGTTACTACCGGATCATTAAACCCTTTGAGGCCATGCGCGACGCGGGCATCGTTGACGGTAAGCTCTCCGAGACGTTCCTTAGCGTGCCGTATATGGAGCGCTACAAACCTGACAGCATTATCATGCAGCGCCAGCTCACCTCGGAATTCCATGAGTGGGCGCGGATTATCGGTAAACGCTCAGATGTCTTTAAAGTCTTCGAACTGGATGATTATCTGCCCAATATCCCCATTAAAAACCAGCATCGGGTAGAGTTTGGCAATGACGTTATGAAAATGCTGCGTAAGAGCCTGGGCTATATGGACCGCTTTGTGGTTTCGACGGAGCCGCTGGCGGAAGCCTTTGCGAATGCGCATCCTGATATCGTGGTACGCAAAAACCGGCTCTCTTATGACTGGTGGGACAATCTGATTAGCCTGCGCGGGCAGGGTGATAAACCGCGCGTTGGTTGGGCGGGTGGCTCCAGCCATACCGGGGATCTAGAGATGATCTTTGATGTCATCAAAGCATTTGCAGATGAGGTTGACTGGATCTTCTTTGGCATGTGCCCGCCGAAGCTGCGGCCTTACGTCAAAGAGTTCCACTTTGGCGTGGATATCGAGCTGTACCCGAAAAAGCTGGCCTCGTTGAATTTAGATCTGGCCCTGGCCCCGGTAGAGGATAACCTTTTCAACGCCTGTAAGAGCAACCTGCGTCTGCTGGAGTATGGTGCGTGCGCCATTCCGGTCATCTGCAGCGACGTTCCCTGCTACCGGGGTTCACTGCCGGCGACCAGAGTTAAGAATCGCTTTAAGGAGTGGCAGGATGCGATTCGCATGCACCTGGCCGATCCACAGGCGAGTGCGCAGATGGGGAGAGCGCTGTACCAGGCCATCCGTTCTGATTATATGCTGGATACCGCCGCCGCCGAAGAGTGGGCTAAAGCCTGGCTGCCGGGCTAACTATGCCTTAACAAAAACACCTGCTGCGGCAGGTGTTTTTTTCTCAGCGGAACGCGTTGATAGCGTCTATAACGTAGTCCAGCTCGGCGTCCGTTAGCACAGGGGAGAGGGGAAGAGAGAGCACCTGCTGGTGTAGTTTTTCAGTTACCGGCAGCGTCAGGCTGTTTAACTGGGCATAGGCGGGCTGCTTATGCGGCGGCACGGGATAATGAATCAGCGTCTGAATGCCTTTTTCCGCCAGCCACACCTGCAGCGCCTCACGGTTTTCACACTGGATAACAAACAGATGCCAGACGTGGGCCAGGGGATGCGTCACCGTAGGCAGAACGATCTGCGGATTCGTTATCCCGGCCAGATAACGTGCCGCTGCGCGCTGCCTGGTTTGGGTGTCTTCATCCAGATAGCGCAGCTTGACGCGCAGCATGGCGGCCTGCATTTCATCGAGGCGGCTATTTACCCCGGCGTAGATATGCTGGTATTTCTCCTGCGAGCCATAATTGCGCAACGCCTTAAGCACATGGGCAAGTTCAGGATCGTGGGTCACGATCGCCCCTGCATCGCCCAGCGCACCCAGATTTTTGCCCGGATAAAAGCTAAACGCCGCTGCATGTCCCCAGCTACCCGCTTTAACCGCATGCTGTTGCGCACCGTGCGCCTGGGCGGCATCTTCAAGCACCAGCAGGTCATGCTCTTTTGCCAACGACAGGATCTCGTCCATTGGCGCGAGCTGACCATAGAGATGAACAGGGATCACTGCGCGGGTGCGGGCCGTTATATGTGCCTCTATTCCGGCACGCGTCAGGTTATAGGTATTAGGATCCGGCTCGACAAGTACCGGCGTAAGATTGTTACCGGTAATTGCTAGCACCGTGGCAATGAATGTATTGGCAGGCACGATCACCTCGTCGCCGTCAGCCAGTTTGCCTGCCGTTTTCCATGCGCGTAATACCAGGCTCAGCGCCTCAAGGCCATTACCGACACCGATACAAAACGCTGCGCCGCAGTAGCGTGCAAAATCGCTTTCAAAGGCGTCCAGCTGTTCGCCGCCGATGTAGTAACCGGAGTTGATGACCGATAGGCAGGCGTCACGTAGCGCCTCTTCGTATCGCGCATTTACTTTTTTTAAATTTAGAAAGTCGACTTTCATAAATAATATTAAGCCTGAATTAACTCATGGGGGATCAGGGTCGCTTTTTTAGCGATCTCAAGGAAATCGTTATAGTTACGTACGTAATCCGTTTCGTCATAGAGTTGGTCAGCTAATACCATCAACACGCAATCTTCCGAAAACTCATACATTTCACGCCAGATAAACGAATCGATCAGTAACCCTTGGGCAGGGTTATCCAGCAGCAGTTCAATCTGTTCGCGACCATTATCCAGTAAAAAACGACAGGAGCCGCGAACAGCAATCGCCACCTGTCGGAGATGGCGGTGAGCATGGCATCCGCGGCGAACGTTTTGTCCGGTTTTAAACATGTAGTAGACACGTTTAATTTCAAATGGAATATTATTTTCTTGTTCCAGAGCAACTAGCGAACCGCGATCGTCGCCGTGGGTCTGTAAGCGAATCATTTTAATATCCATACTCTTTCACGCTTCTGATTGATAGTATTGACACAATAGCAACAGCATACAGGAGAGGCTGTATAGGGAATGGTGGGATAAACGCACGTTATAGGGCTTTCTAACTTCGATTGCGGCAGGTCAGACTAGTAAAATAAACCGCTTTTTATATCCCTATTCATCCGATTAAAACCCCTCCAGAATCGGATAATCATGCCGATAACTCATTTAACGCAGGGCTGTTTATCGTGAATACACTCTATACCGCTGATGGTGTAATGGATAAACACTCGCTGTGGCAACGTTATGTACCGCTAGTGCGTCACGAAGCATTGCGCCTGCAGGTGCGCTTGCCGGCGAGTGTGGAACTGGACGATCTGCTACAGGCGGGCGGTATCGGGTTATTGAATGCAGTTGACCGATACGACGCTCTGCAAGGAACGGCATTTACCACTTACGCAGTGCAGCGTATTCGTGGGGCCATGCTGGACGAGTTGCGCAGCCGCGATTGGGTGCCACGCAGCGTCCGGCGTAACGCCCGCGAAGTGGCGCAGGCGATGGGGCAGCTGGAGCAGGAGTTAGGCCGTAACGCAACGGAAACCGAAGTTGCGCAGCGGCTCGATATTTCTGTTGAAGAGTATCGTCAGATGTTGCTCGACACCAACAATAGCCAACTCTTCTCTTATGACGAGTGGCGGGAAGAGCATGGCGATAGCATTGAACTGGTGACTGACGATCACCAGCGGGAGAACCCGTTACATCAGCTGCTGGAGAGCAATCTCCGCCATCGCGTGATGGAGGCAATTGAAGCCTTGCCGGAGCGTGAGCAGCTGGTATTGACGCTCTACTACCAGGAAGAGCTGAATCTCAAAGAGATCGGCGCGGTGCTGGACGTGGGAGAGTCGCGGGTAAGCCAGCTCCATAGCCAGGCCATTAAACGCTTACGTACCAAACTGGGTAAGTTATAGGCAGCAATGAGTACTGCCTGAACGATGTCGCACAACGTATTGACAACCAGGAGTTATCATGACGGTGCTACAAGTAAAAAGACGGCCATTAAGCCGCTACCTTAAAGACTTTAAACACAGCCAAACGCATTGCGCCCATTGCCATAAACTGCTCGACCGCATCACGCTGGTGCGTCGGGGCGAAATCGTTAACAAAATTGCTATCTCGCGCCTCGACACGCTGCTGGACGACGCGGGCTGGGAGCAAGAGCAGAAAGAGTGGGTTGCCCTGTGCCGCTTCTGCGGCGATCTGCATTGCAAAGAGCAGAGCGACTTCTTTGATATTATTGGCTTTAAACAGTATCTGTTTGAGCAAACCGAAATGAGCCACGGCACGGTACGTGAGTATGTCGTACGCCTGCGCCGCCTTGGTAATCACCTTACCGCCCACCGTATTACCCCCGACCAGCTTGAAGACGGTTTTCTGGATGAAGTTCTGGAGCCGTGGCTGCCCACGACCAGCACCAATAACTATCGGATCGCCCTGCGCAAATATGCGCAATTTAAAGTCCAGGCGCACTTTATGGCCAGTCAGAAAATCGCTTCCGGCGCAACTTCTGATATATATTAAAAGTGAATAATATGTAGCGTACGGGTGGTTGTACCTTGTGGTTCAGCCCCTTACACTGCGTAGCAACCAATTATTATATTCGGGGTAACTATGAAATTAGCACTTTTGGGTCGTCAGGCGCTGATGGGTGTAATGGCTGTTGCGCTGATGGCAGGCGTGAGCGCGAAATCCTTCGCCGACGAAGGCCTGCTGAAAAAAGTTAAAGATCGCGGTACGCTGCTGGTAGGGCTGGAAGGCACCTATCCGCCGTTCAGCTATCAGGGCGATGACGGCAAGCTCACCGGCTTTGAAGTTGAATTCGCGGAAGAGCTGGCCAAACACCTCGGCGTTAAAGCCTCGCTGAAGCCGACCAAGTGGGACGGGATGCTGGCCTCGCTGGACTCTAAGCGCATCGACGTGGTGATCAACCAGGTGACGATCTCCGACGAGCGTAAGAAAAAATATGACTTCTCTACCCCGTACACCGTCTCTGGTATCCAGGCGCTGGTGAAGAAGGGCAATGAGAGCGGGATCAAAACCGCGGCCGATCTGAAAGATAAAAAGGTCGGTGTAGGTCTGGGAACCAACTATGAAGAGTGGCTGCGCAAGAACGTCCAGGGCGTGGATATTCGTACCTATGATGATGACCCGACCAAATATCAGGATCTGCGCGTAGGCCGTATCGACGCCATTCTGGTGGATCGTCTGGCGGCGCTGGATCTGGTGAAAAAGACCAAGGATACGCTGGCGGTAGCGGGCGAGCCGTTCTCCCGTCAGGAAGCGGGCGTGGCGCTGCGTAAAGACAACCAGGACCTGCTGAAGGCGGTTGACGATGCGATTGCCGCTATGCAGAAAGACGGTACCCTGAAGGCGCTGTCAGAAAAATGGTTCGGTGCTGACGTGACCAAGTAACGCTCACCGGCGGTAAAAAGGCGCTTATTGAAGCGCCTTTTTTATTTCTGCCGCTAAAGGTACATAATTAACACCACGCACGTCTTAAATCGGCCACCGGAGGCCCTATGTCCTTGCAAAACCTGACCCGCTTTCCGCGCCTCGAATTTATTGGCGCACCGACGCCGCTGGAGTACCTGCCGCGCTTCTCTGACTATTTGGGTCGTGAAATCTACATCAAACGCGACGACGTGACGCCGATGGCATTGGGCGGCAACAAGCTGCGCAAGCTGGAGTTCCTCGCCGCCGACGCGCTGCGGGAGGGGGCGGACACGCTGATCACCGCCGGAGCAATCCAGTCCAATCATGTCCGCCAGACCGCCGCCGTGGCGGCTAAGCTTGGTCTGCACTGCGTGGCGCTGCTGGAGAACCCTATCGGCACGCGGGCAGAGAACTATCTCACTAACGGCAACCGGCTGCTGCTGGATCTTTTCAACGCCCAGATTGAGATGTGCGACGCCCTGACCGATCCGGTGGCGCAGCTGGCTGAGCTGGCAACGCGTATTGAAGCCCAGGGGTTCCGTCCCTATGTCATTCCGGTTGGCGGCTCGAACGCGCTGGGCGCACTGGGCTATGTTGAGAGCGCCCTGGAGATTGCCCAGCAGTGTGAAGGGGCGGTGGAGCTCTCTTCCATCGTAGTGGCCTCCGGCAGCGCCGGGACGCACGCCGGGCTGGCGGTTGGCCTTGAGCAGCTGATGCCCGAGGCGGAGCTGATTGGCGTAACCGTCTCCCGCAAGCGTGACGAGCAGAAGCCGAAAGTGGTTGCGCTTCAGCAGGCCATCGCCCGCGAGCTTGAGGTTGAGGCGAAGGCGGACATCGTGCTGTGGGATGAGTACTTTGCGCCCGGCTATGGCACGCCGAACGAGGAGGGCGTAGAGGCGATCAAACTGCTGGCCCGCCTGGAAGGTATTCTGCTGGATCCGGTCTATACCGGAAAAGCGATGGCCGGGCTGATCGATGGCATTAACCAGAACCGTTTCAAGGATCAGGGGCCGATCCTGTTTATTCATACCGGCGGCGCGCCTGCGCTCTTTGCCTACCATCCCCATGTTTAACATTCAGGCAGAAAAACCATAATGCAAGAGAGTATTCAACTGGTGATAGAGTCATTGCCGTACCTGCTGCGCGGGGCGGTATTTACGTTACAGCTCAGTATTGGCGGGATGTTCTTTGGCCTGCTGCTCGGCTTTATGCTGGCCCTGATGCGGATGTCGGCCATTGCGCCGGTACGCTGGCTGGCGCGTTTCTATATTTCCGTGTTTCGCGGCACGCCGCTGATTGCCCAGCTGTTTATGATTTACTACGGCCTGCCGCAGTTCGGCATCGAGTTGGATCCGCTTCCGGCGGCGATGATCGGCCTGTCGCTCAATACGGCGGCCTACACCTCTGAAACGCTGCGCGCCGCCATCTCCTCTATCGATAAGGGGCAGTGGGAGGCCGCGGCCAGTATCGGTATGACCCCATGGCAGACGCTGCGCCGCGCCATTTTACCTCAGGCGGCCAGGGTAGCGCTGCCACCGCTCAGCAACAGCTTTATCAGCCTGGTGAAAGATACCTCGCTGGCGGCAACTATCCAGGTGCCAGAGCTGTTCCGTCAGGCGCAGCTGATCACCTCCCGGACGCTGGAGGTCTTTACCATGTACCTCGCCGCCTCCCTGATCTACTGGGTGATGGCCACGGTACTCTCTGCATTGCAGAACTATTTTGAAAACCAGCTTAACCGTCAGGAGCGCGATCCGAAATGAGTGCGATTGAAGTGAAAAACCTGGTGAAGAAGTTTCACGGCCAGACGGTGCTGCACGGCATTGATTTAGAGGTCAATGAGGGGGAGGTGGTCGCCATCATCGGCCCCAGCGGCTCTGGCAAAACGACGCTGCTGCGCAGCATCAACCTGCTGGAGCACCCGGAGAGCGGCAGCATCCGCGTCGGCACCATCACCATCGATACGGCGCGGGCGTTAAGCCAGCAGAAGGGAGAGATCCGCCAGCTGCGTCAGCACGTTGGCTTTGTGTTCCAGAGCTTTAACCTCTTTCCCCACCGCACGGTACTGGAAAATATCATTGAGGGACCGGTGATTGTTAAGGGCGAAGCGAAAGCCGAGGCCGAGACTCGCGCCCGAGAGCTGTTGGCGAAAGTGGGCTTGAGCGGCAAGGAGACCAGCTACCCGAAACGCCTCTCCGGCGGACAGCAGCAGCGCGTCGCCATTGCCCGCGCGCTGGCGATGCGTCCGGACGTGATCCTCTTTGATGAGCCCACCTCGGCGCTGGATCCTGAGCTGGTGGGCGAAGTGCTGAGCACGATCCGTCAGCTGGCGCAGGAGAAACGAACCATGGTGATTGTTACTCATGAGATGAGCTTTGCCCGAGACGTGGCCGATCGCGCCATCTTTATGGATCAGGGCCGGATAGTGGAGCAGGGGCCAGCCAAAACGCTGTTTGCCGATCCGCAGCAGCCACGAACCCGCCAGTTCCTGGAAAAATTCCTCATGCAGTAGTGCCTGGCTACGCGCCCATCGGCTTGTTACGCCGGTGGGTGCGTTAAGGCTATTGCTTTTAACAATTGGCTAACACCCCGCCATTTCTCCCGTTAATGCCGCTTCGGCTGGCATATATGTTCAGTTTATTTCCCGCGAGTCGGATAATTTGGATCTTAAAATAAGATTTATGTGATAGTTTTATACATTCATAATAAATATATAACGAACGGGGTTTTCGCGCTCAGTATGCAGGATATTGATTTTTTTACATGGCGAAAGGAAATGCTGCGGCGGTTTAGCGAGATGACAGCAGCGGACGAGGTCTATAAAGAGTTAGAGCGCCAGACGCAGCGGCTGGAATTTGACTACTACTCGTTATGCGTGCGTCATCCGGTGCCTTTCACACGGCCAAAAACCTACCTTGAGACCTCCTATCCCGATGTCTGGAGAGCACATTACTGCGCGGAGAACTATTTTTCCGTCGATCCTGTGCTGAAGCCGGATAACTTTATTCAGGGCCATCTCCCCTGGAACGACCGTCTGTTTCAGGATGCACAGACGATGTGGGACGCGGCGCGCGATCATGGGCTGCGTAAAGGTTACACCCAGTGTCTGATGCTACCTAACCGGGCTATGGGCTTCCTGTCGGTATCCAAAACCTCAGTCCGGGGTAAAAGCCTCAGCGCGGATGAGATTGAGCTTTCTCTCCAGCTGCTGGTGCAGCTGAGCCTGGTGACGCTCTCACGCCTGGAAGAGGAGATGGTGATGTCGCCAGAGATGAAGTTCAGCAAGCGCGAGTGTGAAATTCTCAAGTGGACGGCAGAAGGAAAGACGTCGGCGGAGATCGCCATGATCCTGTCGATTTCAGAGAACACGGTGAATTTTCACCAGAAAAACATGCAGAAGAAGTTTAACGCACCGAATAAAACGCAGATTGCCTGCTATGCAGCGGCGACCGGATTCATTTGAACCCCACCTGCGTTTCGCGTGCCGAACGTACTACCGGCTGACAGCCTGCCAGCCGGTTACTCTTACTGACGGTAAGCTTGTTTAATCTGCTTAACCGTATTGGCAAAGACGTCAGCCTGTGCCTCGTTTTCCATCTGCGCGATCTGTTTTTCCATTTTCAGGATGATACGACCGGCGTCCGCCTGACCCAGCGCCTGCAGCATTAGGGTGACCAGTGCTTTCATGCAGGCAACTTCCTGCGCCAGTTGTTGATTATTTTCCGCAGTAGAGAAGTCAGGAGTGCTCATCTATTTTCCTCGATATGTGACAGCGCCTGTGCGCGCCCGTAAATGTTAAGGCGGCGGAGTATAACACAAGCTTTTAAAAAAATAGCACTGGTTGTTTTTTGATCGCCATACAAGTCAGCGCGTAAATAGCATGTTATTACGATTTGCACTAATTTATAACGTGGGAAATATGTTTAAAAAGAGGTATAAAAGCCGTTAATTATTGTTACAAAGAAAAAAGGGCACTTTACAACGCATAAATAATAGTATTGCCCTTAACTCCCTGAAAAGTAGTATTTAAAGTATAGTTTAAAATCCAGGCGAGACGGGGCGCTTTCCGGGTTTGTACAGCTTTATTTCCAATTTTGCGAACGAAATCGTACACATCGCATTTAATCTTTTAGTTTTCGCCCAATTAACGCTAATATAGAGTAACTGTACTGTCAGTCGCGTTATCCCTTTTTGGAGATTTGCTTTGATCAACGTTCTTCTTGTTGATGACCACGAGCTTGTGCGCGCAGGGATACGACGCATTCTGGAAGATATTAAAGGCATAAAAGTTTCCGGCGAGGTCAGCTGCGGCGAAGATGCCGTAAAATGGTGCCGTGCCCATCCCGTGGATGTGGTGCTGATGGATATGAACATGCCCGGTATTGGCGGCCTGGAGGCTACGCGTAAAATTGCGCGCTCCGTGCCCGATACCAAAGTCATTATGCTCACGGTTCACACCGAGAGTCCACTGCCTGCCAAAGTGATGCAGGCGGGCGCGTCAGGCTATCTCAGCAAGGGGGCCGCCCCGAAAGAGATGGTTAACGCTATTCGCGCCGTTTATTCGGGACAGCGCTATATTGCTTCCGATATTGCCCAGCAAATGGCGCTCAGCCAAATTGAGCCAGAGAAAACCGAATCTCCCTTTGCCAGTTTGTCTGAACGCGAATTGCAGATTATGCTGATGATAACCAAAGGCCAAAAGGTGAATGAGATTTCCGAACAGTTGAATCTCAGTCCGAAGACGGTGAACAGCTACCGCTACCGTATGTTCAGTAAATTGAACATCCACGGTGACGTAGAGCTCACCCACTTGGCCATTCGTCATGGTCTGTGTAATGCGGAGACGTTAACAAGTCAGTGAGTGATGTTTTTGATTCAAAAGCCTTTCTGAGTACGGTTACCAGTAAACCCGGTGTCTACCGCATGTATGACGCCGGTGGTACTGTTATCTACGTCGGTAAAGCCAAAGATCTCAAGAAGCGCCTGTCCAGCTACTTCCGTAGCAATCTTGCCTCACGAAAAACCGAAGCGCTGGTCTCCCAGATCCAGCAGATCGACGTGACGGTAACCCATACGGAAACGGAGGCGCTGCTGCTTGAGCATAACTATATCAAGCTGTATCAGCCACGGTACAACGTGCTGCTACGCGACGATAAATCCTATCCGTTCATTTTTCTCAGCGGTGATACCCACCCGCGTCTGGCGACGCATCGGGGGGCTAAGCATGCGAAAGGGGAGTACTTTGGGCCGTTCCCGAACGGTTACGCGGTGCGCGAAACCTTAGCGCTGCTGCAAAAGATCTTCCCCATCCGCCAGTGTGAAAACAGCGTCTACCGCAACCGCTCCCGGCCCTGCTTGCAGTACCAGATCGGCCGCTGCCTTGGGCCGTGTGTCGAGGGGTTGGTCAGCGAAGAGGAGTATGCTCAGCAGGTTAACTACGTGCGCCTCTTCCTGGCGGGCAAGGACGATCAGGTTCTGAACCTGCTGATTGAGCGCATGGAGAAGGCCAGCCGCGATCTCGACTTTGAAGAGGCGGCGCGTATTCGCGATCAGATCCAGGCCGTACGTCGCGTCACGGAGAAGCAGTTCGTCTCTAACAATGGCGACGATCTAGACGTCATCGGCGTGTCGTTCGATGCCGGTATGGCCTGCGTGCACGTGCTCTTTATTCGCCAGGGCAAGGTGTTGGGCAGCCGGAGCTACTTCCCGAAAGTGCCGGGCGGCACCGAGCTTGGCGAAGTGGTAGAGACCTTCGTGGGGCAGTTCTACCTTCAGGGCAGCCAGATGCGCACCCTGCCGGGCGAAATCCTGCTCGACTTTGATCTCAACGACAAAACGCTGTTGGCCGACTCGCTCTCCGAGCTGGCAGGCCGCCGCGTCAACGTGCAGACTAAACCGCGCGGTGACCGGGCGCGCTACCTCAAGCTGGCTCGCACCAACGCCGCCACGGCGCTCAGCACCAAGCTCTCTCAGCAGTCTACGGTTAGCCAGCGCCTGGTAGCGCTCGCGACGCTGCTGAAGCTGCCGGCGGTTCGGCGTATGGAGTGTTTTGATATTAGCCACACCATGGGCGAGCAGACCGTTGCCTCCTGCGTGGTATTTGACGCCAACGGGCCGCTGCGTGCCGAGTACCGCCGGTACAACATCACCGGTATTACCCCTGGCGATGACTATGCGGCCATGAATCAGGTGCTGCGTCGCCGCTACGGTAAGGCCATTGAAGAGAGCAAGGTGCCGGACGTGATCTTAATCGACGGCGGCAAGGGGCAGCTGAGTCAGGCGAAGACGGTCTTTGCCGAGCTGGACGTTCCCTGGGATAAGCACCATCCGCTGCTGCTGGGCGTAGCGAAAGGCACCGACCGTAAGGCAGGGCTGGAGACGCTCTTCTTCGAACCAGAGGGCGAGGGCTTTAACCTGCCGCCAGACTCACCGGCGCTGCACGTGATCCAGCATATTCGCGATGAGTCGCATAATCACGCCATCAGCGGGCACCGTAAAAAACGCGCGAAGGTGAAGAATACCAGTACCCTGGAGACCATTGAAGGGGTCGGGCCGAAGCGCCGCCAGATGCTGCTGAAATACATGGGTGGATTGCAGGGTTTGCTCAACGCCAGCGTTGAGGACATCGCAAAAGTGCCGGGTATTTCGCAGGGGCTGGCAGAAAAGATCTTCTACTCGTTGAAACATTGAGGGCTCTGTAGCAACATAGGGCTAATTTTTACTGACAACAGATAGTTACCTGCCACTATGCGATACAATATCCCGACGTTGCTCACGCTTTTTCGTGTCATCCTGATCCCGTTCTTCGTGGTGGCGTTTTATCTACCTGTGGTCTGGGCGCCTTTCGCATGTGCACTCATCTTTCTCGTCGCTGCGGTGACGGACTGGTTTGATGGCTATCTGGCCCGGCGCTGGAACCAGAGCACCCGTTTCGGCGCGTTCCTCGATCCGGTGGCGGATAAGGTCATGGTCGCCATCGCCATGGTGCTGGTGGCCGAGCACTATCACACCTGGTGGGTGACCCTGCCTGCTGCGACCATGATTGGTCGCGAGATCATCATCTCTGCCCTGCGCGAGTGGATGGCGGAGCTGGGCAAGCGCAGCAGTGTGGCGGTATCGTGGATTGGTAAAGTTAAAACCACCGCGCAGATGGCCTCGCTGGTGTGGATGCTGTGGCGGCCAAACGCCTGGGTAGAGTGGGCGGGAATTGGCCTGCTGTGGGTCGCTGCGGTGCTGACCCTGTGGTCCATGTTCCAGTATTTAAACGCTGCCCGGGGCGATCTGCTGGAACAGTGATCGTTTCGGCTTAATTTTCAGCAAACGATCCGGGTTTTAAAAAATATCGTTGACTCAGTCCGTCAGGTAAGTAGAATGCATCGCATCAGACGGCGGCGCAGCTTGCCAGATGAGAGTAAAATCAAGTGATTAGCACAATCACCTGATAAGCGGGAATAGCTCAGTTGGTAGAGCACGACCTTGCCAAGGTCGGGGTCGCGAGTTCGAGTCTCGTTTCCCGCTCCAAATTAAGTTATCGGCACTGTATGAAGTTAAAGAGTGCGGGTGCAGGTCGCAAGACTCAGATTTAAGGCGCGTTAGCAAAGCGGTTATGTAGCGGATTGCAAATCCGTCTAGTCCGGTTCGACTCCGGAACGCGCCTCCAATTTCCTCCCGAGCCCGGATGGTGAAATCGGTAGACACAAGGGATTTAAAATCCCTCGGCTGTAAGGCTGTGCGGGTTCAAGTCCCGCTCCGGGTACCATTGGAAATTAGCAGAATAATCAAAGCAATAAGCAGTGTCGTCAAACCACCTACGGGTGGTTTTTTTGTGCCTGCGATACGACAATTGGCAGGGTTTTCTTTCTGCGGTATGCTGCAAGCGCAAAATTTTCGGGTGCGTAAGCCTGTTTGTGAGCTGAGAGGCATGAATGAAAACTGGAATGTATTCAATAGTATCGAAAAAAGCACAAATAGGCGAAGGTGTGACCATCGGCGATTTCGTCACCATCCATGACAACGTGGTTATCGGTGATAATACGGTTATTGAGTCATACTGTGAATTAGGCGTCGCCAGTCATTTGACGGGAGGCCAGCCGTTGCAAATAGGTAAAAACGCCCATATTCGCTCCCATAGCATTTTTTACGCTGGTTCAGTATTTGGCGACGGACTTGTCACCGGGCATCGGGTCATCGTGCGTGAAAAAACGGTGGCGGGTAGGGGCTTCCAACTGGGTACCCTATCAGATGTGCAGGGGCATTGTGAAATTGGCGATTACGTTAAAACGCACAGCAATGTTCATATTGGGCAGCTGAGTAAAATTGGCAACTACGTGTGGATCTTTCCCTACGTGGTGCTGACCAACGATCCCCATCCTCCCAGCAATGTGCTCATGGGCGTCACGCTGGAGGATTTCGCCGTTATAGCTACTATGTCGGTGATCCTCCCCGGTACTACCGTTGCAAAAGGGTGTCTGATTGGTGCGCACTCTTCACTTTCCGGCAAAACCGAAGCGGATACAATCTACGCTGGAAGCCCGGCAAAATGCATTGGACCAACAAGCAAATTAAAATTAAAAGATGGCTCCCGGGAGCCTGCTTACCCATGGAGAAGGCATTTTACGCGAGGGTATCCTCAAGATGTTGTTGAGGCGTGGGCGAAGGAGTCATACTGATGTATGCCATTGAAGAGCTAAAAATCGGCATGTCTGCCTCCTATTCGCAGACGATCACCGATGCTGACGTTAAAGGATTTGCCGGGTTATCCGGCGATAGAAATCCTGTGCATATGGATGAAGAGTACGCGAGCGCGTCGAGATTCAAGAAACGAATCGCCCATGGTCTGTTCAGCGCAAGCTTCTTTTCTGCTTTGTTTGGCACCAAACTGCCCGGTGAGGGCTGCGTTTATGTTTCACAAAACCTAAAGTTTAGAAAACCCGTCTATATCGGCGATACCGTCGTCGCGACCATAGAGATTATCGATATAGATCTTAAAAAAAGGCGAATCTATTTCAGCACTTATTGCAAGATAGGTAATGCAAAAGTCATTACCGGTGACGCTGAGATCTATTTGCCGCCCCCAACTGAGGTAGTTGATTTATGAAAACCGGACCGCTGGATGAGAAAGAGCTGGAGTGGCTGGATGACGTGCTGGCGAAATACAGCAATGAGGCGTCAATTGTCGACGTTGCGGAGCTGGACGGCCTGCTGACCGCAGTGCTGAGCGCGCCAACGGAGATCGAGCCGAGCGAGTGGCTGGTGGCTATCTGGGGCGGTGCGAACCATGTTCCACGCTGGTCATCTGAAAAAGAGATGGAGCGCTTTATGACGCTCTCATTCCAGCATATGAACGATATCGCCGAGCGTCTTGCCGATTACCCGGAGCAGTTTGAGCCGCTGTTTGGTACGCGCACCATTGAAGGCCAGGATCTTAGCATCGTGGAAGAGTGGTGCTTCGGCTATATGCGCGGTGTCGCGCTGAGCGACTGGTCAACGCTGCCCGAGTCGTTACAGCCTGCGCTGGAGGCCATTGCGCTGCACGGTAAAGAGGAGAACTTTACCCGCGTAGAGGAGATGACCCCGGAGGCCTTCGAGGCAAGCGTTGAAGCACTGAAACCCGCTGCGCTGGCGCTGTTTGACTACTGGGCTGACAATCAGCAGGAACGTCCGGTAAAACAGCCGATAGTGAACGGTGATAAGGTCGGGCGTAACGATCCTTGTCCGTGCGGCAGCGGTAAAAAGTACAAGCAGTGCTGTCTGCACTGATAGACACTGTAACGCCGGGCGGCACTGCGTTTGCCCGGCCTACGTTGAGCTCACTTCTCTAACCCACTTCTGGCAGCACTCCCGCTGCAATACCACACTGAATCGCAATCACCGCCACGCCGCAGAAGAGCACCAGCAGCAAGGCTGGCTTACCCCCCCGTACGCGGTAGTCCGACCGCGGGGTATGCTTACGGCTCTGCCACGCCAGCAGGGAAGGGATCAGCAGCGCCAGTACGGCCAGCGCCACGCCCGCATAGCCCAGCGCCATTACAAAGCCACGCGGATAGAAGAGAGCAAAGGCCAGCGGCGGCAGGAAGGTAATCGCCCCGGTCTGTAGCCTGCCCATCGCGGTATTACGACGATTAAAGAGATCGGCCAGGTAATCAAACAGCCCCAGGGTCACGCCTAAAAACGAGGTCGCCAGCGCCAGATCGGCAAACAGGTGCACCGCCAGCTCTACGTGCGGCGAGGCTACCACGTCGCGCAGGGCCTGCAGCAGGCCGTTAAGCCCGGCGCTGTTCGCCATCAGGCCAAAGAAGGTGGTGGAGTCGATGCTGCCTAGCGTCGCCAGCTGCCAGAAGATATAGGCCACCAGCGGAATGGCGCTGCCGGTAATAAAGACCCAGCGCAGCTTCTGCACGTTGCCGTTCATGTAGCTGACGATGCTCGGCACGCTGCCGTGAAAACCAAAGGAGGTAAAGATCACCGGGATAGCAGAGAGCGCCAGCCCCTTCTCCAGCGGCAGCGTCAGGAGATTGACCTTATGCACGTGAGGCATCAGCAGCGCCAGCATCACAATCAGGAAAATCAGCTTAGCGCTGAACAGAAAACGGTTGAAGAGATCCACCAGCGACGTGCCAATGCAGACCACACCGCCCGCGACAAGGGTGAAAAGCAGGACGCCGGTCGCCGGAGAGACGGAGAGGCCAAGCCACTCGCTCAGGCTGGAGGCCAGCAGCTCGCCTGCGCCGCTCATATAGGCCGCCGTCAGGGCATACATGAGGAACAGCATGCTAAAACCGGTCGCCCACTGTCCGTAGCGCCCAAGGTAGCGGCGGGCCAGTGTACCTAGCCCGGTATCTGCCGGAACGTGCTGATACACCTCCAGCAGCAGCAGGGCGGTGTAACACATCAGCCCCCACAGGCAAAATAGTAACGCCAGCGTTACGCCAAAACCAACGCCTGCGGCGGCCAGCGGCATCGCCAGCATACCGGCACCAATGGTGGTCCCGGCAACGATAAACATACTGCCAAAAGTCCTGTTCTTCACGCTTCTCTTTACACCTGAACTGCGCACCAAAATTGTGCGGCGCAGAGTAAGGCAAAACGGTGTTTACGTCAAACCACCGTTACAATCGCTGTAAAGATAACGATACGAATTAGACCATCGGGTTAAGCTGAGCTCTGTCAGTAGTAAACACCTGCGGGGGAGTAGTTCACCGCATGGCCCTGACACTGGTACTGAAGCGTGACGGTTTCGTTCAGGCACAGCGAGCCGCTGATGACGCTACAGGTTTTAACCGGCTGACCAAAGGCGATCGCCGTGGCATAGCCCATCTGCTGGCACTGGCGATTTGCCGTTCCCTGAGTGGTGTAGTCGTCATACCGGGCCTTCTGCAGCATCGTCTCGTTAAAGTGCAGGCGCACCAGGCCCGTTGCCGGGTTAACGTCGGTGACTTCAGGTTCTTTCGTGATGGTGCATCCAGCAAGCAGCATCAGCGAAGCGGCGAGGAGAGATCTTTTCATGAAAACGCTCTGATTCAGTTTCGATGATCTCATCCTACAGCCAGCATAATTAGCCAATGCCCGGAATAGCCAAAGAATCTAACCGATCTAATTGCAACGGTAGCGGGAGAGGGGGTGGCCTGAGCAAAACTGTGACCGCATCTCTAATTTTTAAAACCATTTTTCATTAAATTTGAAAGTATGTTTGCCAGGTAGTAAGGTTTAAGCTGATTAGCCCTTTATGACGGGATCCCCCGCAACGCATTCAGGAGAAGAGATAATGAAAATTGCACTGATGATGGAAAACAGCCAGGCTGCCAAAAACGCCATCATTCTCAAAGAGCTGAAAACCGTCGCTGATGATAAAGGCTTCCCGGTTTTCAACGTTGGGATGAGCGATGAGAATGACCATCATCTGACCTATATCCATCTGGGCATTATGGCCAGCATCCTGCTGAATTCAAAGGCGGTGGATTTCGTGATTGCTGGCTGCGGCACCGGGCAGGGCGCGTTGATGTCGCTGAACATCCACCCGGGCGTGAACTGCGGCTACTGTATCGATCCGGCCGACGCCTTCCTGTTTGCCCAGATCAACAACGGTAATGCCCTGGCGCTGCCGTTCGCTAAAGGCTTCGGCTGGGGTGCCGAGCTGAACGTACGCTTTATCTTTGAAAAAGCCTTTACTGGCCGTAAAGGCGAAGGCTACCCGCCAGAGCGTAAAGAGCCGCAGGTGCGTAACGCCGGGATCCTTAACCAGGTGAAAGCGGCAGTGGTAAAAGATAACTATCTCGATACCCTGCGCGCCATCGATCCTGAGCTGGTGAAAACCGCCGTCTCCGGTCAGCGTTTCCAGGAGTGCTTCTTTGAACACTGCCAGGACAAAGAGATCGAAGCGTTCGTTCGCGAGATGCTTGCGTAACACATCCTGTGCCGGGCAGCGCTACGCTGACCCGGCAATGCATTACCCTTTCTTAGATGACACCGCGCTGCCCGCATCCTTCGTTAGCCTGAACGTATCGATCATGCCCACCAGACAGATCAGGGCGATAAACACAAACGCCAGTCGGAAGCTGATACCCGGTACGCTGCCAAGCGCTAGCCAGTCGCTGGCTTTTTCCCCCAGACGAATGCCAATCGCGCCGAGCGTGATACCCAGCCCAACCGCCAGCTGCGTAGCCGTGCTGAACAGCGTATTGGCATAGCTCATCTGCGCAGAGGGGACATCGGCGAAGGCCAGCGTACTGACGCCAGTAAACTGCACCGAGCGAAAAACCCCACCCAGATAGAGAACGACAAAAATCACCCATACCGGCGTCGTCGGCGTAATAAAGGCGCAGGCCAGCAAAGCCAGCACGTTCAGTGCGCCGTTAATCAGCAGCAGCTTTTTAAAGCCAAGCCAGCGGATCAGCGGCGTCGTGGCGGGCTTAATCGTCAGGTTACCCACGAAGACCGCCAGCACCAGCAGCCCAGCATGAAACGGATCCATCCCAAAACCGACCTGGAACATCAGCGGCAGCAGAAAGGGTACCGCGCTAATAGAGGCGCGAAACAGCGAGCCACCGTACATGGTGACGCGAAAGGTAGGCACCCGCATGGCATCAAGGCGGATCATCGGCCAGCGGACGCGTTGAAAATGGCGCAGCGCGTAGACCAGGGTGGCCGCGCCTAGCGCCAGCAGGCTGAGCGTCCACGCTCCCTGCTGCTGTTTACCTCCCAGCATCTCCATGGCGCATACCAGGCTGACCATCGCCACAGAGGTAGAGAGAAAGCCAGCCAGGTCGAAAGGACGGCGCTCGTCGTCGCGAATATCGGGAATGATGCGCAGCGCCAGAATGATAGCCAGCAGGCCAATCGGCACGTTGATAAAGAAGATCCAGCGCCAGTCGGCATAGTGGGTAATAAACCCGCCCAGCGGTGGGCCGATAATAGGCGCGACCAGCGCGGGCCAGGTGAGGGTAGCGATGGCGGTGATCAGCAGATGCTTAGGCGTGGTCCGCAGCACGGCGAGCCTGCCGACGGGAACCATCAGCGCGCCGCCCATCCCCTGCAACACGCGCATCGCCACAAACATCTCAACGCTGGTAGAGAGGCCGCAGAATACCGAGGCAAGGGTAAAGATCGCCAGCGCGGCGGTGAAAACCTTACGCGCACCGAAGCGGTCGGCTATCCAGCCGCTGGCCGGGATCAGCACCGCAAGGGTGATCAGGTAGGCGCTGATACCGATGTTCAGCGCGACTGCATCGACGCCAAAACTCCGCGCCATATCCGGCAGGGCCGTGGCTATCACCGTCCCGTCGAGAAACTCCATAAAAAAGGCCCCGGCGACCAGCAGCGCGGCGGGCGAGACGCCCCGCGACTTCTCCGGGAGGGTGTTTTCACTCATTTTTGGTCTGCCATTTCAAAAAAAATTATAATAATTAAAAAAAATGAAACCGTCGTAACCCACGGATTGTTAAATAATTTTTTAACAAAACGAGAATAATCACAGCGAAATTGGTGTGATATGCATCACAAAATGGTTGATTTTTGTGATGCAAGTCATATTATACGCCCATAGATAAGTAACACCTGCATAACAAAATAGCCGGAGCAAAACATGAAACTGCGCAAAATCCTGAAAAGCATTTTTGAAACCTACTGCAAGACTTTTAAAGACGTACCGCCGGGCGCTATGTTTTAATAAAGTTGCTGTGATAAAAAACCTGCTGCGGCAGGTTTTTTTGTTTCTGTAACTCAGGAGTAACTATGTCTCAAAATCTAAGCGCCGATCAGGAGCTGGTGTCCGACGTTGTGGCGTGCCAGCTGGTGATCAAACAGATCCTTGACGTCATTGACGTTATCGCTCCGGTTGAGGTGCGTGAGAAGATGGCTAACCAACTCAAAACCATCGACTTCACCACGCATCCGGCCGCGGCCGATCCGGTGACCCGACGTGCCATCCAGAAAGCCATTGCCTTAATTGAGCTGAAATTTACACCGCAGGAAGAGACGCACTAAGGTGTGAATATAAGCAAATAAAGTAAACCTTTGTTTTGTTATTTTCAAACGGATGTTTTCTTTATTGCTGGCGAGGGGGAACGTCGTTGCGCCTGCGTTGAGGTTTGCGCCGGAAAGCAGGGAGTTGGCGGGAGAGACTCCCGCCAGAAAGGGTAGCGCAAAGGGTTAGTGCCTGCGGCAGTTCACCACGTTAAGCAGCGCCCGATCGGTCTGGGCAATATTTTTCCCGTCCCGCAGGGAGCGATGAATCTCGCTAATTAACAGTTGCAGCAGGAGACCATCCTGCTGCTCTGCTTTCTCCAGCTCGCGCAAAAAGTTAAGCGTTTTGTCATCCTTTACCGCTTTTGCCTCTTCACTCAGCTGGGCCAGCATTTCACACCGCACGGTGTACTCTTCAAAGGCTTTCTGAAACAGCTCTTCTAAAGAATTAAAGTTATCGTGCGCATTTTCCCGCGCTTTCACCGTGGGATAGGCACCGGCGCGCTTCATAAAGTCGAATACGCGCATCATCAGATTTACCTTCTCCTGCGCCTGCGCGCGGAGAAACGTTGCCGAACCCGGTAGATCGTGCTTTGAACACCACTCACTAAATGAAAGGCAGAGATTAGATGCCTGGAACTCAAGGTTAACCTGTGAATTGAGTTTTTGTGCCATGCCGCTCGTCGCCATAATGACCTCCTTCTGTCCTGGATGGGGCTGCGATGAATATCAGCCGTACTGCATCGACAAAACGATCGTAAAGATTTATTCATCTTACAAATGTGATCCAGCAGACACTTTTCAGCCAGGGAAAATAATAATCTTAATAAAAATAGTGGCTTACATTCATGGCTGAATGTATGTCATGGAGGGTTTCTTTAAATATGAAGGAGTTGGAGATGAAAAGAGTTGCGGTGCTGCTGGCCCCCGGTTTTGAAGAGGCGGAAGCCATAGTGACCATTGATATACTGCGCCGGTTGCACATTGAGGTTGAAACCCTGGCCTGTGCCACGTCTCGTGCGGTAGTGAGCTATCACGCTATTCCTATGGTGGCTGACGCGGTTCTGAGTGAGCGCATGGATACGCTTTACGACGCCGTTGTTCTGCCCGGCGGGCCGGAGGGGAGCGTCAATCTCGCGGCGAGCGCAGAGGTTATCGCCTTTGTTACCCGTCATGACGAGGCCGAGAAGCTTATCTGTCCTATCTGCTCGGCAGCCGCGCGGGTGCTGGGAGGTAACGGCCTGCTGAAGGGGCGGCGCTACGTCTGTTCAGGCGATCTGTATGAAACCGTGACCGACGGTCACTATGTCGATGCCGCCGTCGTAGAGGATGGGAATCTGATTAGCGGCAAGGGATTAGGCCGGGTGTTCGATTTTGCCTTTGCCGTCTCAACGCGCCTGCTGGGTGATGATGCCCCCGTGCGCGACCACGCAGATCATATCTACTATCCGCTTTAACAATTCTTTCTCACTACCCCCCGTCAGGCCACAAGGATAAGCTGGCTGGCCTGATGGACAATGCTGCTATCCCCCTAGGGATTTGTCTGACAAATACGCCAATTCTTATGAAGATATTCGCTGAATTTATGCACGCTTTTACTGTAATTCTGCGGTGTGATGGCGCTCTCCTATGGAGAATCAATTTCCCGCTAAAACTACTCTTCAGCAATAGCATCTCCTGATAGACGTGTGCTAATGCCTTGTTTTAAGGCTGATTAGACAGCTCATAAACTCTCATTCCCTACATAAAAAAGCGTTAAAGCTGGAGTAAACCATGCACAAATTCACTAAAGCGCTGGCGGCCATTGGTTTAGCTGCCGTTATGTCACAATCCGCTATCGCCGAGACGATGAAGCTCGGTTTTTTGGTTAAGCAGCCCGAAGAGCCGTGGTTCCAGACCGAGTGGAAATTCGCTGATAAGGCAGGCAAAGATTTAGGTTTCGAGGTCATTAAAATTGCTGTGCCGGACGGTGAGAAAACGCTGAACGCCATCGATAGTCTGGCCGCCAGCGGAGCAAAAGGGTTTGTTATCTGTACCCCGGATCCCAAGCTGGGTTCAGCGATTGTCGCCAAAGCACGCGGCTATGACATGAAGGTCATTGCCGTGGACGATCAGTTCGTCAACGCCAAAGGCAAGCCGATGGAGACCGTACCGCTGGTAATGATGGCCGCCAGCGAGATTGGCGCTCGCCAGGGGCAGGAGCTGTATAAAGAGATGCAGAAACGCGGCTGGGATGTGAAAGAGACCGGCGTAATGGCGATCACCGCCGACGAGCTGGATACCGCCCGTCGCCGCACCTCTGGCTCAATGGATGCCCTGAAAGCCGCAGGCTTCCCGGAGAAACAGATCTATAAGGTCCCGACCAAATCCAACGATATTCCCGGTGCGTTTGATGCCGGCAACTCCTTGCTGGTTCAGCATCCTGAAGTGAAACACTGGCTGGTGGTCGGCATGAACGACAACACCGTGCTGGGCGGCGTGCGCGCGACCGAAGGGCAGGGCTTCAAAGCTGCCGACGTGATCGGTATCGGTATTAACGGCGTTGACGCCGTGAGCGAGCTCTCTAAGGCGCAGGGTACCGGCTTCTACGGCTCGCTGCTGCCAAGCCCGGACGTCCACGGCTATAAGACCAGCGAGATGCTCTACAACTGGGTGGAAAAAGGCGTCGAGCCGCCGAAGTTCACCGCGGTGACCGACGTGGTGCTGATCACCCGCGACAACTTTAAAGAAGAGTTAGCGAAGAAAGGGCTAGGCGTGAAGTAATTCGCGCCGTTGGTTGCGCCCTTCACCACAGGCTTAAAACGCCGGGTGAGGGGCCAGTCGTACCATAAATGCGTCACGGAGACGTTATGCAACAGTCAACTCCATATCTCTCTTTCCGTGGTATTAGCAAAACCTTCCCCGGCGTGAAAGCCCTGAGCGACATCAGCTTCGACTGCTATGCCGGTCAGGTGCACGCCCTGATGGGGGAGAACGGCGCGGGTAAATCGACGCTGTTAAAAATTCTTAGCGGCAACTATGCCCCCTCCGCTGGCACGCTGGTGCTGCAGGGTAAAGAGGTCAGCTTTGCCGACACCACCGCCGCGCTGAATGCCGGGGTGGCGATCATCTACCAGGAGCTGCATCTGGTTCCCGAGATGACCGTCGCGGAAAATATCTATCTTGGCCAGCTGCCACAAAAGGGCGGGCTGGTGAATCGTTCCCTGCTGAACTATGAGGCCCGACTCCAGCTGGAGCATCTTGGGCTGGATATCGATCCGCAGACGCCGCTGAAATATCTCTCCATCGGCCAGTGGCAGATGGTCGAGATTGCCAAGGCGCTGGCGCGCAACGCGAAAGTGATCGCCTTCGATGAGCCGACCAGCTCGCTCTCGGCGCGGGAGATCGACAACCTGTTTAGGGTGATCCGCGAGTTGCGCAATGAGGGGCGGGTGATCCTCTACGTTTCCCACCGTATGGAGGAGATTTTTGCCCTCAGCGACGCTATCACCGTCTTTAAAGACGGACGCTACGTGCGCACCTTTGATGATATGCAGCAGGTCAACCACGACTCGCTGGTGCAGGCGATGGTCGGGCGCGATCTTGGCGACATCTACGGCTGGCAGCCGCGAGAGTACGGCGCGGAGATGCTGCGCCTGGAGGGGGTTAAAGCCCCCGGCGTGCGCCATCCCGTGAGCTTTTCGGTGCGGCGCGGCGAAATCGTCGGCCTGTTTGGGCTGGTGGGAGCCGGGCGCAGCGAACTGATGAAGGGGCTGTTCGGCGGCACGCGCATCACCGCAGGCCAGCTAATCATCGACGGCAAGCCGCTGACTATTCAAAAGCCGGCCCACGCCATTCGCGCCGGGATGATGCTCTGTCCCGAGGATCGCAAAGCCGAAGGCATCATTCCCGTCCACTCCGTGCGTGACAACATCAACATCAGCGCCCGACGTAAGTCCGTTCGCGCTGGATGTCTGATTAACGACGGCTGGGAGGTGGAAAACGCCGACCACCATATTCGCTCCCTTAATATCAAAACCCCCGGCGCTGAGCAGCTGATTATGAATCTCTCCGGCGGGAACCAGCAGAAAGCCATTCTTGGCCGCTGGCTCTCGGAAGAGATGAAGGTCATTTTGCTCGATGAGCCGACGCGCGGCATAGACGTGGGCGCGAAGCATGAGATCTACAACGTTATCTACGCCCTGGCGTCACGCGGCGTAGCGGTACTGTTTGCCTCCAGCGACCTGCCGGAAGTGCTCGGCGTCGCCGATCGCATTTTGGTGATGCGGGAAGGGGAGATCGCCGGCGAACTGCTGCACGGCGAAGCAGACGAAAAACAGGCGCTAAGCCTCGCCATGCCTAAAGTGAGTCAGGCCGTTGCCTGAGTAAGGAGAGTATGATGTCATCAGTAACAAGCTCTGGCGCAGGAAAGTCGCCGTTTAGTCTGGGGCGTATCTGGGATCACTACGGCATGCTGGTGGTCTTCGCCGTACTGTTTATCGGCTGCGCCCTGTTTGTGCCTAACTTTGCCAGCTTCGTCAATATGAAGGGGCTGGGGCTCGCCATCTCAATGTCGGGCATGGTGGCCTGCGGAATGCTCTTCTGCCTGGCCTCCGGCGACTTTGACCTGTCGGTGGCCTCGGTCATTGCCTGTGCGGGCGTCACCGCGGCAGTGGTGATCAACATGACGGAGAGCCTGTGGATCGGCGTCTTTGCGGGCCTGATGCTGGGCGTGCTGAGCGGTCTGGTTAACGGCTTCGTCATTGCCAAGCTGAAGATCAATGCCCTGATTACCACCCTCGCGACGATGCAGATCGTGCGCGGCCTCGCCTATATCATCTCCGACGGTAAAGCGGTAGGGATTGAAGACGAGCGTTTCTTCACCCTCGGCTATACCAACTGGTTGGGTCTGCCTGCGCCTATCTGGCTGACCGTGGCCTGCCTTATCATCTTTGGTTTCCTGCTTAACAGAACCACCTTTGGCCGTAATACGCTGGCCATTGGCGGCAATGAAGAGGCCGCTCGCCTGGCGGGGGTGCCGGTGGTACGCACAAAAATTATTATCTTTGTGCTCTCCGGCCTGGTATCGGCCGCCGCCGGGATCATTCTGGCGTCGCGCATGACCAGCGGCCAGCCAATGACCTCCATTGGTTACGAGCTAATCGTCATCTCTGCCTGCGTGCTAGGCGGGGTTTCCCTCAAAGGCGGCATAGGAAAAATCTCGTATGTGGTGGCGGGTATCCTCATCCTTGGCACCGTAGAGAATGCCATGAACCTGCTGAATATCTCTCCCTTCTCGCAGTACGTTGTACGCGGCCTGATCCTACTGGCGGCGGTCATCTTTGACCGTTACAAACAGAAGGCCAAGCGTACCGTCTGATGTCTGGTACCTCGCCAAACGGTCTCTTTTTTAATCGTTTTTACCTCTCAGCCAGCCGCAATTGCGGCTGGTTTCTTTGCTTTAAAATGGCGAGGAGCGTGACACTGGCTATACTTACATGGCTAATGATAATGAGAGATGGTCGTGAACGCGGCATCGAAACCAGAAAGGAGGAGACCAGGGTGGCTGACCAGTTAGCTGTACCGCCTGTACTTTCCGCAAACTATGCTTACTTCTTTGACCTCGACGGAACCCTCGCCGAAATCAAACCTCGTCCCGATCAGGTCTTTATTCCCACCGGGGTACTTACCCTGCTCAAACGTCTGGCCGAAATGAATCAGGGCGCGGTGGCGCTGGTATCGGGTCGCTCCATGAAAGAGCTGGATGCAATTGCATCCCCGCTGCATTTCCCGCTCGCAGGGGTGCATGGCGCACAGCGACGCGACTTCCAGGACAAAACGCACGAGATCGCCCTGCCGGAAGAGCAGGTTAAGCAGATGGAGCTGGAGCTGATCGCGGCGCTCGATCCCCTGGAGGGGACGGAGCTGGAGGCGAAAGGGATGGCGTTTGCGCTGCACTATCGCCAGGCCGTTCATCATGAAGAGGCTATCTTTGCGCTGGCAAAGGCGATGGAAGAGAAATATCCGAATTTAGCGCTGCAGCCGGGTAAATGCGTGGTAGAGCTGAAACCACGTGGTATCAATAAAGGAGCAGCAGTAGAAGCATTCATGCAGGAGCCGCCTTTTTGCGGGCGCAAACCTGTTTTCCTGGGAGACGACCTCACTGACGAGGCAGGCTTCAAGGTTGTGAATCGCCTTGATGGCGTATCCGTAAAGGTCGGTATTGGCGCAACGCAAGCGCAGTACCGCCTGGAAAGCGTCGCGGACGTTCATCAATGGCTCGAAAATATTACTGACCATCAACAACAAGAAGAAATGGCGTTAACTAACAGGAGAGATGGCTATGAGTCGCTTAGTCGTAGTATCTAATCGTATCGCACCGCCGGATGATAAAAAATCAAGCGCCGGTGGGCTGGCCGTCGGCATTATGGGTGCACTGAAAGGAACCGGCGGACTCTGGTTTGGCTGGAGCGGTGAGATTGGTAATGAAGATCAGCCGCTAAAGAAGGTTACCCATGGCAATATCACCTGGGCCTCATTTAACCTCAGCGAGCAGGATTATGATGAGTACTACAGCCAGTTTTCCAATGCCGTGCTGTGGCCCGCGTTCCATTACCGTCTTGATTTAGTGAAGTTCCAGCGTGAGGCCTGGGAGGGCTATCAGCGCGTGAACGCACTGCTGGCGGACAAGCTGGTGCCGCTGCTGGAAGAAGACGATATCCTCTGGATCCACGATTACCATCTGCTGCCGTTTGCCAATGAGCTGCGCCAGCGCGGCGTAAATAACCAGATTGGCTTCTTCCTGCATATTCCATTCCCGACGCCGGAAATCTTTAACGCACTGCCGCCGCATGCCGAACTGCTGGAGCAGCTGTGCGACTACGATCTGTTGGGCTTCCAGACTGAGAGCGACCGGGTGTCCTTCCTCGACAGCCTCTCCAGCCAAACACGCTTAACGGCCCGGGGCGACAAGACCCATACCGCATGGGGCAAAACCTTCCGTACCGAGGTCTATCCTATTGGGATTGAGCCGGAAGAGATCGCTCAGCAGGCCTCTGGCCCGCTGCCGCCGAAGCTGGCGCAGCTTAAAGCCGAGCTGGCAAACGTGAAAAACATCTTCTCCGTTGAGCGGCTGGACTACTCTAAGGGCCTGCCGGAACGTTTCCATGCCTATGAAACCCTGCTGGAGAAGTTCCCGCAGCACCACGGTAAAATCCGCTATACGCAGATTGCACCTACCTCGCGCGGCGAGGTTCAGGCCTACCAGGATATTCGTCATCAGCTGGAGACCGAAGCCGGACGTATTAACGGTAAATATGGTCAGCTGGGTTGGACACCGCTCTACTACCTCAACCAGCACTTCGATCGTAAGCTGCTGATGAAAGTCTTCCGCTACGCCGACGTGGGCCTGGTAACGCCTCTGCGTGACGGGATGAACCTCGTTGCTAAAGAATACGTGGCGGCGCAGGATCCGGCTAACCCCGGCGTGCTGGTGCTCTCTAAGTTTGCCGGTGCGGCGAACGAGCTGACTTCAGCGCTGCTGGTTAACCCGTACGACCGTGACGATGTGGCTAATGCCATGAACCGGGCGCTGACCATGCCGCTGGCGGAGCGTATTTCTCGCCACGCCGACATGATGGATGTGATCAGAAAAAATGACATTCAGCACTGGCAGGAGAGGTTTATTGCCGATTTAAAGCGCATAGCGCCTCGTAATGCAGAGACCCTTCTGCAGAATAACGTGGCGACCTTCCCCAAGCTGGCGTAAACACGCCTGCGCTCCCGCTGCGGCGGGGGCGCTATTCATCCCTTAGCGGTACCAGCAGCACGTCAACCTTACTTGCTCCCACCACACCCTTAGCCGAACAGGCCGCCCGCGAAAAATAGCGCTGATTATGGTTACCATAAATAACCAGATCGATCCCGTCTCGCTCACAAAGATGAACAATATTCTCACTCAACGCGCCTGAGGCAATAATCGTTTCAGCAATGGGATAATCGACTTGCGCAATGAGTTCATTCATAAACAGCAGCGTCTCCTCCTGCATGAGATCGCGCAGGTTTTCCATCATCGGCGCAGCAAACTGATTATATATTTCGGGATCGTTAGTGAGGGTAAGCAAACTAATGCGTGCTTGATAGGGACGGGCAATAGATACGGCTTTTTTAAGCAGTAAATGGCTTTCTGAGTTAACGGCAACCGCAACCAACAGATGAGAATAGCTCATATCTCGCTCCTTTATGGAGAATGAACCCTTGACGTATCTTTACCTTCTTTTTACAAAGCGTGCAAGCAAAAAAGTGTGACAAACCTGTGAACATTATCATAAATATTCACTAATTATTCCAGCGCATGGAATAGCGCCATTGGCTGATATGTTAACAAAATTGAACGACTTAATGGAAATTTGGCACATTATATTATGCATTGCTCGCTGTTCTTCACCAACGGTTAACAAATTTGCAATCATTTTACAAGTTTGAGAAATAAGTTTAGCTGCGCTTTAATTTGCTGATTAATAATGATTTTTTAAAATAACCACACGCTTATAAAGCCAATGGAGCCTTCAGGTGTCCTATAAAGTCCGAGGTCTGATGACTGGTCACCAGTTAACACATAAAACTGAATGACTATTCGCCGAAAAGGAATAGAAAAGGCCCTTCATTGTACAAAAAACGAACAATCACTAAGTCAAAAGTATGGATTTCTTTAAAATATTCACGTAAATTATGTGACGTAGATCACATTATTTTCAAATTATTCACCGCAGCCAATTGTATGTCCTACGGGTCGCGAGTACAGTTGCGTCGCTTTAAGAAAAATCTTAGTAAATTGTAAGAATTGATTGAAAGCGTAACGGAGAGAGGTGGCAGACAATGCGATCGCCGTCACGTAAAACAACTAAGTTCAAACGATGCATTTCGCCTTATCTTTTTTAATACCGGGTTTTTTTCCCGGCGACATCACGGGGTGCGGCTTGACCGCATAAGACACTAGTTGGTTATTCTGGATGGGAAAAATGCATACATCCGAGTTGCTGAAACATATTTATGACATCAACCTGTCATATTTACTGCTCGCACAGCGTTTGATTAGTCAAGATAAAGCCTCCGCCATGTTCCGTCTGGGCATGAGCGAGGAGATGGCGTCTACCATGGGTGAGTTATCACTCCCGCAGATGGTGAAATTAGCTGAAACCAATCAGCTAATCTGTCAGTTCCGCTTCGACAGTCATCAAACCATTACCCGTCTGACGCAGGAGTCTCGTGTAGACGACCTCCAGCAGGTCCATACCGGTATTTTGCTCTCGACGCGTTTGCTCAATGAGAGCAACCAGGGTGCTGACGCAACGTCCCGGAAGAAAAGGGCTTAATAATGACTGAAAAGAGCATTGTCCAGGAAGCGCGTGATATTCAACTCGCGATGGAACTGATTACGCTGGGCGCGCGTTTGCAAATGCTGGAAAGCGAAACGCAGCTCAGCCGTGGCCGCCTCATCAAACTCTACAAAGAACTTCGTGGTAGCCCGCCGCCGAAAGGGATGCTCCCTTTTTCAACCGACTGGTTTATGACGTGGGAACAGAATATTCATGCCTCAATGTTCTGCAACGCCTGGCAATTTTTGCTCAAAACAGGCCTGTGCAGCGGCGTTGATGCGGTGATTAAAGCCTATCGCCTCTATCTGGAACAGTGCCCGCAGCCGGAAGAGGGGCCGTTGTTAGCCCTGACGCGTGCCTGGACATTAGTCCGTTTTGTTGAGAGCGGTATGCTGCAACTTTCAAGCTGCAACTGCTGCAGCGGTAATTTTATTACCCATGCTCACCAGCCCGTTGGGAGTTTTGCCTGCAGTTTATGCCAGCCGCCGTCCAGGGCCGTAAAAAGACGTAAACTTTCCCCGGAAGCTGCCGATATTATTCCACAACTGCTGGATGAACAGATCAAACAGGCTGTTTAACGTAACGGCGTGGGTAACACTCCAGCAGCGGTAAGCAATTACCGCTGCTTTTTTTTGCCTCCCCGTTGGGTTAGACCCTAAGAAACTGTTTTTCCTTGCCTTAGTCAACAGCGGAAGGATGATGTCGTGCTGATCTTATTAGGTTACCTTGTTGTTCTCGGTACAGTCTTTGGCGGTTACATGATGACCGGCGGACACCTTGGGGCACTTTATCAACCGGCTGAGCTGATTATTATCGGCGGCGCGGGCGTGGGTGCGTTTATTGTGGGTAATAACGGCAAAGCCATCAAAGGAACGCTTAAGGCGCTTCCCTTGCTGTTTCGTCGCTCCAAATACACAAAAGCTGTCTACATGGATCTTCTGGCGCTGCTCTATCGCCTGATGGCCAAGTCGCGCCAGCAGGGAATGTTCTCCCTGGAGCGTGATATTGAGAATCCGAAAGAGAGCGAAATTTTTGCCAACTATCCGCGGATCCTTGCCGATCCGGTGATGCTGGAATTTATCGTCGACTATCTGCGCCTGATCATCAGCGGCAATATGAACACCTTCGAAATCGAAGCGTTGATGGACGAAGAGATCGAGACCCACGAGAGCGAAGCCGAAGTGCCGGCAAACAGCCTGGCCATGGTCGGCGACTCGCTGCCGGCGTTCGGTATCGTAGCGGCGGTTATGGGTGTGGTTCACGCCCTGGCCTCGGCGGATCGCCCGGCGGCCGAGCTGGGGGCACTGATCGCCCATGCGATGGTAGGGACCTTCCTCGGTATTCTGCTGGCCTACGGTTTTATCTCGCCGCTGGCAACCGTGCTGCGCCAGAAGAGCGCGGAAACCACCAAGATGATGCAGTGCGTCAAGATCACGCTGCTCTCCAACCTGAATGGCTATGCGCCACCGATTGCCGTTGAATTTGGCCGCAAAACGCTCTACTCCAGCGAGCGACCGTCCTTTATCGAACTGGATGAGCACGTCCGCGCGGTCCGTAACCCAAACCAGCAGACCACGACTGAGGACGCATGAAAAACCAGGCCCATCCTATTGTCGTTGTAAAACGGCGCAAGCATAAGGGGCACGGAGGCGGCTCGCACGGATCCTGGAAGATCGCCTATGCCGATTTTATGACGGCAATGATGGCGTTCTTCCTGGTGATGTGGCTGATCTCTATCTCCAGTCCGAAAGAGCTGATCCAGATTGCGGAGTACTTCCGCACCCCACTGGCGACCTCCATTGCTGGCGGCCCGCGGATCTCCAATAGCGACAGCCCTATCCCTGGCGGCGGTGATGATGTCACCCAGCAGAAAGGGGAGGTGCAGCGCCAGCCTAACGTCGAAGATCTGCGCCAGAAGATGGAGCAGTCTCGCCTGAGCAAACTGCGCGGCGATCTCGATCAGCTGATCGAGGCCGATCCGAAGCTGCGCGCGCTGCGTCCGCACCTGAAGATTGACCTGGTGCAGGAGGGGCTGCGTATTCAGATTATCGATAGCCAAAACCGGCCAATGTTTAAAACCGGCAGCGCCGAGGTGGAGCCTTACATGCGCGATATCCTGCGCGCGATTGCGCCGGTGCTAAATAACATTCCGAACCGTATCAGCCTCTCCGGCCACACCGATGACTTCCCGTATGCCAACGGTGAGCGCGGCTACAGCAACTGGGAGCTCTCTGCCGACCGTGCTAACGCCTCGCGGCGCGAGCTGGTTGTAGGCGGGCTGGACGACGGGAAAGTGCTGCGCGTGGTCGGCATGGCCGCCACCATGCGCCTGAGCGACAAAGGATCTGATGACGCCATTAACCGTCGTATCAGTCTTTTAGTACTCAATAGACAAGCAGAACAGGCAATTCTGCACGAAAACGCCGAAAGCCAAAACGAGCCGGTAAGTGTATTACAACAGCCGGGGGCACAGCCTCAGGCGACCGTTCCCACATCGCCACAACCCGATCCGAGGTGATAGCGTGAGCATGGATATTAGCGATTTTTATCAGACGTTTTTTGATGAAGCTGACGAGTTGTTGGCTGACATGGAGCAACACCTGCTGGACCTGGTGCCGGAAGCGCCCGATTCAGAGCAGCTCAATGCCATCTTTCGTGCGGCCCACTCCATAAAGGGGGGAGCAGGCACGTTTGGCTTTACCATTTTGCAGGAGACCACGCACCTGATGGAAAACCTGCTGGATGAGGCCCGGCGCGGAGAGATGCAGCTCAATACCGACATTATTAACCTGTTTTTGGAAACCAAAGATATTATGCAGGAACAGCTCGACGCCTATAAAAGCTCGCAAGAGCCAGATGCTGCCAGCTTTGAGTATATCTGCAATGCGCTGCGCCAGCTGGCGCTGGAAGCGAAAGGCGAAGTACCTTCCGCTGCGGCCGGTGGCGCTAAGCTGACCGTTGTCGATAATGCCCAGGCCGTCGCTGATACCGCGTCCGCCGCCGCGCCTGCGGCTGCAAACGATGGCAAACTGCGTATTGTCCTGTCGCGTCTGAAAGAGGGCGAAGTCAACCTGCTGGAAGACGAGCTGAAAAACCTGGCCACCCTTAGCGACGTTGTCAAAGGCGCGGATTCTCTGAGCGCGACGCTGGAAGGCGGCGTGAGTGAAGATGACCTGGTTGCCGTGCTGTGCTTCGTGATCGAGCCGGATCAGATCAGCTTTACCGATGCGCCAGCAGCGGCTGCCGTCAGCGAGGCTGCACCAGCTGCCCCGACGCCGGTCGCCCAGCCGGTAGTGGCTGCCCCGGTGGCAGCAAGCGCACCGCGCGAGCAGCCTGCCGCCCGTCAGGAGCGCGCTGAGAAACCGGCCCGCGTGAGCGAATCTACCAGCATCCGCGTTGCCGTTGAAAAAGTGGACCAGCTGATCAACCTGGTCGGCGAACTGGTGATCACCCAGTCGATGCTGGCCCAGCGTTCTAACGAACTGGATCCGGTCAACCATGGCGATCTGATCACCAGCATGGGTCAGCTACAGCGTAACGCCCGCGATCTGCAAGAGTCGGTGATGTCCATCCGTATGATGCCGATGGAGTACGTCTTTAGCCGCTTCCCGCGCCTGGTGCGCGACCTGGCGAGCAAGCTCAACAAACAGATCGAACTGACGCTGCTGGGCAGCTCGACCGAACTGGATAAGAGCCTGATCGAGCGCATTATTGACCCGTTAACGCACCTGGTGCGTAACAGCCTGGACCACGGCATTGAGCTGCCGGATAACCGTGTTGCCGCTGGAAAATCCCCGGTTGGTAACCTGACCCTTTCCGCCGAGCATCAGGGCGGCAATATCTGTATCGAAGTGATCGATGACGGCGCAGGCCTCAACCGTGAGCGCATCCTGGCTAAAGCGGTATCGCAGGGCATGGCGGTGCATGAAAACATGACCGACGAAGAAGTTGGCATGCTGATCTTCGCCCCTGGCTTCTCTACCGCAGAGCAGGTGACCGACGTCTCCGGCCGCGGCGTGGGCATGGACGTGGTGAAACGTAACATTCAGGAGATGGGTGGCCACGTTGAGATCCAGTCGAAGCAGGGCGCAGGTACTACCATCCGCATTCTGCTGCCGCTGACGCTGGCGATCCTCGATGGCATGTCGGTGAAGGTGAGCGACGAGGTCTTTATCCTGCCGCTGAACGCGGTGATGGAGTCCCTGCAGCCGCGTGAAGAGGATCTGCATCCGCTGGCGGGCGGCGAGCGCGTGCTGGAAGTGCGCGGCGAATATCTGCCGCTGGTTGAGCTGTGGAAAGTCTTTGACGTCGACGGCGCTAAAACAGAAGCGACAAAAGGCATCGTGGTGATCCTGCAAAGCGCAGGCCGCCGCTACGCGCTGCTGGTGGATCAGCTTATTGGTCAGCACCAGGTTGTCGTGAAGAACCTTGAGAGCAACTACCGTAAGGTGCCGGGCATCTCCGCTGCAACTATCCTCGGCGATGGCAGCGTGGCGCTGATCGTCGATGTGTCGGCGTTACAGGGATTAAACCGTGAGCAACGTGTGGCGTACACAGCCGCCTGATTTAGTTAAAAAGGTAAATATATGACCGGTATGAGTAATGTAACGAAACTGGCTGGTGAGCCATCGGGTCAGGAATTTCTGGTATTCACTTTAGGCGATGAAGAGTACGGCATCGATATCCTGAAAGTGCAGGAGATCCGCGGTTACGATCAGGTAACCCGTATTGCCAACACCCCGGACTTTATCAAAGGGGTAACTAACCTGCGCGGTGTGATTGTGCCCATCGTCGATCTGCGGGTTAAATTCAGCCAGCAGGACGTGGAGTATAACGATAACACTGTGGTGATCGTGCTTAATCTCGGCCAGCGCGTGGTCGGGATTGTGGTCGACGGCGTCTCTGACGTGCTGTCGCTGGCCTCCGATCAGATCCGTCCTGCGCCGGAGTTTGCCGTTACCCTGTCAACGGAATATCTCACCGGCCTCGGCGCGCTGGGTGATCGCATGCTGATCCTGGTCAACATCGAGAAGTTGCTGAACAGCGACGAGATGGCTCTGCTGGACAGCGCAACGGCGCACGTTGCCTAATGCTCCTCAACGCTCCCGGCCCCGGGAGCGTTTTTTTAACCCCGTTTCATGCCGCTTTTTCATTACTCATTAATAAGCTTTAAGTTTTGCTAAAACCGCGAATGCAACACTAGACAATATATTGTGAAGCAGATCACGCGATAATGAATATATCATTCCCGTTGCACTTTGTTACGAGCTGTTAACAACGTTAATGCTTTGAAAGATAATGCAATTTTGTGTCAATACGCCGATGGTTTGAGCAGGGCTTTACAGGGTGGTTCTTTGCAACCCCGTAAGCTAAATTTCTGTTAATCCTGCTTTTTCACTGAGGCGACAACATGAACAGAAAAATCCTCCTCGTTTTGGCAAGCGGTGCGCTGGCTCTGGCCGGAAACGCCCATGCGGTAACCAGCAGTGGGACCATCAACGCAACGCTGACCTTAACCAACGGCTGCCTGATCAACGGCTCGCCGAACCAGAGCGGCATTAACTTCGGCTCTCTGGACTTCGGTACTCATCCCGCTACGTTCTCCGAGCTAACCACGCAGCTCACCGGGGCTAACGGCGGCAACAGCTTTGCTATTCAGTGCACCACCGACACCTATACCGTGCAGATCACCGGCACCACCAATACCGTAGCGCCTGCCACGGTGGTAGGCACGCCAGGCACGCCAGCGCGCTATTTGGTTAACACCGCTAATGCAACTCAGGGCGTAGCCTACAGCCTCTACAGCGACAGCGGCTTCAGTAACGTCATCGCCAACAACGCTCCGCTGCCGGTGGCCTCGACGGCCGGCGGCGTGAATAACTACACCCTCTTTGGCCGCATCCAGGGGGGTGGCAACAGCGTAACCGTCGTCCCTGGTACCTACTCCGATACGATAAACGTGAGCGTGATCTACTGACGCCAGCGCAATGAAGCCTGAGGGAGTCGACACGCTCCCGGCGCCTGGCCGAAGCATGCTGCGCATCGTCTTCGGTTTGGGGCTGCTGGGGTGGGCAGGGAGCGCCACCGCGCTGACGGTAAGCACCCAGTCATTTCAGGTTGGAGCAACCATTGCGGCAGGATGCTCGGTAGTCAGCGGCAGCGGCGGCCTGCTCGGCTCTCTGGACTTCGGGAGTCGCAGCGGCGTGGCAAGCGGTCAGGTCACGACCAGCTTTGTGCCCAATAGCGCGCTCTCTCTCGCCTGCACCCCCGGAGTGGCGTTAAGCATGAGTATCAACGGCGGTCTGAACTACGGGACCGTGCGCAACATGCAGCGCAGCGGGGGCACGGATCGCGTGCCATATCGACTCTATCGCAGCAGCACGCTGGCGGCCAACACGGAAATTGGCGTTAACCAGCCGTTCTCGATCACCTACAGCGATAGCAACAATATCGCGCTGACGCTGTTTGGCGCGGCGCAGCTCACGGGGTTTAGCCCCGCAGGAAATTATACCGATCAACTGACCGTAACGTTGTCCTGGTAAGGTCATACAGGGAGAAGGATCATGAAAACCATTATGGGCCGGAGCCTAATAGCAGGTGCCCTGCTGGCGCTAACGGGTATGACGCAGCAGGCACAGGCGGCAGCCACCATTCTACTCTGGCCAATCGATCCCTGGCTGGCCGCCGATGCGAAAGCGACCGAGCTGTGGATCCAGAATCAGGGGAATACGCCGACAACGATGCAGGTGCGCATCATGCGCTGGACCCAGGAGGGCGGGCATGAACGCTATCAGGCCCAGCAGGACGTGGTCGCCAGCCCGCCGATTGTGCGGATCGATAAAGGCGGCAAGCAGCTGATTCGCCTGATCAAACAGAGCCAGGTTCCCGCCGGTATTGAGCAAGGCTACCGGATCATTGTGGATGAGATCCCCCAGCCCGCGAGCAACGACACGCCGCAGATCGGCCTGAAAATTCAGATGCGCTACTCCATTCCGCTGTTTGTCTACGGCCAGGGTGTGGAGACCACCACCGAGGGGGCCAACCATGCCTTGGTTAACGCCCGGGATCTGAGCTGGCGGGTGATCCGCGAAGGCGGGAAACCCGCGCTGGAGGTACGCAACCGCAGCGATGTGCACGTGCGCCTGAGCAAGGTTAGCATTCAGCAGGGCAGCCAGCGGCGCGAGCTGGCCGACGGCCTGCTGGGATACGTGCTGCCGGGCGGGGCGCGCAGCTGGCCGCTCCCCTCAGGGCTGAGCAATCCGACGACCATGACGGCGACGATTAATGCCAGGGATACCAAATGGCAGTCGTCTCCCGCAAACTGATCCTGCCGCTGATGATGCTGCTGGGGGGAGTGACGGATGCGCTGGCAGAGGAGGGGGATGATGCTCTCCCGCCGCCCCCGGATGCGCAGGCTATTAACGCTCAGGCGGTCTTCCATCTTTCGCTGGTGGTTAACTATTATGATACCGAACTCGTGGTGCCCGTTACGCGGCGTCAGGGGAACTATATCGTTGCCAACAGCGATCTGCAGCGGGCCGGGATCCCCGCCGAGCACCTGCCACCTGGCGACGTTGACCTCTCGACGCTGGCCGACGTTCGCACAGAATATGACAGCAATCGCCAGCGGCTGCTGCTGTTTGTGCCTCGGGAGTGGGTCGGGGATCGCGCTACCTCCTTTAGCGGCGAAACCGCGCGGACCAAACCGCACTACGGGCGGGGAGCGCTGCTCAACTACGACGTCTATACCAGCAGCACCGAGCACGCCGGCAGCCAGGCCTCCCTGTGGCATGAGTTCCGCTACTTCGACAGCAACGCGGTGTTCTCCTCCACCGGCACGCTGCGGGAGTATCTCTCCGGCACCGCCGGGCAAAACCAGGGCTATACCCGCTACGACACTACGCTGCTGTTTACCAATGAGGATGATGCCACCGAGTGGCAGCTGGGAGACGTTATCTCCGACTCGCTGAACTGGAGTAGCAGCGTGCGCATGGGCGGGATCCGCTACGGACGCGACTTCTCGCTGCGCCCGGATCTGGTTACCTGGCCGCTACCGGCGTTTACCGGCGAAGCGGCGGTGCCGACGGCGGTCGACGTCTTCATCAACGGCTACCGGGCCGGATCCACCCAGCTTCAGCCTGGCCCTTTTACCCTGACCAATCTGCCCTATATTAACGGGGCGGGGGATGCGGTGCTGGTCACCACCGACGCGCTGGGCCGCCAGGTCAGCACCACGCTGCCGTTTTACGTCTCCAGCGACGTGCTGAAGAGTGGCATTACCGATGGGGCCGTCACCCTCGGCAGCCTGCGACGTAACTACGGCATTGACGACTTCAACTATGGTCCGGCGGCGGGCAGCGGCTCTCTGCGCTATGGGGTAACGGATTACTTCACCTTCGAAGGCCATGGTGAAGCCGCAGAAGAGCTGACCCTCGGCGGCGCGGGCGGGGTGGTGAAGCTGGGCCAGTACGGCGTGGTGAACTCCTCGTGGACTGAGAGCCGGATGCGCGGCAGCAGCGGTAGCCAGTTCAACTGGGGCTACCAGTACAGCACCAGCGTCTTCAGTATCGCCACCCAGCACACCCGCCGCGAGCGCGGCTTTGGCAACCTGGCTCTCTACGATCAGACCATCGTTTACGATGACGATCGCCAGCCGCTGGCGACCCTGAGCCGCAATACCGATCAATATTCGCTGACCTTTAACATGGGCGACTATGGCAACGTCGGCGCGGCCTGGATTGGCGTCCGCAGCTTCGATAACCAGAAGACCGAGCTGCTGAACCTCTCATGGAGCCGTAACCTGTGGGGCAGCAGCAGCCTCTACCTGGCGGCCAGCCACGATAAGCAGCGGGACGACTGGAGCTTTGCGATGTCGCTGCAAATCCCCATCGGCGAGCGGGACAGCGCGGCCATCAGCATAGAGAAAACCCCGGACGCGGGCACCAGCCAGCGCATCAACTATAACCACGCGATGCCTACCGACGGGGGCTTCGGCTGGAATATGGCCTTTGCCCGCCAGCCGCAGTCGGATAACTATCAGCAGGCCACGCTCAACTGGCGCAACAACAGCGTGGAATTACAGGGAGGCGGCTACGGCGAGCGGGGGATGATGACCTGGTGGGGTGAGGCGCTGGGTTCGCTGGTGCTGATGGACGGCCAGCTTTTTGCGGCTAACAAGATCAACGACGCCTTTGTGGTGGTTAGCACCGGCGGCAATGCCAACGTGCCGGTAAGCTATGAGAACCAGCCGGTAGGTAAGACCAACGACAAAGGCTATCTGCTGGTGAGCGGCGTCTCGGCGTACTATCCCGCCAGCTACAGTATCAATACCCTCAATCTGCCAGCCGATACGCGCCTGAAAGAGACCGAGCGACGGATCGCCCTGCGTCGCCAGAGCGGCTACCTGGTGGAGTTCCCGATGGAGCAGGAGCGGGTCGCCAGCGTGATCCTGCACGATGCCCAGGGACACGCCCTGCCGGTGGGCAGCCAGGTCTACCGGGAGGGCCGCTCCCCGACGCCGGTGGGCTATGACGGCATCGCCTTTTTAGAAAACCTCAGCGACGTGAACGCCCTGCGGGTGAGTACGCCTGATAACCGCACCTGCTATGCCCGCCTGACGATCGGCGCAAATCCCGATCATAAATTACAGACCTACGGGCCGCTTACCTGTGAGGAGAGACGCTGATGCGCCGCGCTATTATGCTTTTTCTGCTGCTGATGGGATGCAGCCCGCTGGCGTGGTCGGCCTGTACGGTGACGCCCACCAACGGCGTTTTTGGTACCGTCACTTCGTTTGCGCTAAACAGCACCGAGCAGGAGATCAGCGGCAGCCTGACGGTCCAGTGCGATGCGGTGCTGCTGAATTTACTTACGGGCAACGCAATCACCATGCAGCTGAGCAGCGCCAGCGCCGCGGTCAGCAACCGGGCGATCCTGCGCCGGGTGGATAACCCGGCCAGCACCGATACCATCCCGGTGCGGCTGTGCGGGGCTGCGGGATGCAATAACAACAGCGAGACGCTAATTGGCGGCAGCTACACCTGGAGCGGAAACGCGCTGCTCGATCTGCTGAATACCCGGCGTATTGTCCTGCCGATCTATTTTCGCACCCTCTCCGGGCAGACCGTGGCGGCGGGCCAGTACCAGGCCACTTTTAACCTTAACGTCACCTATAACATCTGCTCGCTGGGCCTGCTCGGCGGCTGTGGCTCGTGGCAGACCGGCACCGTGCCCCTTGCCGTGACGGCGACCATCAGCATTACCAACGACTGCATCACCATCACCGCGCCAAACGTCAACTTCGGTAGCGCGCCGCTGGTCAAAAACTTCCCGGCGGTGGCGCAGGGCGTTGCGGTGACCTGCACCAAAGGCAGCGTCTATAGCGTAGGGATCAACAACGGCAGCAACGCCAGCGGCAACGTGCGCAATATGGCCTCGGGCAATAATCGCTTAAGTTACGAGATCTACAAAGGCAGCACCAGCGCACGTTGGGGCAGCAGCGGCACCGAACGCTGGGCCAGCAGCGCCTCGTCACTGCTTAGCGCCAACGGCCTGGTGCGTACCTATAACTATACGGCCCGGGTGCTTACTACCCAGTCGACGCCGCCCGCCGGAACCTACAGCGATACGGTGGTGGTGGATATCGCCTTTTAATCAGTTAGGTGCGTAGCGGATTATTTCCCTTTCGCAAATGTAAAGTTCCCGCCCCACATGCCGATAACACCGTTAATAAGTCATCAATAAGGTGTTGCATGTTGAACCGTATCCGCGTTGTCACAATGCTCATGATGGTGCTGGTGGTTTTTGCACTTCTGCAGCTGGTATCGGGTGGTCTGTTGTTCTCGTCGCTGAAGCAGAATCAGCAGAGCTTTGCTGATGCTAACGATCTTCGTCAGCAGCAGACCGAGCTGACCAAAACCTGGGAACTGATGCTGCAAACGCGCATCAACCTCAGCCGTTCGTCAGCGCGGATGATGATGGATCCGGCTAATCAACAGAGCAGCGCCAAAACCGATCTGCTGAAGAGCGCCCAGGCCTCGCTTGCGGAGGCGGCAACGCATTATGACGCCTACAAAGCGCTGCCGACCGTACCGGCCATGGCGCAGGTCAGCCAGCAGCTTGATGACAAGTATCGCACCTACAGCGCCGCGCTCACAGAGCTGATCCAGTTCCTGGAGAGCGGCAATATGGACGCCTTTTTCGCTCAGCCAACCCAGGGCATGCAGAATGCCATGGGTGATGCGCTGGGGCAGTACGCCCAGCTCAGCAGCGAGCTGTACCACAACGCCTTTACCCAGAGCACCCACGACTACCGCTTCGCCCAGTGGCAGATGGCGATCCTCGCCCTGGCGCTGGTCATCGTGCTGGCCGCGGTGTGGTACGGCATTCGCCATATCCTGCTGAACCCGCTGGCTAACGTGATCCGCCATATTCGCGACATCGCCAGCGGGGATCTGACCCAGACCCTGGTGATTGAAGGGAAAAACGAAATTACCGAGCTGGCGGACAGCGTTGAGCATATGCAGCGCTCGCTGATCGACACCGTGACCAACGTGCGTCGGGGATCGGATGCGATCCACAGCGGAACCAGCGAAATCGCCGTCGGTAACAACGATCTCTCTTCCCGTACCGAGCAGCAGGCCTCCGCGCTGGAGCAGACCGCTGCCAGCATGGAGCAGCTCACCGCCACCGTGAAGCAGAACGCCGATAACGCGCGTCAGGCTTCGCAGCTGGCGCTCAGCGCCTCCGAGACCGCCGGACGCGGGGGCAAGGTAGTGGATGGCGTAGTGAAAACCATGCACGACATCGCCGCCAGTTCGAAGAAAATTGCCGATATCACCAGCGTGATCGACGGCATCGCGTTCCAGACCAATATTCTGGCGCTTAACGCTGCCGTAGAGGCCGCCCGTGCGGGTGAGCAGGGGCGCGGCTTTGCCGTCGTCGCCGGTGAGGTGCGTAACCTTGCCAGCCGCAGCGCCAACGCAGCCAAAGAGATCAAGGCGTTAATTGAAGATTCCGTCTCGCGCGTGGATACCGGCTCGGTGCTGGTCGAGAGCGCCGGGGAGACCATGAACGATATCGTCAACGCGGTTACTCGAGTGACCGACATTATGGGCGAGATTGCCTCTGCCTCTGATGAGCAGAGCAAGGGCATCGACCAGGTGGCACTGGCGGTATCGGAGATGGACAGAGTGACACAGCAGAACGCGTCGCTGGTAGAAGAGTCTGCGGCCGCAGCCGCAGCATTAGAAGAACAGGCCAGTCGACTCACGCAGGCGGTCTCTGCTTTCCGCCTTGCCGCGGTCCCTGAAAATCCGGCGCAGCGCCGCTTGCAGGGGAGGGAGTTCGTTTCCGCCCCGGCTGGCAAACGTCAGCTCAGTACCGGACAGGATGATAACTGGGAAACTTTTTGATCGTATTGATATTGCGGCGTTAGCCGCCTGATGGGAGCGTAGATGTTTAATCGTATTCGTATCTCGACCACACTGTTTATCTTACTGATTGTTTGCGGTCTGTTGCTGGTGGGAAGCAACGGTCTCTCTTTTTGGGCTTTCCGCGATGGTTTCCAGCATCTGGAGCAGGTTGAAAAGAGCAACCACCAGCGTAATACGCTGGCCCAGATGCGCGCCGTGTTATTGCAGACCAGTACCTCGCTGAACAAAGCGGGCACGCTGACCGCCTTAAGCTATCCGCCGGATGATATCAAGGGGCTGATGAGTTCGGCCCGCAGCAACCTACAGCTCGCTGCCGCCCAGCTCAAAGAGTTTGATGCTATCGAGGCGATCTCGCCGGAAGGGGAGAAGCTCAAGGCGCAGGCGAAAGCCACCTACGGCACCTGGATGAGCGATTTAGAGCATCAGGCGGCCTGGCTTACGAATAACCAGCTCTCTGATTTTATGACCGCGCCGGTGCAGCAGTCCCAGGATGCGTTTGAGGCGACCTTTACGGCCTGGCAGCACTATATCGATCGCTTTGTCGTGACCGCAACGGCAGCCAGTGGCGCTAACTACCACATGTCGGCGGCAACCTTTATTACCGTGTTGATTCTGGCCGCAGGGCTGATCTCTGCCGGGCTGTTCTGGTCACGCAGAATGATCGTGCAGCCGCTGGCGATCATCAGCAGCCACTTTGACAGCATCGCCGGGGGCGATCTGGCGCGGCCGATCTCGGTCTATGGCCGCAACGAAATCTCAGCCATTTTTGCCAGCCTGAAAAAGATGCAGACCGCGCTGCGTGACACGGTGGCCAACGTGCGCGAAGGCAGCGTGTCGATGCACACCGGCATCTCAGAAATTGCGGCGGGCAATAACGATCTCTCGGCGCGCACCGAGCAGCAGGCGGCGTCGCTGGCCGAAACCGCCGCCAGCATGGAGCAGCTCACCGCGACGGTTTCCCAGAATGCGGACAATGCCCGTCAGGCGTCGGTGCTCTCTCACGGCGCGGCGGAAACCGCGAGAAAAGGCGGGGAGCAGACCTCGCGGGTGGCTGACACCATGCATGATATCGCCACCAGCTCACAGAAAATTGGCGACATCATCAGCGTGATTGACGGCATTGCCTTCCAGACCAATATCCTGGCGCTAAACGCTGCCGTTGAGGCCGCGCGGGCGGGCGAGCAGGGGCGTGGTTTTGCCGTCGTGGCTGGGGAAGTACGTAACCTGGCCAGCCGCAGCGCCGAGGCGGCGAAAGAGATCAAAGGGTTAATCGAGGATTCCGTTGCCCGCGTGCAGCAGGGTTCTGCCCTGGTAGATACGGCGGCGCAGACCATGACGGACATTGTCCGCTCTGTCACTCAGGTGAATGACATTATGGGCGAAATTGCTTCCGCCTCCGATGAGCAGCGCCGGGGTATTGAGCAGGTCGCGCTGGCGGTCAGCCAGATGGATCAGGTTACGCAACAGAACGCCTCTCTGGTAGAGGAGGCCGCTGCGGCAACCGAACAGTTAGCGCACCAGGCGGATCGTCTTACGTCCCAGGTCGCGGTATTTAAGTTAGATGAACAAATCGGTCAACCCGACGTGGCACCCCCCAGGGCTGTGCCGGCATTATCCTGAAAGTAATTGAGAAGGCGCTATGACATCACCACTGCCCAACGGGCAAACGTCATTAACTATGCAGTTCCCTCAGCGCCTTGCGCTGTCCGACGCGCATTTTCGTCGGATATGTCAATTGATTTACCAGCGTGCGGGGATCGTGCTGGCTGACCATAAGCGAGACATGGTCTACAACCGGCTGGTTCGCCGCCTGCGTACACTGGGGCTGGATGATTTTGGCCGCTACCTGAGCATGCTGGAAGCGAACCAGAGCAGCGCCGAGTGGCAGGCATTTATCAACTCGCTGACCACTAACCTGACCGCCTTCTTCCGTGAAGCCCACCACTTCCCGGTGCTGGCCGATCATGCCCGCAAGCACAGCGGTGAGTACCGCGTCTGGAGCGCCGCCGCGTCAACCGGCGAAGAGCCCTACTCGCTGGCCATCACTCTGGCGGATGCGCTGGGCATGGTGCAGGGACGCTGGAAAGTGATCGCCAGCGATATCGACACCGAGGTGCTGGAGAAAGCCTGCAGCGGCATCTACCGCCTGGAGGAGCTGAAAACGCTCTCCCCCCAGCAGCTGCAGCGCTACTTTATGCGCGGCACCGGGCCCCATGCCGGGCTGGTGCGGGTGCGCCAGGAGCTGGCGAACTTTGTCGATTTCCAGCCGCTCAACCTGCTGGATAAGCAGTACAACGTGCCGGGCCCGTTTGACGCTATTTTTTGTCGTAACGTGATGATCTATTTTGATAAAACGACGCAGCAGGACATTTTGCGCCGCTTTGCCCCGATGCTTAAGCCTGACGGACTGATGTTCGCCGGGCATTCGGAGAATTTCAGCAACCTTGTGCGCGAGTTTACCCTGCGTGGGCAGACGGTTTATGCGCTGAGTAAGGATAAAGCATGAGTAAAATCAGGGTTCTGTCTGTTGATGACTCCGCGCTGATGCGCCAGATCATGACGGAGATTATCAACAGCCACAGTGATATGGAGATGGTGGCCACTGCGCCGGATCCGCTGGTCGCGCGGGATTTGATCAAGAAATACAATCCGGATGTTCTGACCCTGGACGTTGAAATGCCGCGCATGGACGGCCTCGACTTTCTTGAAAAGCTGATGCGCCTGCGGCCGATGCCGGTAGTGATGGTCTCCTCCCTGACCGGGAAGGGCTCTGAAGTGACCCTGCGCGCGCTGGAGCTGGGGGCAATTGACTTTGTCACCAAGCCACAGCTGGGGATCCGCGAGGGCATGCTCGCCTATAGCGAGATGATTGCCGAGAAGGTGCGGACCGCCTCGCGGGCCAAGCTGGCCGCGCACAATCCGGTCTCCGCCCCGGTCACCCTGAAAGCCGGGCCGCTGTTGAGTTCGGAAAAGCTGCTGGCGATCGGGGCTTCAACCGGCGGAACAGAGGCAATTCGCCATGTACTCCAGCCATTGCCGCTCTCCAGTCCCGGTATTCTTATTACCCAGCACATGCCGCCGGGCTTTACCCGCTCGTTCGCCGAGCGTCTGAACAAGCTCTGTCAGATCAGCGTAAAAGAGGCGGAGGACGGCGAGCGCGTGCTGCCGGGCCATGCCTATATTGCCCCTGGCGATAAGCACATGGAGCTGGCGCGCAGCGGTGCAAACTATCAGATCAAAATTCACGACGGACCGCCGGTTAACCGGCATCGTCCGGCGGTAGACGTGCTGTTTCATTCGGTCGCGAAGCACGCGGGGCGCAACGCCGTGGGGGTGATCCTCACCGGCATGGGCAACGACGGCGCGGCCGGTATGTTAGCAATGCATCAGGCGGGCGCCTGGACGATTGCGCAAAATGAAGCAAGTTGTGTGGTGTTCGGCATGCCGCGCGAAGCTATCAATATGGGTGGCGTAAGCGAAGTGGTCGATCTTAGCCAGGTAAGCCAGCAGATGCTGGCAAAAATCAGTGCCGGACAGGCAATACGTATTTAACGAGGAGTGTAGTTTTATGGCGGACAAAGAGCTCAAGTTTCTGGTTGTGGATGACTTTTCCACCATGCGTCGCATCGTGCGCAACCTGCTGAAAGAGCTGGGTTTCAACAACGTAGAAGAGGCAGAGGACGGCGTTGATGCGCTGAACAAGCTCCAGACGGGCGGGTTTGGCTTCGTTATCTCCGACTGGAACATGCCCAACATGGACGGCCTGGAGCTGCTGAAAACCATTCGCGGCAACAGCGCCATGGCTTCCCTGCCGGTGCTGATGGTAACCGCAGAGGCGAAGAAAGAGAACATCATTGCGGCCGCGCAGGCGGGTGCAAGTGGTTACGTGGTGAAGCCGTTTACGGCCGCAACCCTGGAAGAAAAACTCGGCAAGATCTTCGAGAAACTCGGCATGTGAGGACCGGATGATGATGATGCAATCGCAAATGAAACCTACGGATGAGCAATCGCCCGGGGACATTATCGCCCGCATCGGTAGCCTGACGCGCATGCTGCGCGACAGCCTGCGTGAGCTTGGCCTTGACCAGGCCATTGCCGAAGCGGCGGAAGCGATCCCTGATGCCCGCGATCGTCTGGACTATGTTGTGCAGATGACGGCCCAGGCTGCCGAGCGTGCGTTAAACAGCGTAGAAGCCTCGCAGCCGCATCAGGACGCGATGGAGAGCGGCGCGAAGTCGCTGACCAAACGTTGGGACGCATGGTTTGAGAACCCGATCGAGCTGACCGACGCCAAAGAGCTGGTCAAAGACACCCGCCAGTATCTTGGCGACGTGCCGGGTCACACCAGCTTCACCAATGCCCAGCTGCTGGACATCATGATGGCGCAGGATTTCCAGGATCTGACCGGTCAGGTGATCAAGCGCATGATGGATGTGATCCAGGAGATTGAGCGTCAGCTGCTAATGGTGCTGTTGGATAACATGCCAGAGCCGTCCGCGCGGCCAAAGCGCGAGAACGAAAGCCTGCTCAACGGGCCGCAGCTCGACACCACCAAAGCAGGCGTCGTGGCCAGCCAGGATCAGGTCGACGACCTGCTGGACAGCCTCGGCTTCTGATCAAAACCCCGCCTCTGCTGCTAAAGAGAGGCGGGACTTTCCGCTTAGTAGATCCTCACCTGTCAGCTTGCCCTCTTTAAGCTAAACGCCTAAACAGTAAAAAAGCCGTGTTAAAGCGAGTTTATCGTCCCATTGTCTCTTCAGGGGTCTGGCATGATACCCGTGACGTAATGTATCGCGAGTATTTAGCGTGGCTGAAGAAGACAACGAGGACAAAACAGAGGCCCCCACACCCCACCGACTAGAGAAGGCGCGTGAGGAGGGGCAGGTTCCCCGCTCCAAAGAGCTTACATCGCTGCTGATCCTGGTGGTCGGCATCTGTGTGATCTGGATTGGGGGGGAGTCGCTCGCCCGTAGGCTGGCGGGACTGCTCTCATCTGGCCTCCGCTTCGACCACGGTATCGTCAACGATCCCCAGCTGATCCTCGGTCAAACAGTCCTGCTGATCAAAGAGGCGATGATTGCGCTGCTGCCGCTCATTACCGGCGTGGTGCTGGTGGCGCTGATCGCCCCGATTCTGCTGGGTGGGCTGGTGTTTAGCGGCAAATCGCTGCAGTTCCAGTTCTCCAAGCTCAACCCGCTCAGTGGCCTTAAACGCCTCTTCTCCGCCCAGGTCGGCGCCGAGCTGGTCAAAGCGGTATTGAAGGCCGTGCTGATGGGCGGCGTGGCGGGTCTCTACCTGACCCATAAGTGGCCAGAGATGATGCGCCTGATGAGCGAATCACCGCTGACCGCCATGAGCAACGCCCTTAATCTGGTGGGCCTCTGCGTGCTGCTGGTGGTGCTGGGCATCATTCCGATGGTGGGCTTTGACGTGATCTGGCAGATCTACAGCCACATCAAAAAGCTGCGTATGTCCCGTCAGGATATCCGCGATGAACACAAGCAGAGCGAAGGCGATCCGCACGTAAAAGGGCGTATTCGCCAGATGCAGCGCGCCGCCGCCCGCCGCCGCATGATGGCGGACGTGCCCAAAGCTAACGTGGTGGTGACCAACCCGACGCACTACGCCGTGGCGCTGCTGTACGACGAGAACAAGATGAGTGCGCCGAAGGTGCTGGCCAAAGGGGCCGGGCTGGTGGCGTTGCGCATTCGTGAAATTGCTGCTGAAAACCGTATTCCCCTGCTGGAAGCGCCGCCGCTGGCGCGTGCGCTCTACCGCCATGCCGATGTCGGCCAGCAGATCCCCGGTCAGCTCTACGCGGCGGTAGCCGAAGTGCTGGCCTGGGTATGGCAACTCAAACGCTGGAAGCTCGCTGGTGGGCAAGCGCCGGTGAAACCCGCCAATCTTCCGGTGCCTGAAGCATTGGATTTTATGAACGACGAGAAGGACACTGATGAATAATCTGGTGACGATGTTGCGTCTGCCCAGCAACATGAAATCAGGTCAATGGCAGATTCTTGCTGGACCGATACTGATTCTGCTTATCCTGTCGATGATGGTGCTGCCGCTCCCGGCGTTCATCCTTGACCTGCTGTTTACCTTTAACATCGCGCTCTCCATTATGGTGTTGCTGGTAGCGATGTTTACCCAGCGTACGCTGGAGTTCGCCGCGTTCCCGACCATTCTGCTGTTTACCACCCTGTTGCGGCTGGCGCTGAACGTCGCGTCCACGCGTATCATCCTGATGGAAGGGCATACCGGCGGCGCAGCGGCGGGGAAGGTGGTTGAAGCCTTCGGCCACTTCCTCGTTGGCGGTAACTTTGCCATCGGTATCGTGGTGTTCGTTATTCTCGTCATCATCAACTTTATGGTTATCACCAAGGGTGCAGGGCGTATCGCCGAAGTCGGCGCGCGCTTTGTCCTCGACGGGATGCCGGGCAAGCAGATGGCGATCGATGCCGACCTCAACGCCGGGATTATCGGTGAAGAGGAGGCGAAAAAACGCCGCTCGGAAGTGACCCAGGAGGCTGACTTCTACGGCTCCATGGACGGTGCGAGTAAGTTCGTGCGCGGCGATGCCATCGCGGGCATCCTGATCATGGTGATTAACGTCGTCGGCGGCCTGCTGGTGGGCGTTCTGCAACATGGCATGGACATGGGCCACGCGGCGGAGAGCTATACCCTGCTGACCATCGGTGACGGGCTTGTCGCCCAGATCCCGGCGCTGGTGATCTCCACCGCGGCGGGTGTGATTGTAACCCGCGTGGCAACCGACCAGGACGTGGGCCAGCAGATGGTGGGGCAGCTGTTTAGCAACCCGCGCGTGATGCTGCTGAGCGCCGCCGTACTGGGCCTGCTGGGCCTGGTGCCGGGCATGCCAAACTTTGTCTTTCTGCTCTTTACCGCCGGACTGCTGGGCCTTGCCTGGTGGCTGCGCGGACGTGAACAGAAAGCCCCGGTTGAGGCCGCGCCGATCAAGATGCCGGAGAACAACCAGGCGGTAGAGGCTACCTGGAACGATGTCCAGCTGGAAGACTCCCTTGGTATGGAGGTGGGTTATCGCCTGATCCCAATGGTGGATTTCCAGCAGGATGGTGAGCTGCTTGGACGTATCCGCAGCATCCGTAAGAAATTTGCTCAGGATATGGGCTTCCTGCCGCCGGTGGTGCACATTCGCGACAATATGGATCTGCCTCCGGCGCGTTACCGTATTCTGATGAAGGGCGTTGAGATCGGCAGCGGCGAGGCCTATCCAGGCCGCTGGCTGGCGATCAACCCTGGCACGGCGGCGGGAACCCTGCCCGGCGAGCAGACGGTGGATCCGGCCTTTGGCCTGGCGGCAATCTGGATCGAAAGCGCCCTGAAAGAGCAGGCGCAGATCCAGGGTTATACCGTGGTCGAGGCCAGCACCGTGGTGGCGACCCATCTTAACCACCTGATTGGTCAGTTCTCCGCCGAGCTGTTTGGTCGCCAAGAGGCGCAGCAGCTGCTGGATCGCGTGAGCCAGGAGATGCCGAAGCTCACCGAAGATCTGGTTCCGGGCGTAGTTACCCTCACCACCCTGCATAAGGTGCTGCAGAACCTGCTGGATGAGAAAGTGCCGATTCGCGATATGCGTACCATTCTGGAGACCCTGGCCGAGCATGCGCCGATCCAGAGCGATCCGCACGAGCTGACCGCGGTCGTTCGCGTGGCGCTGGGCCGGGCGATCACCCAGCAGTGGTTCCCGGGCACCGGTGAAGTGCAGGTGATCGGTCTGGATACGCCGCTTGAGCGTCTGCTGCTGCAGGCGTTGCAGGGCGGCGGCGGCCTGGAGCCGGGTCTGGCGGATCGCCTGCTGGCCCAGACCCAGGAGGCGCTGGCCCGTCAGGAGATGCTTGGCGCGCCGCCGGTGCTGCTGGTGAACCACGCCCTGCGTCCGCTGCTGTCGCGCTTCCTGCGTCGCAGCCTGACGCAGCTGGTGGTGCTCTCTAATATGGAGCTGTCGGATAACCGCAACATCCGCATGACCGCCACCATTGGAGGTAAATAGTGCGTAGATTGTTAGGTCTTCTGCTGGCGCTGCCGCTGCTGGCCCACGCGGCAGGTGAGGGGGCATGGCAGGCGAGCAGCATCGGTATCACCCTTAACCACCGGGGGGAGTCGATGTCGTCCCGACCGCTGGCCTCCTCCCAGCCCGTCTCCGGGTTGATGACGCTGGTGGCGTGGCGCTACACGCTCAACGGCCCGACCCCGGCCGGGCTGCGGGTGCGCCTCTGCTCGCAGATCCGCTGCACGGAACTGGATGGAGAGAGCGGCACGACCCGCGCCTTCAACGGCATTCCTGCCGCTGAGCCGCTGCGCTTTATCTGGGAAGTGCCCGGCGGCGGACGCCTGCTGCCAGCCCTGAAGGTTAGCCGCAATGAGGTCATTGTAAACTACCGCTAAGCGCTTCATTCTTCGCCAGTCATCACCGTTTTCAGCGGGATTATGATGGCTGGCTCTCAATTTTTGACCCCGCCTTTTGATGCACAAGAAACACTGTTTTATAAATCAGTGACGCACGTAGTGAGACTCTTTGTATTTTTGCCAACCGCGCCAGCGCAGTGGCAGAAACAGAAAGGTTTATCTGAACGCATCCTCTTACTTTAGCCGTGTAAGTACTCCCAAAATAAAAAGGGTTGGCGGCAATGAAAACACGTAAAATTGGACTGGCGAACTATCTCGCCTACGGATCCGGTGACTTTTTGGGGGCCGGAACGACAGCGTTGACCGCTGCGTGGCTCCTCTATTTCTACACAACGTTTTGTGGTTTAACGCCTATCGAGGCCACCTTCATCTTTGCCACCGCAAGGGTGCTGGATGCGGTGGTCAGCCCGCTGATGGGCTTTTTAACCGATAACTTCGGTTCGACCTGGCTGGGCAAACGCTTTGGCCGACGTAAATTCTTCATCATGCTCGGCATCCCGTGCGTCTTTAGCTACTCCATTATGTGGGTCGGCGACATGGGCTTCTGGTACTACCTGCTTACCTATCTGCTGTTTGATATCGTCTACACCATGATCCTCGTTCCGTATGAGACCCTGGTGCCGGAGATGACCGACGACTTCAAACAGAAGACCAAATTCTCCGGGGCGCGTATCGGCATGGCGCAGATGTCGGCGATCCTCGCCTCGTTCCTGCCGGGGATCCTGCTGACCCACTTTGGGAAAGATAACCCGGTCTCCTTTTTCTACGCCAGCCTGGTCTTCTCGGTGCTCTGCGCCCTGATGCTGACCTTCGTCTGGTTCTTCACCTGGGAGCGTCCGCGTGAGGAGTGGACCGAAGCCGCCCTGCGTGCCGAAGAGGAGAAGAAACACCTGACGTTCCGTCAGAGCATGGCCCGCCTGTTTACCGAGCTTAGCTCGACCCTGCGCATCAAAATCTTCCGTCAGCATCTGGGTATGTATCTTGGGGGTTATATCGCCCAGGACGTTTTCAACGCCGTCTTTACCTACTACGTTGTATTCGTCCTGATGCAGGAGGCGTCGCTGGCCTCTAACCTGCTTGGCACCATGGCTATCTTCCAGTTCATTGCGGTCATCGCCATGATCCCGCTCTGCATCCGCTTTGGACCCGCGCCGTCTTACCGGATGGTGGTCACGCTGTTCGGCATCAGTTCTATCTCCTACGCCGTGCTCTACTACGCGGGCCTGAGCGACATCTACTCCCTGCTGCTGCTGGTTTCCGCCGTCGCCGGTCTCGGTCGCGGGGGTATCAACTACGTGCCGTGGAACACCTACACCTACATCTCTGACGTGGATGAGGTGATCACCGGCCAGCGCCGGGAAGGGATCTTCGCAGGCATCATGACCTTAACCCGTAAAGCCTCCCAGGCCGGGGCAGTGATGCTGGTGGGGATCGTCATGCAGGCCTCCGGCTTCGTCTCCGGGCAGAAAACTCAGCCGGAATCGGTTAGCCACACCATTCTGATGATCCTCTGCTTCGGTACGGTGGCGGTGCTGCTCTGCGGTTTCCTGGTGTCGCTGCGCTTCAAGCTGAACCTGAAAACCCACAGCGTGCTGCGGGAAGAGACGGCCAAAATGCGCCAGTCTGGCCGCGCCATGCCGGAGACCGTGACGCCGCAGGCGCGGGCCACCGTTGAGATGCTGGCGGGAATGCCTTACGAGTCGCTGTGGGGCAACAACAATATTGGCTATCTGAATCGTAACAAGCCTGCCGCGCCGTCGCTGAAAGCTCGCTCCGGCCATGAATTCAATACGCAAGAGGTTAAGTAAATGATTGTTTACCCTGTCAAACATAGCCCTTTACTCTGTCAGCCGACGCGCTTTATTGCCCGGGACGAGCTTAAGGCACTGATCCAGAAGGTGACCCATAATCTGGTCAATATTCAGGATGCATCCGGTGAGTTTTTACTGCGACTAGACGACGGGCGCGTCATTGATACCAAAGGCTGGGCGGGCTGGGAGTGGACGCACGGCGTGGGGCTGTACGGCATGTATCAATATTATCGCCAGACCGGCGATGAGACGATGCGGGAGATCATTGATAGCTGGTTCGCAGACCGCTTTGCCGAAGGGGCTACCACCAAAAACGTCAACACCATGGCACCGTTTTTGACCCTGGCGTATCGCTATGAGGAGACCCGCAATCCATCTTACCTGCCGTGGCTTGAGAGCTGGGCCGAGTGGGCGATGAACGAGATGCCGCGCACCGAGCATGGCGGGATGCAGCACATCACTCTGGCGGAAGAGAACCACCAGCAGATGTGGGACGATACGCTGATGATGACCGTGCTGCCGCTGGCGAAGATCGGCAAGCTGCTTAATCGCCCCGAATATGTCGAAGAGGCGGTGTATCAGTTCCTGCTGCACGTGCAGAACCTGATGGATCGCCAGACCGGTCTCTGGTTCCACGGCTGGAGCTACGAGGGCAACCACAACTTTGCTCAGGCGCGCTGGGCGAGGGGCAACAGCTGGCTGACCATTGTGATCCCGGATTTTCTGGAGCTGGTGGATCTGCCGGAAAACAACGCCGTACGCCGCTACCTGGTGCAGGTGTTGAATGCGCAGATCGCCGCCCTGGCAACGTGCCAGGATGACAGCGGCCTGTGGCATACCCTGCTGGACGATCCGCACTCCTACCTTGAGGCGTCGGCCACCGCCGGGTTCGCCTACGGTATTCTGAAAGCGGTGCGCAAGCGCTACGTCGTGCCAGAGTATGCGGAGGTCGCGGATAAAGCGATTAAGGGGATCGTGAATAACATTTCGCCGGAAGGGGAGCTGCTGCAAACCTCCTTCGGCACCGGAATGGGGTCTAACCTGGATTTCTACCGCAATATTCCGCTTACCTCCATGCCCTATGGCCAGGCGATGGCGATACTCTGTCTGACCGAGTACCTGCGGAAATACTTCTAAGGATTGCAGCTCCTGTAGGCCTGATAAGCGAAGCGCCATCAGGCGTTTCCCCCGGTGGCGCTGCGCTAACCGGGGCTACAGGATCTGTTAATGCTGTTTACATGCGTTCGACGGTTTGGATCCCAAGGGTATCCAGACCGGTTTTCAGCGTTTTCGCGGTCAGCTGCGCCAGCTTCAGGCGGCTCAGGCGCGTCTCGTCGCTCTCGGCGGTAAGAATCGGGCAGTGCTCGTAGAAGCCAGAGAATAGGCCCGCCAGATCGTAGAGGTAGCTGCACATCACGTGCGGGGTGCCTTCACGAGCAACCACGTTCAGCGTCTCTTCAAACTGCAACAGGCGCGCCGCCAGCTGGGCTTCGCGATCTTCGGTAATCACCACGTTAGCATTTGCCAGCACGCTCTCGTCGATCTCCGCTTTACGGAATACAGAGAGCACGCGAGTGTAGGCATACTGCATGTACGGCGCGGTATTGCCCTCAAAGGCCAGCATGTTATCCCAGTCGAAGATGTAGTCGGTGGTGCGGTTTTTAGAGAGATCCGCATACTTCACCGCGCCGATACCGACCGCGTTAGCCAGCTTTTCTAGCTCGTCGGCAGGCATATCCGGGTTCTTCTCCGCCACCAGACGGCGGGCGCGCTCCAGCGCCTCGTCCAGCAGATCGGCGAGCTTCACGGTACCGCCAGCGCGGGTTTTGAACGGCTTGCCGTCTTTACCCAGCATCATGCCGAACATGTGGTGCTCCAGCGGCACGCTATCCGGCACGTAGCCCGCTTTGCGCACGATGGTCCACGCCTGCATCAGGTGCTGGTGCTGACGGGAGTCGATGTAGTAGAGCACGCGATCGGCATGCAGGGTTTCAAAGCGGTACTTGGCGCAGGCAATATCGGTCGTGGTGTAGAGGTAGCCGCCATCCTTTTTCTGGATGATGACGCCCATCGGCTCACCCTCTTTGTTTTTGTACTCGTCGAGGAAGACCACGGTTGCGCCTTCGCTCTCTACCGCCAGCCCTTTGGCTTTCAGGTCGGCCACGATGCCCGGCAGCATCGGGTTGTAGAGGCTTTCGCCCATCACGTCCTTGCTGGTGAGGGTCACGTTCAGACGATCGTAGTTAGTCTGGTTCTGCGCCATGGTGATATCCACCAGCTTGCGCCACATCTGACGGCAGTACTCATCGCCGCCCTGTAATTTCACCACGTAACCACGGGCGCGCTCGGCAAAGGCTTCATCTTCGTCGTAGTGCTTCTTCGCTTCACGATAGAACGCTTCGAGGTCCGCCAGCGCCATCTCGCCTGCGTTCTCCTGCTGCTTAAGCTCCAGGAACGCAATCAGCATGCCAAACTGGGTGCCCCAGTCGCCGACGTGGTTGGCGCGGATCACGTTGTGACCCAGCAGCTCCAGGGTACGCACGGAAGCGTCGCCGATGATGGTCGAGCGCAGATGGCCGACGTGCATCTCTTTGGCCACGTTCGGGGCAGAGTAGTCAACCACGATGGTCTGCGGCTCCGGGCGGGAGAGGCCCAGACGATCGGAAGCCAGCGCCTTATTGACGTGCTCGGCCAGAAACGCCGGCTCGAGGAAGATATTGATAAAGCCCGGCCCGGCGATCTCAACCTTGCTGGCAATGCCGTTGAGATCAAGGTGAGTCAGAACCTGCTCAGCAACCTGTCGCGGGGGCATGCCCAGTTTTTTCGCAACCGCCATGACGCCATTGGCCTGGTAGTCACCAAACTGTACTTTTGCTGACTGACGAACCTGCGGCTCGCAATCCGCAGGCGCGCCTGCGGCAATCAGTGCCTGACTGACTTTTTCTGAGAGAAGTGCCTGAATATTCACCGGGATACCTTACGTTAACGACGCAGCGCGCAAAAAGCCGCCTGCGTCCGGGTGTTGATAAGTAAAGCCGGGAGTATACTGCAATTGCCTGCTGCCGTCAGCCCTGTCGGGACGCGGGCTTTGCGCAAATAAACGGCAAGCTAAACGTGAATAATCATTCATTTGCCAACGGGGGCAATCGCCGTTTGGTGCGCGTCCCACAACAGGGTAAATTAGCGGCTTTGCGATAAACGAGGGCGTTGACCATGGCTGACTGGCAGACCATTGACGAATTGCATGATATTTCTGCGGATCTCCCGCGCTTTACAAAAGCGTTAACCGAACTTGCCACCCGGCTGGGGCTGGATATCGCGCCTCTGGAGGCCGATCACATTTCGCTGCGCTGCCATCAGAATACCACCGCCGAGCGCTGGCGTCGGGGCTTTGAGCAGTGCGGTACGCTGCTGTCGGAGAACATCATTAATGGTCGGCCGATCTGCCTGTTTAAGCTGCACCAGCCTGTGACGGTGGCGCACTGGTCCTTTACGGTGGTTGAGCTGCCGTGGCCGGGCGAGAAGCGCTATCCCCACGAAGGCTGGGAACATATCGAGATCGTCCTGCCCGGCGAGCCGGAAACCCTGAACGCCCGGGCGTTAGCGCTGCTGGCCGATGAGGGGCTAAGCCAGCCGGGTATTGCTGTTAAAACCAGCTCGCCAAAAGGGGAGCACGAGCGCCTGCCCAATCCAACGCTGGCGGTGACCGATGGCACGGTAACGGTGAAGTTTCACCCGTGGTCCATCGAAGCGATCGTGGCGAGCGAAAACGGCGCGTAGAACAGAGGAGAGAGAAAAATGGCTCTGCTGGAGATCTGCTGTTACAGCCAGGCGAGTGCCGAGACCGCACAGCTTAACGGGGCGGACCGCATTGAGCTTTGCGCAGCTCCGAAAGAGGGTGGGCTGACACCTTCCCACGGCGTCCTGCGGCTGGTGCGCGAGACGGTGACAATCCCCGTGCATCCCATCGTCCGCCCCAGGGGCGGTGACTTCTGCTACACCGACGATGAGTTCAGCGCGATGCTGGACGACGTCAGGCTGATCAAGACGCTGGGCTTTCCAGGAGTGGTTATTGGCGTGCTGGATGAGGAGGGCAACGTCGATATCCCCCGCATGCGACAAATAATGCAGGCTGCACAGGGGATGGCTGTAACTTTTCATCGCGCCTTTGATATGTGCAGAAACCCGCATGAAGCCGTTGATAAATTAGGAGATTTAGGCGTGTCGCGCATCCTCACCTCGGGGCAAAAAGCGTCGGCAGAAAAAGGACTTTCATTAATTACGGAACTAAAACACCGATCCGGTGTTCCAATCATTATGGCTGGTGCTGGCGTTCGAGTCAGCAACCTGCATATGTTTTTGGACGCAGGGGTGGAGGAGGTACACAGCTCCGCAGGAATGTGGACGCCGTCGCCCATGCGTTACCGTCAACAGGGATTGTCGATGTCATCTGACGCGCAGTCGGATGAGTATCTGCGCTATTGCGTGGACGGTGAAATTGTAGCGGAAATGAAAGCGATGATTGCCCGTCATCGTGCGTTCTGACCCTTTTTTACCGCACATCATGTCGCCCAATATGATGCTTGCTTTGTACCAGGCCCCTGCCATTTCAACAGGGGCCATTTTTTTTGGAAAAAGTGCAGCGTGTGTAGGCCGGGTAAGGCGTAGCCGCCACCCGGCGTTAATGCGTTACGGCTTCTTCGCAATCAACACCGCACGCAGCGGGGCGGGGTAGCCCTCAACGGTCTTGCTCGGGTCGTTTGGATCGAGAAACTCCGCCAGCGACTCGGTGATCATCCAGTCGGTGCGGCGCTGCTCATCGGTAGTGGTCTGGCAGACGTCAACGATACGCACATCCACAAAGCCACACTTCTCCAGCCAGTTTTTTAACGCTAGCGCGGAGGGGATAAAGTAGACGTTGCGCATCTGGGCATAGCGATCGCCGGGGATCAGCACCGTGCGTTCATCGCCCTCGACCACCAGCGTCTCCAACACCAGCTCGCCTTCGCTTACCAACTGATCCTTAAGCTGCCACAGGTGCTCCAACGGAGAGCGACGGTGATAGAGCACGCCCATCGAGAAGACCGTGTCAAACGCGTTCAGCGCCGGAAGCTGCTCAATGCCCAGCGGCAGCAGGTGCGCCCGCTGGTCGCCGCCCAGCAGCTTGCGCACCGCCTCAAACTGGCAGAGGAACAGCTGGGTCGGATCGATACCGACCGCCAGGTGTGCGCCCGCGCCCACCATTCGCCACAGGTGATAGCCGCTGCCACAGCCGACGTCGAGGATAGTGCGTCCGCTCAGATCAGAGAGGTGCGGCAGCACGCGCTCCCATTTCCAGTCGGAGCGCCACTCGGTGTCAATGTCCACGCCATAGAGCGAGAACGGCCCCTTACGCCACGGCATCAGGTTACGCAGCAGCGTATCGATGCGCTTGATCTGCCCTGGGCTGAGCGGGGTTTCGCTCTCCGCCGTCACGCTGTGCAGCAGATCAAGCCGATACGGCTGCATCTCCGGTAGAAACTCTACCGCATTGGTCCACTGCTTAAACTGGCCGTGCAGAGCCCCGCGCTGCCAGGTTGCAATCTGTGCGGGCAGGGTCTCCAGCCAGTGGGCGAGAGGACTTTTGGCAATCTGCTGATAGAAGTCACCGAACTCGATCATGCCGACGCTCCTGCTTTCAACGCCACCAGCGAACCAAAGTTAAAGCACTGGAACCAAAGTTCGCTGTGCTCGAAACCGGCCTGGCGCAGGCGGGCCTTGTGCGTCTCCACGGAGTCGGTGAGCATCACGTTCTCCAGCATGCTGCGCTTCTGGCTGATCTCCAGCTCGCTGTAGCCGTTGGCACGTTTAAAATCGTGATGCATATTAAACAGCAGCTCGCCGGTGGTGGCATCTTCAAAGCTGAATTTTTCCGACAGCACCAGCGCGCCGCCCGGATTCAGCCCCTGATAGATGTTATCCAGCAGCGCCTGCCGTTCAGCAGGTTCAAGGAATTGCAGGGTAAAGTTCAGCACCACCAGCGACGCGTTTTCAATGCGGATATGGCGAATATCGCCCTCAATTACCTCAACCGGCGTCGGCGCTTTATAGGCGTCAATATGGCGGCGGCAGCGTTCAACCATCGCCGGAGAGTTATCCACGGCAATAATTTTACAGTCCGGATGGGCGATATTACGACGCACGGAGAGCGTGGCCGCGCCCAGCGAGCAGCCCAGATCGTAGACCTGGCTAGCGGGCTGCACAAAACGCTCCGCCAGCATGCCGATCATCGAGATAATATTTGAGTAGCCGGGAACGGAGCGCTGGATCATGTCCGGGAAGACTTCGGCTACCCGTTCATCGAATGTCCAGTCACCCAGGCTGGCGATTGGCGCAGAAAAAAGCGTGTCGCGGTGAGACATAACGTAAAAATCCGAGAAAACAAAAGTGGCGTATTGTGCGCTAATGCACAGAGAAAACCAACTCCCAGGGCATGAACCAGAGGTTTGCCAGCACCATCAGCACCAGCGAACACCAGGTGGCGCTCATACCGGACCGCCGCCAGCGCATCAGCTGGTGATGCAAACCGTAGTAGTGCATCAGACGACCAGCAATCAGCAGCAGTCCACAGACGTGTACCATCCACGTCTCTGCGCCGTTCATCTCCATAAACAGCAGCAGGATCAGGCCGGCGGGAAGATACTCTACCGCATTGCCGTGGATGCGGATCGCGGTCTGTAGCTCGCTAAACCCGCCATCGCCATACGACACCCGGTACTGCATACGCAGGCGCACAACGTCAAAAGATAACTTAATCAGCAGCAGAACACCCAGCACGGCATACAGCGCGCTTACCATAGAAACTCCATTTAAGCCCGGAAAGGGTACGTCTCTATGATAGCGCGACTGGTTCAGAAAAGAGAGGATTGTTGCGGAATTGACGGTGCTGGACCGACGGAGGGCACGGCACGCTGTAGCGCGGCCCACAGGGTATCGACCAATACCGGGGCTTCGGCAATATCCGGCGTATGCAGAAAAAGATAGGGCGTGGTGCTTTTCTCCCAAAGGGCCAGCTTCTCCAGCCAGACGGCAAACAGGGCGCTGTTCTGCGCCATGTCATCGCTGCCGATAAAGCGCACCATTGGATGCTGGGCCGTGACTACCGCATGGACTGGCACCACGGGCTTCTTGCGCTGGGCTTCAATCACCGCTTCGCTGCGGGGAAGGGCGCTGTGCACCGGACGGCTGTCGAGGATCACCCGGTTGACGCCACGTGCATGCAGGCCCCGGTTAAGCTGCGTTTCCGCGTCACCCTTGGCAAAAAATTCCTGATGGCGCACCTCTACCCCGTAGCGGAAATCCTCAGGCAGGCCGTCGAGGAACGCCCACAGGGCGGGCAGATCCTGCGGCGCAAACGAGGCGGGCAGCTGGAGCCAGTACTGGCCAATACGCTCCGCCAGCGGGGCCATACGGCTAAAAAACTCCTCGGTGAGATCGCCGCACTGGCGCAGCCGCGCCTGGTGCGAAATGGTTGCCGGGAATTTAAAGCAGAAGCGGAAGGAGTCGGTGGTCTGGGCGTGCCAGCGCGCCACGATATCGGCCTTTGGCAGGGCATAGAGCGTGGTATTGCCCTCCACGCAGTTAAAGTGGCGGGCATAGGCTTCGAGATCGGTGATGCCAAGGCGCACCCATTTCGGGTGCGACCACTGCGGCAGGCCAATGTAGATCATAGCGCGGTAAGGATCTCTTCGGTGCTACGCACCCGGCCAATGCGCGGGAAAATATGCGTGAAGCTCCCCTGATGCTGGTCACTGCTGGCGGCGCTGCAGGCGTCTTCCACCACAATCAGATTAAAGCCCAGCTCCCACGCATTGCGTGCGGTGGACTCAACGCCGATGTTGGTGGAGATCCCGCACAGCACGATGGTGTCGATACCCCGACGGCGCAGCTGCAGCTCCAGATCGGTGCCGTAGAAGGCGCCCCACTGGCGTTTAGTCACTTCGATATCACCGTCGCGTTTGCCCAGCGCCACCGGATAGTGCCACCACTCCGGCGGCAGGGCGTGACCACCGATGGGGGCATCGACGGGCTGCTTGAGCGCCTCGGCGAAATCAGCCGACCAGCCTACGCGTACCATGACCACCGGCGCACCCTTGGCGCGAAACGTCTCCGCCAGCCGCGCGGCGCGAGCAACAACCTCATCTGCCGAATGCGGGCCACCGGCAAACGGCAGAATGCCCTCCTGAAGATCGATAACCACAAGGGCAGTTGTTTTCGCGTTAAGTTCTGGCATGTTAGCTCCTGTTATCTACGTCGTTTTGCCCATACAGTAAGCGTAAATGGCGTTAGCCTGGAGCACAAATTTTGTTAGTTTTTGTGAGCGTAGAAGTAAAAGCGAGCATTCTGGTTGTAGAGGAGCGCTATCACTTAATCACTTTTAATTAATTATTGATAAAATCGTATATTAAAACATGTATACATTCATTGGCTTGATAATTTTCTAATTTAACTAACATGTTATTATGCGTCTGCAAGCAGAAGACGATCTCTTAATATAAAATCAATGAAAAAGGCTCCTCTATGAAAAAGCTCATTGCACTGTTTCCACTGTGTTTGCTGCTGACCGGGTGCCCCGGTAGCCATAGAGAAGGCGCGGAGTTAGGTGAGTGGAAACCAATAAGCATCAGTGCGAATAGCGTTTGCTTTAGTGTTAAACCTAAGGATGTTTTGAGTCGCTACACGCTAACCGTTCATGAAAATGGATATGAACAGTTACTACTTGGTGATTTTGTACATCTCTCTTATCCCAATACGTGTTTTAACATAGAATTTAATCCGGGTAGCGCTTACGCAGCAAATTACACGCTTAATAATAAAGTTTATTATTATACATTTGTTGTTGATAAGAGTGGATAGTAGGACGGAGCCCGCCTAAAAACTGACCTCCAGGCCGACGTAGCGCCTCATCTTGGCTTTGAGTGTCAAGCTGATATCCAGTATAATAGCCCCCTTTTTTCATCCAGTTGTGACATTCAGCTCGCGCTGCGTCGTCGTGGCTGCAAGGCAGGCGACAAACGGCCTGCGGCTAAGTTAAGGGATATCTCATGCGTACAGAATATTGCGGACAGCTTCGACTGTCCCACGAGGGGCAGCAGGTGACTCTGTGTGGTTGGGTCAACCGCCGCCGCGATCTCGGCAGCCTGATCTTTATCGATATGCGCGATCGTGAAGGTATCGTGCAGGTGTTCTTCGATCCGGATCGCGCAGATGCGTTAAAGCTGGCCTCTGAACTGCGTAATGAGTTCTGCATCCAGGTCACCGGCACCGTGCGCCGCCGTGACGATAAAAACATCAACAGCGATATGGCTACCGGCGAGATTGAAGTGCTGGCCTCCGATCTGACCATCATCAACCGTTCAGACTCGCTGCCGCTCGACTCCAACCACGTCAATACCGAAGAGGCGCGTCTCAAGTACCGCTATCTGGATCTGCGTCGCCCGGAGATGGCTAACCGCCTGAAGACCCGCGCGAAGATCACCAGCTTCGTGCGCCGTTTCATGGACGACCACGGTTTCCTCGACATCGAAACCCCGATGCTGACCAAGGCCACCCCGGAAGGGGCGCGTGACTATCTGGTGCCGAGCCGCGTGCACAAAGGCAAATTCTACGCCCTGCCGCAGTCCCCACAGCTGTTCAAGCAGCTGCTGATGATGTCCGGGTTTGACCGCTACTACCAGATCGTAAAATGCTTCCGCGATGAAGACCTGCGTGCGGATCGCCAACCTGAATTTACCCAGATCGACGTTGAAACCTCCTTCATGACCGCACCGCAGGTGCGTGAGGTGATGGAAGCGCTGGTGCGTCAGCTGTGGCAGGCCACCATTAACGTAGACCTTGGCGACTTCCCGGTGATGACCTTTGCCGAGGCCGAGCGCCGCTACGGCTCTGACAAACCAGACCTGCGTAACCCGATGGAGCTGGTGGACGTTGCCGACCTGCTGAAAAGCGTCGAGTTCGCCGTGTTTGCCGGTCCGGCCAACGACGCCAAAGGCCGCGTGGCTGCCCTGCGTGTGCCGGGCGGCGCTGCCCTGAGCCGTAAGCAGATTGACGACTACGGCAACTTCATTAAGATCTACGGCGCGAAAGGGCTGGCCTACATCAAGGTCACCGAGCGTGCAAAAGGTCTGGAAGGCATCACCAGCCCGGTAGCGAAGTTCCTGAATGCAGAGATTATCGAAGCGATTCTGGAGCGTACCGGTGCGCAGGATGGCGACATGATCTTCTTTGGCGCGGACAACCGCAAAGTCGTTGCTGATGCAATGGGCGCGCTGCGCCTCAAGCTGGGTAAAGACCTGAGCATCACCGATGAAAGCAAGTGGGCGCCGCTGTGGGTCATCGACTTCCCGATGTTCGAAGAGGACGGCGAAGGCGGTCTGACCGCGATGCACCACCCGTTCACCGCGCCGAGCAACATGACTGCGGAAGAGCTGAAGGCTGCGCCGGAAACCGCTATCGCTAACGCTTACGATATGGTCATCAACGGCTATGAAGTGGGCGGTGGTTCAGTGCGTATTCACCGCGGCGAAATGCAGCAGACGGTGTTTGGCATCCTCGGCATTACCGAACAGGAGCAGCGCGAGAAGTTCGGCTTCCTGCTCGACGCCCTGAAGTACGGTACGCCGCCGCACGCGGGCCTGGCTTTCGGTCTCGATCGTCTGACCATGCTGCTGACCGGCACCGATAACATCCGTGACGTGATCGCTTTCCCGAAAACCACCGCCGCTGCCTGCCTGATGACCGAAGCGCCAAGCTTCGCCAACCAGGCCGCGCTGACCGAGCTGGGTATTGAAGTGATCAAAAAGGCTGAGAATAACTAATGACCTATAAGCAACCCGTTTCCGTGCTAGTCGTGATCTACGCCCAGGACACGAAACGGGTGCTGATGCTACAACGGCGCGACGATCCCAATTTCTGGCAGTCGGTTACCGGCAGCCTGGAGGAGGGTGAAACCGCACCGCAGGCCGCCGCGCGTGAAGTAAAGGAAGAGGTCGCGATTGACGTTGCAGCAGAGCAGCTGACCTTGATCGACTGTCAGCGCACGGTTGAGTTTGAAATTTTTATGCATTTACGTCATCGCTATGCGCCGGGTATTAAGCGCAACACGGAATCGTGGTTCTGTCTTGCGCTGCCTCACGAGCGGGAGATCGTGTTCACTGAACACCTGACCTACCGCTGGGTCGACGCGGTGGATGCTGCCGCCCTGACTAAGTCGTGGAGCAACCGGCAGGCGATTGAAGAGTTTGTAATTAACGCCGCCTGAGAAGGCGCTTTTGGAGAATTTTTTATGGCAGGTCACAGTAAATGGGCCAACACCAAACACCGCAAAGCGGCACAGGATGCCAAACGCGGTAAGATCTTTACCAAAATTATTCGTGAGCTGGTAACGGCAGCGCGTCTGGGCGGCGGCGATGCCGGCTCTAACCCGCGTCTGCGTGCGGCAATCGATAAAGCGCTCTCCAACAACATGACTCGCGATACCCTGAACCGCGCCATCGCCCGTGGCGTGGGCGGCGATGAAGACGCGAACATGGAGACCATCATTTATGAAGGTTATGGCCCTGGCGGCACGGCGGTAATGGTCGAGTGCCTGTCTGACAACCGTAACCGTACCGTTGCCGAAGTTCGCCATGCGTTCACCAAAACCGGCGGCAACCTCGGTACCGACGGCTCCGTTGCCTACCTGTTCAGCAAGAAAGGGGTGATCTCCTTCGAACAGGGCGACGAAGATGCGATCATGGAAGCTGCGCTGGAAGCCGGTGCGGAAGACGTAGTGACCTATGACGACGGCGCAATCGACGTCTACACCGCATGGGAAGAGATGGGTGCCGTACGCGATGCGCTGGAAGCCGCTGGTCTGAAAGCGGACAGCGCTGAAGTGTCGATGATCCCGTCCACCAAAGCGGACATGGATGCCGAGACCGCGCCGAAGCTGCTGCGCCTGATCGACATGCTGGAAGACTGCGATGACGTGCAGGAGGTTTACCACAACGGTGAGATCTCTGACGAGGTCGCAGCGACCCTCGAATGAGGCCATCTGGATCCGTAAAACAGGAGGTGCGTGGTGTCAATCATTCTCGGTATTGATCCCGGCTCACGCATCACCGGCTACGGCGTGATCCGCCAGGTCGGCAGACAGCTTACCTATCTTGGCAGCGGCTGTATCCGCACCAAGGTTGACGATCTCCCCTCACGCCTGAAGCTGATTTACGCGGGCGTGTCGGAGATCATCACCCAGTTCCAGCCCGACTTTTTCGCTATTGAGCAGGTCTTTATGGCGAAAAACGCCGACTCGGCGCTTAAGCTCGGGCAGGCGCGCGGGGTGGCGATTGTTGCGGCGGTAAATCAGGACCTGCCGGTCTTTGAGTATGCCGCTCGCCAGGTCAAGCAGACGGTGGTCGGCATCGGTAGCGCGGAGAAGAGTCAGGTGCAGCATATGGTGCGTACCCTGCTCAAACTTCCCGCTAATCCCCAGGCGGATGCCGCCGATGCGCTGGCGATTGCCATAACCCACTGTCACGTCAGCCAAAACGCCATGCAAATGAGTGAAAAAAGGCTCAATCTTGCGCGAGGGCGGTTACGTTAATCGAAAAAGAGGCTGGATATGTATCCAGCCTTTTTTATATCATAGAGAAAATTTTAGCCGATAGCGCAGGAGCGAAACGTGATAGGCAGACTCAGAGGCATTATTGTCGAGAAACAACCCCCGCTGGTGCTACTGGAGACCGGCGGCGTAGGCTATGAAGTGCATATGCCAATGACCTGCTTTTATGAGCTACCGGATGCTGGGCAGGAAGCGATTATCTTCACCCACTTTGTGGTGCGTGAAGATGCCCAACTGCTGTACGGCTTTAACAACAAACAGGAACGCACCCTGTTTAAAGAGCTGATCAAAACCAACGGCGTTGGGCCAAAGCTGGCACTGGCGATCCTCTCCGGCATGTCGGCGCAGCAGTTTGTCAACGCCGTCGAACGCGAAGATCCCAACGCGCTGGTGAAGCTGCCCGGCATCGGCAAAAAGACCGCCGAACGCCTGATTGTTGAGATGAAAGACCGCTTCAAAGGCCTGCATGGCGATCTCTTTACGCCAGCGGCGGATCTGGTGCTGACTTCGCCTGCGGGCCCGTCGGCGGACGATGCCGAGCAGGAAGCGGTTGCCGCGCTGGTGGCGCTGGGCTACAAGCCTCAGGAAGCCAGCCGCATGGTCAGTAAACTGGCACGCCCGGATGCCAGCAGTGAAACACTTATTCGTGAAGCGCTTCGCGCCGCGATGTGAGGTAAAGGATGATAGAAGCAGACCGCCTGGTATCAGCAGGCAGCGTTACCCAGGAAGAGGTCATCGATCGCGCGATCCGTCCTAAGCTGCTCGACGAATACATTGGCCAACCGCAGGTGCGCTCGCAGATGGAGATTTTTATCCAGGCAGCAAAGCTGCGTGGTGATGCGCTCGATCATCTGCTGATCTTCGGCCCGCCGGGCCTGGGTAAAACGACCCTGGCCAACATTGTCGCCAACGAGATGGGCGTTAATCTGCGCACCACCTCTGGCCCGGTGCTGGAGAAGGCGGGGGATCTCGCCGCGATGCTGACCAACCTTGAGCCGCACGACGTGCTGTTTATCGATGAGATCCATCGCCTGTCGCCGGTCGTGGAAGAGGTGCTCTACCCAGCGATGGAAGATTATCAGCTGGATATCATGATTGGCGAAGGCCCGGCGGCGCGCTCGATTAAAATCGACCTGCCGCCCTTTACGCTGATCGGTGCCACCACCCGTGCCGGCTCCCTGACCTCGCCGCTGCGCGATCGCTTTGGCATCGTGCAGCGCCTGGAGTTTTACCAGGTCGCCGATCTGCAGCATATCGTCGGGCGCAGCGCGCGCTTTATGGGGCTGGAGATGAGTGAAGAGGGTGCCCTGGAAGTGGCCCGCCGCTCGCGGGGTACGCCACGTATCGCCAACCGCCTCCTTAGGCGCGTGCGCGACTTCTCCGAAGTGAAGCATGACGGGACAATCTCCGCAGACGTGGCCGCTCAGGCGCTGGATATGCTCAACGTTGACGCCGAAGGCTTTGACTATATGGACCGCAAGCTGTTGCTGGCGGTGATCGATAAGTTCTTTGGCGGCCCGGTGGGGTTAGATAACCTTGCAGCGGCCATCGGCGAAGAGCGAGAAACGATTGAGGATGTGCTGGAGCCATACCTGATCCAGCAGGGCTTTTTACAGCGCACCCCGCGCGGGCGGATGGCGACGGTAAGAGCCTGGAACCACTTCGGTATTACGCCGCCAGCAATGCCATAAGGCATGCCGCAGGTTTTGTAGCCCCGGTAAGCGTAGCGCCACCGGGGAAAATGATTACTGCGCCGGTTTCTTCATCATGCTAAGGATAAACAGCGCTGCGGCGCAGAGCACCACCGAGGGGCCTGCGGGCGTGTCATAGAACGCCGAGAAGGTCAGTCCCCCGGTGACGGCGAGCATTCCGACTGCCACCGCAACCCCGGCCATCTGCTCCGGCGTGCGGGCGAAACGGCGGGCGGTGGCGGCAGGAATGATCAGCAGGGAAGTGATGATCAACGCGCCCACAAACTTCATCGCTACGCCAATCGTCAGGGCAGTTACCAGCATCAGCAGCAGCTTCACCCGCTGCAGTTTCACCCCGTCAACAAAGGCCAGATCCGGACTGATGGTCATCGACAGCAGGCTGCGCCACTGCCAGAGCAGGATGCCAAGCACAATCGCGACGCCCACCCCAAGGATGATCAGATCGTCCGGCGTCACCGCCAGCAGATCGCCAAACAGGTAGGCCATCAGGTCAACGCGAATGTTCGACATCAGGCTCACCACCACCAGACCCAGCGACAGGGCGCTGTGCGCCATAATGCCCAGCAGGGTATCGATCGCCAGGTGCGGACGCTTCTCCAGCCAGACCAGCCCACCGGCAAGCAGCAGCGTCACTGCAATCACCGCGTAAAACGGATTGACGTCCAGCAGCAGACCAAAGGCGACGCCGAGCAGCGACGCGTGGGCGAGGGTGTCGCCGAAGTAGGACATCCGACGCCAGACCACAAAGGAGCCCAGCGGGCCTGCGGCACAGGCCAGCATCATCCCGGCCAGCCAGCCGGGCAGAAGTAGTTCAATCATGAGTTTCCATTTCCCCGGCGCAGTACGATACGGCCCTGTAAATCATGGCGATGGTTATGGTTATGGCGATAGATGCCCAGCTGTTCAGCGCCGCGCGGCCCGAACATTGAGATAAACTGCGGATGCATAGCCACCACCTCTGGCGTGCCGGAGCAGCAGATATGGTGGTTGAGGCACAGCACCTCGTCGGTTTTCGCCATCACCAGATGCAGATCGTGAGAAACCATCAGCACGGCGCAGTTCAGCTCCCGGCGCAGCTGGTCAATCAGATCGTACAGCGCCACCTGGCCGTTCACGTCTACGCCCTGAGTAGGCTCATCCAACACCAGCAGCTGCGGAGCGTTAAGCAGGGCGCGGGCCAGCAGCACGCGCTGGGTCTCACCGCCGGAAAGCTTTTGCATCGGAGCATCAATCAGGTGTCCGGCCTGCACGCGCTTAAGGGCCGGAAGAATATCATCCTTGCGCGTCCCCGGACGCAGGCGCAAAAAACGGCTGACGGTCAGGGGCAGGGTGGCGTCCAGATGCAGCTTCTGCGGAACGTAACCAATGCGCAGTGCCTTATCGCGCTTGATTGTGCCGGAATCGGCTGCTACCAGGCCGAGCACGACCCGCACAAGGGTCGATTTTCCTGCGCCGTTTGGACCCAGCAGGGTTAAAATTTTTCCAGGCTGCAGCACCAGCGAAATGTCAGACAGGACGCGGCGTTGACCGAAGGAGACGGATACATTTTCCAGTGAAACAAGATTTGTCATAGTGTTTAAGGGCTTGCACAAGTCATAGAATGTTATAATATCACATTCCACCCACTTATTACGATGATTAGTCGCATTATGTTACATAAAAATACGCTTCTTTGCGCTGCAATCTCCACCGCTCTGATGAGCATAACACTCTCTCCCGCCAACGCCGCCGTTGTCGCTTCGCTTAAGCCTATCGGCTTTATCGCCGCTGCTATTACAGATGGCGTGACTAAGACAGAAGTATTACTGCCGGACGGTGCTTCTGAGCATGATTACTCATTGCGTCCTTCGGATGTAAAACGCTTACAGAGCGCGGACTTAGTGGTTTGGGTCGGGCCGGACATGGAAGCCTTCATGCAGAAGCCGACCCAGCAGCTGCCAGCGCAGAAACAGTTGGCGATTGGCGAGCTGCCAGACGTGAAACCGCTGCTGATGAAAGGCGGCGAGCATGATGAAGATGAGCATGAGGGTCATGACCACCAGGGCGAAAAGGGTGACGAACATCACCATCATGGCGAGTATAACATGCACATTTGGATGTCACCGGAGGTAGCCCGCCTGGCTGCGGTTGCAATCCATCAAAAATTAGTGGAAGTTATGCCGCAAAGTCGAGCCAAGCTTGACGCCAACCTGCGCGATTTTGAGGCACAATTGGCCGAAACCGATAAGCAGGTCGGCACTGAGCTCGCACCCGTGAAGGGGAAAGGGTATTTCGTTTTTCATGACGCCTATGGCTACTACGAAAAACACTATGGTCTGACGCCGCTCGGCCATTTCACCGTTAACCCTGAAATTCAGCCCGGTGCGCAGCGTTTACATGAAATCAGAACACAGTTAGTTGAGCAAAAAGCAACCTGCGTTTTTGCTGAGCCACAGTTCAGGCCAGCGGTCGTTGAATCTGTTGCGAGAGGAACGTCTGTGCGAATGGGGACTTTAGATCCTCTGGGCACCAATATTGCGCTGAGTAAAACCAGCTACGCGCAATTTTTGAAACAACTCTCAAACCAGTATGCGAGCTGCCTGAAAGGAGATTAACGAGGAAGTGAATACGTGCAACAGATAGCCCGCTCTGTCGCCCTGGCATTTAACAATTTGCCCCGACCCCATCGCGTTATGCTGGGGTCGCTTACTGTTCTCACATTAGCGGTCGCCGTCTGGCGGCCCTATGTCTACCACCCCGAGTCTGCCCCGATTGTAAAGGCCATTGAGCTGGAGAAGAGCGAGATCCGTTCGCTGCTGCCGGAAGCCAGTGAGCCTATCGATCAGTCGATGCCTGATGAAGTCGAAGAGATCCCCCAGGACGAACTGGATGATAAAACCGGCAACGAGGCGGGCGTGCATGAGTACGTTGTCTCTACCGGCGATACGCTCAGCAGCATTCTGACCCAGTACGGCATGGATATGGGTGATGTCACCCAGCTCGCCAGCGCCGATAAAGAGCTGCGTAATTTGAAGATCGGCCAGCAAATCTCCTGGACGCTCACCGCCGATGGCGATCTGCAGCGCCTGACTTGGGAGATGTCGCGCCGTGAAACCCGCACCTATGACCGCACGGAGAGCGGCGCATTTAAAATGAGCAGTGAAGTTCAGCAGGGCGACTGGGTTAACACCACGCTGAAAGGCGCGGTCGGCAGCAGCTTCGTTGCCAGCGCCAAAGAAGCGGGCCTTAACAGCGGTGAAATTAGCGCGGTGATCAAAGCCATGCAGTGGCAGGTAGATCTGCGCAAGCTGAAAAAGGGCGATGAGTTCTCGGTGCTGATGTCCCGTGAAATGCTCGACGGCAAGCGCGAGCAGAGTCAGCTGCTCGGCGTACGTCTGCGCTCGGACGGGAAAGACTACTATGCTATCCGCGCTGAAGATGGCAAATTCTACGATCGGAACGGCACCGGTCTGGCGAAAGGCTTTATGCGTTTCCCAACCTCTAAACAGTTCCGCGTCTCGTCAAACTTTAACCCGCGTCGTCTGAACCCGGTGACCGGCCGCGTTGCCCCGCACAAAGGCGTTGATTTTGCCATGCCGCAGGGCACGCCGGTGCTGGCGGTAGGCGATGGCGAAGTCGTTACCGCTAAGCGCAGCGGCGCGGCAGGTTACTACGTGGCGATCCGTCACGGTCGTACCTATACCACGCGCTATATGCACCTGCGCAAGCTGCTGGTGAAAGATGGCCAGAAGGTGAAGCGGGGCGATCGTATCGCGCTTTCGGGTAACACCGGCCGCTCAACCGGTCCGCACCTGCACTACGAGGTGTGGATCAACCAGCAGGCGGTTAACCCGTTAACGGCTAAGCTGCCGCGTACCGAAGGGTTGACCGGCAGCGATCGCCGCGACTACCTGGCGCAGGTGAAAGAGGTTATGCCCCAGCTGCGTTTCGACTAGCGTGTCACACAGAGGTGCAATAAAAGCCGGTCGCCCATGGGCACCGGCTTTTTCTTTTGTGCGAAGCCAGAGGTCTCGCTAAACTATCACGTTAATTGATATCTGATTATTTCTCTGACCCGAGCCTATCGGCTCCCGGAAGATGCATGGAAACCAAAAAAAATAACAGCGAATATATTCCCCAGTTTGAAAAGGAGTTCCTTCAGCCGCGTTACTGGGGTGCATGGCTGGGCGTTTTCGCGCTGGCAGGCGTGGCGCTTGTCCCGGCCTCGATCCGCGATCCGTTGCTGGGCAAGCTGGGGCGTCTCGGTGGCCGCCTGGGTAAAAGTGCCCGCCGCCGGGCGCAAATTAACCTGCTCTACTGCTTCCCGGAGAAGAGCGTAGCCGAGCGGGAAGCCATTATTGATGAGATGTTTGCTACGGCTCCTCAGTCGATGGTGCTGATGGCCGAGCTGGCGATACGCGGCCCGGAGAAGGTTGCTAGTCGTATTACCTGGCAGAATAAAGAGATCGTCGACGAGATGCAGCGCAACGGTGAGAACGTGATCCTGCTGGTGCCGCACGGCTGGGGCGTCGATATTCCGGCGATGCTGATGGCCTCCCAGGGGCGGCCGATCGCTGCCATGTTCCATAACCAGGGCAACAAGGTTCTTGATTACGTCTGGAATAAGGTACGTCGTCGTTTTGGTGGCCGTTTGCACCCACGCAATAGCGGCATCAAGCCTTTTATTCAATCTATACGCCAGGGGTACTGGGGTTACTACCTGCCCGATCAGGATCACGGCCCTGAGCAGAGCGAGTTTGTCGACTTCTTTGCAACCTATAAAGCGACGCTGCCTGCCGTGGGCCGCCTGATGAAAGTCTGCCGCGCCCGCGTTGTGCCGCTATTCCCGGTCTATGACAGCAAAACGCATCGTCTGACGATTATGGTCAGGCCGCCGATGGACGATCTGTTAGACGCTGACGATAACACCATCGCCAGACGGATGAATGAAGAGGTGGAGCACCTCGTCAGCCCGAATCTAGAGCAGTATACCTGGATCCTCAAGCTGCTTAAGACGCGCAGGCCGGGCGAACAGGAGCCCTACAAGCGTAAAGAGCTGTTTCCGAAAAAATAGGGAAATATACGCCGGGTGGCGGGTAAACGCCGGGTGGCGCTTCGCTTACCCGGCCTACTACACATATCGTAGCCCCGGTAAGCGCAGCGCCACCGGGGAATACGCTAACCTTACTCTACGGTCAGGATGCGGGTGGTGTTGGTGGTACCAATGGTGCCCATCACGTCGCCCTGGGTCACGATAACCAGATCGCCGGAAACCAGATAGCCTTTGTCACGCAGCAGGTTGACCGCGTCGTGGGCGGCGACCACGCCGTCGTTGTTGCTGTCGAAGTACACCGGCGTGACGCCACGGTAGAGTGCCGTCAGGTTCAGGGTGCGCTCATGGCGTGACATGGCGAAGATCGGCAGACCGGAGCTGATGCGCGAGGTCATCAGCGCGGTACGGCCCGATTCGGTCATGGTGATAATGGCGGTCACACCCTTCAGGTGGTTGGCGGCATACATGGCTGACATCGCAATGGCCTCTTCCACGTTCTCGAACTGGATATCGAGGCGGTGTTTGGAGACGTTGATGCTGGGGATCTTCTCGGCACCCAGGCAGACGCGGGCCATCGCGGCCACGGTTTCCGCGGGATATTGACCCGCAGCGGTCTCGGCAGAGAGCATCACGGCATCGGTCCCATCCAGCACGGCGTTGGCGACGTCCATTACTTCGGCGCGGGTCGGCATCGGGTTGGTGATCATCGATTCCATCATCTGGGTCGCGGTGATCACCGAGCGGTTAAGCTGGCGTGCGCGGCGGATCAGCGCCTTCTGAATGCCTACCAGCTCCGGGTCGCCAATCTCAACGCCGAGGTCGCCACGGGCCACCATCACCACGTCAGAGGCGAGGATCACGTCGTCCATTGCGTCCTGATCGCAAACGGCTTCCGCACGCTCAACCTTAGCAACGATTTTGGCATCGCAGCCTGCATCACGCGCCAGGCGACGGGCGTAGTTAAGATCTTCCCCACAGCGCGGGAAGGAGACGGCCAGGTAGTCAACGCCAATCTGCGCGGCGGTGACGATATCGGCTTTGTCTTTGTCGGTCAGCGCTTCGGCGGAGAGACCGCCGCCCAGCTTGTTGATGCCTTTGTTATTTGACAGCGGACCGCCCACGGTCACTTCGGTAAAGACCTTCATGCCCTGAACTTCAAGGACCTTCAGCTGTACGCGACCGTCGTCGAGCAGCAGGATGTCGCCGGGAACCACGTCCGCAGGCAGGCCTTTATAGTCGATGCCGACGCGCTCTTTATCGCCTTCGCCTTTACCAAGGTTGGCATCAAGCAGGAACTTGTCGCCGATGTTGAGGAAGACTTTCCCCTCTTTGAAGGTCGATACACGAATTTTTGGACCCTGCAGGTCCCCTAGAATAGCAACATGACGTCCCAGTTTTGCCGCAATCTCGCGCACTTTATCTGCACGCAGCTTGTGATCTTCTGGCGTGCCGTGGGAGAAGTTCATACGTACCACGTTAGCGCCAGCAGCGATGATCTTTTCAAGGTTATTATCGCGGTCGGTAGCTGGACCCAGGGTGGTAACGATTTTAGTTCTGCGAAGCCTTCTGGACATGTATTACTCCGTTGACTGAAACAACCAGGTGTTGCGTGAATATGAATTCGGCAGTTCTGCGCGCCGATTTGGCAAATCAAAAACTTAACCGAATGCCGTAATGAATTACAACGCTGTTATAAAATTTTAATGTTTATCGCTCCCGGTCAGGAGCTCCTTATCAAAACGCGATTCTTTAAGCGCTTCCTTGACTCGCTTCAAGTTATCTCTGAATTTTGCTCCCCGACGTAGGGTAAATCCTGTCGCCAGCACGTCGATCACCGTGAGCTGGGCCAAACGCGAGACCATCGGCATATAGATGTCGGTATCTTCCGGCACGTCCAGGGTGATGGCCAGCGTCGCTTCCCGAGCCAGCGGCGTGCCCGCCGAGGTGATGGCAATGACCATGGCATCGCTCTCGCGGGCCAGCTGTGCCAGCTCCACCAGGCTTTTGGTTCGGCCGGTGTGGGAGATCAGTACCACCACGTCATCTTCGTTGCAGTTCATGCAGCTCATACGCTGCAGGACGATGTCATCGGTGTAGACCACCGGCACGTTGAAGCGGAAGAATTTGTTCATGGCGTCGTGCGCCACCGCTGCCGAGGAGCCAAGGCCAAAGAAGGCGATCTTCTTCGCCTGGGTGAGCAGATCGACGGCGCGGTTAACGGCGGGCATATCCAGCGACTGGCGCACGTGATCCAGGCTGGCCATTGCCGACTCAAATATTTTACCGGTATAGGCCTCAACGCTGTCATCTTCATCGACATTGCGATTAACATAGGGCGTGCCGTTAGCCAGGCTCTGGGCGAGATGCAGCTTGAAATCAGGGAAACCGCGGGTTTCCATGCTGCGGCAGAAACGGTTTACCGTGGGTTCGCTGACCCCGGCCTCCTGCGCCAGCGCAGCGATGCTGGAGTGGATGGCCTGGTCCGGCGAGCTGAGTATGACTTCCGCCACTTTTCGTTCGGATTTGCTAAGGTGTTCCAGCTGAGACTGAATTTTTTCCAGCATGTTCATTATTAACGGGGTGCCCATGGCTAAAATCAACTTCAACAACGGATGAAATTGTGCTGCGGTTCAGTCGATATTACCCTTGTGGGACCAGGAAAGGTAAAGAACAGCGGGAAAACGTGTTGTTTTTTTTCATTACATGATCAGAGTCGGATTTTAGCTACTCGATTCCAGACAAAATCCCTGATTTTTCAGGGCGATTTACCCAATTTTTAGCCGCCTGAGCGAAAGCGCACGGTAGGATAAGCGGTAACGGTTTCGGGTTTTACGTAAAAGCAGTACAGTGCAGTGTAATAAAATTACAGCTATGCCCTGGCGAAAGTACCGGGGCAGCCAACTGAGGAGAATGACATGGCGGTAACGCAAACAGCCCAGGCATGTGACCTGGTCATTTTCGGCGCGAAAGGCGATCTTGCACGCCGGAAATTGCTGCCTTCCCTGTATCAGCTAGAAAAAGCAGGCCAGATCCACCCGGAGACGCGTATCCTTGGGGTAGGGCGTGCGGACTGGGATAAAGAGAAGTACACCGAAATCGTGCGTGAAGCGCTCGAGACCTTCATGAAAGAGAAAATCGATGAAAGCCTCTGGGATACGCTCAGCGGACGCCTCGATTTCTGTAACCTTGACGTCAACGATACCACCGCATTTACCCGTCTCGGTGACATGCTCGATCAGAAGAATCGCGTTACCATCAACTACTTCGCTATGCCGCCGAGCACCTTTGGCGCTATCTGCAAAGGCCTGGGTGAAGCAAAACTCAATGCCAAGCCAGCGCGCGTGGTGATGGAAAAACCGCTGGGCACCTCCCTCGACACCTCCCGTGAAATCAACGACCAGGTGGGCGAGTACTTTGAAGAGTGCCAGGTTTACCGTATCGACCACTACCTCGGTAAAGAGACGGTGCTGAACCTGCTGGCGCTGCGCTTTGCTAACTCGCTGTTCGTCAACAACTGGGACAACCGCACCATCGACCACGTGGAGATCACCGTGGCGGAAGAGGTCGGCATCGAAGGCCGCTGGGGCTATTTCGACCAGGCCGGACAGATGCGCGACATGATCCAGAACCACCTGCTCCAGGTTCTCTGCATGATCGCCATGTCGCCGCCGTCGGATCTCTCTGCGGACAGCATTCGTGATGCGAAAGTGAAGGTACTGAAATCGCTGCGCCGTATTGACCGCTCGAACGTGCGTGAAAAAACCGTGCGCGGTCAGTACACCGCCGGTTTTGCCCAGGGCAAGAAAGTGCCGGGCTATCTGGAAGAAGAGGGCGCAAACAAAACCAGCAACACCGAAACCTTCGTGGCGATCCGCGTGGATATCGACGACTGGCGCTGGGCCGACGTGCCGTTCTACCTGCGTACCGGCAAACGCCTGCCGACCAAGTGCTCTGAAGTGGTGGTCTACTTTAAAACTCCGCCGCTGAACCTGTTTAAAGAGTCCTGGCAGGATCTGCCCCAGAACAAGCTCACCATTCGCCTGCAGCCGGACGAGGGCGTGGATATCCAGATCCTCAATAAGGTTCCGGGTCTTGATCACAAGCATAACCTGCAAACCACTAAGCTGGATCTGAGCTACTCCGAAACCTTTAACGAAACCCATTTAGCTGATGCTTACGAGCGTCTGCTGCTGGAGACGATGCGCGGCATCCAGGCGCTGTTTGTGCGTCGCGACGAGGTAGAAGAGGCGTGGAAATGGGTCGACTCCATTACCGAAGCCTGGGCTATGGATAACGAGTCACCGAAGCCTTACCAGGCCGGTACCTGGGGTCCTGTTGCATCGGTGGCGATGATCACCCGCGACGGCCGCTCCTGGAACGAATTCGAGTAATTAACGCCTCCTGTTAGGACGGCCCTGCGGGGCCGTTTTTTTTGTTTATTACGCTCCTATTTTACCGGTAACATGATCTAACACAGATTCCTGCACAATTTTCACTCTTTTGCATCGTCCCCGGATTCACCCGTAACGCTTTTTTTATTACACTGGCTGAAGCGATTTTGCCTCCGGCCTGCGGTGGATGAGTGGTTTTTGCATCATCATTTTCACGACCACGCTGCCGTCCGGGACACCTTATTTTCAGGAGCCTTTATGAACTCGACATTGTTACGGGTAACAAAACGTATTATCGATCGTTCTCATGCCACCCGCAGCGCCTACCTCGCCCGCATCGAGCAAGCAAAAAGCAATACCGTTCATCGTTCGTCGCTGGCCTGCGGTAACCTGGCGCACGGTTTCGCCGCCTGCCAGCCAGAGGATAAGGCCTCGCTGAAAAGCATGCTGCGTAACAACGTCGCCATTATCACCTCCTACAACGATATGCTCTCCGCGCACCAGCCCTATGAACGCTACCCTGATATTATTCGTAAAGCCCTGCACTCGGTTAACGCCGTAGGTCAGGTCGCGGGCGGTGTCCCGGCCATGTGCGATGGCGTGACCCAGGGCCAGGACGGCATGGAGCTCTCCCTCCTCAGCCGCGAAATCATCGCTATGTCTGCCGCTGTCGGCCTGTCGCATAATATGTTTGACGGGGCGCTCTACCTCGGCGTCTGCGATAAAATCGTCCCAGGCCTGGCGATGGCCGCGCTGTCATTTGGTCACCTGCCAGCGCTGTTTGTGCCGTCAGGCCCGATGGCTAGCGGCCTGCCGAATAAAGAGAAGGTGCGGATCCGCCAGCTTTATGCGGAAGGTAAAGTGGACCGCATGGCGCTGCTGGAGTCCGAGGCGGCTTCCTACCATGCCCCTGGCACCTGCACCTTCTACGGCACGGCCAATACCAACCAGATGGTTATTGAATTTATGGGCATGCAGCTGCCGGGCTCGTCATTTGTCCATCCTGACGCGCCGCTGCGTGAAGCTCTGACCGTAGCGGCCGCACGCCAGGTAACGCGTTTGACCGGCAACGGCAACGAGTGGATGCCGCTCGGCAAGATGATCGATGAGAAGGTGGTGGTTAATGGCATTGTCGCCCTGCTGGCGACCGGGGGCTCTACTAACCACACCATGCACCTGGTGGCGATGGCGCGGGCGGCGGGCATCATCATCAACTGGGATGACTTCTCTGAACTCTCGGAAGTGGTTCCCCTGATGGCACGCCTGTACCCGAACGGCCCGGCGGATATCAACCATTTCCAGGCGGCGGGCGGTGTGCCGGTGCTGATGCGCGAGCTGCTGAAGGGCGGCCTGCTGCATGAAGATGTGAATACCGTAGTGGGTCACGGGCTGTCACGCTACACCCTTGAGCCGTGGTTGAACGAGGGCGAGCTGGACTGGCGGGAGGGGGCCAGCGCCTCCCTGGACAACGATATCATTGCCTCTATCGACAAGCCGTTCTCGCACCACGGCGGCACGAAAGTGCTCAGCGGCAACCTGGGACGTGCGGTCATGAAAACCTCCGCCGTTCCGGTTGAGAACCAGGTCGTTGAGGCCCCGGCGGTGATTTTTGAGAGCCAGCACGACGTGTTACCGGCATTTGAAGCCGGGCTGCTTGACCGTGACTGCGTGGTTGTTGTCCGACATCAAGGGCCAAAAGCGAACGGCATGCCAGAATTACATAAACTGATGCCGCCACTTGGTGTATTATTGGACCGCCGTTTCAAAATCGCATTAGTCACCGATGGACGGCTCTCCGGCGCATCAGGTAAAGTACCGTCGGCGATCCATGTGACACCAGAAGCGTATGACGGCGGGTTGCTGGCAAAAGTACGCGAGGGCGATATCATCCGCGTCAATGGACAGACAGGGGAGCTCACTCTGCTGGTGGATGAAACCGAGCTTGCTGCACGTCAGCCGCACATTCCTGACCTGAGTAGCGCGCGTGTCGGTACTGGCCGCGAAATGTTTAGCGCACTGCGTGAAAAACTCTCCGGTGCGGAGCAGGGCGCAACCTGTATCACTTTTTAAACTGATTAATTTTTTTAGATCGGGCGAGAGAAAAACTCTGATGAAAAACTGGAAAACGAGTGCTGAAGCAATCCTGAAAACGGGTCCTGTTGTACCGGTTATCGTGGTGAACAAACTGGAACATGCTGTACCGATGGCGAAAGCCCTGGTGGCCGGTGGCGTTCGCGTGCTGGAAGTCACTCTGCGTACCGCCTGCGCCATGGATGCGATCCGCGCCATAGCGAAAGAAGTCCCGGAAGCAATCATTGGTGCCGGTACGGTACTGAACCCGCAGCAGCTGGCGGAAGTGACCGAAGCTGGCGCGCAGTTTGCTATCAGCCCAGGCCTGACCGAGCCGCTGCTGAAAGCAGCAACCGAAGGTACCATCCCGCTGATCCCAGGCATCAGCACCGTGTCTGAACTGATGCTCGGCCTCGACTACGGTCTGAAAGAGTTCAAATTCTTCCCGGCGGAAGCTAACGGCGGCACCAAAGCGCTGCAGGCGATTGCTGGCCCGTTCTCGCAGGTGCGTTTCTGCCCGACCGGCGGCATCTCTCCGGCCAACTACCGTGACTACCTGGCGCTGAAAAGCGTGCTGTGCATCGGCGGCTCGTGGCTGGTACCGGCTGATGCGCTGGAAGCAGGTGACTACGATCGCATTACCAAACTGGCTCGCGAAGCAGTAGAAGGCGCGCAGCAGTAAGGTCTTGTTCTGCCGGGTGGCGGCTTCGCCTTACCCGGCCTACAAACGGCTTGATACCGTAGGCCCGCGCAAGCGAAGCGCCGCCGGGCAATGTCAACAAAAACGGGCCATATGGCCCGTTTTTTTATCCCTTAACCACCACGCTGGCAGCAGCATGTTTCGCTCGCTCTACCGCATCTTCTACGCTCTCACCGGTGGCTAATGCCACGCCTAAGCGCCGCGTGCCGTTGATCTCCGGCTTGCCGAACAGGCGCAGCTGAAGACCCGCGCCCACCGTCGCCTGCACGTTATCAAAGGTCACGTTATCGCTCTTTAACACAGGCAGGATCACCGCCGAAGCGGACGGACCGTACTGACGCACGCCGCCTACCGGCAGACCGAGAAAGGCGCGTACGTGCAGAGCAAACTCTGAGAGATCCTGCGAGATCAGCGTGACCATGCCGGTATCGTGTGGACGCGGTGATACCTCGCTGAAGATCACTTCATCACCGCAGACAAACAGCTCCACGCCGAACAGCCCGTAGCCGCCCAGCGCCAGCACGACTTCCTGAGCAATGGCCTGGGCGCGGGAGAGAGCCAGCTCGCTCATCTGCTGCGGCTGCCAGGATTCACGGTAGTCGCCATCCTCCTGGCGATGGCCGATAGGATCACAGAAGTGCACCCCGTCAACGGCGCTCACGGTGAGGAGGGTAATTTCAAAGTCAAACTTCACCACCCCTTCGACAATCACGCGTCCCGCTCCAGCGCGTCCGCCGAGCTGGGCGTACTGCCAGGCATCATGCAGCTGATCGGCACTGCGAATAAAGCTCTGGCCCTTGCCGGAGGAACTCATCACCGGTTTAATAATGCACGGTAGCCCGAGCGCAGCAACCGCCTCTCTAAACGCGGTTTCGCTGTCGGCGAAGCGGTAGGTTGAGGTCGGCAGGCGCAGCTCTTCAGCCGCCAGGCGGCGGATCCCCTCCCGGTTCATGGTCAGCTTCGCGGCGCGGGCGCAGGGCACGACCTGCTGGCCCTGGGCCTCCAGCTCAAGCAGCGTATCGGTGGCGATAGCTTCGATCTCCGGCACGATAAAATCCGGTTTCTCCTGCGCCACTAAGGCTTTTAACGCCTCGCCATCCAGCATGTTGATCACGTGCGAACGATGGGCGACGTGCATTGCTGGAGCGTCTGCATAGCGGTCCACCGCAATCACTTCAATGCCCAGACGCTGGCACTCAATCGCTACCTCTTTACCCAGCTCACCAGAGCCCAACAGCATTACACGCGTGGCTGCCGGACGCAGCGCCGTACCTAAAAAAGTCATACTATCCACCCGTTTAAAAATTTCGGACTATTATACACGAAAACGTTTGCGTGTCTTTTTTCGGCTTGCATTCCTGCAGGGAAATGCTTACTATTATACTGTATAAATAAACAGGTAAATGAGGCTGCATTATGGCGGTTGAAGTCAAATACGTGGTAATCCGCGAAGGTGAGGAAAAAATGTCTTTTGCCAGCAAAAAGGAAGCCGATGCGTACGACAAAATGCTCGATCTGGCGGAAGTACTGGAAGGCGTGCTGGTAAATGCCCCCGTTGCGTTTGATGACGCGCAGCGCGAGCAGATGGCGCTGTGGCTGGCAGAGCAGAAAGAGACCCTCAGTGCGGTCTTCCGCTCCGGTAAGCTGCCGGATCCTGATGCCGCGCCAACCAAAAGCGATACCGTAACGGATATGCCGACGGCGAAGCGTAGCAAAGTAGCCTAACCGCAGCTTGCGCTGCCGGTAATTTGTACCATGCTTTGTGTGGGTTATGCGCACAGGAGATAAGCATGAACAAATTAGGATTACTGCTCGGCCTTGCCCTGCTGACCGGCAGCGTTAGCGTACAGGCTGCCAATAGTAAATCAGTGAAGTTTCCCAGCTGCGAAGGGCTGGATGCCGCCGGTATCGCCGCCAGCGTCAAGCGCGACTATCAGCAAAACCGCATTGCGCGCTGGGCCGACGATCAGGAGACGCTGGGGCAGGCCGACCCCGTTGCCTGGATCAACGTCAAAGAGATTACCGGGAAAGAGGATAAGTGGACCGTTCCGCTGACCGTTCGAGGTAAAAACACCGATATTCACTATCAGGTGGCGGTTGACTGCAAAGGCGGTAAGGCTGTCTATACCCATCGTTAATCCTCCCCGCATTTTCGCTTCTTTAGTCAGCTTAGACATTTCCTGACACCCCCTCGCTTACTCTGTGGTTTGACACAGGATAATCGGGGGGAACTATGAGTAACTGGATGAATCAACTGCAGTCGCTGCTGGGCCAGAAAGGGGCGTCCGCCTCATCGGGTGATGGGCAGGGACTCAGTAAGCTGCTGGTGCCCGGCGCACTGGGTGGCCTGGCGGGCCTGCTGGTCTCGAACTCCTCTTCCCGTAAGCTGCTTACGAAATACGGCACCAGCGCGCTGCTGATGGGCGGCGGGGCCGTTGCTGGCACGGTGCTGTGGAACAAATATAAAGATCGCGTGCGCAGTACGCATCAGGATGAGCCGCAGTTTGGTCAGCAGAGCTCGCCGCTGGATGTGCGCACTGAACGTCTGATCCTGGCGCTGGTCTTTGCCGCGAAAAGCGACGGCCACATTGATGCCCGCGAGCGTGAGGCCATCGATGCGCAAATGCGGGAGGCGGGCGTTGAGGAGCAGGGCAGAGCGCTGGTGGCGCAGGCTATCGAGCAGCCGCTCGATCCTCAGCGGTTAGCCCGCGACGTGCGTAACGAGGAGGAGGCGCTGGAGCTGTACTTCCTCAGCTGTGCGGCTATCGATATCGATCACTTTATGGAGCGCAGCTATCTCAACGCCCTCGGGGACGCCTTGAAGATCCCGCAGGACGTGCGCGACGGCATAGAACAGGACCTGAAAGCGCAAAAAAGCGCGCTGCCAGGCTAGCTTACACGCGTTGGTGGCGCGTTTCGCTTGCAACATGCGTGGGTTTTGCCACCCTTATAGGGTGTAAACTGAAAAGATAACGCTATGCCACCAAAAGCAAAAACAGTACCGCACGTCATGACGCTGCATGGCGATACGCGAACAGACGACTACTACTGGCTGCGCGACGATACGCGTTCGGATCAGGATGTCCTGGACTATCTGCACCAGGAGAATGACTACGGGCGCGACGTCATGGCCTCGCAGCAGGCGTTACAGGAGCGCCTGCTCAAAGAGATCGTCGACCGTCTTCCCCAGCGCGAAGTTTCCGCTCCCTATACCCGCAATGGCTACCGCTACCGTCACGTCTATGAGCCGGGGTGCGAGTACGCCATCTATCAGCGCCAGTCGGTGCTTAGCAGCGAGTGGGATGAGTGGCAGGTGCTGCTGGATGCCAACAAGCGCGCCGCTCACAGTGAGTTCTATACCCTGGGCGGGCTTGCCGTATCGCCAGACAATAAGATCATGGCGCTGGCGGAGGACTACCTCTCCCGGCGGCAGTATGGCCTGCGTTTTCGTAATCTGGAGACCGGAAACTGGTATCCAGAGATGCTGGATAACGTCACGCCGGACTTCGTCTGGATCAACGACTCCGAAACGCTCTACTACGTGCGCAAGCATGCCAAAACGCTGCTGCCTTATCAGGTATGGCGACACACCATCGGTACGCCTGCCTGCCAGGATGAGCTGGTCTATGAGGAGAAGGACGAGACCTACTACGTCAGCCTGCATAAGACGACCTCCCAGCACTATGTGATTATCTATCTGGCCAGCGCCACCACCAGCGAATGTCTGCTGCTGGATGCCGAGCTGCCGGATGCCCAGCCGATCATGTTTCTGCCCCGGCGCAAAGATCACGAGTACAACCTCGATCACTATCAGCACACGTTCTATCTGCGCTCAAACCGCGAAGGGAAAAACTTCGGCCTCTATCGCACTAAGGTGCGTAATGATAAGCAGTGGGAGGTGCTGATCCCGCCCCGGGATCACATTATGCTGGAGGGCTTTACGCTGTTTACCGACTGGCTGGTGGTGGAAGAGCGTCAGCGCGGCTTAACCAGTCTGCGGCAGATCAACCGCAAAACCCGCGAGGTGACCGGTATCGCCTTTGACGATCCGGCCTATGTGACCTGGCTGGCCTATAATCCCGAGCCGGAAACCTCCCGGCTACGCTACGGCTACTCTTCTATGACGACGCCGGATACGCTGTTTGAGCTGGATATGGATACCGGTGAACGGCGGGTGCTCAAGCAGACGGAGGTCCACGGCTTTGATGCCAGCCAGTACCGCAGCGAACATCTGTGGATCAAGGCGCGCGACGGCGTAGAGGTTCCCGTCTCGCTGGTCTATAACCAAAAACACTTCCGCAAGGGGCAGAATCCGCTGCTGGTTTACGGCTATGGCTCCTACGGCACCAGCATCGATGCCGACTTCAGCAGCAGCCGCCTGAGCCTGCTGGATCGCGGCTTTGTCTATGCCATCGCCCATATTCGCGGCGGCGGCGAGCTGGGCCAGCACTGGTATGAGGACGGTAAGTTCCTTAAAAAGAGAAACACCTTTAACGACTATATCGACGTCTGTGACGCGCTGCTGGCGCAGGGTTACGGCTCTACGCGCTACTGCTACGGCATGGGCGGCAGTGCGGGCGGGATGCTGATCGGTACGGTGATTAACGAGCGCCCGGGCCTGTTCCATGGGGCGATCGCCCAGGTACCCTTTGTGGACGTAGTGACTACCATGCTGGACGAGTCGATTCCGTTAACCACCGGCGAGTTTGAGGAGTGGGGCAATCCGCAGGACGAGACCTACTATCACTACATGAAAAGCTACAGCCCATACGATAACGTCAGCGCTCAGGCCTATCCGCACCTGCTGGTGACAACCGGCCTGCATGACTCCCAGGTGCAGTACTGGGAGCCCGCCAAGTGGGTGGCGAAGCTGCGGGCAACAAAAACCGATGATAACCTGCTGCTGCTTTGTACGGATATGGATGCGGGCCACGGTGGGAAGTCGGGCCGCTTTAAATCCTATGAAGGCGTCGCGCTGGAGTTCGCTTTCCTTGTGGCGCTGGCACAGGGCACCTTGCCGGGCAAGAAAAGCTAATTTTCATCGAGATGAGTTTTCATCTAAATAGTGCTTTAGCGTCAGCCGCAGTTCGGGGCTCATGCGCTCAAGGTTGTTATACAGCCAGCGCAGGTATCCCGGATCGCGATCGGCGATTTCGGATACCGCTTTGCCGCGATATTTGCCAAAGGTAAAGGTGGTCATCAGGGCAGGGCGACCGGTGATCGTCGCCATCTGATCCGGTGTCCAGCCCGACGTCTCCATGATGTCAATCAGCAGCGCGGCGGTGATATAGCAATCATACAGCGCCCGGTGATGATGCAGCCCCGGCGGCGTCTGTACGCTCAGCTTGCGCGACTTGTAGAGCGCCATGTTGCTGTACTGGATCCCCGGCCACAGGCGACGGGCCAGCTTCATGGTGCAGATCCACTCTCCGGGCATCTCCGGCAGCACGCGGCGATCGAAGCTGGCGTTGTGCGCGACGTACCAGCTGCTGCCCAGGTAGTGGGGCAGTATCTCTTCAATCCACGGCTGATCGGCCACCATCTCTTCAGTGATACGGTGGATGGCCATCGCCTGATGGCTGATGGGGCGATCCGGACGCACAAGGTGGCTCATCGGATTCACAATCTGACCATCGATGACATCCACCGAGGCAATTTCAACGATGCCGCCCTGCAGCCCACAGGTTTCAGTATCGATTACGCGTAACATCCTCTTCTCCAGCAACCGGGTCGATTATTTGATTTTAGGCTCGTAGGGCAGGCGTGAGAGCGACACGGATGCCAGGCGATGGGCAATCAGCCGCTCGCGAAACCAGTCCCGCAGGTGAGCGGGCTGTTCGCGCTCCACCACCTCTGCGATAACCGGCATATTGTAACGCTCTTTAAAGGCCACGCCAGCGGCCGCCAGGTCAACGTTCACTTTGTCCATCTCGTCCTGAGGCAGTAGTGCAAGATTGGTTTTCATAGGTCCTCCCGGTTTAACGGCGCAAAAGTACTAAGCCTGCTGCAGAAAGGCAAGCCCGTATCGGTACAGACTCGACTGCACCATTATACAGAGTTATTCTTTGTCCTATAGACATAACAAAAGGGAATAGAACGATGGGTTTTACCGCTAAGTCTACCTGCCGCACGTTACTGCTGTTGGCCTCTCTTGCTGCCTCGCCTGCGGTTTTCGCGCATGCTCACCTGAAACATCAGTATCCCGCCGCCGATGCGAACGTCACCGCGCCTCCGCAGGCGCTGACCCTCAATTTTTCCGAGGGCATTGAACCCAAGTTCAGCGGCGTAAAGGTGACCGGTTCACAGCAGCAGACGGTAAAAATCGGTGCGGTAAAGCGTAACGACAACGATAAAACGCAGCTCATTGCGCCCATCGAACAGGCGCTCACGCCCGGTGAGTATACCGTAGAGTGGCACGTTGTCTCCGTTGACGGGCATAAAACGCAGGGCAGCTACCGGTTCAGCGTAAAGTAATATGCTCGCGCTTTGCTACGTTGGCCTGCGGTTTATCCATTTTCTGAGCCTGATGTTGGTATTTGGCAGCAGCGCCTTTGCGCACTGGCTTGCTGACCCGACGATCCGCCCCGCGCTCCAGCGACGTTTTATGCCTATGCAGCGCGGCGCGCTGGCGCTGGCATTTTTCTCTGCGCTGCTGATGTTTGCTGTACAGGGCGGTATGATGGGCAACGGCTGGCACGACGTCTGGCAGCCTGATATCTGGCTGGCGGTAAGCGAAACGCAATTTGGCAGCGTCTGGCTGTGGCAGATTGTTCTCGCGCTGTCAGCGCTGCTGCTGGGTTTGATGTATCAGCAGGGACGGGTACTGCTGCTGGTCACCGCCCAGCTGCTGCTGTTGGCGAATACCGGCCATGCGGCAATGCATGATGGGGCAACGGGCGTGTTTACTCGGCTTAATTATGCCGTGCATCTTCTGTGTGCCGCCGCCTGGTTTGGCGGTCTGCTGCCGGTGCTGTATTGTATGCAGCGGGTAAAAACGCACAGTCGCCTGCCGGCGATAAACAGCCTGATGCGCTTCTCCCGTTACGGACATCTGGCGGTTGCAGGGGTGTTACTCACCGGCATCATCAACGCGCTGCTTATTCAGGGTGTGGTGCTGCCGTGGCACAGTTCGTATGGCCAACTGCTGCTGGTCAAATGCGCGCTGGTGCTGCTGATGGTGATGATTGCCCTGGTAAACCGCTATGTGCTGGTGCCGCGTTTTCGTGTGCAGGAAGCCCAGGCGAGCAAGGTGTTTATCTGGATGACGCAAGCTGAAGTGGTTCTCGGCATTATGGTGCTGGCAACGGTCAGCCTGTTTGCGACACTTGAACCTTTTTGAATAACTGGCGAAAAAATGAAAAAAAGTATTCTCACTCTTTTATTACTCACCTGTTCGACCAGTGCGCTGGCCGCGCCGCAGGTGATCACCGTAAGCCGCTTAGATATGGGTAAAGAGAAATGGGCGTTTAACCGTGAAGAGGTGATGCTCACATGCCGTCCTGGCCATGCGCTGTTTGCTATCAACCCCAGCACGCTGGTGCAGTATCCGCTCAACGATGCCGCAGAGCAGCAGGTCGCCAAAGGTCAGAGCAGCGGCCAGCCCATCTCCATTATTCAGGTTGACGATCCGGCGAAGCCTGGGGAAAAGATGAGCCTTGCCCCGTTTATCGAGCGGGCTGAAACGCTCTGCTAATATCGGCTTGATCCATAACAAAAAACCGCAGGCTTCAGGAACGAAGCGTTGCGGTTTTTTCATTTAGGGCCGTGACAATCACTCTTTTTTCCTGCCACCGATGCCGGGGACTGGAAAAGCTGGCGCTGTCATCTATTCTTAAAGTGCCAGGCGTAGTTAGCCTGCATTAATGCCAACTTTTAGCGCACGGCTCTCTCCCAAGAGCCATTTCCCTGGACCGAATACAGGAATCGTATTCGGTCTTTTTTTATGTCTTTAAATACTAAAGGTTTTTAGTCTCCCAACTAAGCCCCCCGAAAACTCCACGAATTCTCTGTATCCGGTCTAAACCATAACATACTCAGCCCCACGGGCGTCCAGGGATTTTTGAGGCACGAGTGCATTTTTTGTTAGCCCGCATTTCCACTGGCCTGTTTTTTTAGCAGCAATTGTTGAAGCTTATCAAACAGCGCGCGCGTGAAGCGAGCCACAACCTGACGGGAAAAAAGTAGGGTGGTAATAACTGCTATAGCAAGCAGCTCAATCAGCAGCAATGGTAACGCGTCGCTCAGCCAGGAGAGATCATTGCTGATGACAAACTTGAGCAACAGCCCATGCCATAAATAGATATAAAGCGCATTTTCTCCGAACTTGCGCAGCCAGTTAAAGCGAGCCGCAACGATACAAACACAGATAACAGCCAGTGAGCTTAAAATATTGTATCCCAGGCGAATAGTGATGATTTCATCTAGTGGCATACCTGTGCCAGCCAACGGTGCATTGCCGTAGAGGGCCACGATATTCAGACTCGGCGCGATATAAAAGCAAAGGCCAAGAAACAGAACGGCTGCAGGAAGGGCATACCGGGGGAATTTTAGCGGTAACTCACCGGCTGTATAGCGCCAGGCGAGGCAGCCAGCGATATAGTAGGGCAGAAACACCAACGTGCGTGACAGACTAAGCACAAAACCGTTATAGACAAAGAGGGATGAGATAACCCCAATCGTCACAGCCAGCGCCAACGATCCCTTGAAGGCCATCATTACCGGCGAGAGCAGACGCATACACATCAGGCTAAAAACAAACCACAGGATCCAGCAGGGTGCGAAGTTGATAAGATATTTCGATGCCGCGCCGGTTTGTAAAAACCAGGCGGTTTCGTATACACCGTTAAACAGAAGAAAAGGGATAAACAGCTGGCTCACTACTTTTGTGGCGTTAAAGTCCGTTCCGCCTCGGGTCAAATAGCCGGATAAAAAAAGAAAGGCCGGCATATGGAAGATATAGATGAAGTTATAAAAATGCATTAGCTGCGGCTGCGGCGGTACCAGCTCCATGGTATGTGCCAGCACCGTTAAAACAATAAGTAACCCTTTTATATTATCAATTTCAGGACGACGAGCTGGCAAACGGAGCATACAACCTGCTTCCCTATCATGTCGGGGTAAAGGTGAAAACACGCATTATTGCTCAAAACCACGCCTCTCGCTACGGTTTAACAAGCTACGTTTGCACTAAAAATGCTATCCAGGCAGGCATAAACAGAGATACCTCGCAAAATTTGCCTTAAATCAATTAATCGGCGTCATAAAATCCACATAATCAAGACAATTCACGCAAATATAGATCTTTCGAACTGATTAAAGAACCAATATCGGCAACGAACTGAATCACGCTCTAAATGAAAAAAGTAGACCTGTTGGCGAAACGCTCTGCCTCTGACTATAAAAATGCGTAAAGCATGAAAACAGTCCGAATTTATTCCGCGATTTAAACGGTTTCATCATCATTCTGATGAATGATTCAGAAAACAACCGGCCGTAGAACATATAAATAGCGCTGCTGCAAAAATAACCTTTTTTTAAATAATAATGAAATTTTATTAGGGCAGGCAACTGCTGTCATCGCTATGGTTGTAAATAATCATAGAAATCATTGATAAAGAGAATGTATGTTACAGAAAAGAAATTATTCATTCGATCTGCTTAGGATATTTTGCAGTTTTTCAGTAGTATGCGTGCACACTACGCCCATGTACTCTACATACGTCACGCTAAACGCCGGGGCTTTCCAGAACTATCTCTCCCTGTTTATCGAAAGCTTTATGCGGGTTGGGTTGCCCATTTTAGTTATGATAAGCGGCATTTTACTGTTAAACAGAGATATAAAGGATGTGGCTGCCTTTTACAAAAAAAGATTCACTATTATTCTGATTCCGTTTCTAATTATCGCGCCAATACATTATGTGATTGTAAGTCACTGGACCCATGCCCAAGTCACGGCAGATGACTTTTTATCCAGGCTCCTCAATAGTACTGGGATTAGCATACATTTCTGGTTTGTGTACGTTATAGTCGGTATTTACATTGTTTCACCGATGTTCAGCATTATGGTGAATAAAATAGATTCAATGCGGGCGTGGACGATCATTAAAATATTGGCTTTCACATTGATTTATAATGACTATTTTTCAGGGGCTATTTCGGGGCTGCAAATTCCCAACTTTGGTATCTGGCTTACCTATTTTATTATGGGAGGGCTTTTAACCAAGGTACAGATCCCAAGAAGGATTGCCTGGTGTACTCTATCCGTGGGCTATTTTTCCACTATTTTGATCTACTGGCTTCATGTTAACCAGTATCTTAGCAGCAGCATGGGAATGTTTGATAGCGGCTTCAATATGTTCTTATTTTCTACATCTATCGTTTACCTCTTTATGAGCGCTGATTTCAAGCCTGGAGAGAGGATCGGCAACAGGCTTAGGTTCATCTCCACAAACACCTACGTTCTTTATCTGATACATATCACCGTTCAGATTACGCTGGCGCAATTTATTGCCACTGACTGGCTGATTGGCAATGTGTTTAGCTTCACCTTAACGTTTTCAGTCATGATTTTCAGCTTGTCTCTTACAGTGGCAATCATTCTAAACAAGCTGGTAATCAATAGGATAACATCGTTTATCATGGACTTTGATTTTTATAAGTTCTATTCACGTCGAGGTGCAGAAAGTTGATCAGCCCTGCGTCTGTGAAAGAGAGTGATGGGCGCATAACCCAGCGAGCACCCATTAAAAATCGCTAAACTCCTGAGCGGGTCGCCAGAAGCCGTCGACAAAGTCCTCTACCGGATAGCAACCACCGTGACGGATGCGCTGCTCCTCCATAGAGACCAGACACTGCTGTTCGGTATTGTAGACATCGATAACGATGTCATCGCAGCCACCATCCAGGTAGCAAATAAAAAGAACCAGCGCGACCATTCCATCCTCACTTCCGTACCGCTTAGGTTAAGTGTAGGGGATGAAGGTAAAGAGAGGAAATTCCAGGCGTAAATAACCCGCCAGGCGGCGGGTTCAATGGATATCAGCCGAGGCGCAGGATCCAGGTATCGGTTTGTTCATCGTAGTGCTCACGGTACAGCACGGACTGTTCACCGTTGAGCAGCGCCGGAATGCTGGTATCGGCATCCCAGGCATCAAGCTGCATACATAAATCGGGATCGGAGCTGCATGGAATGCGTAACGTCCGCTCTCCTGGCCCATCGCCTTGCAGCTCAGCATCATCTATCTCAAATTGGCCAATGCGCACGCTGGTTTTCGTCATAATGCTCTCCATTGATCTGCGAAATGTGGTACGACCAGTAAAGTCACCCCATTTTTCAGCCTGGTACAACATGAGTTATCCCGCCAGTCAAAAAGTGCGTTTTTTTTCTGGAGTTACGCTTTGTGGGCAAACAGACGACCATCGCGAACCAGCTCTCGCGGATAGCTGTTCTTAAGGCGCGAGCCGACTTTTTTTGCCAGGCCAAGGGGCTGCCCCTGGAACGTCACAATCACCTCGTCATGCGCGATTGTCGCCTGCGGGTAGATATCCCGGCCGCGATACCACTCTTCTGCTTCAGCAGGGTTGAGCTCAAAGGCCAGCGGATTATCGGTTCCGGCAAGGGCAATCACCGCCTCGTGCTGCCAGCGGTAGCCTTTGTTGTGCGTCTCGGCGAGCTTGAGGCCGATGCGCGAGAAGCGGACTTTTCCGGTCAACGCTTCGATCTGTGCCGGGAAGAGCCACAGCTCTTTATCACGCTGCCAAAGGCGTAACGTGTCGTTCCACTGTAGCCCGGAGGCCGCTGCGGCCTGGGTTATCTGGGCGCTCTCGCGGCCTTTGACCGGCGTGAAGGGGAATTTACCCATCTTGTAGCCGGGCGCGGGCAGCGGCTCGACCGACGCCATTTTACGTAGCCGCGCGACAAAGAACCCTTCGCAGTCGAAAATTTGCGGGAAGACGTGCAGGAAGCCATCGGGGGTCAGCGCCTGTGCCGCGCCGGTAAACAGCTGCTCCAGCGGCAGAAACTCAACCGCATCGGGGTAGCGGGCCTTGAGCCAGTGGCAAATCGCTTCGTTCTCGTCCCGGTTTAAGGTGCAGGTCGAGTAGACCAGCGTTCCGCCGGGACGCAGGGCGTGAAAGGCGCTGTCGATCAGCTCCCGCTGGGTAGCGGCGATCTCTTGATTGCTGGCAACGGACCAGTTTTTCAAGGCATCGGGATCTTTTCGCACCACGCCTTCACCGGAGCAGGGGGCGTCCAGCAGGATGGCGTCAAAGGTCTCGGGCAGCGCTGCGCCGAATACTCGACCATCAAAGTGGGTCAGGGCCACGTTGCCGATCCCGCAGCGGCTGATGTTGGCATGCAATACCTTCACCCGGCTGGCGGAGAATTCGTTGGCGAGGATCGCCCCGGTGTTATCCATTCGCGCGGCGATCTGGGTGGTTTTCGAGCCGGGGGCGGCGGCAACGTCCATCACCCGCTGAGGCTGGTTGCCGTCGGCGAAGAGGGCGCTAACCGGCAGCATTGAGCTGGCTTCCTGAATGTAAAACAGTCCGCTGAGGTGCTCGGCGGTGCTGCCAAGGGGCAGGGACTCTTCATCTTCACGCTCGATCCAGAATCCCTCTTCGCACCACGGAACCGGCGTCAGCTGCCAGGCATAGGGGGCGACCAGGTCCAGAAACGCTGCCACGGAAATTTTAAGCGTGTTGACCCGAATGCTGCGGCGCAGCGGACGCTGGCAGGCGGCAATAAAGTCATCGAAGGAGAGATGGGTCGGCATAGCCAGACGCATCTGCGCAAGAAATTCTTCAGGAAGATAGACAGCGTTGTGAGCCACGAATTACACCACCAACAATAAAACAGGGGGCGCAGTGTAGCATAAAACGCTCCGGCGCAGCAGACGCGCCGGAGCAGGAGGGTTAGCGTGGCAGGGCAGTGCCCCAGGTGCGCCACTCTTTCGGCTCGCTATCCTGCAGCAGGAAGTGTTTGCCGGTTTGCGCCTTCGGTGCCAGCGGCGTCCCCGGCGGGGTAGCGAATGCAATGCCGCCGCGGATGAACTGGTTGAAGGTGCCGGTTTTCACAACGCCGCCCACCAGACCGAAGTCCAGCGAGTAGCCGGAGGCCAGCCAGAACACCGAGTTGTTACGTACCAGATGCTCGAAGCGCTTGCTGATGCGCAGGCCCACCATGACCCGATCCGAGAGCGTGCCCAGGGTCAGGCCGGTCACCGTGCCCACCTCAATGCCGCGGAACAGCACCGGCGTACCGATGTTCAGCCCGCCCGCTTCAGGGGCTTCAACCACAATGCTCAGGCCGTCGACATAGCGTGAGTCAGCAATGGTGGCTTCCTGCAGTTCAAACTCCCGGCGGGCAGTACCGCCCCGGCCCGGTTCAACGTTGATATAGGGCTGCAGAATAGTATCCAGATGCTCAACCCCGGCCGCGGAGATCTGTGGCGTAATCACCGAGAAGCGCGTACCGCTGCGGGCAAAGGTGTTCACATACTCTGGATAGAGCACGGCGGTGGCCTGCACTTCGTTACGCTCGGTAATCAGCTCCAGATCCTGCACCTGGCCAATATCAATGCCGAGGTATTTGATCGGCATGCCAGGGGCAAGCTTGCCTGCATCAAAGGCGTGAAGCTTAATCTGACCGCCCACGGCACGCGCCGCGGTCTCTGACGGGAAGAGGATCCGCTTGTCGCCTTTACGGGTGGAGGCGTTGGCACCGTTGAGGTTATCAAAGCTCACCGCACCCTTGATGGCTCTGGCAAGCGGGGAGGCCTGCACCGTTAGCCCGCTGCCGTTGAGCTGCACTTTCGCGCCGCCTTCAGCCCAGAAGACGCTGTTAGGCGTCAGCAGGGATTGATACTCCGGCTTAACGTGCAGCTGAATATCAAATGCGTTAGCGCGCGGACGGACGTTGATTACCTCGCCCACCTCGAACTTACGGTAGAGCACCACCGAACCGGCCTGCACGTCCGGCAGCTTCTCGGCGGTCAGCGTCAGGGTGGTGGTTGGCAGGTCGCTGAGGCTGTTTTCTATCGCTTTGTCGATGTTCGCGAACAGCGGATAGGTGGATTTTATCTCGCCTTTGGTGCCCGGCAGGATGCGGATCCCGCCGCTGATCCACTCGTTGGCGCTGGCGGCAAGGAACTCTATGCCGTCCAGGCCTACTTTGACATCAACCCGGCTGTTAACCACAAACTTGCTGTCGCCCTGCACCAGCTCACGATATTGAGGATCGATAGCCACGGCAAAGGAGACGCCTTTCGCGGAGAGGTTGCGCTCCAGCACCTGGCCTATCCGCACTCCGTGCAGCACGATGGGCTGACCCGCGTCGATGCCGTAGCTCTCCGGCGCGGTCAGGGTTAGCGTCACAACCCCCGGCTCCTGAAGCAGGGTTTTGTCCGCGGGCAGCACAACAAAGTTATCTCGCGGCTCGCCTTCGCCCGGGACCAGTTCAAGCGTGGTGCCGGTAAGCAGCGAGCTGACGCTGGCATTGTCGAGGGAGAGCTTGGGACTGCGCATCTCAATACGGGTATTGGCCCGCAGCAGGTTTACCACGCTCGGGTCAACGGTCATCTCTCCGCTCACCGCGCCGCCGGGGTTAAGATCGAGCTTGGTCAGCTCGCCGACCTCCAGTCCCTGGTACATCAGCGGAGTAGAGCCCGCTTTCAGCCCCTCGCCGCCGGGCAGGGCGAGCTTGACGATCACCCCTCGCTGGCTGTGGGCCAGATCTTTATACAGGCCGAACTCATCATCGCTCTCTGCCGGTTTTGATGCCTCCGGCGAGTCAAAGGCAATGGCACCGTTAACCAGCGAGGCGAGGCTCTCCAGCTCTACTTTCGCCCCACTCAGGCCAACGTCTGCCTTCACGCCGGAGACGTTCCAGAAGCGGCTGCCTTTTTTCACCAGGCTGGTGAAGCGGCGCTCAATCAGCACATCGATGGTGACGCCCTGTTTGTTGGCATTGATCGAGTAGTCGTAAACACGCCCCACGGGGATTTTACGGAAATAGACCAGCGAGCCGCTGCTCAGCGAGCCGAGATCGGGAGCGTGCAGATGGATCATCAGCTCGCCGTTGCTGAGGCGATACTTCGGCTGGGTATCAAGGGCCGTAAAGTGATCCTGCGGCTCGCCCTTGCCGGGCATCATGCCGATATAGTTGCCGCCGACCAGCGCATCCAGCCCGGAGATCCCCGCCAGCGACGCTTTCGGTGTCACCAGCCAGAACTGAGTATCGTTACGCAGGGCATCCTTCATATCCGCTTTAATGCTGGCCTTCACCTCAATTTTATTGAGATTTTCGCTCAGGCGGATGTCCTGAACGGTACCCACCTCAACGCCCTGGTAGCGCACCGGCGTACGTCCGGCGACGATGCCGTCAGCCGAGACGAAATCAATGGTGATGGTGTTACCGCGATCCTCATAGCTGCTCCACAAGAGCCAGCCAGCAATCATTAATGCGATAACAGGTAGCAGCCAGAAAGGCGAAATTCGACGTTTTGTTTTAATGCGCGCTTCAGTCGGCGAAGCGGGGGTTTCCTGACTCATGTGCATCCCAAAGTAAGCGGCTGTCCAGCCATTCCACAGCAAGAATAGTCAAAATTACCGCTGCGCCGAAATAAAACGCAGCGGGACCCATAGTAAACGCGAGAAGCTGATCGCGGTTAATGAGTGACATCGTTATTGAAATCACAAACAGATCGAGCATCGACCAGCGGCCAATCCATGTCACGAAACGCAACAGCAGCAGGCGCGTGCGTAAACCCTGCTCGCATTTAAAATGGATACTCACCAGCAGTGTAAACAGGACGATGACTTTGGTAAACGGCACCAGGATACTGGCGATAAAAACAATGCCCGCGACGGCGACGTTGCTGCTCGCCAGCGACATGATCCCGGACATGATGGTATCCGCCTGCCGTGAGCCGTTGACATAGATAACCGAAATAGGCAGCAGGTTGGCAGGCAGCAGAAACACCATCGAGGCGATGAGGGCCGCCCAGCACTTTTGAATGCTGTGCCGTCTACGGTAGCGCAGCGGAATATGGCAGCGGGGGCAGCGTCCGCGCGGATCCGGCAGGCCGGTGAAGTGGCACCCCAGACAGACGCGCAGATTTTCGTGCGGGCGCGTAGCGGGGCGCTGCGGGTAGAAACGTTCCCACAGTTGCTCAATATTGAGATGGATAAGGGTCAGGATGCTTAAGATCACCAGCGCGATGAAGGCGATCAGTCCCACCCCCGGCTGCAAATAGGCATAGTCCTGAACCTTGATAGAGGCAACGCCGATGCCGATCAGGTAGATATCCAGCATCACCCACTCCTTGAGCCTCTCCAGCATCAGCAGCACCGGGCGCAGGTTCATCCCTAGCCGATTACCAAACCAGAGATAGGCGATGGAGGCCACCAGCACCAGCGGTGCACCGACGGTGCAAAACAGCACCATAGCGGCGGTGAGCGGATCGCCCTGGGAGGTCATCTGCCAGATCCCCATCAGCAGGTTGGCATCGATGCGCACGCCCAGCAGATAGAGGTGCAGCAGCGGCTCGCCCCACGCAAAGGGCATCAGCATCAACATGGTGATGGCCATCGCCCCCAGCCGGGTGAGTGACCAGTCACGGCCATCGCGGACCTTCGCATCGCAGCGCGGGCAATAAGCACTTTCGTGTGATTTCATTGCGGGCAGCGCAAAAAGCGTATCGCACTGCGGGCAGCGCTGATAATGTGCTCGTGGCAGAGGGTCGCCAATAGCACGAATCGCCATTTTCTTATCGGTGACTAACTTTTGTGTTTTCAGCGCCATGACGTATTTTGGACTATGTTCGAATTAATCTATCTTAACTCATGAATGGATTATCTTGAGCATGAAGGCATTTAATGTTTATTTTAATAGGCTAGGCTACCTTTTTTTGTATGACAACAAGTGATTGAATAATGAACAAAAGTGAATTTTACGCGGAGTTGAACCGCGATTTTCAGGCATTGATGGCAGGTGAAACCAGTTTTTTAGCCACGCTGGCGAATACCAGCGCGCTGCTGTTTGAACGCCTTGAGGGCGTTAACTGGGCAGGATTTTACCTGCTGGAAGGCGATACGCTGGTGTTAGGCCCGTTCCAGGGCAAGATTGCCTGCGTGCGCATTCCGGTAGGCCGCGGCGTCTGCGGAACGGCAGTGGCGCAAAACAGCGTCCAACGCGTGGAAGATGTCCATGCGTTTGACGGGCATATCGCCTGCGATTCTGCGAGCAACGCGGAAATTGTTCTACCGCTGGTGGTCCAGGATAAGATTATTGGCGTGCTGGACATCGACAGCACGGTATTTTCTCGCTTCACGGCCGAGGATGAGCAGGGGCTGCGCGAGCTGGTTTCGCACCTCGAACGCCTGCTGGAAGCGACCGATTATCAAAAATTCTTTGCGAGCGACGCAGTATAATCAACGGATAACGTAGCATTTACTGATGGGGTCATTATAATGACGCCTGTTCATGCCTGCGGCTTGTTGGCAACGTCCGTTGTAATCAGGAAATTTCATGGAAAATCAACCTAAGTTGAATAGCAGTAAAGAAGTTATCGCCTTTCTGGCCGAACGTTTTCCTCACTGTTTCAGTGCAGAAGGTGAAGCGCGCCCCCTGAAAATTGGTATTTTTCAGGATCTGGTCGAGCGCGTTGAAGGAGAGATGAGCCTCAGCAAAACTCAGCTTCGTTCTGCGCTGCGTCTGTACACCTCAAGCTGGCGCTACCTGTATGGGATCAAAGCTGGTGCGACCCGCGTCGATCTCGACGGCAATCCGAGCGGTGTACTGGATGAACAGCATGTTGAGCATGCGCGTAAGCAGCTGGAAGAGGCGAAAGCCCGCGTCCAGGCTCAGCGTGCTGAACAGCAGGCCAAAAAGCGCGAAGCCGCTGCGGCTGCCGGTGAGCAGGAAGATGCGCCACGCCGCGAGCGTAAACCGCGTCCTGCACCGCGCCGTAAAGAGGGCAACGAGCAGCGTAAACCACGCGCCGACAAACCTGCCGCGAAACCACAGCGCACACCGCGTGAAGAGCCACAGCATACGCCAGTATCCGATATTACTGCGCTGAACGTGGGTCAGAACCTCAAGGTGAAAGCGGGCAACAACGCAATGGACGCCACTGTACTGGAGATCACCAAAGACGGTGTTCGTGTACAGCTGACCTCAGGCATGTCGATGATTGTACGCGCAGAACACCTGTTGTTCTGAAACGGAGGCCAGGCCCGGCATGAACACTTTGTTTAAGCGCACCGCGTTGGCTGGCCTGTTCCTGATTGCAGGACAGGCTTTTGCCGTTGAAGATATTACGCGTGCCGATCAGATTCCGGTATTAAAGGAAGAGACCCAGCATGCAACGGTCAGTGAGCGCGTTACGTCGCGCTTCACCCGTTCCCACTACCGTCAATTCGATCTCGATGAGGCATTCTCGGGCAAGATTTTCGATCGCTATTTAAACTTGCTGGACTACAGCCATAACGTGCTGCTGGCAAGCGACGTTGAGAAGTTCATGCCGAAGCGGAGCGTGCTCGGCGAGGAGCTGCGCACCGGCAAACTCGACGTGTTTTATGCGCTCTATAACCTGGCACAGAAGCGCCGGTTTGAGCGCTACCAATATGCGCTGAAGGTGCTTGAGCGGCCGATGGATTTCACCGGCAACGACACCTTTAACGTTGACCGTAGTAAAGCGCCATGGCCGAAAGACGATGCGGAGATGAACGCCCAGTGGGATGCCAAGGTGAAGTTCGATGAGCTGAGCCTGAAGCTGACCGGTAAGGACGAGAAAGAGATCCGCGAGACGCTGACCCGTCGCTATAAGTTCGCGATTCGCCGCCTGGTGCAAACCAACAGTGAAGATGTCTTCTCTCTGGCGATGACCGCCTTTGCCCACGAGATCGACCCGCACACTAACTATCTGTCGCCGCGTAACACCGAGCAGTTCAACACCGAGATGAGCCTCTCCCTTGAGGGCATCGGCGCGGTGCTGCAGATGGACGACGACTACACCGTGATTAACTCCATGGTTGCAGGCGGTCCGGCGGCGAAGAGCAAAGCCATCACCGTTGGCGATCGTATTGTTGGCGTCGGCCAGCCGGGCCAGAACATGGTGGACGTGATTGGCTGGCGTCTTGATGACGTCGTTGCCCTGATCAAAGGTCCGAAGGGGAGCAAGGTACGCCTTGAGATCCTGCCTGCCGGTAAAGGAACCAAGACCCGCATCGTGACCCTGACCCGGGAGCGTATCCGCCTGGAAGATCGCGCCGTGAAGATGTCGGTGAAAACCGTCGGCAAAGAGAAGGTGGGCGTGTTGGATATTCCGGGCTTCTACGTTGGCCTGACCGATGACGTTAAGGTGCAGCTGCAGAAGCTGGAGAAACAGAACGTCAGCAGCGTGATCATCGATCTGCGTACCAACGGCGGCGGGGCGCTGACCGAAGCAGTGTCCCTCTCCGGCCTGTTTATTCCGTCCGGCCCGGTGGTGCAGGTGCGTGATAACAACGGCAAGGTGCGCGAAGACAGCGATACCGACGGCGTCGTCTACTATAAAGGCCCGCTGGTGGTGCTGGTTGACCGCTTTAGCGCCTCGGCGTCAGAGATCTTTGCTGCCGCGATGCAGGACTATGGCCGGGCGCTGATCGTCGGTGAACCGACCTTCGGTAAAGGCACGGTGCAGCAGTATCGCTCCCTTAACCGCATCTACGATCAGATGCTGCGTCCGGAGTGGCCAGCGCTGGGTTCGGTGCAGTACACCATTCAGAAATTCTACCGCGTTAACGGCGGCAGCACGCAGCGTAAAGGCGTGACGCCGGATATCATCATGCCGACCGGCAATGAAGAGACCGAAACCGGTGAGAAGTTTGAAGATAACGCGCTGCCGTGGGATAGCATCAACGCTGCGACCTTCGTGAAGTCTGGCGATCTGACGCCGCTTGGACCGCAGTTACTCAAGGAGCATGACGATCGTATCGCCAAAGATCCGGAGTTCCAGTACATCCTGAAGGACATTGCTCGCTTCAATGCCCTGAAGGATAAGCGGAACCAGATATCGCTCAACCTTGCCCAGCGTGAGAAAGAGAACGCCGAAGACGATGCGATTCGCCTGGCTCGCCTGAACGACCGCTTCAAGCGCGAAGGTAAGCCGGTGCTGAAGAAGCTGGACGATCTGCCGAAGGATTATCAAGAGCCGGATCCCTATCTTGATGAGACGGTGCATATCGCCCTCGACCTGGCGCATATCGAGAAAGATAGCCCGCCAGCGCAGCCCGCTAAGGCACAGTAAACCGCAACAGGCACAAGAAATTGTGCCTGTTTTTTTTAACATGCGTATCGCGGCGTAAGCCTGCCGCGTCTAAATGTAAAGTTGTGTCTTTCTGGTAACTTACGCGCGGGTTATGCTTGAAAATAGCCAATATACCCATACGATGTGGGTAGTCGCATAGTGCGTTTTGTTAAGTTGAGGTTAAAAGAAAATTATGATGCGGATCGCGCTCTTCCTGTTAACGAACCTGGCGGTGATGCTGGTCTTCGGGCTGGTGCTGAGCCTGACGGGTATTCAGTCGAGTAGCGTTCAGGGCTTGTTGATCATGGCGCTGCTGTTTGGTTTTGGCGGCTCTTTCGTTTCGCTGTTAATGTCGAAATGGATGGCCCTGAAGTCGGTCGGAGGGGAAGTCATTGAGCAGCCGCGTAACGATATGGAGCGCTGGCTGATGAACACCGTGGCGCAGCAGTCGCAGCAGGCGGGCATTGCGATGCCGCAGGTTGCCATCTATCACGCCCCGGATATTAACGCCTTTGCCACCGGCGCGCGCCGTGATGCGTCGCTGGTTGCGGTAAGCACCGGCCTGTTACAGAACATGAGCCGTGACGAAGCCGAAGCGGTTATTGCTCACGAGATCAGCCACATCGCGAACGGTGACATGGTGACCATGACCCTGATCCAGGGCGTGGTGAACACCTTCGTTATCTTTATCTCGCGTATCCTGGCACAGATCGCCGCCGGTTTTATGGGTGGCAACCGCGACGAAGGCGAAGAGAGCAACGGCAACCCGCTGATCTACTTTGCCGTGTCGATGGTGCTGGAGCTGGTGTTTGGTATTCTGGCGAGCATTATCACCATGTGGTTCTCGCGTCACCGTGAATTCCATGCCGATGCCGGATCGGCGAAGCTGGTGGGTCGTGAGAAGATGATTGCCGCCCTGCAGCGTCTGAAAACCAGCTACGAGCCGCAGGAAGCCAGCACGATGATGGCCTTCTGCATCAACGGGAAATCCAAATCCCTGAGCGAGCTGTTTATGAGCCACCCGCCGCTGGATAAGCGTATTGAAGCCCTGCGCAGCGGTGAGTACCTGAAGTAACATAAACAGGTGTAATAAAAAGGCGCGTCAAATGACGCGCTTTTTTTATGCCTGCGGTTTCTGCGTCATCCGCAGTCCACTGACGGTGGCGGCAACGGCGGCTAATACCGCCGCGAACAGCAGCGCAACGTGCGTCGCGTGATCGGTGAACAGATTAAACATCAACGCCACCATCGCGGCCCCGATGCTCTGTCCGAGCAGGCGCGCGGTGCCGAGCATGCCGCTGGCTCCGCCGCTGCGCTGGCGCGGGGCGGCGGTAATAATGGTGTGGTTATTGGGTGACTGGAACAGCCCGAAGCCCGCCCCGCAGAGCATCATCCGCCAGATGATATCCATATCCGACGGTGCCGCTGGGAGAAGCGCCAGCGCCAGCAGTCCCGTGGCCATCACCGCCAATCCCACCGCACCCAGCAGGCCGGCGTGAACCCGCTCAATCAGATACCCCGCCAGCGGGGCCATCACCATGGTCGCCAGCGGCCACGGGGTCAGCAGTAGCCCGGTCTCCACTTCACTGCGACCCAGCACGCTTTGCATAAAGAAGGGCAGTGAGACCAGGGCCAGCATCTGGGCGCAGAATGAGCAGATCGAGGTGCAGATAGAGAGCGAAAAGAGCGGAATACGCAGCAGATCTACCGGCAGCAGCGGCACGGGCAGCCCAAGCTGGCGGCGAATAAAGAAATAACCGACGATCACCATGGCCGCTACCTCCGCAGCGATAAGCGTTAGCGACTGTCCTTGGGCAAAGCCGCCCAGCGCCAGGATCAGCAGGCCGAAGGTGAGGGCGTTCATCACCGCGCTGGGCAGATCGAAGCGCGTGGTGCTGCGGCGCGGCGGGTTAGCGGGCAGGTAGCGCATCGCCAGCAGCAAGGAGACGATCCCCAGCGGCACGTTGATCAAAAAAAGCCACTGCCACGAACCCACGGCGAGGATCGCGGCGGCAATGGTGGGGCCCGCCGCCGAGGAGACCGCCACAACAAACGAGTTGATGCCCATCCCCCGGCCCAGACTGCGCTGAGGGTAGATAAGGCGAATTAGCGCCGTGTTGACGCTCATCAGCGCCGCGCCGCCGAAGCCCTGCGCGATACGGGCGAGGGTGAGCATGGTGAGCGAGTCGGAGAGGGCGCAGAGAAACGAGGTGACGGTAAAGAACGCCAGGCCGCACTGATAAACGCGTCGATAGCCAAACATATCTCCCAGAAATGCAAAGGAGAGCAGGGAGATCACAATGGCAATCTGGTAGGCGTTCACCACCCAGATCGAACTTGCCGGGGAGACGTGCAGATCGCTGGCGATAGTCGGCAGCGCCACGTTAGTGATGACGCCATCCAGCACCGCCATGGCAATACCGATGATGATCGTCAGTATCGCCCCGTAGCGCTGCGGTATCGGCAACCCTTCTGTAAAAGATTTATCCATGGGATTTATATGATTAAGCTGAAATTATTATCGTGAGAACGATTTTACCAGCCACGCGCTGTTTTTATATCGCAGATTTGTAACGAAGTTAACAAACTGCCATTGCGGGCGACCCGCTACGAAATTATAATAAAAACCTATTCTAAATTTTATAAAACACTCGCGATGAGGTGATTAATGGCAATCGCAGATTTGGACAAGCAGCCAGATTCTGTCTCTTCAGTACTGAAGGTCTTTGGCATTCTGCAGGCGCTCGGGGAAGAGCGGGAAATTGGCATTACTGAACTGTCTCAGCGTGTGATGATGTCAAAAAGCACCGTGTATCGCTTTTTGCAGACGATGAAATCCCTTGGCTACGTGGCCCAGGAGGGGGAGTCAGAGAAGTACTCCCTGACGCTTAAGCTCTTTGAACTCGGCGCGCGCGCGTTGCAAAACGTTGATTTAATTCGCAGCGCCGATATCCAGATGCGTGAGCTGTCGCGTCTGACCAAAGAGACGGTACACCTTGGTGCGCTGGATGAAGACAGCATTGTCTACATCCATAAAATCGACTCCATGTACAACCTGCGCATGTACTCCCGTATTGGCCGCCGCAACCCGCTCTACAGTACTGCCATCGGTAAAGTGCTGCTGGCCTGGCGCGATCGCGAGGAAGTTAAACAGATCCTGGAAGGCGTTGAGTACAAGCGCAGCACCGATCGCACCATCACCACTACCGACGATCTGCTGCCGGTGCTCGATACCGTTCGCGAGCAGGGTTACGGCGAAGACAACGAAGAGCAGGAAGAGGGGCTGCGTTGCATCGGCGTGCCGGTCTTTGACCGCTTTGGCGTGGTTATCGCTGGCCTGAGCATCTCCTTCCCAACGCTGCGCTTCTCCGAAGAGCGTCTGCATGAGTATGTTGAGATGCTGCATACCGCAGCACGTAAGATCTCCGAGCAGATGGGCTACAACGACTATCCGTTCTGATACCAGACGCCGCGCCAGACGCGGCGTTTTCATCTCTGATCCCCTCTTTACTGCGGTTCCCTGAAAGGTCAAATAGCGCTACAGTTAGCTCCGGTTTAATATGCCGGGAGTAACCTGTTTGCATAAAACGTTGATTCGGAGAGAAGAGTGAGAAAGTTTCGGTGGCTGCTTGTGATTGCCATCCTGGTAATTTGCCTGATGCTCTGGACCCAGATGCTCAATGTGATGTGCGATCAGGACGTACAGTTTTTCAGCGGTATTTGCGTTATCAATAAATTTATCCCCTGGTAGCGGCATTTTTGCTTCGAATCATTCCCTTCCTTAATGTCAGTGGTAAGATAGCGCGTCAACATTGAGGTGGTGTAATGAACGAAGTACTGAATTCGGGCGCGTTCAATCTTGCGTCCCTGGTAATTTCTTTGGTGGTGCTGGTCGTTGGGCTGGTGCTGTGGTTTTTTGTGAACCGGGCCAGCTCTCGTGCTAACGAGCAAATCGAACTGCTTGAGGCGCTGCTGGATCAGCAAAAACGACAGAACGCGCTGCTGCGTCGCCTCTGCGATGCCAACGCGCCGGAAAAAGCCGAGCCGGAAGCAAAAGCGGCGGCAACGGTGCAAACCGACGGCGACGATTTTATCCGTTTGGTGGCTGAACGCTAAATGCGTTGGAAGGGGTGGTGAGCGATGGCATGGAAAAATCCCTGGTATAATCCAGCCCTGACTCACCATACGCCCACCGGGTTTCGTAATCTGACCCCCGGAGGGCATCAGCCCGGTGACGTTGAGCGCTGGCAAAAAGAGCGTCGCGCCGCCGGGCTGCCGCATCCTCCCGAGGGCGGCTACGACACTTTTCTTCAGCAGTGGTGGCAGCGCGCCGAAATAGGCGGCAGCGAGGACGGGGTGTGGTGGCTGGGCCATGCCAGCATGCTGCTCCGACTGGACGGCTGTTATCTACTGGCGGATCCGCTCTTCTTCAATCGTGCCTCCCCGGTACGCTTTACCGGGCCGCAGCGCAAAAGTCCCGCGCCGCTGAACGTTAGCGATCTGCCCGCGCTGGATGCCATCCTCATTTCGCATAACCACTACGATCATCTCGATACTCGTACCATTCGCGCCCTGCTAAAACGCTTCCCAGACGTCACGCTGTTTGTTCCCCTCGGGCTGGGCCGCTGGTGTCGCCGCCACGGCGTGCGCCACGTTGTCGAGCTTGACTGGTGGCAGAGCTTTACCTTCGAGGGAATGACCCTAAGCGCCGTACCTGCCCAGCACTGGAGCATGCGTACGCCGTGGGACAGGGATCGTTCACTCTGGTGCGGTTGGGTCGTGGAATCACGGGCGCACCGCTTCTGGTTTGCTGGCGACACTGGCTACACGCCGGACCTGCTGGCCATTCCCGAGCGGCTGGGCAGACCCGATTCCGCTGCGCTACCGGTCGGTGCCTATGCCCCACGCTGGTTCATGTCCGTACATCATATGGATCCGCAGCATGCGGTGTCGCTCTGGCAGCAGATCGGTGAGCCGCTGGCGTTTCCTATCCACTGGGGCGTCTTTGAGCTGGCGGATGAAGCGGTAGACGAGCCAGCCCGCGAGCTGGCAGCGGTATTAAGCGAGACGGTAACGCAAACGGATAACTTCAGGATCCTGAAAATAGGTGAGTATTTATCTCTCGATGCCCAGACTATTAAACAGGCAGCGGAGTAGCCTGAAGGGGTTATATAAACGATATTATTTTTAGCGAAACGTTTTTATTGCTTTGAATTGATGCAGTGTCATTAAACTTTCATTATTTTGGTGCAGGGGATGCACTAATTGAGCAACAATTATTCGGTGGTCAACTTATCCATTTCTGATTACCGGACAAAGACGTTTACACTCACCCATTCTCATGATTTTTCAGTAAGCTATTGCACAAAAATTGCTAACGACATGCTCTATTTAGCCATTGTAGAGTTCAGGCTGGACGAAACGACATCACTGCGCTAGGTTAGCTGCACACCTGTTGTTCGGCTTGCCGCTGAAATTGTGCGACAGATCCAGACATCATTAAAAATGGCTTGCCATAATTAACGTTGTATGTGATAACACGGTGTAGGTTAAACGAGGTACAGTTCTGTTTATGTGTGGCATTATCAGTAAAGAAGTTCTGAGTAAACACGTTGTCGTTGAATACTGCTTCTCTGCCGAACCTTATTTAGTGCCTCATGCAGTAATGTCTCAGTTTCATCTCGGTCAATGCCTGCGGGCTAAGAAAACACTCTAAGGAATTTTGCAAATGGCAAAGATTAAAGGTCAAGTTAAGTGGTTCAACGAGTCTAAAGGCTTTGGTTTCATTACTCCTGCTGACGGCAGCAAAGACGTGTTCGTGCACTTCTCTGCAATCCAGGGTAACGGCTTCAAGACTCTGGCTGAAGGCCAGAACGTTGAGTTCGAAATTCAGGACGGCCAGAAAGGCCCAGCAGCGGTTAACGTTACTGCTATCTGATTTTCCTCCACTGCTTGAGCGCGATTAGCGCATCAATGTCAGCGTAAAAGCCTCGCCGCGTGCGGGGCTTTTTAATGCTTGTTTTTCAAAATGTTACTGTAAGACCCTCCATTCTTCTTTTGTTGCAAAGCCATACCATTATTAGCACACTTTTTTCCCTTTCTGGTCTTGTTTCCTGTCAAATCAGCGGGTTAATCCGTTTCAGGAGCCAAGGTGAAAAAAAATCCTCTTTCCAGCAACTATACCCCTCTGCGTTTTGCCTTGCTCTGCGTGGCCATTATCTGTGCGCTGGGCCTGCTGCTGGGCCGAACGGCCTGGCTGCAAGTCGTCTCGCCGGAAAAGCTGGTTAAAGAGGAGGATATGCGGTCAATTCGGGAAGAGAAGATAGTCCCGCCTCGGGGAATGATCGTCGATCGCAACGGACTGCCGCTGGCGGTGAGCGTGCCGGTCAGTGCAATCTGGGCCGATCCTAAAGTCATTAACAGCAGCGGCGGGGTAAGTGTGAACTCACGCTGGCAGGCGCTGGCCAGCGCCCTGCATATGCCGCTGAGCGAGATTGCCGAACGTATCCGGCGTAACCCGCATTCCCGTTTTATCTACCTTGCTCGCCAGCTCGATCCGCAGCAGGCAAAATGGATTGATAACCTTAATTTGCCGGGCATCAATTTGCAGGAGGAGTCGCGTCGCTTTTACCCCAGCGGGCACGTCGCCGCTAACCTGATTGGCTTTACCAACGTGGACGGGCAGGGGATCGAGGGCGTTGAGAAGAGTTTTAACGCCCAGCTGATCGGCAAGCCCGGTCTGCGCCGGGTGCGCAAAGATCGCCACGGACACGTCATCGAAAATATGACCGAAACGCCTGCCGTCCCGGCGCACACGCTGATGTTAAGCATCGATAAGCGGCTGCAAACCCTCACCGAGGACGCGCTGGATAATGCCGTCAGCTGGAATAAAGCCGAATCCGGCGCGGCGGTGCTGGTGCGTATCCAGACCGGCGAAATCCTGGCGATGGCCAGCTATCCTGATTTCAATCCCAACAACCGCAGCGGCGCGACCCTCGATGACTTTCGCAACCGCGCCATCAGCGATACGTTTGAACCCGGCTCAACGGTGAAGCCGATGGTGCTGATGGCGGCGCTTAAAGAGGGTATCGTTCGGCCGGATAGCGTGGTCGACACCCATCCCTATACCCTCGACGGCCACCGCATTCGCGACGTGGGATACTATCCGGAGCTGACCCTCACCGGCATTCTGCAAAAATCGAGTGATACCGGCGTGTCGCACCTGTCGCTGGCAATGCCGATCCAGCGCCTGCTGGATACCTATAAAGCGTTTGGCTTTGGTACGTCAACGGGACTGGGGCTGACCGGGGAGAGCAGCGGCGTCCTGCCGGTGCGTAAATACTGGGGCCAGCTCGATCGCGCCACCTTCTCGTTTGGCTATGGCCTAATGGTCACGCCCTTACAGCTGGCCCACGTCTATGCCACCATCGGCAGCTATGGCCTGGCGCGTCCGCTCTCCATTACCCGCGTCGATCCACCGGTCGTCGGGAAGCAGGTGATGCCGCAGGAGATTGTGCATGAGGTCGAACACATGATGGAGAGCGTGGCTCTGCCGGGCGGGGGTGGGACTAAAGCCGCCGTGCGCGACTACCGCGTGGCGGTGAAAACCGGCACTGCTAAGAAGATCGACGAGAACGGCAAATACGTGAATAAGTACGTGGCCTATACCGCTGGCGTTGCCCCTGCTAGCGCGCCTAAATATGCTCTGGCGGTGGTGATAAACGATCCGCAAAACGGTGCTTACTATGGCGGGGCAGTATCGGCTCCGGTATTTAGTGAAATTATGGGTAGCGTACTGCGGGCTGAAAACGTTCCGCCTGACGGGATGGCTCCCGACTCAAGCCATTTAGTGGTGCTGAATTCCCCCGGCGGTGCGGATCCGCTGCGTTAAGACGTTTCCCGCAGCGGCAATTGGCGTTACACTTTCGCCCTTTCTCTCTGCCCGGAGTTGTTATGTCCTTCACCTGTCCGCTATGCCACGCGCCGCTGCTGCGTACCGATAAAACCTACGTCTGCCCGCAGCGGCACCAGTTTGATATAGCGAAAGAGGGATACGTCAACCTGCTGCCGGTGCAGCATAAGCGTTCACGCGATCCGGGCGACAGTGCAGAGATGATGCAGGCCCGACGTGCTTTTCTCGACGCCGGGCACTACCTGCCGCTGCGCCAGACGCTAAGCGATCTGCTGGATGCCCACCTGCCGGAGAAGGCCGAGGCGCTGCTGGATATTGGTTGTGGTGAGGGGTACTACACCCACGCTTTCGCCGATATCGCTCGCCAGCACGGGGCCCAGACCTTTGGTCTCGACGTCTCCCGGGCGGCAGTTCGCGCGGCGGCGAAGCGCTATCCGCAGGTGATGTTCTGCGTAGCCTCCAGCCACCGCCTGCCGTTTGAGGCGCAAACCCTCGACGCCGTGGTGCGCATCTATGCACCCTGTAAAGCGGAGGAGCTGGCGCGGGTAGTGAAACCGGAAGGATGGGTGATTACCGCCGCGCCGGGGCCACGGCATCTGGTAGAGCTAAAAGGGCTGATCTATGACGAGGTGCAGCTGCATGCTCCGCAGAGCGAACAGCTGGCGGGGTTTACGCTGCGGGAGCAGCACTCGCTAAATTATGGAATGACGCTAAGCGGCACCGAAGCCGTGGCGCTGTTGCAGATGACGCCGTTTGCCTGGCGGGCGAAGCCGCAGGTGTGGCAGACGCTGCAGGAGATGACCCAGTTCAGCTGCGAGGCAGATTTCAGTATTCAGTGCTGGCAGCGCGACGCTTAAGGGGCGAAGTGGCTCCAGAGGATCTGGATACCGATACCGATCAGCACTACGCCACCGAGGATCTCGGCCCGTTTGCCCAGCAGCGGGCCGATAAACTTGCCGATCATCATACCGAGGGTGGACATAATCAGGGTGGCGCAGCCGATGGCGAGCGCGGTGGTGATAATATTTACGTGCAAGAACGCCAGACCGACGCCGACGGCCATGGCGTCCAGGCTGGTGGCGATGGCCGTCGTGACCAGCAGCCAGAAGCTGTGGCGGCGCAGCGGAGTGAGCTCTTCATCAGGCTGGCAGCGCAGGCCCTCCAGCACCATTCGCCCACCTAAAAATACCAGCAGCAAGAAGGCAATCCAGTGGTTCCACTCCAGCACAAACTGGCTGGCGAGCATGCCTAAGCCCCAGCCTAGCAGCGGGGTCAGCGTCTCAATGAAGCCGAAGATCAATCCGGTACGCAGGGCATCAGAAAATTTGGGTTTGTGCAGCGTCGCACCTTTACCAATAGAGGCGGCAAAGGCATCCATCGACATGCCAAAAGCGAGCAGCAGGGTAGCGGATAGGTTCATACAAGCGTCCTGACCGGGAAATCCATATGACACATCACTGCCCCCAGTAATCAGCAGTTGATGCGTCTATGGTCTCGCCTGACCGAACAGCGTCAGCTATTCAATCCGTACGTGCCACGTTTTGCAACGAGTATGTTGACACGCACATTTCCGGAAACAGGAAATTGGCTACTCCCCAACGACGGGCGCAACCTTAACATATTTTGATAAACTAAAACAATAACCGAAGTTCATTATTTCGCTGTGCTATTGATAACGATTTTCATTTAGCTGGAAGGGTGAAAATAACGTTAAAAAAGATGATGAATTGCAGGGGGAATAATATAGCCATGGCTATGTTTCAGGGTGTGAGTATATCAAAAACATAGTCATGGCTATATTTTAACTTATTGAGTTTTAACCATAATCCTGTAGATTTTTTCCAGATCGTCGATATTTCGTACACGAATCAGCAGACGTCGTTGCTCTAATTGCACGACCAGCACGCCATCTTCCGATAGCTGCATTGCGTTAATACGCCCATATTCAATCCAGATATTCGCGAAGAAAAACCCATTTTCTTTGAAGATGATTTTTGGGGCGCGGATCCAGAAAAGATATATAACCACCAGCGCCAGCATAGATAATAGCCACGTGGTTAAAATAGCACCATGATGAGTGACGTTATTATAGATAAGGATAGCCAGCAGGCCGGTGAAGATCACGCTGTCGGCGCGGCTGCGGCGCAGCAGGGGAGCGGTGAGCAGCGTCGCGCCGTGGCGGCGCGGCATAATAAACTCGTCATAGATAGCGTAAGCCAGCAGCCCAGCCACGCACAGCACCAGCACGTAGTCCGTTAACGACATTCATCCTCCAGAAATAAAAACCGGGGGCAGTGCCCCCGGCGTAACATCTACCGCTTACAGGCCGAGCAGGCCCACGGCGTAACCCGCGATACCGATGACGAAGAAGCCAACGATGATCCACAGCGGGTTCACTTTCTTACGCAGCAGCCACATGCAGGCGAAGGTCAACAGCAGCGGCACCAGGCCCGGCATCAGCTGGTCAAGGATCGTCTGCACGGTGGTGACGTTAGTTTTCCCGGTCTGGTCGGTGATCTCCGACACCACCAGCGGGATATTAACATGCGTCCACTTGTTTACCAGCGCCCCCATGACAAACAGGCCGAGGATTGACGCCCCCTCGGTCAGCTTTTGCAGGAAGCCGCCGCCCATATCTTTAACGATATCTACCCCTTTACGGTAGCCGTAGGCAACGCCGTAGTAGCGGGTTGCCAGACGCACCACGTTAAAGAGAATAAAGAACAGCAGTGGACCGAGCAGGCTGCCACTCATGGCGATACCCGCCCCGAGCGCGGCAAACACCGGACGCACGGTACCCCAGAAGATCGGGTCGCCGACGCCTGCCAGCGGCCCCATCAGACCAACTTTGATACCGTTGATAGCACCATCGTCGATCTCTGCGCCGTTGGCACGCTGCTCCTCCATCGCCAGGGTAACGCCGAGCACCGGCGCGGCAACGTAGGGGTGGGTGTTAAAGAACTCCAGGTGGCGTTTGATCGCCTGGCGGCGAGCCTCGTTATTCTCCGGGTAGAGGCGTTTGATAGCCGGTACCATAGAGAAGCAGAAGCCCAGCGCCTGCATACGCTCGAAGTTCCACGACCCCTGGAAGAGGTTAGAGCGGAGGAACACGCCGCGGATATCGCCAGCCGTGAGTTTTTTCTCGGACGTCGTTTTTGTTATATCAACCATGTCGCTCACCTGTTAATCCAGTTCGTTATCGAGATCGTTAGCACCGGCAGCCTGAACAGGCGCGCCCGCCGAGCGGTTATATTTCGGGCTAAGCTGAATGTAGAGAATGGCCATCACGGCACCGATTACCCCCAGCGCCACCAGGTTAAAGTTGGTGAAGGCGGCGGTAACGAAGCCCAGATAGAAGAACGGCATCAGGTAGCCAGCGCGCATCATGTTGATGACCATCGCATAACCTACGACCACGATCATGCCACCGGCGATGTTCAGGCCGCTGGTCACCACTTCCGGAATGGCGTTGAGCATGCTCTGTACTTCACTGGTACCCACGGAGTAGGCCACGATCACCGCCGGGATGGCGATACGCATTGCCTGCAGGAACAGGGAAGAGACGTGGATCCAGGAGAGCGCCGTCAGGTTGCCGTTTTCGGCCGCCTTATCCGCTGCGTGCTGGAAAGCCACGGTGATGGTACGAACGATAATGGTCAGCACCTGGCCTGCCGCTGCCAGCGGGATAGCCAGCGCGATACCGGCCCCGATGCTCTGACCACCGGCGATAACCAGCACGGTTGAAATGATGGAAGCCAGCGCGGCATCCGGCGCGACCGCCGCACCGATGTTCATCCAGCCGAGGGCGATCATCTCCAGGGTACCGCCGATGATAATGCCTTTTTGCATATCACCCAGCACGATACCGATTAACGTACAGGCCACCAGCGGACGGTGAAACTGAAATTCATCCAGCACCGACTCCATACCGGCAATACAGGCTACGACGAACACCAGCACAATCTGAAGAGTGGTAATCTCCATTGTACTTCTCCTATAGCATTACAGATTAAAGTGTAAAAACAGCGCGATCGGCGGGTGCCGGTTACTTCGCCACTTTGCTGATTAAATCCATCATTTTCAGACGTTGATCGCTGGACACTTTCCGCACCTCCAGCTCGATACCCTGGGCGTTGAGCTTTTTAAACGCGGCGATATCCTGCTCATCCACCGACACGGCGTTATTCACCTGGGTTTTACCCTGGCGGAAGGCCATGCCGCCAATGTTGACAGAGGTGATCTTCACCCCCTCGTCAACGAGGCGTACCACGTCGGTCGGGTTGGTGAACAGCAGCATCACGCGCTCACCGGCGTATTTCGGGTTGTTGTAAACGCGAACCATCTTGGCGACGTCCACCACGTGCGCGGTAACGCCGGGTGGTGCCACCTGGGTGAGCAGCGTCTTGCGTACCGTGTCGGCGGCGACTTCGTCACTGACGACAATAATACGCTGCACGTTGGTCTCTTTGGTCCAGCGCGTGGCCACCTGACCGTGGATCAGGCGATCGTCGATACGCGCCAGGCCAATGGTCATATAGTCCGCTGGCCCCATCGGCTTTTGCGGCACAGCGGCGCGAGGGGCGGCGGCAGGGGCAGCGGCAGGGGCGGCAGGCTGCGCCTTCTCCACCGGCTGCGCCTTCAGTGCCTTCACGCCTTCGCGGCCTGCTTCAACGGCGACGGCCACCAGATCGTCAAACGTCGGGTTGTCATCGCGGCCCATCAGGGTCTCGACCAGCATCGGGATATTGACCCCGGCCACGACCTCATGGTGCTCTTTATCGACGACAATACGGCTGGCAGCGTTAAACGGGCTGCCGCCCCATGTATCAACGAGAAACAGCACGCCCTGATGAGTGTCGAGCTTTGCCAACTGCGCGTTGTATTTTTCGATCAGCGTTTCGGCGTTTTCACCCGGTACGAAATCGATCCAGCCTACGTTCTCTTGTTCGCCCAATAGCATTTCAGCTGTTTTAAGCAGCTGCTCTGCAGCCCAGCCATGTGTGCCTATCACAATAGCAATGGTCACTTGCTACCTCCTTTATTATCGTGAATACATCCGTAGCAGATGCATTGTGAATCGTTACGTCACAGCGAATCGATTCAGAGAGGGATGACATAGAAAATTCAGTCTTCGCGAATTATTTTAGATAGTGAAAAAATAATTTATGTGATTCAGATCCGTAATTTAGCTTTAATCAGAAAAGAAATTTTGTTGCGCAAAATATCTCCGAAAATGCAAATTCTGGTAAATCTTTGCAAAATCGTAATTCTCTCTGTTATGTTTACTTTCTGTTTATAATCACTGGAGTAGAGGGCAGCTGCCCACCGTATGGACCGTCACCGACGTCAGTTTACCTTCAGGCCGCTTAGCGCCTGTGTTAACCCCCTTTCTGTTGTCATCACGCCTGCATGTTGTAAGGCCCCGTTTTGTCATTCCTTTAGCAGGAGCCTGTCATGGAATTCTTAATGGACCCCTCAATCTGGGTGGGATTGTTGACGCTTGTCGTACTTGAAATCGTTCTCGGTATCGATAACCTGGTGTTTATCGCCATTCTGGCTGACAAACTGCCACCGAAGCAGCGAGACAAGGCCCGGCTGATCGGCCTCTCCCTTGCGCTGGTGATGCGCCTGGCGCTGCTCTCTGTGATCTCCTGGATGGTGACGCTGACCCAGCCGCTCTTTTCGGTCATGGATTTCACCTTCTCCGGCCGCGATCTCATCATGCTGCTCGGGGGGATATTCTTACTCTTTAAAGCGACAACAGAATTACACGAGCGCCTGGAGAACCGCGAGCACGACAGCGGCCAGGGGAAAGGGTACGCCAGCTTCTGGGTGGTGGTGGTGCAGATCGTTATCCTCGATGCGGTCTTCTCCCTCGATGCGGTGATCACTGCGGTAGGGATGGTGAACCACCTGCCGGTGATGATGGCCGCGGTGGTGATCGCCATGGCGGTAATGCTGCTGGCCTCGAAGCCGCTGACGCGCTTTGTTAACCAACACCCAACGGTGGTGGTGCTCTGCCTGAGCTTCCTGCTGATGATTGGTCTGAGCCTGGTGGCGGAAGGCTTTGGCTTCCATATTCCGAAAGGCTACCTCTACGCGGCAATTGGCTTCTCGATCATCATTGAGTTCTTCAACCAGGTGGCACGCCGTAACTTTATTCGTCATCAGTCGACGCTGCCGCTGCGAGCGCGTACCGCCGACGCGATCCTGCGTCTGATGGGCGGTCGCCGTCAGGCTGCGGTTCAGCATGAGCCGGACAGCCAGTCCCCGGTTTCGGTGCCTGAAGGCGCGTTTGCGGATGAAGAGCGCTACATGATCAACGGCGTGCTGACCCTCGCGTCACGCTCTTTACGCAGCATCATGACGCCGCGGGGCGAGATCAGCTGGGTCGATGCCAACCTTGAGGTGGACGCTATTCGCCAGCAGCTGCTCTCCTCACCGCACAGCCTCTTCCCGGTGTGCCGGGGCGAGCTGGATGAAGTTATCGGCATCGTGCGTGCGAAAGAGCTGCTCATGGCGCTGGAAGAGGGTGTCGACGTGGCGGCTATCGCCTCGGCGTCCCCGGCCATCGTGGTACCGGAAACGCTGGATCCCATCAAGCTGCTGGCGGTTCTCCGCCGCGCACGGGGGAGCTTCGTGATGGTCACCAACGAGTTTGGCGTAGTGCAGGGCCTGGTCACGCCGCTTGACGTGCTGGAAGCCATTGCCGGTGAGTTCCCGGACGCCGATGAGACGCCGGAGATTGTCACCGACGGTGACGGCTGGCTGGTCAAAGGCGCTACCGATCTTCACGCGTTGCAGCATGCGCTGGGGATGGATAACCTGGTGAACGACGAAGAGGATATCGCTACCGTTGCAGGGCTGGTCATTGCTATCAATGGTCAAATTCCCAAGCCGGGCGAGGTGCTGCAGCTTGCGCCATTAACCATTACCGTGGTTGAGGCGAACGACTACCGGGTCGATCTGGTACGGGTTGTTAAAGAGCAGCCGGTACAGGACGACGAAGAGGAGTAGCCTCGTTCAACGTAGCGGCGTCATGGGCATCACATGCCCGCTATAGGTGGCTGGGGGCGGCGTACTGCCTGCCAGCCACGTGGGGAAATCTTTTAGCGGCATAGGCTTCGCGTAGAGAAATCCCTGAAAGATAGTCACCCCGCGCTGGCGCAAACGCTGCGCCTGCAGCGGGGTTTCAACCCCCTCCGCAATCAGCTCAATTTTCAGCCGCCTGCCCAGCGCGATAATAATATCCGTTACCGTCGAGTTCACCGCATCGGTGCCCACCGCCATGGTATAGGACTTATCAATCTTCAATACGTCCGGACGCAGCTTCTCCAGCCACGAGAGAGAGGTGTTACCGGTACCAAAGTCATCAATCGCCAGCTTCACCCCACGCCGGTGCAGGGCCCGCACGAGCCGGTAATCGATATCGGTGATCGCCTCCCGCTCGGTCAGCTCAATGGTGAGCTGCTGAACCGGATGGGCATGGAACCAGAGGCGGTTAAGATCCTTCAGCAGCGCGCCGTCGCGGAAATGGCTGGCGGAGACGTTGATCCCGATATGGAACTGACTGTTGGCCGGGAACAGGCCTATCTGGCGGTGGGTCTCTGCCAGCACGTAGCGCGTCAGGGGAGCAATCAGGTTCTGCTCCTCGGCAATGGGGATAAAGACGTCCGGCGAGATCCAGCCCTGGCGCGGATTATTCCAGCGCAGCAGGATCTCCACCCCCTCACACTGATGGGTGGTGGCGTTCAGCAACGGCTGGCAGAAAAGCTCAAACTCATGGGCCGCCATACCGAGGTTGATCTCCCAGGAGAAGCTCATCCGGTTGGCGGTAACAATCCAGGCGATATAGCCCATCAGCAGGCTGATGATCACCGCCAGCGGCAGCTGGGAAGGAAGGTGGCGCAGTGCCAGCTCGCCTGCGCCAGGGCCCCTCACGCTAATGGTAAAGGGAAACTGTTCCGAGCTCTGCTGAAACCGTGTCTCGTTGACCAGCGGCGGCAGGCTATCCACGACCCCGGCACCGTAGATCAAATGCCGATTACCCACCGTTACGCTCGCTCCGGTGATCAGCGGTTTCTGCGGCTCCAGCATCAGGCGAGTGAGCAGGTCGATATTGATCACCTCCATCACCCCATCCTGACCGTTCTGGGTCAGGGGAAACCACTGGATCAGTATCGGGCTGCCGTGCAGCAGGGAGTTATCGGTAGTGAGCAAGAGCAGTGGCTGAGCGGTAGGAAGTGCGGGTTGAAGCTGATGAATGGGGACGTTGCGATAACCGAAAATGCTGGAGCAGTAGAGGACGCCGTTTTTGATAAGGCCGATAGAGCGTACGGTTTGCATCGTCGCGGCCTGTTTTCGTAGCGCCAGGTGCGCCTCGTCGCAGGGCTGGCCCACCAGCGGGAGAAGTACCCCCCGGCCCTGGGCCAAAGGGATCAGGATCCTGTTTAACGACGAGACCGCGTGGCTCGTAAAAGAGAGGATCCGCTGTTGGTTAGCGTTGCGCTCGGAAATGTAGCGTGAGCCAAGCGTCAGGAAAAGCGTGAAGATCGCGACAATCACGCAGACGATGGCGCGTTTTCGACGGTAGCTTCTTATAATATGCTGTGCTGTTTGCATGTCCTGACGGTCCCCAGGAGAGCCGTTGGCGAAAAAGCAAACGGCAACACAGCAAGTGTAGTGGGGAAAAAATAATCGGCATCAAAAAGGGAAACAATTAGCCCTTTCGGGTGAAAGGGCCAGATAACGTATTAGTCGCACTGCACCTTGATTGCCAGACCACCGCGAGAGGTTTCGCGGTACTTAGCGTTCATGTCCTTGCCGGTTTCATACATGGTTTCGATCACCTTATCCAGCGACACGCGTGGGGCGCTGGTACGGCGCATCGCCATGCGAGAGGCGTTGATGGCCTTCACCGAGGCAATGGCGTTACGCTCAATGCACGGCACCTGCACCTGGCCGGCTACCGGGTCACAGGTCAGACCCAGGTTATGCTCCATGCCGATCTCTGCCGCCACGCAAACCTGCTCCGGGCTGGCACCCATCAGCTCCGCAAGGCCCGCCGCCGCCATAGAACAGGCAACGCCAACTTCACCCTGACAGCCCACTTCCGCACCGGAGATCGAGGCGTTCATCTTGTAAAGCGTACCGATTGCCCCTGCGGCCAGGAAGTAACGGGTGTAGATATCCGGGGTAACCGGCTCGATAAAGTGATCGTAGTAGGCCAGCACCGCCGGCACGATCCCGCATGCGCCGTTGGTCGGGGCTGTGACCACGCGGCCACCGGCGGCGTTCTCTTCGTTCACCGCCAGCGCGAACATGTTGACCCAGTCAACCACCACCATCGGATCGCTGGAGTGCTTGTCGCTGGCAACCAGCAGACGGCGCAGGGCTGAGGCACGGCGCGGCACCCGCAGCGGACCCGGCAGCACGCCTTCTGTGTTCATGCCGCGATCGATACAGGCCTGCATTGTCTGCCAGACGTGGGCAAAGTAGTCGGCAATCTCTTCTTTGCTGTGCAGGGCCAGCTCGTTCTGCATCACCATGCCGGAGAGGGAGAGGCCAGTCTCTTTGCACCAGTTCAGGATCGCCTGGGCAGAGTTGTACGGGTAGGGCACGCTGACGGCCTGGGCGCTCTCTTTACCAAAGTGCTCTTCATCGACGATAAACCCGCCGCCGATGGAGTAATAGGTTTTGCTGTAGAGCTCTTTCTCGCCCTGATATGCATGGATGCGCATGCCGTTCTCATGCAGCGGCAGGTTGTCGCTCTGGAAACGCATCCCGTTATCGGCAGGGAAGTCTACTTCGTGACGCCCCTGAGCCAGCAGCAGGCGGCCACGAGTCTCTACGTCGCGGATGAACGCCGGAATCGCATCGATATCGACGGTCGCCGGCTCGTTACCCGCGAGGCCCATAATAATGGCGATATCGGTATGGTGACCGCGGCCGGTCAGCGACAGCGAACCATAGACATCCACCGCCACGCGGGTGACGCTCTCCAGCAATCCCTTTTCGACCAGATCATCGACGAACTGTTTCCCGGCCTTCATGGGCCCAACAGTATGAGAAGAGGAAGGACCAATTCCCACTTTAAACATGTCGAATATACTAATCACGCTAACACTCCTGACAGGGTTGCCGGACCCTCCGGCAACGATGTAATAATTGCGCATAGTGTAAGAGGGAACCGTGGGATCGGTTTAACTATTCACATGAATTAAACTAATAGCCAACCTCTATTTTACTAATGCTGAGAGGCAGGTCACGCCTGATGAAAAACGGGCGCTGTGTAAAGTATAGTCAGGGTTTGAGACCGATTTGTAAGGCCAGCTCACGAATTATGCCCGCCGTCATGCCCCAGACAAAGTAATGCTGATACCAGGAGAGCCATACCCGGTGCGCATTGCCGCGCCGGTGGATATCCAGCGGGTGATAACGTCCCAGGCGCAGTGCTTCGGCCAGCGGCATCTCAAATACCGCCGCCACCTCATCCTCGCTGGCGTGGTAGTGCAGATCCGGCGGGATAATGCCCACCACCGGGGTAACCTGAAAGCCGGTCACGCTGTCAACCGGCGGCAGAACGCCAATCACCTCAACCGCCTCGGGCGGAATGGCGACCTCCTCTTCGGCCTCGCGCAGGGCGGCGGCAATAATAGAGGCATCGCTGCTGTCCACGGCCCCACCGGGGAAAGCCACCTGGCCCGCGTGCTTACGCAGCCGCGCCGAGCGCTGGGTCAGCAGCAGCCCCGGCTGCTCACGGCGTACCACCGGGATCAGCACCGCTGCCTGGCGATTGTTCAGGCTCGCACCGCTGGCCTGGGGGCGTAAAAGTTGGAAGCGTGATAAAAAATCGTCCAGGGTCAGGTTTGTGCTCTCCACCGGTTATCTCTCCAGCTGTTGCAGAATACGATTAACTTTATCAAAGGTTTCCTGATATTCCGCCTTGGGCTGACTATCGGCAACGATGCCGCCCCCGGCGGAGCAGTAAATCTGCCCGTTGCAGGCGCTCAGAGTGCGGATAGTGATGCTGGTGTCCATGGTGCCGCAGAGGCTGATATAGCCGATGGAGCCACACCAGGCATTACGCCGCTGCGGCTCCAGCTCGTCAACGATCTGCATCGCCCGCACCTTTGGCGCGCCGGTAATCGAGCCGCCGGGAAAGGCAGCCCGCAGCAGATCGCAGGCGTGCTGCGAGGCGGGCAGCCGGGCGGTGACGGTGCTGACCAGATGGTGTACGGCAGGAAACGGCTCCACCACAAACAGCTCCGGGACGCGCACCGAGCCGGGCACCGCCACCCGGCCAATGTCGTTGCGCATCAGGTCAACGATCATCAGGTTTTCAGCGCGATCCTTCGGCGAGGCCGCCAGCTTTTCCGCCTGCTGGCGATCGGCCTGCGGATCCGCCAGCCGGGGCAGGGTACCTTTGATGGGCCGGGTCTGAATGCAATCCCGCTCCAGATGGATAAACCGCTCAGGGGAGAGGCTTAGGATCGCCCCGTCCTCAAGACGCAGGAAGGCGCTGAACGGTGCGCGGTTGCTGGCGTTAAGGCGGGTGAACGCCTGCCACTCATCGCCTTGATAGGTGGCCTGAAAGCGCTGGGCCAGATTGACCTGATAGCAGTCGCCGCTCTGCAAATAAGCCTGCACGCGAGCAAATTTATCGGCATACTGCGCTGGCGTCATATTGGCGCGCCAGCGGGAGGTGAGGCAAAAATCCTCGCTGGCGGGCACCTGCTGGGCCTCCAGCCAGGCGAGACGGGCATTGACGTCGCCGTGGCTCAGCAGCGACACACGTTTCTGATGGTGGTCGACAATCAGCGCCCAGTCATACAGCCCCACCGCCATATCCGGCAGGTCGATGTCGGCCTCTGCCTGCGTGGGCAGGTTTTCAAAGCGTCGACCCAGATCGTAGCCAAACAGCCCCAGCGCACCGCCCTGGAAGGGGAGGTCCGGATCCACCTCGGCAGAGAGTGCCAGCGACGTCAGCGCCTGCTGAAGCAGGGCTAGCGGATCGGCAGTGGACATCTCCGTGCCGTTCAGCGTCACGCGCGTGCTTTCACCGGTGGTCACCAGCGTGCCCAGCGGATCGGCGACCAGAATATCGAAGCGGCTGTAGGCGTGCTCGGCATGGCCGGAGTGCAGCAGCATCGCCCACGGCAGGTGGCTCAGACGCGCAAACCAGAACTCAGCGGCGTCGTGACGCCACGGTAGGGTAATAACGGTAGGGGAAAGCGTGTTCATGTATGGCAAACAACCAGGCAGCGTGAAATAATTAGCGCTGATAATCTAGCAGGAGTTAACGATGTTTGCAGGTTTACCTTCGCTCAGTCATGAGCAACAGCAGCAGGCGGTAGAACGTATTCAGCAGCTTATGTCTGAAGGCATGAGCAGCGGGCAAGCGATCGCGGTGGTCGCCGAAGAGCTGCGTGCCAACCATACCGGAGAACGGATCGTGGCACGCTTTGAAGATGAGGATGAAGAAGAGTAGGTCTATACCGCGGCGATAATTTTAATTTCGACCCGGTACTGCGGGTTCATCAGCGTCGCCTGTACGGTGCAGCGTACTGGCGCATGGCCTGCTACCACCCATGCATCCCACGCGCGGTTCATTGCCGCAAAATCATTAACGTCGGCCAGAAAAATCGTCGCGTCGAGAATGCGCGTTTTATCGCTGCCCTGTTTTGCCAGCACGGCATCAATCTGCGCCAGGGTGTTGGCGGTCTGCGCCTCGGCGTCAGCCTCAAGGTTCTCCGGCACGCCGGTGTAGTACAGCGTCTGGTTGTGGATCACGGCATCGGACCAGCGGGCCTCGGCATCAATACGTTTAATCGTCATTTTTCACTCCGTTATGGCTTTTTTGCAGGGCCAAGACTGCCACAGGGGAGCGATCCTGTCACGACTTCGGCTAGCTAAAAATTCCCGCGCCTGACATAATCACTGGCGATATAACCAGGGGGCGGCGTGGCAGAGAACAGTGTAACGGACGATTTTGCAACAGACGGGCAGTTAGCGAAAGCGATACCGGGGTTTAAACCGCGTGAGCCGCAGCGGCAGATGGCCCAGGCGGTCAGCGCGGCCATTGCTAATACCCAGCCGCTGGTGGTTGAGGCCGGAACCGGGACGGGGAAAACCTACGCCTATCTGGCCCCGGCCCTGCGCGCCGGGAAAAAGGTCATTATCTCCACCGGCTCGAAGGCGCTACAGGATCAGCTCTACAGTCGCGATCTGCCGACCGTCTCCCGCGCGCTGGAGTACACCGGCCGTCTGGCGCTGCTCAAAGGGCGCTCCAACTACCTATGCATCGAACGTCTTGAGCAGCAGGCGCTGGCCGGAGGCGATCTGCCGGTGCAGATCCTCAGCGACGTTATCCTGCTGCGGTCATGGTCAAGCCAGACCCTTGATGGCGACATCAGCACCTGCGCCAGCGTGGCGGAGGACTCCCAGGCTTGGCCGCTGGTTACCAGCACCAACGACAACTGCCTTGGCAGCGACTGCCCGATGTATAAAGATTGCTTTGTGGTCAAGGCGCGTAAGAAGGCGATGGATGCCGACGTCGTGGTGGTTAACCACCATCTCTTTCTCGCTGACATGGTGGTGAAAGACAGCGGCTTTGGCGAGCTGATCCCTGAGGCCGACGTGATGATCTTCGACGAAGCGCATCAGCTGCCGGATATTGCCAGCCAGTACTTCGGCCAGTCGCTCTCCAGCCGCCAGCTGCTGGATCTGGCGAAAGATTTCACTATTGCCTACCGCACCGAACTGAAAGATACCCAGCAGCTGCAGAAGTGTGCGGATCGCCTGGCGCAGAGCGCGCAGGATTTCCGCCTACAGCTGGGCGAGCCGGGCTATCGCGGCAACCTGCGCGAGCTGCTGGCGGACAGCCACGTCCAGCGCGCGCTGCTGCTGCTCGATGATGCCTTAGAGCTGTGCTACGACGTGGCCAAGCTCTCTCTTGGTCGCTCGGCGCTGCTCGACGCGGCCTTTGAACGGGCCACGCTCTACCGCACGCGCCTCAAGCGGCTGAAAGAGATCAACCAGCCGGGCTTCAGCTACTGGTACGAGTGCACCTCGCGTCACTTTACCCTCGCCCTGACACCGCTCACCGTGGCGGAGAAGTTCAAAGAGGTGATGGCCCAGAAGCCGGGAAGCTGGATCTTTACCTCGGCCACGCTCTCGGTGAACGACGACCTGCACCACTTTACCTCCCGCCTCGGGATTGAAACGGCAGAGTCGATGCTGCTGCCCAGTCCGTTTGATTTCGCCCGCCAGGCGCTGCTCTGCGTGCCGCGCAATCTGCCGCAGACCAACCAGCCCGGCGCGGCGCGCCAGCTGGCGGCCATGCTGAGACCCATGATCGAGGCCAACAACGGCCGCTGCTTTATGCTCTGCACCTCCCACGCCATGATGCGCGATCTGGCGGAGCAGTTCCGCGCTACCCTGTCGCTGCCGGTGCTGTTGCAGGGGGAGACCAGCAAGGGCCAGCTGCTACAGCAGTTTGTCACCGCCGGAAACGCCCTGCTGGTGGCAACCAGCAGCTTCTGGGAAGGGGTAGACGTGCGCGGCGATACCCTGTCGCTGGTGATCATCGACAAGCTGCCCTTTACCTCACCGGACGATCCGCTGCTGAAGGCGCGGATGGAGGATTGCCGCCTGCGCGGGGGCGATCCTTTTGACGATGTTCAGCTGCCGGACGCGGTGATCACCCTCAAGCAGGGGGTAGGCCGCCTGATCCGCGACATCGACGACCGTGGCGTGCTGGTGATCTGTGACAACCGACTGGTGATGCGTCCCTATGGCGCCACCTTCCTTGCCAGCCTGCCGCCTACGCCGCGCACCCGGGACATCGCCCGCGCAGTGAGATTCCTGTCCGGGACCTCTACACAGTAATTTGTTGCAGAGTGTGCTAAGATGCGCGCCATTTTATTGAATCAACACCCCGAGAGCGCGAAGACCGATGCGAATTCTGGCTATTGATACCGCCACAGAGGCCTGTTCCGTTGCCCTGTGGAATGACGGTACGACCTCTGCCCACTTTGAACTCTGCCCAAGAGAACATACCCAACGTATTTTACCTCTGGTTCAGCAAACGCTGAACGACAGCGGCGTTACCCTTGCCGAACTCGACGCGCTGGCCTTTGGCCGCGGGCCGGGCAGCTTTACCGGCGTGCGCATTGGCATCGGCATTGCCCAGGGCCTGGCGCTGGGTGCCGAGCTGCCGATGATCGGCGTCTCGACGCTGGCCACCATGGCGCAGGGTGCGTGGCGTAAAACCGGCGCGACGCGCGTGCTGGCCGCCATCGATGCCCGCATGGGCGAAGTCTACTGGGCCGAGTACCAGCGGGATGAGCAGGGCGTCTGGCACGGCGAAGAGAGCGAGGCGGTGCTGAAGCCGGAAGCGGTCAGCGAACGCCTGGCCCAGCTCAGCGGATCCTGGGCCACGGTGGGCACCGGCTGGCCGGCATGGCCGGAGCTCGGTAAAGAGAGCGGGCTGACGCTCAGCGACGGTGGCATCCTGCTGCCTGCCGCTGAAGATATGCTCCCACTCGCCTGCCAGCTTTTTGCCCAGCAGCGTACCGTCGCCGTAGAGCATGCGGAGCCGGTTTATTTGCGCAACGAGGTCGCCTGGAAGAAACTTCCGGGCAGAAAATGAATCTCAGCTATATACATAACGTAACAATGTAAATAGCAGGAAGGTGGTAAGTGAAGGTATCCCAAAAGGTGGGTCAAAGCAGGTCCGGGCGCTGGCTGCTGGCAGGCTTAGCCGCCTTAGCGTTGAGCGGCTGCGTCTCGGTGCCTGACGCCATTAAAGGCAGCAGCCCAACGCCGCAGCAGGATCTGGTTCGGGTGATGAATGCGCCTGAGCTGTACGTCGGCCAGGAGGCGCGCTTCGGCGGTAAAGTTATCGGCTTGCAGAACAAGCAGGGACAAACCCGGCTGGAGATCGCCTCGGTACCGCTGGACAGCGGCGCGCGCCCCGTTTTGGGTGAACCTTCCCGCGGGCGTATCTACGCCGACGTGAATGGCTTTCTCGATCCGGTGGATTTCCGTAACCAGTATGTGACCGTGGTCGGCACCATTAGCGGCGTCGAGCAGGGCAAAGTGGGCGAGACCCCCTATAAGTTTATGGTCATGAAGGTGAGTGGCTATAAGCGCTGGCATCTACAGCAGCAGGTTATGCTGCCGCCGCAGCCGATTGACCCCTGGTACTGGGGACCGGGGCCTAATCCGTGGCGTTACGGCGGCTACGGAGGTTACGGCTGGTACAACGCCGGTCCAGCCCCGGTGCATACCATCGTAACAGAGTAACTCTCTGTTAAATAAGAGAAGAGACAGCGGACTATCCGCTGTTTCTCCTTTTTTATGACCATAACAAGAATAAAAGAGTGACGCGCTTCGCAACCTGTGAATCGGCCAATTAATAAACTGGTACAATGAGTTAATATAATGTTAACGGCATGTTTATTAAGCGGAGTTGCGATGACGACGAATTTTCATTTCAGAGGTGACCCATTGAAGAAGGTTTGGCTTAACCGTTATCCCGCCGACGTGCCAGCGGACATCAACCCCGATCGCTATCAATCCCTTGTGGAACTCTTCGAAAACGCCGCGATCCGTTACGCGGACCAGCCAGCGTTTATCAACATGGGCGAGACCATGACCTTCCGCAAGCTGGAAGAGCGCAGCCGTGCCTTTGCCGCCTGGCTACAGCACGGACTGGGGTTAAAGAAGGGCGACCGCGTGGCGCTGATGATGCCCAACCTGCTGCAGTATCCGGTAGCGCTGTTTGGTATTTTGCGTGCCGGTATGGTGGTGGTCAACGTTAACCCGCTCTATACCCCACGCGAACTGGAGCATCAGCTCAACGACAGCGGCGCGGCGGCTATTGTCATCGTCTCTAACTTTGCCCACACCCTTGAAAAGGTGGTGGAGAAAACCCAGGTGCAGCACGTGATCTTGACCCGCATGGGGGATCAGCTCTCTGCGGCGAAGGGGACGCTGGTCAACTTCGTGGTCAAGTACGTTAAGCGACTGGTCCCAAAATATCACCTGCCGGACGCCATCTCGTTTCGCCAGGCGCTGCACAATGGCTACCGGATGCAGTACGTCAAGCCGGAGGTCGTCCCGGACGATCTCGCTTTCCTGCAGTATACCGGCGGCACCACCGGCGTGGCCAAAGGGGCGATGCTGACCCACCGCAACATGCTGGCTAACCTCGAACAGGTGAATGCCACCTATGGGCCGCTGCTGCACCGCGGGAAAGAACTGGTGGTTACCGCTCTGCCGCTGTATCACATCTTTGCCCTGACCATGAACTGCCTGCTGTTTATCGAGCTGGGCGGGCAGAACCTGCTGATCACCAACCCGCGCGATATTCCAGGGCTGGTGAAGGAGCTGGCGAAGTATCCCTTCACCGCCATGACCGGGGTGAATACCCTGTTTAACGCGCTGCTGAACAACAAAGAGTTTCAGCAGCTCGATTTCTCTACGCTGCACCTCTCCGCAGGCGGCGGAATGCCCGTTCAGCAGGCGGTCGCCGAGCGCTGGGTGAAGCTTACCGGGCAGTATCTGCTGGAGGGCTACGGCCTGACGGAGTGCTCTCCGCTGGTGAGCGTGAACCCGCACGATATCGACTACCACAGCGGCAGCATCGGCCTGCCGGTGCCCTCTACGGAAGTGAAGCTGATTGACGACGAGGGCAGGGAGGTGCCGCACGGCGAGCCGGGCGAACTGTGCGTCAAGGGACCGCAGGTGATGCTGGGCTACTGGCAGCGCCCTGATGCCACCGATGAGATCATCAAGGATGGCTGGCTGATGACCGGGGATATTGCGGTGATGGACGACGAAGGCTTCCTGCGCATCGTCGATCGTAAAAAAGATATGATCCTGGTCTCCGGCTTCAACGTCTACCCTAACGAAATTGAAGACGTGGTGATGCAGCACCCTGGGGTGCAGGAGGTGGCCGCCGTCGGCGTGCCGTCCACCAGCAGCGGGGAAAAGGTCAAAATTTTCGTGGTGAAAAAGGACCCCACCCTCAGCGAAGAGGCGCTCATTACCTTCTGCCGCCGTCGCCTGACCGGCTATAAGGTACCGAAGCTGGTCGAGTTTCGTGAGGAGCTGCCGAAATCCAACGTCGGCAAAATTTTACGGCGAGAATTACGTGACGAAGCGCGCGGCAAAGTAGACAATAAGGTCTAAGCTTCGAGTGAGTCGCCCAACGCCGGTTAGCCCGGCGTTTTTTATGGGCGCAAACCAAAGAGAGTATGATTTGAACTACCAGATGATCACTACCAACGACGCGCTGGCGACCATGAGCGAGGCGGCGCGCGCGTTTCCGGCTCTAGCCATCGATACCGAATTTGTCCGCACCCGCACCTACTATCCGCAGCTGGGCCTGATCCAGGTCTACGACGGCCAGCAGGTTTCGCTGATCGATCCGCTGGAGATCACCGACTGGACGCCGTTCCGCGAGCTGATGATGGATCGCGCGGTCACCAAGTTTCTCCACGCCGGCAGTGAAGATCTGGAAGTTTTCCTCAACGTGTTTGGCGAGCTGCCGCAGCCGCTGATCGATACCCAGATCCTTGCCGCCTTCAGCGGTCGCCCGCTGTCGTGGGGCTTCGCCTCCATGGTAGAGGAGTACACCGGTCTGGCGCTGGATAAAAGTGAATCCCGCACCGACTGGCTGGCGCGTCCACTGACCGAGCGCCAGTGCGACTACGCCGCAGCCGACGTCTGGTATCTGCTGCCTATCGCCCACAAGCTGATGGCGGAGACCGAGGCGGCGGGCTGGCTGTCAGCCGCGCTGGACGAGTGCCGCTTGATGCAGGTGCGCCGTCAGGAAGTGCTGGCCCCGGAAGAGGCGTGGCGCGATATTAGCAACGCCTGGCAGCTGCGTACCCGTCAGCTGGCCTGCCTGCAGCTGCTGGCAGCGTGGCGTCTGCGTAAGGCGCGCGAGCGCGATCTGGCGGTAAACTTTGTGGTGCGGGAAGAGAATCTGTGGGCGGTCGCGCGCTATATGCCGGGCAGCCTCGGCGAGCTGGATAGCATCGGGCTCTCGGGAAGCGAGATCCGCTTCCACGGTAAAACGCTGCTGGCGATGGTCGCTCAGGCCCAGGCGTTGCCGGAGGAGGCGCTCCCGGAGCCGCTGCTGAACCTGCTTGATATGCCGGGCTATCGCCGGGCCTTCAAGGCGATTAAGGCGCTGGTGCAGGAGGTAAGCGTGGCGAAAGGGGTAAGCGCCGAGCTGCTGGCCTCGCGTCGACAAATAAATCAGCTGCTTAACTGGCACTGGAATATTAAGTCGTTTGCTACTCTGCCGGAACTTATCTCTGGCTGGCGCGGTGAATTAATGGCGTCGAGCCTTCAGGCCCTGCTGTTGGAATTTCCCCGCTAGCGAACGTGTCACTGTAAATAAACACAGTGAATCAGCATAAATAAAAAAGGCAGCGCTTAACGGGCTGCCTTTTTAATGAAGGAGATAACGGTAAAACGTTATTTCGTCTCTTCAGCTTCCGGTAGGGTAACGTTGAGCTCAAGAATAGAAATATCGCCGTCTTTTTGCTCCAGCTGTACCGTCACCATTTCCGGATCGATCTGCACATACTTACAAATCACTTCCAGAATATCTTTGCGCAGCTGCGGCAAATAGTGCGGCTCGGCATCGCTGCGGCGACGCTCGGCCACGATGATCTGCAGGCGCTCTTTCGCTATGTTAGCGGTACTCTTCTTTCGTGAGAGAAAAAAGTCTAGTAATGCCATAATTTATCCTCCGAACAGGCGTTTGAGGAAACCTTTCTTCTCTTCTTCGATGAAGCGGAAAGGGCGTTCTTCTCCCAGCAGACGTTCCACGGTATCAGCATACGCTTTACCGGCATCTGATGTCGCGTCCAGGATCACAGGTTCGCCCTGGTTAGAGGCGCGCAGCACGGACTGATCTTCCGGGATAACCCCGACCAGCTTGATGCGCAGGATCTCCAGCACATCTTCCATGCTCAGCATGTCGCCTTTACTGACGCGGCCCGGGTTGTAGCGGGTCAGCAGCAGATGCTCTTTGATCGGCTCTTGACCGTTCTCGGCGCGGCGCGATTTAGAGGAGAGAATGCCCAGAATGCGGTCCGAGTCGCGTACTGAGGAGACCTCTGGGTTAGTGGTAATAACGGCTTCATCTGCGAAGTAGAGCGCCATCAGCGCGCCGGTTTCGATCCCGGCAGGGGAGTCGCAGACGATGAAATCGAAATCCATCTTCTTCAGATCGTCGAGCACTTTCTCAACGCCGTCACGGGTCAGCGCGTCTTTGTCACGCGTCTGGGAGGCAGGAAGAATATAGAGGCTTTCCGTGCGCTTATCTCTGATCAGCGCCTGGTTTAACGTTGCGTCGCCCTGAATAACGTTAACGAAATCATAGACTACCCGGCGTTCACAACCCATGATCAGGTCGAGGTTACGCAGGCCGATATCGAAGTCGATAACAACGGTCTTCTTTCCCTTCTGGGCCAAACCAGTCGCGATGGCCGCGCTGGATGTCGTCTTACCGACGCCCCCTTTACCCGAAGTAACAACAATAATGCGTGCCATAGGTGTTCCTTGTTATAAGGGCTTAATTCAATGGTTGAACAGTCAAAGCGTTATCCGCGAGGAGCAGGCGTGCCGCTTTGCCATAATATTCGGCTGGGATTTGATCGCTCAGCCAGTATTCACCCGCGATGGAGACCAGCTCCGCGGTGAGATGTGTGCAAAAAATTTGTGCTTCTCTGTCGCCGTTGGCCCCCGCCAGCGCCCGTCCACGCATCATGCCATAGATATGGATATTGCCATCGGCGATCAGCTCTGCGCCCGCGCTGACGTGGCTGGTAACGATCAGATCGCAGCCCGGGGCATATATTCTCTGTCCGGAACGGACCGGAACATCAATTAAGCGTGTTTTTGTGATCGGCGCGACAACGGGCTCTTCAACAATTGGCACTTCAACGACCGGAGCCTCAACGGCAGGCGGCTGGCGCAGTTTTTCTTTGCCTTCCGTCAGCAGTGGGAGCCCGGCGCGGTCAATCTCTGCCTTCAGCGCGGCCTGTTTACAACCGCTGACGCCGATAACACGCAAACCGGTGCTGGCAATCGCTTTATGCAATGCAGACCAGTTTACCGCCTCGTCCAGCGCGGAAATGTTAATAACAACGGGAGCATGCTGTAAAAAAGCGGGAGCCTGAGCGATTTTGTCTTCTAAGGCCTGACGAATAACCTCGGGTTTCGCATCATGCAAATGAACCACTGATAAGGTAAAACTACTGCCTTTAAGCTCGATGGGCGTGTTTGACATCCTGACCTTACTCATTTAGCTATTATCCCCCGCACAGCGGGTGATATTCCGAAGACTCTCAGGCATGTTATAGTCCCTGCTATATTGAGGCAAGACACCTCCCCTTAATTAAGAGTAAAAGTATGTTTTGTGTGATCTACCGAAGTGCTAAGCGTGAACAGACCTATTTGTATATCGAGAAAAAAGATGATTTTTCTCGCGTCCCTGAGGCATTAATGAAAAGTTTTGGCCAGCCGGTCATGACGATGCTGCTGCCCCTCGACGGGCGCAAAAGCTTAGCCAATGCCGATCTGGATAAGGTCAAAGCGGCGCTGAAGGAGCAGGGATACTACCTGCAAATGCCGCCGCCGCCGGAGGATCTCCTTAAGCAGCATCTGCAAAGCAGCGGGAAGATTGACAAATCCTGAGGCGGCGGTGATAGTCAAATTCCACTCGCGTTCAAAGGGTTACTCAGGGGGTAACATGTATCAGCATCATAACTGGCAGGGTGCACTGTTAGATTTTCCCGTCAGTAAGGTTGTTTGCGTTGGCAGTAACTATGCGAAACATATTCAGGAGATGGGCAGCGCTACGCCGGACGAGCCGGTGCTGTTTATCAAGCCTGAAACCGCGCTCTGCGATCTCCGCCAGCCGCTGGCCTTGCCGCAGGGGCTGGGTTCGGTGCACCACGAGGTTGAGCTGGCGGTGCTGATCGGCGCTACGCTGCGCCAGGCCTCGGAAGAGCACGTTCAACAGGCGATTGCTGGCTACGGCGTGGCGCTGGATCTGACGCTGCGCGATGTTCAGGGCAAAATGAAGAAGGCCGGGCAGCCGTGGGAGAAGGCCAAGGGCTTTGACAACTCTTGCCCGCTCTCCGGCTTTATTCCAGCAGCGGAGTTCGCAAGCGATCCGCAGAACACGCCGCTCGGGCTGAAGATCAACGGCGAGGTGCGCCAGCAGGGCACCACGGCGGATATGATCCACAAGATTATGCCGCTGATTGCCTACATGAGCCGCTACTTCACCCTGCGCGCCGGGGACGTCATTCTTACCGGTACGCCGGAGGGCGTCGGTCCGCTGCACAGCGGCGACGAGCTGGAAGTGAGCTTCAACGGCCAGTCCCTCACCACCCGCGTGCTGTAAACCGCCCGTGTCATGTTTTGCCGTCGAAAGGGCGGCAAAACTTGCATCAATGTGCCAGAGTGGTTATAAGGTGCAGCTGAAATTTCACGGCGGACTTCCTTATGAGCGATACACCTTTCTGGCAGAGCAAAACCCTTGAGCAGATGACCGATGCCGAGTGGGAGTCGCTGTGCGACGGCTGCGGCCAGTGCTGCCTGCACAAGCTTCAGGATGAAGACACCGACGAGATCTACTTCACCAACGTCGCCTGCCGTCAGCTTAATATCAAAACCTGCCAGTGCCGCAACTACGAGCGGCGCTTCGAGTATGAACCGGACTGTATCAAGCTAACGCGGGAGAATCTGCCGACCTTTGAGTGGCTGCCGCCGACCTGTGCCTATCGCCTGCTGGCGGAGGGGAAAACGCTGCCGCTCTGGCATCCGCTGCGTAGCGGCTCAAAAGCGGCGATGCACGCCGAGCGCATCTCGGTCCGCCACATTGCGGTGACGGAGTCCGAGGTACGGGACTGGGAGGATCACATCCTCAACAAGCCCGGCGCTTAACGACCAAAGAGGTCGCGTTTTTTCGGTTTGAACGCCTGGGCAATCAGCACGAGGATTGCCACGGCGAAATAGGCGATAAAGATCCCCACCAGCCACTGCGGCATCTCCAGGGTCAGGAAGGACCACTGGCGTTCGGCGCAGTCGCCAGAGGCAACAAACACCTGCGGCAGCCACTTATCCAGCGGCAGCCAGCTCGGGAAACGGGCGGCGAAATCGCAGGTCATAAACGGGTTAGGGTGCAGCTGGATCATCGTATGCTCCCATGCCAGCTGAATGCCGCGCCACGCGCTGTAGAGCCAGATAGCAATCGCGACATAGCGCAGCGGCGTTTTCGGCGCGATTGCACCCACCAGCCCGGCGCCCATTACGCCAAACAGGGCGCAACGCTCATAAATACATAAAACGCACGGTTTAAGCAGCATCACATGCTGGAACCATAAAGCCACCAGCTCAAGCGCCAACGCCGTCAGTGCCATAAGTAACCAGGCACCGCGCCCGTGAGAGCACTTGTTTAAAAATTGTAACATAATCATTTCCCTGGGAGATGCTAGACACCGCAGTGTAAACGAATTCACCCTGAGATGACAAAGGCTTCAGATGCGGGTGAAAGTGGGGGAAATAAGCGTTGTTTATGCTGGAAGTGCAAAAGCGTGGCAAAGGGTAAACGGTCAGCACAATACGCTAAAAATGGCCGTTTAAGAAAAGCGTAAAAACAGAACGGCGATCCCTTTTTCTTCCCGTTTCATGCTATCTGCTGCCCCCTCGCTCTGGTATGATGAGTCTCTTTGTTTCGCTGTGTAATGGAAATTTCTCTATGGTCATTAAGGCGCAGAGCCCGGCGGGTTTCGCGGAAGAGTACATCATTGAAAGTATCTGGAATAATCGCTTTCCACCCGGAACGATCCTGCCAGCTGAAAGAGAACTTTCCGAACTGATTGGCGTCACCCGCACCACGCTGCGCGAGGTGTTACAGCGTCTGGCGCGTGACGGCTGGCTGACCATCCAGCACGGTAAGCCGACCAAGGTGAATAACTTCTGGGAGACGTCAGGCCTCAATATTCTGGAGACGCTGGCCCGGCTCGATCACGAGAGCGTTCCGCAGCTGATCGACAACCTGCTGTCGGTGCGCACCAACATCGCCACCATTTTCATCCGCACCGCGTTTCGCCAGCATCCGCAGGACGCCCTGGACGTACTGGCCCGCGCGCGTGAGGTAGAAGATCACGCCGATGCCTTTGCCGAGCTGGACTACAACATTTTCCGCGGCCTCGCTTTTGCCTCCGGCAACCCTATCTATGGGCTGATCCTCAACGGTATGAAGGGGCTCTACACCCGTATCGGGCGGCACTACTTTGCCAACCCCGAGGCGCGCAGCCTGGCGCTGGGCTTCTACCACCGTCTGGGTGAGGTGTGTGAGCGCGGCGATCATGACAAGGTGTATGATATTGTGCGCCACTATGGACGTGACAGCGGAGAGATCTGGCACCGCATGCAGAAAAACCTGCCGGGCGATCTTGCTATCCAGAGTCGTTAAGTTCAGAGAGAAACAGGGAAAGCCCTCTCCGCCAGGAGAGGGACAGGCGTTACAGGCTATTCTGACGCGGCGGGCAGCGGTCCAATAGCTCTACGCTGCCATCTTCGTTCTGCTGCTCCAGCATCACATCAAATCCCCACAGGCGGTGCACGTGCTTCAGCACCTCTCGACGGCCCTTATCCAGCGGTGCACGGTTGTGCGGCACATAGCGCAGGGTCAAAGATCGATCCCCACGCAGATCCACATTCCATACCTGGATATTTGGCTCAAGGTTGCTGAGATTATACTGTGCCGAGAGCTTGGCCCGGATCTCACGGTAGCCATCTTCATTATGGATAGCGGCAATCTCCAGATAGTTATTGCGATCGTCATCCAGCACCGTGAAGAAGCGGAAGTCACGCATCACCTTCGGTGACAGGAATTGGCTAATAAAACTCTCGTCTTTGAAGTCGCGCATGGCGAAGTGCAGCGTCTCCAGCCAGTCCGATCCGGCAATATCCGGGAACCAGTATCTGTCCTCCTCGGTAGGGGACTGACAGATCCGTTTGATATCCTGGAACATGGCGAAGCCCAGCGCGTAGGGGTTGATCCCGCTGTACCACGGGCTGTTGTAGGGCGGCTGGAACACCACGTTGGTGTGGCTATGGAGAAACTCCAGCATAAAGCGATCGGTCACTTTCCCCTCATCGTAGAGATGGTTGAGGATGGTGTAGTGCCAGAAGGTCGCCCACCCCTCGTTCATCACCTGGGTCTGTTTCTGCGGATAGAAATACTGGCTCACCTTACGCACGATGCGCAAAATCTCGCGCTGCCACGGCTCCAGCAGCGGGGCATTCTTCTCCATAAAATAGAGCAGGTTCTCCTGCGGCTCAGAGGGGTAGCGCCGCACTTCGGCGACCGTTTTCTCCTCCTCGCGCTTCGGCAGGGTGCGCCACAGGGTGTTTACCTGACTCTGCAGATACTCTTCCCGGCTCTTCTGCCGCGCTTTCTCCTCCTGGAGGGAGATCTTCTGTGGTCGTTTGTAGCGATCGACGCCGTAGTTCATCAGGGCATGGCAGGAGTCGAGCAGCTTCTCTACCTCGACCACGCCATAGCGCTCTTCACAGTCAGTGATGTAGTTACGGGCAAAAATCAGGTAATCAACAATGGAGCTGGCATCGGTCCAGCTACGGAACAGGTAGTTATTTTTGAAGAAGGAGTTATGCCCGTAGCAGGCATGGGCCATCACCAGCGCCTGCATGGTAATGGTGTTCTCCTCCATCAGGTAGGCGATACAGGGGTTGGAGTTGATGACGATCTCATAGGCCAATCCCTGCTGTCCGTGCTTATAGAGCCGCTCGGTCTCGATAAACTTCTTACCAAACGACCAGTGGGTATAGTTAATCGGCATCCCGACGCTGGAGTAGGCGTCCATCATCTGTTCAGAGGTGATCACTTCGATCTGGTGGGGATAGGTATCCAGCCGGTAGAGTTTGGCTACCCGATCGATCTCGGCCAGGTAGGTATCAAGCAGTTCGAATGTCCAGTCGGGTCCATCGCTGAGACGGGAGGTGTCCTTATTCATGGAGTCAATCGTAGCCATTAGCGCACCCTCATTGTTGGCGACTCTCTCTTGCAGGAGAGTCTCCTTTCAAGCATAGATCACCGCACCGGAAACCGGACTGGCGGGGAAATTTTTTCTTCGCCATTTCGCCGTGTAAAAAGGGGAGTAGGCAAGGCGTTTGCGCTATTTTATGCTGCGTTACAAGACGGCTCAGCAGGAGATACCAAATAGTCCCCATCCGCGGCCATAGGCAGAGATGTGAGTTAAGTCACCATAAAAAAGCCATATGTTGAATAACATTTTCATCTGAGTTATCAATTTGTAATCAGATGATTGTTCTTAACCGATGAATGTTCTTAACTCGTCAGTTTTACTCATAGGGAGTGGCTATGCGCGTTGTGGTTCTGGGAAGTGGCGTCGTGGGCGTGACCAGCGCCTGGTATCTAAGTCAGGCGGGGCATGAGGTAACGGTAATTGAACGAGAGCCGGGATCGGCGCTGCAAACCAGCGCGGCCAACGCCGGACAGATCTCACCAGGCTATGCTTCACCCTGGGCCGCACCGGGTGTACCGCTGAAGGCGATCAAGTGGATGTTTGAACGTCATGCTCCGTTGGCTATCGGCCTTGACGGGACGGCGTTCCAGCTGAAGTGGATGTGGCAGATGCTGCGTAACTGCGACACCCGCCACTACATGGAGAATAAAGAGCGGATGGTGCGTCTGGCCGAGTACAGCCGCGACTGCCTGAAGGCCCTGCGCGACAGCACCGGCATTGAGTATGAGGGGCGGCAGGGCGGCACGCTACAGCTCTTCCGCACAGAACAGCAGTATGAGAACGCCACCCGCGACATTGCCGTGCTGGAAGAGGCCGGGGTTCCCTACCAGCTGCTGGAGTCTGCCCGGCTGGCAGAGGTTGAACCCGCTCTGGCCGAGGTGGCGCACAAGCTCACCGGTGGCCTGCGTCTGCCCAATGACGAAACCGGTGACTGCCAGCTCTTTACCCAGCGTCTGGCGCAGATGGCCGAGCAGGCAGGCGTGGTGTTCCGCTACAACACCCCGGTCGATCGCCTGCTCTATGAGGGCGAGAAGATCTACGGCGTGAAGTGTGGCGATGAGGTGATCAAGGCCGATGCCTACGTGATGGCCTTTGGCTCATACTCCACCGCCATGCTGAAAGGCATCGTCGATATTCCGGTCTATCCCCTGAAAGGCTACTCGCTTACCATTCCCGTGGCGGAAGAGAGCGGTGCCCCGGTATCGACTATCCTTGATGAGAGCTACAAGATTGCTATCACCCGCTTCGATAACCGCATCCGCGTGGGCGGGATGGCAGAGATTGTCGGCTTCAACACCGAGCTGCTGCAACCGCGTCGGGAGACACTGGAGATGGTGGTGCGCGATCTCTTCCCACGCGGAGGCCGCGTCGAAGAGGCCACCTTCTGGACCGGGCTACGTCCGATGACGCCGGACGGCACGCCGGTCGTAGGACGTACGCCGTTTAAAAATCTCTGGCTCAACACTGGGCACGGCACCCTCGGCTGGACCATGGCCTGCGGCTCCGGCCAGCTGCTGAGCGATCTGATCTCTGGCCGCTCCCCGGCTATTCCATACGATGATTTAGGCGTAGCCCGTTACAGCGACAATTTTACTCCTGCGCAAGCCAGCCATCTGCACGGCGTACACAATACATAAGGGGCAGTCATGACGCGTCCTGTTCAGGCCACGCTTGATTTATCGGCCTTACAGCATAATTTACAGGTGGTTCGCCGCGCCGCGCCAGGGGCGCGGGTCTGGTCGGTGGTAAAAGCCAACGCCTACGGGCATGGGATCGACCGCATCTGGCGCGCGCTGGGTACCACGGACGGTTTTGCCCTGCTGAATCTGGAGGAGGCGGTGCTGCTGCGCGAGCGCGGCTGGAAGGGGCCGATCCTGCTGCTGGAGGGCTTCTTCAATGCCGACGAGCTGCCGCTGCTGGATAGTCTGCGTCTGACTACCAGCATCCACAGCAACTGGCAGCTAAAGGCGCTGCAAAATGCCCGGCTTAGCGCCCCGCTGGATATCTACCTGAAGGTCAACACCGGTATGAATCGGCTAGGGTTTATGCCGGAGCGGGTCAGTTCGGTATGGCAGCAGCTGCGGGCGATGAAAAACGTGGATCAGATGACGCTGATGTCGCACTTTGCCTCGGGAGAGAAGCCCGACGGCATTGTTGAGGCGATGGTGCGGGTAGAGCAGGCGGCGGAAGGGCTTAACTGTCCGCGCTCCCTCGCCAACTCGGCGGCCACGCTCTGGCATCCTCAGGCCCATTTCGACTGGGTCAGGCCGGGCATCATTCTCTACGGGGCGTCGCCCTCCGGGCAGTGGCACGACGTGGCGAACAGCGGCATCAAGCCGGTGATGACTCTGCACAGCGAGATTATCGGCGTGCAGACCCTGAAGCGGGGCGATCGGGTGGGCTACGGCGGGCGCTATCAGGCTACGGGCGAGCAGCGGATCGGCATTGTTGCGGCGGGCTATGCCGATGGCTATCCGCGCCACGCCCCGGACGGCACGCCGGTGCTGGTGGATGGCGTACGCACGGGGATTGTCGGAACGGTCTCGATGGATATGCTGGCGGTAGACCTAACCCCGTGCCCGCAGGCCGGGATCGGTACGCCGGTTGAGCTGTGGGGCAGCGAAATCAAGATTGATGACGTCGCTGCCGCAGCGGGCACGGTGGGGTATGAGCTGATGTGCGCGCTTGCGCCTCGTGTGCCTGTTGTTACGCAATGATTGTGACGTTGTCACTTTTCGCCCGGCGGCGCTATGCTTGCCGGGCCTACCATGTTATTCACTCTCTTGTTCTGCTACTCGGACACCGACCTTACGCACGGCGTTGTCCTCTTTCTCCGCCACCGTCCAGATCATGCCGGCAAACTCCACCTGGTCACCGACCACCGGCGCAGCACCGATCAGTTTCTGCACAATATCCCCCAGCGTCTGCTGTTTGTCGGGATACTCCGTTCCCTGATCGAGACCGTAGATCAGCGCCACGTCGGCAAACTTGGCGCTGGCCTCCAGGATAAAGTCCCCGAAGAAGCGCTGATCCAGCGCCACCGGCGGCGAGTGGCTAAACAGCTTGCCCAGCGCAGGCAGGTCGCGCTCGCGGCCAATCACGCACAGCACGTCGCCTTCACGCAGGTGGGTGCTGCCGGTCGGGTGCAGCAGCGCGTTGCCCCGGAACAGGGCCGCAATGCGCGTCTCCGGCGGCATATGCAGATCGCGCAGCGCCGCACCGACGCACCACTTATCCGCGCTCAGCTGGTAGATAAACTGCTCCCAGGCATTCTCCGGGCTGATGTCCAGCCCAACCCGCGACTCGGGCCAGCCCACCGGGGGAACCACCACCCTGGCTTTTTTCGCTGCCCAGCCCAGAGAGGTCCCCTGGAACAGCAGGGAGACCAGCACCACGAAGAAGGCGACGTTGAAGAACAGGCGGGCATTTTCCAGTCCAGCCATCATCGGGAATACCGCAAGGATGATAGGCACCGCGCCGCGCAGCCCCACCCAGCTAATAAAGATCCGCTCACGCAGGTTGAAGCCGCGGAATGGCAGCAGGCCTGCAAACACCGACAGCGGGCGGGCAATAAAGATCATCCACGCCGAGAGCAGCAGGGCCGGAACGGCAATCACCAGCAGATCGGAGGGGGAAACCAGCAGCCCCAGCACGAGGAACATGCCGATCTGCGCCAGCCAGGCCAGGCCGTCAAAGTTCTGCTGAATAGTATAGCGGTTACGAATGGGGCGGTTGCCGAGCACAAAACCGCACAGGTAGACTGCCAGGATGCCGCTGCCATGGATTGCCGTGGTGACCGCGAAAATAAGAATGCCACCGCTCAGGGCCAGCAATGGGTAGAGCCCGGCGGGCAGCGCAATACGGTTGATCATTTGCAGCAGCAGGTAGCCACCCGCCAGACCGACGATGATCCCGAGGCCAAACTCCTGAACAATATGCAGGGCAAACTTCCAGTCCAGCCCAAGCTGGTGATGCTGGATCATATCTATCAGGGTAATGGTGAGAAACACGGCCATCGGATCGTTGCTGCCGGACTCAATCTCCAGGGTCGAGCCGACACGCTCGTTTAGCCCCTTGCCGCCCAGCAGGGAGAAGACCGCCGCCGCATCCGTCGAGCCGACGATCGCGCCAATCAGCAGGCCTTCCATCATGTCTAGCTTGAACAGCCAGGCGGCCATCATTCCGGTGAGGCCGGAGGTGATCAGCACCCCGACCGTGGCTAGCGACAGGGCCGGACCGAGTGCGACGCGGAACGAACTGGCCTGAGTGCGCATGCCGCCATCCAGCAGAATGATCGCCAGCGCGAGGTTACTGATCATGTAGGCGAGCGGATAGTTATCGAAAGGGATACCGCCGACGCCATCGACACCGGCCAGCATGCCGATGGCGAGAAAGATAACCAGGATGGGAATACCAAGGCGTGATGAAAAAGAACTTAATAAGATACTGCAGGTTACAAGCACTGAACCCAAAATGAAAAGACCGATGATTGCCTCAGCTTCCAATGTCGTTTTTCTCCTCTAAATACAATTACCACCCAAACGGGGCCGAGGGCGCTCGCGCCAGAGATGGCGCGGCACGACCCTCTAAAACCTTACCATATCCACGGCGGTAGCAGCGTTTTAATAGAGGCTAAAAACGATATTTTTATTCACGTAAAACAGGATGGCCGCTAAGGGTAAGCTGCGTATGAAAATCTTGATGCTGTAAGCGCGCCTGCGCGCCCAGCGGCAGGGTCACCGTCTGCGGCTCATGACCAAAGGCGAGGCCGCTCACCACCGGGATCGCCAGGCGCGTACGCAGGTAGGCTATCATCGCGTCAAGATCGAACCCGGCATCATAGTCGTTAGGCGCGCTGCGGCTGAAGCTGCCGAGGATCAGCGCCCTCTGCCGCGACAGGATGCCCGCATGGTGCAGTTGGAGCAGCATGCGCTCTACGCGGAACGGGTGCTCATTAATATCCTCGACCACCAGAATACCGTTTTCTATGGCTGGCAGCCACGGCGTGCCGATGAGCGAGACCAGCATCGCCAGGTTTCCCCCCCAGAGCGTCCCCGCAACGTCGCACGCCGGACCATCGCCCTCCCAGGTCACGGTAAAGGTCTCATTGCGCAGCGCGCGCCAGAAGTGCGCCTGCGTAAAGTCATCCAGCGCCTCTGCGCCAAAGTTACCCGCCAGCATCGGCCCGCAAAAGGTGATGACGTTATCCGTCGCCAGCAGGCCAAGCTGCACGGCGGTGAAGTCGCTGTGGCCGCAGATCAGCAGCGGCGCGTGTCGCTGGCGCTCGGCCAATCCCTGCCAGTCGATCCCCTCCAGCAGACGGCTGGCACCGTAGCCGCCGCGAACCGGCATCACAATCGTATTCGCCGTGTCCAGCGTCACCAGGGCATTCAGATCCGCCAGCCGCTCGGCGTCATTCCCGGCAAAGCGACTATCGCGGCGGGCGATCACCTGCTGGTTCTCCACATGGTGGCCTGCGGCCTCAAGGCGCTGGATGCCCCTGAGGGCGGCGGGCTGATTAATGCAGTAGCCGGAGGGGGCGATCAGATGAATCCGGGACATGGCAAATCCTTGCTGACATAGTAAATGAAACGGTTATCATGCCGCTTAGGATTGTCATTGTCATCTAAACTCCCGGTAAAAGGATTGTTGGTGTGAAATTGAGATGGTTTGCTTTTTTGGTGGTGCTGCTGGCAGGGTGTAGTTCAAAACAGGATTATAAAAATCCGCCGTGGAACCCGGAGGTCCCGGTTAAACGGGCGATGCAGTGGATGCCGATCAGCGAGAAAGCGGGTGCGGCGTGGGGCGTCAGCCCGCGGCTGATAACGGCCATTATCGCCGTAGAGTCTGGTGGAAATCCGACGCTGGTGAGTAAATCCAACGCCGTGGGTCTGATGCAGCTTAAAGCCTCTACCGCCGGGAGAGAGGTTTACCGGCACATGGGCTGGAGCGGGCAACCCTCGACCAGCGAGCTGAAAAACCCGGAGCGCAATATCTCTATGGGGACGGCCTACCTGAGCATTCTTGAACACGGCGTGCTTGCCGGGATTAAAGATCCAGAGGTGATGCAGTACGCGCTGGTGGTCTCTTACGTCAACGGCGCAGGGGCGCTGCTGCGCACCTTCTCATCGGATCGCAAGAAGGCCATTAGCGAGATCAACGACCTGGACGCGGATGAATTTGTCGAGCACGTTGCCGAAAATCATCCTGCGCCGCAGGCACCACGCTATATCTGGAAGGTGCAGAAAGCCATGGATGCGATGTAAATCATCGCACCTTATTGGCCCGCTCGCGCGCCTCGCGCTCCAGCGAGAAGATGATCCGCTGGAGCTCGCGCTCCACCGCTGGGTTCGTATTTAAGAAGCGGAAGCTCAAACGCGGGGTGGTGACGGTGTCGTTCTTGCCGTCTACCACCTTACGCTCGCTGATAGAGATCAGCTGGGCATCAAAATAGAACTGCCCCCAGCCGCCCATATCCAGCTCGATCTGCGAGAAACGCTGTCCCTCTTTCACGCCCTCTGGCGTAGCACCCTCCAGCAGCGCACCCATGCCGCCAACCGACAGGTCATACAGACGAAAGCGCATCGGGCGCTTGTCCGGCAGCGTAGCCTTGCCAAAGTAGGCCGGATGCAGCGGGGCGCTGATACGGAAGTATTCCCGGCGCTGGATAAACCACACGGAGGAGGGGAGCGGCGTGACAAACGCTGGCAGCGCCTGATAATCGCTCATCTGCAATCCAGAGACGATAAATTCAACCTTCGCCCCTCGGGTCTCGGCGGTAATGGTCAGACTGTCGACACGCTGCACCGCTTTGTTCTCATACTCCTGGCTGCCGAGGTCCACCACCAGCCGGTCGAGATCCGCATCGAGGATCTTGCTGATGAATTGCCCGCTGCCCCAGGAAATACAGATCGGCACCTGCTCTTTGTGCAGATCGCGCAGTATGCCCAAAACGGCCAGAGGGGTTTGTTTCAGGAACTGCTCACTGTAGTTGCTCACGCCGGATGGCTCCTTGCTGACTTATCGCCCATCGTTGATTTATCGGCACGCGGGGCGGGAACTTCAGCCGTAATGTAAATTTTTTTAGCAACAAAAAAATTAATAAGTCTGTGACATTTAACCTTTTTTGGATCTATTGCCTATACTCAATTTACGGTGCAGGCGTTTGGGCCTGCAAAGTAAGCAACCATGTAAAAGGAGACAACGCAAAATGGGTATTATTGCGTGGATTATTTTTGGCCTTATTGCCGGTATTATCGCTAAGTTCATCATGCCAGGGCGCGACGGGGGTGGCTTCATCATTACCGTTATTCTGGGTATCGTCGGTGCCGTAGTCGGTGGCTGGCTGGCGACGATGTTTGGTGTTGGCGGTGACGTTACAGGCTTCAATTTACCAAGTTTCCTCGTCGCAGTAGTGGGTGCGATTGTGGTTCTGGCTATCTACCGGATGGTACGTCGGAACTAATGTTCAATGCCAGCCGGCGATCTTGCCGGCTGGCATCTCCCTTATCCTACCCTATCAAAAATCATATCCCACCGTGGCAAGTATGCTGCGCTCCGCACCAAAGTAGCAGTTGTTTGTCCCATAGCAGCCAGAGATATAGTCCCGATCGCCAAGGTTGCTGGCATTGACCTGCACAAATGCGCCCTTCAGCTGTGGCGACCATGCGCCGAGATCGGCTCTAACCGAAGCATCAAACAGCGTGACCGATGGCAGACGGGCCGTATTGGCATCGTCGGCGTACTGCTTGCCGATATAGCGCACGCCTGCGCCCACGCTTAAGCCGTAATCAAACTGATAGTGCGCCCACAGGGAAGCCATCTGGTCCGGGGTGAGCTGCGGCGTATTAGACTCGTTGCCGTCCAGCGAATCCTCGAAGCGCAGATGGTTCCACGTATAGCCTGCAATCGTGCTCAGGCGTGACGTAAGCTGGTTACGCGCTTCAATCTCCACGCCCTGGGAGTGTACCTTCCCGGCGGGCAGGTAGGTGGCAGTGGCAATATTGATATCGCGGGTTGCCACATCCTTCTGCGTCAGGTCGTAGATGGCGATGCTGTAGATATCCGACGTGCCCGGCGGCTGGAACTTCAGACCCGCTTCATACTGCTCGGCGGTGGTCGGCTTCAGCAGCTTACCATCTGCACCCGGCAGCGAGGCAGGGGTGATCGCCTGGCTGTAGCTCAGATAAGGCGAGAGGCCGTTTTCGAAGGCGTAGAGCAGAGAGGCGCGGCTGCTGACGTGGTCATCAGAGCGGCGGCTGTCGGTGCCAAAGGTGTCGCTGGCCTGCTCGGAGACGATGCGGTCGTAGCGTCCAGAGAGATCCAGATGCCAGCGGTTCCACACCATCTCGTCCTGCAGATAGGCACCTGCCTGGTAGTAGCGGCGATTGTTGTCATCGCTGTAGGTGACGGTGTAACCGTGCTGCGGCGTATAGCCGGTGAACGGGTTAAGCGGGGCGGCAGAGCCTGCGCCGGTCCAGAGATCGTTGCGGTAGCGATGATATTCCCCGCCGAGGACCACGGTATGCATTACCTCGCCGGTGGCAAAGTCGGCCTGCAGGCGGTTATCGGTTGACCAGGCGTCGAGCGAGCCGCGCGAGCCGCTGTAGCCGCGAGCCAGCTCATTTGAGTTAGCGATCCAGCCGGTCTGGTAGACCTGATCAAGGGCAACGTTGGCATGGGTATAGCTGCCGCTGGAGTGCACCGACCAGACATCATTAAACTGGTGGTCAAACTCTACGCTATAGAGCTGCTCGCGGCGGCGATAGCCGTCCCCGCTCTCGCCCTCGTTGGTGCTGTTCGACAGCCGCTTGCCGTTGTGATCAAAGCGCGTCCCGTCCATCGGCAGCGAGCCGTGGTAACCGCCGGAGGGATCTTTTTGCAGGTAGGCCCGCAGCAGCAGGCTGGTATCGGAGTCCGGCTGCCAGAGCAGGGACGGCGAGAGGGCGTAGCGCTCTTCGCGGGTATTGTCATACTGGGTGTCGCTGCTGCGGGTCATCCCGGTCAGACGAAACGCCCACTGGTCGTTAATGGCGTCGGTATAATCAAACGCGCCGCCCTTGGTATTCTGCGTGCCGCCGGAGAGACGGAAGTGGCCTTCGGACTTAAACTGCGGGCGCTTCGAGGTGAGGTTGACCAGCCCGCCGGGCACGCTCTGCCCATACAGCGCCGAAGAGGGACCCTTCACCACGTCGATGCGTTCGACAAACCACGGGTCGATCTGCAATACGCTGTGGCTTCCGCCGTCGCTCATCAGACGCATGCCGTCGAGGAAGATGTTATCCACGTCGCCGCCGTGGAAGCCGCGCAGGGATACGGTATCAAAGCGCGTGGCACCGCCACCAAAGTTGGAATTGACGCCCGGCGTATAGCTCAGTGCCTGGTTGACGTTCATCACACCCTGATCTTCCATCTGCTGACGCGTGACGACCGATACCGACTGGCCGGTAACAATCAGCGGCTGGTCGGTTTTGGTTGCGCCGCGGGTGCTCTGCACGGTGTAGCCCTCAGTCGGCGCAGTAGCTGACTGGGGAGCGGTAGCGCTAACGACGACGGTATCTTCAGCCAGAACGGCATGGGGAAGGGCAATGCCCAACGCGCAAAACCAGGCGGAGCGTTTAAGTGTTGTTTTCATTCGCATTCCATACTCTTTTTAGCGGAATGCGAATTATTATTGTTTCTATTAACGTATACAAGCTTTTTACGGGGGAGTAGGCGGTCCCGCTACCAGATTTAGTAGCGGGACGGGGAAAGGCTTACTGCGCCACTTTCTGTGCTTCAGGCGTGCTCTGCGGAGCAGGCTGTTGAGTGGTTGATGGTGTATTAGCGGATGATGTAGCCGTTGATGGCGTAGCGGAGGCTGCTGCCGCAGGCTGCGCTTTTGGCACGCTGTCGCACGGCTGCGCCTTCGGACAGACCAGGTCCAGCATCATCAGCGTGACGCCGTTAGTCCAGCCGAAGCCATCCTGCAGCGGGTATTCCCCACCACCGCCACCGGTACCGGTGCTGCTGACGTCATACTTCTCAACCAGTTTCTGCTCACGATCGTAGGTGTGCTGAACGTTGGAGAGGAAACGCCAGGTGACGTCCATCGCCAGCTTATCCTGATCGTAGTTTTGCAGACCGGTGGTGGCGACCCACTGCAATGGTGCCCAGCCGTTAGGCGCGTCCCACTGCTGGCCGCTGTTGACCGTGGTGGTGGCGATACCGCCGGGCTTCAGCAGATGAGCCTGGGTAGCGGCCGCAACCTTGGCAGCGCGATCCTTCGCCGCCGCGTTGACGTACAGCGGGAAGAGCGCCGCCGCCGTCAGCGGGCTACGTACTTTTTTGGTCTTCAGATCGTAATCCGCATACCAGCCCTCTTTGTCGTTCCACAGGTTGGCCTCCATCCCTTTCTGTCGGGCATTGGCCATAGCGTCATACTGGCTCGACTTAGCGCTGTCCCCGGCGGCCTGGCTGGCGCGGGCTAGCACCTTCTCCATCTTGAACATCAGGGCGTTGAGATCCACCGGCACGATGCTGGTGGTACGGATGGTGCCGAGCTGGTTAGGATCGTCCATCCAGCGCGAACTGAAGTCCCAGCCAGATGCGGCGGCAGAGCGCAGATCGCGATAGATCTCCGTTGCCGGACGGTTTGGATTATTCTTCGCGGTGGTCACGTCATCCAGCCAGGATTCCGGACGCGGCGTATCGCGATCGTCCCAGTAGCGGTTGAGAACAGAGCCATCCTCCAGCTTCACCACGCGCTTGTTGGCCTGGCCAGGCTGCAAGGTGTCTGCGCCTTCCATCCAGTAGCTGTACTCTTTCTCCAGCTGCGGGCGGTAGGTTTTCAGCGCCTCATCGCCTTTGTGGCTTGCCAGCAGCTCCACCATAAAGGCAAAGAACGGCGGCTGGGAACGGCTGAGGTAGTAGGTGCGGTTGCCGTTAGGGATATGGCCCCAGGCATCGATTTCGTGGGCGAAGTTGGCCACCATATCTTCCACTTTATCCCAGTGGCCGCTCTCAGCGAGGCCGAGCATGGTGAAGTAGCTGTCCCAGTAGTAGATCTCGCGGAAGCGGCCGCCGGGTACCACGTAGGGCTCAGGCAGCGGCAGGAGTGAATCCCACTTGTCAGTGCGATCGGTAGTGCGGGTCAGCACCGTCCACAGGCCGTCAATGTGCTGGCGCAGCGTCTGTCCAGCCGGCGGAACATACTTCTCGTTCGGGGCTGGCAGGGTAAAGTTCATCTCAACAAAGTGGCGCAGGTCGAAGCCGGACTGGTTACGCTGCATCCGGTAGTCGGCCAGGATCATGTAAGGGTCGCTTTTCGGTACGGCGTCGGCGAAGGTTTTCTGATCGGGAAAGAGTTTAGCGGTCTGCACGTCGGCAAACAGCGGGCCCAGCAGGATATCCGGGGACTGGATCGGGGTTTGGCTCTCAGTCTCGGCGGCCAGCGCCTGTGCGGAAGTCAACGCGAGAAACGCGCCCCCTAGCGCCAGCTGTATGGCAAAAAACAGCGTCTGGGGTCGGCGCGATAAATTTCTTCTCATCTATTATTCTCCATAGCAATGAACAGCGTCCCGCTGTAATCAACCTTTGAAAACAGTAGACGAATATCCGACGCCCGGAGTACCAGAAGTAAAAATTTGCGTCCTTACAAACATTTTTTGCCAAAAAAAGCCCCGCGTGAGCAGGGCATAACCGCGTCTTTAACCCTGGGGATTGATGAGCCAGGTGCCGGGCGTCACCACCGTCAGCGTTTCGCTGCGGCGCTGGCTGCCGTTCTGCAAGGTAAACTCATACTTGCCCGCTGGCAGCTGGAGATAAGCAAAACCGCTGGGCGCGGGCGCAATCTCCTGCGGCTTACCGTTCACCTGCAACCTGTCGGCATCGCTCATGCGAATGTAGATCCGAGCGATGGGGCCGCTGGCGGGCGCGCTGGCTACCTTCGCCTCCGGGGCTGCTACAGGCTGAGCAGAGGAGACAGCGGCCGCCGTCTCCGTATCGCTCTGCGTCGAACCAAAGATCAGCGCACCTGCAACAATGCCCACCAGCACGCCTGCCGCAATCTGTGCCGGGGTTTTAACGCGCTGCCACAGGGAAGCGGCGGAGGCGGGCGTCTCCTCCACGGGAACCAGCATGGTGCCGGTTTTTTTCACCGCCGGAAGCTGTCCGGTGTCGCCCACGGTGATCCCCGCCAGGGCGGCAAACTCTGCAATGCTCTGAGGACGATCCTCCGGCTTCAGCGCCAGAGCGCGATCGACCGCCTGCAGCAGCGCAGGGGAGTAGCCCGACGGCGGGTTCTCGGCCAGCGGCGCACAGCTGTCCTGAATGCTGCGCGCGACGCTGGCGGGCGGCACAGAGCCGGTAATCAGCGTGTAGAGCACCGCCCCCAGCGCATAGATGTCCGTCCACGGCCCGAGAAGGTTCTCACTGGCGTCCGCGTACTGCTCAAGAGGCGTAAAGCCAGGGTTAAGCAGCCGCTTGCTGGTGTCACCAGGCTCGCCCACGGTAGCTGGAACGGCAACGTCCAGTAGCAGCGGCTGGCCACTCTCCTCAATCTGAATACTCTTCAGGGAAATATTACGGTGCAGCTCGCCCGCGTGGTGCAGGGTGGCAAGCGCGCTACATAGCATTGGCAGCCGCTGTAAAATCCAGGCTTCGTTAATGAGGTTCGGCTGCTGCTGATGCAGCTCCGCCAGGGTAGTGCCGTCATAGCGCGGCGTCAGGATATAGGCGGTATCGTTATGCTGCCAAAAGCGCAGGACCAGCATCAGGTTAGGATGGGTAAAGCGTGCCAGCTGGCGGGCCTGCTGGACAAACGCGTTCAGGCCAGCGGCAAAGGCGGCGCTGTCCTGTTTGCTCCGCAGCACCAGGCGCATATCTTCGCCGCGCAGGCTCAGCGCCCGGGGCATATACTCCCTGACCATGACCGGACGCTCAAGCTCGCGGTCAAGGGCGTGATAGAGAATATCCGTGTGGCGGGTTTGAATAACGTCCTGGATCTCTAGCTCATCGAAACGAAAACCCGGCGGCAACGCGTCGGGGGTGCTCGGATTGTTCTCGCTGTCTGTCATTATATGCAGATCTCTGTTCAATACTGACGGCTATTCAGAATAGGTATTTCAGGATCACTTTTGCGTGCGCCAGGCTCCGGCTGCCGGATCCCGCAGCTGCGGATGCAGATTGTCGATCAGCAGCAGCGTCAGGCTGGTGCCCGGCGTCAGAAAGGCGGACCACACTTTACGCACTTCGGTGAGCCGGGTTTGCAGACGGGTGTCGTCCAGCGCCTGATCCCGCGATACCTCTACCGCCACCGTGCCGCTGTTTTTCCAGCCGTTGAGCTGCGGATCGTAGGGCATAATCAGCCAGCTTTGGGGAGCCTGGCTGTTGCTCACCACCATGCGTTCATTATTGACGCTGGTGATCAGCAGGCTGTCGGCGTTGGCTTTATCGCTCAGGCCGCTGACCGGGAAACCGTGCACGAAGGTCATCACCGAGCGCTTTTCACCCTTCTTACCCTGCTGGATCACCTCGCTGCGGCCGTTAAGCCAGCCGCCGCGCTCGCACTTGCCGTTGGCTTTGGCGGGGATAAACAGCGCTGAGGCATTGGCGTCACCCTGCCAGAAGGTGCGCAGATGGCAGCCATCCTGCAAGGTAAATTCAAGCCACGGCGTGCGGTCGGCCGCCGGAGAGGGCTGCTGCGCCTGGGCTGTGTTGGTCGCAGACTGGGCTGCACGCGGCGTAATAACCACGGCCCAGTCGCTCTCTTTGGTGGCGATACCTTCGGCGAGCATTTCACCTGCCGGGTCGACCATCTGCCAGTTTACCTGGCCGATGGTGCTGCACTGGTTCTCCAGCAGCGCCCCGAGGCGCGGCATAAAGCTGGTAAGAATCGAGGGCGTTTTATCACCGCTGGCAACAATGCGCAGCGGTAATTTTGCGGAACACCAGCTTTGCGGCGATTTATCGTTAACGTTGTCTATCCAGACATCCAGCTTCTGAGAGGGGGATTGGGCAATACGATAATTCCCTGCCGACACGGTTGTGGATGCTAAAAGCAACGCCAAACCCGAAAGCCAGACTTTCATAAAATTCCTTGTTAGCCAGAGTAATTAATCAATAATCCAGGTGCCGCTATCGCCTTTTTGGCATGCCTTGCTGCTGTCATCTACCGCCACGCAGGTCGCTTTTTTCGCGGCGCGTTTAGGACGGCGGCGATCGTTTTTCAGCGTCTGCTCGTAGAGGGCGCTTTTCACCAGCGCACGCGGCGGCACGTAGCCAATCAGCTGCTCGCTATCCTGCTCGGCGATCGCCAGCCAAGCGTTATCCACCTCACCTAAAACGGTATAGGTATCACCGTTTTTCAGCTGGCCGAGGACTTTACCGCCGTAGGTGGGAGTGCTGAGGATCGAGCCGGGGTAGAGCGCCCGGTAGGCCTCGTTGACAGGCGTAAAGGTAGAGGGTGGCGAGACCGCATAGCGGTGTGTAAGCGTGACGCCATTGACCTGACTGGTCACCAGCGTATCGTCCGTCATCTTCGGCGGTGGTGCTTTACAGCCGACAACGACAGTGACGATAAGAAGAAGAAACAGGCCTCGCAATTTCATTATAACTTTCCCTGAAAAAATGATTAAACCCGACCGCCGCTGACTATTAAAGATTAATACAGCTTAAGCATAGTCTGATGATTCTACATTGAGTTTATAACAATTCAATCGCCTTCTGATGGGGAGAGATTGTTAAATATGATGTTTACGTGCATATATTCTTATTAAAACGATTTTGGCTGGCGTCATCGGGTATGGGGGTCTATTTGTAACCGCCGGGCACGCAGCAGGTCTTGTGCCAGATCAAGATCGGCGCGCGTATCTACATCGCGCACGATACCGTCATCTGCAATGGGCAGATCCTGAACGTTACCGCTGACCCTGGCCTCTCGCACAATTGCCGCAGCGCCCACATCGCCCTGGAGCGAAGCCAGCGCATGAAAGTAGTGGTGGCCGAACCCCACCGGGTGTCCCTGCTGCTGGTGAAAGCGGGGCACAATAATGGCCTGCTCCGCCAGCGCCTGGGCAACGCGCTGGAGGGTTATCGCCTGAACAAGGGGCAGATCGCCGGGCAGGATCAGCCAGCCTGCGGCCTCAGCCGTTGCCCGCACGCCCATCGCGATGGACTCCCCCATGCCGCCGGTGCCGCCCTCGGGCCGGACAAGATGCCACGGCAGGCCGGAGGCGTGCACCGCCGCAAGGGTGTGAGAGAGCACCGCTTTGCCGTCGAGTAGCGTATCAAGCTTGTGGGCTGTGCCGCCCGAGGCGAGAAACCGCTCGCCCCGTCCAGCAGCCAGTACAATTACCACGGGTAGAGTTGGCACTACGGGCAGCGCAGGCATCACGTCGGCCTCCGCCCACGGGCTGCCGCCACGTCTGCCAGTACCGACAGCGCCAGCGAGCTGGCATCTCGTGCCTGAGGAAAGATGCCGATTGGCGCTTTGATCCGCGCAATCTCGTCGGGATGAAACCCGCGCTCGGTCAAGGCGCGGATGCGTTTTTCATGCGTGCGTCGACTGCCCAGCGCGCCGATATAAAAGGGCGCGGCGGTGAGGGCGGCACTCAGCAGAGGCAGCTCCCGATCGAGATCGTGCCAGAGAAAGATCACTGCCGTATGGGCATCGATCAGGCCAGACACGGTCCGCAGCCGGGAGCCGTCGTCAATATGTACATCGTATCCCGCCGCCTCGGCGAGCTTCGCCGTCATGTCGGCCTCAACGGAGCGGCCAAAGATAATCACCCGCGTCGCAGGGCGGTAGTGGATAACAAATGCATCCTCTTGCCAGCCGGTCTCTTCGTCAGGCGCGCCAACGTCAAGCGTCTGGGTATCAGGGCTGTAGCGCAGCGTCGGAGCATGACGTCGTTCCAGCGCCGACAGCACCTTCAGCAGAGGGCGCGCCGAGCGCAGCGGGTGAATGCTGAGGGTAATCCCGCCCCCGCAGGGGAGAACAATATCAAACCAGGGCGATCCCTCACCGTAGATGACCGTACGATCCGCGCCGGATTTGATCGCCTCCAGCCCCTCCCAGGCCGCAGCGGCCTCAACGCAGCCGCCAGAGACGAAGCCGCAGTAGAGGCCATCCTCACGAACAGCCATCTGCGCCCCGAGGGGACGCGCCGCGCCGCCGCGGATCTCGGTCAGGACGATCAGCGCTGCCGCCATGCCGGAGGCCAGCGCCTGCGCCGCGAAGCGCAGCACCGCCACGCTGTCGTCGGTTAAGAATGCCCGCTGCGGCGTCGCAGCGGGTTCGCTCTCGGTTATAGGGAAAACCGATTCTGATGGAGCCAGGTGTGGCAGCACGTCTCTCTCCTATATCGCTTCCGGCAGGCCACTCAGCAGCTTGTCGAGCGTAATAGGGTAGTCGCGTACCCGCACGCCGGTGGCGTTGTAGATCGCATTGGCAATAGCAGCGCTAACCCCGCACAGCCCCAGCTCGCCGACCCCCTTGGCCTTCATCGGGGATGAAACCGGATCGGTATCGTCAAGGAAGATCACCTCCTGCTGCGGGATATCAGCATGGACCGGCACCTCATAGGCGGCGAGATCGTGATTGACGAAGTAGCCCAGTCGGGTATCGACCGCCAGCTCCTCCATTAACGCCCCACCAAGGCCCATGGTCATCGCACCAATGACCTGGCTGCGCGCCGTTTTCGGGTTGAGGATCCGCCCGGCGGCGCAGACGGCCAGCATCCGGCGCACCCGCACCTCTCCGGTGGCGATATCCACCCCCACCTCGACAAAGTGCCCGGCAAAGGTGGACTGCTGATACTTCTCCTGCAACTCGGCAAACTCAATGGTGTCTTCGGCGCTGAGCGTCCCGGCTGCGGCGGCATCGGTGAGCGGGGCGCTACGGCCATCCACGCTGACCTTACCATCGGCAAAGAGCGCGTTTTGCGCATCGAATCCCAGCTTGTTTGCTACCGCTTCGCGCAGCTTGACGCAGGCGGCATAGACGCCTGCCGTGGAGCTGTTGGCTCCCCACTGGCCGCCCGACCCGGCAGAGATCGGGAAGGTTGAATCTCCGAGCTGCACCACCACCTTCTCCAGCGGCAGGCCCAGCATTTCGGCTGCCGTCTGGGCAATAATGGTGTAGCTGCCGGTGCCGATATCGGTCATGTCGGTCTCGACGGTGAGCGTGCCCTGGGCATCAAGATGCACCCGCGCCCCGGAGGTCATCACCAGGTTATTACGGAAACCGGCGGCGACCCCCATGCCCACCAGCCAGCGGCCGTCGCGGATCTGCCCCGGCGTCGGATGACGGCGCTGCCAGCCAAAGTGTTGAGCGCCGGTACGCAGGCACTCCACCAGCTGGCGGCGGGAGAAGGGACGATCCGGATGGGTAGGGTCGACCTGGGTATCGTTGAGAATGCGGAACTCTACCGGATCGACGCCTGCCTTCTCGGCGATCTCGTCGATAGCAATCTCCAGCACCATCATGCCAGGCGCTTCACCCGGGGCGCGCATCGCGTTCCCCTCGGGCAGATCCAGCTCCGCCAGCCGCAGGCCGGTGTGGCGGTTCGCGCCGGCATAGAGAAAGTTAGTCTGCTGCACGGCGGTTTCTGGCTCGCCTTCAGGCAGGTTACCGGACCAGCTCTCATGGGAGATGGCGGTAATATGCCCGGCCTCGTCGGTGCCAATCCGCACCTGCTGGATAGTAGCTGGACGGTGAGTGGTATTGTTAGGGATCAGTAGTCGGGAGAGCATCACCTTCACCGGACGCTTCGCCGCCCGGGCACCCAGCGCCGCCAGCAGGGCATCGCTGCGCAAGAACAGTTTGCCGCCAAAGCCGCCACCGATGTAGGGCGACAGCACGCGGATGTTCTCTTTCGGCATATTCAGCGTTAGCGCGAGGTCAGAGCGGCACCAGTCAATCATCTGGTTTGAGGTCCAGACGGTGAGCTTATCCCCCTCCCAAACCGCCATTGAGGCATGCGGCTCCATCGCCATATGGCTCTGATCCGGCGTCGTGTAGGTCGCGTCGAGCTTGACCGGGGACGAGGCAAAGGCGGTAGCAAAATCACCGGTCACGCTGTCCGGCTGATCCTCCATTGGCGCAGTGACGCTGGGTTTAACTTCGGCTAAGTCATATTCACCCCGATCCCGCTGGTAATCCACCTCGATCAGCGACGCTGCTGCGCGCGCCTGCTCGAAGGTTTCCGCGACGACCACGGCAATGGCCTGGTGATAGTGCTGGATCTCCGGGCCGCCGAGCAGGATGGCGGTATTCTTCTCCCCTTTGCCCAGTTTTCCCGCATTGTCGGCGGTGACCACGGCCAGCACGCCAGGTGCGCTGCGGGCGGCCTGAATATCGATGCGGTTAATTCGCCCTTTGGCGATCCCCGCCCCGAGCACGTAGCCGTAGGCGGCATTAGGCACCTTGTCATGCCACTCGTAGGCGTAGTGCGCGGTGCCGGTGGTTTTCAGCGGGCCATCGATGCGATCGTGTGGGCGACCGACCACCTTCATTTGATCGATAGGGTTTTCCGTGGCTGGTTTATCAAATTTCATCGCTTTATGCCCTCGCTTCTGCCAGCACCGAGGCGAGGGTACGCTTCGCCAGGGTTAATTTAAATGCGTTCTCATGGGTCGGCTGAGCCTCAGCAAACAGTCGGTCATAGACCGCCTGCGCACCCTGAACCACTGCCGCATCGGCATCCTCCCGACGCCAGGGCTGGTGAGCCACACCACCCAGCGCGACCCGGCCACTGCCGTCCTGCTGCACGATGGCGGCGACGGAGACCAGCGCAAAGGCGTAGGAGGCCCGGTCCCGCACTTTGCGGTAGATATGGCTGCCACCCAGCGGCGCTGGCAGGGTGACGGCGGTGATCAGTTCCCCTGGGGCGAGGTCTGTCTCAATGTGCGGCGTCGTGCCCGGCGCACGGTAAAATTGGGCGATGGGAATTGCTCGCGTCTGGCCATCCGGGCGCACCGTCTCGACCACCGCATCAAGCAGGCGCATGGCGACGGCCATGTCGCTGGGATGAGTAGCGATGCAGGCTTTGCTGGTGCCCACCACCGCATGCTGACGGCTGAACCCCTCTAGCGCCGCGCAGCCGCTGCCGGGAAGACGCTTGTTGCAGGGCTGGTTCGTGTCGTAGAAGTAGGGGCAGCGGGTGCGCTGAAGCAGGTTACCCGCCGTGGTGGCCTGGTTACGCAGCTGTCCGGAAGCACCGGCCAGCAGTGCCCGGGAGAGCACGGCGTAGTCGCGACGCACTCGCTCGTCGGCTGCCAGATCGGTATTACGCACCAGCGCGCCGATGCGCAAACCGCCTTCGGGCGTCTGTTCAATCTTATCCAGCGCCAGAGTGTTAATATCGATCAGGTGCAGCGGAGCCTCGATCTCCAGCTTCATCAGATCGAGCAAGTTGGTGCCGCCCGCGATAAATTTAGCGTGGGGGGTGCGCCCGGCGCTGGCTGCCGCTTCCGCCGGAGTATTGACGCGCTCATAGGTAAACGCCTTCATGATTTCAGCCCTCCGGCAACGTCATCAATAGCAGCAAGGATATTGCTATAGGCCCCGCAGCGGCAGATATTGCCGCTCATCCGCTCGCGGATCTCATCCGGCGTGGCCTGCGGAGGGGAGACCAGATCCAGGGTCACGTGGCTGGGAATACCTGCCTCAATCTCTTTCAGCACTGCCACCGAGGAGCAGATCTGCCCCGGCGTACAGTAGCCGCACTGAAAGCCATCGTGTTTCACAAAGGCGGCCTGCATCGGGTGCAGGTTATCCGGCGTGCCCAGTCCTTCAATGGTGGTGATCTCGGCATCCTGATGCATCACGGCAAGGGTCAGGCAGGAATTGATTCGGCGACCGTCAACGATAACGGTGCAGGCCCCGCACTGGCCGTGATCGCACCCTTTTTTGCTGCCGGTGAGGTGCAGGTGTTCGCGCAGGGCGTCGAGCAGGGTGGTGCGCGTATCCAGCTCTAGCTGGTGGACTTCACCGTTGACCTTGAACGAGACTGGCATCGTTTCAGGCGGTGGCGTTACCGGAGGCTCCCCCGCGCCGATCGCGACGGAGGGGGAAATGGCCGCTGCCGCCGCAGACGCCGCGCTGGCCTTGATCAGCACCCGACGGGTTACGCTGAAATCGTACGGCCCTCTGTCCGCTTCGTTGCTCTGATTGCTCATAATTGCCTCCACATCTATAGCGTTGTTTTTATACGTGCGATAATAATAGTAGGCGGTGAAACAGGGATTACCCCCGCTTTTTGCATACGCTACTGAGCAGGGGGCATGAATCAGGCAGAGAGGAAGAGATTATTGACGTGGCGAGCCAGCGTGAAGCCGCCCCGATTTTTTCAGGATCCGTACCGCGCAGCAGGCCAGCAAAATCAGAATAATGAGGCCAGCGGAGATTATCCAGCCATGAGCATCGGCGTGAAGAGCTCGGGCGGCCAGCAGCACCAGCATTAGCAGGGTCATACAGAGCGTGGTGTACTCCTTCACCACCACCCGCCGCCAGTTAAAGGCAAAGGTGCGCAGCGTCTCGCTCATCCCTGCCAGACGCGGCAGCAGGCGCGGCGTACGGGCACAGTAGTGCCGGTAGTCGTCGCCAAAACGCCCCAGCAAATAGGTTTCTTCCGCAGCAATGATGCAGGCGTAGCCGAGAAAAAAGAGCGGCATCGCAATTGCCAGATACCATGGGTTATTGGCGGCAACGCCGAAGCCGATAATCATCAGCAGATTGCCCAGGTAGAGGGGATTGCGGCAGTGGGCAAACAGTCCGGTCTGTACCAGGCTGTCGGCATAGACTTTACGCTGGCGTCCGCCGCGTACGATGTAGTCTAGCCCGACGGTTAAGACACGGATCCCCTGTCCGAGCAGGGCAACGGCGGCACCTGCGAGCAACATGGCAACGGCGTTCTGGCTGACCTGCTGCTGACTAACAAACAGCGTCAGATAGAGCAGCGGAAAGAGCGCGTTGCGGGTACGAAAGAGAAAATTGCCGATGGTGACCCTCATTTTATCGCCACCATTGCGCAGAAGTTATACCAGCGGAAGAAGACCTCTACGCTGCGAAAGCCGGTGTCGGTGAGCATCTGCCGATTTTCGCCTTCGCTATAGGGGATCAACACGTTCTCCAGCGCCTCGCGTTTCTGGCTAATTTCTAGCTCGCTGTAGCCGTGGCGGCGCTTCATATCGTAGTAGTAGTTGATAAAGCGCCTGTTGAGATCCGGTGAGTCACAGACCACCTTCTCCACCAGAATCAACGCCCCGCCGGGGTTAAGCCCTTGGTAGATAGAGGAGAGCAGCTCCCGACGGTGCAGAGGGCGGACAAACATTAGCGTCAGGATCATCGCCACCACCGAGGCGTTATCTAACGTCAGCCGCTCTTTGAGATCCTGGCAAAGGAAACGCGTCTCACGCGCAGAGTTTAGCTGGGCGAATTTGCTCCGGCACTTCTCCAGCATATCCGGCGAGTTGTCGATGCCGGTAAAGGCGATATTCTGCGGCAGCGCGCTGTCCAGCAGGGCGAGGGTGGTGCCGGTGGCGCACCCCAGATCGTAAAGCTGGCTCCCTTCGGTAGCATACTCAGCTGCTAGCTCGCCCACCATGCGCTGGATCTCCTGGTAGAAAGGCACCGAGCGGTCGACCATATCGTCAAAAACGCCCGCCACCTGGCTATCAAAGCGAAAATCTTCTGCGCTCTTCTCCACAGCAAAAACGTTATCCTGACCCATAACGACTCCAGTAAAATATATTGGGAATGAATACATAAAGCCTAATGTATTTACTTATTAAATAACTGATATTACTGAGTTATTTTGGTCTGAGGTTATAGGCTTTACGGGGGTTGTTCTAGCTGAGATGTATTGCAAAGTGTTGTTATTGATACAACGCTGCGTAAAGTTTGGTGATTATTTAAGCACAGCGCTTGCTGGGCAAAAAAACGACGCTAGAATAGGTCAACTCCCGCCGTTGTTTACTTCCCCTACAGGTGCCATGATCGCTCTCAAAACAGTTTGTCTGAGTTTGCTGTGTATTATTCTGCTCTCCCTCGTTGCCAGCATCGCCCAGGCGGTAAGCCAGCGCGACGCCAAAGCCAATGAGGGGTGGTGGTCCGCCCGGCGTGATTCGTCCGGCATCGCGCCCGATCCGGCTAAGTTCGCCCGACTGGCAATTGTCCAGGTCTATGCCGCCCCTACCTACGGCTGGAAAGGGGCGGTGGCCGTGCATCCGTGGATCATCTTCAAGCGTGCCGGGGAGACCCACTACAGTCGTTACGAGGTGATCAGCTGGGGCAGCGGCGACAAGGTGCGGCGTAACAGCAACCTCGCGGATGGCTACTGGTACGGATCCAGGCCGCGCCTGCTGGTGGATCGCCGGGGGCCGGAAGCCGAAGCGCTGATCCCGCAGATTGAAGCGGCCATCGCCTCTTATCCGTGGCCGACTACCTATCACGCATGGCCGGGCCCCAACAGCAACACCTTTATTGCCCATATTGGGCGAGAGGTGCCTGACCTGAGGCTCGATCTACCAGCCAACGCGGTGGGGAAAGACTATCGTCCGATCTACCGGCCCATCGGCTTACCACCCTCGGGGCGTGGACTGCAAATCTCGCTGCTGGGCGTGGCGGGAGTCACTTTAGGGGCAGAGGAGGGGTTTGAGCTTAACGTGCTTGGATTAAACGTCGGTCTCGACTTTACCCCCCTGCGCCTGCGCCTGCCGTTTATCGGCGGCGTAGGGTCGGATAATTTGCAGGAGCAGTAACGCTCCGGGCATGGGGAAAATGTCAATCGCCTTGATTGCGTTATTCTTATGCCTTCTTGGTTTATTAATGCACATCTGAGCAACACTCCCTTTTTATATGCTGTTTGAAAATACCTCTTTTCAGCAGCAATTCTGCTATTCATTCTGGGAGTGATCTATGGCTAATCCAACTGCCGCCACCGGAACACCGGTCATCAGCGTACATGATAACCGGGGGCTGGCTGTGCGCACCCTCAACTGGAACCGGGAGCAGATCTCTGATCCATTGCGCCTGCTGATCACTCATTCGCAGACCAATGACGCCAGCCGGGTCATGTCGCACCGTGATGCGCGCCTGTTTGCCACCTGGAAAGGCGATAGCACGACTCCGGCGAACCTGCGGACCACGCCCTCGCTGGCAGGACAGGTGTTGCGGCGCCAGAGTACCGACAGCGGCGAGCAGGTGATGCTGTTCAATGCCGCAGGCCGTCCGGTATGGAGCCGGGACGGACGCGGTACGGTAAAGACAGTGGCCTATGATGAACTGGGCCGTCCGGCAAAGGGCAGTGAGCAGCTGAACGGGAGTGAAATCCGGGTCAGCTGGCGCAGCGAGTATGGCGATGCCGGTCCGGCGGATGAGGGTTCGCAGGGGAATAATTTGCGTGGGGCGGGTGTGGCGCAGTACGACGATGGCGGCCTGGTTCAGGTGAACTCAGTGGCGCTGAGCGGGGCGGTGCTTAGTCAGACGCAGCGCTTCCTGGCGTCGGCGGAGGCGTTACCAGACTGGCCGGAGGATGAGGCTGAGCGGGAGGCGCTGCTGGAGGCGGAGACGTATATTACCTCTGTCACCGCCAATGCCCGCGGCGGGGTGCTGAACCAGACGGACGCTGTGGGCCATATACAGGCGTGGCGCTATAACGTCAGCGGCACTGTCTGCCATCAGACGGCGACCCCGGCTGGTGGAGAGACGCAGACCCTGCTTGAAGATATAATCTGGAGTGCGGCAGGTCAGGTGCTGAAAGAGTCCGCCGGGAACGGCGTCACCACCGTATACAGCTACGACCCTCAGAACCAGTGGCTCGCCACTATCACCGCACAGCGCACCGATAGCACAATGCTTCAGGCCCTGACCTACGGATACGATTTTACTGGCAACGTCACCTTACTCAGCGATGGGGCAGTCGCTTCAGGTTATCACCGCAACCAGGCCACAAACGGCACCCGGCAGTTTACCTACGATGCGCTTTACCAGTTGCTGAACGCCACCGGACGCGAGAATGCAGGCAACACGGGGATGCAATACAGCGATCTTCCTGGCGTGGAGCCCGACAGCAGCCAGTATGTGAACTACACCCGCAGCTACCATTATGACGACAGCGGCAACCTTGCCACTCTGAAGCATAGCGGGGCGGGGAGTTTTACCCGCACAATGACCACGGAAACGACCTCCAACCGCAGCGTACAGCAGAATGATGGCGGGCCGCAGAGCCCGGACGCGGTGGGGAGCTGGTTCGACGGTAGCGGTAACCTGCTGACGCTCCAGGCCCGGGTTCCGGTTACGGATGATAACGGTCTGGATCCGCTGGTCTGGGACGGCAGCAACAACCTGCAGTCGGTGACGCTGGTGAGCCGCAGCAGCGGCGACAGTGACCGCGAGATGTACCAGTACAGCGGCAGCCAGCGGGTGCGTAAGCTTACCCGGACTCTGGTGAACGGTGAAACGCAATTATGGAACATGGACGAGGTGCGCTACCTGCCGGGGCTGGAGTTGCGGCGGAGCTGGCAGGAGAAGTTAGACAGCAGTACAACAACATCGCTAACGGAAGAGCTGCACGTTGTGACCAGCAAGGCGGGCCGGTCGGGTATCCGAGTGCTGCACTGGAAAACGGGTAAACCGGACGGTATTGATAACAACCAGGTGCGCTGGAGCCTGGACGACAATATCGGCTCGCTGTCGCTGGAGCTGGACAGTGAGGGCCAGCTTATCAGCCGGGAGGAGTATTACCCGTTCGGCGGCACGGCGGTGTGGGCAGCGCGCAGCGAGGTGGACGCGAGTTACAAAACCGTGCGCTACTCCGGCAAGGAGCGGGACAGTACCGGCCTGTACTACTACGGCTACCGTTACTATGCCCCGTGGCTCTGCCGCTGGGCCAGTGCTGACCCGGCAGGCGAGGTAGATGGTCTGAACCTGTTCCGGATGGTGCGCAATAATCCCTCTACGTATCGCGATGCGCTAGGCATGATCATTGCTATAGGTGATGACAAATATAGAAATGCTGCTCACTTTAAAAGAAGCTCACTTTATCAAAATCTATTGGGAAAATACTCACAGCAAAGTATTGATAGATTAATAACATATTATGATTCGGTAGGGGAGGTCTTTTATTCAGAAAGAAACTTTTTACGAAAAATAGAAAAAGACATGTCAAACTACTCTGATTCGCAAGATACTGCGCCGGAAAGTTTTTCTGCTTCGCAAAGTAGCGCGCAATCTGATGATTACAATATTATTATTCAGAATGATATTGATAATGTTTTCCGTGCGGATGCGCGTAGCCCGCAGGAAATCATAGATGCAGGGGGGTTCGGAAACCCACCTAGCATTAACAATGCGGGTACGCTTGGACGATTTGAAAATGGTGAGCCCGTTGAGCCTATAGTCTATACGGCCGAGAGCAAGATCGGGATGACCACTTTTGCAAAAAACATGCCTGGTGAAAAATATTATTACCAAATAAATACACGAGGATTGAAAGTCGCCAGTTATGAAAAAAACTTTGAAAATCTAAAGGCACAAAAAAACCTACTTGCCCATTTAAAGAAACAACCTGCCTTGATGGTCAAGGCGGTGGGTGAAGACTGGCAGACAAAAAGTGACATTGAATTAAGAAAAGCTATTTCTGATGTTAATAATGGGGGATCATGGCGCTCACTCACTACCGGAGTGTATGAAGCTCACGTCATCGGAGAGCCCGAAAATCTATTAACTCCCGCCGAAATTTTTCAGGGAAAGACAAAACCTTTTATTCCGCTCGACAGAATTGTACTTATAGGTAAGGTTTCTGAGGGAATTTGGGATCCATCGAAGCATGTCAAACTTACTTATTATAAAGCTGCTTAACACGCTGCAACGTTGGCCGTTGCAGCGTTAGCAAGGTGTTATTTATTTACGACCTGCGCTCGCAGGTGCTTAGCGCGCTTCTGCTTGCGCAGCTTATCGATCAGGCGGTGCGCCTCGGCATGCGTTGCCACCGCCGGAGATGAACCGCTGAGCGGCTTCTGGGCCGTCTCGCGCAGGGTCAGGACCGTAATCAGACCGATAATCCCCGCTCCCATCATATAGTAAGCTGGCATCATCACGTTGTGCGTGGTATCTACCAGCCAGGCGGTGACCAGCGGCGTGGTGCCACCAAACAGCGAGACCGAGAGGTTAAAGCCAATCGCCAGCGCGCTGTAGCGGATATCGGTCACGAACAGGGCCGGGAGCGTCGCAGGCATGGTGCCGCTAAAGCAGGTGTGCAGCACGCCAAGAATAACCAGCCCGCCAAACACCGCCAGCATATTGCCGGAGCCGATCAACATAAAGCTCGGGATCGCCAGCAGGATCAGCCCGGCCGCGCCGAGAGCGATGACCGGCCGGCGGCCGATGCGGTCGGTCCAGTAGCCCCAGGCCAGGGTCAACGGCATCATCACAAACATGATCACCATTACCAGCAGCAGGCCGGTCAGCTCGCTCATGCCCAGCACGCTGGTCAGGTAGCTTGGCATGTAGGAGGTGAGCATATAGTTCGAGACGTTGAACACCAGCACCAGGCCGATGCACTTCAGGATCTGCTTGCGATGTTTGTTCAGCATCTGGATCAGGCTAAGCTGCGGCTTGCTGTGTTCCAGCGCATCCTGCTTATCCATATGATCTTTAAACGCGGGCGTCTCCTCAAGCTTAAGACGAATATAGAGGCCAAACAGCCCCAGCGGCGCGGCCAGGAAGAACGGAATACGCCAGCCCCATGAGTGCATCGCCTCGGTAGGCAGAACCGCGATCATGATTGTTACCAGGCTGGCACCCAGCAGATAGCCGCCGAGGGTACCGAACTCCAGGAAGCTGCCCATAAATCCGCGGCGTTTGTCCGTTGAGTACTCCGCGATAAAGGTTGCGGCGCCGCCATACTCGCCCCCGGTGGAGAAACCCTGCACCAGACGCGCTACCAGCAGCAGGATCGGCGCGGCGATACCAATGCTGTCATAGTCGGGGATCAGGCCGATGCTGAACGTACCGATCGACATCATGATCATCGTCAGGGCGAGGATCTTCTGCCGACCGAAGCGATCGCCGAGCGGACCGAATACCATCCCGCCGATTGGGCGCACGAGGAAGGCGGCGGCAAAGGTCCCGAAGGAGGCGATCAGCTGTGCGGTGCTGCTGGCACCCGGGAAGAAGACCTGGCCGATGATCACCGCCAGATAGCTGTAGACCCCGAAGTCGAACCACTCCATGGTGTTACCGAGTGCGGCTGCGCCGACCGCCTTTTTAAGCAGGCCGCTATCGATAACGGTGATGTCGTCTACGGTTAATTCGTTGCTTGTTGAAGCGTTATTCTGCTGCTGGTTTAACGTCGTTCCGTTGCTCATAAACTCCCCATGAGTGTGGATGGCGCAACCTTATAGCTTTCGCAGCCGTAAAACCCAAATAAAAGGAAATGAAAGCTATAAGATGCAAAGAATGATGGTTCGCCACGTTTAGCGGCGGGGGTACACCATAAATAAAATAGTCGACGGGTGCAACTTTTTGGCGGGAATAGCTGCTTTTCTCTGAAATAGTGGTGGTATCAGCTTAATCTGAAGGGCGTTACAGCAATAAATAAACCTCGTAAATTACGCGGGATATTATTTCGCCTGCTAACGATCTATTTAATTGCGGCCATTAGCACTATGATGGCACAACCTTTTTTATATTTTCTGTAGTGATGACTATTTCAATGAATCCCCAGCGGCAAGCCGATCTCCTCCTCATTATGGTCACCCTTATTGCCGCCTGCGGCTGGATTTTTTCCCGCGAGGGCATCTCCGGAATGCCGGTTTTCGCTTTCCTGGGGCTACGTTTTGGCTGTGCCGCCTTGGTGTTGCTGCCGTTCTGCCGGGGACAGCGTATTCCGCGTGAGCAGATCATCAGGGTGCTTATCAGCGGGGCCTGGATGGCGCTGACCATGTGTCTGTGGATCTACTCCGTTTCAACGACTCCCTCGCTCGGCGAAGGCGCATTTATCATGAGCCTGTCGATGCTGTTCGTGCCGCTGGTGGCCTGGGGGATGATGAAGGTCCGGCCCGCCCGTGCCTACTGGGAGTGTCTGCCGCTGGCCTTTGTCGGTCTGGGGCTGCTGAGCTTACAGTTCCCGGTGTCGTTTCACGCCAGCCAGGGCTGGTTTTTGCTGACCACCGTGGTGCAGTCGATCTCGTTCTGCTACACCAGCCGCTGCGCCAGAGACGTGCCGCTGCTGCCGCTGACGGCGGTGCAGTTGGGGATGACCGGCGTGGTGGGGCTGGTGCTGTCAGGGCTGACGGAGACGTGGACTCAGCCGTTTACCGCTACCACTGCGATGTGGCTGCTTGCCAGCATCCTGATCGCCACCAGTCTGCGCTTCGGCCTTCAGCTCCAGGGGCAAAAGCATGCCGCGGTCGCCAATGCGGCAATTATTATGGTGCTGGAGCCGCTACTGACGGTGATTGCGGCGGCAATTTGGTACGGAGAAAAACTGCCGATGCAGAAAATTACCGGTGGGATACTGATTCTGGTGGCCCAGCTGTGGTTTAGATGGCGGATGGTGGTGCGGGCGTAATGGGGCAGGGGTGAGTAAAAGTTGGTGTAGGGTGGTAGTCTGCAACAGCCATGAGAAGCCGTCACTGTGATACCATACCTCACCGAAGCTGCTGTACTGGCCGCTCCTGCGGACGTAGCCTTGTTGTTGAGTGACTTCTAGCTGCAAGGTTATTTTTTATGCCTAGTGGCTTAAAATTTTACTGGAAGAATAGTTTGTAGTATTAGTAATAATATTTTTAATTAGCTACTATATAAACTCTTTTATTTTTTTCAAAACCATTTGAAATGAAAGCGCTATAATTCAAAGCCGAAATAGAGGACAGGTAATCTTTTATCAGGTTTGCCTCAGGGACATCTGATTGCTTAAGATTGAGATTGGATAACAGCCATTTTTTTCTTTGGGTGAGTAAAATGTTAGGTCTTAAACTACCCATTTCTATTGCATCGTCCCATCCTGTTATGGTTACACAAGAAAAAAAGTCAGCTAACTCAACATCCTTGGCAATGCTCTTAGCAGGCTTTAGATTTTTTTTAAGCAAATCTATTGCGGCTTTAAGTAAAACTTTGTTTCTCTCATCAAAAGATAATTGTGATAGAAATGATACGTCATTCCATCTTGAGAATAATGGTATTTCCTCAAAGGTTTCATACTCGGCAAAATAAACTCGAGGATTATCTAGCCCTCCTTTTTTTATAAGGTTCTGTATTTTTTTGTCAATATAATTCATATCCAATCCTCAATATTCCAACCGTAATTATGTAACCATTTTAAGGTTTTCTTTGAAAAAGATGGAGCGCCGTCATGTGTTGACCCATCCTGATTCAAGGCTGGATTTTTCCCTTTTTCCGGTTTTATTTGGTGTGCATGCCATTGGCTATCCGGAACGCTTTGTTCTGGTTCATCAATGCGTTTTATGTCACGGGGACCCTGACCCCTATCTACTTTTTTCTGAGCGTCTCTAGGCGTGCCTACACAAGTATCTTTGGAAAGCCCCCACGGATCAATCCATCCCAGCGGATTCGGTGCATACTGATAAAGATTCAGTCCACCCGCCAGCCCAATCGGATCCTGCACCGTGAACCGTCCTACCTGCGGATCGTAATACCTGAACAGATTGTAATGCAGTCCCGTCTCGCTGTCGGCGTACTGCCCGGCGTAGCGCAGCGGCTGATGGTGCAGGGCTCTGGTCTGCAACAGCCGCGAGAAGCCGTCACTGTGATACCGCACCTCGCCGAAGCTGCCGTACTGACCGCTCCAGCAGATATTGCCCTGTTCATCCGTCACTTCCAGCGGTGCGCCGTTGAGATCTGTACCGAACCAGCAGATATCGCCCTGGCCGTTGTCCCTGAGATGATCGATACGCGCCAGCGGGCTGTAGGCTTCGTTCGGATCATAAACATAGGTCTGGCACCGATCTTTGTGCTGCTCCTGCAACAGGCGATAACCCTGCCACAGGAAACGGGTCTCTGACGTACCGCGCTGCGTGGTGACGGTTTTACGGGTCCGTCTGCCCAGGGCATCATAGTGATACTGTGCCGCAAACCGGCCTTCCGGCCCGGTGCCTTCTGCCTTTATCAGCCTGTTTTCTGCGTCATAGACGTAATGCTGCTCGCCCGTACTACTGTGGCGGCTGTCAAGATTGCCCCAGGTGTCATAGTTCATTACCCGGTGCTGCCAGTGCGTCAGGCGGTTATCAGTGACCGGCAGGGCGGGCAGGTCATCATCCGGCAGCAGGTTACCGGCAGCGTCGTAGCGAAAATATGAGGTGCTGTGACCCCGACGGGCTTCATAGTGTTTCAGCAGGCGGCCTTCGGCGTCGTAACCGTACTGTATTTCACCGCGCAGGGTGTCGCTGACGCCTGCCAGCTCGCCGCGTCCGGTGTAACGATAAAGACGCGCCAGAATCGCCTGTTCCGGCAGCGTGACGTCTGCGCTCAGGCCGCTGCGCTGCAGGCTGCGTCTGCCCAGGCTGTCATACTGGCGGTGCTGCGTGCGTACTCCCTGGCTGCGTCCGGTTTCCCGGTGCAGGCGGTCGCGGGTGAATTCCGAAATCATTTGCTGGTTAAAACGGACGGCGCTGACGTGGCCGGAGCCGTAATGCAGCCAGGCAATCTGCTGCCCACCGGGCAGGGTGAGGGCGGTCAGGTTGCCCGGAGCGTCATATGCATAATGCAGCTCACCGTTTACACCCTGTTCACAGAGCATCTTTCCCGCCGCGTCATACGTAAACTGAATGTCATCCTCATCGATACCCCGAACCATACCTTCGGCTGTTGGCGTGCGCCGCACGCCGGTAAGTTGTCCCCTGTGGTTACGCCGGTAATGATATCCGGCATCGCGGGTCGTTCTTGCAGTGAGCAGGCCGCTGTCGTCATAGCCGAACTGCTGCCACCGGAGACCAGAACCGCCATCGGCGGCAGGGCTGCCGCGCTCTTCAAGCGCAGTGAGAAAACCCCGCTTGTCCCACTGCATATGTCGTGACGTCCCGTCCGGACGAACCTCGCTCAGCAGGTGGCCCGTGGCGTCATAATTAAAGCGGTATTCAGCGCCGTTGCCGTTCTCCAGGCATAACAGGTTGCCACGCGGATCGTAATGCCAGCGGCGGGTGTGCCCGGTACGGTCGGTGAGGCTGACGGGCAGACCCAGGACGTTATAGGCCTGGCGCACCTCGCTTTCCAGCGGATCGCGCCAGCCTGTCAACTGTCCGCGTGTGTTCCACAGCAGCGATTCGCGGCTGCCATCGGGGTGAATGATGACGCTAAGCTGCCCGGCCGCGTTCCATTCCCGGCGGGTGATGTGACCTTCGGCATCCTCGCTGCGGACAAGCTGCCCGAAACGGTCGTACTCAAATCGCGTGATGCTGCCGGTGCAGTCGGTGCGTTGCGTCAGCAGCCCCTGAGGGTTCCACTGCAGCTGCACCACGCCGCCCGGGGCATCGGTGATGCTGTCTGCCAGAGGATCGCTGTCATCTGGATAATGGTATGTAGTGTGGTGTCCACCGGGATCGGTTTCGCACTCCAGCCGTCCCCTCAGGTCATATGCCGCCTGCGAGGTGGTCTGGTCAGGGTAAACGATGCGGGTCAGGCCGTCGGTCTGGCGGTACCAGTGGTAAAGTGTGGTTCGTCCTTCCGGATCGGTTTCCTGCGTCAGGCGTCCGTACCTGTCCCATACGCTGCGGCGAATGGCACCACCGGGAAGAATAACATCAGTGAGCTCTCCGTCGCGGTACACAAAGGCGGTCCGGCGTCCGTCAAAATCCGTATGGCTGGCGACGTTGTCATCATCATCTGTCAGCCAGTGCGCCTGCGCGCCATCGTCCCGCGTCGCCCGCCGTGTGCCGCTTTCAACGTCGTATTCCAGCGTCAGCTGTTCGCCGCCGCTGTGCCGGAATGCCACCACGCGGGGCAGGCCCGCGATGGTCTGCCAGCGGTACTCGCTCAGCAGGCCGTTTGCATCCTCATGGGCGCTCATCAGGCCATCCTGCCAGCAAAACCGCCTGCGCACGCTACCGCCCCGGCCCGTCACGGTGACGAGCTGGCCCTCAGTATCATAAGCATAACTGACCAGGCAGATCTCATCATCCAGCCAGGCGCTCTCAAGACGCCCGTCCTGGTAACGGCACACCACGCGCTGAGCAGCGCTGTCGGTCAGGGCATGCAGGGTGTGGTCAGGGTTCCATTCAAACAGGATTGCGTTGCCGCAGGGGCCGGTGAGCCGCAGCGGCAGGGAAGGGGAACACGCCTGCAACGGCTGATAGTGCCAGCGCTCGCCGCTGATATCATACACCGACCAGGTATCGTCCTGATGATGTTCCAGCCAGCGTTTCTCCGCTTCACAGAAGGTCCGCTGGCCCTCCGGCACCATCGGGAAGGATATGTAATCCCCCGACGGTGCGCGCCACACCAGCCCGTCACCGTAGCGCTCCAGGGACGTTTCCCAGAACAGACTCCAGCCACGGCCTAAAACGCTGTCGCCGGGGTTGCCGCTGCGCCAGCAGCGCTGCCAGCGTACCGGCAGGCGGGAGGGGAGGGTGAAATCCAGCTCGTCATCACCGCAGAGAAATTTTTGCCCGCTGATGATATCCACCGGGCGGGCAATGATGCCCACCGCCGCGACGCTGGTCAGCAGCTGTCCGGCACGACAGGCGATACGGGCCAGTTTGTTAATACCCGGCAGTTTACTCAGCAGGCTGCCCAGCGCACCGGCTTCCCCGCCAGCGCCACCCGCCCCGCCGAGCAGTCCGGCAAAGAGCAGCGTCAGGTCTGAGGCCTTGTATAATCCGTCCGGGACCTCAGCCTGAACGGGCAGGGTCTGCTCTGATGCACCGCCAATCAGGACGTTGGGCGAACCGGTCATGACGGTCGCCCCGCAGGTTGTCCGGTCACCCCGGCGCCCGGCAGGCAGGCCGTTGATGAGGACGCGTGACGACCCTTCGGCCAGGTGCTGAGCGCCATCCTCCTGACATGAGACCAGACTGGCGGTAGCCACTGCGGCGGGCCTGCCGTTGATGAAGACATTGGGCGAGCCGGTAGTGATGACGCCCTGCTGCTTCATGCTGTCGGCACCGCCTTCAGCCAGCGTGTCCCGTGCCGTGGTTGCCAGTTCGCCGGTAAGCCAGCCCACGGCAACGCTGAGTCCGACAAGCAGCACACCCACGCCCAGGCAGGACGCGCCCAGACCGGTGAAGAACAGTGCCCCTGCGGCGAGGCCTCCCGCAGCGGCAATGAAACCACCCACGAGCGTACCGGCCACCATCCCGGCCAGGGCAGCGGAGTGACCGATATCATCCCCGACGCGTGCGGCTGCAAACATAACTCCTCTCCCTGTGGTCAGGCGTGAAGACGAAAGCGCTTAAGCAGAGAGTCGAACAGGACATTATCCGCTTCGGTCAGCATCACCGTTGCGGTCATGGTGAACACAAGGATGTGTGCTCCCTGCAGATTAAACACCGCCTGCTGCTGCCAGACCTGTCTCCCGTTGCGCTGGTAGCTGCCATGAACAATCTCACCGTGCGACAGGTTCTCGCCCAGCGTGGCAGGGCAGCGCTCGCTCTGCTGCCACTGTTTTAGGTGCTGCTGCATCTGAGCGAGCTGGCGGTCAATGTAGGCAGCAAGGGCTTCGTTTGGCTCCAGGCTATCGCGGGAGACGGTGAATGACGGGGCGTCCTTAGCAAAGGACGTAAAGATATTGACGGTGCGAACCTGATAGCCGTCAGGAAGTATTACCTGACCTTCATTGAGCAGAGTGAATGAACTGAGTTCCGACATATAGCGCGTCCCTGACGTATGTTGCAGATAAATAGGGGGTCTCTAATGCTCTGGCATTAAATACTTCCGGCGGAACATGTCAATTGACGAGGCGGGATAACATGCCTTGAATTTGATTTAGGGCAGGGTTGTTGTTGAAATTTGAAAATTCAGACAGCTATTGCTCGGCTAAAAATGAGGTGAAGGTATGTGGCTGATTATTAAAGGGAACTTTAATAAGGACGAAAAAAATCCACGCCGAAGCGTGGATTTTCATTTGCAGCAGAAGCGAATTAGACGTTGAACAGGAAGTTCATCACATCGCCATCTTTCACGATGTAGTCTTTCCCTTCGGCACGCATTTTACCGGCCTCTTTCGCACCCTGTTCGCCTTTATAGGTAATAAAGTCTTCAAAGGCGATGGTCTGAGCGCGGATAAAGCCCTTCTCGAAATCGGTGTGGATTTTGCCTGCGGCCTGCGGAGCGGTTGCGCCCACCGGAATAGTCCAGGCGCGAACCTCTTTCACACCGGCGGTGAAGTAGGTTTGCAGGTTCAGCAGCTCGTAACCTGCGCGAATAACGCGGTTCAGGCCCGGCTCTTCGATGCCCAGCTCGGCCATAAACTCTTCGCGGTCGGCATCGTCCAGCTCGGCGATGTCGGACTCAACGGCGGCGCAGACAGCAACCACGACTGAGCCTTCAGCGGCAGCGATTTCACGCACTTTGTCCAGGTACGGGTTGTTCTCGAAACCGTCTTCGTTGACGTTAGCGATGTACATGGTCGGTTTCAGGGTCAGGAAGCTCAGGTACTTGATGGCAGCCTTGTCTTCTTCCGTCAGGTTTTTCAGGGCGCGCAGCATGCCCGCGTTTTCCAGCTGCGGCAGGCATTTTTCCAGGGCTGCCTGTTCCGCTTTCGCGTCTTTATCGCCACCTTTGGCTTTCTTCTGCACGCGCTGCAGGGCGCGCTCGCAGGTGTCCAGGTCGGAAAGCGCCAGCTCGGTGTTGATCACTTCGATATCATCAGCGGGATCCACTTTGTTATTCACGTGGATAATGTTGTCGTTCTCAAAGCAGCGCACCACGTGACCGATGGCTTCGGTCTCACGGATATTGGTCAGGAACTGGTTACCCAGGCCTTCACCTTTGGAGGCGCCTTTTACCAGGCCCGCGATGTCAACGAACTCCATCGTGGTCGGCAGAATGCGCTGCGGCTTAACGATCTCCGCCAGCTGATCGAGGCGCGGATCCGGCATCGGCACGACGCCGGTGTTCGGTTCAATAGTACAGAACGGGAAGTTGGCAGCTTCGATGCCCGCCTTGGTCAGCGCATTGAACAGGGTAGATTTACCGACGTTCGGCAAGCCGACGATACCGCATTTGAATCCCATGGTTTACATCACCTTAATATCTTGATAAACAACCTGTTAGATGAAACAGATTGCTGAAAAGTTAATAACTTAGCCTATTATACACGTTACAGACGCGCTGCGCGGCAAAAATGGCATCGCCCAGGGCTACTGGGCCTTAAAGGCGTGCAGGCGATTGGTCGCCTTGACCAAATCCTCTTTCAGCCACAGCTCGGTGCAGCGCACCGCTTCGTCAACGGCGTCATCAATGAGCTTCTGTTCAGAGGTAGGCGGTTTGCCCAGCACAAAGCCCACAACTTTGTTTTTATCCCCTGGATGGCCAATTCCTATCCGTAAGCGATGAAAGTTGGGGTTATTGCCAAATTTGCTAATGATATCTTTTAAGCCGTTATGACCGCCGTGGCCGCCGCCCAGCTTAAACTTTGCTACGCCGGGAGGAAGATCCAGTTCGTCGTGGGCCACCAGCACCTCATCCGGGTTGATACGGTAGAAGGTTGCCATCGCCGCCACGGCTTTACCGCTGAGGTTCATAAAGGTTGTCGGCACTAGCAGACGCACATCTTCGCCTGCCAGGTTAATGCGTGAAGTAAAGCCAAAGAATTTAGGCTCTTCCCGCAGCGGGGCGCGATAGCGTTCGGCCAGCAGGTCGACATACCAGGCTCCGGCGTTATGCCGGGTAGCAGCATACTCCGCGCCCGGGTTGGCAAGGCCGACAATCAGTTTAATCGTCACGTCTCTTTTCCTGAAAAGTTCACTCTTTGGCGCGTAGTTTACGTGGTAGCGCGGGCATTGACAAAATTCTGCCGCTAAAAGATAAAAACAGGAATAATTGCTTTGAATAACTATTAGAAATTGATTGAGTTCAGCGGTTTATATGTAAAGTTCTGTGAATAAGATATTTATAAATGTGATCCCGCCCGCACCCTGTCAAAGACGCCCTGCCTATACTTTATCCATAAGGATTGGGGATGTTTCCCGTTCAGACCACAACGCCGGAGGTGACATATGAAACGCAAAAACGCATCGAGACTCGGTAATGCGCTCATGGGTTTAGGGTTAGTGGTGATGGTCGTTGGCGTCGGTTACTCCATCTTAAATCAGCTTCCGCAGCTTAACCTGCCGCAGTATTTCGCTCACGGGGCCATACTGAGCATCTTCCTGGGGGCCATTCTCTGGCTGGCGGGAGCACGCGTCGGCGGCCACGAGCAGGTGTGCGATAAGTACTGGTGGGTACGCCACTACGACAAACGCTGCCGCCGGGATCAACATAAGCATAGCTGATGGTCACGATCTATTTTGCCGGGTGGCGCTGCGCTTACCCGGCCTGGAAAACACTAAGCGACTCATGGGAGTCGTTTTTTTTCGCTTTTATTTTTGCATTGCGCCTTGACCCTCACGTAACGTAAGGCCCCAGAGTAGCGTGACTGGTTAGGAAAAGGAGCAGCAATGTTAATTCAGGTAGGCGAGCTGGCGAAACGCGCCGGCATCACCGTTCGCACGTTACACCACTACGAACAAACCGGGCTGCTGCTGCCCTCCGCCAGAAGCGAGGCAGGCTACCGGCTCTATAACCTTGCGGATGTACAGCGCCTGCATATGATCCAGGCGCTGGCAAAAGCGGGGCTGGAGCTTGCCGAAATCAAGGACTTTCTGGAGCAGGATACGCTCTCACTTCCCGATCTGCTCGATGCGCAAATCGCACTGCTGGACAGGCAGCTGCGCAGCATTCATACGCTGCGCGACCAGCTTTGCACGCTGCGTAGCGGGTTGGAAGAGGAGAGCGAACCGGATCTGGAGTCCTGGCTACAGACTCTGGAGTTAATGAATATGTACGATCGCTGGTTTACCAAAGAAGAGCTACAGCAGCTGCCGTTTGCCGCCGAAGGCGAACAGCTGGCTTCCCTCTGGGCGGCGCTGGTCACGGAAGCGCAGACCCTGATGGCGCAAAAGGTTGCCGAGACCGATGCCAACGCAATGGATCTGGCGATCCGCTGGATGGATCGTCTGGAGCAGGATACGGCAGGCAAGCCGGAGTTTCTGACCCGTCTTAATGAGATGCATAGCGTGGAGCCGCAGATGCGCGAGCGGACGGGCATTACGCCGCAGATTATCGCCTACATCACCCGCGCCTTTGCAGAGAGCAAGCTGGCTATCTGGCAGCGTTATCTTACCCCGCAGGAGATGGCCTTTACCCGCGCGCACTATTTTGACCGACTGGCGGAGTGGCCGCCGCTGGTGGCGAAGCTGCACCAGGCAACGCGGGAAGGGTGCGATCCTGCGTCCGAACAGGGACAGCAGCTGGCGCAGACCTGGCTTGCACTTTTCCAGTCCTACGCCGGGGACAATCCCGCTACCCAGCAGAAATTCCGCGTTGCTATGCAGCAGGAGCCGCTGCTGATGAAGGGAACCTGGATGACCCCCGAGGTGCTGGCCTGGCTACAGCAGGCGATTGGGGTAATGATGCAGCGCCGGTACGCTGCACCCTAATCATTACAGATCCGCCAGCGCCGCTTCCCGGTTGGGATAGAACGCCAGCCGCCCGGCAATCGGCTTCACGCCTGCGCGCGCCATCGTGCGCAGGGGCTGAAACTCCAGGTTGCTAACCCGCAGCTCACAGCCTTCCGGCAGCCGTTTGACAAAGCGCTGGAAGGCATCCAGTCCACCCGCGTCCAGCACCGGTACAGCATCGCACTTCAGCACCACGATACGCTTGCCGACAATCCGTGACTCCAGATCGTTAAACAGCCCGTCGGCCGCGGCGAAGAAGAGCGGCCCAATGACCCGCAGCACGGTGACGTCATCGGGCACCTCGACGTTAACCGGGGCGAGTCGGGTCATACGGGCGATGCGGCGCATAAACAGCAGCGACGCCAGCACAATGCCGACGCTGATGGCGATAACCATATCAAACAGCACCGTCAGTGACATGCACATCAGCATCACCATGATATCGTCCGTTGGGGCGCGTCGCAGTAGGTTAACCACCTTATGCGCCTCGCTCATGTTCCAGGCCACCATCAGCAGCAGGGCGGCCATGGCCGACAGCGGCAGCCATGAGAGCAGGGGGGCGAGCACCAGCAGGGCGAGGATTACCAGCAGGGCATGGATAATGGCCGCCACCGGCGAGGTTGCGCCCGCCCGCACGTTTGCCGCCGAGCGGGCAATCGCCGCGGTCGCGGTAATACCGCCGAAGAAGGGAGCGATCAGGTTGCCCAGCCCCTGACCGATCAGCTCGTTATTGGCCTTGTGCCGCGTGCCGGTCATGCCGTCGAGCACCACCGCGCAAAGCAGCGACTCAATTGCCCCAAGCATCGCCATGGAAAAAGCGGCGGGCAACAGCGCCTGCACCGAGGCCCAGTTCAGGGTAAACGAGGAGCCGGGCATCTGCCACGGCAGCACCAGCTGGGGCAGAAGCTGCGGAATGCCGTTGCCCTGGGTGCCGTCGGCCAGCAGATAGTGAAAGCGCGAGCCGATGGTCGCCACGTCAACGCCAGCCAGTTTGACCAACGCCATCACTGCGCATCCGGCCAGCAGGGCGGGAAGATGGCCCGGAAGGCGGATCCCGAGGCGCGGCCAGAGGATGAGCACCCCAAGCGTGACCACGCCGATGGCGGCATCCCCCAGATTAAGGGTGGGCAGCGCCATCGCCAGCGCGCCGACCTTCTGCAAATAGTGCTCGGGCACCTGGGCCATCTCCAGACCGAGAAAATCTTTTATCTGCATGGTGCCGATGGTGATCCCAATCCCGGCGGTAAAGCCCAGCGTGACGGGTAGCGGAATGTACTCGATCAGACGGCCAAAGCGGGCGAGGCCGAACAGGATCAGAAACAGTCCGGAGAGAAGCGTGGCCACCAGCAGTCCCGCCAGACCAAACTGCTGGGAGACCGGATAGAGGATCACCACAAATGCCGCCGTGGGACCAGAGACGCTAAAGCGCGAGCCGCCGCAGAGGGCAATAACAATCCCGGCCACCGCCGAGGTGTAGAGGCCATACTGCGGCGCAACGCCGCTGCCGATAGCCAACGCCATCGCCAGCGGAATGGCAATAATGCCGACGGTGATGCCCGCCACCAGGTCGCGGGTGAAACGTGGGAAGCTGTATCGCTCTTTCCAGCAGGCATCGATTAGCGCGCGGAAGGGTAAAATTTCTGAAAGGTTCATCATCTTCATAAAGGCTAGTCATTCATACACGCATTATCCGCCATATGAATGGTAGATAATGCGTGAATACATCATACAAATGTTTTTCAGGCACAAAAAAACCCGCCGAAGCGGGTTTCTATTATACAGCGCGATTAATGCTCAAACATCGCGGAGATAGATTCTTCGTTGCTGATACGACGAATCGCTTCGGCCAACATGCCGGAGAGCGTCAGGGTACGCACGTTCGGCAGGGCTTTGATCTCAGGGGAGAGCGGGATAGTGTCGCAGACGACCACTTCATCGATCACGGAATGACGCAGGTTGTTTACCGCGTTGCCGGAGAAGATCGGGTGGGTAGCGTAGGCAAAGACACGCTTCGCGCCGCGCTCTTTCAGCGCTTCTGCCGCTTTACACAGCGTACCGCCAGTATCGATCATGTCGTCAACCAGCACGCAGTCGCGGCCAGCAACGTCACCAATGATATGCATAACCTGAGAAACGTTCGCACGCGGGCGGCGTTTGTCGATGATAGCCATATCGGTATCGTTCAGCAACTTAGCAATAGCACGCGCACGCACCACGCCGCCGATGTCCGGAGAGACAACGATTGGATTATCGAGGTTCAGCTGCAGCATATCTTCCAGCAGGATTGGGCTGCCGAATACGTTATCAACCGGAACGTCGAAGAAGCCCTGGATCTGCTCGGCGTGCAGGTCAACGGTCAGGACACGGTCAACGCCCACGCTGGAGAGGAAGTCGGCAACCACTTTCGCGGTGATAGGTACACGCGCGGAGCGCACGCGGCGATCCTGACGGGCATAGCCGAAGTAGGGGATAACGGCAGTGATACGGCCTGCGGAAGCACGACGCAGCGCATCAACCATGACAACTAACTCCATCAGGTTGTCATTCGTTGGAGCACAAGTGGACTGGATGATGAAAATATCACCACCGCGTACATTTTCGTTGATTTGTACGCTGACTTCGCCGTCGCTAAAGCGACCTACGGCGGCGTCGCCGAGAGAAGTGTACAGGCGGTTGGCAATACGTTGTGCTAGTTCCGGGGTGGCGTTACCAGCAAAAAGCTTCATATCAGGCACGAGAAGAACCTCAGGCATGCGTCCAGTGGTGGATAGCGTCGCCGAAAACTGTGCGGGCCAGGCTACGCTATCCAGGCGATGTATTTAAAGAGCGCGATGCAACGTCTGGATCAGAGGTGACGTTGTCACCGAGTCTCATTAAGCCCCAAATGCTCGTTAGAGCATTATTAGAAATCTTTAGGGTGTAGCGCTTGCATAAGCGGCGAAACGTTTACGCCTCGCGCGACAAAACCCTGCAGCCATTCCGGGGCTTGCTCAAGCACCTGACGAGCGGAGGACTCTGAGTCAAATTCAGCAAAGACGCAGGCTCCTGTGCCAGTCAGGCGCGACGGCGCGTATTCTAACAGCCAGGAAAGCGCCGCATCAACCTCGCGAAAACGTTTTCTTGCGATAACCTCGCAATCGTTGCCGAATTCACAGTTTAGTAACGTATTAATTGGCCGCTTTGGCGTATTGCGAGGCAAATCAGGATCGTTGAAGATGGCCGGGGTCGAAATATGTACGCCAGGGTGGGCCACCAGATACCATTTTTCCGGTGGATCCACCGGGGTCAGCTCTTCGCCAACGCCCTCGGCAAAGGCCGCGTGACCGTGCACAAACACCGGCACGTCCGCGCCAAGGGTTAACCCCAGCGTCGCCAGCGCATCTGCCGACAGCCCGCAGCCCCAAAGATGGTTAAGCGCGACCAGCACCGTCGCCGCGTTAGAGGAGCCTCCCCCCAGCCCGCCGCCCATTGGCAGGCGTTTATCGATGCGGATATCTGCGCCGCTGCCCGCTGGCAGGGAGTCGCGCTCCGTGGCCGCCTGCTGAAGCAGTTTGGCAGCGCGCACGATCAGGTTATCGCTCTCCGCCACGCCCTCTACCGGCGTCAGCAGACGGATCTTACCGTCGGTGCGCGGTTCAATGCTGAGGGTATCGCCGTAGTCGAGAAACTGAAACAGCGTCTGCAGGTCGTGATAACCATCATGCCGCTGGCCGGTGATATATAAAAAAAGATTAAGTTTTGCCGGCGAAGGCCACTGGGTCATCATTTTACAATCCAGTTATCCATCTTCAGTTTGATCCGCTGGCCGTCCTGGTTGAGCTCCATGTTTGACGGCATTGCAGGCGTAGATTTCGCATCGTAGCCGCCGTAGGTGACCTTCCAGGTCTTACCGTTCTGGGTGTAGTTGAGCTCGCTCAGACGGTACTGGCTATCCAGCTTATAGTCGGTGGCGTCGCCAGGCAGGCCGAGGATCCACTGGCGCAGGCTGTTCAGCGGGATTGGCATGCCGGTCAGCTTGCCAATCATCTCTTCGGCGTCGGTAGCGGTGTAGTGCTGACCTTTGTTATCTACCAGCTCCACGCTGCCCGGCTTAGCGTTCAGCTCCAGCTCGGTGCTGCCGAGGGGATTGGTCAGCAGCAGGCGGTAGTTATCCTGGCCGGTCTGCTGCCAGAAGAAACGGGCGTATACTTTTTGGCTATCAGAGAGGTAGGCAAAGGCCCCGCGCGTCTGGTACTGGCTCAGGTTACGCACCTCCTGCTGATGCTGACGCCACTGCGGCGAGTCCGGACTTTTACCCGGGCCTTTCGGAGCATGAATAGAACAGGCGGTAAGTACCAGGCTAGCAAGCGGTAACAGGCGAAGCAGTCGACGGTCCGGTAAAGTCATAATGAGGACAAATCCTTGTGGTGCGTTACGGTTATAATCTTTAATGCTAGCGCTGAGCAGGAATACCGTCTACGTTCAAGTTGTCTTAAATCATGAAATTACCAATTACTCCAAAAGGGGGCTGTCTCTTTTATTGACCCGACGCATCCTGTATGATGCGCACAGACTAACCTTATCAACGCTGGTACTACTCCCGCTGACATGACTCTTTTAGCGCTCGGCATCAACCACAAAACAGCACCTGTCTCACTGCGGGAACGCGTTACGTTCACGCCGGACACGCTCGACCAGGCTTTAGAGAGCCTGCTGGCGCAGCCTATGGTGCAGGGTGGGGTAGTCCTGTCGACGTGTAACCGCACCGAGCTATACCTGAGCGTGGAAGAGCAGGACAACCTGCAGGAAGCGCTTATCCGCTGGCTGTGTGACTATCATCATCTGGACGAAGCCGAGCTGCGTAAAAGCCTCTACTGGCACGAAGACAACGATGCCGTGAGCCACCTGATGCGTGTTGCCAGCGGCCTTGATTCATTGGTGCTGGGCGAGCCACAGATCCTGGGCCAGGTGAAAAAAGCCTTCGCCGATTCCAGCCGTGGACACCTGAACGCCAGCGCGCTGGAACGCATGTTCCAGAAATCCTTCTCCGTGGCCAAGCGGGTACGTACCGAAACGGATATCGGGGCCAGCGCCGTATCGGTGGCCTTTGCCGCCTGTACGCTGGCGCGGCAGATCTTCGAGTCGCTCTCCAGCGTGACGGTGCTGCTGGTGGGCGCGGGTGAAACCATTGAGCTGGTGGCCCGTCATCTGCGCGAGCATAAGGTGCAGAAGATGATCATCGCCAACCGCACCCGCGAACGCGCCGAGCTGCTGGCCGATGAGGTGGGCGCAGAGGTGATCTCCCTCAGCGACATCGACGCCCGCCTGCAGGACGCGGATATCATCATCAGCTCTACCGCCAGCCCGCTGCCGATTATTGGTAAAGGGATGGTTGAGCGCGCACTGAAATCCCGCCGTAACCAGCCCATGCTGCTGGTGGATATCGCCGTTCCCCGCGACGTCGAGCCGGACGTTGGCAAGCTGGCGAACGCCTATCTCTACAGCGTTGATGACCTACAAAGCATTATTTCGCACAACCTGGCGCAGCGGAAAGCCGCCGCCGTGGAAGCGGAGACCATCGTGGCTCAGGAGAGCAGCGAGTTCATGGCCTGGCTGCGCGCCCAGAGCGCCAGCGAGACGATCCGTGAATATCGCGGCCAGGCAGAGCAGGTTCGCGACGAGCTCACCGCAAAAGCCCTTGCCGCGCTTGAGCAGGGCGGCGATGCCCAGGCCATTATGCAGGATCTGGCCCGCAAGCTGACCAACCGCCTGATCCACTCTCCAACCAAATCACTTCAGCAGGCTGCCCGTAACGGGGACGATGAACGCCTGCATATTCTGCGCAACAGCCTCGGGCTGGAGTAGCACAACAACCTCTTATTACAGGGTGCATTTACGCCTATGAAGCCTTCTATTGTTGCCAAACTGGAAGCCCTGCACGAACGCCATGAAGAAGTTCAGGCGCTGCTCGGTGACGCAGTAACCATCGCAGATCAAGACCGCTTTCGTGCGCTGTCGCGTGAATATGCGCAATTAAGCGATGTCTCGCGCTGCTTTACTGACTGGCGACAGATTCAGGAAGATATAGAAACTGCGCAGATGATGCTCGACGATCCCGAGATGCGCGAGATGGCGCAGGAAGAGCTGCGCGAGCTGAAAGAGAAGGGTGAAGCCCTTGAGGCGCACCTGCAGGTTCTGCTTCTGCCGAAGGATCCCGACGACGAACGCAACGCCTTCCTTGAAGTCCGCGCCGGGACCGGCGGTGACGAAGCCGCGCTCTTTGCTGGCGATCTGTTCCGCATGTACAGTCGCTACGCGGAGTCCCGCCGCTGGCGCGTAGAGATCATGAGCGCCAACGAAGGCGAGCATGGCGGCTTTAAAGAGGTGATCGCTAAGGTGAGCGGCGAAGGCGTTTACGGACGCCTGAAGTTTGAATCCGGCGGCCACCGCGTGCAGCGCGTCCCGGCCACCGAATCACAGGGGCGGATCCACACCTCGGCCTGTACCGTGGCGCTGATGCCAGAGCTGCCGGAAGCCGAACTGCCGGACATCAACCCGGCGGATCTGCGTATCGATACCTTCCGCTCCTCCGGTGCGGGCGGTCAGCACGTTAACACCACCGACTCGGCGATCCGTATTACCCACCTGCCTACTGGGATCGTGGTGGAGTGCCAGGACGAACGTTCCCAGCACAAGAACAAAGCCAAAGCGCTGGCGGTGCTCGGCTCGCGTATTCGCGCCGCCGAGATCGCTAAACGCCAGCAGGCAGAGGCTTCAACCCGCCGCAACCTGCTGGGCAGCGGCGATCGCAGCGACCGTAACCGGACCTATAACTTCCCGCAGGGGCGCGTTACCGATCACCGAATCAACCTGACGCTCTACCGTCTGGACGAGGTGATGGAAGGCAAGCTCGATATGCTGATTGAGCCTATCGTGCAGGAGTACCAGGCCGATCAGCTGGCGGCGCTGGCCGAGCAGGAATAATGGATTATCAGCACTGGCTACGCCAGGCGATAAGCCAGCTTGCGGCAAGCGAAAGCCCCCGCCGCGATGCGGAGATCCTGCTGGGTTTTGTTACCGCCAGGGCGCGCACCTATATTCTGGCCTTCGGCGAAACCGAGCTGCTGCCCGCCGAGCAGGCGCAGCTTGAGGCGCTGCTGGCCCGTCGCCAGCGCGGCGAGCCGGTGGCCCACCTGGTGGGTACGCGCGAGTTCTGGTCGCTGCCGCTGTTTGTCTCTCCGGCGACGCTGATCCCCCGTCCGGATACCGAGTGCCTGGTTGAACAGGCGCTTGCCCGTCTGCCGGCTACGCCGTGCGATATCCTCGATTTAGGCACCGGCACCGGCGCGATTGCGCTGGCGCTGGCCAGCGAGCGTCCCGACTGCCACATCACCGCCGTGGATCTTATGCCCGACGCGGTGGCCCTTGCCCAGCGTAACGCCGAGCACTTAGGCATAGCTAACGTGACCCTGCGGCAGAGCCACTGGTTCAGCGCGCTTAACGGGCAACGCTTCGCCACCATCGTCAGCAATCCGCCCTATATTGACGAGCAGGATCCGCATCTTGCCGAGGGCGACGTGCGCTTTGAGCCGCGCAGCGCGCTGGTGGCGGCGGATCGCGGTCTGGCAGATCTGGCGTGGATTATCGAGCAGGGGCGCGCGTTTCTGCTCCCTGACGGCTGGCTGCTGCTGGAGCATGGCTGGCAGCAGGGAGAGGCCGTGCGGGCACTTTTTGCTAAAAATGACTATCAGGACGTTGAAACCACGCGGGATTACGGCGGCAACGAGCGGCTGACTGCGGGTAGGTTAGGTCCATCGCAACCATAAGCAAGGCTGACTGAAGCGCCGTTTGGCGTTATCATCAACGTCGAATACCGTGACTGGGGTAAGTAATGAGGTCGTTAGCCGATTTCGAATTTAATAAAGCACCGTTATGCGACGGGATGATCCTCGTTTCACAACTTATCCGCGACGACTTTCCGTCGCAGTATGTCTGTGAGGAGCTGGAGAAGCTGGTTGCGCTGGCTCGCGAAGAGATAAGCGAGGCGCAGCCGCAGGAGGGGCAGCTCGAGAAGCTGCTGGCACTCTTTTATGGCGACTGGGGTTTTCAGGATTCGCAGGGCGTCTATCGCCTGTCCGATGCGCTGTGGCTTGATAGCGTGCTGAAAGACCGCCAGGGCAGCGCCGTCTCCCTTGGGGCGATCCTGCTGTGGGTTGCCGAGCAGCTGGATATTCCGCTGTCGCCGGTGATCTTCCCGACGCAGCTGATCCTGCGCGCCGAGTGGATGGACGGTGAGATGTGGCTGATTAACCCGTTCAACGGCGATACGCTGGACGAGCACACGCTGGAAGTGTGGCTGAAGGGCAATATCAGCCCGATGGCGGAGCTGTTTAACGAGGATCTCGACGAGGCGGATAACGCCGAGGTGATCCGCAAGCTGCTCGACACGCTGAAATCGGCGCTGATGGAAGAGCAGCAGATGGAGCTGGCGCTGCGGGCCAGCGAAGCGCTGTTACAGTTTAACCCGGAAGATCCCTATGAGATCCGCGATCGCGGGCTGATTTACGCCCAGCTCGATTGCGATCACGTTGCACTGCATGATTTAAGCTATTTTGTGGAGCAGTGTCCGGAAGATCCGATCAGCGAAATGATCCGCGCGCAGATTAATACTATTTCGCATCGGCAGATTACGCTGCATTAATCCGATGAGTTCCGATTCAAACCTGATAAGGCGATTCTATGAAACAAAAAGTGGTTAGCATTGGCGATATTAACGTGGCAAACGATCTGCCGTTCGTGCTGTTTGGCGGCATGAACGTGCTGGAGTCACGCGACCTTGCGATGCGTATTTGCGAGCACTACGTGACCGTGACCCAGAAGCTGGGCATTCCGTACGTGTTCAAGGCCTCTTTTGATAAAGCCAACCGCTCCTCTATTCACTCCTATCGTGGCCCGGGCCTCGAAGAGGGGATGAAAATCTTCCAGGAGCTGAAGCAGACCTTCGGCGTAAAAGTGATCACCGACGTCCACGAAGCTCACCAGGCACAGCCGGTATCTGAGGTGGTTGATGTGATCCAGCTTCCGGCGTTCCTTGCTCGCCAGACCGATCTGGTAGAAGCGATGGCGAAAACCGGCGCGGTGATCAACGTGAAGAAGCCGCAGTTCGTTAGCCCTGGGCAGATGGGCAACATCGTCGACAAGTTCCGCGAAGGCGGCAACGAGAAGGTGATCCTCTGTGACCGTGGCGCAAACTTTGGTTACGATAACCTGGTTGTGGACATGCTGGGCTTCAGCGTGATGAAAAAGGTCTCTGGCAACTCGCCGGTGATCTTCGACGTAACCCACGCTCTGCAGTGCCGCGACCCGTTTGGCGAAGCTTCCAGCGGCCGTCGTGGTCAGGTGACCGAGCTGGCGCGTGCCGGTATGGCTACCGGTCTGGCGGGCCTGTTCATTGAGGCGCATCCGGATCCAGCCCATGCTAAATGCGACGGCCCGTCCGCGCTGCCGCTGGACAAGCTGGAGCCGTTCCTCAAGCAGATCAAAGCCATTGACGATCTGGTGAAGAGCTTCGACGAGCTCGACACCGAGAACTAATAAAAAAACCCGCCTCGGCGGGTTTTTTTATGGCTGTATAGGCCCGGCAAACCTGCGCCGCCGGGCGTTGCTCTGTTGGCAGGGTCACGCCGGGTGGCGTTGCACTTACCCGGCCTACGGTTCGGAGCCGGATGCGAAGCGGTGTAGGCCCGGCAAGCCTGCGCCGCCGGGCGTTGCTCTGTTGGCAGGGTCACGCCGGGTGGCGTTGTACTTACCCGGCCTACGGTTCGGAGCCGGATGCGAAGCTGTGTAAGCCCGGCAAGCCCGCGCCGCCGGGCGTTGAGTTGTTATCCGGGTAACACCGGGTGGCGCTACGCTGACCCGGCCTACAAGTGATCTGCACCTTTGTCGCCGGGCGCCACATCAGGCAAATATCGTCATCAGATAGGCAGCAAACAGCGCCAGGTGCGCTGCACCGTTTAACACATTGGTGCGTCCGGTAGAGAACGAGATCTGGCACAGCAGCAGCGAGGCCAGCATCACGATCATCTCTGGTCCACCGAGGGCAAACACCAGGTCGTTGCCGGTCGCCCAGGCGATCAGCGTCACCACCGGCACCGTCAAGGAGATGGTCGCCAGCACGGAGCCAAAGAAGAGGTTCATCGCGCGCTGGACCTGATTACTCAGCACCGCCTTCAGCGCACCCAGACCTTCTGGAGAGAGGATCAGCAGCGCAACCAGGAAGCCGGTAAAGGCCACCGGGGCGTTCATCTCCGTCAGCAGCGCCTCCAGCGGACTGGCATTCATCTTCGTGACCGCAATCACCGCCACCAGATGGATAATCAGCCACACCGCGTGCCAGAGGCTACTGTGTGCCGACGGCTTGCCGTGATGCGGATCGCTGTCGTCACCCTCATCCTCATGCTCATAGACAAACAGGCTCTGGTGGGTTTTGGTCTGGATCAGCAGGAAGACGCCGTACATGGCCGCTGAGATCAGCGCGACCAGCAGCGCCTGACCGGTGGTGAAATTCGCCCCCGGCAGTGCCATCGGGAAGACCAGCACAATCACCGCCAGCGGGAAGAGGGCGATCAGATACTGTTTGATACCGAACAGATTCAAATATTGGGTGGCAAACTTCTGTCCGCCCAGCAGCAGCGAGAAGCCTACCAGACCGCCAGTAACAATCATGATGATGGAGTAGAGCGTGTCGCGCATCAGCGTCGGTGCGGCGTCGCCGGTGGCCATCAGGGCGGAAATCAGGCTAACTTCGAGAATAACAACTGAAAGGCTTAAAATCAGCGAGCCGAAGGGCTCTCCGAGGCGGTGTGCCAGCACGTCCGCATGGCGGACAACGCTAAAGGCACTGCTGAGAATGCCCACTAACGCGAGCAGGTTGATACCGATAACGGCTGGCAGCGACTGGGTGCTTCCCCAGAAAAAAAGCACTGCCAGCGCCACTACCGGGAAAATGAGCGTGGTCTCCTTATGGCGGGTTTTAACCGCCTCATGCGTCGCTGTCATCGTGGCTCTCCATAGTGTGCTGTTGCTGATGAGTATAGTTAAGATTTTTTCAGGCCCTTAAAATAGCAGACTGGGGGCGAGTTTAAGTCAATGTTTACCTTTTTTTACGGCATTGGCCTTTTTTTAGCGTATGACATGCAGATTACACTGCTTTGTCAAAAATTTATTTAATAAACAGGTTGTTACAAGATAGCGTTCGCAGTTTTGTGCTATGGGTGGCGAGGCGCGACGTTGTCATCCACACTTAAGGTTTGTTAACCAAAAGGAGATGTCACATGCCCTACAAAGCGAAAGGCGATCTGCCAGACAACGTCAAAAACGTGCTGCCTGCTCACGCTCAGGATATCTACAAAGAGGCATTCAACAGCGCCTGGGATCAGTACAAAGATAAGGACGACCGGCGCGGCGATGACAGCCGGGAAGAGACCGCCCACAAGGTGGCCTGGGCGGCGGTGAAGCATGAGTATGAGAAGGGCGACGACGATAAATGGCACAAAAAGAAATAAGCCGCTGAAATCGCTGTCGTTAACGCTAAACACCTTTTTTTGCGCTGCCGCTTTCGTGCGGCATGGCGCGCTGTAGGCTTGCAAGCGGCCCGCGAATTGCATATCGTCTCCACTGGCTGCGCTTTTATTCGGCAGCTAAATGCTCGGAAGGCAACATAACGGTCGCATGGAAGCACGCAGTGGTGGAGGTAGAAGGTGTTAACACGCGACTTTTTAATACAGGCGGACTGCAAAACCGCCTTTGGTGATATCGAGGCGGCGCTGCTCTGGTCCGCCGAACAGCGCGCAGCATCGCTGGCGGCAACCCTTGCCTGTCGGCCCGACAGTGGCCCGGTGTGGATCTTTGGCTACGGATCGCTGATGTGGAACCCGGCGCTGGAGTTTAACGAATCCTGCACCGGCACGCTGGTGGGCTGGCATCGCGCCTTTTGCCTGCGTCTCACCGCCGGTCGCGGCACGGCCTGCCAGCCAGGACGGATGCTTGCCCTAAAAGAGGGCGGACGCACCACCGGCGTCGCCTACCGCCTGCATGACGAAACCCTGGAGCAGGAGCTAACCCTGCTGTGGAAGCGAGAGATGATCACCGGCTGCTATCTGCCGACCTGGTGCAAGCTCGCCCTCGACGATGGCCGGACGGTAAACGCCCTGGTGTTTATTATGGATCCGCGTCATGCACTCTATGAGTCAGATACCCGCGCCCAGGTCATCGCCCCGCTGATCGCGGCGGCCAGTGGCCCGCTGGGCACCAACGCGCAGTATCTCTTCTCTCTGGAGCAGGAGCTGATCAAGCTCGGCATGCATGACGACTGCCTGAACGATCTGGTCGGGAAGGTGCGTGGGCTGCTGGGTGGCGAAGAACCGGGTCCATCATTGCAACCCGGTTTTGCCTGAGAAGAGGCGGGTAGAAAACTAAATGCGGAAATGGCCTGCGGTTTCCGCCAGCTCACCCGCCTGTGACTGAAGCGCCCCGGCGGCAGCGGCAGACTGCACCACCAGCTCGGCGTTCTGCTGTACCATCCGATCGAGATCGATTACTGCGTGATTGATCTCCTGGATGCCTTTCATCTGTTCGCTGGTGGCAACAGTGATCTCGCGCATAATGACCGAGACGCTGTCGATGCTGGAGACGATATCGGTCATGCTCTCGCCAGCTAAACGAACGTAGCGCGACCCGGTGGCCACGCTATCCGTAGTCGACTCGATCAGAGTTTTGATCTCTTTCGCCGCCTGGGCGCTGCGGCTGGCCAGGGTGCGAACCTCACCCGCGACCACGGCGAAACCGCGGCCCTGCTCACCGGCACGGGCAGCCTCTACGGCGGCGTTGAGCGCCAGAATGTTGGTCTGGAACGCAATCCCATCAATCACGCTGGTGATATCGCCGATTTTGGCCGACGCCTCTTCAATGGCCTGCATGGTCGAGATTGCCTGCGACACCACGCTGCCGCCGCGCGACGCCGCTTCAGAGGCGGTATGCGCCTGGCTGTTCGCCTGCGCTGCGGAGTCAGTTGACTGAGCCACCGAGGCGGTGATCTGCTCTACGGCGCTGGCGGTTTCCCGCAGGCTGGAGGCCGCCTGCTCGGTACGACCAGAGAGATCCTGGTTACCGGCGGCAATCTCCTGCGCCGCATGCTGCACCGAGGTGCTGGAGTCCCGCAGCTTCACCATCACCACCGCCAGCTTATCGCTGAAGATGTTAAAGGCGTGGGCAATCTGCGCCACCTCATCATTACCGCTCTCCGGCAGGCGCTGGGAGAGATCGTCCGTGCCGTCGCCGATGGCCAGCATCGCATCGCGGATCGTCACCAGCCGTTTCAGCATCGTCGTTACCAGCAGCAGCATTACCGCTACGCCAATCAGCACCAGCACGATCAGCGACAGGGCCGACGCCTTCAGCAGGGCACGCATGCCGCTGGTGGCATCGTTGGTGTCAAGGGCGACCACCAGCAGCCAGCTGGTCCCCTTGACCGGTTTCGCTATCAGCGCCTTCTGCGCTCCGTCAAACTCGCCCTCTACTGGACTACCTGCCTGGAGTGCACTGAAATCCGCGCCGGAGATCGCCTCGCCGAACGGCTTCAGGGTCAGATTGGCATTGCTGGCGGCAATGACCGTTCCATCGCTGTTGATCAGCAGACCACTGCTCTGCGGCGTCGGCTGAATGGTGCGCACGTTCGCGACCACGCTGTCCATGGCCACGTCGCCTGCCACTACCGCAGTCAGCGTGCCGTTCTCTTTCACCGGTACGGCAAAGGTCACTACCAGCTTGCCGGAGGCAGCATCAACATAGGGGGCGGTGACGATCGGCGCGTCAGCTTTTGCCGCCTGCTGATACCACGGACGAATGGTCGGATCGTAGTCGGCCGGGATGCCGTTAGAATCAGAGAACTTCGCCGTTTTGCTGGCGTAGCCAGCATAGACGTTGATAAACCCGCCTGCCTGGGCGATCTGAGCGAAGTTAGGAACCGGATCCGCCGTCAGCGCAGCGCTTTGCAGCGAAGCGATCATCGTCATCTTGCTGTTAACCCAGTCGGCAATCGCGCCGCTGTGGCTGATGCTGGTGCTGGAGAGGATATCCCGCTGGGACTGCTGGTTATCCTGGCGTGTTACCTGGTAGTTGATCACGGTGTTGATCAGTAAAGCGACAGCCAGACAGCCTGCGGTGGCTGCGGTAATGCGTGCGCGGATCGTCTTGAACATAGTTGTTATACCTGCTGTGTTGTTTAAAAGCCTATCGGCAACGCAGCAGGTAAACTTGATATCCGGCGAGGAACTATAAGAAAAATATATTTTAGTAAGGGTATTATTAGAAAGTTAATACTTTATCCGCCGCCAGCGTCCACTGCGCCAGCTCGACAAGCGTACCAATTTCAACGCCGTCGATCAGCGGCAGCTCGGTGATGCCGCGCCCGTCGGTGCAGGTTTTACACAGCTTCACCGCCACGTTTTGCACCGTCAGGATCTCCAGCATCTGCTGAATATTGTAGCCCTCGGCAGGCTTCTGGCCGCGCAGCCCGGCGGTGACCGCATCGGACATCAGAAACAGGCGCAGGTCCAGCTCCTCGGCCTGCTCGCGCAGGGCAATCGCCAGACGCAGGCTGTTAAACAGGGATTCACTGCCGTAGGCCGCGCCGTTGGCGACAATCACGATCTTTTGCATTTTTCTTCCTTATAAAAGCTACTGCCCGAAGCGGCCAATCAGGCCGGTGGCGGCCAGGGCTTTACCTTTCAGCTTCTCTAACAGCGCTTCGCGGGTCAGACCGGCGGGAAGATCCGGTGCCTGGCTGGTGGCGATAAGCGTAAAGGTATAGTGATGCGCGCCGCTGCCGGCTGGCGGGCAGGGGCCAAACCAGCGATCGGTGCCGGGGCTATTTTTGCCGCCGGTAAACTCTTTGCCATCGCGCAGGGCGTTAGCGGGAAAACCGGTGGCGGACGGAGAGATATTGTACGCTACCAGATGCGTGACGCCGAGACCTTTTGCCCCCTCCGGATCGTGGACAATCAGGGCAAAGCTTTTGGTCTCTGCCGGGGGATTATTCCAGATTAATACCGGAGACTGATTTTCACCGGTGCAGTTAGGGTTATCCTTGGCGTTACCGGCAAACTTTTTATCCAGCATGCCATTATCGGCAAAGGCCGGCGACTGCAGGGTAAACAGTGCGCTGGCCTGCGAGGCCGCGCCGTAAAACATCAGTGAGCTCCACAGAGCCCATTTTAACGTTTTGCTCATAGTGACCATTCGACATACCTTGCAATAAATAGACGCATTAAGAGATAAATTAACTGTAGACCTGACGAGACGGGAGCCGTTAAGGTTTTTCCTGAAATTGTGCTTAAGACTGAAAAACGTCGTAAAAAACGATAAAATAACGCTTTTACCGTGGGTCTGACCGGAGGCGCAACCGCTGAATTTACGCCCTAACGCGCTGATGAAAATTCGACTTCTTCTACTCTTGCTGCTGGCAGGAGGCGTGACCGATGCTCGCGCCATCTCACAGCAGACGCCGCATAACCCCTTCGACAACGATAGCCTGCCGGATCTGGGGCTGACCTCGACCGGTGACGCCAATATAAAGAGCGTGGCCGAGGTGGCGAAAGCCTTTGGTGAAGCCAGCCAGACCGATAACGGTCTTACCGCCGGGCAGCAGGCCCGCCAGTTTGCCTTTGGCCAGTTCCGCGACGTCGTCAGCGAGAACGTGAATGAGCGGCTGGAGTCGTGGCTTTCACCCTGGGGTAACGCCAGCGTTAATGTGCTGGTTAACGATGACGGACGCTTTACCGGCAGCCAGGGGAGCTGGTTTATTCCGTGGCAGGATAACAACCGCTATCTGAGCTGGAGCCAGCTGGGGTTAACCCAGCAGGATCAGGGCCTGGTGAGCAATGCCGGTATCGGCCAGCGCTGGGTCGCCGGGCACTGGCTGCTGGGCTACAACACCTTCTACGATAATCTGCTGGATGAGAATTTGCAGCGGGCTGGACTCGGCGCGGAGGCCTGGGGCGAGTACCTGCGCTTCTCGGCCAACTATTACCAGCCGCTTTCAGGCTGGGACTACTCCGGGGTTGCGGTTCAGCAGCGGCTGGCGCGAGGCTATGACGTCACCGCTCAGGCGCGTCTGCCGTTCTATGAACATATCAATACCAGCCTGAGTCTTGAGCAGTACTTTGGCGACAATGTCGATCTCTTTGACTCCGGCTCGGGCTACCACAACCCTGTCGCGGTGAACGTTGGCGTGAACTATACCCCGGTGCCGCTGGTTACCGTCACCGCCCAGCATAAGCAGGGCGAGAGCGGAGAGACTCAGAACAACCTTGGCCTGAATCTGAACTATCGCTTCGGCGTGCCGCTCAAAAAGCAGCTCAGCGCCAGCGAGGTGGCCGAGAGCCGCTCCCTGCGGGGCAGCCGCTATGACAGTCCGACGCGCAATAATCTGCCGGTGGTGGAGTATCGCCAGCGGAAAACCCTGTCGGTATTTCTGGCCACGCCGCCGTGGGATCTTAAACCGGGCGAAACGGTACAGATGGTGGTTCAGGTTCGCAGTCGCTATGGCATCCGGGCTGTTACCTGGCAGGGGGATACCCAGGCCCTGAGCCTGACTCCGCCGGTGAACGCCAACAGCAGCGAAGGCTGGAGCATTATTATGCCCGCATGGAACAGTCAGGAGGGGGCGAATAATACGTGGCGTCTGTCGGTAACGGTGGAGGATGAGAAGGGGCAGCGCGTCTCTTCCAATGAGATCGCGCTCACGCTGGCTGAGCCGCTGGTGAGTGCGCAGAACACCGCTCCGCGCTGGCCGCAGCTGCCGGAGGGCTAATTAGAAAATACGCTCCTGGTGCACCCAGACCGCCGCTTCCACGCGGGATTTGAGCTTCATCTTCTTCAGCATATGCTTAACGTGAACCTTCACCGTGCTTTCGGTGATATCCAGACGGCGGGCGATCATCTTGTTAGGCAGCCCCTGGGCAATGAGCTTCAGGATATCGCGCTCGCGCGGCGTTAGCTGGGTCACGTCCCGGTCAGAGGTGGCACGGTTAGCGCGCAGGCTGGCGGCCAGCACCGGCGTCAGCGCTTCGCTCAACACCATTTCACCCGCCGCAGCCTGCTGCAACGCCTTCAGCAGATCTTCGGGCTCCATATCTTTCAGCAGATAGCCGTCCGCGCCGCGCTTCAGGGCGGTGACCACGTCCTCTTCATGGTTCGAGACGCTGAAAACCACCACGCGCCCGGAGAGGGCCTTCTCCCGCAGCTTGTCCAGCGTCTCCAGACCGTTCATGCCGGGCATGTTCAAATCGAGCAGGATCAGATCGGGATCCAGCGACTCCGCCAGCTCAATACCCTGCTCACCGTTGCTGGCTTCGCCGATCACGCGAACGTCGCTCGCCATACTAATAAGCTGCCGGACGCCGGTACGCAGCATCGGATGATCGTCAATCAGCAGGATCGTCGCGGGTTCCTGATTATTCATGTTTATCTCCTTGTACGGATGAGAGAAGCTTTTCGGGTATAAATGTTACCACCACCTCGGTGCCGCCGGACTCTCGGCGTCGGACCTGACAATCTCCGCGCAGGCTCTGGGCGCGATCGCGCATGATAATTAAGCCATAGTGGTTGGTGCGTTCGGCGTTGTCCGGCACGCCGCAGCCGTTATCGGTAATGCTGACCTTCACCTGCCGCCCCTGCTGCACCGCCGTCACGGTCACCTCGCTGGCCCCCGAATGCTTCAGGGCGTTACTCAGCGCCTCGCGGGCAATCTGCAGCAGATGAATGGCCTGATGGGAGGGCACGAAGCGCGGCGGCAACTGGTAGTCCAGCTTGACCGGGAAACCAAAGTGGGCGCTGTACTCCTGGCAGCTTGCCTCCAGCGCCGGACGCAGGCCCGGCTCGTTGAGCTGCAGGCGGAAGGTGGTCAGCAGCTCGCGAAGCTGGGCCCAGGAGGTATTCAGCTCGTTACGGATCTGCCCCAGCAGCTGCTGGCTGGAGTCGGGCAGGCTTTCGCCCTGCATCTGCAGGCAGCTGACCTGCATCTTCATACAGGAGAGCGACTGGGCGATAGAGTCATGCAGCTCGCGGGCAATGGTGGCGCGCTCCTCCATCACCATCAGCTGCTGCTGGCGCTCCTGATGGCGATCCAGCGCCAGGGTAGCGGTAAGCTGCTCTACCAGGGTATCGACCAGCTGCTGTTGATCGTGGCTCAGATGCCGCCCGGCAGGCAGGGTCGCCAGCAGCAGGCCGTACTGCATATGGTTATCCGCCAGCCGCCACTTCAGCGTCGTGCCGCCGCCGCCCGTAGGCAGGATGCCGCGCGGGCAGAGGTGGCAGCCGATGTCATCGCAGGTCATGTCCGGCTGGCAGGTAAACTCCTGGCGATTATCCTCATCTTCCAGATCGTAGACGCGCAGCTCGATGTCGTGCAGCAGAGTAAGATTTTGCAGGCCGTTAAGCACCGGTGAGAGGCGCTCGCACAGCGGAACCTGCATGTGCAGGCGGCGGTTGGCCTGCCAGAGGAAGGAAAGTATCTCGTTTTTTTGCTCAAGACCCGCAGTCTTCTCTTTGACGCGCTGCTCCAGCACCGCATAGCTCTGGGCCAGCTCGCTGGACATGTTGTTCAGCGCCATGCCGAGCTTGGCCATCTCGTTACGTCCGCTGATGTGCGCCCGCTGGGTAAAATCGCGCTGGCTGACGGCGTGGGCCATGCTCAGCAGCTGCCGCCACGGTTGAAGCAGCCGCGCCCGCAGCCAGATCACAGTAAAGACCAGCAGCAGGGCCATAAATACCGCCATGCCGCGCTGCACCAGTAGAACGCGATCGATCCGCTGCTCGGTGCGGCGATCGAAGCTGCTCACCAGACGATCGAGGCGGTTAACAAAGGTGGCAACCTCGCCTGAAACGGCTGCTGGGTCCCGCGCCTGCACCAGGGCCGGAATAAGGTTGCGCTGCCAGTAACGCTGTAGCCCCTGGAGCTGCGGAAGCTGGCCGTCACGCAGGGCGGCCTGGGTCAGCTCCGGGCTAAAGGCCGTACGGGTCATCTCGTCGATCAGCGGCTGGTCGGCTTCCGTGAGCGGCATAGCGGCCAGCAGGCGATAGCTCTGCATACGCAGCGAGCCCGCTTTGTTAATGGCATGAGCGCTACCCTGGACGCCCTGTACCAGCCAGCCAGAGATAGCCATCCCGGTTACGCCAATGGCGGTAGAGAGCAGAACGATCAGCGCCAGTTGGTTAACCAGCGTCAACGGTGAAAAGAGGCGTTTTAGCATATACGGCAAGACTCCTGACCCGGCAGGTCACCGGGGGTGGGGCTATTTTCGGCTATACCCTGGAGTATACCCATACCCCAAAAGAGTTACTCCTTTATTGTCGCATCAGGCACGGGCTGGAGCGAAGCAGGCGCTAAAGGCGTCACCGGCGTGAAAAACCACAGTTTTCCTGGCGGTTTCAGCTGCTCATTTAGGGGTAGTCCAGTTTAAGCGTGGCTTAAATGACATCTTTTCCTTTGATTTATATCAACTTAAGCGCTGGCGTAAACCCTATGGTGGCAGGGGTTAAAATCCCTTATCAGAGGTGTCTATGAGTCACTCTTCAATACCTGAAAGGACCACCGGAGCCGTCATTACCGACTGGCGGCCGGAGGATCCTGCTTTCTGGCAGCAGCGTGGACAGGGCGTGGCGAGCCGCAATCTGTGGATCTCCGTGCCCTGTTTGCTGCTGGCGTTTTGCGTCTGGATGCTGTTCAGCGCCGTGGCGGTTAATCTTAATAAAGTTGGCTTTAATTTTACGACCGATCAGCTGTTTATGCTGACCGCGCTGCCCTCGGTTTCCGGGGCGCTGCTGCGGGTGCCGTACTCGTTTATGGTGCCTATCTTCGGCGGACGCCGCTGGACGGCGTTCAGTACCGGGATCATGATTGTTCCCTGCGTCTGGCTGGGCATTGCCGTTCAGGATACCAGCACGCCATTTAGCACCTTTATCATCATCTCTCTGCTCTGCGGTTTTGCCGGGGCAAACTTCGCCTCCAGCATGGCCAACATCAGCTTCTTCTTTCCCAAGCAGAAGCAGGGCAGCGCGCTGGGGATCAACGGCGGGCTGGGTAACCTCGGCGTAAGCGTGATGCAGCTGCTGGCTCCGCTGGCGATCACCTTCTCGCTGTTTGCCTTTTTTGGCGCGACCGGCGTGCAGCAGGAAGATGGCTCGATGCTCTACCTGGAGAACGCGGCCTGGATCTGGGTGCCTTTCCTGATTGTCTTTACCCTCGCAGCCTGGTTTGGCATGAATGAGCTGGCGACCTCTAAAGCCTCGCTGCGTTCGCAGCTGCCTGTGCTGAAGCGGGCGCATCTGTGGATCCTCGGCTTCCTCTATCTGGCAACCTTCGGCTCGTTTATTGGTTTTTCGGCAGGCTTCGCCATGCTGTCCAAAACCCAGTTCCCTGACGTCAACGTGCTGCACTTCGCCTTCTTTGGCCCGCTGGTGGGGGCACTGGCCCGTTCGGCGGGTGGGGCGCTCTCTGACCGCCTCGGCGGCGTTCGCGTCACGCTGGTGAACTTTGTGGCTATGGCGATCTTCAGCGCGCTGCTGTTCCTGACCCTGCCGTCAGCGGGAAGCGAAGGCAACTTTAGCGCCTTCTTCGCCGTCTTCCTGATGCTGTTTCTCACTGCCGGGCTGGGCAGCGGCTCCAGCTTCCAGATGATCTCGGTGATCTTCCGCAAGATGACCATGGAGCGGGTAAAGGCCAAGGGCGGCAGCGAGGAGCAGGCACTGCGTGAGGCGGCAACTGATACGGCGGCGGCGCTCGGGTTTATCTCGGCCATCGGCGCGATTGGCGGCTTCTTTATTCCGAAAGCGTTTGGTACTTCACTGGCGCTTACCGGCTCCCCGGCCGGGGCCATGAAAGTCTTTCTCGTGTTCTATATTGCCTGCGTGTTTATCACCTGGGCGGTGTATGGACGTAAAGCTAAAACAAAATAAAGCACTGTTGATTATCCTTGCGCGGCGCAATGCCGCGCTTTTTTTACCTTGCTTATAGTTACAACATACTTAAATCGGTGAACGTGTTCATCTACCTGGCCCCGAGCAGAGAAGCAGCCTGACAGAGGATCTACCCCCTAATACCTCCGGGACAGAAATACCACGGCAAAAAAAGTGGATTAGCTAACAAAGATCAATAAAATCAGCTAGATAAAAAATACGCTTCTCTGCCACTTTGGAGGTAGATGAAAAATGCAGCGCTTTTGCTATGCCAGCCTGCCTTGATCGCCATCAATTCTCACGTCCTTTCAGCGCGTTAACGTCGCCTCATTCGCAGCAATGTCGCTTTTTCAGAGAGCCAGCAGGCTCCACACAGGAGAAACCCGATGAGTAAATTCCTGGACCGGTTTCGCTACTTCAAACAGAAGGGCGAAACCTTTGCCGATGGGAATGGCCAGATCCATGAAACAAACCGGGACTGGGAGGATGGATACCGCAGCCGCTGGTCGCACGATAAAATTGTGCGCTCTACCCATGGCGTAAACTGCACCGGCTCCTGCAGCTGGAAGATCTACGTTAAAAACGGTCTGGTCACCTGGGAAACCCAGCAAACTGACTACCCGCGGACCCGTCCGGATATGCCTAACCATGAGCCGCGCGGCTGCCCGCGTGGGGCCAGCTACTCCTGGTATCTCTACAGCGCGAACCGCCTCAAATACCCTCTGATGCGCAAACGCCTGATGAAAATGTGGCGTGAGGCGAAAGTTCAGCACAGCGATCCGGTTGCGGCATGGGCTTCTATTATTGAAGACGCCGACAAAGCGAAAAGCTTCAAGCAGGCGCGCGGTCGTGGCGGCTTTGTTCGCTCTTCCTGGCAGGAGGTCAACGAGCTGATCGCCGCCTCTAACGTCTACACCGTGAAAACCTACGGACCGGACCGCGTGGCGGGCTTCTCGCCGATCCCGGCGATGTCGATGGTCTCCTATGCCTCCGGCGCGCGCTACCTGTCGCTGATCGGCGGCACCTGCCTGAGCTTCTATGACTGGTACTGCGACCTGCCGCCGGCCTCCCCGCAAACCTGGGGTGAGCAGACCGACGTGCCGGAATCCGCTGACTGGTACAACTCCAGCTACATTATCGCCTGGGGCTCTAACGTTCCGCAGACCCGTACCCCGGACGCTCACTTCTTTACCGAAGTTCGCTATAAAGGCACCAAAACCGTCGCCGTTACCCCGGACTATGCCGAGATCGCCAAGCTGTGCGACCTGTGGCTGGCACCGAAGCAGGGCACCGACGCCGCGATGGCCATGGCGATGGGCCACGTTATGCTGCGTGAGTTCCATCTCGACAAGCCGAGCCAGTACTTTACCGACTACGTGCGTCGCTATACCGATATGCCCATGCTGGTGATGCTCGAAGAGCGCGACGGCTACTATGCGGCAGGACGCATGCTGCGTGCCGCCGATCTGGTGGATGCCCTCGGTCAGGAGAATAATCCCGAGTGGAAAACCGTGGCCTGCAACGATAGCGGCGAGCTGATTGCACCTAACGGCTCCATCGGTTTCCGCTGGGGCGAAAAAGGGAAGTGGAACCTTGAGCAGCGCGACGGCACCAGCGGGGCAGACGCCGAGCTGCGCCTGAGCCTGCTGGGCGGGCACGATGATATCGCTGAGGTGGGCTTCCCGTACTTTGGCAACGAAGGCTCCGAACACTTCAACCGCGTAGAGTTGGAGAATATCCTTCTGCATAAGCTGCCGGTAAAACGCCTGCAGCTGGCGGATGGCAGCACCGCGCTGGTTACCACCGTTTACGATCTGACCATGGCGAACTACGGTCTCGACCGGGGTCTGGGCGATGCCAATGCCGCCGCCAGCTATGACGAAGTAAAAGCGTATACCCCGGCGTGGGCGGAAAAAATCACTGGCGTGCCGCGGGCACACATCATCCGTACCGCCCGTGAGTTTGCTGATAACGCCGATAAGACCCATGGCCGTTCGATGATCATTGTGGGTGCCGGTCTGAACCACTGGTTCCACATGGACATGAACTACCGGGGCCTGATCAACATGCTGGTGTTCTGCGGCTGTGTCGGGCAGAGCGGCGGCGGTTGGGCGCACTACGTGGGCCAGGAGAAACTGCGTCCGCAGACCGGCTGGCAGCCGCTGGCGTTTGCCCTCGACTGGCAGCGTCCGCCTCGCCATATGAACGGCACCTCCTTCTTCTATAACCACTCCGGTCAGTGGCGCTATGAGACCCTGACCGCACAGGAGCTGCTCTCTCCGCTGGCGGATAAGTCCCGCTACAGCGGCCATCTGCTCGACTTTAACGTCCGCGCCGAGCGCATGGGCTGGCTGCCTTCTGCCCCACAGCTGGGCACCAACCCGCTGCGCATCGCTGCGGACGCTGAAAAAGCGGGCATGTCGGCGGTGGATTACACCGTTAAGGCACTGAAAGAGGGATCGATTCGCTTTGCGGCCGAGCAGCCTGAGAACGGCAAAAACCATCCACGCAATCTCTTCATCTGGCGCTCTAACCTGCTTGGCTCCTCCGGGAAAGGCCATGAGTACATGCTGAAGTACCTGCTGGGTACCGAAAACGGCATTCAGGGTAAAGATCTGGGCGAGCAGGGCGGCGTGAAGCCGGAAGAGGTCGAATGGCATGATAACGGCCTCGACGGCAAGCTGGATCTGGTGGTGACCCTCGACTTCCGCCTGTCGAGCACCTGCCTCTACTCCGATATCGTGCTGCCGACCGCGACCTGGTATGAGAAAGACGACATGAATACCTCGGATATGCATCCGTTTATTCATCCGCTCTCTGCCGCCGTCGATCCGGCCTGGGAGTCGAAAAGCGACTGGGAGATCTACAAAGGCATCGCCAAGAAATTCTCTGAGGTGTGCGTCGGCCACCTGGGCGTTGAAACTGACGTGGTCACGCTGCCTATCCAACACGACTCCGCCGCCGAGCTGGCGCAGCCGCTGGACGTTAAGGATTGGAAAAAGGGCGAGTGCGACCTGATCCCCGGCAAAACCGCGCCGCATATCATTCCGGTTGAGCGCGACTATCCGGCGACCTACGAGCGCTTTACCTCCATTGGTCCGCTGCTGGATAAAGTGGGCAACGGCGGCAAGGGCATCGCGTGGAACACCGAAAGCGAGATGGATCTGCTGCGCAAGCTGAACTACACCAAGGCAGAAGGCCCGGCGAAAGGCCAGCCGATGCTCAATACTGCCATCGATGCGGCGGAGATGATCCTGACCCTCGCGCCGGAGACCAACGGTCACGTGGCGGTTAAAGCCTGGGCGGCGCTGAGCGAGTTTACCGGCCGCGACCATACCCATCTGGCGACCAATAAAGAAGAGGAGAAGATCCGCTTCCGGGATATTCAGGCCCAGCCGCGCAAAATTATCTCCAGCCCGACCTGGTCCGGCCTTGAGGATGAGCATGTCTCCTACAACGCAGGCTACACCAACGTGCACGAGCTGATCCCATGGCGCACGCTCTCCGGTCGCCAGCAGCTGTACCAGGATCACCCGTGGATGCGCGACTTTGGCGAGAGCCTGCTGGTCTATCGTCCGCCGATTGATACCCGTTCGGTGAAAGCGGTGATGGGCGAGAAGTCCAACGGCAATCCAGAGAAGGCGCTGAACTTCATTACCCCGCACCAGAAGTGGGGGATCCACTCGACCTACAGCGACAACCTGCTGATGCTGACCCTGTCACGCGGCGGCCCGATCGTCTGGATGAGCGAAGTGGATGCCAAAGAGCTGGGCATTGAGGATAACGACTGGATCGAAGCCTTCAACAGCAACGGCGCGCTTACCGCCCGTGCGGTAGTGAGCCAGCGCGTGCCGGCCGGGATGACCATGATGTACCACGCTCAGGAGCGTATCGTGAATATTCCTGGGTCGGAGATCACCGGCCAGCGCGGCGGGATCCACAACTCTGTCACCCGTATCAGCCCGAAACCGACCCACATGATTGGCGGCTATGCCCAGCTGGCGTACGGCTTTAACTACTACGGCACGGTCGGTTCCAACCGCGATGAGTTTGTGGTGGTCCGTAAGATGAAGAACATTAACTGGTTAGATGGCGAAAACAACGACCAGGTACAGGAGAGCGCAAAATGAAAATTCGTTCACAGGTAGGCATGGTGCTGAACCTTGACAAGTGCATCGGCTGCCATACCTGCTCGGTCACCTGTAAAAATGTCTGGACCAGCCGGGAAGGGATGGAGTACGCCTGGTTCAACAACGTTGAGAGCAAGCCTGGCGTAGGTTTCCCGGACGACTGGGAGAATCAAGAGAAGTGGAAGGGCGGCTGGATCCGCAAAGTGAACGGCAAGCTGCAGCCGCGCATGGGGAACCGTGCCACGCTGCTGGGTAAAATCTTCGCCAACCCGCATCTGCCGGGCATCGATGACTACTACGAGCCGTTCGACTACGACTATCAGCATCTGCATACCGCGCCAGAGGGCAAGCATCAGCCCATCGCCCGCCCACGGTCGAAAATCAGCGGTCAGCGGATGGATAAGATCGTCAGCGGCCCGAACTGGGAAGAGATCCTCGGCGGCGAATTTGAGAAGCGCAGCCAGGATCAGAACTTCGAGAACATGCAGAAGGCGATGTACGGGCAGTTTGAAAACACCTTCATGATGTACCTGCCGCGCCTGTGCGAGCACTGCCTGAACCCGGCCTGCGTCGCGACCTGCCCGAGTGGGGCGATCTACAAGCGTGAAGAGGATGGCATTGTGCTGATCGATCAGGACAAATGCCGCGGCTGGCGGATGTGCGTCACCGGCTGCCCCTACAAAAAGATCTACTTCAACTGGAAGAGCGGCAAGTCCGAGAAGTGCATCTTCTGTTATCCGCGTATTGAGGCGGGGATGCCGACCGTCTGCTCCGAGACCTGCGTGGGCCGTATCCGTTACCTGGGCGTGCTGCTGTATGACGCGGACGCCATTGAAAACGCGGCGGCAGTTGAGAACGAGAAAGATCTCTACCAGCGTCAGCTGGACGTCTTCCTCGACCCGAACGATCCGGCGGTTATCGAGCAGGCGCTGAAGGACGGCGTGCCGCAGAGCGTGATTGACGCCGCGCAGAAGTCACCTGTCTGGAAACTGGCGATGGACTGGAAGCTGGCCCTGCCGCTGCACCCGGAGTATCGCACGCTGCCGATGGTCTGGTACGTACCGCCGTTGTCACCGATCCAGTCGGCGGCCGATGCGGGCGAGCTGGGCAGCAACGGTATCCTGCCGGACGTCGAGAGCCTGCGTATCCCGGTACAGTATCTCGCTAACCTGCTGACGGCGGGCGATACCCAGCCGGTGCTGCTGGCGCTGAAACGCATGCTGGCGATGCGTCACTACAAGCGTGCCGAGACCGTGGATAACGTTAACGATATTCGCGCCCTGGAAGAGGTGGGCTTAAGCGAAGCTCAGGCGCAGGAGATGTATCGTTATCTGGCGATTGCTAACTACGAAGACCGTTTCGTTATTCCTACCAGCCACCGCGAGCTGGCGCGGGATGCATTCCCGGAACGTAACGGCTGCGGCTTTAGCTTCGGCGACGGCTGCCACGGCAGCGACACCAAGTTCAACCTGTTTAACAGCCGCCGTATTGATGCCGTTGATGTGACCAAGAAAACGGAGCCACGCCCATGATTGAACTCGTCGTGATTTCCCGTCTTCTGGAGTATCCGGATGCTGCCCTGTGGCAGCATCAGCAGGAGCTGTTCGATGCCCTGGCAGAGAGCGAGCACCTGTCGCTTAAGGATGCCCATCAGCTGGTGGTCTTTATTCGTGACCTGATGAGTCAGGATCTGCTCGATGCGCAGGCGGCCTACAGCGAGCTATTCGATCGCGGTCGCGCCACCTCGCTGCTGCTGTTTGAGCATGTGCATGGCGAATCTCGCGATCGCGGCCAGGCGATGGTGGATCTGCTGGCGCAGTATGAGCGCCAGGGCCTGGTTATCGACCGCCGTGAGCTGCCGGATCATCTCCCGCTCTATCTGGAGTATCTGGCGCAGCTGCCGGTGAGCGACGCGCTGGAGGGGCTGGAGGATATCGCTCCGATTCTGGCCCTGCTTAACGCCCGTCTGCAACAGCGCGAGAGCCGCTATGCCAGCCTGTTTGAGCTGCTGCTGCGGCTAGCCAAAACCGACGTCGATCGGCAGAAGGTCGGCGAGAAAATTGCTGGTGAAGCCCGAGATGATACTCCCCAGGCGCTGGATGCCGTCTGGGAAGAGGAGCAGGTGAAGTTCTTTGCCGACCAGGGCTGCGGTGAGTCCGAGATCGCTTCCCATCAGCGCCGGTTCGCCGGGGCGGTGGCACCGCAATATTTGAATATCTCAACCGGAGGACAGCAATAATGCAGTTCCTTAATATGTTCTTCTATGACATCTATCCCTATATTGCCGGTACGGTATTTCTTGTCGGCAGCTGGCTGCGCTATGACTACGGGCAGTATACCTGGCGGGCAGGCTCCAGCCAGATGCTGGATCGCAAAGGGATGAACCTGGCCTCGAATCTGTTCCACGTCGGGATTATCGGGATCTTTGCCGGTCACCTGGTGGGGATGCTCACGCCGCACTGGATGTATGAATCCTTTCTGCCGATTGACGTCAAACAGAAGCTGGCCATGATCGCCGGGGGTGTGTTTGGCATCATGACGCTGGTGGGCGGCCTGCTGCTGCTTAAGCGCCGTCTATTCAGCCCGCGCGTGCGCGCCACCACCACCACCGCAGATATTCTGATCCTGACCCTGTTGATGGTGCAGTGCACGCTGGGCCTGCTGACGATCCCGTTCTCAGCGCAGCATATGGACGGGAGCGAAATGATGAAGCTGGTGGGCTGGGCGCAGTCAATTGTGACCTTCCACGGCGGCGCATCGGCAAATCTTGATGGCGTGGCGTTCATTTTCCGCGTGCATCTGGTGCTGGGGATGACGCTGTTCCTGCTCTTCCCGTTCTCACGGCTGGTGCATGTCTGGAGCGCGCCGGTGGAGTACATGACGCGCAAATACCAGGTCGTACGCGCCCGTCGCTAATTCGCTTCCTGTTTCGTACAAACCTCGCTACGGCGAGGTTTTTTTTCGCCCCAGCCAAGATTGTTTCCTGCCGCTGCGAGAAGGATCAGCATACCGCCCGCCAGCTGGGTGATGCTGAGCGTGTGGCCAAAGACCAGATTATCTACCACGATCGCCACCACCGGATAGATAAACGACAGCGATCCAATAATTGGGGTGGGGAGTTTCTGAATCGCGCTATAGAGCAGCTGGTACATGACGCCGGTGTGAACGATGCCGAGGGTCAACAGGATCCCCCAGGGGAACTCGCGGGAGAAGACCGGCATGTGCGCCAGCGGCAGCAGCATTGCTACGCCCGTAAGTACCTGAATAAAAGCGATATGCTGCGGCGGAATAGGGCGCAGCTTGCGGGTAATCATCGCAGTGAGGGCATAGAAGAAGGCTGCACCCAGCGCCAGCACGATACCCATCAGCCAGCCAGCGGCATGACCCTGCATGAGCTCGCTGGAGAGCAGGACCACTACGCCGACGAAGGCGAGTACCAGCCATCCCCATTTTACCAGGCTGACCCGCTCTCCAAACAGCACGCCCATCAGGACCAGCATAAAGGGCTGCGTGTTGTAGACCACGGTCGCCAGGCCAATTGATACGCGCTCGTAGGCGGCGAACAGCAGCAGCCAGTTAATCACCAGCGCCACGCCGCCAAGGATAGCAAGGGTTAGGGTCATTCGCGTTAAACGGCTGAAAGGCTGTTTACTGAGGCGGATAAAGAGATAGAGCGCAACAGCGCCGATCGCACAGCGCCAGAAAACGACTTCCGTTACCGGCAGGCCGGAGAGTAAAACAAAAGCACCGATGGAGCCGGAAATGAGCATTGCCAGGCTCATTTGCCAGACGCCTTTTTGTATATCGCGCATGTCGACCTCCTCGTTTTGATACCCTATTATCAGAAAACAAAGAGCGTTTTGATATAACCTTTATAAGGTGGTTGACGCCTTTAATATTTATAAATTAGGTGAAAGTTATGGATTACCTTATCGATGAGATAGATCGTCAGATTGTAGGCTGTCTGGCAGAAGATGCGCGCATGTCGCTAAAGGTGTTAAGCGCCCGGGTTGGGTTGACCTCTCCCAGCACGGCGGAGAGAGTCAAGCGTCTTGAAGAGCGTGGCGTGATTCAGGGATACGGGGCGCACGTTAATCTTGCCGCGTTGGACTATACGCTACAGGCGATGGTCCGTGTCCGGCCAATGCCAGGCATGCTGCACAAGGTGGATAAAATGATCCAGGCGATCCCGGAGTGTATTGAGTGCGATAAGGTGACCGGAGAAGATTGTTTTGTCATGCGTCTGGTAGTGCGCTCGATAGAGCAGCTGGATGAGCTGCTGGACGGACTGGCAGAGTATGCCCAAAGCAACACCGCGATTGTCAAAAGCTCGCCGGTAAAGCGCCGTCTGCCACCGATATGATGTTGGGGGCAACGCCGGGGGGCGGCATCCACAGGGTGCCGCGATCGCGTAGCCCCGGTAAGCGCAGCGCCACCGGGGAGAACATTCATGCAGCGGAGTACAACGCCGGGTGGCGGCTTCGCCTGACCCGGCCTACGTTGCCGTATCTACAGGGTGCCCCGATCGCGTAGCCCCGGTAAGCGCAGCGCCACCGGGGAGATCGGTGCAGAATAGTATGCGGCTTTGAGGTTTGATTTTACGGGGATGCTTTAAAAGAAGATGGTGGTGGGGGAAGGATTACTCGGTGCTTCGCACCTCGCCCTTCGGGTCGTTGCCTGCGGCAACGCTTTCTCGCTGTCGCTCGAATCGAACCTTGGTCGAAGCTTCTCATCCTTCCCGGTACGGAATAGTATGCGGCTTTGAGGTTTGATTTAACGGGGATGCTTTATAAGAAGATGGTGGTGGGGGAAGGATTCGAACCTTCGAAGTCGATGACGGCAGATTTACAGTCTGCTCCCTTTGGCCGCTCGGGAACCCCACCAGGGGTAATATATTGCTTGTAGAGATGGTGGTGGGGGAAGAATTATTCGTCGCTTCGCTCCTCACCCTTCGGGCCGTTGCCTGATGGCAACGTTCTCTCGCTGTCGCTCGAGTCGAACCTTAGTCAAAGGTTCTTACCCTTCCCCGATAAGTGCATATGTCAGCTTAACTCATCGGATTTACCACACTGCTGTGGCGAATAATGGTGGTGGGGGAAGGATTCGAACCTTCGAAGTCGATGACGGCAGATTTACAGTCTGCTCCCTTTGGCCGCTCGGGAACCCCACCACGGGGTAATGCTGGTACTGGCCTGCTTCCCTTGGGAAGCGGGGCGCATCATATCAAATGACGCGCCGCTGTAAAGCATTCCTTTCAAAGAGATGAACCGTTTGCATGCTTTTTATGCGTAACGCACTAATGCTAACCAATTCATTCAATGCAGGATTATAAAATAATCGTCCGGTTGCCGTAGACAAATACCCGCTGGCCCAGAACTTCGTACAGCGCCCGGCTGAGCACGTTCTTCTCAACGTCGCGGCCTGCGCGCATCATATCTTCGGCGGTGTAGGTGTGATCGACGTGAATCACGTCCTGCATAATAATCGGACCCTCGTCCAAGTTATCATTCACATAGTGCGCGGTGGCACCGATGATCTTCACCCCGCGCTCGTAGGCCTGGTGATAAGGACGAGCACCAATAAACGCCGGTAAGAATGAGTGGTGAATATTAATGATCTTATTCGGGAAGCGGGCAACAAAGGTGGGCGTCAGCACGCGCATATATTTCGCCAGCACCACATAGTCCGGATCGTAGGCTTCAATCGCCTGGGCCATCTTCTCATCGTGATCTTCACGGGTCAGCCCTTCATGACTCACCAGCTCAAAAGGAATATCAAAACGCTCTACCAATGTGCGCAGCGTGTCATGATTACCAATCACCGCCGCAATCTCTACGTCGAGGCCGCCATAGTTGGCCTTCATCAGCAGATCGCCCAGGCAGTGGGCCTCTTTGGTCACCAGGATCACGATGCGGCGACGTCCGGCAGGAGTTAACTCCCGCACAGAACCATCAGGCAGGGCGCTGTCGAGATCGGCCAGCAGCGTCGCATCGTTAAAGATGCCCTCCAGCTCGGTACGCATAAAGAAGCGCCCGGTACGATGATCGACAAACTCATTGTTCTGCACAATGTTCAGTTCGTGCTTGTAGCAAATATTGGTGATGCGTGCGATAAGCCCTTTCTGATCGGGACAGATAGTACGCAGAACTTTTCGTTGTAATGAATGCATTGCCGGGTAAATCCTTGACGTGTTTGCTATGAGGTACCGCTGGGTTTATTGCCCGCAGCACTTTTTAAATTTTTTGCCCGAGCCACAGGGGCAGGGATCGTTACGGCCAAACTGTGGTCGCGTGCCATCAATATAATACCATTGGCCGTTTTCTTTTAAGAACCTGGAGCGCTCGATAATGGCGCCCGTTTTACCTTTCTCACTAAAGCGAGCCACAAAACTGACGAACCCTTCACCACCGTGGCTGCCTTCAGCCTCTTCAAACAGAGTCAGGCCCAACCACTCGGTTCCGGCAAAGCCGGATTCGATCTCCTGACGGAAGGCAGCAGCCTCACAGGAGGGATGCCAGGTTTGGATCAGATAGTCAGCACGCTTTTCCACGAATGCCGTATAGCGCGAGCGCATAAGCTGCCCAGGATTGGACACAATCTGTTTTCCAGACAGATAAGGCTGGCAACATAGGCTATACTCCAGTGCGCTACCGCAGGGACAACGGTTTGACAAAATAGGTATCCTGAATAAATGAGCGCGCAGCTGCGCCTTTACAGCACTATGTTAACTGAGCGATGACGATGACGCTATGCTAGCAGGGTTTGGGAGAGGATATATTCTCCAGGACTGGTCATAAGGTCAAAAATTTAGTACGTTTCGGCATAGGCAGGTGGCGTGCAGCGCTGAGAGAGGCGTTTGGCCGCCGCGATGTTTTGGCATCACGACGTTTCTGGTTCAGTCACTTACGTATGGTATATCACTGCCATAACGCGCCAGATGGGCCTTGGATCCTGATGAAACCTATTTGTCCTGTTTTTTCTGCCGGCCTGGTGTGCGGCAGCGCGTATTGCTGTTTTTCAGCAGGACGAGTGAGGGTACTGGGCGAATTGTAACCACTTGGTGCACATAAAATGTTTGAGTACTTGGTTTTTCGCTTTTTGAAGCAAAATCTGACAGGCGGTAGTCGCAATAGCGTGCCACTATTGAACTATCGTAAGGCAGGGGAGAGAACATGACGCAGCCATTGGCCGGAAAACATATGTTAATCGTTGAAGACGAACCCGTTTTCCGCTCACTGCTGGACTCCTGGTTTCTGTCTCTTGGGGCATCCACCACCCTTGCAGGTGACGGAGTGGAAGCGCTTGAGATGTTTGCCAGGGTCAAACCAGATCTGATGATCTGTGATATCGCAATGCCGCGGATGAACGGCCTTAAGCTGGTGGAACATCTGCGCAATGAAGGCGATCAAACGCCGATCCTCGTGATTTCGGCAACGGAGAATATGGCTGACATTGCCAAGGCGCTTCGTCTCGGCGTGCAGGATGTGTTGCTCAAGCCGGTAAAAGATTTTGCTCGCCTGCGTGAGACCGTATTGGCCTGCCTCTATCCCAATATGTTTAATTCCCGGGTAGAGGAAGAGGAGCGGCTGTTTCAGGATTGGGATGCGTTAGTCAGCGATCCCCATGCAGCCGCCAAACTGTTACAGGAATTACAACCTCCCGTTCAGCAGGTTATGTCTCAGTGCCGCGTTAATTATCGTCAGCTCGTTGCTGCCGATCAGCCCGGCCTGGTGTTAGATATTGCACCCCTCTCCGATCACGACCTCGCCTTTTATTGTCTGGATGTGACACGCGCCGGTGATAACGGTGTTTTAGCCGCACTGTTATTACGTGCTCTCTTCAATGGCCTGCTGCAAGAGCAGCTCTCTCAGCAGCGTCAACGCTTGCCTGAACTAGGTGCGCTGTTAAAGCAGGTTAATCAATTACTGCGCCAGGCCAATTTACCCGGCCAGTTTCCTCTGCTGGTGGGTTATTACCACAGCGAACTCAAAAATTTGATATTAGTCTCCGCCGGCCTTAACGCAACGCTCAATACCAGCGAGCAGCAGGTACAGATTAACAGCGGGGTGCCGTTAGGCACGCTGGGTAATGCTTACCTAAATCAAATAAACCAGCGTTGTGAAGAGTGGCAGTGCCAGGTATGGGGAATGGGCGGACGTTTGCGCTTAATGCTGTCTGCGGAATGAGCGATCGCACCAGGCCAGCCATTTTGCTTTACCGCAAAAACGGGCCGGGTGCTACCATCAGGATAGTCTTATAGGTAATTGTCTTAATTACATGTCAATGAGTTCAATTCAGACCAGGCTCACAGTTTGATACTGATATACTCAATGCACTATTCATTGACGAACGTGTTCTAGTTTGAACAGTCCAGGAGATTTTAAATGGCTGCCGTTAATTCAAAAGTAACAAAAGCAGTTATCCCGGTCGCAGGATTAGGTACCCGGATGCTGCCCGCCACGAAAGCTATCCCAAAAGAGATGCTGCCGCTGGTTGATAAACCCTTAATTCAATACGTCGTAAATGAATGTATTGCGGCGGGTATTACGGAAATCGTTTTAGTTACTCATTCATCTAAAAACTCCATCGAAAACCACTTCGACACCAGCTTTGAGCTGGAAGCCATGCTGGAAAAACGCGTTAAGCGCCAGCTGCTGGAAGAGGTACAGTCTATTTGCCCACCGCACGTGACTATTATGCAGGTGCGTCAGGGGCTGGCTAAAGGTTTAGGCCATGCGGTACTGTGCGCGCATCCGGTTGTCGGTGATGAGCCAGTTGCCGTTATTCTGCCTGACGTTATTCTTGATGAATATGAATCCGATCTCTCCCAGGATAACCTGGCAGAAATGATCAAACGCTTCGATGAAACCGGCTGCAGCCAGATTATGGTTGAGCCTGTCGAAGATGTGACCGCTTACGGCGTGGTAGACTGCAAAGGCGCGGATCTGAAGCCGGGTGAAAGCGTACCAATGGTTGGCGTGGTTGAGAAGCCTAAGGCTAACGTTGCACCTTCTAACCTCGCAGTAGTAGGCCGTTACGTCCTGAGCGCTGAAATCTGGCCTCTGCTGGCGAAAACGCCTCCGGGAGCAGGGGATGAGATCCAGCTGACCGACGGTATCGATATGCTGATCGAGAAAGAGACCGTTGAAGCTTACCATATGAAAGGTAAGAGCCATGACTGCGGCAATAAGCTGGGCTATATGCAGGCGTTTGTCGAATACGGTATTCGTCATAACACGCTGGGTGAAGAGTTTAAAAGCTGGCTGGAAAATGAGATGGGTCTTACTAAGTAAGGTCTTTCTGAACGCCGTTTGACGCAGGCCGGAGATATCGCTGTTACATACAGACTATCTCCGGCTTTTTTATTGCTAGTTGTTTCTAAGTGCGAACATGAGTTAAAGCAGGCGTTGCGTTAGCAGCAATAAAAAATCCCGCCGTGGCGGGATTTTTTTACAGCAGGGGAGGAATTAATCCTTGATCAGGAAGTCTTCCAGCTGTTTGCCTTGCTCGTCCATGGCTTTCTTAATAACGGCTGGAGTACGGCCCTGGCCGGTCCAGGTTTTAGTTTCGCCGTTTTCGTCAACGTAGCTATATTTAGCCGGGCGTGCTGCACGCTTAGCTTTAGTACCGACTTTCGCGGCTGCCATGCTGTTCAGCAGTTCGTTAGGGTCAATACCGTCAGCAATCAGCATTTCGCGATACTGCTGCAGTTTACGCGTACGCTCTTCAATTTCAGCTGCGGCAGCGTTATCTTCTTCACGACGCTCGTTAACAACAACTTCTAATTTTTCCAGCATTTCTTCGAGCGTTTCGAGAGTGCATTCTCTTGCCTGTGCACGAAGAGTACGGATGTTGTTCAGAATTTTAAGTGCTTCGCTCATTGTAGTAATCTCAAACTTATAATGGGTGGTTTGTTGAGCTAATAATAGAGCGATAATTTGAGTTGTGCAATACCTGTCAATGTAAGGAATTCAAAATTACGCGTTATTTGACGCTTTTATTAATACCGTTATCTTAAATTTTCATGCTGCGGACCGGTCATACAAAGGTTATCCAATGCATTACCCCTGGTCCGCTCAGGGTTAGATTAACGGGGAAATGTAATCGCGCATTTTCGATTAATCCTGGCGGTACTATAGCTGAGATGGATAAATATCAACCTTTCTTATTAGTCTGACATAAGCCTGTTGAGCTTAAATTACTAATACTTTCTGTAACCTAAGTTAAAATCCGCAATGCCTAAAGCCTGCGTGCCATACGGGATAGAGATAAAGCGTAAAGCCTGCAGCCAGGCAACCATAGTTACGGCGTTCATAAATGTTATAAATTGTGTATATCACGGTAAGATGTAAGGGTTACCATTAACAGGTTCGCTGCTGTCCTGACGCATGTTCGCTGAGCAAATTATGCTACAATCCGCGCGTTTAAAATTACACCTTGATTGGGATCTCCAGGCCAATGGCACAGCTATATTTCTACTACTCGGCAATGAACGCCGGCAAATCAACGGCGCTTTTGCAGTCTTCCTACAATTACCAGGAAAGGGGGATGCGCTCGCTGGTCTACACCGCTGAAATTGATAACCGTTTCGGTAGTGGAAAAGTCAGCTCACGTATCGGCCTCTCTTCACCCGCAAAATTATTCAACCAGCAGACCTCGCTGTTTGATGAGATCCGCGATGAGCATGCGCAGGAGCCTGTGCACTGCGTGCTGGTGGACGAGAGTCAGTTTTTAACGCGTGAGCAGGTTTACGCGCTCTCTGAAATTGTCGACAAGCTTGATATTCCCGTGCTGTGCTATGGGCTACGAACCGATTTCCGCGGCGAGCTATTTACCGGTAGCCTCTATTTGCTGGCGTGGTCAGATAAGCTGGTTGAGTTAAAAACCATCTGTTTCTGTGGCCGTAAGGCGAGCATGGTATTACGCCTCGATCAGGATGGGCGTCCCTATAATGAGGGAGAGCAGGTGGTCATTGGCGGCAACGAGCGCTATGTCTCGGTGTGCCGCAAACACTACAAAGAGGCACTCGTAGAAGGCTCTCTGACTGCGATTCAACGTCGGGTGCGTGGGTAGGTAGGGGTGAAGCTAAAAACAGCCTTAGCGCGCCGCTGAAGCCATAAAAAAACCCGCCATCAGGCGGGTTTTTATTAGCGAGATAAATTAAGCGGGTTTTTTCACTTTCTTATCTGCTTTTACCGGTACAGCAACGTCAACCTGCGCAGGTGCAGCGTCGCCTTCTCTGTACTCACGACCGTAGTAGGTGTCCAGCAGGATCTGTTTCAGCTCGGCAATCAGCGGGTAGCGCGGGTTAGCGCCGGTGCACTGGTCATCGAAGGCATCTTCAGACAGCTTATCCACATGTGCAAGGAAGTCAGCTTCCTGTACGCCTGCTTCGCGGATAGATTTCGGGATACCCAGTTCGGCTTTAATGTTTTCCAGCCATCCCAGCAGCTTCTCGATCTTCGCTGCGGTGCGATCGCCCGGTGCGCTCAGGCCCAGGTGGTCAGCAATCTCTGCGTAGCGACGACGAGCCTGCGGACGGTCATACTGGCTGAAGGCGGTCTGTTTGGTTGGGTTATCGTTGGCGTTGTAGCGGATAACGTTACCAATCAGCAGGGCGTTGGCCAGGCCGTGCGGAATGTGGAACTGCGAGCCGAGTTTGTGCGCCATTGAGTGGCAAACACCCAGGAAGGCGTTAGCAAACGCAATACCCGCGATGGTCGCCGCACTGTGTACGCGCTCACGAGCAACCGGGTTTTTCGACCCTTCATGGTAGGACGCCGGCAGGTTCTCTTTCAGCAGCTTCAGTGCCTGCAGAGCCTGACCGTCAGAGAACTCAGACGCCAGCACCGATACATACGCTTCCAGCGCGTGAGTTACCGCATCCAGCCCACCGAATGCACAGAGTGATTTCGGCATATCCATTACCAGGTTGGCATCAACAACGGCCATGTCCGGCGTCAGAGCGTAGTCTGCCAGCGGATATTTCTGACCGGTTGCGTCGTCAGTTACCACGGCGAACGGCGTGACTTCAGAACCCGTACCGGACGTGGTGGTGATCGCCACCATTTTTGCTTTCACGCCCATTTTCGGGAACTTGTAGATACGTTTACGGATATCCATAAAGCGCAGCGCCAGCTCTTCGAAGTGGGTTTCCGGGTGCTCGTACATGACCCACATGATTTTTGCTGCGTCCATCGGGGAGCCGCCGCCCAGGGCGATGATCACGTCAGGCTTGAAGGCGTTCGCCAGCTCTGCGCCTTTACGCACAACGGACAGGGTTGGGTCAGCTTCAACTTCAAAGAACACGTCTACTTCTACGCCAGCTGCTTTCAGCACGGAGGTGATCTGGTCCGCATAGCCGTTGTTGAACAGGAAACGGTCGGTGACGATCAGCGCACGTTTGTGACCATCGGTAATCACTTCATCCAGCGCGATGGGCAGGGAGCCACGGCGGAAGTAGATTGATTTCGGAAGTTTATGCCACAGCATGTTTTCAGCTCGCTTAGCAACGGTTTTCTTGTTGATCAGGTGCTTCGGACCTACGTTTTCAGAGATGGAGTTACCACCCCATGAGCCGCAGCCCAGGGTCAGGGACGGGGCAAGTTTGAAGTTGTACAGGTCACCGATACCACCCTGAGAGGCTGGGGTGTTGATCAGAATACGAGCCGTCTTCATCTTCTCGCCGAAGAGGGAGACGCGTTCCGGCTGGTTATCCTGGTCAGTATAGAGACAGGAGGTATGGCCGATCCCGCCCATGGCGACCAGTTTCTCAGCCTTAACGACGGCGTCTTCGAAATCTTTCGCGCGGTACATCGCCAGCGTCGGGGAGAGTTTTTCGTGCGCAAACGGCTCGCTCTCATCAACGTTGGTGACTTCGCCAATCAGGATTTTGGTGCTGGACGGTACGGTGAAGCCCGCCAGTTCAGCAATTTTAACCGCGGGCTGGCCCACGATGGCGGCGTTCAGCGCGCCGTTTTTCAGGATGATATCCTGAACGGCTTTCAGCTCCTGGCCCTGCAGCATGTAGCCGCCGTGGCTGGCGAAACGTTCACGCACGCTGTCATAGACGGAGTCAACCACCACAACCGACTGTTCGGAAGCACAGATAACGCCGTTATCGAAGGTTTTAGACATCAGCACGGAGGCGACAGCACGTTTGATATCGGCGGTTTCGTCGATAACAACCGGGGTGTTACCTGCACCTACGCCGATAGCCGGTTTACCGGAGCTGTACGCCGCTTTTACCATGCCAGGACCGCCGGTCGCGAGGATCAGGTTGATATCCGGGTGGTGCATCAGGGCATTAGAGAGCTCTACGGAAGGTTGGTCGATCCAGCCAATCAGATCTTTCGGTGCGCCCGCTGCGATAGCGGCCTGCAGAACGATGTCGGCAGCTTTGTTGGTTGCCTCTTTTGCACGCGGATGTGGAGAGAAGATAATCGCGTTACGGGTCTTGAGGCTAATCAGCGACTTAAAGATAGCGGTAGAGGTTGGGTTAGTGGTTGGAACGATACCGCAGATAATACCGATAGGTTCGGCGATGGTGATGGTGCCAAAGGTGTCGTCGGTAGAAAGCACACCGCAGGTCTTCTCATCTTTGTAGGCGTTATAGATGTATTCAGAAGCGAAGTGGTTTTTAATCACTTTATCTTCCACAATACCCATACCGGATTCTGCAACGGCCAGCTTAGCGAGAGGAATTCGCGCATCGGCGGCAGCCAGAGCGGCGGCACGGAAGATTTTATCAACTTGTTCTTGAGAAAAGTTGGCATATTCACGCTGGGCTTTTTTCACGCGTTCAACGAGTGCGTTAAGTTCAGCGACGTTAGTAACGGCCATAATGATCTCCTGATAATGTTAAACTCTTTTAGTAAATCAGTTGCTCAACGGATCAACAGAACAGTATAGTAAGACCCGTGGCAGCCTGCATTACCGTATCAAAAACAAGAACTTATCAACGACACCTGCACCCATGATTTACTAAAAGAGCCTCGCCTCAGCATCATACCGTTTGATACTTCTTTTCTCCCTGGCGGCGTAAACAAGGTTACTCACTTCTGAGTAGTGATTACGTGATCTAGATCAAAAATAGTCCAAGCTGACACCTTTCAGCTGGCTCTTTTTATTCATTTGTATCAAATGTTAATAATTTCAGGGATGGAGTAGAAATAAGCTATCATACTTTCTACAATTAAATAACATAGCTTATCTCACCCGTTTTTCAGAATATTTGTGGTGAAGTATGCTGATATTAGGCGTATCTTTAGCATGGTTTTTTTAATCGCTAAAATTTTGCCTTCGGCGTTGATTCTTTGCGGAGTTTACCGTGATCCAGTCGTTGTTTGATTTTCCGACCTACCTGAAGTTTTTCATTGGACTCTTTGCGTTAGTTAACCCGGTCGGGATCATTCCTGTATTCATCAGCATGACCAGCTATCAGACAGCGGCGGCAAGAAACAAAACTAACCTGACGGCCAGCGTCTCTGTAGCCATTATTCTCCTCACCTCGCTCTTCCTGGGTAGCACCATCCTGCAACTGTTTGGCATCTCTATTGACTCCTTCCGTATCGCCGGGGGCATCCTGGTGGTAACGATTGCGATGTCGATGATCAGCGGCAAGCTGGGGGAAGATAAGCAGAACAAACAGGAGAAGTCAGAGACGGCCATTCGCGAAAGCATCGGGGTAGTACCGCTCGCGCTACCGCTGATGGCGGGGCCGGGGGCGATCAGCTCCACCATTGTCTGGGGAACGCGTTTTCACAGCTGGCCCCATCTGCTCTGTTTTTCCATCGCCATTGCCCTGTTTGCGCTCTGCTGCTGGGGACTGTTTCGTATTGCACCCTGGCTGGTGCGTTTATTAGGCCAGACCGGCATTAACGTCATTACCCGTATCATGGGCCTGTTGCTGATGGCGCTGGGTATTGAATTTATCGTTACCGGAATCAAAGCCATTTTCCCCGGCTTAATGCACTGATTGCTTTCATTCGAAAAATGTCATCCTGAACGGAGCATCCTGCTCCGTTTCTTTTCATCATTATTAGTAAAACATATAACTAAAGTTGAAAAACGACGCATTCATAATAAATCATGCTGGCTGAGTTAAAGCTTTAATAATCAGCACGTTGAACTTCCTTCCTTGACACGTTTACTTACATTTACCTCTTTCCTCCTGTTATTTTACTCACATGATACGCTGGGGCTTGCTGTGGGATTATCGAAATGATATTAGTAAATTAATCACCCACGCAGATGAATGTGCTAGAAAATGCGCGCTTGTTACGTTTTTGTGTAAAAAACAATCAGCCTGAGATTCAACCAGACTCTGCCGAATCGTGTAAAAGAGAATTGCTTAACAAATTTGCAAATTGTATTGGCGGACGATAAATGCATTTGATACTTTCCGGGCCACTATTTGCAGCAGAATAAATGCAGATGAGAATCATTTTCAAATATGATCCTCATCAGGATATAAGAGACGCCTCAAACAGGGGAGGCGGTAAAGAATCGACGCCAGGCTGCCGCCATGAGCAGCCAGTAATAATAAAAGTCGGTGATAGCAAGCAGTAAAACCTTGCGGAGGCAAAAGCTCCTGCACCGTAAAGGAACCCCTACGGGGGGTATGAAACAGGCTGGCACAAAAGCCAGTAATTATAATGAGTGGAGTACCAACACAATGTCCATCATCACAAAAAAAAGCTTGGTAGCGGCAGGGATTTTGACTGCGCTAATCGCGGGTAACGTTGCCATGGCGGCAGATGTACCTGCAGGTGTTCAACTGGCAGAGAAGCAAACCCTGATCCGAAATAACGGTGCCGAGCCGCAGTCGCTCGACCCAAATAAGATCGAAGGGGTACCCGAATCCAACGTCAGCCGCGATCTCTTTGAAGGTCTGCTGATTACCTCTCCGGTTGACGGCCACCCTGTTCCGGGCGTTGCCGAATCCTGGGATAATAAAGATTTTAAAGTCTGGACCTTCCATCTGCGTAAAGATGCTAAATGGTCCAACGGTGAACCGGTGACCGCCCAGGATTTCGTCTATAGCTGGCAGCGCCTGGTGGATCCGAATACCGCCTCGCCTTATGCAAGCTATCCGCAATATGGCCATATCGTAAACGTTGATGCGATCATCGACGGCAAAATGAAGCCGAGCGAGCTGGGCGTTAAGGCAATTGATGACCATACGCTGGAAGTCACCCTGAGCGAGCCGGTACCTTACTTCTATAAGCTGCTGGTTAACCCGGCGATGTCCCCGGTAAATAAAACCGCCATCGAAAAATTTGGCGAAAAGTGGACCCAGCCAGCGAATATCGTCTCCAACGGCGCGTTTAAACTGCAGGACTGGGTGGTTAACGAACGTATTGTGATGGTGCGTAACACCAACTATTGGAATAACGGCAAAACCGTTCTCGATCAAATTACCTATCTGCCAATCTCCTCCGAAGTGACGGACGTGAACCGCTACCGCAGCGGCGAGATTGACATGACCTATAACAACCTGCCGATCGAGCTGTTCCAGAAGCTGAAAAAAGAGATCCCGCAGGAAGTTCATGTTGACCCGTATCTGTGTACCTACTATTACGAAATCAACAACCAGAAAGCACCGTTTACCGATGCTCGCATCCGTACCGCCCTGAAGCTGGGCCTGGATCGCGACATCATTGCTAACAAAGTGAAAGCGCAGGGCGATCTGCCTGCCTATGGCTACACCCCGCCATACGCCGACGGTGCGAAGCTGACCAAGCCGGAGTGGTTCGGCTGGACGCAGGAAAAACGCAACGAAGAAGCGAAAAAACTGCTGGCTGAAGCGGGCTACACCAAAGACAAGCCGCTGACCTTTAACCTGCTGTACAACACCTCCGATCTGCACAAGAAGCTGGCTATCGCTGCCGCCTCAATCTGGCAGAAAAACCTTGGGGTCAACGTCAAGCTGGTGAACCAGGAGTGGAAAACCTTCCTCGACACCCGTCACCAGGGTAACTTCGACGTGGCCCGTGCCGGCTGGTGTGCTGACTATAACGAGCCGACCTCGTTCCTGAACACCATGCTCTCTGACAGCTCAATGAACACCGCGCACTATAAGAGCGAGGCGTTTGACCGCATCATGGCCGATGCCGTGAAAGCCAGCGACGAAGCGAAGCGTAGCGAGCTGTACGATCAGGCTGAGCAGCAGTTGGGCAAAGACTCGGCGATCGTTCCGGTTTATTACTACGTGAACGCGCGTCTGGTGAAACCATGGGTGGGTGGTTATACCGGTAAAGACCCAATGGATAACGTCTACGGTAAAGATCTCTACGTTATCAAACATTAATGGCAATATGTGGGGCAGGGCGTAACCGTGCTAAGACGCGGCGTCGCACTGCCCCATCGTGTCTTATTTTATCGCACTGCATACACAGGCGTCCTTACGTCACGTGTATAAGGCACAGGCCAGAAGGTACGGGCAATGTTGAAATTTATTTTACGTCGCTGTCTGGAAGCAATTCCGACACTCCTGATTCTTATTACGATCTCCTTCTTTATGATGCGTCTTGCGCCGGGTAGTCCTTTTACCAGCGAGCGCGCGCTGCCGCCGGAAGTGATGGCGAACATTGAAGCGAAATATCACTTAAACGATCCGATCATGACCCAGTATTTCAGCTATCTGAAACAGCTGGCGCACGGTGATTTCGGGCCGTCATTTAAATATAAAGACTATTCGGTTAACGATCTGGTGGCTTCCAGCTTCCCGGTGTCGGCGAAATTAGGCGCGGCTGCCTTTTTCCTCGCCGTGGTGCTCGGCGTTGCGGCAGGCGTTATTGCCGCGCTTAACCAGAATACAAAATGGGACTATACGGTCATGGGGTTTGCGATGACCGGGGTGGTTATTCCCAGCTTCGTGGTCGCGCCGCTATTAGTGCTTATTTTCGCTATTACGCTGAAGTGGCTGCCGGGCGGTGGCTGGAACGGCGGAGCGCCAAAATTTATGATCCTGCCGATGGTGGCGCTCTCCCTGGCCTATATCGCCAGCATTGCGCGTATCACCCGTGGGTCAATGATTGAAGTGCTGCACTCTAACTTCATCCGTACCGCCCGCGCCAAAGGCCTGCCGCTGCGCCGGATCATCCTGCGCCACGCCCTGAAGCCCGCGCTGCTGCCGGTTCTCTCTTATATGGGCCCTGCGTTTGTCGGCATCATCACCGGCTCGATGGTTATCGAAACCATCTACGGTCTGCCAGGTATCGGCCAGCTGTTTGTTAACGGCGCGCTGAACCGCGACTACTCCCTGGTGCTGAGCCTGACCATTCTGGTCGGCACGCTGACTATTTTGTTTAACGCGATCGTGGACGTGCTCTATGCCGTTATCGATCCGAAAATCCGTTACTAACGCTGGGGTACGCCATGATGTTAAGTAAGAAAAACAGCGAGGCGCTGGAAAACTTCAGTGAGAAACTGGAAGTCGAAGGGCGTAGCCTGTGGCAGGACGCGCGTCGCCGCTTTATGCACAACCGTGCTGCGGTAACCAGCCTTGCGGTACTGGTGCTGATCGCCCTGTTCGTCGCCTTTGCCCCGCTGCTGTCGCAGTTTACCTATTTCGATACCGACTGGGGCATGATGTCCAACGCGCCGGATATGGCCTCCGGCCACTACTTCGGCACCGACTCCTCAGGGCGCGATCTGCTGGTGCGCGTGGCTATCGGCGGCCGTATCTCCCTGATGGTCGGCATCGCCGCCGCGCTGGTGGCGGTCATCGTCGGCACGCTCTATGGTTCGCTCTCTGGCTACCTTGGCGGCAAAGTTGACTCGGTAATGATGCGCCTGCTGGAGATCCTCAACTCCTTCCCGTTCATGTTCTTTGTGATCCTGCTGGTGACCTTCTTTGGTCAAAACATCCTGCTGATCTTTGTGGCCATCGGTATGGTCTCCTGGCTCGACATGGCGCGTATCGTGCGCGGCCAGACGCTGAGCCTGAAGCGCAAAGAGTTTATCGAGGCGGCGCAGGTCGGCGGCGTATCAACGGCCAGCATTGTGGTGCGTCATATCGTACCGAACGTGCTGGGCGTGGTGGTGGTATATGCCTCGCTGCTGGTGCCAAGCATGATCCTGTTTGAGTCCTTCCTGAGCTTCCTCGGCCTTGGTACCCAGGAGCCGCTCAGCAGCTGGGGCGCGCTGCTCAGCGATGGCGCAAACTCGATGGAGGTGTCGCCGTGGCTGCTGCTCTTCCCGGCGGTGTTCCTTGTCGTCACCCTGTTTTGTTTTAACTTTATCGGCGATGGCCTGCGTGATGCCCTCGACCCGAAAGATCGTTAAGGAGTGCTGTTAATGAGCATAATTGAAACCTCATCGCCGTCGGTGGCGCAGCAGCAATCTAACGTTCTGCTGGATGTCCACGACCTGCGGGTGACCTTTAAAACGCCGGATGGGGACGTGACCGCGGTCAACGACCTCAACTTTAGCCTCAGCGCCGGGGAGACCCTTGGGATCGTGGGTGAGTCCGGCTCCGGTAAATCGCAAACGGCGTTTGCCCTGATGGGCCTGCTGGCCGCCAACGGCGTGATCGGCGGGTCGGCAAAATTTAACGGCAGAGAGATCCTCAATCTGCCGGAGCGCGAGCTGAACCGGCTGCGTGCCGAGCAGATCTCGATGATATTCCAGGATCCGATGACCTCGCTGAACCCGTACATGCGCGTCGGCGAGCAGCTGATGGAAGTGCTGATGCTGCACAAAGGCTTGGGCAAAGCCGAAGCGTTTGAAGAGTCGGTGAAGATGCTTGATGCGGTGAAAATGCCGGAAGCGCGTAAGCGCATGCGCATGTATCCCCATGAGTTTTCCGGCGGGATGCGTCAGCGTGTGATGATCGCCATGGCGCTGATGTGCCGTCCAAAGCTGCTGATCGCCGATGAGCCGACCACGGCGCTGGACGTGACCGTGCAGGCGCAGATCATGACCCTGCTCAACGAGCTGAAGCGCGAGTTTAATACCGCTATCATTATGATCACCCATGACCTCGGCGTCGTGGCAGGCATCTGCGATAAGGTGCTGGTGATGTACGCGGGCCGTACCATGGAGTACGGTGCTGCGCGCAACGTCTTCTACCAGCCTGCCCACCCGTACTCAATCGGCCTGCTGAACGCCGTACCGCGTCTGGATGCGGAAGGGGAGTCTCTGCTGACGATCCCGGGGAACCCGCCGAACCTGCTGCGGTTGCCGAAAGGCTGCCCGTTCCAGCCGCGCTGCCCGTACGCGATGGAAATTTGTAACACTGCGCCGCCGCTGGAGGAGTTTGCCCCAGGCCGCCTGCGCGCCTGCTTTAAGCCGGTGGAGGAGCTGGTATGACTACCCAGACCGAAGAGAGAAAAGTTCTGCTCGAAATTGCCGACCTGAAAGTGCATTTCGATATCAAAGACGGCAAGCAGTGGTTCTGGCAGCCTGCCAAGACCCTGAAGGCGGTTGATGGCGTTACCCTGCGCCTCTACGAAGGGGAGACCCTTGGCGTGGTGGGTGAGTCCGGCTGCGGCAAATCCACCTTTGCCCGCGCCATTATCGGTCTCGTGAAGGCCACCGACGGTAAAGTCGCCTGGCTGGGCAGAGACCTGCTGGGGATGAAGCCTGACGAGTGGCGCGACGTGCGCAGCGATATCCAGATGATTTTCCAGGATCCGCTGGCCTCGCTGAACCCGCGAATGAATATCGGCGATATTATTGCCGAGCCGCTGCGCACCTATCATCCGACGATGCCGCGGCAGGAAGTGCGTGACCGCGTTAAAGCGATGATGATGAAGGTCGGCCTGCTGCCCAACCTGGTCAACCGCTACCCGCACGAGTTCTCCGGCGGTCAGTGTCAGCGTATCGGCATCGCCCGAGCGCTGATCCTTGAGCCGAAGCTGATCATCTGTGACGAGCCGGTTTCCGCACTGGACGTGTCGATTCAGGCGCAGGTGGTGAACCTGCTGCAGAAGCTCCAGCGCGAGATGGGCCTGTCACTGATCTTTATCGCCCATGACCTGGCGGTGGTGAAGCACATCTCCGATCGCGTGCTGGTGATGTATCTGGGCCATGCGGTAGAGCTGGGAACCTATGACGAGGTTTACAACAATCCGCTGCACCCTTATACCAAAGCGCTGATGTCGGCCGTGCCGGTTCCCGATCCGGATCTGGAGAAGAACAAGCAGATCCAGCTGCTCGAAGGGGAGCTGCCGTCGCCGATCAACCCGCCGTCTGGCTGCGTGTTCCGCACCCGCTGCCCGATTGCCGGGCCGGAGTGCGCCCAGACGCGTCCGGTGCTGGAGGGTAGCTTCCGCCACGCCGTTTCCTGTCTTAAGGTTGACCCGCTATAATCCCGCAGGGCTGGCATGACGCCAGCCCTTTTTCGTTGCGAGGATTACCCGTGTCCAACCGATCTTTTTCGCTGCGCCAGACGCTCTTCCGCCGCCTGTTCGATCAGCAGACCCGCTCCGGTCGCCGCTTTGAAGCCCTGTGCGGCCTGCTGGCGCTGCTGAGTGTCATCACGATCTTTATTGAATCCAGCATGGGCAGCCAGCTTACCTTTACGCCGCAGGAGTGGCACCTCTTTATCTGGCTTGAGATCGGCTTTACCCTCATCTTTACCCTTGAGTACATTCTGCGGGTTATCGCCTGGCCCAGCCCCGTACGCTACGTCTTTAGCTTCTGGGGCGTTATCGATCTGGCGACCATGCTGCCGCTTTACGTTCTGTGGCTCTGGCCCGAGCTGGCCCTCCACTACTTCTTCGCCTGGCGGGCAATGCGGGCGATACGCGTTTTGCGCATCCTCAAGCTGCTGCGCTATATGCCTGCGCTGCACAGCCTGTGGCGAGCGGTCATTAATGCTCGCCACCAGCTCATTCTGTTCTATGCATTTGTTGGTATTGTGATGGTGTCGGCCGGGGCGCTGATGTACGCCATTGAAGGGGAGGCGAGCGGCTTTACCAGCCTGGGCGTGGCGGTCTACTGGGCGGTGGTGACGGTCACCACGGTGGGCTACGGCGATATTACGCCCCACTCGGTTGCCGGACGGTTTGTGGCCTCGGTGCTGATTTTAATCGGCTACTCGGTGATAGCGATCCCAACGGGGATCCTGACGGCGCAGATGAGCAACGAGCTCCAGCAGAAAAAGCGAGCCCGCCGCTGTCCACGCTGCCATCTGCAGGATCATAACGCGGAGGCGCACTACTGCCTGCGCTGCGGGGAACGGCTGCCTCAACCAGAAGAAGCCTCCCCCCAAGAGAAACAGTAGAAGAGACGTAGCGCGGCATTCACCGCGCCAGGGGATTACTCACGCCACAGGATGTGGCAGATCTTATGGTCTTTCTCGCGGCAGAGCAGCACGCGGGCGAAGATGTCGTTGATTTCACCTCCGTCGGTATCCGCCAGGCCAATAACCACTTCCGAGAAGAAGTCCGGGTTCAGATCGTAATCGACATGCTCCTGCCAGTCTTCAGCCGGATCGAACAGCTCCGCACCGCCGCGCTCTTCAAACTGGAGGTTAAAAAGGATCACGTCTGCGGGATCGAGATTATCCATCGCCAGCTCAAGAAAAATATCGTAGGCCTGCTCAAGCGTTTCATCTTCAGTCAGGCGATTGTTCAGATCCATTTCCATAGTTACACCCTAGTTTAATCGCTAATGGGCACGTTTTACAGCAACGGACTAAAGAAGTAAAACAGTCGCTCGACAATCCGCTGCCATAGCGGACGTTTCAGCCAGCGCGTAACATCCAGCAGCCGGGAGCGGGAGATATAGTCATCCTGCACCGCCGCCAGATCGCCGCCAAAACCGGCGTCATCAATGACCAGCGTGATTTCAAAGTTGAGCCACAGGCTGCGCATATCGAGGTTTACCGTGCCTACCAGGCTCAGCTCACCGTCCACCAGCACGCTTTTGGTATGCAGCAGGCCGCCTTCAAACTGATAAATTTTCACCCCGGCCGCCAGCAGCTCGCTGAAAAAGGCCCGGCTGGCCCAGCCCACTAACAGGGAGTCGTTCTTGCGCGGCAGAATAATGCTCACGTCCACGCCGCGCTGGGCAGCCGTACAGATAGCGTGCAGCAGATCGTCACTCGGCACAAAGTAGGGCGTCGTCATGATCAGGTATTCCCGCGAGGCATAAACCGCGGTCAGCAGCGCCTGGTGGATCAGATCTTCTGGAAAGCCGGGGCCGGAGGCGATGGTATGGATAGTGTGACCGCTGGCCTGCTCAAACGGCATGACGTTATTATCCGGCGGCGGGGGGAGAATACGTTTGCCGGTCTCAATCTCCCAGTCGCAGGAGTAGACCACGCCCATGGAGGTGGCGATCGGCCCCTCCATGCGTGCCATCAGATCAACCCACTGGCCAACGCCCGCATCCTGCTTAAAAAAGCGCGGATCCACCAGGTTCATGCTGCCGGTGTAGGCGATGTAGTTATCAATCATCACCATCTTACGGTGCTGACGCAGATCCATTCGCCGCAGGAAGACACGCATCAGGTTCACCTTCAGTGCTTCCACCACCTCTATACCGGCGTTGCGCATCATGGCGACCCACGGGCTGCGGAAGTAGGTCACGCTGCCGGCTGAATCAAGCATCAGCCGACAGTGAACGCCGCGCCGGGCGGCCGCCATCAGCGACTCGGCGACCTGGTCCGCCATCCCGCCGGGGTGCCAGATATAGAACACCATCTCGATATTATGACGAGCGAGTTGGATGTCACGGATCAGCGCCTGCATCACATCATCAGAGGAGGTCAGGAGCTGAAGCTGGTTGCCTTTGACGCCACCGATACCCTGGCGGCGCTCGCAAAGCTGAAACAGCGAGGCGGCCACCGGGCTGTTCTCTTCGGCAAAGATATGCTTGCAGGCTTTAAGATCGTGGAGCCATTTGGCGGTGGAGGGCCACATGGCGCGGGCGCGCTCGGCCCGTCGCTTGCCAAGATGCAGCTCACCGAACGAGAGATAGGCGATAATCCCCACCAGCGGCAGAATATAGATGATTAACAGCCAGGCCATAGCGGAAGGGACGGCGCGGCGCTTCATCAGGATGCGTAATGTGACCCCGGCAATCAGCAGCCAGTATCCTAAAATGACCAGCCAACTCACAACGGTGTAGAAGGTTGTCATAGTTAAAAAAATCCTTTTCAGTACGCCATACACTGAGTGTACGCATAAGCATCCATCTGGCAAATAAAAACGGCGGAGAAAGCGCTGGTGCGGCGTCGGCAAGGGTCTATAATAACGCCTTCGTTATTAGCAGAGTTGCTGTCATGAAGCGTAGTAGAACGGAAGTGGGGCGCTGGCGGATGCTTCGTCAGGCGAGTCGCCGCAAAGCCCGCTGGCTGGAAGGCCAGTCGCGTCGTAATATGCGCATCCACTCTATCAGAAAGTGCGTGCTGAACCGCCAACGCAACGCGTTGCTGTTCGCTATTACCCCGTACTGAGATCGTCTGAGGGCACGTTTTGGTGCCCTCAGTTCTAACACCGGAGCGTCTTACTTTTTTATACCTTTCCCTGTCGACCGTATTGGAAGGGCGATATTCTCGGTCTTGAGGTCGGCATGGCTCGACAGGCAACATGGTCGTGCTAAGATATCTATATATTACCAGGCCCGGATAACCTTGCAGCCTAAGTCATTCACCTGCTATTCGATAAGCATTAGGTAGACGCTTATCAAGTCTTGACTCTACCCTCAATTCCTAACATTATGAGCAAAATCATATCAGGTGCATACCATGGGAAAAATATATTCTCTTCAAATTCTACGTGCTATAGCCGCGCTCTGCGTGGTCATAAGTCACATTTGGGGAGTTAATGGAAAAATTGGCGAGCCGCTTGGTTTTGCATATTTTGGTGCTTATGGAGTGGATATATTTTTCGTTATAAGTGGCTTTATTATGTGCTATAGCATTAAAGATATTTTTGATAATCCTTTCCATCAGGCAATAGGTTTTATCTCTAAAAGAATATTAAGAATTTATCCTTCTTACTTGATTATTGCGTCGCCCGTCATTTTGTACTTTATCTATTCTACTCTCAAGTCAGGGGGGGCTGTCTCTTTGTATATGATAATTGGTAACTTTCTTTTGCTACCAACATTTAATGGCGATCCTGCTTATCATATGTATTTTTATGTGGCTTGGTCATTGTGTTATGAAATGATGTTTTATTTGCTTTTTGCATTGATCATGGTTTTTTGCAGAAACAGGACACAGCTTATAGCTGCGATGGTAACGGTACTGATCGGTTTAGTTGCAGTGGTACACACCTTCAGAATCCAAGGAGACATGTTGGGCTGGGTAAATATAAGATATATGGTTGGTGACAGTTTAATCGTAAATTTTGCCATGGGATGCATCGCATTTGTTATATATAGAACATTCAACAACATCTCCTTCCGGCCCTTGACATCGTTTCTCCTCGTTGCCTCACTCTTCTGTATGGGCATCATTAACGCGCAGCATCAGGCAGATCGTCTCTTTTGTTTTGGGCTGCCAGCATTCCTGATTGTGTTGATTGTTCTCTATACGAAATTTGATGAAAATCATGACAAGAAAAAAATCACTCAGCTTGGAATATATCTGGGTAATGCATCATACAGTATCTATTTGCTGCATCTTTACATTGTCTTTATAATGCCTGAGATTTATAAGATAGTTCCTTTTAATAAAGATTTTACAGGCGCAATAATGAGTGTAGTAGCAGTATTAATAGGTTGTGCTTTTTATAGCGCTATTGAGAAACCTTTAAACAGGTTTATACACCAAAAAAATTTTAAGAAATTAATAGTTGCATAGCAGGTTTGTGCCCTTATTGATTTGGTAGCTATGGTGCCTGAATTTTGTTGCTAGTTTAAAAAAATTTAGGGATAGAGGGGGTATAGGTGTATTTAACAGACTTATCAACCGATGAGTCTGCCAGATACATCGCTTAAATTTTTTGTGGGGAGTAAGAAAGGCATCTATTAAACAAGCGTGTTTAAAAGTGCCTTGATTCGTTTTTTAGTTATTAACTAAATTAGCACATTGCTACGTACTGTTTGTTTTTAAAACTAAAACACTTTCTTAAACGGCTTAACCGACACGGTCTGGTAAACGCCCGCCGCCACGTAAGGATCGGCTTCCGCCCAGGCTTTTGCCTCTTCCAGCGATTCAAACTCCGCAATCACCGTCGAGCCGCTAAACCCAGCCGCGCCCGGATCGTTACTGTCTACCGCAGGCATTGGGCCCGCCGTCAGCAGGCGACCCTCGTCGCTGAGCAGCTGCAGGCGCGCCAGGTGCGCCGGACGCACTGAGAGACGTTTTTCAAGTGAGTTGGCAATATCTTCAGCGTAAATCACATAAAGCACGGGCATAGCTCCTGAAATGGTAAAATGACTCCAGGACGCTAACACACCTTACGGGCCGCACGCTACCCTCTTGATTTTAAGCGCCCTGAAAAGTCAAAACTGAACCAGAAAAATTGACCGCAACGGCTAAAATGCGCGATAGATGTGATGGCTTATTGAATATGATTGCTATTTGCATTTAAAATCAGGGCATGGTTTTTCAACTGAAACGATTATGACTGCAATGACCCTTGATCTACCTCGCCGCTTTCCCTGGCCGACGCTGCTGTCTGTTGGTATTCATGGTGCTGTTGTGGCGAGTCTACTTTACACCTCAGTACATCAGGTTATTGAAATGCCCGCTCCCGCGCAGCCTATTGCCGTCACTATGGTTACGCCTGCCGAGCTGGAGCCGCCGCAGGTGGTACAGCCTCCGCCGGAGCCGGTGGTAGAGCCCGAACCGGAGCCAGAGCCAGAACCGATCCCCGAGCCGCCTAAAGAAGCGCCGGTAGTGATTGAAAAGCCAAAACCGAAGCCCAAGCCGAAGCCTAAACCGAAGCCGGAGAAAAAGGTTGAGAAGAAGATCGAGCAGCCGAAGCGTGACGTTCGCCCTGTAGAGACGCGTCCATCTGCGCCACTGACCAATACCGCGCCGTCGCGCCCGCTGACCAACAGCGCACCGGCGACCAGCAAACCGGTGGCGTCTGTGCCGAGCGGCCCGCGTGCGGTGGCACGCAGCCAGCCGCAGTATCCGGCCCGCGCCCAGGCGCTGCGCATTGAAGGTCGCGTACGGGTGAAGTTTGACGTCACCGCCGATGGTCGCGTTGATAACGTGCAGATCCTCTCCGCCCAGCCGTCGAACATGTTTGAGCGTGAAGTAAAAACGGCGATGCGAAAATGGCGCTACGAGGCAGGCAAACCGGGCAACGGGCTGATTGTGAATATCGTATTCCGTCTTAACGGCGGGGCGTCGGTGGACTAAGCGTCAACCGTTGAACGTTATAAAAAAGCCTCCATTCGGATAATACTTGTCAGTTAAGCTGAAGAATAGAATTATGTGACTCTGGTATATGTGTTCCGTTCACCTCATTGAGGGCAGAACATATAACGAGTGTCACACGTGAACGGGATAAGGGGGCCACCTCGGCCCCCTTATCGATCCCCGCGTCCCCGCAGGGAAAACGGTGCTTCGCACTACGCTCACCTCCCGCCCGGCTGACCGACGGCCGGCTCGACTCGACGTCGTGTCTCGTTTCGCCTCTGGCCGCCCTCCCTGGCGTCCAGTCCTTGTCATCCGGTCTCCGGTTCGCCGGTTTCAGCGGGGACTCAACCCCCGCGCTGTGAGACCGTACTCCACAGCAACAAAGAAATCGCTTTAGGCTCGGTATTGAAGCGAGGTGTTGGGTCCGGCTGAAAATCGCCGAGGCGTTCACTTCCGGCCGGGGCAGCCCGCATGGATGCGGGCTGAGGGCGTGCCTTACAGGGAAGTTACCTCACGCCCGACCCGGAAGCCGGAAGGGATAAGCTGAGGGAACCGCAAAGCGGCGATTTTCCCTGCCGGGAGCCCGGGTCGCCAGGGTGGTGGCGGCGAGCCACCCTGGCACGTTCACATGTGCGGAATTTCCAGATGAGCAAAATGTATGAAGTGAACGGAAACTCAGCCAAACCCGCAGATTCTTACGCCTTCCCAACAAAAAATGCCAGTCAGCTTAACTGACTGGCATTATCCCGACGGAGGCTTTTTTTATGCTTGCGGGGGAAGGGCGCGGGGCTTGCCTTCGCTGTCTACCGCCACATAGATAAACAGCGCCTCGGTGGCTTTATAGCGCTGGCCGATGGGCTCAGAGGAGACCTTCTTCACCCACACCTCAACGTTGATGGTTACCGAGGTCGTACCGCGTTTAACGCAGCGCGCATAGCAACACACCACGTCACCCACCGCAACCGGACGCAGGAAGGTCATGCCGTCAACCCGGACGGTGACCACGCGGCCATGGGCGATCTCTTTGGCCATGATCGCGCCGCCCATGTCCATCTGCGACATTAACCAGCCACCAAAAATATCGCCGTTGGCGTTGGTATCGGCAGGCATTGCCAGCGTGCGTAATACCAGCTCGCCCTGTGCTGCTTCGTTTGTATTGGTCATCAGGACTTATCTTCCTGCGGCAGGTGGCGATAAATATAGAGGCCGCTTAGCAGGGTAAAGATCAGCGTCAGGGCAGTTAAGCCAAACACCTTGAAGTTCACCCAGATATTTTGCGGCAGCCAGAAGGCGATATAGATATTGGCCACTCCGCAGATAATGAAAAACAGCGCCCAGGCGAGGTTGAGTTTTGACCACACCGTTGCCGGCAGGGCGATCTCTTTACCCAGCATGCTCTGGATCAGCGGCTTTTTCATCACCCACTGGCTAAACAGCAGCGCACCGGCAAACAGGGCGTAGATCACGGTCACTTTCCATTTAATAAACTCGTCGTTATGGAAAAAGAGCGTCAGTCCGCCAAACACCGCTACCAGCACAAAGGTCACCAGCGCCATTTTTTCAACTTTGCGATAGCGCACCCAGCTGTAGATCAGCACCACCGCCGTCGCCACGATCAGCGCCGCCGTTGCGGCATAGATGTCATACAGCTTATAAAAGGCAAAAAATACAATCAGCGGCAAAAAATCAAGAAACTGCTTCATTCTTCGATTCCGTAATAGATGCAGCCTGTCGGTTAAGCAGGCTGCGGGATGTTAAGGGCGGATCAGCATATAAAGACGATAAAGATAAACAAGCAGCGCCGCCGAGATCAAATTGCTCAGCGTATTGGCCACGATAGCCCCCACCGTTGGCGTCAGGACGGCAAAGTTGGGAGCGAACATCAGCAGCAGGGTTTTTGCCAGCAGCCAGCCCATCACCGCCGGGGCCACCAGGCGCATACTGCCCCAGCCCAGACGCATGCTGTTACGGATCGACTGAAAGACGCCCATTTTATCCTGCACCATCATCACGGGCGCAAAGGCCAGCAGGATCGCCAGGATAACGCCTGGAACCACGATAAACATGATGCCGATCTGCACCATAAAGGTGGTCAGGAAGATCAGGATAAACAGCTTTGGCAGCACTGGAGCGCTGGCTCCAATCGCCCGCAGCGCGCTTATGCGATGGCCCGCTGAAATCAGCTGAAGCAGTAGCAGCATCCCCCCCGCCAGAATGGCGTTGCCAAACAGCCCGGAAAAGGTCGAGGCGGCAGAGGCGCGCAGCAGCACCTGCTGCTGTTCCGGCGTCATGTTTTGCACCAGTTCAAACAGCCCGGCGCTGCCGGATAGGTTGTCACCCTCACGCAGGATGGCGAGCTGCTCATCGCTGGGTGAAAAAACGTGGCCAAGCATTACCGTGATAAACGCACACAATAAGGCGATCAGCAAAATGGTGACGAACTGATTGCGAACAAAATTTCCCGTGTCACGGTAAACGGACTTCGCCGTGATAGACATGCACTCTCCTTGAGTAAACCGGTATTAATTTGCTGACGATTGTAACCTGGTTAGCGTCGCAGTGGCAGCACTCTCCCGTGTATGGAAAAGCATAGCTTTGTAAAACAGTCTCACCCTGAAAATTGATCTACACCCAAACCGATAGTGTCCTGATGGTTAAGGAAAATTAATCCAGATCAATGAATGTTACTTTACAGGGTCAAATGTGATCTGCGTTAGATCACTTTGTACTTCAATGTAGGTATATTCACCGCGCCAGAAAAAATAACCCTATCGATGGAGCGGAAAAGAATGAAAAAATTAGCGGTGGTAGCGTTGGCGTTAAGCGCATTTTCAGCTGGGACATATGCCCATGACGCGGGCGAGTTTTTTGTGCGTGCAGGTTCGGCGACGGTAAGACCGACCGAAGGATCAGACAACGTGCTGGGCAGTCTGGGCGGGTTTAACGTCAGCAACAACACCCAGCTGGGCCTGACCTTCACCTATATGGCTACGGAGAACGTCGGCATCGAGCTGCTGGCCGCCACGCCGTTCCGTCACCATGTCGGCACCGGTCCGACGGGTAACATTGCCACCGTTGAGCACCTGCCGCCAACCCTGGTTGCCGAGTGGTATTTCGGTGACAGCAGCAGCAAAGTCCGTCCCTATATTGGCGCAGGCGTGAACTACACCACCTTCTTTGATGAGAAATTTAACGATACCGGTAAAGCGGCGAATCTTTCCGACCTGAGCCTGAGCGACTCCTGGGGTGCGGCGGGCGTGGTGGGGCTTGACTACCTGATCAACCGCGACTGGTTGATTAACGCCTCAGTGTGGTACATGGATATCGATACCGACGTGAAATTTAAGGCAGGTGGGGTGCAGAACACGGTCGATACGCGTCTCGATCCGTGGGTGTTTATGTTCTCGGCGGGCTACCGCTTCTGATCCACGAATTCAGGTGAGAAACTGGCCGAAGAAGCCGGTTTCTCACCCTGATGAATCAGCTTACTCGCGTCGCCGCTTTTAGACCCTGCACAAACGCCTTCAGCTCGTCCAGCATCTTAACGGGCTTATCAAGGTTATTCTCAATAATCTTCACAATGGCGGAGCCGGAAATTGCCCCGGCTGCGCCTGCCTCCAGCGAGGTTTTCACCTGCTCCGGGGTTGAGATACCAAAGCCCTGCAGCGGCGGGGCAGCATGGTACTCAGCCAGCTTCTCAACCAGATGCTGTAGCGGCAGGGCCACGCTGTTCTCTGCGCCGGTTACGCCAGCGCGGGAGAGCAGGTAGGTGTAGCCGCGTCCGTAGGAGGCAATCTGGCGCAGCAGATCGTCATCGGCGTTTGGCGGGCAGATAAAGATTGGCGCAACGTTATGGCGCATCGCTGCCTGACGGAACGGGGCTGACTCCTCTACCGGCACGTCCGCCACCAGCACTGAATCAACGCCTGATTTTTCACATTTAGCGTAGAACTCATCAATACCCTGGCTGAATACCAGGTTGGCGTACATCAGCAGGCCGATAGGGATTGTCGGATGCTTCTGGCGTACGGCGGCCAGCATCTCAAAGCATTGGGCGGGCGTAGTGCCCGCGGCAAAGGCGCGCAGGGTGGCATTCTGGATAGTGGGGCCGTCGGCCAGCGGATCGGAGAAGGGGATCCCTAACTCCAGCGCGTCGGCACCGCCCTCAATCAGCGCATCGATAATCTTTAGCGACTGTTCGGGAGAGGGATCGCCCAGGGTAACAAAGGGAACAAACGCTCCCTCCTTGCGTTCCTGCAGGCGCGTAAACAGCTGCTCATAACGTTCCATCACATCTCCCCTCGTGCTTTTAAAATATCGTGAACCGTAAAGATGTCTTTGTCGCCGCGGCCAGAGAGGTTTACCACCAGCAGCTGCTCTTTTTCTGGGTTTTCGCGCATCATCTTCAACGCATGGGCCAGCGCATGTGAGGACTCCAGCGCCGGAATGATCCCTTCGCTGCGGCACAGCAGTTTGAACGCTGCCAGCGCTTCATCATCGGTGATCGAGACGTAGTCCGCACGGCCGATGCTGTTTAGATGCGCATGCTGCGGCCCTACGGACGGGAAATCGAGCCCGGCAGAGATGGAGTAGGACTCCTCAATCTGACCGTCATCGGTCTGCATCATCGGCGACTTCATGCCGAAGTAGATGCCCACCCGGCCATGCTTCAGCGGCGCGCCGTGTTCACCAGTCTCGATCCCGTGACCCGCCGGCTCGACGCCGATCAGCCCCACACTGCTCTCTTCAATAAAGTCAGCAAACATACCGATGGCGTTAGAGCCGCCGCCGACGCAGGCGATCACCGCATCCGGCAGGCGGCCCTCTTTTTCGAGGATCTGCACTTTGGTCTCTTCGCCAATCATGCGCTGGAACTCACGCACAATAGTCGGGAACGGATGCGGGCCTGCCGCCGTGCCGAGCATATAGTGAGCCGTATCGTAGCTGCCGGACCAGTCACGCAGCGCTTCGTTACAGGCATCTTTCAGGGTAGCCGAGCCGCTATAGACCGGGATCACCTCTGCACCCATCAGGCGCATGCGGAACACGTTCGGCGACTGACGCTCCACGTCCTTAGCACCCATATAGATGCGGCATTTCAGGCCGAGCAGGGCGCTGGCGAGAGCGGAGGCAACGCCGTGCTGGCCCGCGCCGGTCTCGGCAATGATCTCGGTTTTACCCATGCGCTTGGCAAGCAGCGCCTGGCCCAGCACCTGGTTAGTTTTGTGCGCGCCGCCGTGAAGCAGATCTTCGCGCTTGAGATAGAGCGTGGTGTTTGTTCCGGCAGTCAGGTTCTGGCATTTGGTAAGCGCGGTCGGACGCCCGGCATAGTTTTTCAGCAGATCGGTGAACTGAGCCTGAAACGCCGGATCTTTCTGGGCGCTGACAAAGGCCTCTTCCAGCTGGCGCAGGGCGGGCATTAAAATTTGCGGAACGTACATGCCGCCGAATTCACCGAAGTAGGGATTGAGCAAAGTTGTCATTACAGATTCCTTAATAGGCACGCAGGGTACGGAAAACCGAGGCCAGCTTGCTGGCATCTTTAATACCCGGTTCAGATTCCACACCTGAATTAAAATCGAGTCCGGCACAGCCCGCCTGCGCCGCCGTGACGCAGTTATCTGCACCGAGGCCACCGGCCAGCATCACGTTGTCCAGCGTCTCTCCGGCCAGCAGGGACCAGTCAAAACGCTGGCCGGTGCCGCCCTGGCCGTTATCAAACAGATAGCGGTCAACGTGGTTGAGATTGCGGGCCGGGAGCGTATCGCTGACGCTCAGCGCTTTCCAGATGGCGACGTGAGCTGGCAGCGCGGCGCGCAGCGTATCAATATAGGCCTGATCCTCCGCGCCGTGCAGCTGGACGGCAGCAAGCTGGAACCGCTCTGCCTTCTCTACCACCGCCTCGACGGTTGCGTTACGGAAGACGCCCACGTAGCGCAGGGGCGCTGCGGCAATCACCGTATCGGCCTGGGCATCACTCACGCAGCGCGGGGACTCAGGGACGAAGATCAGCCCGCCGAAGAGGGCTCCGGCTTCAAACGCGGCCTGCGCATCCTCGGGACGCGTCAGCCCGCACACTTTATTCTCGCCCAGCAGTACGCGCTTGATGGCGGCGGCGAGATCGTCCTGCTCCATCAGCGCCGATCCGATTAAAAAGCCGTTGGCGAAACGGCTCAGATCGCGCACTTGAGCATACGTATTAATCCCCGACTCGCTGATCACCGTGACGCCCGCGCCGAGACGAGGGGCCAGCTGGCGGGTGCGGTTGAGATCGATAGAGAGATCGCGCAGGTCGCGGTTGTTGATACCCACCACCTTAGCCCCGAGGGCGATAGCGCGCTCCAGCTCCTCTTCATTACTCACTTCGGTCAGCACGCCCATCTTCAGGCTGTGGGCCACGGCGGCGAGCTGGCGATATTGGTCGTCATCGAGCACCGAGAGCATCAGCAGGCAGGCGTCCGCCTGGTAGTAGCGCGCCAGGTAGATCTGGTAGGCCTCGATAATAAAATCCTTACACAGGATCGGCTGCGGCGCGGCGGCGCTCACCAGCGGCAGAAAATCGAAGCTGCCCTGAAAATATTTCTCATCCGTCAGCACGGAGATAGCCGACGCATGGTGTTTGTAGATGCCCGCGATCCGCACCGGATCGAAGTCATCGCGGATCACCCCTTTTGACGGCGAGGCCTTTTTACATTCGAGAATAAACGCCGTGCGCGCACCCTGCAAAGCATCGTAAAAGCTGCGCGTGGCGGGCACGATCTCGCTCTGAAAACTGGCCAGCGGCTGCTGCTGTTTTCGGGCGGCGACCCAAATCGCCTTATCCGCGACGATTTTCGCTAAAACGGTTTCCATTACTTATCCTCTTGCCGCAAGTGCGGTGACTTTGTCATAGGCAGCACCGCTGCGTAGTACGTCCAGAACCTTTTGCGCGTTGGCCTGCAAATTCTCTTCCCCATGCAGACGCATCAGCATCGCCACGTTTGCCGCGACGGCGGCCTCGTGGGCGGCTTCACCTTTACCTTGTAGTAAGCGCGTCAGAATGTCACGATTTTCTTCCGGGGTGCCGCCTGCCAGCGCCTCCTGGCGATAGGGCGTCAGGCCAAAGTCAGTGGCCTCCAGCTGGTAACTGCTGATATCGCCGTTGTTCAGCTCGGCAACCAGCGTCGGGGCGTGCAGAGAGACTTCGTCCATGCCGCCGCTGTGCACCACTGCTGCCCGTTGATAGCCCAGCACGCGCAGCGTCTCGGCAATCGGCAGCACCAGCTCTGGGCTGTAGACCCCGATCAGCGCCAGCGGCGGGTGGGCCGGGTTAATCAGCGGCCCCAGCACGTTGAACAGGGTGCGGGTCTTAAGCTGCTGGCGTACGGGCATCGCGTGGCGGAACCCGGTGTGGTACTTCGGTGCAAAGAGGAAGCAGACCCCCAGCTCGTCCAGCGCGGTACGGGATTTATCCGCGTTCATATCGAGGTTGATGCCAAACGCCGCCAGCAGATCCGACGAGCCGGAGCGGCTTGAAACGCTGCGGTTGCCGTGCTTCGCCACCTTCAGGCCGCAGGCTGCGGCGACGAAGGCGCTGGCGGTGGAGATATTGATGCTGTTGCTGCCGTCGCCGCCGGTGCCAACGATATCGGCAAAGGCATAGTCCGGGCGCGGGAAGGGCGCTGCGTTCTCCAGCAGCGCGGTGGCTGCCCCGGCGATCTCGTTGGGATGCTCGCCGCGGATCTTCATGCTTACCAGCGCCGCCGCCAGCTGCTCTGGCTTCAGCTCGCCGCGCACTACCGCCGAGAAGAGCTGGTGGCTCTCCTGCTGGCTCAGGGTCTGGGCCTGATAGAGTTTCTCCAGGATCGGTTGCAGGGTGTTGCTCTGCTCCAGCTTCTGCTGTGCCCAGGCCAGAGTCTGCTCCAGCAGGCGTGCGCCCTGGGTGGTGAGAATGGACTCCGGGTGGAACTGGAAGCCGCAGACGCGATCGGCATCGTGACGCACCGCCATCACCATGCCGTTGAAATGCGCATTGATGGTCAGCCCGGCAGGCACGTTGCTGCCCACCAGCGAATGATAGCGCGCCACCGGCAGCGGGTTGCTCAGCCCAGCGAACATCGCCTGGCCGTCGTGTTCAATATTTGACGCTTTACCGTGCAGGATCTCTCCGGCCTGGCCGACGTAGCCGCCGTAGGCTTCAACAATCGCCTGATGGCCGAGGCAGATACCAATGATCGGCAGTTTGCCGCGCATGCGGGTTAACAACTCGGGCATACAGCCTGCCTCAGAGGGCGCGCCGGGGCCCGGAGAGAGCATCAGCACCGGGTTCTCCATAGTTGCCAGGCGGTCAATCAGCGTCTGGGCAGGGACATGGTTGCGGTAGATCACCACGTTGTGGCCGCTGGCGCGCAGCTGATCGGCAAGGTTATAGGTAAACGAGTCGATATTATCGAGCAGCAGAATGTCAGCCATCAGAACGTCTCCTGAGCGTGGTGTGCGGTGGCAATGGCGCGCAGGACCGCGCGGGCTTTGTTGCGGGTTTCATCGGCTTCAGACTGCGGAACAGAGTCCAGCACCACGCCCGCGCCCGCCTGGACGGTGGCGACACCGTTTTCAACGTAGGCGGAGCGGATCACGATGCAGGTATCGAGGTCGCCGTGGGCGGTGAAGTAGCCCACCGCGCCGCCATAGCTGCCGCGACGGGTGCCTTCCGCCTGAGCGATAAGCTGCATGGCGCGGACCTTTGGCGCACCGCTCAGGGTGCCCATATTCATGCACGCCCGATAGGCATGGAGCACATCGAGATCGTTGCGCAGCTCGCCTACCACGCGGGAGACCAGATGCATCACAAACGAGTAGCGATCGACCTTGGTCAGGTCGGCAACGTAGCGGCTGCCTGGCGTGCAGATGCGGGCCAGATCGTTGCGGGCGAGGTCAACCAGCATCAGGTGCTCGGAGAGCTCTTTATGATCGGTACGCATCTCCAGCTCAATGCGGCTGTCGAGATCGCGATCCAGCGAGCCGTCGGCCCGGCGACCGCGCGGACGCGTTCCAGCAATCGGGTAGATCTCAATCTGGCGAGACTGCGCATCATACTTCAGCGAGCTCTCAGGCGACGCGCCGAACAGGGTAAAGTCGTTATCCTGCATAAAGAACATGTAGGGGCTGGGGTTGCTCTTCTTCAGCACGTCGTAGGCCGCCAGCGGCGACGGGCAGGGCAGCGAGAAGCGGCGGGACGGCACGACCTGGAAGATCTCTCCGGCGCGGATGGCTTTTTGCATCTCGCGTACCACTGCGCCAAACTCCTCGTCGCTCTGGTTGCATTCGCAGCGCATAGACGCCACCGTCTCTACCGGCAGCGGGGCGGGAGGCAGGCTGAGCTGCTGACGCAGTTCGGCGATGCGCTGGGTCAGACGCTGTTGTTCAGCGTCGGAAGGGGTGAAAAGGCTTGCCTGAATGCGGGTCTGCTGCTGCTGGTGATCGATAACCAGCAGCGTTTCGGCCAGGTAGAAGCAGAAGTCCGGGCAGCCATTCTCCTGTGCCAGTGCAGGCAGATCCTCAAAACCGGCTACCAGGTCATAGGCGAAGAGGCCGCCAAAGAACATCGCCTCGCGCTCTTCAGCCGGAACGGTCACCAGCTCCTGAAGCAGGCGAAAGGCATCAAAAACTGACAGCGAGCAGAGACGGGCGTCTTCGTCCAGCAGGTTGCTCACCGGCGGAAAGTGCAGAACGCGGCCATCCGGGCGGGCGATGTTCTCTACGCCAGCGGGCAGGGCGGCATCCAGCAGCGGCAGGAGCGACGCGCCGTTGGCCGTTAGCGCCTGAATGGTGACAGTGTCACCTAATGCGGTAATGCGCAGCGCACTGTCGACCAGCAGCAGGCTCTTGAGATCGTCCTTGCTGTCGATATCGGCAGATTCCAGCAGCAGCGTTGCCGGGCGATCCGCGCACAGCTGATGAAACAGGGCGGTCGGGTTCTCCCGGTACGCGGCGTGGTCTGTGAGAAGCTGTAGTGCAGGTTTTGGCATTGGCATAGTCATTCTCATCCGATCGTTATTCTTTTCAAAAAAAAGCCCGCTCAGTTGGCGGGCCGGGGTATCTGTCTGCTTGAGGCAAACGCTCGCTCACCGCCCGTTTTCAGGAGGAGTGCCACCAGCGAATAAGCGTAAAGTGTTTGAACATTTTCAGATACCTCGTTGTGTGAACTTGCGTACTAGTTAACTGGTTCAAGAGAATAAAGTCAACCCCTGATTTCAGAATTCGCTGCGTAACCGTTATGATAGGGTCCTAAATGAGATATACCCTACTGGAGCCGCTTTGAGCGACACGAATTACGCCATTATTTACGACCTTCACTCTCACACTCAGGCCTCAGACGGTTTGCTCACCCCGGAAGAACTCGTTCATCGCGCAGTCGAGATGCGCGTGGGCACGCTGGCTATCACCGATCATGATACGACCTCGGCTATACCCGCCGCCCAGGCGGAGATCCTGCGCGCAGGTCTGAACCTGACGCTGATTAACGGCGTGGAGATCTCTACCCTCTGGGAGAATCACGAGATCCATATTGTCGGCCTCAATATCGACATTGCGCATCCGGCGATGGTGACGCTGCTTGAAGAGCAAAAGGCCCGGCGTCAGGCACGCGCCATGCAGATTGGCGAGCGGCTTGAGAAAGCGCATATTCCTGGTGCGTGGGAAGGGGCGCTGCGTCTGGCGAACGGCGGGGCGGTGACCCGTGGCCACTTTGCCCGTTTCCTCATTGAGAACGGCAAGGCCAGCGACGTGGCGGGCGTGTTTAAAAAGTATCTTGCGCGTGGTAAAACCGGATACGTTCCGCCCCAGTGGTGTACAATAAAACAAGCTATTGATGTGATTCATCATTCTGGCGGCAAGGCGGTAGTGGCCCATCCCGGACGCTACGATCTGAGCGCTAAATGGCTGAAAAGGCTGCTGGCACACTTTGCCGAACAGGGCGGTGATGCGATGGAAGTCGCCCAATGCCAGCAGGCACCCAACGAGCGCACCCAGCTTGCTGCGTATGCGCAACAGTTTGGTCTTATGGCGTCACAGGGATCGGATTTTCACCAGCCCTGCCCGTGGATCGAGCTGGGTCGCAAACTGTGGCTGCCCGCAGGCGTAGAAGCGGTATGGCAGTTGTGGGAACAGCCTCAACATAATGAGAGGGAAGTATGAGTCAGTTTTTTTATATTCATCCGGATAATCCCCAGCCGCGCCTGATTAACCAGGCAGTGGAGATTGTGCGTAAGGGCGGGGTGATCGTCTATCCCACCGACTCCGGCTACGCGCTGGGCTGTAAAATCGAAGATAAAGGGGCGATGGAGCGTATCTCCCGCATTCGCCAGCTGCCGGATGGGCACAACTTTACCCTGGTGTGCCGGGATCTCTCCGAGCTGTCGACTTACGCCTTTGTGGATAACGTGGCATTCCGCCTGATCAAGAACAATACGCCGGGCAACTACACCTTTATTCTTAAGGGCACGAAAGAGGTGCCGCGCCGCCTGCTGCAGGAAAAACGCAAAACCATCGGCCTGCGCGTGCCGTCTAACCCTATCGCGCTGGCGCTGCTGGAAACCCTCGGCGAGCCGATGCTCTCTACCTCGCTGATGCTCCCCGGCAGCGAATTCACCGAGTCCGATCCCGAAGAGATCAAAGATCGCCTGGAAAAGCATGTGGAGCTTATCATTCATGGCGGCTATCTCGGCCAGCAGCCTACCACAGTGGTCGATCTGACCGATGACGCGCCGGAAGTGATCCGTGAAGGCGTGGGCGATGTGACCCCCTTCCTTTGAATGAATCCACCCTAAATTAAGAGAACGTCGATCGTTAAAAACCTCACAGAGGGTCTAAGCGGTACTCTGTGAGGTGTTCAAGAAATTATGCTTCACGTAGCTCAGGCTTAACGAGAGTCTCTTTCTCTTCCAGAAAGTTATTAACAATCCTGCGGAATTCAAGCGGTTTCTGGATTGAAGGAATTGGGGTTCCTGTGCCGCCCGTTCCTTTTATAACTATTGTTCCATACCCTAACAAACGTCCTAAAAGGCTTTGATTGATATTGATGCTTTCAACTTTTTCTAAGCGAAGCTCAATGGTTGAACGTCGAATAAAGCCGAATTTCGCAATGATACGTTTGTTAGTGAGAGCAAGTTCTGTCGTTAAGATTTGTATTGCGATATTGGTCAACATAAACAGGGACAGAAACAGCAGGAACCATGCTATGACACCGGGGCTACCCTGATTACTTGATGCTGAAGCCCCTAGCATAATTAAGGCTATAAGAAGGATCAAGACCGCTACTATGATATTTGATAGAAAAGAGAGCCATGAAACATGTGCTCTAACAATGACTTCTTCCCCCTTTGACAGGTTTGAATCGACATAACTTGCCATGCGTGTTTCCTTAACAATAGTAATAATCTGAAACATTATAAAATGGTGTTGCGACAGAAATATATAGCGTGTTGGATTTTTATATAGTCAGGATGGATGTCATTCCGTAAATCTATCCAACATGATGAGGTGGTTGACTTCGCTGGCTACAATTTATCCAGCGTCAACTTGAAACGAGTAGAAGCAATGGTTTTGAAATTAGTGTAGGATTATCGACCTCCTGAAAAGAGAGTCGATGTTCGATATCTTTTTAATCAAAATTTTAAGCAACGGTGAGTTAGGTTAACTCATTGTTTCGTAAAGCATACCAGACGCCTGTGAAGGCGACACCTGAAGGAACCGCCATGAGCGAGAAATTACAAAAAGTGCTGGCCCGCGCTGGCCACGGCTCCCGCCGTGAAATCGAAGCGATCATTGCAGCCGGGCGCGTCAGCGTCGACGGAAAAATCGCAACCCTCGGCGACCGCGTTGAGGTTATCCCAGGCCTGAAGATCCGTATTGACGGCCATCTTATCTCTGTTAGAGAGTCGGTCGAGCAGATTTGTCGCGTGCTGGCCTACTATAAACCAGAAGGTGAACTCTGCACCCGTAACGATCCGGAAGGGCGTCCGACCGTGTTCGATCGTCTGCCGAAGCTGCGCGGCGCACGCTGGATTGCCGTTGGCCGTCTGGACGTGAACACCTGCGGCCTGCTGCTGTTCACCACCGACGGTGAGCTGGCTAACCGCCTGATGCACCCGAGCCGTGAAGTCGAGCGCGAATACGCCGTGCGCGTATTTGGTCAGGTCGAAGAGAACAAGCTCCGCGATCTCTCCCGTGGCGTGCAGCTGGAAGATGGTCCGGCCGCGTTTAAAACTATCAAGTTCAGCGGCGGTGAGGGTATCAACCAGTGGTATAACGTCACCCTGACCGAAGGGCGTAACCGTGAGGTTCGTCGCCTGTGGGAAGCCGTTGGCGTGCAGGTGAGCCGTCTTATCCGCGTCCGCTACGGTGATATTCTGCTGCCGAAACGGCTGCCGCGTGGGGGCTATACCGAACTGGACCTGGCCCAGACTAACTATCTGCGCGAGCTGGTGGAGTTAACGCCGGAAACCGAATCCAAGGTGGCGGTAGAGAAAGACCGTCGTCGTATGAAGGCCAACCAGATCCGCCGGGCGGTCAAGCGTCATACTCAGACCGGCAGCGCACGTCCGGCTAGCGGACGCCCTGCAAGCGGCAACCGCCGCTCCAGCACGCGTAACAGCAAAGCATAAAAAAAGGGGCCTCGGCCCCTTTTTCGATCTGTTATACCGGGCGGCGGCTCTGCCTTGCCCGGCCTACGAACTTTTTTATATTTAATAATCAATCCCGATCTGCGCCTTCACGCCCGCGTCGAAAGCGTGCTTAACCGGACGTAGCTCGCTCACCGTATCGGCCAGCTCCAGAATATCCCGATGGCAGCCGCGACCGGTAATAATTACCGTCTGCTGGGCCGGACGCGTTTGCAGGGCGCTCAGCACTACCTCCAGCGGCAGATAGTCATAGGCCACCATGTAGGTCAGCTCGTCCAGGATCACCATGTCCAGCGTCTCGTCGGCCAGCATCCGCTGGGCATGCTCCCACACCGCCAGACAGGCGGCGGTATCGGCCTCTCGGTTTTGCGTGTCCCACGTGAAGCCCGTCGCCATCACCTGAAACTCCACGCCGTGCGGCTCCAGCAGGTTGCGCTCGCCGTTAGGCCAGGTACCCTTAATAAACTGAATGACGCCCACTTTTTTACCGTGGCCCACCGCGCGGGTGGCGGTGCCAAAGGCGGCGGTGGTTTTGCCTTTGCCGTTGCCGGTAAAGACGATAATAATCCCGCGCTCGTCCTGGGCGGCGGCCACACGTGCATCCACGTGATCCTTCACTTTCTGCTGTCGTTGCTGGTAACGCTCTTCACTCATTGTGCGATCCCCGGTTTGCGTCCAGGCTGAGCATCAAAGCTCATGCCGGTTTTGCGACGGCTGTCATCACCCATCAGCCATAGGTAGAGCGGCATGATATCAGCCGGGGTCTTTAATTTTTGTGGATCTTCCGACGGAAACGCGCTGGCACGCATTTTTGTTCGCGTACCGCCGGGGTTGATGCAGTTAACCCGCAGGTGCTTGCTCTGATACTCCTCGGCCAGCACCTGCATCATGCCTTCGGTGGCAAATTTGGACACCGCGTAGGCTCCCCAGCTGGCGCGGCCCTGACGGCCTACGCTTGAGGAGGTGAACACCAGCGAGCCGGCCTCTGACTTGAGTAATAAAGGAAGAAGCGCCTGGGTCAAATAGAAGGTCGCGTTGACGTTAATCTGCATCACCTGCTCCCAGACCTCCGGCTTCTGCTGATCCATCGGGCAGATATCCCCAAGCATGCCCGCGTTATGCAGGACGCCATCGAGGCGGGGAACGGCGGCATCAATCTGTGCCGCCAGCTGCTGGCACTGCGCCGGCGTGCAGGTGGCGAGATCCAGCGTATACCAGCGGGCGGTTTTGCCGCCGAGCTGCTCGATGCGCTGGGCCACGCCGCGCAGCTTCTCTTCATTTCTGCCGAGCAGGATCACTTTTGCGCCATAGCGGGCATAGGTCAGGGCGGCCTCCTCGCCAATCCCGTCGCTGGCACCGGTCACCAGAATAATGCGGTTCTCTAATAAATCTCGTTTTGGCTGGTAGTGCACGGTTTCTCCTTTGCGCTCTCGTTCATCCAGGCGTCATTTCACAGGATCGGGTCTTGTGGGCTTTATGCCTTAATCTGCCGCGTAATTCAATCGTCAAGCTCCTGCATTGATGCTTTGAACCTTTTCAAGTTCTTACAGAGCAAAAAAATCAGCAGGATGGCCTCTAACTTAGCACGACGGCAGAAGACGATGTGGGCGGGGTCATGTACACTGGCCTTTACGTTAAGTGATGTAACCAAGGTGGGACGCGTGGAATTACTATCTGAATACGGGTTGTTTTTAGCCAAGATTGTGACGGTGGTGATTGCCATCGCCGTCGTGGCGATGCTTATCGTTAACCTGACGCAGCGCAAACGGCAGCGCGGGGAGCTTCGCGTCACAAACCTGAGCGAGCAGTATAAAGAGATGCAGGAGGATCTTTCGGTCTCCCTGCTCGATACGCACCGGCAGAAGCTGTGGCACAAGGCCCAGAAGAAGCGCCTGAAGCAGGAGGCCAAAGAGGCAAAGGCCAGCGCCAAGCTGGGCGTACCCGCTGCCGCTACGAAAGCCCGTGCCTACGTGCTGGATTTCAAAGGCAGTATGGATGCGCATGAGGTCAGCAGCCTGCGGGAAGAGATCACCGCCGTGCTCACCGTCGCTAAGCCTGAGGATCGCGTGGTGCTGCGCCTTGAGAGCCCTGGCGGCGTGGTACACGGCTACGGCCTGGCATCGTCCCAGCTGCAGCGCCTGCGTGATAAAAACATTCCGCTCACCGTTGCCGTGGACAAAGTGGCTGCCAGCGGCGGCTATATGATGGCCTGCGTGGCGGACAAGATTGTCGCCGCACCTTTTGCCATTGTCGGGTCGATTGGCGTCGTGGCGCAGATCCCTAACCTGAACCGCTTCCTGAAAAGCAAAGATATCGATATTGAATTGCATACAGCCGGCCAATATAAACGGACGCTGACCCTGCTTGGGGAGAATACCGAAGAGGGGCGTCAGAAGTTCCGCGAAAGCCTGAATGAGACCCACGACCTCTTCAAATCCTTTGTTAAGCAGATGCGTCCTTCATTAGATATTGAGTCCGTGGCTACCGGTGAACACTGGTACGGCGTACAGGCGCAGGAGAAGGGGCTGGTGGATGAGGTGGGCACCAGCGACGAGCTGCTGCTTGGCCTGATCAAGGAGTTCGAGGTGATCGGCATTCGCTACACCCGCCGCAAGAAATTAATGGATCGCTTTACCAGCAGCGCGGCGGAGAGCGCCGACCGGCTGCTGCTGCGCTGGTGGCAGCGCGGTGAAAAGCCGCTGCTGTAAACGGTGATAAATAGAGGAGCGAGGCGCAATGCCTCGCTCTGTTTACTCCGCCAGCGTATATTTCTCTGACAGTACGTGGGCAAGATGTTTGAACATGTTAAACACCGCCGTACTCTTCGCCGTAGGCAGGCCCTGCTCATCAAGAAAATAGTCGCCGCTGAAAATCAGAATGCCGTTACGTTCGGTGACGTTGGTGGCTTCGATGCCCTGCACATAATCCTCATGCTCGCGGATGATCTCATTCGCTTTCGCCAGCAGTGACTGACGATCGATCGGTAGAACTGACTCTTGCATAATTACCTCCTTAAACGTTGCCGATATTCTACGTCCAGGGGGACAAATGGGGCAAATTTTCCCTGTTATCAAGAGGGCCTTTACCTCATTCTGCCGTTGGCGCGATCCGTTTTTGCATGCTAATAAAGTTGCGTAACAAATTTTATCAGGTAGAGTGTGCGCTTTCGTCAATCTGGCAACAGATTTGCTTGACATTCGACCTTAAGTTCGTCGTTCTCATCCCACCAGACGCGGAAAAACCTGTTAACTCAGTCACCTGGAAGTCTTAATTTCAGCGTCTGGTTATGAAAAGGGGTTGATATCCCGTGACGTCGCCGCTATATCTGAGGCACGTCGCCAGGGGATGGTGAGTCAACGTGCGGCGTATTCCTGGAAGAATCAAATTAGGTAAAGGTGAATATGGGTAAAGCTCTCGTTATCGTTGAGTCCCCGGCAAAAGCCAAAACGATCAATAAGTATCTGGGTAGTGACTACGTGGTGAAATCCAGCGTCGGTCATATCCGCGATTTGCCGACCAGTGGCTCAGCCGCCAAAAAGAGCGCTGACTCTGCCTCCACCAAAACGGCTAAAAAGCCCAAAAAGGATGAACGTGGCGCGCTGGTCAATCGTATGGGCGTCGACCCATGGCACGACTGGGATGCGCGCTATGAAGTGCTCCCCGGCAAAGAGAAAGTGGTCTCTGAGCTGAAGTCGCTGGCCGAAAAAGCCGATCATATCTATCTCGCAACCGACCTTGACCGCGAAGGGGAAGCTATTGCCTGGCACCTGCGGGAAGTGATCGGGGGCGATGAGACGCGCTACAGCCGCGTCGTATTTAACGAAATTACCAAAAATGCGATCCGCCAGGCGTTCGAAAAGCCGGGCGAGCTGAACATTGACCGGGTTAATGCCCAGCAGGCGCGTCGCTTTATGGACCGCGTCGTGGGCTATATGGTCTCGCCGCTGCTGTGGAAAAAGATCGCCCGTGGTCTCTCTGCTGGTCGCGTGCAGTCCGTTGCCGTGCGGCTGGTGGTCGAGCGCGAGCGTGAAATCAAAGCCTTCGTGCCGGAAGAGTTCTGGGAAGTGGACGCCAACGTGGCGACGCCAGCCGGTGACTCGCTGGCGCTGCAGGTCACGCATCAGCAGGACAAGCCGTTCCGTCCGGTTAACCGCGAGCAGACCATGTCGGCGGTTAGCCTGCTGGAGAAGGCCCGCTATACCGTAGCCGATCGGGAAGATAAGCCGACCAGCAGCAAGCCGGGCGCGCCGTTCATCACCTCGACGCTGCAGCAGGCGGCCAGCACCCGTCTCGGCTTCGGCGTAAAGAAAACCATGATGATGGCCCAGCGTCTGTACGAAGCGGGACACATTACCTATATGCGTACTGACTCAACTAACCTGAGCCAGGACGCGGTGAGCATGGCCCGCAGCTATATCACCGACAACTTCGGCAAGAAATACCTGCCGGAGAGCCCGATTCAGTACTCCAACAAAGAGAACTCGCAGGAAGCGCACGAAGCGATTCGTCCTTCTGACGTGGCGGTGGTGGCGGAGTCGCTGAAGGATATGGAAAACGACGCGCAGAAGCTCTACCAGCTGATCTGGCGTCAGTTCGTTGCCTGCCAGATGACGCCGGCCCAGTACGACTCCACGACGCTGACCGTGGAAGCGAGCGAGTTCCGCCTCAAGGCGCGCGGTCGCACGCTGCGTTTTGACGGCTGGACCAAAGTGATGCCTGCGCTGCGTAAAAACGATGAAGATCGCACCCTGCCGCCGGTCAACAAAGGCGACGTGGTGTCGCTGATCGAGCTGACCCCGGCCCAGCACTTTACCAAACCGCCGGCGCGCTTCAGCGAGGCCTCGCTGGTCAAAGAGCTGGAAAAACGCGGCATTGGCCGCCCGTCTACCTATGCGTCGATCATTTCGACCATTCAGGATCGCGGCTACGTGCGGGTGGAGAACCGTCGCTTCTATGCTGAGAAGATGGGAGAGATTGTCACCGATCGTCTGGAAGAGAACTTCCGCGAGCTGATGAACTACGACTTCACCGCCCAGATGGAAAACAGCCTTGACCAGGTGGCGAACCACGAAACCGAATGGAAAGGCGTGCTGGATAACTTCTTCAGCGACTTTACCAAGCAGCTAGAGAAGGCCGAGCAGGATCCGGAGGAGGGCGGTATGCGCCCGAACCAGATGGTGCTGACCAGCATTGACTGCCCGACCTGCGGACGGAAAATGGGGATCCGCACGGCGAGTACCGGTGTTTTCCTCGGCTGTTCTGGCTACGCCCTGCCGCCGAAAGAGCGCTGCAAAACCACCATTAACCTGGTACCGGAGAACGAAGTTCTCAACGTGCTGGAGGGTGACGATGCTGAAACCAACGCCCTGCGTGCAAAACGCCGCTGCGTGAAGTGCGGCACGGCGATGGACAGCTATCTGATCGATCCGAAACGCAAGCTGCATGTGTGCGGTAACAACCCCACCTGCGACGGCTACGAGATCGAAGAGGGTGAGTTCCGCATTAAAGGTTACGACGGTCCGATCGTCGAGTGCGAGAAGTGTGGTTCTGAAATGCACCTGAAAATGGGGCGCTTCGGCAAGTACATGGCCTGCACCAACGACGACTGTAAAAACACGCGTAAGATCCTGCGTAGCGGTGAAGTTGCACCGCCGAAGGAAGATCCGGTTCCGCTGCCGGAGTTGCCGTGCGAGAAGTCAGATGCCTACTTCGTGCTGCGCGATGGGGCAGCGGGCGTCTTCCTGGCGGCTAACACCTTCCCGAAATCGCGCGAAACCCGTGCGCCGCTGGTGGAAGAGCTGTACCGCTTCCGCGATCGCCTGCCGGAGAAGCTGCGCTATCTGGCCGATGCGCCGCAGCAGGATCCTGCTGGCAATAAGACTATGGTCCGCTTTAGCCGCAAGACCAAGCAGCAGTACGTTGCCTCCGAGAAAGAGGGGAAAGCCACCGGCTGGTCTGCCTTCTTTATTGATGGCAAATGGGTAGAAGCGAAGAAATAAGCCCGCTGTTGTCTCCTTAAAGGGCCGGTTATCCGGCCCTTTCTTATAACGACATTATTATTTTTTTTTCATATCTATACACTGTAGATATAAATGATATAGTGGTTATAGCTAATTCCTCTCTTATTATTAAATCGTCTTAGACGATGCCGTGTGCGCAAAATCGGATGGTCCGTCATGAAACTACAGCAGCTTCGCTATATTGTTGAGGTGGTCAACCACAACCTTAACGTCTCATCTACTGCCGAAGGGCTCTACACCTCTCAGCCCGGGATCAGTAAGCAGGTTCGTATGCTGGAGGACGAACTGGGGATCCAGATTTTTGCCCGCAGCGGTAAGCATCTTACTCAGGTCACCCCTGCCGGGCAGGAGATCATCCGCATCGCCCGCGAGGTGCTCTCCAAGGTAGAAGCGATAAAATCGGTTGCCGGCGAGCACACCTGGCCGGATAAGGGATCGCTGTACGTGGCGACCACCCATACCCAAGCCCGCTACGCGCTGCCTAACGTGATCAAAGGCTTTATTGAGCGCTACCCGCGCGTATCCCTGCATATGCATCAGGGTTCGCCAACGCAGATTGCCGAGGCGGTATCTAAGGGCAACGCGGACTTTGCCATTGCTACCGAAGCGCTGCATCTCTATGACGACCTGGTGATGCTCCCATGCTACCACTGGAATCGCTCTATCGTAGTAACGCCGGATCACCCGCTGGCGGGCAAGCAGTCAGTGAGCATTGAAGAGCTGGCCCAGTATCCACTGGTGACCTACACCTTTGGCTTTACCGGCCGCTCCGAGCTGGACACTGCGTTTAACCGTGCTGGCCTGACGCCGCGCATTGTCTTTACCGCTACCGATGCCGACGTGATCAAAACCTACGTCCGTCTTGGGCTGGGGGTAGGGGTGATCGCCAGCATGGCGGTGGATCCTATCTCCGACCCAGATCTGGTCAAGCTGGATGCGCAGGGCGTATTCAGCCACAGCACCACCAAAATCGGTTTCCGTCGCAGCACCTTCTTACGCAGCTACATGTATGACTTTATCCAGCGCTTCGCTCCGCATCTTACCCGTGACGTTGTCGATACCGCCGTGGCATTGCGTTCGAACGAGGATATTGAAGCCATGTTCCACGATATAAAGCTGCCGGAAAAGTAACAGAAGGGCGACAAAAGTAGTCGCTAAGGTGGCGCAGCGCAAATTACCTTCTACAATTCTCTCTTCGCGATCATAACATCGAATATTTCACTCGAAATGATTCGTAAATTCGCTGGATTTTAGGCTAAAGTTTCTTTAGGATTTGTCCTATGTAATGATTACTTAAACCTATTGTTCGGTGTCAATATGATAAGCGATGTCGATTGTGTGAGGTTAGCAATGCCAGCAGGAAGTGAAGAACCGCAAAGGGATCTCGCGCTTAAGCGTAAAGCGTGGCTAGCGGTATTTCTCGGTTCGGCTTTCTTCTGGGCAGTTGTGGCGCTGGTTATCTGGAAATTCTGGGGTTAAGCCTATGGCAATTACCGAGCGGTTAAATCCGGTTCAGGACCGCTGCCGGTCCCCTAAACATCCTCACGTAAGCGAGAGCCAGACGACGGTGCAGATCCCGGCGGGCTGGCAGCTTACGGCGGCGCAGAAGGCCTTTATTGACTCTTTTGCTGACGATAAAGCCAAAAAATAGCGGTCATCCTGCCTCCTTGAAACCTCGCTCCGGCGGGGTTTTTTACGATCTGACACCCTGAAAAGCACGCGATTTAGCGATTTGGGTTGTTATCAAAACGTTACGGCATGTTTGTGTTATCTTTAATACAGACCCTGATACCAGTCAGGGTATCGATACTCTGTATTAGGAGGAGCTTATGTCGTCTACCCTACGCGAAGCCAGTAAGGATACATTGCAGGCAGAGAACAAAACCTGGCACTATTACAGCCTGCCGCTGGCCGCAAAGGCACTTGGGGATATTTCCCGCTTACCCAAGTCACTAAAAGTATTGCTGGAAAACCTCCTGCGCTGGCAGGATGAGGATTCCGTCACCGAAGAAGATATTCGTGCGTTAGCCGGATGGCTACACTCTGCCCACGCCGACCGGGAGATCGCCTATCGCCCGGCAAGGGTGCTGATGCAGGACTTCACCGGTGTGCCTGCCGTGGTTGACCTGGCCGCCATGCGCGAAGCGGTTAAACGCCTCGGCGGCGATACCGCAAAAGTCAATCCGCTCTCTCCCGTCGATCTGGTGATCGACCACTCCGTTACCGTGGATCATTTCGGTGACGATGACGCTTTTGAAGAGAACGTCCGTCTGGAGATGGAGCGCAACCATGAGCGCTATCAATTTCTGCGCTGGGGCCAGCAGGCATTCAGCCGCTTCAGCGTCGTGCCGCCGGGAACCGGGATCTGCCATCAGGTAAACCTCGAATACCTCGGGAAAGCGGTCTGGAGCGAACTGCAGGATAAAGAGTGGGTCGCCTATCCGGACACGCTGGTGGGCACCGACTCGCACACCACCATGATCAACGGCCTTGGCGTGCTGGGCTGGGGCGTCGGCGGCATTGAGGCCGAGGCCGCAATGCTCGGCCAGCCGGTATCTATGCTGATCCCCGATGTAGTTGGCTTCAAGCTGACCGGCAAGCTTAACGAAGGCATTACCGCCACCGACCTGGTGCTGACCGTGACCCAGATGCTGCGTAAGCACGGCGTGGTGGGTAAATTCGTTGAATTTTACGGCGACGGTCTCGATCACCTTCCGCTGGCGGATCGCGCGACTATCGCTAACATGGCGCCGGAATATGGCGCGACCTGCGGCTTTTTCCCTATCGATGACGTTACGCTCAACTATATGCGCCTCAGCGGCCGTAGCGAAGAGCAGGTGGCGCTGGTGGAGTCCTACACCAAGGCGCAGGGGATGTGGCGTAATAGTGGCGATGAGCCGGTCTTTACCAGCACCCTCGAACTCAACATGGCGGAAGTAGAGGCCAGCGTGGCCGGGCCGAAACGTCCCCAGGATCGTGTGCCTCTCAGCGACGTGCCGAAGGCGTTTACCGCCAGCTCTGAACTTGAGCTGAACCACGCCCAGAAAGATCGCCAGGCAGTCGAGTATTCGATGAACGGGCGTCAATATGAGCTGCCGGAGGGCGCGGTAGTTATCGCGGCGATCACCTCCTGCACTAACACCTCTAACCCGAGCGTGCTGATGGCGGCGGGGCTGCTGGCGAAAAAAGCCGTGGAGCTGGGGCTGAAGCGTCAGCCATGGGTGAAAGCGTCGCTGGCACCTGGCTCGAAAGTGGTCTCTGACTATCTGGCTCAGGCCAGGCTTACCCCCTGGCTCGATGAGCTGGGCTTCAACCTGGTAGGCTACGGCTGTGCTACCTGTATCGGTAACTCCGGGCCGTTGCCGGATCCTATCGAGCAGGCAATTAAAAAAGGCGACTTAACCGTCGGGGCGGTGCTCTCTGGTAACCGCAACTTTGAAGGTCGAATTCATCCCCTGGTGAAGACCAACTGGCTGGCGTCGCCGCCGCTGGTGGTAGCCTACGCCCTCGCAGGGAACATGAATATCAACCTGGCCACCGATCCGCTCGGCCACGACAGAAAAGGCGATCCGGTCTATCTGAAGGATATCTGGCCGTCGGGCGATGAGATTGCCCGCGCCGTTGAGCATGTTTCAACCGACATGTTCCGCAAAGAGTACGCTGAAGTGTTTGAAGGCTCGGATGAGTGGAAATCTATTGAAGTCGACCACTCTGATACCTATAACTGGCAGAATGACTCGACCTACATCCGTCTGTCACCGTTCTTTGATGAGATGCTGGCGACGCCGAAGCAGGTTGAAGATATTCACGGGGCACGGATCCTGGCGATGCTGGGCGACTCGGTGACGACCGACCACATCTCGCCAGCGGGCAGTATCAAACCGGACAGCCCGGCTGGGCGTTACCTGCAAAGCCACGGGGTCGAACGCGGGGATTTCAACTCCTATGGCTCCCGTCGGGGTAACCATGAAGTGATGATGCGCGGCACCTTCGCCAACATCCGTATTCGTAACGAAATGGTTCCTGGCATTGAGGGCGGGATGACTCGGCATCTGCCGGGCAGCGAAGTCATCTCTATCTATGACGCGGCCATGCGTTACCAGAAAGAGGGGACGCCGCTGGCGGTCGTTGCCGGTAAAGAGTACGGGTCAGGCTCAAGCCGTGACTGGGCTGCCAAGGGCCCCCGTTTGCTGGGTATCCGCGTCGTCATTGCCGAGTCGTTCGAGCGTATTCACCGTTCGAATTTGATTGGTATGGGGATCCTGCCGCTGGAGTTTCCGCAGGGGGTGACGCGTAAAACGCTGGGGCTGACGGGCGAGGAGAAGATTGACGTTGATAATCTGACCCAGCTCAAGCCAGGCGCGACCATTCCAGTGCGGTTGACGCGGGTGGATGGGAGTCAGGAGACCATTGACTGCCGCTGCCGTATCGACACCGGTACCGAGCTAACCTACTACCAGAATGACGGGATCCTGCACTACGTGATCCGCAATATGCTGTAACTCAACCATGCCCGGCTTACAGAGTCTTGTAGGCCGGGTAAGGCGTATGCCGCCACCCGGCGCTTTCTCGCACCAATCAACCCAGCAGATGACCCATTTTGGCCGCCTTGGTATCAAGGTAGTGCTCATTGTTAGGGTTACGCCCGACGATCAGCGCCACGCGCTCAACGATGTTAATCCCGGCCTCGGTAAGGATCTCGACCTTGCGCGGGTTATTGGTTAACAGTCGCACCTCATCCACGCCCAGCAGCTTGAACATGTCCGCGCACAGCGTAAAGTCACGCTCGTCGGCGGCAAAGCCCAGCTGGTGGTTGGCTTCAACGGTATCATAGCCCTGGTCCTGAAGAGCATAGGCGCGAATTTTATTCAGCAGGCCAATGTTGCGCCCCTCCTGACGATGGTACAGAAGGATCCCCCGTCCCTCTTCAGCGATGTGGGAGAGGGCGGCCTCAAGCTGAAAACCGCAGTCGCAGCGCAGGCTGAACAGGGCGTCGCCGGTCAAACACTCCGAATGGACGCGAGCAAGCACCGGCGTCTGGCCGGAAATATCGCCATAGACCAGAGCAACGTGATCCTGTCCGGTTGCCAGTTCTTCAAATCCCACCATCAGGAAGTCGCCCCAGGGGGTTGGCAGTTTGGCTTCTGCCACACGTTTAAGCTGCATGTGATTCTCCAGATTAAGCTGGCACTTTCTGTGCCCGTAGCCTTCAGGCTTTCTGTCTGTCCCTATTTTGCCACAAGGCGCGCGACTTCACTAATCGCCACCGTGGCTTACAAAGATTAAACGCACAAATCCGTCAAATCCGCCGAACTTGTTATTTTTCAGTTATTATTGTGTCACTTAATTGAAAGGGAAAGAAAATGCTCTCAATCGCAAGACGGATCGCCGCCGGAACGGGACTTCTGCTGATCATGCCACTGCTGGTATTGCTCTTCGGCTGGCATTGGCAGCCTGGGGGCCACAGCGGCTGGCTTCAAATGCTCTACTGGATCACCGAAACGGTCACCCAGCCCTGGGGCATCATTACCCACGTCGTGTTATGCGGCTGGTTCCTGTGGTGTTTACGCTTTCGCCTGAAGGCGGCACTGACGCTGTTTGCCATTCTTGGCGTGGCGATCGTGATTGGCCAGGGGGTTAAATCCTGGGTTAAAACGGTTGCTCAGGAGCCACGTCCATTTGTGGTCTGGCTCGAAAAAACGCACCAAATTCCGGTAGATGAGTTCTACACTTTAAAACGTAAGGAGCGCGGCGCCCTGGTGCAGAAGCAGCTTACCGAGCAGGACAACGTGCCTGAGTTTTTACGCAAGCACTGGCAGAAAGAGACCGGCTTTGCCTTCCCCTCCGGCCATACGATGTTTGCCGCCAGCTGGGCGCTGCTGGCCGTGGGCCTGCTATGGCCCCGTCGCCGTACGCTTACTATCGTTGTGCTGATGGTATGGGCCGTACTGGTAATGGGCAGCCGACTGCTGCTGGGCATGCACTGGCCGCAGGATCTGGCGGTAGCGACGCTCATCTCCGGTATTCTGGTCACCCTGGCGACCTGGCTTGCACAGCGTCTCTGTGGGCCACTGACGCCGCCGGTGAAAGAAGATATCGAGATAGCCCAGCGTGAAGAGAAAAATGAGTAAGGCCACATAGCGTTGAATTTCTGCTTTTTGGCCTTACATCATCTGGATGTCACGGTTTTCCATTTCGTCCGCTGCGCGAAAATGGTAGTTTATAAGGCTGGATGCAGCAGGTTGAACAGAATTTATTCGCCCTAAGCCACATAACGGGAAGTAATGTGAAATATCTACTCATTTTCTTACTGGTGTTAGCAATTTTTGTCGTTTCCGTCACTCTGGGTGCGCAAAACGATCAGCAGGTAACGTTCAATTACCTGTTGGCGCAGGGGGAGTATCGTATCTCTACGCTGCTGGCGGTTCTGTTCGCCGCAGGCTTTGCTATCGGCTGGCTGATCTGCGGTCTCTTCTGGCTGCGCGTGCGGGTTTCTCTGGCGCGGGCAGAACGTAAGATTAAGCGCCTTGAACAGCAAATTGCCCCTGTTACGACGGCTCCTGCAACGGCTGTGCCTACAACGGCTGCCCGTGCAACGACTTCCTCTGCAACGAATAGCGTTCCGGCCACCACCGCAACGACGCCGGTCGTCAAGGAATAACAGGCTATGCTGGAGCTGTTGTTTCTGCTGTTACCCGTGGCAGCCGCCTACGGCTGGTATATGGGACGCAGAAGTGCGCAACAAACAAAGCAGGATGAGGCCAACCGGCTGTCGCGTGACTACGTGGCCGGCGTCAACTTCCTGCTGAGTAACCAACAGGACAAGGCGGTAGACCTGTTCCTCGATATGCTTAAAGAGGATACCGGCACCGTTGAGGCGCATCTCACCCTGGGAAACCTGTTTCGCTCCCGGGGCGAGGTGGATCGCGCTATCCGCATCCATCAGACCTTGATGGAGAGCGCCTCTCTCTCCTATGACCAGCGTCTGCTGGCGGTTCAGCAGCTGGGCCGCGACTATATGGCTGCGGGCATGTACGATCGCGCCGAAGATATGTTTAATCAGCTGGTGGACGAAACCGATTTTCGCATCGGGGCGTTACAGCAGCTTCTGCAGATCTATCAGGCCACCAGCGAGTGGCAGAAGGCGATCGATGTTGCCGAGCGTCTGGTGAAGCTCGGTAAGGATAAACAGCGCGGCGAAATTGCCCATTTCTACTGCGAGCTTGCGTTGCAGCAGATGGGTAACGACGACATGGACCGCGCGATGGCGCTGCTGAAAAAAGGCGCTGCGGCCGATCGCACCAGCCCGCGTGTCTCTATCATGATTGGCCGCGTGCTGATCGCCAAAGGTGATTATGCCAAAGCGATGGAGAGCCTGCTGCGGGTTATCGATCAGGATAAAGAGCTGGTCAGCGAAACCCTGGAGATGTTGCAGACCTGCTACCTCCAGCTCGGAAAAAACGACGAGTGGGCTGAGTTTCTTACCCGCTGCGTTGAGGAGAACGTAGGTGCGACCGCCGATCTGATGCTGGCAGAGATTATCGATCAGCGTGAAGGGCAGGATCAGGCCCAGGTGACCGTCACTCGTCAACTCCAGCGCCACCCAACGATGCGCGTGTTCCATAAGCTGATGGATTACCACCTGCACGATGCCGAAGAGGGGCGGGCGAAAGAGAGCCTGATGGCGCTGCGTGACATGGTCGGGGAGCAGATCCGCAGCAAGCCGCGCTACCGCTGTCAGAAGTGTGGTTTTACCGCCTTCACGATGTACTGGCACTGTCCTTCCTGCCGGGCCTGGTCAACGGTGAAGCCAATTCGCGGTCTCGACGGCCAGTAATTTTAAAAAAAAGCCTCGCTTTAGTTACAACATACTGTAATAGACTCCCTCTCCAGTCAGCACCGCGCCAAATCAGCCAGGCAGCAAAAAATAGGCCCTGTCAATTTCCGCCTCCCGCAGTTAGAATGCTGCCCGTTTATCCTTTTGCGCCCGCGCGTGCTCATCAACAAGAAGGTCTGGTCATGACGTCTACTGCTTCATCTTCTTCCCCATCTCTGTGCCACTCTCCCGTTGTGGTTGCTCTCGACTACGCCAGTCGCGATCTGGCCCTCGCGTTTGTCGATCGCATCGCTCCCAGCGACTGCCGCCTGAAGGTAGGCAAAGAGATGTTTACCCGTTTTGGGCCGCAGTTCGTGCGCGAGCTTCATCAGCGCGGCTTCGACGTGTTTCTCGATCTGAAGTTTCATGATATTCCCAATACCGCAGCCCATGCGGTCGCCGCTGCCGCCGATCTTGGTGTCTGGATGGTCAACGTTCACGCCTCCGGTGGAGCACGTATGATGAGCGCCGCCCGCGAGGCGCTGGTGCCGTTTGGTAAGGATGCACCGCTGCTCATTGCCGTGACGGTTTTGACCAGCATGGAGGCCAGCGATCTGCGCGATCTGGGCATCACCAGCACACCTGCCGAGCACGCCGAACGCCTGGCGCGCCTGACCAAAGAGTGTGGCCTGGATGGGGTGGTTTGCTCTGCGCAGGAGGCGGTGCGCTTCAAGAGCGAGCTGGGGCACGCGTTTAAGCTGGTAACGCCGGGGATCCGTCCTGAAGGCAGCGAAGTGGGCGATCAGCGTCGGATTATGACGCCGCAGCAGGCGCTGTCGGCGGGCGTTGACTACATGGTGATTGGTCGTCCGGTCACCCAGTCAGCCGATCCTGCCCAGACCCTCAGCGAAATCAATGCGTCCCTGAAGCTGGAGGCATAATGAAGGAGAGTAACAGCCGTTTAGTCTACTCCACCGAAACCGGGCGTATTGATGAGCCTAAAGCTGCGCCTGAGCGGCCAAAAGGTGATGGTATCGTGCGCATTCAAAAGCAAACCAGCGGGCGTAAAGGTAAAGGTGTCTGCCTGATTACCGGCGTCGAGGGCGACGATGAGGCGTTGAATAAGCTGGCTGCCGAGCTGAAGAAGAAGTGTGGCTGTGGCGGATCGGTGAAAGAGGGCGTCATCGAAATTCAGGGCGACAAGCGGGATCTGCTTAAAACGCTGCTGGAAGCCAAAGGCATGAAGGTCAAACTGGCGGGCGGCTAACAGGTAAATAAAAAGCCACGGCAGTTGCCGTGGCCTTATATTGCGTACTGCGTTATTCAGATCTGCAAGAAAGTATTACGGCGTTATCAGAACGCGTTTTCGATCCTTGAAAGACCTGCTATGTCGTATTATTAGTCGACCTGGTGACCGATAATACCACCAACCGCTGCGCCACCCAGCGTACCCAGGGTGCTGCCATCGGTCAGAACAGAGCCACCGATCGCACCTGCACCGGCACCGATAGCGGTGTTACGGTCGCGTTTAGACCAGTTAGAGCAGGCGCTCAGAGACATTGCCAGTGTAACAGCCAGTACGACAGTTGCTGCTTTTTTGCTTGATAACATCATAATACTTTCTCCTGAAATTTCGATTCACGGAAAGAAATCTCTTTAAGTATAGTGCGCTTATGACACACTAAAGTCTTTTTCCGTAAATTATGTTACACAGTTGTTACTGATATCCACGCTCAACTGAAGCGAGGCGGTAGTTACATCCTGTTATATCGCTGAACATAATTTTACTTCTTGCCTGTTGAACAGACAGGTAAAAAGTCTTAATTGAATCGTCAGAAAAGTCTCATAGATGAGGGAGATAGCCCACTTTCATGGGCTAGAAAAGCGTTAGCGCGTGCGGGGAGATTTCACAATATCGACATGCACGCCAGCCTGCTCCAGCTCGCGCTGGGTGGCCGCGTTAAGCTTGTCGTCGGTGATCACCCTGTTAAAAGGGTGGTGCTGTCCAAGCGGGTAGGGATGAACCACCCCAAACTTTGAGCTGTCGGTCAGAATAATGGCTTCACAGCCCTTTTCGAGCACGGCATTGACGACGTCGGCACGCATCATGTCCCGGCCAGTAAACCCGGTCTCAGGCTGCCAGCCATCAATACCAATAAACGCCTTGCTGAAATGTACCTGCGCAATATACTGTCGCGTCAGCGGCCCCACCATGCTCTCACTTTTCTTCTGATAGATGCCGCCGAGCAGGATCACTTCGCAGGAGGTCTCTTTAAGCAGATGCGCAATATAGCTGCTCACCGTGATAATAGTGATATCTTTCTGCTCAGCGAGGGTACGGGCCAGCAGCGCATTGCTGCTGCCGTTTTCAATAAATATGGTTTCACCGGGCTCCACCGTGGAGGCAGCAAATTCCGCCAGCTCGCGCTTCAGGGCAAAATTATTGAGCATGCGGGTTTCAACATCGTCGCTTTCCAACGGTACCGCATAGCCGTGGGTGCGGCGCAAATAGCTCTGCTTCTCAAGCGTATTCAAATCCTGGCGGATAGTCACTTCCGATACGCCGGTTGTTTTAGCCAGATCGGTCACGCTAACCCGGCCTTTATCAATCACCATCTGCAAAATAGTTTGTTGTCGGGAATTCATCGCGATTAAATTTCCCACGGCGTTTTAGGCGAGTTTTGCCCCTGAGCCTGTTCAGCATCGTTCTGCGCCAGAAGCTCCGCCTTCAGAATTTCAAGATTATGAATGGCAGAGTGGTAATCACCCGCAACCAGAATATCGAGCACGGTATCGATCCGTGCTGCCAGTTGCTTTGCGTCGATGTCAGCCATCATGTCACTCCTGATTGAAAGGGTAATAAATTTAATGATGCTAAAAATAGTGTAAAAAGAGAAGGAGAAAAAATAAATCTCAAAAATGCATAAGCAAACGATATTAATTAATGGCTAACGCATTTTTCGCGTCTGGTAACGCTTGTACCAACGCTCAAAGGCGGCGGCGGGCATGGGCTTAGCAAACAGAAATCCCTGCCGTTCGTTGACGCCGTTTTTCGTCAGAAACGCATCCTCTTTGGCGCTCTCAACGCCTTCGGCAATGACCTGTAAATTCAGCGCCTGCGCCACGGCGACGATCGCCCGAACCAGCGACTGCGAAACCGACTGCTTGTGCACGTCGCGCACAAAGGACTGGTCAAGCTTGATGGCGTCAATCGGGATACGCGCCAGCTGCGACAGCGACGAGTAGCCGGTACCGAAGTCGTCGAGATGCACCTGCGCGCCAAGGGCGCTAAACTGCTCAATCACCGCCAGGGCGACCTCTTCGTTTTCAATCAGGCAGCTTTCGGTTAGCTCAACGTCAATCGGGCTGTATTCAAAATCAAGATCGCTAAGCGCCTGCCTGAGATCGTTGAACAGGGTCTGGTCAGCCAGCTGACGTGCAGAGAGGTTCACCGCGACGCGCATGTTCAGCCCCTTGTCGCGCCATTTGGCAATCTGCTGCAGCACGTCCAGCATCACCCACCGCCCCAGCGGGACGATCAGGCCAGACTCCTCGGCATAGGAGATAAACTCCGTCGGGGCGAGAAGGCCGCGCTCCGGCGACTGCCAGCGCACCAGCGCCTCCAGACTGCGGATCTCGCCGCGCCAGGTCACCTTGGGCTGGTAGTAGATCACCAGCTGGTTATCATCCAGCGCTTTGCGCAGGTTCGTGTCGAGCCACAGATACTCAAAGACACGCTGGTTCATCTCTGGGGTAAAGATACAAAACTTACCGCGTCCGTTCTCTTTGGCGGTGTACATAGCGGTATCGGCGTTGCGGATCACGGTCTCTCGATCCTTACCGTGCTGGGGTGCCAGCGAAATGCCCAGCGAGCAGCCTGAGTAGACTTCTATAAGCCCAATACGGAAGGGCTGGCGCAGCCGGGTTAAGATCCGGGATGCCATCGCCTCCAGCGCGCTCTGCGAGGTTTTGGTCGCCAGCACGATAAACTCGTCGCCGCCCAGTCTTGCCAGCACCTGGCCTTCGTCCAGACAGCTTAAAATAGCTAGCGCCACCGCCTGCAACAGCTGGTCGCCAAACATATGACCGTAGGCGTCGTTGACCTTTTTAAAATTATCGAGATCGAGATAGACGATACCTACCTGGCTATCGCCGCGTTTCGCAATGGCGTCGCTCGTCAGCTCGTTGATGGCATTGCGGTTAGGCAGGCCGGTGACGGTGTCGGTATTGGCCAGCACGCGCAGACGCTCCTGGGCACGGCGCTCTTCGGTAATATCCGTTCCGGAGCAGATAATATATATCTCATTTTTACCGCTGCCGCTGTGGACAAATTTATTGCGAAAGAGAAACAGCCGCTGTCCTTTGCGGGTTTTAACCCAGCGTTCAACTTCGTAAGCGTTACCGCTCAGGAAAAAGTTAGCGATGTTACGCCGTGACGCGACCGCTTCTCTGCGGCTCATAAATAATTTAAAAACGTTCTGGCCAATAACCTCTGTTTCGCACAGCCCGGTATATTCCTCGCATAGCCGATTAAAGCGCTGAATATTGCCGTGGCGATCGAGAATAACAATTGCCGAGTGTGCTTCAGACACCACCTGTTCGGCAAAGGAGAGGCCGTCGACTAAATCCTGGGCGAGGGATGAGGTATCATTCCAGGAGGAGGCGGTACCCGTCCACTCTGTTTTACCGGTTTTACGGCCAACCAGATGCAGCGTCACCTTCCGGTCTAGGAGCGGCAGGGTGGTGGTCACGCTGGAGGTAATCACCGTCATCGCCCGGATCTGCTCGGCTTGCTCATCGTTAAGCGTTATCGTCTGGCTGGCTTCGGCATTTTCACTGGTGGCAAGGTGTAGCGTATTGCTGTCGGCAGAGAGTCGCCAAAATGGGCTATTTGAGCCCAGATAGCGAAACAGCCCCTTTTGATCCAAATCCTCTTTCATGCTTCCTCCTGTCCCACTCGACGCGCTACGTTCACCCATTTTAAAATCGACGACGTTAAGATCGACAAAGCCACACGGTTAATATCGGAACACACTGTTTTTACAGGCGATATTATAATATTTCTGCTTCAGCTAAAAACCAGAATTAGTGAATATTTATTACATGAAGGGAAGGGCAAAATGCTGTCGGCCTTGTATATCACGAGGCCGACAGGGCAGGGAGAGAATTAGGCCAGCGGGCGGGCAATAACGCTGCGCGTCTCCATGCGTACTTCAGCGATAGTGACATCAATCACATCGCTAACCTTATACACGGTTTCGCCTTTAATCGTCACCGTGCCGCTCTCCTGACTACACACCATCTCATCACGCACGGCGTGCAGGAATGGAGCCGGAATAAACGCGACCGCGCCGTTATCCACCAGACGCACGCGCATACCGCCGCGGCTGATATCGATAATTTCTGCGGCAAAGCGCGTATCCGTGGCGGCTTTGTCTTTCAGGAAGCGCGCATAGAGCCAGTCACCCACGTCACGCTCCGCCATACGGTTGAGACGGCGACGTTCGGCCATTTGCACCGTTGCATCATCCTGCGGACGGGCAATGGTTTCGTTCTTGATAATCGCTTTCAGCAGGCGATGGTTGATCATATCGCCATACTTACGGATAGGTGAGGTCCAGGTCGCGTAGGCATCCAGGCCCAGACCGAAGTGAGGACCCGGCTCGGTGCTGATTTCAGCAAAGGACTGGAAGCGGCGGATGCGGCTGTCGAGGAAACCTGAAGGCTGAGCGTCAAGCTCGCGGCGTAGCTTGCAGAAGCCTTCGAGGGTCAGCACCTCTTCGGCGTCGACGTGCATGCCGTGCGTTTTCAGCAGCGCGGCCAGCGCTTCGCCATTCGCCGGATCGATGCCGAGGTGAATGTTATAGATCCCGAAGCCCAGCTTAGCGCGCAGAACGCGAGCCGCACAGATGTTGGCGGAGATCATGGACTCCTCGACGATGCGGTTAGCAATGCGGCGCGGCTCGGCCACGATATCCAGCACCTCGCCTTTTTCACCCAGCACAAAGCGGTAGTCCGGACGATCCTTAAACACCAGCGCATGCTGGGTACGCCACGCGCTGCGGCTCAGGCAGACGCGGTGCAGGAGGCGGATCTGGTTGGCAATCGCCTCTGACGGCGGCTGCCAGCCCGCGTTGCCTTCCAGCCAGTCTGAGACCTCGTCATAGGCCAGCTTGGCTTTGGATTCGATGGTCGCCGCGAAGAAGGTAATATCCTCTTCAATCGTACCGTCAGCGGCAATGATCATGCGGCAGGCCAGCACGGGACGGACCTCCTGCGGACGCAGAGAGCAGAGGTCGTCAGACAGCTCGCGCGGCAGCATCGGGATGTTGAATCCCGGCAGGTAGTTGGTGAAAGCGCGTACTTTGGCGATACTGTCCAGCTTGCTGCCTTCGGCGATCCACGCGGTGGGATCGGCGATGGCGACGGTCAGCTGTAGCTTATCGTCAGCCAGCGTTTCGACAAACAGGGCATCATCCATGTCTTGGGTAGTGGCGCTGTCGATGGTGACAAAGTCCAGCGCGGTGAGATCGACACGCTCCAGGCCTTCATCCAGCATTTCGGTTGCCACACCGTTCGGTGCCTCTTTCTCCAGGTTGTGGCGGGCAAGGGTCACCCACCACGGAACGAAGTGGTCATCACCGAAGGTAATAAACTGCGTCAGCTCGGCGTAAAAGCCGCGATCGCCCTTCAGCGGATGGCGACGCATCTCGGCTACTGCCCAGTCGCCCTCTTTAAAATCATGCTCCACGCCGCGCATGGCCCGGCAGGGGATAGCCTCTTTCAACAACGGATGATCCGGTACGATAGAGAGACGGTCATCTTTTCTCTGTACCTTACCGACAAAGCGCGACAGAAATGGCTCGACAAGCTCTTCCGGCTCGGCGGATTCGCGATCTTTGTCACTATGGATCACGGCGATCACGCGGTCACCATGCATTACCTTCTTCATCTGCGGCGGCGGAATGAAATAGCTTTTCTGTCCGTCGACTTCAAGGAAGCCAAAACCTTTTTCGGTGCCTTTAACGACACCTTCCGCACGCGGCGTTTGGGAATGCAGTTGCTGTTTAAGCTGCGCTAGCAGCGGGTTGTCCTGGAACATAATTTTATATTTTCGTGGCCATAAGAGCGGCTGACAGTTTTACGCGATTCTGGGTGGCGCTTCAAGCGCTGTTTCGCGCTAATGCGTGTCGCCCAGCGCGATTTTAAGACGATTCAACCAGCCGCACAGGCCGCTCCATGCCAGCAGATTCACCGCCTGCTGAGGAGAAAGCCCCTGTTCAACGAGGGGAGTAAACTGGGCGGCGCTAAAGCGGTCTGCCGCTCGGGTCAAAAGCTGTACGGCCTGGATAACCGCCCGCGCCTGCGGATCGGCCTGGCTCCAGCTGTTTAACGCCCGTTCGCCGCTGCGCAACGCTGCGATCGGTGCGTCGGGTAGAGCAGACGTCGCCAGAGTGTTAAAGCAGTCCAGGCTACCGTTAATCCGCGCCGTCAGCAGGGCTACCAGGTTCACCAGTGCGGCATCGAGCGTGGCGCACAGATCGCTCTGTACGATCTCCCCCAGGGCGTTAAGCAGAAGGTGCTCGTGGGCCAGCACTGGCGTCAGTGCTTGCAGGGCCGGCAGCGGCTGCCACTGGGCTAGCGCCGCCAGCTGGGCCGAGCTGGCGAGGTGTGGCTCGACGCGCTCAAGGCCCGGCGTCCAGCGACTCTCAGGGCGACTAAACGGTTCGGCGGCAGCATCCTGCTGCATCTCCATACCGGGCAGCCAGCGTACGGGCTGACAGAGTAGAGCCTGAAACGCTGCAATGACCCGCGCCTGGAAGCCAATAAAGCCGATAATCTGATCCATCAGCACGATGTCCCAGGTCGTTAGTCCCACCTCTTCAAGCTGCTCCCGCGCCCTGGCGTCGATCACCTCGGGGGAGCTGGCGAGCTGTCTGGCGTACTGGGTGATCTGCGCCAGGCGATAGTTGCTCTCCCGGGAGGAGTCGGGGCCGGGCAGCGGCGCGAGGCGGGCGGCGTAGTGATTGCACAGGCGCTGGACGCCGTAAACCTGGGCTACCGTGAGGGCCGTGCTCAGGCGATCGTAGGCGCTGAAGGTGCGCTGGCGGCTAACGCTGACGCTGCGGGGAAAAAGCCGGTCGCAGAGCGCACGGGCAGGCTCCAGCCAGCCTTGACACGGGGCAATGACCTCTTCAGGCAGCACAAGATCCAGTAGAAAACGATCGGTGACGGTGGCGGCTTCGGGAACTAACGGTAGCGCTTGTGCCTGGCCGGTACTCGACTGGGTCTCATGATACCAGTGGCCTTTGCCGGAAAAACGGCGTTGTTCCATGGGCTTTCCTTGATCTCAAAATGGCGATCAATATCCTGGCGTAACGCTAACGAGGGGAAAAATATTGTTAGGTGATAATAAATAGCAGAAAAGCATAAACAGCGGGGAAGACCCCTCCCGAACGGGAGGGGTACTCGGTCATTGAACCGAGCTGCGCAGCAAACATGTGGCGCTAGCGATCTTTTCGCCAGGCATCCGCCGTCAGCGCCTCGCCAAAATGGCCGGCAATAAGGCGTCGGGTCAGCTCATGCAGCGGGGCGGCCAGCACGTCCGCGGTGCTGCCACGCTCGACCACTTCGCCCTGGTGCATCACGATGACCTGGTCGCTGATGTGTTTCATCATACCGATATGCTGAGTCACGTAGATATAAGAGATACCCTGTTTCTCCTGCAATTCCAGCATCAGGTTAATTAATTGCGAACGCATCGACATATCCAGCGACGCCAGAGCCTCATCCGCGACGATCACCTTTGGACGCAGGATCAGCGCCCGGGCCAGTCCTAAACGCTGTTTCTGGCCGGGGGCGAGCATATGGGGATAGTAGCTGACGTGATCCGGCAGCAGTCCAACCATGCGCAGGGTCTCAATCACCCGCTGCCGCCGTGCTTCAGGCGGCAGATCGGTATTCAGGCGCAGCGGGAAGTCGAGGATCTGCGAGATGCGCTGGCGCGGGTTCAGCGACGTTGAGGGATCCTGAAAAATCATGCGGATACGCTGGCTGCGAAACGAGTAGTCGCCGTAGTGCAGGGGGCTATCGTCAATCAGCAGCTCGCCAGTGGTCGGTTCGATCATGCCCGCCAGCATCTTCGCCAGCGTTGATTTACCGGAGCCGTTCTCACCGATGATCGCCAGGGTCTGCTTCTCTCGCAGGGTAAAGCTCAGCGGCTTTACCGCCTCTACCGTCTGGCGGTGGAACCAGCCGGTACGGTAGCGGAAGGTTTTACTCAGATTGCGTACTTCCAGCAGGGTGTCGATCATCTCACTCTTTCTCCATATTCAGCGGGAAATGACAGGCAAAGAGGTGATTTTTGGGCCCGGCCAGCAGGGGACGCTCGATGCATTTACGCTGGGCGTAGGGGCAGCGCGGCCCAAGACGGCAGCCAATCGGCAGATGCTCCAGCAGTGGGATCGCCCCCGGCAGCGTGTTCAGGCGGCTCTTATGCGGCATGGCGCTGCCAAAGTCAGGAATAGCGCGGATCAGCGCCTGGGTATAGGGGTGATGCGGCGTGGCGATCAGCTCCTCGCTCGGCGCGGTCTCCACGGTCTGGCCGCAGTACATCACGTTGATCTTGTCCGCCCACTGGCTCAGCATCTGCAGGTCGTGGCTGATCAGGATAATGGTGGTGTTGTTGTTTTGGTTGAGCCGGGTCAGCAGACGGAAAATCTGCGCCTGGGTGGTCGGCTCCATGGCGTTGGTCGGTTCATCGGCGATCAGCAGGCGGGGCTGGTTCGCCAGCGCAATAGCAATCATCACCTTCTGGCACTCGCCGTCCGTCAGCTCGTAAGGGAAGCTGCGCATTGCATCTTTGTGATCGCGAATGCCGACGCGGTGCAGCAGCTCAATAGCGCGCCGTTTCCGCCAGCCCATGCGCTGCCACCAGCGGCCTTTATAGGTCCAGGCCGGGATGTTCTGCATCAGCTGTTTACCGACGCGCTCCGACGGATCGAGACAGGACTGCGGCTCCTGAAAAATCATCGACACGTTATGGCCGAGGATTTTCCGCCGCTCGCGCGCCGAGAGGCGCATCAGATCGACGTCGTCGAAGCGCATTCGGTCTGCGGTGACCCGCCAGTTATCTTTGGTTACGCCGCAGATGGCTTTGGCTATCAGGCTTTTGCCCGAGCCGGATTCGCCCACCAGACCGCGGATTTCGCCTTCGGCAAGGGTCAGCGTAACGCGATCGACGGCTCTTACCCAGCCTTCGCCAGTCTTGACCTCAATGGTCAAGTTACGAATATCAAGTAGTGGCACTATTCCACCCCCGCATTGACCGCACGGCGGATCCCGTCGCCCAGCAGGTTAACCAGTAAAACGCTTACCATGATCGACGCCCCCGGCAGCATCACTGTCCAGGGCGCGACGTAGATCAGCTCCAGCGCGTCGCCCAGCATCGCTCCCCACTCCGGGGAGGGCAGCTGCGCACCGAGATCGAGAAAGCCCAGCGCGGCAATGTCGAGGATTGCCATCGAGAGCGCGCGGGTGATCTCGGTCACCAGGCCTGCGGTCATGTTCGGCAGTACCGCAAACCACAAAATATTGAGCGTCGTCGCGCCGTCCAGCCGCGCGGCGACCACGTACTCTTTCTCCAGCTCGTCGTGCACCATGCTGTAGACCGAGCGTACCATCCTCGGCAGCAGTGCCAGCCAGACGGCAAACATGGCATGGGAGAGGTGCGGCCCGGCAAAGGCCACCACGATAATGGCCAGCAGCAGGGAGGGGATCGACAGCAGCGTATCCAGCACGTGGTTCAGCACCGCCGAACGCAGGCCGTGCGTTGCCCCGGCCACGACGCCCAGCACCAGGCCGCAGATCGTTGCCGCCAGGGTCACGACAAACGCGCCGCCTACCGTTGGTGCCGCGCCGCTGAGCAGGCGGCTAAGCACGTCCCGGCCAAGGTCGTCCGTGCCGAGGAAGAAGGAGACGTCCCCATAGCGCGACCACGAGGGTGGCAGCAGCTGGTAGCCGAGGAACTGCTGATCGATGCCGTAGGGCGCGAACCAGCGGCCAAAAAGACACAGCAGCACCAGCCCGGCGCAGCCGTACAGACCAATCATGGCGGTGGTATCGCCATAGAACTTGCGCCAGACCGTGCGCAGCGCGCCGGGGGTCTGCTTCTCGTTATAGACGTTATCGGAGGGCATACCATTCCTTATGTTTCAAAGGGTTCGCCAGCGCGCCCAGAATGTCAGAGAGAACGTTAACAATAATGACCAGCGCGCCAATCACCATCACCCCGGCGGAAATAGCCGCATAGTCCTGCTGGCGGATGGCATTGATCACCCAGCGTCCCAGTCCCGGCCAGCTAAAGACCATTTCAGTGATCATCGCCAGCGTCAGCATCGTGGAAAACTGTAGGCCCAGACGGGGGATCACCGGCGGCAGGGCGTTGTGCAGCACGTGGCGACGCAGAATGCTCAGGCGCGATAGCCCGCGCGTGGCGGCGGCCTTGATGTAGTTCTGCTCAAACACCTCAATAGTGCTAAGTCGCATCAGGCGGATCACCTCGGTGGTCGGCGCGACCGCCAGGGTCAGCACCGGCAGCACCATATGCCGCAGCGCGCTGATGATCATCTCTTCGCGCCATATCGACTCCGACAACCAGGCGTCAATCAGCGCAAAGCCAGTAACCGTTTTCACCTCATAAAGCAGATCGAAGCGGCCTGATACCGGCAACCAGCCCAGCGTCAGCGAGAAGAAGAGGGTCAGCAGCAGCGCCAGCCAGAAGATGGGGATCGAGAAGCCAATCAGGGCCAGGGCGCTGATCAGCTTATCCTGCCATTTACCGCGCATAATACCGGCCATCATGCCAACCGGGATGCCCACCACCAGCGCGAAGCCAAAGGCAAGAATACAGAGCTCCATGGTGGCCGGGAAGACCTCCTTGAGCTGCTCGGAGATCAGCTGGCCGTTAATGCTGGAGACGCCGAAATCCCAGTGCAGTACCCCTTTAAACCAAAAGAACCAGGCGTTCCACAGGGATGCGCCTTGCAGCGGCGCGTGGGGGGTAAAGTAGCTCAGGCTAAAACCTACAAAGGTCAGCAGAAAGAGCGTGACCAGCAGCAGAAGCAGGCGGCGCAGCGTAAAGATGATCATGGTTGCTTCACCTCTTCTTTTTGCGGTCCACGCGAGACGCCGGCAAACGAGGCGTTGCCGAACGGACTCAGGACAAGACCTTTAATATCGTAGCGGTAGGCCTGCAGGCGCAGAGAAGAGGCCAGCGGCAGCACCGGCAGCTCGCGAGCGAGGATAGTCTGCGCCTCATCGTAGGCTTCAATGCGCGACGCCAGCTGCTGGGAGGTCAGCGCTTTCTGCAATATGGTATCAAACTCCCGGCGGCACCAGTGGGCAAAGTTCGTTTGTGACTCAATGGCGGCGCAGCTCAGCAGCGGGCGGAAAAAACTGTCCGGGTCGTTGCTGTCCGTCGACCAGCCGGAGAGGGTCAGGTCATGATTCATATCCATCAGTCTCGCTTCCTGGAACCGCCCTTCGACGGGAACAATCATCACCTTAACGCCGACCTGGGCCATATCGGCCTGGATCAGTTCAGCGGTTTTCAGCGGGCTGGGGTTCCACGCCTGCGAGCTGGTCGGCACCCACAGCTGTAAGGTCATGTTCTCCAGCCCCAGCGCGGCCAGCTGCTGCTTGGCTTTTTCCGGATTGTATTCAGTGATCTTCGCTTCGCTGTCATAGGCCCAGGAGGCACGCGGCAGGATCGAGGCGGCGGTCTCTGCCGTGCCGTAATAGATTGACTGCATCAGGCGCTGGTTGTTGATCGCCAGCGCCAGCGCATGTCGCACGGCGGGGTTATTCAGCGGCGCTTTGTCGGTATTAAACGCCAGATAGGCGATGTTCATCCCCGGACGCAGGGTCAGACGCAGGCGCGGATCGTCGCGTAAAATTGTCAGCTGGCTGGCGGCCGGCCACGCTAGTACGTCACACTCGCCGGTCAGCAGCTTCGATAGCCGCCCGGTTCCCCCGGAGCCGAGATCGACCACCACCTGCGGCATCAGCGGCTGGCCGCGCCAAAACTGCGCGTGGCGCTGGAGGCGGATATACTGGCCGGTGCGGTACTCGGCAAGCTGGAACGGGCCGGTGCCTACCGGCTGGCGATCCAGCAGCTCCTGACGATCGCGCTTAGCCAGCTGGTCTGCGTATTCGGCGGACATCACCGAGGCGTAGTGCGTCGCCAGATGCCACAGAAACGAGGCGTCCGGCTTTTTCAGGCGAAACTCCACCGTGCGGCTGTCCAGCTTGCGTACGCTTTCTACCGAGTCGGCAAACTGTAAGCTATCAAAATAGGGGAAGCTGCTGCCATTGACGTTATGCCACGGGTGGTGGCGATCGAAAATGCGCTGGAAGCTAAAGACCACGTCGTCGGCGTTAAGTGCCCGCCCTGGCGTAAACCACGGCGTTTTTTGAAAGGCGACGTTGCTCCGCAGGCGGAAACGGTAGGTTGCGCCGTTATCCAGCACCTCCCAGCTCTCCGCCAGCTCGGGCACCAGACGATAGGTGTAAGGATCCACGTCCAGCAGACGATCGTAAAGCTGGGCTGCCAGGGTATCTACAATCAGGCCGCTGCTCGCTTTTTGCGGATTAAAGGTATTAACCTGGCCATTCACACAGTAGACAAAACCGCTATCACGAATATCCGCCGTAGCGGGACCCGCAGGCGCAGCCTGAACGTGTCCGCTTAACAGGCCGACTGCCATGAGCAGGGAAGATATAATCAGGCGCATAATTTCTTTAGCTGTAAGACCGATTTACAAAGTGTATCGCACTTAACAGGGTCACGTAAAAATGTCTGCGGGTAAGCGGCGTAAAAGTCGTCAATCAGGCTGTTTTCGTATGCGGCTTAGGCTAAAAAGGAGGGCCAGCACGGTCGCCAGTACCGCAACCCATAGGCTCAGGCGAACCGCGCCCGCCGCCCGATCGCCAACGGGCGCTAAAACCGCCAGGATGACGCCCACTAAGGCCCCGCCCAGACACTGGCCGAAGGTACGCATAATGGCCAGCACGCCGGAGGCGTAGCCGCTGTTCTCCCGCGAGGCGTTTGCCAGCATTTCACGATTGTTGGGGCTTTGAAAAAAGCCGAAGCCGAGTCCGCAAACCAGGCTGCGAATGCCAATATCCCAGGGCTGAGCCTGGTCAGGCAGCAGCGCCAGCAGCGTTAACCCCAGCGTAAAAATCCCCAAACCCAGCGTAGAGATTATCGCGGCAGGGTAGCGATCGGCCAGACGACCTGCATGGGGCGCGGCCAGCATAATCCCCAGCGGCCAGGGGGTGAACAGCAGCGCCGAGGTAAAGACGCTATACCCGTATACGCTCTGAAACAGAAAGGGCAGAGCAATAAACGTCATCCCCTGACTGACAAATGAGGCCAGCGAGGTGAGGGCAGCCAGTGAAAAGCGCGCCGAGGCAAAAAGCGCCAGCGGCATGAGCGGCCGTGGCGCACGACGCTGACGCCAGATAAACAGCAGCCCGGCGGCCATCGCCACGCCACCATAGCCTGCCGCCGTCCACAGCTGCGTTTGCGCCGAACCGGGCCGGGAGAAGGCGTTTGCCGCCATAATTAATCCGCCGAGCATCAGCGCTGACAGCGCCGCCCCGGCGATATCAAAGGGTTCGCGTTTCGGTGTGCTGTAATGGGGGATCGCCTGCAGCGTCAGCGTAAACGCGATCGCTCCCAGCGGAATATTAATGGCAAACAGCCACTGCCAGCTCAGGCCGGCCAGTAGCGTACCCCCCAGCACCGGGGCGACTGCCGTACTGGCGGCGATCAGCAGGGCATGAAGGCCCAGAATACGCCCCAGCAGGCGAGTCGGGAAAACAGAGCGTAGGATCGCTGGAGCAATACTCAAGGTCGCTGCCCCGCCAATGCCCTGCACGATGCGCCAGCCAGTCAGCGCCGAGAGCGAAGAGGAGAGGGCGCAGCCCAGCGAGGCCAGCGTAAACAGGCTCAGGCCGAAGGCAAACAGGGTGCGAAAACCAACGCGGCGGGCAAGCGCGGCAAAAATGGCCAGCGTCATCGCGGCCGAGAGCAGATAGCCATTGGCGACCCACACGGCGGACTGTGCAGGCACCGCCAGCGCATGGGCGATGGGCGGCAGCGCAACGTTGACGATGGCCCCGTCAAACACGGCCATGGTAGTGCTGGTCATCACCGCAGCCATTGCCATGGCCCGTTCGCGCCCGGTTAAACCTTCATCCCCAGGTTCTGAAGAAAAAAGCGCCATGCTGTTCACCTCTGTTATATGTGTTTATGCAATATGAACAGCGTAAGCAGGGATGAGACCGGGCGGAAGACGCAGCGTTTGCAGTAATAACCTGCACCGGACGCCTTCCCTCAAACCAAACGGGCAGAGTAAGATACAGGCATGAACGCACCCGATCTGAATTTGCTTATCGCTCTCGACGCGCTGCTGGCTGAAGCCAACGTGGCGGGGGCTGCGCGTCGTTTAGGGTTAAGCGCATCGGCGATGAGCCGTACGCTCAGCCGTTTGCGCGCGACTACTGGCGATCCGTTGTTGGTGCGTGCTGGCCGCCACATGGTGTTAACGCCGCATGCTGAGGCTATTCGCGAACGCACGCAGCACACCCTGTTTGAAACCCTGACGCTGCTGCGACCCTCTCCGGCCAAGCTGGCGCTGTCGACCCTGGATCGCACGTTCGTGCTGCGCACTAACGAGGGTTTCATTGAGGCCTTTGGCCCAACGCTGATTGTGGCGGCGGCGAAGAGCGCCCCGCACGTGCGTCTGCGCTTTGTGGCCCGTGCCGAAAAGAGCGCAAAGGCGCTGCGTGAAGGGCTGGTCGATCTCGAAGTAGGCGTGCTGGGTGAGATGGGACCGGAGATCCGTATTCAGGCGCTGTTTCGCGATCGCTTTGTTGGCGTGGTGCGCCCTGGCCATCCGCTGGCAGCGCTGCCGGAAGTGGGCATCAGCGACTATCTGGCGCATGCCCACGTGGTCGCCTCTCGTAGGGGACGCACCGCCGGACCGGTGGATGAGGCCCTGGCTGAACGGGGTCTTGAGCGTTCTATTGCTGCTGTCGTACCGGGCTTTCCCGCTGCGCTGGCGGTGGTGCAGGCCTCCGATCTGGTGGGGCTGATCCCCGCCTCGTTTCTTATCCATCAGCCTGCCGCGGCATATTGCATATTTGAACTGCCGATAAAGGTGCCTGGCATTACGCTCTCCCAGATGTGGCATCCGCGAGCCGAGGCCGATCCGGCGCACCGCTGGCTGCGGCAGTTTGTGCTGGAGGTCTGCCGTAAGCACGCCCCGGCCTCCCATCAGTGATTGGCGAGCGTCGCGCATTGGCATACTATAGGGGCATACTTTTGTTACCGTAAGGATTGCCTGCTATGGCTATCATTCCTAAGAACTATGCTCGTCTGGAATCAGACTACCGGGAGAGAGCATTAAAAATTTATCCGTGGGTTTGCGGACGCTGCTCACGCGAGTTTGTGTACTCGAACCTGCGCGAGTTAACGGTGCACCATATCGATCACGACCACACCAATAACCCGCCGGACGGCAGCAACTGGGAACTGCTGTGCCTCTACTGCCACGATCATGAACACTCGAAATATACCGAGGCCGATCAGTACGGTACAACCGTCGTTGCGGGAGAGGACGCACAGAAGGATGTGGGTGCGGCAACCTACAATCCGTTCGCTGACCTAAAAGCGATGCTTAATAAGAAGTAACGCCACGAAGACAGCTTGCCGTGGGGCGGCTGTCTTTAATCCCACATCTCCTGACCCCCTCCGATTAGGACTTTGGCTTAATCTGCTGCCTTAAATGATTGTTCCACTATACTGAACTGACCATTGCAGTTGTCATATACAGAAGAAACTGCGCACGGTTAATACCTCATACCCACCCTACCCATGGTCATCAGGAGAACAACATGCAGAAGAGCAAAACCTTGAAAGGGCTACTCGCCGTATCAGCAGTCGTCGCTATGTTCAGTACTGCTGGCGTGCAAGCTCAGACGCAGCCTAGCGCTGCGCAGAAAGATGCCGTAGGTCAGACGGGATCGAACGCCAAACTTAGTGCCGGGGACGAAAAAGCGGTGAAGGATATGGCGCAGGCCAATATCAATGAAATCGCCGCTGCCAAAATCGCGCTGAACAAGGCTCAAAGCAGCGACGTTAAAGCCTTCGCTCAGAAGATGGTTGACGATCACGGTGCTGCCTTAACCAAAGTACAGACGGTGGCACAGCAAAAAGGGGTTACGCTGCCGACTGAGCCGGACGCCATGCATAAGGCCATGGCCGCCAATCTGGAAAAGCAGAGCGGCGACGCATTTGACAAAATGTATATGGAAAACGCCGGCACCAAAGATCACCAGATGGTGCTGTCGAAGCTGCAAAGTGATGCCAAGATGATCAAGGATCCGGACGTGAAGGCTCTGGCCGATGCGCATACGCCGGTCGTTGAGCAGCATCTAAAATCTGCCCAGCAGATGTCAGCAGATAAGTAATTAGGCTACCGGTACGTTATGCGGCATGCGCCGCAACAGGCTAAAAACAGATAGCGTAGAATAGCCGTGGCGCTTGAGGCTTTTTGCCTCATAACGTTGAAGCGATAAAGATGTGGTGAGGCAGAAAGAAGAAAGCCCCGAAGGTCATTTTTCAATAAACCAACGAGGCCGACTCTATGTCTAGACAACATCAGAGTAGCCGTTTACCCGCCGCAAGGCAAGGAGAAGAAGGCTATGAAGCTGCCATGGAACGCTCTCATTTGGTGCATATTAATAGTGTGTTTAACGCTGTTAATATTCACCTGGCTGACGCGAAAATCGCTGTGTGAAATTCGCTACAGAGATGGGAGCAGGGAGGTAGCTGCTTCGATGGCTTACGAATCCGGTAAGTAGCAACCTGGAGGCGGGGGTAACCCCGCCTTTTCAGCACTGATGATGTTGCCGGGCATCGCGAGCGCCTTTATAAGAGGCTGTCAGCTTAGGCTGGCAGCCTCTTTTTTGTTCTACCGTTCCCACGTACTGTGGCTACAGCCCATGCTTTTTCAACAGCGCCCTGAGCTGGTGGTAGGTCAGATTCAGCAGCTCTGCGGCGCGCTTCTGGTTAAATTTGGCCTGCTGTAGCGCAGCCTCCAATAAGGTCTTCTCCTGCACGGCCTGGAAATGGCGCAAATCCAGCGGCAGCTGTGGCATGCCAGGGATCGCCTCTGCAACCGGCTCGGGAGAGGCGGTGCGCTGAAAAGGATCGATAATAATCTCATCCAGCGCCACTTCGCTGGTGCCGTGGCGGTAGACCGAGCGCTCCACCACGTTCTTCAGCTCACGAATATTACCCGGCCAGCGGTAGTCCAGCAGCGTCTCCCTGGCACGCTCGGTAAAGCCTGGAAACAGCGGCAGCCGCAGCTCGCGGCACATCTGGATCGCGAAGTGCTCTGCCATCAACATAATATCGCTCTGGCGCTCGCGCAGGGGCGGGAGCTGCACCACGTCAAAGGCCAGCCGGTCGAGAAGATCGGCGCGGAAGGTGCCGTCGCGTACCATTTCAGGCAGATCGGCATTGGTGGCGCATACCAGCCGGACGTTAACCTGCAGCGGCTGACTACCGCCGACGCGCTCCAGCTCGCCGTACTCAATTACCCGCAGCAGCTTCTCCTGAACCAGCATCGGGGCCGTAGCCAGTTCGTCGAGGAACAGCGTGCCGCCGTCGGCGCGCTCGAAGCGGCCAGGATGGCGACGCTGCGCCCCGGTAAAGGCCCCGGCTTCATGACCAAACAGTTCGGTGTCCAGCAGGTTTTCATTAAGGGCGGCACAGTTTAGCGAGATAAAGGGTCCGTCCCAACGCCCAGAGAGAAAGTGCAGGCGGTTAGCGATCAGCTCCTTGCCCGTTCCGCGCTCACCAATAATCAGCACTGGCTTATCCAGCGGGGCGAGGCGTGAAACCTGCTCCAGCACTTCCAGAAAGCTGTTGGCCTCGCCGAGAAGGTTATCCTTGTATTCCGCCATGATGAAATTCGCCATTAGTTAGTGTTATTCACCACTGTAGTCCAAAATTACGCAGCGGTAAAATTAATCAACTCTCTACTAATCAATAAGATAAAAAGTTGGCACGGGACTTGTATTAAGTTAGCAGCAGGGCTTAGCCCGATTACATAAAATATGAGGATTACATTATGGGTATTTTTTCTCGTTTTGCCGACATCGTGAACGCCAACATTAACTCTCTGCTGGAGAAGGCAGAAGATCCGCAGAAACTGGTACGCCTGATGATTCAGGAGATGGAAGATACGCTGGTTGAAGTGCGTTCCACCTCTGCACGTGCGCTGGCCGAAAAGAAACAGCTGTCGCGTCGTATTGAGCAGGCTACCGCTCAGCAGGCAGAATGGCAGGAGAAGGCCGAGCTGGCACTGCGTAAAGAGAAAGAGGATCTGGCCCGCGCTGCCCTGATTGAAAAACAGAAGCTGACCGACATTATCACGACCCTTGAGCAGGAAGTTGTTCTGGTTGATGAAACGCTGGCCCGCATGAAAAAAGAGATTGGCGAGCTGGAGAACAAACTCAGCGAAACCCGTGCGCGTCAGCAGGCGCTGACCCTGCGTCACCAGGCTGCCAGCTCTTCCCGCGACGTGCGTCGTCAGCTGGATAGCGGCAAGCTGGACGAAGCCATGGCACGTTTTGAATCCTTCGAGCGTCGTATCGACCAGATGGAAGCCGAAGCGGAGAGCCACGGTTTTGGCAAGCAGAAGTCGCTGGATCAGGAGTTTGCCGAGCTGAAAGCGAGTGATGAAATCAGCGAGCAGCTGGCTCAGCTGAAAGCCAAAATGAAACAAGATATTCAATAATAACAAACGATGAACACTACCGGGCGGCATCCGTTTACGCCGCCCCTCATCTGTAAGGAGTACACATGAGCGCGCTATTTTTGGCTATTCCTCTGACCCTGTTTGTTTTGTTTGTCCTGCCGGTCTGGCTTTGGCTGCACTACAACAACCGCAGCGGTCGCGATGCCCTTTCGCAAAGCGAGCAGCAGCGCCTGGCCCAGCTCAACGACGAAGCAAAACGGATGCGCGAGCGGATAGCCTCTCTGGAAGCTATTCTTGATGCAGAGCACCCGAACTGGAGGGATCGCTAATGAATGAATTTTTTAATAAAAAACTGTGGCGAATTCCCCAGCAGGGGATGGTGAAAGGCGTCTGCGCCGGGATTGCCCACTATCTTGACGTCCCGGTGAAGCTGGTGCGCCTGATTACGGTGCTGGCAATGCTTTTTGGCCTGTTCTTCTTTGTGGTGCTTGCCTACATCATTCTCACCTTCGTGCTCGATCCGATGCCGGAGGGGCAAATGGATGGCGAAGCGGCACCGACCAGCAGTGAACTGCTGAATGCGGTGGACGCGGAGCTGGCATCAGGCGAGAAGCGTCTACGCGAGATGGAGCGCTACGTCACCTCCGATACGTTTTCGCTGCGCAGCCGTTTCCGTCAGCTCTGATATAACGACCTAACGAGGTAAATGATGAATAGCAAATGGCAACAGACCGGCAAAAAAGCCAAACCGGCACTAAAGATTGCAGGCAAGCTGGTGCTGCTGACCGCGCTGCGCTACGGCCCGGCGGGCGTAGCGGGCTGGGCAATTAAATCCGTGGCGCGCCGTCCGGTGAAAATGCTGCTGGCGCTGGCGCTGGAGCCGATGCTTAAACGCCTCGCGACGCGCGTCTCGCGCAACATGAAATGATTCTCTGGCGGCGCAACCTTTGCGCCGCTTGCTTTTGTTGGGCATAGATCCCACTGCGCCTGCCGCCTTATACTCCTTCTCCTATCGAATCTTTCACTTCAGGGCAAAACAGGATGGCTATGAAGCGATTTAAATCTGAGCTTAACGCCCTCGTTAATCGCGGCGTCGACCGGCATCTGCGTCTGGCCGTTACCGGCCTGAGCCGCAGCGGCAAAACGGCGTTTATCACCGCGATGGTCCACCAGCTTTTGAATATTCACAACGGCGCACGCCTGCCGCTTTTCAGCGCGGTTCGCGAGGAGCGCCTGCTGGGCGTAAAGCGGGTGCCGCAGCGTGATTTCGGTACCCCGCGCTTTACCTGGGATGAGGGCATTGCCCAGCTCTACGGTACGCCACCGACGTGGCCAACGCCGACGCGCGGCGTCAGCGAGATGCGCCTGGCGCTGCGCTACCGCTCGAATGACTCCCTGCTGCGCCATTTCACCGACAGCGCCACCCTTTACTTAGAGATTGTTGACTATCCCGGCGAGTGGCTGCTGGATCTGCCCATGCTGGCGCAGGACTATACCAGCTGGTCGCGACAGATGACCGGTATGTTACAGGGTCACCGAAAAGAGTGGTCTGCCCGCTGGCGTCAGCTTTGCGCCGGGCTGGATCCGCTGGCTCCGGCCGATGAAAACCGGCTTGCGGAGATTGCCGATGCCTGGACGGCGTACCTGCATCAGTGTAAGGCCGAGGGGCTGCACTTTATCCAGCCGGGGCGCTTTATACTGCCGGGCGAGATGGCCGGTGCGCCAGCGCTTCAATTCTTCCCCTGGCCGGACGTTGACGATACGGGCGAGGCAAAGCTGGCCCAGGCGGATAAGAGCAGCAACGCCGGAATGCTGCGCGAGCGCTTCAACTACTACTGCGAAAACGTGGTCAAAGGGTTCTATAAAAACTACTTCCTGCGCTTCGATCGCCAGATTGTGCTGGTGGACTGTCTGCAACCGCTCAACAGCGGGCCGCAGGCGTTTAACGACATGCGCCTCGCGCTTACCCAGCTGATGCAGAGCTTTCACTACGGGCAGCGGACGCTGTTTCGTCGCCTTTTCTCGCCGGTTATCGACAAACTGCTGTTCGCTGCCACCAAAGCCGATCACGTTACCGTCGATCAGCATGCCAATATGGTCTCTCTGCTTCAGCAGCTGGTCACCGACGCCTGGCAAAACGCCGCCTTTGAGGGGATCGATATCGACTGCCTGGGGCTGGCGGCGGTGCAGGCCACGGAGAGCGGCCTGGTGGACGTCAATGGTGATAAAATCCCGGCGCTGCGTGGGGATCGCCTCAGCGATGGCAAACCGCTAACGGTCTATCCAGGCGATGTTCCCGCCCGGCTGCCGGGACAGGCGTTCTGGGAGAAGCAGGGCTTTCAGTTTGAGGCCTTTCGTCCGCGGGTGATGGACGTGGATACCCCGATGCCGCACATTCGTCTTGATGCGGCGCTGGAATTTTTACTGGGAGATAAGCTGCGATGAACGAGCCCATCAAACCACGCGTCGATTTTACCGAACAGCCTGCAATGCCGGTGCGTGAAGAGTTTAAGGCCGCGCAGGCGTTTAGCGATGCCGAGGCGGGAGAGTTTACGCCGCTGCAGGCTGAAGAGATACTGGCCGACACGCCGCAGCCGGAAGCGAGCGTCGAGGCGGCGCTGCGGCCCCGGCGCAGCCTCTGGCGTACAATGGTGCTAACCGGGCTGGCGCTGTTTGGCGTCAGCGTAGTCGGGCAGGGCGTGCAGTGGGCGATGGACGCCTGGCAAACCCACGACTGGGTAGCGCTGGGTGGCTGTGCTGCCGGGGCGCTCATCGTCGGCGCGGGGGTAGGCTCCGTGGCCGGTGAGTGGCGGCGGCTGTGGCGGCTGCGCCAGCGCGCGGAGGCCCGTGACGAGGCCAGCCTGCTGCTGCACAGCCACGGCACGGGCAAGGGGCGCGATTTCTGCGAGAGGCTGGCTCGCCAGGCGGGTATCGATCAGGCGCATCCTGCCCTGCAGCGTTGGTATGCCGCCATCCATGAGACGCAAAGCGACCGGGAGATCGTCACGCTCTATGCCCGGCTGGTGCAGCCGGTGGTGGATGCGCAAGCCCGGCGCGAAATCAGCCTCTCGGCGGCGGGTTCAACGCTGATGATTGCCGTCAGCCCGCTGGCATTGGTCGACATGGCGTTTATTGCCTGGCGCAACCTGCGGCTGATTAACCGCATCGCCAGGCTCTACGGCATCGAGCTGGGCTACTTTAGTCGCCTGCGGCTGTTTCGCCTGGTGCTGCTCAATATCGCCTTCGCCGGGGCCAGCGAAGTGGTGCGTGAGGTAGGCATGGACTGGCTGTCGCAGGATCTCGCCGCCCGGCTTTCCGCTCGCGCCGCGCAGGGTATCGGTGCCGGACTGCTTACCGCACGTCTCGGTATCAAGGCAATGGAGCTTTGCCGTCCGCTGCCCTGGCTGGAGGATGATAAACCCCGGCTGGCCGATTTCCGCCGCCAGCTTATCGGCGAGCTAAAGGCCAATATGCAGCGCAGCGGCACACAAAAACGTGACTGACCGCTTATCTTTACGCCATGGCGGTGGGTTTTCCACCGCTCTGTCAATAATTGTTGACAGATAGCTTCCTGACTGCCGATAAGTGTCTTATCATTCTTAGATACGTTGACTGTTTAAGGGTGGCAACTCCCATGCGTCTTGAAGTCTTTTGTGAAGACCGTCTTGGTCTGACCCGCGAGCTGCTGGATCTGCTGGTGCTCAGAGGTATCGATTTACGCGGCATCGAGATCGACCCCATCGGCCGGATCTACCTCAATTTTGCTGAACTGGATTTTAATGACTTCAGCAGCCTGATGGCTGAAATTCGCCGCATCTCCGGCGTGACCGACGTGCGCACCGTCCTATGGATGCCCTCCGAGCGTGAACATCGCGCCATGAGCGCACTGCTGGAGGCGCTGCCCGAGCCGGTGCTCTCCCTGGATATGAAAAGCAAGGTTGAGCTGGCGAACCAGGCCAGCTGCCAGCTCTTCGGTCAGAACCAGTCCCGGCTGCGCAACCACACTGCGCCCCAGCTGATTAACGGCTTTAACTTCCAGCGCTGGCTGGAGGGCAACCCGCAGGCTTCGCACCACGAACACGTGGTCATCAACGGGCAGAACTTCTTAATGGAGATCACCCCGGTCCACCTCGAAGGCGAGGCCGGCGATCCGCTGCTGACCGGAGCGGTGGTGATGCTGCGTTCGACGATCCGCATGGGTCGCCAGCTACAGGATCTGGTCAGCCAGGACGCCAGCGCCTTCAATCAGATCGTGGCCGCCAGCCCGAAGATGCGCCACGTCATCGACCAGGCACGCAAGCTGGCCATGCTCAGCGCGCCGCTGCTCATCGTTGGCGATACCGGCACCGGCAAAGATCTGCTGGCCCATGCCTGCCACCTTGCCAGCCCGCGCGCGGCCAAGCCCTATCTGGCCCTGAACTGCGCCTCTATCCCTGAGGATGCGGTAGAGAGCGAGCTGTTTGGCCATGCGCCGGAAGGTAAAAAAGGGTTCTTCGAGCAGGCCAACGGCGGCTCGGTGCTGCTGGATGAGATTGGCGAGATGTCGCCGCGCATGCAGGTGAAGCTCCTGCGCTTCCTGAATGATGGCACCTTCCGCCGCGTCGGCGAGGATCACGAGGTCCACGTTGACGTGCGGGTGATCTGCGCCACCCAGCGAAATCTGGTGGAGCTGGTACAAAAGGGGATTTTCCGGGAAGATCTCTACTATCGCCTGAACGTGCTGACGCTGGATCTGCCCCCGCTGCGCGATCGTCCTCAGGACATCATGCCGCTGACCGAGCTGTTCGTAGCCCGCTTTGCCGACGAACAGGGCGTTCCGCGCCCCAAGCTCTCAACCGATCTCAGCAACGTCCTGACCCGCTACAGCTGGCCGGGCAACGTGCGTCAGCTGAAAAACGCGGTGTACCGTGCGCTAACCCAGCTGGAAGGTTACGAGCTGCGCCCGCAGGACATCTTGCTGCCGGATTACGATGCGGGAACCGTCGCGGTCGGGGAAGAGGCGATGGAGGGATCGCTGGACGATATCACCAGCCGCTTCGAACGATCGGTGTTGATTCAGCTTTATCGCAACTATCCCAGCACGCGCAAGCTGGCGAAACGGTTAGGGGTGTCGCACACCGCTATTGCCAATAAGCTGCGAGAGTATGGTCTGAGCCAGAAGAAGGGCGAGGAGTAAAAAATAAGAGAGCCTTCAGTGATGAAGGCTCTTTTTTAATGCAGCTACGCTTACTGGGCCAGCGCGTGCAGGGCAGCCTCGTAGTCTGGCTCGTTGGTGATCTCGTTCACCAGCTCGCTGAATACAACGGTGTCGTTTTCGTCGATAACCACGACCGCACGTGCGGCCAGGCCTTTTAGCGCGCCGTCGGCAATGCCTACGCCGTAGTTTTCGAGGAAGTCGGCGTTACGCAGGGTCGACAGGGTGATCACGTTGCTCAGGCCTTCCGCGCCGCAGAAACGGGACTGGGCAAACGGCAGGTCGGCGGAGATGCACAGTACCACGGTGTCTTTCATTTCGGTGGCGAGCTGGTTGAATTTACGCACGGAGGCGGCGCAAACACCGGTGTCGATGCTCGGGAACACGTTAAGCACTTTGCGCTTACCCGCGAACTGCGCCAGCGTAACGTCGGTCAGATCCTTCGCGACCAGAGTGAAAGAGTGTGCTTTGCTACCCACTGCCGGAATAGTGCCAGCAACAGCAACCGGGTTGCCCTGGAAATGAACGGTTTGTGACATGAATATCTTCCTGTTTACATATAGTTAACGTCGCCGCTAGTGTACGTGATCGGCCTTAATCACGGCAAACCTATTTTTGTCCCGCTTTTCAACACTATACTTTTAACATTCCGTTAAAGGAGCAAGGAATGAGAACAGTTAAGGTCTATGAAGAGAGTTGGCCCCTGCATTCGCCGTTTGTCATCTCCCGGGGCAGCCGCAGCGAGGCGCGGGTCGTGGTCGTTGAACTGGAAGAGGAGGGGATAAAGGCGAGTGGAGAGTGCACGCCTTACCCACGCTATGGCGAGAGCGATGCGTCGGTGATTGCCCAGATCATGACCATCGTGCCGCAGCTGGAAAACGGCCTTAGCCGCCAGCAATTACAGTCCCTGCTGCCACCGGGGGCCGCGCGCAACGCCGTTGACAGCGCCCTGTGGGATCTTGAATCTCGTCGGCTGGGCGTCAGCCTTAAGGAGCATCTGGGCGTGGCGCTGCCAGCGGATCTGACCACGGCGCAGACGGTAGTGATCGGGACGCCAGAGCAGATGGCGGCCAGTGCGGCGGCGCTGTGGGAGAAGGGCGCGCGGCTGCTAAAGATCAAGCTTGATGACCGTTTAATCAGCGAACGGCTGGTGGCGATCCGTACCGCCGTGCCGGAGGCCACGCTGATTGTGGATGCCAACGAGTCCTGGCACAGCGAAGGGCTGGCGGCGCGCTGTCAGCTGCTGGCGGATCTCGGCGTAGCGATGCTGGAGCAGCCGCTTCCTGCTAACAATGACGCGGCGCTGGAGAACTTCATCCACCCGCTGCCGATCTGTGCCGATGAGAGTTGCCACGCCCGCAGCAGTCTGAAAACCCTTGCCGGACGCTATGAGATGATCAACATCAAGCTGGATAAAACCGGCGGCCTGACCGAGGCGCTGGCGCTGGCCAGCGAGGCGCAGGCCCAGGGGTTTGGGCTAATGCTGGGCTGCATGCTCTGCACGTCACGGGCGATCGCGGCGGCGCTGCCACTGGTCTCCCAGGCACGCTTTGCCGATCTCGATGGCCCGACCTGGCTGGCGGTGGATGTTGACCCGGCGCTGCGCTTCAGCACCGGCCAGCTTCACCTCTGATCCGTCCAGCGCAACAGGCGCGTCATCGCCTGCAGATAGCGCTCGCTGGCCTCATCGTTTGAGATCGGGGGGAGTTCGGCGGTGATGCAGTGCAGGCCTATATCTGCGCACCAGCTGCCGAACGAGCCGGGCGTTTCGTAACCGACGCTGCGCACCAGCGGCAAGGCAAACGCCTCGGCGAGCCAGTGTCCCAGCGGACTTTGCGTGGGATCCTCAATGCAGGCCAGCGGATCGTGAAACGACACAACCCAGGCCGGGTGCAGGCGGTGAATAAGCTGGCACAGGCTTTGGGTTTCCGGTTCAGAGCCCGGCGCATCACCAGCCATCAGCACCACGTCCCGGGCGCTGGTGGCGCTGTTCCAACGATAGACGGTCTCCCCGGCTCGCCAGTTGGCGGCGGGAAAGTTGCGGTTGAGATCGACCCCCTGGGCGTTGGCCCGCAGACCCAGCTGGCAACCATCGGGGTTCACTGCCAGCACGACGTGATGATGACGCAGGTCAGGTTCAAGGGTACGCAGCGCGCAGGAGAGGGTGACCACCGCCGCGCTCTCGTCCCCATGGGTACCGGCGAGGATCAGCCCGCTCTCTCTGGAAGGAACGGGTGCGGGGAACCAGACAAGCGGCGCACCGAGTCGCGAGCGGCCATAGTGCGCCATTCCGGTAGCAAAAGCGCCCCGTTCGGCGCGTGGGCGTGAGGCGGTCATAGCAATCCTTTCAGACGGGCGATAAACAAAGTGTTAGGCAAAGCGCAGCGCTTTTCAAATTGTTTCATTCAGGATGCGAGCGAGGCAGTAAATATCACCTTATCTTGCTAAGCCGTTTGCATTTCTCCATGCGAAAACAAATAATTATCCCATCTTTTCTCTGGGCATTTGCTATAGGGTCATCTTATGAAATATCCCGTCTCCCTCCTTTGCGCTGCGCTGTGGCTATCCGGTCTCTCTTCACCCTCTTTTGCCGCGGACGTGCCTGCCGGAACCAAGCTGGCGGCGCAGCAGACGCTGGTGCGCCATATTAAAGATGAGCCTGCCACCCTCGACCCTGCTAAAGCCGTGGGGCTGCCGGAGATTCAGGTGATCCGCGATCTCTATGAGGGGCTGGTAAACCAGAATGAGAAGGGGGAGATTGTCCCTGGCGTGGCGACCCAATGGAGTACCAGCGATAACCGCAGCTGGACCTTTACCCTGCGCAAAGACGCCCGCTGGTCAGACGGCTCGCCAGTTACCGCTCAGGACTTTGTCTACAGCTGGCAGCGGCTGGTCGATCCTAAAACTACATCGCCTTTTGCCTGGTTTGCCGCATTGGCAAGTATCGGCAATGCGCAGAACATCATTGATGGCAAAGCCACGCCGGACACGCTGGCGGTGACGGCAATTGACCCGCACACCCTGCGCGTACAGCTCGATAACCCGCTGCCCTGGTTTGCTAACCTGGCCGCCAGCGTTGCCTTCTACCCGGTGCAAAAAGCCAACGTCGAGAGCGACAAGACGTGGACCCAGCCGGGCAAGCTGGTGGGTAACGGGGCCTACGTGCTCAAGGATCGCGTGGTCAACGAGAAGCTGGTGCTGGAGCCTAACGCCCACTACTGGGATAATGGCAAAACGGTGATTAAATCCGTCACTTTTATTCCCATTAACCAGGAGTCGGCGGCAACCAAGCGCTATCTGGCAGGGGATATCGATATCACTGAGTCCTTCCCGAAAAACCTCTATCAGAAGCTGCTCAAGGATATCCCTGGCCAGGTCTATACCCCGCCGCAGCTGGGCACCTACTACTATGCCTTTAACACCCAGAAAGGCCCGACGGCCGATGCCCGCGTGCGCCTGGCGCTGAGCATGACCATCGACCGCCGCCTGATGGCAGAGAAGGTGCTGGGAACCGGAGAGAAGCCTGCCTGGCGGTTTACCCCTGACGTGACGGCAGGTTTTACGCCCGATCCGTCAGAATTAGAGCAACTGAGCCAGGCCGAGCTAAACGTGCAGGCTAAAACGCTGCTGCAGGCGGCGGGCTATGGGCCGAGCCGCCCGCTGAAGCTGACTCTGCTCTATAACACCTCTGAGAACCATCAAAAGATCGCTATTGCCGTGGCGTCGATGTGGCGAAAAAATCTTGGCGTGGACGTGAAGCTGCAAAACCAGGAGTGGAAGACCTATATCGACAGCCGCAACACCGGCAACTTCGACGTGATCCGCGCCTCGTGGGTAGGGGATTACAACGAGCCGTCCACCTTCCTGTCGCTACTGACCTCCACCCACAGCGGCAACATCCCCCGCTTCAACGATCCGGCCTATGACAAGGTGATGAAGCAGGCGGCGATGGAGCCGACCGCCAAAGCACGCAACGCGGACTACAACGCGGCCGAGAAGATTCTGGCGCGAGAAGCACCCATCGTGCCAATTTATCAATATACCAACGGGCGTCTGATCAAGCCGTGGCTGAAGGGCTATCCAATCAATAACCCTGAGGACGTAGCCTACACCCGGACGATGTATATCGTGGCGCACTGATGAGGACTGGCGCGGTTTACGCGCCAGCACTTAACGCGTATTCTCGCTGCTAAAGGCCTGTAACTCTTTGGCATCATGACTGCAAAAGAAGTTGATCTCTTGCTTATAGCGACCAAACAGGTCCCGTAATTGCTGTTGCGTCCGGTGTCTTGTGCCGTTATCCATCGCCATCATCCACTGGTAAAAACGCAGGCCGGGCGTACAGTGAGGTTTTTGCAGGTCCATTTCGCCTCTGTAGAACCAGGCGTCACCCCCATGCAGTAACCACCCGTTTGGCTGGCTTACAGCAATACCCGCATGCCCTGTGGTGTGGCCTGTCAGCGGGACAAGCAGGATTTCCGGTGGCAACCCTTGCAGCGCTGTAACCGCCTCGAAGCCGTACCATTTTTCTCCCTGGGGCTGATAGCCTCTCCAGCCCGAGCTGCCGCTCCACTGGCCGGGCCGATAGCGCTCGCGTGCCAGCCAGCTGTGCCGCTGCTGTGCCGTGTCGATCTCTGTTTGCAGCAGGTGTATACGTGCGCCAGGAAAATCTGTCAGCCCACCCGCATGGTCAAAATCAAGATGGGTAAGAATGATATGGCGAACATCTTCTGCCCTGAACCCCAGCGCCTCTATACGCGAACGGGCCGTCAGCGTTTCCCGCCTTTGAATATTATTCATTACCCGGAAAAAGCCTGACAGCCGTTTTTCCGGCTGGCGGACATCGTCCCGTCCAAACCCGGTATCGACCAGCACCAGCCCGTCCCGGTCAGTTTCAATGAGCAGACAATGGCATACCAGATGGGCAAAGATACCTTTACTGAAACCATCAAATAGCGCGCCGCCGACCGGACACATACACCCACAGTTAAGATGATGAACTTTCATATTTTCCTCTCGGTTATGTGTGATGGCCCACTTAATCATGTTAGGCGAAACCTCTCTTTCTGCGCGACGTATCGCAAGGCGCAGGCCTTTTTCCACGCCAGATGACAAGATTGTCATCCTCCTGTCAGGTAGTCAGGAGAGCCGGGCGGGTATAACAGCAGGGTGATTAACTCAGGAGAATAAAAGATGAAAAAGCCTATCGCTGCCCTGTCCCTCGCCATGCTGCTTGCTGCTCCAGGCGTAGCCCTCTCGGCCCAGCCAGCGGCTGTCTATGACATGACGCAGGAGCTTGGCAGTAAGCTGGTCACGGAGGCACTGTCGATCTGCCATGGTATGCATCGTCAGGGGGTCGCGGCCGTCGTGGATCGTGGCGGAAACCTGGTTGCGCTGATGAGGGATGATAACGTGGGGCCGCATAATACGCAGGCCGCGTGGCGTAAGGCCTTCACGGCACTATCGACCAAAACGCCGACTAAACAGCTTGCCATTAAGGCTCAGTCGTCACCGGACTCCGTTAACCTCAATACCGTTAACGAATTATTGCTGCTTGGGGGCGGCGTACCGGTTAACTATCGCGGTCAGGTGATTGGTGCCGTTGGCATGGCGGGAACCGGGGGCGCAGAGTCTGACGATCGGTGTGGTGCCGAAGCCATTAACAAGGTAGTGGGGGAAAACCCGTAACAGTAACAGCGGTAGAAGAGGGCACCGGCGGGCGAAGGGGCAGCTCGCCGGTGGTTGATCCAAACGTGGCGTTTAGGACGAAGGCAGCTCCAGAACGTCTCCGCCCTCCTGTGCCAGACGCGCCAGATAGCGCGATGCATCAAGGATCTGCCACGGGAAATAGAGGCCAGGGACAACCGGCGGCTTGCCATCCAGGCCGATCAGCCGCTCAAGAAGCAAGGCTATCCCCATTCCCGTCAGCGGTGCCGCGCCGCCCGGATGCACGACCGCGTGTCGGGTGCGAAGTGCCTGCCCAGCGAGGTCCAAACCAGACATATCCAGCATGATCTCCGTTGATAATGCACCGCCTTTACGTCGGCTCGAACTCACCCCCTGGCCCAGGTTGAACTGCACGCTGCGTGCGCCGGTAGCGGCTGCCAGACCCGTCACGTCGATTGAGGAAAAGCCGGTGGCGTTAATTTCAGTGCCGTCCAGCGCAGCGAAAACCGCGTTGGCATCGTCGCCCTCGCGCCAGATCCAGCTGCCATCCCGGCGCGTGAGCGCCGCAGGCAGGAGGTGATTCAGGTGCTCAAAATCGGCGGCCACCGCCGGACCGCCGGTATCGTGCTCGTCAACCAGCGCACCAATGCGGATTTCCTCTACCTGACTGAAGGATTTCGCCAGATGGAGGGCAGGCACCGTGGTGGCACCCACCAGCCACTCATAGCCCAGCACGATTGCCGAGGCGGTCGGGGCATGCATAAAGCTGGCGATTTCCGGGGCTATCTCAAATATGCCTGAAGAGATACTGAGATGCGGTACGCCGCGTGACTGGGCGAAGCGGAGGCTGGCGAGGGTGTGATCCTTATAGAGAACGACCACCGCGCTGACGTTTTGCTCGCCAAGACCCAGATCGTCAGAGGCCGTATCGATGACAACACCTTGCGCATGGTCCATTTCTGCCGCTGCGCGCTGAGCTTTACTAAGATCGCGTCCCCCTATAAGCAGAGGAACATCAGGATAAATGGCCTGTATTGCCCGAGCGGTTTGGTGACCAATAGCGCCGGAACCGCCCATTAACAGGATAGGATCGAATGACATAAGCGTTTCTCCTCGTTTACGTGACACGCTACGAACGGCCAGGGATGCGGGCAATGACCTTGATCTCGAAATCAAATCCTGCGAGCCAGGTAACGCCAACGGCTGTCCAGTTTGGATAGGGAGGATGCGGGAAAATAGCCTGTTTGACCTGCATGATCGTGGGAAACTGATTTTGCGGGTCGGTATGGAAGGTCGTGACATCAATCAGGTCTTCAAAGGTGCAGCCTGCTGCTGCCAACGTCGCCTTCAGGTTATCAAACGCCAGCTGCACCTGAGCAGCAAAATCCGGCTCTGGCGTGCCATCGGCGAGGCTTCCCACCTGGCCGGACACGAAGAGCAAATCGCCGGAACGGATCGCGGCAGAGTAGCCGTGCTCTTCATAAAGCGCATGGCGGCTGGCGGGGAAAATCGGTTCGCGCTGAATCATAGGGTATCCTTTACTTTGTTCAAGGTGAAAAACGTAAAGCACAGCACGGATATATGGTTTAATATACGCCGCGTATGTCAAATTAATCACACATACGCGGCGTATGTCAAATGAATATGGAGAAGGTATGGTTGCCAAACGACGCAGCGAAACGATGGAAGAGAACCGCGCAAAACTGATCGCGGCAGCGCGGAGAGCCTTTGCTGAGAAAGGGTACGCCGCGTCATCCATGGATGAGTTAACCGCCAGCGTTGGGCTTACCCGTGGCGCGCTCTATCACAACTTTGGTGATAAAAAAGGTTTATTGGCTGCCGTTGTTGCTCAGATTGATGGGGAAATGGCAGAGCGGGCTAAGGCTGACGCCTCTCATGCCAGCGACGATTGGGAAAGGCTGCTGGCCGAAGGCGTTGCCTATATCAAGATGGCGCTGGATCCCGAGGTGCGGCGCATCGTGCTGCTTGATGGCCCGGCATTTCTGGGCGATCCCGCCCAGTGGCCCGGGCAGATCAGCTGCCTTGACGCCACCCGCCAGACGGTTGAAAAAATGCGTGAGCGCGGCCTGCTTAAAGCCGTAGATGCCGAGGCCGCTGCGCATATGTTAAACAGCGCTGCGATGAATGCCGCGCTCTGGATAGCAGCCAGCAACGAGCCGGAGAAGGCCCTGCCGAAAATTATTGCGGTGTTTACGCAACTGGCAAGCGGCTTACGCAATAGCTCGCAAAAAGTATAATGTACAAGAGGCTATCTCTTTGATGAGTCCGGTATCGCCGGACTCATTAGCTATTGCATCCATTATTAAAATGCGCTCAAAAAACTCATCATATCATCACGGCTGGACAGTCTAATCTGCTGTGCCGGGCTGGCTTTTGCAAACACCGCCAGATGTCCCTGATAGCTGCTCGAGCTTTAACGTAGCCGCCGGGTTCCCAATTAAGGTTATCTAAGTCGGTGGCGGGAGTAGCGAACTTTTCTGCCAGTTGCCTGGCCAGCCAGCTTTTTCCCGATCCGCTATTCCCTATGATGAGCACACGTTGTAGGTCGTTATGCATTGTTCAACTCACATGAAGCCATATTTTTTTAATTACGTAGCGGATAAAAACAACACGTATCCTTATTATATTTTTGCCATTACCTTTCTAGATATCCGTAGATATCACATTTTAGCATACCTGAATTTACAATAAACGGTCATTGATATGCTCTTATAAACAATCTCTCTCGCAGACTATTGATATCATAAAAAATCCATAAAAATCAATTCATTAATAATATTGATGATTATATTGAATTTCAGCCACAGAGAGTATTTTCGGCAAATAAAATAACCCATAAGGCTTATCTGAAGGAGTGAACTATGAGCAGTCCAACTTTTGCCACCGGTACGCCGGTAGTCAGCGTCACCGATAATCGGGGTGTAATGATACGTGCCCTAAACTGGAATCGTAATCTGGCAACCGATCCGCTTTATTTGCTGGTTAACCACCATCATATTAGCGATGACAGCCGGGTACTCCAGAAACGTGACCCGCGCCTGTTTGCCACCTGGTCGACAGACAATACGGCTGCAGCGAACCTGCGCAGCATTACCTCGCTGACAGGCGAGGTACTGAGACGGGAGAGCACCGACAGCGGCTGGCAGGTGGCTTTGTTTGATGCGGCGAGCCGTCCAATGTGGATGACCGACGGTCGGAGCACAGTGCAGAGTCTGACGTATGATGAACTGGGGCGCCCGCAGAGCGGTAGTGAGCAGTTGAGCGGCGGCGAGGTACGGGTGAGCTGGCGTAATGAGTATGGCGACAGCGGTGCTGAGGATGATGGTTCGCAGGACAATAACCTGCGCGGGGTCCGTGTGGCCTCCTATAACGATGGCGGGTTGCTGGCAGTCAGTGCTGTGGGACTGAGCGGGGCCCTGCTGGGCAGGGCGCAACAGTTCCTGGCCTCGGCAGAGGCCCTGCCAGACTGGCCGGATGCGGAGGTGGATCGGCAGGGCTTACTGGAGACGACGATCTACACGACCACTACTATGGCAGACGCGCGAGGCGCCCCTTTAAGTCAGACGGATGCCGCAGGGCATCAGGAGGGATGGCGCTACGACGTGAACTGGAGTCTCAGCCGGCAGACGTTGACGCTGGCTGAGGGAAACCAGCAGACGCTGCTGGAGAGCGTGACATGGGACGCAACGGGCCAGGTTAGGGAGGAAGTCGCTGGCAACGGGGTGACAACGACATACACCTATGAACCAGAGACGCAGTGGCTGTCGACCATCACGGCGCAGCGCGCAGACAGTACGATGCTGCAGTTGCTGGGCTACGGTTACGACAATACAGGTAACGTTATTTCCGTGAGTGATGGAACGGTGGCGTCGCGTTATTACCGTAACCAGACAACGGACGGGATAAGGGAGTTTAGCTATGATGCGCTTTACCAGCTTTTGAGCGCTACAGGCCGGGAGAACGCAACCAGCACAGTGATGCCGTACGCCAGCCTGCCGGCAATGGCGCAGATGGACAGCAGCCAGTATGTGAACTATACCCGGACGTACCACTATGACGACAGCGGCAACATGCAGACGCTGACGCACGCCGGAGCCGGGAGCTACACGCGGGCAATGACGATTGAGACGACGTCAAACCGCAGCGTACAGAAAAATGACGGCGGGGCGCAGACGGCAGACGAGGTGGCTGGCTGGTTCGACAGTAACGGCAACCTGTTACAGCTTCAGTCAGGGAGCCCGCCGTCAGGAAGCGGTAGCGCAACACAAAACGGTCTGATCTGGAACGGAAACAACTATCTGCAGAGTGTAACGCTGGTCACTCGCAGCAGCACGGATATGAGTCAGAACGACCGGGAAGTTTATCAGTACAGCGGCAGTAGCCGGGTCCGCAAGCAGACGCGGACGCGGGTAAACAACGGGACGGGGCTATGGAATGTGGATGAGGTGCGCTATCTGACGGGGCTGGAGCTGCGGCGGAGCTGGCAGGAGACGGTCAGCGGCAGCACGGTCACAGCGGGGGCGGTGACGGAAGAGCTGCATGTGCTGAACAGGCAGGCGGGGCGGTCAGATATCCGAGTGCTGCACTGGGTGACGGGGAAACCGGACGGCATAGATAACGACCAGGTACGATGGAGCGTGGATGACAACGTTGGTTCACTGTCGCTGGAGCTGGACGGTGGAGGACAGATTATTAGTCGGGAAGAGTATTATCCGTTTGGCGGCACGGCGGTGTGGTCGGCACGCAATGAAATAGAAGCGAAATATAAGGTGGTGCGCTACTCGGGCAGGGAGCGTGACGGAACGGGGCTGTACTATTACGGGCACCGTTACTATGCACCGTGGCTATGTCGATGGATAAGTGCCGATCCCTCAGGGGAGATTGATGGTCTGAATCTTTTCCGTATGGTCCGAAATAATCCGTTGCGCTTTATTGATAATGATGGACGCATGCCCACTGCAGTATCAGATACTGAGTTTAAGGAGAGCAAACCCGAACCGGCAATTGATTATCACCGTTATGGCGACTACAGACTGACAAGAAGCGTCAGTGCTCCCAATCTTCAGGCCTTAGAGTCAGAACAGGAACATGAACATGGCGAAGGCGCAGAATTTATTGGCTATCACGGTACAAATGAAGCTTCCGCAAGAAACATCATCGAACATGGGTTGGATATTGACAAAATTCCCCACGGACAAATTGGCCAAGGTTTCTATGTTGCGAAAGACAGAGCGCTTGCCGCAGGCTCTGCAGACCCCTCTGGTCTTGGCCGAGCGGCAGCGCCTCCGTCCCTCTTCGCAAGAGTTACGAATAGCATCTGGAGCATGTTTAGTTCACCTTCCACGCAACCCAGACCAGAACTCCCTGATGAAAAAAAACCAGTAATGCTGAAGGTTTATAGCAACCAACCGTTACAACACGCCCAATGGAATGGCATGGCCGGTTCAGAGCTTGACATACTCACAGCCTTTGAGGGCGAGGAGAGAATGGCTATGGGAGAAAAAAATATCAAACTTACCCAGGAAAACCTTCAAATGGTTATCCCTGCAGAAGAGTTCCATAAATTATCCGTAGTCAGAGACAACGGAGTGGAAGAAACAGGGAAATGGCGTCAGCCTAAGGAAAGCCATGCACCTGAAGCTAATGCAATAAGTTCCCAGTATCAGGCAGTAAGTACGATGCGGGCCTCAGGCCCAGATGCTTCAATTAATCCTGACATGGTGAATCTCAATAGTTTGATCAGAAAAAGATTCCAGCAAAACCGCAATAGCTATATGAACAGTAGCGCTATGTAAGAAGTAAAAAATGCCAGGCCGAGGAGCCTGTCAGTCATTCTGTTTAACTGTCATCATACTAAAGGTGATCGCTCAGGCGATCACCGAACCCTCTCGACTTTCCTGCCCAAGACGCGCAACCTTAGACAGAGGCGGAGCCCCGTGCCAAACCTGATTATGACCAGCTTAACAAACTCCTCAATAACTCCCCTGCAAACTCTCCTGGTCGTGGGAAGAACCCACCATAATTGGTAGGTGTATCTATATCCAGGAGACAATCATGAACGAGTTACCAAGGCACAATATCGACGAGTTCAAAACGCACTTCCAGGGGAAAGTGATCCTTCCTGACGAGGAGGAGTACGACGAGGTGCGCCAGATCTGGAACGCTATGATCGACCGCAGACCTGCGCTAATTGCTCGTTGCACGTCGGCGGAGGATGTCGTCCAGGCCATCGAATTTGGCCGCAAGCAAAATCTTCTCATCTCTATACGCGGGGGCGGTCACAACATTGCGGGTAATGCGGTGTGCGACGACGGTCTGATGATCGACCTCGCGCTGATGAAGGAAGTGGTGGTGGATCTAAACACCCAAAGGGCCAGCGTCGAGCCCGGCTGCACGCTGAACGATTTTGATGAGGCAGCGCAGGTTCACGGTCTTGCCACGCCTTTGGGCATCAATTCGACCACGGGCGTGGCGGGGCTGACGCTTGGCGGTGGCTTCGGTTGGCTGAGTCGGAAATACGGCATGACCATAGACAATCTGCTCTCTGTAGAGGTCGTTACGGCGGATGGCCGCCAGCTGCATGCGAGCGAAACGGAAAATGCGGATCTCTTTTGGGGATTGCGGGGCGGGGGTGGCAACTTCGGGGTGGTGACGCGCTTCGAATTTCAGCTTCATCCCGTCGGACCGGACGTATTGAGCGGACTTATTGTCTTTCCCTTTGCTGAGGCAAAGCAGGTTATCATCCAGTTCGCCCGCTTCACCGAGACAATGCCGGATGAACTCAACGTCTGGTTGGTCACGCGCAAGGCGCCTCCGCTGCCTTTTCTGCCCGAGGACGTTCACGGCAAAGAGATGGTCGCGCTCGCCCTGTGCTATGCGGGCGATCCTCACGAAGGCGAGAAGCTGATCGCGCCCCTGCGCGGGTTCGGCACGGTGCTCGGCGAGCACATCGGCGTCCAGCCCTACGTCAACTGGCAGCAGGCATTCGATCCGCTGCTGGCAAAAGGGGCGCGTAACTACTGGAAATCGCATAACTTCTCGCAGCTCAGCGACGGGGTTATCGATACTATTATCGAGTTTGTAGCCAAACTGCCGTCGCCGCAGTGTGAGATATTCATCGGGACGATTGGCGGCCAGACAGGCAGCGTAGCGCCCGAGGCAATGGCCTACTCAAACCGCGATGCCAACTACGTGATGAATGTGCATGGGCGTTGGGAGTCAGCCACCGAGGATGAGCGCTGCATCGCCTGGGCGCGTGAGTTCTTTGTTAAATCACAACCCTTTGCCAGCAGCGGGGCATACATTAACTTCCTTACCCATGATGAGACCGACCGCATCGCCTTCGCCTATGGCGCGACCTGGGATCGACTCGTCGAGCTGAAGAATAAGTACGATGCAACGAACCTGTTCCGGATGAACCAGAACATCAAGCCGGAATAGGATTAGATACTCACTAGCGTGGTCTCAAACGACAAACAAGGCATCATCTGCGTCAGGCCGTCGGTAAGCATCTTGCCGGCGGCGTGCAGCTCATCAAGGGGCATCTCCGGCAGACTTTCCAGAATAAACCACATCTCTTGATCGGATGCGCTCAGGCGGGTGCGCACGCCCTGACGCCAGTTCCAGCGGCGACAGGTCACACCGATGTCGTCACGCCAGATCGCTTCCCCCGGCTCCGGCGACTCGACGGCGGGCAGGCCCTCCTTGATAGTATCGAACGCTTCCGTACCGTCGGCGATGACCAGCCTCGGTAGGCCGCTGTAGGCAGCGAAATTCTCTCCGCCGACCGGGACGGCGTAGCGCAGGCTAACCGCGTTATAGAGATCGACCACCGGATCCAGCGCCGCCATCGAGCCATCACGCAGCACCCGTTTACGCAGCGCGTCGGCAGAGCAGGCCGTACGTTTAGGCTTGGCACCAAAGGCCTTAAACACCTCACTCCAGGCGTTCAAGTGGCTTTCCGCCCAGGCGGGTTGACCGTCAAGCACGGCCTGACAGGCCTCTTTCAGCGCCCGCTCCCCAATCTGGATATCGTCCAGCGGCGCAGCTTTCACATAGATACTCAGCGCGCGAAAGCCGGGGGCGATACGAGCCAGCTCCGGGCTGATTGACGGTAACAGTGTAAACATCGCATAATCCTGTAATGACTGATTTATTCTATGATATCGACCGATGACCAAGAAAGTCAATATAGCGACCACGAGCGGTGCTGACGTTAGCACTATTAATCAAGCGGTTTCCCAGCGCATCAAACTCTATCGCAGCCAAAAAAAGCTGTCGCTTGACGAGCTTTCGCGTCTCTCCGGCGTCAGCAAGGGGATGCTGGTGGATATCGAAGGCTGTAAGGCCAATCCCAGCATTGCGTTACTGTGCAAAATCGCGGCGGCAATGAGCGTCTCTGTCGCCGATATCGTGAACGTTACCAGTGAGCCGACGGTTCATCTTATCGACCGGAATGATATCCCCGTGCTGTGGCAGGGTGAGAAGGGCGGAAGCGCGAAACTGCTGGCCGGAACGCGCGGGCCGGATATGCTTGAGCTGTGGCAGTGGGTGATGCATCCCGGCGAAGCGTTCACCTCATCCGGTCACCCGGTCGACACCTGCGAGCTGCTGTTTGTGAGTCGGGGGCAGTTAACGCTACGGGTTGACGGGCGTGATTACGTCATTCACGAAGGCTGCTCGGCGGTGGCGAGAACGGATAGGCCCCATGCCTATATCAATGACACCCGCGACGCGATTGAATTCACCATGACGGTGTATGAGAAAGGCCGCTGAAGGTGGTCTGACATAACGACGCAGAATGTAGGCCCGGAAAGCGCAGCGCCACCGGGCGGCTATGTCTTTTTGCCCGGCCTGCAATGGCTAGACCGTATAGATGCGGATATCGTGCCCCTGGAAGTCCTTCGCGTAGGCTTTACTGATGTTCTCCTCTACCACCATGACGTCGATTTCGCTGCAGGCGGCCACCACGTAGCGGGCCACGGCAGGGATCTTATTGGCGGTGAGTGCCACAATGGTTTCATTACACTGGGCGATCACTGCCTTTTTAAACTCACAGTCGGCATAGTCAAACCCCGTCAGGCCCGATTCCGGTGCCATCGCGCAGCCGCCGATAAATCCCTGGTCAAAGAGCATTCCTTGAATCTGGGCGATAGCTGGCATCCCCACGCAGCCGCCCGAGGTGCGCTGAACCTGGCCGCCAAGGATAATCACCTCATACAGCGGCTTTTTCAGCAACGCCGCCGCAATCTCCGGTGAGTTGGTCACGACGGTGAGGGACAGCTCGGCGGGGAGCGCCTCCGCCATCGCCAGATTGGTGGTTCCCGTATCGATAAAAATGCAGCTGCCGGACTTCACCAGCCGGGCGCAGCGCTGCGCGATCCTGCTCTTTTTCGACTGGTTTTTATCTTTGCGCAGGGCATAGTCCCCGGCTTCCGGCAGCACCATGATAGCCCCGCCGTAGACCTTTTTACAGAACCCGTGATTGTTAAGGTCGTGTAAATCCCGACGAATAGTATGTTCTGACACGCCCAGGCGAACGGCGAGCTCGCTACAGATCACCCGGCCATTCTCTTCAAGGATCTGTCGGATGAGCGCTTGTCGCTGCTCGGGTAAAGCTGCATAATCGAGCACATTAACTCCTAATGAATTTTGAATCGAGCAACACAGAGCATAATCGTGCATTACAATTGTCTCTGTCAAACGAATCTACCTCTGACTAAGAAGAGAGCCTGCATGAATGAGAAGCTAGCGACCCGAATTATTTTCTTTGTTGCCGGGCTGGCAACTGCGGCATGGGCGGTGATGGTGCCCTTTGCCAAAATGAATACGGGGGCCAACGACGCGCTGCTCGGTATCCTGCTGCTCTGCCTGGGAGGCGGGGCAATTATCTCGATGCCGCTGGCCGGGCCGCTGTCGTCCCGCTTCGGCTGCCGGAAAATTATTGGCTGCGCCGTGCTGATTATCCTTCTGTCGATGCCTTTCCTGACGCTGGCCGAAAGTCCGTTAAGCCTGGGCCTGCTGCTGCTCATCTTTGGTACCGGAATAGGGATGACGGACTGCGCCATGAATATCCAGGCTATCCTGGTGGAAAAAAATGAGAACGTGCCGCTGATGTCCGGTTTTCACGGCATGTACAGCGTGGGCGGCATTGCCGGGGCAGGGCTGATGACTGGCCTGCTCAGCATGGGCCTGACCATTCTGAGCGCGACGCTGGTGATCGTGCTGCTGGTCGCTTTACTGGTGGCAGTCAGTTACCGCCGTTTTCTGCCCTATGCTAACCCCTCTGAAGGCCCTGCTTTTGCTATCCCGAAAGGCGAGGTTCTGCTGCTGGGTACCATCTGCTTTATTGTCTTTCTGGCCGAAGGAACCGTCCTCGACTGGAGCGCGGTCTACCTCGTCGAGGTGAGAAACGTGGCGGATTCGCTGGGTGGGCTGGGCTTTACCTGCTTTGCCGTGGCGATGACCATCGGACGTCTTAGCGGCGATGCGATCGTTGCCCGCGTGGGCCAGCTGCGCGTGGTCGTGTGCGGAGCCATTATGGCCTTCGCGGGTTTCTGCCTGATTTTTACCGCCGGCTCGCTCACGTTGCTGCTGGTAGGCTACCTGCTTATCGGTGCTGGCTGCGCCAACATCGTCCCGGTCATGTTTAGCCAGATCGGTAAACAAACGAGCATGCCGCAGATGGTCGCCGTACCCGCCGTAACCACGCTGGGCTACATCGGCGTGCTGGCTGGCCCGGCAATGATCGGCTTTATTGCCCATCACAGCTCGTTACCCCATGCCTTTATCTTTGTTGCTGCGCTCATGATCGTTGTTCTGCTGCTCAGCGCCATGCTCAATAAAACTATGAAGCTACGGGAAGAGATGTAATACGTCACAGGGACAGGCCTTATCTATGAGCACAACTCATAAGCCCGTCCCTGGTTTGCCCTCTAATCGCGCCTGACGTGTCTCGTTATACTCACTTCATACATCACGTTGGTAACGAATGGAGCAAACATGAACGAGACTTTTGAGGGCAACGGCGTCTTCCCGCGCGGGGAGAAGAACGAAGCCTATGCCCAGTATTTCACCGGCACCAGCTATCTGACGATGCTCACTACCGAGGGGGTCAATATCGGCAACGTGGTGTTTGAGCCTGGCTGCCGTAATAACTGGCATATCCATCACAAGGGCGGTCAGATCCTGCTGGTGACTGGCGGCAAAGGCTGGTATCAGGCATGGGGCGAGCCAGCCCGCGAGCTAAAGGCTGGCGATGTGGTGAATATCCCGGCGGGAGTGAAACACTGGCACGGCGCGGCACACGATAGCTGGTTCGCGCACCTTGCCGTGGCGGTTCCTGCCGAAGGGGCATCAAACGAGTGGCTGGAGCCGGTCAGCGACGAGGCCTACAGCCAGCTCCCCTGAAAACAGCTATCTCTGCGTGTCGCATAAACGATCAGGCCGCAAACACAGTGTTGCGGCCTCTGTTTTTTGCCTGATATAACGCCGCATCAACACGTTGGAACAGCGAGTCCAGGCTCTCCTCGGCCTGATAGTGTGCGATGCCTACGCTAACGGTCAGCGGTGGGATATCAGGTATGGCCATCTTCTCTACCTCGGCGCGGAGATCCTCTGCTGCGGTGATTGCCGTGCTTAACGTGGTGTCAGGCAGCAGCAGTAAAAACTCCTCGCCATCCCAGCGGAAGACAACGCTACGGTCAGAGGCGCTGAGCACCTGAGCAAGGTAGATCAACACTTCGTCGCCCTTTTTGTGCCCGTGGCGCTGATTAATACTTCTAAAGCGATCGATATTTACCAGCAACAAACTGAAATCATTGGACGCCGGAAGCTGCTTCTCAAGCTGCCGAACCGCCTCGCGACGATTGAATAAACGGGTAAGGGGATCCCGGCGCTCGGCGTTTTCCAGAGCCTGCTCAAGGCTTCTTTGCTCACTCATATCGTGGATCACACAGAGTATCAGCCGTTCGCCATAAATTTCGACGGGGCCGACCGCCACCTGCACGTCTCGGGTGGTGCCATCGGCGAGACGGTGAGTAAAAGAAAGGGGTTTATGCCCCCCTGGCAGGTGGGCGATTTCCGCGACAATCGGCAGCACGTTTCGGCCCAGCGTATTGATCTGCCAGATAAACATAGTGCAGAGCGTTTCATAGGTGTAGCCATAGAAGCGTATCGCTGCGCGATTGGCATCAACGATTTGCCCTTCCCGAGCGGGATCGACCAGGACAATAGGCGCGGATGTCGTGTAAAAAAAGCGCGCGTAAAAACCGTTTTTCCGCGGTCGATAGGCGGCCGAGCGGCTTGCCTTGAGGCCTGCGTTACCGCGCGGCGTCAGACCTTCCACGACGATGACGTTGCCATACTCCTCAAGCGCCACGGTGGAGAGCCTGCAGCTCAGCGTCCGGGTTTCATCACCTGAGGGCAGAGACCAGACCTCAACAATATCGTCGCCGTTTTGCAAGCTAGTGGCATAGCGGGTGAGATGTCGGTGCGCTACGGCAGAAAATTCGCCGCTGCGCATGGCCACCACAGAGGCCCCCTCTGATAACGCTTGCGCCTGGTGATTGGCAAAGATGAGCTCTTCACTTTCCGGCGCAACGATCCAGACGGGCGTTGCTAAAATGTTCAATTGTTCAAGATGACATATCATCATTGGTTTCCCACTTTTTTATTTTTTTGCTGTGTATACGATTAACGTTAAGTTTTCCTGCTTACCATACTGCTGATAAATAAAATATTAAAAAGTTATTTTTTCAAGGTGTTGCCATCGTTAATCTATCTTGCCTTAATCTTACCCTCTCAGCATCGCTCATATATCCATCTATCGACTGATTTAAGCCTGGCTACACTCTATTTTAGGCTAGTGATTTCTTCTTATTATTAAGAAATCTTAAGGTTGCTCTGTATGATATATTTTGCTGAAAAATAGAGCGGATTGAATCTCTATTTAATCGATAAGGCTGATTTAATGGATCTTGGCAGAGTAAAATTCCGCTCTTCCACAAATTGGTATCACTTAACGGCAAACATAATAACTATGAAAAATAGTGGTGAAAAAGCCTATTTCCGATGATATAAAACGGCTATCTCCTGCTGATGTACAATGGTGCTTTTTATGTTCCGAAATATGAGTGTGCGCACGTTCATAATGATATCCCTGCTTGTTTCATTTGGGCTAATGAATATATTAGTGATAGTTCTCACAAAAAATAGCACTCTGCTACTGCTAATTTGCACGGTAACTGTTTTAACCCTTTTATTTATGTGGCTATACCTGACCAACTATCTCGTCTCGCCTATTAATACGGTGAAAAAGAGTATTGATGACGTCACGGCGGGCAACCTGTCTGCGACGATCCCTGAGTTTGGAAACAACTGCGCAGGACGACTGATCCCCGGCATTAACAGCCTCGCCAGCAACATCGCCACCCTGGTGCGTGAAATTCGTGCCTCCTCCCAGTCCGCGATGGATCTCTCTGAACAGCTTGCTGCTCGCAGTACCGAACTGTCGGTAAAGACCGAGGAGCAGTCGGCGGCGCTTATCCAGACGGCATCCAGCATGGAGCAGATGGCAGCCAGTACCAAAAATAACGCGGGCAATACCCAACTCGCCAGCCAGCAGGCAGGCGAGGCGACACGCTGCGCACGTCAGGGGGGCGAGTTGATGACGCAGGTGGCGGCCAATATGCAATCCATTACCGACTGCGCGCGCCAGATGACGGAAATTATCTCCCTGATTGACGGTATTGCTTTCCAGACGAATATTCTGGCGCTCAATGCGGCGGTAGAAGCGGCGCGGGCAGGGGAGCACGGTAAAGGCTTCTCGGTGGTGGCCGGTGAAGTGCGTCATCTTGCTCACCGCAGCGCCGAGGCGGCAAAGAGCATCAAATCACTGATTGACGTCACCGCGCAAAACGTCTCCCAGGGCGTGACCATTGTTGATGAAGCGGAAAAGAACATGCTTGAGATCGTCTCCGGCTCCGGTGTATTGAGCAAGCTGATGGATGAAGTTTCCGTGGCAACGCTACAGCAGGAGAAGGGCATCGCGCAGATCACCCAGGCGCTCTCCGAGCTGGAGCGCGTCACGCAAAGCAACGCCACGATGGTCGACGAGCTGGCGGGATCCTCCGACGTCCTTAAGCGTCAGGTGATTGAGCTGCAAGGCAGAACGCGCAACTTCCGCCTGGCAGGCTCTGTACCTGCGGAAAACTCACCTTTTCCCCTGCAAATTCAGTGCAATGGCTAATTTTCAGATTACTTACTTTCGTCGCCCGGCTAGACTGTCACTATTAGCATGCTAAATGTGGAGGAGCCGTGGAGGCGATTAAGGGATCGGACGTTAACGTGCCGGATGCGGTTTTTGCATGGCTGCTGGATGGCAAGGGTGGCGTAAAGCCGCTGGGGGATGACGACGTTATTGACGGTGCCCATCCGTGCTGGCTGCATCTCAACTATACCCAGCCGGAGAGCGCCCAGTGGCTGGCATCCACGCCGCTGCTGCCTAATAACATACGTGATGCGCTGGCTGGTGAAAGCTTGCGCCCGCGCGTTACCCGTATGGGCGAAGGGACGTTAATCACGCTGCGCTGCATCAACGGCAGCACCGACGAGCGTCCCGATCAGCTTGTCGCCATGCGTCTCTATATGGATGAGCGGCTGATTGTCTCTACCCGCCAGCGAAAAGTACTGGCGCTGGACGACGTGGTCAAGGATCTGGAGGAGGGTACCGGGCCGGTGGACTGCGGCGGCTGGCTGGTGGACGTCTGCGACGCGCTAACCGATCACGCCAGCGAGTTTATTGAAGAGCTGCACGATAAGATCATCGACCTGGAAGATAATCTGCTCGATCAGCAGATCCCGCCGCGCGGTTTTCTTGCTCTGCTGCGCAAGCAGCTCATCGTCATGCGTCGCTATATGGCTCCCCAGCGTGACGTCTATGCCCGGCTGGCCAGCGAGCGCTTTCCGTGGATGAATGACGACCAGCGCCGCCGGATGCAGGATATCGCCGACAGGCTGGGACGTGGCCTGGATGAAATCGATGCCTGTATTGCCCGCACCGCCGTCATGACCGATGAGATCACCCAAGTGATGCAGGAGTCGCTGACGCGCAGAAGCTACACCATGTCGCTGATGGCAATGGTCTTTTTACCCAGCACCTTTTTAACCGGCCTGTTTGGCGTGAACCTGGGTGGGATCCCCGGCGGTGAGTGGCATATGGGCTTCCCGCTGTTCTGCCTGATGCTGGTGGTGCTGATCGGCGGAGTCACGTGGTGGCTGCATCGCAGTAAATGGCTGTAAAATTTCACATTTTTAACAAAATATGAACATAGAAACGCCGTTTTACTTGCGCGAAATCAATAAACAAAAAGGCGAATCAGGGCAATATCTATCTCGCAGGTGAATGCAACGTCAAGCGATGGGCGTTGCGCTCCATATTGTCTTACTTCCTTTTTTGAATTACTGCATAGCACAATTGATTCGTACGACGCCGACTTATAATAGTCGGCTTTTTTTTGCCTCTTGTTCATCAGCTTCTACCCTTAAAGAGAGCGATGCCAACACCAGGAGGTAAACATGTCCGGCCTTACCTTATTGAATCCCACTGACTCTCTGCCTGCCGATCCCGTACCGACCGATCCGGTCCCGGTTCCCGAGCCTATTCCCCGCCCGCAGCCGTTGCCCGATCCGCCGCCTAACGAGGAGCCGATTAAAATGTCGCGTTAAAGAGGCAGATCTGAGAGGATACGCGCCTGCTGACGTAGCCTTTTACCGCGAGAAAATATTGTGACCGCTTTTTCAACACTCAATACCCTGCCCACAGCCCAGCTCGATAATCTTAACGAGCTGGGTTATCACTCCATGACGCCCGTGCAGGCTGCGGCGCTGCCCGCGATCCTTGCCGGTCAGGATGTGCGCGTGCAGGCAAAAACCGGCAGCGGTAAAACGGCGGCGTTTGGCCTGGGCCTGCTGCAGCATATTGATGCCAGCCGCTTTCAGACCCAGTCTCTGATCCTCTGCCCAACCCGCGAGCTGGCGGATCAGGTCGCGAACGAGCTGCGCCGTCTGGCGCGCTATATGCCGAATATCAAAATTCTGACCCTCTGCGGCGGCCAACCCTTTGGCGCACAGCGCGACTCGTTGCAGCACGCGCCGCATATTATTGTTGCCACGCCGGGCCGCCTGCTGGATCACCTGCAAAAAAGTACTGTTAACCTCGATGCTCTGCAAACGCTGGTGATGGATGAAGCGGACCGGATGCTGGATATGGGCTTCAGCGACGCCATTGACGAGGTGATCCGCTTTGCGCCTGCGTCGCGCCAGACCTTGCTCTTTTCCGCTACATGGCCGGAAGCCATCGCGGCGATCAGCGGCCGCGTTCAGCGTTCGCCGCAGACCATTGAAATTGACACCGTTGATGCACTGCCTGCCGTCGAGCAGCAGTTCTTTGAGGTATCGCGCCAGGGCAAAATTGGCCTGCTACAGAAGCTGCTCAGCCAGCATCTGCCTGCCTCCTGTGTGGTGTTCTGCAATACCAAAAAGGATTGTCAGGAGGTGTGTGACGCGCTGAACGATGCAGGCCAGGAGGCGCTGGCCCTGCATGGCGATCTTGAGCAGCGCGATCGCGACCGGACCCTGGTGCGTTTTGCCAACGGCAGCGCCCGCGTGCTGGTAGCCACCGACGTCGCCGCCCGCGGCCTGGACATTAAATCCCTTGAGCTGGTGGTGAACTACGAGCTGGCATGGGATCCGGAAGTGCACGTGCACCGCATCGGGCGTACCGCTCGCGCCGGTAACAGCGGCCTGGCCATCAGCTTCTGCGCCCCGGAAGAGGCGCAGCGCGCCAATATTCTTGCCGAGATGCTGCAGATCAAGCTGAACTGGCTCAACGCGCCCGCCAACGTCAAAATTGTGCCGCTGGAAGCAGAGATGGCGACGCTGGTGATCGACGGCGGTAAAAAAGCCAAGATGCGTCCGGGAGACGTGCTGGGCGCGATGACTGGTGATATGGGATTAAACGGGGCGGATATCGGCAAGATCACCGTGCATCCGGCACACGTCTATGTTGCGGTGCGGCAGAGCGTTGCTCGCCAGGCGTGGAAGCAGCTACAGAGCGGTAAGATCAAAGGCAAGAGCTGCCGGGTCATGCTGCTGAAGTAGGGCAGAGAAGGGCAGGAATCAGGCTCTCCGGCGATCGTCTACCGGAGAGCCATCGTATTATTTTACTTCCACTACGTTGAGGCGCAGGGCATCCAGCGGCGTCTCATCCTCTTCCGGCTGCCAGCCCGCAGGCTGCATAGGAATGGATTCACGGTCAAACGCCAGATCGCCACCGTCCACTACTTCCGAACCGTGAGTAATACCTTTAAAGTCAAACAGTGAGATATCGCTCAGGTGCGACGGCACCACGTTCTGCATGGCGCTAAACATGGTTTCGATGCGGCCCGGGTAGCGCTTATCCCAGTCGCGGAGCATGTCGGCGATCACCTGGCGCTGCAAGTTCGGCTGGGAGCCGCACAGGTTGCAAGGGATGATCGGATAGCCTTTGGCCTGGGCAAAACGCTCGATGTCCTTCTCACGGCAGTAGGCCAGGGGACGGATGACAATATGCTTGCCGTCATCGCTCATCAGCTTCGGCGGCATACCTTTCATTTTCCCGCCGTAGAACATGTTCAGGAACAGCGTCTGCAAGATGTCGTCGCGGTGATGGCCGAGGGCGATTTTAGTCGCGCCCAGCTCCGTTGCGGTGCGGTAGAGAATGCCGCGACGCAGGCGTGAGCAGAGTGAACAGGTGGTTTTCCCCTCCGGGATCTTCTCTTTCACGATGCCGTAGGTATTCTCTTCGACAATCTTATACTCGACGCCCAGCTGCTCCAGATAGGCAGGCAGAATATGCTCCGGGAAGCCCGGCTGCTTCTGGTCGAGGTTTACCGCCACCAGGGAGAAGTTAACCGGCGCGCTCTGCTGCAGGTTGCGCAGGATCTCCAGCATGGTGTAGCTGTCCTTACCGCCGGAGAGGCACACCATAATGCGATCGCCTTCCTCAATCATATTGAAGTCGGCAATGGCTTCACCCACGTTACGGCGCAGGCGCTTCTGCAATTTGTTTAAGTTGTACTGCTCTTTCTTGTTAACTTCTTGATTTTGCGACATTTATTAATCACTCAAATCTTCAATGGGGCATAGACGGGACAAAACGAATTAAAACGCGAGCTTATCGTTAAGCATGGCCACCTGCTCAGTGTTCAGATCTTCAATCCAGGACGCGTATATCTCGTATACCATCTGCGCGTTTTCGTGCCCCATCTGATTGGCTATAAAAGACGGGTTTGCGCCTGCGGACAAAAGCCAACATGCAAATGTGTGGCGTGTATGGTACGGATTACGGCGACGAATGCCAGCACGTTTTACACTGGCGTTCCATCTTGACCCGATACTGGACAATGAATAATAAGGCTTCTGCTTTCCCTTTGCTGGCCGGGGCATAAAAACGAAACGAAGTTGCTGCTTCTCCGTCAGGCCGTATTCTCGATGATAGAAAACGATCTCTGTTTCAGGAAACCCGGCTGTCAGCTTCTTTTGTTCTTTTAGGGCGTCCAGCGCTGGCGTTAGAAGCTGCAGTGTTCGGATGCCTGCCTGCGTCTTGGGTGGCCCAAACATCCCCAGGGTGTTCAGGTTCCTGGAGACGTTTACCGTACCCGCCTTGAGATCGATATCTTCCCATGCAAGCGCGGCGAGTTCACCATGCCTGAGCCCGGAATACACCGCGAACTTCCACATGTTATGGCTCTGGCCGCTCAAAGCTGACATCAGCTTCGCAAACTCCTCTCGCATCAAAGGATCCGGTTTGGTGTTGCTCTTCTGCAGCTTCTTGACGCCTTCAAATGCCTTGCTCTCAGTAAATCCAGACTTATAGGCAAAGCGCAGAAGAGAGCAAAGCAAAGAGATGTAATTATCGACCGTACGCACAGTGCGCCCGATTTTATTTGAGCGCCTGTCCAGAGGATACAGGGTTGAGCCATGCAGTAGCTCACTGCGGTAGCGAAGCACATCGTTATAGCTAATCTCCCTGATGACTGTGCTCTTGCCTACGACCGCTTTAAGCGTTGATATCTGCGAGCCTGTTTTACGCAGGGTGTTTGCGCAGAGCTCAATTTCACGATTTTTTAGCCAGGTGTCAGCAAGCTCGCCGAACGTGTTTATAATGAGCGTTTTTTGAACGGCTTGCGCCTGCTTAGAGTCAGGAAAACGCGAGCGGTAATTGAACTGGCCGAGGTTGATCTCACTGACAATCAGCATACGCAGCTGACCCGCTTTTTTGATATTTGCAGGGGTGACAAGCCACCCCTTGAGTACTTCGCGACAACGCTTACCTTTATACATGAACCAGATCCGGATGCTTTGACCTCTTATCTCCACGCCCTTGGGCAAATCAGACATCCTATGCATCCTGAATCATTTGGTTGATCTTGGGGTAGTTGTACCAGGTAATGCCGCGCAATGTTTTTTCCCCTGATGGTGAGACGCGTTTAAAGTGCACGCCCTCAATCCAACACCCTTGACGATATTTTTCGATCTGACGGTTATCAAGGCCCGTTCTGGCAGTGAGCCTTTCCTCAACAACCCACTCTTCATTGAAAATTACTTGTGCCATATGAAGTACCTGGCGATCAGCACGAGTATAACTATGCTGATCGCACGTTGATGATATTTCGATATCAAGACATCCGGCCGGCGAGGGCACGCAGGCGTCGCGCACCGGTGATCGCCGTGGCCACGTAGCTGGTGCTGCGGTTTTCCACCTCAACTTTTATCTTGGCTCCGTCCACCAGCACTGTGTATTCGCTACTGGTAGCCCGGCTGGCGTAATCGCCGAACCGTTCTACATGACGGGCCAGCGCGGCATCGCAAGCCCGGCGCGCCAGCGGCGAATCTTTCCTGCTTCGGTTAATCAGTCTCATTCGGCACACTCCGGATCAAACACGTCCCAGCAGTTCCGCTCGATGTTCGCCAGCAGGCGGCGATCTTCGACCTCGACCAACGGGCGGCCGGTCAGCTCTGCGATTTGCTGGTTGTTGTGCGTCTGCAGTAGGCGCAGTTCCTCAACGCTCCAGCGGGTTTGTTTCTCGCTCATCTCGTTGCCGGGAGGGTTGCCCTCCCGCCTCCCTTATCAGCTCACGTATTCCGGCTTCATATCCGCCAGGGTAATGGCGAACTGGTCATACAGCTCGTCGCCAAGGTGGCGCTTCGCCGCCGCAAGTGCTTGCTCGGCTTTGGCGAACTGCTCAGCAGCACCCGGCTCGCCGGGCTGGGGCAGGGAGTTGATCGCCGCCTCCACCTTGTTACGGGCATCGACCAGGTAGTAGCGCTTAACGGCTTTGTTTTTCAGCTCTGTAAACAGGGCGGATCCTAACGTCGCTTTAGCGGTTTCGATGTCGGCACGCAGAGCTTTAGCACCGTCCACGTCTTGAGCAGCCTCAATGCGATCCCGGAATTCATCCGCCATAGCATCGATGTTGGCGGCAGATTCCTGCGCGCTGTGCGTGGTAGTTACGGTGTCACCTTTAATATCAGACAGGCTGACGCGCTGAGCGGGTGCCGGGTTAATCTCTTTCTCTGCGCGCGGCTCCACCTCATCTGGGGTGTACACGCCCAGAACGACCGCAGGGCAGTACAGGCGCGCCCAATACTTGAGGGCCAGATACGCGATCTGCTGTTTAGGATTCGAAATCCACAGTGGAGAGTTACGTGTAATCACGCTGGACAGGAACACCGGTTCGCCCCAGGTGATCTCGCTTTCGCCGCGAATGACGGCACCCACACGAACCGATAGGCCCTGTTCGTCGGCGCTGGTCCAGCCGCGTACCATTTCTTTCTTGTCGTACGTCCCGCCGCCTTTCGCCGGCTTCTTCACAATCTCTTCGCGCATGCTTGCGCATTTCGACCAATCGCCCTCGTACTCATAGTGGAAGCGGCCCACAATGGCGTTTGAACTGGAGATCACCGCGTTAACCAGCTGGGCTTCGTAGCCAAGCACACCATTTACCAGATGCGTTTTCTGCGCCACTGCGTACGGGTTCATTCCCCATTGCATCGCCTGCATGATGATCGCCATGCAGTCAGCCGGATTACCTCTAAGGTGCTCAGGGACGGTAACGGCGGCCTGAGCCATAAGGCCAGCTACAGCCTGGAGCTGGGTTAATGCCTGCACATTGAAAATGGCGTTGTTGGCAGAAATAGTGTTGGGTGTCTGCTGCTCTGCTGTGATGATATTTGTGTTTTCCATCGTCATTCCCCTTATGCCTGAGTACGCAGCGCTTCAAGGCGGCGCAGGTCGAAGTCGTTCAGTTCGTCGGTGTAGTCTTCGGTGATCGGCGCTGGCCACTCGCCAGTGTCGAACGCGTTAGCGATGCGGTTCATCGTCTGGCGATATTCCAACATGCCGAGCTCAATCAGCTCTTCGCTAGCCTCGACGATGGCGATCCAGTGGTAACCCTCGTCTTTGTTGACGAAAATCCAGAAGAACTGGTCCAGCGCCGCGGTGCTCATGTACATGGCCGCGCTGAGGTGGTAATCGCGGTCGATGATTTCCCGGTGCATGCGGGCGCGCAGGCCGGACTGCTTAACGTTCCACATGCTGATAGTTTTCAGGTCAGCACCGATACGCACCGCATCGATGTCGATTTCCAGATCCGGACGTACGCGGATTTCCAGACCTGTCTCTTCGTCAATGCCGAAGTAGCTGGTCTCTACGGCGCGGCTCGGGTGCGTCAGCAGCATGCCAGCGGTCGGGTGCGCCAGCAGCGCTTTCTGGATGGCCAGCGCGGTTTCCTGCTGCTGGCGGGTCACCAGCACTTTGCTTTCCGGGTTCTCGCGCCAAGCATCCAGTAGCTCGTCGGCGAACACGGCTTCCGGGCGGACCGCCTTGAGCGCCTGAATCAGATCCACTTTGGTACCGGACACTTTCAGCGGCGCGGGCTTCTGTGCTTCCTGCGCAACCAGGTCAGGATTGATGATCGCCAGCTGCTCCAACAGCGCGTCGCGGCTTCCAGTGGTTTTAACCGGCGCGGGCAGGGTGGCGTTGTACTCTTTGATGCACGCTTTCATAGCCGTGGCGGTATGCTTAGTGCCGTTCTCAATACGTTGGTATTCCTCAGGCAACTGCTCATACGATGCATATGTCTCATCAGCTGAACCGCCCAGCGGCAGTGGCGCGGGCAGTGTGGCGTTATGGGCCTCCAGCAGCGCTTTGATATCGTCAGCGCTCAGCTGCGGCGGCAGACTTGCGTTGTACTCGTCGATGCAGGCACGGATCGTCGCCGTGGTGGTGAGCGCACCTTCCGGGATTTCCGGCTCAATGCTGAACTCGGCGGCAAGTGTCTCTGGCTGCAGCGCCAGTGCATGCACCAGGTTGCCCATGTCCAAAACCTTCGACCGCTCCTTCTGGATGGTCTTAGAGACGTGGCGCGCTTCGAAATACATCAGGGAGACGCGGGCGTCTTTCACCATGGTGCTGCTGATGCCATTCGCGGCGTGGTAAACGTCGTTCGGCAGCCCCTCATAACGGCCTGGCTCAAAGTATGCTGGCCATTGCGGCGCGGCGGCTTCTGGCTCGGGAATATCCACTTCTGGTTCGATTACTGGCGTTTCTGGTTCGGTTTGAGGTAATTCCGGCTCAGCCTGGTTCAGAGGTTCGATATTCTGGTCCAGATCGGCGGCAACATTGCTCGCCAGTTCGGGGGCCGCGGCGGCGATGATATCCGCAGGGTTTACACCGCCTGCTTGCGCAGCAGCTGCATCAGCGCCCTCGATCGCTGATACTTCAGCACCAGCTTCGACTTTGCTCGGGTCAGTCTTTTCCATCTGCACATGTACGATGCTCTCCACTTCTTGTTTTGCGACTTCATTTGAGGGGGTTTTGATGACCGGGTTTTCTTTTTCACCCAGCAGGCCTTCGATGGAGAACACGCCGCCGCCGAGATTTGCTACTTCTGGCTGAGCGGTGGTGACGCGCTGGTGGGACTGCGCGGCTTCTGCAGCAGCTTTCCCGACAACCGCATAATCTGTAGCGAGTGGGTCAAGGCTTTCTACCGGCTCGGTGCCCTGAATGACTCCGGCAACCACGGCCGCGCTGTCAATCTGACGCGCAGCGGCGAGGATTCTGGCCTCAGGTGTATCATGCTTATACTCATTGAGCATCGCGCTGATATAACCAGTCATGCGATCCGGGAAAGGTGTTATGCCTGAGGACGCTTCGCGGATAAGTGCAAAAATAGCAGCGCGCGAGTAATCCAGAATACCTGCAGTTTTACGCAGTGCGGCGGACCACTCCTTCCACGGACTTTCTTTTGCAGCAACGATGTCTTTAGCCCGGCGGTGAATAGAACCGGGGATATTGTAGATATCAAAATCCATCGGCAGAGTTGCGCAGGCGATCTCAATATCCAGTGTGTCCAGCGTATGCTCATAGTCTGCATTACGGTCGGTTTTAATGCCGCCGCCCGCGTTCGTGCCGGTGTCGGTGCGCTGAATGGTTGATACCCGATTACCGTTGATCCATTCCTTAGCGAGCAGGCCGCGATCGATATAGTCCGTCGCTTTCCATGCCTTCATGAACTGGAGCATGAGGGCTAAATCAGGCGTCGCCTTTTCAGCAGGGAATACGCGCTTAACAGCATCGGTGAGCCTCCAGAATTCGAAGTCACGGAGCTTTTTCATCCCCTCGACATTCTCTGCGGCCAGCAGCAGGTTTTGCACGTATGAGTTATCGGTGTCCATTTCCAGCTGGCGCACAGTATTCAGCTGTTCATTGTCGATGTGGTACGCGTATTCCTTCTCGGTAATAAACTGCGCGAGCAGGCGGTGACGGAACGGTAGCGTAGGGACGGCGTGCAGCTCGGTCATGTCTTTTTCACGAAATGCCTGTACCAGCTCTTCAGCTTGCGCGACTTCTTCGGGTGAACCTTCCTGCAGATCATCTTCGCAAGGGACATATTCACCCTCACCATGTTCGCTGGTGTCGGCGAGTTCATGGGCGGGCAGTTTGCCGCTCAGCCAGTCCTCAACCAGTTGATTGCGATCACCTGCTTCGGCTTTAATCCAGCTCGACATAAAAGCAGCCAGCAGCGCGGGTTCGTGTTCTTTATCCGGCGGGAAAACGTCTTTAACGGCCTGCACCAGTTTCCACTCAGCGTGAAGGCTGAGTTCGCTCATATCAGGAACATCATTTTTGGCCTGCAGCAGGTTCTGGAAATAAATATTTGCCTCATCCATCGCCAATTCGTTGGCTACGATCTGCTGCTCCTGGCTGATCTCCGAAACGTATTTGTCACCCAACAGATGGACGGCGAAGCGGACAGCCGGGGTGCGATTTTCAAGCAGAGAGGTGCTGCTGGCGTTTGCGGTATCAGTGGCGGTTACCGGCGCGGCAGGGAGATCCGCATCGCTGGTGGTCACCGGGGAGAGGGTGGTTTCATCCTGAGATGCGGCACCGGGGATCACGTTCCAGGTGCGCTGGTCGTCGGCCAAGGCGTAGCGATCGCACCAGGTGAAGTCGACGGTGCTTTCTTCGGGTAAGTCATTGACCACCGGAAAATCGGTGCGTATCGGCTTGGCGTAGTCCTTACCGCGGCCAGTTTCGATGCCAGCTTCTTCCAGATCAACATCAAGCGTCAGGGCTGCGCGTGCTTCAGTTTTGGCACTGAACCAGATAACGCCGTCAGGTTTCCCTGACTTCTGAGTTGCCTTGATTAAGTAGAAAAATTCCATGTCAGATCCTCATTTTTGGATGTAAGATCCCCGGGCCAGAGATAGCGCCCTTTGGGTGTTGTTTTGGTTTGGTAAAAATTCCGGTGGAACTTTGGTCGGTGTCACCGGACGTACGGGCCGCCTTGCGCGGCTTTTACGTTAGCTTTCGTGGGCCATCTGGTCGTAAGAGGCACAGCGAACAGAACAGTAATCGCGTTGCTCGCGGTCCAGGTGCGCGCCGCGAATGAATAGCAATACGTTTTTTACTTCTTTCCCTTCCTCAATCGGCTGGCGGCAGTACGCGCATTTGGTCGAGTTACACATCATCAATCCCTCATAAATGGACAGTGGTACCGGCGGGGACTTCATCGGCGCGGACAATTCTTTCCACCGGATAACAGTTTCCTGCCACCTGCTGCTCAACGGCTGCCGCTTCACACTGGCGCTCGTTTTCATACACGCCCAGCACCACATCCTGAAAATCGCCGTTGGTCATGCCCACGGTCAGCACTAGCGCGAATAACGTATTCATCAGTGCGTCCCCGCCGGTACCAGATGCGGTTCAATGTTGCGGGCGGCATACGGGCGGCGAATGTGACGCAGATTGCCTTGCGGTTCATGCCAGTAAGTGCCATCGGTGTAGTTAAAAGAAACGAGCCAAGCTGAGCCGGTGCGGCTGTTACGCATCACCACTGCTTTCCCGCTGTTTGGTACTGCCTGATTGGTAGTTGCCATCTCATCCTCCCGGTCTTTCCCGGCGTCAGAACGTTTATCGGAGCAACGCAGCGCGTTGTTGATGAGTGAATTAAACAACAGGTTTAAATTGAGGTCAAGCTTGTTTTCAACAACAAGTTTAAAAAAAGAAAGAGGCCTAAAAAAACCGGCGCTTGGCCGGTTTAAAAAAATGGGCTGGATTACTTCGCTTTCTTAGTCTCAAGCATTTCTGCAAACAGAGCTGCATACTCACTAACACGACTGTTAAACATTGCGAGCATCTCACGCTGAGCCGATTTTGGCATCTGCCTGAATAAGTGCATGAGTTCAACTTCTTGCTCTGAGAGACTCTCCAGAGGGTTTGAAGGGGTATACAGGGGATCATAATCAAGTGCGCCATAGGGTAAGCTATAGTCAGCTTCTATCTTGCGGGCAAGGCTATCTGTAATGATCTGTTTACCGTCATGAATGTCTTGAAGGAGCTGCTTCTCCGTTGAGCTATCGCTATCTGGCAAACCTGCTGCGAAATAATGTTTGAATCTGTTTAGGCGGATTTGCTCAACAGTAAGGATGTCGTCCGGATCCCCTTTAAGCAACCAGTCTATCGAAACCTTTAACGCATCTGCTATACGTTGCGCAGACTCTCTCCCTAGTTCCCCACGAGTGAACCAGTTATTAACTGCTTGCGGCGACACACCAACCTGTCTGGCCAGTTCAGACTTGGACATCTTCTTGGCTTTGAGGATTTTTGTTAGCCGATCTGATAGCGCTGAATCTTTAATGGTTTCTTCTTTCATATCAACATTATAAACAGTTTGTTTAAATATCGAAATAAACAATAGGTTGAAATTAATTGACGCCAATTTAAACTTGTTGTTTAATTTACTCCGTTGAACTCTCACGGAGGTTTTATGGATTCCCTTCAAAAAGCGATTGCTGAAGCTGGCTCGGCGTCAGCTCTGGCACGTGGACTAGGCGTTTCGCCTATGACTATCAGTCTATGGCGCACCCGATCCAGTGGCGTAGTACCAGTAGATCGAGTAATGGCAATTTTCGACCTAACGGGGGTAACACCCCATGAGCTTCGTCCTGATATTTACCCCAACCCAACAGATGGTTTGCCACGGCAAGAGGCTTAATCATGCAAACACTTACTTTTCAACAGAGTACCTCTTTTTCACAGTCAGCGATGATAAATCGCTCTCAAGTCAAAGAGCCTAACCATGTCGATATCCGCGACGCCGTCCGCGCCTGGGCAGCGGTTGCCGGGCAGGACGTCGTTGCTGCTCACATCGTGGATCAGTGGCGCAGCTGTGGCGGGCAGGGTATCGAATTTCCTGCAGACATCAGCCGCGCCAGGCAGAAATTATTCCGGTACCTGGATAACCGTTTTGATACCGAAGACTGCCGGGAGCGGGTTCGCCAGCTGACACCCGCCATTCTGGCCGTTCTGCCACTTGAGCATCGCGGTTCTCTGGTGGGCGGCGACTGCAAAATTACGCGCCTGGCGCATGCCGAAAAGGAGGTCGCCGAGGCGAAGCGGGCGGTGATGCTGGACGCGCCCAGGCATCAGAAACTGAAGGAGATGAGTGAGGGTATAGCCGCGCTTTTCAGGCTTGAGCCGGATCTGGCCGGGCCGCTGATGGCGATGGTAACGACGATGCTGGGGGCAATATGACGGGCCTGAAAATGGTGAAAGCCGCGGTGCGCGAACACCAACGGCTTTCGGGGTGTGAACTAACAGCAGCCAATTCACGGGGTGAGTATGTCAAATACCGCTGAGGTTATCAATTTCCCATTAAAAACCGAGCGTTCGGGAGGTCAAATGGCCGACCTGGCTAACGGGTATACCAAGATCGCCAATGAGATCCAGAAGCTCAAGCCCAGACTGCGTATGTCCGGGCGGGAATGGCAGTGTCTGGAGGCAGTGATCTGGCTTACCTATGGATGGAACAAGAAGCAAGACCGGGTGACAAATACGGTTATAGCTGAGCTGACGGACCTGGGTGATTCGCATATTTCGGACGCTATCAAATCGCTGGCAGCCCGAAAAATCATCTTCGCTCACAAGCAGGGTGTGATGAAAATTGTCGGTATAAATACTGAGCTATCTGCCTGGATTTTAGACAAACCGAAAACGGGAAAACTTTCACCGAAAACGGGAAAATCCTTCCCGCAATCGGGAAAACCTTTCCCGGAAACGGTAGACACCCAATACAAGAACAAGAACAGTATTAAAAGATCTTCGTCCCGGAATTCTGACGAATCCCGAAACGACGCTACCAAAAAATTTCTCTCTCGCCATCCGGAAGCTGCTGACGGGATATACACGCCCGCCGGTAAGTCCTGGGGAACTGCTGACGATCTCAAGGCCGCCCAGTGGATTTTTGCGCAGCTGCAACAAGTCAACGCCAGTCTCTCTCTGCCCAGCTGGGCTGAGTGGGCTAACACCATTCGCCTGATGCGTACCCAGGACAACCGTACGCATTACGACATCTGCCAGCTGCTCCAGTGGGCCAGCAAAGACCCGTTCTGGCAGAGCAACATCCTCAGCCCCTTAAGCCTGCGAAAGCAGTGGGACAAACTGACCACACAGCGCCTGCGCAACCCTGGACAGGCGCAGCCTAAAACAGGTACTGGCGCGTTGGACAACACTGACTGGATTAACGGAGTGCTCTGATGAAAAACATTGCTGAACGTATGCACGATTTCGATCGCGAAAACATGCGCCGTATGGCTCACGGTTTGCCAGAGGTGCAGGACGAACTGCCACGTCAGCAGATGGCAAAAACGGCAGAGATTTTTAATGAGCTGTTCCGCCAGCTGCGCGCCACGTTCCCTCTGCTGGCCAGTAAAAGCCAGGAAGACTTGGACGAAATGCGCCGCCAGTGGCTGTGGGCATTCAAAGAAAACGGCATTACTACCCTGGAACAAATCAACGCCGGTATGCGCGCTGCCCGTCGCCAGGAAAAACCATTCCTGCCATCACCGGGGCAGTTTGTCGCCTGGTGCAAAGCGGAGGATAGCGCCGCTCTCGGGCTTCCTGACCAGAATGAGCTCGTTTCGCTGGTATACGAATACTGCCGCAACCGGAGCCGCTACCACGACGCCGAGTCCTACCCGTGGCCGGATCATGGCATCACGCCTCACACCGTTAAATTCCGCGCCTGTTACTGGCTGGTTACCACGCTGTACCAGCAGATGCGTTCTGCTGGCCTCAGCGATATGGAGTTAAACCGCAAAGCAGGTGATGAGCTCACGAAGATAATCAAGCGTATCCGCCATGGTGAAGAGCTTCCCGAACCGGTTGCGCGCCTCCCCGTGCTGGGCGGCAAACCGCTGACGCGCGAGCAGAATATGTTACGGGTGAAGGAGATCCGGGAGAAGTTCGGTCTCAAAGGAGGGAGAGTTTGATCATGGCCAGCAAATCACTCTGGGCGATTGTCGATTACCTACGCGAAAACCAGGCCGTCACACCGCGCCAGGTGCAGGCCTTGCTGGGATGCGACTGCAAAAAAGCCCACAACCTGCTGCTGCACCTGATCCGGCGCTCTGTGGTTCTCCGCACAGGCGAGGCGCATCACCCGGTATTCACGCTGCTGCCAGGCGGGGAGTCAAACATCAAGCGACCCAAACCAGCAATGCGGCCAGCAAAACCAGCACCAGCGGCAAAAGCAAAGCCGCCAGCGAAAGCAGTGACACCAGCGCCATCAGGGCCATCCATTGCGGACGTTTGCCGCCAGAACTGGCAGGGCTACGAAATTCATAAAATTTTTGGGAGTGCACGGGCATGAGTGAATTACAGAACAACAAAGAGCTGATCGCGGTGGGCCATGAGTTTGCTAAGGCGCTGAGCAGCGACACGCCGATCATCCACATCGCCAAAATGATGTCTCGCCTGGCTGAACGGCTGGACTGCACTACGGCGGCGCTGCGTGAAACGGCCAAACAGCGTGATGCGCTGACGGCGGACAACGTGGCCCGCGCCGAAATCATCGGTCAGCTGGTCTGGCAGTACAGCGCCAGCGGCATCAAGCCGGTGCAGAAATCGCTGAACCCGGCCTCCGCGCTACTGTATGACGCACTGGAGGTATTGCGGCAGCCAGCGACATCAGCAGCCGTTAACGAGCTGAAAGCGCAGGGCGTTGAGACGGCGGCGGCAACCTACCACCCGCAGGTGGTCACCGGGGGAAGCGATGACCCACAGGAAAACGGGTTGTGTATTCGCGAAGACCTGCTGAGTATCGCCAGGAAGCTACGTGACGGGGAGGCTGTATAACTGACTTCACCAACGAGCAGTTGATAGCGTATTTACAGGATGAACTGAAGCTACTCAGGGAAGTTTCTGCAAAATTACCGCGCACCACCGCGTTAAAAATGGACATCGTTATTCACGAGGCGGCACTGGCAGCGCTGACGTCTGCGGCAGTAGTTCCTGAAGAATGCCCGGAAGCGATTCGCGACCTGTTGGCGTCGCATTCTGATGAGCTCTTTGACGATGTCGACGCACAGCAAATATGGGACGCCTGCCGCGCCGCCATGATTACGACAGCTCCGGGCAAGGAGGGCTAATGGATCCGCTCCTGCAATACGCCACCAGCCGCATCATTGAGCTGGAGCGCCTGCTGCTGGTGGACGCGGAAACAGTCTGGCCTGCCGAGGTTGAACTGGTTTACGCAGAGATTGAACGCGCCGGGGATCTCCCGGCGCACTAGGAGGGTCAAATTTTCGCCTGGTTAACACGCGCTGAAAGTTCACTATTGTTTTCTTTTCTCTCGCTGTAGCGATCGGCAAGATACTCGGTCTGGCTTTTTAAAATCAGTGTGATTTTGAAAAGCTCTTCGGTGACATCAACAATTCGGTCATACCATGGGGATGGTTTCATGCGCCCATCCTCATCAAATTCCTGCCAGGCTTTTGGGACTGATGACTGGTTAGGAATTGTGAACATACGCATCCAGCGGCCAAGGATCCGCATCTGATTAACGGCATTAAATGACTGCGAACCTCCGCACACTTGCATAATAGCAAGCGTTTTACCCTGTGATGGCCTGACAGCGCCTTCACTTAATGGGATCCAGTCAATCTGAGCTTTCATAACCGAACTCATTGCACCATGGCGTTCTGGCGAGCTCCAGACCATCCCGTCGCACCATCTGACCAGTTCACGCAGTTCCACCACCTTAGGGTGGGTCTCAGGAGCATCATCAGGAAGAGGCAGGCCTGACGGATTAAATACCTTCACTTCCGCGCCCATCTGCGTCAGAAGTCGGCCAGCTTCTTCAGCAGCAAAGCGGCTGTAGGAGCGCTGGCGTACCGAGCCGTATAAAACCAGTATGCGAGGTGCGTTCTGAGCCTGAAAATGCTTTGCGATGTGCCTGTCAAAATACGCGGGGTCGAGTGCAGGATAATTCTCCACAGTACATTCCTCAGCTTTGAAGTTTGTTTAAATAATTACATATATGCTTTACCATATGTGTAATTAAACGCTATCGGAGATAAAAATGCTACATCCGGTTCTGCTTTTCAAAACGCTTTCCGATGAAACAAGGCTGTCTATTGTGATGCTGCTGAGGGAGTCGGGAGAGTTATGTGTATGTGACATCTGCGCAGCAATGGGTGAGTCGCAACCCAAGATTTCGCGACATATGGCGATACTCAGGGAATATGGCCTTGTTTCCGACAGAAGGGAGGGGAAGTGGGTTCACTATCGCTTGTCTCCTCATATGCCAGCCTGGGCGGCGACCATTATTGATGACACCTGGAACTGCCTGCGGGATGAAACCCGCGACAGGTTTAAATCGGCAATACTAGGCACGTGTTAAGTAACTGGGATGCATGTAGCAAATCATATGTGATGGAGTAAGCGATGTTAGTGGCAGGTGTGATTTTTCTGTTTACGCTGGTTCTGGTGATCTGGCAGCCGAAAGGGTTGAGTATTGGATGGAGCGCCAGCATAGGTACAGTTCTGGCGCTGGTCAGTGGTGTGATCCACATCAGCGATATCCCGGTAGTATGGAATATTGTGTGGAACGCAACAGCGACGTTTATTGCTGTGATTATCATCAGTCTCCTGCTGGATGAGTCTGGCTTTTTCGAGTGGGCAGCCCTTCATGTATCCCGTTGGGGCAATGGAAGGGGACGACTGCTTTTTACGTACATTGTGCTTCTCGGTGCGGCTGTAGCTGCCCTGTTCGCTAACGACGGTGCTGCGCTGATCTTGACACCCATAGTTATCGCCATGTTGCTGGCGCTGGGATTCAGCAAGCAGGCAACGCTGGCATTTGTTATGGCTGCTGGCTTTATCGCTGATACTGCCAGCCTACCGCTGATAGTCTCGAACTTGGTGAATATTGTCTCGGCAGACTTCTTTAAGTTGGGATTTGCAGAATATGCCTCGGTTATGGTCCCGGTCGATATTGCCGCCATTGTGGCAACGCTGGTCATGCTGCATCTCTTTTTCCGTAGGGACATCCCGCCGGTATATGACCAGTCGAAACTACAGGAGCCAGCCCGCGCCATTAAAGATTTGGCAACATTCAGAACAGGCTGGATTGTGCTCCTGCTCCTTCTTGCCGGGTTTTTCGTGCTTGAACCTTTGGGGATACCTGTCAGCGCAATCGCAGCAGCAGGTGCGTTAATTTTGTTCGTTGTGGCAAAAAAAGGACATGCGATTAATACCGGAAAAGTGTTGCGTGGAGCGCCCTGGCAAATCGTGATTTTTTCACTAGGAATGTACCTGGTTGTATACGGGTTGAGGAATGCAGGACTGACGGAGTACCTGTCCGGTGTGCTGAATGTACTCGCTGAACAGGGCTTATGGGTTACTACGCTGGGAACAGGTTTCATAACAGCATTCCTGTCATCCATAATGAACAATATGCCTACCGTACTCATTGGCGCACTTTCAATTGATGGCAGTACGGCATCAGGTGTGATTAAAGAAGCAATGATTTACGCCAACATTATCGGATGCGATTTGGGGCCAAAAATTACCCCGATTGGTAGCCTGGCGACACTCCTCTGGCTCCATGTACTTACACAAAAAAACATGACCGTTACATGGGGGTACTATTTCCGGACAGGCATCATCATGACTGTGCCAGTTCTGTTTGTGACGCTTGCAGCGCTGGCGTTACGTCTCTCTTTCACAATGTAGTGAGATACTGATATGAGCAATATTACCATTTATCATAATCCGGCCTGTGGCACCTCCCGTAATACGCTGGAGATGATCCGGAATAGCGGTGTTGAACCTACCGTTATTCTGTACCTTGAAACACCGCCGTCGCGTGACGAGTTACTAAAGCTCATTTCGGATATGGGCATAACTGTGAGGGATCTTCTTCGCAAAAATGTAGAACCTTACGAAGAGCTCGGCCTTGCAGAAGACAGGTTCACTGACAGCCAGCTGGTTGAGTTCATGCTTCAGAGTCCGATCCTGATTAATCGCCCGATTGTAGTCACGCCCCTGGGAACCCGCCTTTGCCGCCCGTCGGAAATGGTGCTGGATATACTGCCTGAACCACAGAAAGGATCGTTCATTAAAGAAGATGGTGAGAAGGTGATTGATGAATCCGGTCATCGTGTGAAGTGATATAATTTTATGCAGATCCGGCATCCTTCTTATGTTGCTGCTGAACTAACTGAAAGCAAGCCACACTCGTTGTGGCTTTTTTATTCAATAGCTTAGATGAAACAATTTAAGATAGGCAGTGAGCATTTAGTGCGCTTAACAAGTTGATCATTCTCACCATTGAGTGTACTGTTTATTTATACAGTAATTCCAGTGGGGGGGAACATTATGCGTGTAGAAGTCACTATTGAACGTACAAAAAAACTGCCGGACGGCGCTATGACAGCACTTGAGAGCGAGTTAACAAAACGATTAAATAATCAGTTCTCAGAGTGCAAACTGACTGTTCGCCGCGCAGCCACTGACAGCCTCAGCGTGATGGGTGGAGACAAAGAGCAGAAAAAAACTGTTGAGGCGATTCTGCAGGAGACCTGGGAAAGCGCTGACGACTGGTTTTACTAATTGTGTTTTATTGCAGCCTGCATTTTCCGAAACAACCTCAAATTAACCATGCCCGGCTGCTGATTTCTGACAATTGCGTCTGTATGTCGCTCTGGGGGATTTAGTGAATTTAGACATAGCCGAAGCGATTAGCATTATCAGACAAGGAGGCAGGTTTATTGTTGACTGTGAAGAAGGGCATATCGTCAGTCTGGAAAGGGTTAGAGAAAAACAGTTCTTGCTTACACTAAACGAGTTTTTAGAGATGGCTGAGCAAGCTGGATTGATTGACCAGCGGAACACCAGGCTGCCATAATAAACCTGCCGCTTGAACAACGGCATCGGAGCTTCGCAGCGCCACGGAGTGAACACCATGGCGCAGCAATTACAACTTATCAAGCATTCCTCCAATATCCTGATCCCTGCTACGCAGGAGACCAGCGACTTTCTGCATTCAAAATGTAAGCTCGGCGCGGTGCTCGAGGCGGACTTCCGCCAGCTGCGTAACCCAGCCTTCCATCGTAAATTTTTCGCGCTGCTTAACCTGGGCTATGAATACTGGGAGCCTACTGGCGGGGCGATCTCATCTAACGAGCGCAGGCTGGTAACTGGCTATGCCAAATTCCTGGCCTCGTACGGTGGGAGTGTGGGGGCGCTGCTGGATGCCGCTGAGCAGTACCTGGCGCGCATCGCCGATCGCCGCGCCGGTAGCATCAGCATCTGCAAATCGTTTGACGCCTATCGTGCATGGGTGATCGTTGAGGCTGGTCACTACGACGCCATCCAGCTGCCCGACGGCACCCTCCGTAAACACCCCAGAAGCATCGCATTCGCCAACATGGACGAGCAGGAGTTCCAGCAGCTCTATCGCGCAGCGCTCGACGTGCTGTGGCGCTGGATCCTCTCCCGCGCATTCCGCAGCGAGGCGGAGGCCGAGAACGCCGCCGCACAGCTGCTGAGTTTCTAGGGATGATGGCGATGAACAAAATATACCGCAGCAGAAAATGGTTGGCCGCCGTCGGCCAGATCGAACAGTGCGTACTATGTGGCGCTTGGGGCACTCAGGTGGCGCACCGGAATGAAGGGAAGGGGACAGGCCTGAAAACCGACGACTGCGCCAGCGCCGCGCTCTGCGTTTGCTGCCATGACAGTATCGACAACGGCAACAAGCTGACGCGCGACGAACGCCGCCAGTTGATGGATCGTGCCATTGTACTGACCCTGATCCAGATTGCCCGCCGTGGGCTGGTGGTACCCGCATGAAAATCTACGACATTACGCCGATTGGCAAACCCCGCATGACGCAGCGCGATCGCTGGCACAAGCGCCCGGCGACTGCTGCTTACTGGGTCTATAAAGCGCAGGTGCGGCTGCTGGGCGTCGCGCTGCCGGAGTCTGGTTATCACGTCACGTTTGTAATCCCGATGCCGAAAAGCTGGAGCCAGAAGAAGCGCACGCAGCACGACGGGCAGCCGCATCAGCAGAAACCAGACAAGGACAACCTTGAGAAGGCGCTGCTGGATGCGATCTTCGATGAGGACAGCCGCATCTGGGATGGCCGGGTGACGAAGATCTGGGGTGAAAAAGGGCAAATCATTATCAAAACACAGGAAGGGGCAGAGGCATGATTCACGCGGCAGAGGTTGGCAAAGCAGGGGAGCATGCGCGCCTGCGTACGCTGGAGAGCGTCTGGATCCAGGGCAAGCTGCGCATGTGGGGCCGCTGGTCCTATATCGGCGGCGGTAGTGCCGGGAATATGTTTAATCAGCTACTGACCAGCAAAACGGTGAGCAAAAGCGCGATCAATGAAGCCCTGCGGCGAATGAAGAAGGCAGGTATATCAAAGCCGGAGCTGGAGGTATTCCTCCTTGAAATTCTCAACGGCAAAAATAAAAGCGGCCTGGTGTTTTGCTCTGATGATGAGGGTTTAAAAATTGATGGAGTGATTAGCGCTGTGCTGACAAGCCAGGGGCATGACAGATTGGTTGGCGTACTGGCGCAGCGCTACCGCTGGCATAAGAGCAAACGGCAGATGGCGGAGGAATTACAGGAAAGGCACCCTGACTGGGGCTATATGACGTGCCGTCGTCGGATCGATATGTGGCTAAGTCTGGCAGAATCGATACTTTACAGGCCAATGTGTGACGCGTTCGGCACAAATACTGAAAGATTTAACTTGCAAAGTGAGCCAAAAAAAGCCTAAATGTACGTATGCTTCGCAAAGCTCTATCGCAAGCGGTCTTAAAGACCAGAATCAACAGAAACCCGCCCTCGCGCGGGTTTTTTTATGCCTGCGAACATAAACAAAAAAGTTTATAAAACTCTTGTCGATATAAACAAAAATGTTTATACTTGATTTCAAGTTAAACAGACAGGAGGAGGAAGTGAAGCAACGCGAATTCCAGCGTTGGCTTGCAGGGCAAGGGGCAGAATTTAAGGACGGCACAAACCATCTTAAAATTTTCCTCAACGGCAGGCAGACGATAATGCCGAGGCATCCGGGCAAAGAGTTACCGGAGCCGCTTAGGAAAGCGATTCTTAAGCAACTCGGATTGAAATAAAACCAGCCCTTCGGGGCTGGTTCTCGCGGAGCTTCGCTTAACCATTTATGCGATATCCAGTAACGTTCGATTGCGATGAAACAGGGTGCGCGGTGATGTTTCCCGATATACCGGAAGCGTTAACAGGCGGTGATACCAGAGAGGAAGCGCTGGCAATGGCGCAGGATGCTCTGGTAACCGCGCTGGACTTCTACTTTGAAGACCGGCGCGAGATCCCGCCTCCATCCAGCAAGGGGGAAGCGTTCGTGGAGGTGCCCGCCAGCGTGGCGGCGAAGGTGCTGCTGCTTAATGCCGTTGTGCAAAGCGGGGTGAGTAACGCCGAACTGGCGCGCATGATCGACACGCGCCCGCAGGAAGTAACCCGCATCCTCGATCTGCATCACTCGACTAAAATCGACACCATCCAGAAAGCGTTGGCGGCGCTGGGTAAATCCTTGGAATTGCACGCCGCTTAATAGCGTTCAACTACCTCACATACCTCTAAGGCTCGCTTCGGCGGGCCTTTTTTATTCCCCTCATCTGAGAGGATCCACAGCAATAATGAGGGGGCTAAATGTCCGAACCTGTATCAGGGTCTGTAATCGCTGGTAGCGCACTGACAGGAGCCAGCGTGTACGGACTGCTGACCGGCACCGATTACGGTGTCGTGTTCGGCGCGTTCGCTGGTGCCGTTTTCTACGTGGCCACCGCAGCAGACCTGACTATTTTCCGCCGCAGCGCGTACTTCATCGTTTCCTATTTTGTAGGGGTATACGGATCAGGGCTGGCAGGTTCTCTGCTGGCCAGCGTGACCCAGTACACCGAAAAACCGCTTGATGCGCTTGGCGCTGTGGTTCTCTCAGTCGTGGCCATCAAGATACTGACCTACATCAGTGAACAGGATCCGTGGACGTTCCTGCAGAGGTGGAGAGGAGGAACCAATGGTAACAAGTGATCCGCTGGTACTTACCAATGTCGTAACGTGTACCGCGATTGTTCTGCGCCTGATGATGTTTCGCAAACCGGGCGGAAGACATAACTGGTGGGCGTCATGGATGGCATACCTGATCATCCTGGCATATGCCTCGGTACCGTTCCGATTTATGTTCGATTACTACCTGCACGCCCACTGGGCATCCGTCACCATGAACCTGATCATCTGCGCCGCCGTGTTCCGGGCACGGGGTAATGTGGCGCGGCTCTTCTATGTACTGAGGCCAGAATGAACCTAGAACATTTTCAGCAGGCGGCTAACATCAGCGCCGGATTAGCTGCGCGCTGGTTCCCGCATATTGACGCGGCCATGCGCGAGTTCAGCATTACCGCCCCAGTTCATCAGGCGATGTTCATTGCTCAGGTGGGCCATGAATCGAACAGCTTTACTGCGCTGGTGGAAAGCTTTAACTACAGCGTGGTGGGGCTGGCTGACTTTATACGCGCGGGGCGCATCACGCGGGACCAGGCGAACATGCTCGGCCGCCGTCCTGATGAAAAAGCGTTACCGGTGGAGCGCCAACGTGCGATCGCTAATCTCGTCTACAGCAAACGGCTGGGTAATAAAGGCCCACAGGATGGCTGGAAATACCGTGGCAGGGGGCTGATTCAGGTCACCGGGCTGGATAATTACCGGCGCTGCGGCACGGCGCTAAAGCTCGATCTCGTTACTGCACCCGATCTGCTGGCGGCAGATGCTCACGCAGCACGTTCGGCGGCGTGGTTTTTTGCATCCAGTGGCTGCCTGAAATATCCGGGCGATATCGGCAGAGTTACGCAAATTATCAATGGCGGACAGAATGGCCGGGTTGATCGCCTAGAGCGATTTAACCGGGCAAGACGCGTACTGGGGGCATGATGATTATCGAAAACTGGCAGAAGGGCTGGAAACTTTTCTCTGTGCAGGCTCTGGCCGTTGCAGGCGCTATACCGGTTATCTGGTCGCAGCTGCCTGACGATGTAAAGGCGATGATCCCCGCCAGCTGGATGGGCGGCATTACGGCCGTAGTTGCTGTATGCGGCATCGTCGCCCGCCTGGTTAAACAGCCTGCGGTAACGGGTTCAAAATAATGGGCGCACTCGAAGCTATAGTCGGCGGTATCGTAACTCTGGTGCTCCTGCTGGTGGGCGCGCTACATGTTGGCAAATCGCAGGGTAAGACCGAAGGGCAGGCCGACGCCAAAGAGCGAGAAGCCGGGCACCAAGTCATCGCAGCGAAAGAAGCGGCAGATCGCCGGGTAGACGTTACGAAAGAGGCCGCTGATGTACAGCAGACTGTTAACCATATGCCTGATGGCGACGTTGCTCGGGAGCTGCTCGAAGAATGGCAGCGTCCCGATGGTCATTGATACCGCCTGCGACTGGGTAAAACCAATTTACGTGACTGCGCATGACGTTACTGTTATGGATCCGCAGACCCGAAAAGATGTACTGGCTCACAATAAAGCGTGGCGCGCTAACTGTGGCGCTCGTTAATGCTCTATCCTGACCGCAGCTTATTGCAACGGAGGGGATATGAAAGAGCCTTTGGATTTGAACAAAGTAGCGGTATGGCAGCTTACGTTCCGGTTCTCTACTGTCGCAGTTCCAGACGGCCAGGGCATCCACTTCGTGCGAGCGCTGGAGAACGAACCGACCCGCCAGCTGTATGACCGGATCTTTGATGAAGTGGATGCAGAACTGCGCACCGAGTACGGTGATTATCACTTTGAAGGCTGCGACATCAGACCTGCGATAATGAAAGAAGGGTGACTACATTCAGATGGTTTTTATAAAGAAGCCACTAAATGAGTGGCTTTAATCAGCTCTAGTCTGCCTTAGAAAGAAGATCTGCTACTTTCTCTATCAATAAGGCTTGATATCCCTCAGGGGCGTCACTATCGAACTCAATGTTACCACGTTGCTTAATACCTTCTTCAAAAGCTTGAGCTAGCATACCAGGCTGGCCACCTAGGCCATTATAGGCTGTAGATATTACAGTTATAGCGACCTTGGCAGCGTGGCAGTCAAGTTGTAGCCGATCAACATATTCTTCAAGGTTTGAAATACGCTCTTCTAAATCTGACATGCATTATTCCTTATATAAAATCTAATCAATTGGTTGCAATTACATAGTACTAAATCTGTGGGTAAATTATGCGCTTCTAACATGAAATTTCTTCAATTTTGTTATGTAATTTGTCGCGTTTGAGCTGCTCAAGCCTCGCACTAACGGGGTGTTTTTAATGCCAGTCCCATGCCTTCCGCTGGAGGGCATCGTAATGGCTTTATGGAGCAATCATGCATAGTGACGCAACACAACGACCATATCCGCCGCACTTGTTTGTAGATAACCCCGACTTCAAACCGTACATCCGCATCATTCCCGCCGAAGGCGTTCACGAATGGCTACATGCTGAGATCCTCAGCGAGGACGGCAATCTGCATAACCCTGACCATGCTCACCTGCTGGAGGCTGATTTGTGCTTCCTCTGGGCGTCTAATGCCTTCGATAAGAGGGGCCGAACCGTGCTGGGCCAGGCGGAAGAGGTGATGATGCGCGCCGGAGGGTGGCAAAAAGCCCGTATGGAGCAGCAGATGTATGAATGGTTCGGGCGCATCCCTGACTACATCATCACTCTGGCGGCAGATTACTGCGCTCAGTGTTCGGATCTGGAGTTCTGCGCGCTGGTGGAGCACGAGCTTTACCACATCGCCCAGGAGACGGATGAGTTTGGCGCGCCAAAGTTCACACGTGAAGGGCAGCCCAAGCTGAAACTACGTGGCCACGATGTGGAAGAGTTTGTCGGCGTAGTCCGGCGCTACGGAGCCAGCCGGGATGTGCAGCAGCTGGTGGACGCTGCAAACAGGCCTGCTGAGGTTGCCCATCTGGATATCGCCAGGGCATGCGGAACTTGTCTGCTTAAGTTGGCGTAATTATTGGACTGTATAGGACGAGTGGTGATTTATGGCTGCACTGAAACCTGATGTGAAGGCCTTCATCATTCAAGCTGTTGCGTGCTTCGATACCCCATCTCAGGTAGTTGAGTCCGTCCAGAAGGAATTCGGCATACATGTCACCCGACAGCAGGTCGAATCTCATGACCCGACAAAGGTCAGCGGCAAGGCACTGGCAAAAAAATGGGTTGAGCTGTTTCACGCCACCCGTGACCGCTTCCAGAACGAAATCTCTGATATCCCGATCGCCAACAAAGCTTACCGGCTGCGCGCGCTGGATCGCATGGCGACCAAAACGGAGGGAATGAAGAACTTTGCACTGGCATCACAGATCATCGAGCAGGCCGCCAAAGAAGTCGGTGACGCATACACCAATAAGCATAAGTTCGAGCATTCCGGGCCGAATGGGGGCGCTATCGAGACAGTCACCATGAACAAAGACGATTACAAAGCTGCGCGGCGGGAGATGCTGGAGGATGACGACTGCTGAGCAAAAGCTTTTCGCCCGCCGCGTTGAGTGCGTGGAGGACGGATTATATTACGCGCGCTACTTCTTCAAGCAGCGCACCGGCGGCAAGATGATTGTCGCGCCGCATCACCGGGTGATTCAGCAGACGCTAGACAGGGTGATAGATGGCGAAATTCAGCGTCTGATTATCAACGTACCGCCTGGGTACACCAAAACCGAGCTGGCCACCATCAACATGATGGGGCGCGGGCTGGCGCTCAACCAGCGCGCCCGCTTCATGCACCTGTCGTACTCCCACCAGCTGGCGCTGCTAAACTCATCGACCGCGCGCGGCATGATCAAATCGCAGGCCTATCAGGCCATGTGGCCTATGTCGCTGCGCGATGATGCTGACAGCAAGGCGATGTGGTGGAACGAATTTGGTGGCGGCGTGTATGCATCGTCGGCAGCCGGACAGGTTACCGGCTTCCGCGCCGGGCACATGGAGCCAGGCTGGCAGGGTGCACTGATTATTGATGACCCGGTTAAACCCGATGACGCCTATAGCGAGATAGTGCGCGACGGCGTTAACAACCGCTTTAACGAAACCATCAAGTCACGTCTGGCGATCGAAACGACGCCAATGATTGTGATCATGCAACGCATCCACTATCACGACCTGAGTGGTTACCTGCTGCGCGGCGGTTCCGGCGAAAAGTGGCATCACCTCAATCTTCCGGTGCTCATCGACAACAGCCAGGCCTACCTGGCGCAGTACCCGGAGAATTCCCACGCTATCCCGATTGACCACGGGCTGCCTGATGGCTGGCTCTGGCCATTCAAGCACAACGAGACACATCGTGTTTCTCTGTTCTCGCACCGGCGCACCGCCGAGGCACAGTACATGCAGAAGCCGCGGCGTTTCAACGCTGAAGGTGCGCTGTGGAATGAGGCGATGATAAGCGGCTCCCGCGACCTGCAGATCCGTTTCGACAAGGTTCGCTCTGTAGTGGCCATCGACCCGCAGGCAACCAACAGCGATGAAAGCGACGAATCCGGTATTGTGGCGGCCAGTGCGTATGGTTCTGGTGATAAAAAGCAGTTCTCTGTTGATGGGGACTATAGCGGCAAGTATTCACCTGCTGGCTGGGCCAAAAAGGCCATGTGGGCTTACGAAGAGCATGAAGCCGATGCGATCGTTATCGAAACGAACCAGGGCGGCGATATGGCCGAAGAAACGCTGCGTAATGCCGGTTACAAGGGTCGCATCATCCGTGTCCATGCCAGTAAGGGGAAATACGCCCGGGCAGAGCCGATATCTGCGCTCTATGAGCAGGGCCGCGTTGCGCACAACGGCAATCTCTACGTGCTGGAAAACCAGCTTATGGAGTATGTGCCGGCCACTGCTAAAAAGTCGCCCGACCGTCTCGACGCCGCAGTTTATGCACTCACCGAACTCGGCGGCGCACAGCCGATGGGTATGATGATTCCAAAACGCCTGCAGGGTAGATAAATTCGTTTTCATCTTGAAATGTTGTTTCGCTGTATCTATTTCTTACATTGGCGAAACAGCCGTCTTATCAGGAGACATGATTATGACTAAGAAGAAAATTAAAGAGGGCTTCAACATAGTAGTTGATGCCACAGTAACAGCCTTAACAAACCCAATGGGTACTGCGAAGGTTGTCTCAGGCTACAGCACACTGAAAAGTGGTTATGATGCAGGCGTTACTACTGACCAGATGAAAGCTATGTTTCCGGATCTAAGAAAATTCAGTAACGAAAACATAGAAGGGTTCGTTCAGATTGGAAGTTCATTGGCTAGTGGTGAAACAACAATACCTAGTTCAATAATTCAGGGACCAGTTGGTGAACCCGTGAAGTCCTAGCGTAACAGATTATCCCAAGGTCGCTTCGGCGGCCTTTTTTATTGCCTTTATTCCATCAAACGGACCCCAGCATGAACAATAACCTTCAACTGGCCGTCAACCATGCGTTGGCCGATGCCAGCCTTGCGCGCGCCCGTATGCTGGCGGCTAACCCAACGATGGGGCTGGATGCAAAGCGCAGCACGGCATGGTGCGAGTACGGCTTCAAAGAGGATCTTACCTTTGACGACCTCTACAGCCTGTACCGGCGCGGCGGCATCGCTCATGGCGCGGTGCGAAAAATTACCAGCACCTGCTGGCTCAGCAACCCTGAGATCATCGAGGGGGAGAAGGCTGACGAAACGCGCAAGGTAACTGCATGGGAGAGCAAGGCGAAAGCCGTCTTTACCCATCGCTTCTGGCGCACCTTTGCCGAAGCTGATTTGCGACGGCTGGTGGGCCGCTACTCCGGCATCCTGCTGCACATTCGCGACAATCTGGAGTGGAATAAGCCTGCAACTAAAGGCAAAGGACTCGAAAAGATCACTGTCGCCTGGGCGGGCGCGCTGGTGGTCAAAGAATGGGATACGGGGCTGAACTCCCGTACCTACGGGCAGCCGAAAATGTGGGGATACGTAGAGCGCCTTCCGAACGGCAGCACCCGGCGCGTGGATGTGCATCCCGACCGCGTGTTTATCCTGGGCGATTACTCGAGTGATGCGATCGGCTTTCTGGAACCAGCCTACAACGCTTTCGTCAGCCTGGAGAAAGTGGAGGGTGGCTCTGGGGAATCCTTCCTGAAGAACGCCGCGCGCCAGCTGAATATCAACTTCGATAAAGAGATCGACTTCACCAACTTGGCCTCGATGTACAACGTTGATGTCAATGAGCTGCAGGAGAAGTTCAACGAAGCCGCTGTGGAGGTTAACCGGGGCAACGATGCGTTGCTGACCACTCAGGGCGCAACGGTGACGCCGCTGGTGTCCGCTGTCGCTGACCCTGGACCAACCTACAACGTAAACCTGCAGACAGCGGGAGCTGCGCTGGATATCCCGACCAAAATCCTTGTAGGCATGCAGACGGGCGAGCGGGCCAGCACTGAGGACCAGCGCTATTTCAATGGGCGCTGCCAGTCCCGGCGCGGCGATCTGTCGTTTGATATTGAAGACCTGTGCGACAAGCTGGTGCTGCTGGGCATTCTCGACGCGGTACCACAAAAGACGGTTATCTGGGATGACCTGAACGCCAGCTCCGGCGCTGAGAAGCTGGCATCCGCCAAACTCATGGCCGAGATCAACAGCGCTTCAGCAGGTACTGCCGAGCAGCCGTTTACGGGCGAGGAAATCCGCGTGGCCGCCGGGTATGAGGGATCACCTGAACCGCTGGGAGAGGATGACGATGAAGAAGAAGACGAAGAGGATAACAAAACCTCCGATTCTGCCCGGAAACCTTAGCGACCCGACGGGCGTTGACCGACTCGAACGCGGCGCGATGAATGAGTTCTCAAGGCGGAACAAGCGTATCGCAAAAGCCTACCAGAGCATCCTCGACCGCATACCTGCATCACCCGCTGTAAACCTTCGCTACACCTTCGACCTTGATACTTCGCTCCTGTCCATGCTGCTGGAGAACGCCTCCGCGCTGGTGGATGAGATCCTCTATGGCGGTAACGAGACGAACTTCTGGTTCTGGCGCGATTACGTTAACCAGGCGTACCAGCGCGGCACGGCGCAGGAGTTCGCCAGTCTTTCGCAGCAGTCAGCGGTATACGCCGCCGGGCGGGAGAACCTCCAGCAGCTGCTGCTGAGCGAACCTTATCAGCGTCGTCTGCTGCTGGTGCGCACCCGTGTATTTGAGGAGATGAAAAACCTCAGCGCGCGGACGAAGTCAGATATGGCGCGGATCCTTACCGACGGCATTGGCCGAGGCCAAAACCCCCGTGATATTGCCAAACGGCTGACTGAGCAGACCGGAATGGAGATCAGTCGCGCAAAGCGTATCGCCCGGACCGAAATAACCACGGCTCTGCGTCGCGCCCGCTGGGATGAGTCGGACGAGGCCGAGGCCCGGTACGGCATCATGACGCGGCAGATGCACCTTTCAGCGCTTAGTCCGACGACACGCCGCAAGCACGCGCTACGCCATGCCCATCTTTATACCACCGAAGAGGTGCGGGACTGGTACAGCGTTGACGGTAACGCCATCAACTGCAAATGCACGCAGGTAGCGGTGCTGGTGGATGCCGATGGCAAACCGCTTAACCCGAACGTCGTCGACATGGCGAAGAAGCGGCTGGAGAAGGCGCAGAAGGCCGGACTTGTCGCCAACCATCTACATTGCGGCTGCGGTCACCATCACGCCGCATAACAGCGAGAAATCAGCATGCCATCTCAGATTCATATCAACCATAAGGTCGATAACAAAGCCATTCGCCGCGAGACCTACAATGGCCGGGAACATGTGGTAATCCCCAGTTATACCCTGCCAGCCAACGTCATCATGAACGAAGAGTTCTATCCGGAGGCGGAGATCAGCGCGAACTACCGGACACTGGAGGGAACCCTGGCTCCGCTGGGGCACCCGATGGTGGATGGCCAGTTCGTATCTGCATTCTCTCCTGAGGGGCTGAACGTGGGCTTTATTGGCGCGTGGAATCGCAACGTCAGCCTGCAGGGCAACCGCGTTTATGCGGAAAAATGGATCGACGTGAACAAGGCCATGGAGTCCCCCGGCGGCGTGGAGCTGCTGCAGCGCATTGAGGCCATCGAGAAAGGCGAAACAACCGATCCTATCTGGTCCAGCGTCGCCGTTTTTCGTGAGCGCACCCCGGCACCCAAAGACCTGCAGGACCAGGGCGCGAAGTGGGTAGTGAAAATCCATGCCATCGACCACGACGCCATCCTGCTTCACGAGCTGCCCGCAGCAGGCCCGGAGAAAGGCGTCGGCCTGATGGTTAACGCTGACCTTGCGACGCCGCTTAAAGCGAACTCCGGGGCGCTGGTGGGCGAATCCTACCGTGAGCGCGAGCAGCGCCTAGACCGTGCGGCTAAGGCCCGGTTCGCGCCCGGCGAGAATGAATACGCCTGGGTGGCCGACTTCACCGACAGTCAGGTGGTCATCATCCGCAACGGGGGCATTGCCCAGGTGTTCGGCTACACGTCAGAGGGTGGGAAAATCACCTTCGACGACACCGGAACGCCGGTAGCCCGCCAGGAGTCCTGGGTAACCGTCGTAGCCAACAAAGTTAAATCTCTTTTCACTCCGCAGGACCAGCCTGCAACCAACCACCAAACGGAGGGCGACATGCCTTTAACCACTGAAGATACAGAACTGCTTCGCAAAATCGTTGGTGAAGCGATCGCCGCTAATAACGAATCGACTCTAAAACCCCTTAGCGAAAGCATTGCAGCTATCCAGGCCAACCAGCAGCAGCTGACTGAAACTCTTACCGCTAATTCCCGCGCTGAAGAAAAAACGATGCGTGATGCGGTGCAGGCGGTACACGGTGAGCTTGTGGCTAACGCCCTGTCAGGCCCGGCACTGAAAGAGATGTTCAGCAAGCTGGGCACTGCCGCGCCGCTGGCGGGTAACTCTGCACGGACGCCGGGCGAAACCGGTGCGCCGGACCCGTCCACTTACTTCCCGGATTAACTTTCTGCTGAACCGGCCCGCAACCAACTTTAAAGGAGACCGCGCATGGCATCCCGCTATCGTCGCGTAAATATCGACGGGCAGTCGCTTTTCAGGACTGAAACCCGTACCACAGCCGCTGCCCTGCTGCCGGGCACCGCGGCGATCCTCAATGGCGAAGACGAGTTTGCGCAGGCTACCGCGCTGACCGGACGCCTCTACATTATCGACTGCGCCTATCATCAGGGCCTGGGCATTCGTGACGTCATCCCGGAAGGCGATTCCGCTGTGGGTAATTACGTCGAAGAGGGGCGCGAACTGGCACTGCTGTGCGTGCCCGGCGCGTACAAAAAAGACAGCCCGATCAAGCTTGGTGCTGCTGGCCAGTTCACGCTGGCCACTGACGACACTGACGCGGTGATTGGCTACAGCCAGGACGAAGCCACCATTGCGGCAGGCGCTACTGATTTCATCCGCGTTCGTATGCGTGTCGGCACTGCCGCCGCAGCCGCTGGCGCATAATTCAAGGACACACGCACATGTATTTTTCCCGTGAAACCCTGGCGACTAACCGTCGCCTTCACCAGCACTGGAACTCCCTCTGGTCCCAGCGCAACATCTGGGACACCTCTCACCGGCTTATGGTCAACCAGTACCGCGGCGTAATGGATGTCGACACGCTGGCGGCCAATGCCCTGGCGGGCGATGGTCTGGGGCGTGAGTTCTGGGCTGAAATCGACCGTCAGGTTATTCAGCTGCGTGATCAGCAGGTCGGGATGGAGATCGTTAACGACCTGATGAGCGTTATGCAGGTTCTGAACATCGGCAAAACCGCCAAGCTGTACACCGTTGTCGGCGATATTGCCGGTGACGTGCAGGTCAGCCTGGATGGTCAGCCGCCATACTCCTTCGATCAGACCGACTACGACAGCGATGGTGATCCTGTGCCGGTTTATACTGCCGGTTATGGTGTGAACTGGCGGCTTGCTGCTGGCCTGAACACGGTGGGTATTGATATCGCGCTGGATTCGCAGGCAGCCAAGATGCGCCAGTTCCATAAGCGTCGTGTTGAGGGCTACCTGGACGGGAATGCCAGCATCAAGGTGCAGAATTACCCGTCTCAGGGGCTGCGTAACCACCGCAATACCGCAAAGATTAACCTCGGAGCCGGTGCTGGTGGGGTAAACATCGATCTCACCACCTGCACCCCGGCGCAGGCGCTGGCATTCTTCGGAGCTACGGGCCCATTCGGGCTGACTGCCCGCGCGAACCAGGTCACCGCCTATGATGTGCTGTGGCTGAGCTCTGAGATCATGGCAAACCTCTCGAAGCCGTACACGATTGAGGTCGGTAACGGTGCAAATGCCATCGTGAGCGGTACCGTTCTGGATGCCATCCGCAAGTTTATGCCGGTGAAAGATATCCGCATGACCTACGCGCTCAAGGGTAACGAGTTTCTTGCCTACGAGCGCCGTCAGGATGTGCTTTCGCCGCTGGTTGGTATGGCTGTCGGCGTTATTCCGCTGCCGCGCCCGCTGCCGCAGAGCAACTACAACTTCCAGATCATGTCTGCGGAAGGCCTGCAGATCAAACGTGACGACGAAGGCCACTCCGGTGTGCTTTACGGCGCGGACCTGGGCTAAGGAGAACTCATGGCTAAGTACGAAGTTATTCGCCCCTGGCACGGCGTGACGGTTGGTGATGTGGTGGAGTTTGAAAGCCTTCATCCGGCGTTGAAACCAAACGTCCGCCTGATGCGTGGAGAAGCTGGTGGCACGCTCAACCCGGCAACGCCCGGTGCAGGGAACGATGGGAAATCCCGTAAGGAGATTATCGCCGACCGCCTGAAAGAGCTGGGGATCGAGTTCAAAGGCACCCTGGGCGCTGAAAAGCTTTCGGAGCTGCTGCCTGACGGTGAGCTCGAGAAACTCTTCTCCGCTGAATAACAGCCGCCGCTCAGGCGGTTTTTTTATGCCCCGCTCCGGCGGGGCTTCTTATTTCAGGAGTCAGCCATGGTAAATCCCGAACAGGCGCAGCAGTACCTAAGCGGTCAGGGGATTACCCTGCCTGATTTCGTGCTGGCGGCGCTGGTGGAGCAGGTAAACGGCATCGAAACGTGCCTGAGCCTGCATTATCCGGCCGCCACAGCGATGCTTATCCAGCTTTATCTGCTGGCGCTGATGGGGCTGGGGCAGGGTGATAAATATCTTTCCAGCCAGACCGCGCCAAACGGCGCTTCACGGTCGTTCCGCTACCAGTCTTTTTCCGATCGGTGGAAAGGCGCGCTGAACCTGCTGCGCGGGCTGGATAAACACGGCTGCGCGACGGCGCTCATCCCACCGGACCCAACTGCTACCCCTGCATTCGGTGGTATCTGGATCGGCAAGGGCGGCTGTATGAGCAACGGGGGCCGCTGATGGCCCTGATATCCGTTAAGCAGCGCCTGCCGGAGCCGTTTACGAAGGTCTGGGTGCTGACTGACAGCGGCAGAAGGGTGACCGGCTACGTCAAAAGCAACGGCGAGTGGTTCATCTTCTGCCGCGAGGTCGCCGCCACAAAGCCGGAAGTACTCCGCTGGGAGGAACCGTGAGCGTTACAGCACAATGGGTTTACACCAACCTTGCCACTGTCTATCCACGCACCTATGACGACTGGAGCAGCACCTGGGCGACTGGCGAGCCTTACCTCATTGACTGCACGTGGGAGGTGAACCAGGAAGAGTCCACAGACGATGCCGGTGTCGAGTTCACCACCAACCTGATTATTTCCACTGAGCTTAAGCACAACGGCGCTGACGTGCGTAAACCGCTGCGTAACGATTATATAGCGGTAGGCGACACCACGGGGGAGCCAGATCCTGTTAAGGCGAAAGGCGACGTGATCCGGGCGGTCAAGATGTGGGATATGTCGTTCTTCGAAGAGGAGCCCGACTACAAAATCCTGACGTCTAACCGCAACTCCCTCGGGGCCTGATTTTACAGGAGGTCAGTATGCCGGTTAAGGGCATCAAAAGCGTTCAGATAAACACCAGAAAGCTGCTCGGCCAGATAGCCGGGCCGGTGACCGGGCGGGTTCTCACTGAGGTAATGATTGTGGGGATCGGCTATTCCGCCCAGATTACGCCGATGGACACCTCCACGCTGGTCAACAGCCAGTTCCGTGAACTGCGACCCATTCCGAAAGGCATGACCGGCCGTACCGGTTACACCGCCAGCTATGCTGCCCGTGTCAACGCTGCACCAGGCACGCTTAAAGGGCAGCCGCGGGCGAACGGCAACGGCAACTACTGGGACCCGAACGGCGAGCCGGACTTCCTGAAAAATGGCTTTGAGCGTGACGGCATGAACGATATCCGGGCAACCATCCGGCGAGGATACAAACTATGACCCGCAGCGAGGTTTATAACGCTCTGCGCGCCTGGCTCCAGCAGCATGGCTTTGATACGGGCTACCGAGTGCAGAAGCGCTTTTTCACTGAGCATGAAGATTCACAGAACGAGCGCTATCTCATCATCCAGCAGAACGGCGGCGGAGGTGACGAGCAAGCCATCTCCCGCGATTATTTCCGCATCATCCTGCTGACCGGCCAGAACGATCCCGGTATCGATGCCGTGGAAAATAATGCTGATGCTATCCGCCGGGCCATGAGCCTGGAGTATCAGACCGAATGCATCATCCTGATGCAACCAGTCGGCGGCGTCCCCGCCTTCAGAACCGAAGAGGGCCGCGTGGCCTTCGAAATCAACTTCAGAACCATCATTTCCCAGTAACGGAGTAAAAACTTATGGCCGGATGTGAATCAGGTGCTTTCACAGGGCTTGCTGTCGCCGTTTATTACGCGATCGGCTGCCCTGAGGTTCAGCCTGCAGCGAACCAGTACAAGCGCCTCGGTATGATGCGCGGCAAAACCACGGGCGTGGAGTGGGAAACCGCTGATGCAACGGGCGACCAGAGCGCGGCATTTACCCAGGAGAACATAACCACCTATAAAAACGTGTCTTTCTCAGGTGACGGCGTGAGCCGCAAGGAGGCAATCTACGGCCAGAAGGCCATGAAGCGCCATACCTATAACCCACCAGCAGAGACCAGTAACCAGCCGTATGTCTGGCTTAAAATTATCTCCCCGCTGGATATCACCGAGGGGCCGTTCCTCGTCACGAGCTGGCAGGACGAAGCGCCCCACGATGACGTAGCAACCTGGTCGCTGGAAGCCTCGAGTGCGGGCAATGTCGATGTGCGTGACGTGGGCGATACCATTACCATCACGACCCAGCCACAGAGCCGCACGCTGGAAGAAGGCGACACGCTGACGCTGAACGTAGCGGCCACCACCAGCGGCAGCTCTTCCCTCAGCTATCAGTGGCAGCGCGACGGTCAGGATATCAGCGGGGCGACGGCGTCAACGTACACCAAAGCCAGTGTGACCGTGGCAGACGACGGCACCTATGCCTGCATCGTGTCGTCCCCAACGGCCAGCAGCGTATCGTCTGGTTTCGCGAACGTCGTAGTCACTGCTTAATTACGGGGCTTCGGCCCCTTTGAGGTTTTATGCAGGTCATCACTGATATTGGCCAGGCGGTGATCCGCGCTGGTGGCCGCGAGATATTCCTCAACCCTTCTTTTCTGGCGATGTCGCGGATCGGCGCGCCGGAGGATATCGTCAGGCTGTTCGTCACCGTGCACGCCGGGCACTACCCGACGCACCGCATTAGCGAGCCGACTATCATGCGCGACGTTCTGGCCCGCTGTTTTGCAGAGATGGCAGCGGCGGCGGCCCGGGTGGTTACCGCCTGCTGTACAGAGAACATCAGCCAGCTGATCGGCACTTACCAGATCACGACTAAAGGTAAGCTGTTCTACCGGCCCGGCCTGCTACCGGTTGCCGACGTGATAGAGCTGGCCCGACACCTGATCCGCCACGGTGTGATGGGCGACCAGCCGCCGGAGCAGCTAAAAGGGCAGAAAAAAGAGTATTCCAGTAAATTTGATGTCCGGTCATTTGTCTACACTACCGTTGCTCACCTCGGCATGAGCGAGGCGGACGCCTGGAGCATGACAATGACCAGTTTCCGCGCCGCAATGAATGCCAAGTTCCCGGCCCAGGAGAAAGACAAGATCCCGACGGAAAAGGCCTATGACGAGGTCATGGACTGGGCTGATAAAATGGTTGAGCTTGATGCACAGCGGAGCGCCACGACGGATCCGGAAGGTTGAGATCAATAAATCACCCATCCCGTTGCACTGACGCACTCACCTGATAGGATTAGCCCATCTTTTACTGATGGGGATAGGGATATGAAGAAAACATTAGCTGTGCTGGTTTTTTCTATATTTTCTGAACATGTTTATAGTGCTGATTTGCTGCTTTGTGATTTTGCAAAAGCAAATATATCTCAGGGTATGGATGTTCCAATGATATCTTTGGGAAAAGGGCGCGTTGAATTTGATGGGAAAACTTTCAAAGCTACACGGCCTAATAATTCATTTTTGGTGTCACCGGATTTAACCAATTTAAAGCCAGGCTTAATAGCTGCAGATGATAAAACTAAAGTTTACGTTGCAAGCTTAGATAAATCTAGTTTTGCTATTTCTGATAGGATTTCAAAAACAACAGAGCAATGGACTAGTTGTCAAGTTGACCAAGAATCAGTGAATAAGAAAAAAAATAATGATGAGATGACATTCCTGGAATCCATGTCCCCATCTCAAGGCAAAGGTTATTTTTTGACTGAAAAGCATGCGTTCACTACAAACTGCATGACTTGGGGCGATGTCACAATGATCACAGGTAAAACTCCGGCAATGATACTTGCTGGGTCAGTAAACATGGGTAGTAACCCCCGCTGGAGTGGAGAAGAATATAGTTTCACATTCAACGGCGGATCCATGATCGCTAGGTTTAATCCTGCTGAAAAACGGCACAAGCTTTCAATACAGGCAGGTGACAAATTTTATGGTTGTGGACCTTCTCAAATAGATCACAACTACGATTAGATAGTGTCAAAATTTTAAAACCTCGCTTCGGCGGGGTTTTTTATTGCCTGGAGGAAAGAGGATGGAAAACGTAGGCGGCATTTATTACGAGATCAAAGCTGATACTCACGCTCTTTTACAGGCTGATAAGCAGGTGGAAGACGTAACTAATAACATGGAGCGCGGCTTTGAGAGAGCGGATGATGCTGCCGACGGGCTGAATACTGGGCTTAGTAAGCTGGCATCTGCCCTCAAAGCTTTGATCGCGGTTTCTGCATTGCGTGAAATGGCCCGCATGGTGCAAAGCTATCAGGAGATGGCGGAACGCGTACAGATGGCCACTGCCAGCCAGGATGAATTTGAGCGCGTGCAAAAACGCCTGCTTAATACCGCCAATGGTACTTATCGATCGCTGGCAGAGGCCCAGGAGCTTTATATTCGTAGTGCTGACGGACTACGCAGTATGGGCTATTCCACCGAACAGGCGATTGACGTTCAGGACTCCATGTCTTACGCGTTCGTGAAGAACGCCGCATCTGCCGAGCGCGCTGATTCTGCTATTAGTGCTTTCACCAAAGCGATAAACACCGGTACCGTATCTGCTGACCAGTGGGAGTCCATCACCACTGCCATTCCGACAGTCATTAACGATATTGCAGCAGCCAGTGGCAAATCAGCAGCAGCAGTACGCGCCCTTGGCGCATCAGGTAAGCTTACAGCTTCGGATCTTACCGAAGGCCTGAAACAATCACTTGAGGCAAATACAGCTGCAGCTGCTGGTATGTCTAATAATTTGATTGACGCCAGCGTCAGGATGCGGACCGCTGTAACGGCGATGCTGGTTGCAGTTGAAGGGCAGACCGGAGTGATTCAGGGATTCACAAACAGCATCATCACCGCAGCCGATACGCTCCTCAGCTTTTCTGAGAACTCTGAGGCCATGACGGGCTACATTGACAGCGCAACCCTTGCTGCCAAAGCTTTCGCCCTGGTAATGGCTGGCCGTTACGCCGGATCATTGAAGGATGCTCTCAGCGGGAAATTGCAATCCATTGCTGCCACCCGCCAGCAGACAGCGGCAGAGAACCAGTCAGCCCAGTCACTGCTTATTGCCGCTAACGCAGCGCAAAGAAAAACCCTTGCTGACAAAGAGGCGGCATTCTCAGCTGTTGCGCTTGCTCAGGCTGAGTTGAATGTTGCGCGTGGAAGTAACGCCGAAATGATGGCACTGGAAAACCTCAGTGCAGCCAAATCACGCGCCCGGGCTGCTTCGCTGGCGCTGGTGGAAGCAGAAACCGCCCAGGCTGCAGCTTCCGCCAGAGCTGCGGCTGCGGCACGCGCTGCATCGGTGGGATTTGGCCTTGCTCGTGGCGCTCTTTCACTAATTGGCGGCCCGGCGGGTGTAGCAATGATTGCAGCATCAGCGTTGCTTTACTGGTGGCAAACAGCGCAACAGGCACGGCAGGAGGCGATCGCCTTTGCTGATGGGCTTGATAAGCTTAATGACTCCATGAGATCGATGAGCAACACTCAGTTGCGGGGAACTCTTGCTGATGCTAATGAATCAATGCGGGCGCAGAAAGATGAAATAGCTGGTTTAGAGTCGGATATAGAATCGCTTCGAAAGCGCTATAACAGCTTTACTCCTGCTGCGCAGGCCTATGCTGACTCGATGGGTCAGGGAACAGAGTTTAGCCAACGTCAGGTAGAAGTTTTTGATGAACTAAATAAAAAGATCCGAGATCTCGCTGATAAAAAGGAAAAACTATCAAGAACAGAAAATACCGCTTCGGAAGCGAGCCGCCTGCTGACGAATAATATGCTTTCCTCAATGGGTGTTCATGAAGATCTCATTGAAAAAGGGGATACGCTGGCGCGCGTACAGGGTGCTGTTGCAAAAGCTTTCGGTAACACTGCAGATGAGATCAATCGCGCCAACCAGGCCGGACAGAACTTTAACCCTAAATCATTGCAGATCACCCCACCGACTGCCGATGGCGATAAAATAATCCTGAATCTTGAAGAGCAGAACGACCTCCTAAAAATACAGGATGAACGCCAGCGGGCAGTAGCAAAAGCCAGAATGGCAGCGTCTAAGGTGACTGACAACCCTAACCAGATCGCGGCTGCAGAACGTTTGGCAGCAGAGAATTATGATCTTCAGAAAGCAGAAGAGGCACGTCGTAAAGCTCAACAGCAGAGTGAGCAGCAGGGTAAAAGCGCGGCCACTCAGATGGAAGCCAATACCCAGAAAATTGCTGATTATAAGCAGCGCGCAGAGACCGCTACCGGGGCAACACAGGACTTATCCCGCGAACAGGCCATGCTGAGGGCGGAGCAATCCCTCAATAAAAGCGCAACATCTGGGCAAATTGAGGAAATAAGGAAATATGCAGCTGCAGAGTGGGATGCTGCAAATGCAGTCAAACAGCGCCAGCTAATACAAAATGCTATACCCGAGCTGAAAGAGAATGCCAGTTTTGATGTTCAGAAAAAGGCCCTCGAAAGTCTTAAGGGCCAAAAGAATGCGAACGGTCAGCTGCTTCTGTCTCAGGAGCAATATAGCCGGGCATCAGAACAGCTCGAGCAAGAGCATCAGACCACTCTCGCGAAAATCCGCGCTGGTCAGGCAGTAACATCACAGCAGACAGCCGCTGGCGAGGTTGATCCTGTCCAGCAGCTTGCCAATCAGCACGCACAACAGCTGGCTCTTATCCAGCAGTTTGAGCAGCAGGGAGTGCTGGCGCACCAGCAGGCCGTTGAGCTTAAGAACGCTGCAGATACGGAGTATGAGCAGCAGCGTATCGCAGCTCAGTGGGAGATCTTCCGCAACCAGAGCCAGGCTAATGAGTTGCTGGCATCTTCCCTTGATGGCCTCCAGAGCGGTGCGAGTAGCGCCATTACCGGCCTGCTTAGCGGAACTCAAAGCCTTCAGGAGGCCTTCGCCAATATTGGTACAACCATCCTAAATGGTGTCGTAAGCAGCCTTGTGCAGATGGGTATTGAGTGGGTAAAAAGCCAGATGATGGGCCAAGCAGCCGCTGCCGCATCCCTGGCTTCAACTATGGCCCAGGCAACTGCGGCGGCTTCCGCCTGGGCTCCGGCGGCAATCAGTGCCTCTATTGCAACAATGGGAAGCGCTAACGCTGTAGGTCAGACTGCATACGCGGGATCGCTACTGGCTGCTAAAGGCATGGCGGTAGCAGGTGCGCGTCGTTACGGCGGGAATGTCTCTGCAGGCAATGCCTACCGCATCAATGAAAACGGCCAGTCGGAGATATTCCAGACGGCTGGCGGTCAGCAGATGTTTATTCCGAACCCGTCAGGGAAGGTTATTCCGGCGGATAAGGCTGGTGGTGCTACATCATTCAACCCGGTAATGAACCTCACCATCAATACTACTGGCGGGATAAGCAATGAGGAATTAGCGAGAATGCGTAAGGTCTGGAACAACGATATGTTGAAAATGCTGATCGACCAGCAACGCCCCAATGGCGTACTCCGGAGGAAATGATGGCAGAAGTATTTTCCTGGAAGCCCCAGCGGAGCTACAGCGTTGATCGCACGCCGAACGTTGCCGTCGTTAAGCTGGGCGATGGGTACGAGCAGCGGCAGGTTAAGGGCATAAATCCGCTGATGGTGAAATACAGCCTGGTGTTTCGCGGTGTAGGGGGGCCATGCAGGGCTAACTCGGCAAAGGAGGCTGAAGCTTTCCTGCGGGCGCGTATGGCGGTCGAGTCCTTCTACTGGACGCCATCCGATACGGGGGTGCAGGCGCTGTTTGTCTGTCGATCCTGGGGCATGGTCAAGAACGGGCCGCTGTACGAACTGACGGCCACATTTGAACAGGTACCACGTTAAGCCACCTCCGGGTGGCTTTTTTTATGGGAGATTTTCGTGCGCGACATTCCACCAGAGCTAATTATCGACAGCGTTGATGCCGGAGTCGGCGCGTTTATCGATCTCTTTGAGGTTGACCTGCAGCCATTCGGCGGCGACGTTCTCCGCTTTCATTCCGGCACGAACGGTTATTTCGGCGATGTCATCTGGCGCGGCCTGGCTTACCCGGCGTACCCGATCGCTGTTGAGGGCTTTGAGTTTAAAAACGAGGGCACCTACGCCCGGCCAACAATGGCGGTCGCGAATATCTCCGGACTTATTTACGGCATTAACCACGATTTTAATGATCTCTACGGCGTGGTGGTTACCCGCCGGCAGGTGCCGGTTAAATACCTGGATGTGGTGAACTTCCCGAACGGCAACCCGGACGCAAACCCGACAATGGAGGCGGTCTCGCGCTACGTTGTGGAGGGGATGACAGAAGAGACGTTCGAGCAGGTGACGTATGAGCTGGCGACGCCTGTGGACTGCGATAACGCCATCATACCGGCGCGCACCATCCTGGCCGACGTGTGCCAGTGGCAGTACCGCGGAACCGGGTGTAACTATGATGGTCCACCGGTGGCAGATGAGCGTGATAACCCCACCACCGATCCGGCAAAAGATAAATGCTCACACCGCCGCTCCGGCTGCCGCTTCCGTTACCCGCGTCCCGAGCCGATGCCAATCAGCAGTTTCCCCGGCTCCCAGAAGGTGTCCTGATGCAGGAATTACTCGATTATGCGGCCACGTCGCAGGATGAGGTATGCGGCCTGATCATCGATGGCACCCGGCTATTTCCCTGTCGCAACATTCACCCCAGTCCGGAGAGTCATTTCCGGATCAGCGATGACGACTGGCTTGCGGCGGAGAAAGAGGGCGAGGTGACCGCCATATTTCACTCACACCCGATGAACTCCCCGGTGCTGTCCGGCGCTGACCGCCGGGCGCAGGTTGTAACAGGTCTGCCCTGGTGGCTGGCGTGCAACGGTGCGCTGCGTAAGTTCCGCCCGGTACCACATCTGCTGGGCCGCCGGTTTCAGCATGGCGTCACAGACTGCTACACGCTGTTTCGCGACGCCTATCACCTGGCTGGTGTGGATCTGCCGGACTTTGAGCGGACAGATGGCTGGTGGCTGCGTGGTGAAAACCTCTACATCAAAAATATGGCAGCCAATGGCTTTCACCCGGTCCCTGCCAGCGATGCACAGCCCGGCGATGTGATCATCCGCCAGCCATTCCCGGGCGCTGACCCCTGCCACGCGATGATCCTGCTTGAAAGCGGCAAGGTGCTTCATCACGACTGCGCCGGGCACCTCAGCAGGCGCGAGGATTATCGGCTGGCCTTTATGAGGCAAACCCATTCTATTTGGAGGCACGAAAGATGCTCCGATTTAAATTTAGCGGGCATTTACGCCGATATTTCAGCGAAATCGAATTAGCCGTCGATACACCTGCGCAGGGGCTGCGCCTTCTGCTGGCGCAGGATCGCGCCTTCAAAAAGGCTTTTCTGGCGACGCCTGTGCAGATCCGCATTGATGGTGATGAGCTGGACGATGATAACGCGCGCTTACACATGGACCGCCAGCTGGATAGCGGAGCCACCATAACCTTTGTCCCGGTTGTGCAGGGAGCAGGGCTGGAAACCGGCACCATTGTTGCCATCGTGGCCATCACGATGTCAGTCGCTTCGGTTGCTTACTCGCTGTACATGTCCCGCAACATGAAAACCAAAACCTCAGCCGAGGCAGCGGAAAACAACACCATCACCAACAACTCATTCACCAGCACCGAGAGCCGTGTCGGCCAGGGTCATCCGGTCCCGATTCTGCTGGGTGAAATGGTGGTGGCTCCCAACGTGGTATCCCTCGGCATCGACACGTCGAATAACCAGGACTGGGATATTTCTATCAGTTAAGGTGAACATATGTCTTCTGGCGGCGGCAAAGCAAAAACCCCCAAACTCCTCGACGATAACCTCAAATCCAAACAGTTTTACCAGGTGCTGGACCTCATCACCGAGGGGCCAATTTACGGCCCGGTGGATCAGGAACACCTGTCCTCATTTATGCTAAACAAGACGCCGGTTACCGATGCCCGCGGTAATATTAGCATTCCCGGCATCAGCGTTGCCTGGCGGCCGGGCTCAGAGTTTCAGAGCCCGATTAATGGCTTCGCTGCAGTCCAGGCATCAACCATCGTTAATGCGGATGTAACCTTTGATACGCCGCTGGTACGTACCGTCAGCGACTCAGACGTGACCCGTGTGCGCCTGAATATCGGTGTTACCGGGCTGTTGCAACAGGACACCAAGGGCAATCAGCAAAACAGCACTGTTACCCTGGTGATTGAAACCCGCACGGCTAACGGCGCGTGGGAAATTCAGAAGACGGTAAATATTACCGGCAAGATCTCCGGTGAATATCTGGAGGCGCACACCATCGATGCCCCGGATATCAAACCGTTCGATATCCGTGTCCGCCGCATTACCCCGGACAGCGTCAGCGACCTGCTGGCGAACGGCACCATCTGGAACAGCTACACCGAAATCACTGACGACAACCTGTCGTACCCGTTCTCGGCTATGGTCGGGGCCGTAATCGACCGTGACCAGTACACTGACACACCGAACCGCACCTATCATCTGCGCGGGCTGATTGTCGATGTGCCGGATAATTACGATCCGGTAACCCGCACCTATTCCGGGCTGTGGCTGGGCGGCTTCAAAAAGGCATGGACCAATAACCCCGCCTGGCTTTTTCGCGAGCTGGTGAAAAACGAGCGGTTTGGCCTGGCCCGGCGTGCCGGTTATATCGATGTTGATGACGGCATGCTCTACGTTCTGTCGCAGTATTGCGACCAGCTGGTAAACGACGGCTACGGTGGGCTCGAACCCCGCCTGATGCTTAACGCCTATGTAACCGAACAAATCAGCGCGCGCGAGCTGCTGGATAAAATCGCGGGCATGTTCCGGGGTATTGCGCTGTGGGATGGTATGCGCCTGACGGTCATGCTGGACGCGCCGCAGGATCCGATCGCCACCATCACAAACGCCAGAGTGGTTGACGGCAAGTTTTCCCGTAGCTCTGTTAAGCGCGCCGAAAAATACAATGCCGTGGTGGTTTCCTGGACTGATCCGGATAACGGCTGGGAACAGGTGAAGGAGTACGTTTCTGACGATGACGAGATCGCCCGGGGCATATATAACGAGACCACGCTGGAAGCGTTTGGCTGTACATCCCGCGGGCAGGCATGGCGCGCCGGGAAATGGCTGCTGGAAACGGCAAAGCGGGAGAGCAGCCGCTTAACATTCCAGATGGCGCGCGATGCCATTGGGTTCACACCCGGCGATATTGTTGAGATTATGGACAACAACTATGCCGGGACGCGCCTGGGTGGGCGCATCATGGCCCATTCAGGGAAAGTAATCTCCGTTGATGCTGACGTTTCTGAGCTGGTATCGCCGGGCGACAGTATGTCGATTATGGATCGCACCGGGAAAATGGGCAGGCATGAGATCGCCAGCGTAGCGGGGCGCAACATTACCCTGCGCAATGCGCCCGCCTGGGTACGTGACGGCACTGTTTTTGCGATCTCCACCAGCGAGGTGTCGGTCCGGTTATTCCGCATTCTGAGCATCGCCGAGACGGAAAACAACTCCGTTTACAGTATCACTGCGGGTCAGCATGACCCGAACAAGCAGGCTATTGTTGACGATGGCGCAGTGTTTGATATCCCGAATGACACTCTGAACGGGTACCGGGTACCGAACATTGAAAACCTGCGCATCCTGAATACCAACAGTGAGACCGTGCAGGTTACCGCCACGTGGGAAACGGCCACCACCACCAAAAAGCTGGTGTTTGAGCTCTGCGTTTATAACGAGGCTGGCGCGGTCGTTGCGCAGTACGAAACCGACCAGTTTCGCTATGAGTTCTACGGTCTGAATGCCGGGAGCTACTCGCTGGGTGTGCGTGGACGCAACGAGAACGGGATGAAAGGTGCCGAGACGCAGGTCAGCCTGATTATCGGTGCGCCACGTCCGCCTAATTCGGTTCAGTGGATCCCGGGTCCGCTGCAGGCGACGCTGGTTCCGGTTATGTCGGTCACTGCCACTACGGATACCTCCTTCGAGTTCTGGTACGCCGGGGAAACGCCGGTACCACCAACCGTCGATATCGAAAACAACACTCAGTTTCTCGGCCGTGGGCATCAGTGGACCATCCAGCAGCTGAAGTTCGACCATACCTATTATGTCTACGTCCGCACCCGTAACGCCTTTGGCGTGTCTGATTTTGTTGAGGCGTCCGGTAAACCAACCGACGATTTCAGCGATATTACCGACGCCATTCTGGAGCAGATCAAAGAGACGGATCTGTTTAAAGACCTCATTGAAAACGCTGTTGAGACGAGCCAGACCGTTGCGGACATGGCCGCATCGATAGCCGAAAATGCCGACCAGCTGGCGGTGGCCGTAGGCGCAACCAGGGAGACCGCCGAAGGCGTTATCCAGAATGCGCTGGCTATCTCCGAAGTTGTGTTCCGCCAGTCTGCCCAGCAGGGGGCAAACACCGCGCAGTTTGAGCAGCTGCGCGAAGTGATAGCCACCGAGACGGAGGCCCGGGTTACCGACGTTACCCGTCTTGAGGCGTCAACGGAGGAGAACGCAGCGGGCATTACCGAAGTGCGCCAGGCGATCGCTACCGAGGAAGAGGCGCGGGCAACGGCGGTTAACCAGCTGACGGCAGCCACGAAAACCGCGTCTGATAAAGCTGATGCGGCAGCGGATGCGGCTGGCGCTGCTACTGAGCAGGTGGAGCAAAATACCGCGGCGATCACGCAGCTGGATCAGGTGGTCACGACGCTGGACAGCGCTACGGCCTCCCGGTTCGATGAACTGGAGGGCCAGACATCGGAGGCCAGCGGCGGCGTGCAGAATACGGCGATCGCCCTGATTCAGAATACGCTGGCGCAGGTCAGCGCCCGGCGGACCCTGACGGCGGTGAATGCTGCCAACAGCGCCCAGATTGACCGGATCGATACGGTAGCAGCCAGTGACCGTGAAGCCTCGGCACAATCGCTGCTGCAGATGTCCTCCCGTGTTGATGGCGCAGTCGCCTCGATCAATAGCGTCAGCCAGACGGTAGCTGATTACCGGCAGTCCACAGCATCGCAGATCACCTCCCTCACGGCCACGATTGGTGGCGTTAGTTCAGCAGTAACGACAAACGCCCAGGCGGTTGCAAACCTCAACGGCAGCCTGAACGCGATGTACAGCATCAAGGTGGGCGCAGATGTTAACGGGGTGCAATATGCCGCCGGGATGGGTCTGGGCGTACAGAACACACCTGCAGGTATGCAGAGCCAGATTGTTTTCCTTGCCGACCGGTTCGCGGTGATGAGCTACGCAGGCAGCGCGGTAACGCTGCCGTTTGTCATTCAGAACGGGCAGACCTTTATCCGCGATACCTTCATTCAGGACGGTACGATCACCAATGCGAAAATTGGCGCATACATCCAGTCATCGAACTATGTTGTCGGCACGCTGGGATGGAGGATAGATAAAAACGGGACCATCGAGATAAACGGCGGGATTGCAGGTCAGGGCATGATGGTTATGACCAATAACCGGATCGTTTCGTATGACCAGTATGGACGTCCGGCGGCGGTCATGGGGCAGAGGTTGTAATGCAGACATTTATCCAGGGAACCTCGTTTGACGCTATCAACTCGATGGCGGTTAACTACGTGATGGATGTGCTGGATATATCCGGTTCGGGTAGCAAATCCTACCCGGCCGGATGTACCTACCAGGCATCACTTCTTATCGAGTCGGTTATCCAGGTGATGCCGACTAATAACCCGTATCAGGTAACTGTTTCCGGGAATGTCGTCTCATGGAACGTGGCGACGCCGATCCGGCTGGTAGTGTTCGCCTCGCCCAATACGGGGCGGGAGTCGGATTATTACGGATTCTCTCTCTACTCCTACGACGGCAACGGCAACAGGACAATTAAACTTGCGCCTGACTTCACCCCGTTTTGCCTGGTCAGCGTGATTGATGTTCCGCCGGGTAGCCAGAACATTGCCTCATCAGTCCCGTTGGGTCAGAAAATCGTGACGTTTATCCGTGCGCGGGACGGCGATGCGCGGATGCCGACGTCCTTTTACCAGCAGTACAATGCCGGAGGCAATTACGGATTCTCGTTCGTACAGACGGGCGGCATGACACAAACGGGTTGCCGCCTGTACATATTCTCTAACTACCTGGTGAACATTCCCGACTGGGGATTTTTCGTTTACCGGGACGGCGCTATGATATGGCACAGCAATTGTCTGCCGTTGAACATGCGACTTTTGGCGGGGGATGCAACGTCGGGATCCCCAATGGCAGTCACTCCCGGCATTACCTCCGGGATTTATATTCCTCAGGACCCATCGAACCCACAGTACGGTGGCTACCTGAATATGAACTGTTCCAGCGCGGGTGTTTCTAATGGCGTCTGGAAAGCGTCCTCGGCGGTGGTCTATTCCAGCCGGATTATTTCGTCCAGTGAGGCCGCTGCGTTTAAGCCGTGGGCTATCAGTGGCAGGGTGGGGCTCATCGACTGCAGCATCTACGATCAGTATTACCCGTACGCGCTCGGGCTGGTTTAGCCCGTCTGAAAAATCTTTTATTCCACACAGAACCCGCCGTGAGCGGGTTTTTTTATGTCCGGAGAAAACATGATTTACACCACTGGCACGATCGCCGGCAGCAGCAACACGCTCACCGGTACCGGTACTAACTTCGCAGCGGCGGGCAGCCTGATCCGTAACGGCTGCACAGTCATTGTCATGACCAGCCCGGTACAGGTATTTCAGATCACCGCGGTCAACAGCGCCACTCAGCTGACAGTAACGCCAGCAGTCAATCCGGCTATCCCGGCAGGTACCCGTTATTCTATTCTGCTGAGCGACAGCCTGAGCGTGGATGGGCTCGCACAGGACATTGCCGAGACGTTCGGTATGTATCAGCGGTACATGAGCGGCTTTGCTGATGTGATGACCGGTACCGGGAATGTCACGATCACCATCAATGGCACACCGGTTACTGTGCCTGCGCAGAAATCACTGGCTCAGAAAGGAGCGAACGGCGCTGTACCCATTGCATCCGGAGGTTCGGGGGCGACGACAGCTTCGGAGGGGCTGAAGAACCTGGGAGGCCTGCCGCTGGCGGGTGCATCGAGCCTAGTATCCCGGTATCGTTTCAACGCTGGTGGGGGCAACATCGGCATTCAGTTCGACGATACACCATTCGCGTCCTTTTCTGATGTATTTGGAAGCTGGAACCGGTATCCGGTCTCCTTTAACACGAATGTGAGTGCCAGCGGTACGTTTACGCCGCATATTTGCCACCGTTATTTTTACGGTGGTGTAGGCGCGGGAGCCTTCTACACCGGGCTATTCATCACAAACACCGATCAGGTATATCAGATCGGTCATACCGCTGAAACGGGTGCGCATACTGCGGTCTGGCAATTTAACCGCAACGGTAATGCGGTAGCTGGCTCAGGTTCATGGGTCAATGCTTCAGATGAACGGATCAAAGATAAAATTGCTCGAATTGAGGATCCGGTAGGTAAGATGCGCGAGCTTAAAGGCTGTACCTGGATTCGTAAGGATAGCGGAAACTTCGGTATTGGCTTTATAGCGCAGGATGTAGAGAAAATCTTTCCTGAGGCTGTTTCTGTTACAGGTCTGCCGATCATCCTACCAGATGGCAGCGAAATTAAAGATGTACGTTGCCCGGACACCTCGGGCGTGGCCGCCGCGCTTCACCATGAAGCCATTCTGGCCCTGATGGATGAAAATGAAGCGTTCAGAGAGGACAATAAAAAAATACATGAAGAGCTGGATGCCCTGAAATTACTGGTTCAGCAGCTGATTGGCCCGACCGCAGAGAAAAATCAATAGGCCGCACCGTATTGCATTAGGCATTCCCTCAATCTACTGTATATATACACAGTATTTTACAAAGGAGGTAATAATATGCAACTGCAGCGCCTTATTTTCCCGGAAACTCCGGTACATATCCCTGTTTACGGGGACACAATATCCGCCGGTTTCCCCAGTCCGGCGGCCGACTATATAGAATCAGGAATTGACCTGATCTCCCAACTTATCCCGCATCCCTCCTCGACTTATACGCTCCGCGTGTCGGGTGATTCAATGATTAATGCCGGGATCACCGATGGTTCCTACCTCCTGGTTGATTTCAGCATTCACCCCCAGCATGGCGACATTGTTGTCGCAAACATCGCCGGGGAGTTCACAGTCAAAAGGCTTGTGACTCACCCGGTGGCTCAGCTGGTGGCTGAAAACCCTGCTTACCCACCCATAAAAATTTATGACGCCGACGGTTTAGAAATTGTCGGCGTTGTCATTTCTGTCATCACTACGCTGCGCCGAAACCATGTTTGCCCTCGTTGACATGAACTCGTTTTATGCGAGTTGCGAGACCGCTTTCCGTCCAGATCTGGTCGGGCGGCCGATTGTCGTGCTCTCGAATAACGACGGCTGCGTTATCGCCCGCAGCGCCGAGGCCAAACGTCTGGGCATCAAAATGGGTGTGCCATGGTTCCAGCTTAAAGCCGCGCGGTTTCCGGAGCCGGTGATCGCGTTCTCCAGCAACTATGAGCTGTACGGCGACATGTCGCACCGCGTCATGACCACGCTTGAGGAAATGTGTCCGCGCGTGGAGGTGTACTCCATAGATGAGGCGTTTTGCGATCTGACGGGTGTGCGTAACTGCCGGGACCTGGGTGATTTTGGCCGGGAGATCCGCACCAATATCCGGCGCTATACGCGTATCTGGTGCGGCGTCGGCATTGCACAGACCAAGACGCTGGCCAAGCTGGCGAACCGGGCCGCTAAAATGTGGCCGCAGACAGGCGGTGTGGTTGACCTGTCAAACGTGGAGCGCCAGCGACGGCTGATGGCGCTGATGCCCGTCGATGAGGTCTGGGGCGTCGGCGGGCGCATCGCCAAAAAGTTACAGGCGATGAGGATCGAGAATGCGCTGCAGCTGGCGGACAGCGACATCCGGTTTATCCGGAAGCATTTCAGCGTCGTGCTGGAGCGAACCGTGCGCGAGCTGCGCGGCGAGTCCTGCCTTGAACTGGAGGAATTCGCGCCTTTGAAGCAGGAGATCGTCTGCAGCCGCAGCTTTGGCGAGCGCATCACGGATTACGAAGAGATGCGCCAGGCGATCTGCAGCTATGCCGCCCGGGCGGCGGAAAAATTACGCGGCGAGCACCAGTTCTGCCGTTACATTTCCACGTTCGTGAAAACGTCGCCGCACTCCGGCGAGCCGTATTACGGGAACAGTGCTGCTACGAGGCTGATGACGCCCACGCAGGACACCCGAGACATTATCGCGGCGGCCACTCGTTGCCTTGGTGCAATATGGCGGGACGGCCACCGTTATCAGAAGGCGGGGATCATGCTGGGGGATTTTTATAGCCAGGGCGTTGCCCAGCTCGATCTGTTTGACGCTAACGCGCCGCGCCCGGGCAGCGAGGAGTTAATGGCGCTGATGGATAGGCTGAACCAGCAGGGGCGGGGCACATTGTATTTTGCAGGGCAGGGGATCCAGCAAGCTTGGCAGATGAAGCGTGAAATGCTCTCACCAAGGTACACGACGCGATGGTCAGATCTGCCGATTGTGCGGGCTAATTAAGCATATGTTATAGACGTCATCATGGCCACCACATAGAACAACCAGGCCCTGCATAAGCAGGGCCAACGGCATTTATGAGCAAAAGCGGACGTTGAAAATAGTTTGCGACAGAGAAAGGCGTTACTAACGTAGCCATGTGTAAGTAAATAGTGAGTAGGCCACAAGTAGTAACGTCTTACTTAGTCCTCATCACTTGGGTCTGTAAAACCAACGGCGGGATCAAGTTCATTACTAATTATTCTCACTACACGTGGATCTGCCACTTCATAAAGAGTTACGGGCTTGCCGCCAGCATCACTTGGAATAGTACCCTTTTTTTTGATTATTCGCATATCTTCCCATCCTCTAATTTTATTCCGGGCGCCCTGATCACTTATTTTAAATAAACTTTGCACATCTTTGTTTACGAAGTTCTCTTTGCCTAGTCTGTATATTTGCTGCAGGACATCATTGTCATACCATGTTCCAATTGTATCTAAGCAATATTTATCAATGCCAGCATTCAAAGAGTGTTCGTTAATCCCGCCTTTAAATCCATTAGCATCATGCTCCCTAAATATAATATCGCATAGCTTTATAAGCTCACGTGGGGATTTTACAGAAACAGAAATGAGCTCCTCAACGATCTCATCTTTATTCTTATCGAAATCTAATATATCTTCAAATTTGACTTTCCCATCTGAGAAAAATGACATTCTTTTGTCTAACATTTCTTTAAGCTCATTTGAGTCCCAAGATATATTTGCATGTGCTATTTTATCAAGTCTAATTCTATACTTGTCATTGAAATGATCTTGCACTGCATCCCATACAAATGCAATCCATGAAAAGTTATTAACTTCTAATAATTGTATATTAGATAGTAAAGGGAAGATTAATTGTGCTGTCGCCTCTGACGAGTTAGTTGTAACAGAAGTTTCATCAAGTTTGTCAATCAGAATACATATGCCTGAAAAACCAAATGATTGACTAAAATCGACTAAGCGGCCAATCAGAACGCGTGGGACATTAGCGGATTCGCCAGTAAGGCTTTTAAGTAATTCTTCTGCAGGCTTAGATATATCAACTGATTCATCTTCTAATGTTTTTTTAGAAAGTGCGTTAATGGCTGCTGCTATGACTTTACTTAAGGATTCCCATCGTTGAATTGTCCATACTTGCCCTTTTTTAAACCATGCGCTATCTAATAGTTTCAAGGTGCTTTCAGTAGTTAACTCTCGTTCGCCTTCGCTTTTGGAAAGATAGAACCCCTTTAGCAAAGCAAAAATTAATTCTCGCTGTTTTGTGCTTAAGTGCGTTAATATTGTTTTTCTTTCAGGCTCATCAAGTAGGGAAATCCACCCTAACATTTGCTCTATCACATTGAAAGCGACAAGGTTAATAATATCTCTTTCTGCCAGCTTGCCTTTTTTATATTTATCAATTAGCTCTGTAAAATCAGTTAGATTAACCAAAAAAGGTGGTTTTTCTTCTTCTGAATAATCCTCTTTAAATACCGTCAATCGAGTTGCGCTTTTTCCAGCCCCACGCTGGCCAAAGAGTATAAAAGAATTAAGTTTCCTGGCTCTATCAGTTATGGCTGAAAGGTAAGGCGGTCTTACTGCGTAAAGGCTGATGTCCGGTTCATTTTCAGCTGTATAGTGCTCGAAAGGATTGCTTTTAAGAGAAAACGTTTTGACAATAGACATTAATGCATCCTTTTAACATAGTTTAGTTCTGAATATTAAGTAGATAAATATCATAGTGTTAAAACTTGCTCGCGTAGACTAATTTTACAAGACTGTTATGTGATCCAACTCTACCTAAGCTCACTTTTTCTTCTTTGCCCAGAGCATGCTTCTGGCACATAACAGACTTCAATGTATACCTCGTAGCCCGACGTGACTTACCTTGCGTGATCAACTCAGCCAGCAGACTTAGCATATGAAGCGCGATATGCTTTCCCCGCGATATACCTCTCGGTAGTCAGCTCAGCAGAAAGTACGGGCTAATTAGAATATTGGGGCATTCTTGGGGCAAAAACAAGAAATGGGACAGGTTTTGGGACAAAAAAAAGGTAGGTAGAAGTAACTCAAGGTAGCAAGTGAAAGGGTGTAACCAATTGAATGAATAGAATTTTATTTAACTAACAACAGCTTAGAATGAGCAGTGCGGTTTGTTTACGTTGTACTGCTCTTTCTTGTTAACGTCTTGGTGCTCTTGCATGGTGTGCTGTCTCGGCTGGCTTACTTCAACAGCAGACGTAATCCCAGAAAGGCCATAACGCCGCCGCTGAGCTTGTCTATAAACTTACGGTACTTAATGTAAGCCAGGCGCGGTCCGTCAGTGGATAATAAACATGCTACGGCTGTATACCACAGCACATCAATAACAAATGCCATTAAGGGCAGGATGATGTACATAGCAGGCTGGATATTTTTGCTCAGCGCTGCGGAAAATATACTGGCAAATACCAGAGCAGTATGGGGATTGCTGATTTGCGTAAATACGCCTGTCAAAAAGGCTTTTGAGGCGCTTACCTCCTCTGTAACGGCAGGATCATTCAACCGGTTTGCAGGACGACGAAACATTTTCAACGCCAGCCATAAAAGATAACAGCCGCCAGCAACCTTCAGGCCTGTGTAGAGTGATGGTACCAACGTCAGTAGAGTGTGAAGGCCTGCTAACGCAATGGCAGCAAAGATAAGTGCGCCAAAACCCATACCTGCTGCAACGGATAATGCCGCCCGTCTTGAACTAGACATGGCCGTGCGGGCAACGAGAAGAAAGCTGACACCCGGGCTCATTGCGCCAAACAGAATCGCGACACCAATAGCAGAAAGCGCAATCAAATCACTTGTCATTCATCTTCCTCATTATTACTCCATGTCAGCGAGTCCGCTCATTGCGCGAATCCGCACAGCTTACAGATCGCTCTTATTAACAACATAACATGATAATTCGCTCTTGACACAAAGTAGGTATCAATCTGAACCTGGTAAGTTGCGAACTACAAAAAATCGCCAACGTTGTTTGTTGACGATCCAGTCTATTATGACGATACTGGTATGACCACTTGGGCGGGGCTCTATTGATGAATATAGTAACGATACCTGTAAAAGAAGGCGGTGTTCTGGCTTCCACGTTGTGGGAGAGAAGCGAAGCTAAAGCGCTGGTGATCATTCATCCTGCCACAGCGGTATCACAGGATTTTTATAAGGGCTTTGCTGAGTATCTCTATGAAATGGGATTCAATGTTCTGACCTACGATTATCGAGGTACAGGGGATTCAACGTCAGGGACGCTTCGACATTGTCATGTTTCTATGTCCGACTGGATCGAGCAAGATGTCGGTTGCGTCACTGCCTGGGCGAAGTTACGTTTTCCCCATCTTCTGATGATGGCAGTAGGGCATAGCGTTGGCGGGCATGCCATTTTGCTTTCTACGGCCACACACTCCCTGCATGCGGGGGTTATTGTTGCTTCACACGCTGGTGTAACAAGCACTATAAAACAAACTGGGGAGAAGCTCAGGGTCTGGTTTTTATTACGCGTTCTCGCACCGGTTCTGTGCCGTATCTTCGGCTATATGCCAGCCAGACGGCTTGGGCTGGGAGAAGATTTGCCGGCTCCGGTAATGGATCAGTGGGGTCGCTGGAGCGCAATGCCCAACTACTTCTATGACGATCCAAACTGGGATGCACGTCGGAGGGCGGGGGAGATCACGTTACCTCTTCTGGTACTAGGTTTTGATGATGATCCCTGGGCTAACCCTGAAGCTATTACGCGCCTAATGGAGCCGGTGGAAAACGCTCAGGTTGAACGACGCGAGATACGGCACATGGATTTCGGTAACCAGGCTATCGGGCATATGGGCTTTTTTCGAAGCCGATATCGGGAAACATTATGGCCTGAGGTCGGTAGTTGGCTGATGAGGCAGTGCCTACTTGAAATACTTGTCGAGGGGATCGTGATGCCTGTATCTCCTGAAGAAAAAAAGCCAGTAGACGAATCCAAGGGCAGCGCCTAGCCCGGCAAACTGCAGGAAAAGAGTTTTACGAAGGTTAAGAAGATCTGCAAATGAGTATGATCCTTTCCACATGTCAATAATGCTTCCGTTGATGACCAAGTCAGTAAACAGAGCAAGAGCGGGTAGTGCAAGGGCATATGCCGCCATGAGATAAATCAGCGCGCCAACCCTGTATTTGGTATTGATGTGCATGTTGCTCCTTTTTGCCTATCAAAAAATCCTGGAGGGATCTTCATTTAAATGACCATTTTAAAAAAATCACTATTTCCCTTAATTGTGCTTCTGAGTGGCTGCACGCTGGGTGAAAACCTGGAGCATCGGTACATTAAAGAGATACCTGTTCCTGCTCTCGTCAGGAATAGCGATGTATGTATTTCCCTGCCAATGCAACCCGATGAAACTGTTGTTTCAGCCATTACCTACGATGTGGGAACCCCTCTGGAGCAAGTGATTTTCCCTTCTGATAAGCAACTAAAATCGGGTCTTTTTTGCATTTTGCCAGAAGAGTTTACCTTCAAACCAGGCCACGAATATTTCACCCAGATTGAAGTGAATAAAAGTGCAGGTGGTGAGGCTAAAAATGCTTCCCGGAAAGCCTATGCTTCAACCTTCCGGGTAACTAATATAGGCGGCAGCTTCAATATTGAGCAAACAGCGCGGAAATCAAACCGGCTTACATCACCCTTCTAACGTAACAGCACTTTACCGACTAAATAGGTCACTGCCTGGCCGCCGATATGAACCCGGTCGCCCACGAGCTCACAGCGTAAATCCCCGCCGCGCGCTGAGCACTGGTGCGCCAGCATCTCTGTTTTGTTCAGTTTTTCAGCCCAGTAGGGAATGAGCATGCTATGCGTAGATCCTGTGACAGGATCTTCCGGGACGGCTTCGCCGGGGCAGAAGAAACGGCTGACAAAATCGTACTCTCCTTCGCCCGGCGCGGTGATGCAAACCATTTTCCCAAGAGGAAGCATGGCGTTGATGTCAGGACGTACTGCTTCTACCTGACGCTGATTATCTAGCACTACAAGGTAATCACGCGCCACGCGCACCTCTTTGCACTCCGTGATGCCCAACGTTTCCAGCAGTAAAGGCAGCGGCATGACCGGCTCTGTTTGCCAGGCAGGGAAATCCAGCGTTAGCCAATCATCACTGCGCGTTACCGTCAGGGGGCCCACAAAACGGGTAGCAAAATGAATAGTCGTATCCGGGTAATCAAGATGTTCAAAAATAACGTGTGCCGCCGCAAGCGTGGCATGCCCACACAGATTAATCTCCCCTTGAGTCGTGAACCAACGCAATTCAAAGCCATTATCATTGGTGACAAAGAATGCTGTTTCTGACTGATTATGCTGCTTAGACATGTTCAATAATGTCTCATCAGGCAACCACTCTTTGAGCGGACATACTGCGGCGGCGTTACCACCAAACGTGGTGGTGGCAAAGGCGTCTACCATATAAAAATCAATTTCTTGCATAACGAAAATCTCCTATCGCTCGCGGGGGTAAATCACACTATCGCATCCCTTGATAACCTGCAACTTCGATTTTTTATAATCGAATATTCATTGAAATAAAGTATTGTCATATAAGCGGTTGATATAATCCAAACCGTGTTTCACTCGAATGAGCGTTAAATTCACTCCGCTTTTACTATAAATGGAAGGCACTGCTACACCATATTCAATAATAGTAAACAGGATTTTTTAGTAGGTGGTTAGAGAACCGAGAAATATAAGCGTAACTTAATAAATACAAAATGTAAGAGGTGATAATATGAGTATGCCAACTTCTGGAATAGTAAGTCTAAAAGCTGATTATCATGCCGCGGGTGATGGCGTGGCAGATGATACACAGAAAGTGAGAGATTTTTTTAATGATCTTGCTACTAATGGAGGGGCTGGGATCATAGAGCCAGGGATCTATTTAACCAGTGCTTATAGCAAGAATGAAAACGCGCGCCCGTTTACTGTTATAGGGGGAGGTCCTAACGTATCGATTCTTAAAAATAAATCAGCGGGTAATTTTTTGACATGGACAAATTGCAACAACATTCATATAAAAGGTTTGAAACTTGATTGTTCCTATACACTCTTCCCTCCCGCAAGTAATCAATTTAAGCATGGATTTAAATTTTCATCCTGTCAAAATTGCTCAGTTGAAGATTCGTCTGTCTATGACTTTGTAGGCACGGGTTTTATGGCGATGCAAGAAAACGCGTCCTCACGACAATCTATCAACATAATATTTAAAAATTGTGTTGCTCAGGCCACTAAGGCTTTTATGGACTGGACAAACGCCAGCACACCAGAGTTAAAAAAGAAAAAGTTATGTAACGGCATGATTCTCGTTGATTGTATAGATAGTATGATAGCAGACTGTACCGCGATAGATATCTCTCTGTTTGGTGTTGAGCTCAAGAATTACGCAAGACGGAATAAAATGCTGCACAATAAGGCTATAAATTGTGTCTACGGCTTTGGCATGGGACAGCAAACTACAGGGGATATTGGTTGTGAGCATAATATTGTTGAGGGTTTTCAGGCCAATAAGTGTTATATAGGTGGGCTATTAGGTAAGGCTAAGTATAATCTTATTTCTGACTTTAAGGTTGATTTTACCGGTATGACCACAAGTAATGTGCGGAATGCGTTTCGATTTCAGTTGAACTCGCGCTTCAATTCGCTGGATAATATCTTAATAAGCGGCATGCCTGCAGGAAAAACCGCCATTCTGTATGAGCTTGGGGCTAATAATAATGTCAGTACAATATCATTTTGCGAGAAAAATGCAACCAATAACACCGTCATGGTTGCTTCATATAATCACACTCCTCCAACCCCTGCGACCTCCACAACTCCTGAGATAGTTTATACTGATACAGTAAATAATTATACTTCATTGTATCTGTCCGATGCTTTGAGGAGTAAATTAAAAGTATCAGGCACTGCGGTGAGTAATAATAAAAGTCGGTATCTTTGGGATAATAGCAATATTGTGGCTTGAAGTGTGCCCACATTAATTCCAGATGCTAGTGGACAATATCTATAAATGTTAACCCCAGCCGGAAGGGTCATATCACCTTTCCGGCCTAAATATATTTATTTAAAATGTGCAGTTTATATAGCAATTCATTCTTGCAGATTCTGCGCATAAAACGACAACGCCCTGGCATAACGCTGAATGCCCGGCGTTGGCGGGTGGTTTGACACCAGCTCAAGCATCACCGTCATCGCGCGATCGTGTTCACCGAGGTTATGCAGACAGAGGGCATAGAAAGGGATCGCTTCGCTGGCGTCGGGATAGTCGTGGATAATCTCTTCAAAAGCCTGTTTAGCAGGCGCGTACTTCCCCAGGCAGCGCCAGGTGCAGGCGAGGCCGAGCCTGGCTTCAAACAGGTTTTCGCCTTTGAGCCCTTCGTCTATTGCGGCGAGATAATACTCCGCGGCTGTGTCTTCCAATCCTTCATTGTCGTATGCCCAGGCGATATTAAGCAGCGCTTCCGCCTTCAGCGTGGGGAGCGCCGTCAGCGTCCTCAGTAGCTTTCGACTCTGCTCATACTCGCCTGCGGCGCGAAGGGCGATAGCATGTTGAATTCTGGGATCCATCGTCGTACACCTTATTGAGCCAACGGTTTGATAAACAGCTCAATATACCCCTTTTGAGAGGCAGCGTGCGGCTTTTATGGCGGGTTAAAGAGATATCGGTGCCGGGTGGTATTACCCACCCGGCAGGGGGACTACGCTGTCGCTACGTCTTCCTTAATCTGCTCAAGATAACGATCGTAACGTTGCAGGAACAACACCTTACAATCGTCATCCATATTTCCTGTTATTGCCTCCGTACAGAGATGTCGTCCTTGCGAACGCATCTGGGCAAAACTGAAGGCCAGGAAATCAAAATCCCCAGAAGACACTGCATACTTTTGACTCACTACCTGCATGAATTCCTCCTCTATTGTGGGTAAAGCAAAAAGGAAATATGCATATTTAACTTAAGTATGGTGCAAAAATCGCGGCTCGGTGAGATCTGTGAAACGATTGTTGTAAGCTATCAATAAAAAGAGGGAGGCGCAGGCGCGCACTCCCTCTCTCTTCATGCTTGCTTCTTGCTTCTTGCTTCTTGCTTACAGCGACTGCAGGAACGCCAGCAGGTCGTTGTTCAGCTGATCCTGATGCGTGACGGCAAAGCCGTGCGGTGCGTTATCGTACACTTTCAGCTGCGCGCCGCGGATGGATTCCGCTGCGACTTTACCGGTGGTTTCAAACGGCACAACCTGATCGTTGCTGCCGTGGATCACCAGCGTCGGCACATCCACTTTCGCCACGTCCGGGCGGAAATCCGTTTCGGCAAAGGCGGTCACGCAGTCAATGGTGCCTTTAAGCGAGGCGAGCAGAGCGATGTTCAGCGTCTGGGTCAGCACGCCCTCAGAAACATTCTGCCCGGCGTTAGTGCCGTAGAACGGGGTAGAGAAGTCGCTGATAAACTGCGCCCGGTCTTTACGTAACCCGTCGCGAATACCTTCAAATACGCTCTGATCCACACCCTGCGGGTAGTCGGCGGCTTTGCCGAAAATAGGCGTCACCGCGCCCAGCAGCACCAGCGCTTTCACACGCTCGCTACCGTAACGACCGATGTAGCGGGTCACGTCGCCGCCACCCATCGAGAAACCAACCAGGGTCACGTCACGCAGATCGAGGCTGGTGATCAGGTCGTTGATGTCCGAGGCGAAGGTATCGTAGTTGTAGCCTTCCCACGGCTGATCCGAGCGGCCAAAACCACGGCGATCGAAGGCGATGACGCGATAGCCACGCTCGGCCAGGAAGTTCAGCTGGCTGTCCCACATGTCGGCATCCAGCGGCCAGCCGTGGCTGAACAGCACCGGCTTACCTGAACCCCAGTCTTTGTAATAAATCTGCGTGCCATCCTGCGTCTTGATTGTGCTCATATCAGATCCTCAGTAGTGATAACGGGTTGTGTTGTTTAGGTAATGGGCGCTATCAGGTAGCGAGCCCTGGGGAGTTCGCCTCCCCGATGAAAAGCATAGACTTTGCTTTGGATCAGCAGATCGTTGGCCGTATGGCGCTCCTGCTGACGCAGGTGCTCGATCCAGGTACCAATAACAAAGGTCTCAAGAAAAATCCCCGGTCGCTGAATATCTTCATATACCGACCAGCTTAGTGCACCGCCGCGCTGACGGACCCGGCGCATCTCCTGAATACTCAGGATAAAGTCATACACGTCGTCGGCATCAATTTGATACTCATAAACCACCATGATCGGGCCGCGCTCGTGAGAGACATCCAGCGTCCGGGCAAGGTTGTCGACTTCACGCAGCTCCAGGTTAAGATCGGGGTTCTCATCCAGCCGCCAGCGGAGAACGGTCAGGCTTGCCAGCACCATGCCCACCGTTGCCACGCATAGCGAGATGGGGAGGGTGAAATGCGACGCCAGCTGGCCCCAGATGGCGCTGCCCACCGTCATGGAGCCGAAAAATACCGTGAGATAAACCGCCAGCGCCCGCGCCTTAACCCATTTTGCCGCGCTGCGCTGCGCGCCCATGTTGAGCGTGGAGAGCACCGCTATCCAGGCGAAGCCGGTGATGAACAGAAACGCGTTTAGCAGCCAGAAGTGGCGGACAAAGGCCAGAGCCAGCATCGCGGCGGCATAGAACAGGCTGGTCAGCACCATCAGGCGATCCGGATTGAGCCGTTTGCGCAGGCCAGGCAGCAGCACCGCGCCAAAAATTGCCCCGATGCCAATACAGGCCAGCATAATGCCGTAGCCGCCGGGACCCAGCCCCAGTTCGCGTCGCGCCACCAGCGGCAGTAGCGCCCAGGCGGCGCTGCCGAAGAGGAAGAACGCCACGGTGCGCACCAGCACGTTGCGCAGCACCGGCGCGGCGTGCACGTAGCGTAAACCTGCCCGCACGGCGGGGAAGAAGTGCTCCGGCGGCAGACGCTGAATAGAGGGCTCCGCTTTCCAGCGATAGAGCACCCATGCCACGCCCAGCACCGACAGCGCATTCAGCAAGAACACCACCCACGGACCGGCAAAAGACAGCACCAGCCCACCCAGCGCCGGGCCAATGGCGCGGCTGATGTTGATCCCCAGCGAATTCAGGGCAATAGCCGGAGCCAGCTCATTTTTCTCTACCAGATCCGGCACGATAGCCTGAAAAGGCGGCGAGCTCATTGCTGCGCCCGTGCTCAGCAGGAAGGCGGCAATAAGCAGCACCGTCGGGGTCACGTAACCGGCCAGCGACAGCAGGGTCAGGCCCGCCGCCGCGATAAAGACCCATACCTGGGAAAACAGCAGGTACTTGCGGCGGTCGACGATATCCGCCATCACCCCTGAGGGCAGGGCGAAGAGAAACATCGGCAGGCTGCTTGCCGCCTGCACCATCGCGACGGAGAGCGGATCCGCGCTCAGCGTCAGCATGGTCCAGTTGACCCCGACATCGTTCATCCATGAACCAATGTTGGACACCACCGTCGCTATCCACAGCATGCGAAAAATGGGATTACGCAGCGGCTGCCAGGACGATACGGCGGCGGGCTGCGCCGTTACAGCCGCTGCCTGCGCCGTTGCCGCGTGGATATCATTTACCTGCGCCATAGCGAAACTCCTGTGCGCGACTCGGGAAGGGGCGCCAGCTGCCCGGCCCGGTGATGGCCAGCGTGGTGAAGACAATCAGCAGCAGCCAACCAAACTGGCCTTCCGCTATGCTCCAGCCGGGATGAACCACCAGCATCGCCACCAGCAGCACGCCGATAATCGGCAGGCAGGCCAGCCGTGTACCGACTCCCAGGATGATGAAGAGCGGGCAAACCACCTCGGCGAAGATAGCCGGTAAGAGGCTGGCCCACGGGCCCAGTCCAAACGGATCCTCGATCCGCGTCAGCTCTTCACTAAAGTGCATCACCTTTGGCAAACCGTGCACGTAGAGCAGCAGCAGGCTACCGGTGAGGCGCAGGAAGAACAGCCCCGCATCAATACGGGGCGAAAAAGCCGATGCGCTTTTCATGGGCATCAGAAGGCGAAGCAGCTGCAGCCGAACGCGCCCCAGAAGGCGTTATCGTCTGAAACTGGAACCGAGGAGCGGCGGGCCACGTCGTGCTGGTGGCTGTGTACGCCGCACGGGCCGCTGCAGTGGTGCACGGCAGGCATCAGGCCCACGCGGTTTTGCTGCGGTGGGGCGCTGCGGTAGTGGCCCGGCACGTTGACCACCGGCGACCACTCCGGCAGCACGGGAATCGACGGCGGCGCTTCCGAGGTAAAGGCCCCTGCGGCGTAGACGATGTTGCCATCCACCACGGTCAGCACGGATTCGATACCTTTGATCTCCTCCTCCGGCACGCGGAAGTAGTCTTTGCTCAGCACCGCCAGATCTGCCAGCTGGCCTACTTTAATCTGGCCTTTTTTGCCCTGCTCGCTGGAGAACCAGGCGCTGCCCTGGGTCCAGAGCATCAGGGCGGTATCGCGGTCGAGACGCGCGTTCACGTCATACATCTGCATGCCGCCCACGGTGCGGCCAGAGACCAGCCAGTACAGCGCGGTCCACGGGTTGTAGCTGGCGACGCGGGTGGCATCGGTCCCCAGGCCCACCGGCACGCCGGTTTCCAGCATCTTCGCAACCGGCGGCGTGTGGCGAACCGCCTCCATACCATAGCGCTCGGCGAAGTATTCACCCTGGAAGGCCATCCGGTGCTGCACCGCGATGCCGCCGCCCAGCGCCTTGATGCGGTCGATGTTGTGCTGCGTGACGGTTTCGGCGTGGTCAAAGAACCAGTGCAGGCCGTTGAAGGGGATCTCGCGGTTCACTCTCTCGAACACATCCAGCATGCGGCTGATGGATTCATTATAGGTGGCGTGCAGGCGGAACGGCCAGCGGTGCTCTACCAGATGACGGACGACGCGCTCCAGCTCGTCTTCCATACCCGGCGCGAGATCCGGACGCGGTTCGAGGAAGTCTTCGAAGTCGGCGGCGGAGAAGACCAGCATTTCACCCGCGCCGTTGTGGCGGAAGAAGTCGCTGCCCTGGCCCGGCGTCAGCATGTCAGTCCACTTCTCAAAGTCTTCCAGCTCATGGCCGGGACGCTGGGTAAACAGGTTATAGGCGATGCGGATGGTCATCTGCTCTTTGGCATGCAGCTCGGCGATCACCTCATAATCTTCCGGGTAGTTCTGGAAGCCGCCGCCGGCATCGATGGCGCTGGTCAGGCCCAGGCGGTTCAGCTCGCGCATAAACTGGCGGGTGGAGTTGACCTGCTGCTCCAGCGGCAGCTTCGGCCCTTTCGCCAGGGTAGCGTAGAGGATCATGGCGTTCGGCCGCGCAATCAGCATCCCGGTCGGGTTGCCGTTGCTGTCGCGCTGGATCTCGCCGCCCGGCGGGTTCGGGGTATCTTTGGTGTAGCCCACCACCTTCAGCGCGGCGCGGTTGAGCAGGGCGCGGTCGTAGAGGTGCAGAATAAACACCGGCGTATCCGGCGCGGCGGCGTTGATCTCGTCCAGGGTAGGCATCCGGCGCTCGGCAAACTGAAACTCCGACCAGCCGCCAACCACGCGCACCCACTGCGGAGAAGGGGTGCGTAGCGCCTGCTCTTTCAGCATCCGCAGCGCGTCCGCCAGCGACGGCACGCCTTCCCAGCGCAGTTCGAGGTTGTAGTTCAGACCGCCGCGGATCAGGTGCAGGTGGGAGTCATTCAGGCCTGGGATCGCGGTGCTGCCTTTCAGGTCGATGACGCGGGTGCCTTCCGCCTGGTGCTGCATCACCTCTGCCGCTGTGCCGACTTCCAGAAACTTGCCGTCGCGAATAGCCACCGCATCGGCGACCGGGTTTTCCCTGTCTACCGTATGAAATTTACCGTTGAGTAAGATGAGTTCTGCCTTGCCGAGCGAGACCATTGGGTTCTCCTGCTGAAGCGTCCGAAGCCTGATGCGCCGGACTATAAAGTGATGGGATTATCTTCAGCAGGGGGATCGGGCGTCTAGTTATACGAAGGTATACCTATACGAACGTATAGTTATACACAGAGATAATAGTTATGCCGGTTCAGGGGTTCTACTATCCGTGTCGATAACAATCAGTTCCAACTTACACGACAATGGAAACTCACATGACCAACTCTAAGCTTGAAGTACTGACCCCGGAAAATTGCCAGATGATCTTTATCGATCAGCAGCCGCAGATGGCCTTCGGCGTGCAGTCTATCGACCGTCAGGTACTGAAGAACAACGTGGTTGGCCTGGCAAAAGCGGCTAAGGTCTTCAACATTCCTACCACCATCACCACCGTTGAAACCGAAAGCTTCTCGGGTAACACCTTCCCGGAGCTGCTGGACGTCTTCCCTGAGCACGACATTCTTGAGCGTACCTCCATGAACTCCTGGGATGACCAGAAAGTGCGTGATGCGCTAGCGAAAAACGGCAAGAAAAAAGTGGTGGTGTCGGGTCTGTGGACCGAAGTGTGCAACAACACCTTCGCTCTCTGCGCCATGCTGGAAGGCGGATATGAAATTTATATGGTGGCTGACGCCTCCGGCGGCACCTCTAAAGAAGCGCATGACTTCGCTATGCAGCGCATGATCCAGGCGGGCGTGATCCCGGTAACCTGGCAGCAGGTTCTGCTGGAGTGGCAGCGCGACTGGGCGCACAAAGAGACCTACAACGCCGTGATGGATATCGTGAAAGAGCACTCCGGTGCGTACGGTATGGGCGTTGATTACGCTTACACCATGGTGCACAAAGCCCCGGCGCGTGCCAAGGGCGCACATCGTACCCTGGCCCCGGTTCCAGCTAACAAATAACGCCAATGCGGGCCGGACGACTGTCCCGGCCCGTTTTTTTATTCAGTGATGATTGAATGATGGGAGAACTGCCATGAGCGCAGAGCTTATTTCCCTTGGCGCAGGGGTGTTGATTGGTCTGGTTTACGCCCTGCTGAAGGTGCGCTCGCCCGCGCCGCCCGCCATCGCGCTGGTCGGTTTGCTGGGGATGCTGGCAGGCGAGCAGCTTGTCAATTTCTTTACCTGGGCAGGCTAAATATGTTGAAATCATACGTTGTTTCGCTGGCGACCGGCCTTTTGGCAGGCGCTATCTATGGCGCATTACAGGTTCATTCGCCTGCACCACCGGTCATCGCCCTGCTGGGGCTGTTCGGTATGCTGGTGGGTGAACAGCTTATTCCGGTATGCCGACGTCTTCTAAGCCGTCAGCCGGTCACCCTGGCATGGTTTCGTCATGAATGCGTGCCCAAAATCAGCGGCACTCCACCCCCCGAAGGCAAAAACCTACCGTAGGGAGCGCCACTCACGTTCGCGTGAGCTCAGTCAGAGGATCACGGCATGGCGTTCTCTCCGCGCATTGTCATTGTTGACGATGAACGTTCCGTTCGCAGCGGATTAAGCAATTTACTGCTATCGGAGGGCTACGATACCTGCACCTTCGAATCCGCAGAAGCGTTTCTCAGTGACGACTCAGCGTTGGCAAGCGCCGATCTGTTGATCCTCGACGTCAAGCTCAAGGGGATGAGCGGCCTGGAACTCTATACCTCCGTCGTATCGCAGCCCAATCCGCCGCCGGTTATTTTTATCTCCGGACACGAAGAGAAAAACAGCCAGTGGACGATCACGGGCGCGGAGGCCGTCTCGCTTTTACGCAAGCCCATCAATATTGATACGCTGCTGGAACATATCCGCCGTGAACTCTCTTTACGCGAGGAGCGCTGATGAGCGAGAAACTTTCTGCCGCTGGCAAGCTGATGAATGGGGACGTATTTACCTTAACCGATGACATTATCTTCACCCCGCTGGCTCAGGACGGCTGCATCGCCTGGACCCTATGTCATCCGCTGCATTCGGGCGAGAGCTTTATTCTGGCCAGCGCCGCCAGTGATGATGCAGAGTTTCAGGCAACCCGGCTGCTCAAAAACGAATTTGCCCTGCGTATGCAGCTCTCCGGTATGTGGGCGGTACGACCCATCAGCTCCACCAGCCATCACGGCCGCTATGCCCTGGTCTATGCGCCGTTTCCCTTCCGCACCCTGGCGCAATCCACCCGCCTGCGGGTAGGCAATATCGCTGACTTCCTGGCGATGGCGCTAGGGCTGTGTACGCCGCTGCGGCAGATGCATGCCCAGGGGCTGGTGCACAGCGATATCAAACCCGGCAACTTTTTTATCGATCCCGGCGGCGCGTACCGGCTGGCCGGATTCGGCTTGACCACCGGCTCGCCAGAGATCGCCAGCCAGGCGAGCCTGACGGTGCCCGGCGGGACGCTGGCCTATATGTCGCCGGAGCACACTGCGCGCACCCGCGATAGCGTCGACAGCCGCAGCGATCTCTACAGCCTGGGCATCGTGCTGTATGAACTGCTGACCGGCACGCTGCCCTTTGAGCCCAGCGAAGGCGGGCAGGCGGAGTGGGCGCATCACCATATTGCTTCCGTTCCCCGGCCGCTGCACGAGGTGCGGCCCTCGGTGCCCGGCATGCTCTCGGCGATCGTTCTGCGCCTGCTGGAAAAATTCCCGGCGAACCGATACCAGACGGTAGAGGGCCTGATCGCCGACCTGCGTCGCTGTCAGGCGAATCTGGCAGAAAACGGGGATATCACGCCGTTTACGCCAGGCTTGCAGGATCGTCTGCCCGCCCGCTTTTTGCCGGACAATCTCTACCTGGCCCATCCCCAGCAGCAGCAGTTGCTGGCGGCGTTTGACCGGGTCACAGAGAGCGGCGCGCATTCGCTGGTGGTCATTAGCGGTCCGCTCGGCAGCGGCAAGTCGTCGCTCATCGCCTCGGCGCTGAAAACGCTCCAGCATCGGCGGGTGCTGCTGGCGGTCAGCAAGGCGGATCAGTATTCGGCCGTCGTGCCCTATACCGTTATCGCCTCGGCCTTTCGCTCGCTAACGCTCTATCTGCTGGGGCTGGGCGCAGAGGACGTTGCGCGCTGGAAGCGGCGGCTGACCCGCGCGCTCGGCAGCTATGCCGTCCTGGCCGTCAAGCTGGTGCCGGAGCTGGGCCTGCTGCTGGACAACCGCTCCCTCACCGTGGGCGATCTCGACTCCACCGATGCCAAAGCACGTTTCAACCAGATGGCATCCCGGCTGGTGGAGGCCTTCGCCACGCCGGACTGTCCGCTGGTGTTATTAATTGACGATATTCACTGGATAGACCAGGCCAGCCTGCAATTGCTGGAATACCTGACCCACGCTAGCGGCGCGCTGCCGCTGCTTATGGTGGTTGCCCACTCCGATACCGACGCGTTTCCCGACGGTAGCGCACAAACGCTGCTAAAAAACCTGCGCGCCGACGCCCGTCATCTTGTCGATATCCGGCCAGCGCCGCTGAACGTGAAGGCGGTCGCGCGCTGGCTGGCGGACATTTTTCAGGCCCGGGCGTCTGGCTTACACGAGCTGGCGACGCTGATTCATGAAAAAACCGGCGGCAACCCGCTGTTTACCCATGAGTTTTTTCAGCGCATCGTCAAAGACGGACTGATCACCCATAACAAAAAGCAGGGCAAGTGGTATTACGATCTGCCCGCGATCCGGGCGCGAAACTACACCGAAAACGTGGCAAGCCTGGTGCTGCTGCAGCTGGCGGATATGCCTTTGCCGGCGCGCAGGCTGCTCGGCTGCCTCGCCTGCGTCGGCGGAACAGGCAAGCCCGCGCTGCTGAGCCAGATGCAGGCGATTACTCCCGAGCATCTGCATGAGCAGCTGCAACCGGCGGTTTCCGCCCGGCTGATTAGCCTTGCGGGTGATGAATATACCTTTACGCACGATCGCGTACACAAGGCGGCGCGGGCGCTGCTTAACGCTGACGAGATCGGCCAGCTTAATCTCTCTGCCGCGCGCCTGTTCACCGAGGCAGCGCGCCAGAGCGACGACAGCGATCGGCTGTTTTTGGCGGTTCACCATATCACTTCAGCGCTTAACGACATTCGCTTCTCGCCGGAGCGCGACAGCTACCGTGCGGTCTGTCATCTTGCCGCCCAGCGGGCGAAAAGCACCGGTGATTACGCCTCTGCCGTGCGTTATCTGCGTACCGCAAAGCGGCTACATGAGGATGCGCTGCACGCCGAGCCGGATGAAGCTTTCCAGCTTGATTTCGATGAGGCGGAGTGTGAGTTTCTGCAAGGTAATCTCCCCTCTGCGTTGGCGCTGTGCCAGCGGCTGATGCACGCCCCGCGCCCGCACCAGAAAGCGGTCTCCGCCTGCATGATGGCGGAAATTTATATGCGCCAGTCCAATATGCCGCTGGCGCTGGAGACGGCCCTGTCCGGTCTGGCCGCCTTTGATGTTGACCTTAGCCGCCACCCGAACGCAGGTGACTGCGACGAGGCATGGCGCTCGGTAGAGTCGCGAATTAGCGGCGATCCGGTCGCAGCTTTTCAGACCCTTGCCGTAACGCAAGACCGGAAGGCGGAAACGATCATGAGCCTGATGCTCAGCGCCAGCATGTTCGCCGCCTTTGCCTGTCCGCGTCTGCACTTTTTACTGCTCTGCAAAATCATCCATATGACGCTGGACCGGGGATTATGCGGTGCCTCAACGGCGGCGTTTGCCTGGTATGGCGTGCTGATTGGCCGCCGCTACCACGAATATCCACACGGGTTTATCTGGAGCCAGCTTGCCCATGAGCTGGTGATGCAGCACGGCTTTAACAATTTCAAAGGGCGGACGCTGCTGGCGGTGGATCTTGCCACCTCGTGGGTGAAGCCGATCGGATCGGCCATCGAGAGCGCGAAAACCTGCTTTACGGCCTCGGTTGACCACGGCGATCTCACCGCCGCCTGTTTTATCATTCGCCATCAGACGATGAATTTCCTCACTCGGGGCGATCACCTGGACGGCGTGCTGACCACCATCGAGCGCGGCCTGGGCTTTATTCGTAAACTGCGCTTCCCGGATGTCGAGATCCTGCTCCTGCTGCAGCGGCTGTATGTGAATCACCTGCGTAATACCTCGGGAAATTTTACCGGTGCGGAGGTGTTCCCGGCGTCGCTGATTGCCGATGAAACCGCGCGCGGCCATCAGCATATCCCTCTGACGCTATTCTGGTTCTGGCTCTATCGCGGCATGGCGCACTTTATGGCGGGGGAGTACGCCGAGGCGTCCCATTGCCTGGAGAACGCTGCGCCAATGGTCGACAGCGTGCCGGGGTATATCCATCTACTCGATTACCATTTTTACAGCGCGCTTTCGCTAACGCTCTCTCTGAAGCCGGAGAGCGCGACCGCCGCGCAGCGGGACACGGTAAAAGGCCATCACGCTCGGATCGCGCTGTGGGCGCGGCATAATCCGGCGACCTTTGCCGATAAAGAGGCGCTGGTTGGCGCTGAGCTGGCGCGCCTGGAGCAGAAAAATGACATCGCCATCGCCCAGTATGAGAGGGCAATTAAGCTCTCGGGCGACGCGGAGTTTCATCACATCCACGGCCTGGCCTGTGAGTTAGCGGGCGGCTTTGCTAAAGCAGCGGGTTTCCAGGTTGCCTCCGAGGCCTATTTCCGCGGGGCGTTTTCTGCGTGGCGGCGTTGGGGGGCGATGGCGAAACTGCGCCAGCTGGAGCGCCACTATCCGCACCTCTCGCCATCTGCCCAGAGCACCCCCTACGACACCATCGCCTTTGCGCAGAATGAGGTCGTACACGATCTGGAAAGCATGCTCAGAGCGGTACGGGCCATGACGGAGGAGATCGACCTCGACCGGCTGATGCAGACGCTGATGACCCTGCTGCTTGAGCGGGCAGGTGCCCAGCGCGGTCTGCTGATTCGCATTCTTGATAACAACGTGCTGGAAACCCAGGCCTGCGCGGAGACCTCCTCGGACGGCGTGAAGGTGCGGCGGGTTAAAGAGCGGCCCTCTGCCACCGATATGCCGCTGTCGATTCTCTCGGCGGTGATGCGTACCGGCCAGGAGATCCGCACCGGCAAGCCGGGAAGCTTCAGCCCCTTCAGCCAGGATGCCTATCTGGTGACGTCCGGCGCGGCGGTGATGTGCGTCCCGATGTACAAGCAGGCCAAAATGGTCGGCGTGCTCTATCTGGAAAACCGCGTCATGCCGGAGATCTTCACCGCCGAGCATTCGCGCATCGTCAGGATGCTGGCATCGCAGGCGGCGGTATCGCTGGAAACGGCGCGCCTGTACGCCGAGCTGCTGGAGGAGAACGTCCAGCGGCGGCGGGTCGAGAAAGAGCTGCGCGCCAGTCAGACCTCCCTGATGCTCGGGGAGCGTATCAGCAACACCGGCACCTGGCGCTGGGATATCGACCAGGATCTGATGTTTGTCTCCGATGAATACGCCCGCATCCTCGGCCTGCCGGACCGGCAGCGCACGATCTCGATGGCGGATTTCCTGATGCTGGTGCATCCGGAAGATTATCAGCGCATCAGCCGACTGGTGACCGATAGCGTGCGCAACGGCGTCTCGATGCGCGCCGAGTTCCGCGTGTTCCGCCCGGACGGGGAGTGCCGCTACATTCTGGGGGTGGGTAATCCGGTGGGGGATGAACCCAGCGTCGCGGAGTATTTCGGCGTTATCACCGATATCACCGCCCGCCGCCAGTCTGAGGACGCCGTACGCGTAGCGCAGGCCGATCTCGCCCGCGTCTCCCGGGCGACCACGGTCGGGCAGCTAACGGCCTCTATCGCCCATGAGATCAACCAGCCGCTGATGTCGATTGTGGCCAATGCGGGTGCCAGCCTGCGCTGGCTCAGCCGGGAGCCGGCCATGCTCAGCCATGCGCGCACCAGCCTGGAAGAGATCATCAGCGAGGGCGAACGCGCCGGGAATATCATTCGCGGTTTACAGGCGCTGACGCGCAACCAGACGGCAAGCCGCTCGCGGGTAAATCTGCACCATCTGGTCTACCACATTGTGGCGCTCTCACGCAGCGAGCTGGAGCGGCAGCAGATAGCGCTCCACTATCAGCTTAAGGCACAGGACGCCTTTATCTATGGCGATAGCGTGCAAATCCAGCAGGTGCTGCTGAACCTTATCGTCAACGCGATTGATGCCATGGCGGGCATACATGACCGTCCGCTCACCCTCACCGTTAGCTCGCTGAACCCGGAGCCGGGCAGCATTCGTCTGGATATTACCGATACCGGGATTGGCCTCAGCCCCGAGGTGCAGGAGCGGCTGTTTGATTCGTTCTACACTACCAAAGAGCAGGGGATGGGGATGGGGCTGAGCATCAGCCACTCTATCATTGAGCGTCATGCGGGACGGCTGCAGGCTGCCCCAGGCGAGCGCCACGGCAGCCGATTCTGGTTTACCCTGCCGGTGCATGACCAGCAGGGTGAGCAGGGTGAGTAGCGCTTAGGACGCGGGAGCGAGCTGCGTTAAACGGTTACGCAGTTCGCCATGCGCCGTGGCCACCTCGGTGGACGCCTGAAGCGCATCGAGGTATTTCTGGCGAAACTCACCGCTGTTTTCTGCACTCAGCAGGCTGACGAGCGTTTTACGCACGCTCTCCACCGCCGCGCCGTCTACCGGCTGCTCTTTGTCGTCCAGCCGCTCGTCAATGTCTACCAGCACCTCGGAGATCTGCCGCAGCCAGGCAAACTGCGGGTGGCTGGTCAGCAGCTGTAAATGCTCAAACGCGTTGCCGGGATCGCCAAAACGCGTGGTTTCGAGATCGACCAGCGTTTTATGCAGTTTTCTCAGCGTGGATGAAAGGGACTTAAGCTGCGAGCGGGGCTCAGTAGCGGGTTGACTGGTCATCGGTTTCTCCGGGAGGCTTTAAGGTTAACAACAGGCCGCAGCATGATGGCTAGCGGCTTTGCGATTTCACTATATTAAGACGCTCCGCACAGCGGACCAGATCCGCCAGCGAGCGCACTTCCATTTTTTCCATGACCCGCTTCTTATGCACCTTGGCGGTAATTTCACTCACGCCCATGGCGGTGGCAATCTGCTTGTTCAGCAGGCCGCCGATGGCCAGTTGAAACACCTCTTTCTCGCGCGGGGTCAGCGACTCGTAGCGGCTGGTGAGCGTCTGTATCTCCTGCGATGCGCCCATATTTTTTTCCGCCAGCGCCAGCGCGTCCGCCACGGCCTTGAGCAGCAGCCCCGGCACGGCGGGCTTGGTCATAAACTCATAGGCCCCGGCCTTCATCGCCTTAACCGACAGCGGAATGGTGCCGAACCCGGTGAGAAAGATCACCGGAATGAGGTAGCCGAGCTTGGTCAGCGATTCGGCTACGTCAAAACCGTCGGCGTCCGGCATGTTCATATCGAGGATAAGGCAGCCGGGCTCTGGCCTGAACGCATGAGAAAGAAAGGCCTTCGCTGAAGGAAAGTCAGCAACCCGATAATCCTCTGCCATTAACAACCTGACCAGAGATTGCCTTACCGAATTATCATCATCTACTACATAAACAATAGGATCCATGAGTAGTCCTTGCCATCAACGGGTATGCCTGCGTCTGAACGGGTTATTAAGAAAGCATATAACCATTTTGTTGTCTTATATAACAGAGACATACACCACGTGTTTACCAAATAATAACCGGATAGTAACACAATAATTCTCATTATCATCTTGAAAATAGGAAGATCGGGTGGCGTCAGGTAAGATATTGACAACTAAAGAGTAATAATTGAGCAACGGTAAAAAAAGAGGCGTAATGATCAGGTTACAGTAGCTGACAGCGGGCAGGCAAATTATGATACAAAGTACCACTCTTCTTCTGAACCCTGACGCTACGCATGGCTTATACGATTGATATTATCTCCTGCATCACCGATCGCTTTATGGAGCTGACCGCCACCGAAAAGCGCATCGCCCAGTTCATCCTTGATGATGTCGCCACGGCGGCGGATCTGCCCATTGCCGAGCTGGCGCGTTTGACCCACACCAGCCAGGCCTCCGTCACCCGCTTTGCGCGGGCGTTAGGCTGCAAAGACGTGCGTGAGCTGAAAATGAAGCTGGCGCAGTCCCTGGCGGTAGGGCAGCGCTTTATCCTCGACGTGCCGGATCTCGAAGGGGTACAGGGGATTTACGAATCGATCATCAGCGTGCTGGAGACCAACCGCCGGGCGCTCAACGTTGAAGCGCTGAATAAGGCGGTTAGCTGGCTCAGCCAGGCGCGGCAAATTCTCGCCATTGGTATGGGCGGGGGATCCACCATCTGCGCCCAGGAGCTGCAATACCGCTTTTTCCGCCTTGGCCTGCCGGTGGTCAGTCAGAGCGACGGTCTGCTGGTGCGGATGATGTGTTCCGCCGTCGCCCCGCAGGACGTGGTGCTGGTCCTGTCGCTGGGCGGTTATACCCCGGAGATGATTGAGAGTGCGGCGATTGCCAGGCAGTACGGGGCGAAGGTGATCGCCATTACGCCGCTGGAGACGCCGCTGGCGGAGCAGGCCGATCTGGTGCTGCCCCTGCTGGTGCGGGAAAACGACTACATCTTTAAGCCCAGCACCTCCCGCTATGCCATGCTGGCGATGGTGGACGTGCTGGCGACCGAACTGGCGATGGCGAACAAGGCGCAGACCAAAGATCGGCTGCGCCGTATCAAGCTGGCGCTGGACAGCCACCGCGGCGGCGTAGACCGTCAGCCGCTGGGGGACTGATCCACGCCAGCGTGCTTCGCTAGCCCTCCGACGGTTTGCGTTTGCCGATCGGCAGCGGCGGCGCGTCCGGCTGGCTCTCGCGTTCACGGGTGATCAGCGCCAGCGCCTCTTCCCGGCTGAGCGCGTTGGCAGGCGTGACCAGCGTCACCACCACCGCACAGCCCAGGCTGGTCAGCACCGAGGGTACGCAGGGGTTGCCCCAGAAGGCCAGCCAGTCGCTGTCCATCAATACGGCGACGGAGGCACCCGCACCGCCCGCCAGCGCGGCCAGCGCTCCCTGCCAGTTAAAGCGGTGCCAGAAGCGGCCCAGAATTGAGCAGATAAACATGCCGGACATAATCATCGAGATCATTTTGGTGATATAGCTGATGATGTCGTTAGAGGTCAGGGCGAACAGCAGGGCAAGGGCGATCACCAGCACCAGGAAGATGCGTGACAGACGAATGGCTTTCTCCGGTGCAGGCATATGGCCGGTCACCAGGGTGTAGAGATCGCGCAGGATGATCGATACCCCGGCGATGGCATCCGAGCTGCCAGAGGACATATTGGCGGACATGCCGGCAATCAGCACCGCCATCGCCAGCACCGGCGGCAGAACCTGAGTCGCGAACAGGAAGGCGAAGCCGCTGTTGTCCAGCTGGGAGTTCATTGTCCAGACCGCCATGCCGATAATCGCGGGCAGGAAGGAGAAGAGCAGGTACAGCAGGCCGGTGATGGTAAATGACTGGCGCACCGACGACACCGTTTTTGCCGAATAGATGCGCTGACGGTAAGAGGGGGTCGCCAGCACGCCGACGCCAATCACCATCGCCAGCGAGAGGGCGGGCAGGACGCCAAGCTTATCCACCGCAAACAGGCTCTGGGCGGCAGGGTCGACGGCATGCTTGATATTCTCCCAGCCGCCGACGTGGTTAACCGCCAGCACGGCCATTAAAATAAAGCCGACAAACAGAATGATCGATTGAACGGTATCGATCCACACTACAGCGGAATAGCCGCCAATACCGACGTACACCACAAACGCCAGGGCAATAATAATTTTGGCGACGTTAATGTCTATTCCACTGGCCCAGGCAAGGTATAAACCACCACCCAAAATATGCGCGCCCAGCCAGCCAATAGAGGCAATAAATATCAATACGGCAACGACGTTTTTAACAATTTTGCTGCCGCCGGTGTAATACGAAATCTCTTCGCTCATGGTCATAAAGCGTAATTTACGCACTGGGGCAAATAGCCAGGCGACCAGTAAGATGCCGACCGCGCCACCGAGACCATACAGCATCCCGGCCCAGCCGTTGGTATAGCCAAATCCTACTGCGCCGACGCTTGAGCCGGTGCCGACCATGGTGCCGACCGTTGATCCCAGGGTTAATATCATCGGCAACGAGCGGCCGCCCAGCAGAAAGTCATCGCCATTTTTTTGATGCCGCGAAACGTACCAGCCGAGCGTAATCATGGCGCAGGCATAGAGGGTGAACCAGACCAGAAAAGAGATATTATTCATTGCTCACGTCCAGATATCGTTAATCTATTTCGTCTGCGCGAAATGGATGAGTTAACAGGACCGGTCACCTGAAAAAAGGCGCAGGGGATCCGAGAGTACAGGCAAAATAAATTTTGCCAGGGTACCGCGATAGCTTTTTTATAAATATGCGATCTCCCTTGCGCGCAAGGGAGAGGAGATTATTTGATGCGAGCGGCGTTGTAGCAGGTCACATCGACTTCAACTTTGCAATCCACGACCAGGTCCGCGACGCAGCAGATGCGGGCAGGGGGATGGTCGCCAAAAAATTCCCGGAAGACCTTGTTGAACGACTGGAAGTAGCGGGCGTCGGTAAGGATCACCTTCACGTGAACCACATCCGCCAGGGTATAGCCCGCTTCGGTCATGATATCCACGCAGTTCTGGATCGCCAGCCGGGACTGATCGACAATGCCGCCTTCCACCACTTCGCCATTTTTCATTGGGGTCTGGCCGGAGACGTACAGCCAGCCGCCTGCCTCCACCGCCCTGGCAAATGGCAGATGCTGTCCGCCGGTACCGGTACCGCCCTCTGTGCCATAACGTTTAATGCTCATCGTTGCTCCTTATTCTGTGGTCTGCCGACGCAGGAAACGTCCTGCGCGTCCTGTAATGCGTTTATTGTGGTCGTAGCTCATCACCCCGTTCACCATCACGGCGTCAATGCCGTCTGCGGGCCGTTTGGGATCCGAGAAGCTGGCGACGTCGCGCACCGTCTGCGGATCAAAAAGTACCAGGTCCGCATAGTAGCCGGTTTTGATCAGGCCGCGCTGCGGCAGCTGGAAGCGCGCCGCGGACATGCCCGTCATCTTGTGCACCGCCATCGTCAATGGGAAAAGCTTCTCGTCGCGACAGTAATGGCCCAGCACGCGCGGGAATGCGCCCCACAGGCGTGGGTGCGGCATCGGGTCGTTCGGCAGCCCGTCGGAACCGATCATCGTCACCGGATAGCGCAGCACCCGGCGCACATCCTGCTCGTCCATGTTGTAGTAAATGGCCCCGGCGGGCATCAACTGCTCCGCCGCGCTGTGCAGGCTCACCTGCCAGCCGTCCGCTATCTGCTGTAGCGTTTTGCCCGCCTGCTCCGGGTGCGGCTCAGACCAGGTAATGACGATGTCAAACTCGTCGGTCACCTGCTTGAGATCCAGCGTCGAAGAGCTGGCGGAGTAGGGGTAGCAATCGCAGGCGATCTCCTGGTGCTGGCGCATCTTGTCGAAAAATGCCAACGTCTCCCGCGTGCGGCCCCAATTTTTTGCGCCGGCGCACTTATGGTGTGACACCACCACCGGCACCTTGCCGTGGCGGCCAATCCGGAACGCTTCGTCGAGCGCCTCCAGAATCGGTTCAAACTCAGAGCGCAGGTGCGTGGTATAGATACTTTTTTCCGCCGCCAGCTCTTCCGCCAGGGCCATCACTTCATCGGTGGAGGAGTGAAACGCCGTAGCGTAGGCCAGCCCGGAGCTCATGCCCAACGCCCCCTGCTGTAGTGCCGCGCGCAGCTGCTGACGCATGGCGGCGATCTCCTCTGCGGTTGCCGCCCGGAACAGATCGTCCATATGGTTATTGCGCAGGGTCGTATGGCCAATCAGCGTCCCGACGTTGATAGCGGGCCGCGCGGCTTCCAGCGCATGGGCGTAGGCATCTACCGTCGGGTAGATAAAGTGTTCTTTCTCGCCCAGCAGGTTCATCGGGTCCGGTACGTCGCTGCGGATCGTGGCGGCGGCGGCACTGATGCCGCAGTTGCCGACAATGACAGTGGTGATCCCCTGGCTGATTTTCGGCAGGTAATCGGGCATGCGGATGACGTTGGTATCATCATGGGTATGCACGTCGATAAAGCCGGGCGACAGCACCTTGCCCGTGGCGTCGATAACATGCTCGGCCTGAGCGTGGATCGCAGGCGCAATCGCTACGATACGATCGCCGCTGACCGCCACATCGGCACGGTATTCGGGGCCGCCGCTGCCGTCGATAACGGTGGCGTTTTTGAAAAGCCAGTCATGCTTCATAACACCTCACTCCCTTTTTGTTCTTAAGCCAAGTTAACCATTTACAAGCTCAAAAAACAGTGGAAAACTACGCAAAAGTCAGATCGTTTTGTGATACTTTTATTCAAAAATAATAACAATATTATATTTATCTCTTTATTTTCATATAGATAAATATGTTATTTTAACGTTAAAACACGATAAACCGTTAAGGATCATGTTATGAAATATCACTCCGATACGTTAGTGACCCATAAGTCTGCGATCATGCGCACCCCGGCAAACGTGCTGGCGGAGGATGTTTGCCTGCCAGCGGCGGTGCTTAAGCAGTCGGCGCTGCGTAATAACATCGACTGGATGCAACGCTACGCCGATGCACGCGGCGTCTCGCTGGCGCCGCATGGCAAAACCACCATGACGCCGTGGATCTTTCAGGCGCAGCAACAGGCGGGCGCGTGGGCGATTGGCGTCGGCAGCGCCTGGCAGGCCGGGGCGGCGATGGCGAGCGGCATCAAGCGCGTGCTGATGGTGAACCAGCTGGTGGGGAAGGCCAACATGCAGCTGATCTCTCAGCTTAAGCAGCATTACCATGAGGTGGATTTTGCCTGCTGCGTGGACAGCGTTGACAATGCCGCTGCGCTTTCGGACTTTTTTGCTGGGCAAAACCAGACGCTGGATGTGCTGGTAGAGTTGGGCGTGCCCGGCGGGCGCTGCGGCTGTCGCAGTACCGACGCCGCGCTGGCGCTGGCGCAGAAGATCCACGATCTGCCGGGACTGCGGCTGCGCGGGCTGGAGCTGTATGAAGGCGTGCTGCACGGTGACGATCCGCAGCCGCAGGTCGAAGCCCTGCTGCGCGATGCCGCCGAGCTTGCCTGTGGCATGGAGCACCTGGTGGACGGCGAGTTTATTCTCACCGGGGCCGGCACCGTCTGGTATGACGTAGTGTGTAATATCTGGCTCAACGCAAAGAAACCGGCGCAGTGCCGGATCGTGATCCGTCCGGGCTGCTATATCACCCATGACCGGGGGATTTATGCCGACGCGCAGCAGACCTTGATTGAGCGCGACCGTGTCGCCTGCGATCTGGGTGGCGATCTCGCTTCCGCCCTGGAGCTGGTGGCGATGGTACAGTCAGTGCCGGAAGCCGACCGCGCGGTAGTGAACTTCGGCAAGCGCGACTGCGCCTTTGACGCCGGGCTGCCGCAGCCTATTGCCCACTACCGTCACGGGCAGGCACTGCCGTTCCAGCCGCAGGCCATCGTCAGCGTCGGGGTGATGGATCAGCACTGTATGGTGAAGCTGGCCCCGGAAAGCGACGTCCGCGTCGGTGACATTCTGGTCTTTGGCACCTCACATCCGTGCCTGACCTTCGATAAATACAAAACGCTGCTGTTGATTGATGACGACTATCGCGTCGTCGATGAGCTCGATACGCTGTTTTAACATTGGGCAATCTTGTTGGCAGTGATGGTTTATCTACCGCCTGCGGCGATGCACGGCCTCGGCCTCCCAGAAGAGGAGTCGCCGCTGCAGCCAGCGCACCAGCTCTGCGCCGCACAGCCCAATCAGGGCCAGCAAAATTACGCCTGCGAACATGGTCGACATACTCATGCTGACCGAGCTTGCGGCGATCAGGTAGCCAAGCCCGCTCTGCGCCGAGAGAAACTCGGCTACCACCGCGCCAATCAGCGCCAGCGCGACGCCAATCTGCAATCCGGCGAAAATGTCACTCGCCGCCGAGGGAAGTTTGACATGGAAGAGTAAATACCAGCGTGAAGCGGAAAAAGCGCGGCAGGCGTCCAGCAGTTCCGGATCGGCGCGGCGAATGCCGTTCACGGTATTCACAAACAGCGGGAAAAAGCAGACCAGCGTGACCAGCACCACCTTTGACAGGGTGCCAAAACCAAACCACACCAGGATGATCGGCCCCAGCGCCACCTTCGGCGTGGCCTGTAGCGCCACCAGCAGCGGATAGACGAACCGCTCAAAGGTACGCGACTCCGCCAGCGCTACGCCCAGCGTAATCGCCAGCACGCTACCCACGGCAAAGCCGCTGAGCGTCTCACCCAGCGTGACCGCAATATGCGGCCACAGGCTGTTATCCTGAAAACCGCTGGCCAGCGCGCCGAATACCGCAGCGGGCGAGGGCAGCAGATAGTCGGGAATAGCAAACAGACGCACGGCCATATCCCAGATAAACACCAGCACCGCCAGGCTAATCAGCGGGTAGATCACCGCTTGAAATCTATGCATGGGTAAAATATCTCCGTAAATGTTGGCACAGGGCCATAAACGTCTCGTCGCCCAGCGTCTCCAGCGTACGCGGGCGCGGCAGGGGGATCGCCAGCTCTTCGACAATGCGGCCCGGCCTCGGCGACATCACCAGCACCCGGTCGGCCAAAAATACCGCTTCCTGAATCGAGTGGGTGATAAACAGGACCGACTTGCGCTGTTGCTCCCAGATGCGCTGTAGCTCCAGCATCAGCGTCTCCCGCGACAGCGCGTCTAGCGCCGCGAACGGCTCATCCATTAGCAGCAGCTGCGGATCGTGCAGCAGCATTCGGGCAATGCCGACGCGCTGCTGCATTCCGCCGGAAAGTTCGAACGGATAGTCATGGGTGAAGGACGCAAGGCCCACCAGCTCAAGCAGTTCGAGGGCGCGCTGCCGGGCCGGGCCTGCGGGCAACCCCAGCGTGCGGGCCGGCAGCAGAACGTTATTGAGCACGCTTTTCCACGGCAGTAGGTTGGGCTTCTGAAACACAACGCCCGCCTGACGGCCCGGTCCGTTCACCGCTTCAGACGCCAGCAGCACCTGACCCGATGACGGCGGCATCAGCCCGGCGGCGAGCTTCAGAATGGTCGATTTACCGCAGCCGGACGGCCCCAGCAGCGCCACAAACTCGCCGTCTGCCACCCGCAGGTCAACGCTGCCCAGCGCCTCGATCTCTCCCCGGCGCGTGGTATAGGTCAGGCTCGCCCCGCGCAGCTCCAGCGCAGCACTCATGTTTGCGCCTCGTGTTCTACCCGCGCGGCGGCAAGAAACGCCAGCACCCGCTCCCAGCTTCTACGGTTGGCCCGGGCGTTGGCGACCGGCGTTCCACCGCCGTCGATAGTTACCCCCGCCACCGGATGCACTTTAGCGATATCGGTGGTCGGGACAAACGGAAAGCCGATAGCATGCCCGGCACCGGCGTTATGAACATGCTCCACCGGCCAGGGGTGTTCCCGAGCCACCAGATCGGCCTTAATGCGATTGCAGTACGCCTCCGACGGCCAGAAGCCATCATCAGAGCCGGAGATCACCAGCACGGGCCCGGCAATGCGCTCTACCGGAATACGCGCCGCCGCGGTGAATTGCGCGTTGCGCTCTACCGTTAAAAACGCCGGGGCCTGACGGAGGGGCGCGCCCGGTGCGGAAGGGTAGTCAAATGCATGCCAGTCCGCATGAGGATTATCGCGCCAGATATTGCGCAGCGGCTCACCGCGCCATGTCCAGGCGGTGGCGTCACGCGGCTCGTCCGGACGGCCAGCGCGCAGCGTGCCGTGGATCACGGCGCTCGGCACATAGCCAATCACGGCGCTGACGCGCTCGGGGAAGGTCGCTCCCAGCAGCAGGGCCAGTTCACCGCCGCGAGAGTGCCCGGCAACCGCGATAAACCCGGCGCGCGGCTGAAGCTCACGTGCGGCCCATGCCAGCGCCTGCTCAAAATACTCCAGCGGGGTGCCGGAAATGTACTCCGGACGTCCAGGCGCTTTGAACCAGGCGAGGGCAAACGCCGCGTAGCCGTGGGAGGCAAACAGGGCGGCGCGCTGCTCAGGCGTTCCTCCGCCGGAGCCGTTAAGCAGCACAACCAGCGGATGCGGGCCCTCTCCCGGCGGGGTGAACAGGGTGCCGGAAAGATCGCCCTCGCGTACCTCGCGGCGCGTAACGCCGGGGGCAACAAGATACTGCACGATAGTGGCCTGCGCCTCGTTGCCTGCGACATCCACAAGATGCAGCGCGATCCGTCGCGGCTCGGTGCTGTCGGACAGCTCAGGGGCAACGGGCGCGGAAACCTGGCGCAGCGCCCAGACGGGGGCCATAGGTTCTGCATCGTGCCAGTCACCCTCTAACGGTACGGCGGTGGCAACGTCCAGCGCACCGTCATCAGCAACGGCAAACGCGGCATGGCTTTGCCAGATGCTGCCGTCAGGGTGGGTAAACGAAGCTGAGAGACGGGCAACGCCGCTAGTCAGTCCGCTGGCGGTGATGCTTCGCGGCCGATCGATCGGCCCGTCAGGCGTATCAATATTCAAGGTAATACTCATTTTGCCGCCTCCGCCCGCTTGCGCAGGGCATCTTTATCAAAATCGTCAAACGCCGTAACGAATTCATTGGAGAAGATCTTCGCCACCGGCACGTTTGCGCTGGGGAACTCGCCCTGTTTCGCCATCGCGCCAATGGCCTGCTGGATCACCGCCAGATCGTACTCGCCCGGCTGGCGGCGCGAACCGTCCGCCCGGTAAAGCGTGCGCTGCAGGCGGCGGGTGAGCAGGGTCGTTGCCTCGGTCAAACCCTTGCCCTCGGCGTCAGCAGGCTTGCTTTCCGGATGCTGACGCCAGAATGCCTGCACGCAGAAGGTCGGATTGATTTCACACACGTACTGCGCCTCGGTATAGGCCCGGCCAAAGCGGCGGATTAAATCTGGGTTCTCTTTGAAGGTATCTTGATGGGCGATAAAACCGTTGCCGGGATTCTCCTGGAAGACCGCCGGGTAGGCGATGCGGCGGATTTTGGTGCCGGTAAACTCAAAAATATCGCCCCAGCTGCTGTTATAGTTGAGTGCATCCACCTTGCCGCTGCGCAGCGCCTGGAAGCCAGAGCCCAGCGCACCGACCGCCACAAACTCAACGTTCTTGCCCGGCTCCAGCCCGGCGACCCTGAGCGCAGCCCGGCTGTTGGGCAGCGTGCCCCACGTCAGCGCGCCGACGCCGATCTTCTTATCTTTGAGATCGGCGAGGGTTTTAATCGACGACTCCGCCAGCACCGTATACTCCAGCGTCTGGTTTGGCGTACCGTTATAGAAGTAGCGCAGCGGCAGCGGGTTTTTGCCGCTGAAGTAGCTTGAAATGACCGGCTCCGAGACCGGATAGCCGAAGGTCACGCGCTTGCTGGCGACCTGAGGCAGCAGCGCGCCCGCCCCCTGAAACACTAGTAGCTTAACGTCAAGGTTTTGTTCTTTGAACAACCCCAGCTCTTGTGCTGCCGCATAGGGCGCGCCGTCGTGGACGGCGGGAGGAATGGCCAGAGCCACGGTCACTTCGTCAAGGGCCTGCGCCTGGGCGACGCCGACAAACGTGAGTGACAACAGCAGATACTTTACTCGCATAGGGCTTCCTGAATGATGGCGAAACAGAGGCGCTCAAGGTAGAGCAGGCCACCCCCATGCAAAACGAACATATTGCGCTAACGATATGAAAGAGACAGCTAATCTGAGCAGCCCAGCGGCAGCGGCGCTCGCTGTTCAGGCCACAGGCCGCTGGTACGCCCTTATCCGTGCGCTGAGCAGCCCAGTTGATGCTTTTTTCCGCTTTACATTGCTGTTTTAATTATTAGAACCCGGCGCAAACCTGCCCCAGAATGGCCTCACTAAGAGCGTCAATGCGGCGCTGTGAGAAGCTCACTGCGGTGAGATAAGCGGCTAAGGGGAGTGCTGTGACGGAATCTTTATCTTTAGGCGAACGTGCTTACCATGCGATCCGCCGCGACATTCTGACCTGTCGCATGATGCCGGGAACGCTGGTGACCGAATCCGAGCTGATGGAGCGCTATCAGCTGGGTAAAAGCACCTGCCGCCTGGCGCTGGCGCGGCTCAGCCATGAATACCTTGTCGAATCCCGGCCGCGTAAAGGCTACCGCATTGCACCCATCACCCTCCAGGATGTGGAAGAGATCTTCACCCTGCGCGTGCAGCTTGAGCCGCTGGCGGCGCGTCTCGCCGTCGGCAAAGTGGATATCGATCTGCTTAAGCGGCTGGAGGCGGACTGCCGGGTGGAGGTCGCCGCGCCGCTCCCTACGCGCATTGATGTGTTTATGAATGCCAACAAGCGCTTTCATCTGGCTATCGCCGAGGCGGCGGGCAATCAGCATCTGCTGCGCACGCTCTCGACCCTGATGGATGAGATGGCGCGGCTGGTGGCGCTGGGGTTCAACGTTCAACGTACCAAGCCGGAAATTCGCCACGACCATAACGCCATGATCGATGCCTTTATCGAGGGCGACCGCAAGCGGGTAGAGTTTATCGCCCGCAGGCATATTGAGACCTTCCAGGCCATGACGCTGGAAAAAATCTACGCCACGTTAACCTCAGGCGGTACGCTGCTACCTGTTCAGGAAAAGAGGGTTTTCTCATGAGCGCCATTCTTGAGGAACTGCCCGCTGGCGCAGCGCCAGTGATTGAGCTCCGGCAGGTCGGCAAATATTTCGGCATGCAAGAGGTGTTGAAAGCAATTTCGCTTAGCGTCTATCCAGGGGAGATCGTCGCCCTGCTCGGGGCGTCCGGCTGCGGTAAAAGCACGCTGCTGAATATCATATCCGGCCTGCTGCCCGCTGACGGCGGCGACATCGCCCTGCAGGGTGAGGCGGTGGCGCAGTTTAGCCAGTGGCGGCAGGTGGCCTATCTCTTTCAGGAGGATCGGCTGCTGCCGTGGCGCACGGTGCGCCAAAACGTTAACTTCGCGCTGGAAAACAGCTCGCTGTCGCGCGCCGAGCGCCAGCGTCGCGTCGAGGCCGCTCTGCAGCTGGTAGGCATGGCGCAGGTGGGGCATAAGTGGCCGCACCAGCTCTCGGGCGGCATGCGCAGCCGCATCGCTCTGGCGCGCAGCCTGGTGGCGGAGCCGCAGATTTTACTGATGGATGAGCCGTTCTCCAAACTCGATCCGCAGACCCGCAGCGCCATGCACGACGAGCTGCTGCGTATTCGCACCCTCAAGAACATGACGGTGGTGATGGTCACCCACGACGTTGAGGAGGCGGTGATCCTCGCCGATCGCATTGTCATTCTGCAACCTAATCCGGGGCGCATTAAGCAGTTTGTTACCGTGACCCTGCCGCGTCCCCGATTGCCAACCGGCCGCGACGTAGCTGAGAAGGTTCGTCTGCTGCGGATGGAGGTCTAGATGCATAAGTCCAGGCAAACCCTGTCTCTCATTGTCCAGCGCCTGATCCTGCTGGCGATCTTTGTCTTACTGTGGCTGCTGGCCGCACGCAACATGCCTGCCTTTGTGCTGCCAGGGCCGGAGAAAACCTTTAACGCGCTACTGATGCTGTGGCGTAACGATACGCTGCTGCGTGACATTGGCGTCACCTTCTCGCGGGTGGTCAGCGGCTTTTTACTGGCCACGGTGGTAGGAACGCTGGCCGGGCTGGCGCTCGGGGCAAGCCGCAGGCTGGCGCAGTTTTTCGAGCCGCTGCTGGCGGTGTTTAACACCGTCTCGTCGGCCATCTGGGCGATTTTCGCCATTATTTGGTTCGGCATCTCTAACGCCACTACCGTCTTCGTGGTGTTTATGACCTCAATGCCGCTGATCCTGACCAACGTCTGGCAGGGGGCGCAAACCGTTGAGCGGCAGTACGTGGAGCTGGCGCGCAGCTTCCGCATGAGCCGCGTACAGACGCTGCTCAAAATCTATTTACCCACCATTCTGCCTTACTTTTTTTCGGGCGCGCGGCTGGCCTTTGGTTTTGGCTGGCGCGTATCGCTGGTGGCGGAAACGCTGGGCGCATCGGACGGGATTGGCTACCGACTGCGTCAGGCGGGCGATCTGGTGCAGACGGATCAGGTCTTCGCCTGGACGCTGCTGCTGGTCTCGCTAATGCTGCTGCTGGAAGGTGGCTTGCTTAAGCCGCTGGAGCGCCGCCTCTTTCGTTGGAAATCTCACACACAGGAATAACAGATGAAAAAATGGTTAAAGGTGGCCACCCTGGCTGCCGGGGCTTTTTTTGCCCTGAATTCGGCCGCGGCTGAAAAAGTCCGCATCGGCTACTGGAGCAGCGGCGTTAGCCTGGGCTATGGCACCGTACTGGAAAATAAGGACTTTTTGGCTAAGCGCGGCATCGACGCCGAGTTTGTTCACTTCCCGGATGTCAATGCGCCCATCAAGGCGCTGGCATCAGGATCCATTGATTTAGCCTTCGGCGCGCCGCTGGCAGGGGTCTTCAGCAGCGCGGCGGAAGGGGTGCCGATCAAGATCTTTGCCGCCACGCAGCCTGCCGACGTGCAGTTTGTTGTGCCCCAGGGGTCGCCCATCACCTCCCTGGACCAGCTGAAGGGCAAAAAAATCGGCATGTCGCCTGCCGGGTCGTCGGTGGCGGTGATCGCCGCCACGCTGTTACAGGGTAACAACCAGATCGCCCCCAACGACTTCCAGCTTATCGGCGGCAACGAATCGCGCCTCGCCCAGTATCTGGTGCAAAAGCAGGTGGATGCCGCCGCGCTGCGTTCGCTGACCATTGAGCAGTTGGACGAGCTGAAAGTGACGCCGCTTGGCAGCTTTGCCGATGAGTGGAAAAAGCTGACCCACAGCGACGCCGTGCCCTATATCGGCGTCGGCGCGGTGCGCAGCGAGCTGATTGAACAGCACCCGGAAACGGTAGCGCAGGTTATCGCCGCGCTGCGCGACACCCTGGCGTGGGGCAAGACCCACAAGCAGGAGGTGGTCTCGCTGCTGCAGAAAAACGCCAACCTGCCGCAGCGCGAGGCTGAAGTCTATTTCAGCCGCTGGGACAGCATGAACCGCGTCACCTTTGAACCGGCGGATATCGCCACCCTTAAGCGTCAACACCAGGTCTTTGTCGCCAGCGGCACCGTGAAAGGCGACGTGCCGGCGAGTCTCTACGACGACGCGGCGTACAAGGCATCGGCATCATTAAAATAACAGGAGTTAACCGTGAGTCAGACCATGAAAGCGCTGGTGCTTAACCAGCACGGCAGCCTGGACAACCTGTCCGTTATTAGCGATAAACCGCGCCCGACGCTGCAGGCAGGCCACGCCATCGTACGGGTGAAAGCCTCCTCGTTTAACTATCACGACGTCTTTACCGTCAACGGCATGCCGGGTATTAAGGTCCCGCTGCCGGTGGTGCCAGGCCTCGATCTTGCTGGCGTCATCGACGAGATCGCCGACGACGTGACGGGCTGGAAAGTCGGTGACCGTGTGCTGATCAACCCGTTGAAACCCGGCGTAGGGCTGATGGGCGAAATGACCGACGGCGGCATGGCGGAATATGCCCTGGTGGATGCCACGCAACTTATCGCGCTGCCGGAGGCGGTCACCTTTGCCCAGGCGGCGGCGCTGCCGGTGGCCTACGGCACGGCGCACCGCATGCTGGTGACCCATGATACCATTAAGCAGGGCGATCGCGTGCTAATCCTCGGTGCCAGCGGCGGCGTGGGCACGGCCTGCGTCGTGCTGGCGAAAAAGCTCGGGGCGGAAGTTATCGCCTGCGTTGGCAGCGCGGAGAAGGGCGAGGCGCTGACCGCGCTGGGTGCCGATCATGTTGTTAACTACCGCGAAGAAGATTTCTCCCGCTGGGCGATTGGCCGCTACGGCAAACCCCAGCGCCGCAACTATGAGGGCGGCGTGGACGTGGTGATTAACTTCACCGGCGGTGATACCTGGCGTCCGTCGCTCAAATGCTTAAAACGTGGCGGCACGCTGCTGGTCTGCGGTGCGACGGCGGGCTATGACCCAGCGGAAGATCTGCGCTACGTCTGGAGCTTCGAGCTGAACATCAAAGGCTCCAACAGCTTCTACACCGAGGATCTGGAGGCGCTGCTGACGCTGGTGGCGCAGGGTGACATTACACCGCTAATCGACCGTGAGCTGCCGCTGGAGCAGGCAGCGGAAGGGCTGCGGCTGATCCGCGACCGTGAAGTCTTAGGCAAAGTGATTGTGACCCCTTAAGGAGAGGCAGATGAGCGAGATTGTTGCATTAAGCGTGCAGGACGTGCAGGAGAAACTGCTGAAGGGTCCCTATCACCAGTGGCTGGGTCTTGAGGTGCAGGCGGTGGCAAAGGGTGAAATCACCCTGACGGCGCGTTTTCGCGACGAGTGGGTGGTCAATCCGGCGGGAGGCTATATTCACGGCGGCATTCTGGCGGCGCTGGTCGATCTGACCGCCGACTGGGCGCTGGTGGCCTACACCGGTAAAGGCGTCCCGACGCTGGATATTCGGGTCGACTATCACCGCCCGGCGCGCGGCGACCTGCGGATCGTGGGCAAAGTCATCAAGGTGGGCAAGCAGGTCTCCAGCGCCGAGGCCTGGATTTACGACAGCGAAGACCGGCTGGTGGCGAGCGGTCGTGGCCTGTACGCCATGCCTGCCGCCTGAGGAGTCGCCCATGCCACTGGTCTTCGATCACCTGGTGATCAACAACCATTTTGCGCTGGAGGCTACGCGGGATCGCTTTGCCGCGCTGGGCTTCACCCTGACGCCGGAGAGCCACCACTCGCTCGGATCGATGAACCAGCTGGTGATGTTTAACGGTCACTACCTGGAGCTAATCGGACTCCCGCGTCACGGGGAGCGGATCCGCCAGGAGCTGCTGGACAGCCCGCGCGGTATCGACGGGCTGGTGTTTCGCAGCACGGATGCCGCCGCAACGGAGCAGCAGCTGCGCGAGCAGGGCTTTAGGGTGCAGCCGGTACAGCATTTCTCCCGCGAGGTAGAAGTCGACGGTGAACGGGGCGAGGCGCGTTTTAGCACGGTACGCCTTGCACCCGGTAGCTTTGCGGCGGGAAGGGTCTATTTTTGCCAGCATCACACCCCGGAGTGGGTGTGGCGCGCCCCCTGGCTCTCCCACGCCAATGGCGTTGCGGGGATCGAAGCGTTAACCGTTGTGAGCCAGAACGTCGACCAGGAAGCACAGGCGTGGCAGCGACTCGGCGCGCCCGATCCGGCTTTTAAGCTGCAATTGCTGACTCCCTCCGCCTGGCGTGATGATTCCGCCGGTCTGGTCAGCGTGGACGAGAGCCGCCCCAGCCAGTTTACGGCTATCCACTTTCGCGGCGGCAATGCGTCGATGCTGGTTCAGGCCGCACGTGACGCCGGGCTGCCGCTGCTTCAACAACCGGGACGGCTGCTGATCGCTATGCCCGCCATTCACACCCTACTTGAGTTCAGGCTATGACTGTTACTAATCTGGGCGCGCTGCCGCTGTCGGCCCGTCACAACCCGCTGCCCGCCTTCATCATGCCGCAGGGTGAAGGGCAGGAGCAGGCTATCACCTTTGGCGAGCTGGACGCCCAGGCCAACGCGGTAGCCGCGGCGCTTCAGGCCCGCGGCTATCAGCCGGGCGAGCGCGTTGCGCTGCTCGGGCGTAACTCCATTGCGTTTATCACCGCTTTTTTAGGCATCCTGCGGGCGGGGCTGGTCGCCGTGCCGATTAGCATCAAATTTCCGCCTGCGACGCTGGGGAAAATTCTCGACGACTGCGACGCACGACTGGTGATGGGCGATGATACGCTGCTGGCAAACCTTAACGTCACGCGCAGCCGGTGGGGGTTCCACGATCTGGCGTCGCTCGCGCCGGTACCCGACTACGACACCTTTGTACCGCAGGCAGACTCGCTGGCGATGCTGCTCTATACCTCCGGCTCCACCGGCATGCCGAAAGGGGTGCGCCTCACCCATGCCAGCCACCGCTGGGTGGTAGAGACGCGGCTGGCGGCCAACGAGCTGGCGGACCAGCGCGTGCTGATCGCCGCGCCGTTTTATCATATGAACGCCCTGGCGCTGGCGCTGCTGACGCTGGCCAGCGGCGTCACCACTATCCTGCTACCCCAGTTTCAGGTGCGGGAGTACATCGCCGCCATTGCCCGCTACCGCTGCACCTGGATCACCGCCGTGCCACCGATGATCGCCATGATGATGAAAGAGCAGGCTCTGCTTGCCGCGAGCGATCTCTCCTCGGTGCGGGTCGTGCGCATGGGTTCTGCGCCGGTTAACGAAGGGTTATTCAATCAGATCCGTCAGATCTGGCCCAATGCGCGGATCATCAACGCCTACGGTACCACGGAAGGGGGCCCGATTGTCTTTGGCCTGCACCCGCAGGGGCGCTTCGCACCGTTGCAGTCCAACGGCTACGCCCATCCGGCGGTCTCGCTGCGGCTACGCGACGAGCAGGGGCAGCTTAGCGACCACGGCGTGCTGGAGATGAAAAGCCCGGCGCTGATGCAGGGCTATCATCAGCGCCCGGACGTCTCCGCGCCGTTCACCCTTGATGGATACTACATTACTGGCGACGTGTTCATGCGCGATGAGCATGGCTTCTACACCTTTATCGGCCGACGCGACGATATGTTCGTCTGCGGCGGTGAGAACATCTATCCCGGCGAAGTGGAAAAGCTGCTGGAGCAGCATCCTGCCGTGCAGCAGGCCTGCGTCGTGGCGGTAAGCGATGAGATTAAAGGCAGCAAGCCGGTAGCCTGGATTATTCCTCGGGAAAACAGCGTTGCCAGGCCGGAGGAGATCAAGGCCTGGACGCTAACGCACGGACCCGCCTATTTGCACCCCCGCCATATCTGGCTCACCGACAGCTTCCCGTTAGCGGGCACGAACAAAGTAGACAAACAGGCGCTGCGCGCTGAGGCGGAGCGCTATCTGGCGACGGCAACCGACAAGGAGATGCGGGCATGAAATTTAACTGGCACAACCCTTACCTCACCACGCGCACGCCGCTGTTCGCGCGTAACGCGGTAGCGACATCTCACCCGCTGGCGGCACACGCTGGCAATCAGGCTCTGTTAAACGGGGGTAACGCGGTGGATGCGGCCATTGCGGCAGCGGCGACGTTAACTATCGTCGAGCCGGTCTCCAACGGGCTGGGTAGTGACGCGTTCGCCATGGTCTGGGACGGCCAGCAGCTGCACGGCCTGAACGCCTCCGGTACCGCGCCCTCCCACTGGGATACCAACTGGTTTGCCCGGCGTTACGGCGTGGATGCGCAAGGCCATGCCAAACGGCCCGTGCGCGGCTGGGACAGCGTGACCATTCCGGGGGCTATTGCCGCCTGGGAGGCGTTGCACCAGCGCTTCGGCAAGCTGCCGTTTTCCCAACTGCTGGAGACCGCCATCGATCTTGCCGAGCGAGGCGTGACCATTGCGCCAATGGTGGCGCGTAAGTGGCACGCCGCTGTGCCGCTGCTTCAGGATCAGCCGGGCTTTGCCGCGACCTTTATGCCCAACGGCCGCGCACCGGAGATTGGTGAGAAGTTTGTCATGCCCGCCGCTGCCCGCACGCTGCGCCTGCTTGCCGACCAGGGCGCGCGCGCCTTTTATGAAGGCGAGGCGGCAGAGGCGATAGTCCGCTTTGCCGCCCAAAGCGACGTGCCGCTGACGCTTGCTGACCTTGTCGGATATCGCCCCGAATGGGTCACGCCGGTGAGCCGTCGCTATCGCGGTTACGACGTTCACGAGCTGCCGCCTAACGGCCAGGGCATTGCCGCCCTGATCGCGCTGGGGATCCTTGAGCATTTCGATCTCGCCAGCCTGCCGCTGGACGGCATCGCGTCGCAGCACCTGCAGATTGAAGCGATGAAGTTGGCCTTTGCCGATATCTATAAATACGTTGGCGATCCGCGCTCTATGGATATCACCCCTGAGCAGATGCTGGATGACAGTTATCTGGCCGAACGTGCCAGGCTTATCGATCCGGCGCGGGCCAGCCAGCCCCTGCCGGGCATGCCCGCCAGCGGCGGCACCGTCTATCTCACCACCGCCGACGAAAGCGGCATGATGGTGTCATTTATTCAGTCGAATTATATGGGCTTCGGCTCGGGTGTGGTGGTACCGGAGTACGGGATCAGCCTGCAAAACCGGGGGGCGGGGTTCTCAAGCGATCCGCGCTCCGCCAACGTCGTTGCGCCCGGCAGGCGGCCATTCCACACCATCATTCCTGGCTTTCTCACCAAAGACGGACAGCCGCAGATGAGCTTTGGCGTCATGGGGGGTGACATGCAGCCGCAGGGGCACGTCCAGACGCTGGTGCGCATGCTGGATTACCAGCAGCAGCCGCAGGCTGCCTGCGATGCGCCACGCTGGAAGGTAAACCGCGATTTCTCGCTCGACCTGGAGGTCGGTTTTCATCAGGGCGTGGCGGAGCAGCTGGGTCAGCGCGGGCATCGCTTTACCTCGCTTAACGATCCGTACATGGACTTTGGATCAGGCCAGTTTATCTGGAAGCTGACGACGGAAGGGAGCGACGGCTACGTTATTGCCAGCGACAGCCGCCGCGACGGCCAGGCGGTAGGGTTTTAAATACGCTGCGCATATAAAGTAAGCGATTGAATACAAAAGTCAAAAATTTACATATGCATTAATGCATTGATAAATATTGATTTTTATTATTCATAATTAAACAAACAGCGATAAGCATTCACTTAAGCCACTTGATCACGACGTCATATAAATCTACTGTATAAATACACAGTAATTATTATAATAAGGTGACGTCCGTGAGTTTAACATTTTATAAGCCCGCTGAGCTGCGCGAAGTTCTCGCGTTTCCTCTCTTTGGCGATCTGGTGCCGTGCGGTTTTCCCTCGCCGGCGCAGGACTATGTGGAGCAGAGTCTCGACCTAAACGAATTAATGATCCACCACCCCAACGCGACCTACTTCGTAAAGGCAGCGGGGGACTCAATGATCGACGGTGGCATCAATGATGGCGACCTGCTCGTCGTCGATAGCGCCCGTACCGCCGCCCATGGCGATATTGTTATCGCCGCCGTCGACGGTGAATTTACCGTTAAAGAGCTTCAGCTTCGTCCCACCGTCCAGCTTAACCCCCGCAATCCCCGCTATACGCCCATCCGCATCGGCAGTGAAGAGGCGCTCGAAATCTTCGGCGTCGTGACTCACATAATCAAATTCACGTGCTGAATCATGTTCGCCCTGGTGGATGTGAATTCATTCTATGCCAGCTGTGAAACGGTCTTCCGGCCCGATCTGCAAGGCAAGCCGGTGGTGGTGCTCAGCAATAATGATGGCTGCGTGATCGCCCTCAGCGCGGAAGCGAAAAGGCTGGGTATTACCATGGGCGCGCCGTTCTTTAAGCAGCGGGATCTGTTTCGCGCCCACCGCGTCACCTGCTTTAGCAGCAACTATGAGCTGTACGCCGACATGAGCCGCCGCGTCATGGGCACGCTGGAGAGGCTCTGCCCGCGCGTGGACGTCTACTCCATTGACGAGGCGTTCTGCGATCTCTCCGGGGTGCGTAACTGCCGGGTGCTGGAGGAGTTTGGCCAGGAGATCCGCAACACGCTGTGGCGTGAGACCCACCTGAGAGTCGGGGTGGGGATTGCGCAGACCAAAACCCTGGCCAAGCTGGCTAACTATGCCGCCAAGCGCTGGCCGCAGCTGGGCGGTGTGGTGGATCTCTCTAACGTCGATCGCCAGCGGCGGCTGATGGAGCGGCTACCGGTCGAGGAGGTATGGGGCATTGGGCGACGCCTCGCGAAAGCGCTGGATGCGCACGGGATCAAAACCGTACTGCAACTCGCCGATAGCGATATCCGCTTTATCCGCAAGCAGTTCAGCGTGGTGATGGAGCGCACGGTGCGGGAGCTGCGGGGCGAGTCCTGCCTGGCGTTCGATGAGTTTGTCCCTGCCAGGCAGGAGATCCTTTGCAGCCGCAGCTTTGGCGAGCGCACGGCGGACTATGAAGCGGTCAGGCAGGCCGTCTGCACCTACGCGTCGCGGGCGGCGGCCAGGCTGCGCGGCCAGCATCAATACTGCCGCGTCATCTCGGCCTTTGTGAAAACCTCACCCTTCGCCGCAGGGGAGCCTTACTACGGCAACAGCGCGATGGTGAAGTTGCTGACCCCCACCCAGGACAGCCGGGATATTATCCACGCCGCGACACGCTGTCTGGATACCATCTGGCGCGAGGGCCATCGCTATCAGAAGGCGGGCGTCATGCTCGGGGATTTCTACAGCCAGGGCGTGGCGCAGCTCGATCTCTTTGACGCTAACGCACCGCGTCCGGGCAGCGAGGCGCTGATGGCGGTGCTGGATAAACTCAACGAAAAAAAAGGGCAGGGGACGCTCTATTTTGCCGGGCAGGGGATCCAGCAGACGTGGCAGATGAAGCGCGAGATGCTCTCGCCGCGCTACACCACCCGATGGTCAGATCTGCCGATTTGCATATAGACAAGCGTTAAGGCCAGGTAATGCGTTAAGATTGTCGAAAGAGAGAAAAGTTAAGGTGTGGAGCAGGTATGGAAGGTAAGAAACTCACTCTGAATGATATAGCAAAACTGAGTGGCGTAAGTAAATCCACGGTTTCACTTGTCATCAATAACAGCCCAAAAGTCAAAAAATCCACGCTTGACCACGTCCAGTCCGTTATCCGACAGTATGGTTTTACGCCTTCAAAAGCCGCGCAGTCTCTCCGCGGCCAGCGTGAAAAAATCATCGGTATCATCGTGACACGCCTCGATTCGGCCTCAGAGAACCAGGCCGTGCAGACCATTTTGCCTCACGTTTATCAGCACGGATATGATGCGCTGATTATGGAAACGCTGCTACAACCGGAACGTCTTGAAGAACACCTGAAAGTACTGGAAAACCGTCAGGTTGAAGGCGTCATTATTTTTGGTTTCACCGGGATCGCCAGCACCATGCTCAGACAGTGGAAAGACAGAGTGGTACTTATCGAAAGCGAACTCTCTGGCTTTCCCCGAGTTCGTTATGATGGTGCTGGCGCGGTGCGAATGCTGATGCAGCGTATGGTGCACAACGGTGCTGAAAACGTGAGTTTTATTGGCGTCGCGGAGAAAGATAAAACTACAGGCAGCGAACGTTACCAGGCTTATCTGCAGGGATGTGAACAGTTCGGTTTTATTCCCCGCGCAGCATTGGGAAATTTAACCTATCAGAGCGGCTATCAACTGGCGGCGGAGATCGTGAATGCAGAAACGCGCGCACTGATCTGTGCGACGGATACCATCGCCCTCGGCGCGATCAAATTTATACGTGAAAAGAATTTTAATATTGAGATAGGCAGTATCGGGAGCATTCCGCTGCTGAGCTTTTTATTTCCAGAGGTCATTTCAGTCAGGCTGGGCTATCCGGATGCGGGTCGCGAGGCTATACAGCTCCTGATCGCCCTGTTAAACGGAAATGTCGAAAAGAAAAAAATTGTTATTCCCTGTCAGTTTGTTGCCCAGTGAACATAATGATTGCCGACGTGTATCATCAAATAGACGTCGGCATCACGCTTTGCGAGAGTCGGTTATTTCATCCACCACATGCATTCATAAGGACGCAGCGACGCTACGCTATTCTGCACGTCGTCATAATTACCGTACAGTAGACGCCAGCGTTCTTCCTCACCAAAGTAATCATCAATAGAGACTGTATCCGGTGTAAGATTCGCCAACACTAGCAGGCTATTATCATCATCTTCTCGTTTGTAACACCAGATGCTCTCACTCAGCGGATCCATATCGGTATAATCGCCAAGGGTCAAGACAGGCAGGCTTTTTCGCAGCTCAATGAGACGGCGATAGGTGTTCAGGACTGAATGCGCATTCAGCCGTTCCTGCTCAACGTTAATAGCATCATAGTTATCGGCTACGTCAATCCAGCTTTTGCCGCTGGTGAAGCCTGCGTTAACGCTATTGTCCCATTGCACAGGCGTTCTACTGTTATCACGCGATTTTTTCTCCAGGATCGCCAGAACGTGTTCCTGAGAGATGCCCGCTGTAATCAGCGATTGATAAATATTCAGGCTCTCTACATCGCGATATTGATCGATATGCTTAAAATGCGGATCGGTCATCCCGATCTCTTCACCCTGAAAAATATAAGGCGTGCCCTGCATGCCATGTAATACCATCGCCAGCATTTTTGCAGAAACCTCACGCAGGGGACCGTCGTCACCCAGGCGGGAGACGATGCGTGGCTGATCGTGATTACACCAGAAGAGTGCATTCCATGCCAGACCATGCATGCCGCGCTGCCATTCTGAGAATATCTTTTTCAGATGAATGCGATCCGGTGTACCGCGGTTCCACTTTTTGCCCTCATCATAATCTATTTTGAGATGGTGAAAATTAAAGGTCATCGAGAGCTCTTTGCCATCCAGCCGTGCATAACGCTGGCAGTGAGCCAGCTGAGTGGATGACATTTCGCCGACGGTCATTAGCCCGCGGGGTTGAAACACATCCCGGCTCATCTCTTCCAGAAAATCATGAATGGCGGGACCGTCGGTATAGTAGCGACGCCCATCCCCTTCGTGATCGTCCGGGAAATCGGGATGCTTCGACACCAGGTTAATGACATCCAGCCGCAGCCCGTCAATCCCTTTATCCGCCCAGAAGTGACACACCGCTTTTAACGCGTTACGCACGTCCGGATTCTCCCAGTTGAGATCGGCCTGTTCAGGGGAAAAAGAGTGCAGATAGTATTGCTGGCTCTCTTCATGCCACTGCCACGCGCTTCCGCCAAACTTTGAATGCCAGTTATTAGGCGGCAGGGCGCCTTTACCATCGCGCCAGATATAAAAATTGCGCCATGGGCTTAAACGATTGCTGGCAGCCGATTTGAACCAGGCATGCTGCGTTGAGGTATGGTTAAACACCATATCCATGATCACTTTTATCTGACGCTCATGGGCGGCCGCAATCAGATTTTCGAAATCTTCCATGGTGCCGAACAGAGGATCGATATCGTAATAGTCCGCAACGTCATAGCCATTGTCTACCTGGGGCGATGAGTAGATGGGCGTCAGCCAGATGGCGCTGACGCCCAGCCACTGCAGATAATCCAGTCGACGGGTGATACCATTGATATCACCCATGCCGTTTCCTGTACTGTCCTGAAAACTGCGTGGGTAGATCTGGTAGATAACGCCGTTCTGCCACCAGTGGATATTATTTTTCACGAGTTTTTCCCTCTCTCTAAACAACCAGCAGCTTGCCTGAAGCCTGTTTTCTTTTGTAAATCGCGATGGTCAGCACCAGTGGGATGACAATGGCAACCATCATTGCCGCGCCGAAGACAGACCAGTAACGCGTTTGTATTGAGAGGATCGCCGGTAAACCACCGACGCCGATGCCACTGGCGGTCACGCTGAAGAGACCACAAACCAGACCGGCGCAGCCGGATCCCACCATGCCGCACAGCATCGGGAAGCGATATTTCATGTTAATACCATACATCGCGGGCTCGGTGACGCCGAGGTAGGCGGAGATGGCGGCAGGAACGGAAATTTCACGCTCGTTTGTTTTTTTACTGATTAATATGATGCCAAGTACGGCAGAGGCCTGCGCCATATTCGAGAGGGCAATGATCGGCCAGACCGGTGTACCACCCATGTTCTGGATAAGCTGTAGGTCGATTGCCAGCGTAGTCTGATGTACGCCGGTGATCACGAGCGGAGCATAAAGGAAACCAAACAGCGCTGAACCGATAGGTGCGAAAGGACCTGTCATCAAATGGCTGACGCCCCATGCGATACCATCGCCGATAATTCGGCCAAAGGGTCCGATAAGGGTATGGGCCAGGAAAACAGCAACAATCAGCGACACTACCGGCACAATCACAAGTGAAAGATAGTCGGGCACAATGCGCTTAAGATTGATTTCCAGCCACGCCAGCGCCATGGCTGCCAGTACAGAGGGGATCACCTGTGACTGATAGCCTACTTTTTCAATGGTAAACAGGCCAAAATTCCATATATCAGGCACCTGCTGTCCCAGCATGTAAGCATTCATCAACTGCGGCGAGACCAGGGTGATGCCGAGTACAATACCGAGTATCGGCGTACCCCCCATTTTTCTCATCACTGACCAGCAAATCCCTACCGGAATGTAAAAGAATATCGCCTCGCCAATCAACCACAGGAAATCGTAGATATTTTTCCACACCGCTGATGCGTTAATGAGGGGTTCATTGTTATGTAATGGCAGATCGCCGATGACGTTACGAAAGCCTAAAATCAAACCACCGCTGACCAGGGCTGGCAGCAGAGGAAAGAATATTTCGGCCAGATGAGAAATCAGGCTTTCGTGCCATTTCATATTTTGACGGGCAACGCGTTTAGCGCTTTCTTTATCCATGCCGCTCATTTGCGTTTGTTTCAGCAGCACCTGATACCAGTCACCGACGTCGGTGCCGATTACCACCTGAAACTGCCCGGCATTAGTGAAACAGCCCTTAACCATTGGCAGCGCTTCAATCTCTTTCGGCTGCGCTTTGGATGCATCGTTCAGAACGAAGCGCAGCCGGGTAATGCAGTGGGTTACCGCTGCAATATTTTCAACGCCGCCAACCAGAAATATAAGTTTATCAATATCTTGGGTGTTTGCTTTCTTAGCCATAGTCAGTGTCCAACACATTAGTAAGACGGTTTTAAGTGGTGCTCATCTTAGTGAGGAGTCATTTTTTGCGTAAGTAGGAACGTTCCAATTATCGAGCGAGATCACACTATATTTCTTGTTCCTTAAAGTGAACTTGGTTAAAAGCGCCAGGCTAACGCGCTGTGCTATTTAATTGCTGTATCTCATTAAGAGCTGATAGGTAACGCCATTAGTCCATGCAAAACCATCCTGTAAAGGATATTCACCCCCTCCGCCTGGACGGCTTTCTTTATTCGTTATGTCATATTTTTCAACCAGTTTGTGGTGTTTTTGATAAAACTGGTCAACCGTCTGTATCCAGTTAGTCGCTATTTCTTGGGCCAGATCTTTCTCCCCATAATTTTCAAAACCAATCACTGCCATCCACTGGAGAGGGGCCCAGGCATTGGGTTTATCCCATTGCTCCCCGGTATCTAAAGCGGTACTGAGAATTCCTCCTGGGGTAAGCAGAAGGTTTCTTACCGCGTGGGCTGAGGAGTGTGCTTTTTTTGCTGAACTCATTTTAACGTAAAAGGGCGTGAGAGAAGCCGCTGAGAATGCGCCAAAACATTTATTCTCCCAGTCATAATCACGATATACCCCGGAGGCGTGATCCCACAGATGCTTGTTGATGGCTTTTTTACGTCTGAGATAGAGCGATCTAAACTCTTTTGACTGATTGGTTTTCCCCGTTCTCAATAAAATCTCAGAGATTTTTCTTTCGAGATTAAACAGAAACGCATTTAAATCTATGGGGATAAATGCGGTGGTTCTTATGCTACTGAGTTTGTTACTTTCATCCAGCCAGCGTGATGAAAAATCCCAGCCTGAGGCGGCACCCGAGCGCAGCTCGCGATAAACCTGCCTGTGCTCACGCCCGCTTAGGTTAGCCGTTTCAATATCTTCGGCCCATGACTCATCCCGTGGGCTATCCCTCTCATCCCAATAGCGATTGAGTATCGAACCATCATCCAGAGCGACAACATGCCGCAGAGCCTGGCCGGGCACTATTTTGTTACTGCCCTCCATCCAAAAACTGTACTCTCTTAGCAGCTGCTCAATGTAGTCATCAGCATTGGCGAGCCCCTTTTCCTCTATCAGCTCTAACATCAGCGAAAAAACAGGTGGGTGGGATCGGCTAAGGAAATACGTTCTGTTCCCGTTGGGAATATGTCCGTACTGATCTATTAACCATGCAAAGTTATCGGTCATATCTTTCAATAAATCAGGGCGACCGCTATCGACGAATCCAAGCATAGCGAAGTACGAATCCCAGTAAAACGTCTCACCAAAGCGGCCCCCTGGCACGATATACGGGTAGGGAAGATCCAGCAGTGAGGAGTGCTCAGTTTTTACCGATACCTTGGTGAGAATTGGCCAGAGATCTTCGATATGTTTTTGTAAAGACTTCGGACTGTCTGAAACGTAGTTGCTTTCGTTCACATAGGGAATATAAAAGTTTTCATGAACGAACAGCGCCAGGTTAAAATCAGGAAGGAGAGACCTTTCTCGATATTGCTCTAAAATAAGCTCAGGTGCCATTTTTCCCGTGCAGTCAGCAAACGTTTTACCATCAGGAAAAACTCTGGCCAGTTGTACTGCATGAAATAACTCCTGGTAGAGATCGGCCGGGGTCATGACGGGGTTTTGATAGTCCAGGGCAGAGAATTGATAATATAAACTCAACCAGTTCTCTCTATGGTTATCATTTAAGAATTTTTGTATGGTTTTGCTGTATCTTACTTTCGTATCCGTGTTTACAGTAATCATATGAGCCTTTTTTCAACATATATCATGTAATAAGTACGATGGAATAAAAACCTGTCATCATTTTGTCTAAACTCTAGCACTTAAAAGGCAAAATTGGAACGTTCTCATAGAGAGCGCAGTGGATAGGATAAGGACTGGCCTATTTAGAATTAAACGAGTACTTTCAAATTCTTAACGTGCAGGTGCACTTTGTTTTGGCAGGGGTGTTCTGGATAAGCTGAAAAAAACGTGAGCAAGGGTTATGGCAGGCATTGCAGATAAAGTGTGAGGGCTCTCGTCACGCCACCGGTCACTGACCGATGGCGTGCAGGGCTCCTAATGCAGGGCATTAGGCCTGTTGCAGCCTGTTCAAATCTCTGAGCATTCGCTTAAGGCATTTAAGCTTATTTTTATCGCGAATAACACCTGACAGCTTGCTGAGTTGAAAAAGCGTTTTGTCACCGAAACCATCAATGACCTTGAAACGATACTCCTGCCGCGCACTGTCCCAGGCGTAAACGATGTTTTTACAATGCAGGGAGTTAATAATGACGCCGGTAGTGACAAACCAGTCAAAAAACACGTTCAGCTTTTGAAGTTTATTGGCATCAAGCTCTTTGTTCAGCGCAAGCTGATAAAGCGTTGGCGCGATAGCGCTATGCTCATCGCACTCCTTCACAATGACTTGCCCTACGCCTCTGTTGGTCTCCACAAGGCCTTCAATCTTTTGGATATAGAGCGAGTCTGTTGAGGTTTTCGGCTTGCACTCTTTGACATCCCGATAGATTTCACGCAATTTACTTTTATATTTCAAGATATCGGGAATGACGATTTTGATCAGCAGCTGGCTATCCTGTGGGTGCTGGAAGACGTAGCGGTCGTTGCCTTTTGCCAGTAGGTCTTTATCGGTGAGTACAAGCTGTTGCTTCATGATAGTTTTTGACTCTTATCCTGTGGGAAATGGAAATGCCTAACGATCATGTGTCGACACTTTCTATACGTTTACAAAACAATACATTCCCCAATATCAACAATTGATATACAAACTTCACATTTGCTCAATAAGTAATCACTTCGGCGAAATTTGAACGAAGGTATGTTTAAATAGCGAGACGGAAATCAGTTTTATGCTGTATCAGAAGGAAACGTAATGCGTATTCGCCCATCATCCCGGTTAATCATTCTTTCACCTGAAAATGATGTGTTACTGTTTAATTTTTCTCATAAAAATGACGCCTTAAGCGGCATGTCATACTGGGCTACGCCCGGCGGTGGGCTTGAATTGAACGAATCCTTTGAACAGGCCGCACTACGGGAGTTGCAGGAAGAGACCGGGTTAAAAAGAGATTCGGCTGGAGCGACGGCGGCATCCCGAACCTTCCCCATGCAGCTGCCTGATGGGGAGACAGTTCTTGCCGAAGAGCGTTTCTTTATAATCCATACGAAAAAAACAGATATCGACTGTTCGGGATGGAGTGATAATGAAAAGAGCGTCATTCAAAATTATCACTGGTGGACATTAGAAGAGCTTAGAGATACTAAGCAAACTATTTTTCCCCACGATTTAATCATCGACATACTCTGCAGAGCTCTGGACTAACCTTTTGAATAAACTATAAGACGCCTGATGCCGGATAGGTAAAACCGCTAGTACATTAGTATCCGCTTCTGCTTGCCTCGTTCCTCTCCTGACAAGGCCACTCAGCCCGTGCAGTCAACTCTAAATATGGTGGTAGTGCTCCCTGGCTATATCGCGTTAGTTTGCCTGTATCTAAAGGACCACAAATAAGAAGCTCTTACGCAGGAAAAAACGATGATTTCAAAAGACAATGCTGAACATTATCTCTGGGGTGATGATTGCGACGGGTGGTATCTGGTAAACCGGCAGGACATGCTGATTATTCATGAAAAAATGCCGCCAGGCACACACGAAAAGCGGCACTTTCACTCCGTTTCCCGACAGTTTTTTTATGTTCTTGAGGGCACGCTGACGATGGAACTGGAGGGCGTTAAACATGGAATCAAAGCTCAGCAGGGACTTGAAATCCCGCCGGGGGCAAAACATCAGGCCAGAAACGACAGCCAATTACCCGTAGAGTTTATCGTTATTTCGCATCCGACAACGCGAGGCGATCGGTCCGATCTTGCCTCTAGCTGATAACGGTTCACCCATTATTAGGCCGGAACATCGGCCTGGCTTAACGAAATACCCTTCGTTCAGGATATTTCCCCTTCACCACGCCATCGTAAAAGCGGCCTTTCGACACCACGGTCAAAAACACGGTGAAAATCCGCAGCGGTACGCCTTGGTACTGATAGCAGCTTCGGTCGTGGAATAAAATCTCCAGCGTGCAGGAGGCTTCATCATAGCCTACGGAGGCGATGCGGGATGAGGCGACGGGTTGATGGCGCATGGCAGAACTCCTGGGCAGGCTGGCACAGGAGAGAGTATTACACGTTTTGCCCGGCAATGCCGGGCAAAAACAGGGTGTTACTCCGCTGCGTTCTTCTCCGCTTTCCCTGCCAGCTGGGCCAGGAAGTCATAGCGTTTTTGCAGATCGGCGGTGGCATCCTTCCACAGCTGCTCTGCCACCTCCGGTTGCTGAGCATTGAGGCGACGGAAGCGCTGCTCTTTAAGCAGCGTATCGGCCAGTGCATCTGAAGGCGGGCGGGAGTCCAGCGCCAGCGGCAGCTTGCCCTCGTCGGCACGACGCGGATCGAAACGGTAGAGCGGCCAGAAGCCGGTTGCCGTTAGCTGGCGCATCTGATCGTGGCTGAGGGCCAGATCGTAGCCATGCTCTTCGCAGGGGCTGTAGGCAATAATCAACGATGGCCCCGGATAGGCTTCCGCCTCCTGAATCGCCTTCACCGTCTGGTTAAGCTGCGCGCCAAGCGAGATCTGCGCCACGTAGACATGACCGTACATCATCATGCTGACGCCCAGATCCTTACGCGCCTTACGCTTGCCGTGCTCGCCAAACTTGGTTACCGCCCCCAGCGGCGTTGCCTTGGAGGCCTGACCGCCGGTGTTGGAGTAGCACTGGGTGTCCAGCACCAGAATGTTGACGTTCTCCGTCAGGCTCAGGACGTGATCCAGTCCGCCAAAACCAATGTCGTAGGCCCAGCCGTCGCCGCCGATCAGCCAGATGGATTTCTCCACCAGCGCATCGGCATCCGTTAGCAGTTCTTCGGCTCCCGCCACGCCGCTCAGGTGCTGGCGCAGAGCGGCAACCTGTTCCCGACGGACCTCCGGCGTCGCCTCCGCGTGCAGCGCCGCGTTAAGCTCGGCCGGGATCGACTCGGAGAAGCTCTCCAGCAGGCGCATCACGCGCTGACGGTGTTGATCAACGGTAAGGCGGAAGCCCAGCCCGAACTCGGCGTTGTCCTCGAACAGCGAGTTAGCCCACGCTGGACCGCGACCGTTGGCATCGGTGGTGTAGGGGGTAGAGGGCAGGTTGCCACCGTAGATCGAGGAGCAGCCGGTGGCGTTGGCGATCAGCATCCGGTCACCGTAGAGCTGGGTCAGCAGTTTGATGTACGGCGTTTCGCCGCAGCCGGAGCAGGCCCCGGAGTACTCAAACAGCGGGGTAAGCAGCTGCGAGGTGCGAATGTCGATACGCTCCAGCGTGCTGCGGTCAATCTCAGGCAGGTCGAGGAAGACGTCATAGTTAACTTTTTCCTCCTCTACGTGCTCGAGGCGCGACATCATATTGATGGCCTTGATCTCCGGGTTCTGGCGATCTTTGGCCGGGCACACCTCGACGCAGAGGTTACAGCCGGTGCAGTCCTCCGGCGCGACCTGAAGAACGTATTTCTGGCCGCGCATGTCGCGGGATTTAACATCCAGCGACTGTAAAGAGGCCGGGGCGTTTTCCAGCGCCTCTGGGGCGACCACTTTTGCGCGGATCGCCGAATGCGGGCAGGCGGCCACGCAGTGGTTGCACTGGGTGCAGATCTCCGGCTTCCAGATTGGGATCGCTTCGGCAATATTGCGTTTTTCCCAGCGGGTGGTGCCCAGCGGCCAGGTGCCGTCCGGCGGCAGGGCGGAGACCGGTAGCGCATCGCCCAGCCCGGCCAGCATCGCGGCAGTGACGGTTTTCACAAAGTCCGGCGCGGCGTCGCTGACTACGGGCGGGCGATACGGGCTGGCGGCGTTAACCTGCTCCAGCGGAACCTCGAACAGGGATTCACGGGCCAGGGCCAGCGCCTGCCAGTTGCGCTCGACCAGCTCCTGGCCTTTGCTGCTGTAGCTTTTGGCTATTGCACCCTGCAATGCGGTCAGCGCGGTGTCGCCGGGTAAAATCTGCGTCAGATGGAAGAACGCCATCTGCATGACGGTGTTGATGCGTGCCGCCAGACCGCATTCGCGGGCAATCTTCGCCGCGTTGATAATATAGAAGCGAGCCTGCTTCTGGTTGAGTACCGCCTGCACCTCCTGCGGCAGCCGCGCCCACACCTCGTCGACGCTGTAGGGGGTGTTGAGCAGGAAAATCCCGCCAGGCTTCAGGCGCTCGGCCATCTGGTACTTATCGATAAACTGCAGCTGGTGGCAGCCAACAAAATCCGCCTGCGAGATCAGATAGGCAGAGCGGATCGGCTGCTCGCTGACGCGCAGATGGGACACCGTCAGGCCGCCTGCTTTTTTCGAATCGTAGACGAAGTAGCCTTGGGCATACCAGGGCGTGGCGTTGCCGATAATTTTGATGTTGTTCTTAGTCGCCGAGACGCTGCCGTCGCTGCCCAGACCATAGAAGAGCGCCTCCAGCTTCGCGGCTGAGGGCAGGGTGTTCTCCGGCATTGGCAGGGAGAGGTTGGTCACGTCATCATAGATGCCGACGGTAAAGCGCGGCTTGGGCTTCTCTGCCCGCAGCGCGTTGAAGATAGCCAGCACGCACTCCGGGCCAAACTCTTTCGAGGAGAGACCATAGCGCCCGCCGATGACGCGCGGCAGAGTATCGCGCTCGCCCTGGTTAAAGGCCTCCGCCAGCGCGGTCATGATATCGAGATAGAGCGGCTCCGCCTGCGCGCCTGGCTCTTTGGTGCGATCCAGCACGGCAATGCGCTGGGCGCTCTGGGGCAGCACCGCCAGCAGATGCTGGGCCGAGAAGGGACGATAGAGGCGCACTTTCAGCACACCAATTTTCTCATGGCGGGTGAGCAGCTCATCAACCACCTCTTCGCAGGTGCCGATCGCGGAACCCATAATCACAATGACCCGTTCCGCCTGCGGATGGCCGTAGTACTCAAACGGCTGATAGCGGCGGCCAGTGGCCTCTGCAAAGTCATCCATGGCCTGTTCAACGTGCTCATAGACCGCGTTGTACCACGGGTTGGTCGCCTCGCGAGACTGGAAGTAGGTATCCGGGTTAGCTGAGGTACCGCGGATCACCGGGTGGTCCGGGTTTAAGGCACGAGCGCGATGGGCGGCGATCTCATCCCCAGGCAGCAGGCTACGGATCGTCTCGTCAGCCAGCGGGACGATTTTGTTGATCTCATGGGAGGTGCGGAAACCGTCAAAGAAATGAATAAAGGGCACCCGACTTTTCAGGGTGGCAACGTGGGAGATCAGGGCAAAATCCTGCGCCTCCTGGACGCTGCCTGCGCAGAGCATGGCGCAGCCGGTCTGGCGCACGGCCATGACGTCGGAGTGGTCGCCAAAGATAGAGAGCGCGTGGGTGGCCACGGTGCGGGCCGCCACGTGCAGGACAAACGGCGTCAGCTGTCCCGCCAGCTTGTAGAGGGTCGGGATCATCAGCAGCAGGCCCTGCGACGAGGTGAAGGAGGTCGAGAGCGCCCCCGTCTGTAACGCACCGTGCACGGCGGCAATCGCCCCGGCCTCGGACTGCATCTCAACAACCCGAGGCGTATCGCCCCACACGTTTTTCAGCCCGTTGCCAGCCCAGGCATCTGCCTGCTCGGCCATCGTTGAGCTGGGGGTAATCGGGTATATGGCGATAACTTCGCTGGTTCGGAACGCCACCGAGGCGACCGCGCCATTACCATCAACTGTGATCATAGGTTTGCTCTCATTGCGTAAATGTTCACTTCTCACTCCAGTATAGACAGCCAGCCCGGAGCGGTTTTTGATCTAAAAGTGAAGATATCGCAAAATGGCGCGCTGCATTTTCCCATACGTAGCACTGACAGAACGTCACCCTGAGAAACTATTTTACTTTACCCCTTGCATCGTGCGGTTAATCATGCGTTAATGGCTATAACGATGTAGCACTGAAACTATCTTTGTACTCCACGAAACCTTCTCACTGTTTGTATCTTCTGATATTTCCCTGTAGATGTTTTCCCCGCTGATAAAAATTTTATTCAGCCAGTCACTGTCTCTACATCTTTCTCTGTAACTATTTCTGCAAATACCACAACGACCGCTATACTTCTAATGGGAACAGCGGGTTAAGGCAGGCCTGAACGGCGGCCCTCGTTGAAAATAATTATTTAAAAAAGGATATTATTATTACTAATCACATTCATTTCCGATGCCCACACTGTCATGGGTCACAGTACAGAACTTCACATTTTGACGTGAGCGAAGCCAATCCCTTCGGCGCAAAATGCATTTTTTGTAAGTCTTCCATGATTATGCTGAATAACGTTTCAGCCCCGCTCTCCGCTGCCCACGTAGCGCTGGATTTACGCTCCTAGCGTAACTAAGGCCGCCAGGCCTGTGGCATAGCGCAGAGTACAAAAAACGCTATGCCGGACAGAAAACCCGCATCCTCCTCTCGACGTCAGGCGCAACGCTGCCTATTATGCATAGGTTTTGCTAACTCAGAGGGGAGAAAAAATGCGTACAGCGTTATGGGTAGGGTGTGCTGTCTGGTTACTTTCGGCATGTAGCAGCGAGCCTGTACAGCAGGCCACGGCGGCGCACGTCGCGCCAGGTCTGAAGGCCGCGATGTCGAGTACGGGTGCAGCTAACTGCGCGATGATTGGCGGTTCGCTCTCCATTGCCCGTCAGCTGGATGGCTCCGCCACGGGCATGTGTGCACTGCCTAATGGTAAACGCTGTAGCGAACAATCTCTTGCAACAGGTACCTGCGGCAGCTACTGATTACTGTGCTGCGTCAGCCAGCTTATAGATCAGCGTTTTGTCCGCTGTGGTCAGCGTCAGCTGGCTGTCGGTAAGATCGACCTGCGCGCCGTCTTTAAGAACGGTGCCAATTACGCTATCGAGTTCGTTACGCTGCGGATCGATACAGGCCATGCGGGTCATCACCAGCTCTTTCGCCGTCAGCTCGCCGCTGGAGAGTTTCCCCTGACCAGAGAAGCGGTTGCACATGCTGCCGGAAATGGCCATTTTCTCACCGAAGCGCAGCTCGGGCGGATTCTCTCCAGGCGTAATCGCCTTGCCGTTAACGTTCTCCAGCACAAAGCGATGGCCGATCAGCTGATCGCTGGTCACGGAAACCTTTCCATCCCGCGCGCAGCCTGCCAGCAAAACACACAGCCCAGTTAATGCAATCACTCTTTTCATAACGACTCCCTGAAGATCCTCCGTGGTAAGTTCTATTTTATCAGTACGGTAAGGGAAGTCTTGCGGGAAAGTCTGAAACTCCCTCCGCTGAAGGGAGGGAGGCATGTTTTATTAACGCTTAAACCAGCTCGTTAGGGCAAGGATCGCCGCTTTCCAGCTGACGCAGGTTTTCCAGGGTGGTTTGCGAGATGCTGATCAGCGCTTCGGCGGTCAAAAACGCCTGGTGGCCGGTAAACAGCACGTTATGGCAGGCAGAGAGGCGGCGGAAGACATCATCCTGGATCACGTCGTTCGACTTATCTTCAAAGAAGAGATCGCGCTCGTTCTCATACACGTCCATGCCCAGCGCACCAATCTTCTGCGTCTTGAGCGCTTCAATAGCTGCCTGAGAGTCAACCAGGCCGCCGCGGCTGGTGTTGATGATCATCACCCCATCCTTCATCTGTGCGAAAGAGTCGTGGTTGAGAAGATGGTAGTTTTCCGGCGTCAGCGGACAGTGCAGGGTGATAACGTCAGCGTTGGCAAACAGCGTCGGCAGATCGACATACTCGACGCCCAGCTCCAGCGCGGCCGCGCTCGGGTAGGGATCGGATGCCAGCAGGCGCATACCAAAGCCTTTTAGAATACGCAGGGCGGCAATGCCGATTTTCCCCGTGCCGATCACCCCGGCGGTTTTACCGTACATGGTGAAGCCGGTCAGCCCCTCCAGCGAGAAGTTGGCGTCGCGGGTACGCTGATAGGCACGATGGATGCGGCGGTTAAGGGTCATCATCATGCCGACGGCGTGTTCGGCGACCGCTTCAGGAGAGTAGGCCGGAACGCGAACCACGCGCAGCCCCAGCTCTTTTGCCGCATCGAGATCGACGTTATTAAAGCCCGCGCAGCGCAGGGCGATAAATTTGACCCCGTGCTTCTTTAACTCCTCCAGCACCGGACGGCTGCCGTCATCGTTAACAAAGATGCATACTCCGTCGCAGTCGTGGGCGGTTTTCGCCGTTTTTTCCGTTAACAGAAAGTCAAAGAATTCAAGATCGTATTGATAGCTCTCGTTAACCTGCTGCAGATACTTTTTATCGTACTGCTTGGTGCTGTATACCGCGAGTTTCATAAGCTTTTCTCCAGTGATTTAGGAGTAATTATAGCCAGTTACGTGAGGTCTTAACATAAGAATTGATGTTGATTATGTTATAATATAACATCACTTCTCTTAACATGGACTGAGGGTGACATTTTGGCTAACCATTTTGGAAAATTTGCAGTAGCTCTGGGAACGTTGTTGATAGGGGGACAGGCGCTGGCGCACGGTCAACACGCGCACGGCAAACCGCTGACGGCGCTGGAGCAAAAAGCCGCCGAAGGCGAGTTCAATGACAAAGATGTCAAAGCGCGCGACCTTAGCGACTGGGACGGCATGTGGCAATCCATCTATCCCTATCTGCTCAGCGGCGATCTCGATCCGGTTTTCAAAAAGAAGGCTGAGAAAGAGCAGGGTAAAACTGCCGAGGAGATCAAAGCGTACTATCGCAAAGGGTATATCACCGATGTCGATACGCTGGGCATTGAGAACGGCGTAATGGAGTTTCATACCGGCGACAAGGTGAGCAGCTGTAAGTATGAATCGGCAGGCTACAAGATCCTCACCTACGCCTCGGGTAAAAAAGGCGTGCGCTATCTTTTTGAGTGTAAGGATGCCAGCAGCAGCGCGCCGAAGTTCGTGCAGTTCAGCGATCACACTATTGCCCCGCGCAAGTCAGCGCACTTCCATATCTTTATGGGCAACACCACTCAGGAGGCGCTGCTGAAGGAGATGGATAACTGGCCGACCTACTATCCATATCAGCTCAGCAAAGAGCAGGTGGTTGACGAGATGCTCCACCACTAAAAGTAAGAGGCGGCAGTAGTATGTAATCAACAGGTTAACGTGGCACAATGGCGTCAGTATGGATGACTTTCCGGGACGCTGACTTGCCCATGAAGGGTAAATACAAAGCCGCTATTGCGCTTCTCCTGCTGTTGATACTGCTGCCGCTGACGCTGCTGCTTACGCTCGCCCAGTGGCTGCCGGGGCTGGCGGGTATCTGGCTGCCAGCTGGCACCCGTATTATGCTGGAGGCCAGCCCGCGCCTGACCCGCCATGCGCTGCAAATCCCTGACCTGCGTTATCTAGTGGGCGATTGCCCGCTCGCCTGGATCCAGAACGCAGAGATCACCCATCCCAGCCGCTGGCAGCTGAAGATTGATGCAGTCGATCTCAATCAGACCTGCCTCGAAAAACTTCCCGAAACTGAACCGTCGACCGCCGCGCCGCGTACCCTGGCCGAGTGGCAAGCCATGCTGCCCTACGCATGGGTAAATATTGATAGAGTGACAGTGTCACCTTTTCAGGCATGGGAGGGGGCGTTATCGCTCTCGTTAACGCCACAGGTTCAACAGGTGCGCTATCACGGTGACCGGCTTACGCTTGATGCCACCCTGCGCGGGCAGGCGTTGACCGTCAACGAGCTGGCGCTCTCATTGCTGGATAATCAGCCTCCCATCGCGCTGTCGGGCGAGTTTACGCTGCCTCGAATGCCTGCCGGTGCGCCGGTTGACGGGCGCGCTACCGCGACGCTTAACTTGCCGCAGGTGCCGTCTGGTGTCGATGCCGAGCTGGAGTGGCGGGACAACGCCGGACAGCTGATCGTCATGGCGCGGGACAACCCCGATCCGCTTCTCGATCTGCCGTGGCAGCTGACCCGGCAGCAGCTAACGATCAGCGATGGCCGCTGGCAGTGGCCCTATCAGGACGGCATCCCGTTGAGCGGTCGCGTTGCCCTGAAAGTCAAAGACTGGCAGCAGGGACTAGAGAAAGCAGAGATCAGCGGTCGGCTGAACGTGTTAACCCAGGGGCAGGCCGGCAAGGGCAACGCGGTGCTGAGCTTCGGGCCAGGGCGATTGAGCACTACAGAGAGCGCCATGCCGCTCCAGCTCACCGGCGAGGCGAAGCAGGGCGATCTCATTTTCTACGCGGTGCTGCCTGCCCAGCTAACCGGCTCGCTGGCCGAGCCACAGCTGCGTTTCTCCCCTGGCGCGCTGCTGCGCTCCCGTGGGCGAGTTATTGACTCCCTGAATATCGATGAAATTCGCTGGCCGCTGGCGGGCGTCACGTTGACCCGTCAGGGCGTGGACGGCCGACTCCAGGCAATTCTGCGGGCCCATGAGGCGCAGCTGGGGGATTTTATCCTGCATCTCGACGGCAGGGCGCAGAATTTTCTGCCGGACAACGGGCTGTGGCAGTGGGCCTACTGGGGAGACGGCAACTTTATTCCGATGCAGGCGCGCTGGGATGTCAGGGGCCGGGGCGAGTGGCGCGACAGCGAGATTATCCTGACGGATCTCTCTACCGGTTTTGACAAACTGGCGTATGGCAGCGTGCAGGTACGCCAGCCCAGAGTGGTGCTTGACGCACCGATCCGCTGGTCACGCGATCCGCAGCATCCGCACTTTAGCGGCGCGCTGGCGCTGGACGCGCAGGAGACCTCTCTCAGCGGCGGCGGGGCGTTGCCTCCCTCCACGCTTAGGTTCAGCGTCGAGGGGAGCGATCCGACCCGCTTCCAGTTTAAAGGCGATCTCCATGCGGCAGCTATCGGCCCGGTGCGGCTTAACGGACGCTGGGACGGCGAGCGCCTGCGCGGCCTGGCCTGGTGGCCGCGTCAGCCGTTGCGCGTTTTTCAACCACTACTGCCGCCTGACTGGAAGATGGATCTGCGCGAGGGCGAGCTCTATGCCCAGATTGCCTTCTCGGCGGCGGCGGGCCAGGGGTTTGAAGCCGGTGGTCACGGCGCGATCCGTCAGGGCAGCGCCTGGCTCCCCGATAATAAATTCAACGGCGTCGATTTTATTTTACCCTTCCGCTTTAGCGAAGCGGGCTGGCAGTTTGGCACCCGCGGGCCGGTGTCGCTGCGCATCGCTGAGATCGTCAATCAGGTTACTGCCCGCAACTTTACCGCCGATCTGCAGGGCGCCTATCCCTGGCGCGAGGATAATCCGCTCTTGCTCAGCGACGTCAGCGTCGATCTGCTGGGGGGTAAAGTGACCATGCAGCAGCTGCGCATGCCCCAGCACGATGCGGCCCTGCTGCGCCTGCAACATATCTCCTCAAGCGAGCTGATCACCGCCCTGCATCCGAAGCAGATTGCGCTCTCGGGGCCGATCAACGGCGCGCTGCCGCTGTGGCTGGAGCATGAGAAGTGGCTCATTAAGGACGGCTGGCTTAATAGCCCCGCCGCGCTAACGCTGCGCCTTGATAACGACACCGCCGACGCGCTGGCGAAGAAGAATATCGCGGCGGGGGCGGCTATTAACTGGCTGCGCTATATGGAGATCTCGCGCTCCTGGACTACGCTCAATCTCGACAATCAGGGGGCGCTGACGCTTCAGGCTACGCTGCACGGCACTAGTTACGTCGAGGGGAAGCGCAACACCGTGGATCTCAACTACCATCATGAAGAAAACGTATTCACCCTGTGGCGCAGCCTGCGCTACGGCGACAACGTAGAGACATGGCTTGAACAGCATGCGGCACTGCCGGGCTGCTCACCGGATCGGGGATGTAAGGAAAAATAATGAGAACCCTCAATGCCTCTGTAGGTCTGCTGTTTATGTTGATGCTGAACGGCTGCACGCCGCGCATCGAGGTGGCGGCCCCAAAAGAGCCGATCACCATCAATATGAACGTAAAGATCGAGCATGACATCAACATCAAGGCGGATAAAGAGGTAGAGGCCCTGCTGAAAGAGCAGAAGTAGCGGGCCTAAACGTCTCTATTTTCCTGTATAGCGCACGGCGTTAACGAAAGCCGCAAAAGCGGGCGATTCGTCGGCATGTTATTGCCTCCATGCAAAGAAGGGGCTAACATTCAAATTGTTGGGTTTGGTCGTTAGCCTCAGGTTGATAGAAATATCTCCTGGGGCTTTCAACTTTTTGGACTCCCGACATGCCTGAAGCCACAAAAAGCCTCTGACACAGTGGGTATCACAGCGTAAGGGATTTGCGGCGCGGCTCGGAATAAACAGGGTGGGAAGGGTAAATACCCCCTCTGCCGCAGCAGAAGGGGAACATGCTTAGGCAGTAACGATGCTGTCGATGGCCGCTTTCGCGTCGGCCTGGGCTTTGGTTGCCACTTCCGGGCCGTAGGCAATGCCTTCCGCGAACACGAAGTTCACGTCGGTGATACCGATGAAGCCCAGGAACAGCTTCAGGTACGGGGCGATCAGGTCGGACGGGGTATCTTTATGGATACCGCCACGGCTGGAGAGCACAACCGCACGTTTGCCCGTCACCAGGCCTTCCGGACCGTTTTCGGTGTAGCGGAAGGTCACGCCTGCACGGGCCACCAGGTCAAAGTAGTTCTTCAGCTGGGTCGGGATGTTGAAGTTATACATCGGGGCCGCCAGCACAATCACGTCATGCGCTTTCAGCTCGGCAATCAGCTCATCGGAGAGGGCCAGCGCTTCCTGCTGACGCGGAGTCAGCGGCGCATCGCTTGGGCGCAGCGCGCCAACCAGCTCACCGTCCAGTACCGGGATGGGGTTAGCCGCCAGGTCACGCACGGTGATCTCATCCGCGCCGTTCTTCTCACGCCACTGATCGACCAGATAGTCAGCCAGCTGACCAGACTGCGAGTACCCTGCCAGAATACTGGATTTAAGAACTAATACTTTGCTCATGGGTGTTTCCTTTGTTGTATTTGATGAGGTTCGCCCCCAAATAATTGCTTGTCACTTTATTCACAAATCAGCAGCTTGAATAGCGCAATATATCGAAGCCTACATTCGAATTTTTTGAATAAGTCAAAGCGAGAACGGATGTGGTACTCTACACTCAACGTAAAAGCGAGATTTTTCCGGCAGCCTATTGCCCGATAACACTATGACAGAACAACAGAAATTGTCCTTCGCCGACCTCAATAATCACCTCGATAACCTCATGCTCCGCGACCGGCAGCGCTTCGCCCGGCGTCTGCATGGGGTGAAGAAGGTTAAAAATCCTGACGCTCAGCAGGCCATCCTGCAAGAGATGGCGCAGGAGATCGCTCAGGCCGCGACCGTCGTTGAGCGGCGTGCGGCGTCGCGTCCGGAGATTAGCTATCCGGAGAATCTGCCGGTCAGCCAGAAGAAGCAGGACATTCTGGAGGCAATCCGCGACAACCAGGTGACGATCGTTGCCGGGGAGACCGGCTCGGGTAAAACCACCCAGCTGCCAAAAATTTGCATGGAGCTGGGGCGGGGCGTTAAAGGCCTGATCGGCCATACCCAGCCGCGCCGTCTGGCGGCGCGAACCGTGGCGAACCGTATTGCCGAGGAGCTGAAAAGCGAGCCGGGCGGCGCGATTGGCTATAAGGTGCGCTTTAGCGATCACGTTAGCGAGAACACCATGGTCAAGCTGATGACCGACGGTATTCTGCTGGCGGAGATCCAGCAGGATCGCCTGCTGATGCAGTACGACACCATCATCATCGATGAGGCGCACGAGCGCAGCCTGAACATCGATTTTCTGCTGGGCTACTTTAAAGAGCTGCTGCCGAAGCGCCCGGATCTGAAGATCATTATCACCTCGGCGACCATCGATCCAGAGCGTTTCTCGCGTCACTTTAACAACGCGCCGATTATCGAAGTGTCGGGTCGTACGTTCCCGGTGGAGGTGCGCTATCGCCCCATCGTCGAAGAGGCGGATGATACCGAGCGCGATCAGCTCCAGGCAATTTTCGACGCGGTAGACGAGCTGGGACGCGAAAGTCCCGGCGATATCCTGATCTTTATGAGCGGCGAGCGCGAAATTCGCGACACCGCCGACGCACTGAACAAGCTTAACCTGCGCCATACCGAGGTGCTGCCGCTCTATGCGCGCCTGTCGAACAGCGAGCAGAACCGCGTCTTCCAGCCCCACGGCGGGCGACGTATTGTGCTGGCCACCAACGTAGCGGAAACCTCACTTACCGTACCGGGCATTAAGTATGTGATCGATCCGGGTACGGCGCGTATCAGCCGCTACAGCTACCGCACCAAAGTGCAGCGTCTGCCGATTGAGCCGGTGTCTCAGGCATCGGCCAACCAGCGTAAAGGACGCTGCGGTCGCGTATCCGAAGGGATCTGTATTCGTCTCTACTCCGAGGACGATTTCCTCTCGCGGCCGGAGTTTACCGACCCAGAGATCCTGCGCACCAACCTCGCGTCGGTGATTTTGCAGATGACCGCGCTCGGGCTGGGCGACATTGCGGCGTTCCCGTTTGTGGAAGCGCCGGACCGACGCAACATTCAGGATGGTGTACGTCTGCTGGAGGAACTGGGCGCCATCACTACCGATGAGAGCCAGACCGCCTACAAGCTCACCGCTCAGGGGCGTCAGCTGTCGCAGCTGCCGGTGGATCCGCGTCTTGCCCGTATGGTGCTGGAGGCGCAGAAGCTGGGCTGCGTGCGTGAGGCGATGATCATCACCTCCGCGCTCTCCATTCAGGATCCGCGCGAGCGGCCGATGGACAAGCAGCAGGCGTCCGATGAAAAACATCGTCGCTTCCATGACAAAGAGTCTGACTTCCTCGCCTTTGTGAACCTGTGGAACTACCTCGGCGAGCAGCAGAAAGCGCTGTCGTCGAATCAGTTCCGCCGTCTGTGCCGTACCGATTACCTTAACTACCTGCGGGTACGCGAGTGGCAGGATATCTATACCCAGCTGCGCCAGGTGGTGAAAGAGCTGGGCATTGCGGTTAATAGCGAGCCGGCAGAGTACCGTGAGATCCATATCGCGCTGCTCACCGGCCTGCTGTCGCATATCGGCATGAAGGATGCTGACAAGCAGGAGTTTACCGGCGCGCGTAACGCCCGGTTCTCCATCTTCCCCGGCTCTGGGCTGTTCAAGAAGCCGCCCAAGTGGACGATGGTCGCCGAGCTGGTCGAGACCAGCCGCCTGTGGGGACGCATCGCCGCACGTATCGATCCCGAGTGGGTCGAACCGGTGGCCCAGCATCTGCTCAAGCGCTCGTACAGCGAGCCGCACTGGGAGCGGGCCCAGGGCGCGGTGATGGCAACGGAGAAGGTTACCGTCTACGGCCTGCCAGTGGTGGCCGCGCGCAAGGTCAACTACAGCCAGATCGATCCGGCGCTCAGCCGCGAGCTGTTTATCCGCCATGCGCTGGTGGAGGGCGACTGGCAGACCCGGCACGCCTTCTTCCGTGAGAACCTGAAGCTGCGCACCGAGATCGAGGAGCTGGAGCATAAGTCGCGCCGTCGTGACATTCTGGTGGATGACGACACGCTGTTTGAGTTTTACGACCAGCGCATTAGCGTCGACGCCGTTTCTGCCCGCCACTTTGACAGCTGGTGGAAAAAGGCCAGCCGCGAGACGCCGGATCTGCTCAACTTTGAAAAGAGCATGCTGATAAAAGAGGGCGCGGAACAGGTCAGCAAGCTGGACTATCCCAACTTCTGGCATCAGGGCAACCTGAAGCTGCGTCTGAGCTACCAGTTTGAACCGGGTGCGGACGCCGACGGCGTGACGGTGCATATTCCGCTGCCGCTGCTCAACCAGGTAGAGGAGAGCGGCTTTGAGTGGCAGATCCCCGGCCTGCGTCGGGAGCTGATTATCGCTCTGATCAAGTCGCTGCCGAAACCGATCCGACGTAACTTTGTGCCCGCGCCTAACTACGCCGAGGCGTTTCTTGGCCGCGTCACGCCGCTTGAGCTGCCGCTGCTGGATGCCCTGGAGCGCGAGCTGCGTCGCATGACCGGCGTCACCGTCGATCGCGACGCGTGGCAGTGGGAGCAGGTGCCTGAGCATCTTAAAATCAGCTTCCGCGTGGTAGATGATAAAAATCGCAAGCTGCAAGAGGGGCGTGACCTGACGGCGCTGAAGGAGAGCCTGAAGGGCAAAGTGCAGGAGACGCTGTCGGCGGTAGCCGATGACGGTATCGAGCAGAGCGGGCTGCATATCTGGAGCTTCGGCACCCTCGCCCAGAGCTATGAGCAGAAGCGCGGCAACTATAAGGTGAAGGCCTGGCCAGCGCTAGTGGACGAGCGCGACAGCGTGGCGATCAAGCTGTTTGATAACCCGCTGGAGCAGGAGCAGGCCATGTGGCGCGGCCTGCGTCGATTGCTGCTGCTGAATATTCCGTCACCGATTAAGTATCTGCACGAGAAGCTGCCCAATAAAGCCAAGCTGGGGCTCTACTTTAACCCCTACGGCAAAGTGCTGGACCTGATCGACGACTGTATCGCCTGCGGGGTGGATAAGCTGATCCACGAGGCCGGAGGCCCGGTGTGGACGGAAGAGGGCTTCGCGGCGCTGCATGAGAAGGTGCGCGCCGAGCTGAACGAGACGGTGGTGGAGATCGCCAAACAGGTAGAGCAGATCCTGACTGCGGTATTTAATATCAACAAACGTCTGAAAGGGCGCGTGGATATGACCATGGCACTGGGGCTGTCGGACGTAAAAGCGCAGATGTCGGGGCTGGTTTATCGCGGCTTTGTCACCGGCAACGGTTTTACCCGCCTGGGCGATACCCTGCGCTATCTGCAGGCCATCGAAAAACGGCTGGAGAAGCTGGCGGTGGATCCACACCGCGATCGCGCTCAGATGCTGAAGGTGGAGCAGGTACAGCAGGCGTGGCAGCAGTGGTTGAACAAGCTGCCGCCTGCCCGCCGCAACGATGATGACGTGCAGGCGATCCGCTGGATGATCGAGGAGCTGCGGGTGAGCTTCTTTGCTCAGCAGTTGGGTACCCCGTACCCAATTTCGGACAAGCGTATCTTACAGGCCATGGAGCAGATCTCTGGCTAACAACGTGCCCGGTAACGCTTTGCTTATCGGGCCTACGGAGCCTGCACACCGTGTAGGCCCGGCAAGGCCTGCCGCCGCCGGGCGTTGACCCGGTTTCGGGTGGTCGTGATGGAGCAGATCGCCGGCTAACGGCATGCCCGGTGGCGCTGCGCTTACCGGGCCTACGGAGCCTGCATACCGTGTAGGCCCGGCAAGGCTTGCCGCCGCCGGGCGTTAATCCCGTTTCAGGTGCGGCGATAGAGCAGAGGGTCAGGGTTGGCCTGCCCAGCCCCCGCCTAAAGCCCGATAAAGGTCGATCTGCGCCAGCAGCACGTTATTCTTCACCTGCACCACGTTGAGCTGGGCCGAGAAGAGGGTGCGCTGGGCGTCCAACACGTCCAGATAGGAAGAGTAACCGTTCTGGTAACGATTCTGCGCGATGCGCAGCGTTTCGTCTGCCACCTCCACCTGGGCCTGTAGCTCGACCAGTTGCTCCTGCAAGCGGGCAATGGCGTCGAGACTGTCGTTGACCTCTTTAAAGGCGTTACGCACCGTACGCTCATAGCTATAGAGCGCCTGGTTGCGCTGGGACTGGGAGACATCCACCTGAGCATTCAGCGCCTGGCGGTTGAGCAGCGGGGCAAGAATGCTGCCGCCGACGCTCCACAGCCGCAGCGGATTATCGAGTAGCCCCGCCAGGGTATCATCCTGCACCGATCCCCCCGCCGTCAGGTTGAGAGACGGCAGTAGCTGCGCCTGCGAAACGGCGAGGCTGGCATCGGCAGCGATCAGCTCCCGCTGCGCCTGGACGATATCTGGCCGACGGTTGAGCAGCGAGGAGGGAAGCTGGCCGGGAATGCGTAGCGGGGTCAGTTTATCAAACTCGTCGCTGCGCCGGATGCCGCCGGGGTTATCGCCAATCAGCACGCTTAGGGCGTTCTCCTGCTCGGTAATCTGATGCTGGATCTGCGGGATCTGCGCCCGGGTAGCACGTAGCTCGGAGTCCGACTGCATCAGTTCCAGCCGCGAGCTATAGCCCGCCTCGTACTGACGCTGGGCGAGGGTGAACGCCTCTTCACGCGCCTTTAGCGTCGACTGGGTGACGCGCAGCTGTTCATCAAGCGAAAGCAGCGTCACGTAGCCCGTTGCCACCGACGACGCCACGGTCAGGTTCGCGGCGGCGGCGGCGGCCTGCTGGGCTTCCAGTGAGGCTTGGGCGGCTCTGGCGGTGCTGCGGTTGGCTCCCCACAGATCCACATCGTAGCTGGCAGAGAGATTGCCCCGATAAAGCGTGCTGTAGGCTGGCAGACCTGTCGCCGCAGACTGCGTTCGCGCTCGCGTGCCGCTGAGGCCCGCGTCCAGCGTCGGGAACAGGCTACCCTCGGCGGCGTACACCCGTGCCTGATACTCATTGACCCGCTCGCGGGCGATCAGAATATCGCTGTTATAGCGCAGGGCCTGGTCTACGTACTGGTTGAGCTGGCTGTCGTGGAAATTCCGCCACCAGACCGCCTCGGCCTGGCTGGTCGGCCCGACGGTGCTGCGCCACTGGGCGGGGATCTTCAGGCTGGGCTTAGCGGGCTGGACGTCAACTGACTGACAGGCCGCAAGGGCAACGCAAAGCGCCAGCAGCGCAGGGCGAAACGGTCTCATTTCGCCTCCCGGGTATCAATATGCACCTGCACCGACATGCCGGGACGCAGACGCGCGATCTGCTCCGCGTTTCCCTCTACCGCAATACGGACCGGAATACGCTGGGCAATCTTCACAAAGTTGCCAGTGGCGTTATCCGGTGAGATAGCGCTGAATTCAACCCCGGTTGCCGGGGAGATAGATTCTACACGACCGGAGAAGGCCTGGTTGTTCAGCGCATCCACGGTAAAGCGTACGGGCAGGCCGGTGTGCACATTGGCGAGCTGCGTCTCTTTCAGGTTAGCGATAACCCAGCGCTGGGAAGGTACCAGCGAGGTCAGGTGCGTGCCCGCCGTGACGTAGGCACCAAGACGCACCGCCATCTGTCCCAGCTGTCCGTCACGCGGAGCAACGATGCGGGTGTTTTGCAGATCGATCTGCGCCAGCTCCAGCGCCGCCTGCGCATTCTCCACGTCGGCCTGCAGTGCCGCACGGTTGACTATCACCGTTTGCAGATCCTGGCGTGACGTCTCAAGGGTAGCCCGGGCCTGCGCAATATCGGCGCTGCCCTGTGCCGCGCTGGCTAACGCCGCATCGCGCTCACGAATTGATAGCGAACCATCTGCCGTAAGATTTTTCACCCGGCGTAAATCCGCCTGCGACTTCTGGTTCTGCGCCTGGGCATTTTGCAGCGCCGCTTCGTTACGCTTGATCACCGCCTCGGCGCTTTTGCGCTGTTGCAGGTTGTTATTGAGCGCCGCTACCTTCATCGCCAGCTGGGCCTCGGCCTGATGCACCCGCTGCTTGTAGATGCGATCGTCAATCTGCACCAGCAGATCGCCGCGCTTTACCACGGTAAAATCCTGGACCTTCACCTCGGTGATATAGCCATTAACCTGCGGGCTGATAAAGGTGGTCTGGCCGCGCACGTAGGCGTTATCGGTAAACTGGGTATGGCGGGTAAACGGCGGTAGCTGCCAGGCGTAGAGGATCACCAGTACGCCCACGATGCCAATGGCGGCGGCGGCAAAAATCGAAACCACCCGCAGGTTGCTGCGGGTATGTGCCTGCTCTTTAGCGGCATCCTGCTGACTCATAACCACTCCTGTTGTAACACTGCTCTCATTAATGCGCTTCCAATTCTATTTCGGGGTGTTCACTGCTTTTTTTAGGGCTAAACGGGCGGTAATACGCAGCCGCAGCAGTCGCCATAGGATCCACAGCAGGGTGGCGGCGGCAACGGTCGCGGTCAGCATATAAGTATCGTTATAAGCGAGGATATTTGCTTCAATAGAGCTGACGTTTTGTAGCTGGGCGACAGCCTGGGCGTTAAGCAGCGTACTGTCGCCAATCAGATTTTGGTACAGCCGGGTGTAGATCTGAATGCGCTCGGTCACCAGCGGATCGAGAGAGGTAAGCTGCTCCGCCAGCAGGCTGGAGTGATACTTCTCCCGCCACACCTGGAAGGTGCCCAGCACCGCCGAGCCCAGCAGGCCGCCGAGGTTTTGGCTCATGCCAAACAGCACCGAGAAGCTCACCAGGTTGCGCGGCTCGGTGACAACGCTGCCGATGCCTGCCAGCATCGCCGGAGCAAGGAAAAAGGCGCTGCCGAAGCCCAGCAGGAACTGGCTCACCATAAACTGGTTGGCTCGGGTCAGGCTCGTTGACTGGCTATCGAGCAGGGAGGCCACGATCATCACCGCCAGCGAGGTTACAATGGGCCAGGCCAGCCGCTGGGGCTTAATGGTCAGGCAGCTGGCGACGATGCCGCAGACGATGCCAGCAAATATCGCCCAGGCCAGGTTGGTCATCTGCTCGTTTTGCAGGCCGATATACTGCAACCAGCCGATGGCACCGCTGTTCTGCTCTGCCAGCACGATGCGGATCAGGATCATAATCAGCCCCAGCCGCACGATGCTGCCGCTGGAGAGCCAGCGGGTATTGAGCAGCGGGTTGCTGCGGTTGTGCTCAAAGACGATGGCGCTAACGATCAGCACCAGTGCCCCCGCCAGCGCCCAGCCGAGCCACGGCGTTTCGAACCACCACTCTAGCCGCCCCAGCGACAGTACCGCACAGAGCAGGGCCATGCCGGGGGCAAACAGCATGAAGGTAATAAAGTCCTTCTTCTCAAACACTTTTTTGCGATCGCCCGGCGGCAGCTTCAGCATGATGACGCAGGCAAGGGAGACCAGCGCCAGCCCCAGCTCAAACAGATACAGCCCGCGCCACTCGTCGGTTTGCAGCAGCTCGGTAGAGAAGAGCCTTGCCATAGGGATTGCCAGCGATGAGCCGGTGATGCCGATAGTTAACGCCTTGAGACGGTGGCGGGCAGGCCAGGCCTGAATCTGATAGTAGATCCCCAGCGAGCTCAGGGCCGCCGCCACCATGCCATGCGCGGCCCGCACCATTATCGCCGAACTGAGATCGTTGACGAAAAGGTGAAAAAAGGTCACCAGCACATAGAGCACGAGGAAACCTTCAGTAAAGGCGCGTAGCCCATACTGCTGGCGGAACTTGACCAGCAGCAGGTTGATCGAGACGTTGGTCATGACGTAGACCGCCGGTAGCCAGGCGATCTCCGTAGACCAGGCAGCAAAAGTTCCCTGCAAATTTTGCAGGTTGGCGGACACCATGGCATTGCCCAGCGCGCCAGTCAGGCAAACCAGCAGGCCCACGATGCCATAGGCAATACGTTTTGGAACGGGGTGAAGCGGCGTTGAGGGGGACCCCAGCAGCATCGGTTTTTCATGCGGAGCCCATTCACGTGGTGCATAGGGATCGCGTTTTGTTAGCTGTTGGTCATCCATAGATTGTTAACATCAAGCGTTCTGCATTAGGTAGTAAGTATACTTGTCATATTGAATATTTAGCAGATTAATCAATAAAGGGAAATCAGCGATTAGGAGAGATCGCCTTTTCTTTACTTCGGGCTTTGTTACCCTGTAACGATATATCCTACAGGAGGTGACGATGTTTATTCCCCGCTTTCCGACTCTGCCAGAAAAGACTCTGGTAGCAGTGAACGCCCTGGGGCGCTGGCTGGCACAGAATGAGTTCGAGGGTAGGCCGCTCCCTGCGCAGGCCGACTGCATCATTCTGGCCGGTAATGCCGTGATACCCACCATTGACGCTGCCTGCGAGCTGGCTGCTGCCCATAAGCTACCGCTGGTCATCAGCGGCGGCATCGGCCACTCGACGCCTTTCCTCTACTCGGCCATTGCCCGCCACCCGCGCTATAACAAGGTGCGCACCACCGGGCGTACCGAGGCGGCAATCATCGGTGATATCGCCCGTCAGTTCTGGAAAATTCCGTCAGAGAAACTGCTTCTGGAGGAGCGGTCAACCAACTGCGGCGAAAACGCACGTTTCTCCCTGGCGCTGCTCCGCGAGCGTGGCGTACCGCTAAAAACGCTGGTTGTCGTGCAGGATCCCACCATGCAGCGTCGAACGATGGCCACCTTTGCCCGCGTGCTGGCGGACAGTTATAATGATGTGTTCTGTGTCAGCTACCCTGGCTTTACGCCGATACTCGAAAACGGCAGTCACGGCTTGAGCTTCCAGCCGAAGAGAGAGGGGCTCTGGCCAGTTGAGCGCTATCTGTCGCTGATCCCCGGCGAGCTGGCGCGGTTGCGCGATGACAGCCAGGGTTATGGCCCGAACGGACGCGATTTTATTGTTCACGTTGATATGCCTGATGAGATCGTCCGCGCGGGAGAGATTATTTTTGCGGATGAGACGCTCATCCCCACCCTGCAAGCCCGTTCACTAATATAAAGGGTTGATGTACGGTGCTGTTTATTATGAGTTCACTCACAAATTCGGCCTGTTGCTCTGGGAATTATCCGGCACGCCTGTAGATTTTTAACAACATCTTTACTTGTTAAAAACAATACCATTACAGGAGCAGCGCATGACAGCACCCGTACAGCACCCGATGTATATTGATGGTCAGTTTGTCACCTGGCAGGGCGAGGCCTGGATTGACGTCGTCAACCCGGCGACCGAAGCGCTCATCTCGCGCATCCCTGACGGTATGGCAGACGATGCGCGTAAAGCCATCGATGCCGCCGCCCGCGCCCAGCCTGCCTGGGAGGCGCTGCCTGCTATCGAGCGTGCCAGGTGGTTGCGGAAAATCGCAGCGGGCATTCGCGAGCAGGCCAGTGAGATCAGCGCTCTAATTGTTGAAGAGGGCGGTAAGATCCAGCAGCTGGCCGAGGTTGAGGTGGCCTTTACCGCTGATTATATTGAGTACATGGCCGAATGGGCGCGCCGCTACGAGGGTGAGATCCTGCAGAGCGATCGCCCCGGAGAGAACATCCTGGTCTTCAAGCGCGCCTTAGGCGTCACCACCGGCATCCTGCCGTGGAACTTCCCGTTCTTCCTGATTGCCCGCAAGCTGGCTCCGGCCCTGATCACGGGCAATACCATCGTCATTAAGCCGAGCGAGTTTACGCCTAACAACGCCATCGCCTTTGCCAAAATTGTCGACAGCATTGGCCTGCCGCGCGGGGTGTTTAACCTGGTGCTTGGCCGTGGAGAGACCGTCGGTCAGGAGCTGGCGGGTAACCCGAAAGTAGCGATGGTCAGCATGACCGGTAGCGTAGGCGCAGGCGAGAAGATTATGGCGGCGGCGGCTAAAAACATCACCAAGGTGTGCCTGGAACTGGGGGGCAAAGCGCCTGCCATTGTGATGGACGATGCCGATCTGGAGCTGGCGGTGAAGGCCATCGTCGACTCTCGGGTGATCAATACCGGGCAGGTCTGTAACTGCGCCGAGCGCGTCTATGTCCAGAAGGGCATCTACGATCGCTTCGTTAACCGTTTAGGTGAGGCGATGAACGCCGTTGAGTATGGCGATCCTGCCGCCCGCAACGACATTGCCATGGGGCCGCTGATCAACGCCGCCGCGCTGGCTCGCGTTGAGCAGAAGGTGGCCGGTGCCGTAGAGCAGGGGGCGAAAATCGCGCTCGGTGGGAAAGCGGTAGAGGGCAGTGGCTATTTCTATCCGCCGACGCTGCTGCTGGACGTGCGTCAGGATATGACCATCATGCATGAGGAGACCTTTGGCCCGGTGCTACCGGTAGTGGTCTTTGATACGCTGGAAGAGGCGCTGGAGATGGCTAACGACAGCGACTACGGTCTGACCTCCTCGATCTATACGCAAAACCTTAATACCGCCATGAAAGCGATCAAGGGGCTGAAGTTTGGCGAAACCTACGTCAACCGTGAGAACTTTGAGGCCATGCAGGGGTTCCATGCTGGCTGGCGTAAATCCGGTATCGGCGGCGCTGACGGACGTCATGGTCTGAACGAATATCTGCAAACGCAGGTGGTCTATCTGCAATCCTGAATGATTCAGCCTGAGAATAATTAATGCAGATTTAATCAAAGCCCGGTATGTTTGCTTTTTTATTGTTTTAGATAAGGAAAATCTGATGCGCAGCAAATATTCCGGGTTACAAATAACCATTCACTGGCTGGTATTTTTGCTGGTGGTGGTCGCCTACTGCGCGATGGAGTTTCGCGGGTTTTTCCCCCGTAGCGACCGTCCGCTGATCAATATGGTGCACGTCTCCTGTGGGATCGCCATTCTGGTGCTGATGGTGGCACGTCTGCTGGTACGCCTGAAATATCCCGCGCCGCTGATTACCCCCAAACCAAAAGCGATGATGACCGGGCTGGCGCATCTCGGCCATCTGGTTATCACGCTTCTGTTTATTGCCCTGCCGATCGTTGGTCTGCTGATGATGTGGAATCGCGGTAACAACTGGTTTGCCTTCGGCATCATGATGCCCCACGCCAGCGAAGCAAATTTCGATCTGGTGGATACCCTGAAAAGCTGGCACGTCACTTTGGCAACGCTGGGTTACTACGTGATTGGCCTGCACGCCGCCGCCGCGCTGGCGCATCACTACGTCTGGAAAGACGATACGCTGCGGCGCATGATGCCAGGCAAACGGCGATAAGCGTTATATCCGGGGCAGAAATTATTCTACAGGCTCGATCATTTCCGGCCCCTGATTTTTGATATTACCAACCGCGCGCGTGACCGGGTGCCAGGTGAACATCTCCGCCGGCACCGCGCCATCTTTGGCGATATCCTCCGCCTCCTTGCCGCTAACGTCCTGCCGCATCCACTCCCGGGCGGCCTCCGGCGTCAGCACCAGCGGCCGCCGATCGTGGATATCAACCAGACCCTTATCCGCCGCGGCCGTAACAATCAGGAAGCCTTCATTTTCGTCGCCGCGTTCAAACGGCGCGCTGCCGATGGCCGCCATCAAGATCGGCTGCCCGTCGCGGCGGTGGATAAAGTAGGGCTGTTTTTTATCGCCCTCCTTTTTCCACTCAAACCAGCCGTCGGCAAAGCAGACCGCGCGACCGTGTAGCCATAGCGGCTTGAACATTCTGCTGGTGGCGGCAGTCTCGACGCGGGCGTTGATCAGGGCCGGTTTGTCCCACCAGCCCGGAGCATAGCCCCAGTGAACCGCATCCAGCGCCAGCCTGTCGTCGCGTTCGCTCAACAAAAGCACCTTTGTTCCGGGCGCAACGTTGTAACGCCCGATGGGCTCGGGATCGAAAGGGATATCGCGCTCGGCTTCATCAGCAAAGAGCGTCAGGTACTCTTCGCGCGCCTGCGCCTGAGCAAATCGTCCACACATATAAGCCTCCAGTTTCGTTACTAAAAGTATAGAGAGGGATGCGGAAGAGGAGCGGCTGGTATATAAATAGTCATTATGCCGGACGGTGACTTACTCGACCGTCAATATTAACCCATGGCCACTGAGGATCGCCCTATGCTGGAGTTAAGACCCAACTGCGAGTGCTGTAATAGCGATCTGCTGCCGGACGCTACCGAGGCGCTGATTTGCTCATTTGAGTGTACCTTTTGCGCCAGCTGTGCAGAAAAGATGGCGATGCGCTGCCCGAACTGCGGCGGCGAGCTGGTGAAAAGACCGCGCAGGGCGGCAGAGAAGCTCATTAACAACCCCGCCTCAACGACACGGATTTTTAAACCTGAAGGCTGTGCGTAACGTAGGGGTTTAAGAACAGCAGGCCATTACTGCGCCTGCTGATGGATACCTGTTTAATTCAAAGAGGGGATAGATAAAGATTCTAACTTGATAACAAAGTGATTATTAGATCGCTTTATCTCTGCACCCTTACTCCCATACTCGTCGGCAATCTGGAAAAAAGCATCGGTATCAATGTCGAAATCCAGCTCGACCTCCCGGTGTTTACCGGAGTTGAGTAGCTCGTATGCCTGATCAAGATCGTACGCTTTAGCAGTGGCCATCAGACGTCTCCTCTCATAGGTTGCATAACGACCTTAAGTGTACCGGAGTTGCCTATTTTTGCAGCGGAAACCAGAAAATTCTAACGCTCTCTTAGGGTGGATCGCTTCAAAGACTCATGCCAATCACAGCGTTAACCACTGACGAGCACATAAAAACACCACCAACAATGAGCCAGACGGATTGCTTCAGCCTTGCCGCGAGAAGAAGAAACACTATGGAAGAGATAAAAAAAGGAATGGCAATGATAGTAAATGTGTTCATATCAGCTTCCGTTTGATTTGTCAGCGATTTTAGCAGTAAGAAAACACCAGCTTACCTTTGCTTTTCATCCTTTAATACGCCTGGATAAGGTAGGTTAAGGCATAGCAGACCTATCCACTATTGCCTCACCAAATAGGCGATGATCGGGATCGGAACTCGCATGAAAGCATGATAGCCGCCTTGAGGCGGTTTTTTTATTATCAATGCCGAAGTTTGTCGTAGCACATCACGATGAGGTTATTTCTTGTAAACATGGGACTGCTAACAGATGAAAACAATACTTATCGCGGTAGTGGTTGTTGGACTGATTGGCTGTACGTCTAAATCTGGGTCTAATCAACAGGCGAAGATAGCGCCGCAGAAACAAATTCTTGCTCCACAGCTTCTGGTGAAAAAAAGGGACAGTGGCGCGGTGGTGATCAAGCGCGATGGGAGCTTTACAGGTAATTCGTGCTTAAGCCGCGTCTATATTAATGGCAAACCGGTAGCGGATTTAGATACCTCTCAAGAAGTGATTGTCTATCCGACGCCGGGGGAGTATGTCATTAGTACCTTGCCGAAAGACTTCTGTGCGGGGAGCATGAGCGCCCAGTCCGCAGAGGTCGACGCAGGCAGTACACTGACGTTTCGTATCGGATATGCGACAGACGGTGACTTTGGGATCTATCCGGCGACCCATTAATACATTAATTAAAGATGATTAATCAACCCACATCCCGGTGGGTTGATTATATCAATGCTATATATATTTTAATAACTATCTAATTACGATGGAAGATATTTTTTGATGCCATATGGACATTCTTTAAATTGGCATGAGGACGTATTTAAGCATGGGCCTTTAAAATCGGGTGAATTTCCAGGGCAGCAGGTCGTTTTGATAAAATTGGTCCACAGTTCAGAGTTAAAAGGGAAGGCATGAATGATATTGATTTTTCTGAGCCGGCCATTGATTGCAAAACCGATATTACTTGTTGAAATGCAGTGTCCAGAGCGTAAGAAGAAATCACTCCTGTACCACAATATCAATTTTAAGTTCCGGGGTGAGGATACTGCGGCAAAGAAGGTCCCAGTCCCCGGACTGGCCAGCGAGTCGATGATTTTCCATTCCATGTTTTCTCCTTTTGACAACACTGAATCGCAATAATAAAAACGCTTACAGCTGCAAAAACAATAGTCACTGCATGTGACTAAAAATGTAGCAGTTTGAGTTAGGGTGTCAATGGTTTTTGTTATACCTTAAATTTCTTTGAAAAAATATCTTTAATTTATAGTACTTTACAAAGTGATATGGTTTCTTTTGATATAGAACAATTTAGGGTGGGAATATAAGGCGGAGCGAACTTTGATGTGTGCTGCACTTCTATCCGCATGCATCATCTCAGTCTGAACGACAGGTCTGATCGCGCTGCGGAAAATGTTTTTGAACAGATAAGAAATGGATTAAAAAGTGCGCAATTTTGGCAGGTGTTTACGTAGGTAACTAATATCGTTTACATGATCCGCGTAACAGTCACATCGGGCGATAATGTCTCAAGGGAATTATCCTGTTGGCGTGGGTGCCAGGCTTTTAATTTGTTGAGGTGAGGGATGATTTTAATTTCTCAATAAAAGCGCTCACCCTAAGGGGAAGATACCGGGTTGAGGGCAACACTGCCCAAATTGACAACGCCTGAGGTTCTGCGTCAGCTAATGCAATCTCAACCAGCGCACCCTCCTGGATCTCTTTCCTGACATCCCAGCGGGTGAGCTGGGCAATGCCCAGTCCCTGAACACACAGTTCTCTTACCCCTTCAACGTTGTCTGAGGTGAAACGTCCCTCAACGCTGACTCTGATAATTTCACCGTCACGTTCAAAAATCCATTGCGGTACGCTACTGAGCCTCAGGCAATGATGCGTTGTTAAATCCTCAACTAACCGAGGCGTATCCTTGCTGTTGAGATAGGCAGGGGAAGCACAGATAACGCGAGGGTTATCGGTAATTTTACGGGCGATAAGAGTAGAGTCCTTTAACGGTGCGATACGGATAGCCACGTCGATCCCTCTCCCGACGATATCCACCACATCTTCGCTTAGCTGAAGGTCAATATTGAGCTTTGGATTATCTGCCAGCAGCTCAGGCACCAGCGGCAAAATATTACGACGCCCAAATCCTGAGGGAGCCGTTATTCTCAATAATCCTGCTGCGCCCTGCGTGGAAGGCGAGAACAGTGACTTGGCCCCGGTCTCTGCATCGATTAAAGCCCGGGCATAAGGCAGGAACTCCATGCCTTCCTGAGTAAGCGATACCGAGCGCGTGGTTCTTTGCACAAGACGTACGCCAAGCTCATGCTCCAGCGAGGCCAGGCGTCTTGAAACGGCCATCGCCGAAATATTCTGACGTTTCGCTGCCTGAGTCAGGCTGCGCGTTTCGGTTATGACCAAAAAGAGGGATACGTTTTGCAGATTCATAGCGACTCCGGTAGCTGAATTATTACGTCAGTCAGCTATTATCAAAAAAAGGGGTCAATTATAACGGTATTCGTTATACAGCCTTATCACTATGGGCTGTTTATAGCGAAAACGACAATGATTATATTGTGTTCACGATTCAAACTTAGCAGGAAGAACACATGAATACATTACCGCTTTTCACCCCCGCTCATATTGGCAAGGTCGCGTTGAAAAACCGTCTGGTGGTAGCGCCAATGACCCGCGTCACTGCCTCTGAAGAGGGCATAGCCAGCGATCGCATGAAAGCCTACTACGCAGATTTTGCCCGGGGTGGTTTTGGTCTGGTGATATCGGAAGGTATCTATATCGACCGCGCATGGTCACAAACCTATGCTTTTCAGGCCGGCTTAACCAGTGCGGAGCAGGTTGCAGGGTGGCGGAAAATCACTGATGCAGTACATCAGCACAATGGCCATATTTTTGCGCAAATCCAGCATTCAGGGGCGCTCTCCCAGGGAAACCACTTTTTGGCGGGAACCGTAGCACCCAGTGCCGTTCGTCCTGTCGGTGAGCAGATGACATTTTATCGTGGGGAAGGGCAATATCCTGTTCCACGCGAACTCAGCGAAAGCGAAATTGAGGACATTATCAGCAGCTTTGGCGATGCCGCGTCGTATGCTGTTTTCGACGCGGGCTTTGACGGTGTGGAGATTCATGGTGCAAATGGCTATCTTCTCGATCAGTTCTTTACGGATTATACCAATCTGAGAACCGACCGCTGGGGTGGCGATATCGCCAGCCGTCTTCAACTGAGCCTTAACGTCATTCGGGCCGTTAGGCAACGTGTAGGTCAGGCTATCCCGGTGGGTATTCGTATCTCTCAGGGCAAGGTGAATGACTTCTTCCATAAATGGGCGAACGGTGAAGAAGATGCGCGGATTGTATTTACGCTGCTCGCAGGATCCGGTATCGATTATCTGCACCTGACTGAATTTGAGGCCTGGCAGCCAGCTTTCCCTGATAACCCGCTGTCACTGGTTGAACTGGCACGTAAGTACGCACCCCAGCTTACCATTATGGCCAACGGTAGCCTGCATAATGAATCACGGGCACAACAGGTGATGCAGATGGGGGCCGATTTTATTGCCCTTGGCCGTGGCGCGCTGGCGAATCACGACTGGCCTGAACGCGTGGCCGCTGGCGAAGAGATCCGTGAGTTTGATAGCACCCTTCTTGGGCCCATCGCCAATATTAAAGATGCCGAGCTTCCTGCCTGACTGTTGGTGAAAACCAAAACAGACCGTAAAAATTAACTAAAAATGAACGCAGGTGCGCCTGGATAAACGCCTCAATGCGTTCAGGGCTACACCTGAACCAGCACGGTCTGTTGAATAGCTGAAACGATAAAGCTAAGCCCCACCAACCCCGCATTTTGTACGCAACTGTGCGGGGTGTTTTCATGTTTTATGCGATCTCATCCACAGCGTTCCCCTTTAAAGTGCGACCTTTCCCGTCAGGTGAACCTCGTCACATTTCTTTAACCTGCAAATCAGTAGATTTTCCGACGACACGTAATAATCGATTCAGCAAAAAGGAAGAGTGATGAAAATTAAACTGACGTTAACGGTACTTGCCCTGCTGATTTCTGGACAGGCAGCGGCTAAAACCTGGGTGCTGACCAGTGCTGAACAGAGCATGGATAAAGGAAACTGGAAAATTTCCAGCAGCGAGCTGAACATTAAAGACACGCCGTTCAGCATTGAGCAAAAAGTACTGCACGGTGGTAAGCAGGAGGGAAGTAAGATCCTTGTGATCACCAGTCAGGACGGGCTTACCATTACCCTGAGCCCGACGCGCGGCATGAACCTGCTGCATATTGAAGGCTTCGGCGCAAAAATGGGCTGGGATTCGCCGGTGAAAGAGGTGGTCAATCCGGCATTTATCAATCTGGAAAGCCGCAACGGATTGGGCTGGCTGGAAGGTTTCAATGAAATGATGGTGCGCTGCGGCTATGAGTGGACAGGGCACCCGGTCACTGCGGATGGACAGATCTACACCCTGCATGGAAAAGCAGGCAATACCCCCGCCTCGCAGGTCGAGGTTGAGGTAGCTGACGCCGCGCCGCATGAGATCCGCATTCGTGGCCTGGTCAAAGAGAGCACCTTCAAGAAGGCCGATTTGCAGACCATGACCGAGCTGCGCTATGTACCCGGCAGCAATAGCTTTAGCCTGCATGATGTGCTGACTAACCACGCGGATTATCCGCATGATTACCAGATCATCTATCACAGTAACTTTGGGATGCCGATCCTCGAAGAGGGTGCGCGATTCCTTGCGCCGATCTCCAGCATCAGTCCGTTTAACGACTATGCCAAAGAGGGCCTGAAGACATGGCAGACCTATGCCGGCCCGACCAAAGGCTTCGATGAGATGGTGTTTAACATCCAGCCGCTCTCCGGGGAGGATCACCAGACTCTGGCGGCAGTGGCGAATAAGGCGGGCGACAAGGGAGCCGCTATCCAGTTCGATACCCGCCAGCTGCCGGTGCTGACGTTATGGAAAAATACCGATACCGTTAAACAGGGCTACGTCACCGGCATTGAGCCAGGGACTAACTATGCCTACCCGGTCACCATTGAACGTGAGCAGAAGCGCGTGAAGCAGTTAGAGCCGGGTGCCAGCACGCAGTTTGATTTGACCTATACCTTGCTGCACAGCAGCGAGCAGGTAGCGGACGTCGAGAAGAAAATTGCCGCTATTCAGGGCGAGACGAAAATCGAAGAGAACGCCACGCCGATAGCGAAAGAGTAACCTGTCTGTAGCGCTCCCGGACGGTTGCTCCGGGAGTGGACTGCTACAGCGATTCGCGCAGCAGCAGCGGGCTTTCGACGCGGATGGTATCGCTGTGCGTTTCCTGATTGATGATATGCAGCGCGCTCAGGCGACCAATATCATAGTGCGGAAGCTGTACCGTCGACAGCGGCGGGAAGAAGAGATCGCCAATGCCCACCATATTGTCATAGCCCATGACCGCGACGTCCTGCGGGATACGTAACCCCTGGGCGAGCAGCGTCTGGTACACCATAAACGCAATGCGATCGTTACCGCAGATCACGGAGTCAAACAGCGGCTTGCCGTGACGAATATGCGCCAGCAGCTGGGCGGGCATATCGCGGTAGTGCTCATCGCCGAACTGCATATAAACGTGGTCGAGCGTATCGGGATCGACGTTGGCTTCGCGGCAGGCGCGCTCCAGTCCCTGACGGCGGCGAATAGTCGCCAGGTGCTTTTCAGGTAGGTGGAGGCAGAGCGGACGACGATAGCCCGCGGCCAGCAGCGCCTTCACCGCGGTGTACTGACCCTGCTCATCATCCGGAATGTAGCTCGCCACCGGCTCGTGCAGGCTTTCACAGTTTGCCAACACGCAGGGCAGGGTCAGCAGCTTGGCGGGCAGCGGGACCTGCCGTAGACCCATGGTGGTAAAGATAATGCCGTCCGGACGGTGAGAGAGCAGCAGATCCACCATGGTCTCCGGGCTATCGTCGGAAAACATGTTGACCACAAAACTGTTCCAGCCGTGGGCGCGGGCGGTCTCTTCGATAGAGAGGGTGATTTCTACTGAAAACGGGGTCGTCACGGTATCCAGCGCCAATACGCCAATGGTACTCGGCGAGGCATGGGCTCCCCGGATCTTTTTGGCTGACAAATCCGGCACGTAGTTGGTCTGCTCAATGGCCAGCTGCACCCGAGCCAGTGTTTCAGGTTTCAGCCGCTCCGGGCTATTCAGCGCTCGGGATACGGTCATCAGCGATACGTTTGCCAGTTTTGCCACATCTTTCAGGGACGCCATGTGTCTTACTCCATCATTGCCGTGTTGCTTCAGGCAGTATAACTAAGTTGCTGATGTAAAAGGATCATACGCTATTCTTCCTGCTACGTGTTGCAGGCGGTAAAACAGAAATGTTGATCGCGATCTCATCTTTGCTATGTTAACGTTAACTTTTGTGATTAACATCATGAATCTCAGCAAAATGGCGTGAGCGCTGTCTTTTGTTAACGTTACCATTAAGGTATTACTCCAACATGAGATCGCCATGATGAAAGCCCATCATTCTCACAGTTACCCGTTACTCAGTGCCTTGCTGTTCTTCTTTTTTGTTACCTGGTCTTCCTCAGGCTCATTACTTTCTATTTGGCTGCATCAGGAAGTAGGGCTGAAAGCAGGGGATACGGGGATTATTTTCGCGGTGCTGTCGGTCTCCGCGCTGTTTGCCCAAATCTGTTACGGCTTTATTCAGGACAAGCTCGGCCTGCGTAAGCATCTGCTGTGGTATCTCACCACGATGCTGATCCTCTCGGGTCCGGCGTATCTGCTGTTCGGGCACCTGTTGAAGATTAACATCCTGCTTGGCAGCGTATTTGGCGGCATCTTTATCGGCCTGACCTTTAACGGCGGGATCGGCGTGCTGGAGTCCTATACCGAACGCGTGGCGCGTCAGAGCCAGTTTGAATTCGGCAAAGCGCGGATGTGGGGCTCGCTGGGTTGGGCGGTGGCGACGTTTTTCGCCGGGCTGCTGTTTAACATCGATCCAAAGCTGAACTTTGCGGTTGCCAGCTGCTCCGGGCTGGTATTTCTGTTGCTGCTGGCCCGGCTGCGGGTCTCCTCTGCACCCCATGCCATGCAGGAGGCGGTGGCGGGGGGCAAAGTGACGCTCCAGGACGCGCTGCGTCTGCTGACCCTGCCGCGCTTCTGGGCGCTGGTGTTCTTCGTCGTTGGCACCTGTATCTACGGCGTCTACGACCAGCAGTTCCCGGTCTATTTCTCATCACAGTTTGCCACGCCGCAGGAAGGCAATGCGATGTATGGCTATCTCAATTCGTTTCAGGTGTTCCTCGAAGCTGCGGGAATGTTTTGTGCCCCGTGGCTGGTGAATCGCGTCGGGGCTAAAAATGGCCTGATATTCGCTGGCATGGTAATGGCGATGCGCATGATCGCCTCCGGGCTGGTAGAGGGGCCACTGCTGATCTCCATTACCAAACTGCTGCATGCCGTCGAGCTGCCGGTGCTGCTGGTGGCAATCTTCAAATACAACAGCCTGAATTTCGATAAGCGCCTCTCATCAACGCTCTATCTGGTGGGTTTCGCCTGCACCAGCTCGGTGATCGCCTCGGTGCTGTCGCCGCTGGCAGGCTACAGCTATGAAAAATATGGCTTCGCCGAATCCTATCTCTTTATGGGAATGCTGGTGTTCGGCATCACCTTTATCTCCATTTTTTTACTGCGATCCGGCAACGCTTCGGCGGATCCGCAGGTCCCGCAACTTTCCGCTATCTGACTGACAAGAGTGAAGACTATGACCTACTCAATTGCTGACGCTGAACAGGAACTCAAGGTGAAGCACGATGCGCTTAACCTGCGCTGGTACCCACGCTACCATCTGGCCGCCAGGGCGGGCTGGATTAACGATCCCAACGGGCTGGTGTGGTTTGACGGCTGGTATCACGCGTTCTACCAGCACCATCCGTACTCTACCCAGTGGGGACCGATGCACTGGGGTCATGCGCGCAGTCAGGATCTGGTTCACTGGGAGCATCTGCCGGTGGCGATCGCCCCGGAAGGTCCGGAGGACAAAGATGGCTGCTTTTCCGGCTCGGCGGTAGTGGACGGCGACACGCTGGCGCTGATCTATACCGGGCATAAATTCCACGGTGATGCCGATAACGAAGAGAATCTCTATCAGGTGCAGTGCCTGGCCACCAGCCACGACGGCATCCACTTTGAACGGCAGGGCATTGTGGTCGATACGCCGCCGGGCGTGCACCACTTCCGCGATCCGAAGGTGTGGCGCGAGGGAGAGAGCTGGTACATGATCGTCGGTGCCCGCGCGGGCGAGACCGGGCAGGTGCGGCTGTATCGTTCAGCGGATCTGCGTCAGTGGCAGGAAGAGGGCGTTCTTGATGAAGCCGAGGCTGGAATGGGCTTTATGTGGGAGTGTCCGGACGTCTTCACGCTTGGCGACAAGCGCGTGCTGATGTTCTCCCCGCAGGGCATGACCGCGCACGGCTTTAAAAACCGCAACCTGTTTCAGAGCGGCTATCTGCTGGGGGACTGGCAGCCGGGGCAGCCGTTTGTCCGCGCCGGTGAGTTTATCGAATTGGATCACGGCCACGACTTTTACGCTCCACAGAGTTTCCTGACGCCGGACGGGCGACGCATTGTGATTGGCTGGCTGGATATGTGGGAGTCGCCGCTGCCGGAGCAGCAGGACGGCTGGGCCGGAATGCTATCACTCCCGCGCGAGCTGAGCCTCAGCGCAGACAACCGGGTAGAGATGCGCCCGGCAAAAGAGGTGGAAAGCCTGCGCCAGGGCTGGTATCCGTGGCCGGTCAGCACGCTGAACAATCAGCAGATTGGCGTGGCGGAAAACGCCGAGGCTATGGAGGTGGTGCTGAACTGGAAAGGCGCAGAGAGTAATGCCGAACAGTACGGCCTGAGCCTGGGTGACGGTCTGCGGATCTACGTCGATGCGCAGATGCAGCGCCTGGTGCTGGAGCGTCATTATCCGCAGCACGGTTTATGCGGGACCCGCAGCGTGCCGTTAACTCTCGACCACGATCTCCACCTGCGCGTATTTATCGACAGCTCGTCCGTTGAACTCTTTGTCAATGATGGTGAAGCGTGCCTCAGCAGCCGTATATATCCTGATGCCGGACAACGGGATCTACGTTTATTTGCCTGGAGCGGTAGCGCGTCACTGTCCGATGGCGGAGCCTGGCAGCTTGAATAAATAAACCCGGCGTCTGGACTAACCCGTCCCTGGCGATGGGCGGGTTAGCGTTGTCTTTATCGCCAAACGGTACCTCTACGTAATAAATAACTGGTTAACTCAATAATAAAAAAGGTCTCCCGATGAAAATAATCTGGGTCGGTTGTATGTTGACGTCTCTATTTAGCGGCGTGGTGTGTGCGCAGGATAGCCTTTCTCTGGAAGCGCGGCTGGCGCAAATGGAAAATCGACTGAAAGCTACCGAGGCGCGCGCCGCCAGCGCGGAAGCCGAGATCCGCGCTTTAAAGCAACAGGAGGCACCCCAAACGGTTGCCCGCACCACACCGGCAAAACCCACGCTACAGGTTAATGATATAGGGGATTTAAAATTCTATGGCGACGTTGAATTTAATATGGATGGAGCCAGCCGCACCGGCGGGCTAACATCGCTCAGAACCAGCGCCAATAAAAACTGGACGCCGGGTGAGAAAGAGCGCTGGGATATTAACGGGCGTATTCTTCTCGGTTTTGATGGTCTGCGTAAAGGGGCTGACGGCAAATATGCCGGTTTCAGCGTCCAGCCGCTGGCGGACATGAACGGTAAAATGAATCTCGACGATGCGGCTTTTTTCTTTGGTCAGCAGGATGACTGGAAAATTAAAATTGGCCGCTTCGAAGCCTGGGATATGTTCCCGCTGAATCAGGATACTTTTATTCAATACTCCGGGAATACCGCTAACGATCTTTACAGCGACGGTTACGGCTATATCTACATGATGAAAGAGGGACGCGGACGCAGCAACAGCGGCGGCAATTTCCTGCTTAGCAAAAACCTCGATAACTGGTATTTCGAGGTCAATACGCTGGTCGAGGATGGCAGTTCCCTGTTTGTCGATCAGAACTATCACGGCAACGCGCTGGATAACCGTAAAAATGTCGTGTATGTGCGCCCGGTGGCCGCATGGCAGTCTGGCCCGTGGTCAGTGGCCGCCGCGCTGGAGAGCAACCTGGTGAATAACGCCTACGGCTATCAGCAGGAGAATGGCCGCTTCAGGGATCAGTCCAGCCGCACCGGTTACGGCATGACCATGAGCTGGAATACGCTTAAGACCGACGCGGAAAACGGCGCGGTGGTGAATCTGAGCACCGCCTACCTTGATGCGGCTGACGAGAAAGACTTTAGCGCCGGTATCAATGCGCTATGGCACCGCGTCGAGCTGGGCTACATCTATGCCCACAACAAAATTGACCAGTTCAATATGGCAGGCGTCAGCGCGGACTGCGACAGCGACTGCGCGATCTTAGCTCCCGGCCGCTACGACATTCACACCATCCATACCTCATGGCAGCTGCCGAACATTATGGATATGCCAAATTTCAACATCTACCTTGGGGCTTACGCCTCCTGGCTGGAGTCTTCAGCAGCTCAAACCGGCAATGATGACCAACGCTACGGCGCACGGGTTCGCTTTAAATATCTGTTCTGATGACAATTTAGGTAAGGGGGGTTTATGAAAGTCTGGGCATTAGGCGATGCAGTTATTGATCTGCTGCCGCAGGGAGAAATGCAGTACACCGCCTGTGCAGGCGGCGCGCCGATCAACGTTGTCGTTGGGGCCGCGCGTCTGGGGTGCGAAAGCGGCTTTATCGGCAGAGTGGGCGACGATCCGTTTGGTCATTTTCTACGTAACACGCTGGCAGAGGAGGGTGTTGATACTCAGCCTATGCAGTTTGATGCGCAGCACCGTACCAGCGCGGTGCTGGTCTCGCTCGGGGATGAGGGCGATCGCAGCTTTACCTTTCTGGTCGATCCTTCTGCCGACCAGTTTTTGACCGCAGACACGCTTCCATCGTTTGGCAACGACATTCTGCATTTTTGTTCCCTGGCGCTGGTGGCAACGTCCTGTCGTGACACGCTGGTACGGGCTATCAGCTACATCAAGCAGCGTGATGGCCTGTTAAGCTTTGATATTAATCTGCGTGCGCAGATGTGGCCCAATGCACAGGAGATGTTAGACACCGTGCGTCATTTTGCCCAGCAGGCCGATATCCTCAAGCTTTCGCAGGAGGAGCTGTACTGGTTGGCTGGCACCACGCAGCATGAAAAGGCACTGGAGATCCTACGCAGCTATCCGTCGCGTTTGAAGGTGGTGACCTGCGGGTCTGACGGGGCGATTGTCTTATGGCAGAACCAGCTGGTTCAGGCAAGCGCGTTCCAGGTTGAAAGTCTGGATACCACCGGCGCGGGCGATGCGTTTATCGCGGGTTTACTGGCGAGCGTGGCACAGGGCAATACGTTAGTGGATCTGGCCCAGCTTAAGCAGGCGATAACGCAGGCCAATGCCTGTGGCGCGCTGGCCACCACGGCGAAAGGGGCGTTAGCCGCGCTGCCGGATGCGCAAGGTGTGGTGGCGTTCAGCCATGCAGCCCTGCCGCTGCAGTTTGACATAGGGAAGATCTACTAGCCTTTAGGGTGTTATAGTTTATCAAAATTGGCATTTAGAGATGAACATAATGGAAAAGAACTTCACACCCGAACAAATCGAGGTCCTGAATCGCTTTGTCTTCGACCACATCGATACAATGAAAGAAAAAGTCGCTGAAATTATTACGGAAACAGAAAAATCCGCTCACCAGCAACTCATGGATATCGGGTTCGATATGACGGATTTCTATCCGGCTAATAAAGATTTTTTGATGATGACACTCGTGCAAGCGCTTATAGACCGGGTGCACGGCGGTAATATGGCGCTTGCACAAAAGATGATAGCCATGGAAGCAAGACGGCTTAACGTCAGTGTTCACGTCGAGAGTGAAAACCGAGATAAGTAGCGTTACTCAGTAGGTTGAGGGGAGATATGAAAAAAAGTGTTCTATGGAGCGTTATAGCTTTAATCGTAGGAGGCGTTATCGGCTATGCCATAAATAGTATGACCATAGCGAAATACAATACGATTAATGCTACCTGCACGGTGCTTAATGTTGCAGTCGATAACGGTATGTTGAAACCGGAGCAGGTTGTGACGCTTGGCAAGCTGACAAAAGAGAAGCTTGGCGATGCGCAGTCTGCAAAAGCCTTCCGCCTCGATAATGAGCAGATAAAGGCGGCTTCGGGATCGTCGAATTGCTCGCAGTTTATGGTGGGCATGAGCCAGCCTTAATCTGAGGTCGTCGCTACAGTAGAGAGTTCGCACTAGACCCATTGTGAGTAACGGACGCTTGTGGCATCAGGCGGACGTCAACCCGAGACGCCTTCAACGCGTCGTTATGACCATGTTTTCCCACTATGCTTTATGCAGAGAGTGAATAAACTTTGTTTTAAACTTTCAAATAAATTTGATGTTACTATAGCATCTGGGAACAAACTTGAGGTATGACGACAATGGCTCAAACCAGCACTTCTGGGTTCATTAATCTGCCATCCGGCTATTTTGGGATGGTATTAGGCATTATCGGAACCGGTCTTGCCTGGCGCTATGCCGCTTCTGTCTATCCAGTTTCACCGGTGCCAGGCCTGGCGTTAATCAGTCTGGCTATCGGTATCTGGACGGTTCTGGCCGTTCTTTTTATCGCTCGTTTGATTCGCCATCCCGGCACCGTTATGGATGAAATACGCCACCCAATAAAAAGCAGTTTTGTCAGCCTGTTTCCGGCGACGACAATGCTTGTCTCAATTGGCGTTACGCCGTGGGCGTATTATCTTGCACTGGTGCTGTTCGTATTAGGAGCTGCGGCACAGCTGTTCTATGCATCCTGGCAAGGTGCAGGGTTATGGCGCGGCAATCATCCCGCAACGGCGACAACACCGGGGCTGTATCTGCCGACTGTGGCAAATAATTTTATCAGCGCAATGGCCTGTGGAGCGCTGGGGTTCCATGACGTTGGCTTGCTGTTCCTGGGGGCTGGCGTTATTTCCTGGATCACATTAGAACCGTCAATCGTGCACCGGTTACGCACGGCCGGGGAAATGCCCTTAGAAGTGCGTCCGTCGCTGGGGATCCAGATGGCCCCGGCCTTCGTGGCATGCAGTGCCTGGCTGGCCCTTAACGGCGGCCAGGCAGACGTTTTCGCAAAAATGCTTTTCGGTTACGGATTGCTGCAAATGCTGTTTATGATCCGCCTGCTGCCGTGGTACTCAAAGCAGCCATTTAACCCGGCATTCTGGGCGTTCTCATTTGGTGTCGCATCGCTGGCTAACACCTCTTTACATTTGGGGCATAGCGCACCCGGTGGGGCGCTTTACGCCATATCAATTCCGCTGTTTATCGGCGCAAATCTGGTGATCGCATTTCTTATACTGCGTACGTTCATGCTGTTGATTAGGGGCAAGTTACTCATCCGTTCAACTGCGTAAGGAGCTAGTGGTGATGTTGCCAACTTGTTCCACGATCGCCTCAACTGTGATGTGCTGATGACATGACTTGTTTCACATAATGTTCAATAACGATGTTATTTTCACGGCTCACTTGCGAAATAAACGTTTGCAGAGTATCCGACGGGGAGTGAAGCGTATTCGCAACAAGGGTATCGAAATCGCTCTGGGTGAAGCGGTCGCTACCTTTCGATGTCGAGCGCTGAAGCAATGTGTGGGCAATAACGTAAAGAACGGCTCGCCTGTAATCATTCGCAAGCAGAACATCCAGATCGGCCTGGAAAATGTCAAACGTAAAGCTAAAGCTCACAATACCTGAGTCGACAGGTAAGGAATACGTCAGCCTGTCGCCTAAACGATCGACATGAGGTTCATATCCGTCACCCATAAGCCGTATTGGCTGCATAGCAATGCTTCTCCTTCATCAAATGGTTATGACCATGCCCTGTTTTGGATAACTACTCTGTATCCGTCTGGGTCAACAAATGTTCTGCCGTTAACGTCCCAATAAGGGTTAAATGAACTCACCACCGTGAATCCGGCCTTCAGCATTTTTGCGCAGGTGTTTTCCCACTCGTCTTTATGCGGATAATAAAGAACAAGCAGATCCTCTTCTGTTTGCGAAGGTTGAACGGGATGATGCTGACAAACGGTAAACTCTATGTGCCAGGATATGTCAGCACGACCTAACATAATCCCGTTGAAACCATCGTGGTCGTTAAAATCGGCAATTTTGTGCAAATCCAGGCCCTGGCTGTACATCAGAAACGATTTTTCAAGGTTCGTTACGGGTCTGGTAATGCGCATATGTGTAAACATCCAAAGGGCTCCTGCTTATTAGGCTTATTGAAATCAGAAAAGCACTCTAAGTTTACATGTGATTACGTTTTAAATTTGTCCTGCAATGCGCGAGAAGCAGACACAGGAGATAGCATTACGTTATTGAAGGGGAGGCGTATATCCGCATTTGCACAAAGTAACCAACCGTTATTCAGGCCTGCCAATGTTAAGCTCGTACACGACACAGGGCACCTCGTAGTGCTGTTCTACAGCCTTGTACGTCATGCCTAACCGTTGCATCACACGCTGCGAGGGAATATTTTCCGGATCGGCCACGGCAACCAAATAGGTTGCGCTTACCTGTTCCGCTGCGAAATCAACGATCGCTTTCGCGGCCTCTGTTGCGTAACCTTTGCCATTGTGTTCCGGAACGAGTCGCCAGCCAACCTCTAATGGCGCGCCCTCTACGTTTGCCAGGTACTGGAGGCATGCTGCACCAACGATAGCCCCGGAAGCCTTCTCGACGATAGCCCACCATGAGAACCCGTATTTGTCCCAGCGGGCTTGTACACGTCGGATACCTTCCCATGTCTCTTCAGGCGTTTTAACAATACCGTTATTAATATAACGCATCACGCCGGAGTCGCTATCCATTACCCTTAGGCCTTCGTAATGTGAGTCATGATAGGGCTCAAGCCGTAAACGGGCTGTTTCTACATTCATGGGCTACTCCTTGTTGCGTGAAGCCGTATTCCGAAGACCGAGTATGGGTAACAAACAAGTTAAACCATCTCTTGTGTGGTAACTATTTTTGCAAAGCCAGCCGCAAGGAGACCAAGCGTCACATCGAAAATGGTCTTGGCTTCAAGGTTAGGCTCTTCAAGCGCAAAGCTAATTACTGCATCCTTTACCACCGTCATTTTTAAACCTAAATCCGCGCCAGCCCTGACGGTAGAGTTCACACAAAAACCCGCTACGGCACCAATAACAATGCACTCGTCAATAGGGTTGCTTTTCAGGTGAGAAAAGAGATCGGTTGAGCTGAATGCCGATGAAGTGTGTTTTATGAATACAGATTCACCTTGCTCCTCCTCAAATCCTTCCATGACTTGAGCGAGGGGGGAGGTGGGGTGCAATAACGATCCCTCTTCACGCGTGTGATGGCGAATATGAATAACAGGGGCACCAGCGCAGCGGAATTTTTTTAATATGCTCTCCATGTTATGAATGGCATTATCAGGATACATTTCAACGCCATTATTGACTCTGTCTACAATAAATTTTTGCATATCGATGATAATCAGGGCCGCAGTCATCACTTTTCCTTTTAATCTACTCGGACGGCGAAAAGACATAAGCCATCCTATCTGAACACGTTAATTGAGTCAGCCACTAAAATTTGTTGCAGGGTTGACATACGTCGTCCAAAAGCCGTATTAACTGCATGCCCATTCTTCACGTACATCGAGCAGTTATGACAATGCTTTGAGGATCTTCTCTATCTTCCAGGTCATTACGCAGCCTAAACAAACCATAACGAGCCACGGGATTGATGAGCCACAAAAATAGTTGTCGCTGATAATTTGCCCTAAAGCGAGACTCGTGTAGATCGATGCAAAAAGACACCAATACTTTATCAATCGCGTCATGCTGAACATTCGGATAGACCTTTAATCTGAAGAAGATCCTCAAACTGTCTACCTGGCTTTATGAAAAGGCAATAACCCCTACTAAACTTGGTGTCTTTTGGGGTTGAGGATAGAATCAAAAGGCTTAAAAAATAGACTGCTTGTATTGAAGAAAAGCCTAATTTTCCAGTGCAGCAACGATGACGGGTTCCACTTTCTCTGGCGTGGTGAACGGTGCAAAACGCTTGAGCGGTTTGCCATCGCGTCCGACCAGGAACTTAGTAAAATTCCACTTGATCCGCCCACCCAGCATGCCGGGCAATTCGTCTTTTAGGTAACGAAACACCGGATGCGCGTTAGCACCGTTGACCTCAACTTTTTCGAACATGGGAAAGCTCACCCCATAGTTGATCTGGCAGGTCTGAGCGATCTCATCGATGCCACCGGGTTCCTGTTTTCCAAATTGGTTACACGGGAAACCTAGCACGACCAAACCGTGGGCGGCATACGTCTTATAAAGCCTTTCCAGACCAGCGTACTGTGGCGTGAAGCCACAATGGCTGGCGGTATTCACCACCAGAACCAGCTTGCCTGCGTAGTCGGCCATCGAGATAGGCTGCCCATGCAGGCTGGTGGCGGTGAGTTGATAGAAAGTGGTCATCAAGAGATCCTTAAAGCCGAACCAGGTGGCTTGACAGAAACTATACAGCCTTGTATATCTCATAAGAGAGAATAAATTCTCTATTTTGAGATGATAGTATGGATAATCAAGATTACAGACAAAGATTAGCGGCGCGTCTGGCTGCACTCCGCTTGCAGCACAACCGAACCCTTGAAGAGCTTTCATCTGTATCGGGTATTAGCAGAGCCACCTTATCACGGATTGAACGTGGTGAGGTCAGCCCTACGGCTGAAGTTCTAAATCAACTCTGTATCGTCTACGGAATGACGATGTCCCGGCTTTTAGCTGAGGTTGAACAAACAGCAGATAATCTTTTCAGGGTGGAAGAACAACCCGTGTGGCGAGATGAGCGCAATGGATTTGAACGGCGAATGCTGTTACCGCCCTCTAATCAATTTAGATGCGAACTTATTGAGGGAAAATTGCGTCCAGGCGCTTACATCGAATATCTACACCCGCCGGTGCAGGGGCTTGAACAATATATATGGTTATATGCAGGCGGTTTAACTATCAAGTTAGATACGGAAACATGGTCGTTAAAAAATGGCGACAGTTTACGCTTTCATCTGTCAGGAACCTCATCATTCAGCGCTCATGAGAGTCTGGGTGCACATTATCTTTTAGTGGTATGTAAATCATGATCAAATATGAATTTATGAGTGCTGCCGAGGCACATGAAAAATTACGAGAATTAGGTGACGTACTGCAGGCTTGTGTACAAGACGGTGCAAGCGTGGGTTTTACCCATCCAGACGATCGTCAGGCTATCGACCGTTTCTGGAAGGATAAAGTCAACGGCCTTGCCAACCAGGAGTGTGAATTGCTCATTGCCCGCGATGACAATAGTCTCGTTGGCACAGTGATGATTAACTATTGTGGTATGCCAAACGGCAGTCATCGTGCTGAAATTTCCAAATTACTCGTCCACCCGCACGCGCGTCGTCAGGGTATTGCCAGACAATTAATGAATCAGGCAGAGCAAAGAGCGTGGGAAAAAGGATTATCTCTACTCGTACTGGATACTCGTAGCGGTGACGTCGCCAGCACACTATATCTTTCGCTAGGCTGGCAGATAGCCGGGTCGATACCCTGTTATGCAGAGTCTATTGAAAACACCCTGGATGCGACGACCTATATGTATAAAATGGCTCATACCATTACCAAGTCTTAACAGGCACGAGGTAGAGAGTCGAACTAGGCTGATGATTGCAGCGGAGGTTTTATCCATTAATAAAGTGCAGTGAGTTTTCTCATGCTCAACTTCCGTTACGTCTGCTATCTCAAGCTCTTAATCTATACTCACTCCTGCGGAGGCATTTGCAAAGGCGGTCACGCCAGGTAAATGCTCTTAGAGCTTAATAAGGCTTAAACAACTAAAATATTTTAATTTGGTCTGGAGATAACTAATGAAATTAACCGATTATGTCTATTCCGCGTTGATTGGTTTTGTCGCCAGCTGTCGTTCTATGACGCCGATGGTAGCTATCGCAGCGGCACGGGTTTCCGGGCGCGATACCCCGGGCCGTCTCTTGCTTCTGGATCGCCCGCTATTTAAGTTCGGCGCGCTGGCAATGGGTGTAGGTGAACTTTTTGGTGACAAGATGAAATCAGCGCCAGATCGCACTGTGTTTTTGGGTTTGTCTGCACGCGTGGCCAGCGCGGGGATTGCGGGTGCTGCGTTAGCCCCTGATGGCAAAGAAAAAGCTGGGGCAGCCATCGCTATCTCTGCCGCTGTGCCTCTTGCGTACGCGACGCTTGCGGCAAGAAAAAGGGCCATGACCGAAATAGGGCAGACCAGAAGTGGTCTCATAGAAGATTCGCTTATTGTTGCTCTCGGAGCCGCAGTAGTTTTCCTCGCAACGCGCTCACATCGGGCTTAGAGGCATTCGGCACCTAAAAGAGGAATTCCGACAAGCAGTCTTCAAGGGGTGAACGACTGCTTCTGACACAGAATATAAATTTTACACCCCGATAGTGACTTTGCTACTATACCCCCCTACAGTATAGGAGGGCGTATGCCACACTCACCTGAAGATAAAAAGCGCATCCTTACCCGTGTTCGCCGCATTCGTGGCCAGGTCGACGCCCTTGAGCGGGCGCTGGAGTCGGGCGAACCCTGCATCGCAATACTACAACAGATCGCCGCCGTGCGCGGGGCTGCTAACGGCTTGATGGGCGAGATGGTTGAAATTCACCTCAAAGATGAACTGGTCAGCGGCGAGACGACGCCCGACCAGCGCGCGGTAAGAATGGCAGAAGTCGGCCATCTTCTGCGCTCTTATCTAAAATAATTACTACTGTTCACATAAGGGAAGAGAGTTTATGAAATCACGTGCGGCTGTTGCCTTTGGGCCGGGTCAACCACTGAAAATTGTTGAAATCGACGTAGCGCCACCGAAGAAAGGTGAGGTGCTGGTCAAGATCACCCACACCGGCGTCTGCCACACCGATGCGTTCACCCTCTCTGGGGACGATCCGGAAGGCGTCTTCCCGGCGGTGCTGGGCCATGAAGGCGGCGGCGTGGTGGTGGAAGTGGGCGAGGGCGTAACCAGCCTGCAACCCGGCGACCACGTTATTCCGCTTTATACCGCCGAGTGCGGCGAGTGTAAGTTCTGTAAATCCGGTAAGACCAACCTCTGCCAGGCCGTACGCGCCACCCAGGGTAAAGGCCTGATGCCGGACGGTACCACTCGTTTCTCCTACAACGGCGAGCCGATCTATCACTACATGGGTACCAGCACCTTCAGCGAATACACCGTTTGCGCGGAGATCTCACTGGCGAAGGTCAACCCGCAGGCACCGCTGGATAAAGTCTGTCTGCTGGGCTGCGGCGTTACCACCGGTATCGGCGCAGTGCACAACACGGCGAAGGTAAAAGAGGGCGATAACGTAGCGGTCTTCGGCCTCGGCGGTATTGGTCTGGCGGTGATCCAGGGTGCGGTGCAGGCGAAAGCCGGACGTATTATTGCCGTCGATACCAACCCGGAGAAGTTCAAGCTGGCAGGCGAGATGGGCGCAACCGACTTTATCAACCCGAACGACTACGATAAGCCGGTTCAGGACGTCATCGTTGAGCTGACCGACGGCGGCGTGGAGTTCAGCTTCGAGTGTATCGGCAACGTTAACGTTATGCGCGCGGCGCTGGAGTGCTGCCACAAAGGCTGGGGCGAGAGCGTGATCATCGGCGTCGCTGGCGCAGGTCAGGAGATCCGTACCCGTCCGTTCCAACTGGTCACCGGTCGCGTCTGGCGCGGCTCCGCCTTTGGCGGCGTGAAGGGCCGTACCCAGCTGCCGGGCATGGTTGAAGATGCGATGGTTGGTAAAATCGACCTCGATCCGTTCATTACCCACCGTCTGCCGCTGGATCAGATCAACGAAGCGTTTGACCTGATGCACGAAGGCAAATCCATCCGTACCGTTATCCATTTCGGCGATAACTGATCCCACTGCCGGCGGTTTAACCGTCGGCACTCTTTTTAATGTGCGGATCTGTGACCGAGTTGGCGCTTTTAGACATAAGATAAATCTTATGGCTGCCGATGACTATCTGACAGGCGTGTAATTACGCATCTTACAATAAGAGAGTCGATAGCCATGGATAAAACAGCAGCGATGCACAAACCGCAGACAGTTGGCTTTTTACATCATATCCGCTTAGTACCCCTTTTCTCCGCCATCCTCGGCGGTATCCTTCTGCTTTTTGCTCTGAGTTCAGGGCTGGCAGGCTACTTCCTGATGCAGGCCGATAGCGACCAGCAGGACGTTACCGCCGAAATTCAGATCCGTATGGGGCTGTCGAATAGCTCTAACCATCTGCGTACTGCGCGAATTAACATGATCCATGCCGGGGCGGCCAGCCGTATCGCGGAGATGGATGACATGAAACTCAACATTGCCGAGGCAGAGAAGCGTATTGGCCAGTCGCAGGAGGGCTTCAATGCCTATATGAACCGCAGCGTGAAAACGCCAGCCGATGAGGCGCTGGATGGCGATCTCAAGGCGCGGTTCGATGCCTATATCGCCGGGCTACAGCCGATGCTGAAGTATGCCAAAAATGGCATGTTCGAGGCGATCATCAATCATGAAAACGAGCAGGCCCGGGGGCTGGACAGCGCCTATAACGATGTGCTGCTGAAAGCCATTCAGATCCGCACCGAGCGGGCGAATAAGCTCAGCGAGCTGGCACACCAGCGCGCGCAGCTGGGGCTGATGTTTATGGCGGGCGCGTTTGTGCTGGCGCTTCTGCTGACGTTGATTACCTTCGTGGTACTGCGTCGTATCGTGATCAATCCTCTCCAGCGCGCGGCGCATCGCATTGAGCTGATTGCCTCCGGCGATCTGACCCATGCCGACGAGGCTACCGGACGCAGTGAAATTGGTATCCTGAGCCGCGACCTGCAAAAAATGCAGCGCTCGCTGGTGAAAACTGTGGGCACGGTGCGCCAGGGCGCAGAGGAGATCTATCGTGGGACCAGCGAAATCTCGGCGGGCAATACCGATCTCTCATCGCGTACCGAACAGCAGGCGGCGGCTATCGAAGAGACCGCGGCCAGCATGGAGCAGTTAACCGCCACCGTGAAGCAGAACGCCGATAACGCCCACCACGCCAGCAAGCTGGCCGGGGACGCGTCTGGTAAGGCCACCAAAGGCGGGCAGATTGTCTCCGGCGTTGTGCAGACCATGGGCAACATCTCTGCCAGCTCGAAGAAGATCTCGGAAATTACCGCCGTGATCAACAGCATTGCTTTCCAGACCAATATTCTGGCGCTGAACGCGGCGGTAGAAGCCGCCCGTGCGGGCGAGCAGGGCCGTGGCTTTGCGGTAGTCGCCAGCGAGGTTCGTACCCTGGCTAGCCGTAGCGCCCAGGCAGCAAAAGAGATTGAGGGGCTGATCAGCGAGTCGGTGACCCTGATTGAGCGTGGTTCCGGCGAGGTGGTTGCCGCAGGGGATACGATGGGCGACATCGTTGCGGCGGTAAAACGCGTTACCGATATCATGCAGGAAATTGCCGCAGCGTCCGACGAGCAGAGTCGCGGCATTGAACAGGTTAGCCAGGCCATCACCGAGATGGATAACGTTACCCAGCAGAACGCCTCGCTGGTGGAGGAGGCGTCAGCCGCAGCGGCGTCGCTGGAAGAGCAGGCGGCACGTCTGACCGAGGCGGTAGGCACCTTCCGACTCAAGCAGGGCAGCCAGGCGCGGGAAGAGAAACCCGCAGCGACAAAACCCTTTACGCCATCGCGTCCGGCGCTGGCCAGCGGCGATAACTGGGAAACGTTCTAATTTCACCAACCTTTGGGGGCCGCAAGGCCCCCTTTTTTTATCGCTTATTTACTGTCAGGCAGCGCATAGGCAATGATGTAATCCCCGCGATCCGGAGACTGACGTGCGCCCCCCGCGTTAATCACAATGTACTGCTTGCCGGTTTTCGGTGACTTATAGGTCATCGGGCCGGACTGGCTGCCTACCGGCAGACGCGCCTTCCAGATCTCGCTGCCCGTCGCGGTATCAAACGCGCGCAGATAGAAATCCTGGGTACCGGCAAAGAAGAGCAGGCCGGACTGGGTAGAGAGGGACGCGCCCAGGGTCGGCATGCCGATCGGGATTGGCATATGCATGCGGATCCCCAGCGGGCCGGTATCCTGCACCGTACCTACCGGAACCTGCCACACCAGCTTGCCGGACTTCAGATCGACAGCGGACATGGTGCCAAACGGTGGCTTCTGGCACGGAATGCCCAGTGGAGAGAGGAAGCGTTCGCGCATCGCACCGTACGGCGTCCCCTCCATCGGCACAATTCCCATCTCGATACCGCTGGCGTTTTTCGCTACCTTCGCGCGCGGCACCATGTAGTTTGCCAGTCCCAGACGCATGTCATTAACAAACATCAAGCCGTTGTTAGGATCGACCGAGACGCTGCCCCAGTTCATGCCGCCAAGCGACCCTGGGAACTGCAGGGAGCGGTCGAGGCCCGGCGGGGTGAAGACGCCTTCGTGACGCATCGCTTTAAATTCGATACGGCAGATCAGCAGATCGATAGGGGTGGCACCCCACATGTCTGATTCAGTCAGCGTCTGGTTGCCGATCATCGGCATTCCGACGGAGAAGGGCTGGGTCGGAGAGTAACGCTCGCCTTCGACGTTGCCTGCCGGAACCGGACGCTCCTCTACCTTCGCCACCGGCTCGCCGGTTTCGCGGTTGAGCATAAAGATCATGCCCTGCTTGCTAGTCTGCACCAGCACCGGCGTCGTGCCGCCTTTGCCGTCAGGCAGATCGTAGAGCAGCGGCTGCGCAGGCAGGTCAAAGTCCCACAGATCGTGATGGGTGGTCTGGTAGTGCCAGCGCACCTGACCGGTGGTGGCATCGACGGCGACAATAGATGAGCTGTACTTGTCATCCAGCGCGGTACGCTCCCCGGCGAAGAAGTCTGGGGTAGCGTTGCCGGTCGGGAGGTAGACCAGGTTCAGCTTGGCGTCGTAGGACATGGCCGACCAGACGTTAGGCGTCCCGCGGGTGTAGGTCTGACCCTCCGGCGGCAGGCCGGTGATCGCCGGATTACCCGGATCCCACGCCCACGCCAGCTTGCCGGTATGCACGTCATAGGCACGTACCACGCCCGGCGGCTCGCCCGTGGAGTAGTTATCCGCCACGCGGCCGCCAACGACCACTACGTTACCCGCCACCAGCGGGGTGGAGGTCTGCTGATAGTAGCCAGGCTTCACGTCACCCATACCGACGCTGAGATCGACCACGCCGTTGCTGCCAAAGTCGGCGCACGGCTGGCCGTTATCGGCGTTGATGGCAATCAGGCGAGCATCGGTGGTCGGCAGGAACAGACGACGGGCACAGGCTGCGGGCTGCGCAGCGGGAACGGGCACGGCCTGCGCATCTTCGTAATAGCCGAGGCCACGGCAGCGCTGCCAGTTTGGCGCAGTGGCTTTGCTGTCATAGCGCCACTTCTCTTTCCCGGAGTCGACGTCCAGCGCCAGCACCTTGCTGTACGGCGTACAGACGAACAGCGTGTCACCAATTTGCAGCGGCGTGTTCTGATCTTCCGCGCCGGAGCCGTTGCTCTGCGGAATATCGCCGGTGTGGGCTACCCACGCCACTTCCAGCTGGTTCACGTTCTGCTTGTTGATCTGATCCAGCGCGGCAAAGCGGTCGCCGTGGGTGGTGTTACCCCAGTGTTTCCAGTCCGTCTGCTGGCTACCTTCCGCCACCGGCTTCACCGGCACGGCTTCGTTGGCCGTTACCAGCGTCTGCGGTTTGAACATCCAGCCTGCGCTCACCAGCAGCACCAGGGCAATCACGCCCGCAAGGCCAAAGGCCGGTTTTTTATTGGTGGAGGCGGTCAGGAACGGCCAGAGCAGAGCGGCAAGGAAGGCGAGTACGCCAAAGGTAAAGAGCCGTGAGAACAGCGGCCAGAAGTCCCAGCCCGCGTCGCTGACGGCCCAGATCGCCGAGGCGATAAAGGCCAGCGCATAGAGCATGATGCCGCTGGTGCGGTTTTTAATGATTAATAGTGCAGAGATCAGCATCGCGACGCCCATGATCAGGAAGTAGGCGCTACCTCCTAACGAGACGAGTTTGATACCGGGAATACCAATAGCCAGGCCGATAATTATCAGAAGCCCGGCCAGAAGCCACTTCAGGATACGACCGATCCCGTGCGGCGTGCTGCCAGTTGCCATGTCACTCTCCTAAAACCGATCTGGTTCACGCGAATGAACCAAAAAGGTAATTTAAACAGGGTTTGCCTTGTAAGGTAAGGTTTTAAATCCGCCGTATCGTTATTTTATGAACCATATGGTGAATTCCGCAACATGATAGATCTGTTAAATTGTTTTACGCAATTGTTAAAAAATAATTTGGCACGTTTTGTGAGCGGCAAACAAAACGCCCGTCACATAAACGGGCGTAAGCAGAGGGAGATGAAGGGTTAAGCGATACGCAGAGTAGGCTGGGTTTGGGCCCTGGTCACGCGGACCGGAATTGATTTTGAGGTCGGCGTGCCGGTACCGTCCCCTATGCGGGAGAGAGGAACCAACGGGTTCGTCTCAGGATAGTAGGCCGCCAGGTTACCACGCGGGATGGCGTAGGCTACCAGCTTGAAATCCCTAACCTGACGCACAATGCGGTCATCCGCCTCGGTGGTGATATCGACCCGATCGCCATCCTGTAAGCCCAGCGCCGCAATATCATCTGCATGCATAAACAGCACCTCGCGCTGACCGTAAACGCCACGGTAGCGATCATCCAGCCCGTAGATGGTGGTGTTGTACTGATCGTGGGAGCGCAGGGTTTGCAGAATAAACGGCGCATCCTCCCGCACGGAAACCGGCAGCGCCGCGGCGCTGAATTCGGCCTTGCCCGACGGCGTGTTAAACGTCAGCTCGGCGGCGGCGTTGCCGAGCCAAAACCCACCCGGCTGATCGCAGCGGGCGTTAAAGTCGGCAAAGCCGGGGAGGGTAGCGGCAATGTGGTCGCGGATCAGACTGTAATCATCCGCCAGCGCCAGCCAGTTCACGGCGGTATCGCCAAGCGTGGCGTGGGCGATGTTAGCGATAATAGCCGTCTCCGAGCGTTGGGTTTTCGCCAGCGGTTTGCCGATCCCTTCGGAAGCGTGAACCATGCTGAAGGAGTCTTCTACGGTGATGAACTGTCGGCCGCTGGCCTGGATATCTTCCTCCGTGCGTCCCAGCGTCGGCAGGATCAGCGAGGCTTTACCGGGCATCAGGTGGCTACGGTTGAGCTTGGTGCTGATGTAGACCGTCAGCCCGCAGCGGCGCAGCGCTTCGCAGGTGCGCGGCGTATCCGGCGCGGCGGCGGCGAGGTTGCCACCGAGGGCGATCAGGACCTTAACCTCATCCCGCAGCATGGCGTTGATGGCATCGACGGTGTGATGGCCCGGCCTGCGCGGCGGCTCGAAGTTGAAGTGGCGGGCGAGGCTATCCAGCAGCACGGCAGGAGGCTTTTCATCAATGCCCACCGTGCGGTTGCCCTGCACGTTACTGTGGCCGCGAACCGGGCAAAGGCCCGCTCCGGGTTTACCGAGATGGCCGCCGAGCAGCTGTAGGTTGGTGATCTCCCTTACGGTATCGAGAGAGTGTTTGTGCTGGGTAATGCCCATCGCCCAGGTGCAGATCACTTTTTCGGCACGCTGCCAGATACCTGCCGCCTCGCGAAGCTGCTGCTCCGTCAGTCCAGACTGCTCAACCAGCGTTGCCCAGGGGGTGGCATCGATTTGCGCAAACCATGCCTCAATGCCCTGGGTGTAACGGGTGATGAACGCCTCGTCAAAGATCCCGGGCTGGCCGTCGGCCTGCCGCTGACGGTGGGTCTCCAGCAGCGCCTTCGCCATGCCGCGCACCGCCGCCATATCGCCGCCAAGGTTTGGCTGATAGTAGGAGGAGCTGATGGTGCCCGCTTTCGGCGTGATCACCTCCAGCGGCTTCTGCGGATCGGCGAATCGCTCCAGCCCGCGCTCGCGCAGGGTGTTGAAGGTGACGATGCTGGCCCCGCGATCGGCGGCGTGGCGCAGGCTATGCAGCATACGCGGATGGTTAGTGCCAGGGTTTTGGCCAAAGACGAAGATTGCATCGGCCTGGTCAAAATCCTTCAGGTGTACCGTGCCTTTTCCGACGCCGATGCTGCGCTTCAGTCCGGCACCGCTCGCCTCATGGCACATGTTGGAGCAGTCGGGGAAATTATTGGTTCCGACCATGCGGCCAAACAGCTGATAAATATAGGCCGCTTCGTTGCTGGCGCGCCCGGAGGTATACAGCTCCATCCGATCCGGGTTATCCATCGCCTGGATATGTTGCGCAATCAGCGCCCAAACCGCGTCCCAGCTAATCGGCTCATAGCGGTCGGTAGTAGGGTTATAGCTCAGCGGCTCGGTGAGGCGCCCTTGATACTCAAGGAAGTAGTCCGACTGCTGGTTAAGGGCGCTAACGGTGTGGCGGGCGAAGAAGTCGGCGTCAACCTGGCGACGGGTGGCCTCCCAGGTCACGGCCTTAGCGCCGTTTTCACAGAAGCTGAAGGTGCTTTTATTATCATCGCCCCAGGCGCAGCCGGGGCAGTCAAAGCCACGGGCCTTGTTCATGCGCAACAGATTGTGCATATTCTTCAGGGCGTTTTTGCTGTCGATAACGAAGCGGGTCGTCGCTTCCAGAGAGCCAAGCCCGCCGGCAGCGGCGTGGTATGGTTTGATGGCGGATTTAAATTTCATGCGTTCTTCCAGACGGCGGGTTGTTGCGGGCAAGGTTATACCTCTTCACAACAACCCATAATCAACAACGCGTTTTTATCACACAATTAACGTTATGTTTACCCTTTGCGCAACAACGGCGGCGGGAAGAGCGCTAAAGCGCACGCGGCGTTAAACCGGCATCGATTTCCGGATGGCGCTAAGCAGCGTTTGCGCCGCCGCCGAAAGCGGGGCGTCGATGCGGGTGATAATGCCAATCGGCTCGCCCGCGCCCTGGGCCGGGATCGGCAGCGCCGTTAGCGCTCCCTGCTTAAGATCGTCCTTTACGGCGCCGGAAGGCACAAACCAGACGTAGTTATACTCGACGGTAAGCTGGCGGGAGAGCGAGGCAGACAGCGTTTCGATGCAGCCAGAGGGCAGGGAGCACCCCTGGGCCGCAAGCAGCGCCTCGGTATGCTGGCGCGGGGCGGTGCCCTGCGGGGCGACCACCACTGGCCACTCCATCACTCGACTCAGCGTCACCGTATCTTTTAATAACGGGTGACGGGGATGGACCACCAGCTTCAGGGATTCTAAAAACAGCAGTTCGTAGTTCAGGCCGCTCATCATCTCTGGATCTGACATGCGGCCAATGCCGATATCCAGCTCGCCTGTTTTCAGACCGGCCAGCAGCATCGGGTTATTCATCGTGGCGACCTGAAGCGTAATGTGCGGCAGGTGGCGATGAAATTCGCCAATCGCCGGAGGCATAATGCCCAGCGCGGCGGTAGGCAGCGCGCCAACGCGCACCACGTCACTGTTCACCCCCTCTTTGTGGGACAGCGCCTGCCCGGCGGTATTCAGCGCGTCCAGCACCCGTACCGCATGGGTCAGGAACTGTTCGCCGACCACGGTGAGGTGCGCGCCCATCCGGCCACGATCGAATAGCCGCGTGCCGGTCAGCTGCTCTAGTTCGTTAAGGGTTTTCGACAGCGCGGGCTGGCTTAGGTTGAGCGTTTCTGCCGCGCGCCCCAGCGTTCCCTGTTGAGCGACGGCGACGAAGGTATGTAAGTGGCGCAAGCGGATGCGCTGACTGAAGAGACCATTTTTTTCCATAACCAATGTTAAAAACAGAGCGCAACCGCTGACAAGAAAAGTTATCTAAATTTGATAACCTGCTAGCAAAATATTATTAACATTTAACCGCTTTGCCCCACCGTCCGGGCGTTGCCCCCGCGCCTTGATATAATTTTTTGTTATGTAACTTATGCTTACACTCTTTGCCCCGATCACATTTTGTAATTATTTTCCGCGCCGGATGAGGACCTTCTCTACACTCCAGGTAGATGAAGGGGAGAAATGAGATTATGGCGTATACGATCACGGCTGATGAGATCCGGGAAGCATTTTCACAGGCTATGTCGGCCATGTACCAGCAGGAAGTTCCCCAGTACGGCACGCTGCTGGAGCTGGTAGCCGATGTCAATCTGGCGGTACTTGAGAACAACCCTAAGCTGCACGAGCAGCTTGCCAACGCCGATGAGCTGGCGCGCCTCAACGTCGAGCGCCACGGAGCGATTCGCGTCGGTACGCCGCTGGAGCTTTCCACGCTGCGACGACTCTTTGCGGTGATGGGCATGCAGCCGGTAGGCTACTACGATCTCTCCGAGGCGGGAGTACCGGTGCACTCCACCGCGTTTCGCCCGGTTGATGACGAGGCGCTGTGCCGCAATCCGTTTCGCGTCTTTACCTCGCTCCTGCGGCCCGAGCTGATTGAGAGCGAGTCGCTGCGCCAGCGCGCGAAGGCGATTCTGGCTAAACGTTCGATTTTCACCCCGCGCTGTCTGGAACTGCTGGACTGCTTCGAGCAACAGGGGGGATTCACGGCGGCCCAGGCCAGCGAGTTTGTTCAGCAGGCGCTGGAGACCTTTCGCTGGCATCAGCATGCCACCGTTGACTACGACACCTATCACGCGCTGCACAGCGAACACCGGCTGATTGCCGACGTCGTCTGCTTTCCCGGCTGCCACATCAACCACCTGACCCCGCGCACGCTGGATATCGACCGGGTCCAGGCCCTGATGCCGGAGTACGGTATCGAACCGAAAGTGCTCATTGAAGGACCGCCCCGGCGGGAGGTGCCGCTCCTGCTGCGGCAAACCAGCTTCAAGGCACTGGAGGAGCCGGTGCTGTTTGCCGGAGAGCACAGGGGAACCCACAGCGCGCGCTTCGGTGAGATCGAGCAGCGCGGCGTAGCCCTGACGCCAAAAGGGCGGGCGCTCTACGACAGGCTGCTGGCGGAGGCGGGCACCGGGAAAGATAACCTGATCCACCAGCATCACCTGCAGGAGAAGTTCAAAGCCTTTCCCGACAGCGAGCTGCTGCTGCGGCGTCAGGGGTTGGCCTACTTCCGCTACCGCCTGACGCCGACCGGAGAGGGCCATCGTCACGCCTTTGGCCCGGGAGACGATCCGCAGCCGCTGATCGAGCGCGGCTGGGTGGTAGCGCAGCCCATCACCTACGAAGATTTTCTGCCGGTCAGCGCGGCGGGGATCTTCCAGTCCAATCTTGGCAATGAAACCCAGCAGCGTCAGCACGGCAACGCCAGCCGTGAAGCGTTCGAGCAGGCGCTGGGCTGTTCGGTACTGGATGAGTTTGCGCTTTACCAGGCGGCGGAGGTGCGCAGCCTGCGGCGCTGCGGACTGGTGTAAAACTCTCATTGGATTCTGCGACAAAGTTGTCTAGAGTGGGCGTGCTTTTATTGCCGCTGTTTCGCTTGCGGGCGGAGCGCTTACACACGACCAAAAGGACGTTTTCTCAGGCATGAACCGCAGACGTTTTTTAAAATCTTCTATGATACTGGCCGCTGCGAGCGGGACCTCAGGACTCGCCTCGCTCTTTTCCCGCGCTGCCTTTGCAGCGGAACCCGGCATTGCCGATGGTCAAAGCCATCGTTTTGATTTCTCTAGCCTGCAGGCGACGGCGCACGATCTGGCCCAAACCCCGTGGGGAGGCGCGCCGCGTGCGCTGCCCGAGACGCTCGCCACCCTGACACCGCAGGCTTACAACAGCATTCAGTACGATGCAAAGCAGTCGCTGTGGAACAACGTAGAGGGGCGCCAGCTTGACGTGCAGTTCTTCCACGTAGGAATGGGCTTCCGCCGCCGGGTGCGCATGTTCTCGTTGGATCCGACCAGCCATCAGGCACGTGAGATCCACTTCCGTCCGGAGCTGTTTAACTACCACGACGCAGGCGTTGATACCAAACAGCTGGAGGGGCAGAGCGATCTCGGCTTCGCCGGCTTCCGCGTGTTTAAGGCTCCGGAGCTGGCCCGTCGGGATATCGTCTCCTTCCTCGGGGCAAGCTACTTCCGCGCGGTCGATAGTACCTACCAGTACGGCCTCTCCGCACGCGGCGTGGCGATCGACACCTTTACCGACACCCCCGAAGAGTTCCCGGACTTCACCTCGTTCTGGTTTGAAACGGCGAAACCGTCGGACACCACCTTTACCGTCTATGCTCTGCTGGACAGCCCGAGCCTGACCGGCGCGTATAAATTCGTGATCCACTGCGAGCAGAACCAGGTGATCATGGAGGTGGATAACCGCCTCTACGCCCGCAAAGAGATCAAGCAGCTGGGGATCTCGCCAATGACCAGCATGTTTAGCTGCGGCAACAACGAGCGGCGCATGTGCGACACCATCCACCCGCAGATCCACGACTCTGACCGTCTGGCGATGTGGCGGGGTAATGGAGAGTGGATCTGCCGCCCGCTCAATAACCCGCAGAAATTACAGTTTAACGCCTTTGACGATAACAACCCGAAAGGCTTCGGCCTGTTGCAGCTGGATCGCGACTTCTCCCACTATCAGGACGTGATGGGCTGGTACAACAAGCGCCCAAGCCTGTGGGTTGAGCCGCGCAATAGCTGGGGCAAGGGGAGCGTTAACCTGATGGAGATCCCTACCACCGGTGAGACGCTGGATAACATTGTCTGCTTCTGGCAACCGGAAAAGCCGGTCAAAGCCGGGGACAGTCTCGCCTTCCAGTACCGCCTCTACTGGAGCGCGCAGCCGCCGGTGCATACGCCGCTGGCCCGCGTACTGGCGACCCGTACCGGCATGGGCGGCTTCCCGGAAGGATGGGCACCGGGCGAGCACTATCCGCAGGTGTGGGCCCGCCGTTTCGCCATCGACTTTGCCGGGGGCAACATTAAAGATGCCGCGCCAAGAGGCATTGAACCGGTGATCACCCTCTCCAACGGTGAGGCGAAGCAGGTTGAGATCCTCTACGTCGAGCCGTTTGACGGCTACCGCATTCAGTTTGACTGGTATCCCACCAACGACTCCACCGATCCAGTGGAGATGCGCATGTTCCTGCGCTGCCAGGGCGAGGCGGTCAGCGAAACCTGGCTCTATCAGTACTTCCCGCCAGCACCGGACAAGCGCACCTACGTTGATGACCGCGTGATGCGCTAAGGTAAGGAGAGGAAATGGAAACCAGCACGGATGAAATCATCCCCGTAAGCGACACCCTGAAACTTTGCGCCATCGACGAGCGTTTCGTCAGCGAGCTGCATCAGCTGGTGGTGAAGAATCGGGCGTGGCTCCAGCAGTCGCTGAACTGGCCCCAGTACGTCGCCAGCGAAGAGGACTCGCTGAAGAACGCCCAGAGCAACATCATGCTGCACCAGCGCGGCTACGCCAAAATGTTCCTGATTATGCAGCAGGAAATCATCGTCGGCGTGCTGTCGTTTAACGCCATCGAGCCGCTGAACAAAACCGCCTATATTGGCTACTGGCTGGATGAAGAGCATCAGGGGCAGGGCATTCTCTCCCAGTCGCTGGAGGCGTTTATTCAGCACTATGCCCAGAGCGGTGAAATCCGGCGCTTTGTGATCAAGTGCCGGGTGGATAACGCCGCCAGCAATCGTGTGGCCCAGCGCGCAGGTTTCGTGCTAGAGGGCTGCCTGAAAGAGGCCGAGTTCCTCAACGGCCGCTATGACGATCAAAACCTCTACGCGCGAATTATCGACGCCTAGAGCGCGCCCAGCAGCGGCGTGCGGGTAATACGCTCCGCGCCGCTCATCACCTTCGGACCGCGCAGGTGAATAGACTCTTCTTCCAGGGCGATCACCGCCGCGTCGCCGCCAATCTCAACATGCCCCTCGATCAGCAGGTTGCCGCTAAGCTGTGCCTGGCCTTGAACAAGAACAAAGTCGTCCAGTACCAGCGGCCCGCCGCTAAGCCGCGCGTCACCCCCGACGCGCACGTGGTGCTTCAGCACGCAGTTGCCCTCTACCACCGCATTCTCCGCCACCTGAGCGCTGTAGCGTAGGGTGGGAATGGCATCTTCCCCTCGTCCGGCGACGAGGCGGGCGCGATCGTACACCTTGGCGCAGTCGCAGACCCAGACGTCATTCTCCTCGTTACCCTCCAGCAGGGCAAAGTCAAACACTTCGGCCCGATGCTCTACAAAGGCGTAGTTAACGATGGCGTCGCCGTAAATCTGCGCCTGGTGCAGGACGCGGGAGTGGTTCACCGTGGCCCGGTCATAGATGCGCAGGGTGGCATCGCGATCGAGGGTGAGTCCGCGGGCGGCAATAATCTCGCTGCCGTTGAGGATCCGGGCGTCGTCGCTGAGTAGACACTCGCCGCTAACCCGCGACCGCTGCACCAGCACGTTGCCGCTCAGACGCGCGCCCCGACAGATTTCCGACCCATCAACCCAGGCATGGCCGCCGATCTCCACTCCGTCGTAAATCGTGCAGGGCTGGCTGATGCGGGCGCTGTCGCGTATCCGGCTGCCGCCGAACACCATGCTGTTCTCATCGTAGATCCAGCAGCTATCCTGCTGGCTTAACACCTGCTCATCCTCTACCCAGCCGCCCAGCGTACCGGCCTGGACGTCATGAAAGTCCCGCATGGCGACGATCTGGCGCAGGGTAACGTGCCGCTTTTCACCGTTATCCTGATAGCTAAATGAGCGGCTGGCATCGCTCAGGCGATACTTGTTCATTATCTTTTTTCCACTGATGGCCTTAGATAAACGTAGCAAACTTTGCTGCTCTGGCTATTGCGAAGGAATTTCAATAAAATGTATTTAAAATATCATTTTAAATTTCCCGCCTAAATAAGGATGGATCATGACCCAGGTTGATGAGAATTACTTCACTGAAAAATATGGTTTAACCCGCACCCATTCCGAGGTGCTGGCTGCTGCGGCGCTGGTACCGCCGGGCAAAACGCTCGATCTCGGCTGCGGCAATGGCCGCAACAGCCTCTATCTTGCGGCGAACGGTTACAGTGTCACGGCATGGGACAAGAACCCCATGAGCATCGCTAATATTGAGCGTATTAAGGGGGCCGAGGGGCTGGATAATCTTGAGATTGCCACCGTCGATCTTAACGCGCTGAGCTTTGAGGGAGAGTATGACTTTATTCTCTCCACCGTGGTGATGATGTTTCTTGAGCCGCAAACCATCCCTGGCCTGATTGCCAATATGCAGCGCACCACCGTGCCGGGGGGCTATAACCTGATTGTCGCCGCGATGGACACGGACGATTTTCCCTGCACGGTCGGCTTCCCGTTTGCCTTTAAGGCCGGAGAGCTGGCGGAGTACTACAGCGGCTGGGAAGTGGTGAAATACAATGAAGACGTCGGTGAGCTACACCGCACCGACGCCAATGGCAACCGCATCAAGCTGCGCTTTGCCACGCTGCTGGCCCGTAAACCCGCTTAGCGGGCCGCCAGCAGGCAGAGCTGAAGCGCGACCTTGTAGGAGGCCTCGAAGGATTTCAGCGGCAGGAACTCAAAGCGTGAGTGGAAGTTGTGCGCACCGGTGAAGAAGTTCGGGGTCAGCAGCCCCTTCGCCGAGAGCGCCGCGCCGTCGGTACCGCCGCGCATCGGGGTTGGCTTCGGCGTGATGCCCAGGCTCTCCATGGCCTCAAACATCAGGTCGATGGCGCGGCGATCTTCGCCCACGGCGTTACTGATGTTGCTGTAGACATCCTCGATCTCATACTCCACCTTCGCGGTGGGGTGCTGCGCGGCAATACGCTGCGCCACCTCGCCAATCTGCCGCTTGCGCTCCTCAAAGCGTTCCTTATCAAAATCGCGGATGCTGGCGCTGAGCACGGCGTGGCCCTGTACCGCCTCCATACCGTTGAACCAGGTGTAGCCCTCGCGGCCTGCGGTATGCTCCGGCGTCTGCTGGCGATCGAAATGGCTGATGTAGTCCGTGGCCATCAGTAGGGGGTTTACCAGCACACCTTTGGCAGACATCGGGTGCGCCGTCACGCCGGTAAAGCGGATCTTCGCCTGGGCAGCGTTAAAGTTCTCGTAAACAATCTCCCCCAGCTCGCAGCAGTCGATGGTCCAGGCAAACTCGACGTCAAAGCGTCTGAGATCCAGCGCCTTCGCCCCGCGCAGGCCGACCTCCTCATCCGGCACAAAAGCCACCACGATATCGCCATGCTGGTGCTCTGCGGTCAGGTTCTCCAGCAGGGTCATCACCACCGTTACCGCCGCCTTGTTATCCGCGCCTAGCACGCTGGTGCCGTCGCTGAAGATAATCTCCTCCCCTGGGTAGGCTAAGATTTCCGGGTGCTCGGCAGTGCGCAGCCAAATATCCTGCTCGGCGTTAAGACAGAGATCTGTGCCGGTAAACTGCAGGATTTGTGGATGAATATCCGGCGACAGTCCGACGTCTACGGTATCGATATGGGTGATAAAACCGATGCGCGGCGCACCTGCCACGTTGCCCTTTTTAACCGCCGTCACGGTGGCGTACTCGTCGATCACAATCTCTTCTAATCCCAGCGTTCTTAGCTCGTCGGCCAGCACGCGGGCCATCTCATATTGGCCCGCTGTGGTAGGCAGGGTGGTGGCTGATGCATCGCTCTGACTGGTGATGGCAAGGTAGTTAAAAAAGCGTTGGGTTAATTGTCTGGCGAGTGGCGATGACATAGTGGATCCTTCTTTATTTGTTTTATCAGGTGCTTACGGTGTGACTTTAATGTTATGTATTAACGGGCAAACAACAAGCACTTATTGATAGCACGCTAAGATAGCCGGATAAACGACAGGATAAAGATGATAAGCAAACCCACAACACTTGCACTGGCGTTGGCCGCGCTCACGGTCAGTTCTACCGTGGCAGCGAAGACGCTGGTTTACTGTTCGGAAGGATCGCCTGAAAACTTTAACCCTCAACTTTACACCTCGGGAACCAGCGTTGATGCCAGCGCCGTTCCGGTCTACAACCGGCTGGTAGAGTTCAAGGTCGGCACCACGGCGTTAGAGCCCAGCCTGGCCGAACGTTGGGACGTTAGCGAAGATGGTAAAACCTACACCTTCCATCTGCGCAAGGGCGTGAAGTTCCAGAGCAATAAATACTTCACCCCGACGCGGGACTTCAACGCCGACGACGTGATCTTCTCGTTTATGCGGCAGAAGGATCCCAATCATCCCTATCACAACGTCTCTAACGGTAACTACTCGAACTTTGAGAGCCTGGAGTTTGGCAAGCTGATCACCGGTATCGATAAGGTTGACGACCATACCGTGCGCTTTACGCTTGCTCACCCGGAAGCACCGTTCGTAGCCGATCTGGCGTGGTATTTTGCCTCGATCCTCTCGGCAGAGTATGCCGACGCCATGCTGAAGGCAGGCACGCCGACGCGCGTGGATATGGATCCTATCGGCACCGGTCCGTTCAAGCTGGCGCAGTATCAGAAGGACTCCCGCATCCTGTTTACCGCCTTCCCGGAATACTGGCAGGGCAAGGCCAAGCTGGACCGACTGGTGTTCAGCATCACCCCGGACGCTTCGGTGCGCTACGCCAAGCTGGAGAAGAACGAGTGTCAGGTCATGGCCTTCCCCAACCCGGCGGATTTGCCCCGGATGCGCGAAAATCCCAATATCAACCTGATGAGCAAGGCTGGGCTGAATACCGGTTTCCTCGCTCTCAACACACAGAAAGCGCCACTGGATAACGTCAAGGTGCGCCAGGCGCTGGCGATGGCGATCAATAAGCCAGCGATTATCGACGCGGTGTTCCAGGGCACCGGTACGGCGGCGAAAAACCTGCTGCCGCCGGGGGTCTGGAGCGCTGATAGCGACCTGAAGGATTACGACTACAACCCGGAGCAGGCCAAAGCCCTGCTCGCCGAGGCGGGCTTTGCCAAGGGCTTGAGTATTGACCTGTGGGCGATGCCGGTTCAGCGTCCCTACAACCCGAACGCGAAGCGCATGGCGGAGATGATCCAGGCCGACTGGGCGAAGATTGGCGTACAGGCCAAGGTTGTCACTTATGAGTGGGGCGAGTACCTCAAGCGCGTGAAGGGTGGCGAGCACCAGGCGGCGCTGATGGGCTGGACCACGGCCACCGGCGACCCGGATAACTTCTTCGGCCCGCTGTTTACCTGCCAGTCGGCGGACGGTGGCTCCAACTCGGCGAAGTGGTGCTATCAGCCGTTTGATAAGCTGATTGCCGAAGCGAAAGGCATCACCGATCAATCTCAGCGTACTGCCCTCTACAAGCAGGCGCAGCAGATGATGCATGACCAGATGCCTGCCGTGATGATTGCCCACTCAACGATTTTCGAGCCGGTGCGCAAAGAGGTACAGGGGTATGAGATCGATCCCTTTGGCAAACACATTTTTTATCAGGTCGATTTGAAAAAATAATCACTCCAGGCCTGTGCGGCTGCGCAGGCCTGTTTTTTGGTAAAAGGGTGAGCCAGCACTCTTTTAGTCACAACAACCGTCACTGAGTTTTGCTATAACTCCGTATGCATCGTTATAATTTCAGGAATAAATACATGCGTACTCACTCATTGATTCAGGTAGCTGTACTGTCAGGGCTGCTGGCGCTGACAGGGTGCTCGTCGAAAGTCACACAGCCAGACAAGTATTCAGGTTTCTTAAAAGATTATTCAAATTTGCAGCAGGCGACCTCTGCATCGGGGAAACCGGTGCTGCGCTGGGTTGATCCGTCGTTTGATGACAGCAAGTACGATAGCATCGTCTACAATCCCATCACCTACTATCCGCAGCCTAAACCTACCACTCAGATTGGTCAGGAGACCCTCAACGGCCTGCTGAACTATACCAATACCAAGCTGAAAGCCGCCGCCGCCCAGCGTAAGCCGCTGGTGGCGACGCCCGGTCCGCGCAGCCTGATCTTCCGTGGCGCGATCACCGGCGTTGACTCCAGCAAAGAGGGATTGCAGTTCTATGAGGTGATCCCAATTGCAATGGTGGTAGCAGGCACTCAGGCCGCCACTGGGCACCGTACCATGGATACTGCGCTCTATTTTGAGGGTGAGTTGATTGACGCCGCCACTAACAAACCGGTGATCAAAGTGGTGCGTAAGGGAGAGGGTAAAGATCTCAATAACCAGAATACGCCGCTCACCGTCGACACCCTCAAGCAGGTGGTGGACGATTTGGCCAGCGACGCGGCGCTGTTCCAGGTTAAAAAACAGTAATCAGCGAAGCGCCATCCTCGCGATGGCGCTTCTCTTTTTCTCTTCACGCCGAGCGCGGTCGTCCGTGCCACACTCGCAACAGGGTTTCTGGCCGGGTAAACATCACCAGATTTCCCACCAGGATCAACGCCAGACCCACCACGGCATTGCTCTCCCAGCGGTATCCCTCGAACAGGGTAGAGAGCGTTAACGCCACCAGCGGAAAGAGCAGCGTGCTGTAGGCAGCATTGCTCGCCCCGATGCGGCCCACCAGCGTAAAATAGACTCCAAAGCCAACGACCGAGCCGAACAGCGCCAGATACACCAGCGCGCCGAGGTAGCTCACCGTCCACTCCGGCGTGAAGCTATCGCCCCGTACCAGGGCGATGAAGCCCATAATCAGCGTGCCGTAGAACATTGCCCAGCCGTTGGTGGTCATCGTCTCCAGCCCGTTACGCTGGTGGCGCAGGCTGATCATATTGCCCAGCGAGAAGCCGAGGGTGCCCAGCGCCGACAGGCCGATGCCCAGCAGCAGGTTGACGTTGAGATCGCTGGCGATCAGATCCTGCCAGAAGAGGGCGGCGATGCCGGTCAGGCCCAACGCGGCGGCCAGAAAGAAGCGAGCGGGCGGGCGCTGACCAAAGAAGATAAAGCTGTTTATCGCGTTGAACAGCACCGCCATGGAGAAGATAACCGACTCCAGCCCGGTGTTGATCCACGCCGCAGCGGTGTAAAAGCACCAGAAGTTGAAGCCGAACACGCAGCCGCCCTGAACCATACACATCAGGTGATCCTTGATCGTCAGGGCGCGCAGCCGCTTAAGCACCAGCAGCGTTAGCATCATGATGGCCGAGGCCAGCGCGAAGCGCCAGAAAATGGAGACCGGCGCAGCGACCGGCCCCTGCTGCAAATGGATAGCGATCCACGTCGTTCCCCAAATCACCACCACCAGGCCATACATTAGTGCGTTCATCGTGCGCTGCTCTCCGTCATTAAAAACCCTATTGTTGAGCACGACGGGCGGCGACGCTTGCAGGGGCTTGCGGGAGACTTGCAAATTCTTGCGGTTTTTTGGCGCTCAGAGGGCGGCAACGCTTTCATCTGCGCCGCTCTCTTCATACACTAAGGATCTGGTTAATCACTTGTTAATGTGGCGATGGCAGAAACCTACGGTGCTTTTGAAAACCTGCGCAGGCATAGCGCGGTGCTGAAAAATTCAGTCGCGCTGAATAACGGCATGCAGCTGGCCGCATGGTCCAATAAGCGCGATCGCATCACCCAGTATTGCGATCACCATACGTTGAGCCTCTACGTTGCCGACGGCTATGAGAGCTACCATAAGACCCGCAGCGGATGGCAAAACGGCGGCGGACCTGATCGGTTTTGTCTTCTGCCGAAAGAGAGCGAGTCGACCTGGGATATTCGCGACGATCTCTCCTTCGTGCACCTCTACTGCACCGATGCGCATCTGCGCAGCGTAGGGGAGCAGATCTGGGATCGCAGCCCGGCCGCGCTGACGCTGGATGAGAAAACCTTTGGCCAGGACGCACAGATCACCGCCCTCTACCGCCAGTTTTTGCTCGACTGCGACTGGCAGCAGCAGGCCAACCAGCTTACGCTGAGCACGGCCTCGACGCTGCTGCTGACCCATATCATTCAGCGCTACAGCAGCGTGCAGTGGCGCATGCCGAGCGTCACCGGCGGGCTGGCCCCGTCGGTGCTGCGTAACGTGCTGGAGTACATCGATGCCCATCTTGCCGAGCCGCTCACCCTGGCCGATCTCGCCGTCCAGGCGTCCTTGAGCGAATACCATTTTGCCCGCATGTTTCGCCACTCGTCCGGGCTCGCGCCGCACCAGTACGTGATGCAGCGGCGGATGCATCAGGCTCGGGATAGGGTATGCCACACCGCGCTGCCCCTGACAGAGATTGCGCTCGGGTGCGGATTCAGCTCCGCCAGCCACTTCAGCAACCGTTTCAAAAGCGTGTTCGGTATTACGCCGTCACAGATGCGCGCGGCGCATGCCTGACAGCACGGCATAGCAGATCCCACCCACCAGCAGTCCCCAGAATGCCGACCCGATGCCCAGCAGCGTCACGCCGCTGGCGGTAACGAGAAAAGTCACCGCCGCGGCATCGCGTTCGCGCTCGTTCACCAGGGCCTGATGCAGGCTGCCGCCAATGGTGCCCAGCAGCGCCAGGCCTGCCAGGGTCTGGATCCAGCTCAACGGCAGGGCGGCCATCAGTCCGCTTATCGAGCCGCCAAACACGCCCGCCAGCAGATAGAAAACGCCTGCGGCAGCGGCAGCCTGCCAGCGCTTATCCGCATCCGGATGGGCATCCGGGCTTTGACAGATGGCGGCAGTAATAGCCGCGATACAGACGGAGTAGACCCCAAACACGCTGCCCAGCAGCGCCAGCCCGCCGGTAAAGACCATCAGCGGCGAGGCGGGGACGTGATAGCCCGCGGCCTGCATGGTGGCGAAGCCGGGCGCGTTTTGTGAAGCCATCGTCGCCAGGAAAAAGGGCACTCCCACGCTGATTAAGGTGGTCAGGGTAAAGTGAGGGGCGATCATTTCAGGCATCACTACCGAGAAATGCAACGCAGATGTGACAACGTCACCACTTAGCCATGCCACGAGCGCGCCTGTGATAAGCGCAGCAATAATGGCATAGCGCGGTGCCAGCGCTTTGCAGAGCAGCCATGCAAGCAACATGCTGACGCATAAACTGAAATCGCTCTGTAAATTAGTAAAGGTCTGCAATCCAAAACGCAGTAAGATACCGGCCAGCATCGCCGCCGCCAGCGAGTGTGGAACAATCTTCATTAGGCGGGCAAACAGGCCGGTGAGACCGCAGAGCAGGATCAGGGCATTGGCAAAGATAAATACCCCTACGGCCTCGTTGAGGGTGGCCCCCTCCAGGCTGGTGGCGAGCAGCGCCGCACCGGGGGTTGACCAGGCGGTGAGCACCGGAACGCGGTAGCGCAGGGTCAGCACAAGGGTGCTGATACCCATTGCCAGCCCCAGCGCCGTCATCCAGCCGGCAATTTGCGTTGGGCTGGCACCGGCGACGCTGGCGGCCTGCCAGATAATGGCCGCCGAGCTGGCATAGCCCACCAGCACCGCCACAAAGCCTGCCAGCAGGGTGGAAAAGGGAAAGGGACGCAGGGGCATAAGGACTCCATGTACGCTATCACGGTAGATAAAAATAGCATTGTGCGTTATAACGCACAACAAGCCATTCACGCACGAGGAAGGGAAAGTATGGATCTGCCACAGTATCTGTCTGCAACACTGAAAACGCTGCGCCAGACGCGGGGCTGGAGCCTTTCGCGCCTCGCCACTGAAACCGGCGTCTCGAAAGCGATGCTCGGCCAGATCGAGCGTAATGAATCCAGCCCCACGGTGGCGACGCTCTGGAAAATCGCGACCGGGCTAAACGTACCGCTCTCGACCTTTATCACCGCAGCGGACCCCAGCGCGCCGCAGGCCTACGATCCTGACCAGCAGGCGATGACCATTACGCCGATTTTCCCGTGGGATAACGAACTGTACTTTGACCACTTTTCGGTCACCCTCGCCCCCGGCGCGTTCAGCGAGTCTACTCCGCATGAGCGCGGCGTGATTGAACACGTGGTGGTGATTTCCGGCACGCTGGAGATGCAGATTGATGGGGAGTGGCAGACATTACAGGCGGGAAGCGGGGTCAGGTTTGCCGGGGATAAAACCCACGCCTACCGTAACAGCAGCGGGCAGACAACCCAGTTTCACTCGCTGATCCACTATCCAAAAGAAAAAGCCGCAGGCGAGCCTGCGGCAAAATACGACGACGAATAACGACGAATTAACAGTAACGCACACATGACGAGGAATGTCCGGAATACGCAGCCACTGTACCCCCTTCAGCGCGCCTGGCGAAATGCGCATTATTTCAATGCATTGCTAATTAATGTATTAAGGGCGTCGCAGGCATAGCAAAAATGTTTTCGTCCGGGCCATCTTCTCACTACAATAGCGGCCATTTTGTTGATCACGGATAATAACGACCCTATGCGCCTGCCCACTCATCATCTTGAACTGTTAAGCCCGGCCCGCGATACCGCCATCGCCCGCGAAGCTATCCTGCACGGAGCCGATGCGGTCTATATCGGCGGTCCTGGCTTTGGTGCACGCCATAATGCCAGCAACAGCCTGCGCGATATCGCCGAGCTGGTGCCGTTTGCCCATCGCTACGGGGCAAAAATCTTTATTACCCTAAATACCATTTTGCATGATGATGAGCTGGAGCCGGCCCGGCGCTTGATCACCGACCTCTACGAGACCGGCGTTGATGCGCTGATCGTGCAGGATATGGGCGTGCTGGAGCTGGATATTCCGCCCATCGAGCTGCACGCCAGCACCCAGTGCGATATCCGCAGCGTGGAGAAGGCGAAGTTTCTCTCCGACGTTGGCTTCTCGCAGATCGTACTGGCCCGTGAGCTTAATTTGCAGCAGATCCGTGCTATCCATGAGAGCACCGACGCCACCATCGAGTTCTTTATCCACGGTGCGCTGTGCGTAGCCTACTCCGGGCAGTGCAACATCTCCCACGCCCAGACCGGCCGCAGCGCTAACCGGGGCGACTGCTCGCAGGCCTGCCGTCTCCCCTATACCCTGAAAGACGATCAGGGCCGGGTAGTGTCATTTGAGAAGCATCTCCTGTCGATGAAGGACAATGACCAGACCGCTAACCTCGGCGCGCTAATTGACGCCGGGGTGCGCTCCTTTAAGATTGAAGGGCGCTACAAGGATATGAGCTACGTGAAAAACATCACCGCTCACTACCGCCAGATGCTGGACGCCATCATCGAAGAGCGGGGCGATTTGGCTCGCTCGTCGGCGGGGCGCACCGAGCACTTCTTTATTCCGTCGACGGACAAAACGTTCCATCGCGGCAGCACCGACTACTTCGTTAACGCCCGTAAGATCGATATCGGCGCATTCGATTCGCCGAAGTTTATCGGCCTGCCGGTGGGTGAAGTGCTGAAGGTAGGCAAAGATTATCTCGACGTTGACGCCAGCGAGACCCTGGCCAACGGCGATGGCTTAAACGTGCTGATTAAGCGTGAGATCGTTGGCTTCCGCGCCAATACGGTAGAGAAGACCGGTGAAAACCGTTATCGCGTGTGGCCGAACGAGATGCCAGCCGATCTCTACAAAGTGCGCCTGAATCATCCCTTGAACCGTAACCTCGACCATAACTGGCAGCAGGCGCTGACCAAAACCTCCAGCGAGCGCCGCGTCGGCGTGGATATTGAGTTAGGCGGCTGGCAGGAGCAGCTGATCCTCACCATGACCAGTGAGGAGGGGGTGAGCATTACCCATACGCTGGAGGGTGAGTTTGCCGAGGCTACCAACGCTGAAAAGGTGCTCAGTCAGCTGCACGATGGCCTGGCCAAGCTGGGGCAGACTATCTATTACGCTCGCGATATTCGCGTCAACCTGCCGGGCGCGCTGTTTGTTCCCGCCAGCCAGCTTAACCAGCTGCGCCGTGAGGCCGTAGAGATGCTCGATAGCGCCCGTCTGGCAAACTATCCGCGCGGCAGCCGCAAAGCCGTGGCGACGCCAGCTCCGGTCTACCCGGATACCCATCTCTCGTTCCTGGCAAACGTCTACAACGAGAAGGCGCGCACTTTCTATCACCGTTACGGCGTGCAGCTGATTGATGCCGCCTACGAGGCGCATGAGGAGAAGGGCGACGTGCCGGTGATGATCACCAAGCACTGCCTGCGCTTTGCCTTTAACCTCTGCCCGAAGCAGGCGAAGGGATCGATTAAGAGCTGGAAGGCCACGCCGATGCAGCTGGTACACGGTGATGAAGTGCTGACCCTGAAGTTTGACTGCCGTCCCTGCGAGATGCACGTGATTGGCAAAATGAAAAACCATATCCTCAAGATGCCTCAGCCGGGCAGCGTTGTGGCCTCCATCAGCCCGGATGAGCTGATGAAGACCATGCCTAAACGCAAGGGCGCTTAAATTTCAGAAATTAAGCTTCAGGAAGATAGGGTTCGCCGAGGGTCAGCATCAGCCGGTTGGCCCAGGCGAAGAACGCCGTGGACTGCACCAAATCCAGCAGTTCCAGCGTATCCAGACCCTGTTCGCGCAGGGCGCTGAGATGCGTGGCTCCCGCCGTCGGCGGTGTGGCTGAGAGCGCAGCGGCAAAATCAATCTCAGCCTGCCAGCGTGCGTTCTGTCCCTGGCTAAGTGATTCACCAGGGGCGACCGCCAGCAGCTGGGCGATCGCTTCCGGCTGCTTCGACAGCTGACTGGCCTTGCGGGCATGCACCGAGGCGCAGTAGATGCAGCCGTTCACCTTGCTGGCTACCGTGGCAGCCAGCTCCCGTTCAGCACGCGGCAGTCCGCCCGCAGTATAAAAGATCCCTTTATCGGTTAGCGTCCGCGCCTCCAGCACCGGCAGGTTACGTCCCAGCAGACGAAAATAGTCTGAGTCATGATGCCCAAAACGCGTCAGGGTCGCCTGCTCATCCCGGCTAAATTCGGCATAGGGTTTGGCCGCCAGCCACGGCGTCCAGCCCAGCTCCTGGGCGGTAAAGGCCACGGGTGCGGCCCGGCCATCACGGGTGCTTGACTGCGTATGCCACTCTCCCGCCAGCGCATTGCCGGTGGTTCCGGCCACCGACTCGCCATTAATCAGGCGCAGGCCGCGTATCAGTCGGCTCTGGAAGCTGACAAAGGCGATAATTTGTGACAGTGTCACGATTTCTTCTGGGCTAAAGCCATGCTTTTTCAGATCGTTAAGCCCTTCGGCGTCAGCCCTGACCGGATGAAAGGTTAAGGTTTCCGCATGTGCCAGGGCGGCGCCCAGGCGTGGCGTAGACTGTGGAGTGAGGCTTTGCAGGAGCGTGCGATAGTAAGCCGAGAGCTGCTCTTCATGAAGCCAGCCCGTCACCTGCACGGCGAGAGCCAGTCGCTCCTGACGACTCAGTCCGCTTGGCCCGTCAAACAGCGCCTTTTCGCTTTGGGCAGTGTTGTGCGTCGCCGCATCGCGCACCTCACGGGCAGCAGCCAGATCCGAGCCGGGTGCAACGGCGGCAAGGGAAGAGAGGGTATCAGTCGCGTAGCTCATAGTGTTTCCTTGGAGGTGGATTCAACGTCGTTTTTTTGCTGCTGGCCGCCGTGCCAGCCCAGCGCCGGGGCAACCTGCTCGGCGAGCAGGGCGATGGATCGCAGGATAAAGGGATGGGGGGGATCGATGGAGTGCACCTGAAAGGCCAGATCCGTTACCCGAGCGAGCGCGCTATCCTGGCGCAGGGTTGCCAGCGTCTCGTCAGGGGTGCCCAGATGAACATCGAAGGCAGCAATGTAGTCCTCCAGCCGATCGCCGTTCACGACGTGGCCCTGGGCGCGAAACTGTACCGCCTGCTGGCGCAGTCCCTGCGCGGCAAAACGGCGGGCGTCCTCGCCGTTATCGGTGACGAAGGCGGTGCGCGAGCCGAGGATACGCGGGGGGACGCCTTCGGGTAACGCATCAAGATAGGCATCAATAATCGGATTCTGGATCGCATCCAGCGGCAGAGCGAGATCGTGCTCTGGACGCGGCTGGGTGCGGGAGAGCATCAGCCCGTCACCGGCTTTCCCCGCCCGCGCCGCGCCGTCGACGCTAAAGGTGGCCTGCCAAATCCGGCGGCCAAGCTGGCGGGCAGGCGGGTAGAGATGATTATCCGTTCCTGCCAGCGGCTCATCGTCAAGGGCGGCGCGCAGAAGCGCAAGATGGCGACCGTAGGCCTCGCCCCGCTGGCTGCTCTGCAAGCCAAAGGGTGGGAATGAGGTGGGCGTTCCGCCAGAGCCGAGCCCCAGCTCAAACCGCCCGTTGCTGAGCAGATCCAGCACCGCCGCATCCTCAGCCACCCGCAAGGGCGACTCCATCGGCAGGGTGATAATGCCCGTGCCGAGACGGATACGACGCGTCTGGGCAGCCACGTGGGCAAGAAAAACCAGCGGCGACGGCAGGCCGCCTTCGGCCTCGTGAAAGTGGTGCTGCGCTACCCAGGCGGTATCAAAGCCGCTGCGCTCGGCCTGCACAATCTGCTCCGTCGCCAGACGATAGCGTTCAGCTGCGGGCACCTTATCCAGCAGGCGGGTAAAAAAACCAAGGCGTTTATGGGTCATGCGACATCCTTTTGTAACAAGCGGGTATCGGGAATAGCGCTCAGCAACAGACGTGTGTATTCGCTCTGCGGATGGGCAAAGAGGTGCTCCGTGGGCCCGCTCTCTATCAGTCTGCCGCCTTTGAGCACCGAGACGCTGTGCGCAAAGCGGCGCACCGTCGTCAGATCGTGAGAGATAAACAGATAGGTCAGACCCAGTTCCTCCTGAAGCTGCTCCAGCAGGGTCAGGATCTGCGCCTGCACCGTCACGTCCAGCGCAGAGGTGGCCTCGTCAAGGATCACAATCTGCGGGGAGAGGATCAGCGCTCGGGCGATGGCCACGCGCTGACGCTGCCCGCCGGAGAGCTGATGCGGATAGCGCGACAGCACCTCCGCTGGCAACGCCACCTTCTCAATCATCGCCTGCGCCAGCGCATCGCGTGCGCGGGCGCGGTGACGAGTAAAGTTACGCAGCGGCTCGCCGACAATAGCCTGCACGGTCTGCCGCGGATCGAGGGAGGAGAAGGGGTTTTGCCAGACGATCTGGATTTTTTGCCGCAGCTGGCGACGGGCTTCCCGGCTCAGCCCTTCCGTGTGAATAGCATCAACGATCACCTCTCCGCTGTCGGGCTGCTGAAAGCCCAGCAGGATGCGGGCAAGGGTCGTTTTACCGCTGCCGGACTCGCCTACCAGCGCATGGGTGGTGCCTCGGGGGAGGGTTAGGCTGACATCGTCCAGAGCCGTCAGCGAGGCGTTGCCCAGCTGGAAGCGCTGGGTGACGCGGCGGATCTCGACCGCAGGCTGGCTAAGGGCCGTCGGAGCCGGGGCGCGAAAGCGCTGGCTGAAGGCGGGAGCATCGGCAAAGAGCTGCCGGGTGTAGGGTGAACGAGGCGTACGGATCACCGTTTGCACGTCGCCGCTCTCCTGAATCTCCCCCTGGCGGAATACCAGCAGTCGATCGGCCCGCTGGGCGGCCAGCGCCAGATCGTGCGTGACAAACAGCACCGCCGTGCCTGATTCGCGTCGCAGCAGGTCTAACAGATCGAGAATGCGCTGCTGAACGGTGACGTCCAGGGCGCTGGTCGGTTCATCGGCAATAATCAATGCGGGCTTAAGCGCCAGCGCAATGGCGATCAGCACCCGCTGCTTCATCCCCCCGGAGAGCTGGTGAGGGTACTGCTTTGCCCGCAGGGCCGGTTCGCTCAAACCCACTTTTTCCAGCAGCGCCACCGCTTTGGCGTCTCGCTCCCGGCGGCGTAGCGGCGTATGTAAACGAAGCACCTCGCCGATCTGCTCGCCGATGGTTTTAACCGGATTCAGCGAGCTACCCGGATCCTGCGGGACAAGGCTAATCACCTGGCCGCGCAGGGCATTGATACGTCGGGCGGAGGCGTGGCTGATCCGTTCATCGTTGAGGCGGATCTCCCCCTGCTCAATGACGCCGTTCTCACCCATCAGGCCAATAATGGACTGAGCGAGGGTGGTCTTGCCGGAGCCCGACTCGCCGACGATAGCCAGCACTTCACCAGCGTTTATCTGGAACGAGACGTTATGCACCACGCGTTTTACCTCATTTCCCTGACGCCAACCGAGGGTGAGATTGTTTACGCTAAGTAACGGTATGCTCATGGTTGCCTCCTGGCGTAGTGGTGGCTCAGCGTGTTGGCGGCGAGCACCACGGCAATGACGATAAGACCCGGCAGGGTAGTCAGCCACCAGGCTGTGGAGAGATAGTTACGCCCTTCGGCGATCAGCAATCCCCACTCCGGCGTCGGCGGCGGCGCGCCGTAGCCCAAAAAGCTCAGCGTGGAGATCGCCAGGATCGCCGAACCGAACTGAAGCGCGGCGAAGGCCAGCACCGAGGTCAGGGAGTTGGGTAAAATGTGCCGCCACAGCACCGAGAGAAAGGTGCCGCCACTGGCCCATGCCGCTTCGACATAGTCGCTGTGGCGCACGCGAACCACCTCTGCCCGTGCCAGGCGAGCGAAGCTGGCAACCGAGGTCACCCCGACGGCCAGCGCGGCGTTGACCGTGCCAAAGCCCAGCAGGATGATGACGCAGAGGGCCAGCAGCAGACCGGGGATGGCCAGCAAGACGTCGACTATGCGCATCAGCGTCTGCTCCGTACGTCCGCCCGCCGCGCCAGCGGCAACCCCTAATAGCGTTCCGACCACCAGACCGACCGCCACCGCGACCAGCGCCCCGGAGAGGGAGTGGGACGCCCCCCAGACCACCCGAGCATAGAGATCGCGTCCGAGCTGATCGGTACCAAACCAGTGCTCGGCATCAGGGGCCAGCCGCTGCGCGCCGGGTGTACCGTCGATGGGGCTCCAGCCAGTAAACAGACCAGGGAAAAGCGCCCACAGCGCCACCAGCGCCAGGGTGAACCCGGCGAGGGTGACGGGCAGATTAAGCGACACGCGCGGCAGCCGGACGCGCCAGGCTCGGCGGGCGAGCCGCCCGGTAGTATCAAAGGTGGTCATGAGGCAGCTCCTGCGGTAAGAGACAGGCGGGGATCGAGAAGCGGATAGAGCAGGTCAACGAGCAGGTTGACGGTGACAAAGCCCAGGGCGGCAATCAGCACGATAGCCTGCAACACCGCAAGATCCTGATTGTTCACCGCCTGCTGGGTAAGCTGTCCCAGACCGCTCAGGCCGAATACGGTTTCGGTGATCAGCGCCCCAGCCACCAGTTCACCGAGCAGCAGGCCCGCCATGGTCAGCACCGGGAGAAACGCATTGCGCGTCACGTGACGCCACAGGACGCCGGTGTGGCTGGCTCCTTTCGCCCGGGCAACGATCACAAAGGGTTTATGCAGCACGGTATCAATATTGCGGATCAGCAGCTGGGCCAGCGGGGCGCTAATCGGTACGGCAAGGGTGACCACCGGCAGGATCAGCCCTTGCCAGAAGCCGGGGTTGATGACCGGCACCAGATGCAGTTGGAAGGAGAAGAGCTGGATCAGGGCAATCCCCAGCCAGAAGATGGGAACGGCAATAAACAGCGACGGCAGGCTAGCAAACAGTCGCCGCAGGGTACGAAAGCCGTTCAGCGATGAGACGGCGGCCAGGGCAAAGGCCAGCACCAGGGCCAGGGCGAAGCCCAGACCGGCCAGGCGCAGCGTCGCCGGCAGGTTATCCGCCAGCAGGGCGCTGACGGATACCCCCGCCTGCACCGAGTAGCCAAAATCACCTTGCAGCACGTTGCCCAGGGTGGTGATGTACTGCTGCCACAGCGGTGAGCCTGCGCCGTAAGCGACCCGCATCTCCTCAATCTGCGCCGCGCTCAGCCCCAGTTCGGGGTTCTGAAACTTGATAGCGATGGCGTCCCCCGGCAGCAGCTGGAGCAGAATAAACGACACCGTAAAGCTCGCCCACAGCACCAGCACCGCCTGGGCAACGCGGCCTGCAAGATAGCGTGTCAGCATCAATGTTTCTCCAGCCATGCGCCGTAGAAGGCGGGGCGGCCCACGGCTTCAAAACTCAGCCCTTTCAACCAGGGCGCGCCAGCGAATACCTGCGGCTCCTCAAAGACGGGAATGACGTAGGCGTTGTCAATCAGGTAGCGCTGCGTATCGCCCGCCACCGCCAGCCGCTTCGGCCCGTCAACTTCGGATGAGATGGACTCCAGCAGGGCGTTGAGCTTCGCGTCGCTGAAGTCGGTTTTCTGGCTCAGGCCGCCTTTTTGCAGCAGTCCATCGCGGTTGAGCGGGTGGAACTGGCTCTTGATCACGTCCGGATCGGCGCGACCCACCTCGACAACGTTAACCGGTGTTTTCGCCGGATCGAGGCTATCCTGCACCTTGCTCCCGGCATCGCCTGCGCGCACGTTAAGCTGCACGCCGACCTGCTTCCACTGCTGGGCCACCAGCTGCAAGACCTCTTTGTTCTGCGGCTGCGGCAGCGACTCATAGACGGTCAGGCTCAGCGGCTGACCCTCTTTCTCACGCACGCCGTTGCCTGCTTTTTTCCAACCGGCCTCGTCCAGCAGACGGTTTGCCAGCGCCGGGTCGAAAGCCAGCTTATCGCTAAGATCGACATAGCCAGGGGCGGTTTTCGCCACCACCGAGGTGGCAACCGGATAGTTCGGCGAGAATAGGGTATCGACGATCTGTTTGGCGTTAGTGGCGTGAAGCAAGGCCTGGCGGACCCTGACATCCGCCACCAGCGGATTAGCCGGACGGAAGGCGATGCTGTCGTTTACCCCGCGCGTCGGGGCGGCATAGATCGGGAAGTGCTGGTCGCTGGCCTGTTTTTCATCATAGGCCTGCACCTGGCGGATCACGTCCGCCTGGCCCGCCAGCAGGGCACCAATGCGCACGCTATCTTCCGGCGTCACCAGAATTTTAATGCCGTCGAGATTCGCCGGGCCCTGCTGTGGGCTGTTTTTCGGCCCCCACTGATACGCTTTTCGCGCCACCAGGTTGAGTTCCCGGCCCAGGGTTTCACTCTCCACCAAAAAGGGGCCGGAGCCGATGATATTGCGCGCGTCGCCCAGCTGGTCAAAGCTCCGCTCCAGGGTAGCCAGTGAGACCAGTCCGGAGCCAATCGCCGAGGTGCCCTGTAGGAAGCCTGGCGACGGCTTTTTAAAGTAGAACTTTACCGTCAGGGGATCGATCACTTCACTATGGTCGTAGTTATTGATCACCTCGGAGACCGGCTGGCGTAGCGCCTTATTGCCCAGGCCGTAGGTATCAAAGTTTTTCGCCACCGCGTTAGCATCCAGCGGCGTGCCATCAGAGAAGGTCACCCCCGGACGCAGGGTAAAGGTATATTCGGTTTTATCGGCGTTGCTGCTCCAGGATTCGGCGATCCATGGCTCAATCTCCAGCGTTTCTGGATTCTGCCAGGTCAGCTTATCGGTGATCTGATTGAGGATACCGCCGTTCGGGTAGAAGCCGCCCGCCGGTGGGTAGAGGTTGGTATGCGCCTGCTGCTCCAGATAGACCAGCGTGCCGCCCTTCACGGGCGCCGCCTGGGCGCTCAAAGCAAAACCAATGGCTAACGTAAGCGCCGCGCCGCGCGCAAGAGTGGTAACGTGCATAGTGAATGTCCCTTATCGTCTGTCGTTATTAACGGCTTTATGCAGTTATAAAAACGCAGCTTTTGCGGGAGGGGAACGAAGAAAAACGGCAATCGATTTGCGCTAAGCACATTTGGACAGGAAAGGCTAAGGGGAAGGCTCCCCTTAGCCGGGATAACGCTAGTGTGATTTAAAGCCCGCCGCCGACATCAGCAGGCGAAACGCCATGCTGACCGCCGTGAGCGCCAGCACGCTGGCAACCCAGATAGCAATCAGCCAGAACAAACGCTTTACAAAACGCGGTGCTGCCATCAGTGATATCCCTCCCCAGGCTGAACTTTGCCCCGGAACACATAGTAGCTCCACGCGGTATAAACCAGGATCAGCGGAATAATCAGCAGCGCGCCCACCAGCATAAAGCCCTGGCTTTGCGGCGGCGAGGCGGCATCCCACAGGGAGATACTGGGCGGGATGATATTCGGCCAGATGCTGATCCCGAGTCCGCTAAAGCCGAGGAAGACCAGCCCCAGGGTCAGTATGAACGGCAAGGTGTGATGGGCGTGATTATTCAGGCTGCGCCACTGCCAGAAGCTGAACAGAAGCACCAGCAGCGGCACCGGCAGGAAGAAGAAAATATTCGGCAGGCTGAACCAGCGATCGGCGATACCCTGATGGGTCAGCGGCGTCCAGAGGCTGATCACGCCAATGGTGACGAGCAGCGCCAGCAGCAGCTGTTTCGCCCTGTGTCGCATCGTCTCCTGCAATGCGCCGCCGCTCTTCATGACCATCCAGGTGGCACCGAGCAGGGCGTAGGCGATGGTTAACCCCAGGCCGCAGAAGAGGTTAAACGCCGTGAGCCAGTCCAGCGCGCCGCCGCTAAAGCGACGACCGGTCACCTCAAAGCCGTTCAGTACCGCGCCAACCACCACGCCCTGGGCGAAGGTGGCGACGATCGATCCGAAAATAAACGACTTATCCCAGAACGGACGATGGGCAGGCGTCGCCTTGAAGCGAAACTCGAACGCCACGCCGCGGAAGATCAGGCCCGCCAGCATGATGGTCAACGGAATGGTCAGCGCGTCGGCAATCACCGCGTAAGCCAGCGGGAATGCGCCAAACAGACCCGCGCCCCCCATGACTAACCAGGTTTCGTTGCCATCCCAGACCGGTGCAACGCTGTTGACCATCACGTCACGATCTTCACCGTCGCGAATGAGGGGAAACAGAATACCGATCCCGAGATCGAAGCCGTCCATCACGATATACATCAGCGTGGCGAAGACGATTATCACAAACCAGATTACTGACAGATCGATACCCATTACTTGTTCTCCTCTGTCTCTAACGACTCACCGGCCGCAGAGAGCGGACGTGCCGGACGGCCCTCTGTCGGGTGACGATCTTCAGGCTGCGGACCGGCCTTGATCAGCCTGCCGATATAGACATACCCCACGCCAAATACGGCGGAGTAGACCACAAAGAATCCCAGCAGGGTCAGGCTCATCTGCAAGGTGCTGTGCTGCGAGACGGCATCAATGGTGCGCAGCTGGCCATAGACCACCCACGGCTGGCGTCCCACCTCGGTGGTCACCCAGCCCGCCAGCAGGGCAATCAGCCCGGCAGGCCCCATCCACAGGGCAAAGTGGTGGAACGGTCGTGAGGTATAGAGACGGCCTTTATAACGCAGCCACAGTCCGACTACGCCCAGCAGCAGCATCAGCAGGCCCATCGCCACCATCACGCGGAACGACCAGAAGACAATGGTAGAGTTAGGGCGATCCTCTTTCGGGAATGATTTGAGCGCCGGAACCTGCTTATCCAGGCTGTGGGTCAGGATCAGGCTGCCCAGGGCGGGGATCTCCAGGCCATAACGGGTGCGCTCCTGCTCCATATCCGGCCAGCCGAACAGCAGCAGCGGGGTGGGTTCACCCGGCGGGTTCTCCCAGTGCCCCTCAATGGCGGCAATCTTCGCCGGCTGATGCTCCAACGTGTTCAGACCATGCATATCGCCGACCACGGCCTGGATTGGGGCCACCACCAGCGCCATCCACAGCGCCATAGAGAACATCTTGCGGATAGCGGGCGTATTGTTGCCTTTAAGAAGATGCCAGGCACCCGAGGCGCCCACAAACAGCGCGCTGCTCAGGAAGGCCGCAATCGACATATGCAGCAGGCGGTAGGGGAACGACGGGTTAAAGATGACCTTGAACCAGTCAACCGGGATCACCTGACCGTTGACAATCTCATGCCCCTGCGGGGTATGCATCCAGCTGTTGGAGGCGAGGATCCAGAAGGTGGACATCAGCGTGCCGAGGGCCACCATACAGGTAGAGAAAAAGTGCAGGCCAGGGCCGACCTTGTTCCAGCCGAAGAGCATCACGCCGAGGAAACCCGCCTCAAGGAAGAAGGCCGTCAGCACCTCATAGGTGAGAAGCGGCCCGGTTATGCTCCCGGCAAACTGCGAGAAGCCGCTCCAGTTGGTACCAAACTGGTAGGCCATCACCAGACCCGAAACGACGCCCATCCCAAAGTTCACGGCGAAGATTTTCACCCAGAAGAGATAGAGCGTTCGCCAGACCTGATTTTGCGTCTTGAGCCACAGGGCCTCAAGCACCGCCAAATAGCTGGCCAGCCCGATAGTGATAGCAGGAAATAAAATATGGAATGAGACGGTAAAGGCGAATTGAATTCGCGCCAGATGGAACGCGTCTAGATCAAGCATGCAGGACTCCGCGCATAATTTAAGTTATGTCAGCGAAAGTATAGGTGATGTCAATGAATGCGGGCAGAAACAGCATGCGAACTTAAAAGCATAACAGTTGCTCTGCGGCTAAACCTTTCACCGCGTAAAGCGCTTTCTGTTATAGAATGGGCAGAGAGGAATTCACAGGACCGAGCAATGAAAAAGTATCAGCAGCTGGCGCAGCAGATTATTGAGCAGATCACTCTTGGCGTCTGGCAGCCCGGCGATCGGCTGCCGTCGCTGCGCGAGCAGGTCACCATCAGCCACGTCAGCTTTATGACCGTCAGCCACGCCTACCAGATGCTGGAGAGCCAGGGGCGGATCGTTGCCCGGCCGCAGTCCGGCTACTATGTCGCGTCGCCTCCCTCCCGCAAGCCGCCCATGCCGCCTGCCCAGGTGATGCAGGACGAGGCCGTGGACATCAACACCTACATTTTTGAGGTGCTGCAGGCGAGCTGTGATGCCTCGGTGCTGCCCTTTGGCTCGGCGTTTCCCGACCCGCGCCTGTTCCCGCTCCAGCAGCTTAACCGCTCCTTGGCGAACGTCAGCAAAACCGCCAACGCCATGAGCGTGATCGAGAATCTGCCGCCGGGCAATGCCGATCTGCGGCATGCCATCGCCCGCCGCTATGCTCAGCAGGGGATGAACATCTCGCCCGATGAGATAGTGATCACCGCAGGCGCACTGGAGGCGCTCAACCTCAGCCTGCAGGCGGTCACCGAGCCGGGGGACTGGGTGATCGTCGAGAACCCTTGCTTTTACGGGGCGTTGCAGGCGCTGGAGCGGCTTAAGCTCAAGGCGCTGGCGGTGGCCACCGACGTGGAGGAGGGGATCGATCTCGATGCGCTGGCCCAGGCGCTGAACGACTATCCGGTGAAAGCCTGCTGGCTGATGACCAACAGCCAGAATCCGCTCGGCTTCACCCTCAGCAATGAGAAAAAGGCGCGGCTGGTGGCCCTGCTGGCAGCGCACAACGTCACCCTGATTGAGGACGACGTCTACAGCGAGCTCTATTTTGGCCGTGAGAAGCCGCTCCCGGCTAAGGCCTGGGACACCCAGGAGATGACCCTGCACTGCTCGTCGTTCTCGAAGTGCCTGGTAGCCGGGTTCCGCATCGGCTGGGTGGCGGCGGGGAAACACGCCCGGCGTATCCAGCAGCTGCAGCTGATGAGCACCCTCTCGACCAGCTCGCCGATGCAGCTGGCGCTGGTGGACTATCTCTCCACCAAACGCTACGACGCCCACCTGCGTCGTCTCCGTCGCACCCTGGCGGAGCGCAAGCAGCAGGCCAGGCAGGCGCTGCTGCGCCATCTGCCTGGTGAAGTGAAGATCCACCCCAGCGACAGCGGCTACTTTCTCTGGCTTGAGCTGCCCGCCCCCCTGAACGCCGGGCGGCTAAGCGAGCAGGCGCTGGCGCACCGCATCAGCATCGCGCCAGGCAAAATGTTCTCTACCTCTGACACATGGGCTCCCTTTTTCCGCTTCAATACCTCCTGGGCGTGGGGCGATCGCGAGGAGCAGGCGGCCAAAACGTTGGGGATACTGATCCGCGAGGCCATGGCGTAACGCACCGGTATTAAGCCGTTGTCTCTGCTCCAGAAGATGGCGGAGTGCGTCATCTGTCACAACCTAAGCAAATTTCTTTTGCGCCTTATGTGGGGCCGCAGCGCGCCGTCTACCTTTACTGAGGGAGATATTTTTACGGCACGGCTGCCGCACATTTGATTGCGACAGGAGTAATGGCTTATGAGTAAGACATTTGCCCGCAGCACGCTGTACGCGCTCGGTATGACCATCGTCACCGCGCAGGCAGCCGAGCCAACGGAAGTCGGTAAAGGAGAAGGGCGTCTCGATATCATCGCCTGGCCGGGATACATCGAGCGCGGCCAGACCGATAAGCAGTATGACTGGGTCAGCGAGTTTGAAAAAGCCTCCGGTTGCCAGGTGAACGTGAAGACCGCCGCCACCTCGGACGAGATGGTGAGCCTGATGGCGAAGGGCGGTTACGACCTGGTTACCGCCTCCGGCGATGCCTCCCTGCGGCTGATCATGGGCAAGCGCGTCCAACCCATCAATACCGCCCTGATCCCCAACTGGAAAAACGTCGACCCGCGCGTGGCCAAGGGGGACTGGTTCAACGTTGGCGGCAAAGTCTACGGCACGCCCTATCAGTGGGGCCCCAACCTGCTGATGTATAACACCAAAGTCTTCCCTACGCCGCCAGATAGCTGGGCGGCGATCTTCGTTAAGCAGAACCTGCCGGACGGCAAGAGCAACCAGGGGCGGGTTCAGGCCTATGACGGCCCCATCTACATTGCCGATGCCGCGCTGTTTGTGAAAGCCACCCAGCCGCAACTGGGCATCAGCGATCCCTATCAGCTCACCGAGGAGCAGTATCAGGCGGTGCTGAAGGTACTCCGCGATCAGCACGGGCTGATCCACCGCTACTGGCACGACACCACCGTGCAGATGAGCGATTTCAAAAACGAGGGCGTGGTGGCCTCCAGCGCCTGGCCCTATCAGGCCAACGCCCTGAAGGCCGAGGGTCAACCCATCGCCACGGTCTTCCCGAAGGAGGGCGTAACCGGCTGGGCGGATACCACCATGCTGCATACCGATGCAAAACACCCCAACTGCGCCTACAAATGGATGGACTGGTCGCTGACACCGAAGGTACAGGGCGACGTAGCCGCCTGGTTTGGCTCTCTGCCGGTGGTGGCGGAGGGCTGCAAGGCCAGCACCCTGCTGGGCGAGAAGGGTTGCGAAACCAACGGCTACGGCTTCTTTGACAAGATCGCCTTCTGGAAAACGCCGGTTGCCGACGGGGGCAAGTTCGTGCCCTACAGCCGCTGGACCCAGGATTACATCGCCATTATGGGTGGCCGCTGATCGTCAGGAGTGACGCATGACCTATGCCGTTGAGTTTGATGATGTCTCGCGGATCTACGGTGACGTTCGGGCGGTGGACGGCGTTAGCCTGGCCGTCAACGACGGAGAGTTTTTCTCTATGCTGGGGCCGTCCGGCTCCGGCAAAACCACCTGCCTGCGGCTGATCGCCGGGTTTGAACAGCTCTCCGGCGGCGCGGTGCGCATTTTTGGCAAAGAGGCCAGCGAGCTGCCGCCGTGGGAGCGTGACGTCAATACCGTGTTTCAGGACTACGCGCTCTTTCCGCACATGTCGATTCTGGATAACGTCGCCTACGGGCTGATGGTCAAAGGCATCGGCAAAAAAGCACGCCATGCCCAGGCTCACGAGGCGCTGGAGCGGGTGGCGCTGGGGTTTGCCCACGCGCGTAAACCGTCCCAGCTCTCCGGGGGCCAGCGGCAGCGGGTGGCCATTGCCCGGGCGCTGGTTAACCAGCCGCGCGTGCTGCTGCTGGACGAGCCGCTGGGCGCGCTGGATCTCAAGCTGCGGGAGCAGATGCAGTTCGAACTGAAGAAGCTTCAGCAGGATCTGGGGATCACCTTTATTTTTGTTACCCACGACCAGGGCGAGGCGCTGTCGATGTCCGACCGAGTTGCGGTGTTCAATAACGGTAAGATCGAGCAGATTGCCGCCCCGCGCGATCTCTATCTGCGTCCGCGCACCCCCTTCGTCGCGGGCTTTGTCGGCACCTCAAACGTTTTTAGCACCGCCCGGGCGCAGGCGCTGTGCGGCATGATGGGAAGTTACTCCCTGCGTCCCGAGCATATTCGGCTGGACTGGACAAATGAGGTGCAAACCGAGGGGGTGGTGCAGACGGTGCAGTATCAGGGGGCCGCGACGCGCATTGAGTTGAAGCTTGCGGATGGTGAGAGGCTGCTGGTCAGCGAGGCCAATCTTCTTGATGCCCGTCAGCCTGCGTCGCTCCAGCCAGGACAGAGCGTGCCGCTCTCCTGGTCCCGTGCGGCAATGGTTCCGTTGCAGGAGGAGTAGATGGCGATGAGCGCTATGCCTGCCCCGCGCCCGTCGGCGCATGGTCGCCTGAGCGGGGTGTTTTGGCGCAGGCCGACGCTGGGCCTTTTCCTGCTGCTGATCGCCCCCCTGATGTGGTTCGGCATTGTTTACCTCGGGTCGCTGCTAACATTGCTGTGGCAGGGGCTTTACACCTTCGACGACTTCACCATGTCAGTGACGCCGGATTTGACCCTGGCGAATTTGCTGGCGCTGTTTCAGCCCGCCAACTACGACATTATTCTGCGCACGCTAACCATGGCGATAGCGGTTACCCTCGCCAGCGCGATCCTCGCGTTTCCGCTGGCGTGGTTTATGGCTCGCTATACCCAAGGCAAGATGAAGGCCTTTTTCTATATTGCGGTAATGCTTCCCATGTGGGCGAGCTATATCGTTAAGGCCTACGCCTGGACCCTGCTGCTGGCGCGGGACGGCGTGGCCCAGTGGTTTTTACAGCACATGGGATTGCAGCCGCTGCTGGAGAGCGTGTTGACCCTGCCTGCGGTGGGCGGCAGCACGCTCTCGACCTCTGGCCTCGGGCGCTTCCTGGTCTTTGTCTACATCTGGCTACCGTTCATGATCCTGCCGGTGCAGGCGGCGCTGGAACGCTTACCGCCGTCGCTGCTGCAGGCGTCGGCGGATCTCGGCGCGCGACCGGCCCAGACCTTCCGCCACGTTGTGCTGCCCCTGGCGATCCCCGGCGTTGCGGCAGGGTCAATCTTTACCTTCTCCCTGACGATGGGGGACTTTATTGTTCCCCAGCTGGTTGGCCCGCCGGGTTTCTTCATCGGCAACATGGTTTACTCCCAGCAGGGCGCGATTGGCAATATGCCGATGGCGGCGGCGTTTACGCTGGTTCCCATTATCTTGATTGCCCTCTATCTGGCGTTCGTGAAGCGCCTGGGAGCGTTCGATGCACTCTGATCGCGCACCGCTGCTGTTAAAACTGGCTGCCTGGGGTGGGGTGATTTTTCTGCACTTCCCGCTGCTGATTATCGCCATCTACGCCTTGAATACTGAAGACGCCGCCTTTAGCTTTCCTCCTCAAGGCCTGACGCTGCGCTGGTTTACGGTGGCGGCATCGCGAAGCGATATCCTCGATGCGGTGACACTGTCACTTAAAGTAGCCGCGCTGGCGACGTTAGTGGCGCTGATACTTGGCACGCTTGCTGCTTGTGCTCTCTGGCGTAGCCAGTTTTTTGGCAAGAGTGCTATCTCGCTGCTGCTGCTGTTGCCCATCGCACTGCCGGGCATCGTAACCGGTCTGGCGTTGCTGACGGCGTTTAAAACGGTAGGGCTGGAACCAGGGTTTCTGACCATTGTGATTGGTCACGCTACCTTCTGCGTGGTGGTGGTCTTTAACAACGTCATCGCCCGCTTCAGGCGCACCGCCTGGAGTATGGTGGAGGCGTCAATGGATTTGGGGGCCAACGGCTGGCAGACCTTTCGCTACGTGGTGATGCCCAATCTTGGCTCGGCGCTGCTGGCAGGTGGCATGCTGGCGTTTGCCCTGTCGTTTGACGAAATCATCGTCACCACCTTTACCGCCGGACATGAACGCACCCTGCCGCTGTGGCTGCTTAACCAGCTGGGCAGGCCACGCGAGGTGCCGATCACCAACGTAGTGGCCCTGCTGGTGATGCTGGTGACGACGCTGCCGATTTTAGGTGCATGGTGGCTGACCCGCAGGGGCGAGAACGCCTTTGGCAACGAGAAATAACTGACCCTCAACCAGGATATGATTATGCAAGATCAACTGTTAATTAATGGCCAACTGGTCAGCGGCGAAGGGGAGAAGCAGGCGGTTTACAATCCCGCGACCGGCGAGGTGCTATTGGAGATCGCCGAAGCCTCTGCCGCCCAGGTAGACGCCGCCGTACAGGCCGCCGATCGCGCCTTTACCGAGTGGCGCTACGCCACGCCGAAAGTTCGCGCCCAGGCGCTACTCGATCTCGCCCAGGCGATTGAAGATAACGCCGAGGTGCTAGCCCAGCTGGAGTCCCTCAACTGCGGCAAGCCTCTGCACTGCGTGATGGGCGACGAGATCCCTGCCGTGGTTGACGTTTTCCGCTTCTTCGCCGGAGCGGCGCGCACCCTGAACGGCCTGGCGGCGGGCGAGTATCTGGAGGGGCATACCTCCATGATCCGCCGCGATCCGGTGGGCGTGGTGGCATCAATTGCGCCCTGGAACTACCCCCTGATGATGGCAGCCTGGAAGCTGGCGCCCGCGCTGGCGGCGGGCAACTGCGTGGTGATTAAGCCGTCGGAAATTACCCCGCTTACCGCCCTGAAGCTGGCGGAGCTGGCGAAGGATATCTTCCCGGCTGGGGTGCTTAACGTGCTGTTTGGTCGGGGCAAGACCGTGGGCGATCCGCTCACCGGGCATGAGAAGGTGCGAATGATTTCCCTGACCGGCTCCATTGCTACCGGGGAGCATATCATCAGCCACACCGCCTCTTCAGTGAAGCGCACCCATATGGAGCTGGGAGGCAAAGCGCCGGTTATCGTCTTTGACGATGCCGATCTGGATGCGGTAGTAGAGGGGGTACGTACCTTTGGCTACTACAACGCGGGTCAAGACTGTACCGCCGCCTGTCGTATTTATGCCCAGAAGGGCATTTACGATGCGCTGGTCGAGAAGCTGGGCGCAGCGGTGGCGAGTCTGAAGATGGGCGCGCCGGATGACGAAAGCACCGAGCTGGGGCCACTTAGCTCCGCAGCGCACCTGGAGCGGGTAACGCAGGCGGTGGAGGCCGCGAAAGCGCTGGGGCACATCAGCGTCGTGACCGGGGGCGCGAAGCGCGATGGTGCGGGCTACTATTTCCAGCCGACGCTGCTGGCCGGGGCAAAGCAGGAGGACGATATCGTCCAGCACGAAGTGTTTGGCCCGGTAGTGAGCGTAACCGCGTTTGACGATGAAGATCAGGTTCTGAGCTGGGCCAACGACTCCCGGTACGGGCTGGCCTCATCGGTGTGGACTCGGGACGTGGGCCGGGCGCACCGCTTAAGCGCCCGCCTGCAGTACGGCTGCACCTGGGTCAACACCCACTTTATGCTGGTCAGCGAGATGCCTCACGGCGGGCAGAAGATGTCCGGCTACGGCAAGGATATGTCGGTCTACGGCATCGAGGACTACACCGTCATTCGGCATGTCATGATAAAGCACTAGAGTATGAGCCCGGTGGCGCTTCGCTTACCGGGCCTACGGTTTGGCGTTATTTGTAGGCTGGGCAAGCGTAGCGCCGCCCGGCGTAGCCACTGGCGGTGCAAATCTGTACCGCCGCCTGCCTGTCTTGCTCTTCTATTCGCCTTTCGCCCTCGACATAATCGACAAGTCCGGTTTCCCTCACTTTCGCAGGGATAAAGCTTGATTTACATCAATAAAAAATGCATATTGCGCGCGTTTTATTCTATTTTGAGCAAATGTCGGCTATGACCCTATACCAAAAAATGCTGGTCTTCTACGCCGTGATGGCGACGATCTGTGCACTCATCACCTGGTTCCTGTCAAAGGATCGCAAGCGGATCCGCTTCCTGTGTGCGTTTCTGATCGGCTCGACCTGGCCGATGAGCTTTCCGGTGGCGCTGCTGATCTCTCTGTTCTAAGGATGTGGCCGTAAAGAGGGTCCCCGGCGCGCGCTGCGTCACCGGGGGAACCGATTAAGGCAGAAGCGTTAGCAACGTTTTGCGCTGGGCATCCGTCACGTCGGAGGGGTGCTGATAGCCAATGTTCTCGTTGCTGCGGGTATAGAGCGCCACCAGCCAGTCATAAACGTAGCGTGTCGCGGCGTGAACCGGCTGATCGCCCAGTCGAGTCAGTCTGCCTGCGGTGTGGGCTGGCGCGTCGGTGCTGAAGATCGCGCTGCCTTTCTGGATACGGCTGGCCGGGCGCCGATCGACCGCAACGTCGGCGTAGCCAAGCCAGGCAATCAGATTGCCAATTGCCGCATGCAGCTGCGCCGCGCAGGCGTTATCCCGCTGCATCAGAGTTTGCAGCTGGCTGGCGAGATCCAGCCGGTAGCTGGTGGTGATAATCGTGTCCGCCACCTGGCGCAGCGTAGCCGGGGTAATGCCCAACCGGGCCGCGCTCTCCGCGCTGCGGCTCCACTGGCGAAGATGATTCACCCACATGGCGTGCGCCTGCTGACCGGCATCCCGGGCGGCACTGGCGCGCTCGGGCATCTCCTGCGCATCGGCAAAGAGATCGATCGCCTCGTTAAACAGACCGCTCACCTTCTCCTCACGCGGCAGCTGTACCTTCCACAGGGCATCAAACTGCTTCATCTCTGGCAGCAGTCCTTCCAGCAGTTCACCATGGCGCCCGGCCTGGCCCTGCAGCTCGCGAATCGCCGATTCGGCACGGGCGCGGCGGGTATCCGCATCCTCTGTTAGCGGCGAGAGCAGGGGCTGCATCAGATCGCGCAGCATCCGATTGTGGCGCTCGCGCAGGGCAGCCAGTCGACTCAGGCGCAGCGACGGCGTGGTGGCCTGAGAGAGCCACTCAATCAGCCGCTGCAGGCTGCTGGCGTCCAGCGCCTGCAGGGTTCCCCAGCGCTGTCCAGGCTTGCCCAGCAGCTGCTGCACGGTTTCATCAAGATTGAGCGAGGTGGTAAACCGCGCGTCCTGAGGCGTAATCGCCCACACCAGTCCCGGCAGCGCTGTCTCCTGGCCCGACTGCGTCTCCTGCACCCAGTTCAACAAGGCCTTGGCCGTGACGGCGGTGGCACTGCGCTGGGGCGTGGCGTTGCAGATCATCAGCACGTCCGGCTGAAGCTGCTGGCGATAGCGCTCCAGCAACCAGCGACATTTGCTGTGCCAGAGCGGGCGTTGAGGCTGCGCCGCCGGGCAGGGAATATCGACAATATCTACCCCGTCCAGCACGCTGTTTTCAACGCACAGCACTAATTCGTAGGTCAGCAGAGACAGAGTGGCGAGGGGAATGCTCACCGCGTTTTGCAGCTCGTCTTTTGACAAAGGATGAACCACTACCTCCGCCTGCGCCTCGATGCTCTCTGCCGCCAGCGGATTCAAGAAACCCTCCGTCGGCAGGGCAAAGTTATCGACCAGCAGGCTCAGGGGCGCCGCCAGCTCGGCGGCGTTTCCGGTCTGATGCAGAACGTGCGCCAGGGCTAGCCACTGCTGGGTCAGCTCCTGCTGCTCACCCCACAGCAGCGACCACGCGCTGGCCCGGGCACGCAGATCCAGGGAGGGGATCAGGGTAGCGAGCTGGTACCACAGGCCGTCGTCGATCTGCTGCTGTGCGGCAGGCACGGTGGTGCGCCAGAACGCGGCAATCGCGCCGACGTCCTCAGCGGTGAGGCCCGCCACCGGATGCGGCTGACGCAGCCCGCGCCAGCGGTTAAGGCGATCTTCGATCACCGCCCGGTCGACAAGGTGTCGCTCCTGCTGTCCGGCGGCATGAGCGATAAACACCTGCACCAGCTCCGCCTCGCTAATCAGACGCAGACGCAGTGGAAACGCATCGTCAACGTTCTGAACGGCCGTGGTGAAGCGCAGCGCCATGCCGGTCAGGGCATGACCTGGATTGATATGGCTCAGGTAGTCGAAACTCTTCTCGCCGGCTTTAACGTTAATCCGTCCACTGCCGCTGCTGCACAGGGCGGTAAGCAGGTGTGCTTTTGCCGCCTGGGCATGACCATAGAGGCCCACCGTGCGGGGCTGGCTAGCGGCGCGGGCCAGCACGCTCTCGTGCGCGGCGGCGGCGGTCAGGCGTAGCAACAGGGCGTCAGCGTCATCGTCAAGCAGCGGGGCGTGCTGGCGGGTCTCATCTATCCATGCCATTAATGCCTGGGAGGTTTTGCTCACATCTCTCATTTTAAGTACACGCTCCCGCTGTCAATCCAGTAGTGGCTGCCGCTGTGGCGGCGATCGGCCAGGGTGTTCAGTTTAAACGTCAACGCATCGGCGGCGACCGGAGTTCCGTCCTGTAGCCAGGCCTCGCTCAGGGTGAACGCTTCCGGCCCCAGCGCCTTGCTGCCGCCGGTGAGGGCCAGCCGCACGTTCAGCACGCCGTCGCCAGCGATGGCTTTCGCCAGCTCCGGCGAGTTGATGCTCAGGGTATAGAGCGGCGTTGCTGGCCAGCGGGCATTAGCGAGCTGGCGGAAGCCCAGCGTGACGTTGCCGCGCAGCGGGAAGTGCAGGCGTGCATCCAGCTTGGCACCCGACTTATCCAGATCGATATCTTCATACCAGACGTTCTCTTCGCGCAGGGTATTTACCACGTTATCCAGCACGCCGAGATAGCGCACGGTTGAGTAAGCCCCAATATCCGCCGCTTTAAAGTTAAAGCGTGGCAGGCGCAGATCCAGCGCCAGGCTGCACAGCATCGCTCCTACGGCAGCGGTGGATTTCGGATTGCCGATCCGCCCCTGCTGGCTAAACGGATACCACTCGTGCACCCGGTACTTATCCAGCCACACCATACGGTTAACCGGAACCGGCTGCAGGTGGCGGATCAGCGCCTGCACGCCCGGCAGGCAGCCCGGACGCCCGGTGACCAGCAGCACGTCGCAGCCGTAGTGGGAGATGGCTTCACACACCGCATGGATCGGCGCGGTCAGGGTGAACTGTCCGCCCAGCATCGCCGCCTGCAGATCGCTAAAGTTAACCTGCAGCGGCACGGCAAAGAGATCGAACGCCGGGGCGCTGGCTGGCAGGGCGTGATCGATGGCCTGCTTGAGGTAGTTCATGACGTTGCGCGTCGGCTGCTGGGTCAGCAGTTCGCCAAAGGTGGCGTGCAGCCCCGCCAGCGGATCGTTGATATCGCTTTGCTCCCAGGCCGAGAGGATCGCATGGCCTATCGGCATAAAGAGTTGCAGCGTGGTTTGCTGGCGCAGCACCGCCTGGGTGTCAATGCGGCCAGAGTCGCCAAATAGCGTTGCCATGAGTGCAGCGGCGTCGGTAATCCCCGACTTTTGCAGCTGGGTTTGCAGGGCGGGCAGCACGCAGCGCTGGATAATATCCAGCAGAATGTCATCGCCCGCCACCTTGAATCCTTCCCGGAACAGCAGGTGCGGAGTGATCTTGACGTTGCTCCCGGTGCCGTCATCCAGCTGATAGTGGACGATAGCCATATCGGTGGTGCCGCCGCCAATATCGATCGACGCTACCCGCAGGGCGCGGCCCGGCGTTTCGTCCGGCGCACCGATACGGTCCGGGCGGGCGAGGGAGGCAAAAAAGGTCTCGGTCTGTCCGGCGTAGTGGGAGATGGCTTCGTTATAGAGCCAGACCAGTTGGCCACAGCTCGCCTCGTCCCACTCCATCTGGATCTGCGGGACGGGCACCACGCTCTTATCGCGCTGCTTGCTGTTAGCGAAGTCGTCATCCTGCGGGTGCCAGCCCATCGCTTTCCACACCAGGGCGATGGCTTCAAACATGCGGCGGCGGAAGATCTCGCGCTCCTGCTTCGGCATCGCCGAGGGCAGGGTCAGAATAATGGTGCGCAGCTGGCGGGGCGAGGCCGGGAAGCCCAGACGCAGGCGCGTCGCCACGCTGTTGATCTGCCCTAAAGCCTGAGCCAGCAGCTCGCACAGCATGTGCGTCATCAGCGTGCTGCGACTGTACTGGGGCGAGAACACCGGCAGACGCTCATCCAGCGGCAGGGTGTAGAGCGGCTGGCCGTCGTCGTTCATCAGGTTCATCAGCGGGAAGGCGGTCGCTAGCGGCTCGCGCTGGGACTTGCTGTTCATCTGGCTAAAGCGCCAGTCCTGTAGCACCGGGGTCTCATCCCACAGGTAACGGCGCGGGCTGGAGATACCGCTGTTGCCTTCGGTTCCCAGACGCTGCATCGCCAGCTTGCGGGCCTCGTCGCCGACGCGAACGATCGAGGGCCAGACGAAGGCATCTTCACGCCCGCTCTCCACGGAGAAGTGCTGTTTGCCGAAGCGGGCTTCGGAGAACTCCAGTCGGCTGGTAAACAGCGGCTCGTTTAAAAACTGCGGCTCGCTCAGGGAGCGCACCTGCAGCTCTGCCGTCTGGCGCAGGCCATCGTTGGCGTCGCCCTGATCCTCAATGATGACGCCGCAGGTATGGGTGTTGCCGACGTCGAGGATCAGATCCACCGGAATAGCCGGGGTGCTGAGGGTATGGGTAACGATTTTAACTTCTGGCACCGTCAGCTGCTCGCCCAGCAGGGTAAGCAGGTTGAGCCAGTGGGCCTGATACTCAAAGCCGCGCAGGGCCTGGGCAATCTCCCGCTCGCTGCGGTTCTCGACGCTGGTGGCGTAGTGCAGAAACGCCTCGCGCAGCCAGCCATCTATCCAGGTCTGATCGAGAAAATCAAACACCTCGTCGTCGCGCCATGCCAGCGCAAAGCGGGTACCGTTCAGGATGTCATTGGTGGCCGGGGCCAGCGCCCCAGGCGAGAGATCGTTGATCTGGCTGTCCAGCGCCAGGGTCACGCGGTGGGTGTTGCCTGCGCTGTCCGGCTCGGCCAGCTTGCGGATCTGCACGCGAGCCCAGTTATCCGGGCCTTCCACAAAGGTGCGCGGCGGGTTAAAACGCAAGAAAGGTATGGGCAGCCAGACGCCGTCCAGCACCGCCAGCGACTCAAGCAGCGGCAGGGTGATCTCCGGCTTCACCACCTCGGGCTGGCCGCCGTCCCGGGTGGGCAGCGTATAGCGGCTGTTGATCAGATCGTAATCGAGGCGCAGCAGCGGCCCGTTAGCGGTTTTTCGTACAAAGCGTCCGCTCTGTAGGGAAGCCTGCGGCGTCAGGCCAAAGTCGAGAAACTGCACGCCGCTGTTGGCAATCAGCGTGACGCTCTGTTTGTAATCGCAAAGATTAACCAGCATAAAATCAGGAACCTGTTTTTCTGAACGTCAACGGGACAATGGTTTTGGCATCATACCGGGCGCTGCACTGGGCAACGTCGCTGGTGCCTGCGGTGCAGGAGATCTCCGGCATCGGGTAGCGAGAGCCGTCGCTGCAGCGCGCGTGACCGCGGCTTTTGATCATCAGGACGCCGGTGTCGTGCAGGCCAGAGAAGATCTCGGACCGGCAGACAATATTTTTACCCTGCACCAGGCGGGCAGTGCCTTTGTTATTCTGGATGTCGAAGCGCAGCGTAGGCGGCTTGCCAGTCACTTCATCTTTGATATCCAGCATCACGCGCCAGCTGCCGTTAAGAAAACGGGTGCTGCCCGCTTTAACCTGGTTGGCATCCATCACCAGCGCATCTTTCGGGATAGCGGTGATGGTCGGTTCGCTGGCTTTCTCTACCGCCGGGGCGGGCGCAGCTTTAACCGCCACCACTTCCGCCTGATGCAGCGGCAGCGAGGCCGTAAGGACCGGCGCAGGCTCAGCCTCGACCGGGGCAGGCGCGATGGTCTGTAGCGCCGCGGGCTGCGCGGCGGCTGTTTTAATGGCGGGCGTTGATTCAGGCTCTGCGGGCTGATGCGGCCAGAGCAGCGGGGCGGCAACGGCGGCAACCACTACGGCGGCTACCGGCAGCGCCCACAGGCCAACGCGGCGCTTAGCGGCAACAGGCGCAGCGTCAACGGCGGTAGGCGGCACAACCGGCGCGGGCGCGGGTTCAGGCTGCGGCGGTTCAGGAGGCTGTTGAGTCGTCATCTCTGGCACGGCGGCCAGCAGCGGTTCATCGGCTTTGCTGAAGGTCGCCACGGCAGGGGCTTCCTCTTCAACATCGCTCTCTTGCGGCATCTCGATGATCGGGGCTGGCGGCTCCTCTTCCCGCAGGCAGGCGAGCACGTCCTCGCGGGCGCTCTCGTTCAGATCAACAAAGCCCCAGAAAGTAATCACCGGTTTGCCATCCACCAGGAACACGTGGTTCACGCCGGGAAACTGCAGCGCTTTCGCCAGCAGGGAGCCAAACAGCTGCTGGGCGGTTTTCGGCGACTGCAGGCTTTTCCGGCTCAGGGCCGCGGCGCTGTCGAGCGTGCTTTCCAGAAAACGCAGGGCGCGGAAGCGGGACTCGTCGTCCGCCGCCTTCCAGCTTACCGCCCGGCCTTCGACCGGAGAGTACCAGTCCACGCGATCGCCGTCGTCGTTAATCTGCGGTATGGCGAGGCAGTCCACCATCGCCTGCTGCTTACGCAGACGTAATGCTTCACGAATTTGCAATGCCGAATCAAAGACGGCCTGGCCGCCACCGCCAACGGCCTGAAAATCATCCAGATCGCCGCTGCGCAAGAGAGTTTTTGCCACGTTTTCATCCCATAGACTTCTTCACGCCTCTACTTTACGAGATGTAATAGCAAGCAAACGGTGGAAGAGAGGCTAAAAGCGGTGAATTCTCGTGGCATTGCGCGGGCGCTTTTTGCTTGACGTTTACGAAACGACTTAAGGCAAACTAAACGGTGGGGGAAGGCGAAGAAATCAGCAAAATCAGCTGCTTTGGCATAACCTGATAGTGATTCGTTATTTGCCAGATTTTCACTGCTATGCTGAGATCACGTTTTAATAAAATAATAAGGTTTTAATTATGTTTTCAGGAAAACTGTCTACGGGTAAAACGCTGCTCGCGCTGGCGCTCAGCACGCTTCTGCCTGCAAGCGCGGCATGGGCAGCATCTAACGATACCCTTATTTACTGCTCTGAAGCCTCTCCGGAATCCTTTAACCCACAGATCGCCAGCTCTGGCCCGAGCTTCGTCGCCAGCTCACAGACGCTGTATAACCGCCTGATCAACTTCGACCCGGTGAAAAACACCCCGGTGCCGTCGCTGGCGACCAGCTGGACTATCTCCCCGGACGGTAAGACCTACACCTTTACCCTGCGTCAGGGGGTTAAATTTAACAGCAATAAATACTTCAAGCCGACCCGCGACTTTAATGCCGATGATGTGATCTTCTCGGTGATGCGTCAGAAAGACGCTAACCACCCTTATCACAACGTCTCTCAGGGCAACTACGAATACTTCAACGATGTCGGCCTCGACAAGCTGATCAAAGACGTCAAAAAGGTCGATGATTACCACGTCCAGTTCGTGCTGAACGAGCCCAATGCCGCGTTCCTTGCCGACTGGGGCATGGATTTTGCCTCTATCCTTTCGGCAGAATACGCGGATGCCATGCTGAAAAAGGGCACCCCGGAGAACGTCGATACCTGGCCAATCGGCACTGGGCCGTATGCACTGCAGCAGTATAAGCGTGACGCGCTGATCCGCTATATTGCTAACCCGAACTACTGGGACGGTGAGGTGCCGACGAAGCACCTGATCTTCTCTATCACCCCCAACGTGGAGACGCGGCTGGCGAAGCTGCAAACCAACGAGTGCCAGATTATTCCTGCGCCGTCCCCGGTTCAGTTCGACGTGATCAAAAAGAATAAAGATCTGGCCCTGCATTCAGTAGATGCATTAAACGTCGGCTATCTCGCGTTTAATACCGAGAAAAAACCGTTCGATAACGTGCTGGTGCGCCAGGCGCTGAATTATGCCACCGATAAAAAGGCCATTGTTAACGCCGTCTTCCTGGGCTCCGGCACGGTAGCGAAATCGCCGCTGCCGCCAAACATGCTCGGCTTTAATAAAGACCTCAAGGATTACGCTTACGATCCAGAGAAAGCCAAGGCGCTGCTGAAGCAGGCGGGTTTGGAGAAGGGTGCGGAGGTCACGCTGTGGTCAATGCCGGTACAGCGTCCTTACAACCCGAACTCGAAGCGTATTGCCGAGATGATCCAGAGCGACTGGGCGAAGGTGGGCGTGAAGGCGAAGATTGTCTCCTACGAGTGGGGCGAATACCTCTCCGGCATGCGCAAAGGCGAGCATGACAGCGCGCTGTTTGGCTGGATGTCCGACAACGGCGATCCAGACAACTTTGCCGACGTGCTGCTGGGCTGTGATAGCATTGAAACCGGCTCGAACGCTGCCCGCTGGTGTGATAAAACCTATGACGGGCTGGTGAAAAAGGCGAAGCTGACCTCGGTACCGGAAGAACGCGCCAAGCTGTACTCGCAGGCGCAAGAGGTGTTCTACCAGCAGGCGCCATGGATTACGCTGGCGAACGGTAAAACCTTCTATGCCACCCGCAGCAACGTAACCGGTTATAGCGTGAGCCTGATGGGCAGTGATTTCTCGAAAGCTAAACTGAATTAACAGACACAGGAGAGGATATGTCGCATTTGGAAGAGGTTGTCACGCGCGTGGATGCCGCTATCAAGGAGAGCGTGATTGTGCATATGAATGAGCTGCTGGTCGAGCTCAGCAATGACGCAGAGCTGAGCCGGGAAGATCGCTATACCCAGCAGCAGCGCCTGCGTAACACCATCGCCCACCATGGACGGCACCATCAGGAAGAGGTAGAGGCGCGCCGCGAACAGCTCACCAAAAACGGGACTATCCTCTAGTCATTATAAACGCCGGGCGGCGCTAACGCTTGCCCGGCCTACGTAAGCACGGTGTAGTTTGTAGGCCCGGTAAGCGTAGCGCCACCGGGCATAACTATGCTGATGCTGCCATGCCGGGCGGCACTGCGTTTGCCCGGCCTATGTAAGCACGGTGTAGTTTGTAGGCCCGGTAAGCGTAGCGCCACCGGGCATAACTATGCTGATGCTGCCATGCCGGGCGGCACTGCGTTTGCCCGGCCTACGTAAGCACGGTGTAGTTTGTAGGTCCGGTAAGCGTAGCGCCACCGGGCGTTACGGTCCGGACTGCCGGGCAATTCATCTACCACTGGCGTCTGGCCACTAACCACGCACCAATCACCAGCAATACCGCCCCGCATACCGGGCCCACTAGCGCCCGCAATGGCACGCCGTGGCTTTTAACCAGATCCATTACCAGTCCGCCGATCAGCTGGCTCGCTACCAGCACCGCGATAGTGGTGGCCGCACCAACGTATTGATACCCGCTAATGCTGGCAAACACAAAAAACGATCCGAGCAGGCCGGGGATCAGCGTCCACCAGCGCACCGTTGCCGCCAGTTCGCTAAACCCGGCCAGGCCATACTTCATCAGCAGAATCGAAACAAACAGCACAATACCCACCAGCGAGTTGAGCAGCATAGCGATCAACACGGTGGAGGAGGACTGGGTGATACGCACCATCAGCGTATTTTGTACCACCAGCCCGACACCCGCCGCCGCCAGAAACAGCAGGGTTAACGACTGATTCATGCGATGACATCCGGTTCGCTACGGTTATCCAGCTGCAGCTGCATAAAGGTGAGGTCAAGCCAGCGACCAAACTTGGTGCCCACCTGCGGCATCTGCGCGGTGGTGACAAAGCCCAGCTTCTCATGCAGGTGGATAGAGGCCGCATTCTGCGACTCGATCCCGGCGATCATCACGTGCTTGCCGATGCGTTTTGCCTCCTCAATCAGCCTAACCATCAGCGCCTGGCCCAGACCTTTACCCTGATGTTCCGGGTGCACGTATACCGAGTGCTCTACCGTGTGGCGAAAACCGTCGAAAGCGCGCCAGTCGCCGAACGCTGCATAGCCGGTGATCTCGCCGTTCTCTTCGCTCACCAGCACCGGATACCCCATCAGGGTGCGGGCCTCAAACCAGGTGATGCGGTTGTCAGCGTCAACGGTCTGGTCGTTCCAGATAGCGGCGGTATGCAGAACGGCGTGGTTGTAGATCGTGGCAATGGCGGCGCAGTCGTCTTTGCCCGCATAGCGGATAGTCATGCTTAAAACCTCAGAGAATATGCACGGGATAGTCTGTTATGAATACTATTACATGACGCAGAATGTCAAAGCAAAGAGAGGCGTAAGGCGCTACGCTGAAAGGATGTTTAACCGTCGAAGGAGACTACTGTGAGTCAAGAACAACAGCGTAACCGCCAGTGGCTGCTGGCTTCCCGCCCGAAAGGCGCGCCGGTTGCTGAAAACTTTCGTCTCGAAGAGCGCGAGATCCCTACGCCAACGTCCGGCCAGCTGCTGCTGCGCACCGTCTACCTCTCTCTCGACCCCTACATGCGCGGTCGGATGAGTGATGAACCCTCCTATGCCGATCCGGTGAATATCGGCGACGTCATGTGCGGCGGCACGGTGAGCCAGGTCGTTACCTCGCAGCATCCGGACTTTGCCGAAGGCGACTGGGTACTGGGCTACGACGGCTGGCAGGCGTATGCCGTATCTAATGGGGAGGGGCTGGTTAAGCTCGACAAGAGCCTGGAGCACCCGTCCTGGGCACTGGGCGTGCTGGGGATGCCCGGCTTTACCGCCTACATGGGGCTGCTGGACATTGGTCAGCCTAAAGAGGGCGAGACGCTGGTGGTCGCGGCAGCAACGGGCCCGGTTGGGGCAACGGTCGGCCAGATTGGTAAACTTAAAGGCCTGCGGGTGGTAGGCGTCGCCGGTGGCGCAGAGAAGTGCCGTCACGCCATGGAGACGCTGGGCTTCGACGCCTGTATCGATCATCACGCCGATGACTTTGCCGAACAGCTAAAAAATGCCTGCCCGCAGGGGATCGATGTCTATTATGAAAACGTTGGGGGCAAGGTGTTTGACGCGGTGCTGCCACTGCTGAATACCGGTGCCCGCGTGCCGGTGTGTGGCCTGATCAGCGGCTATAACGCCACCGATCTGCCGCCGGGACCGGATCGCCTGCCGTTGCTAATGGGCACAATTTTGAAAAAGCGTATCCGCATGCAGGGCTTTATCATTACCCAGGACTACGGTCACCGCATCGACGAGTTTCAGCAGGAGATGGGGAAATGGGTTCAGGAAGGCAAAATTCACTATCGCGAACAGATTGTGGATGGCCTGGAAAATGCGCCGGAAGCCTTTATTGGCCTGCTGGAAGGCAAAAACTTTGGCAAACTCGTTATTCGTGTAGCTGAGGATAAATAGAACAGCGGTGAAAAAAATTGTACAAAAAATCATGCAATTTTATTAAACGTTGTCTTTAATTAAGCATAGCTACACCAGCGGAGCGGTATGTTCCGTTGGTGTATATTAATCTGCATAATAAATAACTTTTAGTTCTAACGTTTTGCGTTAATCCAATACCAGGCAACTCTCTACCTACTATATCTTATGGTTCGTGTGGGAATATTCACACGAATAGGTGAAAAGTAATAAGTATTCGACAGGACATGAATATGCTTGATTTGGAAAAGGCGCAGCGTCTGAGCCTCACTCAGCAGGTTGAAGTAAGTTTAAAAAACGCGTTAATCGTCGGGGCGCTGAAGCCCGGCGCACGCCTGATCACCAAGGAGATTGCCGACCAGCTTGGAACCAGCATTACACCGGTACGCGAGGCGCTACTGCGTTTGGTCTCGGCGGGCGCGTTGCATGCGACGCCGGCTCAGGCCTTTCTGGTTCCGGAAGTAAGCCAGCAGACCCACCGTGAAATAACCGAAATCCGTAAGCGGCTGGAATCGATGGCCGTCAGTGCCGCCTGCAGCAAAATGACTGATGAAAAACTTCGCCAGCTGCGGCTGCTGGCCAAAACCTTTAACGAAGCCCGACTCGGCGCGAACGTGGAGCAGGCATTGCAGGCTAACCGCAGCTTTCGCTTTCGACTGTACGAATATGCTGAGATGCCCACGCTACTTTCGCTGATCGAGCAGCTGTGGGTGCGCATTGGTCCGTGCTTCAACCATCTTTATCCCGCGTCTGAAGAGCTGGCCAATGGGCACCATGACTATGCCGATCTGTTAGACGCCCTGGAGCGGGGCGACAGCGAGGCCAGCCAGCGGTCAATTCTCTGCGTAATTGATATGGGCGTAAACATTGTTCAGCATCAGTATAAAGAGGCACTTTAGCCCGTCTCTTCATCGCGCCTTACAACGGCTTCCCTGGTGAATTTGCCTCAGGGAAGCACCTCCATCACACTTTTACTATTCTTCCTGCCAATCGCGTTAATTACCTTTCTCCGTTGCCGATAACCCTTTTATGCGCAGTTGGGCGCTAACATGTTGCTTGGGCAAGGAGAGGGTATGTTTTTAAACCGACGATTACGCGATATCACCATCAGCAAAAAACTGTCGGTGGGATTTGGTCTGGTTCTGCTGCTGGTGGCGATGGCCACCATTCTCAGCGTGATGCGTTTTAAAGAGATCCGCAGCGTTTATGAAAAAACCAACCTGATCTACAACATCAATATTGAAGTCTTCCAGGCCAAGATTAATCGCCTGAAATATTTTTACAGCGGCGATGAAAAATCGGGCCAGTCGCTGGCGAACTATGTTAACCATGCCGCAGAGCTTACCGCCTCGGCGAAAAATCTCGCCTGGACCGATACTGAAACGACGCTGCTCCACACCCTGGAAACCCATCTTGCCGACTTTCAGAGCAGCGTAAGCGTCATGCAGAGCGCCAGTGTTGCGCTCACTCCGCTACGCGCTGCCGGAACCCAGGCAGGCAGCGCAGAGATGCAGCAGCTTCAGGCCGCTGAGGATCGGGTCAAGGTTGCTGGCGACAACAGCAGCGCCGACATCAAACTGATTATTGCCTCGGTTAAGGCCCATAACGATGAGCTGGCCTATAGCTCCAGCACCGTGACCGCCGTGATTGGCGGCATCGCCATACTCATCGGCATTCTCGTCTCGTGGTGGGTGATCCGCCAGATTACCCGGCCGGTGCAGCATAACCTGACCCTGGCGGAGCGCATCGCCAGCGGCGATCTCAGTTCGGTGATTGAGGCGCAGGGCGGTGATGAGTTAGGTAAGCTCACCGGGGCGATGGCGAAGATGAACCTGCGCCTGCGGGAGATGATCCGCGAGGTACGCAGCAGCGTAGCTCAGGTTTCTCACGCCGCTAGCGAGATTGCCGACGGCAATACCGATCTCTCTTCCCGAACCGAGCAGCAGGCCGCCGCGGTGGTGCAGACCGCCGCCAGCATGGAGGAGCTCACCGCGACGGTGAGAAACAACGCCGATAACGCCCGTCATGCCAGTAAGCTGGCTGCCGAGGCCTCCAGCACCGCCAGCCAGGGCGGGAGCGTGATGCGCGACGTGGTCAATACCATGGGCGATATCCACGCCAGCTCGCAAAAAATTGCCGATATCACGGCGGTGATCAACAGCATTGCTTTCCAGACCAACATTCTGGCGCTGAACGCAGCGGTCGAGGCCGCGCGGGCGGGCGAGCAGGGCCGTGGCTTTGCGGTGGTTGCCAGCGAGGTGCGCAGTCTCTCTCAGCGTAGCTCCCAGGCGGCGAAAGACATCGAGCAGCTTATCGGCGAATCGGTGTCCCGTATTAGCACCGGCAGCGAGCTGGTCGCTAAGGCGGGACAGACCATGGAGCAGGTGGTGGATGCGGTAACGCGGGTCAACGATATCATGGGTGAGATCTCTTCCGCGTCGGAGGAGCAGAGCCGGGGTATCGAGCAGATTGCCCGCGCGGTAGGCGAGCTGGACAGTACCACCCAGCAGAATGCCACGCTGGTCAGCGCCTCGTCGCTGGCGGCGGGATCGCTGGAGGAGCAGGCGCAGCTGCTGTCACAGCTGGTGGCGGCGTTCCGTCTGGAGCAGCCGGCGACGGCCTTAAATAAAAATGCCCGGCAGCGTTTGGCTACCGGGCATCAGCAGAAAGGCTAACGCTTTACTCGAAGCGGTACGCTACCGAGAGGCCTACGCCGTAGTTACGACCCGGAGCCGGTTCGTAATAGCGACCATTGGACTCGTTAACGATGACCGATCCGACATACTCTTTGTCGAACAGGTTATCCACCCGGCCAAACACGTCCAGCATCCAGTTGTTGTAGTTGAACTTGTACCCGGTGTTCAGACCCACGGTGGTATAGGACGGTGCTTTCGCCGTGTTCTCATCGTTAGCTTCAATGTCGCTCATGTAGCGCATATCAGCCCCCGCGTACCAGCCGCTCTCCGGCACGTAGCCGAGGGAGGCAAAGCCCATGTTGCGCGCGATGCCCGGCATCCGATTGCCGTTGCAGTTGTCATCCCCGCAGACGTTGGTGCGGTAGGTCGCGTCCAGATAGGTCCACGCCATTTTTACCCGCCAGTCGCCAGCAAACTGCTGGTCAAGGGAGAGCTCAGCACCCTGACGACGGGTTTTCCCGGCGTTTTTGTAGGTAGTGCGTCCGCCGCTGCTGGTATCGGTTACGATCTCATCATTAGTCATGGTCTGGAACAGCGCAGCGGTGAACAGGCCGTTGCCGACGCGGGTCTTGCTGCCGATCTCATAGGTGTCGTTAGTGGACGGCTTGAGATTGAAGTTCAGGCCGCTCTGGTTATTGGCACGGTAGGAGAGCTCGTTGATAGTCGGCGTCTCGAAGCCACGACCTGCGGCGGCGTAGACGTTCCACGCATCGGTCACGGCATACTTCAGCGCACCGGCCGGGAGCCACTCGTGGTAGCTGGCTTCGCCGCTGTCGTCGCCGTTAGCGGGGGTGACGTAGTGGTCGTTGGAGTCAAACCACACCGAGCTGTAGCGCACCCCGGCATCCAGTGAGAGCTTGTCGGTCAGCTGCCAGCGCGACTGCATGTAGGGATCCGCGTTCCACATCAGGTTACGCTCGTTGCGGCGCAGGTTCCCTTTCTGACCGTAATCCGGCGTGCCGTTATTCATCACGAAGTTTTCGAAACCTTTCCGATCTTCGCTCATGTTTTCATAGTTCAGGCCCGTGGTAATAGTCACCGGCACCAGCAGTTCGCCACGGTGGGTCCAGCGGGTGTCGATCCCCTGGTAGTGACGGCTGAGGTCGATCACCCCGCCCGCATGGGTCGGATTGAGCTGCGGCGCACGCGGAATGGACTGGTACTGAGTCGTTTCACGCTCGCCCGCGTACATCATCACGCTGAGGTCATCCTGCTCGCTCAGCTGGCGCTCGTAGCGTAGCCCGGCCTGGGTCTGCTTGATGGTTTTGCGGGTATTGTACTGGTCGGCACGCGGAGCCTGGTGTGGATCCTGCTTCCACTCCTGCTGGGTCAGGCCGCCCGGATCGTCTGCTTTGATATCGACGCTGTTAAAGATCAGGCTCAGCTTGCTGACGTCATCGATGCGCACGCCGAGTTTGGCGTTGGCAAGATTCTTACGTGCGCCGCTGTGGTCGCGATAGCCGCTGGTAATAAAGCGGGTAGAGGAGACGGTGTAGTCCACGTCGCCTGCCTGCGTACCGTCTCCGGTTGCACCGGTGGCTTTCAGGCCGTAGCGCCAGCTACCGTAGCTGCCGTAGTAGCTGCTGGCTTCGATGGTTGTCGGCTGCTGGCCGGTTTCGGTGGTGACGTTAACCACGCCGCCGGAGGCGTTACCGTACAGGGCAGAGAAGGGGCCACGCAGCACTTCAACGCTCTCGACGCTGTTGAGATCGATATTGGAGGTCTGTCCCTGGCCGTCCGGCATGGTCGCCGGGATGCCGTCGACGTACATGCGGATGCCGCGCACGCCGTAGGTAGAGCGGGAGCCAAAGCCACGCATAGAGAGCTGCAGATCCTGCGCATAGTTCTGGCGATTCTGGATCTGTAGCCCCGGTACGCCGGTCAGCGACTCGGAGAGGTTAATGCGCGGGGCGGCATGACGCATCTCTTCCCCATTGACCACGCTGACGGCGGCGGGCGTATCCAGCTCGGACACGGTCTGCGGCGTAGCGCTGACGATCAGAGTCTGCTCATCAGCGGCAAAAGCAGAGCCGCAGGCGGCTGGCAGCAGCAGAAAAGGGAGGGTAGCGTGCGTGATAGCAATGATTTTCATTAAAGGAACCGGTTAAATAAAAAACGAACCAAATGGAACATGTGTGCACATGTTACTGTTTTTGTAAAAATTATGAAAACGTTAACGGCACGTAGTGTTAAGTGGTGTATCCAAGTGTGTATGAAGGAAGTATGAAGATTATGGACGACCTCGCAAGAAAGACTCCACATTTTATTAATTAATGATTATTATTCTCATTCGCAACACGCGAATGTGTTAATCAAAGGGAGTCGTCATGTTTTTACGTCAATTAAGCTCGCCGCGCCTGCGTGGTTCTCTGTTCCTCGGTTCACTGCTGCTGGCGGGAACATTTAACGCCAGCGCGGCGGAGGAGATGCTGCGTAAACCGGTGGGTAAGGGCGCATACGAAATGGCGTTCAGTCAGCAGGAGAACGCCCTGTGGGTCGCCACGACCCAGAGCCGCAAGATGGATAAGGGTGGCGTGATCTACCGTCTCGACCCTGTAACTCTGGATATCACCCAGGCCATCCACAACGATCTCAAGCCGTTTGGTGCGACCATCAACAATCAAACCCAGACGCTGTGGTTCGGCAACACCACCAATAGCGCGGTGACTGCCGTTGACGCCAAAACGGGCGAGGTAAAAGGCCGTCTGGTGCTGGACGATCGCCAGCGTTCCGAAACGGTGCGCCCATTGCAGCCGCGTGAGCTGGCGGTGGATGAAACCACCAATACCGTTTATATCACCGGCATCGGCAAGGAGAGCGTGATCTGGACCGTCGATGGCGAAACGCTGAAGCTGAAAAACACGATCGCTGACACGGGCACCTTTAGCACCGGGCTGGCTATCGATGCGGCGGCAAAACGCCTCTATACCACTAACGGCGACGGCGAGCTGATTACTATCGATACCAGCAGCAATAAAATCCTCTCCCGTCAAAAGGTTCTCGACGATGGCAAAGAGCATTTCTATCTCAACCTGAGCCTCGACACCGCTGGACAACGGGCATTTATTACCGACTCGAAGCAGGCGGAGGTGCTGGTGGTCAATCTGCGCGATGGCAAGGTGCTGGCGAAGGTTGCTGCCCCGGAGTCGCTGGCCGTGCTGTTTAACCCGGCCCGCAACGAAGCCTACGTCACCCACCGCAAGGCGGGCAAGGTGAGCGTTATCGATGCGAAAAGCTATAAGGTGGTGAAGAGCTTTGATACGCCGACCTACCCGAACAGCCTGGCGCTCTCTGCCGATGGCAAAACGCTCTACGTGAGCGTGAAGCAGGCCTCAACCCGCGAGAAAGAGGCGACCGATCCGGATGATGTGATCCGTATTGCGCTGTAAGAGTGAATAAAAAATGCCCGACAGGATTGCCGGGCATTGTTTTAAAGCGTTCTTTAGAAGGATTTAGCTGGAGGTCTTCTCAACCAGCACGGCGCTTTCCGCCGTCTCTTCCACATGCACTGGCGCGGCGCTGTGGATCTCCTGCACCCGCTTACGCACGCCATACCAGCCTACGACCAGCAGGACCGCAATCACCGGAATCGAGGCGATGGTATAGGTTCCGTTCGGATAGTCGAACGCCATCAGCACCAGCACGCTCAGCAGGAACAGCAGCGTCAGCCAGGAGGTGACCGGCGCGCCCGGCAGCTTGAAGCTGACGTCAGCGGTTTTGCCCTCTTTAATGGCCTTACGCAGGCGCATCTGGCACACCACGATAAACGCCCACGAGGCGATGATGCCCAGCGCGGCCACGTTCAGCACGATCTCAAACACGCTGGCTGGAACCAGATAGTTCAGCACCACGCCGAAGACGTAGATCGCCAGCGTCGCCAGGATGCCCGCGTAGGGAACATGCTGCTTGCTCATTTTAGACATGAACTTCGGAGCAGAGCCGCCCATCGACATGGAGCGCAGAATACGGCCCGTGGAGTAGAGGCCCGAGTTCAGGCTGGAGAGCGCGGCGGTCAGCACCACCATGTTCATCACGTCGCCAATGTAAGGCACGCCCAGCTTGCTGAAGAAGGTCACGAACGGGCTCTGCCCAGCCTGATAGGCATTCCACGGCAGCAGCAGCACCAGCAGAACTACGGAGCCCACATAGAACAGGCCGATACGCCAGATCACGCTGTTAATGGCTTTCGGCACCATGGTCTGCGGATCTTTACATTCACCCGCCGCCGTTCCCACCAGTTCGATAGAGGCGAAGGCGAAGACCACGCCCTGGACCAGCACCAGCGCAGGCAGCAGGCCGTGCGGGAAGAAGCCGCCGTTATCGGTAATCAGGTGGAAACCGGTGGTGCCGCCGTCCAGCGGTTTGCCGGTGCCGAGGAAGATAGTCCCCACGACCAGGAAAACCACGATAGCCAGCACCTTCACCAGCGCAAACCAGAACTCCATTTCCGCGAACCATTTCACGCCGATCATGTTCATGGTGCCGACGATAGCCAGTGCGCCAAGGGCGAAGACCCACTGCGGCACGTCACCAAACGCGCCCCAGTAGTGCATATAGAGCGCAACGGCGGTGATATCCACGATGCCGGTCATCGCCCAGTTGATGAAGTACATCCAGCCGGCAACGAACGCCGCTTTCTCACCCAGGAACTCACGGGCGTAGGAGACGAAGCTGCCGCTGGAGGGGCGGTGCAGTACCAGCTCGCCAAGCGCGCGGAGAATAAAGAAAGAGAAGATGCCACAAACCAAATAGACGATGGCGAGCGAAGGACCTGCCATCTGCAGGCGTGCGCCCGCACCGAGAAATAACCCTGTACCAATCGCACCGCCGATAGCAATCATCTGCACTTGACGGTTACCCATCGCTTGCTTGTACCCCTCTTCGTGCGAGTTAAGCCAGCGGCGTTTTGCAGCCTGATGCTCTGCTGCGCTGTTGTTGCTGTTTTTCATTGCGTTACCTGTTGACCTGTCTGAATCATCGAGGATGTTTTCATCCGGCCAGGGCAAAACAAACGTTTGCTCTGGCGAATAAATATGCTGTCTTTCCCGCTATTTTGCGCATAGATAAGACGAAACATGGCGCAGCATCCTACCTGCAATTGATAAGCGACGCAAAAGATACCCAGCGAAAATTGAGCGCTGTCGCGTGAATTTGTGTGGTCGGATGAGGGGCAATGTCGATACGATTCAGCCGCTGGAAAAGGGTTAAGTTAGAGAGGAGGCACGGGAGCCGCGACTTAGCCACTTTTTAGCTAATTAAATGTAAATTAATTGTTTCACAGCTGTTTCCTGACCTCTTACTAATAGGGACATGTTTCCTCATCTGAGCGTACGCATGTCATATCGAATTAGTCTGCTGGATAAAAGCCCCATCGCCGACGGCGAAACGGCCACGGAGGCGCTGGCCCGCACCCTGCACCTGGCGCAGCTGGCCGAGGCGTGGGGCTATCACCGCTTCTGGATCGCTGAACATCACAACACCCCGCAGCTGGCCAGCCCATCACCGGAGCTGGTGATTGCGTGGATCGTCGGCCAGACCCGGCGTATCCGCGTCGGCTCCGGCGGCGTCATGCTGCAACACTACAGTCCCTACAAGGTCGCGGAAAACTTTAACCTGCTCGCTACGCTGGCGCCGGGACGTATCGATCTTGGCGTCGGCAAAGCGCCCGGCGGCCTGCCGCTCTCCACCCGCGCGCTCCAGCAGGGGCTGGATCAGGAACGCGCCGGCACCTTTGCCGACAAACTGGCGCAGCTCGACAACTGGCTTTCGCTCTCCGTGAACGATCGCCAGCAGGAGAGCCTGCTGGCAACGCCGGTGCCACCTCACCGCGCCGACGGCTTTCTCCTCGGGGCGAGCGTCGAGAGCGCCCGCCTGGCCGCCACCCTCGACTGGAACTTTGTCTTTGCTGCTCACCTGAACGGCGATAAAGCCCTGCTGCGCGACGTGCTCACGGCCTGGCAGGCCCATAGCCAGCGCAGCACGGTGGTGGCGGTGCAGGCGATTGTGGCCGACAGCGATGCTGAAGCGCAGGCGCTGGCCCAGGAGATTGAGCTGTGGGGCGTGGAGCTGGAGAACGGTCAGCGCGTGACGGTCGCTAGCCAGGAGCAGGCCCAGGCGTTTGCCCGTCAGGCGGGCAGCCCGGCGAAGCAGATTGCTCGCCGTGAATCTTCGGCGCTGGTGGGCACGGCGCAGACGGTGCTGGCCGGGCTGAACGCGCTGCACCATGCATGGGGCATTGACGAATTTATTATCGACACGCCGATTATCGGCGGCGCGGCGCGGATCAACTCCCTGCGCCTGCTGGCGGAGGCGTGGTCGCAGGAGAAGCAGGTGACGGAGGAGGCAGAATGCAGTTTGCACAACAGCTGATTGAGTGGCGACGCGAGCTTCATCAGTACCCGGAGCTGTCGCTGCAGGAGTTTGAGACAACGCGACGGATCCGCCAGTGGCTGGAAAACGCCGGGCTACGGCTGTTGCCCTACGATCTGCCCACCGGCGTGGTGGTAGAGATCGGCAGCGGCGAAAAGATTATTGCGTTGCGCGGTGATATCGATGCGCTGCCCATCGACGAGGCCAGCGGCGTGCCGTTTAGCTCGAAAAACGCCGGGATCATGCATGCCTGCGGCCATGACGTGCACACCAGCGTGATGCTTGGCGCGGCGCTGCTGCTCAAGGAGAACGAGCACCGGCTGGCGGGCAGGGTGCGCATCCTGTTCCAGCCCGCCGAAGAGAACTTTGGCGGCGCGAAACGGTTGATTAAGGCAGGCGTCCTGAATGGCGTCAGCGCGATCTTCGGCATGCATAACGAACCTGGCCTGCCGGTGGGCGTCTTTGCTACACGCGGCGGCCCGTTCTACGCCAACGTCGATCGCTTTGTCATTGGCGTTAAGGGCAAGGGGGCACATGCTGCCCGCCCGCATGAGGGCAACGACGCCATCCTGCTGGCAAGCCAGCTCGTCAACGCTTTGCAGAGCGTTGCCAGCCGCAACGTTAACACCCTTGATTCGGTGGTGCTCAGCGTGACGCGGATCGCCGGAGGCAATACCTGGAACGTGCTGCCGGAGACGGTCGAGCTGGAGGGCACCCTGCGCACCCACGACGTTGCGGTTCAGCAGCAGGTGAAGAGGCGCGTAAACGAAATTGCCGCCGGGCTGGGTCAGGCGTTTGGGGCGGAGATTAGCGTTAGCTGGTACGACGGTCCGACGGCGCTGGTTAACGATGAGCATTGGGCCGCCTTCGCCCGTGACGTCGCTGACTGGCACGGGTATGAGACGCAGCACGCCGGGCTGCATATGGGCGGGGAGGATTTTGCCGTCTACCTGCAACATATTCCCGGTGCGTTTGTCAGCATCGGCAGCGCCAGCGAGTTTGGCCTGCATCACCCGGCGTTTAACCCCAACGAAGCATTGCTTGAAGGCGCGGCGCGCTACTTTGCGCTGCTGGCTGAAAAAGCGTTACTGCAACCCTAAGAGGATAACTTATGGCGACTACACGACAGTTACGGCTGGGCACGATTTTGCAGGGCGCATCGGGAAATATGTCTGCCTGGCGTCATCCGGCCGCCGTGGCCGATGCCAGCATCAACTTTGAATTTGTCAAAGAGACCGCCCGTAAAGCTGAACAGGGGAAGCTGGATTTTCTGTTTGTGGCCGACGGCCTGTACATCAATGAGAAATCGATTCCGCATTTCTTGAACCGCTTCGAGCCGCTGACGGTGCTCTCTGCGCTAGCCAGCCTGACCACCCATCTTGGGCTGGTGGGGACGCTCTCTACCTCCTACAGCGAGCCCTTTACCGTCGCGCGCCAGTTTGCCAGTCTCGATCACCTCAGCAATGGCCGGGCAGGGTGGAACGTGGTGACCTCACCGCTGGAAGGCTCGGCGAAGAACTTCTCCCGTGACAAGCACCCGGAACACGCCCTGCGCTACCGCATTGCCGATGAGTACCTGGACGTGGTGAAAGGGCTGTGGGACTCCTGGGAAGAGGATGCCTTTGTGCGTAACAAAGAGAGCGGGCAGTTTTTCGATCCGCAGAAGCTGCACACGCTCAACCACAGCGGGGCGTTTTTCCAGGTGGCCGGGCCGCTCAATATTGGTCGTACGCCGCAGCATCGCCCCATTATTTTCCAGGCCGGAGCCTCAGACGATGGCAAAAAGCTCGCTGCCCGCCACGCCGACGCCATTTTTACCCACCATGACACTCTGGAGGAGGCTAAAGCCTTCTATCGCGACGTCAAGCAGCAACTGGAGGCTCATCATCGCCAGGCTGAGGATCTCAAGATATTCCAGGGGGTGAGTATTATCGTTGGGGACAACGACGCCGACGTCGAGGCGCAGTACCAGACCACCGCCGCGCTGGTGTCGATAAACGATGCCCTGAACTACCTTGGCCGCTACTTTGAGCACCATGATTTTGGCCAGTATCCTCTCGACGAGCCCTTCCCGGACGTGGGCGATTTAGGCCAGAACAGCTTTCGCAGCACTACCGATGAGATCAAGCGTAATGCCCGGGAGCGGAATCTGACCCTACGCCAGGTAGCGCTGGAGAGCGCTTCGCCGCGGCCACGCTTTGCCGGCACCCCGGAGCAGGTGGCCGACGGTCTCCAGTACTGGTTTGAGGAGCGGGCCGCCGACGGATTTATCATCCAGGGCGGTACGCCGGAGAGCTTTGCCCACGTTGTGGATCGGGTAGTGCCCATCCTTCAGGCGCGGGGCCTGTTCCGCACCGACTATCCGGGCACCACGCTGCGCGAGACGCTGGGTTTATCCGTTCCTGATAATCAATTTATAAAATAATAATGTAATAAAGGGATCCGCTATGCAGAAATCAACGCTACTTCTGGCTATTTCACTCGCCATTGCGCCGCTGGCGTGGGCGGACAGCGTCACCATTAACGGCACTGGCGTGAGTCTTGAGGCCAATAAAGCGCCGATTCATACTGCCAAAAATGCTCAGGCGATGGCGGAGCTGCCTCAGGGCTACCGCTTCGCCCAGCCGGGCAAGTTTACCGTGGCGGTGGCCGCGTTGAACTCTCCTCCGCTGACGGTCTTCTCCGATGACAATAAAACGCTGTTGGGCAGCGAGGTGGATATTGCCCGGCTGGTGGCGGACAGCCTTGGCCTTGAGCTCAACGTCGTGCCGACCTCATGGGAGGATTGGCCCCTGGGCGTCTCGTCCGGCAAGTATGACGCCGCCATCAGCAATATTACCGTCACCAAAGAGCGTAAAGCGAAGTTCGACTTTGCCACCTACCGCAAAGATTCGCTGGGCTTCTACGTGAAGTCGACCAGCCCGATCAAATCCATTGAGAAAGCCGAAGATATTGCCGGGCTGCGGATCATTGTGGGATCGGGAACCAACCAGGAGGCGATCCTGCTGGCGTGGGACAAGGCCAACCAGCAGAAAGGGCTGAAGCCGTTCACGCCGGTCTATACCAAGGATGATGCAGCCCAAACGCTGGCGATCCAGTCCGGCCGTGCCGACGCCTTTTTCGGGCCGAACGTGATTGGGGCGTGGAAGGCTGCGCTAACGAACAAGACTAAGCTGGTAGGAAGCGTTGACGGCGGCTGGCCAAAGGCGGCACACATTGCGGTAACACTGAAAAAGGGCAGCGGGCTGGTGGCGCCGGTGCAGACTGCGCTTAACGGTGCGATCAAAAGCGGCGACTACGACAAGGTGCTGGCCCGCTGGGGCGAAGGGGTGGAGCGCATCTCCACCTCGGAGATCAACCCGGAAGGCCTGGGTGACTAAGGAGAGAACCATGCGCGAACGCTTTCGTGATGTCCCGATGGATGCCCCCGAGCTGCAACCGATTATCGAGGGACTGTTTGGCGAATACGCCGCCCGCTACGGGGACTACTTCTCCAAAGACGCAGAAGTAGAGCTGAACGAGTGGTATCTGCCACCCCAGGGACTGTTTTTAGTTCTTGAGCGCGATGGGGAGATTATTGCCACCGGGGCCTACAAGCCGTTCGATGAGCAGACGGCAGAGATCAAGCGTATCTGGACCCAGCGCACCCTGCGTCAGCAGGGGCTGGCCGGGCGCATGATGCAGGCCCTGGAGCAGCGGGCCTCTCTTGCTGGCTATCGGCGGATCTTCCTCACCACCGGCTTTCGTCAGCCGGAGGCGGTCAAGCTCTACCTGAGCCTGGGGTATGAAGCCCATTTCGATCTGCACCGCGATCCGGAGGAGTACAGCCTGCCGCCCTATGACGGACGGCTGCGTTTTAGCAAAACGCTGGACGTTGCTCTGCGCCATTCAGCCTGAGGAAAAAAGATGACCACACCTGAAACCATTAAAGTGATCCCCGCACGCTATCCGCTGCGCACCGCAGGCGCGTTTGTCGCGCTGTTTGTGCTGGCGATAGTGGTCCAGTCCGTTGCCTTTAATCCGCGTTGGGAGTGGCATGTGTTTGCCCGCTGGTTCTTCGATCCGGCGATCCTTTATGGCGTAGGCCAGACGCTGCTGCTGACCCTGCTGGGGACGGTGCTCAGCGTGATTATCGGTGGCCTGCTGGCGCTGGCGCGTCTGTCGTCTTCATGGCTGCTGAGCAGCCTCGCCTGGGGGTACATCTGGCTTTTTCGCTCCCTGCCGCTGATTGTGGTGCTGATTATTCTCTACAACTTCTCCTATCTCTACGACACGCTGACCATCGGTATTCCTTTCACCGCCATTAGCTGGGGGCAGTTTGAGACCATTAACGTGCTTGGGCAGTTTTCAACGGCGGTGGTAGGGCTGACGCTGGTTCAGAGCGCCTACACCGCTGAGATTATTCGCGGCGGATTTTTAGGGGTCGATCACGGTCAGTACGAGGCCGCTGCCGCTCTCGGCCTACCGGCGTGGCGGCGCACCCTGCGCATTATTCTGCCCCAGGCGCTGCGCACCATTCTGCCGTCGGGTTTTAATGAGATCATCAGCCTCGCCAAGGGAACGGCAATGGTTTACGTGCTGGCGATGCCGGAGCTGTTCTACACCATTCAGATGATCTACAACCGCACTCAGGAGGTGATCCCCCTCCTGATGGTCGGCGCGGTATGGTATCTGGCGATCACCAGCGTGCTGTCAATCATTCAGCACCTTGTTGAGCGCGCCCTGGCCCGCAGCGAGCGCCGTTCGGCCATTAATGCCGCGCCGCGTGTTTCCCGCGTATCTTCCCCTGCAACCCCTGTTAACGCCCAGGAGCCTGTCCATGTCCACCTCTCATAATGGTCACATCTCAATTACCGGCGTCAGCAAATACTTTGGTCGCCACAAGGCGCTGGACGGCGTCTCGCTGGAGCTGCCCCCTGGATCGGTGACGGTGATCCTCGGTCCCTCCGGCTCGGGTAAGTCCACGCTGCTGCGGGCAATTAATCATCTGGAGCGGGTAGATGAAGGCTTTATCCAGATCGACGGAGATTACATAGGCTATCGCCGGGAAGGTGACCGGCTCTACGAACTTAAAGAGAAAGAGATCCTGCGCCAGCGCATCAACGTCGGCTACGTCTTCCAGAACTTCAATCTCTTTCCGCACCTGACGGTACTGGAAAATCTGATTGAAGCGCCTATCGCCCACAAGCAGCTCAGCCGCAAAGCCGCCGTTGAGCGAGCGTATGAACTGCTGGACGTCGTCGGCCTGCGCAATAAGGCCGACGCCTGGTCGCGCCACCTCTCCGGCGGTCAGCAGCAGCGTATCGCCATCGCTCGCGCGCTGGCGCTGCGTCCACGGGTTATGCTGTTTGATGAGCCCACCTCGGCCCTCGATCCTGAGCTGGTGGGAGAGGTGCTCGACGTCATCAAAACCCTGGCTCGTTCTGGTACGACGCTGGTGGTGGTTACTCATGAGATTGGCTTTGCCCGTGAAGTGGCGGACAAGGTGGTCTTTATGGTGGACGGGAAGATTGTCGAGCAGGGCAGCAGCGAGGCGGTGTTAAACCGTCCGCAGCATCCTCGGACCCAGCAGTTCTTATCAAAGGTGCTTTAAGGAGCAGGTATGCAACGGGGGCAATTGGCGTTGTTGCTGATTGCCCTGTGGATTAAAATATCTACATGATGAATAATGGTAAAAATGCTTTTTAGAAGGTTAAGCGTGTGTGAAAGTGATAACGTTCCGATCCCCAACTAACCGAGAATTTCAGGCATTTGTTGACTATTTTATTCCGGATTATGCTGCCGAGATCGTCAGCAACTATCGACTCCCTGAAGAAGATGCCCTTGTGCAGGCGCGTCGCGAGCTGGAAGCCAGCTTCCCCGACGCGGAGAAAACCTCTGATCAAATACTCCTCTGCATTATTCTGAGTGCGCCTGACCAAGAACATCATATCGGCTACCTCTGGTACAAGCCGGATCCGCAGCTACACTCCGCCTTCATTAATGACTTCTATCTTTTCCCGGCGTTCCGTGGGCAAGGTTTTGGTAGCGAGGCCATGAAGCAGCTTGAGCTGCGCCTGGTGGAAGAGGGCTGTAAGCAGATTAAACTACGCGTGGCTGCCGGAAATCCGCAGGCCAGACGGGTCTATGAGAATAACGGTTTTAACGTAACCGGCATCAATATGAATAAAGTGCTGGGTTAACAGCCCAGCCATACGCTTAATAAACGAGGAGTTTGCTATGCCGCATATCGATATTAAATGTTTTCCCCGTGACCTGACCGACGAGCAGAAAACCGCCCTGGCGGACGATATTACCGCTGCGATTGTCCGTCATCTCAACAGCAAAGAGGAGTCGGTGAGCGTTGCTCTGAGCCAGGTTCAGCCTGAAAACTGGCAGGCGCAGGTGTGGGACACCGAGATCGCCCCACAGATGGAAGCGCTGATCAAAAAGCCGGGCTATAGCATGTAGTTTGTGCTTCCTGCCCTTAGGGGCAGGTAATGCTGTAAAAGCAGAACTCCATTAAGCGGTGATTGATTAAGGGATAATGTGAGGATAGGGAGGTTGATAAATTGAAAAAATATTACTTACCGTATGTTATTGGTGCGATCCTGTCGACTCTTTCTATTAACGCTTTAGCGGAATCCACCAGTACAAGCATAGTTAAAAGTAGTGAAGTTAACGCCTGTATCGATAAAAGTGGTGATATAGACAACGAATGTTTGAATGTGGTTAATAAGCGGAGCGAAAAGGAATTAAATGACGCTTATGAAGATAAACTAAAAGAGATATCAACTTTCGACTACACTCGGTGGTGGATGGGAGAAAAAGATCGACGTGAAGAAATGAAACAATCCTTTGTACATAGTCAACAACTATGGCTTAAGTATCGGAGTGAGTATTGTAAGACCGCTAGTACGGGATCTGAGGGAATTGATGGCTATGGGGCGGTAGTATTAAGTTGCCAGATTAACTTGGCGAAAAGACGGTTAGAAGAAATCAAAATGATTCACCCTGATCTTTCGGACGGATGGAAGATAGATTATTAATGGTATGAGTGAAAGCTTATGCTATCATTGATAGCTTAGTGGATACATTCGATAGTCATCCATTGATTAAAAATCATATTTAACCGCTCCTACCCGAGTTCGCCAAATCATCATCAGTATATTCTTATCAATGCAATTACGTGGCGGCTCAACATTGGGAAAGCAAAGGCGATCTTCTTTACCTTCCTCTTGATACCCCTCGCCAAATGCGTATATCATTATGAGAAAAGGACCTTGAGTGCCAGCAGGAATATGATACTTCCGTCTAATTTGATCCTGATTATGCTGCCACCAGTCAATTTTTTGCGCGTCAGTGAAGGGTAGGGAATCTACGATAATCCATACTGTGCTACCATTATAATAACTGTTGATTACTGTAACTTTTTGATCCCTATTGAAAAAATAATAGGCACAGCCTTGTATTATCGTTAGAACTGCAATAGTGAGTAAACGCATGAGAGATCCCCGTTTATCTTAATTAAGCTCGGGTTTAATAACGCCATCACTAGAGATAACATAGCTTGAGTCTGAGAAAGTAAACCTCTCTAATCCCTCTCTGGTGCGGCTTATAGTCATTAAGATATCCTTGTCAATACAGTTAGTTTCCGTATCCATATCATCAAAGCATAGCCGATCTTCCTTTCCTTCTTTTTTATAGCCATCGCCGAATTTAAATATTGTTATATAGTCAGGGCCGCCATTTTCGTACGATGTAATATGGTGTTTGCCCTCAATTTCCTTTCGGTTATCTACCCACCATTTTATACCCGACTTCTCAGTTAATGGAAGTCGATCAACAAGTACTTCTGCTGTGTATTTATTTTGGTGAATAGCTATAATATTTACCGAAACATTATCACGCCAAAGATAAAAGGTGGTCGATGCAATGATGAGAAGTAGTAAGTATATTATTTTTTTCATTATTTTACACCTTTTCTGTACCGAAATATCATACACCGAACATGATGTTATGCAATAGATCAGCATTTAACAGCAACCTATAATTAGTGATCTGCTGATTAAAAAAGGGGGCCGGGTTACAGTATATATTTTATCTCCCTGCCATTATCGGCAGGGAGCACGTCTCTACTTGTCGTTAACGCTCATCTGCTTACCGCTGGTGACAAAGGTTCCACCGCCCAGGTGGTGCAGGGTATTAAGCTTGTCATCATCAAACTGCCAGCGTCCGTTAATAAATGCACGTTCGTCGGCCGCAGCGGCGACCACCTCGCCAAACAGGGTATCGTACTTCTCCTGCGCGGCGGTGGCGGGGAGGAGACGGCACTCCATCCACGCCAGGCAGCGCTCCTCAACCACCGGCAGGCCTAACACCGGGCCTGAGATGACCGGAATACCGTAGCAGTTGAATTTATCCTCATCGCGTCCGGTAACGCTCCCCACTGCGTAGGTCCAGTTTTTGGCCGCAACGCCGGGAACCACGATGCCGAACATGCCGCTGCGCTCAATCAGCTCCCGCGACCAGGCGCTCTTATCGATCACGATGGCAATGCGCGGCGGGGAGAACTCCACCGGCATCGACCATGCCGCCGCCATAATGTTGCGACGATCGATTTCGTCGTCCCGGCTGGTGATCAGCACGGTTGGGCCGTGGTTTAGCAGGCGACTGGCGTGCTCCAGCGCAACGGGGCGAAAATAGCTCATTGTGACTCCTTATTGTGACCTTGCTGCATTAAAGGCTGCATGACGGATTAAATCAAGCCGCAACAAATACGTCATCGCATCGTCACAAAGCCTGCCTATAGTCGCCTGCAACTAAGTCCCAAAGAGGATAACAATATGTTTGCTCCCCTGTCTTTTGTACAGGTGAGTGCGGCCCGTCTGCATTCAGCGACGGGGCGTTGTTGGCTTCCTGTAGCAGGAGGGCGATAATGCACGCACTTACCCGTATTCGTCTCGAAGGTGTTTCGTACGCCTTTGCCAACCATACCGTTCTTCATCAGATCGATCTGCATATTGAACCCGGCAGCATCGTAGCCCTGCTCGGGCCATCCGGCTGCGGCAAAAGCACGCTTTTACGCCTGCTGGCCGGGCTGACGCACCCTGCGGAAGGGGAGATCTGGTTCGGCGAACGGCAGGTCGCAAAGGCGGGCTGGGCGCTGCCCCCAGAGGCGCGCGATATCGGCATGGTCTTCCAGGACTATGCGCTGTGGCCACACATGTCCGTGGCGCAGAACGTCGCCTTTCCCCTCAAGATGCGTAACCTGCCGCGTGCCGAGCGTGATGTCCGCGTGGCCGAGGCCCTGGCGAGAGTAGGGCTGTCTGAGTTTGCCGAACGTAAACCGTCTGGGCTCTCTGGCGGGCAGCAGCAGAGGGTGGCCCTGGCACGCGCTATCGTCGCTCAGCCTCGGGTCCTGCTCTTTGATGAGCCGCTCTCCAATCTCGACAGTGAACTACGAGAGTCGCTTTGCCTCGAGATGTCGCGGATCCTGCGCCAGTCCGGCACCACGGCGATCTATGTTACCCACGATCGCCGGGAAGCGGAATTGATTGCCGACCGTATTGTGCATCTCTCAGCGGGTCGCGTGGCGGCAACTGATTTCGTTACGAATACATTAGTTACAACATACAAAGGAGCGTTATCATGAAAGCAGTGACGTCTGTAATAAAAGGAGTTGCATTAACCATGGCACTGTCTGCAATAAGCGTCTCCAGCGCGCAGGCGCTGACTGTCTATACCGCAGGCCCAGGATCGCTGGCGAAAGGCCTCGCGGCGGGCTATGAGAAGAAAACCGGCGTCAAGGTCGATATCTTTCAAGCCACCACGGGGAAGGTGATGGCACGCCTGGAGGCCGAGCAGGCCAATCCGCAGGCGGATATTCTTATCTCTGCGTCATGGGATACGGCGGAAGACCTGCATAACCGTGGCTGGCTGCTGCCGTATCAAAGCCAGAATGCGGAAAAGGTGCCTGCTAATCTTAAAACCAGCGACTATGTTGCCCAGGGTATCTCGGCGCTGGGTATCGTCTGGAACAGCAAGAGCGGTACGCCTGAGCCAAAAGAGTGGCAGGATCTCACCTCCGCAGATTTTAAAGACAAAGTCACCACGCCTGACCCGGCGCTCTCCGGCGCATCCCTCGATCTGCTGATCGGCCTGCAAAACGGCATGGGTGATGAGGCATGGAAGCTGTTTGAGCAGCTGAAACAGAACGGCATGGTGGTGAGTGGACCTAACGCCCAGGCGGTAACGCCGGTTATGCAGGGTGCAAAGGCCGCCGTGTTTGGTGCGGTGGACTATGTCTCTTACGGCAATATCGCTCAGGGTGAATCGCTGAAGGTTATCTTCCCGGCGAGCGGAACGGTGATTGCCCCGCGCCCGATGATGATCCTGAAAACCACGCAGCATGCCGACGATGCTAAAGCCTTTATTGACTATGTGCTCTCGCCAGAAGGGCAGGCGCTGGTCGCCGATGCCTGGCTGATGCCAGCCCGCACTGACGTTACCGCTAAGCGTCCGCTGCTTAACGAGCTGAAAATTCTGCCGACCACTAACGACGGCAACAGCGAGCGCAGCGACGTACTGAAACGCTTTAACACGCTTTTTGCGCAGTAATCACCCGGCGGGGGCAACCCCGCTTTCAGGATAGCCGTTGTGAAACAGAAATTAATGACCCTCACTACCGTGGCGCTGCTGGCGATCCTGGTCGCGCTGCCGTTGCTGTTTATTATCCTGCAGGCCATTTTTCCGCAGTTCAGCGCAGGCTCGCTGAGCGGGGCGTTAACGGGCATTGCGCCGCAGTTTCAGGATCCACAGCTGCCCGCCATGCTGGGGGGAACGCTGTGGATTGCCGCAGGCGTCGCGCTGTTGAGCGCGCTGATTGGTCTGCCGCTCGGCGTCATGCGCGGGTTGTTCAATCTTCCCGTGCCCAGACTGTGGGATCTTATCTTTCTCATCCCGTTTCTGACGCCGCCCTATATTGCCGCGCTCTCCTGGATGCTGGTATTACAGACCAACGGTTATCTGGACCAGCTAACCGGTATCGATCTTAACGATCTGCTCTTCAGCCGCAGCGGTATTGTGCTGGTCATGACCCTGAATATCTTTCCAGTGGTCTATTTTGCTGTATCCCGCAGCCTGCTCGCCAGCGGACAACGGCTGGCGCTGGTTGCGCGGGTCCATGGTGCAACGGCGTGGCGAGCGTTTTGGCATATCACGCTGCCGATGGTTGCGCCCGCGCTGGCAGCGGGGATGCTTTTAGCCTTTACCCTGGCCATTGAGGAGTATGGCGTCCCGGCGGCGCTGGGATCGCGTTCTGGGGTAGTGATGATGACGGTGGGTATCGAGAAGAAACTCGCCGACTGGCCAATCGATCTGCCCGGCGCGTCGCTGCTTTCCATGGTGCTGATCGTTATTGCCTTAAGCGGATGGTGGTTACAGCGCCGCCTGGTGGGCGATAAAGAAGTCACTAGCGTGACCGGTAAGCCAACGGAGAACATGGGGGCCACGCTGGGCATCGCCGCCGTTCCGGTGGTAATGGTAATGGCCTTAACCGGTTTTGTGGCGGTCGGGCTGCCTGGATTGTCTATGGCAGTAACCGGTGTGATGTCAACGCTGTCAGGCGGACTGGCCTGGAATAACGTGACGCCTCAACACTATTTAGCGCTCTTCTCCCAGCAGGGGGATGCGCTTTCGGCATTGGGCACCAGCTTGTCACTGGCGCTGGGGGCATCGCTGATCACCGGTCTACTCGGGCTACTGATTTCGTGGCTGGTTGTGGTCAGGCAGATAAAAGGCCGCAGCGTGCTGGATGCGCTGTCGCTCCTGCCTGCGGCGCTGCCGGGTATTGTCGTTGGTGTAGGACTGATACTGCTGTGGAACCGCACCTTCTGGCCGGTCTCGCCTTACAATACCTGGGCGATCCTGCTGCTCTCATACTGCTGCCTGCTGATGCCCTGGCCGGTGCGTTATATCACCAGCGCGCTACGCCAGCTGGGCGGCAATCTGGAGCCGGCCGCGCGGGTTCATGGCGCAAGCGCGCTACAGGCGCTGCGCTTTATCGTCATGCCGCTGGTCTTTCCCGCCATGCTGGCCGCGATGCTAATGGTGTTTGCCATCGCCTCACGTGAGCTGGTCACGTCGCTATTGCTCTCACCAGCGGGAACTCAAACCGTGGCGGTGTTTATCTGGCGACAGTTTGAGCAGGGATCGGTTGGGCAGGGGATGGCTATGGCGACCTTAACGCTGCTCGCCGGGCTGCTTCTTATGCTTACCGCGCTGGCAATCATGCAGCGTAAAGGACGAGGCTGATTTAAAATCGCGCAAGATTGTTTAATTTATCGCCAATCGCAAGAGTGACTATTGCGGAGGAAAGCATTGCCGTCTACGTTTATCGCGGTAATGATTTTCTCTCAATACCTTGAGAGACCAGTAACTTAAAATTAAAGGCATATTGATGCACAGCGCAACAACTGAAGACACGCTCAACACTTGGTTCGATCAGGGGAGTCAGGCTTTTGAAGCCGAACGTAGTCTCATTAGAGGACTCGCTCAGAATCTCAAAATTAATCGGATTGAGGTGAATAATAAGAATCTGATCCTGGCCCTGATTAGGCTGCTCGAAACAGAGGATGATGTGATCAAGCTCGATGTTTATCGCAACGCGCTTGAGCTTATCGTCCAGAAAACACCAGACGATTTATAATGGTATTTAAAACGCCCCGTATCGCTTTGTCAGGATACGGGGCGTTGGCTTATAAAGGTTTTACCAGACGGGCCCTAAGGTAGCGAATGCAGCTTTCCAGAATGCGGAGCTGCTGTTTCTCTTTTACCATCACACTACGGGCGCGTAGCACCATCATAAGATTGTCCGCATTTACCGGCAGACGTGAATTCATTAGCCAGGTTGCCGCCTCACCAATGACCTCTTGAATTTTTTCAAGTAAAACGTGTTCATCTTCGTTCAATTGCACTCTCAATGCAGAAAGGGGTTTGTCTTCCAGGCCTGGTAGCCAAGATCAAATTCACAGAGAGCATTTGGGGGAACATGCTTAAAGCAAGTCTGATTAGAAGGGTAAAAACAGCAAAAAACCTGTTAACCGTACCGATCAAACAGGTATTACTGACTGAGGCTAGTGTTTATAAACAGTAGTAGGGTGACTAAGAACAGCGTCGCGTCTGTGAAGCTTTAAGGATCGGGAAGGGCTGGAACCGCTGTCGGGAAGCATTCTGAACTGATGTACACCGTTGATGGCCGTACGGAAAGCTTCACGTCTGCCATGGTCATTTTCATCATGCAGACTCTCCTGCAACTGACCGAGGAGCGCTTCGAAAGAGACGTTGTCATCAGCCTCAAGAAGCGACATGACGGCTTCACCCATCACTTTATCTACCAGCCTTTCCTTATCATTTTTGCTCATTGAGCCTCTCAGTATTTATTTGGCGCTGGACTTCATATCATTCTAGCAGTATGCACGCTTATACCCGAGATTGACAGGTATATTACGCGGTTAGCCTATCAGAACGGATTATTGCGCAGGATTATGCGCATTAACTCGCTGAGATGCGCTTGCATGACAGGATGGGTTTCAGCCTCAATGCGGGCAACCAGTTTCAAACAGATCGTCCTTCTGCTGATAAGTTGACCAGCACGCAACAGAGCGATGACGATATCTCCCAGCGTCTCTTCCCGTGAAGGAATATTCTGCATCACTACACACACGCCCGTATTGACATCGTTACCCTGTGTAGCTTTTACATCTTTCTCGCACATGTTGCGTTTCCGAACCAGGTTGAATCATATTTTCGCTGATTGAATTTTGTCCAACCCATTCAGCTAGTTTATTTTGTTGCCTAATAATATCGATAAGAAACGGTAAAAGAAAAGAAAAGTAATAAATTTTTACCTTACTTATATAAGGGGTTAAGCGTAACCCCTTTATTAAAATAGGATATATCCTCTTTAGGGCTATGATTAAATCTTCCTTAAGTAGAACTACATCTCACTCTTTGCAGCATAGGCTATGATTTTATTTACACACGGTCAGGAGAGGTCACTACCCGAACACCGTTTTACACCCTTTCGTCACGTCTGCGTTTGTTTATTGAGGTATCTGCATGGAGTCCAGATCTTTTCTTAAAAGCTGGGGGGCCGAGTTCGTGGCCGCTGACACAGTGCGTTTTCGTGTGTGGGCGAGCGGTCAGGAGAGCGTTACGCTCAGGCTCTCAGGCAAGGAATTTAAGATGAACCCGGCCGGTGAAGGCTGGTTTGAATTTTCCACTACCGATATCTCCCCTGGTGCGGAATATCACTATGTTCTCGCCGATGGAACCACGTTGCCGGACCCGGCGTCCCGAGGGCAAAAAGCCGACGTTAACGGCCCTTCGCTGGTGATTGATCCAGAGAGCTACCGCTGGCAAAACACGCAGTGGCAAGGGCGTCCGTGGGAAGAGACCGTCTTTTATGAGCTGCATGTCGGCACCTTTACCCCTGAAGGGACGTTTAGGGCCGCCATCGAGAAGCTGCCTTATTTGGCTGATATCGGCATTAGCGCCATTGAGATCCTGCCCGTATCGCAGTTTGGCGGCAACCGGGGCTGGGGCTATGACGGCGTGCTGCTCTACGCGCCGCACTCGGCTTACGGTACGCCGGACGATTTCAAAGCCTTTGTCGATGCCGCTCACGGCTACGGCATCTCGGTTGTGCTCGACATTGTGCTGAATCACTTCGGCCCTGAGGGTAACTATCTGCCGCTGCTGTCGCCAGAGTTCTTCCACAAGGAGCGCATGACGCCGTGGGGGCCGGGCATTGCCTATGACGTGGATGCAGCACGTCGCTATATTGCCGAAGCGCCGCTCTACTGGCTGAAAGAGTTTAACCTCGACGGGTTGCGCTTCGATGCCATCGATCAGATCGATGACAGCGCTGAGAAGCACGTCCTGATGGAGATTGCCGAGCGCATTCGGGCTGAGATTACCGACCGACCTGCACACCTGACGACGGAAGATTGCCGGAACGTGATTTTCCTGCATCCGCGTGATGAAGCCGGTTCGACGCCGCTGTTCAGCGGTGAATGGAACGACGATTTCCATAATGCCGTACACGTGTTTGCTACCGGCGAAACCCATGCTTACTATGAGGATTTTGCCGACCAGCCGGAGAAATACGTCGCGCGTGCGCTGGCGGAGGGGTTTGCCTATCAGGGAGAGGTTTCTCCTCATTCAGGAGAGGCTCGCGGCGTGGACAGTACCGGGCAGCCGCCGGTGGCGTTCGTTGACTTTCTCCAGAACCACGATCAGACCGGCAACCGGGCGCACGGCGAGAGGCTGATCTCCCTTGCCGGCGTTGAACGTACCAAGGTGCTGCTTGCCGCGCTGCTGTTGTCTCCCCATATCCCGCTGCTGTTTATGGGCGAGGAGTACGGAGAAAACAATCCGTTCCTGTTCTTTACCGATTTCCACGGCGACCTCGCCAAAGCCGTACGTGAGGGGCGAGCGAAAGAGTTTGCCGGGCATGATGGCTACGAAGGTGACAGCGTGCCCGATCCCAACGCCGAGAGCACCTTTATGCAGTCGAAGCTGGACTGGAACAAACTCGAAAGCCACGAAGGGCGCGCCTGGCTGGAGCTGACCCGAGCGCTGTTGCGCCTGCGCCAGCAGAGGATCGTGCCGCTGTTGGCGACCGCCGGGGGCAATTCCGGCCGGGTAGTTAAAACAGACGAAGGATTCCTTGCTGTAAGCTGGACGTTCCCGCAGGGAACGCTCTCGCTGGCGTTGAATATTGGCGAGCGTCATCAGACGCTGCCGGAATTACCTGGCGAAACCGTTTTTGCCTGGCCGAAGGCGGCAGATGAACTGCCGCAGAACTCAATTGTTGTTCGCCTTGCATCAGGAGAAGCAAAGTGAAGATCCCAACCGCGACTTACCGTATCCAATTTCGTAACGGCATGACCTTTGACCGCGCCGCTGCCCTTGTGCCTTATTTACAGCAGCTGGGCATCAGCCACCTTTACGCCTCGCCGATCTTTACCGCAACCACCGACTCGACGCACGGCTATGACGTCACGGATGCCAACGAGATCGAGCCAAGCATTGGTGGCCGCGAGGGCTTTGACCGCATGGTCGCCGCCCTGAAAGAGGCAGGCCTCGGCCTGATTCTGGATATCGTTCCGAACCATATGGCGGCCTCGCTGGAGAACGCCTGGTGGCGCGACGTCATTGAACACGGTGAACAGAGCCGCTATGCCCGCTATTTTGATATTGACTGGTCGCGTCGCCTGACCCTGCCGTTCCTCGGAGATACCTTTGAGGCCGAGCTGGAGAAGGGTGATATTCGCCTGCAGGCCGATCCTAAAACAGGCAAACCTGCCTTCGCCTACTTTGAGAGCTTCTATCCGCTTTGCCCGGAGAGCTATCAGGGGCGGGAAGAGGAGGTGTTGCAGCTTACGGATAAAGCAGAGCTTATTGCGCTGCACGATCAACAGCCTTATCGACTGATGACGTGGCGAGATGCGCCGCGCGATCTCTCGTATCGTCGCTTTTTCGAAATTACCGGCCTTGTCGGGGTTCGCGTTGAAGATGACGCCGTCTTTGACGATAGCCACCGCCTGATCCTTGATTTAGTGCGCAGCGGGGCGGTAGATGGCCTGCGGGTCGATCACGTTGACGGCCTTGCCGATCCCAAAGGTTACCTGAGACGCCTGCGCCAGGAGGCCGGAGCCGACTGCTACCTGACCGTTGAGAAGATCCTCGGTAAGGGCGAGCATCTGCCGGACGACTGGCCGGTATCCGGCACCACCGGGTACGAATTTATTGCCGCGCTCTCTGACGCTCTGGTGGATGACGATCGGCTCGCCGCGCTGCGCAAAGCCTACGACAAGACCATGGAAAGGCAAGTGGATATGCGGGCCGAACTGCGTGCAGCCAAGCTGCTGATGGTTGATCGCAACTTCGAGGGTGAATTTACCACCTTGCTGAAGCTGGCGCTTGGCCTTGCCGAATCAGAGGGGTTCGCTACCGAGCAAGCGACAATGCATGCCGCGTTACGCGAGCTGCTTGTGGCCTTCCCGGTCTATCGTACCTACGGTACACAAGAGGGCCTGCCAGCTGCCGACGCGGAGCTGCTGCATAAGGTGGTGACCAAGGTTAAAGCCAGCGAAAATGCACCGGATCCTGAGGCGCTCGACTTTATTACCCGAATTCTTGCAGGCTCGCTTTCGAATGCGGTATCGGATAAGGCCTCGCTGTTCCGCACCCGTTTCCAACAGCTCACCGGCCCGCTGATGGCAAAATCCGTAGAAGACACGCTCTTCTTCCGCCAGAACATGGGCCTGGCGCTGAATGAGGTGGGAGCAGAACCGTTGCCGCGCATGTTCTCTCTGGATCGTTTCCACGCTGAGATGAAAACCCGACTGGAGAAGCAGCCTGATGCGCTGTCCAGCACCTCGACCCACGATACTAAACGCGGGGAAGATACGCGTGCTCGCCTCTACACGCTGACGGAAGCTCCGTCGCGCTGGGCGGTATGCGTCGGCCGCTGGCGGGAGATCAATCAGCATAAAGTGGTTGAACTTGAAGATGGCCCGGCACCGAAACCCGCCGGGAAGTGGATGTTGTACCAGGCGCTGGCGGGCGTATGGCCCGTGACGCTGCAGCCCGACGATGCGGAAGGGCTGAAGGCGCTGGAAGATCGCTTCCTGGACTTCGTTGAAAAAGCGCTGCGGGAAGCCAAGCTGCGTACCGACTGGGTGGAGAATAACGATCCGTTTGAGAAAGCGATGCTCGACTATGCCCGACACCTGCTTTCGCCGGACAACCAGGCCTTCTTACAGGACTTTGTGAACTCGCTCCAGCCGTTTATTCGCGCTGGCCTGGTGAACAGTTTGACCCAAACCGCTATCAAGCTGACCGCGCCAGGCGTGCCGGATATCTATCAGGGCAGCGAGGCGCTTAACTTTAGCCTTGTCGATCCCGATAACCGCCGCGAGCCGGATTTTGCCACGCTGACCCAGCAGCTGCCTGAGGATGACCAACCCGTTATCGTCACCGAAGAGAGCTGGCAGAGCGGTTTCCTGAAGCAGCAGGTTATCGCCAAAACCCTGCGCCTGCGTCAGCAAAAACCGGCGCTGTTCCGTTATGGCGACTATCTGCCGCTGACGGTAACGGGAGAGATGGCCGATCACGTTATTGCATACGCCCGGGTCAGTACCCGGATCCGCGGCGGCGACGCGCTTATTGTTATCGCCCCGCGTTTGGCGTTGCGACTGCCGGACGATGCGGAAACCGCATGGTTTACCGATACCACCATTGCGCTTCCTGAGTCACTGGCAGGCCGCCGCTACCGCAACATCCTCAGCGGAGAGACGCTCTCCCTGGACGGACGAATTGATTTAACCAATATCATCGGAGATGTACCGCAAATTTTGATTGCTGAATGATTATTCAACTGAATTTTTGCAGCGCTCAATCGCGCCTGGTTGCTTATTGCCTAAAGGAATGTGCCCTTTGAAGTCCACATTCTATGGAGAAGAATGAATGAAACATCATAATACCTACCAAATCCTGCCGGGGGATTATCACCTTCTCGGCGCAAACTACGATGGTGAGGGTGTCAATTTTGCCCTTTTCTCGGCGCATGCAGAGCGCGTTGAGCTTTGCCTTTATGATCCCAGCGGCAAGCATGAAATCGGCCGCATGGACCTGCCAGAAAACACCCATGAAGTCTGGCATGGCTACGTGCCTGGTCTGCAACCGGGGACACTGTATGGTTTCCGCGTGCACGGTCCTTTCGATCCGGAAAACGGTCACCGCTTTAACCCCAACAAGCTGGTTATCGATCCCTATGCCCGTGAGCTGGTAGGCGACGTGGAGTGGAACGAAGCCCATTTCGCATACGACATGCTGCACGAGGATAAGGATCTGACCTTTGATAAACGCGACAGCGCGCCGTTTATGCCGAAGTGCCGGGTTGTTAACCCCAATGAGTTTGACTGGCAGGATAACAATCGGCCCACTATTCCGTGGTCGCAGGCGATTATCTATGAAACCCATGTGAAGGGGTTTACCCAGCTTAACTCGGCGCTGCCGCAGGCGCTGCGCGGAAACTTCGAGGGGATGGGCCACAAAGCGACCGTGGACTACATCAAAAACCTCGGCATTACGTCGGTAGAGCTGCTGCCGATCCACTGGTTTCCGGACGATCAGCATCTGCTGGATCGCGGGCTGAAAAACTTCTGGGGATACAACACGCTTGGCTTCTTTGCACCAGCCTCCCGCTACTTTGGGCCAAAAGGCATTCAGGGCTTCCGCGACATGGTGCGCGCATTCCATGACGCAGGTATCGAGGTGATCCTCGACGTGGTCTACAACCACACGGCGGAAGGTAACGAGCTGGGTCCAACGCTGTCGTTTAAGGGTATCGATAACTTCTCTTACTATCGCACCATGCCCGATCAGCACCGCTACTACATAAATGACACTGGTACAGGGAATACGGTTAACACGTCCCATCCGCGCGTATTGCAGATGGTGATGGACTCGCTGCGCTACTGGGCGGAATCGATGCATATCGACGGCTTCCGCTTCGATCTCGGTACCATTCTGGGTCGTGAGCCAGAAGGCTTTGACCAGCGCGGCGGCTTCTTTGATGCCATAACTCAGGATCCGGTGCTCTCTAAACTTAAGCTGATTGGTGAACCCTGGGATATCGGACCGGGCGGCTACCAGGTGGGGGGATTCCCGCCGGGCTGGGCGGAGTGGAACGATAAGTATCGTGATACGGTCCGTGAGTACTGGAAAGGCGACAACGTCGCCCAAGATTTTGCCTCCCGCCTGCTGGGCTCTGGCGATCTCTACGACATCCGCGGTCGTCGCCCGTGGGCAAGCGTTAACTTTATCACCGCCCACGACGGCTTCACGCTTAACGATCTGGTGTCGTATAACGAGAAGCACAACGAAGAGAACGGCGAGGATAACAACGACGGCCACAACGATAACCGCTCTTACAACTACGGGGCGGAAGGTCCCACTGATGATGAAGGTATCAACGCGGTCCGCGAGCGGCAAAAGCGTAACTTCCTCGCCACGCTGCTCTTCTCCCATGGTACGCCGATGCTGCTGGCCGGGGATGAGTTTGGCCGTAGCCAAATGGGTAACAATAACGGCTACTGTCAGGACAGCGAGATCTCCTGGGTTCACTGGGACGATCTACCGCCTTCCAGCGAAGCGCTGCGCGAGTTTACCCGGCAGCTCATTAAGCTGCGTTCAGAGCAGCCGCTGCTGCGTCGTGAAAGCTGGCGCGATGGCCTGCTGATCGAGTGGTTCAATGCCGAAGGCGGGGTCCAGCAGCCTGAGCACTGGCATGAGGGGTCAGCGCTGGTGGTTTACATCAGCCGCCCGGATTTGAAACCCGAGGAGGGGATCTGGCACGACGTGCTGATGCTGCTCAACCCGTTTGAAGAGAGCATGCAGTTCCGTATTCCACAGCCAGGCGAGAGCGGTTGGGTGCTGGAGCTAACGACCTTTGATACAGAACCGCGCGGCATTGTTATTGATAGCGAAACGGACTTTACGCTGGAAGGGCGCAGCATCGCGCTGTTCAGAAGGCCGTAGGTTAATGCGTTAGCAGCGCTTACCCAAGCGCGGATCGATGATAAACGGCTCTGCTTTTACACTTAGCAGAGCCGTTTTTGCATTAATACGCTTTAGCGTGGACGCGTGGCATACCAGCAGAGCAGGGAGCCACCGCAGACCATTAGCGCCCCTTGCCAGAAAGCCAGACCCAGCGGGGCGCTGAGCAGCATAGCCGCCAGCGCTGACGACAGCACCGGCGTAAAATAGGAGGCTGCCGCCAGCACGCTCACAAAGCCGTGCAGGATCCCGATATTCCACGCGGCGTAGCCAAACCCGAGGGCAAAGGCCACCATCAGAAGCTGGATTGTGACTGACCAGCTGAAGACCATCGGCGGCTGCTCGCTCAGGGCATACTTCACCCACAGGCTAAGCGCGGTAAGCAGAATAAAGAAGGTGATGCCGTTGTGACCCTCGGCATATTTACTGGTGACGGTGCAGTAGGCGGCCCAAATGATAGCCCCGCTAAAGGCCAGAATATAGCTGAGCGGGCTAGAGATAATATTGTTGCGGATATCGGCGACGTTCAGCCCATTTTCACCCCCTAGCACCCAGCAGACGCCCACAATCGACAGCAGCAGGCCGGGCACGATCCATAGGTTGCTTTTTTGCCTGTTGAACAGGATCGCAAACAGAATAGTCAGGCTTGGCCAGAGATAGTTGACCATCCCGACCTCAATGGCTTGGTGGCGCGTGGCGGCATAGCCAAGGGAGAGGGCGAGGCACATCTCATAGCTGACAAACAGGACGCTGCCAGCCAGCAGATAACGAAGTGGAAAATGCCGCACGGCGGGGAAGCCAACCGTCGCCCAAAGCAGCACGCCGCTTAAGGTGTAGATCATTGCCGCCCCGCCCACGGGCCCGAGTCCTTCACTGACGCCGCGGATTAATCCCACCAGGGTGCTCCACAGCACAATGGCCATTAAGCCGATCAGCGTTGCCCTTTTCTTCGTCATCCTGTGTCCGTTATAACGTCTATGTCGTTGAAAAGGGCATCGTACATTATCGGCGGAAGTCGATCACCATGCGGCCTCGGATCTTGCCTTGCTCCATTTCGTGGAAGATGGCGTTGATATCTTCCAGCGGGCGAGAGGCGACTTTCGGCACTACTTTACCCTCGGCGGCAAACTGGAAGGCCTCAGTCAGATCCTGACGGGTGCCCACCAGCGAACCGACGACCTGAATACCGTCCAGCACCAGGCGCGGGATATCGAGGCTCATGGACTCCGGCGGCAAGCCAACGGCAACCACGCGTCCTCCGGCCCGCACCGCATCGACGGCGGAGTTAAATGCCGCTTTGGCAACGGCGGTGACCACCGCAGCATGCGCGCCGCCGGTTTTCTGCTGAATGATCTGCGCCGCGTCTTCGTTACGAGAGTTAATGGTCAGATCGGCACCCATCTCTGATGCCAGGCTAAGCTGCTCATCATTGACATCAATAGCGATCACTTTGGCGTTAAAGACGTTCTTCGCATACTGCATCGCCAGGTTACCAAGGCCGCCAAGTCCGTAGATCGCAATCCACTGGCCCGGTTTGATATGGGAAATCTTGATCGACTTATAGGTCGTTACGCCTGCGCAGGTAATACTGCTGGCGGCGGCGGGATCGAGACCATCCGGCACTTTCACCGCGTAGTCTGCTACAACGATGCAGCCTTCGGCCATGCCACCATCAACGCTATAGCCCGCGTTTTTGACCTCACGACAGAGGGTTTCGTTACCGCTGTTACAGTATTCGCAGTGCCCGCAGCCTTCATAGAACCAGGCGACGCTGGCGCGATCGCCAGGCTTAAGCGACGTGACGCCCGGACCGACTTCCTCTACCACACCAATTCCTTCATGGCCCAAAATGACGCCGGTTTTGTCGCCGAAATCGCCGTTCTTAACGTGAAGATCGGTATGGCAAACCCCACAGCACTCCATCTTTAACCGCGCCTCGCCGTGGCGAAGGGGGCGTAAGGTTTTTTCTGTGATTTCTACTTGATGATCGTGCGTGACAACAGCAGCTTTCATTTTTATCTCCTTAAGGTATGCAGATGAGTAGTGCATAACGTAACGCGTGATAAGTGAACGAAATTACTCCTTTAGGATTAATGACTTCTGGAGAAGTTGCAACCGCGTAGACACATCCTGCAATGATTTATGAGAATAATTCGCAAATGGCTGGTCAGCAAGCACTAAGGAGGGTGAGGGGATGTAGGCCCGGCAAGCGTAGCGCCGCCGGGCAACTGATTAAATAGAAGTTCGGCGATAGCTGCGGTATTCAGGCCGCCAGAAGTTATCGTCGATCGCCTGCTGTAGCGCCTCGGCGGAGGTTTTCACCGCCACGCCTTCCTCCTGCGCCACCTGACCCACCGCAAAAGCGATAGCGCGAGAGACGCGCTGGATCTGATCGAGGCCCGGCAGCACCATGCCGGTATCGCTGGTGCGCAGCGGGGAGTGTTCCGCCAGGGTTTCGCTTGCGGCCATCAGCATCTCGTCGGTGATGCGCGACGCACCCGCAGCGATGACGCCCAGCCCGACGCCCGGGAAGATATAGGCGTTGTTGCACTGGGCAATCGGGTAGACCTTATCTTTCCACTGCACCGGCGGGAAGGGGCTGCCGGTCGCCACCAGCGCGTTGCCGTCGGTCCAGGTGATGATATCCTGCGGCGTCGCCTCGACACGGGACGTCGGATTCGAAAGCGGCATGACGATCGGACGCGGGCAGTACTTATGCATCTCCCGGATAATCTCTTCCGTAAACAGGCCGGTCTGGCCCGAGACGCCAATCAGGATATCCGGCTTGACGTTGCGCACCACGTCCAGCAGGGAGATGGCGTCGCCGCTGGTCTCCCAGTGTTGAATATTCTCCTGCTTCTGCACCAGCTTGCTCTGGAAAGAGAGCAGGTTAGGCATCTGATCGGTCAGCAGGCCGAAGCGATCGACCATATAGACTTTTTGCCGTGCGGCGGCTTCGCTCAGCCCTTCGCGCTGGGTCTGGGCCACGATCTGCTCGGCGATACCGCACCCGGCAGAGCCTGCGCCGAGGAAAACAATCTTCTGATTGCTCAGCTGGCTGCCTGCGGCGCGGCTGGCGGCGATAAGCGTACCCACCGTCACGGCCGCCGTCCCCTGAATATCGTCGTTAAACGAGCAGATCTCGTCGCGGTAGCGGTTAAGCAGCGGCATGGCGTTTTTCTGGGCAAAGTCTTCAAATTGCAGCAGCACGTCCGGCCAGCGCTGTTTCACGGCCTGGATAAACTCATCAACAAACTCATAGTATTCGTCGCCGCTGATACGCGGATGACGCCAGCCCATATAGAGCGGATCGTTAAGCAGCTGCTGATTGTTGGTACCGACATCCAGCACCACCGGCAGGGTATACGCCGGGCTGATGCCGCCGCAGGCGGTGTAGAGCGACAGCTTGCCGATCGGAATGCCCATGCCGCCGATGCCCTGATCGCCGAGACCGAGAATACGTTCGCCGTCGGTAACGACAATCACTTTAATATTGTGCGCCGAGACGTTCTGCAGAATGTCGTCCATCATGTGGCGGTTTTCGTAGGAGATAAACACGCCACGCGCGCGGCGGTAGATCTCAGAGAAACGCTCGCAGGCAGAGCCGACGGTCGGGGTGTAGATCACCGGCATCATCTCATCGAGATGGTTTTCTACCAGACGATAGAAGAGGGTTTCGTTAGTGTCCTGAATGTTGCGCAGATAGATGTGCTTATCGATATCCGTTTTGAACCCCTGATACTGCAACCAGGCGCGTTCAGCTTGCTCCTCAATGGTTTCTACCACCTCAGGCAGCAGGCCGAGCAGGTTAAAGTTGCGTCTCTCTTCCAGGCTGAAGGCGCTGCCTTTATTCAGCAGGGGAAACTCCAGCAGCACGGGGCCAGCATAGGGGATGTACAGCGAACGGTTTTTCTTGTACTTCAGCAACATCTCTAAAACTCCTGGGTAAAAAAATCCCGGCGCTGGCACGGTTACCTGCGTGCAAACGGGGTAGGTAGTACGGCGGGGGGAAGTATAAAGCATGCGTATTGCAATTACTTGTTACTTTGCTGAAACATATTTATAAATAAAAACGCCACCGGGGCGGTGGCGCAGACGTCGATATGGATAACGCTGAGGGCATTACTGAGCGCGACGATGACGCCCGTGGCGGTGGGTGACCACTTTTTCGCTGCCGTCGTCGCTACGCACGACCTTTCTCTGATTCGACAGCTTGTAGTCCAGACCTAAAATATGACGTGCCTGACGATTCGTTCTCATGCTAACTCCTTAATTCTGTAAATAGTTTCAAGGACCCACCCGCAGCTGCGGGCCGGGCAAAGCGTGATCCCATAGCTTAGGCAGCATAGCGCGTGTAGCGAACAAAAAATGTGCTGCACCGTTGAATTACGTTAATTGCCGCCACCAAACACCTGAACGGCGCGTTGCAGGCGTGCGGCACGCGTGGAGAGATCCCCGGCGGCGTCGGTCACCCGTTCAACCATGCCGGTATTGTTGTGGGTCATCACGCCGATACGCGACACGGATTCATTGATGAGCGACAGCGCCTGAGTCTGCTCCTGGGTAGCGGTACCCATCTCTTTAATCATCGTCGACATCTGGAGCACGTTATCGATCATCGCCGTCAGGTGCGTCTCGGTGTTCTCCACCATCTTCACGCCGCTGCTGACGTTAGCGACGTTCTGCTCAATCAGGGTTTTGATCTCCTTCGCGGCGGAGGCAGAGTGCTGGGCCAGATGACGCACCTCGGCGGCGACCACGGCAAAACCCCGACCCGCTTCCCCGGCGCGGGCGGCTTCAACCGCGGCGTTGAGCGCCAGAATGTTGGTCTGAAAAGCGATGCTGTCGATCACGCCGATAATATCCACGATCTGCCGGTTATCCCGGGAGACAGACTGCATCATGGTGATGGTTTGCTTCATGATATTGCCGCTGTTCATTGCGTTGCGGCTGGTCTCATCTGCCCGCGTCATCGCTTCAGCGGCGGTCTCTGCCGTCTGCTTCACCGCACTGGCAATCTCCTCCACCGCCGCCGCCGTCTGATGCAGGTCCGCCGAGGTCTCTTCAGTACGTTGCTGGAGCAATTCCCCCTCTTCAGAGATGCGATGGCTGATTTTGCGGATCCCGTCCAGCTGGGTGGTGACGTCCCCAACCAGAGAGTTAAGGTTCAGCCCGGACTGATTCACAAGGCGCAGCAGCATACCGATCTCATCAACGCGGTTAAATTGAAAATAATCGGCGCGCCGACCGGATACCACTTTTTGTATTTGCGTTAAGATTAATTTTAACGGATGCGAAACCTGCGCCTGTAAAAAAAGCGCAATCAGTAAAAACAGCATCAGCGTCATGGCGGATTGAACCGGCGCAGGGAGAGAAATAAAGGGCAGAGCAGCTATCACCAACGCGGGAATAGCCAGCGCCAGATTAATTCGCCGGGAAATAGCGAGCCATTTAAAAAGAGATAAAAAAGAGAGCGCCCCCTGGCGCACCAGCACGCCTTTATAGAAGCGATAGCCTTTTAATTTATTGCTGTTAATTTGCGCGTAGCATTTCTCACTTGCGTCAATCTCTTTCCGGTGAGGAATATTTCTGACGGAGATGTAGCCGGTAAGTTTTTCCTGCTGATACATCGGGGTAACGTTGGCGCGAACCCAGTAGTGATCGCCGTTGCGACGGCGGTTTTTCACCAGCCCCGTCCAGCTCTCTCCCTGCTGGATGGTAAACCACATATCGGCAAAGGCAGCGGGAGGCATGTCAGGATGGCGAATAATATTGTGCGACTCGCCAGCCAGATCGGCTTCATCAAACCCGCTGGCAGCAATAAAGGCGGAGTTAGCATAGGAAATATGGCTCTGCGTATCGGTTGTCGACATAAGCGTCGTACCGTCGTTAAGTAAATACTCTTTCTGTGTAACGGGAGTGTTACGCTTCATCAATAACCCCACAATCAAGCGTCTGGCAATAAATAGATCGGAATTGTATTTTTCTTATGGCTCGCGCATTTTCCACTATCGATGCAATAACGGAAAGTAGCTTCAGGAAATATTTTTTTAGCCACGCTGAAATATGTCTTAGGTATAGGTTATAAAAATGAAAATAGATCAAGCGGACGTTGTTAATACTTTAGCGCGCGGCAAAACCTTAACGCAAATAGAGAGGGCATCGTGCTATATCGCGAAAATAATCTAACCTTTACAGGTACCTTTTAATCGCTGGACAGGCTCAGGAGATGGACATGCATACCCCAACCGCGTCAGGACGTTCGAGCTTTGCCGTAGCGCTGTATGAGCTACTTAACCCTATTCCGCTCGGTTTTTTTACCGCCGCCTGGATCTTTGACATTCTCTATATCAAAAGCATGCAGATTATGTGGACCGACGCTGCCAGCTGGCTGATTGTGATCGGGCTGCTGATTGCCATTATTCCGCGCCTGATTAACCTGGTGCAGGTCTGGGTGGGGCGTCGCTATACCTTCGGCTCCCCGGTAAAGCTGCACTTCTGGCTTAACCTGATCGCCATTCTGTTAGCCATAATCAATGCCTTCATCCATAGCCGCGACGCCTATGCCGTGGTGCCGCTGGGTGTCATCCTGTCGACGTTGGTAGTGATCCTGCTGCTGCTGGCGAATGTTCAACTCGCGCTGCGTCAGCGTAACGCTTAAGGAGAAGCTCATATGAAAAAACATAACCGAGCGTTACTCAGCGTGGCAATTGTCGCGCTACTGAGCGCCTGTGATAACGGCGCGACTGTCGATCCGCAAAAGCAAATGGGGCCGAATCCAGAGCTGCCGCAGGCGCAAAACTTCCTGCTGCCGCCAATGCAGGTCCCGGAAGGTGTGCCGTGGAAAGAGGGCGAGAAGCCCACGGTACCCGCCGGGCTACAGATTGAAAAAATTGCCGATGGCCTGAAGCATCCCCGGCAGATCTACGTTTTACCGAATAATGACGTGCTGGTGGCGGAGTCAAACAGCACGCCGAAACCCACCACGCGACCCAAGCAGCTGATTATGGGCCTGGTGCAGAGCGCCTCCGGCAAGGCAGGGAAAGGCGGGGACAGTATTACCCTGCTGCGCAACGTGAACGGCAAATGGGAGAAGCATACCTTTATTGAGAACCTGCACTCGCCGTTTGGCATTCAGCTGATCGGCAATACGCTGTGGGTGGCCAATGCCGACAGCCTGGTGAAATTCCCCTATGAAACGGGGCAAACCTCCATTAGCGCGCCCGCTCAGGAGGTGACCGAGCTACCTGGCGGCCCGATTAACCATCACTGGACCAAATCCCTGCTGGCCAGCCCGGACGGCAGCAAGCTGTACGTAGGCGTCGGTTCGAACAGTAACATTACTGAAAACGGCATCGGGGCGGAGTATCGCCGGGCAGCCATTCTTGAAGTTGATGCCGCCAGCGGGGCGAGCCGCATCTACGCCAGCGGCCTGCGCAATCCTACCGGATTGGGATGGGAGCCGCAGAGCGGCAAGCTGTGGGCTATCGTTAACGAACGGGATGAGATCGGCTCCGATCTGGTGCCGGATTACATGACGTCGGTGCAGGAGAACGGTTTCTACGGCTGGCCTTACAGCTACTTTGGTCAGCACGTTGATGAGCGCGCCCAGCCCCAGCGTCCGGATCTGGTCGAGAAGGCTATCAAGCCGGACTACGCCATTAGCTCGCACGTCGCGCCGCTCGGCCTGCTGTTCTATACCGGGGACAATATGCCGCAGTATCGCGGCGGTGCGTTCGTCAGCGAGCACGGCAGCTGGAACCGCAAGCCGCTCAACGGCTACCAGGTGATGTGGGTGAAGTTTGAGAACGGTCAGCCGGTGGGGTTGCCGCAGCCGGTAGTCACAGGCTTTTTAACTGACGATCAGAAACAGGTGCGCGGCCTGCCGGTCGGGCTGGGGATGGATGCCCAGGGCGGGCTGATTATCGCTGATGATGCCGGCGACGCTGTCTGGCGGGTCAGCGCCGCTCAGTAACGAAAAAAGTAGCGAAAAAAGTAGCGAAAAAGCAAAAAGGCTGCCCGAAGGCAGCCTTTTTTAACGCTTGCGCTTAACCACGGAGTCTCTGACGATCAGCGAGCCTTCATGCAGTGACTGCGGGGCGCTGTCATCGCCGCTGTCAGGAGAGAGCAGAATACGCACCGCATCGCGGATCATCTCATCCATCGGAATATGGACGGTGGTCAAGGTTGGGGTAAAGTAGCGGCCAATGATGGAGTCATCGAATCCGGCGACGGAGATATCGTCCGGCACCCGCAGGCCGTGGTCAATCATCGCCTTGGTGACGCCAATGGCCATGTCATCGTTAGCGGCCAGCACACAGCTCATCGGCCGGTCTTTTTTCAGCAGGGCGCAGCCCGCCTCGTAGCCGCTCTCGGTGCTCCAGCTGCCGCGGACGATAAGCGATTCATCCGGGGTCAAACCCGCCGCCTTAAACGCATCGAGGTAGCCAGCCAGACGACTGTCACCGGTAGGCGACCCTTCGCCACCGGCGACAAACGCGATATCGCGATGGCCCTGATCAAGCAGATATTCCACCATGCGCATGCTGCCCTGATAGTGATCGACAAACACCGAGCTGCTGCGGTTGCGCTTTAGCTCGCGGTTGATTACTACGATGGGCACGCTGCTCTCATCAATAATGTCATCCAGCTCGTCCACGCTGAGATACTTGGGGTAGATCATGATCGCCTCGCAGCGCAGCTGCAGCAGGAAGTTGATAGCGTTACGCTCATCCTCCCGGCTGTGCTTGCCGTCGGCCAATACCAGCTGGCGCTGGAGATCTTCGCTGCACGTCGCCGCCTGGTAGATCATGGCGGAGAAGAACGGCCCGTTATACAGGCCGTTGGTGATCACCAGTCCCACCGAGTTGGAGCGGCTGGTCGCCAGGGTGCGCGCCAGCAGGTTAGGGCGATATCCCGTCTCTTCGATAGCCTTGAAGATCCGCGCCTTTACCTCTTCACTGACCACTACCTTGCCGTTCAGCGCACGGGAGACCGTGGCTTTTGAAACGCCCGCTCGCCTGGCGACATCCAGTATCGTGACCATAACACTCCCCAGTTAGTTAACAGCGTATCAGGAGACGGTCATCAACGGCATCTCCTGACGAATAGTGCCCCCGGACTGGAGCTTCGTCAGCTCAAACTCATCGCTGTTGATCACCAGCACCGGCGTGGTCAGATCGTATCCGGCACGCTCGATGGCCTCTTTATCGAATTCCAGCAGCGGCGTACCGGCCTTAACGATATCGCCTTCCTTTACCAGCGGACGGAAGTGCTCGCCCTGTAGATTCACGGTGTTTAACCCAACGTGGATCAGCAGCTCAGCGCCGTTGTCGCAGGCCAGACCAATGGCATGGCGGGAGTCGATTACCGTCTCCACCCGGGCGTCGCAGGGCGCTACCACTTTACCGTCGTGGGGACGAATAGCAACGCCGTCGCCCAGCACCTTTTGCGAGAACGCTTCGTCAGCAACCTCTTCCAGGGCGATCACCTCGCCGCTGAGCGGGCTGTTCAGCGCCAGGCGAGTCTTCGCCGCTGCGGTGGACGTCGTGCTGACCGGGGCGGTTTCGGGCGCGTCGGTCAGGGTCTCTTCCGCCACCGGATCGTCAAAGCCAACAAACTGCACCAGTATAATAGTCAGGACGATAGCCGTTGCGCTACCGGCAAGTTCACCGATAAAGGACATCGGCGCATCCGGGCTGATGGCGTTCACCAAAGTAAAGAGGCCCGGCAGCGCCGCATAGGCATAGTAGAGAGAGCCAAACAGGCTGGCGACTACCGCACCCACCGCACCGCCGATGCAGCCGCAGATAAACGGTTTTTTAAAGCGCAGCGTCACGCCATAGATTGCCGGTTCGGTAATGCCAAAGATGGCCGTGACGCCCGCCGACAGGGAGGTGGTTTTCAGCTCGCGGTTGCGGCTCTTCAGGAAGACGCCAAACACGGCGGCCATCTGGCCGATAACCGCAATGGTCTGATAGGCCTGGAAGGAGTCATACCCCTGAGTATCGAAGTTGGCCATGATCACCGGGGTGATGCCCCAGTGGACGCCAAAAATAACGATAATCTGCCAGATACCGCCGATAAGCGCAGCGGCCACCGCAGGCGCGGCGGCAAACAGGGCGTTGTAGCCGCTAGCGATGCCCATTGCGGCCCAGGTGGTAATCGGCCCAATGACGATAAGGGTCAGCGGAACAATGATCACAAAGCAGATCAGCGGGGTGAACAGGGCGCTGACCACGTCCGGCAGGGCCTTCTCGACACGCTTCTCAAGCCAGGAGAGCGCCCAGACCAGGAACAGCGGCGGCAGTACCGACGAGGTGTAGACCGTTTTTGCCAGTGGAATAAACAGGAAGGTAATCGTCTCTCCGGTAGCAATGCGGCCCGCCATGGCTGACCACTCGGGATTAATCAGCGCGCAACAGCAGAGCACGGCGATAAAGGGGTTACATTTAAAGTGGCGCGCGGCGGTGATCGCGATAAACACCGGCAGAAAGGCAAACGGTGTCCACGACATAAAGTTGAGGATAGCGAAGGTGCCGGTGGTTTTCAGATCGGCATCAATCAGGCCGACGACAATCAGCAGCCCCTGTAAAATCCCGGCAGCGGCAAGAATGTAGACAATCGGTGCAAACACGGCGGACATGGTGGCAATCACCGCATCCAGCCAGCGGGTTTTCGGCTTATTGCTCGTTCCCGCGTGGTCCTCACCAATTAGCGCGGAGAGAGCGTTGAACACGTCGGCAACGTGGGTGCCAATAACGACCTGAAACTGGCCGCCGCTCTCTACTACGGCGATAACACCGGGCAGGTTTTGGATCCGGCTTTTTGCCTGGGCAGGGGTATCGTTCAAAACCAGGCGTAAACGGGTGGCGCAGCGGGTAAAGCTGCTGATGTTTGCTTCCCCGCCGACCTCCTGAAGAATGTCACTGGCTAACTCATTGTAATCCCTAATAATGGCCATTCTGATGTACCTTTTTTATGGGTTATGAGTGTGTGACTTATATTTGAAACCGGTTTCATGCTAGCAGTGAAGCACCGCCTTGCAACCGGTTTCATGGCTAAAATGTGGGCTAAATCACAGAGGGAAGGGTGTCCGTTTTTTTAGAGGAGGTTATGCGCTATGTTCACGGGTATGTCTGATTTAACAAAAACCCATCATCATGCCGGGCGGGAAATTTACACCTGTGTGATTTCGCTTGCCGGCAATCCTGACACCAACGAACAGATAAAAAAGGTCGAGCACTTTTGCGGCTTTTACAACGCGCTGAATCAGGAGGAGAAGAAGAGGGCCATCTACCAACATTTGACCGGTCATCTTCCACCAGTATCTGTGAATGAAGCGAAGGCATTAGCCCTGAGCGAACGTCCACTGACCGGGAGAGAGCTCGGCGAGGTGGCGCAACAGCAGAATCGGGAGATCGCTGCGTATCGCGCGACCGTTAACGCCTGGTTTGCGGATTGTGATAATAACTGGGAGCACGTTATTCCGCAGGAGACGCTGGTGCTTCACTACCGTGGGCAGAATCAACACGCGGCCCGGTTCGTTGCAAAAGCTAACGGCGTCGTCACCCATACCGCATTGACCTACTTTGAGAATCAGCGTCGTCATCAGCGTCATACCGGCACCCGCTGGCTTATTATCGATAAGAAAAACCATAGGCATGCGCTGTCGCTGCCTGTCGATGACAACGTTCACTTTCACGACTCTCTGAATTTTTATTATCAGCAACAGGATGGCAATGAGCGCGTCTATAACTTCATGGGCCAGCCGCTAATGAAGGTTAACTGCGGACCAGAAACCTCCCTTACTGCCATTTTCAGCCATGAAGTTGAACGCAAAGAGTATGAAATAATGCAGTCAAACCTACTGAGAGCGCAGGGTGAGGCTGGTGCAGCGATTGCGCTTAACCAGCGCTGCTATGCAGCGGATCCGCTGTGGCAGCAGGAGCGGCTGAACGGCCATGCAGCTAATAAGTCCGATGCCGTGGCCGATGTCTCTTTCTATCACTCCATTGCCATGAGTGACAGTGTCACTTATATCGGTGATAGCAGCGCTGAAGGAGAGGAGAGTTTAACGATAACCAAGATTATGTTAACAGGCGAAGATAAGATAACAGCGGTTACCGCCAGGCTTACGGCGACAATGGGGAGAGAACCAACGCAAGATGAAGTAGAAGAGATAGCGGCACGATTTGGCATCGATTCGCGTTAAGCGGGTAGCGTGAAGTCGCCACCCGACAGATCCAGCAACGCCAAATGGCGTTGCGCTTAATCAGACTACGCTACCTGCCAATCAAATATCATCCATTGTATGGTCGACAACGATTTCCAGCGTCTTGCGAATAATGTCACTTTTCACCACGTCATCGGTGGTTTCGATCGCCTGAATGAGATGCAGGATAATAGCTTTATTATTGAGATGTCCGCCGGAGGCCAGGATCGATCTCACTACTACACCCAGTACCGCTGATTCGTCCGCCAGAACGTCGCCTGCATTGCGGAAGTAGGCGGAGAGGGCCGTATCGGGCAGCGTTTCGAAGAGGTCTGATGATTGCTGGAGCATAGCCTGAAGCATAGGATTATACCGTTAAAAAGTGAGAAAAATGGATGCAGTCAGTGTTTTTTACTGGTGCTCTTTTGCTGGCTAGTGCCGAACAGTTGAAACACATTGTCCTTATGTTCGTTCTCAGAATCCTTCTGTTCACGTCCGGACTGGCGCCGCATCGATACTTTTGCATTATTTGTTATTTCCGCGATGACGCGCCCAAGCGTCTCACGTCGTCGGATATCCTTCTCTTTTGCTTCCATAGACTGCAACCTCGTGATAAGTGCCTTGGTGTTGACGGGCCCATTCTCACTGAGGAGAGATAAGACGGCTTCTCCGATCAGCTCATCTGTTAGTCGTTCACGTTCACTTCTATTCATAACTGCGTCTCTGATGCCACGCTAATCCGAAAATGGAAACGCGGCATGAGTCTGCGCCAGGCTAAGGCCGTGTTATCTTCCGTGAATACCAGCCTACCCCAGGCGACTTTAAAAACTTAACTACCCGTTGCTGTGATTTTGCCAACTCTTAGCGGTCAAACAGCAGGCCAATCAGCGTGTGATAATGGCTCTCTTCTTCTGAATCAGACGCCATTTCCAGGCGGCTGAGCAGTTTGGTGCAAATTGCCTTACGGTTCAGGCTCTGACCGCTGCTCAGAATTTCAACCACAATCTGACCCAGCGTCTCCTGCTGGCTTGGCAGTGCAGCTTTATTGAAATACCGGGTAATGGCATTAGCTGTGTTCGGAACAAAACCGTTCTGCTGCATATGTCACTCCTGTAAAATTCAGTAATTTGTGATAACGAGTACAAAGTTATACAAATCTCAGAAACTTGTACACCGAAATTGTACAAATTTACGTAATTAATTATAGATAATTTTAATATATGCTTATTATCAATGTGTTACAGAAAAATCCTAACTTGATCTGAGAATACTTGTACAGGTATGTCAAAAAGCTGTACTCTTTATAGAGCAGCATACTTATACACGGGAAAGATTGTCTTTAAAATCAGGCACAATCATCACAAGATCTGCGTGCTGACATTTGTTAAGGTGGCCTTTCACACACCCATTCCCGGAATGAATATGCTCACAACCATTATTTACCGCAGCCATCTCTGCGACGACGTACCGGTTAAAATGCTGGAAGAGATGGTTGCCGCAGCAAACCAAAAAAATGGTCACTCCGAGGTGACAGGCATCCTGCTTTTTAACGGGACCCACTTTTTCCAGTTGCTGGAAGGGCCGGAAGAGAGCGTGTTCAAAATCTACCGCGCTATTTGTCAGGATACCCGCCACTACAACCTCGTTGAGCTGCTATGTGACTACGCGCCGTCACGGCGGTTTGGTAAGTCGGGGATGGAGCTCTTCGATTTAAGAGAGTATGACCGGGATGATGTGCTGCAGCGCGTACTGGATAAAGGCACCTCTAAGTACCAGCTGACCTATGACGACCGTGCGCTGCAGTTCTTCCGCACCTTTGTCGAGGAGCGTGAGAAAGAGAACTACTTTGAAATTCCACCTGCGGATGCATGGGATTTTATTCCGGACGACGCGGCTTCCCGCGCAGAGACGCGAGAAGTGGATGAAACGGCAGAGTGCAGCTTTGCTTTTCAACCGATGATCGATCCGTTTGCCCGTGAGGTGGTCGCGATCGAAGCGTTACTGCGTACGCCAGGGGGAGACCTTCCCGAGGCCTGGTTTGCCGGGCTGACGGGAGATGAGGCCTACGAGGCTGACCTGCGCAGCAAGAAAGTGGCTTTTGCCATGGCGGCCGAGCTGAATATTGGTGAGCGGACGCTGTCGGTGAACCTGCTGCCGATGACGCTGGTGAAGGTCCCCGGCGCGGTCGATTTCCTGCTTCAGGAGATCGAAGCCAATGGTCTGGTTCCCGAGCAGGTCATCGTGGAGTTTACCGAGAGCGAAGTGATTTCACGCCTCGATGAGTTCACCGATGCGGTAAGGCTGTTAAAAGCTGCGGGTATCCGTGTTGCTATCGATCACTTTGGCGCGGGCTTTGCCGGTCTGCTGCTGCTGGCGCAGTTTCAGCCGGACAGGATCAAGATCAACCGCGACCTGATCAAAGATGTACATAAAAGTGGCCCACGGCAGGCAATAATTCAGGCCATTATTAAATGCTGTAGTTCGCTGGAGATCATGGTCTCCGCAGTGGGCGTTGAGCGGCCTGAAGAGTGGATGTGGCTGGAGTCAGCGGGCATATCACAGTTCCAGGGCTACCTGTTTGCCCGTCCCGAATTTGCCGGCATACCTGCAGTGGCATGGCCAGAAAAGCGGGCGGGTTTATGAGATAATGATAGCGTTTGAATATGAGCATAGCAGCGTTGAGTTTAGGGGAGTTGATGGCTTTTTATAGTATTGGCGATGTTGCAGAACGATGCGGTATTAACCCGGTCACACTTCGTGCCTGGCAGCGTCGCTATGGCTTGCTAAAACCCCAACGCAGCGAAGGCGGTCATCGTCAGTTCGACGAAGAAGATATTCAACGCATCAAAGAGATCAAACGCTGGATCGAGAGCGGCGTCCCGGTCAGTAAAGTGAAGGCGCTGCTGGAAGACAACAAGGTGGTTGCCCATGATGACTGGGCGACGCTGCAGGAAGAGATGATGGGCGTGCTGCGTCAGGCGCGTCCGTCCAAGCTGCGCACGGCCATCACGTCCTATGGACGCGACCATACCGTTGATGACCTTATCGACCATATTCTTACGCCAGTACGTCAGCGTTTAACGCTCGATCAATACACCGCCCGCGTCATGTCCAGCCTGCTGGACGGCGTCATTACCGAGCATGCTGTCTCCTGCGTGATCACCGCGCGTAAAAAAGCGGGCAGGGAAGCGCTGCTCATTGGCTGGGGGAGCGAGGATCGCACCCGACTGTGGCTTGAGGCGTGGCGACTGTCGCAGCGGGGCTGGCATATCGACCTGCTGGCTGAGCCGCTGGAGGTGCCGCGTCCCGAGCTTTTCCCCGGCCAGCATATCTTTTTATGGACCGGCAAAGCGCTGACCCACCGTCAGAAAGAGCAGCTGGAACACTGGCAGGAGCAGGGTTTTACCGTTGCGTTTCATGGTCCATAACTGAGCCTGCTAATTAATTTTTGTTTCCATTGTTTCACCTATCCACAATTCCTGTACCAGGCTTAACGAAAAGGTCAGAGCAATTGTGGAGCATTATGAAAGAGCAAAATCGTACTATCGGTATCAAACCCTATGGTGGTTCAGCAGGCGGTTGGGGAGCACTCAAAGCCGTCGCCGACGCAATACGCGGCCAGATGTCGGTAAAGCAGGACGTCATTGCCCTGTTCAAAGTTAACCAGCCCCAAGGCTTCGACTGTCCAGGCTGTGCCTGGCCCGATCCGCAACATGCCTCCTCGTTTGAATTCTGCGAAAACGGCGCGAAAGCCGTCTCCTGGGAAGCCACCAGCAAACGTACCACCCCCGAATTTTTTGCCGCCCATACCGTAAGCGAGCTGTGGGAGCGCAATGCCTTTGAGCTGGAGGGCGAGGGCAGACTTACCCATCCCATGAAATACGATCCCGCCAGCGATACCTACCAGCCCATTGAGTGGGAGACCGCCTTCAGGGAAATCGGCGAGCATCTGCGCAGCTACGATGACCCCGACAGCGTCGAGTTTTACACCTCCGGCCGCGCCTCCAACGAAGCCGCATTTCTCTGGCAGCTCTTCGCCCGCGAGTATGGCACCAACAACTTCCCGGACTGCTCGAATATGTGTCATGAGCCCACCAGCGTCGGCCTGCCGGAGTCCATCGGCGTCGGGAAGGGAACCGTTGAGCTGGAGGATTTTGACCACTGCGACCTGGTGCTCTGCATCGGCCATAACCCCGGCACTAACCATCCACGTATGCTCGGCACGCTGCGGGAGGTCTCAAAACGCGGTGCCACCATCGTCGCTATCAACCCGCTGCGCGAGCGCGGCCTGGAGCGCTTTACCTCTCCGCAGAGCCCGATTGAGATGCTCTCCCTAAGCTCCACCGAGCTCGCCTCAACCTACTACAAGGTGCGGGTCGGCGGTGACGCGGCGATGCTGAAAGGGGTGATGAAAATTCTGCTGTCAATGCACGAAGAGGCAAAAGCCAAAGGCGAGCCTGGCGTCATTGACGAAGCCTTTATCAGTGAGCATACCCAGGGGTTTGAGGCCCTGAAAGCCGATCTCGATGCCACCGACTGGGCACATATCCTCAAGGTGTCGGGTATGGAGCGCAAAGAGATCCAGAACGTGGCCCGGCTGTACGCCAACGCCGAGCGAACCATCATCTGCTACGGCATGGGTATCACCCAGCACCAGTACGGCACGCAGAACGTTCAGCAGATCGCTAACCTGCTGCTGATGCGCGGCAACATCGGCAAAAAGGGGGCTGGCATCTGTCCGCTGCGCGGCCACTCCAACGTGCAGGGCGATCGCACCGTGGGTATCACCGAGATCCCCCCTCAGTGGCTGCTGGATAACATCGAAAAGGTCTTCGGCTTCACGCCACCGCAAAAACACGGTCACGGCGCGGTAGCGGCGATTCAGGCCATGCGCGACGGCCAGGCCAAAGCGCTGCTCTGTCTTGGGGGTAACCTGGCGGAGGCGATCTCCGATCCGCAGGTGACTTTCCCGGCGATGCGCAACCTCGATCTGGTTGTGCATATGGCGACCAAGCTCAACCGTTCACACCTGCTGCTGGGCAAGCACAACTATCTTCTTCCCGTGCTGGGCCGTACCGAGCGGGATGTTCAGGCCTCCGGTGAGCAGAGCATTACCGTTGAGGACTCCATGTCGATGGTGCACGCCTCCCACGGCTCGCTGGAGCCCGCTTCGCCGCACCTGAAGTCAGAGCCTGCTCTGGTTGCCGCGCTGGCAAAAGCCACGCTGCCCAATACCGTCGTTGACTGGGACAAAATGGTGCGTGACTACAGCTTTATCCGCGATGCCATTGAAGCCACCATTCCAGGCTTCGACAATTTCAATGAACGGGTGAAAAAACCGGGTGGCTTCCGCCTACGCAATACGGCATCGGAGCGAGTCTGGAACACGCCTTCCGGCAAAGCCGAGTTCAAAATCATGCAGGGCATCAATGAAGATCCGCGCTCGCTGAAGTGTCACGATCTGGTGCTAACCACGCTGCGCAGCCATGACCAGTACAACACCACGCTGTACGGCCTGAATGACCGCTATCGCGGGGTGACCGGCAGGCGGGACGTGCTGTTTATCAACGCCGATGAGGCCGAGAAGCGCAATCTGCGGGTGGGGGATCAGGTCAACATAACGGCTCTGGATCATGAAGGTAACGCCACCGAGCGGCGAATGCACAACCTGACCGTGGTGGTGATCGATATGGCCCCGGGTTCGGTTGGGGCCTACTATCCCGAGGCCAACATAATGGTGCCGCTAGACAGCCACGACACCAAAAGTGGTATTCCGGCGTATAAGAGCATCCCAATAGCGATGGAGCGCGTGGAGGCAGTGGCCACCTCCGGCGCGCTTCGCTAGTCAGCCGTTCTTAATTAACTGCCCCAACGGCTCCGCAGGTAATTTACCGCCTGCTGAGCCTGGGGCTGATTAAGGTTGTTTTCGCGGAACAGAATGGTGCCGCCGATCTCAGGCAGGGCATCGTTGAGATCGAGCTGTTTTTTCAGCTCCGGCACGCCGCCGTTGACCGTCCAGTCCGGCTCGGTTTTCGACGGTTCGCCCACCTTATAGAGCGCTACGCCAATGTAGAGCCGCGTATGGGTGGGTTTCACTACGTCCGCCCACCATTTAGCTAACACGTCATAGCGCGCTGCATCTCTGGAGAAGGGCCAGTAGATCTGCGGGGCGATATAATCCACCAGCCCTTTTTGCACCCACAGACGCGTATCGGCGTAGGACTCATCATACGCCGCGGCGCCGCGCGTATCGGATCCGGCGGGATCGTGGGAGCGATTGCGCCAGACGCCGCAGGGGCTGACGCCAAACTCGACGTTGGGGTTCAGCTGCTTAATGGTGCGCGATACCTGCTCGATCAGCTGCTGCGTGTTGTTGCGCCGCCAGTCCGCTTTTGAGGCAAACCCGCTGCCGTATTGCTGGAACGTTTGATTATCGTTCAGGACAGAGCCAGGCGCTTCGGCATAGAAGTAATCGTCAAACTGTACGCCGTCCACCGGATAGTGGGCCACCACCTCGGCGACGATGCTGGTGATCCAGTCCCGCGCTTCCGGAATACCGGGGTCAAGCACGTAGCGATCGCTGGCAGTGCGGATCCAATCCCGGTGTAGCACAAACACGCTGGCGGGATTGAGCGGCAGGGTGCGATTCAGTTCGGCAACGGTGCTGGGTTTGGTATTGGTAGAGACGCGGTAGGGGTTGAACCACGCGTGCACCTTCATGCCGCGCTTGTGGGCCTCATCCAACATAAACTGGAGCGGATCGTAGCCCGGATCGGCCCCGATGGTGCCGGTAAGCATATCTGACCACGGCAGGATCTTCGACGGCCAGAGGGCGGTCCCGTCAGGCTTCACCTGGAAGAAAACGGTATTCACCCCAAGGCGTTTCAGGTTGTCCAGCTTATCGGTCAACGCCTTCTGTTGCAGGCTGACGCGCAGCGCCGGGCTGGCGGTGACCGACGACGCCGGGGGCCAGTCGAGACGGGAAACCGTGGTCAGCCAGACGCCGCGCACTGGCTCATTGCTGCGCGCCGATTTATCCGGCAGGGGCTGCTTCGCTACAGGCGGAAGCGGGGTGATCACGGATTTCGGTGGTTTAGAAGAGCAGCTGGCAAGTAAAAGCGCGCAGCCAACCAGTGCGCCTAACCGTGTAATGTGTCGCGCCATCTTTGTTTCAGCTCTTATTCAGGCGGCTATTAGCCCATGGGTTTACAGCAGGCTCGTCCTGTTTTTCCGGGACGGCATCATCCAGTGAATCTAAATAGAGTGCTTCGACCTCCGCGCGCGCCCAGGGCGTGCGGCGTAAAAACTTCAGGCTCGATTTTACGCTCGGATCGTTTTTAAAGCAGTTGATATTGATTAGCTTGCCCAGTTCGCTCCAGCCATAGCGCGCAACCAGGGCATTCACCTGCATCTCAAGGGTTACGCCGTGCAAAGGGTCTTTAGATACGTGTGCAGTCATGACCATTCCGATGGTTTAGGATGTGGTGATTAGCATAGCGGGCGCGGAGTAAAAGGAAAGAGGGAAATGCGGCATGCATCTTGCTTTATCCTCGATATGTTCCTTTTGTGCAGGTAGCGATATGCCTCTTTCCGCTCTCGATTTCGTCCAGGCCGCCCGACGAAGTGAAATCACGGGTCTACAGCAGCTGCTGCAAATGAGCAAGCTGGTGGGGGCGGTCAGCCAGCTCATCCATCTCCTACAGCGCGAGCGGGGCACGGCCAACATCTATCTCTGCTCGCGCGGCGATACCTGGGGCGACCGCCTTGATGAACGTGCGCAGCAGGTTCAGCTTGCCGCAGAAGCGGTAGATAGCCAGCTCACGAGGCTGGATCTCAACGGTCCACTGGCTAACGCACCGCGACTCTTTAGCCGCATCGCCAACGCCCTGCACAGCATGAGCGGTTTGCCTGGGCTGCGTGAGCAGGTTGCGGCGCTGACTATCTCCCAGCCCGACGCGATGAACCGCTATAGCGAGGTGATCCGCACCCATCTGGCGCTGGTATTCGAAGCAGCCGATACCTCCGGGGATCCCACGGTGTCACGGGCCCTGCTGGCCATGTTCAGCTTTATGCAGGGCAAAGAGCTCGCCGGGCAGGAGCGCGCCCTGGCGGCGGCGGGTTTTACCTCGCGGCACTTCGATGACCCTACGCATCAGCAGCTGCTGGTGCTTATCGAGGGGCAGGAACGCTGCTTTAACACCTTTATGGAGTTTGCTGACGAGCGCTCTTTGGCGCTGTGGCAGCAACATCAGCGCACCGACAGCAGCGAGCTGGAGCGCTTTCGCCGTATTGCCTGCACCTGTGCCACGCCTGAGGGCGTTGCTAGTGATATCGCGCTGCGCTGGTTTGATATCACCACGGCACGTATCGACGGGATGAAAATTATCGAGGATCGGCTGGAGGAGAGACTGATGGCCTGCTGCGAGCAGCGGATCGGCGATGCACAACGCTGCGACGCTCTGCAACAGCAGGAGATTGCGCAGCTGCCGCAGCAGGATAGCCATTACGCGGCGCTGATCCCGCCCCAGCTCAGCCGTTCCGTACTTGAGCTTATCGAACGCCAGTCTCGCCAGCTGCAGGCGCAGGATGCGGAGCTGGCCACGCTGCGCGCGACGCTTGCCGACCGTAAGCTGGTGGAGCGCGCCAAAAGCGTGCTGATGCAGCACCACGGCATGAGCGAGCCGCAGGCCCACAAAATCCTGCGCGACATGGCGATGAAGCAGAACAAGAAGCTGGCAGAGATAGCAGAAGCGATGCTCTCCGTGGCGGCCATTATGGGAACATCAGCGAGTAAGTCCGCGTCGTAACCCTTACGGAGTAGCTGCACCGCCGGTGTGCAAATGGCCAACCGTTGCGGTGCAAATAACGCTCTACCCGCCGTCGAATTTAACTTATTCCCCTGATTTTAAAGCGCATCCTCAGATTGGCACACAAGCTGCATTACGGTAAGTACAGAAAGACTAAGCCAACGGCGGTTTAGTCAGCGTTTCGGATAAAGGCGTCCGTTAGCGTTCAGGAGACTGAGCGCTAACAGGACGCTTTTTTTTGCGCATTTTTCACCTTACAGGAAGCCGCAATGAAGCAAGACGACAGCAACACCGTGGTGAGTCTCTCCCGCCGCCGATTTCTGGCAGGCAGCGCGCTGCTGGGCGGCAGCATGCTGTTACCGGGTTTTATGAACAGCGTCTGGGCGGCAGGCTCTGATGCGCCAGAGAAAAAAGAGATCCGCGTGGGCTTTATCCCGTTAACGGACTGCGCCTCGGTGGTGATGGCAGCGGTAAAGAAGTTTGATGAGAAGTACGGGATCAAAATCATCCTCAGCAAAGAGTCCAGCTGGGCCTCGGTGCGCGACAAGCTGGTCTCCGGCGAGCTTGATGCTGCCCATGTGCTGTACGGACTGGTATATGGCCTGCAGCTCGGCGTCTCTGGTCCGCAGCATGATATGGCGATGCTGATGACCCTCAACAACAACGGCCAGGCGATCACCCTCTCAAACCAGCTGAAAGCGGCGGGCGTGACCGATGCGGCCTCGCTGAAGAAAACCATTGAGGGCAGCGCAAAGGGAACCTACACCTTCGCCCAGACGTTTCCCACCGGCACGCATGCCATGTGGCTCTACTACTGGCTAGCCAACGCCGGGATCCATCCCTTTAACGACGTCCGCAACGTGGTCGTGCCGCCGCCGCAGATGGTGATGAACATGAAGATCGGCAACATGAGCGGCTACTGCGTCGGCGAACCGTGGAACCAGCGCGCCATTCTCGACGGGATTGGCTTTACCGCCGCGACCACACAGGAGATCTGGCCCGATCATCCGGAAAAAATTCTTGGCACCACCTCGGCGTGGGTAGCCGCCAATCCCAATACGGCCCGCGCCCTGACCGCAGCGGTGCTGGAGGCCTCCCGCTGGATCGACACCTCCGACGCCAACCGCATTGAAACCGCGAAAGCCATAGCGGGGCGCGCCTACGTCAACACCTCACCCGAGACCATTCAGGGACGGATGCTCGGTGACTATGACAACGGGCTGGGCAAGAAGTGGAAAGACGCTCACGGCATGCGCTTCTTCAACGATGGGGCGGTGAACTATCCGTATCTCTCAGACGGTATGTGGTTCCTGACCCAGCACAAACGCTGGGGGCTTATCGATGCCGACCCGGACTATCTGGCGGTCGCGAAGACGATCAACCGCACCGATCTCTATAAGCAGGCGGCGACGGCGGTAGGAGGCATCAACCTGCCCGCCAGCGATATGCGCAGCAGCACCCTGTTCGACGGCAAGGTATGGGACGGCAGCAACCCCGCTGACTACGCCAACAGTTTTGCTATGAAACGCTAAGTGAGGCCGACATGTCTATCAACACCAAAACGAATGTGGTTACGCTGGCCGCCGAGCCGGAGAGCGCGGAGATCCTGCCCCTGAAAACGGCTATACCGACGCCGCCGTCGGAGGTGACAAAACCAGTACCTGCCAGCCGCCTGCGTAAAGGCATCCATGGCGCAGTGAAGAAAGCGGTGCCCGGACTGCTGGGGGCGATTGTGCTGATCGTCCTCTGGCAGATCGCCGCCTTGAGCAGCAATGGCTTTCCGACGCCGCTGAAAACCTGGGACGCGGCCAAAATCATCTTCGCCGAGCCGTTTTATATCGCCGGGCCGAACGACATGGGCATCGGCTGGAACGTGCTGGCATCGCTCAAACGCGTGGCGCTGGGCTTCGGTCTGGCAGCGCTGGTGGGGATCCCCCTCGGCTTTCTCATCGGCCGCTTTAGCTTTATTGCCAACATGCTCAACCCGGTTATCGCCTTGCTGCGCCCGGTCAGCCCGCTGGCCTGGCTGCCGATTGGCCTGCTGCTGTTCCAGCGCGCAGAGCCTGCCTCGGCGTGGACCATCTTTATCTGCTCTATCTGGCCAATGATCCTCAACACCGCCGAAGGGGTGATGCGCATTCCGCAGGACTATCTCAACGTCGCGCGGGTATTGAAGCTCGGTGAGTTCACCGTGATGCGCAAAATCCTCTTCCCCGCCGTGCTGCCGCACATTCTGACCGGGGTTCGCCTCTCAATCGGTATCGCGTGGCTGGTGATCGTCGCGGCAGAGATGCTGACCGGCGGCGTCGGGATCGGATTCTGGATCTGGAACGAGTGGAACAACCTCAACGTGGAAAACATCATCATCGCCATTCTGCTGATTGGCGTCGTGGGAATGCTGCTTGAGCAGGGCCTGATGGCCATTGCCCGCCGGTTTAGCTACGGCAACTAGTCACAAGAACCTCAGGAGCCTGATATGAAACACGAGAAAGCCATTATCCGCGTAGAGAACGTTACCCAGCGCTTTCACACCGCACAGGGGCCGTTCCTGGCGCTCGACAACGTTAGCTTTGAGCTTGCGCGGGGCGAAACCGTCAGTCTGATCGGTCACTCCGGCTGCGGGAAGTCCACGCTGCTGAACCTGATCGCCGGGCTGAGCCAACCCACCGAAGGCGTGCTGCTCTGTAATGACCAGGAGATTAACGGCCCAGGCCCGGAGCGCGGCGTGGTGTTTCAAAACCACTCCCTGCTGCCGTGGCTGACCGCCTTTGACAACGTTGCCCTCGCGGTAGAGCAGGTCTTTAAAGGGAAGATGAGTAAGAGCGAGATGCAGGCGTGGATCGAACATAACCTTGAGCTGGTGCATATGGGGCACGCCATGCACAAACGTCCTGGGGAGATCTCCGGCGGCATGAAGCAGCGCGTGGGTATTGCCCGGGCGCTGGCGATGAAGCCGAAGGTGTTGCTGATGGACGAACCCTTTGGCGCGCTGGATGCCTTAACCCGCGCCCATCTGCAGGATGCGGTAATGGAGATCCAGTCCCGCCTGAATACCACCATTCTGCTTATTACCCACGACGTTGATGAAGCGGTGCTGCTCTCAGACCGGGTCATGATGATGACTAACGGTCCTGCGGCAAAGGTTGGCGAGGTGCTGCATGTCGAGCTGGAGCGCCCGCGCTCGCGGCTCACCCTGGCCAACGACTCACGTTTCCATCACTACCGCCAGCAGGTGCTGCATTTCCTGCATGAAAAACACCGGGCCGTGGCCTGAGACAGCGGGTGAGGTAAGCAGAATGGATAAACCTGTCCTGATTGTGATTGGCAACGGCATGGCGGGCGTGCGGCTGGTGGAAAGGCTATGCGAGCTGGCCCCGGCGCGCTACCGGATTGTGATTGTCGGTGACGAAGCGCAGCCCGCCTATAACCGCATCATGCTAACGCCGGTGCTGGCGGGTGAGAAACGCTTTACGGACATCGTTACCCACGATCGAGCCTGGTATGAGCGTTACAACGTCACGCTTATCGGGGGATCCCCGGTGACGGCGATTGACCGTAAAGCCCGTACCGTATGGGTTAACGATCGGCCGCTGGGTTACGATCGTCTGGTCATCGCCATCGGCTCGCTGCCTTTTATGCCGCCGCTGCCTGGTGCCGATCTGCCGGGTATCTATGGCTTTCGCAATCAGCAAGACGTGGAGAACATTCTGCACGAGCTGGTTCCTGCGCAATCAGCAGTGGTTGTTGGTGGCGGGGTACTTGGCGTCGAGGCGGCAGCAGCACTGGCGCTGCGCGGTATGCAGGTCACGCTTCTGCACCGGGGGCCACATCTGATGGATCAGCATCTGGATCGGCATACGGCAGATCTCCTACGCAATGAACTGACGGCGCGCGGTATTGAAACGGTACTGGAGGCAGAGACGATAGCCTATAGCGCCGATGAAAGCGGACATGTTCAGGCTGTGAATCTCCGTGACGGGCGGGCTATTCCTGCCCGGCGGGTCATCGTTGCCGCTGGCGTGCGGCCCAATATTACCCTGGCGCAGAAGGCCGGACTGGACTGCGCCCGCGGCATTCTGGTTAATGACCAACTGCAAACCTCCGATCCGCATATCTCGGCCATTGGCGAATGCTGTCAGATGGGTGAACAGACCTTTGGGCTAGTGGCCCCGTGCTGGCAGCAGGCGGAGGCCCTGGCGGCGCGTCTGGCGGGCGTGAGCGTACCGCCTGCCGTTCATGACGTACCGCTGCGCCTCAAGGTCACCGGTATCCATCTCTTCTGCGCCGGAACGCTGCACGGCGGACAGGACGCGGAGATCCATTCCACCTTCGATCCCTTTGACGGCCACTATCGTCGTCTGCTTATCCAGAACAACCAGCTAAAGGGTGTGCTGCTGTGGGGAGATATCAGCGACGGGGCGGAATACCTTGCCCGTCTGGATCATCCTCAGTCCAGCCTGTTTATGCCCGACGCGCCCAATCCCTCTTCTTTGAAAGATCCGTTATCCACGACGATAGCGAGGAGCAATGTTATGTCAAAACCCGTTTTAGTGATGGCCGGACACGGCATGGTAGGTCACCATCTTCTGCAACAGCTGGTCGAGCGTGAACTGCATCTTCGCTATCAGATTATCGTTTTCGCCGAAGAGAATAGACCGGCCTACGACCGAGTGCATCTCTCGGAATACTTCTCCGGGCGCAGCGCGGCGTCGCTGTCGATGGTAGAGAGCGACTTCTTTGAATCAACCGGCATTGAGTTACGCCTCGCTAACGGCATCGAGCATATCGATCGCCATCGCCGATATGTAGTCGACAAGCAGGGGCGGCAGACCGCCTATGACGCGCTGATTCTGGCGACCGGATCCTATCCGTTTGTGCCGCCAATCCCCGGTAACGACAGGCCCGGCTGTCTGGTTTATCGCACTATTGACGATCTGGCGGCGATTCAGGCCTGTGCGGAGAAAGGCAGCGTCGGTGTGGTGGTTGGCGGCGGCCTGCTGGGACTGGAAGCCGCTAACGCGCTGAAGCATCTCGGTCTGCAAACCCATGTCGTAGAGTTCGCTCCGCGGCTGATGGGCGTTCAGCTCGACGAAGGCGGGGCGGCCATGCTGCGCCGCAAGATTGAAGCGCTGGGCGTGCAGGTGCATACCGGTAAAGAGACGCGGGAGATTGTTCCGGGGGAAAGCAGCCACTACCGGATGGTTTTTGCCGACGGCAGCCATCTGGAGACCGATCTGGTGCTCTTCTCCGCTGGGATCCGACCAAGGGATCAGCTCGCCAGAGAGTGCGGCCTGGAGGTTGGCCCGCGTGGCGGGATTGTGATTGACGATCGGTGTCGTACCTCCGATCCGGCTATCTTTGCCGTCGGGGAGTGCGCCCTGTGGAGCGGACAGATTTTCGGGCTGGTGGCACCGGGTTACCAAATGGCGCGTACCCTGACGGAGACGCTTGCTGGCAACGAGGCGGCCTTTAAAGGCGCGGATATGAGTACCAAGCTGAAACTGCTTGGCGTCGAGGTGGCATCGGTGGGCGATGCCCATGGTCGCACGCCGGGCAGCGAAAGCTATAGCTGGGTCGACGGCCCGGCAGAGATCTATAAAAAGATTGTGGTATCGGCGGATCGCAAGCGTCTGCTGGGCGCAGTGCTGGTGGGTGACAGTAGCGAATACAGCACGCTGTTACAGATGATGCTCAACGATATGCCGCTTCCCGCCAGTCCCGAGGGGCTGATCCTGCCCGCCAGCGCAGGCGGTGCGCCCCAGGGGCTGGGCGTCGCGGCATTGCCGGACGGGGCACAGATCTGCTCCTGCCATAACGTCAGCAAATCTGACATCTGCAATGCCGTGAAGGGTGGCTGCGGTGACATGGCCGCGATTAAGTCCTGCACCAAAGCGGCCACCGGCTGCGGCGGCTGTGCGGCGCTGACTAAACAGGTGATGGAGTTCGCGCTGAGTGAAATGGGCGTTGAGGTAAAAAAAGATATCTGCGCGCATTTTGCCTATTCACGGCAGGAACTCTATCACCTGGTGCGCGTAGGCAACATCCGCAGCTTCGATGAGCTGATCGACAAACATGGCCACGGCTACGGGTGTGAAATCTGTAAACCGCTGGTAGGTTCAATACTGGCGTCGTGCTGGAATGACTACCTGCTCAAGCCGCAGCATCTGCCGCTACAGGACACCAACGATCGCTTCTTTGCCAATATCCAGAAAGATGGCACCTACTCGGTGGTGCCGCGCATCCCGGCCGGAGAGATCACGCCTGACGGGCTGATCGCCATTGGCCAAGTCGCCAAGCGCTACAACCTCTATACCAAAATTACCGGCGGGCAGCGGGTCGATCTCTTTGGGGCGCGAGTGGAGCAGCTCCCGGAGATCTGGCAGCAGCTCGTGGAGGCCGGATTTGAAACAGGGCACGCCTACGGTAAGTCGCTGAGGACGGTGAAATCCTGCGTCGGCTCCAACTGGTGCCGCTACGGCGTACAGGACTCTACCAATCTGGCGCTGCGGCTGGAGAATCGCTACAAGGGACTGCGCTCGCCGCACAAGATTAAAATGGCGGTTTCGGGCTGTACCCGCGAATGCGCTGAAGCGCAAAGCAAAGACGTCGGGGTTATCGCCACCGACAAAGGCTGGAACCTCTACGTCTGCGGCAACGGCGGCATGAAACCCCGGCACGCGGATCTGCTCGCCCAGGACCTGAGCACCGAGGCGCTGATCCGGACCGTGGATCGTTTCCTGATGTTTTATATCCGCACCGCCGACCGGCTGCAACGCACCAGCACCTGGATGGATAATCTTGAGGGCGGCATGGATTACCTGCGTCAGGTGGTACTGGAAGATAGCCTGAATATCGCCGCCGAACTCGAAAGCGAGATGCAGGCCGTGGTGGCGACCTACCAGTGCGAATGGCAGACCACGCTGGCGTCTCCCGATCGCCTCGCGCTGTTTAAACCCTTTGTTAACAACGATGAACCCGTACAGGCGGTGCAGGGCTGGGTGGAGATCTGTGACCTGGACGAGATCCCGGCCAATGCCGGTATGGCGGCCCGGCTAACCCACCAGCAGATTGCGCTGTTTCACCTGCCGGATCATCCCCAGAAGGTATTTGCCCTCAGCAACCACGAGCCGAACAGCGATGCCAACGTGCTGGCGCGCGGACTGCTGGGCGACGTGAAGGGCGAACCGGTCGTGATTTCCCCTCTGTATAAGCAGCGGTTCCGCTTGCAGGATGGCCGCAGCGTCGACGACGGGCAAAGCGCGCTGAGCGTCTGGCCGGTGAAAGTAGAGGGCGGGCGCGTCTGGGTACAGGAGCAGCCTGCGAGCCACATCGATCGACCCGCTGCCATGATTGAGACGATCAGCCTATGAGCAGCGCGACGGTTACCACTACCTGCGCCTACTGCGGCGTCGGCTGCGGGGTAAAGATGCAGCCCCATGCAGAGGGATTTACCGCCAGCGGCGACGGCGCGCATCCGGCTAATCTTGGGCGACTGTGTGTGAAAGGCAGCGCCCTGGGAGAGACGCTGGATCTCAACGGACGTCTGCTGCATCCTGAGATTGACCGCCAGCCGGTCAGCTGGTCACAGGCCTTAGATGCTGTCGCGCAGGGATTGCAGGCTATCATTCGCGATCATGGCCCGCAGGCGGTGGCGTTTTACGGCTCCGGCCAGCTGCTGATGGAGGACTATTACGTTGCGAACAAGCTGATGAAGGGTTTTATCGGCGCGGGAAATATGGATACCAACTCGCGGCTGTGCATGGCCTCGGCGGTGGTAGGGTATAAACGGGCGTTTGGGGCTGATGCGGTGCCGTGCAGCTATCGGGATCTGGAGCTGGCCGACTGCGTGATCCTGACCGGATCGAATGCCGCCTGGGCGCACCCGGTGGTCTATCAGCGGCTGGCCCAGGCTAAAAAAGCAAGGCCGGAGATGCGTATTATCGTCATCGATCCGCGTCAGACCGCCACCTGCGACATTGCCGATCTGCATCTGCCGCTGCGTCCCGGCAGCGACGCCGCCCTGTTTTGCGGTGCGCTGAACGCCATGGCTGAGCGTGACCTGTTGGACAGTGACTTTCTCCAGCGTCACACCCAGGGTAGCGATGAAACTCTGGCGGCGGCGCGTGACTGGACGGAGGAACACACCGCTGCGTTCTGCGGATTGCCGCTGACCCAACTGCGGACATTCTTTCAAATGATTGCCGATAGCGATCGTCTGGTCACGCTCTACTCAATGGGCATTAACCAGTCCAGCTCAGGCGTAGACAAGTGTAACGCTATCATTAACCTGCATTTAGCGACGGGCAAAGTAGGGCGCGAAGGCTGCGGTCCGTTTTCGATAACCGGTCAGCCAAATGCCATGGGCGGCCGGGAAGTAGGTGGGCTGGCTAACCAGCTGGCATCACACATGGGCTTCACTAAAGAAGAGATTGATCGTGTAGGGCGCTTCTGGAAGAGTGACAACGTCACAAAAAGTGCAGGACTTAATGCCGTTGAGCTGTTCCGCGCAATAGAACAAGGCCAGATAAAGGCGGTATGGATCATGGGCACTAACCCACTGGTTTCACTCCCGGATGCGGATCGGGTCCGCGCCGGACTTGCGCGCTGCCCGCTGGTCATTGTTTCCGACGTCATGCGCGATACCGATACCACCCGTGCAGCCCATATCTGCCTACCGGCGCTGGCCTGGGGCGAGAAGAATGGCACCGTCACTAACTCTGAGCGCTGTATCTCGCGCCAGCGCGCTTTTCTTCCTGCACCGGGCGAGGCGAAGCCAGACTGGTGGATCCTAAGTCAGGTCGCCCAGCGGCTAGGGTTCGGCGAGGCGTTTGCCTGGCAGCATCCGGCAGAGATATTTCGCGAGCACGCGGCGCTGTCCGGTTTTGAGAATAACGGTTCGCGGGCGTTTGATATTAGCGGTCTGGCGCAGCTTACCGACAGGGAGTGGGATGAGCTGCGCCCGGTACAGTGGCCGGTTAACGCGGCAAATCCGCAGGGCAGGGAGAGGCTGTTTACCGACGGGCGTTTCTTCCATTCTGACGGCAAAGCGCGGTTAATCGCCATTACGCCCCGGCTGCCGATCAATCAGCCGACGTCCGTTGCGCCGCTGATTATGAACACCGGCAGGATCCGCGATCAGTGGCATACCATGACCCGCACCGGCAAATCCGCGCGCCTGATGCAGCATATCAGCGAGCCGTTTTGTCAGTTTCATCCTGCTGATGCGCCGGACGTTCAATATGGCGATCTGGTGCGGGTCTCATCCTCCCACGGCTGGCTGCTGCTGCGTGCCCGGCCCGATAGCCTGCAACCGCGCGGCAGCGTGTTTGTGCCGATGCACTGGAACAGCCAGTTTAGCCAGCAGGCGAGGGTAGATGCGCTGGTCGAGGCAAATACCGATCCGCTATCGGGGCAGCCGGAGAGTAAACACATGCCAATCAGCCTACGTCGCTGGGCTGCCGCCTGGCAGGGCGAGCTGTTTATGCGCGGCACTCACCTGACGCCGCCCGCCACGGCATACTGGAGCCGGATCGCGCAGCCCGATATCACGCACTACGTCCTGGCGGACTCCTCAATACCGAAGGATTGGCTGGCATGGCTCAACGAGTATGCTGCTGCCGGGGAGTGGATCTGCCAGTCGGCCCACCTCGGTGAAAAGGGATTTAACCTGCTCGAATGGGCAGACGGCGAACTGCAGCTGGCATTTTATGCCCACCGGGATCGACCTGGAGTGGATCGCCAGGCGGTAGTAGCTGCGTTCGGCCAGCCTCCACAGACCGCTCCGCAGCGTCTGGCTCTGCTGGCCGGTACGGCTGGGAAGGGTAAGGCTTCAGCGGGGGCAACGATCTGCAGCTGCTTTGCGGTAGGCGAACGCAAGATTGCGGATGCCGTGCGCCAGGGATGCAGCAGCGTGCAGCAGCTCGGCGCACAGCTTAAGTGCGGAACTAACTGCGGCTCATGTATTCCGGAGTTAAAGAAGATCCTTGCCGAGCAACTCGCTTTCAATTCAGGTATGTCTTAATCGTGTGAGGCCATTGTTCTGCTAGCTTAATGATTTAGCTGAAGTTGGTAACCGGAGGTTATCTTTGCTGATTAAACTGAAACGAACACGTTCGCACAATGAGGACCGCAAGCTGGCCCTGTGGCTCGCCACGGCGGCTGGCCTGCTAAACGCCATCGCGCTTGGCGCTTTCGGCTTCTTTCCCTCCCACATGACCGGTAACACCTCGCAGCTCTCCAGCGAAGTTTCTAATACGGACCTACGGGACGTTCTGTTTTTTAGCGCCATCATCGTGGCGTTTGTTTGCGGGGCGGTGCTTGCCCGCATCATCGTGCTGTGGGGGATCGTGCATAACTGCCGGCTGATTTTCTGTCAGATCCTGTTCGCCGAGGGTCTCTTTTTAACCGGCATATCGCTGTATGAGATCTACTTTCATGCGTTCTCATCGAACCGGGAGATTGTGGTCATTCTTTGCGGCCTGATGGGGCTGCATAACTCAACGTCTACGCAGCTGTCGAGCGGGCGGGTCAGATCGACACATATCACCGGTACGTTAACCGATGCCGGGATCTCGCTAGCGTCCGTGCTAGCAGCCATGCTGCGCCGGGATTTCTCTAAAGATAGCGCTGCACAAAAAAGTCAGCTTAAGACTCATCTGACGACAATCTTCTCATTTCTCACCGGCGGCATCGCAGGCCTGTTCCTGTTCAGATGGTTCGGTTTTACGGCCATGTCGGCGGTTGGTGTAGTGCTGATGGCGATTGCTGCACTGTCGATTATTAGCGTTACCGTTCGGGTTAGAAAAGCACGTGCAGCGATGCGCGGGGTATCGTAAGCATTAGTTAATCGAACCACGTTGGGCGATCTGACGTGGCGATATCCATGCTTACTTTTATCTGTTCAGGAACAATCCTGGTTAGCGACAGCTCCGGCAGCTCGTTAATGTCGAAAAAGCCAATATCGGTGGATTCGTGGCTTAATGCCAGGCTTCCACCGAGCTCTTCGCACAGGAAGATAAGCTTGTAAACGTGCCAAGGGTAGGGTGGATGACCATGAAGATTGCGATCCCACACGCCCAGCAGTTTTGTCACTTTTACGCTGAGCCCGGTTTCTTCTTTAACTTCCCGGCTCACGGCTATAGATGGTGTATCGCCGACGTCCGCCCAACCACCGGGTAAACTCCATAACCCATCGTCAGCTTCGCGAACCATCAGAATTTTGCCTTCGCGGAGGATAAATGCACGAACGTCCGTTTTGGGAGTCGCATAACCGATTTCAGAGACGTGATTCCATGTCTTAGCGTCAATGTCAAAGCGGGAGCCGATCAGCTCAACGGCCATCTGCTGAAGAGCTTCATAGCGCTCACGATCGAAAACATCCCTGGCGTAGGTAAGTCCGGTCTGGGCGATGGCATTGAGTTTTTTAGCAAGCTCGGTGATATCAACAACCTTTAAATCGTCTGGCATCGAGTTTTCCTCTGGTTTGTCGTTATGGTTCATCCGGATAAAAACAAAGAAAGGAAATGATAGTCGTGTTGTGTACACGAAGAGAAGGGTAAGAGTGCTGATTCTTATGTGTTAGTGGATATGGTTAGGACTGCGGATGATACTTCATATGCAATTTAACATAATATACATTATACGCACTAAGGTCATAGAGATAAGAATCTGCGATATTGGGCCTTAACAATGTCAGACACCTGAACTCTATTTGGATGAAGTTAACCGGCTCAAAATCATTCAGGATGTTGTCGACCAGTGTCTTCACACTGATTGCCGCACAGCGCCTGAGCATTTCCGATCGCCAGTGCCGACGCCTTCTTTCGCGTTACCGTGAATCTGGCCCACTGGGTATGGCTAACCGCCGTCGCGGAAAACCCAGCAACCATCAGTTGCCTGATGGTCTTGCCCGGTACACACTCAATATTATCCGCGAACGCTATACTGACTTCGGGCCGATGCTGGCGTGTGAAAAACTCGCGGAACTGCACGATGTCCATCTGTCCAAAGAAACTGTCCGGTCGCTCATGGTTAAAGCCGATCTCTGGATCCCCCGTAAATAACGAGCTCCAAAAATTCAGCAACCACGCTATCGGCGGGCCTGCTGCGGCGAACTGATACAGATAGATGGCTGCGACCATCACTGGTTCGAGAACCGTGCACCCACCTGTACCGCACTGGTCTACGTTGACGATGCGACGAGCCGCCTGATGCAGCTTCGTTTCGTGAAATCTGAATCGACCTTCACTTATTTTGAAGCCTATCTGATTGAAGAAAATGAGTTAAGCCGCAGAGCTATTGGAAAGTACATTGAGGTCTGGCATTACCCGGATGACGGGAAAGAACTCCGGCTAAACGGAGTCGTTCTTCCCTACTCCACCTATGATCGTCTTCAGGAAAGGTACAAGGAAATGACATGGATCTGATGGCAGATATAGTCAGGAGTAATGCTTTTTACGTAATCGCCTATATTTTTCTAGGTAGTTAATTGATATATATAGCCTTTGTTAAGCAAGCTTTACAAGCAATGCTAAGTTGACTTATCGAGATGTCCGTTAATTAGTCAGTATGGACTCAACCCCACGAATCAGGCCGGGGAAATAAGACTGATCTATCACTATGCCACCCTTAAGCGTCCACCCTTCATCTTCTTGAGGGCTGGCAGTAAAGTTGAAGCCGATAATATCACCGCCTTCCACCTCACGGAGTTCAAACGCAAATACCGGCACTCTTGGCGTGAATAATTCAGGAGCCACTTCTATGTTGTTCGAAACTTTTTTATAGAACCGCGAAAGCATGTTCCGAAGCCTTTCCAAGTCAAAAAGAGTCAGCTCACACTCGCATTGCAGCTTTATGGAAGGTTCCTCAATCTCCAGCCAGCACACAATGAGATCTTGTCGGCGGTCTTCCAGAACTTCGATTCGCTCGACAAAGGAGAAGCGGAATAAGACACTTTCGTTTTTGATTTCAAACATTATCGAACCGCCTCTATGTGATAGTGCATTACTGTCCACATTAAATAAAGCAATTTATTTGCAAAATTTTGATAGCGCCCCTGCAAGCGCCCTAGGGTTCTCCCATGACATACAGTGTCCACATGTCGGTAAAATAACCGTTGATATATCAGAGCCTGTCAGGAAGGCAAAATCATCATCAGGTAGAGAATATTCACCGAATATCAGCTGTTTCTTAATGGGAAGTTGAATAAATAAATCCTTCCAGTTATTGCCTGATATAAGGCTCGCAGCACCACGCCATACCGCCCACGGTGCATCGACATCCAGACTGGCTGACCAAGGAGTGGAGTCCTGTGCCACCATTTGTTGCCACCCGCTGTCGATAAATTCATCCTCGCCGTAGCTACAAATCTTTTTACTGAAAAAACCACCACCGGGATGAAAGTTAGGTTCGGATACGACCAATCCTAACAGGTACTCTTCGAGTAAACCTGCCGCTTCGATACTAATACAGCCTCCCATACTGTGCCCATAGAGGTAGCAATGCTCGATGCCCAAATGCGCCACCAACTCGACTACACGCTAGCCTGATCAGAAATTGAGTAACTGTAATCCCTGGGCTTTTGGCTATATCCGCAGCCAGGTAAATCAATGAGAATGGCCCTTCTGCCACTAAAAAGAGGGTCTGTTACAACGCGTGGATATTCGTAGGAGGAGGCACAACCTAATCCATGAACAAAGAGCACCGGTGCTCCCGTCCCAGGGAAGTCGTGCCAACGCACAAGGCAATTAGCAGTGGATGATAAAAAAGAGTTCATTTTTTTAGCCTTTAGATAACCAGTAATGAGCAGCTTGCCGTTATTTTTTTATGACCTGATAAAAAAAGTATGTCATCGCTCATCAACTGAACGAAGAAGGGAGCAAATGTCCCGCATCAGATTACGTGCTGTCTGGCTAATGCCTCCAAGCTGAAAGAAGCCGTGAATGACGCCGAGATAGCGTTGTGCCGTGCACTTTACCCCCTGCTGGGTCATGCGAACAAACAAGGCCTCACCTTCATCGCGCAAAGGGTCATATTCCGCTGTTATGATATGTATCGGCGGCAGCCCCGAGAAGTCATTACGGAATAACGGACTGGCGTCGGGGTGGTTAAAATTAGTGTGAGGGAAATAGGCTTCGAAACCGGTAATTAGCGTATCACGAGTTATCACATAATCACTGCCGTTTAACTTATAGCTGTCAGATGATGCTGTTGCATCCAGCATAGGATAAATGAGTACCAACTGTCTGGGTAACCACTGCCCTGAACTTCTCACTCGCAACGCTGTTATCAGAGCAAGATGGCCGCCCGCGCTGTCTCCCATTAACGTTATACAATTACGGTCGATACCCAACGCTTGTGCGTGTTTCCATACAGTGTTAGCGGCATATTCGGCATCATCATGTGCTGCAGGATAAGTATGTTCTGGCGCTAAACGATACTGCACAGCAACAACACGGCAACCGCTCAGGAATGCCATTTGTCGCAATTGATTTTCATGGGTTGAAAAACCGCCACTCACAAAACAGCCACCATGATAATAGACAACCGCAGGTAACACTTTCCCTTCATTTAAGGGCGAGAAAATGCGCAACGGTATGGTGTCAATCATCATATCTTCAACGTTTACGCGTGTCTCAGTAACACCAGCCAGTGCTGTGCTTGCGACATAACCAGCCCGACGTTCCTGGAAGGTCTGATTACGCGATGACGGACGATCAGCAGAGATGAAGTCATTTACAAGATCTGCAATTTCTGGTTCAAGAGCCATAAAAATCCATCCTAGAGATGAAATTTGAGCAACAGGCTGAGAGTGTAATTTTTCAGGGAAATTTTTATAAGCTATTAAAAATAGTTAGCAGCGTCCGCCACCGGCACGACACTACCCGTTGAGTAATACTTGATCCTGACGGGTACCGTATAGGAGTATGTATAACAGATGAGTTAGGTATGCTCATTATAGGGCGATGAGATGACGGATGACGAGTTAGACATTTTACTGAAAGATAAAACTGACTTTAATAAACGGTTGCGACTGATCGCATGTTTATACGGTTGTGAGGATGAACGCAGCGTACTGGCTCTGAAACATCTTGCAGAGCATGACTTCGTCTACGTTGTGCGACGCTCTGCGTGGCAAGCCCTACAAGCGAAAGGCATTCTTATTCCAGAGCCCGTTGAACGACCGCGTTATGCAATCCTGTTAGAACGACTCCTTGAGCGCGCTAAACGCATCTGCCAGAAGGTGGGTGATTTCTGCGTGGGCTGGAGTATCTGAACATAATACACTCTACCTCAGGATCCCAGCATCAATCGATGCGACATGCGTCTTGCCGCAGAACGCCATCGACAAATCGAACTCATTACGAATGATATTGAGCGCCATTGTAACGCCCTCCTCGCCCAGCGCCCCTAATCCATACAGCATGCTGCGCCCGATATAGGTTCCTTTTGCACCCAGCGCAATCGCCTTGAGCACATCCTGCCCGGAACGTATCCCGCCGTCGAAATGCACTTCAATGCGATCGCCTACCGCTGCGACAATCTCCGGCAATACGGTAATCGATGACGACACGCCATCGAGTTGACGCCCGCCGTGATTGGAGACGATCAGCGCATCAGCGCCCGCCTCCACCGCCAGACGCGCATCTTCTGCGTCCATAATGCCTTTCACGACAAGCTTGCCGCCCCAGCGCTGCTTTATCCACTCAATATCCTGCCAGGAGAGCCGCGGGTCGAACTGCCGGGCCGTCCACTCCACCATCGCGTCGATATTATCCACGCCGCTGGCGTGGCCAATGATATTGCCGAAGTTACGGTTACGCGTGGCGAGCATACTGCGACACCAGCGCGGTTTGCCGGCAATATTAAGCAGGTTGCGCAGCGTCATTTTTGGCGGTGTCGACAGGCCATTTTTGATGTCTTTATGGCGCTGACCAAACACCTGTAAGTCCATGGTGACGATCAACGCGCCGCAATTTGCGGCTTTTGCGCGATCGATAAGGTTGGCGACGAACTGGCGATCGCGCATGACGTAAAGCTGGAACCAGAATGGATAGTAATCCGTCGCCTGCGCCACCGCTTCAATCGAACAAATACTCATCGTGGAGAGCGTAAAAGGAATGCCAAACTTTTTTGCCGCGCGCGCCGCAAGGATTTCACCATCAGGATGGATCATGCCGGTTAAGCCGGTGGGCGCAATGGCCACCGGCATCGCAACGGCCTGGCCGAGCATCACGCTGGCGGTGCTGCGCCCGGCAATATCGACCGCCACGCGCTGGCGAAACTCAAGGCGTTGTAAATCGGCTTCGTTGGCGCGATAGCTATATTCGGTCCATGAGCCTGCATCCACATAATCGTAAAACATTTTTGGCACCCGCTTACGCGCCAGCTGCCGTAACTCTTCGATGCAGGTTATGGTCATATCCGTTTCCCAATAAATTACGATTTAACGTAATCGGTATAGGCGTTCTGCAACGCAATGTGATCGGCAATATATTTAGCATCATGCCAAACGCCGTAAATAAACGATGAGGCGCGATTGACCAGGTTTGGCAGGCCGATGAAATAAATGCCCCGCTCGGCGGAAATACCGCGCTTATGAAACGGCACCCCTTTCTCGTCGAATGCGTCAACCTGCAGCCAGCTGAAATCAAATTTAAATCCGGTCGCCCAGATAATTGTCGTAATGCCCGCTGCGGCAATATCCAGCTGAGTAAGCGGATTGAGCAGGCACGCCGGATCGGGCAACAGCTCCCAGGCCTGTGGCTCCGGCGGCAGATCCAGCCCGTTGCGTTCAATGTAGGCGTCGGCATCGCGTAGTACGTCGAAGTAAGCTTTATCGCCCTCGGCGATATTCTCAGCCAGGCCTTCTGCGAAGTGCAGCACGCCGTTATCCCAGCTTTTGGTAATGCCGACAAGCGTAATGCCCATATGCGCCAGCCGGCGGAAATCCACGGTTTTGCCGCCTTCATAACCGCTCACCGCAAAGGCCACGTGCTCTTTCTTCGGCTTGATTTTAACTTCATCCCACAGGCCGAGCGCGCCGAGCCACCAGCAGTAATCACGGTTGCGATAAGCGCGCGGCGGACGGTAATGTTCCCCAACCGACAGATAAACCTCGCGCCCCGCTTTACGCAGCTCTTCGGCGATTTGCGTACCGGATGCCCCTGCCCCCACCACCATCACGCCGCCTGCGGGCAGCTGCTGTGGGTTTTTATAAACGGAGGAGTGGATCTGCTGCACCTCGGCGCTCTCTGGCACAATCTGCGGGAATGACGGCTTCTGGAACGGGCCCGTTGCGGCAACTACGTTGTCGGCTTCGAATTCACCGGCTGACGTCACCACCTTGAACCCGCTGCGCCCTGTCAGGCGCTCCACCTGATGAACCTCCACGCCGGTGCGTACGGGTGCCTTAAGCATCTTCACATAATCTTCGAAGTACTGCGCCATACGCTCTTTCGGCGGAAAGGCTTCCTGCGAGATATTGTCGAATTTAAGCGACGGGAAGCGGTCGTGCCAGGCAGGCCCGTTCGCCACCAGCGAATCCCAGCGCTCGGAGCGCCAGCGTTCAGCGATGCGGCTGCGCTCAAGAACAACGTGTGGCACGCCCATCAGCGCCAGATGTTCACTCATGGCAATACCGGCCTGACCGGCACCCACAATCACAGTATTGATTTTTTCTACTGACATAATAGATCCCTAAAAATTTAAATTTTATTAATGCCTGGCTTCAACGTTTAATACTTTGCCAAGCCCTAAAAATTTATTGGCGATAATTAACATCGTGGCGGTGACGGTAATATAAATAACCGACAGAGCCGCCAGCGTCGGGTCGGCAAACTCACGCACATAGTTATACATCGCCACCGGTAAGGTCTGCGTCGCCTGGGTGGTAATAAACAGCGATGCGGTAAATTCATTAAAGGAGAGAATGGCGGCAAACAGCCAGCCGCCGAACAGGCCTGGCAAAATCAGCGGCACGGTGATGGTCATTACGACGCGCAGCGGCGATGCGCCAAGGCTTGCCGCCGCCAGCTCAATACGCTGTTCGAGGTTTTTTAGCGACACGTACACGCTGCGCAGCACAAACGGCAGCACCAGCACGACGTGGCAGAAGATCACCAGCGGATAGCCGCGCCCGAGGTTGAGCTGTGACACCAGCATCAGCAGGCCCAGACCAATAGTGAAATGCGGGATAAACAGAGGCGACAGCAGAATGCCTTCCAGCACCTGCTTGCACGGGAATGAGTAGCGCTCAATGGCAATCGCCAGCGCGGCGCCCACGATCACCGCCAGCGACGATGCCCATGCGGTGACAATCAGCCCGGACCAGAAGCCGTGACGAAAATCATCGTAACTCACCGCCCGTTCGAACCAGCGCAGCGACCAGCCTTTCGGCGGGAAGAATAGCACCGAGGTGCTGCTAAACGAGGAGATAAACACCACGATGGTTGGCAGCAGCACAAAGATAAGAATAGCGGCGACCAGCAGGCGGCCCGCCAGCGTCATCAGTTTGTCGTTCATCGAACGGGTCATATCAATGCTCTCCCATCGCGTGCAGGAATCGGGTCATGCGTTTCAGCGCCATCAATAACAGGATGGTCAGGATCAAACCGGCAATGCTTAACGCGGCGGCAAACGGGAAGTTCATCGACGAGAAACCCAGCTGGTAGACCATGGTCGCCACGGTGCTGACGCGTCCGCCGCCAATCAGCTGCGGCGTGGCGAAGGCGCTAAAGGTCCAGGCGAACGCGGTGGTCAGGCTGGCGACAATGCCGGGGATAGAGAGCGGAATGGTCACTGTCAGCAAGGTGCGGAGCGGGCCCGCCCCGAGACTGGTGGCGGCTTTCTCATAATCGGGGTTAACGTGCGACAGCGCGGTGGCCAGCATCAGCACCATAATCGGCATGGTGACATGCACCAGCGCCACCACCACGCCAGTTTGCGTAAACATAAACTGAATAGGTGTTGAGATGACGCCCATCGCCAGCAGCAGGCTATTCAGGAAGCCGCTGTTGCCCAACACGATGATCCATGAATAGGTGCGCACCACTTCGCCGAGAAACAGCGGCGTAATCGCGATAATCAAAATAGTGGACTTGATCCACGTGGTGCGGGTGCGCACCAGCGCGTACGCCAGCGGATAACTCATCAGCAGACCAAAAATAGCGGTTTTGGCGCTAAGCATGACCGTGTTGATAAAGGCATCGGCATAAATGCTTTTAAACAGGCCGTTAAAGTTCGCCAGCGTAAATCCGCCCACGTCGAGCGAACCGGGAATATAGGCGCGCACGCTATATTGCATCACCGCGAACATCGCGATAACCAGCCCAAACGCGGTCAGCGTGGCGGGAATAATGAACCAGGGTAAGAATGTCGGTTTTCTCGTCATAGACGTTGCTGCCTGAGTAGTGTGTTGCCGGTAGAAACGGGGCGGCCCGCAAGCCGCCAGGGCAATCAATGAGACATGATGTTTTCAGAGAACCACTGACGCCACTCTGCGGTCTTTTCGGCGCGCAGCTGCGGATCGGTATTGATGGTGGCGTTCCACTGCTCCGGCGTGGTCAACATGCCCGGCAGTTTCGCCAGCTCGGGATCGATATGGGCGTTCGTCACCGTTGGGCTGCCGTGATAAATCTTCGCCACCTGCTGCTGGATCTCCGGCTTCAGGGCGATATTGATGAACTTATACGCGAGGTCGGCCTTGCGGGTGCCTTTGTTAATGCCAACGGTATCAACGCCCAGAACCGCGCCCTCTTTTGGCATCACCAGCTTGATGTTCACCCCTTCGGCAATCATGTGGTAGGCGTTCATTGACAGCATCACCTGCACGGGCGTTTCGCCGGTGGAGATCAGCTGCTGGCTATTGGCGTCATCGGTATAGAAGGATTTGATGTTCGGGATCAGCGCTTTCAACTTCGCCTGGCCCTGCTCCCAGTGCGCCGCATCGGTGCCGGAGAGTTTGGCGGAAACCGCAATGATATGGCTCGGATCCCAGTCAGGCAGCGCCAGCGTCCCTTTCAGCTCAGGCTTCCATAGATCGTTCCAGCTCTCAAAGGTTTCGCCCTTCGCCACCATGTCTGGACGATAGCCGATAGTGTAAACGTAGCCCCATACGCCGAGGTGATAAGGGCTGACTTTCGCCTGCTGCACCAGGTTCGCCGCGTTCGGGATTTTGCTCATATCGAGTTGTTCAAACAGGCCAGAGTTGGCGTACAGATAGCCCACATGCGCCGTCGTAAAGGTCACGTCCGTTTCCGGTGAGCCGCCCGCCAGTTTGGCTTTGTTCAGACGATCGATGGTGCCGCCCGTGACAAACTGCACTTCCACGCCGGTCTCTTTGGTAAATTCTTTGGCTATGGTCTCATCAATCAGATCTTTAAAACCGCCGCCCCATGTGCTGACAATCAGCTTATCAGCGGCCATCGCATGACCTGCGGTCAACACGCTCGTGGTCAACAACGTTAAGGCACAAATCTTACGCAACATATTCTCATCCCCAATGCATGAAATGGCTGTTGTAGCAATCTGAAACCCGGCGCGCCAACGCGGTGCGAACGGTGTTCCCTGGTGTGAAATCACTATGCCGATACGAGCCGATTCGGTAAAACAGCCTTTTCCTCGTCTTTGCGTCAGGATTTCTGACGCAAAAAAAATGGCCCTGTTTTGGCACGGGAAATGCAAGAAACCTGCACTATTAGAATGACTGCCGCCACATGAGGGCGTCAGCGATCTCAGGAGAACCTGCATGCTCAGTCGCATCACCCAGCGTCAGCTGGAATATTTTGTCGCCTCCGGAGAGGCGGGCAGCATCATCGGCGCATCGGAACGTATCCACGTCTCATCCCCGTCGATCTCTGCCGCGATTACCCACATTGAATCTGAACTGGGCGTGCAGCTGTTCGTGCGGCATCACGCGCAGGGGGTATCGCTGACCGCCATCGGTCATCAGGTTCTGAAGGAGGCGAAGCTCATTCTGGAGCAGATGGTGAACCTCTATACCATTGCGTCGGAATCCATGAACAATGTGCGCGGCCCGCTGCGCGTGGGCTGTCTGGATACGCTGGCCCCCATGCTGACGCCAGAACTGGTGTTCGGCTTTGGTCGCGCGTTTCCGGGGGTGCGCATTACGCTCGTGGAAGGTCACCATGAACAGCTGCTGAAACAGCTGCGCACTGCGGATATCGATATCGCCCTGACTTACGATTTAGTGCCCGCTAACGACATCGCATTTACTTCGCTGGCACAGCTGCCGCCGTATGTGATGGTGGGTGAACATCATCCGCTGGCGACGCAATCAGCGGTGACGATTCAGGATCTGGCGACCATGCCAATGGTTTTGCTGGATATGCCGTGGAGCCGCGAATATTTCCTTGGGCTATTTAGCGAGGCGGGCGTCACGCCGAACGTGGTCATGCGCTCCGGCAACATGGAGGTGGTGCGCGCGATGGTGGCCAACGGCGTCGGGTTTGGTATCGCTAACGTGCGGCCGAAAGCGCATCTCTCCCAGGATGGCAAGCGCCTGATTCGCGTGCGGCTGGCGGGGGTGAACAGGCCGATGCAGCTGGGTTACGCCACCGTGGCCCACACCCAGCACTCAATGGTGGTGAACGCTTTCGCCGAGCGCTGCCGCATGTTTATCTCCGACCAGTACATTCCCGGCATGGCAGCGCCCAGCTATTTCGACCCACAGGTGGTGCGGGTGGCGTGACGCCGTCACTTCTCGTCCCGGCGCGGTTATGAATATTAATACCCGCGAGCCGGGAACACCTGATTGGTAACCGGCTCACCGCGTGCGGCGCGCTGGATGTTCTCTGCGACCTGCTGTGCGGCGCTGGCGGGAATGGCGACAGACGCCAGATGCGGGGTGATCAGCACGTTTTCCATACGCCACAGCGGATCGCCTGGTGGCAGCGGTTCGCGGTCAAACACATCCAGCGTGGCTTCCGCAATCCGTCCGGTGCGTAACGCATCTGTCAGCGCCGCCTGGTCGACAATCGCCCCGCGCGATACATTGATGAACGCCGCGCCTGCCGGCAGACGCGCCAGCCGTTCTGCGCTAAGCATGCCTGCCGTGTGCGGCGTGAGAGGCAGCATCACCACTAAAATGTCGCTCTGGCTGAGAAAATCATCCAAAGATTCCAATCCGCTGCTACAGCGGACACCCGCAATCGCTTTTTGCGAACGCGACCAGCCACGCACGTCGAAACCCTGTCGCGCCAGTTCCTGCGCCGCATAACCGCCCAACTCCCCTAGCCCCAGCACGCCGACACGGACGCTGGAGGGCGAGCGCGGATGCAAATAGTGCCAGCGCTGTTCACGCTGCGCACGCTCGAACGCCGGAATATCGCGGGCGTAACGCAGCACCGCAAAAAGCACATAACCGGCCATCATGCGCGCCATATCAGGGTCGGACAGGCGAATGATCGGGATATCAGGCAGATCGTCACGCCCGACCAGGGAATCGACGCCCGCGCCGAGATTCACCAGTAGCCTGAGATGGCGGTATGGCGCAAAGAAACCATGCGGCGGTTTCCATGCCAGCGCATAGTGCACGTCATCAGGATTTTGCACCGTTTCGGCGCGGCAAATCGTTACGCCGGGCAAATAGGGTGCAAGTAAAGCTGACCACTCGTCGAAGCTGTCAAATTCGCTGTAAAACACAAGGGTGCTCATGCGACGCGGGCCTCCATCAGGTTGACCACCGCATCAATTGCCAGCTCGTACCCCATCGCGCCCAGCCCGGCGATCACGCCGGTTGCCGCTTTCGACACCATGGAGTGATGACGGAACGGCTCGCGCTTCCAGATGTTGCTCATATGCGCTTCGATGATCGGGCCGTCAAACATCAGCAGCGCATCAAGGATCGGCACGGACGTGTAGGTCAACCCCGCCGCGTTGATAATCAATCCCGCCGCGCTCTGTCGCGCCTCCTGAATCCAGTCGACCAGCACGCCCTCATGGTTGCTCTGGCGAAAATGCACTATCACCCCGTGCGATTCGGCGCGACGCTGACAGCGTTCGCCGATGCTGACAAAACTTTCGCTGCCGTAGGTGTCGTTTTTATCCAGCCCATACAAATTGGCGTTCGGCCCGTTGAGAAAATAGATATGCTGAGACATGCAAGCTCCTGATTAAACGTGCGGACGCGTAGCGACCATAGCTGGATGCGCATCGAAAACGGCGAACCATGCGGCGGTCAGCGGGTGGTCGTTGCGCCAGTTGAGTTCGGCGAAGCGGAAATCGAGATACCCCAGCGCGCAACCGATGGCAATCAGCCCGATATCGTGAGGGCGATCGCTAAAACCGCTGGCCTGACGCTCTATTTCCGCCAGGGCGGCGGCGACTTTTTTCAGCTGCGCGTCGGCCCAGCTCCGCCACTGTTTCTCAGGCGGGCGAGCGCTGTATTCATAGCGTGCCAGCAACGCCGCATCGATAATGCCATCGCCCAACGCCTGACGCGCAAGGCTCTGCCAGCGCGCATCCCCCTCTTGCGGGAATAAACCGCCCTGCGCGCGTGCGTTGAGGTATTCGCAAATGACCCGGCTGTCGTAGAGAGAGATCCCGCTTTCGGTACGTAGCGCCGGGACTTTAGCCAGCGGGTTAAACACGGCGATACGCTCGTCGCGCTCAATGGGATGCGCAGCGGAATCCAGCCGGTGTATCTCGTCAGCAAGACCCAATACTGTTGCGCACACCATCACTTTACGAACATAAGCAGAGGTCGCGGCGAAATAGAGCTGCATCATGACGCCACCGCCAGCAGCACTTTGCCGATGTTGGCATTGGCTTCCAGAATGCGATGCGCGTCTGCGGCCTGCGCTAACGGCAGGATTTGATAAACAATGGGCGCGATTTTGCCGGCGGCGATGAGCGGCAGGAGATGTTTGCTGATGCACTGCGCCAGCCGCGCTTTCTCGGCGGCGCTCTTTGGACGCAGCGTTGAGGAGGTGAGGATCAGCCCTTTCCGCATCACCTGTTGCAGGTCGAGTTCAATCTTCGCACCCTGCATAAACGACAGGCTGACATGACGTCCGCCCGATGCTAATACGCTCAGGTTACGCGCAACGTAATCGCCGCCAACGTTATCCAGCACCACATCCACGCCGCGCCCCTGAGTTTCCGCAAGGATAACCGCGACGAAATCTTCGCTGTGACGATCAATGGCGCGCCAGACGCCGAGCCGTCGCAGCGCGGCGACCTTTTCAGCGCCGCCTGCCGTCGCCACGACCCGCGCCCCGCACGCCTGCGCGCATTGAATGGCGAACGTCCCCACGCCGCTGGCCGCGCCGTGGATCAGCACGGTTTCGCCTGGCTGCAAACGCCCCAGTTCAAACAGGTTATGCCACACGGTAAACGCCGCTTCCGGCACCCCTGCTGCCAGGGCGAGAGGCAGCTTTTCCGGCACGGGTAAACAGAGTTCGGCGCGCGCCACGCAATACCCGGCATAGCCCCCGCCGTTAAGCAGCGCCATGACCGGCGCGCCGGGCACGACGGAGTCAACGCCCGCGCCTAGCGCCGCAACGGTGCCGGAGACTTCCAGCCCCAGCACATCGGTGACGCCCGGCGGCAACGGCATGCCGTTGCGCTGTAAGATATCGGGACGGTTCACCCCCGCACTGGCGACACGGATCACGATTTCGCCCGGCCCAGGCTGCGGCACGTTGCGCTCTACCTGGGCCAAAACCTCAGGGCCGCCCGGCTGGCGGGCGATGATAGCGTTCATCATTTCAGGTATCATCATCCCTGTTTCGCCGCGCTAAACGCGCATACGCCTTCATCATCAACGCTCACGCCTACCAGGCTGCCGATGGGCCAGCGCGTCAGCGAATTCAACCCGGACTGGCGCGCAAACAGCGAGGCGCTGCCAAGTGCCGGGACATCGAGATGCACATCCACATGATCGCCCTGGAAGACATGGGCGATCACCGTGGCGCTGAACAGCGAATGCGGGCCAAGCGGTGCCAGCTGCAGGTTTTCCGGACGCACATAGACATCAAGGCGTTCGCCCATCGTGGCATGCACACGTTCCGCCGGCAGGCGTAGCGTATTGCCGCCCAACTCCAGCATCGCCGCGCCGTCACGCCCGGCATAGCGCCCCGGCAGAATATTCACATCGCCCACAAATCCTGCGACAAACGGATCCAGCGGACGACGATAGATCTCATCCGGCGTGCCAATCTGGCGTACATGCCCTGCCGACATCACCACCACGCGGTCGCTCATGCTCAGCGCTTCACCCTGATCGTGCGTCACAAACACCGTGGTGACGCCAAGCTTGCGTTGAATCGCCTTCAGCTCTACCTGCATCGACAGACGCAGGTTTTTATCCAGCGCCGAGAAAGGCTCATCCAGCAGCAATACTTTGGGGCGGATGACCAGCGCTCGCGCCAGCGCCACACGCTGCTGCTGGCCGCCTGAGAGCTCACGCGGCTTGCGATGGCCGTAACCGGACAGCTTCACCAGCGCCAGCGCCTGCTCAACGCGCTCGGCGATTTCAGCTTTTGGCACACCGCGCATACGTAGGCCGTAGCCGACATTTTTTTCCACCGTCATATGCGGGAACAGCGCGTAGTTCTGAAACACAATGCCGATTTCACGCTGGTATGGCGGTATCTCAGTAACCAAATCGCCATCAATAAAGATTTCGCCGCCATCCGCCTCGGCGAAACCCGCCATCAGGTTCAGCAGCGTGGTTTTGCCGCAGCCGGAGGGGCCGAGCAGCGTAATAAATTCCCCTTCTTCTATCGTCAGGGAGATTTTGTGTAGGGCGATGGCGTCGCCAAAGCGTTTCAGGACACCGTCAAGCTGTACGGCGACAGGGGCTTTGTTGGCGACGGAGTGCAGCGTTTCGGGCTGCGGGAATGTGGTGACTTCGGCACTTACCATGGACTCTCCAGAAACGGGCTATCAGATGCGTGTCACCAGCATACGGGTTAAGCGCGCATCACGCGGTTAGTGCTTCCTGAAGCTGGCGTTTGGAAAAGGTAAAGCAGAGAAAAAGGTGACAATGTCACCTTTTTTAACGCATCCATGCGGCAAGACGGCGCAGCATGGCATCGCAGGCGGCTAACTGTTCAACAGTGATAAACTCATCGGGTTTATGGCCCTGCGCCATACTGCCCGGCCCGCAGATCACGCTGGGAATGCCAGCCTGATGGAACAGTCCGCCTTCCGTACCGAATGCTACGGTGCTAAAGGCGTCAGAACCGGTGAGATGAGCAATCAGCCGCGCGGCGGCGCTGTGCGCTGCGGTATCCAACCCGGGATAGCCGCTGATGGGATAAAAGCGAATGGCGGCGTCGGCATTGACGGCGTGCATGTGCGGCAGCAGCTCCCGCTGCGCGTAACGCTCCAGCGCCTGCGTCACCTGCTGCGCGTCATCCTGCGGCAACGTGCGCACTTCGAAGTCAAACGTACAGTCGGCAGGCACGATATTCAGCGCCCGTCCGCCCTGAATCACGCCAGTTTGCACCGTAGTAAATGGCGGCTCGAAACGCGGATCCTGGCGCTCAGGCGCGGCCAGTTGCTGGCCTATCACCGTAAGGCGGTGAATCAGCTTTGCGGCGTATTCAATGGCATTGACCCCCTGCGGCGCATAGGCCGAATGGCAGGCCGCGCCCTGCACTTCGCAGCGAACCCCGAGCTTGCCTTTATGGCCGAGCACCGGCTGTAGTTCGGTGGGTTCGCCAATGAGGCAGATATCGGGCTTGTCCGGGCGGCTCGCCAGCGCATCCAGCAGGGTGCGCACGCCCAGGCACCCCACTTCCTCATCATAGGAGATCGCCAGATGCAGCGGCTGCACCAGCGGCTCTGCAAGAAAATGCGGCACCGCCGCCAGCATGCAGGCGATAAAGCCTTTCATGTCCGCCGTGCCGCGGCCATACAGCTTGCCGTCTCGCTCAGTCAGCGCAAACGGCGAGACGCTCCAGTTCTGCCCGTCCACCGGCACCACATCGCTGTGGCCGGAGAGCATCACGCCGCCGCTGTCTACCGGGCCAAGCCGCGCATAGAGATTGGCTTTGCTGCGCTCGGCATTATGAATCAGCTCACAGTGGACGCCGAGATCGGTTAAATAGCGCCAGACAAAGTCGATCAGCGCCAGGTTAGATTCGCGGCTAGTGGTGTCAAACGCCACCAGCTGCTCCAGCAGTTTGCGACTGGTTATCATCGCATCTCCTTGCGTTATTCGTCGCCCGGCACGCCGTAGCCAGGCGCGCTGCGGGGATCGAGCGCGCGCGTTATATAGTCCTGCATCTGCGGCTTATACGCCTGCCAGAGCTGATTGAGTTCATCTATGGGATCGCCGTCCGTCCAGTCGACACGTAAATCGACAACCGGCCAGACGGGCGCATCCACAATCGACAGTGCCGCTGAATGCACAGGCCCTGCCTCTCCGCCCGCGTTCATACCCGCCTGCATCGCGGCGATGAGCCGGTAGGCAAGATCGCCTGAGCGTTGTTCGAAGGCGTTGATCATCGCGATAATGACATCCGAATTCGCCAGCAGATTGCCCGCCGCCACGCAGTTTTCGCCGCTCAGGGCGTTGTTAACACCGAGCGTCTTTTCGCCGCTATAAAACGCGCTTTGTCCGTCGGCCGTCAGCACCGTAACCTGCCGATAGATGGCGTAGTCATCGGTGCCGAGCCCGCCTTTTAGCGCGGTGTCGACAGCATCGCCCTGCTCCAGCCTGTCAAGAATACGCGGGCCGAGCGCCGGTAACGTGATGTTTTGTGTTGATACCGCGCCGATCTGGCTGCGCAGCCAGGGGCAACGCGCGCCCACCGCGATGCTGGACGAGCTGATGGCGATGCCCATCTGGCCGGTTTGCGCGCAGCGGCCAATAATCGATAAGGTCATGATTATGCCCCCGCCTGCGGCTGCCAGTCTTCCGGGATCACGGCGATAACATCAATCTCCATCAGCCACTGCGGCTGACCCAGCCCGGAAATAACCAGCCCGGTTGAGATGGGAAATACGCCTTTCAACCACTTGCCGACGACCTGATAGACCGGCTCACGATAGCGGGGATCGATGATATAGGTGGTGGTTTTAACGATGTGCGACAGATCGCTGCCCGCTTCTTCCAGCAGCTGTTTCACGTTTTTCATCGCCTGTTCGGCCTGTGCGGCCGGGTCACCAAGCCCCACCAGATTACCGTCGAAGTCGGTACCAATCTGGCCGCGGACGTAAACGGTATTGCCTGCGCGAACGGCCTGGCAAAGATCGTTGTCCAGTGACTGGTTCGGATAGGTCTCTTTCGTATTGAATTTGCGAATGCGGGTATGTGTGCTCATGTTTGCCTGCTGAGAAAAGGGATTCCCAGCAAGGTATACATTCTCGGGCGTTACAAACAAAACAGCATAATCCGAGGCGTTAGTTTAGAAAATCCGGGTTGACCGAATCACGTAAACGGCTTATCGGAGCCTATGCTGATTGTCTGTGAAAAAGGTTCAGCTTTGTGATGGGAACTGGCCAAGCTGGAGGAACAGGCCAAACCAGTCTTCCAGATGCCAGGTGGTGGTGATCAGACCGTTGGCTATCGTGTGAAACTCATGCAGTCTGAAACTCACCTTTTTACCGGTTGGCGCGATGCCGAACAGCTCACCCAAATGGGTCCCGCCGATCTCGGCGCGCACGGCGACCTTGCCCGGTTCCTGAACCGTGTCATGGATGGTGATGTGCACATCCGGAAAGGCGGTGACAACCATGTTAATGATGGTCTTGATACCTGCCGGACCGGGAACCTGGCCTGGCGCCAGTGGAATGTCATCCCACTCAGGGGCAAGTACGGTATCCACAAGATCGGGATCCTGTTCGCTAAATGCGCGATACAGTGTTTCTACAGCGGCCAGTTCGGTGCGTAGTTGTTGGGTCAACTCTGTCGATGGGATGTTCATGAAAATTCTATTCCGCAGTTAAGGAGGTGGCAGAATAAAACGTAGGTTACAATCAATCCAACAAATAACCGATATAACCCATTATTCGAAATATGGATTTTCATGGTATCGATCTAAACCTGCTGGTGGCGTTCAATGCGCTCATGAACGAACGCAATGTCACGCGCGCCGCAATCCAGACTGGCGTAAGCCAGCCGGCGATGAGCGCAGCCCTGTCCCGGCTGCGTATTCTGCTGGGCGACCCCCTCTTTCAGCGCAGCAATGCAGGGTTAATTCCCACATCACGCGCGCGGGACCTGGCATCCCCCATCGCTGCTGCCCTGCAGCAGATCGAGCAGGCTATGATTACCCAGCCTGGCTTTAAGCCTGAAACGGCGCAGGTCACGTTCAAACTGGGCCTGCAGGATTATCCTGCCCTGGTCTTGCTTCCGACACTGATGCAAGCGCTGGAGCAGACCTGCCCCGGCGTCTCTTTGAATGTGGTTTCATTTAATGACCGCAATGCTGCTGTCGATCTGCTCGATGCCGGTGCGATCGATGTAGCCATCGGCGTGCCGCCGACGAATATGGATGCGCGTATTCTGACCCGTCCGCTGCTGCGTGATGAATTTGTTACCATCGTATCAAGTGAACATCGGGCTGCAAGGGAGCCCATGGATTTGCAGACCTATCTGGACCTGCAGCATGTGCTCGTATCACCGGAAGGAGAGTTGCACGGCCTCGTCGATCGGACCCTTGCCCAACAGGGCAAGCAGCGTAAGCTCGCCTTAACCGTGCCACACATTTTTGCCGTGCCTGCGGTCATCGCGCGTACCCATATGGCCGCCACGATACTCAAACGTGTGGCCCTTCATTCGCAGACCAGCCATGAGCTGAAACTGTTTTCGCCCCCCCTGGCGCTGCCGGAGATTGTGTTTCATCTGATATGGCATCGACGCAGCGGCAACTCCCCCGCTCAGGTATGGTTCAGAGAATGTATTGCAACGCACGCAAGTGCCCTGTAGCAAGTTGTTCGATGCCCTTTCCAGGTCTACCCTTGAAGTTCTTTTATTATCAGGGAAAACCATGTCAGCAGAAAGATCGTCAAAAAGCCTACGCGCTCGGTCTCAGAATATCAGCTCTGGGGTAAGCGTACACGGGGCCAGAACGCATAACCTCAAGGACGTTTCCTTTACCTTTCCTCGTGATGCCATGGTGGTGTTTACCGGCATATCCGGCTCGGGTAAATCCTCCCTGGCATTTGACACGATCTATGCCGAGGCGCAGCAACGCTTTATGGAATCCGTCGCCCCGCACGCGCGACGCCTGATTGAGCAGGCATCTGCGCCGGACGTGGACGGTATAGACGGTCTGCCACCCGCCGTAGCTCTGCAGCAGAGCCGTGCTGGCGCCCAGGAGCGTTCAACGGTCGGCAGCCTGACCCGTATCTCCGTTATTCTGAGGCTGCTGTTTTCCCGCGCCGGTAGCCATCCCGCCGACGTCCCGTTTCTTGCCGCTGAATCTTTCTCGCCCAATAACCCCCAGGGTGCCTGCCCGGCATGCCAGGGGATGGGCATGGTACATGAAGTGAAAGCCGATGCGCTTGTCCCGGACGATTCGCTGAGCATTCGCGAAGGGGCAATAGCCGCCTGGCCCGCCGGCTGGCAGGCAAAAAACCTACGTTCAATTCTGGAAACGCTGGGCTATGACATCGATGCGCCGTGGCATACGCTGTCTAAAAAAGAGAGAGAGTGGATCATCTTCACCGACGAACAACCGTCGGTACCCATCTTTTTGGGAATGAATGCGGAGCAGCGCCAGGAGGCCATCGCGGCAGGCACCGAGCCCGCCTATACCGGCACCTATACTAGCGTCAGAAGATACCTGCTGCAGAGCTACTCAGGCAGTAAGGACTCGGTGAAAAAGCGCATCTCCCGCTTCATTACCGTGGCACCCTGCACCGAATGTCACGGCAAGCGGCTCAACCGGAATGCCCTGGCCTACACCTTTGCGGGCCTCGATATTGCCGAGATGGCCGACCTGACGATTTCGCAGCTAAAGGCGCTGCTTATACCCTTTGCCGAAAGCCGTTCTCAACAGCTGCCTGGCGAGGCCGCGCTGCGCGAGGCCGTCATCAGGATGGCGACCGATATCTGTAGCCGCCTCGCTCAGCTCGAAAAACTGGGCCTCGGGCACCTGTCTCTCAGCCGCCGGACCACCATGCTCTCGTCCGGCGAGCTGCAGCGGATCCGTCTGGCCACGCAGCTTATTTCCCGGCTCTTTGGTGTGGTTTACGTGCTCGATGAGCCTGCGGCTGGCCTGCATCCTGAAGACGTACGCGCCCTGCTCCAGTCCCTGCGCTTGCTGCTTGAGGCGGGCAACTCGCTGGTCATCGTCGAACACAATCTGGATGTTATCGCCGAAGCCGACTGGCTGACGGAAGTGGGACCGGGCCCAGGGCGTTTGGGCGGTGAGGTCGTCTATAACGGCATTCCATCGGGTCTCAAGCAGATATCCGGTTCGCCTACCGCAGGCTACCTGTTCGACAGGCATCGTCCGGGCCTGCGTCGGCGTCGTCTTCCCGAACGCTGGCTGACGCTAGAGCAGATAACCTGCAATAACATTCACGGCCTGGATGTCCGCATCCCCCTGGAACGGATGACCGCCATTACCGGCGTGTCTGGCTCAGGCAAGTCTACGCTTCTGGCCCGCGTGCTCCCCGCGCTGCTTCAACGACTCGACAAAACGCCGGAGGAGGACGCTGCTGAGGAAGACGGCGTGGTTCCGGATGTACAGGGTAAGATCACGGCGGGCGGGACCTCTCTTAATCGTCTGGTTCGCATCGATCAACGGCCCATCGGGCGGACGCCGCGATCCAACCTGGCGACCTATACCGGCTTTTTTGACACCGTACGCAAGCTCTTTGCTGAAACGGACGAGGCGAAAAAGCGCGGCTTCAACGCCAGCCGATTTTCCTTTAACCTGCCCGCCGGGCGCTGCCCCGCCTGCGAGGGTCAGGGGCAGATCACCATAGAGCTACTGTTCATGCCCGAGGCAAGCGCGCCGTGCTCCGCCTGCGGGGGGCGTCGCTACAATGATGAAACCCTTGAGGTGCTGTGGCATAACAAAACGATAGCGGACGTGCTGGATCTCACCGTCGACGAAGCCATTTCGACGTTCAGGGACAATGACGCTATCCAGCGCTCTCTCGCCGCGCTTGCCGCGCTCGGTCTCGGCTACCTGACGCTGGGCCAGCCTGCGACCGAACTGTCTGGCGGCGAATGCCAGCGCATTAAGCTTGCCTGGGAGTTACAGCGGGTGCAGCGGGGTAAAACGCTCTATCTGCTGGATGAGCCCTCGACCGGGCTGCATCCGGCGGATATGGATAAGCTGATGCAGGTTCTGGACAGGCTGGTTCAGCGCGGTGACACGGTGGTCATGGCTGAGCACGATATGCGCATCGCCGCCGAAGCCGACTGGATCCTCGATCTTGGACCCGGGTCGGGCGAAAACGGCGGGCAACTCGTTGCGGCCGGTACGCCGGATGAGGTAAGCCGCTCGCAGGACAGCCTCACCGCGCCCTATCTGTCGGCAAGGTTGAAGAAAAGAGGCGGCGATCCTGACGAGTAGCGCTGGTCAGGTTAACTCAGGGTTGTGAACATGAGGATCGGGTATAGCGTCACCTGCGACTATACCCTTCCCTGGCTTACTCCAGCGCCAGCAGTGCGAAACTGGCCAGCCAGTGCCCGCCGCTGTAGTGGCTTCCCACCACATGCTCTACGCTGGCCGCAAGATGACGCTCCACCGCCTCGCTCAGCGCCTGCTGCCCCGCGTGCTGTGCTGGCAACGCTTTCGCAATATGCTTCATGCACCAGGCGCGGCTGAGGTTTAAACCATCAAGATGCGCAATTTTGGGATCGGTACGGTCACTCACCTCCGCCGGATCCATCAGCGCCGACACCGCGCCCACCTCAGGAAGAAACGCATCGAACCAGGCTGGGAAACGATCCGTCACCTTGCTCATTAGCAGTGCTTCCGTGAGCGCCCCGGAAATATACTCGTCTCCGCCAGGCTCATAGTGAGCCGGATAGCGCGTGTCAGCGAGATAGAAGCGATTAGCCGCCGCGACAATGGATTGCTCAAGCGCGTCATCCTCCACGGCGCGGGCATAGTCCAGGCCCAGCGCCAGCGCAAAAGCGGTGTTGTAATGAGTGCCGACGCGGATCGGGTAGGTTAACTTACTGAGATAATCCATCAGCCTGCCGCGAATATCCTGCGTTAATGGCTGCAGCGTCTGATACCAGCCCGCAGCCTCGGGTAAAGCGGATTGCTTCAGCTCCTGAGCCAATGCCAGCAACCAGCCGTATCCGTAAGGCCGCTCGAAAGAGGCGCGAAACGGCGCGTTAAAATAGGCCAACTCCTGCGCAACCTTCTCTTGCGTCAGATGTTCATCAAATAGCGCGACGATCTCGTCCCGGCACGGCAGCTCTGGATAGAGGCGCACGCAACGCAGCAGCAGCCAGTAGCCATGCACCGCCGAGTGCCAGTCAAAACAGCCGTAGAAAATAGGATGCAGTTCGCGCGGCGGCAATACGTCTCCATCGTCATTAAGCAGATGCATAATGTGGTTAGGGTATTCCTGACGCAAATAGGTCAATGGCATTCTGGCAAACGCGTCAGCCTGATGTTGAGTAAGTTCCATAACAGCTCCTTAAGTCATTGCTACGCTTAGCGAAATACGAGGAAATACATTAAGAACACGTTAACCACCAGCAGGGTTAGCGCGGTCGGGATCTGGATTTTGATCACCTGGTACTTATCTTTAAGCTCTAGCAGAGCCGCAGGAACGATATTGAAATTGGCGGCCATCGGCGTCATCAGGGTGCCGCAATAGCCCGCGTACATGCCAATCGCCAGCAGCGGTGCCGGGTTACCGTGGTGTACGTTGATCAGGAAGGGTAAGGCTATACCCGCACTCAGCACCGGGAAAGCGGCGAAGGCGTTGCCCATGATCATGGTGAAGAGCGCCATACCCACGCAGTAGATCACCACCAGCATGAAACGGCTATCCGGGTTCACAAACAGGCTGACCACCTTCTGCACCGATTCGCCGGTATTCGCCACCACAAACACGCCGCCCAGCATGGCAAGCATCTGCGGCAGGATCACCGCCCAGCCGATGGTATCAACAAGGCGACGAGACTGACGGACCGCATGCAGCGGCGTCCCCTTCGTCAGCCACCAGCCGGTAAGGATCGCGGCCACGCACGCCACGCACAGGGCCGCGAGCGTGAGCTGTTTCTGATCCAGCAGGTAGACCCCACCCACCGACACGCCTTTAAGGAATAAGGTGCCGATCACGGTCACCACTGGGATCATTAGCGCGGGCAGGAACAGCCAGTTTTTCAGTCGGTTTGCTGAGGCGACGCGTTCGGACTCGGTGGACATCTTATAGTGCCCCTTACCCACCAGCCCAAAACCGGCCAGTAAGGCAATGAGAATGACGCAGCCGCCAATGATCCGATACGCCAGAGACTTGCCCAGCTCCTGCACCATGAGATCGCCAAACAGGAAGATGCCGCCAAAAAGGAACCAGAACAGCGCGGTGGTAAAGCGTTTAGGGTTGGCGCGATCGCGCAGGGTCATCACAACCAGCAGCATCACGACAAAACCAATCAGATAGTACACGCGGTTAATAGTGATTAACGTCATCATGGTGCGATCTCCTGTGTACCCTGCTCTGCTCGCCAGGCCATTACGTCGCGACGAATGCTTGCATCGAGGCGCAGCAGGCGCGTCATATGAATAACCAATGCCGCGATAGCGGTTGGAATGGCCCACAGGCCGATATGCAGCGGTTCAATTCCCTCAATACCGCTCTCTTTCAGGAAGGCGTCAATCAGCAGCACCGCGCCAAAGGCGATGAAGATATCCTCCCCAAAGAAGACCGCAATGTTGTCGCACGCGGCGGCATGCGCTTTGATTTTGTCGCGGATATGCTGCGGCAGCTCGCCATACTCATTCAGCGCCGCCCCTTCAGCCATCGGCGCAAGCAGCGGACGCACCGTCTGAGCATGACCGCCAAGCGACATCAGTCCCAGCGCCGCCGTCCCTTCACGCGCCACAAAGTAGAGCATCAGAATACGTGCCGAGGTGGCGCTGGCGATCTTCGCCACCCAGGCTTGAGCCCGCTCTTTAAGCCCGTAATACTCCAGCAAGCCAATCACAGGCAGGATCAGGATAAAGGTTGCCAGCGAACGGCTATTCACGAACTTTTCGCCAAACGTCTCCAGCAACATACCAAAATCCATGCCCACCAGCAGACCCGTCGTCAGCCCTGCCACCACGACCACCAGCAGCGGATTGAAGCGTAGTGCAAAGCCGATAACCACAATGGGTATCCCAATCAGCGGCAATAATGTCGAACCGTCCATAAACGTTTACCCTATCCAAAGTGAGTGTTGCGCGCCGACGGCTATTTTTTTAATACTTCGTGTCTGGACGAAGCGTGATGCATTACGGCGAGCGATGTTGTGTTTTGCGCCCGGCTCCACAGAACCAGCACTAAAAAGCTATATCCGAACCACAAAAACATGTAAACAATTTATCAATAAAATGTTCTTATTTTATCGATTTGAGTTTACATTTTTGGCTAAGAGTCACACTCCCGTAAGGAACGTTATGACCTTAAAAACACAAGCCTCATCGAACCACGACGATATCAACGATGGCCGGATCGTCTCTTCCCGCCATCTGGTGTCTGAACGCTGTGCAGAGTTATCGGAGCTGGAATACGCGCTGATCATGACCAGCAACGCATTTAATAAATGGATGGTGCGCTGCATGACCGCCGCCGGTGAATCCGATATGGGGGCCTTTGACGTCTCGCTTCTGCATCATGTGAATCATCGCAACCGTAAGAAGAAGCTGGCCGACATCTGTTTTGTTCTTAACGTTGAAGATACCCATGTGGTGACCTACGCCTTGAAAAAGCTGGTCAAAGCGGGCTACGTGACGAGTGAGAAAGTGGGTAAAGAGCTCTATTTCTCCACCACAGAGGAAGGTAAAGCGCTATGCATGAAATACCGCGACGTGCGTGAAGCCTGTCTTATCAATATTCATGCGGAAAGCGGCATTTCAGGGGCGTCGATTGGTGATACCGCGCAGCTGCTCCGCACGATATCGTCCCTGTATGACACAGCCGCCAGGGCGGCGGCATCGTTGTGAGATAACTGAAAAGTCGTTAAGGCGTAGGGAGAGCGGTTTCGTGGAGATGCCGCCAGCGGAGCGTGCCGTCCGACTCGGACTCAAATACTACGGTTGAGAAACGTAGCGTCGCGTTTTGACCGGGCAGCTGCTGGCGCTCCTGATAAGTAACGGTTGCGCCCTCGGCGCTCACTGCAACAAGTTGCATATTCTCAATGGCGATCTGCAGCCCCTTCTTCGCGCCGCGCTGGCCACGGAAGAACGCGTTCAATGCCGTAAAATCAAGCATGGCTCCCCCAGGCGTGACCATTGAGTACGCCGGGCTAAAACGCGCTAACAGCGTTTCGCATACCTCGATTGCAGCGGTTTCGTCACCCAGCCAGTGACCGATCAGCTCGTGGGCATCAACGACTTCCTGAAAATAGCGGTTCATTTCTTCTCCTTATTGAGAGTGAAGACAAGGCTGCGGTTCGGCAGCCGAAGGCAGTACAGCACAGGAGTAATCACGCTGCCTGCGGCCAATAAAAAACAGAGAGGGAAGGCCCGGCTCGTTGGCACCCCTGCGCTGAGCATGAGGTTTAACAGCAAACCCATCACGGCAACGCCTAAACAAAAGCTCAGCTGGCGGTTAATGTTCCATAGCGCGCTGGCATCAGCTAAGTCGCGCTCCGCGATGTCAATAAATGCCGCGCTTTGCGCCGTGCTGCTGCACAGGCTGCTGCCAAACCCCATCAAAAGGTAAGCCAGTCCGGTAAGGGAAGTGTCTTCGGCATGGCCAATAAGCGTCAGCAACGCAATGCCTGCTCCCTGCCCCAGGCAGCCGATAATAAACAGCGGACGTGGGCCGACGTGATTGAACATTTTCCCGGTGAGCGTGATAGCGACGCAGGAAGCCAGCGCCCAGGGGATCATCATTGATCCTACCAGCGTTGCACTCATACCCAGCTGAACCTGCAGATAGATCATGGCAATAAGACTCACGCCGGTAAATACGCCGGGAATAAAGTGATATACCAGCATGGCGGTTTGTAGCAGCGGCGCGTTCAGCAGTCGCAGGTTGAGCAAGGGCGACGTTTTTCTCAGAGCGTGCCGGACGAACAAAACCATCAGCAAAATGCCGACCATCAGCAATAGCCCACCTTGCCCGATATGCCCCGCCTCTCCCAGATACGTCAACCCCAGCAGAATCAACGTGAGCCCCGAGCAGGCTATAATTAGCCCTGAAAGATCAAGCGGTTCGGGCGATGTCGCGCGCGCGTCTGGCTTAAGCCAAAGCGCAGAGAGGATCAGCGTTACGCCTGCGAGCGGCAAGCTTGCTAAAAAGACATAGCGCCAGCTAATGTGATCAACAATCAACCCGCCAAGGGTGGGAGATAATGCCGGAGCCAGTAACGCCACCAGCATAATCGCTGAAGAGAGCTTCGCACGCTCGTGACTGCGATAGAGCGCATAGGTCATCGTCTGCCCGACGGGAATTAATAATCCTCCGCCTACCCCCTGTAGCCATCGCCAGGCGATGAGCTGAGATAGCGAAGAGGCAAGGCCCGCGCCGGTCGCGCCTGCCATAAAAACAATCAGAGACAACATCAGCAGGCGCTTAGCGCCGATACGCTGGGATAACCAGCGGCTTAGCGGTATCACCAGAGTGAGGCCAAGGATATACCCGTTGCTCACCCAGGCTAACAGGCTTACAGAGGCATCAAAGCGTCGGCCAATATCGGGATACGCTACGTTAGCGATAAACATGTTAACCAGATCGATAAAGAACCCCAGCAGATAGATACTGGCTACGCGCACTCGATAGTTCATTAACACTACTTCTCTTAAATTATTTCTTAAAACAACAGGGTACGCGCAGTATAGGCAGGGAATGAGGTGGGATAAACGCTACGCACGGCGTTATACTGTCAAATACATTTTGACAATAAGTGGGTTGAGGAGCGTTGAATGCTCAACATGCAGCGGCTTGAGATTTTTGTTGCGGTAGTGGAAGCCGGTAGCTTTACGGGAGCAGCGCAAACGCTGGGGCTGACCAAAGCAGTAGTCAGCTTTAACATCAAAAAGCTGGAAGAAAAGCTTGGCGTATCGTTACTCACCCGCAGCACCCGGCGGGTCGCCGTCACCGACTCCGGAGAACGCTTCTATCATCGGTGCCAGCGGCTTCTGCAGGAGGCTGAAAGCGTGTTCAACGACGTGCGCAGCGATCATGCTGGCTTAAGCGGCTTGCTTCGTATCACGACCACGCCGGAATACGGCGCACGTGTTGTTGTTCCCGCGCTCGCGGCTTTCTCAGCTGAACATCCCCAGCTGAGAATTCAGCATGTCTCCTCTTCGAAAAACGACGATCTGATTGCCGGGCGATTTGACGTTGCTATCCGGCTTGGTCAGCTCACGGACTCAAGCCATCATGCCAAATTAATCGATCGGTTCGAAATCCTCCCCGTCGCGTCACCTGCTTACCTGAAACGCTACGGAGGGTCGCCATCCCTCAGTCTGGAACAGCTTGCCGAAGTGAGCTGGCTGGCCCACACCCGGCTTGCTACTCCGCTTAACTGGCAGGTTCTGACCCCAGAAGGCGAAAGTGTACTCTTTCGTGCGCATCTTCCCCCGGTAATCATGGCAGACAGCGCGGCCTCACTTCTGGCGTTTGCCAGGTGCGGGGCCGGTGTTGCGCTGCTGCCGGGCTGGCTGGTGCAGGACGATGTGGATACCGGTCAGCTCGTCCATTTGCTTCCCGATCACCGCTTTCCTCGTCAGGGGATCTATGCGCTGTATCCCAATACGCGCCACGTTCCGGAAAAAGTGCGAATGTTCATCGACTTTCTACAAAACTGGGTGACATATGCCGGGTAAGCCTCGCCGTTGATCCTACTCACGCCCCTTGATGGCCGTGCCACCGGTGATCAGCTGCTGCGCCATTGGCCGGGAGATAAAGCGCGCCGGGAAGATAGGGTCAATCGCGCTGGCCTGATCCAGACGCTGGAGCTGCTCATCGGTAAGCACGATCTCAAGCGCAGCAAAATTGTCCTCAGCCTGAGCGACGGTACGTGCCCCAATAATGGTGGACGCCACAGCGGCGTTACGTAATGTCCACGCCAGCGCAATCTGTGACGATGACGCCCCGCTCTCGTTGGCGATGCTGCTCACCACCTCGGCAATGGCCAATGCACGTTCGTTAAGGTGGCCAGTCGAGGCGATGATCCCCTTACGCGTTGCTGCCACGTCTGCTTCGTTTTCATCCGAGAGATCGGCCCGGCTGTATTTTCCGGTCAGGATCCCGCCGCCAAGAGGCGACCACGGCAGGACGCCGAGCCCCATCGCCTGCGCCATCGGGATCAGCTCGTGCTCTACCGTACGCTCAACCAGGCTGTATTCAATTTGCAACGCCACGAACGGCGACCAGCCGCGCAGGTCGGCCAGCGTCTGCATCTGGGCGATACGCCATGCAGGTGTGTTACAGATACCCAGGTAGAGAATTTTGCCATCACGAACGAGATCGTCGAGGGCGCGCATTACTTCATCCGGCGAGGTAGTGAAATCCCACGCGTGCAGATAGAGCAGATCGATGCGGTCGGTATCGAGCTGTCGCAGGCTGGTCTCAACGGAGCGGACGAGGTTGTAGCGGTGATTCCCGCCAGCGTTGGGGTTACCCGCTTCACGCGACATGGTGAACTTGGTAGCCAGCACGATGCGGTCGCGTTTCGCCTTGATCATCCGGCCGAGAATTTTCTCCGCGCTGCCGTTGGTATAGTTAACGGCGGTATCGATAAAGTTGCCGCCGCGTTCGACGTAGGCATCAAAAATGCGTTGCGCTTCCGCGTCATCCGCGCCCCATCCCCAGTCAGAGCCAAAAGTCATGGTGCCCAGTGAAAGAGGTGAAACACGTAATCCGGAACGGCCCAGCAGGCGATACTGGTTAAGAGCAGATGATGTAGTCATGATGTCCAATCTCCTAAAAGCGTTGAGTTCGACTATCATCCTCTATCAGAACGCGGATCAGCGGATAGACATGAGATCCGCAATGATTGCACGATTGTCCTGGCTGAACGATGCTCTCTATGCAGGGAGTTTTTTCAGGGATACTCTACCTGCCTATGAACAGACTGAATGCTCTTGTGGATATTATTGGACGCCATGCCCCAGAGGATGGGACATATCGCTGCGCCCTACCTGGCGTGACGCTGATCCGCGCGTCGTCGCCAACTATGCCGATGCCGGTGATCTATACCCCAACGCTCTGTCTTGTGGCACAGGGAACCAAGGAGGCGCGCCTCGGGGAGACAACCTACCGTTATGATGCAGCCAACTACCTGATTGCCTCCGTTGAGCTTCCTGTCATGGGGTCGGTTATTGAAGCCACGACGGAACGGCCTTATCTCTGCCTGCAGCTTGATTTCGATATGCCCGCGCTGTCAGAGCTGGCCATTCGCTATCCCTCTCCGTCAGCCGATGCGCAGGTCTCCCCCTCAGGGATTATGTTAAATAAGACCACCCCGGAACTGCTCGATGCAGCTATACGTCTGGCCAGCCTGCTGGATACGCCGCAGGATATTGATGCGCTGGCCCCGCTGACGCTTCGCGAGATCCTGTATCGCCTGCTCTCGGGGCCGCAGGGCAACATTATCCGCCATATGGCGCAGGGCGAGAGCCGGCTTAATCAGATTGCCCGGTCTATTATCTGGATCAGAACCCACTTTCGGGAAGCATGCCGCATTGAACAGGCGGCCAGCGTTGCCGGGATGAGCCGCTCGGCGTTTCATCACCATTTCAAAGCCGTTACCACCATGAGCCCTATTGAGTTCCGCACGCATCTGCGCATGCAGGAGGCGCGACGGTTGATGGTGAGCGATGCGATAGACGCCGCCAGCGCGGGCTTTCATGTCGGGTATGAGAGCCCGTCCCAGTTTAGTCGTGACTATGTGCGCATCTTCGGTATGTCCCCTGCCCGGCACGCTAGCCAGCTGCGTAATCCATCGTGAGGATGAATGCCGGGACGGACCCCGGCACGATGAGGGTTAATTGCGAGGGGTATTGTGCCAGTGCTGCTCGCAACGCTCTTTCGCCTCGGTGACCAAATCACGCAGGTCCGGAAGGGGATCGCCAGAGCCATAGTCCAGCGTACTGGTGGCTTCTTCCTGCTCCTCTTTCGCAGCGAAGCTTAGGGTCTCATCCTGCTTTTGCCAGCTGCCATCGCGCTGTTGATATATCAACGCATAGGTTGGCGTCTTTTCGTCATCGCCATAGATCTCGTATTTTTGCGTTGGTGCCTCTTCAGGGCCAAACTGCAGCGTATCGATCAGGGTTGAATCAGCCATCGTTATCTCCTCTTCGTTAAGGAGTAAGGTTAGCTTATAAATCGCCAGGCTGCGGGCTTGCCTGTGGGATCGTCAGACTTAGGCTTTCAGCACTGATACGCCCTGCGCTTCTACCGACCGGATCCAGCCGTCATCGGTTCCCTCCTCTACCACCAGCGTATTGATAAGCGCCAGGCTACCGATCGCAAAGGGTGATGCGGCGTTAATCTTCTCCGGTGACGCCAGCACAACCGTCTCAGCGGCTCTGCCGGAAAATGCACGTTTGATGCACGCTTCTTCGTAATCGCCGGTGGTTAAACCCGCTTCCGGATGTACCCCGGTTACGCCCATAAAGAAAAGATCGGCATGGATGCTGCCGATGCCCTCTATGGCCGCCGCGCCAACGGTGACAATGGAGTGTTTATAGAGGCGACCGCCGATGAGGATAACCTCAACAGCGGGATGATCAATCAGACCGAGGGCAATGCCTGGGCTATGGGTCACCACCGTAATGCGCAGATCGGTAGGCAGCTGCTTAATAAGCTCCGAAGTTGTGGTTCCGCCATCGATAATCACCACCTGCCCGTCTGAAATCAGCTCAACGCCCTTGCGGGCTACGCGCTGTTTGGCGTCTATTTTTAGTGACTTGCGCTCTGAGAAGGTGCCGGTAGCCGATGACGCAGGCAGCGCGCCGCCGTGCACCCGTTGCAGGTGCCCTTCCGCCGCCAGCTCGCGTAGGTCACGGCGAATGGTATCTTCCGACACCTTGAAATGCGCGCTGAGATCCTTTGACTGAACCTGGCCCTCGGCGGCCAGCTTTTCACGTATCAGTTGTTTGCGTTGACTGGTTAGCATCTTTTTTCCATTTGCACGAATTATCTTGATATTGCACGAAACTGCTGCTTATGATGGTTACTCTACGTATTGGAGCGCTATCATGCAATCAAAACATGCAGAAGTACGTATCATCAACACGCAAATTCTTTCCGACGACTGGTATACGTTAAAAAAGTACACCTTTTCGCTACAGCGTCAGAACGGCGAGTGGCAGCAGCAAAACCGTGAAGTGTATGACCGGGGCAACGGCGCGACTATCCTGCTCTATAACCGTCAACGACGAACCGTGATCCTTACGCGTCAGTTCCGCTTTCCCGTGTATGTGAACGGGCATAGCGGCATGCTGATCGAAGCGGCGGCTGGCCTGCTGGATAATATGGATCCGGAAAACCGCATTAAAGCGGAGGCGGAAGAAGAGACCGGGTTTCGTATTTCGCACGTTGAAAAGGTGTTTGAGGCCTATATGAGTCCAGGCTCGGTAACGGAGAAGCTCTATTTCTATATCGCAGAGTACCAGGCCGCAGATCGAACCAACGCTGGTGGTGGTTTAGAATCGGAAGGTGAAGATATCGAAGTGCTGGAGATGTCGCTGGATGAGGCATTAGCCGCGGTTGAAAGCGGCCTGATTGTGGATGCCAAAACTATTATGCTGCTCTATCACGTCGCCTTGAAGGGTATTTTATAGGGCTTACCTATAGCGCCTTATACATAAATACGCTCAGGGGATCTTCTTGATAGGGAGGAAACGGATCGCACAGCTGATAGCCGCAGCGTTGATAAAGCGTAATAGCCGGCTGCTGACGAATGCCCGTTTCCAGCCGAAGTACACGGCAAGCGGATTGAACCGCAAGCTGCTCCAGGCTGGAGACGATCCGCTCACCGATTTTGTTGCCGCGGTATTGAGGGCGAATATAGACACGCTTGATCTCCGCGGCGCTATCGCCCTGGAGAAAAATGGCCCCGCAGCCGATCGCTTCACCTTGATCGTCACGCACAATAATGCAACGAATATCCTCTTCGTTAACCGTGGAGAAATCGAGGCAGTGATTACTCTCGGCGGGATAAAGCGTACTCTGAAATGCGTCCAGCTCGCCGACTAATATCGCTAATTCTTCTGAATCCTTGTTAATTTCCACTACATCAAACATTTTTCTTATGACCCTCTTTTTCTTTATGGTTCATAAACTTATAACACTCTTCTTTCTTAAAAATAAAGCGAATAATCACTTTGAAAGTGACACGCGGGTCTGGGATGATGTGGTTGACAATTATTCGAATATGCACAGGAGAAAGGATGAATAACAGCACGCAAACCGTCCCCGTCGGCTACTCAGACGTTACCCCCGGCTGCATCGCCTCGGTCGTCACCTGCCTTGAAATGCGCGAGAAGCCAACCGAGGCTCCGATTCCTCTGCCGGAGGGGTTTTCACTACGGCCGTTTAGCGAGCGCGATCCTGACCTTTACCGCAGCCTGTTCCGCAAGGTGGGCGCAAACTGGCTCTGGTTTTCACGTCTCGTCATGAGCGATGAGATGCTGATTAGCGTGCTGCACAGTTCCAGCCGGGAGATTTACTGCGTTCACCATAACGGCCAGGATGTTGGGCTGGTGGAGCTGGACTTCAGCGAACCCGGCGAGGCCGAGCTGGCCTTTCTTGGCTTAACGCAGGACGTGACCGGTAAGGGCATAGGCCGGGCGGTGATGAGCGCGGCCACAGCGTTCGCATGGGCTAAACCTGTCCAGCGTTTTTGGGTACATACCTGCACCTTCGATCACCCTTCCGCGCTTGGGTTCTATATCCGCTCAGGGTTTACCCCCTACGCCCGGCGGGTAGAGGTGCAGACCGATCCGCGCCTCAGCGGTCATCTGCCGCTGGACGCCGCGCCGCATGTGCCGCTACTGCCTGCTTGAGGGTATTTAGGTGGCAGGGATCGGTTCGCGCACAAAGACGCGATCGAAAAGCCAGGTAAAGACAAAAGCGTAAACAAAGAAGAAGGTGATGAGGCCGATCTCCATCATGAACGCCTTCACCAGACCGACATCGTAGTACCACATAAAGAACGGCACGATCAGAATAATAAACATCGTTTCGAAAAGCAGAGTATGCACAATCCTGATAAGAAGCGTGCGTTTCTGAATGTTGTTTCGCTTTTCCCACCGTTCAAAAAGGGTGTTGTAGATGTAGTTCCAGACAACGGCCACAACGGAGGTGGTCACGGCCACCGGCAGCGAGCTGGCCGCGTCGCCGTGGCTCATGCCTGAAAGCAGCAGGGATGAGAAGAAGATGGCTATCACCTCAAAGGCGGTGACGTAGGCGATCCTGCGGGGGACCGGTTTGAGATAGAACATGGCAAACCTCATGTGCGATGATATGGCCGAAATGGCGTTGATTTCAGACCCTGTAATTAACTGGCTGGCAAATTAACATACGACCGTATTTAAATCAATATTAGGGAGATACCCGTGGCACGACCAAAAACGATAGACCGGGATAGCCTGCTGGATGCAGCGGAGAACGTGCTGGGCCGCGAAGGTGCCGCCGCCCTCTCCTTTGGCGCTATCGCCACGGAGGCTGGCATCTCGAAGGCCAGCGTGCAGTCGGTTTTTGGCTCACGGGAAAAGGTGCTGGATGCCCTGCTGGATCGCTGGCTTAATAAAGAGCAGGAGCGCTACCGCACGCTGCTTCCCGCCAATGCCGATGCCAAAGCGCGACTGCTGACCCACATCAGCGCGACCCAGCAAGAGACGTCAGAGGCCGGGATCAGAACCTTAACCCTGCTGGCAGCCCAGGCAGGGACGCAAAGTGAAAGCATGGTTAACTGGTATAAAGAGAGATTTGGCAACCTTGAGGCCACCGACAAGGCGTCCAGAAAACGGCGAATACTCTATCTGGCCACCGAGGGCGCTTTTATGATGCGAAACATGGTCGGCTTTGAGAGCGAATCCGCGTTCTGGGATGAGGTGTTTAACGATCTGAAGGAATTTGCTGAGTGATAGGCTGGGCGGCGCTACGCTTGCCCAGCCTACAAAATCTGCCTAGACAACCTCAACCACTTCAAACTCTTCGGCAACCAGTTCCATCTCTTCCGAGAAGCTCCCTGTCTGCGTAAAGAAGCGCTGATGCTCCGTACGCCAGTATTCAAGGCTCAGGTCACCTTCCCCCTCTTTACGGGCAAAGGCGTCGTCGACGTCGCAGAATTTCACCAGCCGCAGCGACGTCATGCGAATAACGCATACGGGTTCCTGCTGACCGTTAAGAATAATATGGTAGCTGCCTACTGCCGGTGACACGCTGTCCGCCTGGTATGATGCTAACGAGCCGCACGATGCCGTCTTTTTTCCCTTCACAACCAGGTCGGCCAACTGGTTTGCCAGCTCGACGCTGTCGCCAATGGACCACGCGGGTGCATTGGGATATTTTGCCTGTAAGCTTTCGACTGACGTCACATTTTGTCCTTAATTATTAATCAGATAGTTTGAACTTTGCGATAGAGTGTATCAATAACATACAAGACGGAGGAAGCACAATGGATAATCGTTACATGGGTGAACTGGTTTTAGATGAAACTGCCATTGCCGCAGGCGTAGCGCGCGTAGCGGCGTTGCTCAACGATAATTATCATGATGCCGTGGTGATTACCGTAGTGCCAGGCGGCATCCTTTTTACTGCCGATCTGGTCAGAAAGCTGGAGTTTACGGTGGCGATGGAGACGATATCCTGCCCGCATACGCCGGGCGACCGCAGCAATCAGTCGGCGATTATGTTTCACCCCACTATCGATATTAACGGCAGAGATGTGATTGTTATCGATGATGCCATCGAGTCCGGCGGCACCATGAAGCGGCTGGTAGCGTATCTCAGCACAACCTATGCACCGAAGTCGTTAGCCATTGCCACGCTGTTCGTTAAGCCCGGCAGAATCGATATTCCCTTTAAGCAGTTTTATGCCTATGAGATGGAGAGTGACGATCTGCTTATCGGCTATGGCCTGCCGTGGGAGAACAGATTCCGCAATATCCCTTTTATCTCAAAACTAAAGCGTTAACGTTATCGACTCAGGTTTAAAAGGCAGCCTCTCTTTTAGCTGCCTTTCTCCACAACTTAACTCACGATACGCAGCAGATAATCCAGGATCAGCGATGGCAGCGTAAAGTCGGGATCGGCAAAGGTCACGCCCTGCGCGCCCAGCTGTGAAAAGATCGGTAGCGTCAGCGCTGGCAGCACGCACAACAGTAAGCCATTGATGCTGCTGGCGATCACCGCGCCACGGAAGCCGCCGGTTGCATTACCGAAGATCGCCGCCGCGCCGCCGGTGATAAAGCTCGCCATAATCCCCGGAACGATAATCGGTAGCCCAATGAATGGGAAAAGAAAAATACAGACCAGCTCAATGGAGAAGCTGATTAAAAAGCCAATCAGCGTTGCGTTAGGTGCTTTGGTAAACAGGACCATCACGTCGACTGCCGGTACCGAGCCCGGGGCAAACACGCGGGCAAAACCTTTGAACGCCGGAACAATCTCGGCGGTAAACAGGTTTACCCCCGCCTTCGCCAGATAGAGACCGCAGGCAAAGGTGGCGGACTGTTCAAGAATAAAGATCACCACGTTCTTATCACCGGCACCCGCACCATAGACCACGGTCATCGCGTCTTTAATTTGCGGCTGGGTGGCAAAAATACAGGAGATGAGCAACAGAACCAGCATGGTCAACAGCGTGGCAATGTTGGGTTCACGAATAAAATCAAACTTACTGCTGATATTAAGATGTTCTGTATCGTTCTGCTTATTACCAAACCATTTCCCCATATAGGAACCCATCACATAGGAGGAGATCGCCGCGTGAGAAATAGCATACTCATTTGAGCCAATGATTTCCCGGCTAAAACGGCTGAGAATAAACGGCGACACGGCCATATAGGTGCCGATCAGCAGCGAGGCGATAACAATCATCATCGTGTGGCTGAAACCAAACTGTAGCAGCACGGCGGTGATGGCAAAGGCCATAAACAAAACCAAGTGTAATGAGAGGTAGATAAATTTGAAGCGGGTAAAGCGAGCTAAAACAATATTTAAAATCATAGCAAACAGCAGGATAAGCGCCGCGATAGAGCCTAGCTTATCAATGGTAGCCGCCATAATTGCTTCGTTACTTGGCACGACCCCAACAATATTAAATGCTTTGGAAAACAGCGAGCTAAAGGCCGTCAGCACCTTCATTAAAATGCTGCCGCCTACTTTAATCATGGTAAAACCGATAAACGATAAGAACGTACCGGTAATTAAGCGAGAGATTGATGCTTTTTGAAATAACAAACCCAAGAATGCCACGATCGCGATAATCACCGCGGGCGTTTTCACTAACCCTAAAAGTATATCCATCATTGTGATCCCATAAGGCACGGCTATTTATACAGGTTGATATTTTTCAGCTATGAAAAACGCAGGAGATACTATCACCCTGCGTTACGACCAATCTGTCGCGCCGATCACAAAAAGAAATACTATTTTATCAAAATAGAAATAGCGTTTCATATTAAAAAAGTAAAATAATTTCGTGCACTTTCACCAGTAAGGTTAATTATTTGTGAATATCCGAAATAACCGCGCGGTCACGCCCCGCCATTTTCGCACTATAAAGTGCGGCATCGGCCCCTTCTTTCAACATGCGCGCATCCTCATCGCTGCCACGCGGGATCAGGCTGTAGCAACCAGCGCTGAGCGTCACCACTTTTGTCCCGGTCAGCGACTCATTATGCGGCAGCTGAATGGCGCGCACGGCGGCGACCGCAAGCTCGGCAATGGTAAATGCCGCTTCACGGTCGGTATTCGGCAGAATTATCGCGAACTCCTCTCCGCCGTAGCGGGCAATAAGATCGGACTGACGCAGGTTAAGCTTCTGCAACACCTCACCCACCTGACGCAGGCAGTTATCACCGGCCACATGGCCGTAGGCATCGTTGTAGCGTTTGAAGTAGTCAATATCCAGCATGATCAGCGAGACGGGCTTGCCGGTCAGCGAGGCGGCTCGCAACGACTGGGAGAGAAAAAGATCGAACTGCCGTCTGTTTGCCAGCCCCGTCAGGCCATCAGCCAGCGCCATCGTTTGCAGCGTATGGTTTATACTGGTCAGCTCATCCCGCAGCGTGGTCAACTCCGTCTGATCCCTGACGTTAACCCTCACGACGCGAAAAATGAGCGCGCCCATAATCAGGGTGCCTAACAGCAGCATGGCGTTAAGAACAATATCCGGCAGGCTCTCGCGCAGCCAGGTACGCCACAGCGCTGGCTTATCATATCCCGCAGCCACAACCAGCGGGTAGCGCTCCAGGCGAGCGAAACCAAAGATGCGCTCAACGCGATCAAGACTCGATTTCCACGTCGCATTGCCGCGATCCTGGCGGATCAGCTCCTGAGTAAAGAGCGGACTACGCGAAATGTTGCGGTTGATGACATCATCGTTAAACGGGCGAGCATAAAGTACCGTCGCATCGGTGCTAAGGATCGCCAGCAGATCGCGTTCGCCTAGCTCAAAGTAATTATAGAAATGGCGAAAGTAGTCAATTTTCACCGTTGCCAGGACTACGCCATCAAAGCCGCCGGCGGCATCGTTCAGGCGCAGCGACACGGGGATAATCAGGTCGCCGGTAGAGCGGCTGCGGATCACGTGCCCAATATGGACACTGCCGTGGCCGTTTTTGCGGTGATATACGAAGTATTCCCGGTCAGCGTTATTTGTGATCGCGGGCTGACGGCCATAGGAGGTGGATTTCATATTGCCCTGTGAGTCGTACACAAACAGGCCATGCAGTTGCGGCAGGCGCTCTTTGATCTCTGTAAGGTACAGGTTGAATTTCGTCTCATCGATAGCCGATACACCCTCCTGCGGTATGTTCCGGCGGATATCTCTTAACGCCAGTTCGGATTGCAAAAAGGTATCTTCTGCCTGGCGCGCCTGGGAAACAGACAGGTTAATGGCGTTGCGCTCGCTCTCCTCAACGGTACGTTCCCAGGAGCGGTTTAGCGTCCAAGCGCTGGTGGCCACACCCGCAATCAGCAGGCCTGCCATAAAGAGAGAGATGCTACGCCCAAGAGAGGAGTTTAACGCCAGCGCGTTTGAAATTCGGTTCCCGACTGTCATTGTCACTCCTCTACGATTCCTTCACTTCAGTAAAGCACATAATTTTGCGACTTAAGAGCGGATTAAGACAGATGCCCTATTGCAAACTGTTTACTCTTATTCAACACCCTGTTCATAAAAATGTAAAACAAAATTAAAATTGCGTTTCGGAAAATAAAAAACATCAATCTATGTGATACAGATCAACTATTTAGATCAATGCTTTTCCGATATCTGCCGTTATTAGTCATACCTATCTCTTCTAAGACTTCACTATGAAAAAATTTGCGCAGTCTACGGTTTTAACCAAACTCTTAACCGGTTTCTCAATTCTGATCGCCATGATGCTGCTGCTGGGCGTCGTCGCTATCTATCAGCTCAACGTCAGTAACCAGCACATCGATAAATATCGTGAAAATCGCCTGCCCGGCGTGCGCTACTCGCTGGAGATGCGTGGCGTGCTATCGGAGATGCGTTTGCAGCAGATCCAGTACATCAATTCCCCTACCGCTCAGGAGCGCGAAAAGCACCGGCTGGAGCTGCTGCAGAACCAGGATATTTTCCTCAATGCGCAGAAACACTACACGGCGATTGCCGATGCGCTGCCGGATGATATGCGGGCGCTGTTCGGCCAGGTGGTTGAGAACTTCACGCACTTTGTCGACGTCAACGGCAAAGTGGTTGAGGCGGTAAACGCCGAGCGGCTCGACGAAGCCGCTAAAATTAGCGGTGCCGTCTCTGCGAAATACCGCACGCAGCTGATGAAGGATCTCGCTACGCTGGTGGATATGGAGATCGCTATCGGCAACAAGGCGGGCGAAGCCTCCGCGCAGGGATATCAGCGTGCGCTATACCTGCTCTCGGGCCTGCTGTTGCTGGCCCTGGTGGCCACAGGGTTTATTGCGCTGTTTATTTCGCGCAACCTCTCCCGCCAGCTGGGGGGCGAACCGGCCTATGCGGTCGATATTATGCAGCAGATTGCCGCTGGCAAGCTGAATACGGATATTACGCTTAATGCCAATGACCACAGCAGCCTGCTGGCCACCATCAAATTTATGAACGGCAGGCTGGCAGAGATTATTAACGGTATCATTCATGGCAGCGAGTCTATCTCGCTGGCGGCCAGTGAAATTGCGATGGGCAACAGCGACCTTTCCCAGCGCACCGAAGAGCAGGCTGCCTCACTGGTGCAAACCTCGGCCAACATGCAGCAGATCACCGAGAACGTGAAGAGCAACGCCGAGAATGCGCATAAGGCCAGCGAGCTAGCGCGTCAGACCTCGCAAACGGCGGTGAAAGGCGGTAAAGAGGTTCACGATATGCTCATGCGGATGCATGAGATTTCCGACAGCTCACAAAAAATCGTCGACATCATTGCCGTCATTGAAGGTATCGCCTTCCAGACCAATATTCTGGCGCTGAACGCGGCGGTTGAGGCAGCCCGTGCGGGTGAACAAGGTAAAGGCTTCGCCGTCGTAGCAGGTGAAGTGCGCAACCTGGCGCAGAAAAGCGCCGATGCGGCAAAAGAGATTAAAACCCTGATTGACGGCACGGTGAGTAAAATTACCGAAGGCTCCCGCTATGCCGATACCGCTAGCCGGGCAATGGAAGAGATTGTGAGCTCGGTAAATGAAGTGACCGGGATTGTGGCAGAGATCTCCTCCGCATCGAACGAACAGCACCAGGGGATCCGCGAGATTGGCGTTGCCATTGAGCAGATGGACCAGGTGACCCAGCAGAACGCGGCGCTGGTAGAACAGGCGGCGGTGGCCGCGACTTCGATGACCGAGCAGAGCGAGCACCTGCGTGATTCGGTGCGTTTCTTTCAGCTGCGGATGAGTTAACAGCGTAAGGCGCGAACCCTCAGGGGCAAAACTGCCCCTGAGAACGCTTTGGTTTGCGACAGGCCATCATTACAAATAGGGGTTACGGGATCTCGCTCACAAACGAGAGATCGTAGGCGGTTGCAAACAGCGCAACGCAGGCAATCAGCACAACAACCATCTGAATTACTCTTTCCATCGTGTTTCCCTCCTGGCGGTTTAACCAGCCGTAACGGGCGCGTCCGGCTTTCGCTACGTAAGCTGGTAATACTTATCAGGCAGTATTTTCGCGGGCACAACGTTTTCATCATTCATCTGCAGCAGATCTATCTCAATCGCATTGCAGATGGCATCCAGCGGTAAATCGTTATCTTCCACGCCAAACGGATCTTCCAGCTCTTCGGCTAAGGTATCCAGCGATATAAAAGTATAGGAGATAAGTACCGAGACGAAAGGCGTCATGTAGTGCAAATCTACAACCAGCGCAAAGGGCAGCATAATACAAAACAGGTAGACGGTGCGGTGCAAAATGAGCGAATAGGCAAACGGCACCGGCGTAAAGGCGATGCGTTCACAGCCGGAGAGCACCGCCGAGATATCGTTCAGTCGGTTGTTCATGCTGTGATAGAGAATGTCAGACAGCCCGTTCGGCCCGCGCTGCGCGGCCAGCCACTCCCCCATCATTAACAGAAGCTGGTTAGCTGGCGAGTGGGCTTTCATCACCCGCGCCAGTTCGCTGGGCGAGAGATAGTTAGCCAGCGTTCCCTCCAGCGGTTTGCGCCGCAGGGTCAGGCGCAGGCAGTGCGCGAAGGCAATCAGCAGCAGCACAAAGTGGTGACGCCCTTCCCCCGCTGGCAGCGTGGTTTTGACCTCGCGCAGCAGCGAGCGTGAAGCGATCATCAGCTGTCCCCAGAGCACCCGCGCTTCGGTATAGCGGCTGTAGCAGGCGTTATTACGAAAACCCAGGAAGATAGCCACAGCGATACCGAGGATGCTAAACGGTGCCACGGTAAGCCTGAACCCCAGCGAGCTATACCAGGGCAGCATAAGAATCACCGCCACGGAGAGCATAAAGTTAAGCAGCAGACGGGAGTAGATTTTGGGTAGCACCGAACCATGCCAGACGAAGATACGCGCAAGCCAGTGCTGATGAGGACGAACAATCATGGTTATATTCAGGCATATGAGGGAGACGCGGTTATTAAACGTGATCGCCATCACGGTTGCAAGTTTGCTGCAAAAATGTAGTGGGAATTGTTTGCTGCTAGACGATTGGCTGTGTCGATGCTGAAGTTGCATAAATAAAAAGCATATATGTATGTTGTAACTATTAATTCAGCAAATAAATGCCGGGCGGCGCTGCGCTTGCCCAGCCTACAGATCGCATTAGACCGTAGGCCGGTGCAAGCAGCGCGCCGCCCGGCGTTTACAAAGACACATCAATTAGCAGAGCGGCTTCACGGCCTCGCGCATGCCACGCAACAGAATGGCATCCAGATCCAGAGAGACCTGCTCTACCAGACCGCTGACCTTGGTCAGGTCCTGCTCCCAGTGATCGCTAACGGAAAGCACGGCTTTGACCAGTTCGCTGGTGCTAATCTGGCGATCGCGGTGCTGGCTCCACAGCTGCTGGAAACGTTCGATCCAGTGGGCATCATCCTGTACCGGGAAGCTTTCGCCGTTACGCTCGCCGCGATAGAACGCAATCAGAGCAGCAAGAGCAAAGGTCAGGCGCGCCGGCAGCTTACCGGTCGCCTTCTGCCCTGCCAGCAGCTGCGGCAGAATACGCGTGCGGAACTTGGTCATGCCGTTCAGGGCGATGGAGAGCAGCTGATGCTTGATGTACGGGTTGCGGAAACGACCCGTTACGGCGCTGGCAAAGGACTCCAACTCATCGCGAGGCAGATCCAGCACCGGAATGATCTCTTCGTAGATCGCTTTTTCAACGAAGGCGCATATTTCACTGTCGTTCATCGCCTCGCCCACGGTATCCAGGCCAGCCTGGAATGCCACCGGCACTAACGCCGTGTGCGCCCCATTGAGGATGGCGACCTTGCGCTCTTTATACGGCTTGATGTCATCTACGATCAGTACGTTCAGCGGGTATTTGTCGAGGCGCAGCTCGGAAGCCAGCGATTTCGGCCCCTGGATAACGAACAGATAGAAGTGCTCTGCGGTATCGAGGAAGCCATCGCGGTAGCCCAACTCGGCTTCGATTTTCGCCACTTCATCACGCGGATAACCGGTTACGATGCGGTCAACCAAGGTTGAGCAGAAGGCGTTGGCTTCGTTCAGCCACTGAACAAACGCGGCTGGCAGTTCCCACTCGCTAGCGTAGCGCAGCACCAGCTCACGCAGCGCGTCGCCGTTATAGTCAATCAGCTCGCACGGAATGATGATCCAGCCTTTATCCGCCGCGCCGTTAAAGCGAGTGAAGCGTTCGAACAGCAGACGGGTCAGCTTCGCCGGGTAGCTAACGGCAGGCGCATCATCGAATTTATCGCCCGCGTGGTAGCTGATGCCCGCTTCAGTGGTGTTTGAGAACACAAAACGGATCTCAGGGTTCTGCGCCAGCTTGAGGAACTCATCGTAGTGATCGTAGACGCTGATTTCACGGTTTACCGAACGGATCAGACGCGCATCGCTCACCGCCTCGCCCTGCTCGTTCAGGCCACGAATGATGGTGGTATAGAGACCATCCTGCGTGCTCAAAGACGGCGGGAAATCACTCTTGATCGGGCGAACGATAACCACACCGGCGTTGAGATCGGTGTGCTCATTAAGCAGATCGATCTGCCAGTCGACAAATGCGCGCAGGAAGTTCCCTTCGCCAAACTGAATGATACGTTCCGGATAGGTGGCTCCGGGAAAATCGCGACGGTTTATCGTGTTCACAATGAGTTCCTTTTTGATTAGTCATACAACCTGGGAAGATTGGTCCAATAACTTACCAGACTTTACGACCATGAAACCCTGTTTTGATCAAAATGAGACGCCCTATTCGCGTCAATTATTAAAACGAATATAAATTTGTGGGCGTCATCACATTTTGTCGGCGTGAACGGTAAACGGCTAGCTGTTTTTGTGTGCGTTTTTCTCTTTCATGGCATACATCTTTTCATCCGCAGAGGTGATCCAGCTGGACAGGTCTGGATCGCTGTCATGATCGTATTCGCTCACACCCCAGGAGAAGTTCAGCTGCCATGGTTTACCACTCGTCAGATTGAATACTTCGGCTTGCTCAACAAGGTGTTGCATCGCGATCCACGCGCCTTTCTCATCGGTATCCGAGAAAAGAACGGCAAACTCGTCGCCGCCGTAGCGGATCAGCAGATCGGCTTCGCGAAAGCTGTCGCGCAGCAGATTAGCCATAGCCTGCAGCGCGTTGTCACCCTCTTCATGACCGAAGGTGTCATTAATGTATTTAAACTTATCGAGATCCAGCCAGGCGAGGGTGAGCGGCTCGGCGCGACGGCGGGCGCTGGTGATAGCGTATTTGCCAAGGTTATTGAAACCGCGGCGGTTAAACAGGCCGGTAAGCTCGTCGGTAGTAGCAGCACTAATGGCAGCGAACTCATCTTCTACGATGGCGGCAAAGTCCTTCAGCACCGCGATCTCGTCAGGGGTAAAGCCACGCGGCTCGTGCGCAATAATACAAAAAGACCCCACGATTAAACCGTCTGGCAGCTGCAGCGGATAGCCAGCATAGAAACGAATGTTCGGCGGGCCGACCACCAGTGGATTATCAAAGAAGCGTTCATCCTGATGCGCGTCCAGCACCACCAGCGGCTGAGCGCTGAGGATCGCATGGCCGCAAAAGGAGATGTCACGCAGCACCTGTCCGTTGGGAATGCCGTTGCAGGACTTAAAATGCAGCGTATTGCTGTTAACGAGGCTAATCAACGCAATGGGGACATCGAACATGCGTTTTGCCAGCCGGGTAAGCCTGTCAAAACGTTCATGCGTGCCGGAGTCCAACAGCCCGGACTCGTTAAGCGATGCCAGACGCTGTTGCTCGTTTTCAGGAAGTTGAGGAGTCTTCATAACGGGCCTTTTTCACTAATCAAAACCTAAGCTTAGCGCATCTAGCCCATTTGGTCAGTGGGCGTAGATCCGGTTCTTACCCGCGCGTTTGGCGCGATAGAGCGCGTCGTCAGCGGCTTTTAGCCAGTCGGTGGTGGTTTCCATATCCTCGGTGGCGTTGGCAATGCCGATGCTGAGCGTACAGCGGAACGTCGCGTCCTGGGCGACCATCATCACGGCAGTGGCATCCATGATACGCGTGGCGACAACCAACGCCTCTTCCGGTGACGTATTCGGAAGCAGGATCACAAACTCGTCGCCCCCCAACCGCGCCGGGGTGTCGGTATTTCGACTGGCGACGTGCAAAATTTTAGACACCGTCACCAACAGCGTATCCCCCACCTTATGACCGAACCGATCGTTCACCTCTTTGAAGTTATCGATATCAATAAACATCAAAGATGAAGCGTGGATGGCGTCACGTAGCTTCTCTAGCTCATGCTGGATGCGCTTCTCCAGCAGACGACGGTTGGCAATGTCCAGCAGCGGATCCATCATCGCGATGCGTTCCAGCTCGCGGCTCTTATGGCGCAGCTTTTTGGCGATGTTATCCGTCAGCACGCTCAGAGCCAGCACGTAGATAGCAATAAGCGGCAGCGTAGCAAGCAGCGTGCGCTGGGTAACAACAGGCTCAAAGGCCATGCCCTGCGCCAGCCAGGCGGCGGCGAATACCGCCAGCATGGTCGCGCCAGCCTTGCGCATCAGCGCAATACCGCCCGCCGCAAGGCGATCGGCAAGAAGAATAGTGGCAATCACCACGGAAGGAAGCGGATTCACCGCCATCATGGCGATCCAGAAACCGCCTGCCGCCCCGTCTACGATCAGGTTGTGGTGTTCACAGGTGAGCGGCTTTTGCGCCCGCCGCGCGCGCAGAAAAGCGCAGGTGGGCCAGACAAAGGCATTAACGGCCAACAGCACGATAAGCCAGCGGGGCTGATGCTGCTCCAGCAGCACGGAAAGGATCGGGAAAAAGCAGAGCAGCGTCCCGAGCATACGCATCAGATACATCCGTCTTACAAAACGCTTGCCGGTGATCTGTTCACTTCGTTTGAGCTTAATGGATCCAGTCATCGCGCAATGTTGTCCGCTACGTATACTCGGCTATAGTATTGATGTTAAAAATAGGTAGCAAGCAATTTTATACGTTATTTCAATGAATTCGCTGAAAATGTGACGCCAAAGTGAAGGCGTCACACGCTCTGTTGTTCCGTCTCTTTTGGGAGAGATTCCATAGGCCCCTGACCTTCCCGCGCGCTGATGCGATTACGCCCTGCTTTTTTCGACTGGTAGAGATACTCATCCGCCTCAGCCAGCAGCTTATTGAACCGCTCCGTCAGTTCCCATGACTGGGTGGTGCCGCTGCTCAGACCAATACTGACCGTCAGGAATAGCGTCTGCTGCTGCCAGCGGAACGGGTGGGCTTCCACGGCGCGCCGAATACGCTCTGCCAGCATAAATCCCTGCTGAGGATCCTGCGTCGTGGCGACGACGGCAAACTCTTCACCTCCCATTCGTGCCACGATACCGCTGTCGCCGACCGTCTGCTGTATCTTCTGCGCAAACGCTGTCAGCACCCTGTCGCCGCACTCATGACCATAGCTGTCATTAATGTTTTTGAAGTAATCGATATCCAGCAGCATAACCGTTAAATGTCGCGCCTCGGTCTTTCTTTCGCGGCCCAGCGCTTCATAGAGACCGGAGCGGGAGTAGACCCGGGTCAGAAAATCAAAGTCAGCGCGCAGCGACACCTGCTTCATCAGCGTATTAATGGCGTTAACGCTGACGCAGACAATGATGGGACAAATGGCCATGGTGGCGATCCCCAGCCTCGCCGAGAACATGCGCGGCATCTCCAGCGGGCTGGCAACGAAGATGTTAATCGTGCCGTTGGCGACCAGAATAATTTCCAGCGCGCCGGTTAAAAAGGTCAGCAGCGCGGTGGTTAGCAGCGAATAGCGAACCGCACACCAGATCAGCGCCGGGAGCGGGAAAAGAAGGCTGCCCGCCCCGCCGATCGCCACCGAGGCAACGAGCGACGTCACCAGGGCGGCGATCGGCAGCAGGTGCTCAACGCGAAACGGCATGCCCCAGCGGGGCCACGTCAGGGTGAGTACACAGGGCAGGATCAGCACGCCGGTAGAAAACTGCTCGCTAAACCAGTCGGCATAGAGCGGCCAGAAGGTAAGATCGTCCATCCCTACCGACGCAAACGCCCCCACCAGCGCGCAGCCCAACGCCCCCAGCAGACAGTAGTTAAAGATCCGCAGGGCATTAATCGGCAGCGCGCGCCTCTCTGGCCGTCGTTTGTCCCGCACAATCAGCAGCGCTACGGTGAGAATAAACACCATGTTTGACAGGTTGATCAGCAGCGAGGTGGCTCCCCACGTGGTGGTCATGGCATCGTAAACCAGCATCGCCACGTAGCAGATGGCGTAGTTGTGCAGTCGGTTCAGCCAGGTATAGCGCGCAAAGACACCGGCCATCACCGCGTTCAATGGCCAGAACAGGGAGAGATCCTCCACCAGCCTGAGCATCGCGCCAATAGAGTAGAACAGCGTGGTCAGCAGAAAGATCATGACCGCGTTACGCCAGGGCCTCTCTTTAAGGAACGGATGAAACGCGATGTTCAGTGATGCAAGCATAGAATTCTGTCCCTGTAGATAAGGGTAACGACGCGGCAGTGCATCAGTAAACCGAACGCCCCAGCTGATGGCTGAGTGCCTCAAGCATAGCAATACCCGCCAGCGAGTTGCCTGCCTCATCAAGCTCCGGGCTCCAGACGCAGATTGCCATCTCATGGGGCACGATCGCCACAATCCCCCCACCGACCCCGGACTTCGCCGGCAGTCCCACGCGCCAGGCAAACTCCCCCGCGCTCTGATACATGCCGCTGGTTGCCATCAGAGCATTAACCTGCCGCGACTGCAACGGGGAGATGACCGACCGAGTGAGATGCGGCGCTCGCCCCTCGTCCGCCAGAAACAGGAACGTCTTCGCCAGCTCGACGCAGCTCATCTTCAGGGCGCAGTAGTGGAAATAGTTTTGCAGTACCGTTGCCACGTCATTGTGGAAGTTACCAAAGGATTTCATCAGCCAGGCGATGGCCGCGTTACGCGCCGAGTGATCGAACTCAGACCGCGCCACATGGCTGTCGTAGGTGATATCGCTGACGTCGCTCAGCTGGCGAACCACCTCCAGCATCCGCTGGCGCGGCGCGCTGAGACGGCTTTGCAGCATATCGCACACCACCAGCGCACCGGCGTTGATAAAAGGGTTCCGTGGCTTGCCCTGCTCAATTTCGAGCTGTAACAGCGAATTAAAGGGGTGACCGGAGGGATCTTTGCCTACCCGCTGCCAAATCTCCTCCTCCTGATAGTGATCCATCGCCACCACCAGGCTCAGTACCTTCGAGATAGACTGAATAGAGAAGCGCTCGTCGGCGTCGCCGGCCTGAAAGTGGCGGCCATCAATAGTACTGACCGCAATCGCCAGCTTGTTGGCCTCGACCGACGCCAGGGCAGGAATGTAATCGGCTACTTTCCCCTGACCGATAAGAGGCCGGACCTGAGTCAAAATAGACTCCAGCATGTCATTATTCATGACCGTCGCCACACTACACTCCTCACCGGCTAAAAAAGGCCTGCGAGTATATCAGGGGTCCGCATGGAAATCAGGGGCCTACCTGGAAAATGCTGCCCAAAATACGCTCGTGCAGATCAATAACTTTGTCAGTCAGGATGGCTCTGGCTTTCGATATGGTACAAACCAGCGAAGCATAACAGCGAACATCCGTGAATTTTTCGTTTACTAAAATTGACTCTGCCTGATAATTTCTTCGTAAAAACCCTTCTAAAATGGAGCAATTTCTGGGTGCAATCGAGAATCTTTAGACTAATCAGAAAAGTCATTTCTGAGATATCCGGGGCGGTTGTTATCAGCGCCGTAATTATAGGAATTTTCATCGCAATATTTGCCAATGAAGGGATTATGCGCGTTATCGCCCCCGTTCTTGTCTTTATCGCTGGCCTGATTGTTTACTGGTTAGCATGGATGATTTCATCAACAGAAGATCGGAGATAGGTAACTCAAAACGCATCGTAGCCACATGTTTTTCCACGTGGCCCCCTTTCAGAGCCACGCGGCGAGCGTCAGGCTGGAAGTCGAAAACGCGTTACCGCCTGCATAAGCTGTCGGGAATCATCGTGCAGCTGCTGTGACGCCTCGGCGGCGTTGCTCACCAGCTCGCCGGTGCGGCGGGCGACCTGGTTGAGACCGTGCAGCTGGCGCGTCATCTGATGAATGTTCTCTCCCTGGTTTAGCGTCGCCTGAGAGATATCATTCAGCAGGCCGCTGAGGTGCCCCACCAGGCCCGTGACCTGCTGGAGATTATTCTCCAGCCGATTCACCGCCTGCGAGCCCGCCTCTATCCCCTGCAACGAGTGCTGGATCAGGGTCTGGATTGTCTGCGTCGAGTGGCTGCTTTTGCGCGCCAGCAGCCCAACTTCTTTTGCCACCACGGCAAAGCCACGGCCATGATTACCCGCGTGGGCGGCCTCGATGGCCGCGTTAAGGGCCAGGATATTGGTCTGGAACGCCACGTTATCGATCAGCGCCACGATGCCGCGCATCTCATCCGAGCGGGCCACAATCGCCTGCATAGATTCATTGACGGTATCCATCATTCTGTCGCCCCCGGCAGCGGCCTGGCGGGCCTCGTCGGCGCGCTGGCTGGCGAGTTTCGCATAGCCGGTGTTGCCCTCAACGTGAGACTCCAGCTCGGCAATGTTGGCCGTCACCTCGTCCAGCTCTTTTGCCTGGCGAGCCGACTGCTGATAGAGCTTCTGGTTTCCCTGCGCCAGGCTATCGATATTGCTCACCATCGAAGCGGTGGCATCGCTGACCTGAGTCACCAGCTGCTGTAGCCCCCGCTGCATGGCCACAATGCTGGCGCTGAGCTGGCCGATCTCCCGGTTGAAACAGGTCACCGGCGGCGGTGCCACAGAGAGATCCCCTGCGGCCAGAAGATTGATATGGGTAATCAGCCGCTTGAGCGGGGCGATCACCCAGCGCGACATGCCAAACCAGACGGCGATGGCGATGATCAGCAACAGAGCTGGCCCGAGAATAAAGAGGTATTGCAGATCGGCCAGGCGGGACATCAGCGTCTGCCTCCCCTCCTCTGCACGCGTATCGCTGGCCGCGCGGAAGCGGGCAAAGTTATCGTTGAAGTCGGCCTGGAAAGCCTGGGCCGGGACGGCAAAAAAGGCATCAATGGACTGCGTGCGGGTCAAGGCGTCCGCCTGCTCTTTAATCGCGCCGTAGAAGAGCTGGTAGCTGTTTATCAGCCCCTCGTCTTCGGGTGGATTGAGCGCCCGCCACGCCTGCCAGCTCTTTTGCGACGTCGCCAGCGCCTGCTGGGCCTCGTCCATCAGGCTATGCCAGCTGCCCTCGGAGCCGGTGGCCTGATCCTGCATAAAATAGACCCCCGCGCGGTTAAGCAGATCGCTGGCCGCCAGCAGCGCCACGCGTGCCTCATCAACCTTTGACTGTTGAAGAAGCGCCTGCTGATTGAGCCGCTCATGATGCTGGGCGTCGTGGAGGGAACGGGAGAGGAGAAAAGATGAGGAGATCTGAAGCGCGGAGAACAAGCCGATAATGCACAATATCCCTGCCAGCAGGCCAAACTGCCGTGGCGTAGCCCGGCGAAATAGAGAGGGGAAAATTTTAGTTAAGTTCATGATATTCTTCTGTAACCATTCTGCTGTAGCCACACACTGCGCGTGAGTCTACGAAACAAAAATGACAGAACCATGACAGCGCGACACTGCTGAATAAGCACCGGTGCCGCGCAGGTTAACAATGATGATTACAGGCGATCTTTCCACACCGTCTGCACGTTGCAGAACTCCCGCAGGCCGAAGTGTGACAGCTCCCGACCGAAGCCGCTCTTCTTCACGCCGCCAAAGGCCACGCGGGCATCGCTGGCGCTGTAGCCGTTGATAAACACCCCGCCGCACTCCAGACGCGCCGCCAGGGCGTTTGCCCGCGCTTCGTCAGCGCTGAAAATCGTCGCGGAGAGACCGAAGTCGCTGTCGTTGGCAAGCTGTAAGGCGTGCTCTGCGTCATCCGCGACGGTAATGGTCGCTACCGGACCAAACAGCTCCTGACGGAACGCGGTCATCTCAGAGGTGACGCCGGTCAGCACCGTTGCCGGATAGTAGTTGCCCTCTCCGCTAATTTTCTCCCCGCCAAGGCGCAGCGTCGCGCCTTCGTTCAGGGTCGCCTCAACCTGGGCATGCAGCTCGTCCCGCAGATCGTAACGCGCCATTGGCCCAAGGTAGTTCTCTTCAACGTCCGGCGCACCCAGCTTCAGCGCCGCTGCGGCGGCTACAAATTTTTCGGTAAAGACGTCTGCCACCCCTGCCTCAACGATAAAGCGTTTCGCCGCCGCGCAGACCTGCCCGGTATTCTGATAACGACCGGCAACCGCCGCTTTCACGGCTAGATCGAGCGAGGCATCGTTGAGCACGATGAAGGGATCGGATCCGCCCAGCTCCAGCACGCATTTTTTCAGCGCCGCACCCGCCTGAGCACCGATGGCCGCCCCGGCACGCACGCTACCGGTAACGGTCACGGCGGCAATGCGCGGATCGTTAATCGCCTGGCTTACGCCTTCATTGGTGGCGTTCACCCAGCCAAAGACCCCCGCCGGAATACCCGCCTCGCGAAAAATATCGCCCAGCAGCTCGGCACAGCCCAGCACGTTAGGGGCATGCTTGAGAAGATAGCTGTTGCCCGCCAGCAGGATCGGCACCGCACCGCGCAGTACCTGCCAGACCGGGAAGTTCCACGGCATCACCGCCAGGATAGCCCCCAGCGGACGGTACTCAATCACCGCCTGGTTATTTTCCACCTGGGTCGGCTCGCTCGCCAGCATCGCCGGGCCGTGTTCGGCGTACCAGTCGCAGAGGTTAGCGGACTTCGCCACTTCAGCTCGGGCCTGCAGAATGGGTTTACCCATCTCGGCGCTAATCAGCTGGGCCATCTTCTCACCGTGCTGGCGCAGAACGGCCCCAACGTTACGCAGTCCCTGGGCGCGCTGCGCTACGCTCTGCTCCCGCCACTGGCGGAAACCCTGCTGCGCAGCGGCCAGAGAGGACTCGACCTCTGCCGAGGTAGCCCACGGACGCGCCGAGAGCTGCTCTCCGGTTGCCGGATTGATCGACAAGGCATGCGTTTTTGCGGAAATGGACATTATTTATCTCTCTTCTAAACAGGGAACTTGCTTTATCCTGGCCTACTCTGCTATTTCTGAAAACTGAATAATATTAACCTAACCATTCACAAATCGAGAACAGCATGGATTTAACCCAGCTTGAGATGTTTAACGCCGTGGCGCAGACCGGCAGCATTACCCAGGCCGCGCAGCGGGTGCACCGGGTGCCGTCGAACCTGACTACGCGCATCCGCCAGCTGGAGGCGGACTTGGGCGTGGATCTCTTTATCCGCGAAAACCAGCGGCTGCGTCTCTCTCCCGCCGGACACAGTTTTTTACGCTACAGCCAGCAGATCCTCGATTTGGTGGCTGAGGCGCGCAGCGTGGTCGCCGGGGATGAGCCGCAGGGGCTGTTTTCGCTCGGTTCGCTAGAGAGCACGGCCGCCGTGCGTATTCCCCCTACCCTGGCCGACTTCAACCAGCGCTATCCCCGCATCCAGTTTGATCTCGCCACCGGCCCGTCGGGAACCATGATCGACGGCGTGGTCGAGGGTCGGCTCAGCGCGGCGTTCGTTGATGGGCCGCTGATGCATCCTGGCTTAGAGGGGATCCCGGTCTACCGGGAGGAGATGATGATCGTTGCCCCAGGTGGACATGCCGCCATCAGCGACGCCACGCAGGTTAATGGTGCGAGCATCTACGCGTTTCGCGCCAACTGCTCCTACCGCAGCCATTTTGAGAGCTGGTTTAAAGCAGCCGGTGCCACGCCGGGCAAAATTCATGAGATGGAGTCCTACCACGGCATGCTGGCCTGCGTGGTTGCCGGGGCTGGGCTGGCGCTGATGCCGCGCAGCATGCTGGAGAGCATGCCTGGACATCATCAGGTTTCCGCCTGGCCGCTGGCGGAGGAGTGGCGCTGGCTGACCACCTGGCTGGTATGGCGTAGAGACGCAAAGAGCCGTCCGCTGGAGGCGTTCATCGCCCTGCTGCAAGAGCGGCCGCAGACGCCATAGGATAATAGTATAGATGTTTCAACATATTGCGCTGATGCGCGGCAAGGGATATTTTTAAACGGTCGCCATTAACGGTTAACGGAAAAAGAATGAATACCAAAGCCCGTAAGGTCATGATTATTGGTACCGGCAACGTCGGTGCATCGGCTGCCTACGCCCTGCTAAATCAGAACATTGCCGAAGAGCTGATTCTGGTCGATCTCAACCGCGATCGCGTCGAGGGACACGCCCAGGATCTGGCAGATGCCGCAGCCTATATGCCAGGGATGATGACTATCTCAACCCGTGACGTCAGCGAGTGCGCGGATGTCGATATCGCAGTGATCACCGTCTCCGGCGGGCCGCTCCTACCCGGCCAGACTCGGCTGGACGAGTTGACCAATACGGCCAAAATCGTCAAAAAGATCGTGCCACAGATGATGGAAAACGGCTTCAACGGCATCTTTCTGATCGCCACCAACCCGTGTGACATTATCACCTGGCAGGTGTGGAAGCTCTCTGGCCTGCCGCGTAACCAGGTGATTGGTACTGGCGTATGGCTGGATACCACCCGTCTGCGCCGCTCTCTCGCCCAGTCGCTGGATATTGGTGCGCAGAGCATTGATGCCTTTATCCTTGGCGAGCATGGCGATACCCAGTTCCCGGTCTGGTCCCACTCCTCGGTGTACGGTTCACCCATCGCCGAGGTTTATCGGCGCAAGACCGGTCAAGAGTTGGATCGTGAGCGTCTGGCGGAGCAGGTTCGCCGTCAGGGTTTTGATATCTACGCCCGTAAAGGCTGCACCGAGTACGGCATTGCCGGGACTATCGTCGAGATCTGCCGCAATATCTTCACCGGTAGCCATCGGGCGTTAGCCATCTCCTGCGTGCTCGATGGAGAGTATGGCGCGAAAGATATCGCCATCGGCGTACCGGCGGTGCTGGCCCAGAACGGCGTTCAGCAGATCATCGAACTGCAGCTGGCCGAGGATGAGCAGGCGAAGTTCCAACACTCGGCAAGCGTCATTGCCGCAAACATTGCCCGCCTGCCCTGAAAGTTGTTTATTGTCGTTAGCTTGCCGCACCGCGACGCACTAACAGCAGCGTCAGGCTAAACGACATCACCAGCGAGATCAGCACGCCGGAGATGGCATACGGGAACCACGGCCCGATATAGGCTGGCAGGCTGAAGATGCTGGACAGAATGTAGCCAAACAGCCGTACGCCAAAGAAAGCGATAAACGCCGACGCCACGCTGCTGGCAATGGTCGCGGCAATAAACGCGCGTTTCTCTTTGGTCAGTACGCCAAACAGCGCCGGTTCGGTGATGCCCAGCAGCGCGGAGATGGCCGCAGAGAGCGTCACGGTGCGATCGTCGCGATGACGATTCTGGAACCAGATGGCAAAGGTGGCGCCTGCAATGGCCATGTTGGCCATGCACATCATCGGCATCAGCATGTCGTAGCCGTGTTCGCTAAAGTTTTGTAGGGCAATGGGCGTCATCGCATGATGCATGCCGGTGAGGATCGCCACCGGACGGATCGCGCCCACGATCAACCCCGCCAGCACCGATGAAGTATCAAACAGCCCCTGAATGCACCACGCCAGCCCTTTGCCCAGCCAGATACCCACCGGACCAATCACCACCAACGCCACCAGCGCAGTGATAAACAGCGTCAGGGTCGGCGTAAACACGGTTCTCAGCACCTCCGGCATGACGCGATCCACTGCGCGATGGATATAACTCAGCGCCAGCACCGAGAAGATGACCGGAATGACGCTGGAGGCGTAGTTAAATATCGACACCGGCAGCACACCGGCAAACCAGTAGGCCTGCACCGCGCCCGGCGCACCGCTCGACAGCTGCTTGGCCGCCTCAATCAGGGAAGGATACATCAAGCAGGCAACCACGGCCGCCGCTAAATATTCGTTGGTTTTAAACATCTTCGCGGCGGATACCGCCAGGAAAAACGGCAGGAACCAGAACACGCCGCTGGCGATCATATCGATCACCATTACAGTGTCACTTTTCGCTGACAGCAGATTCATGGCAATAAAACCGGCCAGCAAGCCTTTGATCATCCCCGCCCCCGCGATAGCCGGTACGATGGGGCCAAACACGCCGGACACCGTATCCATAAACAGCGAAATTAGGCCTTTCTTGGCTTTGGCAGGTGCCTCACCGGTTGGCTCAGCGGTCACGTCACCGCCGATCTGTTGATACCATTGATTCACCTGCGGGCCGATAATGACCTGATACTGCTCGCTTTGCAGCTGTGCGCCCAGTACGCCAGGTAGCTGGGTCACGGCCTGCTGGTTGATCTTCGCCTCATCCACCAGATCGAAGCGCAGACGCGTCATGCAGTGCCAGACTTTATTGATATTTTCTCGACCGCCAACGCCTTGAATTAGCGCGTTGATGATGGCTGGATTACTCATTTGCTGGCTCCTTATCTGCCACGATGACGGCATGTTCAATGGTGAAGAAGTCTACGGGAAGGCGGCAGCGATAAACAGACCAATAAAAAGTGATAACGCTCACATAACCCTCACAGAAAGGCGATACGAATAACAATAACGCCAAATTGGTCTGGTTTTTTTATCATTTACCCTCCCTGCGCGGACCAAAATAAAGTGCTGGAAATCGGTAAATAAGAGCAGGAATAATAGTCCCCGTAACCTGCTTTCAGTCAGCCGTCAGGAGCGACCATGACACCCACTTTAATCACCAACGTTGAATGTTTCATCACCCGCCCGGATCGCCACAACCTGGTGCTGGTCAAAGTTACCACCGATAAAAATCTTGTCGGCTATGGCTGCGCCACGTTTCAGCAGCGGCCGCTGGCGGTAAAAACCATGGTGGATGAATACCTGAAACCACTTTTGATGGGGCGCGATGGCAACCACATCGAAGATCTGTGGCAGATGATGCAGGTGAACGCCTACTGGCGAAATGGTCCGGTGATGAATAACGCCATCGCAGGCGTGGATATGGCACTGTGGGATATCAAAGGCCAGCTGGCGGGAATGCCGCTCTATCAACTGTTCGGCGGTAAATCGAAAGACGCGATTGCGGTTTACAGTCATGCTGCCGGTGAAAGCATGGATGAACTCTATACCCAGGTAGATGACCTGCTCTCACAAGGTTATCGCTACATTCGCTGCCAGCTCGGTTTTTACGGCGGCACGCCGCAGGATCTTCATGCCACTCGCGAACCAACGGCGGGTGCCTACTACGATCAGGACGAATACATGGCGAATACTATCGCCATGTTTAAAGCCCTGCGCGAGAAGTACGGCCACCGTTTTCATATTCTGCACGACGTGCATGAGCGACTGTTTCCGCAGCAGGCAATTCAGCTGGCGAAGGCGCTGGAGCCTTATCAGCCCTGGTTTTTGGAAGATATCGTGTCGCCACAGCAGAGCGGTTGGTTAACGCAGATTCGGGCACACAGCAGCGTGCCGCTGGCGATGGGTGAGCTGTTTAACAACCCGGCCGAGTGGCACGATTTGATCGTCAACCGGCAGATCGATTTTATCCGCTGCCATGTGTCGCAGATCGGCGGCATTACCCCGGCGCTCAAGCTGGCGGTACTGTGCCAGGCGTTTGGCGTGCGGCTGGCGTGGCACGGGCCGCCGGATATGACCCCCGTCGGCGTGGCGGTGAATACCCATCTTAATATTCACCTGCACAACGCGGCGATTCAGGAGTTTATCCCGGCCCAGGCCAATACTCAGGCAGTGTTCCCCAACGCGCCGCAGGCGGAGGGCGGGTATATGTATCCGCTCGATCGTCCGGGGATTGGCATGCAGGTGGATGAAGCGGCGCTGGCGCGTTTCCCGGTGGTCTATCGTCCACACGAATGGACGCAAAGCCGCCTGCCGAACGGGGCGATGCACACGCCTTAACTGCCGCTGCGAAAGCGCAGGTTGTCGGCGTTGAACGGCGTAACGTAAGTACATTCATAGTGAATGTCGATCACTTCGCTTAAGATCCACACCTCGCTGCCAGAAAGTATGCCGCGATTGGTGATTTTCATGGCGGGCGTGCCGCGTTTGCAGCCGAGCAGCGCGGCCTGGGCTTTATCCACCGCTACCGCCTGATAGTGGGTAAGAAAGTGGGACAGCGTCAGGCCTTTGCCGATGGCATAGCGTTGCAGTGAGCTTTCGATCGCCTGCTGATTGAGATCGGGAAAGCGCGCCAGCGGCAGGCTGGAGGTTTCAATCTGGGTACAGCGCTCGTCCACGTAGCGCAGGCGACAGAAGTACCACAGCCACTCATTTTCCCCGATGCCAAATACCTGCTGCTGCTCCTTGCTGGGCAGCCGTTTATGCAGGCTGAGCAGCCGATAGCGCATTTGATCAAAGCGTTTTTCGGTGATGGAGTTGTAGACCAGCGGATTGCTGCGCGCGTTTTCGCTGACGTAAATCCCCGAGCCCTGCACGATGCGAATAATGCCGATGCTGACCAGCTTTTTTAAGGCTTCCCGCACGGTGTAGCGCGACACGCCATACTCTTCGGCGAGTTCGCGCTCGGCGGGTAATTTATGTAACGGCTCGCTGGCCGTCTGAAAGATCTTGCTGAGCAGATCCTGAGTGATAAATTCCCGTTTTTTCATGGCTTCCATCAACGTTAGGGGAAAAGAGCGTTTTTATTACGGGTTTAAAATGAGATCTAAATCACAAAATGGTTGTCTTTTCGCCAGTGAAAGTTTTAAGATCGCCCCATCTTTTCCCCTCATCAACACTACTATAACCTTATGACAACGAACACTGTTTCACGCAAAGTTGCGTGGCTGCGCGTCGTGACGTTGGCCATTGCGGCTTTCATCTTCAATACCACGGAATTTGTGCCTGTCGGGCTGCTCTCTGACATCGCTGATAGCTTCGGGATGCAAACCCCGGAAGTGGGTATTATGCTCACCATCTATGCCTGGGTGGTGGCGCTGCTGTCGCTGCCGTTTATGCTGCTCACCAGCCAGGTAGAGCGGCGCAAGCTGCTGATCGTGCTGTTTGTGCTGTTTATTGCCAGCCACGTGCTCTCCTTCCTGGCGTGGAACTTCACCGTGCTGGTGGTGAGCCGGATTGGCATTGCCTTCGCGCATGCTATCTTCTGGTCGATCACCGCCTCGCTCGCTATTCGCGTGGCTCCGCCGGGCAAGCGTGCCCAGGCGCTGAGCCTGCTGGCCACCGGTACGGCACTGGCGATGGTGCTGGGGCTGCCGATAGGCCGGATCGTCGGGCAATACTTCGGCTGGCGAACGACCTTCTTTATCATTGGCATTGGGGCGCTGATCACCCTGCTCTGCCTGGCGAAGCTGCTGCCGAAGCTGCCGAGCGAACACTCCGGCTCGCTGAAAAGCCTGCCGTTGCTGGTTCGTCGCCCGGCGCTGATGAGTATCTACCTGCTGACGGTAGTCGTGGTCACTGCGCACTACACCGCCTATAGCTACATTGAGCCGTTTGTGCAGCACGTGGCAGGACTGAGTGCCAGCTTCGCTACCGTGCTGCTGCTGATCCTGGGCGGCGCAGGGATCATCGGCAGCATTCTGTTTGGCAAGCTGGGCAACCTGCACGCCTCCACGCTGGTCAGCGGTGCAATTGCCGTTCTGACCCTCTCGCTGGTGCTGATGCTGCCCGCTTCGCACAGCACAACGTACCTCGCCGTACTCGGCGTATTCTGGGGCGTTGCGATTATGATCATCGGCCTCGGTATGCAGGTGAAGGTGCTGTCGCTGGCCCCGGACGCCACCGACGTGGCGATGGCGCTCTTCTCAGGGATCTTTAACCTCGGCATCGGCGCGGGCGCGCTGGTGGGTAACCAGGTGAGCCTGCATTGGTCGATGGCTAACGTGGGTTACGTGGGCGCAGTCCCTGCGCTGGCGGCGCTGGTGTGGTCGGTGGTGATATTCCGCCGCTGGCCCACGGTACTGGAAGAACACGCTGAGCTTCAAGAGCAGACTCAATAACGTTTACGCCGGGTGGCGCTGCGCTTACCCGGCCTACGTTTTCGTTACTATGAGAGTGGATAGCTGGAGATAATCTCCAGCACGCCGTTGATAATAAACTGCACCCCCATGCAGACCAGCAGAAAGCCCATCAGCCGGGAGATGGCCTCAATACCGCTTTTTCCCACCAGCCGCATCACCGCACCCGAACTGCGCAGACAGCCCCAGAGGATCACCGACACAAGCAGGAAAATCAGCGGCGGCGCAACCAGGATCACCCAATCCGGAAAGGTAGAGCTGTGACGCAGGGTGGAAGCCGAGCTGATGATCATCGCGATGGTTCCCGGCCCGGCGGTGCTGGGCATCGCCAGCGGGACAAAGGCGATATTGGCGTCCGGCTCCTCTATCAGCTCGGCCGTTTTGCTCCTGGCCTCCGGGGACTCATGTGCTTTTTGCTGGGGAAAGAGCATCCGGAAACCGATAAAGGCGACGATCAGTCCCCCGGCGATGCGCAGCCCCGGAATCGAGATACCGAAGGTATTCATCACCACCTGCCCGGCATACCAGGCCACCATCATAATGGCAAATACGTAGACCGACGCCATCAGCGACTGACGGTTACGTTCGGCGGCATTCATATTGCCCGCCAGGCCAAGAAACAGCGCGACGGTAGTCAACGGATTCGCCAGCGGCAGTAACACCACCAGCCCTAATCCAATTGCCCTGAACAGATCCTGCATAAGGTGCACTCCATGAAGCGGATACGTTGATGCCTATTATATGCGCAAAGCCCCTGCATGTGCAGCGGACAATACGCTAAGCCAATGTATAACTTACAGTTATTAATTTATTAGTTATTGCTAAAAAATTGGTGCGTGAAACGTTTTAGCAAATTGTGGCATAAGTTAATGCATTCAGTTGACTTATAGTTGCCCCGGCAATAGTATCTGCCGTGACTAATCTACTTGCCGGGGCAACCATCGTGAAAAGCACCAGTGACTTGTTCAACGAAATCATCCCACTGGGCCGCTTGATCCACATGGTCAACCAGAAAAAAGATCGCCTATTAAACGATTACCTTTCGCCGCTGGATATCACAGCGACGCAGTTTAAGGTGCTCTGCTCTATCCGCTGCGCGACCTGCATCACGCCGGTAGAGCTAAAAAAAGTGCTGTCTGTCGATCTCGGGGCACTCACCCGCATGCTGGATCGACTGGTATGCAAAGGCTGGATTGAGCGTCAGCCTAATCCGCATGACAAGCGCGGCGTGCTGATCCAGCTTACCGCTGACGGCGCAGCGCTTTGTGAGCAAGGCCATAAATTAGTGGGGCAAGACCTGCATCAGGAACTAACAAAAAACTTAACGGCAGATGAAGTGGCAACCCTTGAGTACTTGCTCAAGAAAATACTGCCGTAAACAGAAGAGGTATAATGATGTCCAGACGCAATAATGACGCCATTACTATTCATAGCATATTGGACTGGATCGAGGATAACCTGGAGTCACCGCTGTCGCTGGAGAAAGTCTCCGAGCGTTCGGGTTATTCAAAATGGCACCTGCAACGGATGTTTAAGAAAGAGACCGGGCACTCATTAGGTCACTATATCCGCAGCCGCAAGCTTACTGAAATCGCACAGAAGCTTAAGCAGAGCAACGAGCCGATTCTCTACCTGGCAGAGCGCTACGGCTTTGAGTCACAGCAGACGTTGACCCGAACGTTTAAAAACTATTTCGACGTGCCGCCGCATAAGTATCGCATGACCAGTATGCACGGTGAGGCCCGTTATCTGCTGCCGCTAAACCATTACAACTGTTAACCGCCTGTATTTAGACGTATCGAGGAAATCATGAAGTTTACCGTCTCCGCCGCCCTTACCCTGCTGGCGCTGTTTTCTGGCAATAGCTTTGCGGAGCAGCCGCGCCCTAGTGAACAAAACCAGCGCGACGCGATGATTATGCCTTCGGCCCATGACCAGTCACCGTTTGACTTAAATCACATGGGTTCCGGAAGTGATAAATCCGACGAGTTAGGCGTGCCCTATTACAACTAAGCACGGCTAATACGTTCTTGCCCCGCCCTGTGCGGGGCTTTTTTTAGCGTGCGGCGACTGACGGCCACAGACGGAAGCCAAAGATATTGATGTACAGGCCAGCCATGATCAGCGCAGCGCCGAGCAGTTGCAGACCATTCAGCGTCTCCCCCAATAACAGCGCGGCGCTGGCCATGCCGACCACCGGCACCAGCAGCGAGAGCGGCGCAACGCGCCAGGTTTCGTAACGCCCAAGCAGCGTTCCCCAGATCCCGTAGCCAATGATGGTGGCAACAAACGCCAGATAGATCAGCGACAGCACGGTGGTGATATCAATTTGCACGAGGCTTTGCAGCATCTGCGCCGGGCCATCGAAAATCAGCGAGGCGACCATAAAGGGTACCACCGGGATCAGCGCGCTCCAGACCACCAGCGACATCACCGCCGGGCGTGACGAATGCTGCATGATCTTTTTGTTGAAGATATTGCCGCAGGCCCAGCTGAAGGCGGCCGCCAGAGTGAGCATAAAGCCCAGTACGGTCACGTCCTGACCGTTGAGGCTGGATTCCGCCAGCACCAGCACGCCAAAGATCGCCAGGGTAATCCCCAGCACCTGCTTAAGCTGAAGCCGCTCGCCGAAGGTTGCCGCCCCAAGGACGATGGTAAAGAAAGCCTGCGCCTGCAAGACCAGCGAGGCCAGCCCGGCGGGCATGCCAAACTTAATCGCGCTAAACAGAAAGGCAAACTGGCCAAAGCTGATGGTCAGGCCGTAACCCAGCAGCAGACGCAGCGGCACCTTCGGCCGGGCAACAAATAGCAGCGCCGGAAAGGCCACCAGTACAAAACGCAGACCTGCCAACATTAGGGGGGGCATATTGTGCAGCCCGACCTTAATTACAACAAAATTAAGTCCCCAAACTACCACCACCAGCAATGCCAGTAGTCCGTCTTTCCGCGTCATACCTGCCCCTGAAGTTTCAGTTTTTGTAAAAATGTTACATTATCGTAAAAATCCGCCGAGAGACAGATCACAATTTTCAGTAGGTCACGCTGTGCGATGAGATAAATGTGGTCGCTATACAGTGCGCGTTTGGCATGGTATTGCTGATAGTGAACGCAAAAAATAAAAAACACTGCACTGTCGGATATAACATGATCACATCTCAGCAACGCTCCATCATCGCACTGCTCGCCTCATCACTGCTGTTAACCATCGGACGCGGCGCGACGCTGCCGTTTATGACCATCTACCTCAACAGCCAGTACGGTATGGCGGTTGACCAGGTCGGTTTTGCCATGACCGTGGCCATGACCGTCGGCGTCGTCTTCAGCCTCGGCTTTGGCATTCTTGCCGATAAGTTTGATAAGAAGCGCTACATGCTGATTGCCATCACCATTTTCGTGGTTAGCTTTATCGGCATTCCCCTGAGCCATAACGCAGTTCTGGTGGTGATCTTATTCTCCATTATCAACTGCGCATACTCGGTCTTCGCCACCGTGGTTAAAGCCTACTTCTCCGATACGCTGGCTCCGGCGGCGAAGTCAAAAGTGTTCTCGCTTAACTACTCGTTTCTCAACATCGGCTGGACGATTGGCCCGCCGCTGGGCACCCTGCTGGTGATGCAGAGCAGCCAGCTGCCCTTCTGGCTGGCTGCGGCCTGCGCTGCCTTCCCGCTGGTGTTTATCCAGATCTGGGTCCAGCGCGTCATGGTTAAGCACGAGGAGGAGACCCTCCAGCCCTGGTCACCGTCGCTTTTGCTGCATGATAAAGCCCTGCTGTGGTTTACCCTCTCCGGCATGCTGGCCTCATTCGCCAGCGGCTCATTTGCCTCCTGTATTTCGCAGTACGTCATGGCCGTAGCCGATAATGCCTTTGCGCAGAAGGTGGTGGCGCTGGTCCTGCCGGTGAATGCGGTTATCGTGGTTATGTTCCAGTACGTGATTGGCCGCACGCTGCGGGCCGACAATATCCGCCCGATGATGGCCGTCGGCACCCTCTGCTTTGTCCTTGGTCTGCTGGGCTTTATGATCTCTGGCAGCCAGCTCTGGCTGTGGGGGCTGTCAGCCGCCGTGTTTACTGTTGGGGAGATCATTTATGCTCCGGGCGAATACATGCTGATCGACCATATTGCCCCGCCGGGCATGAAGGCGAGCTATTTCTCAGCCCAGGCCCTCGGCTGGCTTGGTGCGGCAATGAACCCGCTGGCCACCGGCATTATTCTAACCACCCTGCCGGGCTGGACGCTGTTTGCCATCCTGGCGGCGACGATTGTTTTAGCCTGGCTGATGATGCTGCGCGGAATGCAGATCAGGCCGTGGGACAGCGGGCTCAGCGCGGCAAAAGCATAAAAAAAGGGGCAGGAAATCTGCCCCTTTTAACGATTACCAGACCTGTTCAGCAATGCGCGTCACCAGGCGGACCTTGTCCCACTGCTGGGCTTCAGTCAGGCTGTTACCCTCTTCCGTCGAGGCAAAGCCGCACTGTGGGCTGAGGCAGATCTGATTAATATCCACATACTGCGCCGCTTCCTTGATGCGCGCCTCGATCCCTTCCGGGTTTTCCAGCTCGCCGTTTTTCGTGGTAATCAGACCCAGCACCACCTGCTGCTTACCCGGACGGATAAAGCGCAGCGGAGCGAAGTCGCCGGAGCGATCGTTGTCATACTCGAGGAAGAAGGCATCGACGTTGACCTGGCCGAAGAGCACTTCAGCCACCGGCTCGTAGCCGCCTTCGGAGATCCAGGTTGAACGGAAATTGCCGCGGCAAACGTGCAGACCGATGGTCAAATCCTCCGGCTTGCCCTCCAGCGCCTTGTTCAGTACCCGAGCGTAGATGCGTGCCAGCTCATCAGGATCCTCGCCGCGCTCGCGGACCTGGCGGCGCTGATCGTCTGAGCAGAGGTATGCCCAAACCGTATCGTCAAGCTGCAGGTAACGGCAGCCTGCTTCATAGAATGCGTAAATGGCGTCACGCCAGGTGGTTGCCAGATCGTCAAAGTAGGCGTCCAGCTCCGGGTAGACCGTGCTGTCGATATCTTTTCGGCCACCGCGGAAGTGCAGTACGCTCGGGCTGGGGATGGTCATCTTCGGCTGGGCGCTGCCGCTAATGCTCTGTAGGAAGCGGAAGTCTTCCAGCATCGGATGATCGCCGAAGCCCAGCTTGCCGGTCACGCGCACGCCGTGGGCTTTGGTCTGGACACCGTTGAACTGAATACCCGCTTCGGAATCGTAACGCTCTACGCCCTGCAGGCCGTCAAAGAAGTCAAAGTGCCACCAGGCGCGACGGAATTCGCCGTCGGTGACTACGTGCAGACCGCAGGCACACTGCTGCTCAACCACCTCGCGGATCGCACTGTCTTCCACCGCGCGCAGCTGGCCCGCATCGATTTCACCCGCGGCAAACTGAATACGCGCCTGCTTGATAGCATCTGGGCGCAGGAAACTGCCGACAACATCGGCGCGGAACGGGGAGTGGTGACGCTGCATGGTGATCTCCTTGCCGTCGGGCAATGATAACCCGACGTGATAGTTCATGATTTAAACGATTTAGCCTTCTGGACGGCTATATGTCTAAAAATATGTCACACTCCTCGCCGCGATGCAACCGAGAATAATTCACGGGACATGAAAAATACTCATGTGCTAACGCTAATCACCGCTGGCGAAGGCATAGCCTTCATCTTCCCAGCCGGTGATACCGCCGATCATGATCTTTACCGGCAGGCCCAGCTGCGCCAGTTTCAGCGCGGCGCGATCGGCACCGTTGCAGTGTGGCCCGGCGCAGTAGACAACAAACAGCGTCCCGGTGGGCCACTCACGCATCTTCTCCTTGGTCATCTGGCTATGCGGGAGGTGCACCGCACCGGGCAGATGGCGTTTAGCAAAGGCCTCAGCGCTGCCAACCACGTGCAGCAAGGCGAAATCCTGCTCATGGTGGGTTAACGCATGGTGGACATCGGCGCAGTCGGTTTCAACGCTGAGGCGCTGTAGAAAATGCCCAGCGGCCTGCTCTGCGGGGGCGGCGGGAAATTCGCTTACGTAGCTCATGGTAGTTTCTCCTTGGTTGTGTTAACACTAAGCTAACGTAAACTTCATCGACCCACCGCCTACCGTTATGCCAGAAAACGCCAGGATAATGACAACCTTACCTTCCCCCCGACCGCTGGTCGTGGTCGTTGCCTATGACGGCCTCTGCACGTTTGAATTCGGCATCGCCGTGGAGATATTTGGCCTGCCGCGCCCAGAGCTGGGGGAGAACTGGTACCGTTTTGCCGTGGCGTCGGTAGAGGAAGGTGAACTGCGTGCCACCGGAGGTATTCGGCTAGTGGCCGATGGCGGCCTGGGGCTGCTGGCACAGGCCGATACCATTATTATCCCTGGCTGGCGCGGCGCGGAGTGCCCGGTCCCGGAGACGTTGTGTCAGGCGCTGCGCGAGGCCAATGCGCGGGGCTGTCGAATTATGTCTATCTGTTCCGGGGTTTTTGTGCTGGCAGCGGCCGGGCTGCTTAACGGCAAGCGTGCCACGACCCACTGGCACTATACGCCGCTGCTGCGGGAGCGCTATCCCGCCATCGAGGTGCTTGATGATGCGCTCTATTATCATGAGGGGAGCGTGCTGACCTCGGCAGGCAGCGCGGCGGGGATCGATCTCTGTTTGCATCTGGTGCGCCTCGACTACGGCACTGACGTTGCCAATAACGTGGCCCGACGACTGGTCGTTCAGCCCCATCGTGACGGCTCGCAAAGCCAGCAGATTGCTCGACCGGTCGCCAGATCGCGAGAGAGTCAGCGGCTCGGACAGGTGTTCGACTACCTTCATCGTCAGCTTGCCGCCACGCATTCGGTGGCCTCCCTTGCGAAGCTCGCTGGCATGAGTCCCCGAACCTTTTTGCGTCGTTTTGATGAGGCAACCGGAACCACCCCGGCACGTTGGATCTTACAGGAGCGTCTGGCGCGTGCCCGGACGCTGCTGGCTAACGCCGATCTCAGCATGGAGGAGGTCGCAGCCCAGGCAGGATTTGCCACCGCCGCCTCGCTGCGCCATCACTTTCGCCAGCGTTTCGCCCTCTCACCACGAGACTACCGTAAAAATCAGGCATAAAAAAACCGCCAGTGATACTGGCGGCAAATGCTTGCATGGATAGATCTATTTTGTTCTGTACGTTATTCCGGGGTTCATTATTCGGAATAGCGGATCGGCACTATCATCGCACAGCCTTTCTTAACGAAGGTTAAACGACGTAGTTAACCTTTTTGTACGCCGGTATCGATCTTCAGATAGCGCATCAGACCCATGGTCGCGCTCTTTTTCGCTTCGTCGTTCACCGCGACCAGATAGTAATCCGTCGCGACTGCGTAAGGGGCTTTATCCGCTGGATAAACCGCGTACTTCAACACCAGTTTGCCGCTATGACGCTGACACTCCATATCCCAATGTCCCTGTTCTGCTGGCGAGATGCCGCATTTTCCCGGACCGTAGCTGTTTGAGAGATAGGAGTCGACGCGAGATTCAGCCTTCGTAATGTAAGCGGGTTTATTGTTGTACATAAAACCGGTACACACCGCCCCTGCTACGATGAGGAGCGGTAACGATAACAGCATTTTTCTTTTCATTTTGACGACCTAATTTTCTTACAGAAACCACCACGACTAGTATTATTCCTAAAAAAGGAAAATGTAACTACCTTTATTAGCGGTTTAGTCCCTATCTGATTCCATCAGGTCTACTAATAGACCGTCTTTGTGACAAAAGAATGAACGCTGTGTTAACAAAAAGCCGCCCGTAGGCGGCTATTCTTAGAGAGGCCTTGTACGATCGGGATCGTCGATATCTGGGTCATCAATATCAGGATCGTCAAAATCGGGATCGTCAGGGTCAATAGGGTCGATATCATCTGGCGGATAACGGTCGGGATCGTCCCGGTCCGGTCTGTCAGAGGGTAACGGGTCAAGAATATCGGGGCGTTCGGACATAGGACCTCCAGCACGATAAACGGCAGTAAAAGGATGTTAGCGAAGCGCTATTTTTTATCCTGTTTTGGCTTTTTGGTGTCAGATCCAGACTTCTTGTCAGAATTTTTTTGCTGATCTTTTGAAACGTTCAGATTAACGCTTTTCATGGGTAACTCCAGGTAAGATGGCAGCTTTTGCTGCTCCTGGAGTATAGGTAAGCTTTATCAATACCACCAGCGAAGCGGCAAGGCGTGGACCCTGAACGACTCTCGAGAATATTAGAAGTTACAGGGTCACCTTTCGCTGCTCTCACCTTCCAAGTCACGGTTTTCAGCATCGGTTCATTTACCGGACTATGCTATCCTTGAAACAAACAAGGAGGTGACATGTTTTCCTTTCTCAACACGCTTCAGCGGCTGATAAAAAATCAGCAAGAAGCACCGACCACTCAGCCGAAATATTCAAATGAACAGCTTTTGCAATGGGCTACAGGCTGCATGCTAGAGGGACTTCCGGATGCGTTTTATGAAGCAAGGATTACGTGTGAATGCAGTGTGAATGATAAAGGTCACCAGACAGTAAGTGTCTCTCACGAATTCAAGCTTACTGCAGAATCTGAGTACGCACGTTTTTCCCCTCCAGACGATCTGTATGCAACCAACTGCATAGAACAGATTCTCACTGGTAAAAAATGGAAATATGCAGCAATCATTTTCAATCCTCAAACTACAAGATTTGAATGGCAATAAAACCATTTGGGGAAGAAATAACCGGGCGGCGCTACGCTTGCCCAACCTACACATCATGCCGGACCGTAGGCCCGTGCAAGCGTAGCGCCGCCGGGCAAGCCCTACGCGCTCAACCCCCGATTCACCAGCATCGGCTCAATCTTCGGATCGTGCCCGCGCCATATCCGATAAAGTTCAGCTAAATCAGCACTATTCCCGCGTGACAAAATCGCCTCCCGGAACCGCTGGCCGTTCTCCCGCGTCAATCCGCCCTGCTCCACAAACCACTGGTAGCCGTCGTCGGCCAGCATTTGCGTCCAGATGTAGGCATAGTAGCCCGCAGCGTAACCGCCGCCGAAGATATGCGCAAAATAGCTGCTGCGATAGCGCGGCGGCACGGCGGCAAGATCGAGATTTTCCCGCTTGAGCACCTCGGCTTCAAAAGCAGCAACATCGCTGACGGCAGTACGTGATGCGAGGCTATGCCAGTTCATATCCAGCAGCGCGGCGCTCAATAGCTCCGTCATGTCATAACCCTTGTTGAACAATGCCGCCCGATGCATCTTCTCCTGCAGTGCCTTCGGCATGGGTTCGCCGGTCTGGTAGTGGCGAGCATAGCGGGCGAAAACATCAGGATGGCTGGCCCAGTGCTCGTTGATCTGCGACGGGAACTCGACAAAATCACGCGGCGTATTGGTGCCGGAGAGTGTCGCGTAGCGCTGGGTGGCAAAAAGGCCGTGCAGGGTATGACCAAACTCATGGAACAGCGTGATCACGTCATCCCAGGAAATGAGCGCGGTTCCGCCTGCGGAAGGTTTCTGGTAGTTGCAGACGTTATAGATAACCGGCCGGGTTCCCTGCAATGTAGATTGCTCCACAAAGTTACCCATCCACGCCCCGCCGCTTTTGCTGTCGCGGGCGTAAAAGTCGCCGTAGAAGAGCGCCATGCCGGTGCCGTCAGCATCAACGATCTCCCAGACGCGGACGTCAGGATGGTAAACCGGCAGATCGAACCGCTCGATGAAGCTCAGGCCAAACAGCTGGCTGGCGGTCCAGAATACGCCGTCAACCAATACGGTGTTGAGGGCAAAGTAGGGTTTGATCTGCGCCTCATCAAGGGCGAATTTCTCCCGACGCACCTGCTCGGCATACCACGCCCAGTCCCAGGCCTCGGCCCGGAATCCACCCTGCTGCTCATCGATTACCCGCTGAATATCCGCCAGCTCTTGCTCGGCACGAGCGCGCGCCGCCGGAACGATATTACGCATAAAGGTCAGCGCGGCGGCAGGATTTTGCGCCATCTGGTCGGCAGTTTTCCAGGCGGCATAGTCCGGGAATCCCAGTAGCGCGGCCTGTTCGGCGCGGATCTGGGCCAGCCGCAGCACGACGGCGCGGGTATCGTTTTTATCGCCTTTTTCCGTACGTGACCAGCCTGCTTTGAAGAGCTGTTCCCGGGTCTGTCGATCGCGCAGTCCCGCCAGCGCAGGCTGCTGGGTCGTATTCAGGAGAGGGATAAGCCAGCGTCCGGAGAGCCCCCGCTCTTCAGCTGCCGCCCGCGCCTGCGCTTTTTCGCTCTCACTCAGGCCATCAAGCTGCTGCTCGCTCTCGACGATCAGGCCACCCGCCTTGCCTGCCGCCAGCAGATGCTGGTTAAACTGGCTAGTGAGGGTCGCCGCTTCGGTATTGAGGCTTTTTAGCGCCTGTTTCTCGGCGCTGCCCAGGGTCGCCCCTGCCAGAATAAAGCGCTGGTGGACGACCTCCGTCAGGCGCAGGGATTCCGCGTCCAGCCCGAGCGCGTGGCGCTGCTGCCAGACGGCATCAATACGGGAGAAGAGCGCACTATCCAGATAGATATCATTTGCCAGCTCGGCCAGCTCTGCGGAGAAGGCTTCATCAAGCTGCTGAAGGTAGTCATTGGTATGGGCAGAGGTCATAGCAAAAAAGAGGCTGGTAACCCGGTTAAGAAGCTGCCCGCTCTGCTCCAGCGCCAGGATGGTGTTGTTAAAATCCGCTAGCGTTGTCGCCTGGGCGATGGCGCTGACTTCAGCACGTTTTTGCCGAACGCCCTCGTCAAAGGCCGGACGATAGTGGCTATCTTCAATCATATCGAAGCGCGGCGCCAGGTAAGGCAGCGTGCTTTCACTCAATAAAGGATTCGTTAGCGACATTTCAACTCCTTAAACATTGTCGTTTACCTCAGGCTCTTAACCCATGCTATCGTAATAACACACAAAAAGCGTTGAGGAACAGAATGATGATTATTTTAGTCACCGGGGCAACGGCAGGGTTTGGCGAAAGCATCACCCGCCGTTTCGTTGAAAACGGTCATAAAGTGATTGCTACTGGCCGTCGTCAGGAACGTTTGCAAACCCTGAAAGATGAGCTGGGCGATAGCGTTCTCACCCTGCAACTGGACGTACGCAACCGCGCCGCTATCGAACAGGCGCTGGACTCTCTCCCCGCCGAGTGGCGCGACATCGATGTGCTGGTCAACAACGCCGGTCTGGCGCTGGGCCTGGAGCCTGCGCATAAGGCCAACGTTGAAGACTGGGAGACAATGATCGATACCAACAACAAGGGGCTGATCTATATGACCCGCGCCGTGCTGCCGGGTATGGTAGAACGCAACCGTGGGCACATCATCAACATCGGCTCTACCGCGGGCAGCTGGCCTTACGCGGGCGGCAACGTCTATGGCGCCACCAAGGCCTTTGTACAACAGTTCAGCCTCAACCTGCGTACCGATCTGCACGGTACGGCGGTGCGCGTGACCAACATCGAACCGGGTCTGGTAGGTGGAACCGAGTTCTCTAACGTTCGCTTCAAAGGCGACGACGATAAAGCGGGCAAAACCTATGAGAACACCAACGCCCTGAGCGCAGAGGATGTGTGCGAGGCCGTCTGGTGGGTAGCGACCCTGCCGAAGCACGTGAACATCAACACCCTTGAGATGATGCCGGTTAGCCAGACCTGGGCTGGCCTAAGCGTACATCGCGGCTGATATTTCCCTCCCGGCCTGCGGGCCGGGTATGGGATGCAGATCAAATAGATGGTATGGTAGGCGCGTCACTATTCCATTAAGTAAGAGCGCATGGCCGTCGAAACCCACCTTAATCCTGTATTGCCCGTTAATCAGCAAATTTACCGTATCCTGCGCCAGGATATCGTACATTGCCTGATCCCCCCCGGCACGCCGCTGTCGGAGAAAGAGGTATCGGTGCGGTTTAACGTCTCGCGCCAGCCGGTTCGTGAAGCTTTTATCAAACTTGCTGAGAATGGACTGATTCAGATCCGTCCCCAGCGCGGCAGCTACGTTAATAAGATCTCCATGACTCAGGTCCGCAACGGCTGCTTTGTGCGTCAGGCGATTGAGTGCGCCGTCGCCCGCCGGGCCGCGACGCTGATCACCGATAGCCAGCGTTATCAGCTGGAGCAGAACCTGCACCAACAGCGAATTGCTATCGACCACAAGCAGCTTGATGATTTCTTCCAGCTTGACGATGAGTTTCACCAGAAGCTGGCGCTGATTGCCGACTGCCAATTGGCGTGGGATACGGTGGAGAACATCAAAGCCACCATTGACCGGGTACGCTATATGAGCCTCGATCACGTTTCCCCGCCTGAGAAGCTACTGCGTCAACATCAGGATATCTTTAATGCGCTGGCTAAGCATGACGTAGAGGGTGTAGATAAGGCGATGACCGCGCATCTGGAAGAGATTGGCGAGACGGTACAGCTGATCCGCCAGGAGAACAGCGACTGGTTCAGCGAGGAGTAAGCGAAGACGGTTGCGTAATGGGCTGGATGGGAGCGGTTACTGGCTGTTTCCCTGCGGCTCGCAAGCGCTCTTTGTATTCACTGTTTCAAGGCTCTAATAAGAAGGTGTCATTTTCATCAACCTTTTATTTTCAACATCCAGAGCATAATGCCAGTCATACCAGCCTTCTCTCTTTTCATGAAAAGAACAAACAACCAACACCTCTTTTGCAGCATTCGACGTTAAGTAATAAAAAGATGCGCCCTCCGGGGCTGGAAATGCTGAAATCAAGCCTCCCTCCCTATTTAAGACAGTCAGTAAGGTTGGTAGCGGCGAGGGCTGGCTTAATATAAAAACCAACTCACGTTTTTCATCTAACATTGCCGAATCCAAATTTTCCAGATGACCAGTGACCAGGCGCGCATCGTATACCCAGCTTAAGGTGCATGTTTCTTTATCTACAACTAAATCATTAATCACTTGTTAGTCATTCCAGCTTATATACAGGCCGCAATTAAAATCATTCTTATTAGACTGCACAGCAATCTCACCCCACACATATTCAAAAACCACACCATAAGGTGGCTGCGATATATCACGCCTTGATGCAAAGTTTAAGGTACTTCCCAAAAACTCCTTTACTCTCGCCTCTTCCCTTAAGAGTAGGTCTACATTCGCCCTGAGCTCCCAATCATGTAGGGAAGAGTAAAACTCCGTTCCTTTTTCAACCATACATATCTTTTTTTGAAACTGCTCCATCGCTGGCCAAAACTCTAAAAGATACTCTCTCCCAAGCCATGAGACGCTCTCCACGTAGTAACCATAACGACCGAACTCTTTTATATCGTCATTTTCTCTATAAAAGCAACTCCCAACAAACTCCTCCTGAGATTGCAAATTAATCGAATAGTTATCAATGGTTACATTGCCATCATGTTCATCTAAAATCATTTTCTTCATAAATCAATGCCCCCAGAATGAAAACCCTCTCTCGTTATGGGTATATCCCTACTATATTTTATTTTTTAATCCCATCGCTCGTCCAGGTAGGGTGTAATACTTACGATTGTGAGAAACCTTGACTTGCAATTTATACTCAACTGATTGCTACATATTTTTATTCCGCTATGGGTTTCGCTAGAAAATATTTCTGGTGAGCAGATAAAACCTATCCCATTGCCTTTAACATCCAGCTCTATTATACCTCCAAATGTGATTATCACACTAAGGGCATTGAATTCACACTCATTCCATTTTTCTGGGTAAGATGAAGGGATATTTCTGCTATAAAATTGAAATGTCACATCTGAAAAACGCTCAAATGAAAAGCTACTTACTTCAATAGATTGAAGGCTTAACTCCCCACCAAACATGAATTTTATTTTTTCTTTCCCTAACGCATTATCAAACCACATTTAAAAACCTCAAAGTTATCATACCCATGAGTCCCTGACATACTACCGGTCTTCAGGTTTTGGAGTAATGTTACAATGAAATGAGGCTTAGCGCCATGAGTTAGGGTAGCGTCAGGATGACCTAAACTATGCAATTTGATTATGCTAAATTTGACACGACTCGCGTATTGACGATGCATGCTTTAAGCGTGCCGTTGCTCTGGTTATAAAACCAGCACACCCTGGGGTTTAAAAAATAGATTAGTTTTCAAGATAATTAATTAAGAGATTGATTTTTGCATACTCTACGTTAGTGAAGTCACCGCGAGCAAAATAACCGCAAAAACTTCTATATAAAGTTTTCAACTCATTTTCCGATGATCTTTCATCCTGTAATATCTTAAGTGCCGATTTATAAAATTCCTTACCCTGTAATTTATTTTCTCGATCAGAACAAGATATGATATCAGTCAATAATTCTATAGCTTTTGTTTTATTCATGGCAGCCTTAAACATTTACCTTATCTGTTCTAATGACCGTTGAGCTTGGCGGTTTCCTAACATTAACTATACAATAGACTCTGGTTTACTCGCTACTCCATTACGGGGTCGCGCTACACGCATTTAAATTTGTTCCTGACCAATTTGTCTCGATCCATGTACTGGCCCTGCTTGCGCAGGTTCTGGGTGTGGTCTGAAAGCTGTACGCTTTTCATTCAGCTGTTGGCTCCAGGCACTGTTCTATGCTTCCCAGCACACCCTGCCTTCCGCATCCGTGAGGCGTGCCGTTGTAATAGTGAAGAAGTGACAGGGTTGGCAGATCCTGACGGCATTTAACTAAAAATATCAAGCCGAAAACATCACTGAAATTGCTTCCAGATTTTTTATTTTTTCTTAATCTTTCCATATTGATAGGCGATATTAATTAACTCCTCGATAAATCCTTCATCGTCAGGCCAATCTAAAATAAAACGAGGATATTGCGGCATATAAAAATCGGGGTTCATCTCTTGAATCATTACTTCAAGTTCTTTTTTTATTTGAAGCAACAATTCGATAGAAAGAGGAGCTATTTCATGACGTTCATGACGTTCATGACGTTCATGACGTTCATGACGTTCATGACGTTCAATAGTATCAATAATTTTTTAATTGCAATGCTTATCAATATCTTTAAGGAGGAGTTCATAATAAAGACCCATATTTCCAAGGTTGTAGGACAAAGAGTTGCTCTGCTCCACCACTGTATTGAGCACCATATTTAAACTGTGGTGCAGCTCTACCTCTAATCATTGTTGTTCCTGGTTTTATCTGCTACTGCTTAATTCCGGTCATATCATTCCATTCTGGTGGCAATGCTAGGCCAGACCTGTTTTTTGAAGGGTGAATATTTCAAAATAATGATTCCGTCGCCCTTCATTTGATGATCTGCTCAATCCCTACCGATGCACCCCAGCGGATTCGGTGCATACTGATAGAAGTTCACTCCCCCTATGTGATCCTGCTAGTGGATTCTGCCACGGAAAGGTTATCTGATAAAGAAGATAAATTTGTCAGTATTATGGATGCTTTTTTAAGCATCTAACTATCATGCGAGCAACACTTGCACATATCTACAAAATTTTCTATAGTCGAAAACTCATAGAAATTAAAGTAAATTATGATAAAAACCAAACCTAAGCCTCAAAACCAAATTTTCTAAATGCCTCCCAAATATTCTTTTTAATATTTTCAAAATTTAAGTTTTGGCTTTCTCTTTCATTAAAATCATCGCGCCAAATATAGAAATCAGCAAATGAACCATTTCCAGCATGTATACCCCTCCATATATCAAAAGCAGCCTTCAAGTTCTCAATTTCGTTCACTTCATTTGAAGTGACGGTTTCAGCAAGATGATTTTTTATTATTTTCATAGCTCTAATCCAGTTGGATTCATTCTCACCTTCCATAATTTCGATGATTTTATTTAACTGTTCTATTAAAAAAACAATTTGCGATTTATTTATCATTTTTTACCCCATTGGCCAACTGTTTAAAACTTGAACGCCATTTAACCGCCATGGTTGCTCAACAAATATTTGCGTTATATTTTGCCCACCTAAATATGCTCCTCCTTGGTAGCCTACTGGCCCTTCATAAACGACAGTTCCTTTTGGTATTAATACTTTATATCCAGCTTCTATAGGGGATGTACCAGTTAATGCCCCATTCTTATCAAACCACTGGGGTTTAACTGCAAGATCTAATCGTACTTTCGCAACCGATTCAGCAGGTGCTTTAGTGAACCATTGGCCTAAAGCATTTTTTCCGCCTCCGCCCTTACCAGCCCTATAGAGAATTAAATCTTCTTGCAGGGCATATTTATTGTATTTCCCACCAGCAAAATTTGCTGCGGGATTCCCCTCAATATTAGCCAACGGTCCAGGCCTATTAACCATATTATATTTATATTTATTATTGCACTTACTCAGTCCCCACGGATCCACCCACCCCAGCGGATTCGGTGCATACTGGTAGAGGTTTAATCCCCCCGCCAGCCCTATGGGATCCTGCTGCGTGAACCTGCTGCAGTCCGGGTCGTAGTACCGGAACAGATTATAGTGAAGTCCGGTTTACTCGCCACATCCCTGTGGCTCGCCCCTCCGGGGTTGCGCTACACGCATTCAAATTTGTTCCTGACAAATTTGTCCCGATCCAGGTACTGGCCCTGCATCCGCAGGTTCTGGGCACAGCCTGCCAGCTGCACCTCTCTTTCACTCAGCAGTTTGCCCCAGGCACTGTTCTGTGCCTCCCAGCACACCCGCCCTTCCGCATCCGTCAGCCGCTCCGGCGTGCCACTGGGCTGGTTATGGAACCAGAAGATGTCCGGGGCATTCACGCCGTCAATACGTGCCAGAGGCTCATGGCTGTGCAGGTCGGTGTAAACGTAGGTCAGCGGCACCTCATTCCGGATCTCCTGCAGCAGCCGGAACCCGTCCCAGACAAAGCGGGTGGTGAACGTTTTGCCGTGCGGCTGCCCTGCCAGCGTCCGGCGGCTGGTCTTGCTGATGCGGCGGCCCAGCGGATCGTAGCGGAAGCTGACCTAAATCTGTGACCCCTTATAAATATATAGGTCAATGGAAGGAAATAGATACCCTCCCTTTTAATTGGGTATTGCATAAGCAGATACTGAAGAAATATCAATAAATTTTGTTTTTATATATAGCGAAAATACACCATCTATAGCGGATATAATGATAAAGCCATTTTCCTTAGATATATTAATATCTAATATATAGCTAGTCTTCTTCCATCCGGACAGATTGACCTCTTCTATATCAATAGCTGTTAATTGCAATTGAACAACATTGCATTTCTGCATTATCCATTTTTTCGGAGGTTTCGAAGGATAACTCGTTATATTGAATCTCAGCGTGATGCTAGGACCATCTCTATGAAAAACAACATCATGAAGATTAACATTATGCAATGATGGTTCTTTATCAGTAAAGATAGAAGAAATATTTCTTTTATCAATCAAAAAATCAATCCAAGAACTCATTTTTGCTCCTTAAAAAAATAATGTTCTAATGTTCCCGATATAGTACCATTTCGAGTATCGTTAGCCGGCCTAACATTTATATGAGGCCCTTGATTACCAGGTGTGCCGGGAGGCCCATAGATATGTCCGGGTGAATGATCCTGAATCACAATAGATCCACCTCCTAGATTTGAGAACGTATATTCTCTTGTCTTTACGGGTAAATGATCATCTCCTAAAAGAAGCTTTCCATTTCTCTCTGTTAAAGGCACTAATTCAACTTTCAATGGTTGCTGGTTCATTGGTATGCCGACATCTCTTTTTGCTGCCCTGAACGCTTCATTTCTCGATTTAAAAGATGTTGCCTTACATTTTGTAAGACCTAACGGATCTATATATGACAGCGGATTCGGCGCGTACTGGTAAAGATTCAGCCCTCCCGCCAGTCCGATCGGATCCTGCTGCGTGAACCTGCCGCAGTCCGGGTCATAGTACCGGAACAGATTATAGTGAAGTCCCGTCTCCCGATCCAGGTACTGGCCCTGCATCCGCAGGTTCTGGGCACAGCCTGCCAGCTGCACCTCTCTTTCACTCAGCAGCTTACCCCAGGCACTGTTCTGTGCTTCCCAGCACACCCGGCCTTCCGCATCCGTGAGGCGTTCCGGCGTGCCACTGGGCTGGTTGTGGAACCAGAAGATATCCGGAGTATTCACGCCGTCAATACGGGCCAGCGGCTCGTGGCTGTGCGGGTCGGTGTAGACGTAGGTCACCGGGACCTCATCGCGGATCTCCTGCAGCAGCCGGAACCCCTCCCAGACAAACCGGGTGGTGACCTCTTTTCCGTACTGCTGCCCTGCCAGCGTCCGGCGGCTGGTTTTGCTGATGCGCCTGCCCAGCGGATCGTAGCGGAAGCTGACTGTGACCTGCGGCCGGGTGCGGTCGCGCGGCTGGCTGATGACCTCCGTCAGGCGGTGCTCACCGTCATAGCGGTAGTGCCAGCGGGTCCGCCCGTCGTCCTTCTCCACCGTGCGGCCGTGGATGTCATACCGCCAGCGGATGCCGCTGAGCTGCGTGACGCGGTTGTGGGTTATCTTCTCCCCGATATTGTCCAGCGGGTTACCCGCCGCATCCCACCGCCACTGCTCCCGGCCCGGCAGCGTGCCGTCCTGAGACAGCAGCCGCCCGGCGCTGTCGTACTGCCAGTGATACGCGCTGAACGGGTCATCGTCGCGCTCCTCGCGCACGGGGTTATTGCGGTAGTCGTAATCCCACCTGCGGGACCAGCGGCGCGGGGCCGGACGCTGGGCGCTGCCGGTAAAGACGTCCCGGCGGTGCAGGCGGCCGAGGCGGTCATAGCCGCTGCGGGTGGTGAGCAGCCCCTGGGTGCGGCTGACCTCCCGGTGCAGCTCGTCGCGGGTGAAGTCCGTTACCGCCAGGCCGTCAAGGGCGATGCCCAGCAGGTGGCCGCTGCCGTACCAGTGCTGCTTCAGCTTACGCCCGTCCGGCAGCTGTAAGGATGTGCAGTTGCCGGAGGCATCGTACTGCCAGGCCAGGTCGCCGTGCTCACCTGTTTCGCGTGTCATGCGGCCCAGGGCGTCATACTCATAGCAGAGTTCCTGCTCCGCCTCGCGGCTCCAGGCGTTCTCCGCCAGGGCGGGGTGCAGTGTAATCCGGCTTAAAAGCCCTGACGGGGTGTAATGGTAGCGGGTCTGGCCTTCCGGCGTGGTACGGGTTAACAGCTGCCCGCCCGGGCTCCAGGCGAAGGTGTGGGTGATGGCCTGCGGATGCCCGGCGGCGAAGGTGCGTGACACGGTGCGCCCGCAGGCGTCATAGCCGTGGCGGGTGATAACCCCGTCCGGCCCCTCTTCCTCCAGCAGCAGCGAGTCCGGCCCCCGGTGAAACCGGTACGCCTCGCCGTTTTCATTCTCCAGCGCAGTAAGCCGTCCCCGGCTGTCCCAATGACGGCGCACCGTCCCGCCCTGCGGGTTCGTGGTGCAGACCAGCCGCCCGGCCTCATCGCAGGCGAACGTGCTGCGTTTACCGTCGGCCCCCTCATGCGCCACCGGCAGGCCCTGTTTGTTCCAGGTCAGGCGCTCCTGCCACCCCTCCGCCCGTTCCAGCAGCACCGGGCGGCCTGCCGGGTCGTAACCGTAGCGGGTCTCTTCCCCGTCTGCCGCGATTTCCGCGCTGAGCCAGCCCGGGGAATGATAACGGTAGCGGGTCACCCGCCCGGAGCAGTCCGTGGCGCGGACAACCTGCCCCGCGTCGTTATACTCCCGGTGACGGCTGTTCCCGGCGGCGTCCACCTCCTCCACCACCAGGCCATACTCATCCCGGTGCAGGAGCGTGCTCTGCCCGGCGGCATCGACGATGCGGGCCAGACCGTGGTGCGCATCGTAGTAAAAGCGCGTGACCCTGCCGTCCGGCTCCGTGACGGCCACCGGCAGGGCGCGGTGCGCAAGCCACTGCGTTGCCCGGACGTTGCCGTCCGCGTCCGTCTCCCGGACCCGGTTGCCCGCGTCGTCATACACGAAGGTGATGGCATGGCCCGCGGGGTCGGTGCGGCGCACCAGCTGTTCGTGTTCGTTCCACTCATACCGCCAGCTTTCACCGCGCTCATCCACAAAGCGGGTAATCAGCTTCTGTGCGTTCCAGTAGTGCCGCCGCGTCCGGCCGTCGTACTGCGTGACGGTGGTCAGCCCGGCATCCAGGTCATACGCGATGCGGCAGCCGTCGCCGGTGCGGGTCCGGGTCTCCACCACCCGCCAGTGGTCGAACATCTGCCAGCGGTATTCGCTCTCCAGGCCACCCGGCAGGCGGTGCCAGACCAGCAGGCCGTGGTCGTTGTAGCGGTATTCCCGCGTGGTCACCCCGG